>JGI12316J15310_10000011_pt5 | contig 1343422 bp, 1257 predicted proteins | sample MarCyaLeptolynsp_FD_15310 | JGI IMG/M metagenome (IMG submission 15310)
ACAGACAATAGTCGCTATCATGCAATTTCGCATGATGATGGTTTTATAACGTTCGGCGCAAGAGTGGCGGTTAACTTGATAGTTGGCGTTTAGACTGTGAACACATGCAATATATACACACGATATATATGGGATAGTATGTGCCGCCTGATCGGGTAGGTGCGGCAGGCGCGGGTATGCCGATATAGTTCGCCTATGAACAGACATACACAAAAAAGGGCGGGATGCGCGCTGCGGAGTGCCAGCAGCGGCGATGGCGCCGGCCCTCCGACAAGACCCCTGTCGATGAGCCCTCTCTGATGGACCCGAGAAACACTCCCCTCGAGGAAACGCCTGCAAAGGCCGCCGAGTCCATTTCGGACGCGCTGGATTTCCTCCAAGGGGAAGCTGACGCGGCCGGGCTGCCGGACGTCAGCGAACTGATCCAGGAAGCGTCGACCCGATCCCGTGAGCACAGCATCAGGCTTTCCTCGGCGGCTGCCGAAGAGGCCTTGTCGAACCCGCTGCCGGAACACCAGGATCCCGCCGTTGTCCGCGTGCGTTCGCGGCGGCGTCTCTACGTGCCGCTTGCGGCGGCGGCCAGCGCCGCAGCCATTGCCCTGGCGTTTGTACTGTCCTCCGCACCCGTCTACGAGGCGAGCTACGCCACGGCCGTCGGCGAGCATCGGGAGATAGTGCTGCCGGACGATTCGGTGCTTACGCTCAACACCGATTCGTCCGTGACCGTGCGCTACAGCGACGACCGGCGCGAAATACTCCTCGAGCGCGGCGAAGCCCACTTCGACGTCACACCGGCGCCGGCGCGACCGTTTCGCGTGGCCGCTGGCCTGGGCTCTGTGCGTGCCATCGGCACGGCGTTCAACGTGCACCTGGACGACGGTACGGTCGAGGTACTGGTCGAGGAGGGGGTTGTCGAGGTCGAGGCTGGCGATTCGCGGGCTGTTCCGCCGCAGATCCTGGAAGAAGGCCAGACGCTCGAATACCGCGAAACCCTGGGCGCCGTATCGGCCGTCGAAGACGACGAAATTGCGCGCCGCCTGGCGTGGCACGAGGGCATGCTGGATTTTCGCGGCAATACGCTGGCCGAAGTGATCGAGGAGGCCACCCGCCACACGTCCACGCGGATTACCATTGTGGATCCGGTCCTCGAGGAGGTGTCCGTGACGGCCTACATCCGCGCGGGCGACGTCGACACGCTGCTGCAGTTGCTGACGGAACAGGAAATGATCTCCGTGCGCCGGATTGGTGCGGAGGAGGTCCAGCTGACCACCCCCAAAGCCCTCGGCGCACAGTAGTTCAGCCGTCGGCGGCTGCATTCGGAACCAAATCCGCCACCGGGCCTTCCGTGGCTGGACGTAACATAATGCGTTAGCAATCAAGGTATAATCGCCTGCCAAGTGAGGGTGGGCAACTTGCTTATTACGAACGCACGCGTGCGCCGCTTGCTGTTTGCGCTGATTGTTGGCGTAGCGGCGCTGAACATCGACAATCCCGTCAGAGCACAATCGTCAGCACAAGCTGCGCCGGCGGAGTCGGTCGACTTCGACATTCCGGCGCAATCCGTTTCGTCTGCGTTGAGCGATTTCGCGCGGCAGGCCCGCGTGCAGTTCCTGCTGTTCACCGAAGGGCTGCAGACGGTCGAGGCCAATGCGGTTGTCGGCCGTTACCCGATTCAGGAAGCGCTGGACCTGCTGCTGGCCGGCACGGGCCTCAAGGGTGCCTACTCACCGGATTACGGCGTCATCATCGATCGAATCGTTGAGCCCGACACGACGGTAGCCCCGCCCGCGGCCGTCGCTGATGAAGACCCGCTGGAGCAGGACGGTAGCGACGCTCTCGAAGCGCTTGTCGAGGAGGTGGTCGTCACGGGCTCACGGATTCGCGGTGCGCAGAACGCATCACCCATCGTGAGTATTTCCCGCGAAGAGATCGACCTGGCCGGGTTCGCCACCGTCGAACAGGTGATCGAGAAGCTGCCGCAAAACTTCGGTGGTGGTGCAAGCCTCGATACGCTGACCGATACCGCCAACGACACCAACGTCGTGGGCGGAAACGTCGGCAACCTTGCGGGCGGCACGTCCGTCAATCTTCGCGGACTGGGCGCAAGCTCCACCCTGGTGCTTGTCGACGGCCGGCGCCTGAGTCCCACTGGCTTTGGATCGTCGTTCACGAACGTGTCGTCGATACCGGTCACTGCGATCGAACGCATCGACATCCTCACCGACGGTGCTTCCGCAGTCTATGGTTCGGATGCGATCGGCGGTGTCGTCAACTTTGTCTTGCGCGAGCAATACGATGGCGCGGAGACGCGCGTGCGCTACGGCCAGGACGGGAGCGGTGACCTGTCGGATGTATTGGTCGGGCTGTCGCTGGGCAGAATTCGGGAAAGCGGCAGCCTGCTGTTCATCTACGAATACCAGGACAGCGGACACCTGGCGTATACCGATCGCGCATTCACCTCGTCGAGTGACCTGCGCGGCCTGGGAGGTACCGACCGGCGCAGGCTGGGCGGTAGTCCGGCCAATATCGAGGCGGCCGGTCAGCTATGGGCAATCCCGGCTGGGCAGGACGGCCGTTCCCTGACGGCGGCCGATTTTCCGGCGGATGCCAACGGTATGGCGCTGTCGCCGCCCAACCGGTTTGACGATCGAACGCTGGGAGACGTGCTTCCCAGTCTCAAGCGACATAGCGCTATCTTCCGGTTGCTGCAAACCTTCGGTTCTGCAGAACTCTTCGCTGACGCGCGCATCTCGACGCAGCAGACCGTCTGGCGGCGGAACTTTACACCCATTGATATCGAGGTGACGGACGCGAATCCCTATTTCATCGACCCCAGCAATAGCGGACTCACGAGCGTGGTCGTGCAGAGCTATGCGCTGGACACCGAGCTCGGAGCGCAGGTCAACACTGGCGAGATGGACTCGTTCGGAGCCGTTTCCGGCCTGCGTTTCGATGCTGGCGGAGACTGGCGTGGTGAGCTCGTCCTTAACTGGGCAAAAGACGATCAGGAGACGACCCCCAACCTCGTGCTCGACAGAACGGCGCTCGCCGCGGCCGTCAATCCGGTTGGGCCGAGCCCGGATCCGGCTGCCGTGTTCAATCCGTTCGGCGATGATCCTGATGCCAACGCAGCCATTATCGACAGTCTCATCGACCGTTCACCGCCCCGGGAAAGTGCGTCCGAAAACGAGATTCGTTCACTGGGCCTCAACTTCGAGGGCAGCGTGTTTGAGCTGCCGGGCGGTCTCGCCCGGCTTGCGGCGGGTGCGGAGATACGCGGAGAGCAGTTAATCGCAATACGCGACGTCGATAACGCCGGAGAGGTGCGCTCGGATCTCGAGCGGGACGTGACCTCCGCGTACGCTGAACTGTTTCTTCCGCTGGCGGGCAGATCCAATCGTTTGCCGGGAATCGAGCGACTGGAGCTGTCACTGGCAACACGCTACGAGCACTACAGCGACGTTGGTGACAGCGTCAATCCGAAACTGGGTGTTGTCTGGTCGCCTGCCGCGGCGCTGACCATTCGCGGCACGTACGGGCGTTCGTTCAAGGCGCCGTCGCTACTCGACCTGGACGTGGAGCGCTCTTCGGCAAACCTGGCCGTCTACTTCCCGCAGTCTTTTGTCGACATCGGTGCTGTCCCGTTTCCGATGATTGGTTTGAGCGGCAACAACGACAAGTTGAAGCCCGAGAAAGCGACGACGTGGACGGCCGGCATCGAGTGGCGCCCCGCGGGTTCGGACGCAACCCTCTTCAACCTGACGTATTTCGACGTGGATCTCGACAACCGCATTGCGCTGCCGCTAACGAGTTTCATCAACGCTGACGATCCGCGGTTTGCGGCGCTCGTCAACAGCGATCCGACGCCTGCCGAAATCGCGGCGCTCGTCAACTCGCCCGGTTGGGTGAATCCGGGCGGTGCGTCCGAGGACGATCTGTTATCCGGTGCCGTACCCGCGGCAATCGTCGACGGCCGCCTCAACAACCTGGCGCGGTCGGTCGTAACGGGGATCGAGCTGGAGCTTCGTCACCGCTTCGAGACGTCCGCGGGAATTTTTGACGCTCGTTTCGACGGTCAGTACATGTTCAATTTCGAGCGTGCTTTGCTCGACAACGATCCGCTGCTGGAAGAGGTCGATACCTATGGCCGGCCGATCGACTTTCGGGCGCGGGCGGGCCTGATGTGGCGCCGCGGTGGCTGGACGCTGTCGACATTTGTCAACTACACGGACGATTACACCGATCGCCTGAGTGAGCCGAATCGTTCCATCGCGTCGTGGACCACCTGGGATCTGGGTCTTGCCTATCGAACGGGCCCGGGCCAGGGTGTTCTTGCCAATACGCGCCTGGTACTGACCATGCAAAACGCGCTCGACGAAGATCCGCCGTTCGTGAATACACCGGCGGGCTTGGGTTACGACAGCTACAACGCCGACCCCGAGGGCAGAGTGTTTTCGCTCGAGATAGCGAAAGAATGGTAGCCGTGTCCGCAGCGCGGACCCTAACCGTTTCGCAATGCAGGAATCCGGCTAGGCCTTCCAGGCGGCAAGCCATGCTTCGGCTCTGACGGCGTCGAGCAGCGAACGTACGTTGTCGCCGCGCAAGAGTGCGCTCTCTTCGAGTTCCGCCTCGAGTGTCCGGCGATCGAGCAGACCCTGTGCCGCGAGTGCGCCGTCCAGCAGGAATTCGCGCAGGAACGCCGCGTCGCCGCTCAGCATGCGGTTGAAGTAGCTGGTTGTGCCGCCTTTGGAATAGCGTTCGACAATCTCCGCAGGCAGTTGATCGGCGAAAGCCTCGCGTACGAGGCCTCGGGATTTCCCCCGATGTGCAAGCACGTAACCCGGAATCTGCAGGCTCAGTTCGACAATGGGTTGCGAGATCAGCGGGTGGATCAGCTCGGCATAATGGCAAGGGCGCAGGTAGAACGTCTGGCAGTCCACGACGTTGAACACATGCCGCTGCTTGCCGGCCGATAGCCGTGTCGCCTGTTCGACCCAGGGATGTGCATAAGCCTGACGTGCGATGGCGCCGCGTGCGTCCGCGCTGATAAGGGGAGACGTCTGCTCGTAGCCGGCGTATGCGTCGAAACGGCGCCCGAGCATGCCGTAGCTCAGCGCCGTCGCGAGTACCGACCAGACGGAGGTTTGTGTCAGCCGGCTGGTGTCGGCAATGACCTTCAGGAGCGGTGAGCGCAGGCCGTGCCGGTGCACGAACTCCGAGGCGACGAGTTCGCTGCTTGCCTCCTGGAACAGGTGGTCTCCGCCCTGTCCCGTAAATACGGCGCCCACCCGGCGTTCCTCAACCAGACGCCGACGCAGTTGCTCTGATGGCGGAATGAAGCCGAGCACGGACGGCGTCGCGACGCGTAGCGGGTCCAGCTGTTCTCTGAGCGAGTCGGTAAACAAACGGCACTCGGCTTCCAGCAGTTCGATACCGGCGGCTCTGGATGCAGCGCGAGCGTAGCGGCGCTCGTCGCCCTGCGGCGCCTCCGTATAGAAGTGAAACCCGAGTACCTTGTTGCCGGGAACCGCTTTTGCGACGCACGAGGCGACAATGGACGAGTCGAGACCGCCGGAGAGTTCCTGCAGTACACCCTCGTATCCCGAAGCCCAGGCAGAGACACAACGACGCATGCTTGTGCCAAGCATTGCGCGGGCTTCATCCGCGTCTTCGATGATGCTCTGTTCCGATACATCGGCGGGATTCCAGAAAAAGGACCGCGTCGTTTCACCGTCGCGCGCTATGCTGGCGCGCTCTCCCGCGTACAGTTGTGAGACGCCGCGAACGCCTGTGTGTCGCGTATTGAGTTCGCTGTACAGGAAAAACGCCGTCAAGTGTTCCCAATCGGGAGAAAAATCACCGAGTTCCAGGGCGGCGTAGTCCTCCATGTCGGAAAGGAACACATCGATCCCGGCGGTCTTCGTCTCGTAACACGGCAGTCCGCCCGTTGGGTCGCGCAGCACAAAACGGCGGCCGTTGCGCGCATCGTTCAGGAACGCGACGTAGTGTCCCCAGTAGCGATCCGTCAGATGCTGTCCCTGCGAGTCGACAAGTAACGTGGATTCGGCATCGTCGAAGCGCACATCCACGGTCTGGGCGTCTGCGCCCGTCGACGCGTCTGTAAGTGGATGTTTGGCAAACAGCTTGCCGAGGATTACGCCGGCGTCCCGTTCGAGCGAGTAGGCGCGGCGTGCGCCACCGGCGCCCTGTACGTGGGCAACCCACAAACCGGGCAGGTCGGCCACCGTCTGCCAGGTGGCCGTAAAGGAGAGGATACGCTGAGCGAGTTGCGTGGCTGCAGCCGTTCTTGCCGGGTCCCCCGAATCCCAGCTCAGAGCGATGAACCGATATATGACGATGCCCCACAAATGGGAAGACGCGACCTTTATGGACGCGTCGGGTACATTCGTCAAGCCATTGTCCCTTACTGAAGGCGACATTGTGTTCGTCGCAGTTGCAACGAACGGCTGGAAGCGAGGCAAATGGCCGTCAGATGCTCATGATGGGGGTGTAGCCGTTGACGTTATCCACAATGTCGTTCACTACGAGGTCGTCGGACTGCACCCAGCAGTGCGCACCCCAGGGCTCCAGTTTGACGCCGTAAACCCAGTCCGGGTAAACGCCAAAAGGTGCGAGGAAGTGAACCAGCGCCAGCGAGTCGAACAGGCACAGGTAGGGGCGGGGATAGTAGGGACGCAATGCCTGGAAGATTCTGAACAGTTCGATGATGTTGGCGTCCCCGGACACCTTTCCGGCGCGCTGCCGCGCCGCCTTGCGTTGTTGTACACGCCGGACCGTGTGTTCGATCGAGTTGAAGCGCAGATTCCAGGAGGCCAGGCCAGACGCCGCAAAAAACCGCAGCACGTGGATCGGGCGGATGGACGGACGCTCCTTCTCCGACGCGCCCGTCATGATACTCGAGGAAACGGAGTCCACAGTCTGCGGGACGGGCTGTTTACCGTTGGACTCGTCGGTGACGAACAGGCCTTTCTCGAGCAGCGTTTGCACGATGGCGGAGTGTTTGTCGAGCCCGTCGTGCAACATCGTCTCGAACTCCTCGCTCTGCGCGCGTCCGAGGCACGTGTATTCGTCGTTCTGCAGGTCGAGAAACACGTAGTGGTTGTCCGCAAAACAAAAGAAGGTGTGTTTCGACAGGTAGCAGTTTGACTGTTGCATTCGAGAGGGCTCCGGGTTGGATGACGCTGCGCAGCCCACGGGCTGCACAGCATCCAGCGACAGCTGGCCGGGTACGTCCTCAGCCAGCTGCCACTCGGCGGTTATGTGCAGGTCCATCTGCCTGGAACGACCCAGAACTCCAGGCCTTGCAGGCCGCAGCCTTTGGTTTCTTCAGAGACTTTACCGAGTGAAATCATGACTTGCTCCTATTGCGTGGTTGATGGACCGCTGAACTCTTCAATAAAAGGCTGCGGCGGTTTTACTCCTTGGAAGGCGGGTGTTCATTGTTAACGAGACCGGCTTCTCGCCAGTTCTAGCATGTCCGGCAGGAGCTCCATGCGCGTTTGGTGATAGCGCTCCAGGGTTCTGAGCAATTCTTCGCAGTGACGGCCCAGCAGCAACTCGCACATGCCGATGAGCTGCGCGCGGATGTCCTGAAAATGAGTGCACTCTATCGTGCGGATGTAATAGAGGTGGTCGTTGGCGCGGTCGACGGAACGAATGACGTGCCGGTTGCCGCCGAGCGATGCCAGCTCTCTGAAGAGCAGGCCTGTGTATCCGGCCAGCGTTCCGGCATTGCTGATGACGCTGCGATTCAGTTTGAACAGGATGTTTGCGACCGGTTCGTACTGGGGCAGACGGCTGCGGGTCTTTGTATCGAGCGCTTCGAGTTCGTGCACGAGCAACAGCTTCGTCAGCTCGTAGTGGCCCAGCAGTTTGTCGGCATTCAACGTCAACGCAATAAAACCTTTGCGCGGTGCTTTGATGACAAGACCTTCCGCGGCCAGCCGGTTCAGCGCCTCCCGCACGGGTGTCGTGCTGACGCCGAGTCCTTCGGCGATCGGCTCCATGTAGATCCGGCGCCCTTGCCGAAATTCGTAAGCGATGGCACTCGCCTTTACGGCGTAGTAAACGCGGTCTCCGGCCGTTTCCTTGGCTAAGTCGCTGCCCAATTTTAGTTCCTGCTGCAATACCTGCCCCGGGCCCGCGACAAAACCGCGGAATTTAGCGAAAGCTGTGAGTTTAGTTAACCAAATAGCGTATCGCGCCTACCCGATCGGGTGGGTCCGACAAGCAACAACTAGGTACCGCAGCTTCGTCTTACTGGTTGAGCGTTGCGAGCAACCCGCGAGTGACCGTTTGACGCCGGCGATGGTATGCGGCCAGCGCTCTTGCGGTCTCGTCGAAGCTCTCGGTCAGCAGTAACTCGCAGATTGTCAGCAGTTCGCGGCTGATGGCGCCAGGTTCGCGGCATTCGAGCACGCGGACAAAGTTGAGGCTGTCGTTGATGCGCTCGACAGCTTCCACCATGTGCGCGTTGCCCGACAGTTCGGCAATCTGCAGGAACAACTCACCGCTCAGGCTCGCGAATTCTTTGGCGCTCAAGCTCGAGTCGTCTTCGAGTTTGCTCGCAATATCCGTAACGACGGGCATGATCGTATCGACACGTTTGCGCGCGGGCGATCTCGCCGTAAGGGCAGCCTCGAGCAGCAGCTGGTTGAGACTGTACAGTCCGCGAAACCGCTCTTCGGAAAGCCCCATTGCAATGAAGCCTTTTTGCGGTTCTCGTCGAACGAGTCCTTCGGCGACCAGCATGTTCAGCGCTGCGCGGATGGGGGTTGTGCTGACGCCCAGTGAGTCCGCCAGCGGGTTCAGGCGAATGGGTTCGCCCGGGTTGAAGGCGAATGCAATGGCACGGGCCTTGATTGCCCGATAGACGCGGTCACCATCGCTTGCACCGACTATGTTTGTGTCTGGCACTTTACTCTCTCTATGTGAGTTATCGGGGGGGAAATTATCGTAGCGAAACGACAGTTGCTCCGTTACTACCCGATCGGATAGCAGCACTGTGCGACAGTGTCCGTCGTGTTAAGCAACATGGTTTCTCTTGCGCAGTTTGCGTTTCCGGTTGACCGCCTGGTCCGGTTGGAATAAACTTCACTACTGTACAAATATACAGTATTTTCGTCAGGCATCTACCGGCGGAAAAACACCCAGGGAGACGCTTCCAGTACATCCACGCAACAGAACATCGAGAGTCAATGCCATGGTCGACAGTAAACCGACATCAATGGATTGTAAGGTCAGCAACACCGTGTATTGCCTCACCGGTTCAGCCTCCGCAAGTTCGCTATTCGCAAAACGCGAGCGCACGGCGGCGACGCAGCTCAGGGAAGAGGGCGAGTTCTACGTCCCGGATCTCTTGTCGGATTCGGAATACCGACCGTCACCGGCAACCTGCTCGGCCGCGGCCGCTTACGGTCGACATCTCAAGAAAGCGGAGCGTCACGTCGACGAGGCGCGCTTGTTGTCGGACGTACTGCGTGCATCGTTGGCTGACGCCTGTGACGGCCGCGCAATGCAGGTCGACACAGTCCTCGAAGTGATCGACAAGAAGTTGCGCAAGGCGCGCCAGCGAATGGATCGGCATGATGCCCGGTATCTGAATCTGTTCCTTGCGTATACCGAGCTCGGGAACCGGCAGCGCGGCGGCGATTCGGGTTGACGTAGTCGTCAACGCGGTTTGTCGGCCGCGTTGACGCTCAACGATTCTTCACTGAGTGACTGCCCAACCCATTGCTTCCGAGTCAACGACTCACAACGATGCGTCTAAGTATATCCCGCGATTTACGCTCGAGAGTGCCATCTCTAGGCTGAATTGGACTCGCAGAAATACTGCGCTGCTCTACGTGTAAGCGAACCACGCTGAACGGCAGCGTATTGATTGTTGCGAGTGCGCCGCTGCCAGCCGGCAGGGCCACGTCCGTTAATCCTTGTCGGTAGAGCTAGTCGATAGACGAATGCACAGCCACCTCGATCTGTTTGCGTATGTTCTGCTGGTGATTGGTCTCATGACCTTGCTCGCGCTGCTCGGACGTAGCCTGGCGAGGTACTTTGGTCAGCCAACCGTCGTTGGCGAACTCCTGATTGGTGTCGTCGTAGGCAACGTGGGTTACTGGTTTGGCGTGCCGGCGTTTGTCGCGATCATGCACCTCAACGAGCTGGGTGACATACTGGGGGACTTCATCGCAACCGGCGCGTTGCCCTGGCTGGCTGCTGCCGAGCTGTCCGTTGAGCAATCGACCCCCACTTCGATCAATCAGCTCATGATCGGCGAAGGTGCGCCGGGCACCTACGTGTTTGCAGGAGCAATGTGGCTGTTTGCCAATCTCGGCGTTGTGTTCCTGATGTTTACCGCCGGTCTCGGCTCGAGCGTCGGCAAGCTGAACTCGGTGCGCGGGCCGGCTACTGCTGTCGGCATAGTGGGTGTTTTACTACCGGTTGTTCTGACCTTCGTTGCGATGACGCTGCTGGTTCCCGACACGGACGTCATCCTGCGGCTGTTCGTCGGTGCAACGCTTGCGGCAACCAGCGTCGGCATCAGTGCCGCCGTGTTCGACGAGCTGGGCGTTACGAGCTCGCGGCCGGCCAGTATTGTGCTGGGCGCTGCCGTCATAGACGACGTACTCGCAATGATCGTGTTGACGACCGTCATGAGCATTGTCGTCAGCGGCTTCATCGACTACGGCAGTATCGCCATGATCCTGGCGTTGTCGACGGCGTTCCTTCTGACCGTTGCGCTGGCGGGAGACAAACTCGTGAAGCTGGGGATACCGCTGTTCGAGCGGCTCGACCGGCTGCACGTAAAACTCCTGTACGCAATCTTCGTTCTGTGTGTCGTGTCGATACTGGCGAACGTGCTGGGCCTCGCCATTGTCATCGGCGCGTTCGCGGCGGGCTTGTTGCTGCGCGACGAGTATTTTCATACCGGGGAGAGTCTGCCTATCAAGGAGCTGATCGCGCCGCTCGAGATCATTCTGGCTCCCGTCTTTTTCGTGTTGATCGGTATGCAGGTCAATCTTCTGGCGGTCTTCTCGCTCGAAACTCTGCAGCTCGTTGCGTTGCTGACCGTGGTTGCCGTGGTCGGTAAGCTGGTCGCCGGTTTTGCCGCGAGCGGCGAGAAGGGGCGTCTCGCGATTGGCATCGGAATGATTCCTCGCGGTGAGGTTGGGCTCATTTTCGCGGGCATCGGACATGCCGCGGGCTTGTTCAGCGTCGAACAGTTCACGGCGGTTGTCATTGTGATTTTCGCCACGACGGTCATTGCGCCGATAGCGCTCAAGCGCTTCTTTCCGAGGTCGAAGCCATTAGAGTCTCACTGAAAAAGGGGCTGGACGTCCACGTCGACGGTTCGCCGAAGCAGGTCATACGTGCCGCTAACGGCGTGCGGCGCGTGGCGCTGCTCGGCGGCGACTACGCGGGCCTCAAACCCCGCATGCAGGTGGAAGTGGGGCAAGCGGTGGGCCTCGGCGAGCCGCTGTTTGTCGACAAGCGAGATCCTGATGTGATCTATCCATCGCCGGGCAGTGGGCGGGTCGTCGAAATCAACCGGGGTCGCCGTCGCGTTCTGCAATCGGTCGTCGTGGCTCTCGACGATAGCGCGGCGACCGGGCGTACGTTCGACGTGTCGAGCCGCTGCGACGCGGGCGCCATCCGAGAGCTTCTTTGCCGGTCCGGCGCGTGGACGGCGTTCAGAACCCGGCCTTACGACCAGGTGCCGCTGTCTACGTCTTCGCCGCAGTCGATATTCGTTACGGCTGTGGATACCCGTCCGCTCGCGCCGTCACCCTGCACAGTGATCGCCGCAAGGCGGCGAGACTTCGAGACCGGCATGTTGATTCTGAGCCGCCTGGGCGAATGGCCCGTGTATCTCTGCACCGGCGTCGACTGGCAAGGCTACGGCGTCGAAGAAGAGCATATACGCCACGTGGAGTTTGCCGGGCCTCATCCCGCCGGACTACCCGGCACACATGTTCATCACCTGGCTCCCGTAAGCGCCGGGCAAAGTGTGTGGCACATCGGTTATCAGGATGTCATTGCGATTGGCCATCTGTTTACGGCCGGCCGTTTGCTTACCGAGCGCGTCGTGTCGCTGGGCGGCAACGGAGTAGCCGAACCCGGGCTGTTGAAAACGCGCGTGGGTGCCGCCGTGGGCGATCTCGTCGACGGCGAGCTGCGACGGGACGGGCAGGGTAGTGGCTTCAGCGTCTTTTCCGGTTCCGTCCTGGATGGCGTCCGTGCGGACGGACCGCATGGGTATCTCGGCCGTTACCACAACCAGGTATCGGTGCTGTCCGGGTCGTCATCACGGCGACCCGCCGGGATCGTCGCGCGCGCATTGACCGCGCTGAGGCCGGGTAGGTGGACGCCGGACGCCGATACGTTGCCCGTGCCGATGATTCCCGTCGGCGCGTTCGATCGCGTGATGCCGCTCGACATACTGCCTGTGCCGTTACTCCGGGCGCTGCTCGTCAAGGACACCGACACGGCGCAGGCACTCGGCTGCCTGGACCTCGCCGAAGAAGACCTTGCGCTGTGTTCTTTTGTGTGTCCCGCGAAACACAACTACGGCACGGTGCTGCGAGCCAACCTCGAACAGATCGAGAAGGACGGGTAGTGGCAGAGAACGTAACAGGACAAACCCAGCTTCCCCGCGAAGGCACAAACCCCCGCAGGCGCGTGACGCTATGGCGGCTGCTTCGGGAGTTTTTCTTGCGCGCGGCGCCGACCGGCAACCGCGTTGCTCCGTTCATGCGCTCGCCGCTCTGCGTGCGGACCCTGTCGAGGCGGCTCGTTGTCGCCACGCTGCCGTGCTGGCTGATCGGACTCTGGAGTGTGGGTTACCAGATCAACAGTGCCATGGCCGAAACCGGCATGACGGCACTGCCGGGCTGGCGCGGGCAGTTGATCGAGGTGTTCGGCCTGGGGCACGCAGTGGCGGATCCATGGGCCTGTTTTGTGCTGGGGCTTCTGTACTTCCTGCCCGTATTCCTCGTTGCGCTGTTGACCTCGCTCGCCTGGGAGCTGTTGTTTGCGAGCGTCCGTCGGCGCAGCGTTGGCGAGGGCATACTGGCCTTCGCGTGGCTGTTTGCGCTGGTCATGCCCGCCGGCGTGCCGCTCTACCAGGTCATGGTGGGCGCGAGCTTCGGCTTTGTCGTCGGCAGCGCCATCTACGGGGGGTACGGCTATTACCTCGTGAACCCGGTTCTGCTCGGCCTCGCGTTCCTGTTGTTTGCGTATCCGGACCTCGTATTCGGTCCCAACGTCTGGGTGCCGGTTCCGGGTTTCGAGACGTCACCGCCGCTGCGCCTGGCAGCGGAAGGCGGAATCGATGCCGTCAGCGCGGCCGGTATGAGCGCCTGGGATCTGTTCCTCGGGCTCAGGCCCGGGACACTCGGCAGCACCTCGGTACTCGGCTGCCTGCTGGGCGCCGCCTATCTGCTGGCGACGTCCACGGTCTCCTGGCGCATCATCTCGGGCGCGTTTATCGGTATGGCAGTCACGGCGCTCATCTTCGACGGACTGGCGGCGGACACGAATCAACTCGCCACGATGGCCGGACACTGGCATCTGCTGTTGAGCGGGTTTGTGTTTGGCGTCGTGTTTTTTGCGACCGACCCGGTTGCCGCGGCGCACACGCGCGCAGGGCGCTGGATGTTCGGCGCGCTCGTCGGCGTGCTCACGATGGTCATTGCCAACAGCAACCCGTCTTACAACGAAGGTGTGCTGTTCGCCATTCTGCTCGCGAGCCTGTGTGCACCCGTGCTCGACTTCCTGGTCGTCCGGCAAAACGTTCGCCGTCGACAGCGGCGGATTGGACACCCCGTCGGCAAGCGCAACCCCGAGCGGGTGGCACATGAATAACGACAGTACGTTCAAAGCCCTGCTGGTCGTAGGTCTTACGGCGCTGATCTGTTCCGTTGTCGTAACGACAACGGCCGTCACCCTGCAGCCGATCCAGCGCGCGTACCAGGACCTCGAGCGCAACCGGGTGCTGGTCGGCATTGCAGGTCTCGCCGACTCGGCGGCGGAGCTCTCGGACCGGCAGGTCGTCAGCCTGTTCCAGGAACTGGACGCCAGAGTCGTGAACCTCGACACCGGCAGGTACGACGACAGCACCGGCGCCGCTGAACTTGACGACGCGGCCGCCGCCGCGGATCCGGAAACGAGTGTCGCCATACCGCCGGATCAGGATGTTGCAGCCCTTGGGCGCCGGGCACGGCGGGTTGTGATCTATGTCGTGCCGCGAGCGGACGGCATCGAACGCATGATACTGCCGGTCTACGGCCAGGGGATGTGGTCCACGCTGTACGGATTCATTGCGCTGGACGCGGATCTCAACACGATTGCCGGAATTACCTTTTACGAGCAGGCCGAAACGGCCGGAATCGGCGATCAGATACTGCGTGCCGACTGGCAGGCCGCCTGGACGGGTAAGCAGCTGTACGACGCTTCAGGAGCGCTGCGCTTTCGTGTGTCCAATCAAGCCGTCGATCCGCAATCACCCGAGGCCAACTATCACGTCGACGCCATCTCCGGCGCGACGGTAACCACCGACGCCGTGTCGAACCTCGTGACCTACTGGTTGGGGGAACACGGCTTTCAGCCGTTCATCGATTCGCAGCGCGAAAGGACCGACAACAATGTCCAAAGCCCGTGATGCTCTGCTGAACCCGCTCATCAACGAGAACCCGATTACCTTGCAGGTGCTCGGCATTTGCTCGGCGCTGGCGATTACCAACTCGTTGCGCTCGGCGCTCGTCATGAGCCTTGCGCTGACCTCGGTGCTGGCGTTTGCGAATATGTCCATCAGCCTGATACGCCGGCATCTACCTGATTCCGTGCGCATCATCGTGCAGATGACCGTCATTACGACCGGGGTCATTGTCGTCGATCAGATACTCAAGAGTTATGCACCCGACACGGCCCGGACGCTGAGCGTGTTTATTGGTCTCATAGTGACCAACTGTATTGTGCTCGGCCGGGCAGAGGCGTTCGCGACAAAACACGGTGTCGGCATGAGTCTCCTGGACGGCATCGGCAACGGTCTCGGCTACAGCGTCGTACTCATTGTTGTCGCCATCGTTCGCGAGCTGCTCGGCACGGGAGGGCTCATGGGACAGCCGATCCTTCCGCTGACGGAGCAAGGCGGCTGGTTTCAGCCCAACCTCATGTTCCTGCTGCCGCCGAGTGCGTTTTTCATCATTGGCTTTCTGATCTGGGGCGTTCGGAGCTGGAAGACAGCCCAGGTCGAAACGCCTGACTACCGGCCGCTGACGCGTGCCGAGACCGGGGCGGACTGATGGAAAACCTTGTGGCTATTTTTGTCCGCTCGATTTTTGTGGAGAACCTGGCGCTCGCGTTCTTCCTGGGGATGTGCACGTTTCTCGCGGTATCGAAGCAGATCAAGACGGCAATCGGGCTCGGCGCAGCCGTGATTGTGGTCGAAGTCGTCACCGTACCCGTCAACAATCTCATCTACACCTATCTGCTGCGGGATGGCGCGCTCGCCTGGGCCGGGCTGGGGCATCTCGATTTCAGCTACCTCGGGCTGATTACCTACATTGGCGTCATTGCCGCCATGGTGCAGATACTGGAGATGTTCCTCAAACGTTACGTGCCGGCGCTGTATCACAGCATGGGCATCTTCCTGCCGCTCCTGACGGTCAATTGCGCCATCCTCGGCGCATCGCTGTTTACCGTGCAGCGCGAATACACGTTTGCCGAGAGCGCGGCGTTTGGTCTCGGCGTCGGGGTCGGCTGGGCGCTTGCGCTGATCATGCTCGCGGGGCTGCGTGAGAAGCTCAAGTACAGCGACGTACCCGACGGCCTGCAAGGGCTCGGCATCAACTTCGTGACGGCCGGACTGATGTCGCTCGCGTTTCTCGCGATGGCCGGTATCCAGTTCTGATGATTGGCGAAGTCGCCATTGGCGTTGGCCTGTTTACGGCCATTGTGCTTGCGCTGGCGTTGCTCGTGCTGTTCGCGCGCGCACGGCTCGTACGCCGCGGCAACGCAACGATTACGGTCAACGATGCGCGCGACCTTACCGTCCCCGTCGGTGGCCGACTGCTGGGTGCGCTCGCAGCCAACGGTCTGTTTGTGCCGTCGCCGTGCGGCGGTGGCGGAAGCTGCGGTCAGTGCCGGGTTACCGTGCACGAAGGTGGTGGCTCGATACTGCCGATCGAGACCTCGCACATTACCAAGCGGGAGGCCGTCGCGGGGCAGCGGCTGGCTTGCCAGGTTGCCGTGGATCGGGATATGCGGGTTCGCGTGCCGGAGGACGTGTTCGGCGTAAAGCGCATCGATTGCACGCTGCGCTCGAGCAGGCACGTATCGACGTTCATCAAGGAACTCGTGCTGGAACTGCCGCCCGGAGAAACGCTGGATTTCCGCGCGGGGGCCTACGTGCAGGTGGATTGTCCGCCGTATCGGGCTGCCTACGCCGACTTCGACGTGCCCGACCGCTACCGGGCCGACTGGCAGAAGTTCGGCTTTCTCGGGCTCAAGGCCGGGACCGACGAGGCGACCAGCCGGGCCTACTCGATGGCGAACTGTCCGGCCGAAAACACGGTCGTCACGCTCAACGTGAGAATTGCCACGCCACCCCCCAGGTTGCCTGCGGACACGCCGCCCGGGGTGGTTTCCTCGTATCTGTTCAGCCTCGGCGCCGGCGACACGGTGTCCATTGCGGGACCGTTCGGACACTTCTTCGCGCGGGATACGGACGCGGAAATGATTTTCATTGGCGGCGGGGCCGGCATGGCGCCGATGCGGTCGTTGGTCCTCGATCAGCTGGAGCGCGTCGGGGCGACTCGCAAGATGAGTTTCTGGTATGGCGCACGCAGCCTTCGCGAAGCGTTCTACGTCGAGGACTTCGAGCGCCTGGCCGAGGAACACGACAACTTCGAGTGGCACCTGGCGCTGTCGGAGCCGCTCGAGACCGACGGCTGGTCTGGCTACACGGGTTTCGTGCACGACATTGTGCTGCGCCACTACCTGGACGACCACGCAGCCCCCGAAGAGTGCGAGTACTACCTGTGCGGTCCGCCGATGATGATTGCGGCCGTGCTGCATATGCTCGATGAACTCGGCGTGGATGCGGAAAACATCCTGTTCGACGACTTTGGCGGTTAACCACAATACGCGGGAGACAAAGATGGAGATGTTCCTAATCAGCTTCGGAGTGTACTTATTGATCGCTCTGGCGCTGGCTGTTGGAATGCTCTTAACCGGTCGCAAGCTGCAAGCAGGGTGCAGCGGACCGCTGGACACCGGTCGGTGCAAGTCGACGTCGAAATGTTTGGGTAACTGTCGACGGAGCAGGTGATGTACTCGAACGTCAAAGTGCGGGACTGCATGACGGCAGAGCTGATCACGCTGGATCCGTCCACTGAAATACTGAGAGCGGTACACACGCTGATCGACAACGATATTGCGGGGGCTCCCGTCGTGGACAACAACGGAGATCTCGTGGGCATGCTGACCGAGCGGGACTGCATAGAGGTTTTGTTGCAGGCCGGGTACCACTCGGAACATGGCGGCCCGGTATCCGAATACATGAGCAGGAACGTCGAGTGTGTTGAGGCGGAAGACAACATTGTCGACGCCGCAAAGCTGTTTCTCGGCGATCGCTTCCACCGGTATCCGGTGCTGGATCACGGAAGCTTGGTAGGGCAGATCAGCCGGCGCGACGTCATGCGGGCTCTCGGGGCGCTTTGGCCCTGAGATCCGGTTGTACCGGGACTGTCGACACGTTCTTTTGTTGGGTTTCCAACGGTATCTGGCCCTCGGGGCCGCTGAGGGAGGGGAATGAGATGCGCATTCTTGTTGTGTTATTCGCGTTGTTGCTGACAGCCGGTGTATCGGCTGGTGTATCGGCCGATGAGCAGGTTGCCGGCAAGGCAGAGTCGCAAAGCTGCCTGGCCTGCCACAAGGGAAAACTTAGTCTCGCGGGGCGCGGCTCCGACACGCTCGTCGAGCAGATCAAGGCGATTCGCGCCGGCGAAAAGAAGCATCCGCCGGGACTGGACAAGCTCAGCGAGGACGATCTCGAGGCCATTGCGGCCTACCTCGATAGCGCAGAGTAGCCCCAACCAATCATCGATCAAACAAATTGCCGCAGGTGCCGATATGAGCTTTCGATTTCCGAAGACAGTCGTTTCACTGCTGACTTGTTTTGCGTTGCTGCAGGCGGGCTGCAGCGGTGACGACGGCGCGGTCGGCCCACCGGGGCCTCCCGGGCCGCCGGGGCCTCCGCCACCGCCGACCGTCGTCAACATTGGCGATGCACCCGTGGTTGTGGCGGCAATATCGGCGGCAACGGCGGGCGCGTCGTCAACCGTCGAGTTTTCTCTCAGCGACGGCGACGGCAATCCGGTCGTTGGCTTACCCGCCGGCGCGATCAACTTTGGCCTTGCCAAACTCGTGCCCGGCAGCGACGGCAACGCGAGCGCCTGGCAGAGCTACATCAACCGGATCGAGGCAGCCAACGGCATTGGGCCGGGCACGGTTGACCAACAACAGGCCGTGACCGAAAGCGGCGCCACGGGTGTGCTTGTCGACAACGGCGACGGCAGCTACCTGTATACGTTTGCCGTAGATCTCACGACAGTGGCCGACGTGACTTACGAGCCGGATCTCACGCATCGAGTCGGTTTCGAGATTCGCGGTTTTGTGCCGATCGACAATCCCACCTTCGACTGGCAACCGTCGACCGGGGCTACAGATAACCTGTTCAGCCGCGAGATCGTCAGCGACGAAAGCTGCAACACTTGCCACGAGAAGCTTGCGCTGCACGGCGGCGCACGCTTCCAGAATCAATACTGCATGGTTTGCCACAACCCGGGCTCGACCGATGCGCAAAGCGGCAACACCGTGGACATGACGGTCATGACGCACAAGATCCACTTCGGTGCTTCGCTACCGAGTGTGGTTGCCGGCGGCGAGTACGCGATCTGGGGTTTCTTTGACCGCAAGTTCGATTATTCGAACGTCGTGCATCCGCAGGACATTCGCAACTGTGCAAACTGCCACGACGACAGCAATCCCGATACGCCGCAGGCCGAGAACTGGTACCTGGCATCGACCGTGGAAGCCTGCGGTTCCTGTCACGAGGACGTCAATTTCGAAACCGGTGAGAATCACGCCAACGGCATCTCCGCAAGCAACGCCGAGTGTGCAATCTGTCACACGCCCGGCAGCCCCGTGGGCGTCGAGGAGGCGCACACGATCCTGACCCAGGTGGCAGCCGGCGATTTCCGCTTCAACATTCTCGGCATCGACAACACGGCGCCCGGGGAGTTTCCGGAAGTCACGGTGTCCATTACCAACCCGAACAACGGCGACGCGCCGTACGATCTGACGACGGAACCGGCTCTCGCGGCCGGCGGACGCGTGGCTATCGACATTGCGTGGAATACGCTCGAAGTCAGTAACCGCGGCAGCGGCAGCGGTGCTGGCGGCCGACCCGCGCAGCCGGTGTCACTAAACGTACTGGCGACGGCGGTCGACAACGGCGATGGCACTTACGCCGTCACTTCGCCCACGGCCATACCGGCCGGCATTACAGGTTCCGGTATTGTCGCAATGGAGGGTCGCGCGTCACTCGACACTGACGGGGACGGCAGTCCGGAGAGCATACCGATTACCGGCGTGTCGACGACGTTTGCAATCACCGGTGGTGTACCCGTTCCGCGCAGGGAGATCGTCGATCTCGCGAACTGCAACGACTGTCACCAGTCGCTGAGCCTGCACGGCAGCAACCGCACCGACGACATCCTGTTGTGCGTCACCTGCCACAACTCCGACGCTACCGATATTGCCGCGCGCGTCCGCGGCGGTGCGGACAGCTCGAACTCGCCGGACGGCAAGGACGAAGAGACGATCGAGTTCAAGACCATGATTCACGCGATTCACGCCGGCTCGGCGCGGGACGCGGGCTATGTTGCTTACGGCTTTTTCGGCCAGCCCATCGATTACAGCGAGGTCGTCTACCCCGGCAAGCTCGAAAACTGCGAGGGCTGTCATCTGCCTGATACCTACTACCCGGTGGGTGCGTTTGCGCTTGCAACGACAACCGACTCGGGCAGCGATCTGGATACGCCTGACGATGACGTCAACATCACGCCGAACACGGCCACCTGCTGGGGTTGCCATGATCGCGCCGAGGCTGTTGCGCACATGGAGGCCAATGGCGGCGCGTTCGACGCGGCGCAGACCGTGGACGGTACGCTCGTGTCGGCATCGGAGGGCACAGTGATCGAAACCTGCGATGTCTGCCACGGGCCAGGGCGCAGTTCGGACGTCAAAGCGATACACGGTATCCAATGACGCCGCGCGCGGCATTGCTCGGCCTGCTCGCCGCTGGCCTTTTTTGTGGAGCGATCCCGCTCATGGCGGCGGACGATGGCGGATCGGAGGCGCCGCAGTACAGCGAGGCGGGCGCGGACGATTGCCTCGGCTGCCACCAGGAGCCGGGTATGGCCGAGTTCTTTCGGTCTCCGCACGCCGCGGTATCGGATCCCCGGTCGCCCGGTGGCCAGCACCAGTGCGAAAGCTGTCATGGGCCGTTGGGTGCCCATTTGCCTATGCACGGCGATGCCGTCGTGGGTTTCGGAACCGAGACACACACGCCGGTTGACGAGCAGAACGCCGTTTGCCTGGAATGTCACGAGGGTGAGGCGACACACTGGGCCAGCAGCGCGCACGCCAGCGAAGATTTGAGCTGCGCCAGCTGCCACACGATCCACACCCAGCACGATCCCGTGTTGTCGCTGACCGAAGAGCCGGAACAGTGTTACGCCTGCCACAAGAAAGAGCGCGGGCAAATGCACAAGCCGTACGCGCATCCCGTAGGTCAGGGCAAGATGAACTGCAGCACCTGTCACGCAGCGCACGGATCACCCGCGGACGCGGCGCTCATAGAAGTCACCTTGAACGAAACCTGCTGGAGCTGCCATGCTGAAAAGCGCGGACCGTTTGTGTTCGAGCACGCCCCGGCATCGGAGGATTGTTCCCTGTGTCACGAGCCACACGGCTCCAGCCATCCGAACATGTTGACTCGAACGCCACACCTCTTGTGCCAGCAGTGTCATTCGGAACGCGACCACCCGAGCATTCGTTTCACGTCGGGGGGCATCGAGGAAGGTTCGCGATCCGGGTTCCTGCTGGGCCGATCGTGCACTAATTGCCACAGCAACGTGCACGGATCGAATCATCCGTCTGGCGCGACGCAGACGAGATAAGCCATGCAGCGTTCATTACATCGGACATCGTTGCTGGCTCTCGCGCTCGGCCTTGCCGTCGCCGCGGCCGCGGATGACACTTCCACCGAGAGCTGTGAGTTGTGCAGCTTCCCGAGCGGCTGGTATCTGGACACCGACTTCGGGGTGGCGTTCGTATCCGACGACTCGTTCAGATTCGGCGACTACACGGGCACAACCGACGACGGACTCTATCTGCTGGGACGGATCGCAGCTGATTACTGGAGCGCCTCGGGTGCACACTGGCGGTTTGCAGGCAGCGACATGGGCCTGGACGCGCGGCGCCTGGAGCTTCGCGGGGACCTGCCAGGCCGCTATGAACTGCGGATCGGCTATTCGGCGTTGCCGCACAACCTGTTCGAGTCCGGGCGAACGCCGTTCCGCCTGTCCGGGGACAGCCTCACGCTGCCACCCGACTGGCAGACGGCACCCACCACGACGGCAATGGGCACCCTGAACGCCTCCCTGCTGCCGGTCGAGATACGCACCGAGCGTGAAGCCTTTGCGCTGGGTTTGGCGTTTACGCAAAACAAATACGTGGAGTACACGGTCGACTATCGGTATACCGACAAGAGCGGTACAGGCATCTTCGGCGGAAGTTTTCTGAACACGTCGACCCTGTTACCGAGACCCGTCGACCACCGGTTTCACACGCTCGACGCCAGAATGTCCGTGCGCAGCGATTCCTGGTCCGCACAACTTGGCTACCTTGCCTCGATTTTTCGGAACGAAGACCAACGCTTGCGCTGGGACAATCCGTTTACGCCGGTTCAGCTCGGCGCCGGCGTTGGACAGGCCGCGCTCGAACCGGACAACGAGTTTCATCGCGTAGCGCTCTCGGGCCACTACCGGCCTGCCGCCGCCACGCAGTTGACCGCAAACGTGTCGCTCGGGCGCATGACCCAGGACGACTTGCTGTTGCCGTATACGACCAGCACGGACCTGCAGTCGCCGCTGCCGGTTCAGGCGCTCGACGCCGAGGTCGATACGTTCAACGCCGATGTGCGGCTCGTGTCCCGCTGGGGGCGCGCCTTGCGATTCAGGGCTTCGTATACGCTCGACGATCGGGACAATCAGACCCCATTGTTCGAATGGTCGTATCGCCTCGCCGAGACGCTCGCAGCGACGCCGCGGACGAATACACCCTACGACATTGAGCGAAGGCGCCTGCGTGTTGCGGCGGACTATCGCCTGCCGTTACGGGCAAAGCTGTCGGCTGGGTGGAACCGCGAGACCGTGCAGCGAAATTTCTCCGAGGTAGAGCAGAGCGACGAGGACAAGCTCTGGGCAAAGCTCAAGTTGCCGATCGGACAGCGTGTCGATGTGACGGCCGAGTATACGATGGCCGAGCGCGACAACAACGGCTACCGGTTGCCGGATGACTTGTCGAACGATACGTCCGGTGCAGTGGTTTCGGGGCAGAACCCCCTGTTGAGAAAATACAATCTTGCTGATCGAGAGCGGCGCGGACTCGAAGTCGGCGTCTTTCTGCGGCCTCATGACATCATCGATCTCGGCCTGACCGCGGAGCGCTCGGACGACGATTACACCGACAGTGTTCTGGGCCTCCTCAGCGCGGACTACGAATCGATATACGCGGACATGACGTTTGCGTTCAGGAAAGGCGCTGCGCTTGCGCTACACGGCGGTTACGAGAAGTACTCTTCCTTGCAGGCGGGCAGCCAGTCGTTTGCCGCGCCTGACTGGCTGGCGGACAGCGAGGACGAGACTCGCTATGCCGGGCTGTCTCTCGACGCCGGTGAAGTCTTCGAGCGCGTTCGTCTGCACCTCGGCTACACGTTTTCGGATACCATCGCCGCAGTACAGACGCGCGCATCAGGCAACGCGGATGCGTTTCCCGATCTCAGCACCCGTTTGCACCGCTTCGAGATTGGCCTCGACTACGCCTGGCGGGAGACGGTTGTCGTTCGCCTCGGCCTGTTGTTCGAAGACTATACCGTGGACGACTGGCCGCTCGACAATCTCGAAGTCGATAGTGTGCCGCGCATGCTTGGGCTCGGTCACGAGTGGCTCGATCACGACGCCGGCATCGTCATGTTGTCGTTCCGATATCGCAACAGGCTCTGACCCGACGTCACCTCCGTTAGCTCCTGGCCGCTGGCGCGGCTCCTGTTCCTGTTGCGTCCGCGGCGCCAAAGCTCATTCCCGACAACCGTCTTGATCCAGGTCAAGGCGCCCGCACGCCCGCAGCAGGAAAATCCGTCGAAGCCCCGGGAGGGTTCCCGGTGCCCGGTTCAACGAGACGGAGTGACCATGGCTGAAGTATTCACAAAAAACATGGCGCGGAACATGTACTACGGAGGGGGCCTGTTCTTCTTCCTGCTGTTTCTAGGCCTGACGGTCGATACCGAGCTTTCGGCTCCCGAGCGTGACAACCGCGGCGCGATAACGCCGCAGGTAGCGATGGGGAAGCAACTGTGGGAGGAAAACAATTGCATAGGCTGCCACAGCCTGCTGGGTGAAGGGGCTTACTACGCACCCGAGCTCGGCAACGTGTACGAGCGTTTCGGCAATTCGACCGTTGCCATCAAGGCCTATATACGCAGCCGGCCGAAGGAGGGTATTCCGGGTCGGCGGAGCATGCCGCAGTTCGACTTTTCCGAGGAAGAGCTCGATGCGATCGCGGAATTCCTGAGGTACGCAAACGGCATAGATACGGCGAACTGGCCGCCGAACATTCAGGGTTGAGGAGAAGATCATGAAATATCCATCTCAGGCTGTTGCCAAACCCTACTTCATTGCGGCCATAGCGCTGTTCATTGCGCAAATAGCGTTTGGCCTGATTCTCGGCATGCAATACGTCGTGGGTGATTTTCTGTTTCCCGAGATTCCCTTCAACGTCGCGCGGATGGTGCATACCAATCTGCTGATCGTCTGGCTCCTTTTTGGCTTTCTTGGGGCTGCCTACTACCTCGTGCCGGAGGAAGCGCAGCGCGATCTGTACAGCCCGAAACTGGCAATCGTCCTGTTCTGGGTGTTCCTGGTTGCGGGAGGGCTGACCGTGCTTGGTTACCTGCTGGTGCCGTATGCCACGCTTGCGGAGATTACGGGCAACCGGTTCTTTCCCACGATGGGTCGCGAGTTCCTCGAGCAACCGACAATCACGAAGATCGGCATCGTCATCGTGGCGCTGGGTTTTCTGTACAACATCTCCATGACCGTGTTGTCGGGCCGTAAGACGGTCGTGAACGTCGTATTGCTCAGCGGCCTGATCGGCCTTGCGCTGTTCTTCCTGTTTGCGTTCTACAATCCCGTCAACCTCGTCGACGACAAATACTACTGGTGGTGGGTCGTGCACCTTTGGGTGGAAGGTGTGTGGGAACTGATCCTGGGCGCCATCCTTGCGTATGTGCTCATCAAGACCACGGGTGTCGATCGCGAAGTCATCGAGAAGTGGCTATACATCATCATTGCGATGACCCTGATTACGGGCATCATCGGCACCGGCCATCACTACTACTGGATAGGCACGCCCGTGTACTGGCAGTGGTGGGGTTCGATCTTCTCTGCGCTGGAACCGATTCCCTTCTTCATGATGACCGTGTTCGCATTCAATATGGTCAACCAGCGACGCCGGGATCATCCCAACAAGGCGGCTGTGCTCTGGGCCATGGGTACAGCGGTAATGGCTTTTCTCGGCGCCGGCGTCTGGGGCTTCCTGCACACGCTGTCGCCGGTCAACTTCTACACGCACGGCACGCAGATAACGGCGGCGCACGGTCATATGGCGTTCTACGGTGCCTACGTCATGATCGTACTGACGATCATCTCCTATGCGTGGCCCAAGATGCACGGTCGCGAGGCCGCCAATCCGCGCGCGCAGGTGGTCGAGATGTGGTCGTTCTGGCTAATGTCGGTGTCGATGGTGTTCATTACGCTGTTCCTGACCGCGGCCGGTGTGCTGCAGGTCTGGATGCAGCGTTACTCGGAAACGCCGGAGCCGTTCATGGTCGTGCAGGAGAAGATAGCGCTGTTCTACTGGATGCGTGAGGCCGCGGGTGTCGTGTTCATGATTGGCCTGCTCGTTTACGTTGCTTCGTTCTTCGTCAAGCCGGGTTCCGAACAAGCCCCGGCCGCGGCCGAAGCGCAGGCCTGAGGGTATCCGTCGTGAACATGCCGTCGACAGCGGCGACGGATTCCGGGTTCATGCCCTGGTATCAGCCGCAGGGCAGCGAGAGTGAACTGTTCCTCAACGCCTGGAACAATCGTCTGCCGTTATTGCTGAAAGGCCCGACCGGCTGCGGCAAGACGCGCTTTGTCGAACACATGGCAGCGCGGCTGGGGCGGCCGCTGTATACGGTCGCCTGTCACGACGATCTTACGGCGGCGGATCTGATCGGCCGCCACCTGATCGGTGACGGCGACACGTTCTGGCAGGACGGCCCGCTGACCCGGGCCGTCCGGGAAGGCGGTATCTGTTATCTCGACGAAGTCGTCGAGGCCCGCAAGGACACGACGGTTGTGCTGCATCCGCTGTCCGATAACCGCCGTATCCTGCCCATCGATCGTACGGGGGAAATTCTGAGCGCGCCGCCGGAGTTCATGCTCGTGGTGTCGTTCAACCCGGGCTATCAGAATCTCCTCAAAGGCATGAAGCCGTCGACGCGGCAGCGTTTTGTTGCCGTGCGGCTCGACTTTCCGGCGCCGGAGCTCGAGCAAACGATCGTCATGCGAGAGGCGGGTGTCGACGCCGACGTTGCGGGCCGGCTCGTAACGCTCGCGGGCCAGCTCAGAAGACTCAAGGATCACGATCTCGAGGAGTCCGCTTCGACGCGTCTCTTGATCTACACGGCCGTATTGCTTCGTGACGGGTTCGATCCGCTCGACGCGTGCCGGGCCGGCCTCGTCGAACCGCTGAGCGACGACGATCTAACGGTGGAGGCATTGATGGAAGTCGTGCAGGCGAGTTTTGGTCATTGATCCCGAAAAACAGGAACGTGGCATAGCTGTTGCCGCGCAAACCCTGTACCTCGTGAATCTCATGCTCCTGCCCGGGCTGGCGTTTCTGATCCTGCTCGTGCTGTTTGCCATGCATCGCCGCAGTAAATCCGCGCTGGTTCGCAATCACCTTGCACAGACCGTCGGCGTCAGCGCTCTGGGCGGTGCGCTGATAGTCGTGGTGCTAGGCCTCATCTATCTGCAAGGCGGCGCCGGTCCTTACGCGTGGCTGTGGGGGATACTCTATTTCACGTTCGTGCACACGAGCCTGATTTTTGTGGGTGTCGTAGGTTTCGTCAAAGCACTGAACGGGCACGAGTTTGTGTTCCCGGTCGTAGGGAGATGGTTTCGGCCGTGAGCCCGATGGCACTGAGCGCGAGGTGATCCGTGGAGGAATGGGTCGGGAAGTTGTGGCACAGCGCCATTACGCGAGCATCGAGCCTCGAGTACGCGGACGCAGAGGTGCTGCTCGAGGACGTGCGCCGGCCGGTGGGTATCCTGTTTCGGGCGTTGGGCGGTGACGGCGGCTTGCGCCTCGAAGCCGCAACCGAGTCCGCACATCACGCGCGGCGCGGGTTGCTCAGTCGAATGGCCGGGCGCAACGAAACGATCGAGCTGGCGTGGCGCAATGAGGAGACGTTGCGCCTGCCGATGCGGATTGCCTGCTTCCCCGACCGCGCGCTGAATCGCGAACTCTACCTGTGGCTCTCCGCGCTTGCGGCGAGCGTCACTGGAACGCCGTCCAATCGTAATCAATGGTTGGTGCAAAACGCTGCTGCTTCCGCGCGGCTCATTCGCACGTTTCCCGGCCTGGCAAGGAGCTACCGCCGCCTCGTGATCGCGCACGTGGCGCAGCGTCCTCAGCTCCGGGATCTGCCGGAAGATGAGCGGCACAACGAGATAAGGCTTCGCGAGGCGCTAGAAGCGCCGGAGCGCTGTACGCGTTCTGCTTCCTGCCTGCTCGCGGCGCGAAGAAAACCTCTCCCTGTGCCGCTCTGGCTGCACCCGGAGCCGCCGGTTGCCGGGCAGAATACAACGGTCTCGAATATCGACGAGGGTGAACGCGGTGGCAACAAGGTCCGCGACGTCGAGGCACAGAAGCGCAGGCGCGGCGAACGTGTGGACGAGCCTGACGGAAAGAGTGGCTTGCTCGCGTTTCGCCTCGAGAGTCTGTTTACGCGTACGGAGTTTGCAGCCGTCGATCGCACGGAAACCGAAGACGAAGACGACAATGCAGAGTCTGCTGTCGAGGACCTCGACGTCCTTAGCGTGTCCCGCCGTCGCGAGCAGCGTTCAGCGCGTCTGCGCTTCGATCTCGATCTGCCGTCCTCCGATCAGGATGACGTGCAGCTCGGGGAGGGTATTCCGTTACCCGAGTGGGACTATGCAAGGCAACAACTCCTGGCTGAGCATTGCCGACTGCAGGTTCTGGTGGCCAGGGAGGTGGGTAATCCAGAGCTCCCGACCCATCTTCGCGCCCGTGCAAGGCTGCTGCGCCGGCAATTCGAGGCGCTCAAGCCCGAACGAACCTGGTTGGGCGCACAAAACGACGGCTCCGAGTTGGACACTGACGCCATCGTTCGCCGGGAGAGCGACAGGCGATTGGGTACGGCAACCGCTGAGGCCGGCCTGTACCGCGATTGCCGGCACCGTGAACGCAGTCTGTCCTGCCTCGTACTCGCGGATCTTTCCCTGTCGACGGACGCACACGTCGACAACGACAAGCGGGTTATCGACGTGATCCGCGATGGTCTGCATTTGTTTGCCGAGGCACTCGCGGGCACGGGCGACCGTTTTGCGCTGTGTGGCTTTTCGTCGCGTCACCGAAGCCATGTGCGCTTTCACATGCTAAAAGACTTCGACGATATTCACGGCGCCGACGTGCGAAGCAGGATCAACGCCATCTCCCCCGGCTACTACACGCGCATGGGCGCCGCGATACGCTACGCTACGCGTTTACTGAAACACGAATCGTCCACTCGCAAGCTGCTACTGATCCTGACCGACGGAAAACCGAACGATCTCGACAGGTACGAAGGTCGCTACGGCATTGAAGATACTCGCGCTGCGGTTCGCGAAACGGGGCGTCTTGGCATCGATCCGTTTTGCATGACGATCGACAGAAAAGCGGAGCACTATCTGCCGTATATCTTCGGCAGTCACGCATACGTGCTGGTGCGCAACGCGAGTGAATTGCCGCTGCGTTTGCCGGCCCTTTACGCACGTCTTGCATCCTGACGGCGAAGTTCACGTAATTTGTAACAATATGTCGTCTGCGATGTGAGCAAGTCGGAGACTATGTCGCGCGCGTTACGAAGAGCTTTTAGTTTTCGCGGCCGTCTGCAACGAGAATTCGAAACAAAAAATCCCTTGTTTCGTCTGCGCATAGCGACAGTTTTTGCTTTTTCGTATGAGTTCTGCGTCGCTGTTGTGCGACATAATTCCGTGAAGAACATAACGCAAACGTCGGTATTCGGAGACAGGTTTTTTTTCAAAACCATCGTGCTAGCCTGCGCTGCATTGTTTCCTTTTGCATGCATGGAGCATGCGTTTTAGCTCAGGGAAGAAACACGCTGAAAAGGGCAAACCAATCGAAAGATTGTGACGCAAAGCTACCGGTCTACGGGTTTGATGCAAACGCATTGCACCTACGACAGCGGGGCTGCCAGAAAGTGAATCTGTTTTTGTTTGCAGGCATGTAAGTCTCAAGCAATGACGAGCTGAAGCCGGCGTTATGGATGACATAACGCTGCGGCTGCTGCGGCACGCGTCGCCCCTGGATTGGTTTGCACCTGACCTGACATCAGGAGTTACCGGTGCGACCGAACACATTTTCTATTTCGCGCATTTCAGCGCTGGCTTGCTCAGCGCTGGTGCTTTCCGGCTGTTTGTCCGACGGTGAAAGCGCAAGCGTCGACGAACCCACAAGCGTTACTTTCGACGTCAGCGGCAGCGTCGGCGACGGGCCGGTTGTCGGCGCGGACATGCAGGTACTTGGCTCGGATGGCGCTTTGCTTGCGCAGTTCTTGAGCGACGGCTCAGCCGGCTATCGCATTTCGCTGAACGCGGACACCGCGCAAGTACCGCTGAGGGTAACGGCTAACGGCGGAACGGATCTTGTTACGAACGCCGCGCCGGACTTCACGCTTCAATCGGCATTGTTCGCTTCGAATCGCGATGCCACCGTCAACGTCAATCCGTTTACGACCATTGCGGTCGAGGCAGCAAACGACCTCGGCGGTTTGACGCAGGCGAACTACACGTCGGCGATGGATATTGTCGTTCAGGAATTGAACGGTGGCCTGACGAGCCTCGCGAACGGCGGGGTTACGACCCAGCCGATCGGTTCGTCGAACATAGCGGAGATTGTGCGTGCGTCGGAAACCGTCGGTGAGCTGATTCGCCGGGTGCGCAACGAGATTAATGGAGCAGGTTTCGCCATGGACGGCGACCAGATTCTCGGTGCAATCGCCGCTGACCTGACGGATGGCATCATCGACGGCCGTGGAGGTGTGCGCGCCAACACGCGTGTTGCGGCGCTTAGCAACCTGTTGCTCGCACAGATTCTTGCAGAGACCTTGCGCGGGGAGTTGAGGGTCAACGGCACGAACGCCATGGCGGCCATCGAATCGGCGATTGCGGAGGTGTCAGCGTCGGCTGCATCGCCGTCGCTCGGCGAACTGACGGCAACGCAGGCAATGATTCGCTCGACGCGCGTTGGACTCGTTGCGGCTCACGCCGTATCGGGCGATGACGAGCTGGAGGGTCTCCTTGGTGCCGCGGCCGGCCTGCAGGAAGGGATGGACGCCGGCCTGGTGCGTGCGCTGCTTCCAGCACGCGCCGGGACCATACTCGACACCAGTGTCGCGGCCGTGGCGTCGGGCAACGAATCGCTGCTCGAGCTTGTGAACCGTGCGGCGCGCGAGCGGCAGACGAGCATACCGGGCGGCAACCAGCCGCCGAGCATTGCGGGCACTCCAGCCACGTCGGTGGTTGTTGGCAACAGCTATTCGTTTACTCCGGACGCTGTCGATCCCGATGCCGATACGCTTAGCTTCGCCGTTGCCGGCCTGCCGGGTTGGGCAAACTTTGACACCGTTACCGGTGCGTTGACGGGCACTCCGTCGGCAGGTGACGTCGGTAGCTACGACAACATCCGCATCAGCGTCAGCGACGGGCAGGCGGAAAGTGCGCTGCCGCCGTTCTCGATTACGGTCGTCATGTCCAACACGGCGCCGACAATTTCCGGTAATCCGCTCGCAACCGTTACCGCTGGTGCGCCGTATGACTTTACGCCGGCAGCATCGGACGCGGACGGCGACACGCTGACCTTTGCCATTCAGAACCGACCCCAGTGGGCAAGCTTCGATACCTCGACCGGCCGTCTGTCCGGTACGCCGGCTGCGGGCGACGTGGGCAGCTACGACAACATCCAGATCACGGTCAGTGACGGAATGGCGGATGCCGCACTCTCGCCGTTTTCGATTACGGTCGCGGCGTCGAGCAGCAACGGCGCGCCGACAATCTCGGGCACACCGGCAGCGTCGGTTGTGGCCGGAGCTGCCTACGCGTTTGTCCCGACGGCTTCGGACCCGGATGGGGACACGCTGACGTTCAGCATTCAAAACCGCCCGCAATGGGCGGCATTCGACACGTCGACGGGCGGTCTGTCGGGCACGCCGGCCGCGGGCGATGTTGGTAGCTATACCAACATCCAGATCAGCGTCAGCGATGGCGCGCTGACGGCGAGCCTTGCGGCCTTTTCAATCGAGGTAACGGCTGCGCCCAACGGCACGCCGACAATCGGCGGTACCCCGCCGGCGAGTGTCCTCGCGGGCTCGGCGTATACGTTTACGCCGACCGCCTCCGATCCGGACAACGATACCTTGAGCTTCGCGGTAGCAAACCTGCCGGCGTGGGCGAGTTTCGACGACACGACGGGCCGCATCAGTGGCACGCCGCAGTCGGGCGACGTGGGTGTCTACAACAACATCCGCATTACGGTGAGCGACGGCACAGACAGCGCGGAACTGGGGCCGTTCAGTATCGAGGTCATGGCCGTGGCCCTGGGTTCGGTCACGCTGACCTGGACGCCGCCCACTCAGAATACCGACGGCTCTCCGCTGACCGATCTGGCGGGCTATCGGATCTACTGGGGCAACGGCGGTGGCGTGTATCCGCAGTCGGTGACGATCAACAACCCCGGTGTGTCGAGTTACGTTGTCGAGAACCTGCCGCCCGGCGATTACGAGTTCGTTGCGACGGCCCTGAACTCGGCCGGCGTCGAAAGCGGATTCTCCAATGCGGCAACCCGCACAGTGCCGTAAAGTCGTCGTTCACACACAAAAAAAAAGGCCCCGCGTGAGAGCGGGGCCTTTTTGCTTTCCTGACGTTTGCCGTCGATGGCAGCGTCGCAAAGATCGCCGGGCAGTCTACTGCTGGCTTTGCAGGTAGTTCTGCTCGCCGATTTTGTCAATCAGACCGAGCTGGGTCTCCAGGAAGTCGACGTGCTCCTCCTCGGACACCAGGATGCTGTCGAAAATCTCACGCGTGGCGTAGTCGCTGACTGCTTCGCAGTGCGCAATGCCCTCACGCAGGTCGGGGATGGCGTCCATTTCCATCGCCAGGTCTGCTTTCAGAATCTCGGGGACCGTCTCGCCGATTCGGAGGCGTCCCAGGTCCTGAAGATTGGGCAGCCCCTCGAGGAACAGGATGCGTTCGATGATCGTGTCCGCGTGTTTCATCTCGTCGATCGACTCACCGTATTCGTAGTCGCCCAGCTTGTTGAGACCCCAGTCTTTCAACATGCGCGAGTGCAGAAAATACTGGTTGATGGCCGTGAGTTCGTTCTTGAGCACTTTGTTGAGGTGTTCGATGACCTTGACGTCGCCTTTCATTCTTCACTCCGTGAGGGCTGGGGTTCGATTTGTCAGCGCGCATCATAACGGCGCGCACACTACACGCAAGTGTAGCTAAGTATTTATTTACAAAAGGAAACTTTCGCAAGCTTCCGAAGCTTCGGAAGGTCGAGAAATTGCGCGAATGAGAAGACGAATTAGAAGCTTTAAGCAGGCGCGGTCTACGCCGAGGCTGGCGTAAACACGACCGGCTCGAAGCGGCGGTTGCGGTGTTCGTGCTCCGAGAGGATCTCCGCTGCGGTTTCGCGGCAGGAGCCGCAGCCGGCAGCGACGCCCAGTTCGTTCGTCAGGTCCATGACCGTCGTAGCGCCCCGCGAGGCGGCCAGGCGGATTTGCTTGTCAGTGATGGCGTTGCAAATACAGACGTACATTGGGCAGGTGCTTTCCTCAGACTGGCTCTATTTAAAACGGAATGAGAATGATTGTCAATAACATTACGTATAATCCACTATACCCGTCACGGTTTGCGCCTGGATGCCGATCACGGCTTAAGCTCACACACCGGGCGGGGTAGACTGCCGCCGGGCACGCCTCAACGACACGGGAGCAAGGCATGCAGAATCTCTTCAGCCTCGAGGGCAAGACCGCCCTGGTCACCGGGGGATCGCGCGGAATCGGCGCAATGATTGCCGAGGGGTTTGTGGCGAACGGGGTCCGGACCTACATTACGGCCCGCAAGGCCGAGGCTTGCGATCAAACGGCTGAGCGCCTGTCAGCCCTCGGAGAGTGCATTTCCTTGCCCGGAGATCTCTCCACGCTCGAGGGTGTCGAGCAGCTGGCCGGCGAACTCAAGGCGCGCGAGACGTCCCTCGACATCCTCGTCAACAATGCGGGCGCGTCCTGGGGGCAGCCGCTGGAGGAGTACCCGGAGGAGGGCTGGGACAAGGTCATGGACGTGAACGTCAAGTCCGTGTTCTTCCTGACCAAGGCGTTGCTGCCGGCACTCGAGTCGGCTGCATCGCCTGAAGACCCGGGGCGGATCATCAACGTCGGTTCGGTGGACGGCATCAACGTGAATCGATTGCCGAACTACGCCTACGGCCCGTCGAAAGCGGCTGTTCACCACCTCACGCGGACACTCGCGCAGCACCTTGCATCGCGGCACATTACGGCCAACGCCATTGCGCCGGGGCCGTTTCCGAGCAAGATGATGGCCGCGACGCTCGATCGTTTCGGCGAACAAATCAGGGCGGGAGTGCCGCTCGGGCGTATTGGTGAACCCGAGGACATGGCGGGTGTGGCCATTTACCTCGCTTCACGGGCTGCCAGCTACGTGACCGGTATCGTGATTCCCGTGGACGGAGGGCTGACCGGCACCGCGGGAACGCTGTGACGCCGGGTGCCGTCGATCCCTGCCGGACCTGGCGCGCATCGGGACCTGTGACGTCGGACCTCTACAATCCGCCGGCGTCATGGCACCATTGCGGATTACGTTAACGGAGCCGCTGACAGCAATGGGCGATTTGGCGCGCAAACTACTGATTGTCGAGGACGACCCCGGACTCCTGAAGCAGCTCAAATGGTGCTTCGAAGACTACGAGGTGTTCACTGCCGAAAACCGTGAGCAGGCCATTGCCGAATTGCGCCGCCACGAGCCCTGCGTCGTATTGCAGGATCTGGGTCTGCCGCCGCATCCGGACGGTGTCGAGGAAGGGCTTGCAACGCTCAGCGAGACCCTGAACCTGTCACCGCACACCAAGGTGATTGTCGTCACGGGCAACGGCGATCAGCAAAACGCCCTGACCGCGGTTGCCGAAGGGGCGTACGATTTCTACGAAAAACCGGTCGATACCGACACGCTCAAACTGCTCGTCGACCGCGCCTTCAATATTGCCGAGCTCGAGTCGGAGAATCGCCAGCTCCAGAACCGGATCGGCGATTCGCCGCTGGACGGCATTGTGGCCGCCAGCGAAGGCATGCTGGCCGTCTGCCGGATGATCGAGAAAGTGGCGCCCACCGACGTCACGACGCTCTTGCTCGGAGAATCCGGTACCGGCAAGGAGCTGCTCTCGCGTGCGTTGCACAATCTGAGCAATCGGCGGGACGGGAACTTCGTGGCGATCAATTGCGCCGCCATCCCTGAGAATCTGCTCGAGTCCGAATTGTTCGGTCACGAAAAGGGTGCGTTCACCGGCGCCCACAAGCAGACGATCGGCAAAGTGGAGCTCGCCAACGGCGGCACACTGTTTCTCGACGAGATCGGCGACATGCCAATGCCGCTGCAGGCGAAGCTGCTACGTTTCCTGCAGGAACGGGTCATCGAGCGCGTGGGCGGCCGTCAGGAGATTGCGGTTGACGTGCGCGTCGTCTGCGCAACCAACCAGAATCCCGAGAACCTGATCGGCGAAGGGCTATTCCGCGAGGATCTCTACTACCGGGTCTCGGAGATTACGATCAACATCCCGCCGTTCCGCGAGCGCGAGGAAGGCCGGCTGATTCTCGCGCGCCACCTGCTGCACAAGTACAGCAAAAAGCAGAAGCGGGCGATCAACGGCTTCAGCGAAGACGCGATCGGCGCCATCGAGGGCTACGGATGGCCCGGGAACGTGCGCGAGCTGGAGAACAAGATAAAAGGGGCCGTGATCATGGCGGACGGCAAAACCGTAACGGCCGCCGATTTGCAGCTCCCGCAGAACAGCGACGAGCCTGAAAGCCTGAACCTGCGAGAGGTTCGCCAGCGCGCCGAATCGAAGGCCATACGCGTGGCGCTGACGCGCAGCTACGGCAATATCTCCAAGGCAGCCGAGCTGCTCGGCATTACCCGGCCGACGCTGTACGACCTGTTGAACAAATACGGCCTGTCGGCCGAGAGCTATTCCCGGAAAGCGGACAGCGCGTAAGGCCCAGCTTCAGCGAGACTTGAACTGGTCTCGGGCAGCGATGCCGAACAAAAGCCGATCAGCGGGACTTGAACTGGTCTCGACCAGAACTGCCGTGCAACGGTGTATCAGCGGGACTTGAATTGGTCCGGATTCAAGTCGTGGCGCGCGAGCAGCTTGTAGAAGTCGGTTCGGTTGCGTTTGGCGAGCCGTGCGGCCTGACTGACGTTCCCCATCGTGATTTGCAGGATCTGCGACAGGTAGTTGCGCGTAAACTCGTCGCGCGCGTCGGTAAACGACAGTAGCTTGCCCGCGTGTTCGCCAAGGCTTTGCTGAACGAGTTCGGCGCTGATCACGGGTGAGCGTGACAGCGCGACGTTTTGCCGCACCACGTTATACAGCTGGCGGATGTTCCCGGGCCATTCGGCCATGACGAGCATCTCCACGGCCTCCGGCGCGTAGACCTTGCGCTCCTGGCCGGCTTCCGCGGCAATCAGCTGAAGGAAATGGGCAACCAGCAGCGGAATGTCCTCGCGGCGATCGTTGAGCGTCGGGATCTTGATGTTGACGACGTTCAGGCGATAGTAGAGGTCTTCGCGAAACCGGCCCTGACCCATGAGCTGCTGGAGGTCGCGATGCGTGGCTGAAATGACGCGCACGTCGACTTCGCGTGCCTCGGTGCTGCCAACCGGCCGGACCTGGTTTTCCTGCAGCACGCGCAACAGCTTGACCTGCAGGCGCATCGGCATGTCGCCAATTTCGTCGAGGAGCAGCGAGCCGCCCTCAGCCGCCTGGAACAGGCCTTTGTGGCTGCGCGTTGCGCCCGTAAAGGCCCCTTTTTCGTGGCCGAACAGCTCTGACTCGAGCAGGTTCTCGGCCATGGCCGAGCAGTTGATGGCGACAAAGGGCTTGTTGGCGCGCGGGCTGGCATTGTGTATGGCGCGCGCCAGCAGCTCCTTGCCCGTGCCGCTTTCGCCGTTGATGAGAACCCTGGCGTCCGTGGCGGCGACCATCTTTGCCTGGTTCAGGATCTCTTTCATGCCCTGGTTGCGGGTAATGATCTCCGCCGCCCAGTTTTCGTCGACGTCGACCGACCCCGATACCCGGAGCGCCTTCTCGACCGTCGCCATCAGTTCGTCTTTGTCGATCGGCTTGGTCAGGAAGCCGAACGCGCCGCTCTGGGTCGCGGACACGGCGTCAGGGATAGTGCCGTGTGCCGTGATAATGACGACGCGCAGTCCCGGTGAGCGGGTCTGCAGCTCCTTCAGGAGCCCAATGCCGTCCATCTTGTCCATGCGCAGGTCCGTGACGACGAGATCCGGCGCAAAACGGCCGACCGTGGCCAGCGCCTTGTGTGCCGACTCGACGGCTTCGACCTCGTAACCTTCCGCGCGCAGCCGAATGCTCAGGAGCCGCAGCAGACCGGGGTCGTCGTCAACGAGCAGAATGCGCCCGAGCGCTTTGCTTTGCGGTGCAGCCATAGGACATAAGTGGTAGCGAAATCAGGGGATAAGGGTATGCCCCGGGGCAGTGGGGCGCAAGCGCCTGTGCTGTCGCAAATCGGCGAAAATGCTGCAAAATTACCCGGAAAAAGGGGCCGGGGCTGCTGCTTACTCCTGTTCGCGAATCGAGCGCTCGATGGTCGTAATGGCTTCCAGTTTCTGTTCAGCGTCCGACAATTCGTCGCGCAGGCGGCGGTTCTCCGCCTCGACCGTGGCGAGGCGCTGATTGATGGCCTGTTCCTGGGTCTGCTGAGCGCGTGAGGAACTGGCCCTCAAACGCCGGGTTTCTGACTCGAGCACCATGAGCTGCTCGACGGCGCTAAGGTGGATCGTCGCCAGCGAGACTTCGGCCTGCGTCATTAGCGGCGCCTGTGTCAGCAGCTCGCGCAACAGGCTCTGAGCCTCTTGCGGGTTACTTTCCGGGTGTCCCGGGGCCGCCAGCACGAGTGCGTAGCGAAGACTGGTCGAGGGGTTCGGCGTCAGCTGTGCCGCTGCGCGCGAGTCGGCGAAGATCTCCGCCTGCCGCGCCGGATCGCCCGACGCAATGTCTGCGAGGTCCCTCAGGTATTCCTCGGCCTCCGGTGCGCCCAGGATCACCGGATCTTTCTCGGCCTCGTTGCCGCGCATATCCAGCCAGTTCCTGGCCTGCGTGCAGGCCGAGAGCGAACTGGCGGCAACAATAGCCAGCGTCGCCGCCAGTGCGGGCTTTGCGATTGTTCGAGTTCTAAGCATTGGCGGCAATCTTCTGTTCCGACAGGCGGCGATTTTGCGGAACGACTATACGGAAATGCGCCCCGGGGAACTCGTTCGAATCCACGAGTTCGACCGAGCCGTCGTGCGCCTGCACGCACTCGAGCACGACGGACAGTCCAATGCCCGTGCCGCCGACAAATCCGCCTTGTTCCCGGCGTCCCTGGAAAAACGCTTCAAAAATCCTCGGTCCTTCCTCTTTCGGCACTCCGGGGCCGGTGTCCGCAAACTCCAGCACGAAGCTCCCCGTCGATTGTTTCGCGCGAATGGTCACAAAACCGCCTTTTGGCGTGAACTTGATGGCATTCGACAGGAGATTATCCAGTACGGTGCGGATTTTTTCTCTATCCGCGTTCACAATTATATCGTCCACATCGAGTCTGAGCTGTATGTGGGCGGCTTTCAGCGCAAGCCGTTGCTCCTTCGCGACCGAGATCACGAGTGCGCGCAACGGAAAGTCGGATAGCGTCAGTATTTCGCTCTTGGCCTGCCATGCGCTGAAACTCAGCAGGTTTTCGATGAGTTGCTGCAACTTGAGACCGTTGACGCGCAGTATGTCGGTCACCTCCCGCTGCGGTTTGTCGAGTTCTCCGACGGTCCCGTCGAGCAGTAGTTCAGTGCCCTCGCGAATGTTCGCCAGCGGTGTCTTGAGCTCATGCGACATATGACGCAGAAACTTGTTCTTTTCTTGCGCCAGTTCGAGGAGCCGCACGCGCAGCCACTCGAGCTGACGGCCCAGGCGTTCGAGGTCTGTCGGGCCCTTGACCTTGATGGGCTTCGAGAAACCGCTCTCGCCGAGTTGATGAATGGCCGAGTCGATCTGCCGGATCGGCCGCGCCACCAGCAGCGTGAAAATCAGCACGAGCAGTATCGTGCCCGGGACAAGTGCAGCTACCTGCCAGGCCGAGATGCGCTGCGCGTCGCGCATGCTGTTCTTGAGCGCAAGCAGTTCGTCGTCGACATAGGTCGTCAGGATGCCGGTAAACTCTCCGGTGCGCTGGCGGATACCGGAAAACCGGTCGAGAGCAAGCTGTGCGTCGTCGTCGCTGACGTCGGCGTTCATGAGCGCCAGGACAACGCCGCGCACGTCGCTGCCGATCGATTCCATCAGGCTGACGGAATCTGCGAGTTCGGCCAGCGGCCGAATGTCCTCGAGCCGCTGGTTCAGCGTGCCGAGGTCCTGCTGCAGGAGCGCAAGGCTTTCTTCGCTGCGCAGGATGACGTGCTGCCGGGCGACGCGTTCCAGCGTGCCGACCTGTTCGGTCAGGAGGCGGTTGCTCTCGGCGGCTGCAACCCCCGTCGTCACCAGCCGTTCGCTCTGTTCGGCCAGCCGGTCGAGGCTCAGAAGTGCCCAGACGACGGCGACCAGCAGCGGCAGCGCCACCAGTCCAAAACCGACGAGTATCAGGCCGTTAAGTGAACGTGGGCGACGTATCCGCATGCCGGGAGTGTAGCATCGTGCTCAGGCTGCCCAGTAGGCGCTGGGGTCGCGGGAGGCAATTCTGCGTTCCCAGGCGAGCGCGGTCTTGACGATCGTATCGAGATCGTCGAAGCGAGGCTGCCAGCCGAGTACCTCGTGGATGCGGCCGACCGCGGCAACGAGTTCCGGCGGGTCGCCGGCGCGGCGGTCGGCTTCGACGATGTTGAGCGCCTCGCCGTTGGCCGCCTCGACGGCCTTGAGCACTTCCCTGACGCTGTAGCCGTGGCCGTAGCCGGCGTTCAGTGTTGTGGATGCGCCGCCGTCGCGCAGGTAATTGAGTGCGTCGATGTGCGCACTGGCGAGGTCTTCGACATGGATGTAGTCGCGGAGGCCAGTGCCGTCGGGGGTCGGGTAGTCCGTGCCGTAGATCGATACGGCCGAGCGCTTGCCGACCGCGGCTTCGCACGCCACCTTGACCAGCAGCGTGGCTTTTGGTGTCGATTGGCCGAGTCGGCCACCCGGTTCACAGCCGGCGACGTTGAAATAGCGCAATGCCACGTAGCTCGGACCGCCGGCAATCGCCAGGTCGCGCAGCATCCATTCCGTCATTAGCTTGGAGCAGCCGTAGGGGTTGATCGGCGCGGTTGGTGTTTCTTCGCAGGCTTTACCCGACTCCGGTATACCGTACACGGCGGCCGTCGACGAAAATACGATGTGCTTGACGCCGTGCCGGTGCGCGACGTCGAGGAGCGTGCGGCTCGAGGCCGTGTTGTTGCCGTAATACTTGAGGGGGTTGCTGACGGATTCCGGCACTACCGTGTGCGCTGCGAAGTGCATGACGGTATCGATGTCGTGGCTCGAGAACAGGGCCTCCAGCCGGTCGGCATCGCCGGTATCGCCGACGATCAGCTCGCCGGCCATGACGGCCTCTCGAAAACCGGTCGAGAGGTTGTCGAGCACGATCACGTCCTCGCCCAGCTCGCCGAGCTGCCGCACGACGTGGCTGCCGATGTATCCCGCGCCTCCGGTGACCAGTATCTTATTGTTTCTCATGCCTTTCTCGGTTCCGCGGCGGCAGCCAGGCAAGCACCTGGCTGATCTGTGAACCCGCCCGGGGTTTTCCTGCGCAAGTTTAGCAATACTCCTGTGAAGATTTGCGGACCTGGATCGCACTATATTATGTGAGCCAGTACGGGTCGTCTGTCGCCAAAAACGGACGGTCCGGGTTGTGTTGCGGTTCAGGTTCGAAAGGTATGCTGTAGCGACGAGCGGCGGCAAACGCCGCCGGCATCGGCCTTCGGGCTGGCCGCGGCGCTGTAGTTGGTAATGGGTTTTTGAAAGGTGAGCGCAGGAACGTGAGCGTAAGACTGTCTTTTGCATCGATCAGAACGATCGCTGGTATGGCCCTGGCGGCCCTCTCCCTTGCGGCCTGCGGCGGAGGGGGAGGCGACGATTCTCCGCTGTCGCCGCCATCGCCGCCCCCTCCGCCGACGAACCAGGCGCCCACGGTCAGCGTGGGTGTCGATCAGACCGTCAATGAGAACTCGACCGTAACCCTGACGGCGACGGCGAACGACCCGAACGGCGACGCGCTGACGTACAGCTGGCGGCAGACTTCGGGCGCGGCCGTTACGCTCAATAACGCCAACGCGGCCCAGGCCAGTTTTGTTGCCCCCGATGTGGCGCTGAACGCACCGCAAGTGTTCGGCTTCGAAGTCACGGTTAGTGACGGCACCTTGAATGCGACCGACAGCCTCAACGTCACTGTGCAGGAGCCGCCGCCGTCCACGGGCAGCGTGACGGTCAGCGGCAATCTCCAGTACGAGTTCGTGCCCCCGAATCCGAACTGTCAGGGCCTGAATTTCGGCGCTACGTTCGCGCGCCCGATACGCGGCGCGACGGTGCAGGTGCTGAACGCAGCCAATTCGGCCGTCCTCGGCTCGACCGCCTCTGACGAAAACGGCAATTATTCGATCCCCAACGTTCCTGACAACACCCAGGTATTCGTGCGCGTGCTCTCCGAGCTGAAAGCGGGCTTTGGTAACTCGAGCTGGAGCGTCGAGGTTCGCGACAATTTTGTGCCGGGCGGCAGCGACCAGGACAACCCGTCCAACCCGCCGTACCGCAACGGCCCGATGTACGCCCTCGACGATACGGCGTTCAGCACCGGCACAACCGACGTTACGCGTGACCTGCTTGCGGAAACCGGCTGGAACGGCATCAGCTACACCGGTCCGCGCGCGGCTGGCCCGTTTGCGGTGCTCGATGCCATGTACACGGGCATGCGTTTCGTCAACGCGGCGGATCCGAACGTGGACTTCCAATCACTGACCGCGTACTGGAGCGTCAACAACAAGCTGATTACGTCCGGTGGCCTCGACGTCTCCGCCGGTGAGCTGACGGCGTCGTTTTATCGCGGCGGCGTTCGCGAACTCGTATTGACGGGCGATGCAGCAACCGATACCGAGGAGTTCGATGACCACGTGGCCGTGCATGAGTGGGGCCACTACTTCGAAGACACCTTGTCACGCTCGGATTCGACGGGTGGCCCGCATGCCATCGGTGACAGGATCGACGCGCGGCTCGCGTGGGGTGAAGGCTGGGCGACGGCGCTGGCCGGTATGGCGCTTGCCGAACCGGTGTACTGCGATACCGGGCCAGCGGGTGCCGGCACGGGCTTCGGCATTGGCGCCGAATTCGGCAGCTACGATGCGCGTGGCTGGTACGACGAGATTTCCGTCGTGCGCTTCTTGTACGATCTGTATGACACGACCAATGCAGACGACACGACCGGCAGCGGCGACGACATCTCGATCGGCTTCGAGCCCATCTACAACATCATGCGGGGTGCGCAGGCATCGACCGAGGCATTCACGACCGTGTTCTCGTTTGCGAACGAACTCCGGAGTTCGCTGACCCCCGCGGAGCAGGCTGGCCTGGATGCGCAGCTGCAGCGTGAAGACATGACCCCGGGCTTCGATATCTGGGGTGTCGGTGAAACCAACGAACCCCCCGGTGCACGCGACGTGTTGCCGTTGTACACCGATGTCGCCACCAACGGCACGGTGACCAACATCTGCATGAACGACGACTACGATCGGTCCGGGTCCGTCAAGAATCGTACCGGCAACAAGCTTGCCGAACGGCGTTTTCTGCGCATCAACATCCCGGCGCTCGATTCGTATCGCTTTACGATCACGACAACCACGGCGATCCCCGGCGTCGACGATCCGAACGACGAGTCCGACCGCAGCGACCCGGACCTGTTCGTGTTCCAGCGCGGGAACCTCGTGGCGTTCGGTTTTAGCGGGGTTGCAGATTCGGAGACGTTTGTCAGCCAGAACCCGCTGCCGGCAGGGTTGTACGTCGCCGAGCTCTCCGAGTTCCGGTTCCGCGACGAAAATTCGCCGGCGAACTTCCCGGACCAGGTATGCTTCGACGTCTCCATCGTGCCCAACTAATGGGTTTACAAGGCCTCTCAACCAGAGCCGCTTATCCGCAATACCAGAGGAAAATGAAGATGATTTCTGCGACCGCCTCGAGGCTCACGACCGACCGTTTCCGTGCGCCATTGCTGCTCCTGCTGTTCGCGGGCGCACTCGCTGCCTGCGGGGGCGACAAGGCAAGCAACGAGCAACAGGCCGCCGTGCTGTCGGAGGAACATAAGCACGCAATGATTTCACACGATCCGGTCAGCCCCGGCGCGCCCGTCAAGATTGCGCACAGCCTCGTCGGAACGCCGGTTGTCGGACAGCCGCTGGCGATCAACCTCAGCTTGACGTCGATGCGCGGCGTCGTGCCGATGGCGGTCGAATACCGCATCAACGACACGTCGGCCCTGAGTTTTCCCGAACAGCAGGTGCGCGCGGCAACGGTCAGTCCCGATGCGGCCACTCTCGAGGCCGTCCAGCAGGTTACCGTGATACCTCAGCGCGAGGGGCGGCTGTACCTCAACGTGTCGGTCGGGGTCGAGTCCGATACGGGCACGTCTTCGACGGTCATGGCGATCCCGATCCAGGTCGGTAGCGGACCTCGCGCTTACGAAGAGAACGGCCAGCTCAAGACTGACGCCAACGGGCAGACCGTCCGGTCACTCCCTGCATCGTCCAACTGATACCCGAGTCCAGCGGCCACGGCCGACCCCGGGCCGTCGCTCGAAACGGGCCCGCAGGACTCGGCCCAGGTGCACAGGCTTATGTGAACTGCACCACAAAACAAGGTTTTAGGGGCTTTCCGAGGGGAATTTAGGGAAAATATTCCCGATTTTTTTCTCAGAATATGCTCTGCTTCACAGAAGCTTACGCTCGATCCTTCTATGGTTACTCACATTGGCGGGAGACCGACTCGAGACGGTCTCCCGTCGCGGTATTCGCAAGTGAGTGCGCTCAATGGATCACGATCTGCGCAGCAGGATCAGGAAGGCAACGCTGTCGCCCGACGCGAAACGCTCGGACTTCATCGAGCTGTTGCGCCTTGTCGACGAGCAGTACGAGCGTGATCAATACGAGGCTCTGGGCGACACTGTGCCCGAACCGCGTGGCCGTGGCAACGGCACGCCAATCGACGTCATTTTCGACAGCGTTACCGATGCGCTGATGTCCGTGAGCGAAACGGGCCACGTGCGGGTCTGCAACGAGATCTGCGCACGCTACTTTGGCCTCAGCAAGGACAAGGTCATCGGGTCGCCGCTCGCCGATTTCTTGCCTGGCGCGAAGGGTGTGCCGCTCGCCGAGTACCTCGAACCGTTCATGTCCCGTGTGGATGCCACACATTTCGAATACACCGGGGGAGAGGTGCTTGCCCGCCGCAACGGCGGTGAAGAGTTTGTCGCCGAGATCAACGCGAGCCGTATCGACAACCGCGGAGAAGCGGTGTTTGTCGTTACTTTGCGGGACATCACCGAGCGTAAGGACGCCGAGACGACGTTACGCGAAAACGAAGAGCGTTACCGCGCGCTCGTCGAGAACGCGCCCGAGGCGATTGTCGTTCTGGACGTCGACGAGAATCGTTTTACCGACGTCAACGACAAAGCCTGCATGCTGTTCAATCTGTCGCGTGCGAGACTTTTGACCGTGGGCCCCGAAGCGATCAGCCCGAAAATGCAGCCCGACGGAACGCCGTCGTTCGGCGTGCGCCGAGGCTGGATCGACAAGGCGCTGAACGGGGAGCATCCGACCTTCGAATGGCTACATGCCGATTCGACCGGCCGGGAAATTCCCTGTGAGGTTCGCTTCAGCCGGCTGCCCGACCGCAAGCGACGCCTCATCCGCGTTTCCATTACCGATATTGCCGAACGCAAGCGCAGCGAAACGATTGCGTACGCGCAGAACAAAGTGCTGGAGATGATTGCGGCGGGTATCTCCTTCGACCGGACCCTGCGGGCCATTTGCCGGTTTGTCGAACGGATCGGTGACGGCATGCGGGCGTCCGTCATGCAGGTTGCGGAGAACGGCCAGTCGCTGTGGGTAGCGGAAGCACCCAGCTTGCCGGAGGACCTGCGGCAATGCCTCGGATTCGTACGGGTGCGGCCCGACAGTCTGTCTTGCGGTGCCGCCGTTTTTCACGGCCAGGATCGCATCGTGGCCGATATAGCGCACGAACTCGGCTGGGGTGAGCATATCGATCTGATCGAGCAGCACGGCATTGGTGCCGTCTGGTCGTTTCTGATTCACGGCACGGCGGGCAAGGTCATCGGCACGCTGGATATCTACGTCTCGGAGGCGCGTGCCCCGACGACCGATGAGCTGGACAAACTAAGTCGAATGGTCCGGCTCGCCGGCATAGCGATCAAGCGCGAACACGACGAGACGCTGCTCCGGACGAGCGAAGCACGCTACCGCGGGTTGTTCGAGAACGTCGTCGACGGTGTATACATTGCGACCCGCGAAGGCGACCTGATTGCGGCCAACCCGGCGCTCGTCAAGATGCTTGGCTACGATTCCGTCGAGGACTTGAAGGCCATCGGCAAGACCCCGGTCCTGTACGTCAACCCGATCGACCGCGAGCGCGTTTTTGCGCGTCTCGAGGCGGAAGGCTACGTGCGCAACTTCGAGTATCGCCTGCGCCGCAAGGATGGCGGCGAGATTGTCGTGCTGGAGAACGCGCGGGCGGTCTACGACGACGAAGGCAAAGTCGTGGCCCACGAGGGCACTATTTCGGATATCACCGATCGCAAGCATGCCGAGACCCGTATCTTCGAGGAAAAGGAACGGGCCCAGGTGACGCTGCAGTCGATCGGCGACGGTGTCATTACGACCGACGCCGAAGGGTGTATCGACTACATCAACCCGGTGGCTCAGGATCTGACGGGCTGGAACATGCGCAGCGCGCGCAACCGTCCGGTCAGCGAGATCATGACGATCATCAACGAACACACGCGGGCTACCGTGGACAACCCGGTCGTCACTTGTCTCAAGGAAGGCCGGGTCATTACGCTGGCGCAGAACTCGGTGCTGATCTCGCGCAAGGGTGACGAGATTCCGATCCAGGATTCGGCGGCGCCGATTCGTGATCGCATAGGCAACATTATTGGCTCGGTCATGGTGTTCCACGACACGAGCAAAGAATCACGCCTGTTCCGTCAGCTCAGTTATCAGGCCTCGCATGACGCCGTGACCGGCCTGATCAATCGCAGCGAATTCGAGAACCGGCTCATGGCCGGGCTGGACAACCTGAAGGCCAATCCCGATACGACACACGCGCTTCTCTACATCGACCTCGATCAGTTCAAGGTGGTTAATGACACCTTCGGACACTCCGCGGGTGACGAACTGCTGCGCCAGCTGTCGGAGCTGATCCAGACCCGCATTCGCTCCACCGACGAACTCGCGCGACTCGGCGGTGATGAATTCGGCATATTGCTGGAGCGCTGCAACGAAGCGCGCGCGATGGAGGTTGCGGAGGCAATCCGCGACGAGATCGAGGGTTACCGTTTCGAGTGGCAGGACTCGTTTACGACGATACGCTGCTCGATTGGCGTGGTGGTGGTATCTGCCGATGCGCCGGACGTTGCAGCCATCATGAGTTCCGCGGACGTGGCCTGTTATTCGGCGAAGGACATGGGCCGAAATCAGGTGCATCTGTACCGAGACAGCGATGCTTCGCTGCGGCATGAAGAGATGAAGTGGGTGTCGCGAATCACGAGTGCGGTCGAAGAAGACCGTCTCGAACTGTTTTTTCAGCCCATCATCGCAATACGCAGTGCGGGAGGAGTGCGCTGCGGTGAAGTGCGCGGTCACTACGAGCTGTTGCTGCGGATGCGCGACGAGGATGGTGAGCTGATCAGCCCCGACCAGTTCATCCCGGCTGCGGAACGCTACAACCTCATGTCGACGCTCGATCGCTGGGTGGTGCACAAAGCGCTGACCGATCTCGCGGATCGCGATAGCGATGGCGAGGCGCGCTACACGCTGGCCATCAACCTGTCCGGCACGTCGCTCAGCGAGGACCGTTTCCTCAAGTTCGTAATCAGCGAACTGGAACGCCATCAGCTGCCGCGCGGCGCCATCTGCTTTGAAATCACCGAGACCGCCGCCATCTCGAGTCTCGCACGTGTAGCGCATTTCATGCGCACGCTGAAACGGCTCGGCTGCAAGTTTTCGCTGGACGATTTTGGCAGCGGCTTGTCCTCGTTCACCTACCTCAAGAATCTGCCGGTCGACTATCTCAAGATCGACGGTCAGTTCATTCGCAACGTTGTCGACGACAACGTCGACGAGAGTATGGTCAAGGCCATCAGCGAGGTGGGCCAGGCAATGGGCATCGAAACCATTGCCGAGCGTGTGGAAACCCGGCAGGTTCTGGACAAGCTCGGCGCGCTGGGCGTGGAGTTTGCCCAGGGTTACTACATTGCGCGCCCGGCGTCGGTGAAGAGCTTCGAACCCTGGCTGGGCGCTCAGCCCGCCGAACTGCTTGCCTGAGTACTGCTGGCCTTCGGAAAGCCGCACTGTCGTCGACCGGGCTTTCGGGTACACTCGGAGAACGTGTTTCCCAGGCCAAAAGAGCCAGATGCCAGACAGCAATGCTCTCAATTCACTGACTACGCTTCTCGCGCCGACCGAGCCGCCGCCGTTTGTTGTACTGAACCCGATTACCGAAACCCCCGTTCTGCTGATCTGTGACCACGCGAGCTGCCGTTTCCCGGCGGCATTGGGTGACCTCGGACTCGATCCGTTTGCTCGCCGTTGTCACCTCGCCATCGACATAGGCGCCGGTGCCTTGACCGAATCGCTGGCCAACAGCCTCGGGTTCACGGCGGTGCTGGCTCAGTACTCGCGGCTCGTGATCGACTGCAACCGCGACCTGCTGGATGCCAGCGCGTTCCTCGAGTACGGCGACGGCATTGTCGTGCCCGGCAACCGGAAGTTGAGCAAACAGCACAAGGCGCTGCGCGCCGAGAGCATTTACTGGCCCTACCACGGCGCTATCGACAGCCAGATAGGACGCCTGTCGGCGCTGGGTGCCAAGCCCGCGCTCGTCTCGATCCACAGCTTTACGCCGGTGCTGAACGGCGAATCCCGGCCGTGGCAAATCGGTGTGCTGTGGGACAAGGACGAAAGCCTCAAGACAATATTCCTCGAAGGGTTTCGCGATGCCGGCTTTGTCGTCGGCGACAACGAGCCTTACTCCGGTCGTGCGCCGGCCGACTACACGGTCGATACGCATGGCGAAGACAACGGCCTGCCTTGTGTCGGCATTGAGATCCGCCAGGATCTCGTCGGAGACGAGCAGGGCGTTGCACGAATGGCCGAGGTGATGCATTCGATCGTCGGATGTATCCCTGAGCGGCTGGGATTGCGAGGGCAACGAATTACGGCTTGATCATTAGCGCGTAGGGATAAGGGCCATGGCGAAAAACGGACCACCGTTCACAATCGGTGTAGAAGAAGAATACCTGCTGGTCGACAAGGACACGCGCGCGCTTGTCGTCGATCCCCCCGAGGAACTCATGCGCGAAGCCGAGGAAATCCTCGGCGAGCAGGTGACCGCTGAGCTGCTGCGCTCGCAAATCGAAATCGGCACACGTGTGTGCCATACCGTTCAGCAGGCGAAGGACGAACTCAGGCGCCTTCGCTCCGGCGTGATCGAAGCTGCGGCCAAACACAACCTCGCGCCGATCGCCGCTTCGACGCACCCGTTTTCACAATGGCGGGAGCAGAAACAAACGCCGAAAGATCGCTACGACGCGCTGACCGTCGAGATGCAGGCCGCGGCGCGGCGGCTCGTCATATGCGGCATGCACGTGCACGTCGGTATCGACGACGACGAGTTACGTATCGATCTCATGAACCAGATGTCCTATTTCCTTCCGCATCTTCTGGCGCTGAGCTGCTCGTCGCCGTTCTGGGAAGGCAACGACACGGGACTCAAGAGTTACCGGCTGACGGTTTTCGATGCGTTGCCGCGAACGGGTCTGCCCGAGCGCTTCGTCAGCTGGTCCGAATACCAGCGCCACGTCAGTATCCTGGAAAATGCCGGCCTCATAGCGGACTCGACGAGAATCTGGTGGGACCTGCGCCCGAGCCAGCGCTTCCCGACGCTGGAAACTCGCGTCATGGATGTATGCACGCGCGTCGAGGACGCAATCTGCCTTGCCGCAATCCTCGTGTGCATACTGCGCATGTTGTACCGGCTGCGATGCGCCAATCAGCGCTGGCGCCTGTACACGCCCATGCTGATACACGAGAACCGCTGGCGCGCGATGCGCTACAGTTTCGATGAAGGTCTGATCGATCTTGCAAAAGGGCAGGTTGTGCCTTTCGAATACCTGCTGGAGGAAATCCTCGGGCTGATAGCCGAAGACGCCGAGGCGCTCAACTGCGTTACCGAGGTTGGCAACGCCCGGCATATCCTGACTCGCGGCACGAGCGCGCATCGTCAGCTCAAGACCTTCGAGATCGAGCAGGCCGCGGGCAACTCGGTGGAGGACAGCCTGAAGGCGGTCGTGGACCGCCTGATCGAGGACACGGCACACGGTTTGTAGCAAGCCTGCGAGCAGGCAATAAAGACCGCTACCGCCGCGGGAATGCGGCACAGGTCGCAGTCTCCCGCGGCAAAGCGGGCTAGCATGGGCGTTATGTCTGATAAGCCTTCAGGGCAGGCCCGTCCATGCCACCGATAATCGAGTCGCTGTTGCCAGGAGTGTTCGCGACCTCGGCCGCCCTGTACCTGGGGCTCGCGGTGTATGTGTCGCGTTCGTCTCCGCAAAGCATCATTGGCTTCTTTCTGTTCCTGCTGGGTGTCATGGTTGCGGGCGCCGCGTTCTCCTTCGAGGCCGAAAGCCCGCACCTCTACGGCATTGGCCGCGTGCTTTCGTTCTTCGCCGGCGGGTTCATTCCGGTCGCCTTCTACGCGCTTTACCGTCAGTACACGGTGGGACAGCCGGGCCCGATTGTCATTGCCATGTTGTCGATCATTCCGATCGCAACGACCGCACTTGCGATGACCAATTCGATGCACTCGATGATCTGGAGCGTGGAAGCAACGAGCGGCACGCCGGTGTACTCGGCTGTGACTTCGCACCCCTGGTTCATGAAAGTGCACGCGCCGTTTTGCTACGGCCTGTTCGCCTATTCGGTACTCGCGCTGGCGGGGCGCCTCTCGAGTATTGCGCCCGCGCATCGCCCGACCATCATTGTGCTGCTGGTGTGTGCGACCTTGCCTTTTATCGGCAGCGTGGCGAACGTGTTCCTGGGAATCGGGCCGATCGAGATGCCCGTGCTGGCGATGAGCCTTGTGCTGTTGCTGCCCGCTTACGCGTACATCAGCCTGTCGCTGCGCGTGTTCGACTTCAGCCCGCTGGCTTACCCAATGCTCTTCGATCACGTACGCGACCCGATCATTGTGCTCGACAACGAGCAGCGTATCGTGTGCGTCAATCGGCGCGCCGCGGAGCTGCTCAACGGCAGCGAGCGAGAGCTACTCGGTCAACTGCTGTGGGAAGACTTTCCGGAAGCTCGTGCCGTTCTGAGCCAGGCGAAGGAACTCGATCTGACCCAGACGATCAAGTTCGGTCACAACCTGACCTACGAGATTTCCGTGGCTCCGCTCATCGATGCTCGCGGCGCCGTTCAGGGTAGCGTCGTGATGTGCCGCGACGTTACGGATCGGCGTAACGTGCTTGCCCAGCTGGCCGAGAGTGAACACCAGATTCGCACACTGATCGAAACGTCATCGAACGGTATTCTCCGGTTCTCCCGCGACGAAACGCATCCGAAGCGGCGCTTCTCGTGCGTATTTGCCAACCGCGCCGCCCAGGATTTTCTCGGCGGCAGCGGCGACGAACTCGTGGGCCAGCCGCTCAAGGACTTCGAACAGCTGGATCCCAAACGGCTAAAGGCACACTTCGCCGACGCCGACAGCACCGGTCGCCAGATGAGTTTCGAGCGCTCGTACGCCAATGTCGACGGCGAAAACCGCTGGTTCAGGATCATTGCCAAGACCGTGGGTGATGATTTCTCCGTAACGCTGATCGACATTACGCAGCGCAAGCAAGACGAGGACAAGATGCTCGCCGACGCGTTGCGCGATCCGTTGACGGGCGTGCTCAACCGGCGGGGTTTCGAGAAGTTTGCGTCGAAGGCCGTCATCGAGAGCGAGATCGGCGCGGTCCTGTATCTCGACCTGAATCAATTCAAGTCGGTCAACGATGGTTTTGGCCATCAGGCCGGTGACGCGTTGCTCAAGGCATTCGGCCATCGTCTCGAATACTGCCTGCGGCCCGACGACATTCTCGGTCGCCTGGGCGGTGACGAGTTTGCGATTGTGCTTCCGGGCGTGTCGGTCGACGATGCAAAACACGTTGCCGAACGACTCGTGCAGGCCGCTGCTGACGCCTACATTATCCAGGGCGAAGAGATACGCTGCTCGGCGTCCGTCGGAATAGCGCTGCTGCCGCAGCACGGCCAGGAGCTCTGGCACCTAGTCAGCGTGGCTGACCAGGCGATGTACGACGCGAAAGCGAACTCCGCCACGGATGCCGCCAACGACCATGGCGGCAACCAGTCGGCGATAGCGTCCTGAGCAACTGACCCAGGCTTGCTTGTCCGCTGCTAGGGCAGCAACGCAACGTTGACGACGTTGGGATCGGCCGTGGCGAACGTGATGGCGCGTACGACGTCACCGTCGGCAAGGTCGAGGCGAAGTGCCGGCGCCAGCGGTGTCTTCTCGCCGTTTTCCGTGACGATCAAATCGTAACTGCCGGCGTTCAGCGCAAACGAGTTGGTGTTGACCGCAAACCCTGCCGTGAGCCGGGGCAGTTCGTCGTCGATGCTGACGCCGGCGTCCACGATGTATACATCGATGAAGTCCTGGGTCTCCACGGCGTTGAACATGGATACCTTGGCAAAGGTTTCGATCGGCGTGCGATCGAACGGCGTGTAGATGGCTCGCAGGTTGTCGGCGTCGCCGATGGTAATGTATTCGTTGCGCGTGCCGCGCACCGTGACGAGGTCGCTCTCGATCTGTATGGCGCCCGGATTGCCGTCCGCCGTAACGGTCACTTCGGAGCCGCCGCTGGCAATCGCCTGCTCCGGTGAGGTGTTCTGATAGGCGAGGCCGTCGACAATCAGATTGGTGAGTGCCTCGTCGTTGTAGATGTCGACCGTGCCGAGCGTTTGCGAGGCCTGGGTAAACTGAACGCTCGACCCGAAGCGGGCGTCGGGCAACACCAACGTCGGTCCCGGTACACCTAGAGCGCGCGCCACTATCGGGGCCGTGTCGGCCGGCGTGCCGTCGAAGATAACGGCTATGTACGGCGTACGCGGCTGATACGAGGCCTCCGAGGACTGATACAGGATGGTCGACGGGTCGTTTTCGGCAGTGACCGTCAGCACGTAGTCGCCGGCCGTAACGTCGACGGGGGTGAGCACTTCGCCGTACGCAAGGCTGCCGCGGGCCTCGCCCGGAGCCGGAGCCGTGCCGGCAGCCGCGAAATAGAAATCCACCGTGCCCACGGACTCCGCAAGGTGTGCGAACCGCATTTCGGCAACGTCTTCGCTCGAATCGAAAACGCGTTCGTCGCCTACCCAGGTAATGATGTCGGGGTTGGCTACGGAACCCGTAATGACAAACGTGTAGTCCCTGTTGGCTTCGATCTGCGTCACTTCGGTGGCCACGCGCTCGGCGGTTGCGGCAGCAGCAAACGCGACTTCAAAGTTGAAGTTGTAGCTGAAGTCGTCGAGACGGATCGTGCCCGACGCCGTGCGGTAGTTGAGTACGAAGAAGCGATTGTCGGCACCGCTTTCCTCGACGCGAAACGCAAACTGCGGACCGGTGCTGATGGCGTGGATGGCGCGCAGCGAGCCTTTGCCCGTGGGTTCGGGGAACTGCGATCCGCCGGAGCAGGCAGCCAGGACGAGCGTCGAGGCGGCGAGCGCCAGAGTCATATGTTTCATGTTCTGTTCCAGTCTCTTCATTAAGCGCTTGGGCTTGAGCTATGCGACCCCGGTTCTCTCGGGTTGGTTCCCAGGTTGGCTGATGATGATGATTCGTCGGGCCGTGCTAGTCGGCGTACCCGTAAATGGATTTCACCTCGAGGAATTCCTCGATGCCGTAGGCGCCCCATTCGCGTCCGTTGCCGGATTGCTTGTAGCCGCCGAAAGGCGCAAGGGTGTCCAGATGGGCGCCGTTGATATGCACCATGCCGGTACGCAGCCGGGCCGCAACGTGCATTGCGCGCTCGCGGTTTCCTGACGAGACGTACCCCGACAGCCCGTACGGCGTATCGTTGGCAATGGCGACTGCATCGTCCTCGTCGTCGTAGGGGAGGATGGCGAGCACCGGGCCGAAGACCTCCTCGCGGGCAATCGTCATTGTGTTGTCGACGTCCGCAAACACCGTGGGCTTGACGTAGAAACCCTTGTCGAGCCCGTCCGGCCGCCCCGGGCCGCCGGCAGCCAGGGTGGTGCCTTCGGCGATTGCCTGTTCGATGAGTCCCTGCACTTTCCGCCACTGTGCCTCGGAGGCAACCGGTCCCATCCTGACGTGCTCGTCGCGAGGGTTGCCGACCGTAACGGCGTTGGCCGCGGCGGCGGCGATTTCCGCAGCTTCCGCTGCGCGTTCAGCCGGCACGAGCATGCGGGTGGGGGCATTGCAGGACTGGCCCGTGTTTTCGAAACAGCTGCGGGCGCCTCGAGTCACCGCCTTGGCGAAATCGGCGTCATCGAGAATGATGTTGGCCGACTTGCCGCCGAGTTCCTGCGCAACGCGCTTGACCGTAGGCGCCGCGTTTTGAGCGACCGCTACCCCGGCCCGCGTCGAGCCCGTAAACGACACCATTGCCACGTCGGGATGCGCGGACAGCGCGCTGCCCACGCCGGGCCCGTCGCCGTTGACGAGATTGAATACCCCGGCCGGCACACCCGCCTCGTGGAGGATTTCGGCAAACAACACGGCATCGAACGGCGCAATTTCGCTGGGCTTGAGAACCATCGTGCAGCCGGCGGCCAGCGCGGGCGCCACCTTGACGGCAATCTGGTTCATCGGCCAGTTCCACGGCGTAATGAGTGCACACACGCCGATCGGCTCTCTGACGACCAGGGCGTCGCCCAGCCGCTCTTCGAAGGCGAAGTCCTTGAGCAGATCGCGTGCGGCGGCAATGTGCTCGGGGCCGCTCTCGGCCTGTGCGTATTTCGCGAGTTTCCAGGGGGCGCCCATTTCCTCCATGATGGCTTCGGCCACTTCGTCGTGGCGGCGTTCGAAGACCGTCAGGATGGCCTGCAGCAGTTCGATTCGCTGTTCGCGGCTCGTGGCGGCAAAGCCGGCTTCCGCGCGCCTGGCGGCAGCGACGGCGTTGTCGACGTCGGCCGCGGAGCCTAAGCTAATGCGCCCCATGACGGCCTCGGTGGCCGGATTCACGACGTCGAGCGTGCGGGGCTCGACGGGATCCACCCACTGTCCGTCTATGTAAAACTTGAGAGCTTCGCGCATACCGGGTTCCGGAACGATCGAGCCGCGCATGATACTGCATTCGGCGGGGCTTTTGGGCAGCTCGCGCTGCCCGAAGAAGGGGGCTTTAGGCCGTCTACAGACGGGCTTGCAGGATCTTTTGCCGGTAGGCGGCCGGGGGCATGTCGTACCAGGATTTGAACGCGGTCGTAAACGAACTGAGGTTGGAGTAACCCAGAAGCATGGCGACTTCCAGCGATTTCAGGCGTCGGTCGGACAGGTAGCGAACGGCGAGTTCGGCACGGACTTCCTTGAGTACCTTCTGGAAGCTGGTTTTCTCGGCCTTCAGCCGGCGCTGTAGCGTGCGCCGGCTAAGCCGCAACGCGCGGCAGGCAGCGTCGGCATTCGCTTCCCCGCAGGCCATGAGGTCGGCCAGCATACGTTTGAGCTGATCGACCACGTTGTCCTGAGTATTCAGCGACTTAAGGTACTTTTCTGCGTGTTCCGTGAGCTGTCGATACATAAGCGGGTGAAGAGCGTGCCGAGAGACCTACGATACGCATTCTCAATGGGCGACACAATCGACTCGGTGCAGGAAACGCGTGTTGCCGTCCTGTCGTGCCAGCAGGTATCTTGTCGGGTCCCATCCGAGTGGCCGCGGACGTGCCCGAGGCCTGCGAAAAAAACCGTCAGGAAAACCGCAGATGACAGAGCCTGTTAGCTACCGTCTCGCCGGCAAGATCGGCGTCGTCACGATCGACAACCCGCCCGTCAATGCATTCTCCCACGCCGTGAGGGAGGGTCTCCTGCGACGGATTATCGAAGCCGGTCAGGACGGTGACGCCGCCGCGATTCTGATCGTCTGTGCCGGCAGGACGTTTGTTGCCGGCGCCGACATTAGCGAGTTCGACAAGCCGCCCGAGGATCCGTGGTTGCCCGAAGTGCTGGACGCGGTCGAAGGCTGTTCGAAGCCCGTCGTGACCGCCGTACACGGAACGGCTCTTGGCGGTGGCTTCGAACTCGTGCTCGCGAGTCACTATCGCTGCGCGCTCCGGAGCGCCCGCGTCGGGCTTCCCGAGGTGCATCTGGGCTTGCTGCCGGGCGCGGGGGGCACGCAGCGTACGCCGCGGCTTGCCGGCGCCGAGGCTGCGCTCGAACTCATGACGACGGGAAAGCCCATCAGCGCCGAGAAAGCATTGTCGCTTGGCCTGATCGATCGCGTATTCGACGACGAACTTGAACGGCATGCGCTGGCATGGTGTGAGGAACTGATCGACAACGGCAGCGGCCCGCTCAAGGCCAGCGAGCGGAGCGTCCCGGCCGTCGATGCGGCGTTTTTTGACGGCGCTCGCCAACAGCTTGCCCGCCGTGCCCGAGGGCAGCTTGCGCCGCAGAAGATCGTCGACTGCGTCGAGGCGGCAACACAAATGCCGTTTGCCGAAGGTGCTGCATTCGAGCGAGAGCGGTTCGCCGAATGCCTCGAGGGCCCGCAGTCGGCGGCCATGCGGCATCTGTTTTTCGCGGAGCGCGCGGCCGCAAAGCTCGAGGACGTCCCGAAAAGCACACAGGCGCGTGAGATCCGCTCCGTCGGTGTCATTGGTGCGGGCACAATGGGTGGCGGCATAGCGATGAGCTGTGCCAACGCCGGCATTCCCGTAACGCTCCTGGACGTCGACGATGCGGCACTCGAGCGAGGCCTTGGTGTCATCGACTCCAACTACGCTATTAGCGTCAAAAACGGACGGCTCGCCGAGGACGAGGCGAAACGTCGCCGCGAACGTATTGTCGGTAGCACCGACTACGCCGACCTTGCGGACGTGGATCTGGTCATCGAGGCCGTCTTCGAAGATCCGGAGCTCAAGAAGCGCATATTTGCGAAGCTCGACAGCGTGTGCAAAGCGGGCGCCATACTCGCGACCAATACTTCCTATCAGGACGTTGACGAGATTGCGGCGGCAACCGGGCGGCCGGACGACTGCCTGGGCCTGCATTTCTTCAGTCCAGCAAACGTCATGAAGCTGCTCGAGGTCGTGCGCGGTGCGAAGACGGCCGACGATGTGCTGACGACGGCCATTCGTTTCGCGAAAGTGATTCGCAAGGTGCCCGTCGTCGCGCGCGTGTGCTACGGCTTCATTGGCAACCGCATGTTCAACCCGTACATACGCGAATCGCAGCAGCTGCTTCTCGAAGGCGCCACGCCCGAGGCGGTCGATGCGGCTCTCTACGAGTTTGGCATGGCCATGGGGCCGATCGCCGTGTCCGACCTTGCGGGCCTCGACATTGGCTACAAGGCGAGAATGGCGTTGCCGGAAGATCTGCGCGGCAGCGACGTGCCGTTTACCGTTGCGGACCGGCTGGTCGAGCAAGGCCGGCTGGGGCAAAAGACCGGCGCGGGATTCTACAACTACGATCCCAAGACGCGACGGGCGACGCCGGAACCTGCCGTTACGGCCATGATCGAAGAGGCCAGCCGCGAACTCGGTATCGAGAGGCGTTCGATCGACGCTGCCGAGATCGTCGAACGCACGGTGTTTGCGCTCGTCAACGAAGGCCTCAAGATCCTGGAAGAGGGCATTGCACAGCGCCCGGGCGACGTCGACATTGTGTATCTCTACGGTTACGGCTTCCCGGCTTATCGCGGCGGCCCCCTGTTCCATGCGGACTCCGTAGGACTCGACAAGGTGCTGTCGCGCATACGCGAGTTCGACGAGCGCTTCGGCAGCGGCAAACCGGCTCCGTTGCTGGAGGCCCTCGTTGCAGAGGGCACGAGCATCGCCGGGCGTTTCGCGCGTTAGGCGTCGGTTTCATGCAGATAATCACAGGCTGTATTTGCCTGCTCGCAGGCCTTGCCGCGGTTTCCGGCGAGGTTCCGATGAGCGAGCCACAAGGGATCGACGCAGAGGGGATCGAAGAAGTCGTCGTCACGGCCACGCGGCGGGAGGCGTCCGCAGAGACGATCCCGGCTGCCATTAGCGTGGTCGATGCGGAGCGAATCCGCGAGGGGCAGCTTGCAATGGATGCGCTTGCGGCGGAACCCGGGACTTACCTGCAGCAAACCACACCGGGGCAGGGTGCCGTCATCCTTCGAGGGCAGAGGGGGTCTGCGGTCCTGCATCTCGTGGACGGCATGCGTCTCAACAATGCCATCTTTCGCAGTGCGCCGACGCAGTACTTTGCGCTGCTGCCGGGCGCGGCGATCGAACGCCTGGAGGTGATACGCGGCACGCCGGCTTCTCTGTACGGCAGCGACGCCGTGGGCGGCGCCGTACAGGCCGTAATGCATCGTCCGGTCTACGAGACCGACGAGCCGGCTCTCTCCGGCGAACTCTTTGCAGCTTTCGAGACGGCGGACAGCGCTCGGCGCGTCGGCGGGAGCTTCGATGCCGGTAACCAGCAGTGGCACGCAACGGGAAGCGCCGAATACCTGCGCGCCGGGGATCGCCGCACGGGCGGCGGAGTCACCCTCGAACCCAGCGGCTACGAGGCGCGTGCCGGCCGGCTTGCGTTTGGACTGACCCCTGACGACGACATCGACTGGTTTCTGGACCTGCACTACTACGAGCAGCCGAAAACCCCGCGCGTCGACGAGTTGCTGCCGGGCTTCGGCCAGGAAGAGGCAGCATCCTCCGAGTTTTTCTTCGCGCCCAACCGCAGGCTTTATGCGGCCGCGCGCCACAACCGGCGAAACGGGCCCGGCGATCTGGACTGGAGCCTGTCGCTGGCCTGGCAGCGTATCGACGATGATCGCAGAACGCGCGATCTCGACGCGCCCGCGCGGCGACTCGAGGAAAACCGCAGCGATCTGTTTGGCGCGCTGCTGACGGCCGGGGCTGAGCAGGAGAGCGGCGGCTGGCTGACGGGCGCTGAGTTCTACTACGACCGCGTGGCCAGCGCCCGTGACGAAGAGGATATTGCGAGCGGCGTCCGCAGCACGCTCACGCCGAGGTTCCCCGATGGTGCCGAAGTGCTGAAGGGCTCCGTGTTTGCGCACTGGACCCGCACGTTTGCCCGCGGGCATGTGTTGTCTGCCGGTGCGCGTTACAGCGAGGTCGAGGTTCGTTTGCCCGAGACAGCGGTCAGCGCGGCGACTGACGTGACGAGCGGCGATCTTGCAGGTGATCTCGGAATCATTGTGGCGCTGGGCAACCGCGTGCACTGGGTCAGTAACTTGGGCTACGGCTTTCGCGCCCCCAACGTGTTCGACCTGGGTACCTTGGGCAATCGCCCCGGCAACCGGTTCAACCAGCCAAGCACCGGGCTGGATTCGGAGACCGTGCTGCAGTTCGATACCGGCTTGCGTTATTCGAACGCTGCGTGGCAGGTCGAGCTGATGGCGTACCGCCTTCGTTATCGCGACCGTATCGTGTCGGTGGGCACCGGCGAACAGACCGCGAGCGGACGCGACATCGTGCAAAGCGCCAACGCCGCCCGCTCCGATATCTACGGCGCCGAAGCCGGCGCTGTTCTCAACGTGGGCGACGCGATCCGCTTGCGAGCCGTGTTGAACTGGACGCGCGGTACGCAGCAGGTCGACGGTCTGGCCGAAGAGCCGGCAGACCGGATCCCGCCGCTTGGCGGCCGGTTCGAACTCAACTACGAGGCCGCGGCGAACTTGAGCGGAGAGGCCTGGATTCGCTACGCGGGAGAACAGGATCGCCTGAGCGCGCGCGATATCCGTGACAGCCGGATCGACCCGAACGGCACGCCCGGCTGGGTCAGCGCCGGTGCGCGGCTAACGTGGTTGCCGGCCGAACGCTGGCGGCTGAGTCTTGCGGCTGAGAACGTGCTGGACAAACGTTATCGGGTGCACGGCTCCGGCCTCGACGCGCACGGGTTCAATCTCGTGCTGGCGTTGCGGCGGAGTTTGTGAGCGCCCGATCCCGGTCTAGAAACCGAACGCCTCGCCGAGGTGTATCGATATCACCAGGAACACGATCGCGAGCGCAAAAATCTTCAAGAGCAGCGGGCCCGCAAACCGGACCCACGCCGTGTACGGCACGCGTCCAAGCGCCAGCGCACCCATGACGAGCGCACTGGTAGGCACGATCATGTTGGTGAAGCCGTCCCCGAACTGAAAGGCAAGCACAGCCGTTTGCTGCGGCACGCCCGTGAGTTCCGCCAGCGGCGACATGATCGGCATCGTCACGAATGCCTGGCCGCTGCCGGACGGGATGAACAGGTTGGTCAGCGTTTGTACCGCGAGCATGCCGATCGCGGAGACTTCGGCGGGCAGGCCCTCCAGCAGGCCGGCAATCCCGTACACGACCGAGTCGATAATCTGGCCGTCGCTGAGTACAACTTCAATGGTTCTTGCAAAACCGACGATCAGTGCCGCCGCGGTCATTTCGGATGCGCCGCGCATGAACGTTCGGCTGGTCTCGCCGGCCGACATGCCTGCAATGGCAGCAGCGATTATGCCTACGCCCAGGAACACGGCGTTGAGTTCCGGTATGTACCAGCCATGCGCTCGCGTACCGAACACGAACAGCAAGACGCCCAGGAAGAAAACGATCAGTATGGCAATACGCCGTCCGTCGAGACGGATATCTTCAGGTGAGTCGAAGCCCGTGCTGTAGTCGACGTGTGCGACGAGACTGGCCGACGGGTCTTTCTGCACGCGCATGGCGTAGCGGTAGACGTGGTGGAACGCGATTGCGAGAAACGCCAGCATCATGACAAAACGCACGCCGGCGCCCGACGTGAGCGGCACGTTGGCAATGTTCTGCGCAATGATGACGTTGAACGGGTTGATGCCCGAGCAGGCCCAGCCGATGCCGTACGGCACCCAGACGATCCCCATCGCCACGACGGCATCCATGCGCATGGCGAGGCACATCGTCACGATGATCGGCACGAGCGGCACGTATTCTTCACCCATGCCGACCGTGTACGAGCCCATACTGAAGATGGCGAGACAGCCCGCAATCAGTATCCAGGGGCTATGCCCAAGGTGCTCGACGGCCTTCATGAGTGCGGCGTCGATAGCGCCGCTCTTTCTGAGGATGGCAATGACGCCGCCTACCAGGAAGATCAGGAAAATGATGTTCTGCCCTTGCTCGAGACCGTCGGAGATCGCCACGAGAAAGTGCCAGGGCGGCAAAGTCGTGGCGGCTTCTTCGTCGAGACTCTCGTAACTTCCCGCGACAATCATGCTGCGCGAGGGATTGTCCGGGTAGGGCTCGCGCTCGAATTCGCCCTGCGGTACGACGTACGACAGGAGCTGCGCCACGATGATGAACGAAAAAATCAGGACCAGGGAATCGATGGACCAGGTCTTCTTGGTTTTATCAGCGGTCATATCGACACGTCGCTCCCGTTTGCGGTATTCGACCGCGGACGACCGCTAGCCTACCGGACACAATCGGTCCGGTCTAACAGGCCAGCGGCGGGTCCGCCTGTCGTCTCCTCAGCCGGTTGCCCGGCGTGTTCGCTCTAGGGCTGAATGCCGCGGCCCGGAGTCCAGGGCACCTTGGCATCGTCCAGCGCGCGTTTGAGCGCCGCGTAATCGCCGTTGACGATGCTGTCGAGTTCAGCGACGACGGCATCGTACGTGGCGCGTGCGATCGTCAGTGACTCCCGCTGGTCCGGCGTTGGTCCGTAGGCGTTCGAACCGGGTCTGAAGCGCGCATGCCAGACCCGCGCGTCCACGGTCATGACCTGCTGTTCGTTGAAGAAGTCCTGCGTCTCGTCGTCGGCCAGCAGGTCGCGCTGGGCGGCAACGCGCTTCCTGATCGAGTCCGTAATCTCGAGCAGCGTCGTGTCGGCGCGGAACCGGCGCAGCACTTCGTCGATTGCGTCGAGCTCAGCCGTGACTGCATCGATGGCGTGGACCGTACCGGTGCTGGCGCGCTGGAGTTCGTCCGCCTGGCTCTCGAATACGACCCGCTGCTCCTGGGTGTTGGGCTCGAACGTGGGTGTACGTATGGAAACGACCTCGAAGGTCTGTGTCTGCTCGAGGTCGACGGGGACGCCGTCGACGAGTGTGCTCAAGGATACGGAGTAGGTACCCGGAACAACCAGCACGCCGGGCTCGGGCTCTTCGGGTTCGGCGTTCTCCTCCTGTGCTTTCCACGCTTCGACGGGCGCGTAGCGAAGGTCCCAGGCCACGCGATGAAAGCCTGCCTCGGCAGGGCCCTCTACGTGGCGGATCACGGCGCCGGAGCCGTCTCGCACCGTCAGCAGTACGGCCGGATCTTTTTCCAGGCCCTCGGCCTCGATACGCTCCCAGGACGGGAAGTCGACGCTTTCGTTGTTGTCCTCACGTTCTTTTTCCGCTTCACGGCGCGCGTCTTTCTGCGACAGCAGGGCTTCGGGCAGGTAATAGGTGAACACTGCGCCGAAGTCCGGGTTAGGCGCCACGAAATACGCGTCGCCCTGGCTGCCCACACAGCCGGTTTCGCCGCAGCCGAGCGTTCGCCGCGGCACGTACCAGTGCGCCCGGCGTACCGGGAACAGCACGGTGTCGCGCTCGAGCATGTCGGCGCTGACCGAGCGCAACGGCGTGTAGTCATCGAGGATATAGAAGCCACGACCGAACGTGGCGCCGACCAGATCGTTCTCGCGGGTTTGAATCACGAGGTCGCGGAACGGAATGTTCGGCGTGCCGCCTTTGAGTTTGGTCCAGGTCCCGCCGGCGTTCACGGTAAAGAACACGCCGAATTCCGTGCCGAGGAACATGAGCGACGGGTTGACGTGATCCTGCACGATGCGCCACAGGATGTGCCGGTCCGGCAGGTTGGAGGCAATGCTCTCCCAGCTCCGGCCACGGTTTTCGCTCTTCAGCACGTACGGTGAAAAATCGCCGCTCTTGTGATCGTCGACGACAACGTAGACGGTGTCGGGGTCGTGCAGGTCGGCCTTGATGTCGTTGACGAAGAAGCGGTCGGGAACACGCGGCAGCGAATCGATCCGGCGCCAGGACTCACCGCCGTTTTCGCTAACCTGTATCAGGCCGTCGTCGGTGCCCGCGTATATGAGTCCGGGTACGAGCGGCGATTCCGACAGCGACGTCACTGTGTTGAACTGCGACATGGCGTACAGATCCCACGACGAATCGAAGCTCCAGCGACGGCCCATGATCGGTTGCCGCACGCGCTCCTCGTCCCGGGTCAGATCGCCGCTGATGGCGGTCCAGGAATCGCCGTAGTCGTCGCTCTTCCAGACTCGCTGAGTGCCGAAGTACAGCGTTCTGGAGTCGTGGGGACTAATCAGAATCGGCGAGTCCCAGTTGTAGCGATCGGGCGCTTCGCCTGCCGCGGGCTGCGGCTTGATGTACACGGATTCGCCGGTCTTGCGGTCGTAACGCGTCAGGTTGCCCTGCTGCCACTGCGAATAGACGATATCCGGATTGTTGGGGTCGGCTGCGGGTTGATGACCGTCGCCGAACAGCGTGACGAACCAGTCCGAATTGCGGATGCCGTTGTTGTTCAGCGTGCGCGACGGGCCGCCCTGCGTATTGTTGTCCTGGGTGCCGCCGTAGACGTTGTAGAACGGTTCGTCGTAGTCGACGGCGACTTTGTAGAACTGTGTCAGCGGCAGGTTGGCCGTGTATCGCCAGTTTTCACCGAGATCGAAGGATTCGTAGATGCCGCCGTCGGTGCCGACGAGCAGATAGTTGGGGTCGTCGGTGTCGAACGCCATTGCGTGGTGATCGACGTGTTTGCTGTCGTGCTCGAGTTTCTCGAAGTTTTCGCCACCGTCATGGGTTACGTGCAGATGCACGTCCATCTGGTACACGCGATCGAATGCGTGCGGACTCGCAAACAGTTCCTGGTAGTAGTGCGGCCCCGTACCGCTCGACAGGTATTCATTGCGTTTTTCCCAGCTGGCGCCGCCGTCGGCCGAGCGCCAGAAACCGCCTTTGCGATTGGCGAGCTCGATCGTGGCGTACACGACGTCCGGGTCGATCGGCGAGATCGCAAAGCCCGTTTTACCCATGTTCTCCTCGGGCAGTCCTTCACTGAGACGCTGCCAGCTCGCGCCGCCGTCGGTCGACTTGTGGATACCCGTGCCCGGGCCGCCGTTCATCAGCACGGCCACGTTGCGCAGGCGTTGCCAGCTCACGGCGTACAGGACGTCCGGGTCACGCGGGTCCATGTGAATTTCGGAGACGCCCGTGTATTGATCGTCTTCCTCGGTATTGCCGAGCCCGTCGCCGAGTATTTTCTCCCAGCTTTCGCCGCCGTCCGTGGTCTTGAAGAGGCCGCGCTCACCGCCGCCGGACCAGAGCGGACCCTGGGCTGCCACGTACACGGTGTTCGAGTCACGCGGGTCGACGCGGATCATGCCGATGCGCTCGGACGCCTCGAGTCCCATATTGACCCAGTTCTGGCCGCCGTCCGCCGAGCGATAAACACCGGAGCCGTAGCCGGCATGCCGGCCGCTGATGTTCTCGCCGCTGCCGACCCAAATGATGTTGCTGTCATTCGGGTCGATTGTTATGCAGCCGATCGAGTAGCTGTCTTCGTTCTCGAAGATCGGTTCCCAGGTGGTGCCGGCATTGACGGTCTTGAATATGCCGCCGCTACCGATCGCGGCGTACCGGACGCTCTTGTCGTTGGGGTCGATGGCAATGTCGGAGATTCTGCCCGACATGAACGCCGGCCCGATGTTGCGCAGTTCGAGTCCCTTGAACGTGCTTTCGTTGAAGCCGGGTTCGTCCTCGTCGGCGAAGACGACGCCGGACGGTACAGACAGCGTAAGCAGACCAGCGAGCAGTGCGAGTCGGAGCATTTTCGAGTCCCTCGTTTGCCGGCGGTGTTGCGGAATCGCCCGTTTTGCGCCGGAGTGTTTTTTGGTTTCGGGTGTTACTACATTACATCCTAGGCACGACGCCGCGGCAAGTGTATGCACACCGGCATCGGTTTCGGAGTGTTCAGTCCGTGGACGGCGGCGTCGTAGCCGTTTCCAGCCGGTTTCGGAATATGACTTCGCGGTGCGGGAAGGGGATCTCGATGCCGTTCTCTTTGAATATGTCCCAGAGTGCAAGCAACACCTTGCCGCGTATGTTCGTGAGGCCCTGCTGCGGATCGTCGATCCAGAAGCGCAGCTTGAAGTTGAGGGCCGAATCGCCGAATTCCGTCATCCAGCAAACCGGCGTCTTGCGGGTATTGTCCACCCGGTCTACGGAGCCTGCCGCCTCGATCGCGAGGCGAATGACATCGTGCGGGTTCGAGTCGTACGCGACGCCGAAGTTGACGTCGAGGCGCACGTACTTGTCGGAGAACGACCAGTTGATGACTTCGCGCGTGATGAAATCTTCGTTCGGGATCAGGAATTCCCGGCCGTCGCGGGTAACGACCGAGACAAAACGCGCGCGCAGCTCGCGAATCCAGCCGAAGGTGTCGCCAAGCGAAATCGTGTCGCCCGGCTTGATGGATTGATCGAGCAGAATGATGATCCCGGAAATGAAGTTCGAGACGACTTTCTGAAGGCCGAAGCCAATACCCACACCAACGGCACCCGACAGCACGGTCAGCGCCGTCAGGTCGATGTCGAAGCTCTGCAGCGTGACCAGCCCGGCAATGAAGACGAGGCCAATGCGGACAATCTTGCCGAGCAGAACCCGGAGTGAGGGCGTCAGCTCGTCGATCTGCTGGATGCGGCGGTCGAGGAAATTGCCGGCGGCGTAAGCGGCCCAGACCAACAGGCCGAGGACAAGGCCGGTTTTGAGCACCGTCAGGACGGAGATCCGGCCGTCGCCAACGTCGAAACCTGCGCCGTCGAGTACGGCGGCGGCGTCGTCGACGACACCCAGCACGGCCGCGGCGACGTAAATCCAGGCAAGCCACGCGAACAGCGTGCGAACCGTCCTGCTGCGGATGACGTGGGAGACGACCGAAATCGCGAGCCAGGAACCCGCGAGGATCATGGCGCTCTTCAGCAGGTAGGTTTGAGCGGGCCAGCCGACGGCGTGAGTGACGAGATTCGTGAGCGCAAGCAGGGCCACGAAAAACAACCACTCGAAGCGCCTGAGAAACGCGACGACGATACGCAGCAAACCCGGCATGCCCTTGATGCGCCGCGCCTGCGCCTCGAGTTTCGGCTCCACTATGCGCGACAAGAGCAGCGCGGGCACGAACAGTGCCGCGATGAGACCCATCTGGATCAGCGTGTCGGTGCTAGAGAAAAACGCTATTGCGGGCGCCGCCCAATCGCGCAGTAGCGATATCAGTTGTTCCAGCTGCTGCATCCCGGGTTGGTGTCCTCTCTAACGCTCGACGCCCATCATCCGCGCCTCGCGCGCGGTCTTCAAGCCGCGTTAGCGGCTGTCCCATACGCCGGGCATCAGCATTCTTATGAAGTAGGCGTATTCGAGCGCGGTGCGCATGGCGAGCTGATCCTGGTTGGCGGTGCCGCCGTGGCCACCCTCGGTGTTTTCGTAGTAGAAAAACTCCTGGCCGAGGCCCGCGAGCCTTGCGGCCATTTTGCGTGCGTGTCCCGGGTGGACGCGATCGTCGAGGGTCGAGGTGTAGAACAGCACCTTCGGATACTCGACTCCCTTTCTGAGGTTCTGGTAGGGCGAATACGCCTCGATGAACTGACGGTCCTCGGCAACGTCGGGATTGCCGTACTCGCCCATCCAGCTGGCGCCCGCGAGCAGCTTGTTGTAGCGGATCATGTCGAGGAGCGGCACGCCAATGTCGAGCGCCGCAAACAGATCGGGGCGCTGGGTCAGCGCCACCCCGAGGAGCAGGCCGCCGTTCGAGCGGCCGAGCGCGCCCAGCTTGTCGGACGACGTGATGCCGCGCTCGATCATGTCCTCGGCAATCGCAAAATAGTCGTCGTAGACCCGCTGGCGGTTTTCCCTGAGCCCGGCCTGGTGCCACGCGGGCCCGTATTCGCCACCGCCGCGCAGGTTGGCAAGCGCGAGCACGCCGCCTCTCGACAGCCACAGGCGTCCGGCCAGGGCGCCGTGCTGCGGACGCGAGGGATTCGAGTAGTAGACCGGCAGGATGGGAATCGTAAAGCCGCCGTAGCCGTAGAGAATCGCCGGCGCGTCGCCGCGCTCGAGCACGTCGCGATCGCCGATCAGGAAGTAGGGCACGCGGGTTCCGTCGGCGCTCGTCGCAAAGTGCTGTTCGATAACGGCGTTGGAGGCATCGTACAGCTCGGGCAGCGCCGCTACGGGCGTGAGCGTGTTGTCCCCGGCGACGTGGTAGAGAGTCGTCGGCTGTACGGCACTCTCGTAGCTCAGGAAAGCATCCGCGCGCTGGCTGCTGCTGGCTTCGATGGAGACGACGCCGTTTTCGGGCAGTGCAATGTCGACGCTGTCGAAACCTTCCTCGGACAGGGTAAGGCGCTTGACCCGGCCGACGACGTTGTCGAGCAGCGAGACGAACAGGCCCTCCGAGAACAGCGCAATGTCCTGCACGGCCTGGCGATCACTGGGGCGGAATACACGCGCCGCGGTGCCATCTTCGAGATCGTAGGCGACAATATCGCCTGACAGGAAGGTCGTGCCCGCGTAGTCCCAGTCCTGCTCCAGGGTCAGGATCAGCTGGCCCTTCAGCACGCCGTGCAGATTGAAGCGCAGCGGCAGCGGCAAGGGCTCGCCGGCCTTGCCGTTCGTGACGCTCCGAAGCTCCCGTTCGTTCCAGTCGGCAAACAGCCGGATGACAAACGGATAATGGCGATCATCGTTGTGATACACGACGGGCGCCAGCAGCGTGTCGACGACGTCGCCGCGGAATGCGCGCGTTGCCTCGTCGAGTGTCTTGCCGCGTTCGAGCTGCCGGACTTCCAGGGCGTAACCCGATTGGGTCAACACGTCGTCCTCCCAGCGCGTGGCGACCAGCAGCGTGTCGCTGTCGATCCAGCTGACGTTCGATTTGGCTTCGGGCACGAGGAAGCCATCGTCCACAAAACGCTTGTCGGTCAGCGAAAACTCCCGGTACACCGACTCGTCCTTGCCACCCCGGGAGAGTTCGATGAGGCACCGGTCAGTGCCGCCGAGGCAGTTGTTGGCCTGGTATACCCAGTTCTCGTGTTCGCGCTCCTCGAGCGCGTCGATATCGAGGACGGTTTCCCACTCGGTCTTACCCTGGCGGAATGCGTCGAGCGGCATACGCCGCCAGACGCCGCGCACGTTGATTTCGTCCTGCCAGAAGCTGTAAAAATGATCTCCGATGATCGAGCCTTCCGGCAGACGCTCGTCGGATGTCAGGATCGCGTAGGCTTCGTCGTAGAGCGCTTCAAAGATTTCGGAATCGCGGAGCTCGGCGAAGGTCCGATCGTTTTGTTCATTGACCCATTCGAGGGCCTCTTCACCCTGGATGTCCTCGAGCCAGAGATACGGGTCTTCCTCGGCTGCAAGCGCCGCGGAACCGGCGAGCAGTGCGACATGAAGGCAGGCAATACGGTGCATAGCGCAAAATCCTTTGAACCCGTGTCGAGACAGGTTCCAATGACGTCGGTCTGGCATTGGCAGGGCCGTGATGTTGCGGCAGACCGTGGGATACGGTCAAGCGCAGCGCTCGTCGCGCTGTGTGCTGTCTGGCTGTCAGCGTGCGCGGCACGGCCGCCCCTGTCCGCGCAGGCGCCGCTGGTTGTGCCCGCGGTGGATGTCGCCGGCAGTATCGAGGAGTGCGTGGCGGCGTTTCGAGAGGAGCCGCGCGAAGCCGGCCACGCCATCGACCCCGGGGCGATCGACCCCAGCGCCATCGAACTGATCAACTGGAACGTCAGGAAGGGCCGACACGCGCGTTGGGCAGCGGAGTTCGATCGCTATGCCGACGCTGCGGACATAGCCACGCTCCAGGAAGCCCCGCTGCATCATGCGGCATGGGATACCGTCGACTCGATGCACCGCTTTGCGTTTGCGCCGGGCTACGTGACGCGGCAGAGCCCTACCGGCGTCATGACCCTTAGTGAAGCCGTGCCGTTGCGGCAGTGCAACCTGAAAAGCCGCGAACCGTTGCTTCGATCCCCGAAAGCGACGCTCGTCACCGAGTACCCGCTGCTCGGGTCGGCGGAAACGCTGCTGGTGGTCAATATTCACGTCGTAAATTTTGCGCCGGGTCTTGCGGCCTTCAGGCGACAGCTGGCGGTTGCCGAGCGCGTGATCGAACAGCACGACGGCCCCGTGATATTTGCGGGTGATTTCAATACCTGGCGCCCGGCGCGCCGCCGGCATGTCGACCAGCGGCTGATGCGCCTCCGTCTCGAGCCGGTCGGTTTTGCGGCTGACCGTCGCAAGCGCTTTCTCGGACAGGCGCTCGATCATGTGTACGTGCGCGGGTTGCGGGTTACTGCGGCCAGCAGCTACTCGACGCAGGTGTCCGATCACGGTCCAATGCGGGTGCGCCTGACGCTGTGAGCCTTTGCGCCGAGCTGGAGACCTACTGAGCCTGGCGGCGTTCGTCCGGAATGGCGAGGGCAGGGCCCATCTCGCTCAGAACCGTTGCGAGCGGTCTTGGCTTGCCGATTGCAAACCCTTGCGCAAAATCGATCCCGTACTGCCTCAGGCGCTGCATGACGAGCTCGGATTCGACATGCTCGGCAACGGTCATGGCGTTCATGACCTTCGCAATACGCGTCATGGAGACCAGTATCGCCTCGGAGAGCGGGTTGTCGAGAATGTCGCGGATGAATACGCCGTCCACCTTGAGATACTGCACCGGCAGATCCTTGAGATAGGCAAACGAGCAGTAACCGGTGCCGAAGTCGTCCAGCGCAACCCGACAGCCGAGACGCCGGAGCCGTTTGATGCAGCGCTGAGCCTTCTCCATGTGGCGAACCACGGCGGTTTCGGTGATTTCGAAAACCAGCGCATCGGGCGACACGCCGCTTTCGTGTATGCGGCTGACGAGAAAATCGAGGAAGTCTTCGTCGACCAGCGACTGAGCGCACAGGTTGATGCTGAAACTGCCCAGGCAGACCTCCAGCAGATTGTCGGCCGAGGACAGCATGTCCAGTGTATGCCGAATGACCCAGCGGTCAATGGCATTCATGAGCTGATAGCGATCCGCCGCTGACAGAAAACGATCCGGCGGGATCAAAGCACCGTTCGCCCCGCGCATTCTGAGCAGAATCTCGAACCGGTAGCTGTTCTCTTCTTCGTTGAGCGGACGTATCGGCTGCGCGAACAACTCGAAACGATTATCGAGGAGTGCGGACTGCAATTCGCCTACCTGGTCCAGGTCGCTGCGCCTCTGTACGACACTGGCGTCAATGTCCCTGAACAACACGGCCTGGTTACCGCCGCGCCCTTTTGCGGAGCGTGTAGCGACCTCCGCCGTGCTGAGCGCGGACGCCGCGTCTTCGGCGGACTGCGGTACGAGCGCAACTCCAATGCTGGCCGTGACGTTCAGGCTGAGTTCCTCGTGTCGGATCGACTTGCCCGCAATGGCATCAACGAGCGACTGGGCCCACTCGGTTGCGCGCGATTCGTCGGCATTGGAGAGAAACACGGCAAACAGGTCGCTTCCCAAGTGGCAGAAGGCGTCATCCTTGCCGCACAGGTCCGCAACGATTCGGCTGACGGCACGGATAACGCTGTCGCCCGCCACGTGGCCAAGAGAATCGTTGACCACGTGCAGTTTGTCGACGTCGACATACAGCATGGCGTGACTCGTATTGCGGTGCCGATGCACGAAGTTCTCGGCATGGGCAACGAGGCTGCGGCGCGACTGGTGTTGTGCCGAAAGTCGATCCGCGGCATAGACGAGGCTATTGATCTTTGCGCAAATGGCGCGCGCGAGCCGCACTTCCGCCTTGCTGAAGCGAGCAGAACCGAGCAGCACAAGGATGCCGATGACCTCGTCGCGGGCATTGATGATCGGTGCGCAGAGCAGCTGTGGTTTGGAGTCTGTGAGTCCAGGGATCGGGCCGAGCCTCAGATTGGTTTCCGATTTGAGGACCTGCCGGTGCAGCGTGGCCCCGGATACCAGCGCCCCAAGGGTTGCCATGACCGCGCGCTCGGTCTTCGGTGTTTCCAGCAGGGATGCCGGAACGGTCTCCTGTATTCCGAGTTTTGGCAATACGACCGCGGCCATCGCCACGCCGTAGTGCTCGAACGCCATATCGAGAATGGACCGGAGGATTTCCTTGGGACTCGCACAACCTCCGAGCCGGTCCATGTTCATGAGCAGGCGGATACCCCGCTGGTCCTCACGCGACAGCCGACGCAGCGACGACAGTTCACAATTGATCGTCATTTGCCGTTCGACGCAGCGAATAAAAGACTGCACCTCTTTCGCCAGCATGCGGTGATTGGCCGGCGCGACGCTCGTGAAGCGCAGGCTGAGCGTGGCGACGTAACCGCCGTCGTCGTCGGGCACGAGCGGGAACACGTGCACGGCGTCGCTGCCGCTACGCACCTTGTGGCCGCCGGGCGGGATTTCGGTGTAGAGGAACTCGGCACTCGGCCAGGCTTCAGCCGCATCTTCGTCCGGCCCGGCCCACAACAGTCGCCCGTCCGGATCGTGCAGGGCGACGCTGCTTACGCCGTCGATTGCGTCCACGATCTGCCTGGCAAAAACCGAAACAGTGCCCACGTCGAGGTAGGCGGCGAGCTTATCCGGCCGCATTGGCGATCCTGCGCGTATTCCCTTAACGTTCGGGTTATCGGCAGTTTCCGCGCCAGCTTGAGTTGTCCGGCAGGGGGTGGCATTCGGGTGCTGTCGACGGCAAATCCGCCCCAGGCGGTAATCTTTGACCGGTTAAACCGGTCATCTCCCCCGAGAAGACGGAGGCTCAGCAGCTAATCCGATGGAAGAATTCAAACTCGAAAAACGGCCGGACGGCGACCGGCTTACGGTCGACAAGTGCGGCCCGGACCTGCTTCGCTACCCGCTATACAACAAAGGCACGGGTTTCAGTCTCGAAGAGCGCAGGAGGCTCGGCATCGAAGGCCTGCTGCCGGCCGAATACAACGATATCGACACCCAGGCTGAGCGGATCTACAAGTCGATATTCTTCAACCGGGACAGCGTTGGCCGCAACATTGGTCTCGCGATGCTGCAGGATCGCAACGAAGTGTTGTTCTATCGCCTGCTCAAACGGCACCTGGAAGAGATCATGCCGATCGTCTACACCCCGACGGTCGGCAAGGCGTCGCAGCACTATTCGCGCGTCTTTCGCCGGGGTCGCGGCGTGTTCATCACGCCGGACTATCGCGGTCGCGTGGCCAAAGTGCTGCGGCGTGCGGCGCCGTTCACCGACGTTCGCCTCGTGGTCGCCACCGACAACGAGGCCATACTCGGAATTGGCGATCAGGGGGCGGGCGGAATGGCCATCAGCGTCGGCAAGCTGGCGCTGTACTGTGCGGGAGCCGGTATTCACCCTGTCGAGACGCTGCCGATCAGCCTCGATGTCGGCACCGACAACCAGGAGCTTCTGGACGACCCGCTTTATCTCGGCTTCCGCCAGCCGCGCCTGCGCGGGGCGGCGTACGACGAGCTGGTGGAGGAGTTTGTCGAAGCCCTGAAAACCGTGTTTCCGCGCGCGGTGCTGCAGTGGGAGGACTTCCGCAAGGACAACGCCCTCGGCATTCTCGATCGCTATCGGCACCGGCTGCCCTCGTTCAACGACGACATTCAGGGGACCGGGGCCGTGGCCGCCGCCTGCGTCCATGCGGGTTGCCGGATCAGCGGCAAACCGCTCGAGTCGCGTCGGATACTGATCTATGGAGCCGGAGCGGCCGGATTGGGTATAGCGCGGCAGATTCGCGCCCAGCTCAGCGCATCCGGACTCGACGGCGATGCGCTCGAGCGCGCCGTGCTGGTCATGGACAGCCGCGGCGTCATTGGCGACAGGCGCGAAGGACTGGATGACTACAAGCGCGAGCTGGCCTGGTCGGAAACGGCCGTCGCGGAACTTGGGCTCTCCGAAGAAGCGCTGGCCAGGCTGGAGACCGTCGTGGCCGGCTACCGGCCCGATATTCTCATTGGTGCTTCGGGGCAGGCGTCCGCTTTCCACGAGGCTATCGTCAAGGACATGGCGCAACACACCGAAGCGCCGATTATCCTGCCGATGTCCAACCCGACCTCGATCTGCGAGGCTGACCCCAAGGACCTGCTTGCCTGGTCGGGTGGGCGTGCGCTCGTGGCGACGGGCAGCCCGTTTCCCGCGGTGGAAATCGATGGGCAGCAAAGACCGGTCAGTCAGGCCAACAACGTCTTCGTGTTTCCCGGCATTGGTCTCGGCACGATGGCCGTCGAAGCCGGGGAGATCACCGATACCATGATTGCCGCGGCCAGTACGGCGCTGGGCGACAGCCTGACGGAAGAAGAGATGGCGCTCGGAATGCTGGTGCCGCGCGTGTCGAGGCTGGCGGAAGTCTGCCGCGACGTGGCTGTTGCCGTTGGTCGTCAGGCCGTTGCGGACGGCGTGGCGCGCTACGACGACAATATCGAGCAACGCGTTGCGTCGCTGCAGTGGGAGCCGCGTTATCCAGAGATCGTGAGCACCGCGGAGCTGGACTGATGGCCGACCAACCGGGTGACAAAACAAAAGTGGTCGTCATCGGTGGCGGCTTCGGCGGGGCTTTTGCCGCGCGTTACCTGCGACGTTTCTCGAAGGGCTCACTCGATATCGAGCTCATCAACAGCACCAACTATTTTGTTTTTCAGCCGCTCTTGCCGGAAGTCGTGTCGGGCAATATCAGTGCACCGGATGCCGTGACGCCGCTCAGGCAGCTGTTGCCGGGCGTGCGCGTGCGCATGGCTACCGTGACGGCGGTCGATCGCGAGCAGAAACGCGTGCACCTCTTGCAGGGCAGCTTCCGCACGCCGCAGAGCGTCGGCTACGATCATCTCGTGATTGCCGCCGGGCAAAAAACCAACCTCGACATTGCGCCGGGTTTTGCCGAACACGCGCTGTGCATACGCAACCTCGCGGACGCCCACGAGCTGCGCAACAAGATCATCCGGCGCCTCGAGCACGCCGACATCACTCGCGACCCCGAGATAAAGCGCAGGCTTCTGTGTTTTGTCGTTGCGGGCGGCGGTTTTTCGGGCGTCGAAACCGTCGGCGAGATCAGCGAAATGACGCGGCGCACCTTGCGCTTCTATCCGAACATCGATCCTGAGGAACTGCGCATCAAGATCGTCCACGCCGGCGACCGGCTGTTGCCGGAGCTGCCGGCAAAACTCGGACGTTACGCGGAATCCATACTCGAGAAGCGCGGCGTCGAGATTGTGCTGGACACGCTGATCTCGTCGGCAACCACCAACGCCGTGTATCTGTCGAGCGGCGAACGCATCGAAACCTGTCTTCTGGTGTCGACGGCAGGCAACGGCCCCACCGATTTTTGCCGCTCGCTCGACATGCCGCTCCGCCACGGCAAGCTGCCGGTCGACCGCTGCCTGCGTATCGAAGGGGAGGACCACGTCTGGGCGCTGGGCGACGCGGCGAGCATACCGCTCGACGACAGCGGCGAGAGTTACGCGCCGCCGACCGCGCAGTTTGCGACGCGCGAAGCGCGCTGCGTCGCGAAGAACATCGTCAAGGTGGTTGGCGGGAAAGAGCCTTCGACGTTTGCATTTACGCCGAGCGGTGCGCTCGCGTCGATCGGCAGCTACAAAGGTGTTGCGCGGATATTCGGCGTGAGTTTTTCGGGGCTGCTGGCGTGGATGACGTGGCGTTTCCTTTACATTGGCATGCTGCCGGGTTTCTCGACCCGCCTGCGCGTGGCGCTCAACTGGATGTTCGACTACGTGCTGCCGCGCAGCATCGTACAGATTGCGACGCAGAACGTCGGCGGCGCCATCTCGCGGCGCTACGCAAAAGGCGACGTCATTTCGATACCGGGACAGCACGTCGACGGCTTCTACACGGTGCTGGAGGGTTACCTCGAATCGCGCGTGCCCGGTGGTGACGGCCAGGAAGATTTTGTGCGCATACTCGGTCCGGGCGATCACTGGGGCGAGCGGCTGGCTGCCGGCGGCGGTTTGTCGGAGGGCACGCTGACCGCGACCGAGGATGCACGCGTGCTCGTATTGAGAGCCGAGGACTTCCGAAAATTGCGCGAGGCATTTCCTGCACTCGACGAATACTTCGACAGGATCAGCGACAAGATTTATGCGCCGGCTTTGAGGCGCGAGGATTAGAACATGGGCAACCGGGAGAACAAGATGAAAGCATCGGACTTGCTGGTCAAGTGCCTCGAAGAAGAGGGCATCGAGTACATTTTTGGCGTGCCCGGCGAAGAGAACGCCGATTTCATGATTTCGCTCGAGAAGTCCGAGCGCATCAAGTTCATCCTGACCCGCCACGAGCAGGGCGCGGCGTTCATGGCCGAGATCTACGGGCGCCTGACGGGCAACCCGGCTGGCGCCCTGGGTACGCTTGGGCCGGGCGCCACCAATCTGATTACGGGTGTGGCCGACTCGAACATGGACCGGGCGCCGATGCTCGTGCTGACCGGGCAGGGATCGACCGACCGGCTGCACAAGGAATCGCATCAGATCATGGACGTTGTGGGTATGTTCAAGCCCGTGACCAAGTGGGCGACCACGATCCTGAATCCGGAAACGATACCCGAGATCGTACGCAAGGCCGTCCGCCTTGCGCGCACCGAAAAGCCAGGTGCGGTCCACATCGAGCTGCCCGAAGACGTCGCGGCCATGGAGGCGTCCACGCAGCCCATGTCGCCGCGGCGTTTTCGCCGGTCGGTGCCCGACGACAAGATTGTCGATCGCGCATTCGGCATGATTCGCGAGGCGAAACGTCCTGTCATCATTGCCGGTAACGGCTGTATTCGCCGCCGCGCGAGTAAACAGTTGCGCCTGTTTTGCGAGAAGACGGGCATTGGCGTCATCAGCACGTTCATGGCCAAGGGTTCGGTGGACATGGACGCCGAGTACTGCCTGTACACCGTAGGGCTCGGCGCCAAGGATCGGGTCAATCAGGCGATCGACGACGCGGATCTTGTCATTACGCTCGGTTTCGACATGGTCGAGTACCACCCGCAGCTCTGGAACGGCAATCGCGACAAGCGCGTCCTGCACGCCGACTTCCTGCCGGCGGAAATCGACGCGCACTACCACCCCGAGGTTGAACTCGTCGGCGATCTTGCGCACACGCTCTGGATGCTCAACGAGCGGATCGACGCCACGGGTGCGCCGGAATACGACTTTACGCTGCAGCGCCGCGTGCGGGCGGAAATGAAGGCGGACTTCGAGGAGCACAGCGACGACGACACGAGTGGCACGATTCGGCCGCAAAAGGCGTTGTGGGACGCGCGCAGCGTCATGGGGCCGGACGACGTGCTTCTGTCCGATGTCGGCGCGCACAAGATGTGGATCGCGCGGCACTACCAGTGCCATGAGCCGAATACCTGCCTGATCCCGAACGGATTCTGTTCGATGGGGTTTGCCTTGCCGGGGGCCGTGGCGGCCAACCTGGTGTTTCCCGAGCGGCGTATCCTGGCGATTGCCGGTGACGCCGGCTTTCTGATGAATGGGCAGGAAATGGAGACGGCGCGACGTCTCGACAGCAACATCGTCGTGATGGTGTGGGTCGACAATGCCTACGGTCTCATTGCGTGGAAGCAGGAGACCCATTTTGGTCAGCACACGGATCTGTCCTTCGGTAACCCGGACTGGCTGAAGCTGGCTGAAGCGTTCGGCTGGGGCGGGCACTACGTCGAACACTCCAAAGAGCTCGCCGCCACGCTCGAACGGGCCTTCAACGAGTCGGGTCCCAGCCTGGTTGTCGTGCCGATCGACTATCGCGAAAACCCGATCCTGACCAAGAAGCTCGGAGAGATCACGTGCCCGATCTGAGGCTGGTGGGCAATCGTCCCGCGCTGGGCGAGCTTGCGGTCACATCGCCTTACGACGGGCGTGAACTGGAGCGCATAGCAACCGCCGGGCTCGAGCATGTGGAAGATGCGCTGGCGGCGGCGCACGCTGCGTTCCGCGATCGCAGCCAGTGGTTGTCCGTGCCGAGGCGCGTCGAGATTCTCAACAACGCGGCAGCGATCATGAGTTCACGCATCGAGGAACTGACCTTGCTGGCGGCAAGCGAAGGCGGCAAGCCTTACGCCGATTCGAAAGTGGAGGTACTGCGCGCCATCGACGGCGTGCATCTTGCCGTCGAAGCTCTGCGCGGCGATGCCGGTGAGGTTGTGCCGCTCGGCACGACGCCCGCGACCGAGGGCAAAATCGGCTTCACGCAAAAGGAGCCGATCGGCGTGGTGGCCGCCGTGAGCGCGTTCAACCATCCGCTGAACCTGATTGTGCACCAGGTTGCGCCGGCCGTGGCGGCGGGCTGCCCGGCCATCGTCAAACCGGCAGCTGACACACCGTTATCGTGTCTCGCGTTTGTGGACATACTCCACGAGGCGGGACTGCCGCCGGCCTGGTGCCAGTGCGTCGTCACCGACGACAACGACGTGGCATCGGCGCTCGTCACCGACGCGAGGCTCGGATTTTTCTCCTTCATCGGTTCGGCGCGCGTGGGCTGGATGCTGCGTTCGAAGCTTGCGCCGGGCGTTCGCTGCGCACTCGAACACGGCGGCGCCGCACCCGTGATTCTCGCGGAGCCCTGGGACGCGGAACCTGCGCTGGATGCTGTTGCCAAAGGCGGCTTTTACCATGCCGGCCAGGTTTGCGTATCGGTACAGCGTGTCTACGTGCCCTCGGAACGCGCGGCGGAGTTTGCGACATCGCTCGCCGAGCGGGCGGAGGCGCTCACGGTCGGGCCGCCCGAGGACCCGGAGACGGAGGTTGGCCCGCTAATACGCCCGGCTGAGGTCGAGCGGGTCGCGGCGTGGGTGGACGAGGCCATTGCCGGTGGCGCAGAACGGCTCTGTGGCGGAAAACGACTCTCCGAGAGCTGCTATGCGCCGACGGTGCTTCTGAATCCGCCCTACGACGCGAAGATCAGCACCCTGGAGGTCTTCGGACCGGTAATTTGCGTCTATGCCTACGACAACCTCGACGACGCGATTGCTCTGGCCAACAGCCTGCCCGTGGCGTTCCAGGCAGCCGTCTTTACCCGCGATATCGACACTGCGAGGCATGTGTATCGCCACATCGACGCGTCGGCCGTGATGGTCAACACGCACTCCGCGTTTCGCGACGACGTCATGCCGTTTGCGGGCCTGAGGGAGTCCGGACTGGGGGTGGGCGGCATTCCCTATACCCTGCACGACATGCAGATCGAGAAGATGCTGGTCCTCTAAAACGCCATTCCGGCCCGTTCCGGGCGGGCAAAACGCTGTTTCCGCTGGCGAAAAAGTTCTAATCGAGATTAAAATATCCGGCCGGGTTCGAGCCAGGACCCGGCCTGCCGGCGCTCGCGCGGCGCACGGCAGAGATCACGATACAAGGAAACAGCGAGGGTCTTATGAGTTACTCCACACCGGTGCGCGATATTCGCCATGCCCTGAAACACATGGCCGGTTTTGATGCGCTGGCGGCGACGGGAGCCTACGAAGACCTTTCCGACGAGCTCGTTGAGGCCATACTCGAGGAGATGGGACGCTATTGCGACCAGGTACTCGCGCCGCTGAACTGGGACAGCGATCAGCACGGCGCGCGGCTCGAAGATCATGCCGTAACGACAACCCCCGGTTTTCGCGAGGCCTACGAGCAATACGTCGAAGGCGGCTGGAATGCGCTGGCGTTTCCCGAAAGCGCGGGCGGCCAGGGGTTGCCGGGCACGCTGGCCGTTGTGCTGATCGATGCGCTCAACGCCGCCTGCATGTCGTTTGCCATTGGCACGTCGCTCACGACCGGCGCCGCCAAAGCGGTCAAGGCCGTCGGCAGCGATGCGCAAAAGCGCCTGTTCCTCGAAAAGCTGGTCACGGGTGAGTGGTCGGGCACGATGAACCTGACCGAGCCGCAGGCGGGTTCGAGCCTCGCGGACATCAAGACCAAGGCGGAGCCGGCCGGTGACGGCCGCTACAAGATCAGCGGACAGAAGATCTACATTACCTACGGCGAGCACGATCTCTGCGAGAACATTGTGCACCTCGTGCTGGCGCGCCTGCCTGACGCGCCGGCCGGCACGGGCGGCATCTCGATGTTTCTCGTGCCCAAGTTCCACGTCAACGACGATGGCTCGCCCGGCGAGCGCAACGACGTCTATTGCGTTGGCCTCGAGCACAAGCTGGGCCTGCACGGAAGCCCGACCAGCGTAATGGCCTTCGGTGAGTCGGGCGAGTGTTACGGCACGTTGCTTGGGGAAGAGAACCGCGGTTTGCGGAACATGTTCATCATGATGAATTCGGCCCGCCTCGACGTCGGGACCCAGGGCGTCGGTATTGCGGAGCGGAGTTTTCAGCAGGCGCTGGCGTTTGCCCAGGAGCGCCGCCAGGGCAGGGCGCCCGGGGTCAGGGACGGTGCGCAGATACCGATTTACGAACACCCCGACGTGCGCCGCATGCTGTACACGATGAAATCGCTGACGGCAGCCGCGCGCGGCATTTGTTACGCCAATGCCGTGGCCTACGACCTCGCGCGCACGGCGCCGGACGAAACGGCGCGCCGCGAAGCTGCTGCACTCGAAGGGCTGCTGACGCCGGTCTCCAAAGCCTGGAGCACGGATCGCGCGAACGAGATTACGTCGATTGGCGTGCAGGTGCACGGCGGCATGGGTTACGTCGAAGAGACCGGAGCGGCCCAGCACATGCGAGACGCACGCATTGCGGCAATCTACGAGGGCACCAACGGGATTCAGGCCATGGATCTGGTTGGCCGCAAGCTGCAGGGAGACGGCGGTGAAGCGGCGAGGCGCTTCATCGATGACGTTGCGGCCGGTGCCGCGCAGGCAAAGGCAGCGGAGGACAGCAGCGTTGCGTACGCCGGGCAGTGCCTCGAAGCCGCGGCGGCGGCACTCGCGGACTCCACCGAATGGTTGCTGGCCCGGGCAGCGGAAGATCAGGAGGACGTGCTGGCGGGCGCGGCGCCGTATCTGCGCCAGTTCGGCAACGTGGCTGGCGGTTACTACTTGCTTCGTGGCGTACTGTCGGCTGCCGCAGCGGATGATATACGCGAGAGCGAACTCGAGGCGCACAGGCAGGTGCTGAATTTTTACGTGGACAACACGCTTGCAGAATCGGAAGCGCTGAGCCGTGCGGTCAAGGCCGGCAAGGCGTCGGTGCGCCGCCTCGACCCGGAATTGCTGACCGCTTAGCGACAGCGCGTTAAAAAAAAGCCCCGCCGATGACCCGGCGGGGCTGGAGACTCGGCCGAGGCACAAACCCGGCCCCGGCGGTTCGTTTTACTCAGCGCTCGAGGATCCGCAGCACGACGCGACGGTTTTCCGCTTTGCCGTCCGCCGTCGAATTATCGGCTATTGGTTGCGTCTCACCGTAACCCCGGACCGTCATTCGGCTCATTGCCACCCCCCTGGCCGCGAGGTAATCGCGCACGGTCACGGCGCGACGCTCCGACAGGCTTTCGTTGTAGCTCGCAGCGCCGTCGCTGTCGGTGTGGCCGCCCACCTCGAGCCGGATATCCGGATACTTGTTCAGCGAAGCCGCCGTGTCGTCGAGTACGCGCGTTGCGCCAGGCAGCAGCCGGTCCGAGTTGGACTCGAAGTTGACGCCGCGCAGCACGATCTCGCTTTGTATTTCGCAGCCCCTGATGTCCACCTGCGCGCCGGCCGGTGTCCGCGGGCACTGATCCAGTCGGTCCACCACGCCGTCGTTGTCCGAGTCCAGCTCACAACCCTCGTCATCGACCGGGGCGCCGCGCACGGTGTTCGGGCAGTTGTCGAGGTCGTCACTAACGCCGTCGCCGTCGGAATCCAGCGGGCAGCCGCGCGAGTCGACGCGCACTCCCTCGGGTGTGCCGGGGCACTGGTCGAGCGAGTTGGCGATACCGTCGTTGTCGTCGTCGAGTTCGCAGCCCGCCGCGTCGACGCGAGCGCCGGCAGGGGTGCCCGGGCAGCGATCGATCGAATCTGCCACACCGTCGCCGTCGCTGTCGGTTATCCGCGTCGCGGCGGCGCCAAAGGGAAACTGCAGGCCGAGGCTGAACAGATCGTCGTCGAGGGTGGACCGGCTTGCGGTCTCCCAGCGGTGCCTCCATTCGCCGCGCAGCGCAAGATCACTCGAGAACAGGTCGAGGTAGAAGCCGAGTCCCGCGGACGCCATCATGCCGTTCCGCGAGTCTTCGAGCTCCGGGTTCAGGCGAAATCCGCCGACGCCCGCGTGAGCGTACGGGCTGAATCGGCTGCTGCGTGCAAACACACGCTGCAGGTCGACGCCGACGCCGAAATGCCGCTCGACCGCCGTGTTGCCGGTTCGCGCGGTCATGAACAGGCCCTCTACGTTCCAGCGCTCGTTGAGTACCCGGCCAATACTCAGTTGCCCGCCATCAAAATCGTCCTCGGCGTTGCGATCCTCGTCATACTGGCTGTAGGTGCCGAGAACGGACAGGTAGTTATCGCCCACCGGCGCATCAGCAAGGGCCGGGACAGCCACTGCGAGGGACAGGGCGGCTGCCCACGCCCAGGCCGTCAGACGGCTCGATGCGGTTTTTTGTCTGGCCGTGGTTCGGCAGTCCAAGTGTTTCATGTTTCGCTCCTTGTGTTCGTTCGCCTTCGGGTTTCGCCCCAGAACAAAACCGTACCGCAGCGCGGCGTGAACACAAGCTGGTCGATCGGGACCTTGCGTGATAAAAGCGCCGGCGTGCGCCTCGCGTCGGAATGAGGTTGTTTGCCCCACAATGGCGCTATACCCAACAGAGGCTGGGCCTTGCTACGGCCAATTCAACGTTTGTTTGAAAACTCGAATTGACTGTCGGGTGGTATGCGTCATAGTGAGCTATGGGCCGGTACGGGCGCGAATATCACCGAATTCAAGAGGGTGTTTCTGCGCGTTTTGGCGTCTTTGGGGCTGGCCACGGAACATGGATGGAAGGCCGTTCGAATAACACACAATGCGACTGACCGAATACGTAGAGAAAGCGAACGAAGCCGACTCCCTCGAGGGGCTCGTTGTGCTGCTGGAAGCGGTATCGGGCGAACTGGGCTTCGACCGTTTCGCCTACTGCACGCTGCGTTCGGAACGGACACGCAAGAATGCCGACAAACCGCCGGTCATTGTCCACAACTTTCCCGAATCCTGGAGCCAGCGCTACACCGAGCGCGGTTACGTCCGTCACGATCCGGTTATGGTGTACGCGCACGAATTCGAAAGGCCGTATTTGTGGGATTCGCTCAGCTCGCTGTTTTCACTCGACCCCGTGCAAAACGAACTGATGCGCGAAGCGCGGGAGGCCGGCCTCAAGTGTGGTGTTGCCGTGCCGCTGCACGGCGCCAGGGCGAGGCTGAGCCTCATGTCGTTTGCGTCGAGCGAAGCGGACATCGACGCCGCGGGGGCACTGCCGACGCTGCACATCATCGCCAGCCAGTTTCACACGGCCTATCTGTCGATGTCTGCGGCTGCCAACGATGCCACCGCGGTTGCGCTTTCGCCTCGCGAGCGTGAGTGCCTGCAATGGACTGCCCGTGGCAAAACGGCCTGGGAAGTCGGTATGCTCATGCACATCAGCGAAAACACGGTCAAGTTCCATCTCAGAAACGCGATGAAGAAGCTGGATTCCACCACCAGCGTCCAGGCTGTCGTCAAAGCGATTCGCTACGGGCTCATAAGCCTGGACGCGCAGTTGGGCCGGGCCTAGGTGTTCGCTGCGGAGGCGTGTGACTGCCTCCTGACGGACGAACAACAAGGACAAGCCTGAATGATCCAGACAGCGGTGTTGCGCTGTGCCAGCGGAGTAAGCGCAGCGGCTGTTGCGCTGTTGCTGGGTGGCTGCGCTCCCGAGCCTCCGGAAAAAACGGTCATCGAGCCAATGCGCGGTACGGTCTCGATCGGCAATGTGACCGTAATAGACGCGAGCGCCGGAGTCAGGCCCGGCCAGACCGTCCTGCTAGATGGTGATTCGATTGTTGCCGTGCTGCCGGCGGACGCTGCTGCGCCGCTGGCGGGCGTAACGATAGACGGTCGCGGCAAGTTCCTGATCCCGGGCCTTTGGGACATGCACGTTCACCTGACGTTCGACGAGCGGTTCACCCACACGATGCCCGCGGACTTCATTCGCTACGGCGTCACGAGCGTTCGCGACACGGGCGGGCTCATGGATAAGCTGCTGCCGGTCGTCGAGCGCATGCGCGCCGAGGATGCCGTTGCGCCGCGCGTATTCTTCAGCGGGCCCCTGCTCGACGGCAACTCGGTCGTCTACGACGGTGCTGATGTTCCGGAACTGGGAATGCGGAACGACAATGCCGAGACGGCCGCCCGCAACGTCAAGACGCTGAGAGAGCAGGGTGCAAGCTTCATCAAGATCTATGAAATGGTCAGTCCCGCCGTATTCGCGGCGCTCGTCGACGCCGCCCGGGAGTACGAGTTGCCGATCGCGGCGCATGTGCCGCTCTCGCTGCGCGCATCGGAGGTGGCGCCATTCGTAGGCTCACTGGAGCATCTGCGCAATATCGAGCTCGATTGTGTACCCAACGCACAGGAGCTGCTGGCGGACAGACTCGAGATACTCGCCGCCCGCCCGGGTGCAAGCGGCTTTGCGTTGCGCTCGGAGCTGCATCGCTTACAGCGCAACGACGCGATCGAGGCGCTCGACGATAGTGTCTGCGGCGCAGTCCTCGGTGCAATGCGCGACACGATCCAGGTTCCGACGGCGCGCCTCAATACGTTGTCGATGTTTCCGCCGTTCGAGCGTAGCGACTGGGCGGAGGTTGTCGAACAGTGGCCTGACGCCGTGCGCGAGGACTGGCGGGAACTGCCCGGCTGGTACAAACCGGATCCCGGAGAGCGCGATATGCGCTTCGCGCGCTATACGCTGGATATGATTCGGCGCTTGCATCGGGCCGGCGTGCCCATCGGTGCCGGCACGGATACGCCGATTGCGTATGCATTACCGGGCTACAGTCTTCACAACGAACTGGAGGTTCTCGTGGCGGCCGGGCTGACGCCGCTCGAGGCGTTGCGTTCGGCCACGATCGTGCCGGCGCGTTTTTTCTCGCTCGACGACTCGATGGGCTCGATCGCGCCCGGCATGAAGGCGGACCTCGTGTTGCTCGACGCCAACCCGCTCGAGGACATCCGCAACACGCGCCGCATTCATCGGGTGATTGCACGTGGCAGGGTGATGCCAGCCCCGGATTAGTCAGGTCTTGTGGATGGCGCCGTACATGAGATACGCGCCGCCGATGAGTGCAGCGACAGCCAGCCCGGCTCTCCATGCGAAGTACAGGTACTGTTCCGTGTTCAGCGCGCCGATCAGCGCGGCAACGAGTAAAACCCCTGCCGTGGGCCCAATGCCGTAGAGCAGGTTTCGGCCGAGCAGCCACTTGCGGCGGAAGGCGAAGCGGGCGATGCCCGCGCCGGCCAGGGCAAACCCGATCGCCTGCACGACGAAGTATACGGTCCGAACGACGATCAGGTCCGGCGCGTCCGGTCGGGACGCCAGGAAACCGGCGGACTGCCGGGCGACGTAGATATCCCAACAGTCCATCATGAGCCACGCGATTGCTGTCACGAGCAGGATCAGCCCAACGCTCCGTGCGCCCTCGGAGCGCAGCCGCAAACCCGCCAGCGGCGGCATCGAGCGCAGCGCCTGGCGCCAGTACCACGTTCGCGCATCGGCTTCCGAGCGGCTCAGGCGATGCGCGTAGCCCTCGGCAAGGTCGCCGAGCAGACAGGAGCGATGGGTTTGCGGCGTCAGCCGGCTGACCAGCGCTTTCGCGATGGCGGGTGGCCTGGGTTCCCGGCTTACGTTTCGCGTGCTTCCCGCCAAGGCAGAACCCCCTCGAGCATGTTGTGAAGCGCGGTTACCGACCGTTCGAAGCGTTCGCGGCCGAGTGGCGTCAATTCGTAATAGCGCTTGGCGCGCCCGCCCCGCTGCGGGGTGGCCTCGCCCCTGCGCGAAGTAACGTAGCGCTTCTCTTCCATGCGGGCGAGGGTTGCGTACAGCGCGCCGACAGTGACGCTTCTTGTCGTTCGTGCCTCGATTTCTTCCCGGATCGTCGAGCCGTAGGCGTCCTTGTCGAGGCGCAGTACAGCCGCGAGTACGAGTATCTCGAACTCCCCGAGGTTGCGGTCTTTCGGCATCCCTGAATTTAATCCTTTACAAAGTAGAATAAATATAAAATACTACAAAGCAGAGGATATACATGGACCGGCGCTGCCGGTCAAGATGAACTATCGATAAAGGAGTGCCGACATGCGCACAGCAGGAGCGATATCGTTGCTCGCGGGCACAGCGCTGGCGGTCTGCACGCTGACAGGCCAGGCAGAAGCCGACGTCTACCTGCTCGATGGCGATCACACGCACATCGTCTGGCAGGTCGACCGATTCGGGTTTGCGAACACGATCGGAACGTTTACCGAGGTCAAGGGCACCATTTCGTTCGACGACAAAGAACCCGACCGCAGCCACGTCAGCGCGGAAATAGCGCTGTCGGGATTACGCTCGGACCTGGCCGAAAGGGAAGACATCGTTCGCGGCGCGTTCTGGCTCGATGCCAGGTCGCACCCCGTGATTACGTTCGAGTCGCACTCGGTCACTTTTGTCGACGACGAATCCTGCGCGAGCCAGTGCGCCGTTGTTGACGGTGACATGGTGCTGAAGGGTGTCCGGCGCCCGCTTCGCCTAAACGTCGTCGTCAACAAGACTGGACTCGACCCGGTGCAAAGGCGGCAGGCCATCGGGTTTACGGCAACCGGATCGTTTCAACGCAGCGACTTCGGCATCAGAACGGCGCTCGGACCCATCGGGGACGAAGTCGAGTTTCAGATCGAAGCGCTGGCGATCGCCGCAGAATGACGCCGACACCAGTGGCGGGTCGATCCAGCCGCATACGCTGGGATTACACCTTTTTGTTGTCTCTCAGTGGCCTGTTTTACGCGGCGGTGACCGTCTTCGGGTGGGTGCACGGGTTCGAGCACTGGGTTGCGCTTGTGCTGATCGGCGGCGTGGGCAAGATCGCTGCGCTCCTGGCACCGCAAGCGCCGCTTCGTAATGCATTCGCTGCCGGGTTTTTGGCCGCGCTCCTGGCGCTGATGCTACAGGCTATGTTCATGTCCGTGTATTTCGCCAATAACCCGGGGTACGCAAACGTCGAAATACCGCTCGGACTTTCTGCCCGGCAGTACACGCTGTTGTTCGCGCCGCTCGGTGGCCTTGTTGCTGCGTTGCTTGCCGCCGCAAGCGCATGGTTCGTATCGCGTGCTTTGCTGTTGATAGCGCGACGGCGGAAACAACGCGCCGGATGATTGATGCGCGTTGGGCGACGCGCGAGGGAGATGTAATGGAACTCGGAAATTTTTCCATCAGCCTGGCAGTGCACGACCTGCGGGCGTCGAGTGCTTTCTATCGGAAGCTGGGATTCAGGATTTTCCGGGACGAGTCCGATCAGGGATGGATGGTGTTGAAAAACTCAAGCTGCATCATCGGCTTGTTTCAGGGCATGTTCGACAAGAATATGCTGACCTTCAATCCGGGTTGGGATGCGAACGGCAAGCCGCTGACAAACTTCGACGATATCCGGATCATCCAGCGGAAACTGAGATCGGCGGGCCTCGAGCCAAGCGGAGAGGCTGCCGAAACCGGTACCGGACCGGATAGCCTGATGCTGATCGACCCGGACGGCAATCCCATTCTGGTCGACCAGCATGTTCCGGCGCCGGGTTCCGGGTAGCCGTCGAGCGCTAACTCGTCGAGTAAACGCACAACCGCAGTTTTAGTGTTTGAGTATCGTATCGGTTCTTCGTCAGACGACACCGCCGACCTGCACGAGCATGTAGCCCCATGCAAGAAAACCGATGAGCCAGGATGCGGATCGAAGTACCGGAACGCCGGCGAGCGCAACAAGAATGTAAAGGGATCGTCCGGCGATAAAGGCCAGCGCAATCCAGCAGGCATGCTGGACAGCAGTGCCCGTCGCAGCCGCAATCATTGCGACGGGCACCACGAGGATCAGAAACTCCAGTTGATTGGTTTTGACGCGCTTGAGGCGTTCCTCGAGGGTCGACGTCTGTACCGCGCCGTCGAGGCTGGACAGGGCAAACCGGAGTCCGTGTGTGCGCGATCGCAGGAGCACCTGTGCACCGAGAAGCAGCGAGAACAGCAGCACGTTCAACATGATCGCGCCCGAGAGGATCTGATCAGCCACCGGGATGCTCTCCATGAACGCCGGATCGGCGGGAAACTGTTCCGGAACTCACGAAGCCCGTCCTCCGGTCAGCGACAAGGGTGGGTTTTGAGGCGCTTCGGGGAGGAGGTTGATCGCCTCCCGCTCGGCTGCCGTTTTCCATCTCGGGCACTGATGAGCCAGCGTAGGTTTACCAAGCAGCGGATAACCCCGGTCCTGCTCCCACTCGTGCAGATCGAAAGGTCTCGCTATCATGATCCGCAACAACAGCGCGAACGCCGAGAGCTTCGATCCAATTTCGAACCCGGGAAGCACCAGCGATGGATTGGCAATGTAGCGTTTTGCGGTCGCTTCGAAAGGTTCCGCTTCGCGGCCGGTGACGCTTGCGACGTGATCGGTAGGGGCCGAGGTCGCGTACACGCCGTTTCGCATTTCCACCGCGTAATATCGAATGTGAGCTACCTGCTTGGTCGGGAAGCCGAGCGCGATCGCCGCTTTGTGGAAGGTCTTGAACGGCACGTCTCTGTACCGGACCGGCCTGCCGAGCAGTTTGCCGAAGATGTCTGCGACGTCATGCGGCGACACAAGCTTCGGTCCCGTAGGCCGGTAACTCTTGCCGATGTGTTTTGCGGGATCCATGAGCGTGTGAACCGCGACGTCGGCTATGTCCTCATTGGACGGCGGAGCGTTCTGCCCCTCCCCAAACGGTGCCATCAGCTGTCCAAAATGCGCAACCGCGGGTAGTCCGAGGAAATACGGGAACGCGAACATCCCGGGAGCCAGGTGCACGATGTCCACCGAGGGCATCCACCGGTAGATGTTGTGAGCAATCCAGTGGCCCCGCTGGTGAATCGAGGGGTGAGTCGGGCTCAGGTTCCAGGCACCCATTAGCGTCACGGTCTCGAGCTTCGCCTGCTCGGCGGCAACGGCAAAAAGCGCCGAGTCATAGAGTGTGTTGGGCGAAAACGGCGGGTTGTGAAACGCTCGGTGAACGCCGTTCAGCGCAGCTTCCAGGTCGCGGAAGTCGCGTAAATCTCCAACAAAGATCTCGGCGCCTGCGGCCGCCAGTTCAGCCGCGCGCTCGTCGTTTTGCCGGACAAAAGCGCGCACGGGATAGCCGTTCGACAGCAGGGTTCGAACCGCGGCACTGCCGACGTGGCCCGCCGCGCTCGTGACCAGGATCCTGGGTTTATGGGACATGATTTTTCCTTTAGATGTCGCTTGTCATCTAATTAGATTACACCTATCATCTTTAATGTCAACACTCGAGAGGAGGTGAGCAGGTGGCCAGGAGATCGCAGGCGGAAAAAGCCGAGAGCAGGGGCAGGATTTTGTCCGCGGCAGCCAGCCTGATCCGCGAGAAAGGCATCGAGCACACCAGTGTCGCCGAAGTGATGGACCGGGCCGGAATGACCCACGGCGGCTTCTACCGACACTTCGACTCGAAGAGCGATCTCGTTACGGAAGCCATTAGTGAAGCGTTTCGCGCCGGTCTGGACGTTTTTGATGAAGACCAGGCTGGAACCCGGGATCAGGCCAGGGAGTACGTGAACCAGTATCTCTCCGAGGAACACGTACGGACGCCGGAGATCGGTTGTCCTCTGCCGACGCTCGGTTCCGAGGTGGCGAGGGGCGCTGATCCGTGGCGGGAGTCGCTGTGCAGGGGAGTCGATACGGCCACAACCCGCCTGGCGGAAGGTATTGAAGACGCTACACAAGCCGATACGCTCGTAGTGTTGAGCCTGCTGGTGGGCACGCTCACGCTGGCGAGAGGTATAGGCGAGGGGCCGTTAAGGGATGAGCTGCTGCGGGCGAGCGAGGACCACATCCGATCGATGACAAAACTCGATTGATCCGGGTCTTGAACAACCGAATTTCATGCGACGACGCTGAGGCGGGATACTCAGGCTAACTGGGCGCCTCGCTCTTCGGTGGGCGCGCTCGGCGGCGCGATCGCCGTGCCTTCCATGACGGCAATCCAGTTGCTCAACAGGCGGTCGCACACTGCGGAGAACGGTGCCGCCATTGCCTTGAACAGCAGGCGGTTGATAAGCCCCGGTTTGGCCGTCACCCGGAAAATCAGGTGGATCCGCGTACCCTCAGCGTGTGGTGACAGCGCCCATTCCCCGCTCAGCTTCGCGATGGGATACGGGTAGTCCTCCGCCTCCGTGTGAACCCGAAAGGCAAATGCCCGGCCTTCCTCCCACCGCGTACAGGTTTCTGACCAGGACTTGCCGGAGGTGTCGAAGCACTTGCGGACCATGCCGACGCCGTTGCCCGAAACGACTTCCACCTTGCCGATGTTGTCCGCGACATCCGCATAGCGCTCATGATCCCTCATGACCTGCCAGACGCGCTCGGGTGTTGCGTCGGTGGTTGCGGTAGCGGTCAAGGTCAACGTGTCGCCGCGCGTCGTCGTGGAGACGGCGTGGGTTCCCTGGTAAATCGTTGCTATGCCGATGGTTTGCTCGACCGCGAACAGCAGAACGACGACGGCGATGACGAGCAAGGCAACCAGTCCCGGCCCGGAGAACGGTTCCGAAGCGGCAAACAATAGCGCGCCGGTTCCGAGCACCCAGCCGAGGTCCATTGCAGTGATGGCTCGGGCGCGAGCGGTATGCAAGAACTTCTGCCTTGCGGTCCAGAACACGAATCCGGCAAAAAGGATGAGGCCAAATCCCAGCGCCATGATCACCCCGTGGGGCGCCAGGCCCAGCAATTCGAATTGCTGATCGAACAGGAATCCCGCAATTGCGTGTGATGCCGCGACACAGGCAATACCGCTCAGCGCCGAGAAGAGCCCGTTTGCCGTCAGTGCGTTGCGTAGCAACGAGTCGTTGTGCTGGTGCCTGCTCATGCCGGTTGCGTCCTCGTTCTCTCACGTCGATTCGTACAACGAGTCTATGCTTCCGGCGGCCGCTGGCAATGACGTTGGAGGTCATATCGGCGCGGCCGGGTTGCGTCGGTTAAAAGTTCGCAGATTGTGCAACCGATGCCCGTATGGCGTGCATCGTACAGGCGTCACTATGGTCAGGATGTTTTACCCATGTCGAGCGAGAAAGCGCGCTTCAGATTGGTTTTGTGTGTGTTTTGTGTCGGACTTGCCGGGTGTATGAATACGGCCGTTTTTTCCGACGGCCACTCCGACAGCGGTGCACTGCTCGAACGTGAGCCGGAACTGGATCGAGAAATACCCTTGTTGCTGGCGCAATACGACGCTGCCGGTGTTGGCGTCGGCGTCATAAACAATGGCGAGCTGACGTGGACAGGCTATTACGGCGAGCAGGGGCCCGGAGTACCGGTTACGTCCCAAACCGTTTTCAATACGGCATCCGTTGCAAAGACGGTGGCCGCCGAGACGCTGCTTGCGCTTTCTGCCAAAGGACTGATTTCGCTGGATGATCCGATACACACTCATGTCGAACACCCCGACCTTTCCGCTGATCCGAGGTTTCGGAAGCTGACCCCGCGGTTGTTGCTGGCTCATCGCGGAGGTTTGTTGAACTGGCCATACAGCTATGAGGACAACCGTGCCGCCTTCGTTTCCGAGCCCGGGGAGTCGTTCAGTTACTCCGGGATGGGCATCGAACTCGCGGCGCAGTACGCCGAAAACCGGCTGGGAACCGATTTCGAGGATCTGGCTTTCGAGCATCTTCTCAATCCGATCGGCGTAACCGAAATGGCGCTGGGGCGCCCGAAACCGTGGATGGAGGATCGCCGTGCCACACCGATGGACGCTGACGGCGAGTATTTCGATTCGGCGACGGGTGACGGACGCCTGTCGGACGAAAACTACGATGGCGACTGGAGTGCGGCCGACGATCTGCTGACGACTGTCGATGCCTATGCGGCGTTCATGATCGCCGTGATGGAGAGCTCCTGGCTGGATGCGGAGGCGAAAGCCGACCGAACGCGGATTCTAAGCCCGCTTGCGGGTGACGCTGTATGGGACTGCACTCCAGGCACCGGCGTCGTTTGCGCTGAACGCTACGGTCACGGCCTCGGCTGGATGGTCTATCGTTTCGCCGACCACGTGGTGGTCAAGCACGGCGGGAACGACCGCGGCGAGAACGCGCTGGTTCTCTACTCACCCGATACCGGCAATGGCGCAGTGATACTCGTCAACGGCGGCAATGGCATATTCGTCTCGACGCAAATACTGGGGCTGATCGGTGACGAGCCCGAGATTGCCGCGTACTACCGGCAGCTCGTCAAAAAGTTCTACGGTGTCGAGCTGCCCGCGGTCCGCGAAGACTGACTGCCCGAGCGGCGCCGCTATATACTTATCGACGTGCGCGAGGCACGGTAACGTAGGGCCCAGGCAAGACCATGGCGGCAATCAATACAGCGCTTCTTTCCTTCGGCATGTCCGGACGTGTGTTTCACGCACCCTTCATAGACTTGCATCCGGGTTTCAAGCTGGTTGGCAGCTGGGAGAGGTCCGCGAAACGCATACGCGAGTCCTACCCTCAAGCAAGGAGTTACGACACTCTAGAGGATCTGCTGGACGATGAATCGGTCGACCTTGTCGTCGTAAACACACCAACCTCGACACACTATGACTATGCGAGGAGGGCACTCGAGGCAGGCAAACACGTCGTTGTAGAGAAAGCGTTTGCAGGCAACGCCAGCGAGGCCGCAGATTTGCGCGATCTCGCCCGCGCAGCACGACGGAAACTCGCCGTGTTCCAGAACCGTCGCTGGGACAGCGACTTTCTGTCGGTACGGGAGGTCCTGGACGCGGGGGATCTGGGCGACATTGTTGAAGCCAATTTCGGCTTTCTGCGCTTCGACCCCGGCCTGAGCCAAAAGGGCCATAAAGAAGAGCCGAGCTCGGGCTCCGGTATCGTCAAAGACCTTGGGCCGCACGTGATCGACCAGGCCATCACCGTGTTCGGGTTGCCCGAACGCGTGTTTGCAGACATCGACACTACGCGACAGAACTCCAGGGTTGACGATTATTTCGATATTGCGCTTTTCTACCCGGACAAGCGTGTTCACGTGAAGGGTGGGTACTTTTTCAGACAACCCATGCCGGAGTATTCGCTGTTCGGAAAAAGCGGCTGTTATCTCAAGACGCGCAGCGACGTTCAGGAACGCCAGCTGGATACGGGGATGAAGCCTGATGACGCAGACTACGGGTGGGAACCCGCAGGGGGCGAAGGCCACCTCTACCGGGGGACCGGGAGCGAACAACAGCAGGAACCTGTCACCGCGCCGCAGGGAAACTACATGAAGTTCTACGACGGCATGTACGAGGCCATTGCAAACGACCTGTCAGAACCCGTCACGGCCGACGACGGTGTGCGCGTTATGCGCGTTATCGACGCCGCATTTGAAAGTCAGCAGTCCGGGATGGTCGTCAGGCTGTAGTTCGAAGACACTCCTTAGCGTGACGAAAGCAGCTTCGAGTGCGCCTTGAGTTCCTCGATGGCCGCGTCGTTCAGCCGTTTCCTGGGTATTTCGTTCAGGTCCGCTCCTTCCGCAAGGTCAAGGCGATCACGCAGCGCGCGCAGAACGGCACGATTTGCATAGCTGTGGGCGTCGGTGGCGAGATCACTCTGATTCGCCGAAAACCGGCGCAGTAGGCCCGGGATTGTTTCGCTGGCATAACCCAGTTCGACAAGCTTGGCGCGATACTCGAGTTGCCAGCCCTCGAGACCCGGAAATCGCTGGTAATCGGAAAAGTGCTGGCTTTCGTGCGCGAGATAGCTCACACGAAATGTCTCGTCGGTCAGGCTGTCGTAAACCGGGACAATAGCGAAGAGCCCTTCTGACGTTGCCCAGCCCCCCGTGCCCGAACGATCGCAGGTCAGGTAATTTGACCAGCCCCGGCTCTCGAAATCATCGAGGTAGAACACGGTCGTGTTCACGGAACCTTCGGGCAGCTCGACGATCTCGTCGACCTCCTTCTGGCTGTTCCAGATCATCAGGTCGAGCAACAGTCCCGTCCGTCCGCTCAGAGCGTAGCGGCCTTGTGTCTCGATGCGACGTAGCACCTGATCGAGCAGATCGTCATCGTCGGCTTGCGCTGGTGCGCCGAGCAGGTCCGCGAGATCCCGCCGCAGCTGCTGTTCCGATACGTCGCGGTTGCCCGGCGCCATGACACTTTCACGCCAGTAGTCCTGAAACCTTGCCAGCGCCCGATCGGCAAACGCTTCGTTGCCGATGTTGCGGTCGGTTGCAGCAGTGCCGGCGCCTTGCAGGCGTTCCAGCATGCAGTCGCGCAGGCGGGCCTTTCGCGTAGTCAGTGTATCCGGGGGAATACCCTGGAGCGTCGACCGGGCCTTCCGCCCGTCAGCCTGAAGTATTTCCGCAAAAGCGCTGCCCATCGAAGCGTCCGCTCCTTCCCGAGGAGCGGCGGCGGTCGGCGGTGAGACCATTGCGGCCGCAACCCCGAAGCCAAGCATCCAGATTCTGCAAACAGCCAAAGCTCGCATGCAAACATCTCCGTCACAGTAAAAACCTGTTTCTAGACGGATGTGCTCTCGGCTTCTTGAACAAACTTGATCTTTCGAAACTGACCTGGGGTTCCGCCCGTCAGCGCGCGCACGGCCCGGGTCATGTGCGACTGATCCGCAAAGCCGTTGGCCAGAGCCAGTTCCGCGAATGACGTACCCCCGGCGGCGATGCCCCGCAGCACCTTGCGGGTGCGATCCTCCAATCGGTAGCGCGCCGGTGTGGTTCCATAGGCCGACCGAAAGCCCCGGCTTATTGCCGGGCAGGACAGCCCGATCGCGTCTGCCCAGGACTGGATGGAACCGCCTTGCTCTCGAAGATACCTGGCGAGTTCATCCGGCCAGTCCATCATCAAGGGCTCCCGGACCTCACTCGGCCGTAGATGATGAATTGCATCGGGCGATCGGGCGACTGCCGCGCTGACGAGCGCATCGGGATCGGCAACGCGAAACACGGCCGGTAAGTCGGCGTCCACAGGTAATGGAATGTTCAATACGCGGGAGCGGGAAGTCGAAACCAGGTTTGCGTGCGCTTCAAACGCCGCATGAAACACAATGTCACCGGCTTCGAGATGCCACCTGCCGGTATCGCCGCTCTCGAAGTAGCCACCGTCTGTAATCACGGCGACATAAGCGGCGTCATGCCGATGCCGTGGCCAGTGTCCTTTCTCAGGCTGCTGACGCAGCTGACTGACACGACGTAACGACACGGAGCGTTTCGAGCGGACATGAATACGCGTTGTTGCCGTCAATCGAACCTGCTCTCTGCTGACCGAAGGCAATATAGTGCAGAAAACCGGTGGGCAACTCCACTGGCGGCGCACGCATTTGCTTGTCGAAAGATGCTGCTTCACCTTTCGTGGCATCTCGCGTGCTGAGTCGTGCCCGCGCGTTCGTTTAACGGTTGTAGCCGAAACGGCGAGCGGATCGGTAGAGCTTCGTCGATCCTCTGAAACAAGTGGGTGAAACTCCGGACAGTCCTGGCCAACACAAACTCCAATATATCGTCCAGATTGTTAAAAAAAGGACATTGGTTGCCCCTGTGATGCACTGACTAATTGTCTAAAATATAAATTATTCAATGGTTTACGTGCGCCAAGTTTGCTGCGGAGGACTCTTTTGGCATTCTGCGAAAGAACCTTGGCGTGCGATCTTTTTGTCCCGGCGCGAGCATGGGTCTCCGGTGTTCGATTCAGGTTGCGCAAACCGTCTGAAAAACCGAACATAGATCAGGCAAGTCCAGAGAGAAAAAGACACAAGAGACGGATACAGTCTCACCCGCCGGACGAACATTAACGATAAACGGCGTATTCAGCAGGATTTCACAAATCCTCGTGGGTGGACTTTCACGACCCGGAGATTCTGGATGAAGAAGTTAGGCGTTGGACTACTTGCGATTGCGGTATTGAGCCTTCTCAACATGGCGGCCGCAGCCCAGCCATCGTGCACCACGTGTGCGAAAACCGTGGTGCTCGACCGGTCAGACATCGAGTGTGTCAGGGACAAAGTTCGCAATCTGGTCTCTCGTGACCTGCCGATTGTCATTGTCACAAGAGATGGCTGCGACGCAGACCTGACGGAGGACGATATCCGCATAGAAGTCGTACCACAACGCGGGGAAAGTGGCGGTAAACCGGCAAAGGATAAGTACTCGCCGGTGTTGCTGTCACGATCCGATGCAGTTTGTTTTCTGGCGAAACTCGAGGAGTACGCCGGGAGTCAGGAAGAACAGGTCCGTTTTGATCTGAGTGACTGTCAACAAGATGGTTGAGACAGAAGCTCGAGATCGTAACGCTACGAGCAAGGCTGCGTCGGATCGAAGTCTGGAAGAACGCAGGTTCAGCTTCGAGAAGATAGGGATTGCTGTTACGGTTTTTGGCGCGATTCTCGCGTCAATAGAACTGTACTCCAGATTCAAGTTCGAGCCAGAAGGCAAGCGGGCTGACCAGACGCTGACCTTCATGGAACGTTTTGACAGCGATCGGCTGGTGTCTGCCAGGCGTGAAATCAACGCCTTGCTGGATGCCGCGGACGAGTTTATTGACGAGAATATCGAGGCGAATGAACTCACCGATTCGGGCGAAGACACGGAAACTGTCGTCGATTTGCTGCTCGTCGAGTTTTTTTTCCGCAGTGAATCGGGTGACGTCAGTGAGCCGCTTGTTCAGGTCGTCTCCTTTTTCGGCCAGTTGCAGGTTTGCATAGAGACTGAGCTTTGTGACCGGTCTACGGCCCACGATTTTCTGGATACGTATGCATCGACTTTCTGGCAAAGATTTGAGCCTGTCGTTGAACGTGCCAGGACTGAAGGCCGTCCAGGTTTTGCGAGCGAAATGGAACGATTTGTTTTGGCGATAGAGAAGTAGACATGGATCGGCGCGATTTTGTTCGGTTGAGTTCCGCAGCCAGCCTGGGAGCAATCGCGGGTCCGTTCTGGGTGAATTCAGCAGCGGCCAGTTCCGGAGCCCGACAGGGCCAGCGAGCCGTTCGTCGTATCTACGACAGCGTTCTCAAGCACTATTCTGCGGGTCGCCACCAACGAGCGCTTGCGGAGTCAATTCGCCTCGAGAAACACGCCTCTATCGATCCGAACTGGCACAGATACCCCGAGTCTTTCTCAATATCGATGATTCGGTTTGAACTGACGCCACGGGAGTCAGAGAGAGACAGACTTATGGCTGCCCAGGCGTTGGTCATATCCTACGAGTCGCTCAACGGTGATATTCGAAAGGCGTTTCGTGCCGTTGCTCAAGCGTGTTACGAGCTCCTCGAATACGAGGGCCAGTACCAGCTTTTCAGAGAAAGCACCGAGCGATCTTCAGTTGCCACGATACTGCTGGTGATTAGCGCTGCGGCGCCCGGGTCAGAGAGAACTGTGTGGGCACGCTCAGCGGCGGATACGCTAAAACGGGCGAACGCGAGTTTGGTCGAAGAGTGGGGAGGTACCAATTCCGGCGGGATGGGGTTGAGGGCCGCTGCGGTTGGTACGGGTCTGGCCGGAGACTGGCGTGAGGCAGCTCGCTTTTTTGAGCGGATTTTCAATCATCCGGAGGCGGAAGAGGCGGCGCGCATAAGGGATGCTGGAACTTCCAGCGGATTCGCCGCATTGCACAGCGGGAGAGAATCGCTGAGGGCAGAAGCGGCAACTGCCTATTGCCTTGCAGGACAGCTGGACAGGTCGATGCAGCTGTTTGAACAGTCACGAGAGAAGACGCCGTTTTTTACGGGGCCCTTGGGTAGACAAGGAGACTCTGCGCTTTCGCTCGAAAAGGAACTCACGGAGGACGGGACAAAGCTGCTTACAGTGTCAGTAACGCTGGCTGGCGCACTCGCTATTCTGAGTCAGAGGAAGAACGGAAAACTGGCTCGTACTGTTGCGTTTGATCCCGCCCCGGGTGGCGTGATGCTTCAGGCATTAACCGTCAATGCCGACACGGAAGCGGAACGCCCAAGAGGAATAATCAGACTATATCGGACGGCTCGCATGGACGTCAGCGACAGGACTGAGCGGCTGTCCACGTACACCAGTATGTCCACTCTGGTTGCCCAGCATCTGATCGGCGGTGTGATAGGGAAATCGCTGAAAGACTCAGGTGTAGAAAGTAACGATGAGCTTCTCATCATTCTCCCTCCGTCACTGGCCTTTCTTCCGATCTCCCTGGTTGATTCCGGTATCAACGGTCAGACGTTGGCGATGCGATATCGATTACGATTTGCCGACAGTTTGTCGTCTGCCGCCAACGCGAGGAGAACCGCCTTACGGAGGGCCTCCGAACCAGCGAAGCTTAGCGTCATGGCTTTGGGGCCAGACGCTGGCGGGCCTCGCCAGGCTAACTTTGAGAAAGCGGCAATACTGGGCATTTCAAAGCGAGCAAACGTCGCTTCAGGAGCCGCGGATTACAGCAGAGGCAAGCTCGTTTGGCCCACTGAAGAAAGCTATTGGCATGTCGGCAGCCATGCCGTCTGGAATATCGAGAATACCAGGCGCTCGGGTATTGCTATTGGCGCACGGCGCGTAACGACAATCGACGACATTCTTGCCATGCGGCCCGATTCTCCACCCAGGCTGGTTTTTCTTTCAGCCTGCGAGACTGCGCTGTTGAATACGACAGAGTCTCTATCCAGTTTTCGAAGCTTGCCGACCGCTTTCCTTGCAATCGGGGTTGGGGGAGTTATTGCAAGCCACTGGCCGGTTAGTGATACGGCCAGTTCGCTTTTGTCGATAAAGTTCTATGACGAGCATCTGGCAAACGGGCGAACTCCATCCGACGCACTTCGAGCAGCACAGGCGTGGTTGCGAAAAGCAAATTCAAGTGATCTGTTGGAGTACGTAACCCTGCTGGCCGCGCTAGATGAAGGGACGCTAAGTGAGTCTGGCGAGATAGCGGTTTTTCTCGAGGCTATTGACCGTACAAAATACCCTTTTGCCGACAGGTACTACTGGGGTGGTTTTTCCTTGTATGGAACTTGATCGGGCTGGGTTCTTCTCAAAAGTCAGTCACGGCCACTTGAACCGCGCCCGCGTTTCGGAACCGCTCAATAAGTAGCCTGCTTGTCGACTTTGAAGTTGACGCAGCGCTTCTTGACCTTGCTCATAAAGACAGCGGACTAATATTGTGTCTCGAGATGCTTGATGATTGCGTGTCGATCGTTTGGGTCCAGAAAGCCCTGGAACTCCATCTTTGTGCCCGGCGCAAATGCTCGTGGGTTAGCAAGAAACGCGTCCAGCGATTCCGCGGTCCACCGGGTGCCGCCGTTCTCTGAAACAGTGCGCAGGGCATCAGAGTATTCGAATCTGTCTTCCGTAGCGATCGGGCGGTCCCAGAAGCCATCCAGGCTCGGCCCGACCAGTCTGCTGTGCCAGGCGCCGGGCGTCCCGTGACACCCGGAACAGAGCACCGACAGGCTTGCTCCCCGTTCCGCAGTATCCAGGGTCGCTATCTGCGACTCGTCGACGACATAGTTGCCACGCACTTTCATCGCCGCAGTGAGCTGCCGTTCGGACATCATGGCACGAATACTCCGATAGGCCTGAGCTTCGATCCTGGCGATCGCCATCTCGAGTCGCCCCATCTCTCGAGCCAACTCATCAGCGGCGTCTTTGTCGAAGTCGTCCGGGGCAACTCGCAGCAACTGCAACTGGTTGAGATACAGATGCCGACGTTCCAGAAACTGACGAACCAACGGCATTTGATCTTCGACGGCAGAGTCAATGACCGCCCGCTGACGGGAATTCAACAAAGCATGGAAGTCTTTGGCAATGTTCCCGCGGTTGGCACCACGTCCACTCTTGTGGCGGATCGACACGAATCCGAAGAACTGAGCGGGTTGCCCGATCGGAATGATCTCGTTGTCTTCACGACGTCCGCTAATCCACGAGAAACACTTGGCATAAAGATCTTCAAGTAACTTCCAATCGCCGCTTTCGATTCGGTCATCTTCGACTCTTACGTTTCGCGCAGACTCTGATGCGGCCTCCGGGTCGAGTCTCCATTGCGCCACCAGGCTTGACTGGTGGCTGGACATCATATCCTCAAACGCTGCGTACGCTCGCGCCTCATGAATCGCAACCTCAGAGTTCAGAAGTGAGAATCGTTCCCCCAATTCCGCGAGGTGTGCCGCATCAAACGGGGTGCCCGTATACAGATGGTCTTCCAGAACCGACAGGATCTCTTCGCGGACTGCCCACCATTCATTCAGTGCAGCCCGCTCATTTCGAACCGCATCCGCCATAACATCGCGTTGATCCTCGGAGGCTATCGAGAACATTGCGCGCCCTAAACGGCCTCGGTTGGCCGCCCGCCCACTCTCGTATCGAAGTGCGACGAAGCCGAAGAACTGAGCGTTCTTGCCGATTGAAAGTTTTTCATTGTCAGCCGGAGAGCCTGTTATCCAGGTGAATCCTTTGGAAGCCATCGCCACCTGCACTTGCTTCTTGCCGCGCAGACCGCTGTACTCCTCGGCACTCCATGTTCGCGAGTCTTGGGCGTTGTTTCTTGCTCCGCCCTTTCCAGCGCTGTCCTGTGCAAGGCCCGAGCCTGCAAACATGCAGGGTAGAACAACCAAAAACAAATGAGTTCGAGTCAACATCTGGGTAACCGTAGCTGCACTCTGCGGATAGTAGCGATTGTCGATTGTATCCGACCACGGATGAAGATCCAGAGTACTGGCGGCCGGAAACTCCTTGGTTTCTACGAATTTCGTACACACTCGGCGCCTAAGCTCATAACTTCAACCAGGAGTCGGGAGTCGCCATGTTTGGGAAAGCACGTATCTATATGAAGACCGGGCTTTACAGCACCTTGATCACACTAGTGGCCTGCTCCGGCAGTGGTGACGATGGCGTTGCCGAAGACGACACCAGCGGTAACGGTGGAGGCGTCGGATCTTCGGAGCAGGGAAACGCGGGTACGCCCGGGATACTGCATGATGCTTACCAGTATTTTGGAGCCAACGTCGCCATCGCATTGGATGGATACGACGTCGTTCTCGAAGCAACCGGACGGCCAGATCACACGTCGGCGTATTGGAATCCCAGCAATGCCAGCGGGTTGTATGTCGAGCCCGACCCAACTATCACCACCGTATCCCGGATGTCTCCCGGATACATCGAGGACTACAACAACCTGTATACACTCCGGGTGGCAACTAGCCCGAGTCTTGCGACGAGCTCATCAGCGACGTCACTCGGTCCGGTCGGTATCGCAATCAGCGGCGCTCCCATTTTCAACGATCAGGAAGGCCCCAACAACAATCTAAACACCGGTGTGATCTCCGGATTCGATCGCAATGGCGCGCATACAGGTCCGGAAACCTACCACTACCACCTCGAGCCTCGGGCGATCAGCCACGACGACGGAGAACTTATCGGCGTCATTGCCGATGGGTTTTTCCTGTACGGCAGGCGCGAGCACAGTGACGACGCGGCGTACCCGACGGACCTCGACCCTTCGGGCGGCCACTTCGGAGTGACTCAGCATTCTGGTGGCGTCGAGGAATATCACTACCACATAATGAACGACACCTATCTCGGCAGCTACTACCTGTTGTTCCCGGAGGACTACCAGGGAACGCCAAGCTCGATCAGTCGCTAACGGACGGCTGATAGCGATGTGCACATCTCGCAGAAACGTTATCAACCCGGTCATCGTTTCTACACTGTCGGTAATGACCGCGGTCGGTTTTGCGGCTCTGGCATTCTCCAGTAGCAAACCACGAATCGTAGACCTGACGGAAATCTCGATCGACAAGACGACCGGTTTGCGTATGTACGAGGGACAACCGTACAGCGGAGAAGCTCGCCTGTATCTTGTTGACGGCACGTTGACTCGGGCTGAGCAGTTCAAGGAGGGTCGCCGACACGGCTTTTTGCGCATGTGGTTCCCGGATGGCTCGCCCAGTTTCGATTCGAGCTATGAAGCGGGTAAGCGAGATGGCACGACGATCAGCTGGTGGGATAACGGCAACCTGCGTTCTCGGACACATTACGTCGGCGATCAACCGGACGGAGTCGCCTGGAGCTGGTATCGCACCGGCGAAAAGTTCAAGCGCTACCACTACGAGGCGGGTCAGCCCGTGGGGATTCAACAAGGCTGGCGAAGGAACGGAAAGCTGTTCAGCAATTTCGAGTATCGAGGGGGAAGGGCGTATGGACTCCGCAATTCAAACTTATGCGTGGAACTGGAAGATGAACTGGTTGCGTACAGTAACTAGCGTGGCGCTGCTGTCGCTTTTCCTGCCGGCATTCGCTGGCGAGGATGCGCTGCCGTTCTATGACACAGCAGAGTTTACGCCTCGCTGGTTGGACTCCGACGCGGTGGAGCTGAGCGACTTTCACCGGATCCCTTCGTTCAGCTTCAGAAATCAGGATGGCGAGGAAATCAGTGAGCAAGACGTCGCCGGTGGCGTCTATGTTGCGAACTTCTTCTTTACTTCATGCCCTGGAATCTGCCCGGCGATTCGGAAAAAACTCTCCCTGGTCCAGGCGGAGTTTCTTGACGACGACTACGTAAGAATTCTGACTCACTCGATCCGCCCAACGACGGACTCTGTTGACATGTTGCGCGCCTACGCCAGGACAAACGACATTCAAAGCGGCAAGTGGCACTTGTTGACCGGCGAGAAAGAGGCGATCTACCGATTGGCGAAAGAGGCCTATTTCGCGGACGAGGACCTGGGCGAAAACAGAGGGGGCGATAACTTTCTGCACACTGAGAATCTGCTGCTTATCGACGAAGACCGCCACATACGTGGCGTATACAATGGCCTCAGTACGTCAGCCGTCAAGAATTTGATTGCGGACATTCGACGGCTGAAGGCTGAGCGTTCTTCCTCGAGAGAGTCTGTAGCCGAGGGCAACCTTCAGGAGTAAACGCAAGAGCACTTGACCTCGACGAGCCGCAGGAATCACATGGCAGACGGCAATCGCAGCCGCTACCGGGTGTCAAAGCGGCGCGGGTTGACAAAGTCAAAGCTGAGTGAACTCGTATCGACCTTCTGCGCTTACGTAGATGCTGCACTCTGCGGATAGTAGCGATTGTCGATTGTATCCGACCACGGATGAAGATCCAGGAGGCCAGGGGCTGGAATCTCCCTGGTTCTACCAAATTCGTACACAATCGGCATCTAAGCTCTTGGTTCCACAGCCAGTAGTCGAGAGTTGCTATGTCTGGGAAAGTACCTATCCACGTAGAGGTTGGGCTTTACAGCACCTTGATCACGCTAGCGGCATGCTCCTGAGGTGGTGACAATGGCGTTGCCGGAGACGACACCAGTATCTTGAGGTTCTCGATGGAGTGCTCAACAAGTTGGGCGGGGCGGACTCTCAGGCGAGCCGGCGCATCGGGTTGCCGCCAGGTGTCAGCCTGAACAGCCAGCGATGGGAATAATCCGTCTGTACTCTGGTCCTCACAGTATTGGCCGAAAGCGTCGGTCGGTTAAGCCCTGCCAAAGAGGTTATGTTATGCCAGACACACCGCGAACTATGCCCGAGCCGTGCTCGCCACGCCTTCACCCGCAGCTGGCTGCCAACTATTATGTTGGCACCGAGAGCGGCCGCTGACGGCAGCCAGTGGCGGCGCAATCGTCGACTGACCATCGCCGGTGAGTTACATCGTGCCTGCCGCAGGCTCGGTCCGCTCATCCTACGGCGACGGCTCTTGCAACTCCACGCTCCCAATGTGAGGCCGTCGGTGCGCTATGCGCAGTAGTAGATTCCAACCAGTTCCGGGTGTGTCATTGCACGGTGAGTCGACGGACCACGTGCCGATTGCCCATGGTGGTAGCAATTACCGACTGCCGTGCACGCTTGCCCGGCAGGCTCCAGGGTGCATAGCGTTTGGCCAAGGAGACCGCACGGTCGCAACTGATACGCGCTTCCTCCCCGCGACCTTGCATGAACTGAGCGACACACAAGTTCGTGTACAGTTGCGCGATATCGTTGTCGACCCAACCGGCGCGGCGTCCAAGACGAATTGCGGCAGAAATGATCGTTTCGGCAGACGTGTAGTCCCCATCTTGCAACTCCCGGGAACCGGGCAGCCCGGCGAACGTCGACAATTGTGCAGCCTGCTGTTCTGTCGTCATGTCGGCATTGGCGATTCGTGCCGCGACCGACAGGCTCATCAGTACCGTAATGAAAACGCGCCGTATTCCGACGTGGTTCATACCTGCAGATCCTGTTTTGGTGAGAGCATGAGTGATTGCGAGTTGCGCGCGTCTAGGTATAAGACTGCAGTTGCTCCGGATCTTTCCCACTGCGGGTAGCAGTTGATACAGAATGGCCGCGACGTCGGAACAATTTGAAGCACTCGTTCGACAGCACGCGGCAGTGATTGCCGCCGCGGTGCGGCGCGTCTGCCTGCGCAAGCATCGCGCGTTGATGCCCGACGTCACGCAAGAAGTACATATCAAACTGTGGAAAGTGCTGGAAAGTGGGAAAAAGATCGACAACCCACCGTCCTATATATATCGCATTGCACTGACAACCGGTCTGACTATGGTCGAGCAGGCCAACAAACATCACTCGATGGCCGGAAGGCTGGCCGATGAGCCGCTGACCTCGCGTTCAGTCGACGCTGCAAGCACGGAAACCGCACGCCTCATAGAGGAACTGATTGCGACTCTGGAGCCGGATTTCGCCAAAGCACTGCAGGCTTACCTGGCGGGTTACAATCACGTCGACATTGCCGGGCTGTTCGGCTGGACGGAGTCCGTCGCGCGTCACCGGGTCTATCGCAGCTTTGACAAACTGAAACGATTCATGAAGGAGCAGGACGTCAGATCGGGAGAGCACGGGCGATGACGGATAAGCACAACGATCTGACTACCTATCGCGATGCCTATCAGCGCATACTCGACGAACGCGCTGAGCCCGGTCCAACCAACGACGAGTTGGCGCAGCTCGTGACCGGCGAACTGACCGGTGATGAGCGTGAAGCGGTGGTCATGCAGATGCTACGGTCTCCGGACGCGATTCGGCGGCATCAACTGCTCGAAGAGCTGCACCGGGAGACCCGGGTTGGATCGCGACCCCTCCGGAGACCGTGGCTTCAACCCATGGCCGTCGCAGCATCCCTGGTGCTGGCGGTCGCGATCTGGCAGTGGTTGCCGACCGAATCGCCGGACGCGCGCCGTAGCGACGGTGCGTACAGCAGTCCCAGCAACAACGTTCTCCTGGAGGCATCGCCTCAGCGTTTTCGCTGGTCAGCAGAGGCTGGCGCTCGGCGCTACCGCGTCACGCTGTACGACAATGCTGGGCTGCAGGCCTGGCAAAGCAACTGGACCACCGACACCGAGGTTAGCCTACCGCCGGGTTTGCAACTGCCGGGCAACAGCAGGCACTACTGGCAGGTGGAGATCGACGGCAACTCGGCGCGACGCACGCTTGGCCCGTACTGGTTTCGCATCGAGTAGCGGCAATGAGCCTCCGCTATGCCGCTTCGCCGCCCTTTGCCGGTCTTCTGACGATTATCCTGACTATCGCCGTGGCAACCGCTACGGCGGCGGACGCCGGCGCGGCGGGCCTGAGCGTTGACCACGTGAAGCGGGGGTTCGCCGGCGACCGCGCCGGCATCCAGGTTGGCGACACGCTGACGGGTTGGTCATTGGTCGGTGACGAGAGAGGCGAGTCTGTCCACCCGCTTGCGAATGTTTTCGACCTCGCCGAGTTGGAGTTGGAACGACACCCCATAAATCCGGTTGCGCTGCACATTGTTCGGGATGGCGCGGCTTTGATGATCGAAATCGGCGCAGGTCAATGGCGTATTGGCGTGAAACCGGACTGGGAAAAGGAGGACGACGCCCGTTTTTTGGGGCTGGTCGATCGCCTGCCCGATCTGGACGAGGCTGAGACGCTGGAAATCCTGACCGCGTATCTGGAGTCGTTCATCGACGCCGGGCGCAGGCTCGACGGCATTACGGCACTGGTGAGGCTGGCAGAGACGCTATCGGACAACGGGCGCTGGGATTATGCGGGCGGTGCGTATCAGCTTGGCCTCCATGCGCTCGAGCAACGGAAAGCGCCGCGGGCAACGGCGTATCTCCTGAACAAGCTCGGCTGGTCGTTTATCCTGCAAAGCCGCTTTGACGATGCCGCTGACGCCTACGCGCAAGCAGCAGACGTGCAGAAGGCGATTGCGCCGGATCGCCTCGGTGTGGCGCAGAACATCGTGCGGCAAGGCACCGTAGCCATCTACCGAGGTGACTTCGAGACGGCACAGGCGTTTCTGGAGGACGGGCTCTGGCGGCAAAAGCAACGTGTTCCCGGAAGTATGTTGGTTGCGTCCACACTGAGCGAGTTGGGCCGGGTAACGAATCAGCAAGGTCGATTCAGCGAGGGGGAGCAGTTCTTCCGAGAAGCGCTGGCGATCACCGAAAGGCTGTTACCCGGCAGCCGGGAAGTGGTCAAACCGCTAAACGGCGTCGCCATCACGTTACAGACGCAGGGTGACGAGGTCGCCGCGGAGCGGGCCTATCAGCGGGCATTGTCGATTGCCGTGAACGTTGACCCGGAAAGCCGGCAGGTCGCCGTGCTGCTGAACAACATCGGCACCGTATGGGAAGACCGCGGCGACTACCGGCGAGCCGAGCACTATTTTCTTCGTGCCCTGGTGCTGCATGAGCAGCTCGAACCACAAGGTCCGTCCGTTTCGTTGACGCTCGGCAACCTCGGCGTCGTTGCCATGCTGCAGAGCGACTGGGCATCGGCTCGCGACTACCACTCACGCGCGCTGGCTTTGCGCGAGGCATCCAGCCCGGGGTCGCTCGATGTCGCGGTGTCGCTATCGCATCTGGGTAAGACGGCGCGCCTGCAAAAGGCGTACGACGATGCCGATCGCTATCTGCACCGCGCGCTCCCCATCGCGCAGCGCGTGGCGCCCCGCAGCCCGGTCTACGTTCGTATCCTGCTCAACCTTGGAAAGCTGGCGATCGAGCGGCAGCAAACGGCACTAGCCAACGAATACCTGGGCATGGCGCTCACGACCAGCATCGAGATTGCGCCTCGCGGGAGGGACACGGCCGAGGCCTATCTGCGGAAAGGCGATATTGCTTTACGCGCAAAACGGCACGAGGAAGCCGATCGCTCATACAGCGCAGCACTCGATATCCTGACCGCTATTGCGAAGGACACGTTTCATGAGGCGGAGGCTCACTACGGTCTGGCGCGAGTGCAGTACCGGCGCGGTGATATCGGCGATGCAAAGGCCAGCTTCGAGCGTGCAATCACTGCGCTGGACGCGCAACACGGTGTGCTGGGCGGCACGGAAACCACCAAGGCCGAATCCCGCGCGCGTTATACCCGGATCTACGACGACTACGTCGACCTGCTGCTCGATGAAGGCGACGACACAGCGGCGTTCAAAGTGCTGGAGCGTTCGCGAGCCAAGGTCCTGAAGGATCTCCTGCACGAACGCACGCTGGATTTCGCGGGAGATCTGCCCGCCGATCTCGATCGCGAATGGCGCGTGCAGGAACGAACCCATGAGCGACTTCGGTCGCGGCTGTTCGAGGCGACCGATGCGGCGGACATAGCAGACCTACAGCAGGCGATCGCGGACTCGCAAAGCAATCTCGACCGGGTTCGTGCGAACATAAAGCAGCGTGCGCCAAACATTGGGCAGCTTCACGACAACGAAGTTACATCGTTGGTCCAGGCGCAAAACCTCGCCAGCGGCGGTGTCGCCGTCGTCTCCTACGACGTCGGCGACGAGGAAACGCACGTATTCGTGTTGACCGAAGCGGATGCGCTCGTGGTTCGCACTCTGCCTGTCGGCCGCACGGAGCTCCAGGCCGGGATAGCGCGGTTTCGGCAGCTTATCGATGCCGGGCGCTGGGACCGAGCACCGGACGCGCCTCTGCGGGAGGTGGCGCAAAAACTGTATGAGCAGCTCGTGCAGCCGCTCGAGCCGCAGCTCGAGGACAGCAGCCAATTGCTGATCGTGCCGGATGGGCCGCTGAATGTGCTGCCTTTTGCGGCGCTCGTGCGTTCGGACGACAACGGCCGGCCAATGTATATGGCCGAGTGGAAGCCGACCCAGACGACCAGTTCTTTGACCGTCTACGCTCAGCTGGGATCGGCGAGAAAGTCGTCGAATGAGCGCTTGCTCGTGGCTTTTGCCGACCCGAACAATGCAGGCCGCGGAGCGCCCCCGCCAGACGGCAGCCGGCCTGCGTTTGGCGCCGCACGCGACGATGTCCTGGAAGCGCTTCCCTGGAGCCGCGACGAGGTCAAGAAGATCGGCACTTTGTACGAAGATTCGCTGGTCTTCATCGGCGACGAAGCGCTGGAATCGCGGGCGAAATCGGTGCCGCGGCAAACCGGCTATTTGCACATCGCAGCGCACGCGCTACTCAACGAGCATCGCCCGATGGAGACCGCCATTGTGCTTTCAGCACCCAAAGACGGTATGTCGGAGATCAATGAGGGTTATCTTTACGCGTGGGAAGTACTCGAGAGTGTGCGTATCAATGCGGACCTGGTAACGCTGTCAGCCTGCGAGACGGCCCTTGGCAAGGATTATGCCGGGGAAGGACTGCTTGGGCTGACGCATGCGTTTCAATTTGCCGGTGCCTCCGCGGTTCTGGCATCGCAATGGCGCGTTCGCGATCGTTCGACGGCGCAGCTGATGGCGCAATTCTATGCCAACCGCAAGCTCGGTATGAGCCTGGCGGAGGCGCTGCAATCGGCCCAGATCGCTATGATTCGCGGCGAGCTCTCGCCAACCGGCGACGCCGGTTGGTTAGAGCGGCTCGGCGCCTGGTTTCGAGGCGACGAGGCAAGCTACGCACACCCCTACCATTGGGCCGGATTCGTGCTGAACGGAGCCGGATTCTAAACGGTCCCGAGGCCAGGGCGGTCAGACGCGTTCGCCTGGATATGCGTAGCGAGAGGGTCCAGACCCCGAAGCCGTAATTCTTTCACGGCGTGGGAAAAACTGTCGTCGCCGCGCGTCTTCTTTGAGTGTGACTTCATGAGACTGATTCCACAGAGCAGACTTGGAATTCACGCGACAGCCTCGGCAAGGACTGTAGAGAGCTCGTTCGATAATGACAATCGAAGTGGAACACATAGAGGTCGTCGTCTACGTTAGCAGTGAGCTCGACGTGGAGGCGTTTTATAAGCCGGTCCTGACGTTTTTGGGTTTCTCACTGTCGCACCAGCGCCCGGGGTTTTCGTTGTGGATCTCAGACTCACGCCGCATCAAGCTCGTGCTCATTGACTCGGCAGCACGCATCTTTGGCGATCGAACCCGTCATTTGCCGCACGCCACACGGCTCCGTTTCCGCGCAGATTATAAAGAGCAAATACAACAGTTGTTCGTTCTTGCCGAGGAACTGGGGGCAACGGTATTGATAGCGCCGCATCAGTACGAGCGCACGGGTGACCAACACGGCCTGGTGTTTCAGTACCAGGGCGGTGCAATGTTGGAACTCACCTGGAAGGGCGGTCTGGAGCTCGGGAATCCAGGCGGAGTTCAGATATACCCAACGGCTGCCAGAGTCGCGGAGCAGTAGCCGTTTGGCCCGCCACTCAGCGACGTCGTGTTGGCCAAAAAGGAGTCCAGCAATGATCAAGAACAGACCGTTTCGGTTTTTCCTGAGCCTCGCAATCTTCGCACAGTCGGCACTGCTGACTGCGCACGCGGATGACCCGTCTTCGTCCATTGTGTCGATCAACGGATCGATACTGAGCGAGGAGGAGAAGCGGGAGATCGAAAAGCAGAACGGGGAGCCGCTGGCGCCTGGAAACTACGTCGTCGACTGGGATAGCGGATGCTGGGCCAATATCACAACAGGAGTCGGTCACTGCGAGGTCCAGTTTACTGCGGCAGATCGTGAGGCAAACGAAGGTTCGCGGGCGTCAAAAGATGCAACGCGTCAACGCGAGGTGACGAAAGCAAAGAAGACGGTAATCATCAACGGATTTCAGTTGACGGACGAGCAAATAGCGAGTCTCGAAACATACATCGGGACCGCCGTTGTGCCGGGTAACTATCTCGTGAATCCGCAAAACGGTTGCTGGCTCAACACCTGGACGGCGGAATCGGGTTGCGGAATCGGCGGCAACAGCGGCGGCGGAGAATACGCATCAGGCTATAGCAGCGGGGAGTGGACGAGCGGCGGAGACTGGAGCCACCACAGCGATATTGCCGGTGGCTCCGTAGGCGGTAGCGCCGATGGTTGCGTGTATGCGTTTGGGTGGTCGAACTGCTGACGATTGCGGAACTGCCGAACACTCTGCCTTTTACTGGTTTCGCGTCGAGTAGCGCGAGGAGCCTACGGGCTCGGTTGTCATTCTGCTGCGCCCACCGGCTTGCAACTTCGTAGCCTGTAAAGCGACCGTTGCAGGATTTCGGTCGCAGAATTTCTCTCGACGAGTGGGAAAGATCCTCGTGTAGACACGTCCTCCACAACACCGGCGGCAGGAAACGCCGCATTGTGGAGTTTCTATGTTCAGCGTGTCCTACAGAGTTCTTCTTCTCCTGCCCTTGGCCGGCGTGCTGGGTGGATGTCCATCCGGCGGCGGGGGGGCTGTGGAGACCGATGATGACGACCTGCGGCTGACAATAGCACCGCCGGTCACGGTGCTTCGAAGCGGAGAGTCGGACGTGGTCGAAGTCCGCTCCAGCGCCTCGCCGGATGTCCCAATAAGCCTGCGGATCCTCGATGGCCAGGTCACGTCGTTGGGAGCGTTGCGGCCCTGCACGCCATCCGACCCGCGGTGCAGAGCGCTGACGGTATCCGCCGGCACTGCCTTGCCTGGCCGAGAACTGGCCAGTCTGTTGAGCGATAACTCATCGACTCAGGACGACGCTGCGCGAGTCAGCGTGTTTCCACGGCAAACCGAGTTGCTTCCGCCAGCCGTAGATATTGCTGCCGGGGGCGCCAATGCCGGGTTTGCCTTCTCGCTGGCGGCCTTGTCCGATGGTTCTGTGTATGCCTGGGGAGATAACCTGAACGGCCAGTTGGGGAATCCTGAATACGCTAGCTACCCGCAGGTCGGTATGCCGATTCGTGTCGCAGGTCTGAGTGGCATCGTATCGGTAGCGGCCGGTCGGAGCACGGGCTACGCGCTGCACGACGACGGTACCGTTTCGTCGTGGGGTGGCAACCAATTCGGCCAGCTTGGGGATGGCAGTCAGGCGGAAAGCAGTAGCATTCCGCGGGCAGTTCCCGGGCTTGCGAACGTCACGGAAATCGCTGCGGGCGATCACCACGCCGTCGTGCTGCTGTCTGACGGGACCGTTTGGGCATGGGGCGATAACGAATTCGGCCAGCTCGGCGATGGCTCCGCCAACAATACGCGCAGCGGGCCGCAACAGGTGCTTGGACTGACCAACATCGTATCGGTGTCGGCAGGCGGTGAGCACACGCTTGCCCTGTCGAGCGACGGATCGGTTTGGAGCTGGGGCGCCAATGACAAAGGCCAGCTCGGCACTGGCTCGACCACGCAGAGCATCGTGCCCACTCGGGTTTCGGGTTTCGATGACGCGATCGCCATTGCAGCGGGCTTGTCTCACTCGCTCGCGATTCGTTCCGGGGATCGGTCCGTTTGGGCATGGGGCGACAATTTCTACAGCGCGCTTGGAGGCCTGACCGATAACGATTGCCGTTGTGCAACGATACCGCAGGCTGTGACATCGGTAGTCGAAGGCTCTGGCGGCTCTACAACCGTCAGTGACAGTCTCGATCGGATATTCAGTATTTCCACAAGCTTCCGATTCAGTCTGGCGATCGGCAATGACGGGTCTGTCTGGGAATGGGGCAGTAGATCGGGTATAGATGCCGCGTTCTTTCGCGCGACGCTGCTACCGGATCTTCCCAGCGTGCGTCTCGCCGCGGCGGGCGGATCGCATGCCGTTGTACTCACCGAAGAGAGTGGCTGCGACACGGCAGCTGGATTCGGCGGACGTTTGTTGTCCTGGGGAGGCAACGTCCATGGACAACGAGGAGATGGCACGGGCAAGCCGAATCTCGTTTCCGGAGGCGGTGACCCATCGCCTCAGGCAAGTCTGGCTCCCACGCCGGTCCTCTCCATCGGCGACGATGCGACATGCGCCCTATCGGGCGGCAACCGAATTGTGATTTTCAAAGGAGGAATCGGAGAAGGCACGATCAGCAGCAGTGCGGGCGGATTGAAATGCGAGGGGCCAATCTGTTGGCAGACGGTACCGGTCGGTACCCAGGTGACGCTGACCGCAATTCCGAGCGGCGGCGGCGCAGTGGATGGCTGGAGTTGGGACTGCCTCGGCGCCGCCGGCAATGCTGCCACTGACGTTACTGCGGATACGGCAAGGCTGTGCAAAGTGAAGTTCGGGCGAGCCCTGAGCGGCGAGACATTCAATCTCAGTATTCAGGTCGAGGGAAACGGTTCGGTCCAGAGCGATCCGGCAGGCATCATTTGCGGGGACGACTGCGATGAATCCTACGTGGCGGGGAGTATCGTTCAGCTGCAGGCGACGCCGGCCGATGGCTGGCGCCTCTCCGGTTTCTCGGGCGATGCCGACTGCGAGGATGGACTCGTTGCTCTCGACAGCGACGTGTCGTGCGTCGCCACGTTTGTTCCCGCTGACGAGGGTGACGTCACACTGTTCCTTACGGTGATTGGTCCGGTCGGCGGCGGTGCGGCGATGGGTCAGATCGTCGATCTCGCCGACCCAGAGAACAACGTGTGCACGATTTCGGGTGGCACTGTCTCCTGCGATTGGCGATATGCCGAGGGCACGCTGGTCCAGCTGCAGGGTACAAACTCTGTCGAAGGGAACAGCGTCGAGTGGCTCGAAGGCTGTGGGAACGGAGTGGGTGTGCTGCCCAACGACACGTGCAGGGTCACGATGTCCGGCAATCGTGAGGTGCGTGTGCGGGTGAACTGAGCTGATCGCGAGCGGTGGGAATAATGCGTTCAAACCACAGTCCTCTGAGTCAGGAGCGTCTCAACCGGAGCAACCCATGGCACGCAATAGCACTGTTTTGACGACAGTCTTGTCTCTCTTTCTCGCGGGATGCGGCGGTGGATCGTCAACGAGCCCGAATCCGCCGGTCGTGAGTCAACCGCCACCGCCCGATCCTGTCATAACCGGGACGTTGGCAGGACCGCTCGTTGGTCTGAGGTACGAAACGGCAACACTCAACGGCGTGACCGATGCCGCCGGCGCTTTCAGTTTTCGCTCCGGTGAAGAGATCGCCTTTTCTATCGGTGGTGTAGAGTTGGGCAGGACCACAGCGGCGGCCAACCTGTCGCTCTTCGATCTGTTCGGCGCGGCGCCGCCCACGAGCGAATCGGCGTTGCGAATCGAGCTGGAATCCGACGACGCAACGCCGTTCGGTGTCGCGATCAACGCTGCACTGTTTCTGAGCTTGCTCGACGACGATCTTGATCCGAGAAACGGGTTCGATGTGGCCGCCTGGGACGTACAGCTGACGCAGGCGCAGCTGAGTCTTGACCAGTCAATCGAGGACTTCCACAGATTCTATTTGCCGCGATTCATGCGCACACTGTCGGCTCGACGCAACGCAGACCCGATATCGGTCGTGCGGATGCTCTATGCCTCCATCAACGTGCAGGTTTCGGCCGAGCTGCTTGTCGAGCAGCTGAATGACGAGGGCAGCGACGGTGTGATTACGGGCCTTTCTGAATTTGAGCGAAGGTATGTCTATGACGATAACGGCAACAGGATCGAATCGGTGACCGTTCTGCGCCGCAGCACTGAGTCCTTCAAGTCTGACTATGACGAGCGGGGGAATCTTATCCGCCAGGTCAACACGCGCGATACCAATGCGGATGGTCTCATCGACAAGATCGAGATCAGAACGGGCACCTACAACGACGAGAATGCCCTTCTTTCAGCGCAGAGGACCGAAGATCGAGAGGGTGACGGCACTGTGGACGAAGTGCGGACAACCGACAGGACCTATGATTCCAACGGAAATCGCACCAGCGAGATTCGGGCGACGGACAGGCAAAACGATGGCTTTGTCGACACTGCTCTGATTACGACTGATACCTATGCGGATAACGGCGATCGTCTCTCGAGAGTCATTGAGACCGACAACGGAATGGATGGCAAGATCGACGGACGCAACACGAGAAATTACCAGTATGACCCGCGCGGCAATCAGCTTGTCGAGGAAGAAATACAGGACAACGACGCTGACGGTACGATAGACCGCATAAACACGTTAAACACGGCTTACAACGAGCGGGACCTGAAGCTATCCGAAACGGATGTTGGTGACGACGGTGCTGATGGGGTCTTCGAGCAAGTCGAGACGATTGTCTGGACATACGACGATGCGACAAACCGTTTGTCCAGGGTAGAAGAAAAGGACACTGACGGCGACGGGCGTATCGACACGACCGAGGATGAGCGCTGGAGCTACAACGAACTCGGATATGAAACTTCGTGGACGAGGACGACGATCGACCGGGATCCCAATGGAATCTTCACTATCGACGAGTCATTCTACGTCTATAGCTACGACTCGAACGGCAACAGAACGTCCAGCTACCGGGAGGACCGCACCGATGCGGTTTTGGCCAGCACGGAAGCCAGGACGAGCACGTACGATGCCAGCGGCAGGCGGCTAACCCTGTTCGTTGAACGGGATGAGGACGCAGACGGTTTCGTTGACTCGACTACGCTCGATACGACGGTCTATACCGCGGGAGGCAACACCTTCTCCAATCTCCGTGAAGAGGACACCGACGGAGACGGCAACATCGATGAAGTTGTCCGCGAATCCTTTCGCTACGAGCAGCTTGCCGATGGAGTCCATGTCATCGTTGCCTACTACTTTCCCCGCAACCAGTCACTTCCCTTTTAAGTAAGTAGACGGCCGAGCGGGTAACGCCGAGGCGGGCATAGCGCGCCGACGGTCCGATTCAACGCTTCCTGGCCTCATCGCGACTCCACGACGGAGCCCCTCCAGTAGACTGCCGTGCAGCTTGCTCGACGCGTCATCGTACTCGTCCGGAGTATTGCGGCTTGTGTATTCCGGGCCATCGAAGGCAGCCAATAATCTTCCGTTGGCTGACGGCCGCACCGATATTTGCTCTGCACATACCGTCGGGGAGGTTTGGATCTGCCAGGTGGGTCGAGTCGCTGCCGCCTTTCGGCCACAACGGGGCTGTAAGACAACACATTCAGCGGTCCGTCCGGCACGATCTCCAGCCGGGTGTTTTGTTCGAGAAACGCCTCCAGCGGCTGTATCGGGCTTGCCTACAGTCCCCTCCCAACGACCGGAAGCGACGCATGCTGTGTTGTGTCCCACCGGCCTCCTGCATCGATGCGCTGGCGGAATCGATCCACGGTAGCACCAAGCTCAACCCAATCGCCGGCGAAGCCAGGTTTCACGCCGTCGACATGTAGCGCCGCCGCGCACGAGCCGGTGGCCGAGCGCAAACGCCAGGAGGCAATGAATCAGAAGCGAGGTGATCTCGTGGCTGTCCACGCTACCTCAGTCTCGCGGCACATCCGGCGCTGGCTGGCTGCCGAACTCGTAGGCGCCGATGTCGCAATATCCGTTGGTATATCGATCGAACCCGCGTTGATCCCGAAGCAAGCGTTTGTTGTGGAAGGTCGGTCGTGAGCCGGAGTAAACCATGTCCAGCAGATCGGCGGTGCAGCCATTGGGTATCCCACGATCAACGGCCGGGCTGTTCGGCTCCAGTGCCCGGGTTGGCGTGGACCCGCCGTTGTTGCCTAGCGGTTGCAGCGCCGGATCGGCCCCAACAAGGTCGAATGGCGGATTCACGGCCAGTCGGAGCACACAGCTGTCGTCGGAGAAGATATTGTGGCCTGTCGAGCTTGGTCCGCTTCCCCGGCTTGACGCGCCCTGATCGCAGACGGTGCCTGCCGTGTTGCTCAGGATAGAGTTTCGCAGAAAAAGGCGGTAGGTTTCGATCAATCGAATCGCCGCCGTATCCGTTTCCTCTGCGAGCGTACTGTTGTAGAGGCCGAGCTGCGGTGAGTATCCCTGCTCGCCAAGCGATACGGCGCTGCCGAAGTCGGCGAAGTTTCCGGTGACGGTCGTGTTCGCGAACGCCACGTACGTATCGCCGCCGATTCGCACTCCGCCACCGGCTTTGGCGCTGTTGCCAAAGATCGTGCTGGATTCGACGTTGGCATAAGCCTTGCCGTCGTCGTGGTCGAACAGTACACCGCCGCCCGCGCCACCGGCCACGTTGTCCTCGATACGACTGTTGACGATGGTCGTCTTGATGGTCGTTATTTCCAGTCCATCGTAGTCGAGTACCGCGGATGCAAAAATGCCGCCGCCGTGCGAATCAGCGGTGTTTCGGGCCACTTCGGAATCGATCAGGAACAGTTCGTTCTGGTTGCAGATGCCGCCGCCGTTGAGTGCTGACGTGTTGTCGGAGATCTTGCTGTTGATGGCGGTCATCAGGCCGGTATTCAATATGCCGCCGCAGCTGTTGGTCGTGTTGTGCGCAATGTTCACGTCGTCCATCACCACCGTCGCATGCTCCCCGACATTCACAACGCCGGTGTGCAGTTCATGATGAGAGACGATCCCGCCTGTGATTGTCAGATGCGGGTGTTCGGCGGTGTCAGAGTGTGGTCGGTTGACAACGCCGTTGCTGCCGTTGGCTCGCACGGTAAGCTGACGTGCCGTGGTTGTGCCGGTGTTTATCCAGCCGGTGCAGGCGCTGTTATTTTCTATACGAACGTTCTGCAGGTCGCTGTTGGAGGTTCTCAGCGCGGAGGAGTGCGGTGCGCACTCGTTACCGCTGACGACGACATTCTCAAGTTGCGAGTACGCGTCGGGCGCCTGTATCACCGCGGAGTACGCGTATAGCACCGCGGGCGAATGGTCGCCCGCGATGTTGTCGTGGAAGACACTATCGTGGATAGACAGCCAGGTACCGGGATTGACCGTCTGGCTCTTCTCGCTTAAGACAATGGCACTCGCACGGTTGCGATGAAACTGAACTTCTTCGAGGGCAAGAGCACCGTTACTTTCGACGATCGCGGTCATTCTGCCCCCGTGTCTATTCGGCGCAACCTCGTTGCCGACAAAGCTCACACCGGAGATCGATATTCGCCCGGACTCTCTGTTCACGACCAGTTGGCCCTCGTTGCCAACAAAATGAGAGTCGCGCAGAAATACCACTCCATCATTTCTGATGGCAGGGCTTGTCTCGGGATCAAAACCCTGGAACTGAGCGCCCACGATGTCCACGCGGGTCGCAACGCTGGGGTGCTGTTCAACGGCAACGCCCACGCCGTCGAACACAAGACCCTCGAAGACATAGCTGGCGCCGGCAGGGGCCGAAGATGTGGCGATTATCCGTGAGTTGAGAAAAAACCGGAGCAGACGGGCGTAGCCGGGATTGATCGCCCTGATGGTGACGGACTCCGCCAGTTCCACATCGCGCACAATATAGTCGCCGTCGTCCAGGTGGATGGTGTCGCCGGATTGCGCAAGCTGCGCGGCCAGCGCCAGGTCGTTGCAGGGGTCCTGAATTTCACAGTCGTCGCCAGTGCCCGATTCGGACAGGTACAGGTCTGCCTGGCTGGCTTGTGCACTAAACAAGGCAAGAAGGCCGAGCATGGCGGTCCACCGATTCTGCATATTGATACTCCCGGGTAGTTTCTATGGTAGGCGCGAACACTCTGAGGCGGACGCCATTCAGGATGACCCGATGAGTGCGGCATTTTTCCCATGAGCCGCTCCGCTGGCTGCCGGGGCACTGGCGTATTCACAGCTGGCAAAGGGTTTTCTCGCAAGGTGTGGGAAAACTCGATGGTCAGCGTCGTCTTTCACTGTGGCAACGGAAAGAAGAACAGCTGCACCATGGAGATCGCATGTTTGCCCAAGACGACTTTCGGATAGCTGCACGCCGAACGCGGACAGCACTGTGCCGATTCGGTAGCCTGTTGGCCCTGGCGACGCTCGTAACCGCATGCGGCGAAATCGATGAGTCGGGAGATCTCGTATTCAACGTTCGTTCCCGATGACGCGGACGACGTCATCCGCACTTTCACGATGTCTGCAAATCGTGAAGTGCGTGTTCGAATGAACTAGCAGCCACGCCAACCGGGCAGCATTCGTCAAACGCCTGTTTCAACAACGACTTCGAGGTCCAACGTTCTGAAGTCGTCGTCCGCGTCAGCGGTGAGTTGGACATCGATGTGTCCTGGAAGCCCGTACTTACGTTCGGAGGCCATGGGAAAACGCATGGCTTTTATCGGTCTTTCCTCTGTAGATACCTATCTGGCTTGGGAGATCATTCGAATGCGTGCTATTCGACTTGCGGGACTATTGACACTTACGCTCACGCTGTTCGGTTGTGGAGGTAGCAGCAACTCCAGTTCACCACCGCCGTCGAGCCCTCCGCCACCGCCGCCGGCCGCCAGCGGCGTGCTGGCCGGCCCTGTCGTGGGTGTAGCGTACAAGACCGCGACTCGATCCGGCGTTACGGACGCCGCAGGTCGGTTCTTGTATCTGCCTGGCGAAGCCGTTACGTTTTCTATCGGCGGTCTCGTTTTTGGCACGATCAGCGGCGCAGCAACAGTCAATCTGTTCGAGCTTGCAGGTGCGCAAATTCCGGATACAGAGGCCGAGCTGCGTAGCGAGCTTCAGACGACGGCCAGAACGACACCATTCGATACTGCCGTGAACATGGCTGTCACCTTGAGCGCACTGGATTCCGATGCCGACCCGGGCAATGGCTTCGACGTGTCGGGGTGGGATGCTGTGCTGGCGACCGCAAACCTCTCTTTCGAGCGCGATGCCACGGATTTCTACCAACGATGGCTGCCGAAGTTTAGCCGCCGCCACGGCGCTCAACGTACGGTCGATGCTCGGGCTGCGCTCGTGCAGCTGTACGAGTCACTGCGTATCCGTGTTGCCGCGGAGACTCTGACCGTGCGGCGGATCGATGCCGACGGAATCGACGATTCGATTGACGTCTTCAGCTATGACAGTACGGGTAGACAAATCCGTCAGGAAGCCGACGATGACGGCGACGGCGTTGTCGACCGGGTTTTTACGTACCTGTATTTTGGCGGACGCCAAACGGTTGCCGAAGTACTCGAGGATGTCGACAACGACGGCGTGCCGGACATTACCTCAAGCCGAAAAGTCACGGTCTACGACGCCGAAAACCGCCGATTGAGTTCCGTCGAGCAAAAGGACTCCGATTTAGATGGTGCGTTTGACTCGGTCGATTCAGAGTTCTGGACGTACGACGCAGCCGGCAACGAAGTGATTTATTTGTTGACGAAAGATTCTGATGCGGATGGCGTTGTGGACCGCAGCGAGACTGTGACCCGAGAATTCTCTTCTGAGGGCAATATGCTGCGTGAGACTACGCTGATCGACTCCGATTACGATGGGGTCAATGATGAACAATGGGAGGCCGTTCAGACATTCAGTGCGGCGAACTTCCGGGAATCGCGAATCGACACTTTCGATACCGATGCGGATGGCAGCGCGGACACAGTGCAGACATTCACCTACACCTACGACACGGCGGATTTTCTGATCGAGGAATACCGTTCTATCGACCTGGCTGCGGACGGCACCATGGACCTCGGTAGCCGGGACACGACTGCGTACAACACCGAGCAGCAACCGACTCTGGTTCGTTCCGAAACGCTGAATTCCGTGAATCAGCCGATCTCCATTCGTGAAAGCCGCTACGCTTACGATACGCAAGGTAACCTGCGTGTACGGGTTGCGGGAACAGATAGCAATGCGGATGGCGCGTTGGATGCGTGTCGTACGAATACGCAGTATTCCTATGACGCGGGAGACAACCGAATCAGTTCGGTATTCGTCACAATCGATGACGCTACGGGTTTGCCGAAAGACCGCGTAACAACATCATTGGACACCGCCGGCAACGTACTCGGTGAGGTGTCAGACCGGGACGATAACAGCGACGGCGTGCTCGACTACCAGTCAACGACTCGATACGACCGCGACCCGGGCAGCATTCTCGAGAGAAAGGTGTTCGACGAGGACGTCGATCGCGATGGCGTAGTGGATGTATCGATCATAACAACCTACGAATACGACACGCTGCCCGACGGCCTTTGGTACATATTGAACGACCTCGGTTTTGGTGAGCGCGAAGTAGCGTCTATCGACTGCAGCTTCTAGTCAGCACGGGCGCTGGTTATGCGCCGTTGTCCGACAGCGTCTTCAAGAACTCACCGAAGACGAAGCTTAGCAAAACCGCGAACGCCACCGGTACCGTGGCATTGATCGCTCGAATGCCCGCCCGCCGCATCGCCCGGTAGTGCGGAAGATGCGACGTGTAAAAGGCGCCGATCAGCAGGACACCGAGACTGCGGTCCCAAAGAGCGAGCCGGATACTGTCGGCCGCCTGCGTAAGCGTCAGAACGGCGGTAAGAGTGGTCGTGAACCCGGCTGCACTGCTTAGCCAGAACCAGCCAAGAATGCGACATCGCATTCGCCAGGCATCGGTCAGCAGAAGTACGTTCACTGCAACTACGCCACCCAGCGCGCAGGCCATCACGTATGCGCCGGGCGACAGTACTGGCTGCGGCGGCGACGGTGATGGCTGGCTGCGGCTGACCGGGATGGGGCGTATGCTCACCGTGTAGTCAGAAGGATTCGGCGCTGATTTCGATGCTGCCTTCGCCGAACGAGGTCTTGACGATGACCCGCAGGTCATCGATGCGGCTGAAAGATCCTGTGTATGTAACTTGAAACAGCTGATCACCGCCGCGCGGAACCCTGTAGGGAAATCTCAACGGCTGCGGCGGCGAGTTCGGTGAGGCGACCGCGCTCAACGACAGCCCGTGAATAAACGGCTCGTCGAACGACACGTCGTCGATGACCAGCGTTGCGTTGCCTGGATTGGTGACCATGAAGTTTCGAGTCGAATGACAAGATCCGGATAGCTGCTGCCGGGAGTCCAGACATAACCAGATGTGCTCGGGGAGCACCTCTACCGAGCCGGTTGGACGTACGCTGACGGGTACGCGCAGGGTGTCGTGCGGCGGTGCGAGATTGGTTTCGACGACCAGGTCAGCCGCCTTGTCCTCCCAGAGGGTCATGTCGTCGGTAATCGCTTGCACATCCAGATCAAGCGTCCGGAGGGAATGGCCGTCCACGATGACGGGTGCGGCGGTTGCTACCGAGAAAAGGGCCGCGTCCGGTCCATCGAAATACAGCCGACTGAGCTCGACCGCCGAAGGATTCAGATTTTCCAGCGAAACGGCGTCTGTGAACCGATGCGAGCTGCCGCCGTACAGGTCTCCGAGATCGACCGGCGAAGGCGATGCCATCAGGCCGGTCTCGTTCATCGTGTTGGCGACGGTGAACTCAACGTAGACCGGGTTATTGCTGGTCGACCTCGGTACTATGGCCACCCATGTCGTTTTCAGTTCGGGCGTCGCATGGTGGCTCGCCGGCGTCGTGCGCGCCAGCGGCGGACAGTTCGAGCGGACGATGACCGGGCCGCTGCACCGGATTTCGGTGTCGGTTCCGAACACTTCGTTGTCGGTTCCGAACAGCAGTTTGTCAATTGGCAGGTATGTGCGTCTTCCGGACGCTGTGTCGAACTCGAACAGCTGCACGCGGGATACCGCGATGTCCGGCGTGAACGTCTCATGCCATTTCCCGTCCGGTAGATCCGGCACACTCCACGTCAGTGCGCGCATGCCTTCCTGGACCATACCCGGAAAAATCACAACGTCCGGATCCAGCGCCTGCATGGGGCGGGCGAATACTGCGCCGGTGTCGACGGCCCTGATCATGGGGCGGATGTGCGACGTCCTCTCGATACGAAAACCGTCGGTTGATAGACCCGGTTCGGTTGTCTTGACCACGCGAACCTCGTAACGGCTATCTTCCTCGGCAAATACCGAGCAAAACTGCTGACAGAAGGGGGCGCCGGGCGGCGTGATGGCCTGCGTGCATCCTGCGCTGACAGGGGTGCATGTGGAGTAGGGGTGATGGGAACAATAGTTGAACGGATTCGTGCCTGTCGGGGCGTGGGTACACTGAACGAGTTCGACAGTGTGCTGCGGCGTGTCGACCTTACCGGCTGCAGTGAGAACCGGCCGCCCCTGGCTGTCCGCGATGGGAGCGCGTGTGCGCGGGTGCGTCGCCGTGCACATGCCGATCGTCACCTCCCTGTCGAGGTCCGGCGAAAACGCCTGCGCGGTGACTTCCCAGCTCAGCCGGAGTTCCTGTCCTGCGGGAACCCAAAGACATTCGCTGCCGGGTATCGATCGTAGCGCGGCGTTGGTGGCGTTGAGACTGTTGCCGGTCAGTTCAGGATACAGAGGGCTCAGTAGCGTGAGCGGGGGCATCGCGCCGTCATTCAGGAAACCGTCTGGAACGACCCCATCTGTCGGTGCGAGGTTGCGATCGATCACGGGGTTGAAGTCCCAGCCGTGCGGCGGCTGAAGAAAGACCTGGCCGTGCGCGCAGCCGGGCAGGATCGACAGAGCCGCTGCTGATAGAAACAGCTTCCGAAATAGAGTCACTTGCTTCCTCCGAATCGCAGGCAGCCAAAAGGCCGCAAGCGTGTACGTTGACAGGAGGGATGACCCGACAATCCTTCCTGTTTTCCCAAACAAGGCTCTGATCGGTGGGAAAAAATGCGGACGACCCGAGTCCTCGATGTAGGCACTGTGCATCTGAGGTCCGATTATCGTGAAAGAGTTCGAAACGGCGGGTCGCTTCCGCGCAACGTTGTTGGTTCTGATGGTCTCGCTGATCGGAGCCTGCGGGGAGGTCGATCCTAGAACCGGTCGGGTCGAATACGAACTCACGATCACGCCCGACGCGGTCGTAACGCGGATGGAGCCTCAGACCGTAGAGTTCGGAAAGACGTTTGTCGACGTCATCGAGCCGCAGTTTCCGATCGAAGGGACCAACGCCGGTTTCTCGCTGAGCATCGACTACTTCAACAACTGCCCCAACCCGGACTACTTCGCCTGTGAATACTGGCGATTCGCGCCGACGCCGGGTGTGACGCAACCGGGGACCTACGCTGTCTTTACGGGGGCTGCATCGGAGCCGCTCGACCTCTTTGCGTACATGCGCTACGGCGGCAACACGACGTGGCCACGTGGGCTCTTTGCCACCGTCCTACCGGAGCAGACGCCCGAGAGCAACGGTATTCGACTGGTCAGCCTCGGCTTCGACCACGGCCACGTGCTGGCGATGGAAGAGGGCGCCGCAGGTGAATTACACGGCTGGGGTGCGAATGATTCGCTGGAACTTGGCCTGCCCGCCGCATCGGGGCCTTCCACGCTGGCAAGCGTGCCTTGCGCCAACGGCGGTCAGGGCAACCCCGTCTGTCAGGACGTACTGCCTGCGCATGTCTATCCGGCACAAAACTCACTGCCGGTTCGAATTCCCGCCACCTTTGCAGCTCGCATTGAGCAGCTCGCAACAGGCGGTGGAAAAGCGTCCTGGTTTGCGAACGAATTCGCGTTTCCATTCAAACGCGTCGTCATCGGAGTACTGCCGTACGAACTGGTCGACGGTCCGAACGACTATGATGGATTCTCGCTCGCTTTGCTGGATGACGGCTCGGTGTGGGGCTGGGGCAACAATCGTCGAGGACAGCTTGGCCAAGCGGATGTGGCGGAAAGCCGTCAGCCGCTGAGAATCCCGGATTTGGCCGACGTGCAACAGCTTGCCGCGGGAATCGATTTCGGCGCGGCGCTGACAAGTTCCGGCGATGTGTGGGTCTGGGGCGGCGAACAGCAACTTGCGCCAACCCGCATGGGAGCACTGGGTACGGTTGGCAGCATTACCGCATCCGAGGACAAGCTCGTTGCGATTCTGCGGGATGGAACCGCACGATACGTCTCACGGCGAGATTTCGGGCAAGTCGAAACACTGGACGGTCTTGAGAACGTCCAACAAATGTCGTTGGCGTTCGACGATCGTGGGATATTTGGTGAAGTGACGAGCTTCTCCTGGTTCGCGCTGTTGGCGGACGGGACCGTACACGAGTGGAGCCGTTCCGGCACCCAGCCGCTGGATGGTTTGTCCGACGTCATCGAAATCACCTCGGGCAATCGCTTCCTGGTTGCTCGGCTTGCCGATGGTAGTCTGAAGACTTTGGGCGATAACCAGTTTGGCGAGCGAGGTAACGAAAGCAGACAATTGGATCAAGAGGCGCAGTTCAACTACGCGATCACGGATGTCGTTGGTCTGGCGGCTGTGCAGTCCGTCGTGGCCCGCGAGAACCAGATTCTTGCCACACAGGACTGCAACGTCGGTGCCCCTCTATGGAGCTGGGGAGAGAACGAATCCGGCAACCTGGGCCGCGGATTTCTAGTCCCGCCCTACGGGAACATAAGTTTCCGTCACGATTACGAACACCGACCCGTCCCGGTGTATGGCATCGGCGGCGGTCCCGAGTGCGCCGCCAAACTCGTCTACATTTTTGTGACTGGCGAAGGCCGTGGCGCGGTGACCAGCGAGGCCGGCCCGGTCGAATGCGGTGTGCGTCATCCGGCTGGACAATATTGCTGGCTTACGGCCATCGACCAACAGCAGATCACCCTGACTGCCATCGCCGAAGAGGGTTCGAGTTTTCGCAACTGGCTGTGGGACTGCCAAAGCAGCGTCGCGATGACGAACGTAGACGGCAGTCGCAATCAGACCTGCAAAGTCGAGTTTGTGACAGGCGGCGCACCGCCGGTCGAAGGTGACCTGCTTTCGGTTGTCATCGAAGGTAACGGTGCTGTAGAGAGCGAACCCGCCGGAATCCGTTGCCGCACGGATTGCAACGAAGTGTACCCCAGCGGTACGGAGGTGCGTCTGGTCGCTCTTCCTGCCGCGGGCTGGCGCTTCGTCGGTTTTTCGGGAGCCGGCTGCGAAAGTGGGCTCGTCACTATGAACGGCGATCTGACCTGCACAGCGACGTTTGAGGCCCAGTCGCCGGACGAAGTAACGCTTTTCCTGACGCTGACCGGACCTGGCGACGGCACCGGAAACGCACGCGTATCGGATGTCACTACGGGTGAGAACGAGTGTACCTTGTCGGGAGGGGCGACAAACGTGTCCTGTGAGTGGCAGTATCCCGGCGGTATTCCGATCACGCTGCTGGGAGAGAATTTCGTCAGCGGCGGGACCGTAAACTGGATCGAGGGTTGTGCGAACGGTTCCGGCCAGCTACCGGATGACGAATGCCGGTTTGAGATGAATCAGAATCGAGAGGTACTGGTTCGTTTCGAATAGCAGCATGTTCGCCAAACCTGAATGACACGGGCACGACGAGCTTGCAGGCTATCCCAGGTCAGATCCAGGATGTATCCAGTTGTGGTTGGCCAAGTCAAAGCTGAGTGAACTCGTATCGACCTTCTGTGCTTACGTAGATGAGGCAGTTGTCTTGCGCCTGACACGCGATCTCATGCGCCACCCCGCCTTTCGAGCCGAAATAGCTCCCAGGGTCGAGGTTCTTCAGATCGGACTCGCTGGACAGTCGGTGGCTGGCTCGCCCGAGAATCATCACTGCACGTATCCAGGATCCGTTGCCGCGAAGTTTGCCGCTGTATCCTGGAGGCAAGCTCAAGAGCGTGCCGTTTTTCTGGCCTTCATGCGTATCGCCCCACAAGAAGGCCATCTTCGCAGAGAGCGGGGCATCTGAGTGTTTGATCCAGGTAACGTCTGTGGCATTCAGCCAGACAACGTTTCGTGCTTCCACGTTTACGGGCCGTTCGCCGTTGTCGAAAGCCTCGCCTGACGGCTGTACGAGGTAGGGCCCTGCCTGTATCTCAAGGAAGGCAACGGCACCACCGCTCCCGGGGGCTGCGGCTGTGATGTGGGGTTCGCCGGCTGGTTGGGTCCAGTAGGACCCGGGGCCCATCCACAGACTCTCAGCGCTGGGATCGTCGTTGTGGATGGCGCCACTGATCACAATACCGCGGTAGGTGATGTTATGGATGTGAGGTGGCGAGGAAAAACCTTCGGCAAATACGGTCAATGCCCCGCTGGGAACATCCTTCCGGATATCGCCCCAGAGAGCCCCGGCCCTCGGACTTGCGTCACCGCGCAGAGGATTGAGAGGCTGAAACTCGATCTCGGAAGTCAGAACGATTTCCGTGACCGATTCGGCGCGTACGGTGTCGAGCATTGTGAGTGCGGCGAGCGCGATGGCAAAACTCAGAAGTGATCTGGACACGATACTCACCTTCGCTACTGTTTCGATATTGCACAACGACCGTGACCTCGGCATTCGCCGAAGCGAGGGCACGACCCATGCCTTCGTCGACTGGCCGGTCAAGTTTGCTTTTGCGCCGGATACGGGCACTAGTGAGTCCCCAGTTCGGCCAATATTGTGTCGATGACGTTCACCAACTGCTGGCACTTCTTCGCGTTTAACGCGTCGGGATGGGGCGAGGCGAACTCTCCCGCGTCGTTGTCGAAGTACTGCCCGGAAGCCGCCGCGAAACCCTCGTCAAGCGCGGCTCGAACGAGTATGTCCGCACCGATATTGATGTCAGCCCCTGCGACGCCGTAGGCTTCCTTGACCATCTTGGTGGCCAGCAGCGAGCCCGGATTGACGGCGACGATTGCTGGCCCTCTGTCTTTGAGTGACTGTGCGAGGCTACGAGACCACATCGTCAACGCTAGTTTGCTTTGTGCGTAGGCTGCGTTGTCGCTCAGGCGGCGGCCCTGTCCCGCCAGCGCCCTTAGGTCAACTGGGGACTGTGCGGCAGAGGACAGATTGACCACCCGTCCCGATGTTCCAAGCAACGGCAAAAGCCGCTGCGTAAGGAGATACGGTGCGATTGTGTTGACGGCAAAGCGTACGTCGATCCCGTCCCCGGTTACTGTATCGCCAGTGCGATAGACGCCGGCGTTGTTGATCAGCACATCGAAACTCTTGTGCTTTTTTGCGACAGCCTCCGCCAGGGCCTCGACGTCGCCCATGCGCGATAGATCGGCAAGGTAAGCTTCGACGTCACCATTGTCTGAAGCCGCAGAGACCGCTCTCTCCGCTTTCTCGAGTTTTGCTGAGCTGCGCCCGTGCAGCAGGACACGGTGGCCCGCTTTTGCCAACAATTTTGCCGTTACCAAGCCAATACCGTCTGTCGAACCCGTAATCAGAACTGTTTTCGTCATTTCGTTTCTCCTTCACGCCGGGAACTCCGGCAGCACGTCTTCGGCCAGACGCTTCAGCGCGGTTTCGATATTCGCTTGATTGAAGCGCAGGTTAAGCGCCACGTGGTTGATGCCGACGTCCTCGAGCGACTTAAGGTGATCGACAAGATGACGGGCCCCCAGCCGGTATCCGAGGTGAATCGGTTGTGGCGGCGCCGCAGGGTCGTCAGCGAGGTCGACGTAGAGTGGTTGCATCACCGGCTTCGGCCCGTCGCCCAGGGTCTCAATTCGCTTGCGCCATTCAGCGATGATTCGTGCTTGTAAGGCCGGTTTGCGTGGATAAACCATCCAGCCGTCACCGTTCTTTGCGATCCAGTCGGGGTCTTGCTGGCTGCCGCCCGTAATGAGCAGCGGCAGTTGTCCGGACGTTGGTTTCGGCAACATGTCCATACCGTTGCTCGGGCTGCCAAATGCATTTTCGAATGAGGGCGTATCACCGCTCATGCGCCGGATATAGTCGTAGCTTGCACGGAAACGTGCGCCGCGGTCGTCGAATGGGAGGTTGAGCGCCGGGTATTCCTCGGGCCGGTCGCCTGAAGCCACTCCCAGAATTAGCCGCCCTCCGGATAGTACATCGGTGCTGGCCCCGGCTTTTGCGACATGGGCCGGGTGACGCAGCGGCAAGACAATGCTCGCAACGCCCAGCGCGATTCGCTCAGTCTGGCCGGCCAGAAGACCCAGGTACACGAAAGGGTCAAAGAGCTGTCCGGCGTCGCCGAATGTGGGCACGTTAAACGGAACGTCCCGCAGCCAAACCGCAGAGTAACCGAGCGACTCAGCGAGTTGTATGCGCTCCAAGTGATGTGACATCGTCGGTACCGGTGTCGTCGCGTAGTTTTCCAACGGTACGACCAGCCCGACGCTCAGGTGGCCAGGGCGGAATACGGCATTGAATGCCCGATTAATCGGCTTGAATCCGTCGTATTCGACGTGCTTGAGCATTGCGAACCCGCTCCCCTAGTAGCGCACGAGTGTCCGACTCTCGATGCTCACGCGCGGGGTCTCTACCGAGCCTTCTCCGAGCAGATCCAGGGCGCTGTGCGCAATCGCAGGGCGCTCATGGTTGTCGAAGATATTGAAGAGCGCCACTTCGTCCGATGTCATGCACGAAAAATAAATCCATTCATGGGCTTCATTGGCGACTAGGCCGAGTATTGCGCCGACGCGATCGGGATAGATCACATTGACGTTGACCCAATCCTCATCGACAACGGATTGGGGCAGCACGAATCCCAGCGGGGCAGTGACGACCGGATTCCTGACCGGGCGCCACACATTGACGAAGGCGAAATGTCCGGCTTCCCAATCGTCGGCTCTCTCACCCAGAAGGTCTCGCAGGCGCTGCTGCGCGCCCGACGGGCTGTAGTCCGTATGGACGTTACGTGCCGGTCGGCGGGTCGAAACGGGATCGTCGATGCGTACGGTGTGGTCGAAGACGATCGATTCCTTCGCGCCGATCTTCCGGACCAGCAGGTCGCTGAGTTCCCGGTTGTAGGTTTCCTGCCAGCCGTTTGATGCGTCGAAATCCCGGATGGCTGAAACGCTGTCGACAAACATCACGCCGTCGCGCGCGAAATCGAGCGCAACCCCGTTACGGACGTCCCGGACCTTCACCCTCGTCGGTACGAGCTCAGGCGAGACGAGCTTGCCTTCGTCACCGTTGGGGTCGATGTGAAACGCCTGCTCGAAAGGAGCCGCGACATGGTAGTTCACCGTTGCTGTGGTATCCATCGGGTCGTCCTCAGGAAATGCGCTGAACACCCACGACGACTTTGCCGATTGCTTTTCCGCTGGTCAGGCGATCGTATGCTTTGTCGACGTCTTCGAAGTCAAACTGGGCTTCATCCAGCCACGGCTTCAGTGAACCCGCTTCGGCGATTTCTGCAAGTTCCTGGAGAATTGCGCCGTGCTCTTCTCGTTTCTGGTCGTGGAGCATGGGGATCAACATGAAGACCACGTGTAGCGACAGGCCCTTGAAGTGAGCTGATGTCAAATCCAGCTCCAGCAGGGATACCGTTGTTGCAACTTGTCCGTTTAATACAGCTGCCTCGAAAGAGTTTGCCAGGTTTGCACCACCGACAGAGTCGAACACAACGTCGAAGCCAACGCCGTTGGTATGTCTCGTCACATAGTCGGCGACTTTCTCTGTCATGAAGTCGATAGCGGTGGCGCCGTACTTTTCGATGACTTCCAATTGCTTTTCGCCGGTACCGGTGGCATAGACATCCGCGCCCAGATGTTTTGCCAGCTGAATGGCAACGTGTCCCACACCGCCTGCGCCGCCATGAATCAGAACCTTTTGTCCGGTCTTGGTGCCGGCCCTTTGCAATCCTTCGTAAGCGGTAATGCCGACAAGCGGTAGCGAAGCCGCTTCGCGCATCGACAGTGACCCCGGTTTGCGGGCGATCAGCCTGGCGTCAGCCAGCATGTATTCGGCAAGCGCGCCCTGCAGATCAGCCAGCCCCCCAGCGCAACCGTAAACCTCGTCGCCTGGGACAAATCCCGCGACGCCTTCGCCGACTTCTTCAACGATTCCAGCGAAATCCATGCCCAGGACAGCGGGTGAATCAGGGGAGAGCGGCAGCTCCTTTCCCATTCGGCGGATCATGGTATCGACGGTGTTTACGCTGCAAGCCGCGACACGCACAAGCACGTGTCCGGGCTTGATGGAAGGTTGGGGCAGTTCGTTCATTCGGAACACGGCATTGGCGCCGTATTCATCCAGGGTCATTGCTTTCATTGATTGCTTCCTGTTGACGGGCCCCAGTGTCTCGACGATTGATGGTGACGCCCGGAGTTGAGGTGATTGGATACTAACGATGGCCAAGCTTGGGATTCGTTAGTTGATCTCCTGGACGTTCATGACCAGTTCGTTCCAGTTCCGCTGGTTCTCGATGTCGTGTTCAAGACCTTGTTCATCAGCCAGCGTGAACCGCTTGATCGCAGGCGTCTTACTGGTGGCCTGATACAACCAATACGCTTCAGCTTTGAGCGCTTCGTCAATCGGCTTGTCGATCGACTCATAAACCATCTGCTTACAGGCATTGATCGATTCGGCAGGGAACCGCGCAATTCGTTCGGCCAGGTTGTCGACGTATGCGCCAATCTCGTCGGGGTCGAGCGCCTTGTTGATCGTGCCCATTGCTTCTGCCTCGTCGGCATCGAAATCGCGCGCACTGAGAATGATCTCCAGGGCACGGCCAAGACCCGTTTGACGCGCCATGCGGGAAGCGCCACCGCCACACGGGAGAATGCCCATGCCGACCTCCATCTGCATGAACTTGAATTTGCCGCGGGCAGCGAAGCGCATGTCGAGAGCGAGCGCCAGTTCGTGACCGCCGCCACGTGCAAATCCTTCCAGCTTGGCGATTGTGGCCTGGGGCACCTTGCTGATTCGTTCGCACACGGATTGCAAATCCAGCAATTGTGCTTCTTCACGCGAAACCGCTTCCTGGGACATGTCTTTCAGAAGCTCGGTGTCATAGTGGCAAACCCAGATCTCGGGGTTCGCTGATTGGAACACCACGACCTTCGTTTCCCGATCACGCTCCAGTCGCATCGCAAGACTGTTGAGATCGGCCAGCATTTCCTGGCCTTGTACGTTCACAGAACCAAAACTGAACGTAACCGTGGCGATGGCGCCTTTAACATCTACGGTAAATGTCTGAAAGTTCTCATATTTCACGATGTTCCCCTGTAGGAAGCTTGGTTCACGGCCGGTAGCGTATGTTCTCCCGGATAAGAAGAGAATAGGGCTTGAGGAGAAATGATAATTTGGATATTTTTGATAAATGGATACCCTATCGTTACGACTGTTTCTCAGGGTCGCGAATCTGGGTGGGCTCGCTGTGGCGGCGCGCGACCTGTCGCTTTCGCCCGCCAGTGCCAGCGCCCGTCTGGCGAAACTCGAGGAGACGATTGGCTTCCGGCTGTTCAATCGAACGACCCGGGCCGTATCGTTGACGACGGATGGCGCTGCGTTCCTGCCGTACGTGCAGCAGACGATCGAGACTCTAGAGGCCGGTCTTGGCGCGGTCAGCGGGCAAGGCGAAGAAGCAAAAGGACTGTTGCGAATGACGATGCCGGGCTCGTTCGGTCGCATGCACATCATTCCGGCACTGAGGGAGTTTCAAGCCCGACACCCGCAGGTCCATCTTGACTTGCGACTGTCGGACGAAGTCCTCGATGTGGTCGAGGGCGCTTACGACCTGATCATCCGAAACGCGCAGTTGGCCGATAGCAGTCTCGTGGCGAGAAAGCTGACTGAGGATCATCGCCTGCTTGTTGGCGCTCCGAGTTACCTCAAAGGGCACGGAGTGCCCAAAACACCTGAAGATCTTCTCCGTCATCGATGCGTCGTTTTTCCGGGCCGCAACCGCTGGAAGTTTGAGGCCGGCCAGTCGATCGAGCCGCCGCGTACGTTCGTGGTAAATGACGGCGAAGCAATGCGCCATATGGTTGAGAACGGTTTGGGTATCGGAATGAAGTCGCTCTGGAATGCCGGTGAGAGTCTGAGATCCGGAAAGCTCGTCGAAGTGCTGCCGGATAATCCGCTTACGACCGAGTCGGCCATATGGGCGCTCTATCCGAGTGGCCGAATTGTCGCACCGAAAGTTCGAGCAATGATTGATTTTCTTATTGATCAATTCTCGCCGGTGCCTCCGTGGCACCGGTAGTCGCCCACCAGGCTTCGATTAAATGTGAGATCGTGTCGAGAGGCGGTGGCTACTGGTTCTCGATTTTAGCGACGGCGATGACCGGACTACAGGAGAGACACGACTATCTAGATACGTAGCGGTAGTGTTTTCACACTTCGTGGTGTTGCCCATAGTTTGTGATGCCTTCGCATGCGCTGAGCTGTTGCGAATAGGGACGGCGGATAAGATAGTAAGACTCTTGTCAAGCTCAAGACACAGAAGGGCAAAAACCGGGTAGTCTTGATCAATACTGATTCTCGGTCTGCGTTTTAACCAATGAACAACAAAGTATCAATCGCCCCCATGATGGACTGGACCGACCGCCACTGCCGCTACTTCCTGCGGCTGTTGTCGCCGTCGGCCGAGTTGTATACCGAAATGGTGACGGCCGCCGCGATTCATCACGGCGATGCGGCCCGCCTGCTGCGCTTCGATCCTTCCGAGCATCCGGTTATCGTGCAGCTCGGCGGCAGCGAACCCGAACTGATGACCAGCGCGGCCGTCCGCGCCGCTGAAGAAGGTTACGACGAAATCAACATCAACGTGGGTTGCCCCAGCGACCGCGTACAGAGTGGGCAGTTTGGCGCCTGCCTCATGGCCGAGCCCGAGCGCGTTGCGGCCTGTTATCGCGCGATGTCGGCCGCAGTCGATATCCCCGTCACGGTCAAGTCGCGAATCGGTATCGACGACCAGGATTCCTACGAATTTCTCTGTCGCTTTGTGGAGACAGTTGCCGATGCCGGCTGCCGCAAGTTCATCGTACACGCGCGCATCGCGCTACTCGAGGGCCTGAGCCCAAAAGAAAATCGCAGCGTGCCGCCGCTCGACTACGAACGCGTTTACCAATTGAAAGCGGACTACAGCGAACTGAATGTCCACATCAACGGCGGCTTCCGCGACGTCGGCGCGGTCGAAGCGGCGCTCCAGCATGTCGACGGCGTAATGATCGGTCGCGAGGCGTATCAGAATCCTTACTTTCTGGCTGAACTTGAGGAGCGATTTACCCCGGGTTTCCAAGTGCCCGATAGACAAGGCATTGTTGCGGCGATGTTGCCCTACATCGAGGCGCAGCTGGCGGAAGGTGAGGCGCTCAAACGCATCACCCGGCACATGCTCGGCCTGTTCGCCGGGCAACCCGGCGCGCGTGCGTGGCGCAGATATCTAAGCGAACAGGCGCACAAGCGTGGGGCAACGGTGGACGTCGTCGCAGGCGCTTTGAACGCAATGCAGCAGGTTGCCGCATAGGCCGTGACGAGGATCATTCATTTTAACTCGCACTGAGCGCAAGCCTTGGGGTTACAATAAGTTCTCCTGACACCAGCCTTAAGAGAACAGAACGCATGTGCGCAAGACGGGCCCGTACTCCGAACCGACCCAGCATGGCCGAACAGGCCGATATTCACGAGCTGTACGAACTGTCCGTGCAGAACGTCGAGAATGAAATCGAGTTTCTGTCGAAGACTTTCAAGGAACTGACGGGCCGCACGGGTTACCTCTTCCGTGAAGACTTCTGCGGCACGGCCAGCGCAGCTTGTGAATGGGTCAAGCAGGGCCCGGAGTTCCAGGCGATCGGCGTCGATATCGAACCGTCCGTGCTGGAATGGGGGCGGGTCAACCGGGTCGGTCGCCTGCCCGCCGAAGACCAGGCGCGGGTGAGCCTGATCGAAGCCAATGTGCTCGAAGTCGAAACGCCGAAGGTCGATCTGCTTGCGGCCTTCAACTTCAGCTACTGGATCTTCGAAGAGCGCGCCGTGATGCTCAGCTACTTGAAGCGCACCTACGAAGCGCTCAAGGACGACGGCGTGCTGTTCATGGACATGTTCGGTGGGCCGGATTCCTTCGACGTCACGAAGGAAAAGACCAAACACGACGGCTTTACGTACATCTGGGAGCAGGCTGCGTTCCATCCCGTGACCAACCACATGCGCTGTCACATTCACTTCAAGTTCCCCGACGGCTCGAAGCTGAAAAAGGCCTTTACCTATGAGTGGCGGCTGTACACGGCGCCGGAGCTCAGAGACCTGTTGCTCGAGGCCGGCTACCGCAAGGTCACCGTGTACTGGGAGGGTGAGGACGAGGACGGCGAGGGCAACGGCATCTTCACCCCCTCTGAGACCGGCACCAGCGATTTAGCATGGATTGCATATATCGTTGCGGAAAAATAGCTGCTAAATTAGAGCCTTGTCGCCGATATTCACAATTGGTGACAAGAGTCGCGCAAGGTATCCGGCAGGGCTACCGGCCCGCCCGCCGCGCGGCTCTACATGGAGCGTTTCGTAGGGAATAAGGCTGCCGTATGGCAAGGGACCTTGAAGTTGCAATACTGTTCGCGGACGTCGTCGGCAGCACGCAGCTGTACGACCGCTTCGGGGACACCAAAGCCAGCGAGACCGTTGCGGTCTGTCTGGACACGATGAAGGACGCAACCCACCAGTACAGCGGCACCGTCATCAAGACCATTGGCGACGAAGTTATGTCGACTTTCCCGTCCGTCGATCAGGCCATGGGCGCGGCCGTGCTGATGCAAAAACGCATCTCGGCGGACAACAAGAAAGACGAGAACATCCCGGTCTCCATCCGCATTGGCTGCCACTACGGGCCTGTGGTCCAGGAGCAGAACGACATCTTCGGTGCTGCCGTGCACACCGCCAACCGCATGACCTCGCAGGCAAAAGCGCGGCAGATCATTATCTCCGGCGATACGGTGTCGCTCCTGAGCCCGGAACTTCGCAAGCAGACGCGGCAGATCGACGTTGCGACCGTGCGCGGCCGCCTCGATGAGGTGGCGTTGTACGAGTTACTCTGGAATCCCGAAGAAGCCACGAGCATGCTGCCCACGATCGAGTGGGAGAGCCGCGATCGCAAGGCATCCCGGCTGATTCTGAGTTTTCGGGACCGAAGCGTGCAGGTCAACGATCAGCGCAAGAGCGTCAACATCGGCCGCGCGGACGACAACGACCTGGTCATCAAGGGCAACCTGATCTCGAGGATTCACGCCAAGATCGAGATGCGCCGCGGGAAGTTTGTGCTGATTGACCAGAGCACCAACGGCACCTTCGTGCAGAACGTGCAGGGCGAAGAGCGTTTTATCCGCCGCGATACGACCGAACTGCTCGGCGAGGGCGTCATTGGGCTCGGCCGCGCGGAGCAGCCGGGCTCGTCACTGGCCATCCATTTCAAGACCGCCGACTAGAAAGCCGGCGGCCTTGCGCTGACCTGCCTTACTTCGCCGTAACGGCCGTAGTCAGGATGCTTTCGCCGCGACTTCCTTGAGGTTGGCCTCGACCGTGGCCAGCTCACTCTCCAGGGCCTGCGGCAGGCGCTCGCCGTAGCTTTCGAAGTAGTCGCCGATGGCGTCCATTTCCACCTGCCACTGACCAATATCGATCGACGTGAGCGCGCGCAGCGCGTCAGGCTCGATATCGAGTCCGGTCGTGTCGAGGTCGTCGGGGTTGGGCAGGAAGCCGATGGGCGTTTCGTTGGCGCCGACTGCACCTTTCGAGCGGTCGATGATCCAGCGCAGCACCCTCAGGTTTTCACCGAAGCCGGGCCACAGGAACTGGCCGCTGTCGTCCTGCCTGAACCAGTTGACGTGGAAAATGCCCGGTAAGCGGTCGCTCTTTTCTCCGAACGACAGCCAGTGTGCCCAGTAGTCGGCGAAGTTGTAGCCGCAAAAGGGTTTCATTGCCATGGGATCGCGGCGTACGACGCCGACTTCGCCCACGTTGGCCGCGGTCGTTTCCGATGCAACGCCGGCGCCGACGAGTACGCCGTGCTGCCAGCTTTTTGCCTGGTACACCAGCGGCGCGAGTTCCTTGCGGCGACCACCGAACACGATGGCCGTAATCGGCACGCCGCCCGGCGCTTCGGCCAGGTTCGAGTACACCGGATTGTTGCTGGCGGCAACCGTAAACCGTGAGTTGGGATGAGCCGCCGGCCCGTTGTCGGGGTTGTAGGGCCGACCGCGCCAGTCGATGCTCGGCTCGCCGGATTTCTTGTCTTCCCACCAGGGCTCGTTGTCTTCCGTACGCGCCACGTTGGTGAAGATCGCGTCGTGCGTAATCATGTCGAACGCGTTCTTGTTGGTCTTGGCGTTCGTGCCGGGAACAACGCCGAAGTACCCGGATTCCGGATTGATTGCGTACAGCCGGCCGTCTTCGCCCGGGTGCAGCCAGGCAATGTCGTCGCCGAGGGTCCAGATCTTCCAGCCCGGCAGCGACTCCGGTGGAATGAGCATCGCAAGGTTGGTCTTGCCGCAGGCGGACGGTAGTGCGCACGCAATGTAATGTGTTTCACCTTCGGGGCTCTCGACGCCCACGATCAGCATGTGCTCGGCGAGCCAGCCCTCGTTGCGGGCCTGGTAGCTTGCAATTCTGAGCGCGTGACACTTCTTGCCGAGCAGCGCGTTGCCGCCGTAACCGGAGCCGATGCTCTTGATCGTGAGTTCCTCGGGGAAGTGCATGATCAGGCGCTTTTCCGGGTCGAGATCGCCGGTAGAGTGCAGACCCTTGACGAAACTGCCCTCGCGTTCGATGCGAGCCAGTGCAGCGTCACCCATGCGGGTCATGAGCTTCATGTTGGCGACGACGTAGGGGCTGTCCGTGATCTCCACGCCGCAGCGCGCGAGCGGCGAGTCCACCGGACCCATGCAGTAGGGTATGACGTACAGCGTGCGGCCCTTCATGGCGCCTTCGAAGAGCGCATCCACCCTGGCATGGCCTTCTTCCGGTGCCATCCAGTGATTGTTCGGACCCGCCACTTCGCGGTCTTCCGTGCAGACGAAGGTCAGATGCTCGACGCGGGCAACGTCGTTCGGGTCGGACAGGTGCAGGTAGCAGTTCGGGTAGCGGTCCGGGTTCAGCTGGGTCAGCGTGCCGTCGCTCTGCATCGCTTTGAGCATCTCGGCGTACTCGGCGTCCGAGCCTGAGCACCAGTAAACGTTATCGGGTTGGGTGAGTTGTGCAACTTCGTCGACCCAGGCAGCAAGGGCCGGAAGGCGGCTAGTCATGGCGGTTTCCGTACGACTGTGGTGGGAGGGGCCGCGATTATACCCAGAATGTAATCGTATGCATTGGCGTTCGGATGCTTTTGCGATGACGAATTTGCAAGAGTTGTTGCGGCTCGGGGACGCACACAGAACGTAAAAGGCCGCCGGCGAGAATCGCCGGCGGCCAGGATAAGAAGAATAGTCTCTTCTTAAGCTCGTAGCCGGGAGAGGGGGGGGTCCCCGGCTACTGGTGCTCGTTTCGCCTGCATCTCTGTCTGCCTGTCGAGAAGTTCAGGCTGTACGGCGATGTTCCGTTGTGCGATGCAGCAATATGTTGCGATGCACAATATCGACTCTCCGCTGATGAGTCAAGCCCTCAGTGTGAAGTTTTTGTTGCAGTGCGGTATGCCCCGGAGGCCGCGGGCTACCTGCAGATTACGGGGCTGCCGTTGTCCAGCCGGGCTTCGAACGTATGGATGACGTCGAACGACTGGGAAACGTCGCCGCTCGAGCGATCGGCCTTGAATGCCCAGTCCACCACCTCTATTCGGTCGCAGCGGTCGGTGCCCTGGTTGATGGCAAAAGCGAGTACGAGGGTGCGTTCGTAGCCGTCCGCGGAACTACCCGCAACGCTGTCCAGCACTTTCTTGTGCCGGTACGGAAAAAACGTGAACTGCCAGAGATACTCGGCAAAAACCCTCAGGTCGGCGGCGGATCTGGGCGTGGTGTTCAGCCGACCGGCATAGCCGTTCAGCACCGAGCGATCGACACCGTCGCGGCTTGTGTTGGCGCATTTGAAGATGCGGGCGTAACCCGGCGACGTGGGAGAGCCGACGTTACCGACGTCGTTGTCGTAGGCTAACTCGCGGATAAATTCGAAGTAACGGTCGTTTTCGTAAGCGCCGACGTAGTAGCCCTGCACGGCACGGGATGCGTTATCCGCCTCTTCCCAGGCTTCCGCCGTTGCGAAGCTGTCGGTACAGCGCTCGTAGGACCCGGATTCGTCCATGACGTGATAGATCGTGTAGCTCGAGCTGCTGCTTGCGCGCTCGTCGACAAAAAAACCGTTCGGGACCGAGTAGTCGGGGTTGTATACCTTGGCTGCAACGTCTTCGTCGGAGGGCAGGACATAAACGGGATCAGCACTGGGAGGCGCAGCCGCCACGGGTGCCTTTGCCGCTTCGGTGGCGCTGCCGCCGCCGCAGCCATTGATCAGAAGTAGTAGCGGCATCAGTGCCGGCAGAGTGCGCTTCTGCATGGTAACTCCCTGTTGTGCGCGAGCCTCGAATCTTCGGACGCGCTATCGACGACGTTCCTTCGCCGCCGTTTGCTGTCTGCTGCGTGTCAGGCAGCCTCAGAGTTCTTGCGCCAGATGGACAGCTGTTCCGGTGCCTGTACGCCCATCTTCACGCGCTTGCTGTTCGACGAAAAAATGGTGATTTCGATAGGCCCGTTGCTGAACAAATCGGCCAGCGTCATCGACGGGTCGATATCTTCACCCGGTCGAATGAGTATGGATTCGGCATCGCGTCGGCTAACTATCAACATGATCTTTTCCTTCGCTTCGTAATGAGTTCAATCAGGCTTCCGCCAGCGATCGTTGCGCCGCTTGCGCGGACTGACCGCCGGTTTCACTGTAGGTCGCGGGGCCCGGGGGAGCGCCGCGAAGCGCCGCAAGGCGATCGCCGAGCTGCACCTGTCGTGTGTGGATGACGCTGCCGTTCACCAGGTTGAGCGCCTTGCACTCCGCGGCAAGGTCGAGCAGTTGCTGCCACCGGAGACGCAGACCGTCCTGGTCCGCGGCGCCGCGAGTCAGCTCCTCCACCGAGAGTTCCCCGTCGTCGTGCCGGCACAGCGCCGTCCGCTGCCGGTCGAAGTTGGTCAGCGTTTCGAGGTGAACGGCCTTGTCGTTCGCAATGCTTTCAAGGGCCTCGAGATCGCGTTCCTCCAGCGAGCGTCGCTCGCGCTCGAGGGTCGCGCGCAGCTCCGTAGCGGCGTCTATGCCGCCACCGAGCAGCCGGTCGAATTGCCGGACCGCCTTGTCGCGCCTGGCGTCGGGGCTGCTCATTCTGCTACCTGCTGTCGACATGTCGCTTCCCATGCGCGTCGCGAGCTCATTCGCCCAGCGAGCGTTCGAAGCGAATCATTGCGTCAGCAATGGCATCCGCGTTGATTTCGTAGTTTCCGCTCTCAATTGCGGTCTTGACCTCGGCGACGCGTGCTTCGTCGACGCCAGGCAGGTCTGCCAGGGTCTTCTCCAGGCGTTCGAGCAGCTGCGCTCCGCTCGTCAATTTGACGGTATCGGACGCCTGCTTTGCTGTCGGAGACGGCGAGGCGGCAGTACCCGGGTCAGCGGCAGCTTTGCTGTTCGCCGACTCGTCGATCTTGCTGCCGAGCTTGCCGATTGGGTTCTGATCCATTGGACCGATCCTGTTTGTCATAATCTCTAACCCTCAACGATCATTGTTGCTAACCGGGGTATCGGCCTCAGGGCCCAAAGCTTTAGCTTTCCCGGAAAAAAAAGCCTGGCGGTTGCCCGCCAGGATCTCTACATGCTCGGGCGAGCGCACGATGCCCTCGACGACCCGCCCTGAGCTTGAATTCTCGACCCGGATTCGTTGGCCTATTGCCCCATCAATCAATGCCTTACCAGCCATATTGAGCTTCAGGCCTCCGCTGGCCACGACCAGCGTGACGGATTGCCCACGCCGAACGACGTGGTCGGCCTCGAGCTGACCGGGGCTCAAGGTGCGGCCTTTCAGGATGGGTTGGCTCACTCGGAGCCCAACGGCTGCCTCGATCGAGCCGAAATAGCCGCTACGCAGCCGGGTGACTTCCCGGCGTTCGAGCCGCAGGCTGTCGGCCGTAATGACGGTGCCCCGCGGCAGGTGCCGCGTTGCGATCGCCACGTTGGCTGTCGCGACGACCGAGACCGGCACGTAGACCTTCCAGGGCTTATCGCCCGAACAGCGGACACCCACGGTCGTGATGCGGTTCACGTCCGCGCCCGGATTCAGAAAAGCCGTGAGCGGTTGGCCGCAGCGCGGCAGTTTGAGGCGGGGGTCGAGAAAACCGGCTTCGACGTGGGTGCCGTCGCCTGCCGCGCCCAGCCGTTCCGCGAGGAAGCGGATGGCCGTGTCCTGTACGTCGCCGAGGGCCTGCCAGTCCGAGCCGACGGTCGCCGCGCCTGCCGTCGATGCGAGCGTCAGCGAAATGACGGCTGCCGGCAGCAGCGAGGCAAGCTGCGACGGTTTTCTGACGACCGCGCCACGTCCTGTGTCGTTACTGTTGTTCACGGTATTGCCCAATCCTCAAGTTCCCGAGTGCCTGCGGTTGCTGTCCAAACCCCGCGGCGTAACGGTTTGCCGGCGAACCCACGCACTCACCAGAGCGATCCGTCGGGTCTTCACGCCGGTGTGCGTCCGAATCGCAAAAACACCTGTTGTTATACGGGCTGCAATACTCATGCCATGCATGTCCGGCCCTGATCGTGGGTGGCGTTCAGAGGAGGCACCCGATTGCCGCCGGGCGGCAGCCATTTGCCGCTTTCTGAAGTCGATGCCGCCGACGCTGTCCCCGGGGCGCTGCGCCTTTCACCGTTCGGTACGGTTGGCACGGCGGTTGCATAGACCTCCGCAGGTCGACTTGGAATTGCGACATGGAAATCAAATCACTGCAGCACAACGAACAGGCGCTGAAACTGCGCGCGCTGCGTAACCAGGTGCTCGCAGCCAATATCGCCAACGCGGATACGCCGAACTTCAAGGCGCGCGACATCGATTTCAAAACGGCGCTCGCCGCCGCAAAGGGTGACGGCGTAACTCTGCGCACGACCAGTGATTTGCACGTGCGCTCGTTGAACACCGCGAGCGGCGCGGAGGTGCTTTATCGCGTGCCGATGCAGTCTTCGCTCGACGGCAACACGGTCGAGACCGACGTCGAACAGGCCGCGTTTGCCGAGAACGCCCTGCAGTACCGGGCGACCCTGCAATTTCTCGACGGCCAGATACGTTCGATCAAGTATGCCCTGAAGGGAGGTGAATAGTGGCTCTGCTCAAGGTCTTCGACGTCGCCGGCACGGCCATGAACGCACAGTCGGTGCGCATGAACGTGACCGCCAGCAATCTCGCCAACGCCGACAGCGTGAACGGCGATCCGGAGAAGGTCTACCGCGCGAAGCAGCCGGTGTTCTCGGCGTTCCGGCAGTCACTGGACGAGCACTCAGGCCTTTCGGGCGTTCGCCTCAACGAGATCGTCGAAAGCGAAGCGCCGCTCGGCAAGCGGTTCGAGCCTTCGCACCCGGACGCCGATGCGGACGGCAACGTCTGGCTAAGCAACGTCAACGCGGTCGAGGAGATGGTCAACATGATTTCGGCGTCGCGTTCCTACAAGAACAACGTCGAAATCGTGAACACGACCAAAGACCTCCTGTTACAGACACTGAGTCTGGGCCGCTAGGCCGCGTCAGGACGATTCGATCGCAAGGACACCGTTTTAAGGAAATTCAATGACCACAGCAATCAACACATTCGACGACCGCAGTCTGTTCGCGCCGCCTCCCGAGCGGAAGGCGCAGGACGAACTCGGTCAGGAAGACTTCCTGACGCTCATGATTACCCAGTTTCAGAACCAGGACCCGTTCGAGCCCATGGACAACGGCGAGTTCCTGGGGCAGCTCGCGCAGTTCAGCACGGTGAACGGCATCGACTCGCTCAACAGCGGCTTCGATGATCTGGCCGGCGCACTGCGAGACGAGCAGGCGCTGCAGGCTTCCAACCTCGTGGGCCAAACGGTACTCGCCGTTTCCGATAGTGCGTTCTACAACGGCGAAAGCTCGGTTGACGGCGCGCTGGAGCTCAATGCCTCCGGGTTCGTGCAGGTCGATATCACCGACGCCTCGGGACAGCTCGTGCAGCGACTGGATCTCGGACAACAATCGGCGGGTCAGGTGCGGTTTGCATGGGACGGCCGGATGTCGGACGGCGAGATGGCCGAGTCCGGACAGTATCAGTTGAGCGCACGGGTCGTGCGCGGGGAGGAAGTCGAGAGTCTGGCGACGCTGGTCGAGGGCCGCGTCGACAGCGTCACTCTCGGGCAGTTCACCGGCGCCATGACGCTGAATCTCGAAGGCGGCGGTTCGCTGGCGCTCGGTCAGGTGTATCAGATTACCGGCGGGACCACCGGCCAGATCGCCGGCGATTGAACAGGATTCGTAAGGAGATAAATCTATGCCATTTACTATTGCACTCAGCGGTCTCAACGCCGCGTCCGCGGATCTCGGCGTCACTGCGAACAACGTGGCGAACGTCAATACCACGGGTTTCAAGATGTCGCGGGCGCAGTTTTCCGAGGTGTTTGCCGTTGGCACACAGAGCGTGAGCTCGAGCGCGTCGGGCAGCGGCGTACGACTCGCGTCGATCGCCCAGCAGTTCACTCAAGGCAACATCGACTTCACCGACAACGCACTCGACCTTGCGATAGGCGGCGAGGGTTTCTTCGTATTGAGCGACAACGGCGCACGTTCGTACACGCGCGCTGGCGCCTTCGGCGTCGACAACCAGGGTTTCGTGATCAACTCGCAGGGCGCGAGGCTGCAAGCCTATCCATTTGCGGGTAACGGCCTGTTCAACACCGGGACACCGCAGGATTTGCAGCTGACGACCGGCGCCAACCCGCCGTCAGCCTCGACGCGCGCGGAGTTCGGCATCAACCTGCCGGCGAATGCACCGCAGCCCGCGAACCCTGTATTCGACCCTGCGGATCCCTCGAGCTTCAATCACACGACGTCGGTAACCGTCTACGATTCGCTGGGTGCCGCGCATACGGCAACGGTGTACTTCATCAAGGACGCGGCGCCGAACGTCTGGAACACCCAGGTGCAGATCGATGGCACGACGGTGGCGGGCGCAGCGCCGATTACCTTCGGCCAGGACGGCAGCCTGCAGGCGCCGGCCGGTGGCCTGATGGCGCTCGGCGCCTACGCAACCGGCACCGGGGCCGCGGACATTACGCTGTCGCTCGATTTCGGCTCGGCCACTCAGTTCGGCGACAACTTCGGCGTGAACTCGCTGTCGCAGGACGGATTTACGACGGGTCGGCTCACGGGTGTGAGCGTGGATGCCGAAGGCATTATGTTCGCGCGTTTCACGAACGGCCAGTCGACCTCGCTCGGCAAGCTTGCGCTGGCGAACTTCGTGAACCCGCAGGGTTTGCAGCAGCTGGGTGACACGACCTGGGGCGAGTCCTTCCAGTCGGGTGACGCGTTGCTCGGCGAAGCCGGCACGGCCTCGTTCGGCAACATTCAGTCCGGTGCCCTGGAGGCATCCAACGTGGATCTGACCGCACAGCTGGTGCAGATGATCACGGCGCAGCGCAACTTCCAGGCCAATGCACAGATGATCTCGACCGCCGACACGGTCACCCAGACGGTCATCAACATCCGTTAACCGGTTTGAGGCGTTTCGCTCATGGATAAGATGATTTATGTCGGTATGACCGGAGCGCGGCAGACCGAGGTTGCGCAGGCGATCAATGCCAACAACCTTGCCAACGTATCGACCACGGGCTTCAGGGCGGATTTGCACGCCTTCAGCAACGTGCCCATCGAAGGTCCAGGGGTGGAGTCGAGGATCAATGCCGTCGTCGAGCGGTACGGTACCGACTTTTCCCAGGGGCCCGTGCAAAACACGGGGCGCGATCTCGACATAGCCGTGCAGGGCGAAGGCTATATCGCCGTGCAGGCCGCCGACGGCAGCGAAGCGTACACGCGCGCGGGCGACCTTCGCGTCGAAGCGGGCGGCCTGCTCACTACCGGAGCGGGACATCTCGTGCTGGGTGACGGCGGGCCCGTAGCGGTGCCGCCGAATGCCAGCCTTCTGATCGGTAGCGACGGCACCGTGACGGTGCAGCCGCTCGGCCAGCAGCCGAACGCGCTGAGCATCGTCGATCGCATCAAGCTCGTGAATCCGCCTTCCGAAGAACTCGAGAAAGGCGCCGACGGTTTGCTGCGCCTCAGGACAGACGGCGAGGTTGCGCCCGCCGATGCCAGCGTCACCGTAACCTCCGGCGCGCTCGAGGGATCCAACGTCAACGTTGCGAAGACGCTGGTCAACATGATCGAGCTGGCCAGACGCTACGAGATGCAGGTCAACGTCATCAAGTCATCTGAGGAGAACGCGGACGTCGCGGCTCAGATGATGCGCATGAGTTAAGGAGAACAAAGGATGAATCAGGCATTGTGGGTAGCGAAGACGGGGCTGGACGCGCAGCAGACGCGCATGGCCGTCGTTTCGAACAACCTGGCCAACGTCAACACGACCGGCTTCAAGCAGGGGCGGGCCGTGTTCGAAGACCTCCTGTACACGAACCTGAGGCAGTCGGGTGCGCAGAGTTCGCAGGATACCCGCCTGCCGAGCGGCTTGACCCTCGGCACGGGTGTGCGGGTCGTGGCGACCGAAAAGCTGTTCACGCAGGGGACGGTCAACCAGACCGGCAATGCGCTGGACGTGGCCATCAACGGCCGCGGTTTCTTCCAGGTGCGCCGCCCGGACGGCGAGCTGGCCTACACGCGCGCGGGCAGCTTCCAGATCAACGATCAGGGTGAGATGGTGACCGCGAGCGGTTACCGCATGGAACCGGTCACCTCGATACCCGAGGGTGCGCAAAGCATTACGATCGGCAGCGACGGCGTCATATCGGCGAAGCTGCCGGGACAGACGATTCCCGCGCAGGTGGGCACGCTGGAGACGGTCGACTTCATCAACCCGGTTGGACTGCAGGCCGTGGGTGAAAATCTCTACATCGAGACGGCTGCGAGCGGTGTGCCGACAACCGGTACGCCGGGTCTCAACGGCTTCGGTTCACTGATTCAGGGGGCTCTCGAAGGCTCCAACGTCAACATCGTGTCGGAACTCGTCAACATGATCGAAACCCAGCGAGCTTACGAAATGAACTCCAAGGCGATTTCGACGAGCGATCAGATGATGCAGTACGTCAACAACAACCTTGGGCGCTAGCGATCATGAAGCTTGAACGAATACTGCTGCCGGGATGTTTCCTGCTGTTGCTGTCGGGTTGCGCGAGCAAACCCGTCGAGGAGGCGGCGATGCAGGGACCAAAACCCGTGCCGATGAATCACGTGAGCGCAAGCGCGGGGGCGATCTATGCCGCCGGCGGCGAGATCCGATTGTTCGAGGACCGCAAGGCGGGTCGGATCGGCGACATCCTGACGATCCGGCTCGTGGAAGAAACGCGCGCCAGCAAGGATTCCGCCACGTCCACGTCCAAGGAGTCGAGCGCCGCGCTGACCAATCCAACGGTGCTCGGCCGCCCGGTGACGAACAACGGCGTATCGGTACTCGACGGTTCCGCGAGCGGTCAGCGTAGCTTCGACGGCGCCGGTTCCAGCAGTCAGTCGAACAGCCTGACCGGCGACATTACGGCGCTGGTCGTGCAGCGTCTGCCCAACGGCAACCTGGTCATCGAAGGTGAAAAGTGGCTGACGATCAACCAGGGCCGCGAGTTCATCCGCGTTCGCGGCATGGTGCGCCCCGACGATGTCGGCACCGACAACTCGGTCGTATCGACCCGGATCGCCAACGCAGAGATTACCTATTCCGGGAAAGGGGCGCTTGCTGATGCCAATCGCATGGGCCTCATTGCCCGGTTCTTCAACTCGCCGATCTTCCCGTTCTAATTTTCCCGTTGCAGGATTGCTCATGACACGATCAGCTCCCCACCGTTTCCGCCCGTCACGCCTGGCCTGCGTTTTATCCGCCGCCATCGTCCTGTGCCTGCCGCTGCAGTCGGCGCTCGCGGAAAGAGTCAAGGATCTGGCCAGCGTCGCGGGTGTCCGGCAGAACCAGCTCGTCGGCTACGGGATAGTCGTCGGCCTGGACGGCACCGGTGACCAGACGGCACAAACGCCGTTTACCGTGCAGAGCATCATCAATATGTTGCTGCAGTTCGGCGTAACGATTCCTCCGGGCACCAATCTGCAGCTCAAGAACGTGGCCGCAGTGACCGTCCATGCGGACCTGCCGCCGTTTGCCAAACCCGGGCAAATGATCGACGTCACGGTGTCCTCGATAGGCAACGCCAAAAGCCTGCGCGGCGGGAGCCTCCTCATGGCGCCGCTCAAAGGTGCTGACGGTCAGGTCTATGCGATCGCGCAGGGCAATCTCGTCGTCGGCGGCTTCGGCGCATCCGGCCAGGACGGCTCGAGCATAACGGTCAACATACCGAGCGCGGGACGCATCCCCAACGGCGCCAGCGTCGAGCGGCAGGTCGTCAACAGCTTTCTGACGGAAGAGTTCCTGACCCTCAACCTGAATACCCCGGATTTTACGACCGCACACCGTCTGGCGGACAAAATCAACGCGACCCTGGGCGACGGCACGGCAGAAGCGCTGGATGCCGTATCGGTCAGCGTGCGCGCGCCGGTGGACTACCGGCAGCGAACCGCATTTGTCGCGGCGCTGCAGGAGCTCGAGGTCGAGCCCGGTGAAGTGGCAGCGCGCGTGATTGTGAATTCACGCACCGGAACCGTCGTGATCGGTTCCAGCGTGCGGGTGACGCCGGCGGCCGTATCGCACGGTTCCCTGGTTGTGACAATCAGCGAGCAACCGTTTGCGAGCCAACCGGTTGCGCCGTTTAGCGACGCCGGTCAAACGGTCGTGCTGCCCGACTCGCAGGTGGCGATCGAACAGGAGGAAGCCAGTATGTTCCTGTTCGAGCCCGGAACGAGCCTCGACGAAATCGTGCAGGCCGTCAACCGCGTCGGCGCGGCGCCCGGGGACCTCGTCGCCATACTCGAGGCGCTGAAACAGGCAGGCGCGCTGCGTGCCGAGCTGGTCATTATCTAGTGTCCTGTCCCGCAAATAAGTCGGCCAAGTCGCAGCATCTTTTTGTGCCTGACGGCGTTGCGCCTCCTCGGCGTATTCCCGATATGCCTCGTCGGCGCGCCTTGCCAGGCACAAAAATCTGCGCGCGACTCAGGCAACCGATTTGCAGGACAGGACACTAGCGGTGCAACACTCATGACGGCCGCCATCACCGACTTTTCGCAGTTCGTCGATCTGCGCCGCATGGCGGGGCAGAACGATCGCGCTGCGCTCGAGGAGGTTGCCGGCCAGTTCGAAGCCCTGTTCATTCAGACGCTCCTCAAGAACATGCGCGATGCGTCGCTGGGTGACGGGCTGCTCGGCAAGGATCAGGCGCACGAGATGTACGAAGGCATGCTGGATCAGCAGCTGTCCATGGAAATGGCCAGCGGCAAGGGCATTGGTATCGCCGAGATGCTCGTGCGTCAGCTCGGCGGTGCCGGTGAGGTCGAGCTGCCGTCGGCGTTGTCTTCCGAGCCGGTTTCGATTCCGCAACCGGTCGTGTCGGATGTACGCGCCACCGCGGCTCAGGCGCCGACTGCGGCTCCGCCAGAGCAGCAGGCCGTGCGGGATCGCTTCGACTCGCCGGAGAGTTTTGTCGAGGCACTGTGGCCTCACGTGAAGCGAGCGGCGGCCCGGCTTGGGGTCGACGCGCGAGGCATTCTTGCCCAGGCCGCCCTGGAGACCGGCTGGGGCAAACACGTACCCCAGGCGCCGAGCGGTGAGTCGAGCTTCAACCTGTTCGGCATCAAGGCCGATTCGCGCTGGGACGGTGGTTCGGTCAGCAAGTCGACGCTCGAATTCAGAGACGGCATTCCAACGCAGGAGCGCGCGCGCTTTCGCGCCTACACGTCGGTAGAGGAGAGCGTGGCGGATTATGCCCGTTTCATTAAAGACAATCCGAGATATGCCGATGTCGGAAACAGTGGCCGTACGCCCGAGGCATTCGGCGAGGCGCTGGCTTCGGCCGGCTACGCAACCGATCCGGCCTATGCCGAGAAGATCTCGCGTGTCGCCTCGAGCGAACGCATGGATACGCTGATTCAGCGTCTGGAAGGGGCCGAACCGGTTTTCGAGCCGGCCGGCGCCAATGCCAGCCCCTGAATCGAGGAGTAAGCAATGACTGATTTACTCAACGTCAGCCTGACCGGAATGCGCGCTTTTGAACGCGCGCTGCAGGTGACGGGCCATAACATTGCCAACGCCAATACTCCGGGATACAGCCGCCAGGTGGCCGAGTTTACGACCCGGGGAGGTCTCGGCAGCGGCAACGGCTTCGTGGGCAGCGGCACGCAGATTGCGACCGTCAAGCGTATCTACGATGCCATTCTGGGCCAGCAGCTCCAGACCTCCTCGACGTCGCTGGCGCGTTTCGAAACGGTCGCCGGGCTCGCGGGACGCGTGGATTCGCTGCTTGCCGACCCGAGTACGGGTCTCAACGACGGGCTGCAATCCTTTTTCAACTCAGTGCAGGACGTGGCGAACGATCCCGCATCGACTCCGGCACGGCAGGTGTTGCTCGGCGAGGCGGAGGGCCTGGCGAATCGCTTCCGCGCTCTCGACGCGCGGCTCGGCGACATGGAGGCGGAGGTCAACGGCCGGATTCGTCTCGCGGTCGACGATATCAACCAGCTTGCCGCGTCGATAGCTGACGTCAACGACCAGATTGCCGAGACTGCCGGGCTCGGCCAGCCGCCGAACGACCTTCTGGACGAGCGCGACCGGCTCGTCCTGGCGCTGTCGGAGCAGGTATCGGTATCGACGGTGCAGCAGGACGACGGTTCTCTGAACGTCTTCATCGGTTCCGGTCAATCGCTCGTCATCGGCAGCGAGGCGCGCATGCTTGGCGTGGACATCGGCGAGTTCGACCCGACGCAGTCGGTCGTAACCTACGTAGGGACCGGCGGCAACACGCCCCTGGACGATTCGTTGACGGGTGGCAACCTTGGCGGACTGCTGGATTTCCGCGGCAATCTGCTGCAACCCGCGCGTCAGTCCCTTGGGCAAACCGCGCTTGCGTTTGCCGAGAGCTTCAACGAGCAGCACATGTCCGGAATGGACCTGCGCGGCAACCTGGGTGGAGCATTGTTCTCGGTCGACGCCCCGGAAAGCCTCTACTCCAGATTAAATACCGGGACCGGCACGGCGAGCGCTACCGTCAGTGACGCCGCTGACTACACGGGCGCGGACTACCAGCTGAGTTTCGACGGTGCGGCATACACGCTGACCCGTATCGACACCGGCCAGACAATCCCGATGAGCGGTAGCGGCACGGCGCTGGACCCGTTCGTCGCGGACGGCTTGTCGATAGAGGTTGGCGGTGCGCCGGCCGCGGGGGACCAGGTGCTGATACGCAGTGGCCAGGGCCTCGCCGGGTCCATCCGGACGCTGATCGACGATCCCCAGAGCGTTGCGATGGCCGCGCCGACGCGCTCCTCGGTGAGCCTCGGTAATACGGGCAGCGCGGAAATCACTCCGGTTCGGATCGTGGACAGCGCCAACCCGAACCTGCTCGACCCGGCGGTCATCGAGTTTACCGGTCCGTCGACCTATACGATCAACGGCGCGGGTGCCTTTACCTACACGGACGGCGCACCGATTGTCGTCAACGGTTCCGAAGTGACGATCAGCGGCACTCCGGCGGTGGGCGATCAGTTCACGATAGAGGCCAACTACGGCGCCACCGGCGACAACAGCAACGGACTGGCCCTGGCCGACATACAAGCCGTGGGCATACTCGACGGTGGCACGGTCAGCATCAACGACAACTACGGGCGTCTCGTTTCGGACATCGGCAGTGCAACCCGTCAGGCGCAGGCCAACGCGGAAGCCCAGGGTGTGCTGGTGAGCAACGCTCAGGATGAAGTTCTTGCAGTATCTGCCGTTAACCTCGATGAGGAAGCCGCGAATCTCGTGCGCTACCAGCAGGCATACCAGGCGGTTGCACAGGTCGTCAGCGTGGCGAGCACGCTGTTCGACACACTGCTTGCGGCGACTAGGCGATGAACAGGGTCGATAAATAGGCGACAGGCATGCGAGTATCCACACAGGGGAGTTTTCTCAACGGTCTAACGGCCATGCAGCGGCTGCAGGCGGCGCTCGACCGGACTCAGCAGCAGATTTCCACGGGGCGCCGCGTGCTCAACCCGTCGGACGACCCGATTGCAGCGTCCCGTTCCGTCGAGTTGCGTGAATCGATCGGCCGACTGTCGCAGTTCGATCGCAACGCCGGTATTGCGACCAACCGCCTGGCGCAGGAGGAGTCGGCGCTCACCTCCGTGAACGACGTGCTGCAGCGTGTTCGCGAACTGGCTTTGCAGGCCAACAACGCCTCGCAGAGCAACGAATCCCGGGGACAAATCGAAGTGGAGCTCCGGGAGTTGCTCGACAACCTCGTGCAGCTCGCCAACCAGAAGGACGGTGGCGGCCGATTCATGTTTTCCGGCAACCTGGAACAAACGGTGCCGGTCACCCGGTCGGCCGGCGGTTACGAATACAACGGCGACCAAGGCCAGCGGTTGATCCAGATTGGGGAAAACCGGCAGGTTGCCGACGGCGATCCGGGCTCGGATGTGTTCTTCCGCATCAGGAGCGGCAACGGGGTCTTTTCCCTGGCGGCCGCCGATACCAACCTTGGCTCGGGCACGCTGACGACCGGCAGTGTCGTCAACCCCACGGCCTGGGTGGCGGATCAGTACACCGTGACGTTTACGGCGCCCGATACCTACGAAGTGCGCGATTCGGGCGCCGCGCTGGTCGCCACGGGCGCCTGGCAGCCCGGCGACAACATCGTCTTCAACGGCATCGAGTTCGGTATCCAGGGGGCGCCGGCGACGGGTGACGAGTTTGTCGTGGCGCCGTCGGCCTACCAGGACGTCTTCTCCACGGTCGAGCAGATCGCGGACGCCGTCGGTACCAGCGTCAACGACGACGCCTCACAGGCGCGTATGATCAACGGCATCAACGCCGGGTTGCTCAACATCGACCAGGCGATCGGCAACATTGTGGACGTCCGCACGCAGGTGGGCTCTCGTCTCGCCGTCATTGAAAAACAGATCGATACGAACGGCGCTTTTTCCCTGACCTTGCAGGAAACGCTGGCCGGCATCGAAGACCTCGACTACGCCGAGGCGCTGTCGCGTCTCAGCCTCGAAATCACGACCCTGGAGGCAGCGCAGCAGTCGTTTGTAAGAACCCAGCAACTCTCGCTGTTCAACCTGCTATGAGGTTTCTTTCCAGCCTGAGGTGCGTTTTTTCGCCTTTTGTTTGCGTAGCGCGTCACAAAACAGAATATTTGCGCTAAAGATTCACGTGTTGCGGTCGGGCCCGACCGCCGCCAATTTCAAATTCCTGAGAGAAACCGCTCAAGGTTCTCCGCCGTCCACCGATAACCCCCGTGACGGAGGTCCTGAATGGATATCGCGGCCCTGTTATTCCGCGGCACAAGCAGCCCCGGGTATTACATTTTGTAGACAGGAGTTTTTGAAATGACACAGACGATCAATACAAACGTTGCATCGCTTAATGCGCAACGTAATTTGAGTCGTTCGCAGGGTTTGCTTAACCAGTCGCTGGAAAGACTGTCCACGGGCCTGCGGATCAACAGCGCAAAGGACGACGCCGCAGGTCTCGCGATCTCCGAACGCTTCACGACCCAGATCCGGGGTCTCAACCAGGCAATCCGTAACGCCTCCGACGGTATCTCGCTGTCGCAGACGGCCGAGAGTGCTCTCGGTGAGCTGACGAACAACCTGCAGCGCATTCGTGAGCTGGCTGTCCAGTCGGCGAACGCCACCAACTCGAGCTCGGACCGTGCCGCACTGAACTCTGAAGTGCAGCAGCGGATTGCCGAAGTCGAGCGTATTGCGAGCCAGACGTCGTTCAACGGCCGTAAGGTACTCGACGGCACGTTCGGCAGCGCGCAGTTCCAGGTAGGTGCCAACGTCGGCGAGACGATCAGCGTATCGCTCACGACCGGCATGCGTTCGAGCCAGATCGGCCAGATCGCAAGCGCGGTCGGTACGGCAGTTACGGCCAACGCCCTGACCGACAACGGTCTGACGATTGCGGTCGGCAACGGCACTGCCGTTAGCGTCGGCGCATCGGTTGCCGGTTCGCTCAACGGTCAGGAAGCTGACAGTGCCTACGCGAAGGTTCGCGCGATCAACAACGCCGGTGTTGCCGGTTTGACAGCGACCGCCTCGAACAGCAGCACGGGCACGTTTGCGACGATCGACGGCTCCGGTGCAACGACAGCAACGACCTACGGCCTCACCATTAACGGTGTAGCGATCTACAGCGGTACGGACAACGTTGCTATCGGCGCTTCGCTAACGGCATCGGACGTTGCAGCGCAGGTTAACCTGTTCTCCTCGCAGACCGGTGTATCTGCAACCGTTAGCGGCACCGACCTGACGTTCACGTCGATCGACGGCCGCAACACCAACATCGTCGAGGCTATCACTCTGGGCACCAGCGCTACCGGCACCGGTATTGCGGCTGCGCAGGAAGGTGTCGTTCGCGGTTCGATCACGCTGTCCGCCTCCGACAACATCACGATGACGGGTCAGTTCGCCGACATCGGTCAGGCAGCGACGATTGCCAAGGATGCAGGTACGCTGGCCGGCGTTGACGTTCTGAGCGTCACCAACGCGGAAACCACGATCAACCGTATCGATTCGGCACTGACCGTAGTTAGCGACCTGCGTTCGAGCTTCGGTGCTATCCAGAACCGTTTCGAATCGACGATCGCCAACCTGCAGGCTGTCTCCGAGAACCTGTCTGCTTCGCGCAGCCGGATTCAGGACGCGGACTTTGCGGCCGAGACGGCAGCACTGACCAAGGCGCAGATCCTGCAGCAGGCCGGTGTATCGGTACTGTCGCAGGCGAATGCCCAGCCTCAGCTTGCTTTGAGCCTGCTCCAGTAAGCCCTTGAGGCCGATGCAATAGACCGCATCAGGTAAGTTGTAACGCAGCAGGCGGCATGGATGCTGCCTGCTGCGGTTTCAAAAAGAGGAGAGCGTCAATGTCCAGCAAAGACGTCACAGCGGTCTCCAGCGCTACGGGGAAATTTCAAGCGCTTCAGTCCGTCAGTTCCGCCGATAACGCAGCCGAGGAAACTCGCTCGTCAGGCGGCAACGGCGTGCCGCGTGCGGCAATGCCCGACCTGGAAAAACTGACGGCGAAGCTGAATCTCGCGAGCGAGACTATCGGTCGCGACTTGAGGTTCAAGATTGACATGGCGAGCGGTAGCTCGGTCATTCAGGTGCTCGATCGCGATACGGGTGAGATTATTCGCCAGATTCCGCCGGACGAGGCAGAAGTGACGCTGACGCAGAACGGGTTTGTGGAGCTGAAACTCTTCGACGGGAGCGCCTGAGCGAATTCTGGCACGCTTCTTGAAGCCTTCTTCGGCATAAGCCGCATGGCGCAGGGAAAGAGTAGCAAACGACATGGCCAGCATTATTTCATCAGGCATCGGGTCCGGCCTGGATATCGCGGGAATCGTGCAGCAGTTGGTTGCTGCGGAGGGAACGCCGGTGGAAAGCAGACTCGGACAGAAGGAAGCCAGGGCACAGGCAAAGCTCTCTGCTTTCGGCAGTCTGAAATCTTCACTCGCCGACGTTCGCGACCAGCTTGCGACGATGAGATCGCAGGAGCAGTTCCTGAAGCGCAAGGCCGTGTCGACCAACGAGGACATCTTCTCGGCGACAACGACGGCTTCGGCACTCCCTTCCAACTACCAGATCGAAGTCGTGCAGCTCGCACAAACGCAGCGGCTGACGTCGGGTGCGTTTAGCGGGTCCGATGCCGCTGTGGGAACGGGTACGCTGACCGTAACCCTCGGCACCGAGTCGATGCTGCTCAACATCGATGCCGAGAACAACACGCTCGCCGATATTCGCAATGCGATCAACTCGGCCGAGAACAACCCGGGCGTGTCGGCGACGATTGTCAATGCGGAGGCCGGCAGCTACCTGATTCTGACCGGCAACCAGACCGGTGCGGACAACACGATTACGATTACACAATCCGGTGGCGACGGCGGGCTTGCTGCCCTCGAATATGATCCCGGTAACGGTCTGTCCGCGTTAACCCAGTCGCAGGCGGCGCAGGATGCGCTGATTCGAATCGACGGGTTCGACGTCACGAGCAACACCAACACGTTTGCCGGTGCCGTCGAAGGCGTGACTATCCTCGTCAAGGACGTGACCGCGGCGGGCGGTGAAACACTGCGGGTCGAGAACGATAACGAGGCCGTCAGCAAGATCGTCGACGACTTCGTTACGGACTACAACGCACTGGTCGACACGCTGAATTCACTGACGCAGTTCAATGCCGATACCGAATCGGCCGCGCCGCTGCTTGGCGACTCGACGATACGCAGCATTCGCGATCAGATTCGCCGCGAGATGAGCACGGCGCTCAGCGACGCGGGTCTGCCGTTCTCCACGCTGTCGGACGTCGGTATCGAAGTGCAGCTCGACGGCAAGCTCGAGGTCGACCAATCCCGCCTGTCGACGGCGCTGAACGACGACTTCGTCCGTTTTGGACAGCTGTTTTCGAACGATGACGGTTTCGCCACGCGTCTCTACGACCTGACCGACAGCTTCCTCGACACCGACGGCATCATCGAAACCCGCACGCAAGGATTGACGACCCAGATCGACGGCATCGGCGACGAGCGGGAAGCACTGAATGAACGCCTGGCGTCGTTGGAAACCCGCTTGCTACGGCAGTTCAACGCACTGGATTCGCTGCTCGCGCAGCTGTCCTCGACCAGCAACTTCCTCACCCAGCAGCTCAGCAGCCTGCCGGGTGTCGACCGACCGAACACGAACTAGGAGTCCACGATGATGGGACAGTCGGGCGCAGCCCGGTATTCTGAACTCGATACGCAAAGCCGCGTGGAGTCGGCATCGCCGCACCGCCTGATCCAGCTCCTGATGGAGCGGTCGCTGACGAAGATCGGCCTCGCCAAGACACACCTCGAGAACCGCAACCTGGCCGAGAAGGGCAGCAGCATTGGCGATGCGGTCGAGATCATCAACGGTTTGCAGGCGAGCCTGAATCACAAGGCGGACGAGCGTTTGTCCGGAAACTTCGATGCGCTCTACGGGTACATGATGCGTCGTCTGCTCGAAGCCAATCTGTACAACGATGCCGGCGCTCTCGACGAGGTGGCCGGCCTCATGCGCGAAATTAAAGAAGCCTGGGACGCTATTGCGGACGAGGCGGCGGCCATGGAGGCCAAAGACGTCTGAACGAAGGACGTCACGACACAGGGAGGAAACACTATGTATGCGAGTCAACCCCTGATACAACAGAGCCCGCGCGACACGGCGATGGACATGGCTGACGAGATGCTCAAGCTCGCGGAACGCGGCGACTGGGAGCAACTCGAGCACGTCGCCGTGATGCTTCGCAGCGCAATCGTCAAAGTACCCGAGGAACAACGCGTCCAGACTGTTGTCGCCGTGCAGGCGATCACGAGACAGGTTCGCGAGCTCGCGGAGCAATCGCGTGGCGACGTCATGTCGCGGCTCAAGGCCATTCGCCGCGGCCAGAGTGCTGCCCGGGCCTACGGCGTGACCGGTCACCACCAGACCATCAGCGAGCAGCGCGCCGGCGCCTGAGTAAAGCCGCCGGCTTCGAACAGGTCGCCTTGCCGGCCGGGCGGGCGATTACGTTAAGTATGCTGTTATTTGTGAGGCTGGTCACAAATCCGGCGCCGTCAGGCGGCTATGATCATCCCATGCTCGACAGATACGACAGGGGATGAGCATGGCGGCTCCACATAACAACACCGTCTTGATAAAAGACAGCAACGCCGAACGCGCGCGTGAGCTGTGTCAGCGACTCGAGTTTCTCGACTACCATCCCGTACTGGCGGACTTCGACACTGCGGAGCCTTCCGCCGCTGTTGCAGCCGTCGTTTGCGGCGAGTCGGCGATCGCCGAGACGGACGCGTTGCGTGTCGAACGCCCCGACTTGCCGATACTTTGCCTGGACGCCGGTGACACTGGACCGGAAATACCGGGCGGCCCCACCTGGCCGCTCGAACTGCCCCTGAAACGCTCGCAGCTCAAGCGACTTCTGAGCCGCGCGGAACGTTACCGGCACGCCGAGCGGCGGCATCGGCTCACCGGCAGCTCACATCCTGTCAGGGCCGTGCGCCAGCTCATCGAACAGGTCGCCGACTTCGACACCAACGTCCTGATCACCGGCGAATCCGGTACGGGCAAGGAGCTCGTGGCGCGAACCATACACGATCTGAGCGACAGGGCGGACAAGCCGTTTGTACCGATCAACTGCGGGGCCATACCGCCCGAGTTGCTCGAAAGTGAACTCTTCGGTCACGAAAAAGGCGCGTTTACGGGCGCCATTGCTGCCCGCACGGGCCGCTTCGAGCTGGCCGAAGGCGGCACGCTGTTTCTCGACGAGATCGGTGACATGAGCCTCGACATGCAGGTCAAGCTGTTGAGGGTGCTGCAGGAGCGCTGTTTCGAACGCGTCGGCAGCAATCGCTCGAAGCCCTGCGACGTGCGCATCGTGGCAGCGACGCACTGCGATCTGCCGAAGGCTGTTGCCGATGGCGAGTTTCGTGAAGACCTGTACTTCAGACTGAACGTGTTTCCCATCGAAATGCCGCCGCTCTACAAGCGGCGTTCGGACTTGCCGCAGCTGCTCGACGAGCTGTTCACGCAGTATTCCGGCGATGGCGCCGGCAGCTTTCGCGTCGCTTCCGAGGCGCTCGATCTACTGGCAGCGTACCGCTGGCCGGGAAACATTCGTGAGCTCGGCAACCTCGTAGAACGCCTCGCGATACTGAAACCCGAAGGCGAAATCGGACCGGAAGATCTTCCGCGGAGAATCGTCGACGGACCGCGGGCGCCGGCCGACGAGCCTGGCGGCGAGGCCACTGCCGGTGTGCCGAACGTCGTGGCCGAGGCCATGCAGATGACCCACAGCAACCTCAAGGAGCATCTGGGTTCGGTCGAGCAGGCACTGATCAATCAGGCGATGGACGCGGCCGACGGTGTCGTTGCCCAGGCGGCCCGGTTGCTCAACGTGCGGCGGACCACACTCGTGGAAAAAATCGGCAAGTACCGGATCAGCTAGGCACGGCCACCACCCTTTTTCCCCCTGACTCGCGCAGCTTCGGCTGCGCTTTTTTTTTGCGCGGGTATAGCGCCGGAAAACGGTTGACCGCTGCGCCTGCGCGCGGCGGCGTCGGAATTTTGACGGTGTTTCCGTCCTCTGTATTCGCGCAACTCGTTGATTTATAAGCTGTCATTTTTTTGGCACGGCTCTTGCTTTTCATTGGGCAGGCGATGTAGTCCGACGTTTTTCTTAAGGAGGAATGTGAACGTGAGTTCCGAGTGCCCGGCCAGCGAGAACAGCCACGGGTCCGAGGCCCCGAGAGGGCGCGGTGCCCCGGTGGTCAGCGACCCGAAAACGCGAAGGCTCCTCGATATTGCCAAACGGGTGGCCGCAACCAACGTCACCGTTTGCCTGAGCGGTGAAAGCGGTTCCGGCAAAGAGGTGTTTGCGCGCTTCATACACGATCAGTCGTCGCGGGCTCTGCGGCCGTTTGTTGCGATCAACTGCGCGGCGATTCCCGAAAACATGCTCGAGGCGTTGTTGTTCGGACACGAAAAGGGGGCGTTCACGGGCGCAAACGGCGCGCACCCCGGCAAGTTCGAACAAGCGAACGGCGGCACTTTGCTGCTCGACGAAATTTCGGAAATGGACATGGGTTTGCAGGCGAAACTGCTGCGCGTGCTGCAGGAAAAAGAAGTTGAGCGTATTGGTGGCGTCAAGCCGATAGCGCTCGATGTTCGGGTGCTGGCAACAACCAACCGCGATCTCAAGCGACAGGTTGCCGAAGGGCGTTTTCGCGAAGACCTCTACTACCGACTCAATGTTTTTCCGCTTTTTATCCCTCCGCTGCGGGAGCGGCCCGGCGACATTCTGCCGCTGGCCGAAATGGCGCTCGGCAAACATCGCATAGAGCCGGCCGGGGTTGTCGAATTTGCCGATGACGCGCGGCTGATGCTCGAGGCTTACGCATGGCCGGGCAACGTTCGCGAACTCGAGAACCTGGTGCAGCGGAGCCTGATCCTGTTGGGCGGCAATACGATTAGGGCGAGTGATCTGGTGTTTGAAGATGAGGTGTTCGAAGGCGGGGCCGAAGAAGCAAAGGCGCCCACGGGTCTCGAGGCCGGGCTCAAGAATCGCGAGTACCAGATGATCATCGACGCGTTGAAGAGCATGAATCTCAAGCGCGGCGCGGCGGCGAAGTCGCTGGGCATCAGTCCACGGACGCTGCGCTACAAGCTCGCACGCATGCGGGAGTCCGGCATCGCCATTCCCGGTGAACAGGATACGGCGGGAGAGGCCGTAGGGGTGGCGCGGGCATGAACGAAATCGGACCCGAGCAACTTCTAAGCCAGATACGCTCGCTCAACCGCAGCCTCAACAGCACGCCCGTTCAGGAAGCACCGGCGCCGACAAGTTTCGGCGACATGCTCAAGAACAGCCTCGACAGCGTTAACGAGGCGCAGGGCATCTCGCGCGATATGAAGCAGTCGTTTACCGCCGGAACGAGTGACGCCAGTCTGGCCGAGGTCATGATTGCCTCGGAGAAGGCCAGTATCTCCTTTCGCGCCGTGACCGAAGTGCGCAACAAACTCGTCCAGGCCTACCAGGACATCATGAACATGCCTGTGTAAGGCAGGGTACTCACGAAGAGTAGACAATGGAAAATCAGAACGTAATCGATTCAACGGCCGTACAGGTCAACCAGATGAGCCTGCCCGGGGTCATGCGGATACCGGCCGTCAGGCAAATCCTGCTGCTGTTCGGCGTTGCCGGTGCGGTTGCCGCCGGTTTTGCCGTGGCGCTCTGGTCACAATCGCCCGTGTACACGACGCTCTACGCCGACATGTCGAGCGCGGAGGCTGCCGAGGTGGCGGAAGCGCTGCGCGGTGCCGGCGTTCCGCACAAGATCGACGCCAAAACCGGCAACGTGCTCGTGCCCGAAACCGATCTGCACAGCGCGCGCATGCAGGTTGCAGGGCAGGGGCTCGGACAGGGCGGAGCGTCCGGCATACTGGCCATAGAGAGCGATTTTGGCACCAGCCAGTTCATGGAAACGGCGCGCTACCAGCATGCCCTGGAGTCCGAGCTGGCGCGCACGATTGCAAGCCTGGGCGCCGTTCGCGAGGCGCGCGTGCACCTGGCGCTGCCGAAGCGCACGGCTTTCCTGAGGGACCAGAAGAGCGCCAGCGCATCCGTGCTGCTGCACCTGTTTCGTGGGCGTTCGCTGGAGCCCGGCCAGGCGTCGGCTGTTGTCAACCTCGTGGCGGCCAGCGTGCCGGACCTTGCGCCCAAGAACGTAACCGTTGTCGACCAATACGGCAGTCAGCTCAGCGCCGCCGACCGCAACGATCTCGACAGCCAGGCGATGACCCAGTTCAATCACGCCCGCCGCATCGAAGACAAGCTCAAGGCTCGCATCGAGGACATGCTCACGCCGCTCGTCGGCGCGGGGCGTGTGCGCGCCCAGGTTGCGGCCGACATGGACTTTACCGTGGAAGAGGCCGCGACCGAGTCGTTTACGTCCGGGCAGGCCAACATCATTAGCGAGCGCGTCAACGAGCAGAACCGCCTGCGCACCGACGACACGCCGCAGGGTATTCCCGGCGCGCTGAGTAATCAGCCGCCGCAGGCGGCGGGCGCTGCACCCGCTGCGAACGCAACCGCCGACGAGCAGACCGTCAACCTCAGTCAGGATCGCGCCACCAACTACCAGCCCAACCGGGAGCTCCGCTATCAGCGGCTGCAGCCCGGCGTCATCCGGCGGCTGTCGGTGGCGGTGCTGGTTGATGCATCCGATCCTGACGCAGCTGCCCAATCCGGCGATGCCGATGCGGCGGCGGGGCTCAGCGACGCGGACCTCGAGCGTTACACCGCGCTGGTCAGGGAAGCGGTCGGTTTCAACGAGGAGCGCGGCGATACCGTTGTGGTCATGAGCGAGACTTTTCGCAGTCCGGCCGCCATCGAAACGCCCGAAGCTCCGCCCATCTGGGAGCAGCCGTTCGTTCGGGATGTGCTCAAACAGGTACTCGGCGCGCTGGTCGTGCTGGCGATTGCCTTCGGCATCGTGCGGCCGATGCTCAAGAGCGTCATGACAAACGAAGGTGGCGGAGCCGGCGGCGGCTACGCCGGAGCTGCTTCCGTCACGCTGTCACCGGCTGCCACAAGTCAGATCGCGCCCGCGGGGGCGGCGGCCATTGCCGGCCCCAGCTACGACGAAAAAGTGGCCGCGGCGAAAAACATCACGGGCCACGACCCGGCCCGCGTGGCTCAGGTCGTCAAGAAGTGGGTGGGCACCGGCGAATGACGCCGCCCGTAGCTACGATCATTCCGGAGACAGGCATTGGCAATGAGTGAAAACGCAGCCGAAATGGACGGAACCCAGCGCGCCGCGCTGCTGCTGATGACCCTGGGCGAAAACGAGGCCGCTGAGGTACTCAAGTTCATGGGTGCGAAGGAAGTGCAGCGGCTTGGCGTCGCCATGGCGTCGCTCAACAATGTATCCCGCCAGCAGGCTGACGACGTGCTCGACGTGTTCATCAACGACGTCGAGGACCAGACGGCGCTGGGTATGAACACCGAGAACTACGTGAGGAACATTCTCGGAAACGCTTTCGGGGCCGCAAAGGCCAATGCCTTCATTGACCGCATCATGACCGGGGAGGACGCAAAGGGTCTCGATGCGCTCAAGTGGATGAGTTCCGAAGAGGTCGCGGATATCGTTCGCGACGAGCATCCGCAGATCATCGCTATCGTGCTGGCTTATCTCGATCCGATGCAGGCTGCTGAAGTTGTCGAGTTTCTTCCCGACAAGCTGCGCTCCGAAATTCTCATGCGAGTGGCGTCGCTGAATGACATTCAGCAGAGCGCACTTGCAGAAATCGAAGACCTGATCGCAAGCAAATCCGCGAACACTTCCAGGGGCGCCACGCGCAAGGTTGGTGGCGACAAGGTCGTTGCCGACATCATCAATGCGTTGAAGGGAGACTCAGGCGATGCACTTCTCGAGCAGATAAAAGAGAAGGACGAGGCCATGTCGGAACGTATTCAGGAAATGATGTTCATGTTCGACGCACTGCTCAACGTCGACGACCGCGGCATCCAGGCGCTGTTGCGTGAAGTCAACAACGACCTGCTTACGGTTGCGCTCAAAGGTTGCGACCCTGCAATCAGCGACAAGATTCTCGGCAACATGTCGAAACGCGCCGCCACGCTGCTGCGTGAGGACATGGAGGTGAAGGGGCCCATGAAGCTCAGCGAGGTCGAGGCCGCGCAGAAGGAAATCCTCGACGTTGCGCGCCGCCTTGCCGACTCCGGCGATATCGATCTGGGACAGGGCAGCGAAGAGTATGTCTGAAGAAAACGCCGCGGAACGCTGGCAGGTTCCCAACATCGATGGCTCGGAAGGCAAGAGCTATATGACGGCAGGCCGTCTCGAGGCCTTGCAGCGAGAGGCCTGGGACGAAGCGTACCAAAAGGGCTACGCCGAGGGCGTCTCGGCTGGCAGCGAGGAGGCGGAACGCCGCGTCGAACGGCTCGATCAGTTGCTCCGCGCGTTGGCGCGGCCGTTCGACGACCTCGACGATGCGGTCGAAAAGCAGCTGGTGGAACTCTCGATGACCGTCGTCCGGCAGCTTTTTCGTCGCGAGATCCGGCTGGACCCGACGCACGTCATTGGCGTCGTGCGGCAGGCGGTTCAGTGCCTGCCGATGGCCAGCCGGAACGTACACGTACACCTGCACCCGGACGATGCTGCGCTGATTCGCGATTCGCTGAGCCCGGCTGAGGGAGAACCGGCGTGGTCGGTTGTCGAGGATCCGTTGATGGCTCGCGGCGGCTGCCGTATCAGCACGGAGAATGCAAACATCGATGCGTCCACCGAGACCCGCCTCAACGAGTTGATCAACAGCATATCGGGCGACGAGCGTCAGTAGTGGCGGACAAAAAGACAATACTGCCCGGGCCGAACCCCGACCGTAACCTGGAGCGATCCCTGAAGCTCGGCGCCTACATGGATCGCGCGATGGACGGTGCGCCACCGCTCCGCGTCGAAGGCGTGTTGCGGCGGACGATTGGCCTGGCCCTTGAAGCCGAGGGCTGCCGTGCGGAGCTCGGCGGTCGTTGTGACGTGGTGGCCGGCAACGGTCGTGCCGTAGAGACCGAAGTCGTCGGCTTTTCCGGAGAGCGGCTTTACCTGATGCCCGTGGGCGACATGCGCGGGGTTGTACCGAATGCGCGCGTCATCCCGGTTCCCGGCGGTCCGGAAGTCCACGTTGGAGAAGAGCTGCTGGGCCGGGTTCTTGACGGTCGCGGCAGGCCCCTGGACGACGCCGAGCCACTGACGGGGGGCGTTGCGGTCCCGCTGTTCGGGGAACCGATCAACCCGCTCAAACGGCAGCCGATTCGCGAGCAGCTGGACGTAGGCGTGCGCTCGATCAACTCGCTTTTGTCGATCGGCCGCGGTCAGCGCATGGGATTGTTTGCGGGCAGCGGTGTCGGCAAATCCATGTTGCTCGGCATGATGACTCGCAACACTGAGGCCGACGTGGTCGTTGTTGGCCTCGTTGGCGAGCGTGGCCGCGAGGTGCAGGAGTTTATCGAGCACTCGCTCGGCGACGAGGGTATGCGCCGGGCTGTCGTCGTCGCAACGCCGGCCGACGATACGCCGCTCAAGCGTTTGCACGGGGCTTGGCTGTGCGCGGCCATCGCCGAATATTTCCGCGACCGCGGCCAGCATGTATTGCTGCTCATGGATTCGCTCACGCGCTTTGCGCAGGCACAGCGAGAAATTGCGCTGGCGATCGGCGAACCGCCCGCGACCAAGGGGTATCCACCGTCCGTGTTTGCGAAGCTCCCGCAGCTGGTCGAACGTGCGGGCAACGGCTGTAAGGAAAACGGTTCGATTACGGCCATCTACACAGTGCTGGCCGAGGGAGACGATCAGAACGACCCCATCGTCGACGCTTCGCGCGCCATACTCGACGGACACATTGTGCTGTCCCGCAGCATGGCGGACGCCGGCATTTACCCTGCCGTCGACGTCGAGTCCTCGGTCAGCCGCGCGATGAACCAGGTTGTCCCCGACAGCCAGCAACAGCTCGCTTCCCGGTTCCGGCAGGTTTATGCAACCTACCAGGAGAACCGGGATCTGCTGGCGGTTGGAGCCTACCAGCCCGGCAACAACGCGCAGCTCGACGAGGCGGTTACGCTGTGGCCGTCGATCGTAGAGTTCCTTCGTCAGCATCACGGTCAGGCGGTCGATTGCGAAAGTGCCCTGGCGAGTCTTGCCCGCCTGTTCGACGCGTCGGCAAGGGTTACGCCGGAGGAGGCGGATCATGAGCCGGCATGATCGCGGCGCGCGTTCTCAAAGGATTCAGCGACTCGTCGATATTGCGACGGTGGAAGAGCGCCGCCTGGCGATGCGCTTCGGACAGATCAGCGCGGAACTCCGATCGCAGCAATCTCAGCTCGGCGAGCTCCACGCCTACCGGCAGACGTATTCTGCGGCCGCCCCGGGAACCGTGGCGTCGCACTCCGCGCACTGGAAGGACTATCAAAACTTCAGGGCACGGCTCGATCAGGCGTTGTCCGCGCAGCAGCAGCTCGTGTCGGATGCCGAGCAGGCCGCGGCAACGGCGCGGCAGATCTGGATGCGGCAGAGGCGCCGCCTCGAGTCGCTGAAGAAGGTCAAGGAGCGCCACCAGAACGACGAACGCGTGCGGAAGGACCGCCTCGAGCAGAAGCAGCAGGACGACTCCGGAGCGTCCAGCTCTGCTTTTCCGGTTCGGCACGACGGCGGCGTGAAATAGAGCGGAACAATCTGGCACGCAACTTGCTGTAGTTATCCTGTAACTATCTTGTAGTCGAAGGAAGCGCTCAGGGGGCGGGCAGGCAACAGCCGATCTCGCCGTTATCCCTGAACGTAGCCTCCGCCACCGCGACAAAAGGAATTCCGGATGTTTACACCGCTAAATCTCGGTTTTGACGGATCTTTGCAGCCAGACCAGCGATTCTTCCCGGCCGCAGGCGCAGCGCCGAACGGCAGCCGAGGCACCGCGAGCTTCGCCAAGTCTCTGGATACGAGCCTCAGGGCGCAGGCTTCCAGCGGCGAGAACTTGCCGCCCGACGGCGGGTCGTTGCCGCCCGTGCTGGATATGAGCTTGCAGATTGCCGCCATCGAGGAGCAGGTGGCGGGAACACTGCCGGCGGGCGTGCTCGAAGCGGGGCAACAACCGGCGGGACAAACGACATTGATCGGCGGGTTGCCTTCGGGCACTGCGTCGGCGGAGGCAAACGCGAGTGCGCCGGAAACGCTGGCTTCTGCGCTCGCATTTTCGAAATCCGGTGGTCTCGAGCCTGCTGATACGGCGGCCACCAACGCTGTTCCAGGTGACGACCGGGCCCGCCAGGGAAGCGCCCTTCCCGTCGAGCCGACACCGGCCGGCCAGCTGGCTACAGCAGGCACAGCGGACCGTTCGATTGCGGTGCCTCATACGCTGCAACGGGCGGATGCGGGCGAACGCCGGCTGGATTCCACGCGCACACTGGCAAACGTGGCCGGGGCGCCGACACAATCCCAACCGGCCTTGGCGTCGACCGACACGCCAGAGGTGTTCCCGCCGCTTACTGAAAATGCCACAGAAGATCCGCGCCTGGCAGAGCTCCGACTGTCCCAGCTGGCACCGGGTGCGCCGGATCCGGCGATCAGACCGGCTGGCGGTACAGGGCCTGCTGTCGATCTTCCGGTCGAGCTGCCCGTCTACCGCCCGGCGTCAGCTGCCCTGCCTGAAGCGGCAGCAGCCACCGAAAACACCGCCACGGTCAGCGTAAGTTCGGCGGACGGTGCCCAAAAGGCGCTGTCGCGCGCACCTGCGCTACCGCCCATTGCGACACCCGTCGGGCAATCGGATTGGGGTGAGTCACTGTCGGAACGCGTGCTCGTCATGACGTCGGGCAAGCTCGGCAACGCGGAGATTCGCCTGACGCCGGCGGAACTGGGGCCTGTGCGCGTTCAGGTGTCGGTTGACGACGGTACGGCCACGGTTTCCTTCCAGGCAAGCCATGCCACAACCCGCGAAGCTATCGAACAGGCTTTACCGCGCTTGCGCGACATGCTGACCGAAAACGGTCTGAGCCTGGGGCAGGCGAGCGTGAGCGATCAGGGCGTCCATGACGGCAGCCGCGAAGCAGCCGACGACCCGGCCGCCGCTGACGGCCTTGTTGTGGAAGCCGATGATGAAACGGTTGCGGAGTCGTCCGTCCCGCTCGAAACCAGGAAGATCAGCTCGGCTCTGGTCGATACCTTCGCCTGAATCCGATCCTGTCAGCGTCAAATTTCCGACACGACGGCGAGCGTCTCGAGAGGCTCCGCCTCCACGACGGTTTTTTGACGCGCCTGATCGCTCCTTCGTTGCCAGAAAGCAATAAGTTATTGTTTTTTAAAGTCTAATTTTCCGACCAGGTTGTTGGCACGTGGTTTGCATTCCCATTAGCAGTACTTACGGGAGCATTCCATGGCGGAAGAACAAACGGAAACGGAAGCGGAAGAGCAGCCGAAGGGCGGCGGACTCGTCAAGAAGCTGATCTTCGCAGGGCTTGGCCTCGTGCTGGTTGCGGTGGGTATTTTCATTGGCCCGATGCTGCTCGGCGGCGGCGACGGCGAGGAGGCGACGGCTGACGGCGAAGCCGCGGAGGAAGTCGCCGAAGTGCCCAGTGGGCCCCCGATTTATCAGAGTCTGCATCCCCCGCTGGTCGTGAACGTCAAGAGCGAGGGGGGCGACTCGCATTTCATGCAAATCACGATGGAGGTGATGTCTCGCAACCAGGGCGTCATCAATTCGATCCGTGAGCACACGCCCGTCATTCGCAACAGCCTCATCCTGCTGTACGGCAACGTAATGTACGAGTCGGTTCAGACCCGGGAAGGCAAAGAGGAGATGCTGGCTGACGGCCTCGACGAGATCCGGCGCGTCATGCAGGAGACCACGGGCGAAAGCGAGCACATCGAAGCGCTGTATTTCACGGCGCTGGTCATCCAGTGATAGCGACATGACCGATCCCATCATTTCGGACGAGGAAAAAGACGCGCTGCTGGATGGCGTCGAATCCGGAGACGTTGCCGTGCAAATGGACGGCGAATCCGGCAACGCGGTCGTCAAGGGGTTCGAACTGCCGCCGCGTTCGCGAATCGTGTCCAACAGCTACCCGCGTTTTACGGTGCTGAACCAGCAGTTCGCAGCTCGGGCCGGCCGCGAACTCGAGGGCTTGCTAGGCAGTGAGGTGGCAATAAACAGCACGGGCATCGACGTGCAGACTTTCACCGAGACCGGTGATCACTCGCAGAGCGTCATCCTGGAGTTTGCAGCGGCGCCGTTGAGCGGACCGGCAATTGTCATGCTGGGTGCGTCGCTGCTGGGACAACTGGTCGAGGCTTTTTTTGGCGGCAGCGTCGACAATCCGCCGCACGTGGGCGAAGACGGGTTTTCCACCGGGGAACTCAAAGTGGCCGAACTATTCAGCCGCGAACTGCTTGCCGTGCTGGCTGACGCCTGGCATTCGTTCGAGCAGCTCACGCCCGAGCTCAAGGGCGTTCGTCAGGAAGCCGACGTCGTCGAAATCATCGATCCCGGCGAAGAGTTGCTGGTGTGCAACTTCGACATCGAGTTTCTCGGTGAGCCGCAGTACTTCCGTATTGCCTGGCCCAAAACCGTGCTGGGACCGCTGCTGCCGGCGCTGGAGGGACAGAAACGTGAGCGCAACCCCGCGGAAGACGCGCGCTGGAATCAGAGTCTGCGAGCAACCGTAACGGACTCTGTCGTTCAGGTGACGTCCGAGATCGCAAGCGCGCGGCTTAGCCTTCGCGAGATAGTCGATCTCAAACCCGGCGACGTCATTGCAATCGACGACCCGCGCAGCGGACGGATTCTGGCCGCGGACCGCGCCGTCATCAAAGGCCGTTTCGGCGTGCACGACGGCTGCTACGCCATGGAAGCACAAACCTGGATTACCGAGCCCGAAGCGTCCTGACGCAGCGGGCGACAGTCAAACCTCGAGGACATAAGGAATGGCAGAAGAAACACCGGACAACGGGGCGGAAGAAAACGCTCAGAGCGGCGAAGACAACTTCACGCCGGACACGCTCGACAAGCCGGCCGCGGCGGCCGGCGCCGACGTCAATCTCGACCTCGTGCTCGACGTCCCGGTCAGCGTGTCGCTGTGCGTGGGCTCGACCGAGATCGCGATACGCGATCTCGTTCGCCTGGTCGAGGGCTCGGTGGTCGCACTCGATCGCGAGGCCGATACGCCGATGGACGTGCTCGTCAACGGCACGTTGATTGCGCATGGCGAGATTGTTGTGGTCGACGATCGTTACGGCGTCCGCCTGACGGACGTCGTAAGCCCCGTCGAACGTATCGAGACTCTGAACTAGAGAAGGGTGCCCCGGATGCTGTGCTCAAAGCTGTTGGCCACCACTCTCGGAATCGTGATCTCCGCGTCGGCGGCTGCTGCGGCGCCCGGTGCGGACCTTCCGACGCCGGGCGGCGGCGAGATTGTGGGCTTCATCGGCAGCCTGCTGGTTGTCATCGGTTCGATTCTCGCATTCGGCTGGATCTATGCGCGGTTTCGCCCCGGCATGAATCAGAGCTCCGAGCTCATACGCCTCGTGGCCATGCGGCCGATTGGTCCCAAGGAAAGGCTGCTGGTTGTAGAGATTGCCGGTGAGCAGCTGCTCGTCGGCGTGTCGGCCAACGGCATGCGCACGCTGCATACGCTGACCGAGCGTGTGGAAAAAGACCCCGGAGAACCGGCAGCGGATTCACGCTTTGCCGCGCGTCTCAAGAGTCTGCTGGGAGACACTTCGAAATGAATCGCGCCGCGCTCAAACACGGTTTGTTGCTGATCTTGCTCACGTTTGCCGGCAGCGCCGGCGCGCAGGAGCAGGCGCTGTCGCTCGCGGCGACGGCCCTGGAGGGACAATCGTATTCGCTGAGTCTGCAGATTCTCATTCTGATGACCCTGCTGACGCTGTTGCCAGCGTTGCTGTTATCGATGAGTGCTTTCGTCCGAATCATCATTGTGCTGTCGATCCTGCGCCAGGCGCTGGGTACGGCGCAGACGCCACCCAACCAGGTGCTGCTCGGTATAGCGCTGTTTCTGACCTTTTTTGTGATGGCGCCCGTCGCCGACGAAATTCGCAGTACCGCCGCACAGCCGTACATCGACGGCCAGATGTCCGCTGAGGCGGCGCTCGAAGCAGGCATCAAGCCGCTGCGGACATTCATGCTGAATCAGACGCGCGACAGCGACATACAGCTGTTTGCCGGGATTGCCGGGCGTGACGATTTTACGTCGCCCGACGAGGTACCGCTTTCGATCATTATCCCGAGCTTCATGGTCAGCGAACTGAAAACGGCGTTTCAGATCGGGTTCCTGATCTTCATTCCGTTCCTGGTCATCGACCTGGTCGTGTCCAGCGTCCTCATGTCGATGGGCATGATGATGTTGTCGCCGATGCTGATTTCGCTGCCGTTCAAGATCATGTTGTTTGTCATGGTCGACGGCTGGGCGTTGATTCTTGGCACGTTGGCGTCGAGCTTTTTTTCTTGAGGACGAGTGCAAATTATGACACCCGAAACCGTAACCACCATTGGGCAGCAGGCGCTTTGGGTCACGATGCTGATCTCGGCGCCAATGCTCGTATCGGCGCTTGCCGTCGGCCTGCTCGTCGGCATGTTTCAGGCGGCGACCCAGATTAACGAAATGACGATGAGCTTTATTCCCAAGCTACTCGTCCTGGTCATCGCCATCGTCGCGGCGGGACCATGGATGCTGAGCGTCATCATCAACTACACGCGAGAGCTGGTGTTCTCGATCCCGTCGTTGATTGGCTGAGATGCGCTGGAGAAGGACATGTTGAGGACATACCGTGAACATCGAGATTGCACTGGAGCCGCTGATCAGCTCGCTCGGGACCTATATCTGGCCGTTCGTGAGGATCGGCGCGTTTGTCATGGTGATGCCGGTCGTCGGCTCGAGTTTTGTGCCGACACGCGTACGGCTGCTGGTGGCCCTTGCGTTGACGGTGGTAATAGCGCCGGTCATTCCGCATTCGGCAACAACCGACGTGTTGAGTGCGGCGGGTCTGGCAACGGTGGTTCAGGAGATCGCGATCGGCGCCACGATGGGATTCTTAGTGCAGCTTGTCTTCGACGCGATAGCACTGGGCGGACAGGTGATCGGCATGAGCATGGGGCTCGGCTTCGCCGTGTTTCTGGACCGGGCGCGCGGCGTCAACATACCGGTGCTCGGGCAGCTCTTCATGTTGCTGGGGATGCTCGTGTTTCTGACGCTCGACGGGCACCTCTCTCTGATCAGGCTGCTCGCACACAGTTTCTGGGCAATGCCGATGTCGGAGGCTGGTATGACCAGCGAGCTGCTCGGGCAGGTGTTGAGCTTCACGGGGCAGCTGTTCGTGTTCGCGATGAAAATAGCGTTGCCGGCCGTTACGGCCATTCTGATCGTCAACCTGGCATTCGGCGTCATGAGCCGCGCCGCACCGACTCTGAACCTCTTCGCAATCGGTTTTCCGGTCACGATGTTGTTGGGCTTCGCGGTCATTTTCTTGAGCATGGACGTGTTGATGCTGAACGTCAGGCAGTTCATTGGCGAAGCCATACAGGCTGTTTCGGTCTGGCTTGATCTGGGCAGGGTCTGAGGGTTTCAGCAGATGGCGGACGAGCCACAACAGGAGCGTACAGAGCAGCCGACACAAAAGCGGCGTGACGACGCGCGCAAGAAAGGCGACGTGCCGCGCTCACGCGAGCTGACGATGACGGGTGTAATGTTGTCGGGAGCGGCCGCTCTGCTGCTGTTGTCGGGTCCGATGGGTGGCCGCATAACCGAGGCGTTCACGGCGGCGCTGTCGCTCGAGCGCGAAGTGCTGTTCGACCCTGGTTACCTTCCCGTGGCGCTCGCAAACCTGGCGTTCCAGATGATGAGCGGACTCGTCCCGCTGGTTGTCGTACTGCTTGCGGCGGTGTTCATTTCGGCCGCGTCGATTGGCGGCTGGTCGATGAGCGTCGAGGCCGTCAAACCGAAGTTCGAGCGAATCAGTCCGGTCAAAGGTGTCAAGCGCATCTTCAGCGCAAACAGTCTCAACGAGCTGATCAAAGCGCTGGCGAAGTTCCTGCTCGTCGGTGCTTTTGCCGTTGCCTGGCTGTGGTGGTGTGTTGAAGAGCTGCTGGGGCTCGGCCGCGAGGCCGTGGGTTCGGCAATACCGCACGCGCTCGAGCTCTGTGCCATATCGCTGTTGATCGTAAGCTCCGGACTCATTCTGATCGCGGCAGCCGACGTTCCGTTCCAGCTCTGGCAGTACCAGAAAAAACTCCGGATGACCAAACAGCAGGTCAAGGAAGAGCTGAAGGAGACCGAAGGACGCCCTGAAGTGAAATCCCGCATCCGGCAGCTGCAGCAGCAGGTTGCGACACGGCGAATGATGGAGGAGCTGCCGACGGCCGACGTCGTCATTACGAACCCGACCCACTTTGCCGTTGCGCTGAAGTATGACGACACGTCGATGTCGGCACCGCGCGTGATCGCCAAGGGCAAAGACCTGGTTGCAGCCCGAATTCGCGAAGTAGCGACGGAGCATCGCGTGCCGCTGTTCAGCGCGCCGCCGCTTGCCCGCGTGCTCTACCGGACGACCGAAATTGGTGAGGAAATCCCTGCGCGCCTGTACACGGCCGTTGCCCAGGTACTGGCGTACCTGCTGCAGCTGAATTCTGTGCGTCCGCCCGGACAGAGGCCGCCGGAGCCGCCCGTCCCGGAAGTCGACGAGGACGAGTTTCGATGATGATGCCGAACGGAGGCAGTAGCGGCTAATGGCCGGATCCAACTCTTACGTCCACGATATCGTCCGCGGGCTGGGCATGCCGCTGCTGCTGGTCGCCGTGCTTGCAATGATGATGGTGCCGCTGCCGCCGCTGGCGCTCGACGTCTTGTTTACGTTCAACATTGCGCTTTCGGTGGCGATACTGTTGACGACCGTGTACGTCGGCCGGCCGCTGGATTTTGCGGTGTTTCCGACGATTCTGCTCGTCGTAACCTTGCTGCGTCTCGCGCTCAACATTGCGTCGACGCGAGTGGTACTCCTCAACGGCCACACCGGTACGTCGGCCGCGGGCAAGGTGATCGAAGCCTTCGGCGAATTTGTCGTTGGCGGCAACTACGCCGTGGGTCTCGTGATCTTCGCCATTCTGGTCATCATCAACTTCGTGGTCGTGACCAAGGGTGCCGGTCGCGTATCGGAAGTATCCGCCCGCTTTACTCTGGACGCCATGCCGGGCAAGCAGATGGCAATCGACGCCGATCTGAACGCCGGCATCATCGATCAGGAGCAGGCCAAGCTGCGTCGCCGTGAGATCGGCGAAGAGGCCGATTTCTACGGCTCGATGGACGGTTCCAGCAAGTTCGTGCGCGGCGACGCCATTGCGGGCATTCTGATTCTGTTCATTAATATCATCGGTGGGCTGATCATCGGCACGAGTCAGCACGACCTCAGCCTGTCGTCCGCCGTGCACAACTATACGCTGCTGACCATTGGCGACGGCCTGGTTGCGCAGGTACCTTCGCTGCTGCTGTCGACCGCCGTGGCGATCATTGTCACGCGCGTCTCCCGTTCGGAAGACATGCGCGCGCAGGTGTTCACGCAGCTGTTCAGCGATCACCGCACCCTGCTGGTGACGGCGCTCGTGATCGGCGCGCTGGGTCTGATCCCCGGCATGCCCAATTTTGCATTTCTGACCCTCGCCGCCCTCTGCGGGTTTTTTGCCTGGCGGCTCGCGCAACGCGGCAAGCCGGCGCCGGAACCGGTCGACGCAGAGCCCAAGGATCTGGACGCGTCGCTGCCCGACCTGAGCTGGCAGGACGTGGACCCCGTGGATCTCATTGGCCTCGACGTGGGCTACCGCTTGATACCGCTGGTCGACCGCCAGCGCAACGGCGCACTGGTTGGACGCATCAAGGGCGTGCGCAAGAAACTCACCGAGGAACTCGGCTTTCTCGTCTCGCCCGTGCACATCCAGGACAACCTGGACCTTTCTCCCAACAGTTATCGCATTTCCCTGGCCGGCGTCTCGATCGGCGAAGGGGAGGTGCAGATCGACAAGGACCTTGCGATCAATCCGGGACAGGTGTTCGGCAAGATTGACGGTCTGGAAACCCGCGATCCCGCATTTGGGCTCGAAGCGTACTGGATCGATTCGGGGCAGCGCGAGGAAGCGCAGATGCTGGGCTACACGGTGGTCGACCCGGCCACGGTCGTGGCCACGCATCTGTCACAGCTCCTGACGAGCAACGCCCATGAGCTGCTCGGTCACGAGGAAACTCAGCAGCTTCTCGATCGGCTGGCGGCCGGTTCGCCGAAGCTGGTCGAGGAACTGACGCCGAAGCTATTGCCCGTCAGCGTCATTACCCGCGTGCTGCAGAACCTCCTGGAGGAGGGCATCCCCGTGCGCAATATTCGCAAGATCGCCGAAACTCTGGCGGAACACGGTACCAGGAGTCAGGAACCCGACACCTTGAGCGCTGCCGTGCGCGTCGCGCTGGGCCGCTCGATTGTCCAGAACGTAGCAGGGACGCGGCCTGAGCTGCCGGTCATGACCCTGGAGCCAGAGTTGGAACGAATCTTGAATGAGAGTGCTCAGGAGAGCGGCAACGTCGGATTGGAGCCCAACATGATGGAGAGACTGCACGAGAGCCTGAAGGAAAGGGCGCAGGCGCAGGAGATCGCGGGAGAGCCGGCCGTATTGCTGGTGGCGCCGGCGGTGCGGCCGTGGATGTCGCGCATGATGAAGGGCATACGCAATTTGCACGTCCTCGCCTACAACGAGGTGCCGGACGACAAACGCATACAGATGGTGGCGGCGGTGGGTGCCGCAGGGGCCGCCTGAAGAAGGGCGAAGAGGTTGGAGCAGCGGCGGGGGCCGCAGAAGAACCGAGAGCGAAAAGAGTTGAGGAACGAGAGTGAAAATCAAACGTTACCTGGATAAGGACATGCGCAACGTGCTGCGACGCGTCCGTGAGGACCAGGGGCCCGACGCGGTTATTCTCTCCAATCGTCGTATCGACGAAGGAATCGAGGTCATTGCGGCCCTGGACTACGACGAGGCGCTGGTGCGTCACGCGATTGGAGCGCCGGCTAAAGACGAGGCTGTGATCAGTAGTGACGTGCTTGCTGGCCTTGCCGAGGATGATGCGCCGGAGGCACCTGCTGCCGAGGTGCTGAGCGCCAATCTCGTGCAGGGTCCGGCTGAGCCGGAACCCCAAGCGGCGTCGCCCGCAGCAGCGGAGCCGTCGCCAGGGCGGGACGATCACCCGAACAGTCAGCCGAACAGTCAGCCGAACAGTCAGCCGGACAGTCAGCCGGACGCGCAGCCGACCCGTCAGTCGGCGTCCGACGCGAGCCTCGAGAGCCGCGCCCACGAAGATCAGCAGCTGCTGCTCGACGGCGTGCGCGAGGAGATGGCCGTGCTGCGCGGCATGATTGCCTCACAGCTTTCCGGTATGTCCTGGCAGGCGACAACCGAGCGGGATCCGATGCGCGCGCAGATCCTGCGTAACTTCGCACGCCTCGGGCTTTCGCCGGACACGGCGCAAATGTTGCTCAACCGTCTCGGCCCGATAGAAGACCTGAAGCGCCTCTGGCAGGAACCGCTGATGGAGCTGGCGCGCTCGATCCCGGTTGCGCACAACACACTGCTTGAAGAGGGCGGCGTTTACGCGCTGCTCGGACCCACCGGCGTCGGCAAGACGACAACTATTGCAAAACTGGCTGCCCGGTTCGCGATGCGCCACGGAGCGGATCAGATTGCACTGGTGTCGGCTGATGCTTACCGCATTGGCGCTCGCGAACACCTGACCGCATTCGCCAACATCATTGGCGCCAAGGTGTACTCGGCGAGTAACAGCGCGGAACTCCGCGACACGCTGACGAGACTCGGCAACTACCGGCTCGTGCTGATCGACACCGAAGGGCGCAGCCAGCGGGATCGCGATCTTGCCAACCGGCTTGCGGCCTGGGGTGATCACAAGAACCGCGTGCGCTACTACCTGACCTTGAGCGCCGCCACCCAGGAAGCCGCGCTGGACGAAATTGTCAGGAGTTTTCAGCAGGTGCCGCTGGAAGGTGCCGTCGTCACGAAGATTGACGAGGCTGCGCAGCTCGGTTGTGTGCTGAGTGCGCTGATTCGCCACGATCTGCCCGCAGCCTGGCTGTCGGACGGGCAGCGGATTCCCGAAGACATGCATTCCGCAACCCGCAAGAGAATGTGGCTGGTCAACCAGGCCGTCGACTGCCTGGAGGCCGCCGGGCCCGAGATCGGCGATGCCGCGCTGGCGGAATTCAGCAGCAAGATGAGCGTCGCCAATGGATAGGCCTACACAAGCCGAAGGACTCAGGAAGATGACCGCAGTACCCAAAGTAATTGCCGTGTGCAGCGGCAAGGGCGGGGTTGGCAAGACCAACGTAGCGACCAACCTTGCGGTTGCGCTGGCACGCCGGGGACTCGAAACCCTGCTGCTGGACGCGGACCTGAGCCTTGCCAATGTGGACGTGCTGCTCGGCCTGCAGCCGCGCTATAACCTGTCGCACCTGGTTGCCGGCGAAGTCGATATCGACGCATGCCTGCTCGAAGGTCCGGGAGGGCTCAAGGTTGTGCCGGCGAGCTCCGGGAACTTCGACATGACGGCGCTTACGTCGACCGAACGCGCCGCCATCGTGCAGTCGTTCAGTGCGCTGCCGAGATTGCCGGAGCTGCTGCTAGTGGATACCGCTTCGGGCATCTCGCCCGACGTTGCCCAGTTCGTCTCGGCTGCCCAACGCGCGCTGGTTGTCGTTTGCGACGAGCCGGCGTCGATTACCGACTCCTACGCACTGCTCAAAGTCTTCAGTCAGCACTACGGAGTGCGCCGCTTCGAGATAGTCACGAATCGAACCCGGACACGCCGCGGCGGCGCGCGGCTGTTTGAAAAACTCAACCGGGTTGCCGCGCGTTATCTCGACGTCGTGCTGAGTCATGCCGGTGACGTGGCCGAAGATGCCTACCTCGTCAAGGCAGTACAGCAGCAGCGCGCCGTGGTTGATGTTTTCCCCGGCAGCCCGGCCAGCCAGGCCTTCCTCGCGCTTGCCGAGCGCGTGCGCTCATGGCCCGCGCCAGCTGCCGCCAGCGGCGGCATCGAGTTTTTCCTGGAACGGCTGGTGGCAAACCGGGCGCTGACGACGGAGCGTGTGGCATGAATTCTTACTCGACCGCAGCACGAACCCATCACGCGTCGCACGATGAGCTGATCATCGAGAACGTGGCGCTCGTCAAACGGATTGCGCAACACCTCGCGGCGCGTCTGCCTTCGTCGGTCGATATCGACGATCTGATGCAGGCAGGCATGGTTGGCCTGCTCGAGGCGGCAGGCAACTTCGACGCCGGCCGTGGTGCGAGCTTCGAAACCTATGCCGGTATTCGCATTCGCGGCGCCATGCTCGACGATATTCGCAAGCACGACTGGACGCCACGTTCCGTGCACCACAAGTATCGTCAGGTTGCCGAGGCAATCAACGAGATAGAGCACGAGACCGCGCAACCTGCACAGCCTGCCGAGGTCGCAAACCGTTTGGGTATTTCGCTTGACGAATACCATCGCATTCTCGCCGACAGCGCGAGCAGCCGTCTGTTCAGCCTGGAAGAGACTATCGAGGAACCCGGTGGCCGCCCGGCCCCGAGTTCCGCTACGAGAACGCCGGAGCAGGAACTCGACCGGACCCAATTCAAAGGCCGGCTCGCGCTGGCCATTGAGGCCTTGCCTGAGCGCGAACGCCTGGTGTTGTCCCTGTACTACGAGCAGGAACTCAACCTGAAAGAGATTGGTGCCGTTCTCGAGGTGACCGAATCACGCGTATGCCAGATTCACGGTCAGGCAGTCACCCGCCTGCGGGCGACCATGCAGCGCACTGACGGGGCAGAGGATCATGGCTGACTTTATCTCAAGAATCGGCGGAGTCGGGCCCGGTTACCCGATACGCCCGCCGAAACGACCGCAGTCGGATGACGATCCCCGTGAGCAGCGGCGGCGCCAGCCAAAGAAGGCACCCGAGGACAGCGACGACACGGCGGGCGAATCGGTTGACGACGGCTCCACGAGCAAACACATAGACGAGCGAGTGTAATGATTATCGAGATTTCCACCATGAGCTTACTGCTGCTGCTGGCGAATGCCGCATTGCTGGCGGTTTCCACCCTGGTGTTGTTGCGCTTCCAGCGTGAGTCACGTATCCAGCGTGAATTCTGGGGAAGCCCAACGGGTGCGGCACTCGCCGGGGAGCCCGCGGCGGACGTGCGGGGCGGCGAGTCGGCCAGCGAGCGCCGCAATCGCGCCCAGTCGATCATGCGCCTCGAGCGGCAGATGCTGCTGTTGCGCAAGGATTTTCACCGCAGCCTGGCCAGCGCGCCGGATCCCGGAATCGAGACCAGAACAGCGGCCGTATTGCCGTTCGAGAACGCTGCACGAATGGCAAAACACGGCGCCAGCGCCGACGAACTCTCAGCGCGTTGCGGCCTCAGCACGGAGGAGGCCCGTCTGATGCTGAAGCTCCATCGCAGCTCACCCACACGGCACTAAGGCAATTCAGCATGAGTAACAACGAACAATTCAGATTTGTCAGTCTCCTCGCTCTGGAGCTCGAGAACGGTGACATTGCATTGCCGTCGCTGCCGGACGTCGTGCTGAAAATACGCAAACTGCTCGAGGACGATTCCTGCAGCTTCGAGCAGGTCAGCCAGGCCATCAGCGTCGACCCCGTGCTGGTGTCGCGACTCGTCGTGTTTGCAAACTCCGCCTACTACAATCGCGCCAACATCAAAACCGAAACGCTGGAGGCTGCTATCGGCAGGCTTGGCCTCGAAGTTGTCCGCAATACGGCAATGTCGCTCACGATGAAGCAGCTTTACGCGTCGGAGAAGCACAGCCACGCGGAGAAGTATCTGCGAGCCGTGTGGGCCAAGGGTATGAAGCTGTCCTGCATGGCGTTTGCCGTAGCGCGCCGTTGCAGCAATCTGAACCACGAAACCGCATTTCTGTGCGGCCTCATGAACGAGGTGGGCAAGCTCTACATCATCACCAAAGCGGAGGAGTTCCCCGAGTTCATGGGTGACAAGCAGGGCTTCGAATCGGTGCTCGAGGAGTGGAATGCGCAGGTCTCCAAGAGCATCATCGAGTCCTGGGGATTCAGCGAGGAGATGGCCAAGTCGGCCGATCCGGAACACTACCTCGATCCGGATCCCGCAACCGAGCCGCAATTCATCGACATAGTAACGGTTGCCCGATACCTGCTCGACGCCCAGGAGGAGGGGCTCGACGCGCTGTTCGACGAAGACCCTTCGTTTGCACGCCTGGGCGTCGGCGCGGGCGACGTGCCGGACGTCATGGGCGAATACCGCGACAAGCTGACCAACATGCAGCAGTCGCTTTCCTGAACCTGCCGCGCACGTGATCTGCGCTGCAACAGGTCGCTAGTCCTGCGGTTGCTCCTGTTCGATCTGCAGGCGGCGCATACGTAGCGTCTCGCTCTCCCGGTTGAACATGTGCTGGATCAGCGTTTCGCGCATGGCGGGCTGCATGGCATGAAACTCGACGGCCACGCCGTGCGGCAGCGGTGATTCGCTGCCGGAGGGTGATTCGGCGTCCCGAATCACCGTGCAAAACGTCTCTATGAAGCGGTTGTCGGTTTCGAAGAGCATCCGCAAGTGCAGTTTGCTGCCGACGGCAATCGGTTTTTCGACGCCAAACGACATGCCGTCGGCACCAATTTCGCAGCTTTGCGGCGGATCCTGTGTGAGGGCCGTCCGTGTCCGCCTGAGGGAGGGCAGCTGTTCGATCGCAAGGTTGATCTTGTCGTTCAGGATGACGAGACAGCGGCCGACCTTTTCGTGCTCCGCACCGAGCATGTACATCGCTTCGGAGAGCCGAGCCTCGAGATCGGCCAGTCGAGAGGGTGCGCCGTCGTCGATGCCCATGCGTAGCTTGCGCCGCTCCAGCCCCTCGGCGAACTCCTCTTCGGTCAGCGTTTCATGCTTGAGGAATATGGTCTCGCAGATGCGAAACGAGCGCCTGTTTTCCTTGTCACTCATGGTGTGTTTCCTTCCAGCTGATCGAGTGCCCGCACGAGGTTGTTCTGGTCGTCGATACTCATTTGCCGGATTCTGTCGATCTCATTGCCGCGTACGATCGTAATGTCGACCCGACGGTTCTTTGCGCGGCCTTCGGCGGTGTCGTTGTCGGCGCGCGGCTGCGTGTCGGCATGCCCTGTCACGGTCACTTTTTCGGCGTCGATCGTCGAGACCTCCAGCAGTTCGTGCGCAACCGATACGGCGCGCGACGTGGACAGGTCCCAGTTCGAGCGAAACCGGCTGTTGGATATCGGTATGTTGTCGGTATGTCCCGAGATCGTTACGTCGCCGCTGGCGTTGTCGATCAGGCCGCTGATCTTGGTCAGCACCGGCATGAATTCGGAGCGGACGTCCGCGTAGCCCGAATCGAACGACGCCTTTTCCATGATGTGAACGATGACCCGCATGCCCTCGGTCTGAATCGAAACGCTGCCCGCCTCGATTTCCTCCCGCAAGGCAATCCGCAGGCGGCGCGCGTGATCCCGGGTTTCCTTGATTTCCTTGATTTCGCGATCGAGCGCGTCCAGCGTGTTGCGGTTGGAGTCGATCGTAAACTGCCGCACCGTGTTGATCGCGGTAGGCTCCGGTTTGCCCGGGCTGAACTCCTGCGCAATGATGCTGGTTCCTTTCGGAATGGTCTTGACCTCGACCTCCGACTGCACGCCAAACGCTTCCTTCATGGAGCCCGACAGCTGCTTGAACTTGGCGACGTCCATTTCGGAAAACGCCAGCAACAACACGAAGAAGCACATCAAGAGCGTCATGAGATCGGCAAAGGTCATTACCCACGCGGGTACACCCTTCTTTTCCTTCTTTTCCGCTGCGGCTTCCACTGGTCGACGGCGAAGCTAAGCCTCTTCGCCGTCCTCCTCTTTGCGTTTGGAGCGGGGCAGGTAAGCCTCCAGCATGTTTTCGATGACTCGCGGGTTCTGACCGCTCTGGATACTGAGGAGCGCATCGATGATCAGCGACTTGCGGGTGTTTTCCTCGCGGCTGCGCAGCGCCAGTTTGTCGGCAATCGGCAGGGCAAACATGTTCGCGAGGATTGCGCCGTAGAGGGTCGTCAGCAGAGCGACAGCCATTGCCGGGCCAATCTGTTTCGGGTCGTCCATGTTGGAAAGCATCTGTACGAGACCAATGAGGGTCCCGATCATGCCCATTGCCGGCCCGACGTCGCCGATGGCCTTGAAGATGTCCTGGCCATCGCCGTGTCGTTTGAGCGTCTGATTGAGGTCCTTGATGAGCATTGCGCGCACGGTCTCGGCCGGGTGGCCGTCGATCAGCAGCCCAAGTCCCTCTTTCATGAAATCGTCGGCGATTTCCTTGTCTTCCAGCGCAAGGAGTCCGCCCTGACGAGCCGTTTTTGCAAGGTCGACAGCTTCTTCTATGAGCGCTTCGGGTTGCGTCGGTTTGTAGAGGAATGCTTTGACGGCGATCGCCGCGGCCCCCAGGAATTGGCCGAGACTGAATTTCATCATCGTAACGAGCACGGTTCCGCCCAATACGACGAGCAGCGACGGTACGTTGACGAAAGTGCCGGCCGAACCCCCCAGCACGATAGCCGCCATGACAATACCGAACGCACCTATCAGTCCGATAAGGGTAGCCAGATCCAAAGTGCGCTCCTCCGTAATGCTCTGAGGCGATCCTCGCCTCACTTATAGATATCGGCAGTTGAAGGTCTGTCTTTAACGTCGGAACAAGCCGGTGGTTTCGGAGCGCCGCTCGCGCCGGGAGTGCGCGTCCGGCCGCCACTCGGGAACGGTGCGCGAGCCGGAACCTCTTGTCGGAACCACCAAGCTAGTCTTCTTCGAGATCCTCAAAAGAGAGGAACGCGGCCTGATTGCGGCCGTTTCTCTTCGCCTGGTACAGCGCCTTGTCCGCGCGATGCATCAGCGATTTGACGGTATCGTTCGAGTGAATCTCGGTGTAGCCAACCGAGCAGGAAACCCGTGTGTCCTCGGACGCATAGGGAATACATATTTCGGTTACGGACTTGAGGAAGCGCTCGAGCAGGCCGACACAGTTGTCCGCTGTCGTGTCGTTCAGGATTACGGCGAATTCGTCGCCGCCGAAACGGGCCACGAGGTCGCTCTTGCGAATGAACGATCTCGCCAGGGCTTCGCCAATGCCGCGCAACACTTCGTCGCCTGCGGCGTGGCCGAAGGTATCGTTGATTTCCTTGAACTTGTCGATGTCGATCATCATGACCGTCACGGGCTGGTTCAGGATGAAGTGCATGTTGAGGCTCTGACTGATTGCAGAGTCGAAAGCCCCGCGATTGTAGGCGTCGGTCAGTGCGTCGCGTTTCATTTCCTCGCGCGCGGCGACCAGGTCCTGGCGCAGGCTCGACATACGATTGTTCAGCTCGTCGAGTTCGCGCTCGTAAGCCTTGCGCTGCTCGTCGAAGGTGTCGGTGACGTTTCGTATGCTTTGGGTCAGCGCCTTGCGGATCTCGGGCAGCACGCCGGTGCCGACCGCGTCTTCGATCGTATTCAGGCTGCGCTTGACCGATACCTCCGTATCGTGGTCGCGTTCGCCGATGTTTCGGAGGCCCGAAACGAGGTCCTCGACGACGCCGCGATAGTCGTGCAGCCGTTCCGTGACAAACTCGTTTTCCGCTTTCCGCCGATCGGCGAAGAAACGGCGAACGCGCGCCCATTCGCGGCTGCCGTCCGGAGATGCAGGGATATCGAACGACGGTACGCCGGCACCATTCTCGACGTGTGCGGCAAACTCTGAGCACATCTCCGGAAAAATGCTGGCGTCTATATCGTTCTCGAGCGGGAAGGACTCCTTGCCCATGACCTGCAGGACGTTGCTCAGTGTATCGAGCGCTCCGTCCGCAATGGCGGTTGCTGAGTTTGATTCCGATTTACTGGCTTTCGGGTTCTTACCTTGATTGGTGCCATTACCCATGATTTTTGCAACAAGTGACATGTATATCTTTCCGCGTGGATCTGCTCACGGTGCCCTCTGCCGAGGCGAGGACTGTTCTCAGGGGAGGTTATCGGCGACAAACGTTGGAACTTTAGGCGGTCCGGGGCCTTTGGCCGCTCCGTACTGCCAGGGTTTCAGCGCTTGCTACGGCCGAAAATAGAGCATAAGGACCATATTTGGATGGTCTGTTTTGACGGTTTGGTGGCCTCGAGGGCAAAAACTATATTGCTATCAAGGAAGAAGGAGCGCTGCGGCCGGGCGACTGGAAGGCCGCGGAGCGGTTTCTCGGGAGCAAAAATGATACTTGTCGTCGAGCGCGAGATGGCTGTGGCGAGCCGCCTCAAGGCCATGATCGAGTTTTTTGATTCTCCGCGGGTCGTGATGGCACAGCCGGACACGTGGCGTCGCGAAATCGATCGGGACTCTGCCTCGGGCCGGCGGCTCGATGCCGTGTTTCTGGGCACGGACCTCGAGGACAGCGAGATCGACGAACTGATGGAGGCGGTCGGGCAGATAGACCCGAACGTATCCATCGTGCTGATGGACGAGGGCGAACTGCCTTGAGCGTAACCGGATTGAGAGATCGTTTCCCGTGGGCGCGGGTGCACCGCCTGGCCTCACCGGTCAGCTTCGACATGTTGAGCGCCGTGCTGGAGGAAATTGCCGCTGCGCGAACGACGACCCGCAGGGATTCGAGGCTTACGGAGTCGAGCCGGCTCATTGGGGCCAGTGCCGATATCCGGTTGATCTGCGGGCTGATCGACAAGGTGGCGCCGTCGCCGGCAACGGTGCTCGTGACCGGGGAATCCGGTACCGGCAAGGAAGTCATTGCCCGTCGAATCCATGAACTATCGGGCCGGAAAGGACCGTTCGTGGCCGTGAACTGCGGCGCAATCCCGGACAACCTTCTGGAAAGCGAACTGTTCGGCCACGAAAAGGGTGCATTTACGGGCGCCGACAAAGCGAGGCCCGGTCGCTTCGAGCAGGCCAGCGGCGGCACTTTTTTTCTCGACGAAATTGGTGACATGCCCTCGGTCATGCAGGTCAAACTGCTACGGGTGCTCGAGGAGAGAGTTGTGGAGCGGGTAGGCGGCAACCGCAGCATTCCCGTCGACATACGGCTCGTGGCGGCAACACATCGCGATTTGCCTGCCCGCATCGAATCCGGTGAGTTTCGTGAGGATCTTTACTACCGTTTGAGCGTTTTCCCGATCGACGTTCCGCCGTTGCGCGAGCGGCCGGATGACGTGCTGCCGCTGATCAACGAGTTCAGCCGCCGGCTGCGGGAGGCGGGGCTCGGCAGCCTGAATTTCACGGCGCCGGCCATCGAGTCGCTGGAGCAGTACAGCTGGCCCGGCAACGTACGCGAACTCGTCAATCTGATCGAGAGACTGGCAGTGACGAACCCTAACGGCGTGGTCGATCGAGCCGATCTGCCGGGATCGATTGCGGAGGCTGCCGGCGCTGATGAAGACCCCGGCGTACAGGTCGTCGACGCGGCGCTTGGGATGCGTGCCGGCGACATGGCCGTGAATCTGCCGGCCGGCGGCATAGACTTGAAGCGCTACCTGGCGAACATCGAGAAACGACTGATCGACAAGGCATTGCGGGAGTCGGACGGCGTCGTGCAGCACGCGGCCAAGAAACTCGGCATGGGGCGGACGACCCTGGTCGAGAAAATCCGCCGAATGCAGGAAGCCAGCGAAACACACTAGGTCCTGATTGCGGGCACCCGCTCGCGGTGCGCGGACTTCGAAACGCAGCGGTTGCCGAGACCGCTTCCCCAGGGGCATCCCGGATACCCATTTCCTGACTGCACGGCGCGCAGATCCGCGTCGGCGCTTCGCCGATCGTGCCGCGGACGGCGCCGGCTGCAAGCTAAAGAATTTTGCGCCGAGGGCGACAACCGGGGTATCGGCGGACAGTTTTGAGCTGCCCGTCTTCGCGAAATTCAACACAAGGTTTATCCATGCTCGACGCTCCCGCCCCATTGCTGTCCCCGGGCCCTGACGGCTACGCGAAGTCGCCTTTTTTACGGCGAACGCCGCGCTTGCTCGGGGGGCGGGTCACGGTTGCGATTACGGCGGCGCTGTTGCTGTCGGGTTGCGCCGGACCACTGACCGTCGGCTTGTCGAGCGGGCATGTCGTCGACGAACCCGAGGCGTTGTCTCCGTCGCCCGAGCCGGTGCCTCCCGCACCCGAGGTGCCCGTGCCCAGCGCGCCGGAGCCCGTGGCGACCTACACGGTTGTCGTCAAACAGGTGCCGGTTGTCGATCTGCTGTTTTCCCTTGCGAGAGATGCAGGGCTGGACCTGGATCTCGACGCAGACACGAGCGCTGTCGTGACAATCAACGCGGTCGAACGGCCGTTGCCGGAAATCCTGACGCGGATAACATCACAGGCCGGGCTGCGATACCGCATGCGGGGCAATAGCCTGCTCGTCGAGGAAGACGAGCCGTACTGGAAAAACTACAGCGTCGACTACGTCAACATCAGCCGAAACAGCGAGGGTGAGGTGGGTGTTGCGACGCAGATAGCAACGACCGGAGGGACGGTCGGAGAAGAGCAAGGCGGCCAGCAGGGCGATCAAAACGGCAACCTTTCGAAGACCACGGTTCGCAACAGGTCCGAAAACGACTTCTGGGCCGCGCTGGAACAGGGCCTGCTTGCGGCGGTTGCCGATATGAGCGGTAACGCCGAGGAAGATTCCGCCGTGGCACAGGATCCCGTCATCATCAACGCGATGGCCGGAATTGTCACTGTTTACGGCAACCAGCACGAGCACCTGCAGGTCAGCCGCTACCTCGACAGGTTGATGGCGAACTCTCGGCGCCAGGTACTCATCGAAATGACGATCGTCGAAGTCGAACTCAGCGATAACTATCAGGCAGGCGTCGACTGGTCGAGGCTCGTAGCGGAAGGCAGCGACGGCCTCAGCATACGTTCGCAGCTCCTGGGCCCCAACCTCAGCACGCCGCCGGCTTTTGCAATCGACTATACCGACACCGACTCTTCGGGTGACGTGCTGCAGACATCGGTTCGCCTGCTGCAACAGTTCGGCGACACACGGGTGCTGTCGAGTCCGAAGATAATGGCGCTCAACAATCAGACGGCCATACTCAAGGTCGTCAACGAGACGGTGTATTTCAACATCGAACTCGATATCCGGGATGCTACCGCGGATATCCCTGAGCGACGTACCTTCACGACCGAGATCAACACCGTACCGGTTGGGCTGGTCATGAGCGTAACGCCGCAGATCAGCAACAATGGTTACGTCAGCCTCAACATCCGCCCAACCATCAGCAGGATTACGGGTTTTGCCGTCGACCCTGCGCCGCGGCTCGCCGGTGTCGAGTTCGACAACCTGATCCCCCAGATACAGGTGCGCGAGATCGAATCCCTGTTGCAGGTGCTGGACGGCAAGACAATCGTCCTGGGCGGTCTGATGCAGAACGAACAGGAGAGCAAAAAGGACGGCGTTCCGGGCCTCTCGCGGCTTCCGGGCGTGGGCAGGCTGTTCAGCTATAACCGCGACGACCTCGTGAAGACTGAACTCGTGATCTTCCTTAAGCCCACGATCGTCGAGGGTGCGACGTCGCCCGCCGGCGCGCCGCGCCTGTCCGACTACTACGACATCTCCGACGCCAGCGGGACCGTCAGCAACGTAGATTATCGCTAGGAGTCGCCGTGAAGAGTCCGCTGGTCGACGCACTGAGACAACTCGAAGACGGCGATGACAAAAGCCGCCTTTCCGAATCCGGCGCAACCGCGGGTGGGGACACTCCGCGGCTCGAACTCGAGGACAATGCCCGCCAGGACAATTCGAACGACGCTAATGATGCCAGCGAGGCCGGAACAGCAGCAGACGATGGCAACGTGGGCCTGGATCGCACGCTGGAACTGGCGCTGCAGCCGGACGTCAGCGCAACCACCGTTCGTGTTGATGACTCGAGTCCGCTGGGCAACACCTTCGTATCCACTGTAGCTGCCAACGAGGGCGCCGGTACGGCTGCCCACCGACGCGTTGCGCCGTCTCTGCTCAGCGAGCAGACGCCGGAGCGGAAGGGGTTCAGCGCTGACACGCCCCGTCTTCAACGGGTGGCTCGCTACACCCCAGTGTTGTGTTTGCTGGTCGGACTTTGTGCGACGGCCACTTACCTTGCCTACGCGCACATGCTTAGCGTAAAGACAAGCCTTGGCGTGCTGCCGGGTTCGTCAGAGATGCGGACAAGCACGGAGGCGGCCAGCCCCGGCCACGCCTTCAAGCTGCCGATCGGCGCGGTCGATTCCGTGCAAGCGCGGAGCGCTGACCGCACGCCCGGCGTCGTGGTGGCGGACGGCAGCCCGGGGGATGCACAACCAGCCGACCGCTTGGCTGCGGGAACGACTGCAGCGCGTGCCGTTACCGTCCAGCCAGACCCGGGGTTTGCGATTGCAAAGAGGGCCTATGCTGCGTGGCTCGACGGCGACGTCGTGAAGGCCGAAAGCCTGTATCGGGACGCGCTAGGCGTATCGCCGCACCAGCCCGATGCCCTGCTGGGTCTGGCTGCCGTGTTATCGAGGCAGGGGCGTGCTGAAGAGGCAAAAGACCTGTACCTGACCCTCGTGTCCGTGGACCCCGGTCATCCGGCGGCCGCGGATGCGCTGCTGTCGACAGTGGCTGCCGGCGCGCTGGGCGCGGAAGAACTCGTTGCGCTGAGCGAGCGGTATCCCCGTTCTCCGGAGCTCAGTTTTGCGCTTGGCCGGCGCCTGGCGGCCATGGGGTATTGGCCCGAGGCACGCCTCCTGTTCGAGGCGGCGCTCGACCAGGCGCCGCAGCGCGCGGAGTACGCGTTCAACGCGGCCGTTGCTTACGATCGCGTCGGCCGATACCCACAGGCTGCCGGCTTCTATGCCCGGGCACTCGAACTCGACACGCAGGGCTCTGCCCTGTACAGGGCCGAAGCATCACGACGCCTGACCGAGCTTTCGGCAATCACGGGGCAAATGCCATGACGACCGTAACGTTGCGCACGCTGACAAGCACCGAGCAGAGCCTGCCGCTTGGCGAGCGGCTCATACGGGCAGGGCTCATTACCGACGACCAGCTCCAGGTGGCGCTGACCGAACAGGCCAGAAGCGACGAGCCGCTGGGCAGGATTCTCGTCAAGCTCGGTCTGATCTCGGAGGGCATGTTACGCGATACCCTCGGTGAATCGCTGGGTCACGATGCGATCGATTTGTCGTCCGTAATACCGGATCCCGACGCGCTGCAAATGGTGCCGAAGAACATTGCGCGCCGTTACAGCATGCTGCCGATCAATTTCGACAAGAACGAGAAAGTACTGACCCTGGCGATGGCCGATACCTACAACGTCGTCGCAATGGACCAGGTGGCGGCCCTGCTCGGCAGCGGCGTCGGTATCGAGACCCTGGTGGCCGGTGAAGCGGAGATCGAATCGGCGATCGAACAGTTCTACGAATTCGAGCTGTCGATACAGGGGATCCTGCGCGAAATCGATACCGGCGAGGTGGATCAGCTCAACCTGGCCGTCGAGAATGAGGAGTACAACCATCCGCTCGTGCGGCTGGTCGACGCAATCCTCGCGGACGCCGTGAAACGCGACGCGTCGGATATCCACCTCGAGCCCGAAGCCGGTTTCCTGCGCGTTCGCTATCGCGTGGACGGCGTGTTGCGACAGGTCATGGCGCTGCATCGGAGTTACTGGCCCGGCATGGTCGTGCGCCTCAAGGTCATGGCGCGAATGAACATTGCGGAGACCCGTGCGCCGCAGGACGGCAGGATTTCGCTGACGCTTGCGGGCCGCTCGATCGACTTTCGCGTGGCTTGCCAGCAGACGACACACGGCGAGAACTTCGTGCTTCGCGTGCTCGATCGAAAGAAGGGGATTGTGCCGCTCGAAAAACTGAATCTCGTCAAGGACACCCTGAGTACCCTGCAAGTGATGATGGCGCGGCCCGAAGGCCTCATCCTGGTGACGGGTCCGACCGGCAGCGGCAAGACGACGACCCTGTATTCGATGCTGAATTATCGCAACGACGAGTCCGTCAACATCATGACGCTCGAGGATCCGGTCGAATACCCGATGAGCATGATTCGGCAAACGTCGCTCAATGAGGCGGCGAAACTGGATTTTGCCAACGGTATCCGGTCGATGATGCGGCAGGATCCGGACATCATACTGGTCGGCGAGATCCGCGACGAAGACACGGCCGAAATGGCGTTTCGCGCCGCAATGACCGGCCATCAGGTGTTCTCGACCCTGCACACGAACTCGGCGTTGGGTGCCATCCCGCGGCTCATCGACATTGGCGTCAAGCCACACATCATGGCGGGTAACATCATTGGCATTGTCGCTCAACGCCTCGTGCGCAAGCTGTGCAGACACTGCAAGCAGGCGTACGCGCCTGACGAAACCGAGCGGCGGCTGCTCGGCATCGATAGTGCCAAACCGATATTGCTGTACCGCGACCAGGGCTGCGAGGCCTGCAACTTCCTCGGCTACAAAGGCCGTGTCGCCGTCGTGGAGGTGTTGAAGATGAATCGCGAGCTCGACGAGCTCATTGCTCGCGGCGCCACCCGCCAGCAGCTCAACGAAGCCGCGTGCGAAACAGGCTATCGGGATCTCGCGGAAGACGGCACCCGGCACGTCCTGTCGGGGACAACGAGCCTTTCCGAAATCTCGCGCGTTGTCGACCTGACGGCGAGGGTGGGGTAAGCGCATGCCGAGCTTCAGCTATCGCGCGGTCGATGCCGCCGGCAATATTGTTCGCGGTGACCTCGAGGCGGCGAGCGAGCGTGCGCTCGAGACCCAGCTTCGACAGTCGGGAGCCGAGCTGTTGCGCGCAGTCGAGTGCAGCGGCAAACGCTTCAGGCGCCACGGCCGGCTGCACCGCAAGGATCTGATCGGCTTCTGCTTTCACATGGAGCAAATGACCCGGGCCGGCTTGCCGATTCTCGATGCGCTGTCCGATCTCCGCGACAGCACGGAGCACCCGATGTTCAGGGAGGTCCTCGCGAGTCTGATCGGGTCCGTGGAGACCGGGCATACGCTGTCGCAGGCACTGGCGGAATTCCCGGCCATTTTCGACGACGTATTCGTCAGCCTCGTGGCCGTCGGCGAGGAGTCCGGAGAATTGTCCGAGGTTCTGCTGAGGCTCACCGAATCGCTGAAGTGGCAGGACGAACTCGTGTCCAAGGCCAAGACCCTGATCATCTATCCCGCGTTTGTCGGCACCGTCGTGCTCGGTGTCATGCTGTTCATGATGCTGTATGTCGTTCCGCAAATGGTCGACTTCATGCGTGAGATGGGCGAGAGCCTGCCGCTGCATACGCGGGCGCTGATTGCTTTCTCGGGGTTCCTGACCGCGCACTGGTGGTGGGTGCTGCCTGCACTGCCTATGCCGTTTGTGCTGTTGAAGATCGGTGCAGCGAGAAGCCCGGCGATTCGCTACCGCGTGGACGACTGGAAGCTGCGTGTCTGGCTCGTGGGGCCGATACTCAAGAAGCTGACCCTCAGCCGGTTCGCAAGCTACTTTGCGCTCTGCTACGGCGCCGGCCTCAACGTCATCGCTTCGCTCAGGATCAGCGAAGACGTTGCGGGCAACGCCGTCATTCGCAAAGGCATCGCCGATATCGGCAAGGCGATAGCGGACGGCCATTCGCTGAGCGACTGCATAGAGCGCACCCAGCTGTTTCCGCCGCTCGTCGTCAGGATGGTGCGCATGGGGGAATCCACGGGTCGCCTCGACGACTCGCTGCTGAAGGTGAGCTATTTCTACGACCGTGAAGTGAACGAAGCGATCGAACGGCTCAAGGCCATGATCGAACCGGCAATGACTGTCGTGCTTGGCGCCATTATGGGCTGGATCATGCTGTCCGTACTCGGCCCGATCTACGACACGATCAGCAACATGGGAATCTGAAGATGGGCGGGCAACGGATTTTTTATGTGACTCAGGATTCCCTGACGGTGTTCGGCACCCGAGGGTTCGGGTCGGAGCATCATTTTGCGGACAACAACGAAGGGCTCGACGCGTTCGATACCTACCTCGCCGAACACCCGGAGCAGCCCAGTGCCGTGCTGCTCGACGTTATCGAAGAGGTGTTCGTGGCGGACTCGATACCGAAGCTGACCGGGGGTGACAGACGCGCGCTGCTGGCGCGTCGCGCCGAGCGCAAGTTTCCGAGGACACCGTTTCGGATGTCGACTTTTGCCGGCAGGAAAGGTCCGTCCGGAGGCGAAGACACTGCCGTGCACAGTGCGGTGTCCAATCACGAGTTGCTCGAATGCTGGCTGCAATTGATTGCTCGTCACAAGGTGCCGCTGCGGGGCATTTATTCGGTGCCGCTACTCGCTGCCGAGATGCTGCCGCGACTTCGTAAATTCAAAGGGCCCGTGCTGTTTCTGACTCACCACCAGGGTGACAAGCTGCGGCAGGTCTTTCTGCGCGACGGTTGTGTGCTGAGCGCACGCCTGTCTCAGTGCCCGGGCGTCGAATCCGACGAGCACGTGCAGATCGTGAATCAGGAAATCGACCGCAGCCGGCGCTATCTCGAGCGGTCCAGATTACTCGGCAGCATGGAAGAGCTGCCCGTATGCATCGTATCGTCCACGGCAAGGGCCCGTGCAATATCTGAGGCACGACTGGACGACGTGCCGGTCAGCTTTCACGTGGTCAGCTATCGCGTGGCCGCGGTCAGGTTGGGGCTACCCGAGGAACTCGACGTCGAACACCTCGAAGCACTGTACATTGCGGAGCTCAGACGCCGGTTGCCACGGCACAACTACGCGACGTCCGGCGAGGATCGTTACTGGCGCCTGCACCGGCTGCGGCAGTCGGTGATCGGCGGTGCCATGGCCGCAAGCCTGGTGTGTTCGGTGCTCGCGGGTGGCTACGCCGGCAGCGCATTGCGGCTTGCCGACGATTCCGCGGCCATCGAAAAACAGGTGGCGCAGCTTACGTCGACGCTCCGCCAGGACAACGAACTGTATTCGCCAATACACGCCGGCTCACATGAGATGAAGCTGGCCGTCGATACCGGCGACTACATTCTCGCCAACCGCGTGCCGGCCCCCTGGGTGTTGATCGAGCTGAGCCGCGTTCTGGAAAGCCATCCCGACGTACGCATCGCCACGATGAGCTGGTCCACCGCCGAACCCGTCAGCGGGCAACCGACGGGCCAAAGAACGCCGGTGCAGTCGGTTCCGGTTGCGCCGGTGTCCCGGGTCGAAGCGCGGCTGGGCGCAGTGCTGGAAGGGCACGATGCCGATCTGAGAGAGGGTTTCCGGCGCATCGAGATGCTGGCGGAGGCATTCAGGCGGGACAGCCGGTTCAACGAGGTTGCCGTGCTCGAGTATCCGATCGACGCAAGTCCAAGCGCTGCCGTTTCGGGGGAAATTGGTGCAACGACCGGCGAGGAGGGCTTGCGCTTCGAGCTCAGGCTCACGTACGTCCCGCCCTCGGCGGCAGGCGGATCGGCCACGATGGAGGCAGGCAATGGCACAGCATGATCGCGACTGGCGCTTTGCATTGCATCGCACGGGCATTCCGCTCGCGACGATGCTGCTGTCCATTGCGGCTCTGTCCGCCGCGTTCTTTTTCCACGCACAGCAGCGGGTGATCAACGACGCGCTGACAACCGACCAGTCGTCGGTGCAAGAGGACTACGACGAACTCGTGCTTCGGCGCCGCTACGTGGATCGTTATCATGAGCGGTACCGCCAGTTCCACACGCTGGGGTTCGTAGGCCAGGAAAGCCGGCTCGAGTGGATTCACGCGTTGCGCGTTGCCACCGAGGATCTGACCCTGCCGCGGCTTTCCTACGCGATTGCGCCACAGCTCGACGTGATTGCGCCCGTGCAGGCGGTACTGGCGGGTGAGGACATTGCGATCAACGTGAGTCGCCTGGAACTGGAAATGGGGCTCGTGCACGAACTGGACCTGTTGCGTTTTATTGACGGCCTCGAGCGCTCCGCGCCGGGCCTGATGCGAGTGCAGGGCTGCCGGCTGGACTGGCAGCAGCCGTCCGGCGCGGCGCTCAAAGTCGAAGCAAACCTGCAGGCGGGCTGCAGCCTGGAGATATTCAGCGTGATCACTTCGGACGTGGAACAGCAGGTGGCACAACGATGAGGTACTTGCTGCTGCTATGGCCCGCCGCCGTTGCGCTGGCGGACGAACCTTCCGCCGAAACGCGGAGCGATGATGCCCGGCCGCCCTACGAAGCGTTCGATGCAACAAGCCCTGCAACAACCCACGAAACGATTTACGAAACGATCGACGAGGCGTACATCGGTCGCGTGTTTCTGAGCCGCGAGGAACGTCGCCGGTTGGACGAGGCGCGAGCGCAGCCGGTCGGCGGCAGCGGCGAGGACAAGGGCGTCGCCGTAGAATCCCCGAGGCGGGACACAGGCGCCGCCGGTTTCATTCGCGTACCGGGCAAAGCGCCGCAGGTATTTCGCCGCGGCCGTTTTGTCCCGGCCGATTTGTCTTCGACCGCCGGGCAACGGCACGTGGACCGCCGCGCCGGCATTGTCATCGAGCGCCACGAGGCTGTAGACGCCGCTGAACGCGACGAGACGACCGAGGCGCGCGGGCCGTGATCGCTTCACGCCGGACAGCCCAGAACGGTGCTGCGCTGCTGCTCGTCATGCTCGTTATCCTCGCGGCGAGCAGCGCGATCCTGGTGACTCGATTCAGCTCGGCCCAGTTCGAGGCACATCGTGCCTCGGCAACGGCTGACATGCTCTCCGAGGCGCGCGCCGCGCTGCTGGCGTACGCGGCTGCCGAACCCGAACTCGTTGCGGGAGCGCCCGTGCGCCTGCCGTGCCCGGACCTGGACGGCACCGGCGGTTTTGCACCCGGAGAGGCACACACGAGCGCGTGCGGTGCCGTCGGCGAAAGCATGTTGGGGCGCCTGCCGTGGCGAACACTCGGGCTTGCGAGGCTCAAAGACGCGTCGGCCGCTTGTCTCTGGTACGCCGTGTCGGGTGATTTCAAATCTGCGGGCGCGTCCAGCGCCGAGCTGTTGAACCCGGATACGGCTGGCGATTTTCGCGTATTCGACGCGGCTGACGGCAGCCTGCTGGCCGGGGCGACGGCCGCCAGCCGACCCGTGGCTCTGCTGATCGCGGCGGGTGCGCCGCTTTCCGGACAGCGGCGGCTGTCCGCCGGAGACGGCGGCTGCGGCAGTACCGATGATGCCGCGCAATTTCTCGACGCTGTGGCTGCGCTCGGCATCGACAACGCGGCGCTGAGCGGCGTGCCCGACACGCTGCAGGATTTTGTGTCCGGGCGTGGCGCCGATTCCGGCATCAGCGATCGCCTGCTGTTGATTCGGCGCTCCGAGCTTGCCGACATCGTCAACCGCCGCGACGACTATCAGAGCAGGCGCGAGGCGCTTGGCCTTGCCGTGACCGCCTGCCTTGCAGACTGGGGGAAGCACAACGGCGGTGGCGCAAACGATCGTCGCCTGCCCTGGCCAGCGCCGCTGACTCTGCCGGATTATCGCGCGGACAGCGGTTACGACGACACTGGCAGCACCGATCTCGCGGGGCGGCTGCCCGATCGTGTCGATGACAGCGCGGCGGCAAGCGGCAATGGCCTCAGCGACGTGTTGAGCGCCTGCGACGGCACGGCCGTGCCGGCGTGGACGCCCGCCATGCAAACGCAATGGCAGCATTGGAAAGACCATTTCTTCTACGTCGTTGCCGAATCGCACGCGCCCGGCGCCACGGTTCCTTCCACGTGCAGCAACTGTCTGACAGTCAACGGCGCGGCCCAATACGCCGCTGTCGTGCTGTTTGCCGGGCCCGTGCTCTCTGCCCAGGCACGAACCGCGCCGCCGCACGACGTCGACAGCAAACGCGATGTCGGCAACTATCTCGAGGGGCGTAACGCGCTGGCGTTTCCGTATGTGAGCGGCACACGAGATCTCGAAAGCGGTGCATCGACGCCGGCGTTCAACGACCTCCTGTTTTGTGTCGACACGAACCTCAACGTAGCACGCTGCTAGCAGGCGCGAAGGAATGACGGTCATGTGCAACGGAACAGCAGCCGGTCGGCAAGCGGGTTTTTCGCTCGTCGAACTTGCGGTTGTGATACTCATCATGGGGCTGTTGCTCGGGGGCATCGCCTTGCCGTTGTCTCAACAACGGGACAATGCCCGTTTCGGTTCCGCGGAAACCCAGCTCGAAGACGTTCGCGACGCGCTCGAGGCGTACTGGCTCGTCAACGGTGAGTTGCCTTGTCCGGCGACACCCGGCAGTAACGGCACGGCGTCGGTCAGCGGCGGCGGCTGTACCCGCCAGCACGGGTTTGTGCCTGCCACGACACTCGGTCTGCGCGGCAGTCGCAACAGCGACAATCTTCTGCTGGATCCCTGGGGTTCGGCGTTCCGCTACAGCGTCTCGGCGAGCGACGCCAACACCAACGGCGTCTGGGATTTCCTGAGCGACACGGAGGTCGCGACGGTTACGCTGGCCGGGCTTGCGCCCGAGCTGACGGTCTGCAGCAGCGCCGCCGGCGCCAGCGCTTCGGCCTGCGGCAGCAGCGGCGACACGGTGGCGACCGCGGTGCCGTTCGTCGTGTACTCGCTGGGCAAAGACTGGGCCTCTTTTTCGTCAGCGGACCAGGTGGAAAACACCGGGGCGACGGTTGCCGGCGGCCCGAGCGGTATTCGCTATGCGGTGTCCGGCAACGACGTGTTTGTCATGCGCGGACGGAGTGCAATGGCCGGCGCGGAATACGACGACCTCGTGACGTGGTTACCTGCGCTGGTGCTGTACAAGGCGTCGATAGACGGCGGCCATATCCCATAAGTGCATGTTTTGCATGCGGTTTATTTCTCGAGTTCGTCTAAAGTATTTGGCGCAGGCGCCGATAGCCAGAGTAACGCGGGGCGCTTGAGTCTCGCCAACGGCAACAACGGCTCTCGCGAGCCGCGAATCGAGAGGAATTCCTGTGAACATTGAACGCTTAAGTCAGCGCCGGCAGCGCGGTTTTACGTTAGTCGAAATTGCGATTGTGCTGGTTATTGTGGGGCTCCTGATTGGCGGAGTCCTGAAAGGCCGCGAGATGATCACGAACGCCAAGATCAAGCGTATAGAGAACGACTTTGCCGGAGTGTCGGCCGCACTGTATGCCTATCAGGATCGCTACGGCGTCCTGCCCGGAGACGACCCGGCCGCATCGACACGCTTCCCGGGAACCTGGCGGAGTTCCGACAACGGCAACGGCAACGGCAACATCAACGGCGGCTGGAGCAGCCGCAACAACAGCGCCGAATCCCGGAAAATCTGGAAGCACCTGCGCGGAGCCGGTCTGATCTCAGGCCCCGTCGACAACACCGCGGCCTCGTACCAGCAGCCGACCAACGCGTTCGGTGGGCTGACCGGTATCGATCTCGATCTCTACAACATGGGCGGACACAACATCGTGTTCGGCGAGATTCCGGGTGATATTGCCATCATCCTCGAGTCGCGCGGTGACGACAGCGTGCCGAACAGCGGCAGCATCCAGGCGAGCGCCTCGGCGACGTCCTACGATGTCGATGCCCGCTACGACCTTGCCTTCCGCCAGTAGGCACCTGTAACAAACGGCACAGTGGCGGCGCGATCACCCGCCGCTGTTCTTCGCTCTCTCCATGAGCATCCTGCGAGCCCTGCCCTTGTGGCAGGGTTTCGTCTATTGGGGCAGGTCAGCCGCCGGATGCGGTCGCGCGCATCGATCCGGCGTGTAACGACCAGGCTTCGCGCACACCTTCGAGTGTCTCACCCGTGACCCTGAGCTTTGCAGGGGCGGGCTCGCTGTTGTCGGCCAGCTGAGAGGCCGCCGTGTCCCCATCGATGATGAGTTTCGCGGTGTAGACCACGTCGACGAGCGTAGCCGGAGCGGCCGGGTCGTGGCTGAGCTTCTCCTCGAGGTCGAAGGGTTCGACAATATCGTCAGCAAATCCCCAGGCGCGGACGATGGAGCTGCCCACGCTGGGATTCCACTGTTCGACAATATCGGCAAACGCATCAGCGTCCCCGAGCAGCCCGGGAAAGTCTCGCGCCTTGCTCAACAGATAGAGTTCACCGATGCCGTTGAACAGCCCGCACAGAAACGCGTTGTCCGCGTTCAGGTTGCCGCCGTTCTTGGCGACGACAAAACACATCGAGCCCAGGCTCAGGCTGTTTTCCCAGATCGTCTTGATGCCGTCTTTCATATCTTCGTGCTGCCCTGCGTTGAAGATTTGCTCGACGGCCAGCGTAATGGCCGTATTTCGCACGACCTCGAAACCGAGCCGGCTGATGGCGAGGTCGAGATCCAGTATTTCGATACCGGCGCGGTTGTGGAACGCAGAATTTGCCGCCATGAGCAGCCTTGCGACTAACACGGCATCCGTGCGCACGACACCCGCAAGGCGCTCCGACGTGCACCCCGGATCTTCGAGAGCGGCGCGGATGTTGACGACGACGTCCGGGAACGAGGGCAGTTCGATGTTTTTCGAGTTGAGATCCTGAGCAAGCTGCTCAAGGAAACGTGTTTGTTCTTCGGCAGACAAGCCAGTACCCCCTCAATCTGCGGCGCGCCTTCAGGACGCGCTGCTTGGAATCAGCGCAGCATGATACGAGCTAATTAGACTGATTCAAAGTGACGACGGTCAGGCAGGGGTAGCCGAAACGACGGGCCCGGGTCAGAGCGGCGGGTCGAGGGGAATCTCGCTTGCGGCTCCTACGCCGATTCCTGCTCGGCTCCGGCCGCGACAAATTCGTCGGGCGCGCGTGCCAGCACGGGTCCATACTGGTTCAGTACCTCGAGCGAGTGCAGGACGTTGTCGCGCTGATCTCCGCCGAGTTTCTTCAGGATGGTTTCGAGCGGTGTGGCTGAGAACATGGTGCTGTCGCCCACGTCGAGATCACCGGCTTCGAGCAACGCTTCGGTGCTCGGGCGGGTCAGGGCAATCACAATCGCCGGCGACCGTTTCTCGCAGAGCGCAATCGTTTTGAGCATCCGTCGCGACAAGAGAGTGTCGGCCGTGAAGTCGATGAAAACGAGTTCCGGGCGGTGTGCCGACAGCTCGAGCCGGCGGAGAGACGCGACGGTTTGATGGTTGGGTCTTTTGAGCCGCAGCTCGGCCTCGACGCCGGCTTGCCGGAGTCCAGCAGTCAGATAAGCCACCCGGTAACAGATGTCAGATACGAGGGTAATCAGCATGCGCTGAGTCGGCGGTTCACTTGCCATCACGTACTCCGTGCTTCGAGCGCCGTTATTGACCAAAAACGCGACTTTTTCGCTGCGCAGTCCGTCGTTTTTGCGCCCTTCATACCAATAAATGCAGTTCCCGTGCCACATTTGTTCGGTGTGAGCTAACTTGAAGGATTCTACATTAAGTTCAATAGCTTAGGTTTTGTTGCTGCTGTAACTCCATGTGTCTAATGATGACCACAGTCGCGAAATACCGACAAAGTCGCGAAATATCGTGACTTCCGAGACCGCGAGGTGATAAAAAACTCAGAAGCCGCTGATCGACAAAGAAAAAGCCTACACGTTTTGATGATCAACCTGCACCAAGGTAGAGCAAACGTCCGCTACGCGGAAACGGCTCGCCTCTGCGCCGGCGATCGCAATGCCTGATTCCCCGGCGCTCGTGGATATAGCGGATCTCGCCATTCACGTCGTGGATCTGGTCATTATCGGCGGCACGATCGCCATGCTGCTCTACTGCGTGGTTCGCGGCTTCCTCAAGTCCTCACGGTTTCCCAATACGGGACGTAACCTGCTGTTGCTCGGCCTGGCGTTGACCGTCACTACCCAGCTGGCCGAAGTACTCCTGGCTTTCCTGGCCTCGACCGACTTCGCCAAACCCCACTTTGTTGCGGCATCGCTGCCGGTAGGGCTTTCGTGGTTCTTGTCCCGCCTGGGCCTCGCGCTCATGAGCGTGGGCGCGTTCATTGCGATTCTGCAGCGGCGCAAGCTGGCGGAGTACATAGAAGAGTCGGACCTGATCGCGCAGGCAGCGCAGGACCGGCTGATCCAGAGCGAGGCAAGGTTCCGCCGCCTGGTCGACTCCACCAGCGATGCCGTTTTTTGCTACACCTACGAGCCCCCGGTGCCGGTTAGCATGCCGGTCGACGAGCAGCTACGCGCCATGTACGACGGCGTGCTGACCGAATGCAACCGCATGTTTGCCGAAGACCTGGGCTTTGCGAGTCCTTCCGAAGTGCTGGGCACGAGTTTTGGCGAGCACAATTCGTCGCAGGACATCGAGAGCTTCGCACGGTTCATCGAAGCGTTCATCAAGAACGACTACTCGCTGACGGACTACGATCTCGTGTTCCACACGAAAGGCGGCGAGGAGCGCGCGCTGCGGGTGACCCTGTCGGGCATCGTGAGCAACGGCCGACTGTTTCGAGTATGGGGTGCCGAGACGAACATCCTTGCATGGCGGCGCACCCAATCGGCGCTGTTGAGGAGGAGGGCGTGCCAGGAATTGCTCGCGCGGGTGTCCTCGAAACTCGTTACGACGCCAATGGAAGAGGCGGACAACCTCGTGACGGCTTCGCTCAAGGACGTCTGCGACTTCATTGGCGCCGACCGCGCCGTGCTCGCCTGGATCGACTGGGATACCGGCGTGGCAAGAATCGACTACGCGTTTACCACCACCGACATCAGGCTTCAGAAAGAACTCTCCATGCGCGAGTATCCGTTTATTGCGAAGCATCTGCTGGACAATCGGATCATCGTGATCAAGGACGTCGACGAGCCGCCGGCGGGTGCGAGGAAAGATTACGCCGGACTCAAGGAGCTGGGCGTCCGTTCGTTCGTATCGGTTCCGCTGGTTGTTGCCAATGAGGTCGTCGGTGCCGTGACGTTCGGCGATGGCAACACGAGATCCTTCTGGCAGGACGACGAGGTCATTGCCGATCTGCGTTTCTTCGCTGAACTGTTTGCCAACTACGTGCTGCGGATCCGCTCGCGCCAGGAACTCGACGAAGCGATGAACGGCCTGCGGCGTGCGACCGAACGTCTCGAAGCGGAAAACGTCTACCTGCGCAAAGAAGTGGATCTGAGCCACGGCTTCGACGAAATCATCGGCAACAGCGAGGCGATTCGGCGCTGCCTGCACCTGGTCGAGAAGGTGGCCGCGACCGAAACGCCCGTACTGGTACTCGGCGAAACCGGTACCGGCAAAGAGCTTATCGCCAGGGCCCTGCACGAGCGCAGCGCGCGTAGCGGACGGCCGCTCGTGAAAGTGAATTGCGCGGCCTTGCCCGCCAACCTGATCGAATCGGAGCTGTTCGGCTACGAGAAGGGCGCGTTTACGGGGGCGGAATCCTCGAAACGGGGCCGCTTCGACCTGGCCGACGGTAGCACGCTGTTTCTCGACGAAATCGGCGAGATCCCGGTCGAACTGCAGCCAAAGCTGCTGCGCGTGCTGCAGGAAGGCGAGTTCGAGCGCCTCGGCGGCACGCGGACGATCAAAGTCGACGTCAGGCTCGTGGCGGCAACCAATCGCGACCTCGGGCAACGAGTTGCGGAGGGAGAGTTCCGATCCGATCTCTACTATCGCATCAACACCTTCCCGATCGAGCTGCCGCCGCTACGCGAACGAGGCGATGACGTTCAGCTGCTTGCCGAACACTTCGTGCGTATCCATTCGCAGCGCCTCAATCGTGATGTCTCTGCAATTTCGGCGCGCATGATGCGGGAGCTCCGGAGGTACCACTGGCCGGGCAATATTCGTGAACTGGAGGGCGTCGTTCAGCGTGCGCTGATCGCGAGTGCCGGTTCGGTGCTGGACCTTGCCGATCCGATCTCGCCCGAGGCGGAATCGCTGTCGAGCACGAGTCCGGACCTCAGATCCGTCGAGCGCGAACACATCGTCAAGGTTCTGAACGATGCCGGCTGGAAAATAGCGGGAGCGTCAGGGGCGGCTGCGAAGCTTGGTGTACCGCCCAGCACCCTGCGGTCGAAAATGAAAAAACTGGCAATCTCGCGTCCATCCACCTAGGCGGTGGATTGCCGGATTTTCGTTTTTGCATTTTGATTTAACATAGAACCTGTCGCTGTCCAGCGACAGGTTTTCCGGGCCTCCACTTGTGATAACAGTCACGCGCAGAATGTGAGGGTCCTCACAGATCCTTTCCCAAGTGCTTGTTTATCGTGCAATTCGCACTGGATTAGTTCTAAAGTAAACGTCCAGGCCCGAAATGAGTTCGGGCAGCGCACCGGCCCCCCGGTGCCACATCGCTTGAGGAATGAACCTTGGGGAAGGCAATGATGCTTTCAGCGGCCGCCACGCTGCGGCTGCTCGCAATGGGCTGCTCGCTGCTGCTGGCAGCGACGGGCGCGTACGCGCTCGGCGTCCCGGCCGGCACCGTGGTCGACAACACGGCCACCGTGACCTACAGCGTAGCCGGCGTCCCCGCCAGTATCGACACGAATGCCGCGACGCTAACCGTGGCCGAGCGTATCGAAGTGGTCGTTACGCGGCAGAGCCCGCAGCAGAGCGTACGGCCCGGCGATTCCGGTCGCGCCATACTGTTTCGCGTAACAAGCACCGGTAACGGCAGCGAAGCCTTCGACCTGACGGTCGACAACAACGTCGCGGGCAGCGATTTCAACCCGATCCCGTCCGTACCCGCCGTGTACTTCGACACGGACGGCAGCGGCGATTTGAATGCCGGCGACGTGCCGTACCAGCCCGGCGTCAATGATCCCGTCCTGGCGGCCGACGGCAGCGTCGACGTGTTCGTCGTCAACGATATCCCCGCAGGCGTGGCGGACGGCGACGTGGGCCTTACGGCGCTCACGGCAACCTCGCAAACCGCGAGCGGCACCCCGGGCAGCGGTTTCCCCGGGCAGGGTGACGGCGGTTCTGAAGCGGTGCTCGGCGTCTCCGGCGGCGTGTCCTCGGCAACCGGCGAATACCTCGTCGACGATCTGACGATCACCTTTACCAAAGCTCAGCAGGTCAGTGACCCGCTGGGCGGCAGCGAACCCGTGGCCGGCGCCGTCGTGACGTATTCGATTACGGTCACGGTGCAGTCCCCCGGAACCGCAACGGCAGCCGTGGTTCGCGACCCGATTCCCCAGTACACCACTTACGTTCCCGGCTCCCTGCGCCTGAACGGCAATACGTTGAGCGATGCCGTCGACGCGGACACCGGGGAGTTCGACGCTACAGCGCCGGCCACGGTGATCGTGCGCCTCGGTGATCTGACTCAGGCGGACGGTCCGCAAAGCGTCCAATTCAGCGTCACGATCGACTAGCCCGGTCGTGCACACATTTATGGAGTGATTGGTATGAGCGAAGAAAACTTGAGATTACGCCAGGACAACACGATGCCGGATGCGGCTGTTCGCGGACGCGCTGGTGCTGCGGCTGCGAGCGTTGCTGCCGTTCTCCTCGTGTTCAGCGGGAGCGCACTGGCGCAGGAGGCGCAGCAGAACCATCTCGACGTCCGCACCGTCGTTCAGAAAGAGACGACGATCGAAAACGAGGACGGGGAGGCCGAAACGACACTCGTTGCGGCGGAGCGCGTGCTGCCGGGGGAGAAGGTCGTCTACACGATCACGTTTACCAACGTCGGCGCGGAAGCGGCTGACAACGTCATGATCACTAACCCGATAGACGCCTCGCTGACCTACCTCAACGGTTCGGCATTTGGCGTGGGTATGCGCATCGAGTTTTCCGCGGACGGCGGGCTGAGTTTTGCAGGGCAGGGCGATGTACGCGTTGCGACCGAGGCAGGCGAGCGCGTGGCCGAAGCGGCGGACTACACGCATCTGCGCTGGACGCTGGTCGAAGCGTTGCCTCCGGGCGAAACCGGCGTGGCGAGGTTCGCGGCGACCGTCGATTGATTTGTTTGTGCTGTCGCCCGCAGGTGTGACGGCATGGCTTGGGTATCACCTGCGATCACAGTTTTTGGCTAAAGGAGTACCGTGATGAAAACTGTAAAAGGACGACTGAGCTTCCTTGCGAAGCTTGGTCTGGTAGCTGGCATGCTGTTCTCGGGACAGCAGGCGCTGGCGCAAACGGCGGCCGGAACGCCCGTGAACAACACGGCAAGCGTTTCGTTTTCGGTCGGCGGCATTGCGCAAACGCCTGTCGACTCGAACGAGGCCAGCTTCCTGGTCGACCGTCGTGTCGACTTTGTGCTCAACCAGGTGGGCACGGCGCTGACGCCCGTGACGCCGGGTCTCGATGACGTGTTCATCGAGTTCGTGCTGCAAAACGACTCGAACTCGGCGCTCGACTTCGATCTCGCCCAGCTGGCGCTTGCCAACGGCGATCCCGTTCGCGCGACGACCGCTACCGGCGCCGTCATGAACAACGTCACGATCGAAGTGGCGGAGTTTCCGGCCAGTGGCGGCGACCCCGATCCCGTGCTCGGCGCGGGCCGCACCGCCGTGACGGCGCTTGCCCCGGGAGACACGATTCGAATCCGCGTGTATGCCGATACGCCGCTTGCGCTCGTCAACAACGACATTGCGGGTATTCAGCTCAACGCAACCGCTGCTCTCGGCGGCGCTCCGCTGACCGAAACCGCAGGTGCAGACCGCCTCGACGAGATCGACAACGTGTTCGTCAACGGCGCTGACGCGGGTGGCAACGCCACCGAATCGCAAACCGACGGTTTCTCGGTGACCGCTGCCGACATCACCGCGGCGAAGCTCAGCGTAACGGTCGAAGACCCGATCAACGGTGCGACGGATCCGAAGCCGATACCGGGCGCGTTTGTCGAGTATTCGATTACCGTGACGAACAACGGCGCGGAAACGGCAACCGGCGTCAGCATTGCCGATACGCTCGATCTGACGCTCGTGGCACTGCGTGACGGCGCCTACAACGGTGGCGCATCCAACGTCGATCTCGGTGGCGGCACGTTCTGTAACGCCGATGCCGATGCGACTGACGGTTGCACCTACGATGCAGGCACCGGTGCCATCGCCATTGCGACGCCCGACGTTGCAGCCGGTGGCAACGTCACTGTGACCTTCCAGGTTGTTGTCCAGTAACGGACCGCAGACAACCTGAGTCAAGGACAGAGTGCTGCAACGCTTCTTTAGCCGCTTCGAGCCCCGGGCCATTCTTGCGAATGGCTCCGGGGCTCGCGCGTGCCCGGAGACTTTGTGTCTCCGGGCGCGTGCGGCGTGCGCGGTAATGCGCGAGGAAGCAGCCCGCGGGCTTGTGGCTGCCGTGCTGCTCGTGGCCATGTCTACGACAGCGCACGCACAGGCATCCAACCCGGGCGCCATCGTCAGCAACCAGGCCGTGCTGGCCTACGAGAGTCCTGTTGGCGTCCCGCAGACGGAGGCGAGTAACACGGTTGAACTGACCGTGGCGGTGACCCGCTCGCCGGCTAGCATCGAACTCACGCGAGTGCTGGCAACGGGTGGCGTCTACCAGGAGAACGTCGGACCGTCGGCGTGTTTCGACGGCGGCAGTTTTGTGGATCTACCCAACCCGACGTTGCTGGGTGGCACGCTCATCGACCCGACCGTTGCCCAGCAGGTTACGCCTGCGTCGAGCTACAACCAGGGTGAGACGGTGTTTGTCCGTCTGGACGATGCCGATCAGAACGTGGACTTTCAGGCGATCGACTACGCCGTTGTTACGATCGAGAATCCAACGACCGGCGATTCGGAACAGCTCAGGCTTAGCGAAACCGGACCGAACACCGGGATCTTTGCAGGTTACATTGCGAGTGCCGGCGCCGCCGCAGCGCCCGGTGATTGCGTCCTGCAGGTTGCCGCGAAGTCAACGATTGTCGTTCGTTATGAAGATCCTCAGGACAACGCGGACAGCGCTACGGCGAGCAGCGTTTTCGACCCCACACAACGCGTCTTCGAGACCCGCACCGGTACGCTCGTCAGCGGCGCGACGATCGAGCTCGTCGATGCGGCGACCGGCCTGCCGGCAACCGTGCTCGGCAACGACGGCACGAGTCAGTTCCCGTCGGTCATTACGAGCGGTGGCAGCGTCACCGACAGCGGCGGCACGCTGTATGTTTTTGCGCCGGGCGAATTCCGCTTCCCCGTCGTGCCGGACGGCAACTATCGACTGCTGGTCACGCCGCCAGCCGCCTATGCAGCGCCCTCCACGGTAGCTGAAGCGGAACTGCAGAATCTGCCGGGCGCACCGTTTGCCATTGGCGACGGTTCTTTTGCTCTCGAATTCACGAAGTCGGACGGCTTGTCCGTCACCTTCGACATTCCGGTCGATCCGCAGTCCACGGCGCTGTTCATGCAAAAGCGGACGTTGACCACAACCGCTGCGCCGGGCGATTTCGTCCGCTACGAACTGATCCTGGAGAACGCATCCGCAACCGCCGGGGCCAACGACGTGCGTGTGTTCGACCAGCTGCCTCCGGGCGTGCGCTTCGTGCCCGGCAGCGTCGTGATCAACGACGTAACCGCGGCAGACCCTCAACAGAGCGCGGATCGGAGGACGCTCGAATTTGCCGTACCGGCGCTTGGCGTTGCCGAGCGCGTCAGTATCTTCTACGTCGTCGAAGTGATCGGCGGCAAACCCGGCACCGAACTCGTCAACCGCGCCTCGGCGCTGGCGGCGGCCGGCCTGATATCGAACGAGGCCAGCGCGACGATCCAGCTGACGGAAGACCTGTTCCGTTCGACGTCGACGATTGTGGGCCGCGTACTCGAAGCGGACTGCAGTCAGGATACCTTCAGCGAGGAGCAAGGCGTCGCCGGCGTGCGGATCTACCTCGAGGACGGCCGCTATGCCGTCTCGGACGAGGGCGGTCGTTTCCACTTCGAGGGCCTCAAGCCCGGCACACACGTGGCGCAGCTGGACACCGTTTCACTGCCCGGCTGGTTCGACGTCGTGGGTTGCGGCGACGACCCCGATTTTGCGGGCCGCGCCGATTCGCAGTTCGTGAAGCTCGGCCGCGGCACGCTGCAACGTGCCGACTTCTTCCTGCGCCGCAAACCGGCGCCCGAGGGTCGCCTGGAACTCGAACTGGCCAACTCGGGAACGGGCAACGCTGAGGAGGTGGCCTACACGCTGACCCTGAACGGCATCGGCAACGTTGCGATTCGCAATATCGACGTACTGGTCATGCTGCCCGAAGGTGTCAGCTATCAGCGTGGCAGCATGCGCATCGATGGCGCCGATCTTGGCGATCCTCGCGTATCGGGACAGGCGCTGTCGTTCGCGCTGCCCGACAAACACGGCAACTGGACCGGGCAGCTCGAGTTCACGGGCAGCATTGGTGCCAGCGTGGCCGGCGAACTCACCAGCAAGGCGGTAGCCACGTTCGACACGCCGCTCGAAGCGCGGCAAAAAACACCCGTCGGCGAAACCCTGATGATCCGCGAGCCCGGTCGCGTCGAAAACGCGGGCTACGTGCTCGACCTGAAGTTCGGCGTGCTGTCCGATCGTCTTTCGGCAACCGACGTCGAGACGCTGGATCAGCTGATCCGGAGCTGGCGCGGCGTTCGCGACATTCACGTGTCTGCCGTTGGTCACAGCGACAGCCAGCGGATCTCGGCCGAGAGTCAAAGTGTGTTTGCCGACAACTACGCGCTGTCGAGGGCAAGAGCGGCCGCCGCCGCCGCTTATCTCGCGGACGCGCTCGATATTCCCGTCAGCAACATCGAGGTATCGGGACGCGGGCCCGATGAGCCTGTTGCCGACAATGGCACGGCCGCGGGTCGTCAGAAGAACCGCCGTGTCGAACTGATCATGAGCGGGATCCGCCCGACCGTGCCTTCGTTCCTCGAGGTGACGAAAGCGTCCAGTGGCTCACAGACCATTGCGACCCGGGGCGCGGTGCCGGGCACGGAACAAGCCGAACAGCCCGAGAAGGCTGCTGGTGCCGCTGCCGAGGCGCAGGAGGAACCCGCGTTCGGCAGCCTGAACCCCGGCGTTGCGCTGCTCTTGCCGACCGAAGGCTTCGAACCGGCCGTGCCGTCGCTGCCCGTCTCCGTCAAGCACTCGCCGCAGCAGAGTGTGGAGGTCTGGCTGAACGGTCTGCCGGTCAACCCGTTGACGTTCGACTCCACCGAGAGCTCGAGCGACGGCCGCATTGCGGTATCGCGCTGGCGCGGCATCAATCTCGAAGACGGTGACAACGAGCTCAGGGTTGTCGTCATGAATGCCGATGGCCGGTCCGCCGAAACGCTCACCCGGCGCGTCTACTACGGTGGCGCGCCCGTCCGCGGTGAACTCGTTGAGTCCGCATCGACCTTGATCGCCGACGGCAGGACCCGGCCGGTGGTTGCGGTCAGGCTCTACGATCGCTCGGGCCGCCCGTCGCGCCCCGGAGTTGTCGGAGACTTTGCCGTCGAGGCACCGTTCCGCTCGTTCTGGGAAGTGGAAAACGACCGTCAGAACCAGCTCGTTCAGGTCGGCGATCGACGTCCGACCTACAAGGTCGGGAGTGACGGCATTGCGCTGATCGAACTCGAGCCGACGACGCGCACGGGCGAAGTGACGATCAACCTCCAGTTCGAGAACTACCGCGACCAGTCCGTGCGCGCCTGGCTCAAGCCCGCGACTCGCGACTGGATACTCGTCGGTTTTGCCGAAGGCACTGCGGGCTACAACACGCTCGACGACAATCTCGAGGCGGCCGAAGACGCGGGTTTCGAGGACGGTTACTACGACGAAGGCCGCGCGGCGTTTTTTGCCAAGGGCCGCATTCGCGGCGAATACCTGTTGACCTTGTCCTATGATTCCGATCGCGAGCGCAGCGAAACGCGAAACCGGTTCGAGACCGAAGTCGACCCGACGGCCTACTACCCACTGTACGCGGACACGACCGAGCAGCGCTTCGAGGCCGCCAGCCAGCGCAAGCTGTACGTCAAGCTCGAACGCAACCAGTTCTACGCGCTGTTCGGCGACTACGCCTCCGGTCTGACGGTGACGGATCTCGCTCGATTCGACCGGCGTTTCAACGGCCTCAAGAGTGAGTACCGCAGCGAAAACGTGAGCTACAACGTGTTTGCGGCGGAAACCAATCAGGCTTTCAACCGCGACGAGCTGCGCGGCGACGGCACCTCCGGTCTGTACCGTCTGAGCCGCGCGCCGTTGATTGCCAACAGCGAAAGCGTACGTATCGAGACGCGCGATCGTTTCGACAGCGGCGTCGTGCTGCAGAGCCGCAACCTGACGCGTTTCCTGGACTACAACCTCGATACGCTGAACGGCACGCTGTTCTTCAAGGAGCCCGTTCCCAGCCGGGACCTCGAGTTCAACCCCATCTATATCGTCGTCGAATACGAAACGGCAGGGAGCGCAAACGAAGACGTCGTTGCGGGCGGCCGTGCCGCGGTTCACCTGGCCGATGACGCCGTGGAAATTGGCGTGACGTTTGTCGACGATCAGACGGAAGGCGCCGAGGCCGACCTGGGCGGCATCGATCTGCGCTGGCAGGTGAATTCGCAAACTGAAGTCCGCGCCGAATATGCCCGCACGACCAACACGGACTTGAGCGGCAACGAAGTGGACGGCAGCGCGCACAGCGTCAGCATCGAACACAACGGCGAAAACGTCGATCTGCGTGCTTTTGTCCGGGAGGTCGAAAACGAATTTGGCCTGGGCTACCAGGCGGCAGCCGACTCCGGTTTCCGTCGTCTCGGCGTCGACCTGAGGGCCAGGCTCAGTGAGCGTTTCTCGTTCGAGGGTGAAGCGGGATGGCAGCAAAACCTCGAAACGGAAGACATTCGCAACCTCGCCAACGCAAGGCTGCGCTACGAGCGCGGCGGCTTCAATTCGTCGCTTGGCCTGTTCCACGCCGAAGACAAGTTCGACGACGGCGACACGCGGACCAGCGATCTCGCGGAACTTGCCGTGTCACAGCGGATGTTCGGCGAACGCATTACCCTGAGGGCGAGCGCTTCCACCGAACTGGGTGACGAAGCCGAGAGCGTCGACTTTCCCACGCGCTTTGTCGTCGGCACGGACTACCGTGTTCGCCCCGGCGTGGATCTCGTTGCCGAATACGAAGATGCGAGCGGCCGCGATATCGACGCCAGCACGGGAAGGCTCGGCGTCCGGGCGACACCGTTTTCGCGCACTCAGGTCAACTCGTTTCTGAACAACGAGAACGGCGAGTTTGGTCCGAGACTGTTTGCCAACCTGGGCCTCGTGCAGGGCTTCCGTCTCAGTGATCGCTGGACGCTCGACGTCGGGGTCGACCAGACGCGGACACTCCGGAGCGGCAACGAACGCGTCTTCGACGAAGACCGCGAACTCGTATCGGGTTCCCAGAGCGAGGACTTCCTGTCGGTGTTTGCGGGTGCCTTGTACAACGCCGACGTGTGGAGCGCGAATACGCGGATCGAAGTTCGGGATTCCGACTCCGAGGATCGCACATCGCTGTCGTTTGGCTGGTATCGCGAACCCATCCGCGGCATCGGCCTGTCGGCGGGTTTGAGGGTGTACCGCAGCGAACTCGCGATGGGCAACGAGATCACGGCCGCCGATCTCAGGTTCGGCTGGGCGTATCGTCCGGCAGACAGCCGCTGGGCCGTACTGAACCGCATCGACCTGGTTTACGAAGACCGGCTGCAGAACGGCCTTGCCGAAGACAGCTGGCGGCTGATCAACAACCTGGTCGGCAATCGCCGGTTCGGCGCGGCCAACGAGCTGTCGTTGCAGTATGCGTTCAAATACGTGCGCAGCAACTTCTCCGGCAGCGAGCTGACCGGTTACAGCGACCTCATTGGAATCGACTACCGGCGCGGACTCCGCGGCCGCTTCGACCTGGGTTTCAACGCCAGCGTGTACAACTCCTACCAGTCGAACGTCTCTGACTACGGCTTCGGGGTCGACGCGGGTTACAACGTGGCGACCAACGTCTGGATTACGCTGGGCTACAACTTTGCCGGCTTCTACGACCAGGACTTTGCGGACGCCCGCTATACGGCATCCGGCCCGTATCTCCGGTTCTCGCTGAAGGCCGACCAGCGCACCTTGAAGTCGATTGCCGGCCGCTGAGGCCGCGGCGCTCGCGAATCCGAACTTCCCGCAAGCGGCGGCCGGCGCGAAAGCGCTTGCCCTGATCACGGCATCGAATAGAATTCCTTTCCTTCTACCGGGTCTGAATCCGCTGTTATGAGTGATTCTGCTTACTCGCTGGGTGCGTGGACCGTCATCCCTGAGCGCAACGTGCTGAAACGCGACGGCGTGAGCGTGAGCGTCACGCCCAAGAGCATGGCTGTGCTGGAATGCCTCGTGGCGGCGGACGGGCAGGTTGTCTCTCGTGATGAGCTGCATACCGCCGTCTGGGCGGGCGGCGTCGTGACCGACGACGCCCTGACCCAGTGTATCGTCGAGCTGCGCAAAGCGCTCGGCGACTCGGCGCGTGAGCCGCGCTACATCGAGACCATTACGAAGAAGGGGTTTCGTATCGTTGCGCCGACGGAGGCGGACACCGAAGCCGCAGGTCAACCGCCGGGAGGCGCCGCGAAGGCGGCTGGCTGGGGTATACCTGCGGTCGTCGTTCTGCTGCTTGCCGTTCTGATCGCGCTGGGTGGCCGCGCGCTCTGGCCCGAGGCCGAGGAGCAGCCCCGGCCGAGCGAACCGTCGGTCGCGGTCTTGCCCTTCGACGATCTGAGTCCCGACGGCAACCATCTGTACTTCGCTGACGGACTTGTCGACGAGATCATTACCCGCCTGGCGCGCGTGGACGGCCTCTTGGTCATTGGTCGGAGTTCCTCGTTCCGGTTTCGCGACAGCGGCCAGGACCTTCGAGCCGTAGGTGCCTCGCTCGACGTGAATCACATTGTCGAGGGCAGCGTGCGGCTTTCGGATTCCGGTTTCCGTATCAGTGCGCGGCTCGTTGAGGCGGACAGCGGTTTTCAGCTATGGGCGGACAGCTTCGATCGACCGCTCGAGGACATCTTTCGCGTGCAGGAGGACATTGCCGACGCCGTGGCCAAGGCCTTGAGTGTGCGTCTCGGCATCAACGGTTTCAGCAGCGCGTCCGGCGGTACCAAGGTTGTCGAGGCCTACGAGGCGTTGATGCGGGCCAACGCCGCATCACACGAAATCGACGCCGAGAACTACAACGAGGTGCTGGCCCTGTACCGCGTACCGACGGAAATCGACCCGGACTATGCCTTCGGCTGGTCCGCGCTGGCCACGATTTACCGCACCGGACGCTTCTATTTCTCTGACCTGTTCGACTGGCAGGGGCCCGCACTCGCGGCTATGCGGCGGGCGCGGAACCTCGCGCCGTCTTCGCAGTCCATCGCCGCGGATGCCGCCGTGCTGTTCGCGGACATCGGCAGCTGGATCGATGCGCAGGAGGCCATCAACACCGCGGACATTGCCGAGGGTGTGGTGCCGCTCGAGGTCGAGCTGGCGCGGATCGATCTGCTCGTGAAGACGGGGCGCATCGAGCAGGCGCTAACGACCGTGGACAGCGTTCGCCGCCGCGAACCGCTGTGGGGTTTTATTGCGAAATTCTACGGGCACCTGTACGCGAGCCAGGGCCGCATCGAGGAAGCGCTCGAGGAATTCGATCGCGGCTACGAACTCGACGGCAAAAGAAGCCTGATGAGCAACGACGCCGTGATTGCGGCAATGACCACGGGAGACCGTCAATTGCTCGAGAAATGGCTGCTGCGAGCCGTCGAATGGGAAAAGACCATACCGGGTAATCGCAACGTCCTGGCCCGCATGTCCGAGTACCTGGACGAACCCGAGCAGGCGAGAGAGTGGCTGTCGAACGCGTTCGACAATCGCGCCGCGCCGGACTACTGGATAAGGGTCTGGGCTGCGTATCACGGCGATGCGGAACTCTCGCTCGCCGCGCTGCGGCGCACGCCCGATACCTGGTCGCTGTGGATGCCGGTCATGGAGGACGTGCGCCGCCACCCGGAGTTCGCCCGCTGGCTCGTGGACGTGGGTCTCGTCGAATACTGGGATCGGTTCGGCTGGTCCGACGCCTGTGAGCGTCGCGAGACCGGAGAGATCGCCTGTCGTTAGGCGCGGCGGCCGGCAGTCCCTCGTCCGGCACAGTTTTGGGCACAGCATCCGGCGCGGCAAGCGTGTAGTCTCCGGCCTGTGACCGAACTGAACGACTTTTTCTCGGAGGCCAGCCCGCTTCGCCGTCTCCTGCCCGGATTTACGCCTCGCAGAGGGCAGGCGCTGATGGCTGACGTCGTGCTCGACGCCATCGAGAACGCCGGGCAACTGGTCGTCGAGGCCGGCACGGGCACGGGCAAGACCTTCGCCTACCTGCTGCCTGCACTGCTGGCGGGGCGCAAGACGATCATCTCCACCGGCACCAAGGCGTTGCAGGACCAGCTCTATCATCGCGATCTGCCGCTGGTGGCCAAGGCTGTCGGCATGCCGGTCACTACCGCATTGCTGAAAGGCCGCGCCAATTACCTGTGCCTGGAGCGCCTGGAGCAGCTGACGGAGCCCGCTCATTCTCTGCGTGCGGATCTGAGCGCCGTGACCGAGTGGCGCCATCGTACGGAGCAGGGCGACAAGGCGGAACTGAGCGACGTGGCGGAGGACTCCGCCATCTGGCCGCTCGTGACGTCGACGGCCGACAATTGCCTCGGCCAGAAATGCGACTTCTACAACAGCTGCCACGTCGTCAGGGCGCGCCGTAAGGCCCAGGAGGCCGATCTCGTCGTCGTCAACCATCACCTGCTGCTCGCGGATCTCGCGATGAAAGAAGGCGGCTTCGTCGAATTCCTGCCGGGTGCCGACGCGATCATTCTCGACGAGGCGCACCAGATCCCTGATCTTGCGGTGCAGTTTTTTGGTGTAACCCTCGGCACGCGAGAGCTCACGCGACTGCTCGACGAAACACGCGCAGGCGTGCTGCCGTATGCGGACCCCGGCCTCCGGCAGCGACTGGACCATACCGATACGGCAGTGCGCGTGTTCAGGGCGGACGCGCCGCGTCAGCCCGGCCGTCACGAGCTGGACGACCTCATGCCCGAGCTCGGCAAGAGCCTGGGCGCGCTCATGGCGGCGATTGCCGATCTGCTCGATGCCCTGAGCGCACTTCGCGAGGTTTCGGATGTCGTGGAGAAACTCTCCGACCAATGGGTCACGGCCGGCGAGCGACTGTCGGTGCTCATCGAGGAATCGGCCTGGGACGGTCTCCGCTGGCTCGAGGTGTCGCGGCAGAGCGTTCGGCTGAACCTGACGCCGCTGGACGTTGCCGACAAGCTGGGGCCGCTCATGTCCGACGGTCGGCAGGCCTGGGTATTCGCGTCCGCAACCCTGGCCGTCGGAGACGACTTTTCGCACTTTGCGGGGCGGCTCGGTCTCGACGGCGTGCGCGGATTGAGTTTTCCGAGTCCCTTCGACCTGGCCAGCAACGGCCTCGTCTACGTTCCCCAGGGTTTACCCGCGCCGTCGGAGCGCTCTCATACCGCCGCGTTCCTCGAAGCGGTTGCGGCGTTGTTCACGGCCACCGACGGCGGCTTCTTCTGCCTGTTTACGAGCCACCGGGCGTTGAACACCGCTCGCGACTGGTTCGAGCACAACGGCGAGCAGGTGCTCGATGGCCGGCCCCTGCTCGTGCAGGGTTCAGCACCGCGCGACGACCTGATCCGGCGCTTCCGCGAAGCGGGCAACGCCGTGTTGCTCGGCACCGGCAGCTTCTGGGAGGGTATCGACGTCCGCGGCCCGGCGCTGACCGTGGTGGCAATCGACAAGCTGCCGTTCGCGTCGCCGGGAGACCCGCTGACGATGGCTCGCCTTGAGTTCATTCGCCGCGAGGGCGGCAACGGCTTCATGCAGCACCAGGTGCCGCAGGCGGTATTGGCGTTGAAACAAGGCGCGGGCCGGCTGTTGCGCAGCGAAACGGACTTCGGTGCCGTTGTGCTCGGCGATCCGCGTGTGATCGGCAAGCGCTACGGGCGGCTGTTCCTCGACAGCCTTTCGCCCATGCCGCTCAGCCGCGAGCGCGACGAAGTGACCGCATTTTTTGCCGCGCGTAAGAGAGACGCGGCTTGAAACTGCTGGCGCTCGATACCTCCTCGCTGGCCTGCACGGTTGCGCTCTCGGTGGATGGCCGGGTCGCGGCACGCCACGAGACCGAAGCCCGGCAGCACACGGCGCTGCTCGTGCCCATGATTCGCGCGCTTGGCGAGGAGACGGGAGTTGCGCTCGAAGAGCTCGACGCCGTGGTACTGGGTAACGGCCCCGGATCGTTCATTGGTATGCGCATTGCGGCGTCGGTGGCGCAGGGTATTGCGTTTGCGGCCAACAAGCCGCTCGTGCCGGTGTCGTCGATGGCGGCCCTGGCTGCCGCCGTCATCGAAACCGGCGATCGCGCCCACGTTGCCGTTGCCCAGGACGCTCACATGGGGCAGGTCTACTTCGGGCTCTACCGCGCGTCCGAAGAGGGCGTCGAGCACGCGTGCCCGGAACGCATTGCCGACCCCGGTACTCTCGACGAACTCGAGGCCTTGCCGCGGGGCAGTTGCGCCATGGCGGGCGTCGGCTGGGCGATGTACCCGCAGCTCGCGTCGGCCAACCCGGCCGTGGCCGCAGCGGAGGCGATCCTCCTGTACCCGGATGCACGCTACCTGCTCGAGCCCGGCAGGCGCGCGCTGGCGGCCGGGGAGGGAATTGCGCCCGAGGCGCTCGAGCCCGTCTATCTGCGGGACCGGGTGGCTTCGATTCCGGCGCGCAAAACCCCGTAACCGTGCTGTAATATGGCACTGATCTAATGCGCCGGATTCGGTCCGGTCGCGGCCGGCAGTCCCTTGTAAAAGCAGGACACAATCATGGCTTCCAGCAAGATTCTGATCGTTGAAGACGAGGCGCCCATTCGTGAAATGATCGCTTTTCATCTCGTGCGCGCCGGCTACGAAACGGTGGAGGCCGGCGATTGCCGCAGTGCACGGCAAATACTCGCGGACGAGCGTCCCGACCTTGCGCTCGTCGACTGGATGCTGCCCGACATGAGCGGCCTCGAACTCACGCGGATGTTGAAGCGCGACGAGGACAACGAGGATCTTGCCGTCATCATGCTGACGGCACGCGCCGACGAGTACGACAAGGTGGCTGGCCTCGAGGGCGGCGCGGACGACTACATTACCAAACCGTTTTCGCCGCGCGAGCTCGTTGCCCGCATACAGGCCGTACTGCGGCGGGCGAAAAACGTCGAAGGTGAGACGGTTCGGGCGGGTGTACTCGAACTGGACGCGGCAGGTCACCGGGTCACGGCGGACGACGTGGAAGTGCGTCTCGGCCCGACCGAGTACCGCCTGCTGCGCTTTCTGATGACCCACCCCGACCGGGTTTACAGCCGGACCCAGCTGCTGGATCGCGTCTGGGGTGCCAACGTGTATGTCGAGGAACGCACGGTCGATGTGCACGTCCGCCGCCTGCGCAAGGCGTTGACCGACGCCGGGGCGGCGGAGTACATACAAACCGTTCGAGGTGCAGGCTATCGCTTCTCGACCCGCGGCAACTGACCGGCCTGCGGGCCGGATGAGCGCCATGGCGCTTGTCGGCCATGCCTGAATCATGGCGCAAGTTACTTGTCGGGCTGGCGCTCTTCCTGGGCGCCGGTACGGCAATCGGCTGGCTGTACGACAGCCCCGAGACGGGGCTGCTGATTGCGGCGCTCGTCGCGCTGGCATGGCAGGTGCGCCAGCTGCTGGCATTCGATCGCGCGCTGCGCACACGCAACTTCGAGGCTTTTCGCTACGGCGACGGTATCTGGGAACAGATCTTCGCGCGGTTCATTTTTCACAGCGAACGCAGTCTTCGGCACAAGCGTCGCTACCGGGAACTCCTGCGAGAGATCCGCAAGTCGACGGACGCCATGCCGGACGGTGCGGTAGTGATCGATAACAACAACGAAATTGTCATGAGCAATCGCGCCGCCAAGATGCTGGCCGGGCTGCGTCCGAAAAAAGACCGCGGTCAGCGCGTCGACAACATCCTTCGCGACCCCGGTTTGACGGCGCTGCTGCAATCGGGCGACTCCGAGGCATCGATCGAGATCGCATCGCCCGTGCGCGTCGGCGACTGGCTGAATTGCCGCGTTGTGCCTTACGGCGCGGATCAGAAGATGTTGCTGCTGCGGGACGTCACTGATCGACTGCGCCTCAACAAGATGCGTCGCGACTTTGTGGCCAATGCGTCACACGAGCTGCGCTCGCCGCTGACCGTGATCTCGGGCTATCTCGATTCAATTGCCGAAGAGCCGGAATTCGAAGAGTGGCGCATGCCGATCGCGCAAATGCAGTCGCAGGCGCAGCGGATGCAGCAGATCATAGCGGAACTCATGGAGCTGTCCCGGCTCGAAAGCGCGGGCAGGGCGCGCACGCGCGATGCCGTGGACGTGGCCGGCCTGATCGCCTCGAGCGTAAAGGCCGTGCAGTCGAGAGGCGCGGCGCCCGCCATACGCGTCGAAGCGGACCGCAACCTGAAACTGCGCGGCAACGGTACCCAGATCGAATCGGTCATCACGAACCTGGTGTCTAACGCCGCGCGGCATACGCCGGAAGATGGTTCGATTACCGTTCGCTGGGAGACTGCCGGCAAAAGTGGTCTCCTGAGCGTCGAAGACACGGGAGAAGGTATTGCCGCCGAGCACATACCGAGGCTAACCGAGCGCTTCTTCCGTGTGGATCGCGGCCGCAGCCGCGACGATGGCGGGGTGGGTCTCGGGCTGGCTATCGTCAAGCATATCCTGAGCAGGCACGACGCGAGTCTGTCGATCGAGAGTACGCCGGGTGTGGGCAGCGTTTTCCGCTGCGAGTTTCCGAAGGATCGGGTGGAACTCCAGGACCCCGGCGCGGTCCTCAAGTCTGCGGAGGGTTGACGTGCTAAACTCTCGTTTCTTAAAGTTTTTTTGTGACAGGCGCGTTACCGTGAGCGCGTTGGTTTTCAAGAGTGGGTTCGAATGGAAGCTTCACACCTGACCGATCACATTTCGCGTCGTTACAACAAGGACATCGAGGACCTTCGCAACAGCGTCATGACGATGGGCGGTCTGGTCGAGGATCAGCTCTCGCGCGCGATTGCGGCAATCGTCAGCGGCGACTCCGAACTGGGCCTCAAAGTTGCCAGCGACGATTACAAGGTCAACAATCTCGAGGTCAACATCGACGAGGAGTGCAGCCGCATCCTCGCGACCCGCTCGCCGGCGGCGAGCGACCTGCGCCTGATCGTCGCGATCATCAAGACCATTACCGATCTCGAGCGCATCGGCGACGAGGCGGAAAAGATCGGCTACCTGGCCAGCCAGCTTGCGGCAATGGACCGGCCTTCCGATTCGTACCGGGAACTCAAGTACCTCGGGAACCACGTTTCCCAGATGTTGCGGGCCGCAATGAATGCGTTCGCCAGGCTCGACGTCGAAGCATCACTCGAGGTCGTGAAGGAAGACGACCGTGTCGACGAAGAGTACGACGCGATAACGCGGCAGTGCATTACCTTCATGATGGAGGATCCGCGCAGCATTCGGCGCTTCATGAACGTGACCTGGGCGGCGCGTTCACTGGAGCGCATCGGCGACCATGCAAAGAACATTGGCGAATATGTCATCTACATGGTGCAGGGCAGGGACATACGTCATACTGAAACGTCTGACCACTTCGAGTCCCCTGCATGAACCTGCCCTCCGTTCGCCTGCTTAACCTGGCGGGCTTTCTGGCCTGCGCCGGTATGATGGCGTACGCGCTGTACGCTCAGCACATGCTGTTCCTGGAGCCTTGTCCTCTCTGCTCGTTTCAGCGCATCGCTGTCATTGTGCTTGGCATCGTTTTCCTGGGCGCGGCGTTGCACAACCCCGAGGGTTTCGGGCGTCGCGTTTACGGCGGCGTCGTAGCGCTGGTTGCGCTGGCCGGAACGGGCATTGCCGGCTGGCATGTCCGCCTGCAGAACCTGCCGCCCGAAGAAACGCCGGCGTGTGGTCCCGGGCTCGGTTACATCCTGGAGAACAACACCTTCGGGGACGCGCTCAGCATGGTGTTCGGCGGCTCCGGCGAATGTGCGGAAGTGGACTGGCAGCTCTTGGGGCTGTCCATGCCGGCGTGGGTGCTGATTGGCGTACTTGGGCTCGGTATCTTCGGCGTTGCAAACAGTCTGCGGCGTTGAGCGCGCTCGCTAAGCGGACGGCTCCTTCTCGATCAGCATGATCTCCAGTATGCGCTGATACATTGCGGTCAAACGCGCTACGTCGGCTATTCGCACGTGCTCGTCGATCTTGTGTATCGAGGCGTTCACCGGACCCAACTCCACGACGTCGACGCCGGCCGGAGATATGAAACGGCCGTCGGACGTACCTCCGCCCGTAGAAAGTTCGGGGGAAATGCCCGCGACGTCGCGGATTGCGGTAACGGTCGCCTCCGTCAGGCGCCCGGGCTCGGTCAGAAACGGTTTTCCCGACAGATGCCAGCGCAATTCATATTCCACGTCGTGGCCGTCGAGTATCTCACCCACCCGGTGCTGAAGTTCCTCGTGTGTCCACTCGGTCGAGTAGCGGAAGTTGAAGCGCGCGTACAGCTCCGCCGGCGTGACGTTGGGTGCACCCACGCCTGCCTCGAGCTGCACGACCTGAAAGCTCGTCGGCGGGAAATGCTCGTTGCCGTTGTCCCATTCGATCTCGTGCAGCTCCGCCAGCGCCGGCGCAAACCGGCGAATGGGGTTGTCGGCAAGCTGCGGATACGCAACGTGTCCCTGCACACCCTTGACCGTGAGCATGCCGCTGAGCGAACCCCGCCGGCCGATGCGTACGGTGTCGCCCAGGGTCTCGAGGCTGGACGGTTCGCCAATGACACACCAGTCGATCTGCTCGCCGCGCGCGCTCAAGGTTTCCACGACCTTGAGCGTTCCGTCGCGCGCCGGCCCTTCTTCGTCGCTGGTGATAAGCAGGGCAATGGAACCGCGGTGCTCGGGGTGGCTGCCAAGGAACTGCTCGATGGCGACCAGCATCGCGGCGAGGCTGGCTTTCATGTCCGCTGCGCCGCGCCCGAACAGGAAGCCGTCGCGCTCGGTCGGCGTAAACGGATCGCTGCTCCAGGCGTCGAGATCGCCCGCGGGCACGACGTCCGTGTGTCCGGCAAAACAGAGCACCGGGCCGTCGCTGCCACGGCGGGCCCACAGGTTCTCGACCTCGCCAAACGGCATGTGCTCTATGTCGAAGCCGAGTTTCTCGAGCCGCTCCGCCATGAGGGCCTGGCAGCCCTGGTCGTCGGGCGTTATCGAAGGCCTTGCGATCAGCGCTTCGAGCAAGGCCATGGTCGGTTCGGTCGCGGGTTGAACCCTGGCCTGATCGTGTGTTTTTGTCATGCTCTATCCGTAAGGCGTGCAGCGCCGGTATTATCCCGGCTTATCTGCAACAATTCGATCACAATATGCTGCTAGTGTCCTGCCGATGAAACACTCCGTCACTTCGACGCGCAGCGGTAAACCGAGCCTGCGCCGGCTGTTCAGGCTGACACTACTAACGTTTGTGCTTTCGCCGCTCGCGGCGAACGCTCAGAGCGGTCGAGACTATGTCTACATTGTCGGCTCGTCCACCGTTTATCCGTTTGCCACGATCGTGGCGGAGCGTTTTGGCCGCGGCAGCGCCTACCGGACCCCCAAAGTCGAATCCACGGGATCGGGCGGTGGCTTCAAGTTGTTCTGCGACGGGGTAGGGGTCGACTATCCCGATATCAGCAATTCCTCGCGCGCGATCAAACCGACGGAGCTCGAGGCCTGCCGGAGCAACGGTGTCGTCGACATCATCGAGCTCAAGATCGGCTACGACGGCATCGTGTTCGCCAGCGCGCTGAACGCGCCGGACGTCATGCTGACGACGGCTGATATCTATCGCGCCCTGGCAAAAGAGCTGCCGGGCAGCGATCCCGGCTCGCTGATTGCAAACCCGAACCGCCGCTGGGCCGATATTCGTGACGGTTTGCCTCCGCACCGGATCGAAGTGCTCGGGCCGCCGCCGACCTCGGGCACGCGTGACGAATTTGTCGAAATAGCGATGGGAGAGGGCTGCCGCCAGGTGCCGTGGATCGCGGCGCTCGAGACGACCGAACCGTCGCGATTCCGTGCGATCTGCCACACGATCCGCGAGGATGGGGCGTTCATCGAAACCGGCGAAAACGATAACCTCATCGTTCAGAAGCTCGAAGCGAATCCGCGCGCGTTCGGCATCTTCGGATTCAGTTTTCTCGATCAGAACACCGACAAGGTCAAGGGTGCCGGCATCGACGGCGTGAAGCCCGGTTTCGAGGCGATCGCCGACGGCCGCTATCCGGTGTCCCGGCCGCTGTATTTCTACGTCAAGAAAGATCACGTCGCGACGATTCCCGGGCTTCGGGCGTTCCTTGCCGAGTTGACGAGCGAGCGCACGCTCGGAGAAGACGGCTACCTCGTCGACCGCGGCCTCATTCCGATGCCCGTCGCGGAACGCCGGCTCGAAGCCGACAACGCGCGTACGTTGACCAGTCTGTCGCTGGTCCGGGAGTAGTCGCCGGACGTCGACTGGCGTCGCGGGCGCCGGCGTAGCGGCCGGCAAAACTGGCGCGGGCGCCTAGCAACCGGCAAGATTCGCGCTTCATGAACATGACTACCGTCGTTTTGCTGCTCTCGGGCGTGGGCATCGCTGCGTTTTATTCGGGGCGCTCGCGGGCGCTCAAGCTGGGTGGCGGTATCGGCGCCGCGCGGCATCTACACTCACTGCCGGGCTACTACGGCTACTTCGTGGCGATCTGGGCAACCCTGCCCGCCGCTTTTGTTCTGCTCGGCTGGCTGCTCGTTCGCGAGCGTCTGCTGATAGCGTGGGTTGTTGCGGGTCTTCCGGAGTCGATTCGCGAACTCCCGCCCGGGCAGCTCGATCTGCTGCTGAACAACGTGCTCAACCTGGCGGCGCGGCCTGACGCCGTTGCCGCCGATCCGGTCATTGCCGCGGCGACCGAACAGTATCAGGCGGCGGTCGTAATCAGCCAGTGGAGCATTGCCGTCGCCGTCGGCGCTCTGGCCGTGCTCGGTACCTTGCTTGCCTTACGACTCGTGCGCCCCGGCTTTCGGGCGAGAAACCGCGTCGAGGCCGTGATTTCGGGCTTTCTCGTGGCTGCGTCGAGTATTGCGATCCTGACGACGATAGGCATTGTCCTCTCGGTGCTCTTCGAGGCATTGCGCTTCTTCGAGCAAGTGCCGCTGCATGAGTTTCTGTTTGGAACGTCGTGGAGCCCGCAGACGGCCATTCGCGACGATCAGATAGGTTCCTCGGGGAGTTTCGGCATTGCGCCATTGCTGGCCGGCACCTTGCTGATCACGCTCATTGCCATGCTTATCGCGTTGCCGATTGGTCTCATGAGCGCGGTTTTTACGGCCGAGTATTCGACGTCCAGGGTCCGCGGCGCAGTCAAACCGTTGCTGGAAGTGCTCGCCGGTATTCCCACCGTCGTGTACGGCTTTTTTGCCGTGCTGAGCGTCGCCCCGTGGGTGCGCGGTCTCGGCGAAGCACTGGGTCTCGACGTTGCGTCAGAGAGCGCGCTGGCAGCGGGACTGGTAATGGGCGTCATGATCATTCCGCTGATCTCTTCGCTGGCCGACGACGCCATCCGGGCGGTGCCCGACAGTCTGCGGGAGGGCGCGACCGCGCTCGGCGCAACGCGCTACGAAACGATTGTCGGCATTATCCTGCCGGCGGCAATGCCGGGTATTGCCGGTGGTGTGCTGCTTGCCGTCTCGCGGGCCATCGGTGAAACGATGATTGTCGTGATGGCGGCCGGTCTTGCCGCCAACCTGACGGCCAATCCGCTGGAGGCCGTGACGACCGTCACCGTGCAGATCGTCACGCTGCTGGTTGGCGATCAGGAGTTCGAATCCGCGAAGACGCTGGCGGCCTTTGCGCTGGGGCTCATGCTGTTTGTCATTACGATGCTGCTGAACGTACTGGGTCTCACCTTCGTGCGTCGCTACCGGGAGCGCTATGAGTAAGCGCGGCCCGCATTCGGCATCCGGCATCGAGCGTCGCAGGCGCATCGAGGCAAAGCTCGCCGGGCGGCATCGCCGCGAGCGCTGGTTCCACCTGCTCGGTATCACGGCCGTGGCGCTGGCGCTGTCGGCCCTGGTGCTGATCCTCGCCAACCTCGTTGGAGAGGGGGCCTCGGCCTTCACGCAAAGCAAGCTGGATCTGCCGATCCGGTACGAGGCATCTGCGCCGTCCATAGGGGGCGCACCGGACGTTCGCTACGCCGATGTGGATTACGATGCACTGGTCCTCGATGCCCTGGCGGGGGTGCTCGCGGTCGAGCCCGACCGGGAGATGCGCCGCGAGTTGCGGCAACTCGTCAGCATCGATGCGGGGTTTGCGGTCCGCGACAGGCTCAGGAGCGCGGAGCAGCCGGCGGGTGTTCGCCTCACGATTACCGTGCCGGCTTCGGCCAACGTCGACATGCTCGTCAAAGGGCAACTGGATCGCTCGCTGCCCGAAGCGCGGCGGCCCCTGACGGACCGACAGATTGCCTGGGTCGACTCACTGCGCGACTCGGGTGCGCTCGTACGACGCTTCAACACGGCGCTGTTTACCAACGGCGATTCCCGGGAGCCGGAGCTCGCGGGTATTCGCGGCGCCGTTGTCGGTTCGTTCTACATGCTGGCGGTGACGCTGTTGCTCGCGTTTCCGATCGGCGTCGCGACCGCCGTTTACCTGGAGGAGTTTGCGCCGCGCAACCGCTGGGCGGATGTCGTGGAAATCAGCATCAACAACCTCGCGGCGGTGCCGTCCATCGTGTTTGGCCTGCTCGGGCTTGCCGTGTTTATCGACTGGCTGGGTTTTCCCCGTTCGGCGCCGCTGGTCGGGGGATTTGTGCTTGCGCTATTGACCCTGCCGGTTGTGATCATCTCTTCGCGGGCGGCAATACGCGGTGTTCCCGGCTCGATTCGTGAAGCGGCGCTCGGCGTAGGTGCGTCGCGCATGCAGGTGGTAATGGATCACGTCCTGCCGCTTGCGCTGCCGGGCGTGCTTACCGGAACGATCATTGGCATGAGCCGGGCGCTGGGGGAAACGGCGCCGCTGTTGATGATCGGTATGGTGGCGTTTATTGTCGACGTTCCAACAGGTCTGGGAGACCCTGCGACGGCGCTGCCCGTGCAGATCTATTTGTGGTCCGACAGTCCGGAACGTGCTTTTGCCGAGCGCACTTCGGCCGCAATACTCGTGCTGCTGGGTTTCCTGTTGCTCATGAATCTCCTTGCCGTGTTGATACGCCGGAGAGTCGAAAATAAATAACAGAACCGGGTACGGCAAAGCGACATGACCACAAGCACAGACGAGACGGGCGCCGGGCTGACGGCCGATGCGGCCCGGGAAACGTGTATCGCCATCCGCGAACTCGACGCCTGGTACGGCGAGATTCATGCCCTGCGGTCGATCTCACTCGATATTGCCTACGGCGAGGTCATTGCGCTGATCGGCCCTTCGGGCTGCGGTAAGACGACGTTGTTGCGCTGCCTGAATCGACTCAACGACGAAGTCGAAGGGGCTCGGGTTGCGGGTAGCGTCAGGCTGGATGGACAGGAGATCTATGCGCGTCCCGTCGATCCGGTTGCATTGCGGGCGCGGGTTGGCATGGTTTTTCAGAAACCGAACCCGTTCCCGAAGAGTATCTACGACAACGTGGCGTACGGCCCGCGTATACACGGGCTTGCGACCGACAGGGCGGAGCTCGACGACATCGTGCACGTGAGCCTGGAGCGGGTCGGCCTCCTGAAGGAGGTGCGCGATCGCCTGGACGAACCCGGCACGGATTTGTCCGGCGGACAGCAGCAACGATTGTGCATTGCCCGGACCATTGCCGTCGGCCCCGAGGTCATTCTCATGGACGAGCCGTGTTCGGCACTCGATCCGATTGCAACGGCGCGTATCGAGGATCTGATCGACGAACTGGCGGAAGACTACGTCATCGTCATTGTCACGCACTCGATGCAGCAGGCCGCGCGCGTGTCCAGTCGTGTCGCCTATCTCAATCAGGGGAGCCTGATCGAAGTCGGGGAGACGAACCGCATATTCACCAACCCCCAGCACAAGCTGACCGAGGATTACATCACCGGCCGTATTGGGTGACGAGTTGGTCGACGGTCGTGGGGCAGCGTTGCTTCAGGCCAGCTTGTTCAGAAAATTAGCGAAACGTTGCTCGGAAAAGCCGACGGCAAAGTAGGCGTCGTGCTCGAATACCGGGCGTTTCATTAGCGTGGGTTGTTCGATCATCGTCGCAAACGCCTTGTTGCGGCCCATCCTGGCGCGATCGACTTCCGGTATTTTCCTCCAGGTGAGGCTTTGCCGGTTGACGAGCTTTTCCCAATCGATGCGTTCCGACCAGCGTTCGAGCATCTGGATGTCGAGACCGTCGTCACGAACATCGTGAAAGCGAAAGTCGATGTTGTGCTCGGCGAGATACTTCTTCGCCTTGCGGCAGGTATCGCAGCTCTTGATTCCGTACACCGTCAGCATCGTTCGACCCAGGCCGCTGTTTTACGTCTCAGAGCAGATCGTTTCAGCATCGTTCAGTCCCCCCGCGCTATTTCGCTTCCCTGAGCAGATCGTTCAGGCTGGTTTTTGCGCGGGTTTTTGCATCGACCCGTTTTACGATCACGGCACAGTAAAGCGAGTAGCTGCCGTCGCTCGAAGGCAGGCTGCCGGGCACGACCACGGATCCGGCGGGTATCCGGCCGTAGCTGATCTCACCGCTCTCGCGATCGTAGATTCGGGTGCTCTGGCCAATATAGACGCCCATGGACAGCACCGCACCCTGTTCGACGACCACGCCTTCGACGACCTCCGAGCGGGCGCCGATGAAGCAGTCGTCCTCGATGATCGTCGGGCCCGCCTGCAGCGGCTCGAGCACTCCACCTATACCAACGCCACCCGACAGGTGTACGTTGCGCCCTATTTGAGCGCAGCTGCCGACCGTGGCCCAGGTGTCTACCATTGTGCCGCTGTCGATGTATGCGCCGATGTTGACGTAGCTCGGCATCAACACGACGTCGCGTGCCACGTATGCGCCGCTGCGGACGATGGCGTCGGGGACGACCCGCACACCGTCGCTTCGAAACTGCTCTTCGCTATAGCGGCTGTACTTGAGCGGCACTTTGTCGAAAAAGCGACTGTACGTGCCTTCCACCACGGCGTTGTCGTTGAGCCGGAAACTCAACAGCACGGCCTTCTTGAGCCACTGGTTGACGCGCCACTCGCCGTCGACTTTTTCGGCAACGCGTGCCTCGCCCGCATCGAGCTTCGCCAGCGCGTCCTGGACGGCGGCCTCGAGCTTCGCCTGCTGCCCGGCGTCGTCCATACGGCCGCCGTGCTCGAAACCTTCGTCAATAATCTCAATATCGCTCTGCATGTGTTGAATCCTCGAGGGGTATGCGGTTGTGCCTTTCAATCGCTCAGTCTTTCGACGATGGCCGTCCTGAGTTGCTCCCTGGCGTCTTCGTCGAGGCTCTTGCCGGACTCGTCGCTAATGTAGAAGACGTCCTCCGCCCGCTCGCCGATGGTCATGATTTTTGCCGTGTCGATGTCGATGCCACAGGCTATGAAAGCCCGCCCGACCTTGCTCAGGAGTCCCGGCCGGTCGGCTGCCACCAGTTCCATGACGGTCTTGTCGCGAACGGTGGCCCTGCCGAAGCTGACGCTGGTTGCCGTATCGAACATGCGCACCTGTCGCGGTGCCTTGCGCGTTACCTTGAGGACGTCGTCATCGGTTGTTTTGAGCATTGCTGTCAGGGCCTGACGGATTTTTTGCAAGCGCGCGTCGTCGGTCTCCATGTGCTTGTCCTGTTCCATCAGGACATACGTGTCCAGGCTGTAATCGTTGTCGAGCGGAGTAATGCGGGCGTCGACAATCGTCAGGCTCAGCTCATCGAGTATGGCCGTAGCGTGTGCAAACGTGCGGTGCGAGCGGGGTGTGTACAGCGCGACGGCAACACCTTCACCGTCGGGCTGACGCCGGAGGTCGAGCAGGCCGGTATCGCTGCGAATGTCGGCGGTTGTCAGCCAGCCTGTATGCCAGGCGATCTCCTCGCTCCGGTGTCGGAGGTAGTAGTCATCGTTGAACAGGCCCCAGACCTTTTCTATCTCACCGTCCCGGTGCCCGCGATGGCGCAGGATGGTCCGCGCTTCTTCCTGGGTCTCGGCAATCAGCTGCTCGCGGTCGATCGGGTTTTCGAGACCGCGGCGCAGTGCGCGGGAGGTCAGCGAATGCAAATCACGGAACAGCGACGCCTTCCACGAGTTCCAGAGTTTCGGGTTCGTGCCGCGTACGTCCGCGACGGTCAGGATATAGAGATAATCGAGGTGGCGCTGGTCGCCGACGACCTGCGCAAATTCGTGGATGACGTCGGGGTCGCCGATGTCTTTTTTCTGGGCCGTCGTCGATAGTGTCAGATGCTGCCGTACGAGCCAGGCGACGGTCCGCGCGTCGTAACGGCTCAGGCCGTGTTCGAGGCAAAAGGCTTCAGCGTCTACAGCGCCGAGTTCCGAGTGATCGCCGCCGCGGCCCTTCGCAATGTCGTGGAACAGCCCGGACAGGTAGGCGATTTCCGGCTTTTCCAGCGACTGCATGATGCGGCTGCACTGCGGGAACTCTTCATCGAACCGCGGCAGCGCAAACCGGCGCAGGTTGCTGACGACAAACAGCGTGTGTTCGTCGACCGTGTACGCGTGAAACAGGTCGTACTGCATGCGCCCGACGATGCGGCCGAAGGCCGGTATGTAGAGTCCCAGCACGCCGTACAGATTCATTCGCCGGAGTTCGTGCGTTACTCCTTCGGGAGCACGCAGTATGGCCAGGAACAGCCGGTGATTACGCGGGTTTTGCCGGAACTCCTCGTCGATCAGGTGCAGGTTGCGTTTGATGAGCCCAACCGTGTAGGCGCTGACGCCGCGAATCTCCGGGTTCTGTTGCAGCAGCAGGAAGAGTTCGAGCAGGGCTGAGGGCTCGTCGGCAAACACCTGATCGGACACGGTCTGGAGGAAGCCGTTCTTGACCTGGAAGCGCGGGTTGAGCGCCTCCGGCTCGGCGGCCGGGTCCATGAGTATCGCTTCCTCGAACAGCTGCAGCAGCATTTCGTTGAGCCGCGATAGTTCCATGACCGTGCGGTAGTAGCGCTGCATGAGCTGCTCGACCGCGAGTGTGTAGGTGGCATCCTCGTAGCCGAGCATGTTGGCGAGCTTGATCTGATGGTCGAACAGCAGGCGGTCTTCGCGACGCCCCGTCAGCACGTGCAGCGCATAGCGCACTCGCCACAGGAACGCGCGACCCTCGCTGAGTCGCGTGAGCTGACCCGGGGTGAGAAACTCGTGTGCAACGAGTTCCTCAAGCGTTTGCACGTCGAAATGCCGTTTGGCAACCCAGCCGATCATCTGGATGTCGCGCAGTCCGCCGGGGCTTCCCTTGACGTTGGGCTCGAGTTTGTAGGCCGTGTCGTCGTAGCGATGATGCCGGGCGATCTGCTCTTTGCGTTTGGCCTCGAAAAACTCATCGGACGGCCAGAGGCGCTCGGGTCCGGTGGCGGCCTGCATGTCGTCGAACAGCCCGGCAGGGCCCGCAAGGCGTCGAGCCTCCATCAGCGTCGTCGCAACCGTCAGGTCGGCACGGGCCTCCGCAACGCACTCGTCGACGGTGCGCACGCTGTGGCCAATTTCGAGGCCGGCATCCCACAGAGACGTAACGAAGTCGGTGAGCGCGGCAGCACCGTTCTCGTCGGGCTGTTCGGACACGAGCACCATGACGTCCACGTCGGAGTGCGGGTGTAGCTCGCCACGCCCGTAGCCGCCGACGGCAACCAGGGTCGAGGTGTGCTCGAGGGGCTGCATGTGTTGTTGCCAGAGATAGAGCAGCGCGTTGTCGACCAGCGTGGATCTGAGGCACACGAGATCGACGACGGACTCGCCGTCCACGAAACGCTGTTTGAGCGCCTCGTCCGCCGTTGCCAGTGCCTCCCGGCAGTTGCCGGATTCGAGACAATCGAGGAACTCGGCGAGCGTCGGGTCCTCAGTCCTTGTGGTGGTCGCGGTGAGCGATTCGGACATCAAGCGCCACGGTCCAGGGCGCCGAGCGTCAGGACCTCGTAGCCATCTTCGGTAATCAACACCGTGTGCTCCCACTGAGCGGACAGGCTGTGATCCTTCGTGACGACGGTCCAACCGTCGCGCAGCAGTTTTACGTCCGCCCGGCCGGCGTTGACCATGGGCTCGACCGTCAAGGTCATTCCCGCCTTGAGTTCCATGCCCGTGCCACGCGTGCCGTAATGCAGCACCTGCGGGTCTTCATGAAAGCCCCGGCCGATGCCGTGGCCGCAGTACTCTCGCACGACCGAAAAGCGGTTTTTTTCCACGTGTTTCTGTATCGCGGCGCCGATGTCGCCGAGCTGCTTGCCCGCCTTCAGCTCCTCGATGCCCAGCCACATGCTTTCCCTGGCAATGGCTGCCAGTCTCTCGGCCTGGATACCGGCCTTACCGACCATGAACATGCGGCTGGTGTCGCCGTGGTAGCCGTCCTTGATGACCGTCACGTCGATGTTGACCGCGTCACCCGATTTGAGCTTCTTCTCGCCGGGGATGCCATGGCAAACCACGTGATTCACCGAGGTGCAGATGGATTTCGGGAAGCCTCGATAATTGAGCGGCGCCGGGATCGCGTCCTGCTGCTCGGTGATGTATCGATGCGCGATTTGATTGAGCTCGTCCGTGCTGACGCCGGGCTTGACATATTCTCCAATCATATCAAGCACTTCCGCGGCCAGCTGGCCGGCGACGCGCATTTTTTCCTGCTCTTCGGGGGTTTTGATTTGTACGGTCATTAAGCGCCTGGTGGGGATCTGGCCGTGGCAGCCAAAAATCCTCAAGTTTTCACATTGTTGCTTGCAGCCGGCTATGGTATAAAGCGCGCGCCCTAGAGGCAACGACTACACACGCATACCGTCACAGAGCACTGGGTGCCCCGCCTGAAAAGGGGTTGTGCAATGGGGTATGCGGAGGCTTAACCCGGAGAAACAACAATGGCAGACGTATCCATGCGCCAGATGCTAGAGGCTGGCGTGCATTTTGGGCATCAGACCCGCTACTGGAACCCGAAGATGGCCCCGTACATCTTCGGCGAACGTAACAAAATCCACATCATCAATCTCGAGAAGAGCGTACCGCTCGCCCGCGAGGCGTGCGCGTTCGTCAAGGCGACTGTCGCTGATGGCGGCACCGTGCTCTTCGTCGGTACCAAGCGAGCCGCCAGGGAGGCTATTCGCGTCGAGGCGGATCGCGCCGAGATGCCGTTTGTCAGTCAGCGCTGGCTTGGCGGCATGCTCACGAACTACAAGACGATCCGGCAGTCGGTCAAACGCCTCATGGCGCTGGAAGAGATGGCCGAAGAGGGCGGCTTCGACGGCCTGACCAAGAAGGAAGTCCTCGGTCTGACCCGCGAGCGCGAAAAGCTCGAGAAGAGTCTGGGCGGCATCAAGGCGATGAAATCCCTGCCCGACGTCATGTTTGTCGTCGACGTCGACCACGAAGACATTGCGATCCGCGAGGCTCAGAAGCTCGGCATCCCTGTGGTTGCCGTTGTGGACACGAACTGCTCGCCGGAAGGCGTCGACTACGTGATTCCGGGCAATGACGATGCGATGCGCGCCATTCAGCTGTACGCGGCAATGGTTGCGGATGCCGTCGTCGACGGCAGGGCATCTCTTCCCGAGGTTGCTCTGGGAGAAGACGAGTTTGTCGAGCTGGACAGCGAGGGCAACGTCAAGAAGGCCCCGTCCCGCAAGAAAGCCGCCAAAAAGACCGCGCGCAAGGCTCCGCGCAAAGCCGCACCCAAGAAGGATGCGGACAAGCCTGCGGCCGACAAGACGGACGCCGACAAAGCTGACGCCGACAAAGCGGAGGCCGACAAGAAGGCGGCGGACAAGCCTGCTGCGGAGGCCGCTGATGCCGCCGCTGCCGAGGCGAAGACGGATGCGCCCGCGGCGGACGACGCTGAAGCGCCGGCTGGCAAAGACGCCGAATAGCGCGTCGACCGGACCATCGGGCCGCGGCCTGCCTTTGGCGGAGCGGCCCTGCATCTACCGAATATTGAAGAGGACATAGAAATGGCAGTCACGGCTTCCATGGTTAAAGAACTGCGTGAGCGCACCGGCGCCGGCATGATGGAATGCAAGAAGGCCCTGGTCGAGACTGGCGGCGATCTGGACGCGGCCGCGGAACTCCTGCGCAAGTCGGGCCAGGCCAAAGCGGACAAGAAAGCGGGACGGGTTGCGGCTGACGGCCGCGTCGTGATCGTGCACGAGGGCAACCGGGCGGTGATCCTCGAGGTGAATTCCGAAACCGACTTCGTAGCCAAGGACGAAAACTTCGTCGCGTTCGCGGAAGCGGTTGCCGCGGCGGCCATCGCCTCCGGCGCTACGTCGGTGGACGGCCTGGCGGACGCCACGCTGGCGGACGGACGCACGGTAGAGGCGGCCCGTACCGAACTGGTGAGCAAGGTTGGAGAGAACATCAGCGTGCGGCGGCTGACCGCCGTCGACTCGGACGGCACGATCGGCTACTACACCCACGGCGCAAAAATCGGCGCGATCGTCGCGCTCGACGGCGGAGACGAAGCGCTTGCGCGCGACGTTGCCATGCACGTGGCGGCCATTAACCCGACCTGTATCGACGAGGGCGGCGTACCGGCCGAAGTACTCGAAAAGGAGCGCAGGATCCTGACCGAGCAGGCGCAGGAATCCGGCAAGCCCGCCGAGATCATCGAAAAAATGATCGGCGGCCGCATCGCCAAGTTCCTCAAGGAAATCACGCTGGTTGGCCAGCCCTTCGTCAAGGATCCCGACGTGACCGTCGGCAAACTGCTCACAAGCCAGGGCGCGACGGCGACGGCGTTTGTCCGCTACGAAGTCGGCGAGGGCATCGAGAAGAAGGCCGACAACTTCGTTGAGGAGGTCATGGCGCAGGTCAAAGGCGCCAGTTGATTCCGCGAACGATTGAGGCGTACGGCCGAGATGCTTGATCATGGCTTCAGGGTTCGTGATAAACTCCTGAAATAAAAGAAATTTCGGCTTGCAGGGATAGACTATGTCCGACGCCAACGGCCCGTATGGGCGCGTGCTCCTGAAACTCAGTGGGGAAGCGCTCATGGGTGATCTCGAGTACGGCATCGAGCCGACGGTCATCAAGCGCATGGCCGCCGAGGTGGCGGAGGCGCGGAGTCGAGGCACCGAAATTGCCATCGTCATCGGCGGCGGCAACATTTTCCGTGGCGCAGGTCTCGCGCGATCGGGAATGGATCGCGTGACCGGCGACCACATGGGGATGCTGGCCACGGTCATGAATGCGCTGGCGATTCAGGATGCCCTGGAGGCGCTGGAGGTCCACGCCCGCGTGATGTCGGCGCTGAGGATCAATGAGGTCTGCGAAGACTACATACGCCGCCGGGCAGTGCGACACCTCGAGAAGGGCAGAGTCGTGATTCTCGCGGCCGGCACGGGCAACCCGTTCTTTACCACCGACACGGCGGCGAGCCTTCGCGCCATCGAGATCGGCGCGGACGTGCTGTTGAAAGCAACCAAGGTCGACGGCGTGTACGATGCTGATCCGGTGACGCACCCCGACGCGGTGCGCTACGACACCGTGAGTTTCGATCAGGTGCTTCGCGACAAGCTGTCGGTGATGGATGCAACGGCAATCGTCATGTGCCGCGACAACGGCTTGCCGCTGCGCGTTTTCGATCTGACCCGCCCTGGCTCGCTTGTCGACGCGGTAGCGGGTGCCGAGGTCGGCACGCTGGTGACAGCTTAGTCAAGCGCTCACGTCGGTCGGGCAGACATTTTGCGAATCGAAATCTAATCAATCACAGCGAGAGGCCAACAACGTGCTGGACGAAATAAAGAAAGACGCCGGGGAACGTATGGCCAAGAGTGTTGCGTCGCTCAGGCAGGAACTGACGAAGATTCGCACCGGGCGCGCGCACACCAGTCTCCTGGATCACATTACCGTGGAGTACTACGGCAGCCAGGTGCCGCTCAACCAGGTCTCCAACATTGGTGTCGAAGACTCGCGGACCTTGACCGTGACGCCTTGGGAGAAAGACATGGTGCAGCCTATCGAAAAGGCAATCATGACCTCGGATCTCGGTCTCAATCCCGCTTCGGCCGGCACGGTGATCCGGGTTCCGCTGCCGGCACTGACCGAGGAACGTCGTAAAGACATGATTCGCGTCGTCCGTCAGGAAGCGGAGGGTGGCCGGGTGGCCATTCGCAACATTCGCCGCGACGCGATTGGCGACGTCAAGGATCTGCTCAAGGAAAAAATGATTGGCGAGGACGACGAGCGCCGCGCTGAAGAGGATATTCAGGGCATCACCGACAAGTACGTGGCCGAAGTCGATCAGGTGCTGGCCGACAAGGAAGCGGAGCTGATGGAAATCTGAACGGCGGCCATCGCCTGCGGATTTCAGACAGCACCACCATATTCCTCATGAGCACCCCGATTCCCAGCATTCCGGCCCCGCGCAACCTGCCACGGCACGTTGCGGTGATCATGGACGGCAACGGTCGATGGGCCAATCAGCGCGCAATGCCGCGTCAGGCCGGGCACAAGGCGGGCGTGAAGGCTGCGCGGCAGCTGGTCGAATACCTGGCGGAGCAGTCGATCGAGTGCCTCACCTTGTTTGCCTTTTCGAGCGAGAACTGGGCGCGGCCAAGGGAAGAGGTGGGCGCACTCATGACCCTGTTCGTCGAAGTGATGAAGCGCGAGGCCGACAACCTGCACAAGAACAACGTTCGCTTACGGTTCATCGGCAATCGCGATAGCCTGGGCTCGCGCCTCGTCAAACGCATCGAAGAGGCCGAACGGCGAACCCGCGACAATACGGGTTTGCAGCTGAACGTGGCGATGGCTTACGGAGGCCGCTGGGATATCGTAGAGGCGGCGCGTGCAATGGCCGAGCGTGTTCAGAACGGTGCGCTTACGCCGGAGCGGATCGACGAGACGGCGTTTGCCGAAACCCTCGAACTGGGTGGCTGTCCGGACGTTGACCTGCTGATTCGCACGGGCGGCGAAAAACGGATCAGCAATTTCCTTCTGTGGCACCTGGCCTACGCCGAGCTGTTCTTTTCGGATGTATTGTGGCCGGAGTTTTCGCCCGAGCACGCGGCGGAGGCCATACGGTTCTTCGAGGCACGCCAACGGCGTTACGGCCGTACGGGTGATCAACTCGAGGTTCAGCCATGTTGAGGCAGAGGATCGTCACGGCGCTGATTGCGCTCGCGGTACTGCTGCTCGTGATGTTCGTGTTGCCGGCGAATGCCGCCAAGGCGTTTATCGGACTGCTGGTTCTCGGCGGCGCCTGGGAATGGTCGGCGTTTCTCGGTGGCGCGAAGCCGCTCGTTCGCGCCGGCTACGTGCTGTTCATGGCGGTGCTGGTGCTGCTGACCGGCCTTACATTGCCCGTCGTGACCGAGCCGATTCTGTTTGCATCGCTCGCCTGGTGGCTGCTTGCGCTGATCTGGGCCTTCCGCTTTCCCACGCCCATACCCGAGCCGCTGCGCTGGCTCTGTGGCGCGTTTGTTCTGTTACCCCTGTTTGTTGCGCTGGTGACCTTGTACACGGCCAATCCCGTGACCCTGCTGTTCGCGCTGATCATCGTCTGGGCTGCCGATGTCGGCGCCTATTTTTCCGGCAAACGTTTTGGCCGCGTGAAGCTCGCGCCGGAAATCAGCCCCGGAAAGACCTGGGAAGGTGTGCTGGGAGGGCTGTTTGTCGTATCGCTGGTCACCATTGCGTTCGTCACCTATCGCGACCTGTCGTACGCCGTGCTCGTGCCCTTCTGCATGGCGGCGGCGGCGCTGTCGATTGTCGGCGACCTGACTGTCAGCATGTTCAAGCGGACCGCCGGGGTGAAGGACAGCGGCGCGCTGTTTCCCGGGCACGGCGGGATTCTCGACCGTATCGACAGCGTTTCGGCCGCCGCTCCGCTGTTCGCGCTTGGCCTCGCCTGGACGGGGCTGGGATGATGGGCGGGTCGATGAGGCGTTCAGCGGGGATTCAGCCAGGCTGTGAAAGCCTCAATTCTGTTGGAACTGCGCGGTCCCGGATAGCTCCAATACTCGAAGAGTTCGGCGATTTGCCGAGGGTCCGGCGCGGTCATAAGGGACGCTTTTAGCACGATGGGGACAATTCTAGGCAACGCAGTAGCGTTCATAGTGGCGATCAGCATCCTGGTGGCCGTACACGAGTACGGGCACTACATTGTCGGCCGCTGGTGTGGAATGAAGGTGCTGCGCTTCTCGATCGGCTTCGGCAAACCCCTCTGGACGCGTGTGGGCAAGGGGCCGGACCGTACGGAGTACTGCATTTCGGCCATTCCCCTCGGCGGCTACGTGCGTTTTCTCGACAGCCGCGAGGCCGACGTGTCGCCCGATGACCGGGGCCGGGCATTCGACCAGCGTCCCATTCCGCATCGTATTGCCGTGCTGTTTGCCGGCCCGCTGTTCAACTTCCTGTTTGCGATCGTGGCCTACTGGGCGCTGTTCGTGTACGGCATCCCGACAGTCGTACCGGCTGTCGGCGACGTCCAGCCGGAGTCGTATGCCGACCGTGCGGGCCTCGAGTACGGTGATCGCATCGTGGCCGTAAACGGCGAGGCCAGCCCGGATTGGGAGACGACACTGCTGGCAATGCTCGACCAGCTCGTCGCTGAAGGCCGGGTCGACATGACGCTCGAGAAAAGCGACGGTTCGACCGAACGCGCAACGCTGGAAGTCGGTGACGACCGCGCGCGCCTCACGGAACCCGGCATGCTGTTCGAGGGACTCGGTTTTTCGGCATGGCAGTTTCCGGCCGTCGTGGGCAGCGTCGTCGAGGAGGGCGCCGCGGAACGTGCCGGTATTCGCATAGGCGATCGCATCGTGTCGATCGACGGTGAGGCCGTGCGGCATTTCAGCGATCTGATCACCCTGGTGGCACCGCGACCCGATGAGTCCGTCGAAGTCGGGGTCATCCGCGAAGCGACACAGAGCGAAGAAACCCTGTCACTCGTGCTCGGCAGCGCCGAACGCGACGGCAAGACAGTGGGCATGCTCGGAATCGGTAGCGCCGAAGCGGCGGGCGACTTCGTTTATCTGAGGAAATTCGGGCCGCTCGAATCCGTCAGCCGCGGCATCGAGCGCACCTGGGCATCCACCGTGTTCACCGTCAAGATGCTCGGCCGAATGCTGACGGGCGACGTGTCGATCAAGAACATCAGCGGGCCGATCAACATTGCCCAGTTTGCCGGCCAGAGCGCTGAGCGCGGCGTCGACTATTTCCTGGGCTTCCTGGCCATCGTCAGCATCAGTCTGGGGGTTCTGAACCTCCTGCCCGTGCCGGTGCTCGATGGCGGACAGATCGTTTACCAGACCATAGAACTTCTCAAAGGCAGTCCGTTGTCCGAGCGAGCACAGATCATTGGCCAGCAGGTCGGCATCCTTGCCCTGATCATGCTAATGAGTTTCGCTTTCTACAACGATATTGCGAGAATACTGGGCTGATGCGCCCGCGGGGGGACACACTACGATGACGCGTCTGGTTCACTCTTATTATTATCAGCTGCTGCGATACGCACTGCCGCTGGCCGCTTTGTGCTGCCTGATTGGGGCCACACCCGCTGTGGCCCAGGTCGACGAATCCAGCTTTGTCGTCCGCGACATGCGCGTAGAGGGCTTGCAGAGGATCTCCGAAGGCACGGTCTTCAACTACCTGCCCGTGAATATCGGCGACGAAATCGATCGAATCCGGGTTCGCGAAGCCATCGAATCCCTCTACGGACAGGGGCTGTTCGACAACATCGAGATGCGCCGCGACGGCGATACGCTCGTGATCGCGGTGCGCGAGCGCCCGTCGATCGAAAGCTTCGAGATCGACGGCAACAAGGACATCAAAACCGAGGACCTGACGGAATCCTTGCGCGGTGTCGGTCTCGCCAAGGGCCGCACGTTCGATCGCTCGGTGCTGGACAACGTGACGATGTTCCTTCGCGAGCAGTATTACGACCGCGGCAAGTACGCCGTCAAAATCAGCACGCAGGTCATCGACCGTCCCAACAACACCGTGCAGATCCGGATCGATATCGACGAAGGTAAGCGGGCGAAGATTCGCCAGGTCAACATCGTCGGCAACACGCAGTTCAGCGACAAGGAAATTCGCGAGGATTTCAATCTCGACACGGCGAACTGGCTGTCGTGGATTCGTCAGGACGACCGCTACGAAAAGCAGGGACTCGAAGGCGACCTCGAGACCTTGCGGTCGTTCTACATGGACCGGGGGTTTGCCGACTTCGAGCTGGCATCGACGCAGGTTGCGATATCCCCGGACAAGAAAGACATCTACGTCACGATCACGATTCGCGAGGGTGACCGCTATACGGTCTCCGACGTTCGCCTGGTCGGGGAAATGGTCATACCCGAGCCGTTCCTGCAGGCGCTGATCCTGGCGCGGCCGGGATCCACGTTCAACCAGGCGATGCTGACGCAGACCTCCGAGCTCATGGCGCTGCGGCTGGGTGAGGAAGGCTACGCGAATGCCGAAATCAACCCGGTGTGGGACCTCGACCGGGATACCCTGGAGGCCGAAGTCACGTTCTTCGTCAATCCGTCCAACCGGGTGTACGTGCGGCGCATCAACTTCAACGGCGTCGACGAAATCGATGACGAAGTCCTGCGTCGCGAAATGCGCCAGCTCGAGGGCTCGTATCTCTCGAACATTCTGGTCGACCGTTCGCGAATTCGTTTGCAGCGTTTGCCCTACATCGAAAACGTCGACATTAGCAACTCGCCGGTTCAGGGCAGCCCCGACCTGGTCGATGTCGACGTGGACCTCGAGTACCGGATGCCCGGGCAGTTCTCGGGCGGCATCGGTTACTCCGAGGCGCAAAAGCTGCTCCTGAACGGCAGCATCGTGCACACGAACTTCCTGGGCAGCGGTAACCGCGTTGCGCTGGAGTTGAATTCCGGCCGCTTCTCGAAGCTCTACAGTCTGTCGCATACCGATCCGTATCGGACGATGGACGGTGTCCGCCGCACCGTGGCGCTGACTTATCGCGACATTACGCAGTTTACGTCGGCGACCTCGGATTTCTCGACCGAGACCATCGGTGCGACGGTCGACTACGGTTATCCGATCGGCGAATTCCAGACCTTGACTTTCGGGATGAGCTACCAGAGCGCGGAGCTGCTGTCGTCGGACCGCAGCACCTTGCAGGCGCAGGAGTGGGTGCGGAACAACGGCAACCAGTTCACGACCGAAGGCAGCAGCAGTATCGAGTTCTTCGGCACCGAATTCGAAACCCTGGATTTGCTGGCCGGCTGGATCTACGACAGCCGCAACCGGGCCCTGTTTGCGACCCGCGGGACGCGGCAGCAGCTGTTCCTCGGGGCGACGATTCCCGGCGTGAGCGACGTCGAGTATTTCACTGCGCGCTACAATTTGACCAAATATCAGCGGCTGTTCGGCCGTTTTGCGCTGCGCTGGAACGTGGAGCTGGGTTATGGCGAAGCCATGGGCGACACGACGGCGCTACCGCCGTACAAGCAGTATTTTGGTGGTGGACCGCAGTCGATACGCGGTTATCGCGAATCTTTCCTCGGTCCGCGGGACAGTTTCGGCAACCCCTACGGCGGTAACGTATTGGTTGCGAGCCAGTTAGAGCTTATACTCCCGCTCCCGGAGAAATGGGCCAGGCAGGCCAGAGCAACCCTGTTTTATGACGCGGGCAACGTGTTCAATACCGGCGAGGTCGAGTTTTTCGACCGGCTGGGTAGCCCGGTCGAATACAAGCCGGATTTTCAGGAACTTCGAACATCGGTCGGCATTGGCGTACAGTGGTTGGCGCCTCTCGGGTTATTCCGGTTTAGTTACGCTTATCCGTTGAACGCGTACAGCGGCAACGACCGGTTTTTCGGGGATGAACTGGAACGGTTCCAGTTCTCCATTGGACAAGCGTTTTGAGGAATGGACAGTTTATGATTTTTGCAAAACTTCAGCTGGGTAAGATTGCGGCAGCCGCAGTACTGCTGTGCGCTATCGCTCTGCCGGCAGGCGCCCAGGAACTCAAGATCGGCGTCGTCAACGTACCCGCGCTGATGGATCGTGCGCCGCAGACCAAGGCCGCCATGGATGCGTTGCAGGAAGAATTTGCGCCTCGTCAGCGCGAGATACTCGCCAAACAGACCGAGCTTCAGGAGCTGGTCGAGAAGGCGCAGAAAGACGCCGAGGTGATGAGCGAAGCGGAACGCCGCGCTCTCGAAAAGAGCATTCGCGATTCGCGCCGCGAAGTCACGCGACTCGACACGGAGTTCCGCGAGGATCTCAACCTGAGGCAGAACGAGGAGCTGGGCAAGCTGCAGCGCTCCCTGCTTTCGGAAGTGCAGGCGTACGCGCAGGGTGAGGGTTACGATATTGTCGTCGGTGACGGCGTGTTGTTCGCCTCGACAGCGGCGAACATTACCGACGAGGTCCTGCGCGCAATCGAAGCGAGCTATCAGGCGACGAGCTCGCGCTAGCCGCCATGCCGGAAAGTCTGGGCGCGCTCGCGAGCCGCTTCGGCTGCGAACTCAAGGGCGATCCGGATACCGTCGTCAGCCGCGTTGCCACTCTGGCCAATGCGGACAGCGACGCTCTGAGTTTTCTTGCCAGCGATGCATACCGGCCGCAGCTAGCCGATACCCGTGCTGCGGCCGTCGTACTGCGACCCGCCGATCTGGAGCTGGCGCCGACCGCGGCGCTCGTGTCCTCCAACCCGTATGCGAGCTACGCGCGCATGGCGGCCGTTCTGCATCCGCCCGCGCCGAGTACTGCGGGCGTACATCCCACCGCCGTTGTGCACGAGTCCGCCGAACTCGCGGGTGATGCGAGTATTGGCCCCAACGCCGTCGTCGGCGAGCGCGCGCGGATCGGCGCGCGGACCGTCGTACACGCCGGCGCTTTTGTTGGTCCCGACTGCGAGCTTGCCGACGCCTGCGTCGTGCACGCCAATGCGTCGCTCGTTCGCTCTGTGCGCCTGGGTTCGCGTTCGATTGTCCACTCGGGCGCCGTGATCGGTGCGGACGGGTTCGGTAACGCCATGAGCGATTCCGGGTGGGTCAAGGTGCCGCAAATCGGCGGTGTGCGCATAGGTGCCGACGTCGAGATTGGCGCCAACACGACAATCGACTGCGGTGCGGTCGACGATACGGTCATCGAAGACGGTGTGCGCATCGACAACCTTTGCATGATTGCTCACAACGTTCGGATCGGAGCGCACACAGCCATAGCGGCGATGGTGGGCATTGCCGGCAGCACCCGCGTCGGCAAGCGCTGCATGTTTGCCGGGCAGGCAGGCGTGGTGGGTCACGTGTCGATTTGCGACGACGTGATCGTCAGTGGTCAGGCCGTCGTCTCCAAGGACATCCGCGAGCCCGGTACCTATGCCGGCAGCTTCACGGCCGAGAAAGCCGGCGACTGGACTCGCCGCGTTGCCCGTTTCAAGCGATTGGGTTCGCTGGCCGATCGCGTTCGCAAGCTGGAAAAGGGCGGCGCGTGAGCGAAGCGCTCGATCAATTGCGGATTCGCGAACTCATCCCGCATCGTTACCCGTTCCTGCTCGTCGATCGGGTGCTTGCGTACGTACCGTACGAGAGTCTCAGCGCCGTTAAGAACGTCAGCGTCAACGAGCCTTTCTTCCAGGGGCACTTTCCCGAACGGCCGGTCATGCCCGGCGTGCTGATTGTCGAGGCGCTCGCGCAAGCAGGCTGCCTGCTGTCGCAGCTGAGTCACGATCACGACGGTAAGGGGGAGCGGCCTCTTTACGTGCTTGCCGGGGTCGACAACGCCCGTTTCAAGCGCCCCGTAACACCCGGAGATAGTCTTGCGCTCGATATTGAGGTCGAGAAAACCCGGCGCGGCCTTTGGTGGTATCGTTGCGAGGCAAGCGTCGACGGCAGCCTGGCGGCCTCGGCGACGATTATGAGTGCACCGGGCTGAGTGCGCCCGGTTGAGTGCACGCTCGGAGACCCAATGATTCATCGCACAGCGCTTATCTCGGACAAGGCCGAACTCGCGGACGACGTAGAGATCGGTCCGTACGCCGTCATTGGCGACAACGTAAAAATCGGTCGCGGCACGCGAATCGACAGTCACGTCGTCGTCAACGGCCCGACGACCATTGGCGAAAACAACCGGATCTACCAGTTTGCCTCGATCGGCGACGATCCGCAGGATCGCAAGTATCGCGGTGAACCGACGCGGCTCGAGATTGGCGACGGCAACACGATTCGTGAATACTGCACGATCAGCCGCGGCACCGTGGACGATGCCGGCGTCACGCGCCTCGGCAACGACAACTGGATCATGGCCTATGTGCACATTGCGCACGACTGCATGATCGGCAATCACACGATCATGGCGAACAACGCAACGCTTGCGGGTCACGTCCACGTCGGCGACTGGGCCATTTTTGCGGGCTTCTCCGGTGCGCATCAGTTCTGCAAGGTCGGTGCACATTCCTTCCTGGGAATGTACGCCGGAGCCAACCGCGATATTGCCGCCTACGTAACGTGTTCCGGCGTACCGGCAAGGCCCAGGGGGATCAACAGCGAAGGTCTCAAGCGGCGCGGTTTCGACGCTACGCAAATCCGCAACATCAAGAACGCGTATCGCCTCGTGTTTCGCGAGAACCGCAAGCTGGCTGATGCGCTCGACGAGTTGTCGTCGCTGGTCGACTCGCAGCCGGAGCTGCGGCTGTTCCTGGAGTCTCTCCAGCAGTCTGATCGCGGCATCGCCCGTTAGGGTTAACAGGCCCTAGACCATGCGCATCGGCATCATTGCCGGCGAGGCCTCGGGCGACCTGCTCGGCGCAGGACTGATTCGGCAGATTCGCTCGAAAGTCCCACAAGCTCACTGTGAGGGTGTCGCGGGCCCGGCAATGATTGCGGAGGGCTGCGAGGCGCTCGCGGATGCCGAGGAGCTGGCTGTCATGGGGCTGATCGAGCCTCTGAAGGAGATCCCGCGATTGCTGCGCCTTCGCAGCCGTCTGATCCGCCACTGGACCGGTAACCCGCCGGACGTGTTCGTCGGGATCGATGCCCCCGATTTCAACCTGGGGCTCGAGCGGCGGCTGCGGTCGGCCGGCATACCCACCGTTCACTACGTGAGCCCGTCGGTCTGGGCGTGGCGTCAGGGACGTATCAAGACGATTCGCCGTGCTGTCGACCGCGTGTTGTGCCTGCTGCCGTTCGAGAAGCAGTTTTACGACGAACACGGAGTCGACGCTGTATTTGTCGGCCACCCCAAGGCGACGGAACTGTCGCCCGACTACGATGCCGCGGCGCTCCGCCTGCGGCATTCGATCCCCGATGCCGCGAACCTCGTGGCGCTGTTGCCCGGCAGTCGTATGAGCGAGGTGGAGCGACTTATACCCGTCTTTGCCGGCGCGGCGGCGCAACTGCTCGAGGCCGTGCCGGGACCGCGTTTTGTGCTTCCCGTTGCGACGCCCAAACTCCGGGCGCTCGTGGAACAAACGGTATCGGCTGCCGGCATTGCAGGGTCCGTCCACCTGCTGGACGGAAACTCGCTCGATGCCATGCGCGTTGCCGACGTTGTGCTGGTTGCGTCGGGAACGGCCGTGCTGGAGGCTGCGTTGCTCGGTAAACCGACGGTCGCCGCCTATCGGGTTGCGCCGCTGACCGCGCGTATCGTGCGTGTGCTTGGGCTCCTGAAAGTGCAGCACTACACGCTGCCGAACCTGTTGACCGAAGAACCGCTGGTGCCCGAGTTCATTCAGGAGGAGGCCACCGCCGAGAATCTCTCCGCGGCGGTTCAGAGCCTCCTCGACGACCCGGAACGCCGTGCCGGCATCCGCGACGGTTTTGCTAAACTGCGAACCAGCCTCGCGCTCGACGCCGACGAGCGGGCCGCATCCGCCGTTCTCGAGCTTGCGAAGTCTTGAACGAGGCTTTTGGGCAACCCACTGATTTCGAGGAGTCATGGACAAGCTATTGTCACGCACCAGCTTTCCAGGGAGCGTTGAGCGTCGCGGTGTTGCCGGCGTGGACGAAGCGGGTCGCGGGCCGTTGGCGGGCCCGGTGGTTGCCGCCGCGGTGATCCTCGACAACCATGCCGTGCCCGATGGCTTGAGGGATTCGAAGAAACTGAGCGAGCGCCGCCGGCTCGAGCTTGCCGCTGTCATTCGACGTTCCGCGCTGGCCTGGTCCGTTGCCTGGGCCGATCGCGCCGAAATCGATTCGCTGAACATACTCTCGGCGACGTTCCTGTCGATGCGGCGAGCCATCCTCGGTCTGAATCGCCTGCCCGCGCATGTAGCGGTCGACGGCAACCGTCTCCCGAACCTCGAGTTCTTCGGCCGGCACATCGACGGGACGGCCATCGTCGGCGGTGATGACCAGGTGCCTGCGATCAGCGCCGCATCCATACTCGCAAAGACAACCCGCGACGACATCATGCGCGGCTACGATCGCCTGTATCCCGATTATGCGTTCGGCCAGCACAAGGGCTACGGCACGCGCCTGCATCGTGAACGCCTGGAGGCGCACGGTCCGTGCAGTGAACACCGGATGAGTTTTGCACCGGTCAGACAGGCGCTCTGTCAATGACTGCCCGGCGCTTTGTGCACTTGAGCGTGCACACGGAATATTCACTCGTCGACTCGACCGTGCGAATACCGGCGCTGATGCAGGCGCTCAGGGCGGACGGCATGCCTGCCGTGGCGCTGACCGACCAGAACAATCTGTTTGCGATGGTCAAGTTCTACACGAAAGCCATTGCCGCCGGGATCAAACCCCTCATTGGCGCAGATCTGCGGCTGGTCAACGAAGACGACGCCAGCCGGCCACACCGCTTGCTGTTGTACTGCCAGAACAATGAGGGCTACCGACGGCTTTCCGAACTGCTGACCCGGGCCTACATCGAAGGCCAGGTTCGTGGTGAGCCACTCGCGCGTCGAGAGTGGCTCACCGAAGAGAGCGTCGAGGGTTTGCTGGCGTTGTCGGGTGGCCTCGGCGGCGACGTCGGGCAGGCACTTGCCTCGGGACAGTGCGAGCTGGCGCTCGAGCGGCTGAATCACTGGCGCCGTTTGTTCCCCGACCGCTTTTACCTGGAACTGACGCGTACCGGCAGGCCGCAGGAAGAAGACTGCGTACAGGCGTCGCTAAGGCTGGCGAGCAGCACGGGCACGCCGGTGGTTGCGAGCAACGACGTGCGTTTCATCCGCAAGGAGGATTTCAACGCTCACGAGGCCCGCGTTTGCATACACCAGGGGCGGGGGCTTGCCGATCCGGATCGGCCCCGCGCGTACAGCACCGAGCAGTACCTGAAGAGCAGCGAGGAAATGTGTTCGCTGTTTGCCGACGTGCCGGAGGCCATCGAAAACTCGCTGGAGATTGCAAAACGCCTGAACCTCGATCTCGAACTCGGCAAGAGCGTGCTGCCCGCGTTCCCCGTGCCCGAGGGACAGGACGAGGCCGAGTTCCTGACGCGCTCGGCCGAGGCGGGCCTCGAGGAGCGCCTGGAGCCGATTCTGGCGGAGCGCAGTGACGACGCTCAAGACGTGAAATCGGTCTACGTGGATCGGCTGGCGACCGAGCTCGACGTCATCAAGGGAATGGGTTTTCCGGGGTACTTCCTGATCGTCGCCGACTTCATCCGCTGGGCTCGCGACAACGGCGTGCCGGTCGGGCCGGGCCGCGGCTCAGGCGCCGGATCGCTGGTGGCATGGGTGCTCGGCATCACGGACCTCGATCCGATCGAGCACGACCTGCTGTTCGAGCGTTTCCTCAATCCCGAGCGCGTCTCGATGCCGGACTTCGACGTGGATTTCTGCATGGAGGGGCGCGACCGCGTCATCGACTACGTTGCGGAGCGCTACGGCCGCGAGCGAGTAGCGCAAATCATTACCTTTGGCACGATGGCGGCCAAGGCCGTCATTCGCGACAGCGGCCGGGTACTCGGGCAGCCTTACGGCTTCGTGGACCGCATTGCGAAGCAGGTGCCTTTCGAAATCGGCATGACGCTCGACAAGGCGCTCGAACAGTCCGACGAACTGAGCGAAATGTATCGCAGCGACGAGGAGGTTGCCGCGATCATCGACCTGGCGCGCTCGCTGGAAGGGCTCGTGCGCAATGCCGGCAAACATGCGGGTGGCGTTGTCATAGCACCCGACCAGTTGACCGACTTCACGCCGCTCTACTGCGAGGAGGGCGGCGTCAACGTCGTGACCCAGCTCGACAAGGACGACGTCGAGGCCGCCGGGCTGGTCAAGTTCGACTTCCTGGGCCTCAAGACGCTGACGATCATCGATTGGTCGGAGCGCATCATCAATCAGCAGGACGACCGCAACAGCGGCGAGCGTTTTGACGTCGGTCGAATACCGGCGCGCGATCCCGCCACGTTCCGGCTGCTGCAAAGCACCAAGACCGCGGCTGTGTTCCAGCTGGAATCGAGCGGCATGCGTGATCTCATTGGCCGCCTCAAGCCCGACCAGTTCGACGACCTCGTCGCGCTCGTTGCGCTGTTTCGACCCGGCCCGCTGCAGTCGGGCATGGTCGACGACTTCATCGAGCGTAAACACTCGCCGGACGCCGGCGACATCGACTATCTGCATCCGGACCTGAAGCCGGTGCTGGAGGCCACCTACGGCGTCATCCTGTACCAGGAACAGGTCATGCAGATTGCGCAGGTCCTGGCTGGCTACACGCTGGGCGGCGCCGACCTCCTCAGGCGTGCCATGGGCAAGAAGAAGCCCGAGGAAATGGCGAAGCAGCGCGAGATTTTTGTCAGCGGTGCCGTTGCCCGCGGCGTGAACGAGGCCAACGCAACGCGGATCTTCGATCTCATGGAGAAGTTTGCGGGTTACGGCTTCAACAAGTCGCATTCGGCGGCGTATGCCGTGCTCTCTTACCAGACCGCGTATCTGAAAGCCCACTATCCGGCGGCATTCATGGCGGCGGTCATGAGTGCCGACCTCGACCATACGGACCGCCTCGTCACGCTCAAGGACGACTGCCGCCAGCTCGGCCTCAAACTGGTGCCGCCCGACGTCAATCGCTCGGCCTATCATTTCAGCGTGGCTGACGAGAACACGATTCTCTACGGGCTCGGCGCAATCAAGGGGGTTGGCCGGGCTGCCGTGGAGGCGCTGATCGAAGAACGTGAGCACGGCGGACCGTACGCCGATCTCGCCGAGTTTTGCCGCCGCGTCGACGCCGACAAGCTGAATCGGCGAACCCTGGAGGCGATGATCAAGTCGGGGGCGTTCGACGTGTTCGACAATACGCGCCGCGGGCTCATGCAACAGGTCGGGTCGGCACTCAAAGGGGCGGAACAGGCTGCCCGTGCCGCCGCCGCCGGGCAGAACGACATGTTCGGTCTCGAAACGCCGCCGCCAGTAGTCGTCGAAGAAACGCGCGCACCCGAGATGAGCGAGTGGCCCAAGCTTGTGCTGCTGCGCAACGAGAAAGAGGCGCTGGGCCTGTACCTGACCGGCCATCCGTTCGATGAAGTGCGGCATGACGCCGGGTTTTTCGTCGATCGCAAGCTCGGTGATTTTGCCAAGGAGCCGGCGCCAAAAACGGCCGGTGGCGAGCGCGACTATTCGAGGGGGCGCCGTGAAGCCACGGTCGCCGGCCTGATCGTGGAGTTCAAGAAACGCGGTAACCGGGTCAGCGTCGTCATCGACGACGACACCGGGCGCATGGAGATCGCGTTGTTTTCCGAGGCGTACGAGGAGTTTCGCGACCTGCTGGTCAAAGAGGAAATTGTGGTGGTCAGCGGCGGTCTTCGTTACGACGACTTCATCGGCGGCTGGACCCTGAACGCAAAGTCGGTGGAGCCTATCGACCGGGTCATCGAGGCCCGAGCGCGGCACATGCTGCTGCGCCTGTCGCCGAACGGACAGGGCACCGCGCTGTTGACCGAGCTGCAGCAGTTGCTTACCCCGTACCGCAACGGCAGCTGCGACGTGGCTGTCCAATACTGCGGCAGCAATGCCTCGGCGCGCCTGGCTCTTGGTGCCGAGTGGAGCGTCCGCCCGAGCCGCGAACTCAGGGACAAGCTCGACGAGCTGCTGGGTCACGGCAACGTCAAGCTGCAGTACGCACCCGGGCGTGAAATCATGTAATGTTCCCGCTTTATCCCTGTGGGCCGGCCTAGCCTATGGACCTCAAGTTTCTCGACTTCGAGCAGCCGATTGCGGAACTCGAAGCAAAAATCGACGAGCTGCGCTACGTCGGTGACGACTCCGAGATCAACATCAACGAAGAAGTGGCCCGGCTCAAGAGCAAGAGCGAGTCGCTGACCCGGAGCATTTTCTCCAAGCTGACGGCGTGGCAGATTGCGCAGGTTGCGCGCCACCCGATGCGTCCCTACACGGCCGACTACGTGACGGCGCTGGCCCCCGATTTCCAGGAGCTGCACGGCGACCGGATGTATGCCGACGATCCGGCGCTGATCGGCGGCGTGGGCCGCATCGACGGCCGTGCCGTCATGCTCATCGGGCATCAGAAAGGGCGCGACACCAAGGAACGCGTGCGCAGGAACTACGGCATGCCCAAGCCGGAGGGGTATCGCAAGGCGCAGCGACTCATGCGGCTCGCCGAGAAGTTTGCGTTACCCATCGTTACGCTGATCGATACGCCGGGCGCGTATCCCGGCGTGGGTGCTGAAGAGCGCGGTCAGAGCGAGGCGATTGCTCAGAGTCTCTACCAGATGTCGCAGTTGAGAACACCGATCCTGAGTATCGTCATTGGCGAGGGAGGTTCCGGCGGTGCGTTGGCCGTGGGCGTGAGCGATCGGCTGCTGATGCTGCAGTACGGCATCTATTCGGTCATTTCTCCGGAAGGCTGCGCATCGATACTCTGGAAGAGCGCGGACAAAGCGGAAGAGGCTGCGGAGGCCATGCGGATTACGGCCGAGCACCTCGAAGGTTTCGGACTCGTCGACGAAGTGCTGGAAGAGCCGCTCGGCGGGGCGCACCGCAACCCCGCAGCCATGGCGGAGCTCATGCAAAACGCCATTGGCCGGCATCTCGACGCGCTGTCGAGTCTGCCACTGGAGCAACTGCTCGAGGACCGACAACGCAGGCTGGACGCGTTCGGCGCCTTTCGAGAGGCCTGATGCCTGATAAGGGCGCGATTGTCGAGCGCCTTCAGGAGCTGGCGTCACGGCTGGGAGAACCGGGCTGCTGTTACCTCGGCTTTAGCGGCGGGCTCGATTCGACGCTGTTACTGAGCCTGCTTGCCGAAGCATGGCCCGGGCGGGTCGTCGCCGTTCACGTCGACCATGGCCTGAATCCTTCATCGCGAGAGTGGGCGGACCACAGCGAGGCCGAAGCCGAGCGGCTCGGCGTCGAGTTCCGGCGTGTCAGCGTGGTGGTTGACCTCGACGCCGGCGTGGGTGTGGAGGCGGCGGCCCGACAGGCGCGTTACGCGGCAATCGCCGAGTTGCTTTCCCCCGGAGACTGGCTGCTGACGGCGCACCATCGGGACGACCAGCTCGAAACGCTGCTATTGAACCTGCTGCGCGGCAGCGGCCCCGACGGCCTTGCAGCGATGCCGGAATACCGTCGCTTCGCGGCCGGCTGGCTTCTGCGCCCGCTCCTTGGAGTAACCCGTGCGGCGCTCGAACGCGAGGCGCGCTCGCGCGGCCTGAGCTGGATCGACGATCCCGGCAACCGTACCCAGCATTTCGACCGCAACTACCTGCGCAGCCAGGTGGTTCCCGTGCTGCGCGAGCGCTGGCCGGATCTCGACGCCCGTCTCGGCGTGACGATCGAGCGGGCGAGCGAGGCCAGCGAACTCTTGCGGGAGCTTGCCGTCATCGACCTTCGCGAGCTGGGTGACCCGCAGACGCTGGATCTCGGCGGGCTCAAGGCGCTCTCACCGGCGCGGCGTCGCAACGTGATCCGCCAGGCGCTGCGTGAGCTGGACCTGCCTCTGCCGCCGGGGCGCATGCTCAGCTCGCTTGCCGGTGCCGTGGTCGATGCAGCCGACGACCGGACGCCGCACGTGGCCTGGGCCGGTGCCGAAGCGCGGCGCTATCGCGGACGGCTGTACCTGATGCCGCCGCTCGGGGCGGAGCCCTCGGGCACCATTGCCGTCCGCGAAAGCCGCGTCGTTTTGCCGGCGGGGCTGGGTGAACTGACTATCGTCGGTAGTCCCCCCGATGCGCTCCGCGTTGCGTGGCGCCGGGGCGGCGAGCGTCTGCGGCTCTACCCGGGCGGGCCCGCGCGCAAACTCAAGACCTTGTTGCAGGAGCGCGGCATCGTGCCGTGGATGCGCAACCGGCTGCCGCTGATCTATCGGGAGGATGAACTCGTTGCCGCGGCGGACTGCCTGGTTGCAGAGGAGACGGGCGGCAAGCCCGTGGTCGACGTGAGCTGGACCGGGCATCCGCCGCTGCACTGAAACGGGGCCTGAAACAGTGCGGCATCGTCGTGCCCGCATTGTGTCGCAGAGGGTGTTCTGTTACCGTGCAAAACCGTCATTGTCCAACGACGGCGCGTCCTCAAGGGTTGGAGAAAAGCACTCGCTCTACCGTGCTTTAATCCAGCCCTTTGTTGTTTCCCGCCTCATGCCATGAGCAGTCTTATGACATCGTATGTATTCATTACGGGGGGTGTGGTGTCTTCGCTGGGGAAGGGCATTACCTCGGCGTGCCTCGGTGCGATTCTGGAAGCGCGCGGGCTCTCCATCAGCATGATCAAGCTCGATCCGTACATCAACGTCGATCCGGGCACGATGAGTCCGTTTCAGCACGGCGAAGTGTTCGTCACTCACGACGGCACCGAGACCGATCTGGACCTCGGCCACTACGAACGTTTTGTGCGTACGGCAAAGACAGGACGGAACTCGAACTTCACGACGGGCCGTATTTACGAGAGCGTCATTGCGAAGGAGCGCCGCGGCGACTACCTCGGCGCCACCGTGCAGGTCATTCCGCACATCACTGACGAAATCAAGCAGAGCGTGCGCCGCGGCGCGGGCGATGCCGATATTTGCCTCGTGGAAATCGGCGGCACGGTCGGCGACATCGAGTCGCTGCCGTTCCTGGAAGCGATTCGCCAGATGGGTGTCGAACTCGGTCACGACCGCGTGGTGTACGTGCACCTGACCCTGGTGCCGTACATCGCTACGTCGTCGGAAATCAAAACCAAGCCCACCCAGCACTCGGTCAAGGAGCTGCGCTCGATCGGCATACAGCCGGACATCCTGGTTTGCCGCTCGGAAGAGCCGCTCCCCAAGGAGCAGCGCAAGAAAATTGCGCTCTTTACCAACGTTCAGGAGGCTGCCGTCATATCGGCGTACGACGCCGACGACCTGTACATGATTCCGGCCATGATGCACGAGCAGGGTCTCGACGAAATCGTCGCGCGCCAGCTGGGGCTGGAGCTGCCCGCGGCGGATTTGAGCGAATGGCAGGCGATAGTCGATGCCAAGAAAAACCCAGAGAGCGAGGTCAACGTCGCGATGGTCGGCAAGTACGTCGATCTTCGGGACGCCTACATATCGCTGTCGGAAGCGTTGCTGCACGGCGGCATCCATACGCGAACGCGCGTCAACATTCACTACGTCGAGGCACAGGACATCGAACGGCACGGCGTTGAGCGGCTTGCCGACATGGACGGCATTGTCGTGCCCGGGGGCTTTGGGGATCGCGGCATCGAGGGCAAGATCGAGACCGTACGCTACGCGCGCGAACAGGGTATTCCGTACCTGGGCATTTGCCTGGGGATGCAGGTAGCGGTAATCGAAGCGGCGCGTAACCTGGCGGGGCTCGACGGCGCAATGAGCACGGAATTCGACCGCGCGGCGCCGCATCCCGTCGTCGGGCTGATCACCGAGTGGAAAACCCTGAGCGGCGAGTTCGAGCAGCGCGACGAGCAGTCGGATATGGGGGGCACGATGCGCCTCGGCGGCCAGGCCGTGCGTCTTGCGGCAGGATCGCTGGCCGAAAGCGTTTACGGCGGTGATGAGATTGTCGAGCGTCACCGTCATCGCTACGAGGTCAATAACCACTACCGCGATGCCCTCGAGAATGCGGGCCTGCGCGTCTCCGGCGTATCGGTCGACGACCTCGTGGAGATGGTCGAAGTGCCGGGGCATCCGTGGTTTCTGGCCAGCCAGTTCCACCCCGAGTTCACGTCGAATCCGCGTGACGGGCATCCGCTGTTCAAGGGGTTCATTCGTGCCGCGCGGCAGCAACGCGAAGGCAAGCAGCCAATGGCTGCCGAAGCCTGAGGTCGGCGGGCTTCTTTCCAGGGAACCGCAATAGGGTAATACGATGCAGCTCGATCGTTACGAGGTAGGCAACGACAAGCCTTTCTTCCTGATTGCCGGCACCTGCGTGATCGAAAGCGAGACGATGGCTATCGACACTGCGGGTACGCTCCAGTCCGTGTGTGACGAGCTTGGCATTCCGCTGATCTACAAGTCGTCGTTCGACAAGGCCAATCGCAGCTCACAAAGCAGCTTTCGCGGCCCGGGAATGGAAGAGGGCCTGCGGATACTGGGTGAGGTGCGGCGGCAACTCGGTCTGCCCGTGCTGACCGACGTGCACGAGGACACGCCGATGAGCGAAGTGGCGGAGGTTGCCGACGTTCTGCAGACGCCAGCGTTTCTGTGCCGGCAGACCAACTTCATCCTGCGCGTCGCCGCGGCCGGCCGGCCGGTAAACATCAAGAAGGGTCAGTTCCTGTCGCCGTGGGAAATGCAGAACGTCGTCGACAAGGCGCGGTCGACCGGCAACGAGCAAATCATGGTGTGCGAGCGCGGCTTCAGCTTCGGCTACAACAACCTCGTTTCCGACATGCGCAGTCTTGCCGTGATGCGTGCCACCGGCTGCCCCGTGGTCTTTGATGCCACGCATTCCGTGCAGTTGCCGGGCGGCAAGGGCTCAGCATCGGGCGGGCAGCGGGAATTCATACCGGTGCTCGCGCGAGCGGCCACCGCCGCCGGCGTGGCCGGGCTGTTCATGGAGACACACCCGGAACCCGAAAAGGCCCTGAGCGACGGACCCAACGCAATGCCGCTGGCGCGGATTGCCGAACTGCTCAAGACCCTCAAGGATATCGATGCCGCGGTAAAAGCGGGCACCTGGCTCGAGGACGAGCTTTAGCCAGGCTTTGCGTATTGCCGCCAGGTTTTCTTTTACGCATTAACGGCACGCGGACGCGTGTCAGATCCAGGAGTTGCAATGCTTAAGATCACGGATGTACGCGGCCGGGAAATTCTCGATTCGCGAGGTAATCCCACGGTGGAGGCCGACGTCACGCTGGAGTCCGGGGTGAGCGCAAGAGCCGGCGTGCCGTCCGGCGCCTCCACGGGGACTCGCGAGGCGGTAGAGCTCAGAGACGGTGATCCCGGGCGCTACCTCGGCAAGGGCGTGCAGAAGGCTGTGAGCAACGTCAACGGCGAATTGCGCGACGCGCTCCTGGCAGGCTCTTTTGCCGATCAGCGTGACCTGGACGAACGCATGATCGAGCTCGACGGCACGGACAATAAAGGCCGGCTCGGGGCCAACGCACTGTTGGCCGTCTCGCTCGCCGCGGCAAAAGCGGCGGCCGCCGACGCCGGTCTGCCGCTGTTCCGTCATCTGGGTGACGGCACCGGCATGCCCGTGCCAATGATGAACATCATCAACGGTGGCGCGCACGCGGACAACAGCGTCGACATACAGGAGTTCATGATTCTGCCGGTGTCGGCAACCCGCTTTTCCGAGGCTCTGCGCCACGGCACCGAGGTTTTCCATGCACTCAAGTCGGTACTCAAAGCTGACGGGTTGAACACGGCCGTGGGGGACGAGGGCGGTTTTGCGCCGGACCTGCCGTCGAATCAGGCGGCGCTCGACGTCATCATGACCGCCATCGAAAAGGCCGGGTTTCGTCCCGGAGAAGACATCCTGCTGGGGCTGGACGTGGCGAGCTCGGAGTTCTACGACAACGGCGTGTACCGGCTGGCGTCCGAAAACCGCGATTTCGATGCGGCGGGTTTCAGCGATTATCTGGCCGGTCTGGTCGACGCTTACCCCATCGTCACGATAGAAGACGGAATGGACGAGAGCGACTGGGAGGGCTGGCGGGTCCTCACCGAGGCGCTGGGCGACCGCGTGCAGCTCGTGGGAGATGACCTGTTTGTGACCAACACCTCGATACTCGAGCGGGGCATCGCTGAGGGTATTGGTAATGCGATATTGATTAAACCCAATCAAATCGGTACCTTAACGGAAACTCTTGATGCAATTACTATGGCCGTGAACGCCGGTTTCGCAGCAGTGATCTCGCATCGTTCGGGCGAAACCTCGGACGCGACGATTGCGGACATTGCCGTCGGCACCGTGGCGACCCAGATCAAGACGGGTTCGCTGTCGCGGTCGGACAGGATTGCGAAGTACAACCAGCTGCTGCGCATCGAGGAGCAGTTGGGCGAGGCCGCGAGCTATCCGGGCCGTTCGGCGCTGTCGGTCGGTACGTAGCACGTTGCGCGGGGGCATCAGGGCGGAAACGTGAGGGGACGGGTACGGTGAATCTTCGATGGCTGACAGCGGGTTTGCTGCTGCTGGCCCTGCTACTGCAGGGTGAGCTGTGGTTCTCCGACGACGGCTATCGCAAGACGCTCGACCTGCGCGAGACCGTTGCCGAACAGCGGCGCATGAACGCCGAACTCAAGGCGCGAAACGCGGCGCTCGATGCGGAGGTGATCAACCTCAAGGAAGGCGTCGAAGCTGCCGAGGAGCGGGCGCGTAACGACCTTGGCCTGATCGGCGAAAACGAAACCTTCTATCAAGTCGTCGACGCCAGCCCGTACTGACGGCAATGTCCGCACCCGAGGCGCGCGCGCACGGCGAGCCGCTGTTTGCCGCTCAGATTCGTTCACAGCCCGAGGATTTCGAGGTTGTCGAGCAGTTGGGATTCGAGCCCGACGGCGACGGCGAGCACGATCTCCTCTTCGTCGAAAAAGTCTCGACCAATACGGAATGGCTGGCCAGGCAGCTTGCGCGGTTTGCGGGCGTAAGCGCGCGGGACGTCGGCTATAGCGGTCTCAAGGATCGCCACGCGGTCAGCCGACAGTGGTTCAGCGTGTATACGCGCGGCGCGCGCCCGGACTGGTCCGGGCTGGATCTCGAGGGTGTGCGCCTGATTCGAGCCACTCGGCATCGACGCAAGCTGCGCCGTGGCTCTCATCGCGGAAATTACTTTCGGGTTCGACTGGTCCCGCTGTCGTCCGTGCCGTCCACGGCTGTGCTCACCGCCAGAATCGACGCCATTGCGGCGCGCGGCGTGCCCAACTATTTCGGGCCGCAGCGGTTCGGGCGAAACGGCGAAAACCTCGACCTCGCGGCTGCGCTGTTCACCGGCGCGAAACTCCGGCGAGACAAGCGCGGCTTCGCCATCTCCGCCGCGCGCGCACGGGTATTCAACGCCGTCCTGAGCTATCGGGTCGTGGCCGGTACCTGGGAGCGGATACTCCCGGGGGAGCTCGCTAATCTCGACGGCTCCGGCAGCGTCTTCGAGGTGCCGGCGGTCGACGATGAGATCGAACGGCGCGTGCGGGCATTCGACATCCATCCCACGGGGCCGCTGTGGGGCACACCCGGGTCGAGCGGAACGTCGGCAGAGGTGGCCGCCATCGAGGTTGCCGTGGCGGCAGAGTTCCGGGCGCTGACCGAGGGTTTATGCGCGGCCGGAGTGTCGGCAGCGGTCCGACCGCTGCGAATGCGGCCTTCCGGGCTCGAGCTGCGGCGCGACGAAACTTCCGTCGAATTGAAGTTCTGGCTGCCCAAAGGCGCGTTTGCAACGGCTCTGCTGGCCGAGATTGCCGACGTGGAGGATGCCCCCCGGCAGAGCCGGTGACGGTGTCAGCGGCGCTCCAGCAGCACGTACACGGCGCCGGTGCCGCCGTCTGTCTGTCGTGCCGAGACGAACGCCAGCACCTCCTCCCAGCGTCTCAGCCAGCGGTTGACGGCCTTCTTGAGCACGGGCCCGCGCTGTCCGGAACCAAGCCCTTTGCCGTGCACGATGCGAATGCACGTATGGCCTCTCAGAACGCTCAGATCCACGAAATCGCGTAGCCGCGGCCGCGCCTCGGCAACGGTCATTCCATGCAGGTCGAGTTCAGCCTGTACCGCAAACCGCCCGCGCGCGAGCTTGCGCAGCGTGCGGCGCCCGACGGCAGGGCGGGCGAATCGCAGCGCGTCGCCGTTGTCAGCCTCCATGGCTTCGATATCGGCGTCGAGGCTCTCCTTGAGTGCACGGGCTTCGTCCTCACGCGTGAAGCGGGCACGCGGCTTCGGGCGGGGCCGCTCGAGCGGGGCGCGCGCTTCCACCTCCAGCGGCGTGGCGTCGCCGAGTTCCTTGCGGAACAGTTCGATGTCGTCATCGGTCATGGCGGGCTTCGACCTCCTGGCCGGCGGCTCCCGGTGTAGCTACCAAAATCTTGAGACCGCTTCTTATTAAAGGCACGAACATTCAGTATAGTGAGCGGTTTACGGGCCGCCAATCTCCTGGCTTCAACTCGTTACAATTCGTTTTAAACGTAAGTTCCCTCAAAGAATAATGAAAATCCTCGTAAGCAACGACGACGGGTATCTCGCAACCGGCATCCGGGTGCTCACGGAAGCGCTCGAGGCGGTCGCGGAGGTCGTCGTCGTTGCGCCGGACAGAAACCGGTCTGCTGCAAGCAACTCGCTCACGGTGCAGATGCCGCTGCGCGTCACCGAATATGCGCCGGAGCGTTTTCGCGTCGACGGAACGCCGTCCGATTGTGTTCACCTCGCACTCAGCGGTTTCCTGGATGTCGAGCCGGACCTCGTGGTGTCGGGCATCAATCACGGAGCGAACCTGGGCGACGACGTCATCTACTCGGGTACGGTTGCCGCCGCCACGGAAGGGCGTTTCCTCGGTTTGCCGGCGATCGCCGTCTCGTTGGCCGGTGAGGGCAAGCTCACGCATTTCGAGACCGCCGCGCGCGTTGTGACGGATCTCATCGGCAGACTGGAGAAAGAGCCCCTGCCAAAAGACCTGACCCTCAACGTCAACGTACCGGACATTCCGTTCGAGGCGCTGCAGGGTGTTCGCTCCGCGCGGCTCGGTTTTCGACATAAGTCGGAACCCATTATTCGCGAGACGGATCCGTTCGGTCGGCCCATCTACTGGGTGGGGCCTGCCGGCCGCGGACAGGATGCAGGCCCCGGCACCGATTTTCATGCGATCGCGTCGAACGCGGCGGCTATTACGCCGCTCAAGGTCGATCTGACCCGCCACGAAGCCGTCCCCGATCTTGCGGCCTGGCTGGAGCGTTAGTCGCCGTGCGCGGGTACAGGGTGATGAGTTCGTGAAGGCCGGCGGCCAGACGCTCCGAGGCATCGGCATGACCTCGGCCCGCACCCGCGACCGACTGGTTCGCCGCCTGATCGAGCAGGGTATCCGATCCGAGGCCGTGCTCGAACAAATCCGCAATGTGCCCCGCCATCTGTTCGTCGACGAGGCGCTCGCCAGCCGGGCCTATGAAGATACGGCCTTGCCGATCGGTCACGGGCAAACGATCTCGCAGCCGTTTGTCGTTGCGCGCATGACCGAGGCGCTGCTCGACGGTTTCAGCGGCGAGAAGGTACTCGAAATCGGAACGGGCTGTGGCTACCAGACAGCGGTTCTGGCGCCGTTGGTCAAACGGATCTACTCGGTGGAGCGGATTTCGGAACTGCTCAGGAAGACCCGGCAGAGGCTGCGCGATCTCAACATCTACAACGTGCAGTTCCGTCCCGGGGACGGCTGGCAGGGCTGGTCCAAGTATGCGCCGTACGACGGCATCATCGTCGCGGCTGCGGCGTCCCGACTGCCCGAGAAACTCCTGGACCAACTCGCCCCGGGCGGTCGTCTCATCATGCCCGTGGGGCCGTCCGGGCGGCAGGAGCTGACCCTCGTCACGCGTCGCGACGATCACTTCGAGCAACAGTCGCTCGGTGCGGTAAGCTTTGTTCCGCTGGTTCCTGGAACTTAGACAAAATACTATATTTCAATACTATAAGGTCTCTTTCTAAAGTGATTCTTCGTCCTGTAAGTGTGTCCCGGAGTGACTGCTGAATGAAGCTTTTCGAACCGCTTTACGAACGAGTGCTCGGTTGGTCCAGGCATCGTCATGCCGAACGCTATCTTGCTGCGATGAGTTTTGCCGAGTCGTCATTCTTCCCGATTCCGCCGGACGTCATGCTCGCGCCGATGTGCCTTGCCGATCGCGCCCGGGCCTGGCGCTACGCGCTGGTGACGACCGTTACCTCCGTACTCGGCGGTGTGGCGGGTTACATGATCGGACTGCTGTTGTTCGAGGCCATCGAACCCTGGTTGGCAACGTCCCACTACTGGGGTGCCTACGAGACCAGCCGCGCGTGGTTCGACACCTACGGGGCCTGGGTTGTTCTGCTGGCGGGATTCAGTCCAATACCCTACAAGATCTTTACGATTGCAGCCGGGGTTGCCGTACTGAATCCGCTGATATTCGTGCTCGCGTCGGCGCTGGGCCGCGGTGCCAGGTTCTTTCTCGTTGCGGGTCTGATCCGCGCCGGGGGTGAACGCTTCGAGGCCGGCCTTCGGCAAAACGTGGAGCGTCTTGGCTGGGCAGCTGTGATTTTGATCGCGGCGGTCATCGGATGGCTTACGCTCCGGGGCTGACAGGGCGGCTTCGGCTTGCGCTCATTCTGGCGGCGTGTCTCGCCGTCGCCGGCTGCGGCTCGGCGGCGCGCTGGGACGGGCGCACGGCTGCCGATACGCACGTCGTCCGCAAAGGCGAAACGCTGTACTCGATCGCGTTTCGCTACGGCAAGCGGGCGGAGGATGTGGCTCGCTGGAACCGTCTCGGCGACGGTTCGCTCATCTATCCCGGGCAGGTCCTCGTGCTGTCGCCCGGCGGCGCGGTGCGGCAGACAGCCAGCTCGCGCAACCGCACGACGGCGCCGTCGTCTTCGCGACCCCGGCCGCTGCCGGATATACCCGAGCAGCCGGCTCCGGGCTGGAGCTGGCCGACCTCGGGCAGCATCAATGTCGAATTCGGCGGCAAGCCCGGGCCCGGCACGGGTGTACTGATCAACGGGCGCCCGGGCCAGCCTGTGCTGGCGGCGGCGCCGGGGCGGGTCGTGTATGCGGGCAGCGGCCTGATCGGCTACGGCCAGCTGATCATCGTCAAACACAACGACACGTATCTGAGTGCGTACGGTTACAACCAGACATTGCTCGTCAAGGAGGGACACAGCGTTAAGCGCGGGCAGCGAATTGCAACGATGGGCGCCGGGCCGGAGCGCAAGGCCCGACTGCATTTCGAAATTCGGAAGAACGGCGAGCCCGTCAACCCGCAACCTCTGTTGCCGCGCCGTTAGTCCGTGTCGTCGGGAGGGAACAACACGGCACAGACCCGACGGTCTTCGCCAGCGAGAACGTTGAAGGTGCGCGCCGCTGCCTTGGTGTCCATGGTTTCGAAGCCGATCCCGAGACGGGCAAATCCGAACATGAGTTCGCGCGGCGCAAATCGGTTGCCGGCGCCGGTCCCGAGCAAGACGACTTCCGGTTGCTGACCGAGCAGATCTTCGAAGTCCTCGACCACGAGTTCGCTCAGTGCTTTTGGCGTCCAGTTTTCGACGACGCTGTCGAGGGTAACGGCGATCGTTCCGTCGTAGAGCTTTTCGCCGATCCGAACACCGTCAGCCGATACCTGGCGAACCGTCGTTGCGGGGAGCATTTCGCGATGAAATTTCACAGCAGGCGTACTCCCGCTCGTCGAACAAGCTCCGCCATCACTCGCGCGTCGATTCCGCTACCATTCGTCTGCATGGGAGTGGATTTTACAGTGCCGCGAGAGCGGGTGACAGGTGCGGGCGGCAGCTGACGATGAGTTCTCTCGAAGATTTGCCGGCGGCGTCGGCGACGCAGACATCGGGTATGGCGGCAGTATGGCTGCCGCTGCCCGGATCGCTTGCCGGCGGTGATCATGCGCTGCTCGACTGGCTGAGTCGCGGAGACATCGAACACCGGGCGTTGCCCCTGGAGCCCCTGGACGCGCTGCTCTACCTGCTCGGCCGGCGCGCGAACGTTGGCGGACGTGCCGCGCTCAGGTTCTACGGTCAGACCGGGGACAGGCCGAACGTATGGATGGCGGCGGCGGATCCGGTGTACCTGGAGCCCCGCCTCGACCATTTGTTCCTGCATGCGTTGCCGGCGCGCGAGTTCGAACCGGGTGCGTTGCGCAAACTCTTCGATCACCTGCACGACAAGCTCGCAAATGACGGCGCGGCCGATTTTGCGCGGGTTGGCCGCATGGGGTACCTGCGCGCCGACGAGCCAATCGAGACAGCCACATTGTCGGCAACGGCCGTGGATCATCGGGTGCCGAACGACTGGATGCCCTCGGGCCTCGCGGCGGCACGTTTCCGGCAGCTGCTTTCCGAGATCGAAATGGCGCTGCACGATCACCCGGTCAATGCGGCGCGGATCGAGGCGGGCCGTTTTCCCGTCAATTCTCTGTGGCTATGGGGAGGCGGCATGCTGCCCTCCGCAACGGGGGAGAGCCTGCCGCCGCTGTTTTGCAACGATCCGCTGCTTCTCGGTTTGTGGCGCCTGAACGAGTCGCCGGCGGCGGCCTGGCCGGGGTCGGTCGAACGCTGCCTCGAGGCGTCAGCAGACGGTTTTGCGGCGCTGATTCCTTTTGCCGCCGAACACGTGGACGAACTGGAGCCGGCGCTCGCGGCCTTGCACGACGCGCTAAGACGAAAGGAGCTTGCGGAGGTGCGGCTGTTTTTTGCGAACGGGGCCGTCGTGAGGCTCCGCCGCGCGCATCGCTGGCGCTGGTGGCGGAATGCCCGCAAGCACTCGCTGACAGGCAACGGAGCACTCGATGCGTCCGATCGTTGAACGCGCGCATGCGGTTACCTCGTCCGCCGATCTGTCGCGGATCGTGGAGCAACTGTATATGAGCCGGGGGATCCGGAACTCCGAAGAGGCAAGCACGGACCTTCGTGGCCTTCTGCCGGTGGGCACCCTGGAGAACACGGCGGAGGCCGTCGAATTGCTGCTGGCCCATCAACAGCGGCGGATTGTCGTCGTGGGCGATTTTGATGCTGATGGCGCAACCAGTGCCGCCCTGATGCTGCGTTGTCTGCAGGCCTTCGGGTTTGCCGATGTGAGCTACCTCGTGCCCAACCGCTTCGATTTCGGCTACGGCCTCAGCCCGGAAATTGTTGCGGTCGCGGCAAAACGGCAGCCTTCGCTGCTGATCACTGTCGACAACGGCATTTCCAGCATCGATGGTGTTCGCGCTGCGCGCGCGGCCGGTATCGACGTGCTCGTCACCGATCACCATTTGCCGCCCGCCGGGTTGCCCGAGGCCAACGTCATCGTCAACCCGAATCTGCCCGATAGCCGTTTCGGCAGCGGCAATCTTGCGGGCGTGGGTGTTGCGTTCTACGTGCTGGCGGCACTCGGCCGCGTGCTGGCAGAGCGCGGCCAGGCCGGGGCGGAGCGTGTGCCCGCCCGCTATCTCGATCTCGTCGCGCTGGGCACGGTGGCTGACGTCGTGCCGCTGGATCGCAACAACCGCATCCTCGTCGAACAGGGATTGCGGCGCATCCGCGCGGGATCGCTCGTGCCGGGCCTCCGCGCACTGCTCGAAATGTCCGGACGCACGCTCGAGGACACCGTGAGCGCCGATCTCGGATTTGTCGCGGGACCGCGTATCAATGCGGCCGGCAGGCTGGACGACATCTCCGTCGGCATCGAGTGTTTGCTGACCGACGACGTGGCGCTCGCGGGCAGGCTGGCGGGGACGCTGGATGCCATCAATCGCGAGCGCAAGGATATCGAGGCGGACATGCGCGAGCAGGCCTTCGACTACGTTGCGCGTATGAACAGCAGCGGCTTGCCGGCCTGCGTTTGTGTGTTCGACGAAAACTGGCATCAGGGTGTGGTCGGGCTGATCGCTTCGCGCGTGCGCGAACGCTGTCACCGGCCGGTTGTCGCATTCGCGCGCGAAAGCGACGGGCAGTTGAAAGGCTCGGCGCGGTCCGTCCCCGGTGTGCACGTGCGCGATCTGCTCGAGGCCGTCAACGCGGCGGAGCCGGGGCTGATCGGAAAATTCGGCGGTCACGCCATGGCGGCGGGCTTGAGTCTCGACGCGGGGCGACTGGACCGGTTTCGGACACTGATAAGCCGGACCTTGCTCGAGCGGTATCCGGATGCTGATTTCTCGGGCGCAATCGTGAGCGACGGTGTCTTGCCGGACGCCGCGTTGACCTTGCCGTTTGCCCGTGAGTTGCGTCACAGCGGCCCGTGGGGTGCCGGTTTTCCCGAGCCCGTGTGGCACGGTGACTTCGAGGTTGTCGAGCAGCGTACCGTCGGCGAAAAGCATCTCAAGCTAAAGGTGCGGCCCCTGGGTGTCCGCAACGAGGGATCGTTCAACGTGATCGATGCGATTGCGTTCGGCCAGGCCGGTCCGGTGTGGCGCGGCCCCGTGCAGCTGGCTTATCGGCTGGACGTCAACGAGTTCCGCGGCACGAGTTCGCCGCAGCTCGTCGTGGAACAGATTGCCGCGGCCAATGCGAGGTCTGCCTGAACCCCCGGGTATCCCGCGCAAAAAAGCCGCGTGAGTGGCTTACTGGCGTAGCCCGTAGTGATACTATCGCGCGTCGCCGTCAACCGGACCCGTCATGGAAAGCAGTCAGATCAGCCAGGCAATTGCCGACCTCAAAGAACGCACGATCGCGTTGAGGGGGTATCTTTGACTACGATCAGAAGCGCGAACGCCTGACCGAAGTCCAGCGTGAGCTGGAACAGCCGGACGTCTGGAATGAGCCGGAGCGGGCGCAGGCCCTCGGCCAGGAGCGAGCAGCGCTCGAGTCCGTCGTCGTGAATCTCGACGAACTGACCAGCGGCCTCGGCGACGCGGGCGACCTGCTCGAGCTGGCGGTGGAGGAGCAGGACCAGGACACGCTCGACGAATTGATCAGCGATGTCGGCGGCTTCGAAGCGCGCGTTGCCGCTCTGGAGTTCCGGCGGATGTTTTCCGGCGAGATGGACAGCAACAGCGCCTACCTCGACATACAGTCCGGCGCGGGCGGCACCGAGGCGCAGGACTGGGCCGAGATGTTGCTCCGAATGTATCTGCGCTGGGCCGAAGCGCACGACTTCAAGGCGGAAGTCATCGAGGCGTCGGCAGGTGAGGTGGCCGGCATCAAGAGCGCGACCGTGCATCTGACCGGCGAATACGCCTACGGCTGGTTGCGCACCGAAACCGGGGTGCACCGGCTCGTTCGCAAATCGCCGTTCGATTCGGGTAACCGGCGGCACACGTCGTTTGCGTCGGTCTTCGTCTCTCCGGAAGTCGATGACAACATCGACATCGAGATCGATCCGTCCGACTTGCGCATCGACGTGTATCGTGCGAGCGGCGCCGGCGGCCAGCACGTCAACCGGACCGAGTCGGCCGTGCGCATCACACACTTGCCGACCAACTCGGTCGTGCAATGCCAGAACGATCGCTCGCAGCACAAGAACAAGGCGCAGGCGATGAACCAGCTCAAGGCCAAGCTCTACGAACTGGAGCTGCAGAAACGCAAGGCCGACGCATCGGCGCTCGAGGACAGCAAAGCAGACGTCGGCTGGGGCAGCCAGATCCGCTCCTATGTGCTCGATCAAAGCCGCATCAAGGATTTGCGCACCGGTGTCGAAACCGGTAACACTCAGGCTGTCCTGGATGGCGGCCTCGACAGCTTCATAGAAGCCAGCCTGAAGCAGGGTCTGTAACGAACGGAAGACCACAGAAAGACTAGAGAAAGACGACAGCGGCAGCGAACAAGTGACCCGAAAAGACGACAACAAAGACGAAAACAAGCTGATCGCGGAGCGGCGCGGCAAACTTGCCGCCCTGCGCGAGACCGGCAACGCGTATCCGAACGATTTCCGGCGCAACGCGCTCGCGGACGAGCTACATCGCACCTACGGACAGCACGACGGCGAGCATCTGGAAGCCGAAGCCGTCGAGGTTGCCGTTGCCGGCCGCATGATGGTGAAGCGCGTGATGGGCAAGGCGAGCTTCATCAAGCTCGCGGATCGTTCCGGGCAAATTCAGGTTCGCCTGGAGCGCGACCGGCTGCCGGAGGGTGTGTACCAGCAGTTCAAGAAATGGGACATTGGCGACGTTGTTGCGGCTCGCGGCCCGCTGTTCAAAACCCAGACCGGCGAGCTGACCGTGCTGGCCGACGAGTGCCGGCTGCTGAGTAAGTGCCTGCGGCCCCTGCCCGAGAAGTTTCACGGCCTCGCCGATACCGAGATCCGCTACCGGCAGCGCTACGTCGACCTGATCGTGAACGAGGACAGCCGCCGGGTGTTCCGCACGCGCTCGGCCATTGTCGCGTACATCCGCGCGTTCCTGGATGCCCAGGATTTTCTCGAAGTCGAAACGCCAATGATGCAGACGACGCCGGGCGGCGCCATTGCGCGGCCGTTTACGACGCATCACAACGCGCTCGACATGGAGCTCTACCTGCGCATTGCGCCGGAGCTGAATCTCAAGCGGCTGATTGTCGGCGGCTTCGAACGGGTTTACGAAATCAACCGCAATTTCCGCAACGAAGGGGTGTCGACGCAGCACAACCCCGAGTTCACGATGCTCGAGCTGTACCGTGCCTACGCCGAGTACACGGACTTGATGGACATGACCGAGGCGCTGCTGCACGGCATGGCCGACGCTATCCTCGGAACCACTTCGATCGAGTATCAGGGTGAGTCCTTCGAGTTCGGCTCGGCTTTTGCGCGCATGACGGTCGAAGAGGTCATTCGCGAGTACAACCCCGATATCGACATGGAAAAGATCCGCGATCGCGACTACCTGACTCGTGTCGCAGACGGGCTCGGCATACCGGTCAAGGACAGCTACGGTCCGGGCAAGCTGCAGATCGAGATCTTCGAAAAAACCGGCGAGCATCGCCTGCGCCAGCCCACGTTTGTCACCCACTATCCGACCGAAGTGTCGCCGCTGTCGCGCCGCAACGACGACGATCCCTTCGTCACGGACCGCTTCGAGTTTTTTGTCGCAGGCCGCGAGATTGCCAACGGTTTCTCCGAGTTGAACGACCCGGAGGATCAGGCGGAGCGTTTTCGCGCACAGGTCGAGAGCCGGGAGCAGGGTGACGACGAGGCCATGGCGTTCGATCACGACTACATACGCGCACTCGAATACGGTATGCCGCCGACGGCCGGTATTGGCATCGGCATTGACCGGCTCGTCATGCTGCTGACCGATTCGGCGTCGATCCGCGACGTGCTGCTGTTTCCGCACATGCGGCCCGAGGTCCCGGATTCGGACTAGCCGCCAGCGTCGTCGCCGTAGGGCAGCGTTTCGGGAACCAGGGGCTCTCCAGCAATGCTGAAGTCACTGCCGTCGACCGGGACTACCGCGAGCAGGTCACCGCTGAGCGCGTTGACGACCTCACCGGCGTCGCGCCCGGCCATTTGCACCTTGTCGCCGGGCTTCTGTTCGGTGTTTGCCGAGAACCGCCGCAGGCGGCGTTTGCTCGCGCCGCGAAAGTGCGTTCGGGCAACAATTTCCTGGCCGGGATAACAGCCTTTGTCGAAATCCACGGCGCCGAGCAGATCGAGATTCAGCATGTGGGGCGTAAAGCGTTCGGACTGCGCCGAATCCACGTACGGTACGCCCGCAACGATCAGGCTCTTGCGCCACGTTGCCTCGCTGTCGCCTTTCGGCACACCGAGGTCCGCCGCAGCGGTGGTTTCGCGATCGATGCTGACCTTCGAGCGGAACCGGTACATGACGAGCCGCTGGCTGACGGCGTCGGCCAGTGCCACGGGTAACGTGAGCCTCCAGCTGTCCTCGCCGCCGCGGCGAATGCGGAACAGGCAAATGACGCGGCCTTTCGGGCTGCACCAGGCGGACAACGCCGGCGGCGAATCCTTGGGGATTTTGTCGAGGTCGCTCGTGAGCTGCGCCTGGAGAAACTCGAAGGCGTCCTGGCCGCTCAGGACCAGTGTCGTGTTGTCGAACATGAACCGTTTCCGTCTGGGAGGTGCCGCTCCGGTACGGGAGTCCTGAAAGCGCCCGAGGAGTCTGGCATACTCCGCGCATGACCGAAACCATCCCACCGCGACCGGAACCGCAGCCTTCCGGGAGCGACAAGACCGCGCCAACGGACAAAGGCTCCGAGGCGGAAGCATCTCCCGGCCCCCGCGAAATCGGCGGCCGCAAAGGACCGGATCCCACCCGCTACGGAGACTGGGAAAAGAACGGTCGCTGCATCGATTTCTAGATCGTCTACTTCGATCACATATTCTGATCGTCCGTCGTGAGGTAGGTTCTGGTCTTTCGGTCGTTTCGAATCTTGCAAACTCCCGTTTCATTGCTGCGCAGCGGACGCTGGGTGCGACGTGCCCGCGTTCGACTTTTGGCGTCTTGTGCGCCGCAGCGTATTCGGGATAATACGTGGCGAGGCGAAGACCTCGCTTCCGATAACCGGCAAACAAAGCGAAAACCCCATGAAACAACCTGACCGGCCGCTTTCGCCCCATCTGTCCGTCTACCGCTGGCCAGTCACGATGGCCCTGTCGATTCTGCACCGGGCAACGGGCATGGCCAACGCCGTGGGCCTGCTCGTATTCGCGGCGTGGCTGACGCAGGCGGCGTCGGGCCCGGAAGCCTACGAGTGCCTCGTCCAGATGCTGGGCAGCGTGCCCGGATTGCTGATCTTGGGCGGCTTCAGCTTTTCGTTCTTCTATCACTTGTGTAACGGCGTAAGGCACCTCGTGTGGGATAGCGGGCGCGGCTTCGAGAAGCACCAGGCCACAGCCTCCGCGTGGGTTGCGATTGTCGCGGCGGTCCTGCTGACCGTACTGTTCTGGGGAGTTGTTTTATGAGCCAGCGATCGCCGTTGCTGACAGACCTATGCCGGGGAGACGTACTATGAGTCTCAGAACTCCATTGAGCCGCGTGCTGGGTCTCGGCTCGGCGAAAGCCGGCACGGAACACTGGTGGGCCCAGAGAGTCTCCGCGGTGGCTCTGCTGCTGCTGGGCATCTGGTTCGCCGTTGCCCTGACGCAGCTGTCCCCGGGAAGTTACGAGGACGTCATCCGGTTCATTGCCGCACCCGTCAACGCCGTGCTGCTCATCCTGTTGTCGGCGACCCTGGCTTACCACTCCTATCTCGGCGTGCAGGTTGTCATCGAGGACTACCTGCACACCCACGGAATCAAGGTCCTGGCGCTCATGCTGTCGCGTTTTGCTCACGTGCTGGTTGCGGTTGCGTCGGTTTACGCCATTTTGCGAATTGGGATTACTGCTGGAATTGCCGCATGAGCGACTACGAGTTTATCGACCACAGCTACGACGTCGTCGTGATCGGCGCCGGTGGCGCGGGTTTGCGCGCAACTTTCGGTCTTGCCGAGGCCGGCTTCAAAACAGCCGCAATAACAAAGGTGTTTCCGACTCGCAGTCATACCGTTGCCGCGCAGGGCGGCATCAGCGCCGCGCTGGGCAACATGGGCGACGACGACTGGCGCTGGCACATGTACGACACGATCAAAGGATCGGACTGGCTGGGTGACCAGGACGCGATCGAATACATGTGCAAGGAAGCGCCCGATGCCGTGATCGAACTGGAGCACTACGGCGTTCCGTTTTCGAGAACCGAAGACGGCCGTATCTACCAGCGGCCGTTCGGCGGCATGACGACGCACTACGGTGAAGGTACGGCGCAGCGAACCTGCGCCGCGGCGGATCGCACCGGTCATGCCATGCTGCATACGCTCTACCAGCAGTCTCTGAAACACGATGCCGAATTCTTCATCGAGTTTTTCGCGGTCGACCTGATCATGGAGGACGGCGCCTGCCGCGGCGTGGTTGCGATCGAAATGGCGACCGGCAGGCTGCATCGCTTTCGGTCACACCAGGTGGTGCTCGCAACCGGCGGCTACGGCCGCGCCTATTTCTCCTGCACGTCGGCGCACACCTGTACGGGTGACGGCAACGGAATGGTGTTGCGCGCCGGATTGCCGATGCAGGACATGGAGTTTGTGCAGTTCCATCCGACCGGCATTTACGGTGCCGGCTGCCTGATCACGGAAGGCGCTCGCGGCGAGGGTGGCTACCTGACGAATTCCGAGGGCGAGCGTTTCATGGAACGCTATGCGCCCAATGCGAAAGACCTGGCGTCACGCGACGTCGTGAGCCGCTCGATGACGGTCGAGATTCGTGAAGGCCGCGGCGTCGGCGGCGAAAACGATCACATTCATCTGCACCTGGAGCACCTGGGGCCGGAAGTGATCGAAGAGCGCTTGCCCGGTATCGCCGAAACGGCGCGCATTTTCGCAGGGGTCGACGTCACCAAGGGACCGATCCCGGTGTTGCCGACCGTGCACTACAACATGGGCGGCATACCCGCCAACTACAAGGGTGAAGTCGTTACCCTGAAAGACGGCGACCCGGAGTCGGTCGTGCCGGGGCTCATGGCCGTCGGCGAGGCCGCCTGTGTCTCGGTCCACGGCGCGAACCGGCTGGGTTCGAACTCGCTCCTGGATCTTGTCGTGTTCGGGCGCGCGGCCGCGCACCACCTGAAGGAAACGCTGGTGCCGGATCAACGCCACAAGCCGCTCGCAAAGGACGCGGGCGAGAACAGCGTTGCGAGGATCGACCGTCTGCGCAACGCCAACGGCAGCCGGTTGACGTCCGAGATACGTCTCGAGATGCAGAAGATCATGCAGAATCACGCGGCCGTTTTCCGTACCGGCGAGACGCTGGACGAAGGTGTGAATCTGTTGCGTGAGACCTTCGCGTCCTTCGAAGACGTGAAGGTGGCCGATCGTTCGCTGGTCTGGAACACGGACCTCATCGAGACCATGGAGCTCGAGAACCTGCTCCTGAACGCCGCGACGACCATCGAGTCGGCCGCGAACCGGCTGGAAAGCCGCGGGGCGCACGCCCGCGAAGACTATCCCGATCGCGACGACGGCACATGGATGAAACATACGCTGTCGTGGGTCGACGAAAAGCGTGACGTCCGTTTCGACTACCGGCCAGTGCATCAGGATACCCTGACGGACGAGGTTTCGGCGGTACCGCCGAAAGCCCGGGTCTACTAGGAGAGTAAACAGGTGGCAGAGTTCAGGCTTCCAAAGAATTCCCGGATTACGAAGGGCAAACACTTTTCCGCTTCCGGGTCGGGTGGCAACGGTCAGTCCGGCAGCGGCAAGCGCAGGATCAAGCAATTCGCCGTGTATCGCTACGATCCGGACAGCGGTGCCAACCCGCGCATGGATACCTACGACGTGGACCTCGACAGCTGCGGCCCGATGGTTCTCGACGCGCTGATCAAGATCAAGAACGAGATTGATCCGACCCTGACGTTCAGGCGCTCGTGTCGGGAAGGCATCTGCGGAAGCTGCGCGATGAACATCGATGGCGGCAATACGCTGGCTTGCACGAAGGCGATCGATGAGGTGGGCGGCACCGTCAAGATCTATCCGCTGCCGCACATGCCGGTGGTCAAGGATCTCGTGCCGGATCTGACCAACTTCTACGCGCAATACGCGTCGATAAAGCCCTGGCTGCAAACCCGTACACCGCCACCGCCCGACCGCGAGCGCCTGCAGAGCAAAGAAGACCAGGAGCTCATCGACGAGCCGTCGGCCTGCATACTGTGTGCCTGCTGCTCGACGAGCTGTCCGAGCTACTGGTGGAATAGCGATCGCTATCTCGGCCCTGCCACTTTGCTAGCCGCCTATCGCTGGCTGGTCGACAGCCGGGACGAAGCGACCGGCGAGCGACTGGACTACCTGGAAGATCCGTTCAAGCTGTATCGCTGTCACACGATCATGAACTGCACCCAGACCTGCCCCAAGGGTCTGAACCCGGCAAAAGCGATAGCGGAGACCAAGAAGATGCTCGCGTCGCGGGGGCATTGACCCGGCCGGTAACGGATCGGGGCAACGCCGGCGGCAGGGAGCGGGATCCGCGTGACTGAGGAACTCGCGAGGCTCCGCTGGCAGTGCCGTCGCGGGATGCGTGAGCTGGATCAGCTCCTCGGCACCTATCTCGACACCCGCTACCCACACGCCAGCGACGCCGAAAAAGCCGTTTTCGAGCGGATTCTGTGTTTGCCCGACCCGGAGCTTGCCGGCTACTTTCTAGGGCGGCAGGTACCGAGCGACACAGCGATTGCAAAAGGCATCGAGCGCATACTCGACAGAGATTGAACCGTCCGCCCCCGGGCGGGCGCTCGTGCTCGGTTCCGGCGTGCTGGGCGGCGTTCTCGGGCTGGTACCGCTTGCCGCCATCGATGCCGGTACCGTGCCGACGGCTGCCTGGCTGCTGTTTTGCGGGGCGGATGTTGGTTTCAGGTGGCACCATTTCCGCCGCGTTCGACGGCTGAGCCTGAATGCCGATCTGGAGTTACAGCTCGATGTCCGCGGGCAGGGGTGGCGCCCGGCAAGGGTTCTGGACGGTACGGCCGTATTCGGCGATACCGTGTGGCTCAGGTACCGGGACGGCGGGGGCCGTAACGGTGCCGAACTGCTCTTCGGCAGGCGCCGCGTATGCCCCGGCTGGCGGCGTTTCACGGTCCTTCTGCGGCTGGCCGAAAGGCCTGCAAAAGGCTAACGATGGCAGTAGCTTACCTGCTAGACTTCCCGGCTGGACGATGGCCTGCCAGGGCGATCCGTAGGAGGGGGGCTGCCGCCTCGGTAACCACGTCACAAAAAAGCTATGAACCGTAACCGTTTGACAGAACTTTCCGATCACCCTCCGGTCTATCCGGGTGTCGAGGAGCTGTCAGTCGGATTCTGCAGGACGCTACGGGATGTCGAATGAATCGACTGACACCCGACTCGTAAGACGAGTTCAGAAGGGGGACAAAGGCGCGTTTGACCTGCTGGTGCTCAAGTATCAGCACAAGATCGTCAATCTGGTGATGCGCTACGTCCGGGACCAGGAGCAGGCTCTGGACATAACCCAGGAGGCTTTCATCAAAGCCTACCGGGCGCTACCGAGATTCCGCGGCGACAGCGCGTTTTATACCTGGTTGTACCGGATTGCGGTGAACACGGCCAAGAATCATCTGGCGGCTCAGCGAAGGCGGCCGCTGGATATCGAGCTCGACCTGCAGGATCCGGAACAGTACGGCCTGCACGCGAAGTTGAAGGAGACCGATACGCCCGAAGGGGTCACGATTTCCGAGGAGCTGAAGAGCACGGTCGAAAAGGCTATTCAAGCTTTGCCGGACGATCTACGCACCGCGATTGTGCTGCGGGAGCTGGACGGCATGAGTTATGAAGAAATCGCGCAGACAATGGAGTGCCCGGTCGGTACTGTGCGATCAAGAATATTCCGGGCACGTGATGCGATCAGCAAACGTGTGGGAACGCTGATCAAGTAGGGTCTAAGCGGCTCCCGGGAGGAGGCGCAGAGTGTAAGATTGGCATCCGCGGCTGGCAGGTGGCGGATGCGGCAAGCAGGCGCAGTGCGCCGAAGGCTTGGTGGGAGCACATGAACGAAACAATCAGGATGCAGTTGTCCGCGTACGTCGATGGAGAGCTGCCAGACAGCGAATCCGAGCTCTTGATTCGCCGTCTGAGCCAGGATTCCGAACTCCGCGGCCAGGTGGCGGAGTACCTGGAACTCGGCCGCGTTATGCGCGGCGAGCAGGCGGTTGCCGGCATTCACAGGCTTCGGCAGCGCGTTGCCGCCGAACTCGACGACAGTCCCGAGGTGCCTGCGGACGTTGTGGCCGAGAAACCCGCAACCAACCTCTGGCGCCCCGTGGGCGGGGTTGCCGTCGCGGCGACCGTTGCCGTGCTGGCCATCCTCGGCCTGCAGCAGTTTCCCGCTGACGCGCCGGACGTCAACGCAAGCGAGGCAGGCGAAGTGGTCATTGCATCGCCGGCGGAATATGTCGTGCCGCCCGACGACTCGGAAGTGCGCGAATACATGCGCATGCACGGCGAATCGAGCACGGCGCAAGGTGCAAACGGCATCAACGCCCGGCTGGCAAGCTTCGAGCTGCTTGATGAGGCGAGTGTCAGTGAGTCGGAAGACAACAGTTCTGCTGACGGTCCTGCGATCGACGACAGCGCGGCCGGGGATCTGACGCCGGAACTCTCGGTCCAGCCCGCAGTCGGCGAAGAGCAAGAGTAAGCATCATGCGGTCGGCAAATCGACTAGCCTGGGTTGCAGTTCTGGCCGCAACGGGCGGTCTCTGCCACGCCGCCGAATCGCCGCACGAATGGCTCGACCGCATGTCGGGCGCCGTTCAATCCATGAGTTACGAAGGCACCGTGATTCGCCTGCGGGAGGGGGACACGGAGTCGTTGCGCGTTGCACACGCCATCGTCGACGGCGTCGTGCTGGAGCGTGTCGTTGCGCAGGAGGGCAGCGGCCTCGAGATCGTCCGCAACGGCAACGAGGTGTACTGCATCCTGCCCGACAAGAAAACCGTGCTGGTCGAGCAATGGAACGATCAGAGCACCCTGTTTTCCACGCTTCCCAAGAGTGACCTGAGATTCGGCAACGAATACGATCTCGTGATGAAGCGCAAGGCCAGGGTTGCCGGCCGCATGGCGCTGGAGATTGCGATCCAGCCGCACGACAACTACCGCTACGGCCACCGCCTCTGGCTGGATACTGAAACCGGCTTCCCGTTGAAGACCCAGCTCATCGGCGACGATGGACAGCCGCTCGAGCAGGTGCGGTTCGTCGAAATCAACCTCGGTACCGAGCTTGCCGAACAGGCGTTGAGCACCAGTCACCAGATCGAGGGTTTTACCTGGTTCGCGCAGCCCGGGCGGCCGTCGCGGAAAAACGTCGAGAGCAACTGGGTGGCGGACCTTCCGGCCGGTTTTTACCAGGTCTCCGCGGCGGAAGAGAATCCCTCTCCGGCAAACGATGCCGGCGAAGCAAAGTCCGGCGCTTCCCCGTTGACGCACATCATGTACAGCGATGGCCTCGCCAGCGTCTCCGCATTTATCGTTGCGTCCGGCGACTCGGACGGCAAGCCCGTCGACAGTGTGCATACGCGGCTGGGCGCGACCCGATCGTTCACGACCGTGAACGACGATACCAAGATCACCGTCGTGGGTGAGGTGCCTGCGGCGACTCTCGAGCGTATAGCCCGATCGCTGCGCCGCCGCTGACGTGTCCGCCGAACAGGTTTCCGGGCATGTAGTAAGGCTGACGACGCGCCCGGTATCGGGCAGTAGCGTCCGCGCGGAACTCGACATCGAACCCGCATCCGCGTGCCGACGCTGCGCGGAAGGCCGAGGTTGCGGCGCCGGGCTCCTCGGGGCGGGGGCAGCCGGTCTCCCGAAGCGGCTCCGGCTCGACGTCGACGAGGGGCATGACTTTCAGCCGGGTGACGGTATCGTCGTCGAGGTCCCGGCTCACTGCCTCAGGCGAGCCGCCATCGACGCCTACGGGCTGCCGCTGGCCGGACTTCTGAGCGGCGCGCTGCTGGGGGCCACCCTTGCGGGCGAGGTGCCGGCGAACGGCGACGTCACCGGGATCGTGTGTGCGCTGGCGGGCCTGCTGTTGGGCATGGCGCTGAGCCGGTTGCGACTGGCACGCGCGGCCCTCGTCGACAGGCTCGTGCTGAAGCCCGGGAATCGCGCAGGAACGGCCAGATAAGGTCCAAAAACCGTTCGGGAGAAGCGATCGTGGGGTTTGTTGTGTATTCGCGGCGTGGCTGCCACCTCTGTGAGGTGTTGATCGAGCAGCTCCTGGAGGAGCTGGCCGGCAGTCAGCCGCCGGAAGTGCGGGATATCGACACCCGTCCGGAGTGGCGCGAACGCTTCGACACACGCGTGCCGGTGCTCGAATACGACGATCAGTGGGTTTCCGAGTATCCGCTGGATCGTGCCGCGGTTCGCCGCTGCCTGGGGCGCGCTGCCGGCTGAAGCGGTCCACCGGGTCCGGTATACTGCGCGGCTTCGCGGGCTCCATCGAGCCGTACACACCGGCAGCCATCCTTCCCAGCTAGCATGCAGCATATTCGCAACTTTTCGATCATTGCACACATCGATCACGGCAAGTCGACGCTGGCCGACCGTTTCATCCAGCTGTGCGGCGGCCTGTCCGATCGCGAGATGGCCGAGCAAGTGCTGGATTCGATGGATCTGGAGCGCGAGCGGGGCATTACGATCAAGGCCCAGAGCGTGTCCCTCGACTATCCGGCCAAGGACGGGACTACGTATCAGCTGAACTTCATCGACACGCCCGGACACGTCGATTTCAGCTACGAGGTGTCGCGTTCGCTTGCGGCCTGCGAAGGAGCGTTGCTCGTCGTGGACGCAGCCCAGGGGGTCGAGGCGCAAAGCGTAGCCAACTGCACCACGGCGATCGACCAGGGTCTCGAGGTGCTGCCGGTCCTCAACAAGATCGATCTGCCGGCGGCCGACCCGGAACGCGTCATGGCGGAAATCGAAGACGTCATCGGTATCGATGCACAGGACGCCGTCAAGGTCAGCGCCAAGACGGGGGCCGGTATCGAGGAATTGCTCGAGAAGCTCGTGACGCTGATTCCCGCCCCGGAAGGCAATGCGGAATCGCCCTTGCAGGCGCTGATTATCGATTCCTGGTTCGACAATTACGTGGGTGTCGTGTCGCTCGTGAGAGTCGTCAACGGCAGCCTGAGTAAAGGCGACAAGGTCACCGTCATGTCGACGGGGCAGTCCTACACGGCGGATCGTGTCGGCGTGTTTACGCCGAAAATGACCGACCGCGGCGCGCTTGAGACCGGTGAGGTTGGCTTCGTCATTGCAGGCATCAAGGACATCTACGGCGCACCCGTGGGTGACACGCTCACCTTGACCCGCTCACCCTGCGGGGAGCCCCTGCCGGGTTTCAAGCAGGTTCAGCCGCGAGTATTCGCCGGTCTGTTCCCGATTTCGTCCGACGACTACGAGAATTTTCGCGAGGCCTTGCAGAAACTTCGCCTGAACGACGCAGCGCTGCACTTCGAGCCCGAAAGCTCGGCTGCGCTTGGCTTCGGCTTCCGCTGCGGTTTCCTCGGCATGCTGCACATGGAGATTGTCCAGGAGCGACTCGAGCGCGAATACAACCTCGAACTGATTACGACGGCCCCGACTGTCGTATTCGAGATCGTGGACACGGCAGGCAACGTCGCGCACGTCGACAATCCATCGAAGCTGCCGCCCGCAAATGAAATTGCGGAACTGAGGGAGCCGATCATTACGGCCAATATCCTGGTGCCTGAAAACCACGTCGGGTCGGTGATCAAGTTGTGCATCGAGAAGCGTGGCGTGCAGAAGCAGATTCGCTACCTGGGCACACAGGTGTCGCTGGAATACGAGATGCCGCTCGCGGAAGTGGTTCTCGATTTCTTCGACCGCCTGAAATCGGTGAGCCGCGGCTTTGCGTCTTTCGACTACCATTTCGAGCGCTTCGAGCCCGCTCAGCTCGTACGACTGGACGTGCTCATCAACAAGGAGCGCGTGGATGCGCTGTCGGTCATCGTGCATCGGGCGAGCGTCAAGCAGCGTGGTCGCGAGCTGGTCGACAAGATGCGTGAGCTGATACCACGGCAAATGTTCGACGTGGCGATACAGGCGGCCATTGGCAGCCAGATTATCGCGCGGAGCACGGTCAAGGCGTTGCGCAAGAACGTCACGGCCAAGTGTTACGGCGGCGACGTGTCGCGCAAGCGGAAGCTTCTGGAGAAACAGAAAGCGGGCAAGCGGCGAATGAAGCAGGTGGGTTCGGTCGAGATCCCGCAGGAAGCTTTTCTCGCTGTGCTGCGGGTGGACAAATAGAGGCCGTGAGACTGCTTCCGGTACAACAGGACAAGTGGGAGGGCTGTCGTTGAGTCTGAACCTCGCGTTGATACTGACACTGCTGACGGCAGTCAGCGGTGTCGTGTTGATGATCAATCGCTGGCTGTGGAAAGAGCCGCGTCACATCGATGGGAAACTGACGGGCCGGCAGACGCTCGTGGAGTACTCCCGGTCGTTCTTTCCGGTGCTGCTGTTTGTGCTCATCGTACGTTCCTTCCTGTTCGAGCCGTTCCGGATTCCGTCAGGGTCGATGATGCCGACCTTGCTGAAGGGCGACTTCATTTTCGTGCAGAAGTTTGCCTACGGCCTCCGCCTTCCGGTACTGGAAACCAAGGTCGTCGATACCGGCCTGCCGGAACGTGGTGATGTCGTGGTCTTCCGTCTGCCCGACAACCCTTCGATCAACTACATCAAGCGCGTTGTCGGTCTTCCGGGTGATACCGTCGTATACGAGCGCCACAGGCTCATCATCAACGGTGAACTCGTGCCGCTGGACGACAGCGAATACGCGGAGCCGCAGCGCTACTCGGAACAACTGGGCGAAGGGGGGCACGATATCCTGATCCAGAATCCGTCCAGCGATCGAGGCGATGCCGTGTACACGGTGCCGGAGGGGCACTATTTCGTTCTGGGCGACAATCGCGACAACAGCCAGGACAGCCGGTTCATCGGCGCTATACCGGAGCACAACCTGGTTGGCAAAGCCGTGCGGATCTGGCTGCACGTCGATGGCTGGAACTGGCCCCGCTGGGAGAGAATCGGGGAACGGATCGACTAGCAGAGCCTGCCCGCACCGCGTCGACCGGGCGATTTTCGGCGACACGGGGTCCGAGTGCATTTTTTTGAAGCAAGTCACTGAAATTCAGCCGCATCTGGCGCAAATTATGGTAAACCCTGCCCCGGGCAGGAGACTACGGAGTACGCGATGATGTTGAAAAACGCAGCGAGTGGGCGACCGCGCCGGGTGTCGGCGGGACGTTCCGTCATGCGCCGTCAACAGCGTGGTATGACGACGCTCGGCCTCATCATCCTGGTGTGCTTTCTCGGGCTGTTCGCATTCGGTTTCATCCGGCTGACGCCCGTCTACCTCAACTATTTCAAGGTGGTGGGTGTCGTCAACGGTGCCGTCGAGGAATATGACGGCAAAGGCGCATCGGCAGGTGTGATTCGGCAGTACGTGCAGCGGCGTTTCGACATCGAAAGTGTGTCCGAACTGCGGTCGCGCGACGTCAGTGTGAAGGCGGTTGACGGCGGCTTCGAAGTCAGTGCACAGTACAGTCACAAAGTGCCGTTCATTGCCAACATATCGTTCGTCGTCGACTTCGATAAGCGCGCAACGGTTCGGCGTTAAGCGTATCCGGCTTTAGAGGCCGGCAGCCATACACGCTCCGCGCGGGAGCGACCGAGCGAACCATGCAGACAGCCGAGCGCTGGCTCAAGCATTCACTGGACTACGAGTTTTCCGAGCCTGCTCTGTTCCGGCAGGCACTTACTCACCGCAGCGCCCCAGGTCAAAGTAACGAGCGCCTGGAATTCCTTGGCGATGCCATTCTCGACTTTGTGATTTCGGAAGCGGTTTACTCGCTTCGCCCCGATGCTGCCGAAGGCGACCTGAGCCGACTGCGGGCCCACCTGGTCAGCGACGCTTCGCTGGCCCAGCTGGCAGGCGAGCTCGAGCTTGGGGAACACCTGCTGCTGGGCGGCGGTGAGAAGAAGAGCGGCGGGCACCGGCGGGAGTCGATTCTCGCTGACGCGCTCGAGGCGATTTTTGGCGCGGCGTTCCTGGACGGCGGTTTCGAGGCCGGGCGCGACCTCATTCTGCGTTGTTTCGAGCACCGCCTTGCCTCGCTGCCCGATGCCGAGGAACTGCGCGATCCCAAGACCCGCCTGCAGGAGTGGCTGCAGGGGCGAGGCCTGGGGCTGCCTACCTATACGCTCGACAGGGTTACCGGGCAGGCTCACCGGCAGACCTTTGAGGTCAGTTGTTCGCTCGGCGAAAAGGAGCCCAAAGCGGAGGGAACCGGGAGTTCACGGCGCGGTGCGGAGCAACAGGCCGCGCGGCGTTTGCTCGCCATGCTCAGGGAAACCCGGCAATGACCGACGGTTTCAAAGCAGGTTTTGTCGCCGTCGTTGGCCGGCCGAACGTCGGTAAGTCGACGTTGATCAACGCGATCGTGGGACGCAAGGTCAGCATCGTTACCTCGAAACCGCAGACGACTCGTCACCGCATACTGGCGGTTCACTCGACAGCCGATTGCCAGATGATATTCATCGATACGCCCGGCTTGCACCGCAAGGCCGGCAAGGCAATGAATCGGCTCATGAACCGGACGGCCGTATCGGCGCTGGCCGATGCCGACCTCGTGCTGTTCGTGACGGAAGCCGAGCGTTTCAACGAGGAGGACGGCGATGTCCTGAAACGGCTCGAGAACCTCAAAGCACCGGTTGTTGCGGTCCTGAACAAGGTCGACCGGGTGCATCCCAAAGAGCGCCTGCTCAAGAGTATCTCGGCAATGAACGCGCGTCGTGAGTTTGCCGCGATCGTACCGCTGTCTGCGCGGCGGCGCAGCAGTATCGATCCGTTGCTCAAGCTGATTCCCGACTGGATGCCCGAGTCGCCGCCGCTGTTCCCGGACGACATGCAGACCGACAGGAGTGCCGATTTCCATGCGGCGGAGACGGTCCGCGAGAAGCTGACGGTGTTGCTGCGCGACGAGCTTCCCTACGGCCTGACCGTACAAATAGAAAAGTTCGAACAACATCCCGACGCCTACACGATACACGCCGTGGTCTGGGTCGAGAGAGACAGCCAGAAGGGGATTGTGGTCGGAAAAGGCGGCAGTATGCTCAAGAAGGTCGGGCGTGCGGCGCGCCTCGATCTTCGCGAACAGCTGGGTGTGCCGGTCCATCTCGAGCTCTGGGTAAAGGTCAAGGACAACTGGGCCGACAGTGAACAGGACCTCATGAGCCTGGGCTATGAAGCACCATAACGTTATCGAGGAAATGGGGTCTTGAGCGGGCGCCGCGTCGAACTCGAAAACGCCTACGTCCTGCATCAACGTCCGTTCCGCGACAACAGCCAGATTCTCGATGTGTTCAGCAGCGGCCACGGCAAACTGGCGCTGGTTGCGCGCGGCAGCCGCGCGGGCAAGTCGCGACTCAAAGGTATACTCCGGCCGTTCCAGCTGCTCCGGCTAAGCTGGACCGCGCGCACCGATCTGGGGACGCTGACCGGCGCGGAACTCGTCGGCCCGCTTCGTGTGCTGACAGGCGATACGCTGCTCTCCGCGTACTACCTCAATGAATTGCTGCTTCACTTCCTGCACCGCTTCGATCCGCAGCCGGAGATATTCGACCTGTACGAGGAGAGCCTTACGCAGCTGTCCGTGACGAGGGAACCGGCGCCGCCTCTGCGGCGTTTCGAGCTCAGGTTGTTGACACTGCTCGGCTACGCGCTCGATCTCGAACAGGACGCCGTCAGCGGAACTCCCGTGGCTGACGACGTCACGTACGAGTACCGCGTCGAGCAAGGGCCGGTGCCGGCACACCCGTCCTCGACAGGGGCACTCCTGACGGGCAGGCAGCTCCGTGACGTGGCCGCCGGTGCGTTCGACGATGCGGGCACGCTCAAAGCTGCCGGCAGGTTGCTCAGGTTTGTCATCCATCACCATCTCGGCGGCAAGGAACTCAAAAGCCGCAAGGTGCTGATCGAGCTGCGCCGCGATAGAATGCGCGGTCCCGCCTCCGGGGCAGGCGACGTACCCACACGCGAGCCCGGCGGCAACTAGCAAGGACCATAGACAACGTTTGGTATTCAGGATCCCATTGTGACCAACCCGATTTATCTTGGCGTCAACATCGACCACGTCGCCACCATCAGGCAGGCTCGCGGCACACCCTATCCCGAGCCCGCCGCGGTCGTGGGTCCGGCCGAGGCGGCCGGAGCCGACAGCATCACCGTACACTTGCGCGAGGATCGGCGGCATATCCAGGATGCGGATCTCGCGGCGATTGCCTCCGTCATGCAGACGCACATGAATCTGGAAATGGCGGTTACCGACGAAATGCTCGCTATTGCGGAGCGTCACAAGCCGCGCGACGTCTGTCTCGTGCCCGAGCGGCGTGAGGAATTGACGACCGAGGGCGGTCTCGACGTTTGCGGCAGGCTCGAGTCGGTGAGCGCGGCTTGCGGACGTCTCAAAGCCGCGGGTATTCGAGTTTCACTGTTCATCGATCCCGACAAACCTCAACTCGACGCGGCGCTGGCCGCGGGTGCCCCCGTGGTCGAGCTGCATACTGGCACCTATGCGGATGCGGACGACGATGCGCGGGATGCAGAACTCGAGCGGATCGCTACGGCTGCGCGTTACGGCACGGGGCTCGGTTTGATCGTCAACGCAGGCCACGGTCTTCACTACGACAACGTGCAGCCCATTGCGCGCATTCCGGAGATCGTCGAGTTGAACATTGGTCATGCGATCGTCGCGAGGGCTCTGTTCGACGGCTTCGAGTCCGCCGTTGCCGAAATGCGAAGGCTCATGCTGGAAGCGCGACAGGGTATCGCTTCGTGATCTTCGGGGTTGGAACGGATATCGTCGAGCTGTCGCGCATGCAGGCAAGCTATGAGCGTTTCGGCGAACACCTGGTCCGCCGGATTCTCATGCCGGAAGAGATTGCGCTGTTTCGGAAGAGCAAGCAGCCCGTGCGCTTCCTGGCGATGCGTTTTGCCGGCAAGGAGGCCACGGTCAAGGCAATGGGAACAGGGTTTGCTCACGGCGTCTGGCTGCGCGACGTCGGGATTACCAACAACAGCTGGGGAAAGCCACTGGTGATCTGGTCCGAGCGCGGCCAGCGGGTCTGCGAGCGCCTCGGCATCGGCGACGGACACGTGAGCCTGACCGACGACGCCGGTCTCGTACTGGCGTTTGCGGTTTGTGAAACCAGGGGCGCCCGCCAGGCCCCTTGACAGGCATTTTGACGAGCTCAACAACAGACAAGACCATGCATTGCTTTTCATTCGACATCGAGACGGTGCCCGACGTGGAGTTCGGGCGTAACTACTTCGAGCTGGGCGACCTGCCCGACGACAAGGTGGCGACGGCCATGAGCTTCAAGCGCCAGCAGGAAACCGGCAGCGAGTTCCTGCCCCTGCACCAGCATCGGGTTGTCGCGATTTCGGTCGCGCTGCGTAGCGGCGACAACTTCCGGGTCTGGTCGCTCGGGGATGAGGCTTCCGACGAAGCGGATCTCATCCGGCGCTTTTTTGACGGAATCGAGCGCTATTCGCCGGACCTCGTGTCCTGGAACGGCAGCGGATTCGACCTGCCCGTGCTTCACTACCGAGCGCTGCGTCACGGCATCCAGGCGCCGCGCTACTGGGAGATGGGCGACAACGACCGCGACTTCAAATGGAACAACTACCTGAGCCGCTTCCACTGGCGACACGTCGACCTGATGGACGTGCTGGCCGGCTTCCAGAATCGGGGCCGCGCCAGTCTCGATCAGATGGCCGTGCTGCTCGGTTTCCCCGGCAAGCTCGGCATGAGCGGCGCCAAGGTCTGGGATACGTACCTGGCCGGCGGCATCAGGGAAATACGCGACTATTGCGAAACGGACGTGCTGAATACATGGCTCGTCTATCTGCGCTTCGAGTACATGCGCGGCAACCTCGATGCTGCTGCGCTCGACGGCGAATTCAAGCTCGTGCGGGACACGATCGCGGCAATGGACGAGGCTCATCTCAACGAGTTTCTCGAGGCGTGGCCGGCGAACCAGGCGACGGCGTTTGGCCAGGAATAAACGCGAACCCGAGATCGGGGTCATTGCGGCGGCAACACACGACGGCCGCGGAATCGTGTCCGGGGAAGGCAAAAAGGTATTTGTCGCGGGCGCGCTGCCGGGCGAACAAGTGCGCTTTGTGCGCCGTAAGCGGCGCCGCAACTTCGACGAAGCGGAGCTCCTGGAAGTGCTCGAAGCATCGCCGGAGCGGGTTCCGGCCCGCTGCGCTGTGTACGGGCGTTGCGGGGGCTGTTCGCTGCAGCATATGTCGATCGACGCGCAGCGCGACATCAAGGCGCAGAGCCTCAGGGACAACCTCGAGCGTATCGGCAAGCTCGAGCCGGACGAATGGCTCGCGCCGCTGACGGGCGGAGAATGGCACTACCGCCGGCGGGCCCGCCTTGCCGTCAAAGACGTGGCGGCGAAGGGCCGCACGCTGGTTGGGTTTCGTGAGCGGCACGCGCCGTTTGTTGCCGACATGCGCCGCTGCGAGGTGCTGCGAGAGCCTGTCGATGCGCTGATCGAGCCGCTGAGCGACATGGTGGGGGCGCTGTCCATTCGCGCCCGCGTGCCGCAAATCGAGGTTGCGGTCGCTGACAACGCCGTGGCGCTGGTCCTGCGTATTCTCGATCCGCTGGGCGAGGGTGACGAGCGTGTGCTGCGCGAGTTTGCCGGGCAACACGACGTCTGGATCTACCTGCAGCCCGCCGGCCTCGATTCGATAGTCCGGCTCGTGCCCGAACAGGGCAATGGCGAACTGACGTACGAGCTTCCCGAGTTCGAGATCTCGATGGTGTTCGAGCCCGTCGACTTCGTGCAGATCAATGCCGGTATCAACGAGCGCATGGTAGCGCTGGCGCTGGAACTGCTGGAGGTGGAGTCTTCACACCGCGTTCTGGATCTGTTCTCGGGTATCGGCAACTTCTCGCTGCCGCTGGCACGTCGTGCGGGCAAGGTCCTTGGAATAGAAGGTGAGCCGTCCCTGGTCGCCCGAGCGCGCGACAATGCGCGTCGCAACGGCCTGGACAATGCCGAGTTTCTCAGCACGGACCTGGCGGCGATCGACGGCTCCGAAAGCTGGCTCGAGGCCGGTTGTGACCGGCTGCTCCTCGACCCCGCGCGCAGCGGGGCCGAAGCCGTGGTGCGGCGGATGCCGCTGCTGGGACCCGAACGCATCGTGTACGTGTCCTGTCACCCGGGAACCCTTGCGCGGGATGCCGGCATTCTCGTGCACGAGGCCGGGTATCGGCTGCTGGCCGCGGGCATCATTGATATGTTCCCGCACACGGCACATGTGGAGTCCGTCGCAGTTTTTAGTAAACAAAATTAGTAAGTTATTGTAGTTTTCGGAAAACCGTCTTATTTTAAGAGTTACCGCTTGCGCGCCGCGCGGGCGAGGGCGCAGGCGTTCAATTCCACTCTCCGGGGGAGGCAATGTCACTCGGTCCGATAATGCTGGATATCGACGGTCAGGCCTTGAGCCCGGCCGATCGCGCTTTGCTCGTCGAACCCGCCGTTGGCGGTGTGATCCTGTTTACCCGCAATTTCTCGTCGCCCAGTCAGATTGCTGATCTGGTCGCGGACATTCGTGCACTGCGCTCGCCGCCGCTGATTGTTGCCGTGGACCACGAAGGCGGCCGGGTGCAGCGCTTTCGCGAAGGCTTCAGCGCCATACCGCCGATGCGACACATTGGCCGCGTCTGCGACTCCGATCAGCGCGAAGGCGAGCGGCTGGCACGGCTGGCGGGATGGATGATCGGCGCCGAGCTGCGTAGCGTCGGTATCGACCTGTGTTTTGCGCCTTGCCTGGATCTGGACTGGGGTGTCAGCGAGATCATCGGCAACCGCGCTTTCCATCGCAATCCGGAGGTGGTCTCGGTGCTGGCGGGCGCGTTTTGCCGCGGCCTGCGCAGCGCGGGCATGGCGGCGGTCGGCAAACACTGGCCGGGGCACGGCGCCGTGGTGCCGGACTCACATCTCGAGTTACCGGTCGATCGCCGGCCGTACGGGGAACTGCTCGACGACATACAGCCCTACGAGCGACTCGTTGGCAATCGCCTGCTCACGGGCGTCATGGCGTCACACATTGTCTATCGGGAAATCGATGCGTTGCCGGCCGGTTTTTCGGGCTACTGGCTCAGGCAAGAGCTGCGTGAGCGGCTGGGCTTCGACGGTGCCGTGTTTTCCGACGATCTGTCGATGAAGGCTACCCGTGAATATGGCAACATGCCCGAGCGAGCCAGGCGATCGCTGGACGCCGGTGCCGACATGGTGCCGATCTGCAACGATCGGCCCGCGGCGCAGTCGGCCGTTCGCGCGTTGAGCGACTATTCCAATCCGTCGTCGCTCGTGCGGCTTGCGCGGCTGCACGGCAGCGGCGGGGAGTTGCGTGAAACCCTGCACACGAGCGACGAATGGCAATCAGCCAGCGAGGCGCTAACCCGCCTGATCGAGCGGCCGGAGTTCGAACTCAATGCATAGCAACGGCTTCAGGATTTGTTCTTTGCCGTGCCGGGGGCGCGCGTGAGCCGGTCGTATGCACTGATCGAGGGCAGCGGTTTCGAGCCCGATGCCGAGTCGCTGGCTGACCGGCCCGTCGCCGACACGCCTTACGGCCAACCCTCCGCCGCCGTGCGGCAAGTTCGGCGCGGTGACCAGCAACTCTACTGGCTGCCGCGGCACGGTGATCGGCATACAATACCGCCGCACAAAATCAACTATCGCGCCAACATCTACGCGCTGCATGCGCTGGGTGTTACCGACGTGATCGGCATCAACACGGTTGGCGTCATTACCGGGCGAGTCTCCCCGGGCAGCATTGCGCTGCCGAATCAGCTCATCGACTACACGTGGGGTCGCGAACACAGTTTCGCGGACGGCACCGTGGACAGCGTCGAACACCTCGAGTTCGGCGAGCCTTTCGCCACCGAGCTGCGCACGGCGTTGCTCGCCGCAGCCAGAGTGGCCGACGTGCCTTGCGTGGACGGCGGAGTGTACGCCGTGACCCAGGGGCCCCGGCTCGAAACGGCGGCCGAAGTCGACCGCCTCGAGCGCGACGGCGCCGACATGGTGGGAATGACGGCAATGCCGGAGGCGGCGCTGGCTGCCGAGCTGGGGATGCGCTACGCGTCGATTGCCGTGGCCGTCAACCCGGCGGCCGGACGAACTCAACACTCGCTGCACGACGAAGTACGGCGGTTCTCGAAGACGGCGCGAGGTCGGGCCCACGCCTTGCTCGACGGCTTTTTCTCGTCGACGTTGGCTGACACCGAGGCGCGCACCGCAAATCCGGGCAAGAGCCAATGAGTTTGCTGACGGCCGACGTACTCGAAGCGGTGCTGACGTCGTCCGCCGACCCTGTGCTGGTCATGCGCACGGACCGCACCGACTGGCCGGTCGAATTGGTGAATCCGGCATTTGCCAACCTGGCTGCCGGCGTGGAGGTCGACGGTCCGTTTGCGCTGGTCTGCGAGGCGCTCTTCGGCCGCGATTCGGCGCTCGAGATCAGCGAGGCAATACGCAGTGGCGAACAGACCCGCCTGCCAGTCGAGTGTGTCGGGAGGGAGTGTGTGCTGACACTCGTCCCGCTGAGCGGCGAAGACGACGCGCGGTACGCCGCTGTCTACGTTCGTGACGTCGCGGGAACGCCACCCTCGACGGACGATTCGGCGCTCTCTCAAGCGCTGCTCAAGGCAAAACGCCGTATTCGCGATCTCGATCGTGACGATCCGGTCACGGGGCTGCTCAATGAGCGCGCTTTCCGCGACGTGCTCGAACACGATTGGGCGGTTGCGGCGCGCGAACACAGCTCCCTGGCGCTCGTGCGTTTTGAACTCGCCGACTTCAGTGCCTACATCGACGTGTTTGGCCGGCATGCGAGCGACTCCTGTTTACGGCGCGTCGGCCGGGCGATCCGTCGCTGTCTCCGCCGCGCGAGCGATGTCGTGGCGCGGCTGGACGACGACAGCTTCGTGGTCCTGTCACATGCTGCTGACGAGGAGGGCGTGCGGTCGTTTGCTGCCCGCATAGCGGCCGCGGTCCGCGAACTGGGATTACATCATCCGCGATCGCGGCGTGACCGGTTTGTGACCGTGGACTTCGAGGTAGAGGTCAGGGCGGCGCACGGCGATGGGCCACCGCTGTCGACCGTGCTGGATCGCGGACGCGAGACCTGAGGGGGTTCGCGCAATCAGGGTGAGAACACGGGACCGGCTTCTCCGGTGTCGGTGAGCGCTTCGGGTTCTTCGACGCGCGTGACAAGCGCAAGCAACCCGATCCTGGGGTGATCGAAGTAGCGAAGGTCGCCGTTCTTGAAAATCCGGTCTTCCTCGATGCGATAGAACACCTGGCCCGATTCTTCCACCCGAACGCGCTGCCCGTCGTACGTATACAGCGGATTACCCGGTTGGCGGCTTATGCCGTTGTCGTCAGACGTGGGGTCTGCCTGTTGCTCGAGTTTTACGCCGAGATGCAGGAAGCGGCTTAAGTAAAGCGTAAGCTCTCCCTCCAGTCCCGGTGCCTCCACCGCCAGTTCCTCGAGCGACAGCGGTTCGGGCTCGGCAAAAGGCAGCAGGGTTTGCTGCCACGCGAAGTGCAGCGTCGGTTCATAAGCATCGAGCCGCTCGAGGCGGTCCCAGGTTTCGCCGAGGGTCAACGCTTCATCCGCGAGGCGTTCAAAACCGGTCAGCGGCAATTCTTCCGCTTCGGCGAGCGGGTCCGTCACGTCTTCGTCAGCAGCTGGCGGTTCGTCTTGTTCGACGTTACCCGAGGGTTTGTCCGAATACTCGGGTATTTCGCCCGGCTCGAGCGTCGCGTCACCGAAGACGTCTACCTCCGGCAGCGGGTCGGGCACAAAAACCTCGGTGCCCGCCGAGACGCTGTCCGCGTAGCGAAAGAAGATGACTTCGACCCGGTAAGTGCGCAGGTCTTCCGCGGTGGGCTCGGTCGCAGGCACCTCCGCAGCCGTCGCGGGGAGCGCTGTTGCGAATCCGAGTAGCAGAGCAGCAAGACGAAGGTAGCTACTGTTCATACTGTCTGTTCCATACTCTGACTTCCTTGCGCTGTCTTCTTGCGCGTCCGATGCTTCAGGATTTCACTGAACTTCCGGCGCCAGCTTCTCGACGAGGTCCTCGACAAAATCGAAACGTTCCGCCGTGTCGGCAAGCTCTGTCGTGAAATTGAGCCTGTGGGAGCCCTTCAGCCGAAACACCCGGCTTTCATTTTGCACCAATTGGATCAGCGAGACAGGGTCGATTGCCGAGTTTTCGGCAAACACGAGGTATCCGCCCCGTTCGGCCGCGTCGATTTTCTCGATCCCCAGCGCTTTCGCGCGCTGTTTGATGCCGGCGATGCGGATGAGATTACGCGCGCCCTCCGGCAGCAGACCGAAGCGATCGATCAGTTCGACCTGCAGCTCCCGCAGCTGTTCCGCCGTTGCCGTGGCCGACAGGCGTTTGTACAGCGTGAGTCTCAAGTGCACGTCGGGTACGTAGTCATCGGGCAACAGCGCCGGCACATGCAGGTTGATATCCACGCCGGCATGTAGCGGCGCGTCGAGATCCGGCTCTTCGCCGGCGCGCAGCGAATCGACGGCCCGACCGAGGAGTTCCGTGTACAGCGAGAAGCCGATTTCCTGGATCTGCCCGCTTTGTTCGTCGCCCAGGAGCTCACCGGCACCGCGTATCTCCAGATCGTGTGTGGCGAGCGTAAACCCGGAGCCCAGGTCTTCGAGCGAGTCGATGGCTTCGAGGCGCTTGACGGCGTCGGCGGTCATGGCGGCTTTCGGCGGCGCAACCAGGTAGGCGTAGGCGCGATGGTGGGAACGGCCCACGCGGCCTCGAAGCTGGTGCAGTTGCGCGAGACCAAACCGGTCGGCGCGATTGATGATGATTGTGTTTGCGGTCGGGACATCGATACCCGATTCCACGATCGTGGTGCACAGGAGCAGATTGAAGCGACGGTGGTAAAAGTCCGCCATGACCTGCTCGAGCTCGCGCTCCGGCATTTGCCCGTGGCCGACGCGAATGCTGGCTTCGGGCACCAGTTTGCCGAGCTGCTCCTCGATCTTGCCGATGTCCTCGACCCGGTTGTGAATGAAATATACCTGGCCACCGCGCTTGATTTCGCGCAGGCAGGCTTCGCGCAGCAGCACGTCGTTCCACTCGCTGACGAAGGTCTTGACGGCGAGCCGCTCGGCCGGAGGCGTCGTGATCAGCGACATTTCCCGCAGGCCGCCGAGCGCCATGTTGAGTGTTCTCGGTATCGGCGTGGCGGTCAGGGTCAGCACGTCGATCTGGCTTCTGAGCGAGCGGATGGCCTCCTTGTGCCGGACGCCAAAACGGTGCTCCTCGTCGACGATCACGAGGCCGACGTTCTTGAAAGACCTGGTGTGCTGCAGTAGCCGGTGCGTGCCGATCACAATGTCTACCTGACCGCTCTGCATGCCCTCGATCGTCGCCTTGACCTCGCGGGCCGACTGGAAGCGCGAGAGCACGTCGATGCGCACCGGCCAGTCGGCAAACCGGTCACGGAAGCTCTGGCCGTGCTGCTGTGCAAGCAAGGTCGTCGGTACGAGGATCGCAACCTGCTTGTTGCCGTGCACGGCCGCAAAGCTCGCGCGGAGCGCCACTTCGGTCTTGCCGAAACCCACGTCGCCGCAGACCACGCGGTCCATGGGTTGCTCCGAGCGCAGATCCTCGAGCACGTCGTCGATCGTGCGCGCCTGGTCCTCGGTCAGCTCGAACGGGAAGCCTTCCTCGAAGGCGCGGTATTCGGCCTCGCTCCAGCGGAAGCGATGACCGGGACGTGCAGCCCGTCGCGCGTAGATATCGAGCAGCTCCGCCGCCACGTCGCGAATGCGCTTGATTGCGCGCTGCCGCGCCTTGGCCCACTGATCGCTGCCGAGACGATGCAGCGGCGCGGACTCGGGTGATGCTCCCGTGTATCGGGAGATCAGCTCGAGCGCATGCACGGGCACGTAGAGCTTGTCGCCGTCAGCGTATTCGAGGTGCAGGAATTCGGCCGTGATGCCGCCCGTTGTCAGCGTCACGAGCCCGAGATAGCGGCCGACGCCGTACTCGGCATGGACAACCGGCGAGCCCGTTTCGAGGTCGCTGAGCTGGCGAATGATCGTTTCCGGGTCGCGATCGTTGTAGCGGCGCCGCTTGCGGGTCCCGCTGCGTTCGCCGAACAGCTGTTGCTCGCTGATCAACGCAATGCGTGCTTCGGGCAGGATGACGCCGTCGTCGACGGGGGCTACGGCGACACTGATTCTGGACGTTCCGCCGAGAAACTCGCTCCAGCTCGTGCAGCGGGCTATGTCGAGATGACGTCCGCCAAGGAGTTCCAGCACCTGCTCGCGGCGCCCGGCCGAGTCTGTCGCGAACAGCACCCGCCCGTCGAAGCTGTCGAGGAAGGCCACCAGTCCTGCCGCTGCGTCTTCGTAGCGTGCCTCGATGCGCATCGGTGGCGGCAGCCGGGTGGGGAAGTTGATGACCGTGTTCGACGGCGGGAGAGCCTGGCTGCTGTAGCGGGCGCGACGCATGCCGGTCAGGCCAGCGGCCACGTCCTGCCTGGAGTGAAAGGTCTCCCCGGGGTCGAGCACCGGGCGTTCCGCGTCGAGGCTCGCGAGTTCGTGGCGTTCCGCAATCTCGATCCCGGCCGCCTCGAGCGTCGCCTCGAGCTCCGCGGGCATCAAAACGGCGCTGCCGTCCGGCAGATAGTCGAGCAGGCCAGAGGTCTCCTCGAAGAACAGCGGCAGATAATACTCGATGCCGCCGTGAGCGATACCGTCCGAGACGTCGCGGTATATCCGCGATTTGCCCGGTTGTCCCTCGAAGCGGGCCCGGTAACGGCGGCGAAAACGTTTAACCGCCGCGGGGTCCAGGGGTACCTCGCGAGCGGGCAGGATGTCGATGGCATCGAGGGTTTCGCCGGAGATCTGCGTGTCGGGCGAGAACCGGCGGATCGATTCGACGTCGTCGTCGAAGAAATCGATCCGCAGCGGGGCATCCGCGCCCATTGGGAACACGTCGATCAGAGAGCCGCGGACGGCCACTTCGCCGTGCTCCGTAACCTGAGGAACACGCAGGTAGCCGGCCTCGGCAAGCCGCTCCATGAGGCCTGTACGGGCCAGGGCCTGCCCGGTTTCTATTCTCAAGGATCGGGCTGCGACGTACTGCGTCGGCGGCAGACGCTGCAGCAGCGCCGGTGCCGAGACGATCAGTACGCCCCGTTCGAGATCCGGCAGTAGCGAAAGCACGCGCAGCCGCTGGGAAACGATGTCCTGATGGGGCGAGAAGCTGTCCCAGGGCAGCGTCTCCCATTCAACGAAGTGCAGCACAGGCAGCGCGTCGCCGCCGAAAAAGCGGATTTCGGCCTCGAGCTGGTCAGCGTGCCTGGGATCGCGCGCGATCACGACGAGCGGCTTGTCGAGATCCCCGGCGAGTTCAGCCGCAAACAGCGGCAGGCTCGCGCCGAGCAGCTGACCGAGGTCTCTGCCGCTCGCGGTCACTGCCGCCTTTGAAGGGGAATACAGGGCTCGAGGAGCGTTCACACCGCAAATCCGGCCCGAAGGGGCGGTCAAAAGGCGCGAATTATTGCACTGAATTCCGGGCTAAGGAATCCTGCCCGGTACTCGAGGAGCGCCGAATGCAAAACGCCCGGAGAATCCGGGCGTCGGTATTGTGTTTGGGGGTGTGACCGGGGTCGGACGGTTAGCGCTTCGCCACCGTGTGGATCACGCGGTCGTACTCGAAATAGACGATGAAACCGGGGTATTCCCAGCGGGAGATGGGCGGTTCACCCACCGGCGCCACTTTGGATACCGGGCTGCCGAACTTTTGCTCGACGCGGTTTTCCGTCATGCCGCGCGTAGGGCGGTCGCTTGCGGCTGCACCGGCGGCCGTATGAGAATCAGCGGCCGCGCCGCCGGCCAGGGCCAGCAGAACGAGGGTGGCAATTACCAGATTGAGCTTCATACGGATCACTCCTGTCCACTGGCGCCGACTATAGCAAATCGGAAATGCAATAAAACCGCCAGATTTCATGCCTTTGTCTTGGAATACGCATCATCGGCCGTAAGCGAACGGGCTGTCTGTGACGCAGTTCACGCCGCGGCAACCCGCGGGCCGCTTCGGGCCCGGTCGGTTTCGGAGGCTGCCTTGTGGTTTAATGCGGCCGCATGATTACGCCCGTCGAACTCTTTGTAGGCCTGCGCTACCTGCGCGCCAAGCGGCGTACCCGATTCGTCTCCTTCATCACGCTCATTTCGCTGCTTGGCGTGGGCCTCGGCGTGGCTGCGCTGATCGTCATCCTGTCGGTCATGAACGGCTTCGAGGGTGAGCTTCGCGAGCGGCTGTTGAGCATGTCCGCGCACGGCAGCGTTTCGGCGGAGGGGCCGCGGACAGACGACTGGGAGGGCTTGCTCGCCAGCGTCGAGTCCGAGCCCGGCGTACTGGCGGCTGCGCCGCTGGTTCGGCTCGAAGGCATGCTGCAGGCTGACCGCCGCCTCGAGGCCGTGTTGGTCAACGGCGTCGACCCGGAACGCGAGCTTCAGCTCACGGACGGCATGCTGAATATCGTCGAGGGTTCGATCGACAGGCTCGAGCCGGGTATGCGCGGCGTCATACTGGGACGCCTGCTGGCCTTCGACGTCGGTGCAAGCCTGGGCGAGAGCGTCACCTTGCTGATACCGCGACCGGTCGGGGACGGGAGCATGGACGCCGTGCTCGAACGCTTTACCGTGGTCGGTATCTTCGACGCCGGCATTCAGGATCACGACGCCAGGCTTGCACTGGTTCACTACTCCGACGCGGCCAGCGTGCTGGGCCTGGGAGATGCCGTCAGCGCCGTGCGGTTTCGCGCCCGGGACGTCATGCAGGCGCCCGCAATTGCGTCTCGCCTGGGAGAGCGCCTGCCGGACTCGAGGACGACCGACTGGACCGTCGAGAACGCGAGCTACTTTCGCGCCATCCGGCTCGAGAAGATGATGATGTCGCTGATCCTGTCGCTCATCATCGGCGTCGCCGCGTTCAATATCGTGGCCAGTCTCGTCATGGTCGTTACGGACAAGACCAACGACATTGCGGTACTCCGCACACTCGGCATGAGTCCGCGCGGCGTCGTGCGCGTGTTTTTTGTGCAGGGCGCCATGATCGGCTGGATTGGCGTGCTGTGCGGTACCGTTCTGGGCGTCGTGCTTGCGATCTACGTGCCCGATATCGCGCCCGTGCTGGAGCGGCTGCTCGGTTTTCAGATCATGCCGGGCGACGTGTACTACGTCACGCGGATACCCTCCGTGCTGGACTGGGGGCACGTGACCGCAATCGCCGCCGCGGCTTTTGTGCTGACGTCACTCGCGACTTTGTATCCTGCGCGCCGCGCGGCCCACATCAACCCGGCGGCAGCGTTGCGCTATGAGTAGCGGTTACGAATTCTGGATAGGGCGCCGCTACGTGCGTTCGCGGAGCCGCAACAGTTTCGTGTCGTTGATATCGACCATCTCGATGCTGGGCATTGCGATTGCCGTCAGTGTGCTGATCGTCGTGTTGTCCGTCGTCAACGGATTCGAGCGTGAACTCAAGGACCGGCTGCTGGCAATGACGGCGCACGCCAGCATCGAAGGGCCGGAGGGCCTGTTGCCCGACTGGCAGTCGCTCCTGGACGACGCGCCGGGTCATCCCGAGGTGCTTGCGGCGGCGCCGTACTTCGACGGTCAAGGGCTGCTCGTGGCGGGCGAAAGCCTGAGCGGCGTGGAGCTGCGAGGCGTCGAGCCGGGACTGGAAGCGCAGGTATCAGGTGTCGACGGCGTGTTCGTTGAGGGTTCGCTCGAGTCGCTCGAAGGTGGTCGTTTTGGTATTGCCGTGGGCGCGGAGCTGGCGGAGCACCTGGGCGTTGCGCTGGGCGACAAAGTGACCGTAACGCTTGCCGAAGGCGTCGTAACACCGGCGGGTGTTCTGCCGAGAACCAAGCGCTTTACCGTGACCGGCATCTATCGCGTGGGTATGTACGAGTTCGATCGGCGTCTTGCGTTTATCCACATCGACGACGCGCGCCGCCTGTACCGGCAGCGCGAGGCGGCAACCGGGGTCAGACTCAAGGTCAGCGACGTGTTTGCCGCGCCCGTCGTGGTTCGCGAGGTGGCACTGGCCAGCGGGCAGCTCGTGCTGGTCAGCGACTGGACGCGCAGGAACGTCAATTTCTTTCGGTCGATTCAGATCACGAAGTCGATCCTGTTCGTGATTCTTCTGATGGTTGTGGCGGTCGCCGCCTTCAATATCGTCTCGACGCTCGTCATGGTGGTCAAGGACAAGCAGTCAGACATTGCGATTCTGCGTACGGCCGGTGCCGCCCCTGCGGGCATCCTCAAGATATTCGTGACGCAGGGCAGCATCATCGGAGTGATCGGCACTACGCTCGGCGTAGCGGCCGGTGTCTTGCTCGCGCTCAATCTCGAGGCGATCGTGGGTTTCCTCGAGGCGCGCCTTGGCATCAAGTTTCTGGCCGCCGATGTGTATTTCATCAGCGATCTGCCGTCGGAGTTGCAGCTCGCCGATGTGCTGAAGATCGGCGGTATTGCGCTGCTGCTGTCGCTCGTCTCCACGGTGTATCCGGCATGGGTGGCGGCACGCACGGCGCCCGCGGAGGCGCTGCGCTATGACTGAGTTTGCGGTTTTTGTGTCCGAACGACATGGCGGAAGTTATGAGTGAATCCTGGGTGTTGGAATGCCGCGGCGTCGTGCGCCGCTTCGAGGAGGGCGCATCGAAGCTGACCGTGCTGTCCGGCGTCGATCTCGAGGTGGGTTCGGCGGAGCGGGTTGCGATTATCGGCGCATCGGGTTCCGGCAAGACGACGCTGCTACAGATACTCGGCGGCCTCGACGATCCCGACGAGGGCACGGTCAGCGTCGGCGGCGTACACATGCAGGGGCAAAGTGAGCGGACCAAAGGACAACTCAGGAACCGCTACGTCGGCTTCGTGTACCAGTTTCACCACCTGCTGCCGGAGTTCACGGCCGAGGAAAACGTGGCCATGCCGCTGATGATTCGCGGCGAGAAACGCGCGGACGCGCTGACGCAAGCGGCAACCCTGCTTGGCAAGGTCGGATTGGGCGAGCGGCTCGGCCACAAACCCGGCGAGTTGTCCGGCGGCGAGCGGCAGAGAGCCGCCGTGGCGCGGGCGCTGATTACACGCCCGCAGCTCGTGCTGGCGGACGAGCCCACGGGTAATCTCGACGCCGGCAACGGCCAGCACGTGCTGGGCCTCATGCTCGAACTCAACCGTGAACTCGAGACCAGCCTGGTTATCGTGACCCACGACCACAGCATTGCCGCCAGGATGGATCGTGTGCTTGTCCTCGAAGACGGCAGGCTGCACGACAAGGGCTGAAGGTAACGCGACCCCGCATGGCGGGGCCGCGTCCCGGTGCATCGCAACGGCCGGCGTCAGAAGCTCTTCTGCAGACCTATTGTGAGTGACGAGTCGACCTGAAGCTGCGGTCCGTCGAGCTTCTCGCGAACCGGCGTCTGCCATTCGATGCCGAGGCGCCAGCCCGCAAGCCGGTCCTGTCCGGCAAGGTTCACGCCGATACCAACTTCGGTTCGCTCGAAGCCTTGTCGATCGGGATCGGCGGTCTGTACCGGGCCAATGATGGCGGGATCCCGGCCGCGAAGGTTGCCGCGATCTTTGTGCGTCAAACGCAGGGACAGGCTCAACGGCTCGCTGAAGAGCCAGCTTACCCAGCCGCTGATTTCGTGCTGATGGCCGAGCCGGTAATCCTCATCATTGTCCGCCAGCCGGAACACGCTGTTCCACTGCGCGCCCCAGCCGAGGCGTGCCTTGCGGCCGGCAACACTAAGCCCCGTGATCGGATCGTAGGAGCCGCTGCCGAGCTGCATGGGGTAAGGCGTTCGCACCGTTGGCCGCATGTTCATGGGCGTCAGGATCGTGGCCTCTTCACTCGTGCTCCCCGTCGGTAACGACAGCCCCGCAATGGCATGCAGCCGGAAGTCGGGCCTGTCGATGAGCGCAATCAGAGCGCTCACCCGTGTATCACCCCAGCCGCTCGTGCGGGTCGTGAAGCCGCCGAGCAGGTTGCTGCCCATGCCGCCCTGGTAGGTCAGGTGGTCCATGTCGTTGTCGAGATAGTTGACCATGGCCATGAGCGTCACGCGGTCGCTGGGTGCGTACATGAACCCCAGCATGTGCATGTCCATCGTCATTTCGGTGGGCACGACTCGCAAGGTGGGCGGCTGTCCCGGTGTGCCGAAGAAAGGATTGGGTGCCGTCGTCGCGATCTCGTCGGGCCCGATGTCGGAGGTTCCGACGCCGTTGTCCTGCATCGTCATGCTCATGAAACGGTAGGAGAACATCCACTCGCCCTTGGCGTGAAAATGATCACCCATGACGCCGATCGGGGCATGATCGTCGGCTCTGTGATCCGCGCTTACTGCAATGGGCAGCAGCGCGGCGGCGGCGCACACGATGGCGCCGCCAAAACGAAACTGGTTCATTTTGGGTTCCTGTCAAGTCATCAGTTGATGCGCCCCGCGGGGGCGGGGATTAGCTGAATGTCAGGGCGGCAGGCGGGCCGCGGACAGGGTGACCTCGATTGAGTCGGGCGGGAGTCGGGAACGTGTTTGCGGGTTTCGGATAGCCGGTGGACGGCCTGTCCATGTCGGGCGGTACGTCCGGCGCCGGCAGGAACGCAAGGCTTAGCGCCGAGTCGATCGGACAGCGATCGTCGACCGCGCCCGCGTGCTGATCGTGATGTGCGTGCGCGTCCGTGCCGTCGGCTGACGCCCCATCCGCCGCGTGTCCGTGGTGCGCATGGTGCTCGTGTCCGGCTGTATGTGCCGCGCCGTGACCGGCGTGCCCGGCCCCGGTGCCGGCGCGGATTGTGTCGAGCAGCGCAAAACTGTTTGCGCTGCCGACCGGGCACAGCACCATGAATTCGCCGGCGAAGACGCTGCCGGGCATGTAGCCCAAGGGCACGGCTGCGCGCAGCAGCAGTGCGATGGCCACGAGGGCGGCAGGAAAACGGCGTTTCAGCGACATGACCGGTGAATTGTAGCCAAGGGCTCGACGTCGCGGATCAGTATTTGTCGCGACGTGACAGGTCGTCGCCGTTGTGTCGTCGTCGGCGTTTGTCGGCCTTGTAATTCCAGATCGAATTGCGCCACAAGAAGTCCACGACCAGGTAGCCGATCGTGCCGGCCGTGAGCCCCAGCATTACACAGCCTACCGAGATGGGCGCCCAGTACTGGGCAAAACTGGTCATCATCCAGTCGAGCGACATCTCGAATTCGAACGGCTGCGGCACCATGCCGAGGACCCAGCTACCGAGCCGATAGGCGACGTAGAACACGGGCCCCATCGTCAACGGATTGCTGACGAAGGTCGTGGCGAACGCTACCGGAACGTTGATTCGCAGCCACAGCGCAAGCAGCGTGGCAAACAGCGGGTGTCCCGGAAACGGCATGAACGACATGAACAGCCCGATCGCGAAGGCCGGGGCAACGGTTTGCCGGCGAATGCCCCACAAGCGCCTGTCGTGCAGCAGATGCTGGAACGGGGACAGATACCACCGTTCGCGGACCTCCTGCTTTTTCAGGGAAAACTTGCGAAAAAATCGCCTTGGCATGGGAACGGTATTCCGATGTGATCCAGTAGTCGGTGCGAGTGTCTTTGCCGGCGCCGGCAGGGTCGTCGATTGTCATCGTCGAGTCTCGATGCCTATCGCCGACTCAGCCGCCAGAGTCAACCGCCAGAGTTCAACACAGCGCTATGATTCGTTGCTCGCTTGCCCTGCTGGCCGGCGCGATCGCGGCGCAGCTTACCAGTTTTGGGCCTTCCGCATATCCACTGGATCGACTTTTTCTGGTCTGCCTGGCCGTGCGCCTCGTGCTGGGGTGCCGCGAGGCAGCGTTGTTCGGAGCGGGCGTGCTGCTGTACCTCGCACACGCGTTTACGCTCCTCGAATCGCGCCTCCCGCAGGCCTACGCCGGGGACAGCATTGTGACCCAGGTACGCGTGCTCGGGTTCCCGGAAACGCGCAGCGGGGCCACGCGGTTTTTTGCGGTCGTAGACGACAACCGGCGTTTACCCGCCAAGCTCTGGCTACATTGGCAGGCGCCGCCGGTTTCGATTCGGGGCGGTGATGTCTGGGAACTGGTCGTTCGCCTGAGAGAGCCGCGTGGCCGCGCCAATCCCGGCGGTTTCGACATCGAGGGCTGGCTGTTCCGCGAAGGCGTGGGGGCCACGGGTTCGGTCGTTCGGCATCCTCGCAACCGGCTGCTGGCATCGGCGAAGGGCGGCCTCTGGCTCGAGTTGAGGCTCTACCTTGCAGGCCGGATCGGGCGTGTACTCGGAGAGTCCGACGCAGCCGGCGTATTGCGCGCCATTACCATCGGCAGCCGCGACGGCCTGAATGACGCTCTTTGGGAGCGCTATGCGCGCACCGGGACCACGCATCTGATGGCCATTTCCGGCCTGCATGTGGGTCTCGCGGCACTGGCGGCGTATTCCGTCGCCATGCTCGCGTTTGCGGCTTGCCGGCTGCGTTCGGAGAACCACCGTCTGGCGCTCTGCGTTTCGCTGCTGGCGGCAGGGGTCTACGTCGGTGTGTCCGGATCGGGTATTCCCGCGCTTCGAGCGTTTGTCATGCTGCTTTTTGTGGCGATTGCCGTCGTGCGGCGGCGCCCGGCGAGTCCGCTGACGGGCCTCGCGTTCGCCGCGGCGTTGGTGGTGGTGCTTGCGCCCGCTGACAGCGGCAGTGCCGGTTTTGTGCTGTCGTACACGGCTGTGCTCCTGCTGCTCTGGCGGGCGTGCCAGTCCAGGTCGTACGAGCGACGAAGTGACTGGCGCCGGCTCTTCACGCTTGCCGTGTCGATGCGCATGCAGTGCACGCTGCTGCTCGGGCTGCTGCCGGCAACCGTGTTGCTGTTCGAGCGTTACGCTCCCGCCGCGCCCCTCGTGAACCTCCTGGTCGTGCCGGTGTTTTCGCTCTTGATCGTGCCGCTCGCCCTGCTCGGGCTACTGCTCGACGGGCCGTCTGCACCGCTCGGTGACGCGCTGCTGCGCGCGGCGGCGCTGGCAGTCGAGCTGGTCGACCGGCTGCTCGCACAGCGACTGTGGCCGACGGGGGAGATGCATTCCTCGCTGGGTGTGGTGGGGGCTGGTTGTTTGCTGCTGGCGGCCGCCTGGGCGTGGCTGCCGCGAGGTTTTCCGGGCTGTCACGTGTGCTGGCCGGCACTGGCTGCGCTCCTCATGTGGCAGCCGGGGCGGCCGCCCTCTGGCTGCGCCGACGCGGTGTTTCTCGATGTGGGGCAAGGTCAGGCAGTGGTCGTCGAGACGCGCCGCACGGTGCTTTTGTACGACACCGGGCCGATCTACCCGTCTGGCGGCAGCGCAATGCAGAGCGTCGTGCTGCCGTACCTTCGCCATCGAGGCATTCGCGGTATCGATGTCACGGTCATCTCGCATGCCGACAGCGATCATTCGGGCGGCCTGAACGCGCTCGCCGAGGCACTGCCGACCGGCCGGCTGCTGGTCGGTGAGCCGCTGGGCCGGCATCGGCGCGACAGCGAGCTGTGTCACCGTGCGCGCCCCTGGCAGCGCGATGGCGTTCGTTTTCGGTTTCTGCCCGTGACTTCCGCGGCCGGCGTTCGGCAGGGCAACGACGCATCGTGTGTGCTGGAGGTTGCGGCGGGGGAGCGGCGAATACTTCTGACCGGTGATATCGAGCGGTCCGCCGAGCTTCTGCTGCTCGAGCGAGCAATGTTGCGCCCCGTCGATGTCGTCAGCGTGCCGCATCATGGCAGCTCGACGTCATCCAGCCCGGGGTTTGTGGCGGCGGTTGCTGCGGAGACTGCGATTGTCTCGGCAGGGTACGCCAATCGATGGGGGTTTCCGCGGCCGGAAGTAGCTGGTCGGTGGGAGAACGCCGGGACAGCAGTATTGTCGACTGGAGATCTCGGGGCAATCAGCGTGAGGCTGTGCCCGCAAGGCGCAGCGCCGCTGGCACAGGCGCACCGCGACCGCCGCCGCCGCGTATGGCATTTGCCTCGGGGGCAGTAGAGCGCAGTCGCCGAGTCCTAGCGGGCTCTGGCGGGCTCTGGCGGGTGCGTCGTGGCCTGTCGCGCTGTATATTCCCGTTTTCGTTGGGGCACAACGTTTTATGGTAGAGATCGTTAAATCCGGCGGCTGGCTGATGGCGCCGATCATCCTGTGCGCCATTCTTGCGATGGGAATCATCCTGGAGCGTTTCTGGACGCTGCAGCCGAAGCGGGTGATTCCCGAAGACCTGACCAGCAGGGTATGGGGCTGGGTAAAAAAGGATCAGCTCGACCAGAAGCAGATCCAGTCCCTGCACCAGGGATCTCCCCTGGGACAGATACTCGCCGCCGGCCTCATTAATCGCGACCGCGAACGTTCGGTGCTGAAAGACAGTATCGAAGATACGGGCCGGCACGTCGTGCACGAACTCGAGCGCTACCTGGAAACCCTGGGGACGGTCGCCGCCGTGTCGCCGCTGCTCGGCCTGCTCGGCACCGTCATCGGCATGGTCAAGGTCTTCACGGCCATCACGACGCACGGTGTTGGCGACCCCACGGTCCTGGCGGGCGGTATTGCCGAGGCGCTGATTACGACGGCAGCCGGCCTGACGGTCGCGATACCGGCTCTGATCGGTTATCGCTACTACCGCAACCGTGTCGACACGCTGGTCGTGCACATGGAAAAGGAAGCGATCAAACTCGTCGAAGCCCTGCATCGAAGACAACACCAAGGGCGCACATGAAGCTTTCCGTCCGGCCGCGCATACAGCCCGAAGTCAATCTGACGTCGCTGATCGACGTCGTGCTGCTGCTGCTGATTTTCTTCATGGTGTCGACGAGCTTCGTGAAACAATCCAAGATCGCCATACGCTTGCCGGAGGCGGAATCTTCGGCGCCGGTCGAGGAACTGCCGGAGCGCATCGATATCCTGATTACTGAAAGCGGCACGTTCCTGATCAACGGCCGGGAACTGATCAACAACCGGGCCGAGACCATACGTAATGCCTTGCAGAAGGTATCCGGCGGCAACAACGAGTTGCCCCTGACGATCAGCGCGGATGCGAATGCGCGTCATCAGTACGTCGTGACCGCAATGGACGTTGCGGGCAGGCTCGGCTTCGTAACGATCAACATTGCGACGGTCGACGACCCGACGGCGGAAGAGGAGCCCTAGGGCCTGTTGGCAGGCCCTAGCCGCGACATGGCCAGCGATATGCCCGAGACCGGCGGTTCGGATACGGCGACCGTGTATCGGCGCCTCTGGCGCTACGTCACGCCGTACAAGCTGGTCGGCGCGATTGCGGTTGTGGGTATGGCGGCAACGGCACTGATCGAAGCCAGCCTCGTGTACCTGCTCGAGCCCCTGATGGATCAGACGCTCGTGGCAAAAAACCTCGAGAGCACACGCTGGCTGCCGGTGGCATTTGTGCTGATCTTCATTGCGCGTGGCTTGTCGGGTTTTGCCACCGAGGCGTCTCTCGGCTGGATCGGCCGCAACGTCATCAGTTCGCTCAGGCGTGAGGTGTTCCGCAAATTCCTGACCCTGCCGGCGCGGTTCTTCGATCAGCAATCGACCGGGCCGCTGTTGTCGCGCATGACCTACAACGTCGAGATGGTGGCCGAATCGGTGACCAGCGTCGTGACGATCGGTATCCGTGACGTCCTGACCGTGTTTGCTGCCTTTGCCGTCATGCTGATCCAGAGTCCGAAGCTGACGATCTATGTGCTCATACTGTTTCCGATCGTGGCCGCCATCGTTCGCGCGCTCGGTGTTGCTTTCAGGCGCTACAGCAATCGCATTCAGGATTCGGTGGGCGAGGTGACCCAGGTCACCGAAGAGATTGTCCGCGGCAACTCGGTCGTGAAGGCCTTCGGCGGCTACGACTACGAACGGGGCCGCCTCGATAACGTCGATGAGAAGAACCGGCGGCAAAATCTGAAAATGATCCGCGTTCGGGCGCTGGGTGTTGCCGTCACGCAGGTCGTGTTCGGTTTCGGCGTTGCGCTCGTGATCTATTTTGCCGCGCAGGAGTCGCTGAACGACCGGCTGACGGCGGGGCAGTTCATCTCCTTTTTCTCGGCCATGATGTTGATGCTGCAGCCCATCCGGCGGATTACGAACATCAACGCAACCCTGCAGCGCGGTGTGGCGGGCGCTGACAGCCTGTTTGCCGTGCTTGACGAGCCCGACGAGACGGATTCCGGAACGCATCGAGCCTCGCGCGTCGACGGCAAGGTCGTGTATTCGGACGTGCGCTTTGCGTACGACGAACAACAGGACAAGGTGCTGGATGGCGTGTCGTTCGAGCTCGAAGCCGGCAGGACACTCGCCGTCGTGGGCCATTCCGGCAGCGGCAAGTCGACGCTCGTCAGCCTGCTGCCGCGCTTCTACGATGCAACCGAGGGCACGGTGTCCATCGACGGCGTGCCGACCGCAGAGTTTGCGCTCGACAATCTGCGTGAGCAGATCAGTCTCGTGAGCCAGGACGTTGTGCTGTTCAACGATACGATCGCCAACAACATCGCGTACGGCGGTCTCGCGGAGCGGTCGGAAGAGGATATCCAGGCCGCCGCGGAGGCGGCGCATGTGCTCGAGTTCACGCGCGAGATGCCCGACGGTCTGGAAACGATCGTGGGCGACCGCGGCGTCCTCCTGTCGGGCGGTCAGCGGCAGCGCATTGCGATTGCGAGGGCCATACTGAAAGATGCGCCGATACTGATTCTGGACGAAGCCACGTCCTCGCTCGATACACGCTCCGAACGGCGGATTCAGGAGGCGCTGGGCCGCCTCATGAAGGACCGCACGACGCTGGTCATTGCGCATCGCCTGTCGACCGTCGAGAGTGCCGACCGGATCATCGTGCTGGATGCCGGTCGCGTCGTCGAATCGGGGACCCACGCAACGCTGCTTGCCAATGACGGTCACTATGCATCGCTCTATCGCCTGCAGTTCAGCGGAGAGGATCGGGAAACGGGTGCAGGCAGGACAGAGAGCGACGGCAAGCAATGAGCGCTGGCCTGCACGCCTGGCTGCAGCGCGCCTGGTACGAGAAAACGTCCGGATACTGGCCGCTGGTGCCGCTGTCGCTCCTGTACGCGGGTGTCACAGCGTTGCGACGGGTGGCCTACCGGCGAGGTTGGCTGCGCTCCCGGCGGGTACGCGTGCCCGTCATTGTCGTCGGCAACCTGGTTGCCGGCGGCGCGGGCAAGACGCCCGTGACGCTGTTTCTGGCCGAGGCGCTCAAGGCGCGTGGTTTCAAGCCCGGCATTGTCAGCCGCGGCTACGGCGGACAGGGCGGGGCTTCGCCCCGGGCGGTCACACCCGATGCACTGGCGGAGGACGTAGGCGACGAGCCGCTGTTGCTGGCACGACGCGCCGGTTGCCCGGTTGTCGTCGGCAGCGACCGCAGCGCGGCTGCCCGGCAGCTTGTCAGCGACGGCGCCGACGTGGTGCTGGCGGACGACGGACTGCAGCACTACCGGCTGGAGCGCGACTTCGAGGTGTGTGTGGTCGACGCCGAGCGGGGCTTCGGCAACGGCTGGCTGCTGCCGGCCGGTCCTTTGCGAGAGCCCTTATCGCGTCTCGCGGGTGTTGACGCCGTCGTGCTCAACGGCTCTGCGGGAAACGATCATTCGTCGCTGCGTGACATCGCAGCCGGCAGCCCGCGATTTACGCTTGCGGCCCAGCGGGCCACGCGGATCGACGGTACGGAAAGCCGGTCGCTGGCGGAGTTTGCCGGGTCCGACGTGCACGCAGTGGCCGGTATCGGCAATCCGGCGAGATTCTTCCGCCTGCTGCAATCCCATGGCCTGAACGTCATCGAACACCCGTTGCCCGATCACGCGCCGCTCTCCGAAGCCGTGATCGACGAACTGTTGCCCGCGGCAGCGAAGGGTGGCGAAGTGCTGATGACCGAAAAAGATGCCGTCAAGCTCGCCGGAACGCACAATGCGCGTCTGTGGTACGTGCCGGTCGATCTGGTGATCGACCCGGCTGCCGCGGATGCGCTCGTAACGCAGGTTGTACAGGCATGCGGTCAGAATCAGGGGAGAAACGCATGAACAGTTATGTCGTCGTCATTCCGGCGCGCTACGCTTCGGAGCGACTGCCCGGCAAACCGCTCCTGGATATTCTCGGCAAGCCGATGATCGCCCACGTATGTGATCGGGCGCGAGAATCCTCGGCGGTCGAGGTTGTGGTTGCCACGGACGATGAGCGTATCGCGGAAGCGTGTGAGGACTACGGCGTGGCCGTATGCATGACCGGCAATCAGCACCGCTCGGGTACCGAACGTATTGCCGAAGTTGCGGACATCATGGATTGGAGTGATGACAAGGTAGTCGTCAATCTGCAGGGTGACGAGCCGACGATGCCGGCGCCGTTGATCGATCAATGCGCGACCCTGCTGGACGATGCCGACGCGGATCTGGCCACGCTGGCGTCGCCGCTACTCGGCCTGGACGACTATCGCAATCCGAACGTCGTCAAAGTGGTCGTGGATGACAGCGACAACGCGCTGTACTTCAGCCGGGCACCCATCCCGCACGTGCGCAACCGCGCGCTGGAGGATCTGGCGCTGACGGCGGCGCTGCACCACCACGGCATCTACGCTTATCGCTGCGGCGTGTTGCGGCGTTTCGTGGCTGCGGACCGATCCGCGCTGGAGATGCTCGAGCAACTCGAACAGCTGCGTGCGTTGTCGCTTGGAATGACGATACGAGTGGGCAGGCCCGACCGACGTCCGGGCACAGGTGTGGACACCGAGGAAGACCTTGCGGTCGCGGCCGGCGAATTGGCCGCCGCAGGCGAGTGAGGCCGGCGATGTTTTCCGCACGGTGGTTTCGCGCGGCGGCGCTACTCCTGCTGATGGTTGCGGCCGCGGCCGTGCTGGCACATCCCGAGGACGAATTCTGTGTGCCGGGTGAGGGTGGCCTGGATCCCGCGCTTTGCCAGGCTCTGTCCGAACTCGACAATGCCGAGCGCGTTGCGAGCGGCGCAATCCTCGATGCCGCCGGACAGCCGCGCGGTTTCTGGTCGACGTTTGGTCTGTACGTCAGCATTGGCGTAGGCCACATACTGCCCGCGGGACTCGACCATATTCTGTTTGTGCTCGCGCTGTTCCTGTCGTCGACGCGGATACGTGCGCTGATCATTCAGATCAGCACGTTTACCGTTGCGCATACGGCGACGCTGGGGCTGACGGCAGCCGGTGTGATTTCGCCGCCGGCATCGATTGTGGAGCCGTTGATCGCGGCGAGTATTGCATTCGTCGCGGTGGAGAACCTGTTTCTCAAGGACATGCCGCGCTGGCGGCCGCTCATCGTCTTCGGGTTCGGGCTCGTACACGGTATGGGGTTTGCCGGCTTTTTCGGCGAGCTGGGGCTGCCGCCCGATCAGTTCTGGAGCGGGCTTCTCGGTTTCAACGTAGGCGTGGAGATCGGGCAACTGAGCGTCGTTGCCGTTGCGTTTGTCGTGGCACTGTTCGTGCGCCGCATGCTTGCATCGACGGAGCACGAGAGCTGGTACCGCAAAGGTATTGTCGTGCCGGCATCGCTGTTGATCGCGTTGACCGGACTCTGGTGGGCGGCGGACAGAACAATGGCGGCGCTCGTCTGAGCGCCGCCATGTTGCCTGCGGTTTGGCCGGGCCGATTCTGTGTCGGCTGGCCGGTTGGCCGGATCAGTCGGCCGAATCAGTCGGTAATGGTCTGCTCGACGGCAAAACCGCGGCCGCGCAACAGCGGCTCGATGCTCGGATCGGCACCGCGGAAGTTGCGATACAGCTCATCCGCTTCCTTGAGGCCGCCTGACTGGTAGACCCACTTTTTGAGGCGCGCAGCAACCTCCTGATCGAAGATGTCTTCCGCTTCTATGAACGCGTCGAAGCCGTCCGCGTCGAGGATCTCCGACCACAGGTACGCGTAGTAGCCCGCCGAGTAGCCGCCGGCATAGATGTGGCTGAAGTACTGCGAGCGGTAGCGCGGCTCGATCTCGTCGATCAATCCGTACTCGGCGAGTACTGCCTTCTCGAATTCGCGGGCGTCGGTGACCGCTGCTGCTTCCTCCGAACTCAGCATGTGCCAGCGCAGATCCAGGAGCGAGGCGGCAATGTACTCGGTGGTGGCGAAACCCTGGTTGTGATTGGCTGCGGCCAGCAGTCTCTCGACCAGTTCCTCGGGAATCACTTCACCCGTGTCGTAGTGTTTGGCGTAGATTTCGAGCATTTCGGGCTGCGAGGTCCAGTGTTCGAGAATCTGCGCCGGAAACTCCGTGTAGTCCCGGGGACCGTCGACGCCGGAGAAGGTCGGGTAGTCGATCTTGGTCATGATGCCGTGCAGACCGTGGCCGAACTCGTGGAAGAACGTCTCGACTTCCGAGAAGCGCATGAGCGTCGGTTCACCCTCGGGCGGGGTGGCGAGGTTCAGGTTGTTGGTCACGATCGGCCGGATCTCGTCGCCGCCGATGTTCGATGCCTGCCGGTAGCTGTTCATCCAGGCGCCGCCGCGTTTGGAGTCGCGAGCGTACATGTCGAACATGAACACGCCGAGATGTGAGCCGTCGTCATCCAGTACGTTGTAGGAAAACACGACGTCGTTCCACTTCGGTACGTCGACGGGTTCGAACGTGAGTCCGAACAGACGGTTTGCCATGATAAATGCGCCGTCCTTAACCGCCTGGAGGTCGAAGTACGGCTTGAGCTGATTCTCGTCGAGATCGAACCGTTCCTTGCGGATCTTCTCCGAGTAGTGCCACCAGTCATGGCCCTCGAACTCGAATTCGTCGCCGATCATGGCCTGCATGTCGGCGCGCTCCTTCTTGGCCTGTTCGAGGCCCGGCGCCCAGACGCGCAGCAGGAAGTCTTCGGCGCCTTTCGCCGTTTTCGCCATGCGTGTCTCGAGCTGGTAGTGAGCGTGCGAGTCGTAGCCCATCAGCTCGGCGCGTTTCGCGCGCAGCTCGGAAATGCGAATCAGGAGCGGTCCGTTGTCGTGCTCACCCGAGGTTGCGCGCAAGCGGTAGCCGTCGAACATGCGTTTGCGCAGTTCGCGATTCTCCGACTGCGTCATGAAGGTCTCGTAGACCGAGCGATCGAGTCCGAGCACCCAGGCCTGTTTGTCCTCGTCCCAGATGTTGGCCTTGAAGCTGTCGGACAGGCCGGCCGTATCCGCTTCGTCGGTCAGCTCGATCGTGAAGCCCTTGGTTTCGGCCAGCAGGTTCTGGGCGAAACGCGTCGTGAGTTCGGAAATCTCGGCGTTGATCTCGGTGACTTCCGCCTTGGCTTCTGCCGACAGCGCAGCACCCGCGCGCACGAAACGGCGATGAGTGAGTTCGAGCAGGCGGGCTTCCTGTTCACCCAGGTCGAGTTCGTCTCGCTGTGCGTAGACGGTTTTTACACGCTGCCAGAGATCGTCGTTGAGCGTAATGGCGTCCGTCTCCCGCGAAAACATGGGCCAGATCTCGGTCTGCAATGCCCTCAGGTTGTCGTTGAGCTCCGTGCCGGTCAGCGACGAGAAGGTGTACAGCACCTTGTTCAGCGTCGGCCCGGCCGTTTCCATCGCGAGAATGGTGTTGTCGAAGCTGGCGGGCTCCGGGTTGTTGACAATGGCCGCTATCTGCTCCCGAAGCTCCAGCACACCCTTTTTGAACGCGGGCATGAAGTGCTCGTCCTCGATCGCGTCGAACGGCTGTACACCAAACGGTGTGTCCCATTCCTCGAGGAACGGATTGCCCTCGAGTTCGGCAGCGGTAACGCTAATGTCAGCAGCCTCAGCGGCAGCCGAATCGGCTGCGCCCGCGTCGGCAGCGGTGTCCGCACCACCGTCTTTGCCGCCACAGGCGGCAACGCCGAGCCCGAGGAGTACCCAGAGGCTCGCATGTATCATCTTGTTTTGCATAAGAATTCCCGATCTGCTTTGCGGCGGGTACTCGCCCCGGTCCGGTTGCCGCGTGGTTTTTGGAGGCCGCAATACTACGTATTTGAACGATTTCGGGCAAAGTTTCGTCCGAAACGCTCTGAATCTGACGCCCAAACGGACGCCAAGTTCGGTGCCTTGTGGGCACCGATGCAGGGGAAATATCTATATGCCGCGGCTGGCGGTCAGGCTTTCACGACGCGTGAACCGGCCATGAGGTCGTGTACGCAGCGTCTGTCGGCGCGGAAGATGAACAGGGCGTTGATGATGACCGCGAAGAAACCCAGCAGCGGTATTTGCGATACCAGAGTGACCGGCAGGTAGCGAACGAAGAATACCTTCCAGACCGGGAGGATGCTGTCGTCCGAGACGGAGACGATGCGCACGCCCAGCAACATCTTGCCCAGAGTTTGTCCTCGCTTCGCCAGCGTGTAGCCATTGACGACAAGCCACACGACCGTGCCGGCAACGGTCCATGCTATCCCTTCCAGCAGGAGGTACTGGCCCGACAGGGCCCGCTCCCAGTAGCCGAACAGGTACGTGAACGGCACGAGCACCAGGAGGATGACAATGCCATCGACAATAGCGGCGATCAGCCGCGCGAAGCGCCCGGCGAGTACTTCTTCACCCAGTTCCTCTACGGCAACGTCTGCGCTGGGCGTTGCATACGGGTTTTGATCGACCATACTGAGCTCCCGGCTTTCGGCATTACTGACCGCCGACCAGTATCGACGCAAGGTCGCCGGCATTCAAGCGTAAGTACCGGTTTTTTTTGGGTTTGTGACTCAGATCACGGGTTTGAGGAAAGGTCTGCCCGCGTGGCGGACAGACCCTCGGGCGTTACGCGGCGGTCTGAACGGTGACGCTCTCTGGTGCGTCCTCCTCAGGCTGTGGCGCCTTCTTCGCCGTGATTTTCAGCATGCCGTGCTTGAACGCCGCCGTGACCGAATCGACGTCGATCCTCTGGGGCAGCACGATGTGCCTGAAAACCTCTGCTGAACGAAATTCGGACCAGCGCACGTTTTCCTCGTCTCCCTCGTCGGGGGTCTGTTGCCCGGCGTTGTGTGCGGCTTTGACGATGAGTTCTCCGGGGCTGGCTGTCACCGTAATGTCGTCGCCGTCAAAACCCGCCAGTGCGATTTTGAGTTTGAACGCTTTCTTGCTCTCCTTGAGTTCAGCCGTGGGCCAGCAGATCTCACGTTCCGCGGCCAGCCAGTCGTCGAGCGTGTTGCCGTGCTGGTGGCCGCGCAGCGAGAAGAGGTCGAACGCACGTTGACGAATCCGATCTGCAATCTCGTCGAACTCCGCAAACACGGGCAGGGAACGGTCGTCGGCGGCGGACACTTTGTGAATTTCTGGTTTGGACATCGTTGTTTCCTCAATGGTTGGCACATCGAGACCGAAGCGCACGCAGTCGCGGCGCGAATCTGTCCAGCTTGTTGTTGCTTTTGTTGTCAGGCAGCCGCACGTCTGATTGGTGCGCTTCCCTCTCTGGGGGTTGAAGCGAGCGGTTCGCTTGAATGTTTACGCTACTGACGGGGCCATCATGCGCCCGGGCAACGGTAGCGTGTATACGTAATTTCCCGAGTCGTGGTCAGTGCGGTTCCGAGCCGCCGCCGTCTCGCTGTAGCGGCTCACTCGCCGTCGTTACGGGTTGTCGTTCATGGGCACGATCAGCACGTCGCACGGCAGATGATCCAGAACGCGTTCGGCCGTATTACCGATCGCCCTCTGCCCGGGCCGGGAGCGCGCGAGCACACCCATGACGACGACATCAGCGCCAATCTCACGGGCAAAAGCCGGCAGGATCTCGTGAGCGCGACCCGGGAGTTGATGCGCGTGCTTCGGGTCGATGCCGTTCTTTTCAGCAAGCGCCTCGAGCGCCGCCGCGTGGTCCGCGCGAACGCGTTCGTCGATGCTGCTGGTATCCAGCTTTGCCGCGGTGAGCGCGCGATTGACGGCGGTGCCGACCGCGGCCAGAGGCTCACACGTGTGTGCTAGATGTACCGAGCCGCCCGCCGCGCGCGCAAACTGACGAGCCGCGGCGATGATTTGCCGATCGAGCGCGGCTGGTTTGTCGTTCGCGTGTACGGGGTCTACGGCGGCGAGCATGACGGGGGTCTCGCTCAAGGACTCGGATTTGACCAGCCAGAGCGGGCAGGGGCACTGCCTCATCAGTTGCCAGTCGCTGTCCACGAGCGCTCCCCGTTCCGCCGCACTGTGATAGCGCGTGCTCTTGACGACTATGGAGGGTGTGGACTCGAGTATGTGCTCTACGACGAAGTCCGTGACCGAACGGTCGTTGAGTATGCTCGCCGACACGTTCAACCCGGCCGCGCGGGCTCTCGCTGCATACCCGTCGAGCATTTCGGCGTACACGGCCTCGATGCGTTGCGTAATCAGGTCGGCCTGGCTGGACGGCACGTAGCCGTCGAAGATCGTGCCGTAGGCGGGCACGCAGAACAGGATGTCGATGTGTTCGTAATCGAGCTGGCCAGCCACCAGGATGGCGCGGTCCAGTGTTGTGTCGGGCTTGTCCTCGAGGTCGATGACGGCCAGTACTGCGTCGTTGCTCATGCTGACTCCGTATAGCGGCTATGCGGTTTTCAGTAAGGGTAGATCCTGTAGTCGTAGGGTGGCGCAACCACCTCGTAGCGGCCTTGCAGATAGGCGACGAGATCCGTCAGCTCCTGCACGGTCATGAACTCGTTGTACACCGGCATTTTCGACTCGCCGTCTTCGGAGACCACATCCCGAGCGTAGCCGGGCGCAAGTTTGTGCGACGGGTTGATGATTGCGGTGACGAGTTCACCGTAAGTCTTGACCTTCGCAACCGGGCCGCCGAGCTGCACGTACGGCGGCTCTGCTCCGGCCACCATCGGGAATTCATCACCCGAGACGGTGTGGCACTGATGGCAGTGCATGTACAGGAAGGTTTCGCGCCCTGTGTTGGCGTTGCCGTCGGGCAGCCTGAAGCCGGCGGGCGAGCTGGGTTCCCGCGCGCAGCCGTCGAGCACAAGCAGAAAGCTCAGCGCAAACGTCAGCGCAACAATTCGATAGCTGGTTTTGTTCATGACAGGACTCCTCGTAGAGCATTCGGTTGAGCGGCAAGCGGGTGGCACTCCGGCCACCCGGGCCTAATTCCTGGATAAAAGTCGCTCAGCGGCGGCGGTGGGCTGGCCGGCGATATCCTTGCTTAGGGTCAGGGTCGGTTCGCCGAGCGCGGTCCTCGCAATGGTCTTGCGCAACAGGCCGAGGAAGCGCGGCGCTGCGATCAAGATGTACTCGCCGATGTCACCCCGGGCGCGACCGGACTCGAGGATTTGCACGAGTTTGCTGGCGAAGCGGAGCGCCGCCTGTTCTTTGGCATCCTGCTGATCCGCCATGGCATGACGCCCGTGCCCGTGACTGTCGAACGAGCGCCCCGGTTTGTCGGATGCAAGCTCCCTGGGTCGTTCACGGGCCGTTTCATTGTCGAGAGTCGTGTACTCGACGAGCGGGGCTCGCCTGTGCTCGCGAAGATACAAGATGCCGGTCGACTCGTTGGCCACGAGTACACCCAGGCACTTCCGCCCCAACAACGGTTTTGCCGGCGATCCCGGAGTCGACATACGCCACACCCGCCGTGCTTATGCAGTGAACACGATGTTAGTCAAAAGCAGCGGCGCCGCCAGACGTAATTCTACGTACCGCTCGCGAGTTCTGCCTCGGTCTTGATGCCGAGCACGCGGCGCATGACGATTGCGGCGGGACAAAAGCCTGTAAATGATTGCTGCAGCAGGTTGGCGCCGACGAATACGGTCAGCCAGACGAAACCGGCGTGCACAAACACCGTCAGCGCAACGGACAGAAGCACCATGAAGCCGGCGAAGGCTTCGACAGCGTGTTCCAGGGACAGGGGTTTTTTCATCGTTTGTCTCCTCAGGATCTGGTTTCTTCAGTAGTGATAGCGGACGCGCAAATACAGGTTACTGGCGTCCTCGAGCTGTCCGAAAAACGTGTGCGCTGCGTCGCCGGCAAACAGGTTGCCACCGAAAACCCATGACCATTCATCGCTGTGGCGATAGGTGTAGCTCGGGCGCAGGTAGAGATCACGGTCGCTCGGCGAGGCGAAAGCGAACAGCGACAGAACGTGCTTGTCTCGAGCGGCGCGATAGGTGAAGCGGGTCGTCAATACATGCCGCCATTCGTCCGGTTCGAAGTCCGGCGCCAACGAGTTTTCTACCAGGCGATTGTGGTTGAGCGTCCACTCGACGTAATACTGCAGGCCTACCGTGAAGTTTGCCCTGGGTTCCCACTCGTAACCCGTGAGCACGCGAAGCTGATTGTTGGGAATCAGCGGATCGCGGCCGCTGCTGTCGTCGCGAGACCAGTAGAAAGCGGTTTCGAGGTTGACGATACCGCCGCGAAGTGGCCGCCTGAGGCTTGCGCCCAGGCTCGTGAGCGGTGCAAACGTGGCACGGAGGTCGGGCGTGAGTGCGTTGGGCTGTTTGAAGAAACCGTGGTAGGCGTACAGCGCGTATTCGCGCCCTTCCACGGTTCTGAACAGGCGGGCGGCGAACTCGCCGTTGTCGAGCGACGAGTCCGGTTCTTCGGCCCTGAGCGGGGGACTCGGTGCGACGTTGCGGCCGGCGAGCGGGAAGAAGAAGGAGTAGCGATCGCCATCGAGGTACGTGTCGTGCGCAAACCTCGGTGTCCAGGCCAGGTCGAGATTCCAGCGGTCGGAAAATCGCGTAACTCGAACCGTGTTGCTCGGCGCTTTGAGGTACTCGTCGTCCCGACCGGCAAAGAAAGACACAAAGTCCTTGGGGAACAGATCGTTCAGGAACACGAGATCACCCGTTCCCCAGGTCAGGATCTGACGTCCAATGCGAACGTCGGTCGAGTCGCCACGGGCAAATGCGACGCTCAAATCCCGAAAGTCGGCGTACCATTCGTTGTCGATGCCGTCGTAGCCGAGGTCGGCTTTCAACGCAATGGCGAATCCGGCGGGCTGCCAGTCACGTTCGACGCGCCAGCGGAGTTCCTCGAGAGTGTTCCGCTGATCGAGCAGCGAGTCGCTCCGGATTCGGGTGCCCAGGCCACCTTCGACAAAGCCGCTGACCGGCAGTGCGTCCGTCGTGTCGTCCCATCCGGCGTCGTCCCATGGGTCACCCTGCCACGGGTTATCCTGACCGGCGGCCGGGCCGGCGGAGAGTAAACCCAGCAGCAATAAAGCACCGAGCTTCCGAATGGCGGGATCGCACGTCATTGCGCCGGGCGTTCGAGGTGCTCTCGCGGCGGGTTTCTCAGGGAGCGCTCGGTGAATACCGTCTCGGGTATCCCGACATCGTAGCGGATGTGCCGGAACTGCATGTCGGTCCTGCCGCCGCCCGCAAGGTCGTCGACGCGGCTTAGCGTCACGGTCGGATGACCGTCGATCTCGGTCACCTCCACGACTTCGACGCGCCGGTACAGGTTGCCGGCGGCATCGAGGTACTCGATCTTCATGGGCAGGAATGTCTCACGATCGATCCAGGTCGTGTAGCTCGCAAACTCGACGCTACCGGCATCTCGCGGCGTGTGTTCGAGCACGTAGTACTCGTCGCCGGTCTCGATCAACTCGTGTTCGTCATCGGTCGGGCGCCGGCCCGACACGTCCTCGTAGAAATAGTGTGCACCGACAAAACTGGTGCGCTTGTCGCCGGCTGAAATGCGCTTGACGAGATCGAGGCCGGGTAGATACAGCCAGCGGTCATCGTCGCGGTCGACGTGTTTGTGAACGAGGAAGGTTGTATTGCGGACGTCCGATGGCTGGCTGAACACGACGAGGAACTGCTGGTCGCCACCTGCTTCGACATTTCGCCGCAACACCGTGAACTGGCGGCGCTGCTGCCGGCCCTGGGCGTCGCGAATGATCATGCGGACTTCGGAGCGGCCGTCCGCGCCGGCGTAGTAGGAGGCGAGGTTCGACCGGCGCACAATGTCGTCAGCGTCGGTCAGCGTGTCGGCGTAGGCAGCCCCGGTCAGCAGCAGCCCCAGGCAAGTGAGAGTCTTGAGCATCATGAAGTAGCCTCGTTGAGCAATGAATCGGGGGCAGCGGCGCCGGCTTCGCCAAAGGCACCGCGCAGATCGGGAAACAGCCAGGGACCCGCCAGCGCCATGAGTGCCGGCAGCAGGAAGAGGGTCGTCAGCCCGGACAGGGCCATGATCGCGGCCATGAAAGCGCCGACCGTGATGTACGGCACCAGCGGAGCGAAGAACAAAGGCGTGAAACCGATCGCAATGACAATCGCATTGCGCGCGATGGCTCTCGCCGGCTCCTCGAATACCTGGCTGATCGCCTGCTCGAAGGAGCCCGTGCTTCGCAACAGTGAACGGCTGCGCTCGATGAAGTGAATGGCGAAGTCGACCGACAGCCCAAGCGTCAGCGACGAGAGGACGGCAATGGGCATGTCGTAGTCCTTGCCGATCCAGCCGATCAGACCGTACACGCCGAGTATCGTGACGGACAGCGGCACCATGGCGAGCAGGCCGAGTCGCAGGCTCCTGAACAGTGCGGTCATCATCAGGAAGACGACCGCGAAGGCGCCGAGCAGGCTCGTTAGCATGCCGTTGACCATTGCGTCCTGCCAGACGACGTTGATGAAGGTCTTGCCGGCCCAGCGCAACTCCACGTCGTTCGGCAGAGGGTGCCCGGCAAGGTGGTGATCGAGGGCGTCAATGACCCGGCTCATGTCCTGGTTGTCGCCGCTTTTGAGTTGCAGCCAGATGGCCGTCGAGCTGTAGTCGGGCGTCACCATGTGCCAGAGGTCCTGCGGGCGATGCGACGACTGGTATTGCAGGAGTGTCTGCGCCACCGCACTTGCGCTTTGTGGAACCCGGTAATCGTCGCTGCCACCGCCGCGCAGCTCGCGATTGACGACCTTCACGACGTCGGGCAGCGCGCTGGTTTTGCCTACGTCACCGGTCGCCATCAGGGCGTCCTGCAGCGTTTCGATGTGCTCGAGTACATCGGGCCGCTGGAAATACTTGGCCTCGACCTGCGCCTGCTCCGCAAGCAGCTGCAGCTGCTCGAGGATCGTCGCTGTCTGCTCGTCGTCCGCTTCGAACAGCGCGTCGTCGAGCGCGGCAATCAGGTTGCCGTAGTAAGCCCCGAGTGCCGTTGCGTCGGCCTCGACAAGGGGCGTCAACGCCGTGCGCTGGGGCTCGGCGAGACGGCCGAGCCTCTCGAGCGCTTCTTGCTGAAACCGGGGCAGGGCGGTTTCGTCGCGATGGCTCAGCACGACAAACGCGTCGTAGGTACCGGCGAAGTGCTCGTTGAGCACGCGGTCGGCCACTCTGATCGGATGCTGCTCCTTGAACCAGCGCACGGGATTGTCGTTGATCTCGATCTGTGTAACGCCGGCGGCGCTGATTCCGACGACGAGCAGCGCAAAACCCGCAACCAGTTTGCCGCGCCGGACGGCGAAGCGTCCGGACGTTCGTAGCCCGCGCGCGAGCGGAGTTTCCGGTCGCGGTGTGCTCGAGCGGCTGGCGAGTTTGTCGAGCGCTTTCGGGCTCATCCTCACGATGTAAGCCGGTATCAGCAGTATGGTCAGGACAAACGCGAGCAGGATGCCGAACGCAACGAACGCGCCGAAGATCTGAACGGGCGGAATCGGCGTCAGCAGCAACGACAGGAAGCCGACGGCGGACGTCAGCGACGTAAACAACATGGGCGTGAACAGATGCTCGACAACCTTCGAAACGGTATCCCGGGCGTTGGTGCCGGGCTTATGGGTGTCCGCAAACTCCGACATGATATGCACGGAGTCGACCACGGCGATGGGCATCAGGAATATCGGAATCATCGAACTCATGATGTGCACGGTGAAGCCGAGCCCGATGAGCAGCCCCATGCTAATGACGACCGTGGCCATCGCCACGAGCATGGGCGCGACGACCAGCGGCACGCTGCGGAAAAAGTACAGCATCAAGAGGAAAATCATGAGCCCGGCAAGCGGTGCCGAGATACCCATCTGCACGAACATGTCGTGGCCGAACGTGTCTTCGGCTACGGGTAGCCCGGTAATGTGATACTGGTCGCCGCTGTCGAGTGCGTCGGCGAGTGCGCGGATCCTGCGCGACAGCGGATAGCTCAGGTCCTTGCTCTCGATCGGTACGTAAATGGCCGCTGCCTTGCCGTCGCCAGACACGAGCGTGTCCATGAGCAGCGGCAGACGCTGAACGGCCTCGCGGATCGATTCCGCCTGGCTCGCGAGCGTGGGTGCTTCGCGCATTAGCCACTCGAAACGAATCGTACCGGGGCCCTCCTGTGTAATGTTGTCGCTGACCGCCAGCGACATGAGATCGGGGCCTATGACGCCGTCGAGTTGGAGTATTGATTCACTCAGGGCGTGCAACGCTGCCAGCGATTGCGCGTTATAGATCCCCTGGGGATCCTCATCGTTGACAACACCCACGACAATGACGTCGTGCAGCGCAAACCGCTGTTCGACGTGGTTGTGAAACACGCGATCCGTCTGTGTTGCCGGCAGCATGTTCTCGGGATCGGTGTCGATACGGATTTGCGAGATGAGCGCGCCCGTCACGAGCGTCACGGCAAGGATCACTGCGTAGACGAGACGCGGGTGTCCGGTCGCGAGCCGGATGAAGGCGCGGCTCACGGCGCGGTTTCCTTGAGGCGTACGGCGCCGAGCATTTTCAGCACGGCCTTCTCGAAGTAGGGTTCCGTTCTCGCTGCGCGCACCTTGTGCAGGAAGTACTTCTCGTAAGCGACTTTTGCGAGATGCACCCACTTGCCGCGTGAGGCCCAGTTCGTGTTGCGCGGCGGTATTTGCGGGATGGCGACAAACGCGACGCCGCTGTCACCGAAGTCGGCAAGACACACTGCATTCCAGGTGCCCCGATCGGCCGGCGCTCGTCCCGCCAGCACGCTGGCGATATTGCGGGTTGTCGCCGTCACCATGGACTCGATCATGTAACCCGTCTTGGGCGCGCCCGTCGGCACGGGGGTGACCGAAACGGGCGGTATGGCGACGCAAACGCCGACCGCGTAGATGTTCGTGAACCTGGGGTTACGCTGGAACTCGTCGATGACGACAAAGCCGCGCGGGTTCGTGAGCCCGTCGATACCCATGACTGCGTCGACCCCTTTAAACGCGGGCAGGATCATGCTGTGACGAAACTCGAGTGCGTGGGCTTTCTTCTCGGCGCCGTCCTCGTCGTGCTCGACAAAATGCAGCGTGCCGTCTTCCACCTCGGTAATCCGGGCGTTGCAGGTCCAGTGTATGTGTCGCTCGCGGAGTTCCGCCTCCATGAGGCCCTTGGTGTCGCCCACGCCGTCGAGGCCGAGATGGCCAATGTAGGGCTCGGGGGTTACGAAATGCATCGGCACGCGATCGCGGATCTTGCGCTTCTTGAGCTCGGTATCGAGGATGAACGCGTACTCGTAGGCGGGACCGAAACAGGAGGCTGCCGGCGCGGCGCCGATCACGACGGGTCCGGGATCGGCGGCGAGCTTCTCGAAGTCGGCAAACGCCGTTTGGGCATGGCCCGTCTTGCAGATGGACTGCGTGTAGCCGCCGTTCGGGCCAAGGCCTTGCACTTCCTCGAAGGCGAGTTTCGGGCCGGTGGCGATGACCAGGAAGTCGTAGTCGACGTGTGAATCGTCGTTGAGGACAAGCCTGTTGTCCTCGGGTTCGATGCGCTTGACCCCCAGGCTCGAGAACTCGATGTTGTGTTTCGCCATCAGATCCGGGAGGTCCACGACGATCTGCTCGGGTTTGCGCCAACCGACCGCCACCCAGGGATTCGAGGGCGTGAACTCGAACCTGTCGGAATCCCCAATGAGTACGATGCGGTGTTGACCGCCAAATTCACTAATTAATTCATAGACTTGTGATATGCCGCCAATGCCGGCCCCCACCACTGCGATTGTTGCCATGTCGCCCTCCCGTCATTTCGGATGCACTGATCGCAGTAATATATTATAAAATGCTTAATTAGTAAAAACTAATTTATAGTATCCTAATTCATTATCGGTTAGATTGTTCTTTGTGCTGCGACGAGACTCGTACGAACCGGGACGGCAAGACACCAGGGAGCGCCAGTGAATGTGAAGCAAAAAGAGCAGTCCGCGGCGGAAATGCGCGTCCATGCGGCTGATGCGGCAGGGCTTATGAAAGCTCTGGGCAACGAAAGCCGTCTCATGATCCTTTGCCTGTTGTCCGAGGGCGAGATGTCGGTGGGTGACCTCAACGCCAATGTGGACTTGAGCCAGTCGGCCCTGTCGCAGCAGCTCGCAAGGCTCAGGGGCGAAGGGCTGGTCAAGACGCGCAGGGAGTCGCAGACAATCTATTACTCACTGGCCGAGGGGCCGGTCGATCGTGTCATTCACCTATTGCACGATCTGTATTGCGAACGGAAGCTTGAGGCTTAGCCGCCGGAACAGACGCGCCCGGCGTAACGGGTGCGCGGGAGGAATCGGGAAATGACGGATTTCGACGATCGTATCGAAGACAGTATCGAGGAGCTGCTCGAGAATCTGAAACAGAAACGCGACGAGCTGCGAGTGCAGATGAACCTGGCGTCGCGCGAAGCGAAGGACGAGTGGGAAGAACTCGAAACGAAGATGGAAGACTTCTCGCGGCGCGCAAAGCTGTCGGAAACGGGCGAGGGCATCGATAAAGCCCTGCGGCAGCTCGGTGCCGAGTTGCACAAGGGGTATCAGCGCGTACGTGAGGCAATCAAAGACTGAGCGAAGCTCCAGCTGCTGAGTTCTGGTCCTTCCCAAGACGGTATATCGCAAGCGCCGCCTTGAACGGCTGAGTTTCGCCGGTCAAGACGGCACCGGCGCTCGCAGCTTTGCGGTCAGGCTGCGAACGCCTCACCTTTCTGCCAATCGGCCCCGCAGAGCCCGCCGCTTTGCAGTGCCTGGACGGTTCTGAGCGTTTCAGTCGGGCTGCGACCTGCATCGAGGTCGTTGACGGCGAGTGACCGGACAATGCCATTGTCGTCGATGATGACCGTCGCACGGTAAGCGATTCCTTGATCCTGTTTGAGCACCCCGAAAACCCTGCCGACTTCATGCGCGGTATCCGCGAGCACCGGGTGGGTCACGCCTCCGGGGAACACCTTGTCGTCCTTGAACCACGCCTGGTGCGAGAAATACGAGTCGGTGCTTGCACCAACGACGGACACGCCTTCTTGTGCAAACGCATCGGTCAGTTTTTCGAAGCCGACGATCTCAGTCGGGCAAATGAACGTGAAATCGAGTGGGTAGAAATAGATGACGTGCCACTTACCTTTGAAGTCTTCGCTCGACAGCTGCACTTCGCTGCCATCGTGGTAAGCCGAGCATTGCCATTCGGGTGATGGTTGTCCTATTAGCATTGTGTTTTCCTCCCTGTTTGGGTTCTTGCAGAAATTGTGTTGACCTAGAAGCCAAGGGCCCAGGCAAGTTCTTGAGTTTCGCCGTCGCCGAACGTGACGCGTGCCGAAACCGATGCCGACGCAAGCAGGTTGTCCACGGGCAGGACTGCAAAGACGCTCACCTGCTGCCCGGACGACACGCGCCTCGCTGCTGTCCAGTCATCGTTGGCATCAGCCTTGAGTTCGACCTTGACGATGTTGGGGCGGCCGTTGCTAGCGGTGCTACGCAGATAGACGGGGCCAACGGGCGCTTCCCGATCGTCGACAGCCAGCACGAGTTCGTGCTGGATGTCGCCCGTGGATTGCGGCTCGAGAACTTGTTCCGCGTGGGGCGGGGAAGGCCCCGTAATGCGCCCGTACCAGGGAACGCTCAACAGCAGCGTTGCAACCAGGATTGGCGCGGTAGCCCACTGGGCGGCGGACGGGCTTATTGACTTCAGTCGCTTCCAGGTCAGCCAGACGCCCGTTAACGACAGACTGCTCATGGCGATGCCGAACACGAACCAGATGAGCTTGACGGTGAGGCCGGCGAAGTCACCGAAGTGCAGCGGGTCGGCGAGGTCGTTGATATAGGTTGGCCAGGGGCTCTCGCTGGAGCGTCGAACCTCGAGGACACTACCGTCGACAGGATGCAGGTACACCGAGTTGGCGCGATCCCGGACGAGCAGGTCGCTGGCTCGGCCGTGGATAGCAACAACGCTGTCGGGACGCTGCGGGAAGTAGACAGTATTCGGGGTGAGGTCCGGATAGGCTTGCTCGGCAACAGCCATCCAGTTGCCAAGGTCAGCATCATCGATGACCTGGTCCTGCACAGCCGCTGAGGAAGCGTCGAAGCCAGGCCTTCCCGGCGCCAGGCTGTTGCCGCTTACGAGGACGCCGAATTCGACGAGGTACCAGACGCCCGTGACGATGATGACTATGAAGAACCAGGCGGACCATAAGCCCGCTGCGCGATGATAGTCGCCCACGGCCACGCGTGCCTTCTTGTTGAAGCGGATTCGTGTCGCGGACTGCCGCCACTTGCGCGTGGTTTTCAGGCCCGTGTAGAGCGAGAACGCCAGCACAAAAGCCAGCGACGTGACGAGCGGCAAGCCGATCACGCTCGGCATGAACAGGTAGCGGTGCAGGTCTCTCAAGACCCGCTGCACCGTGAGTATCGACGTGGAGCCAGTGACTTCGCCGGTCCACTGGTCGATGTGCAGGAAGTAATGCCTGCCGTACTGATCGATTTTGCGCGCGCGATAGGCAAAATAGTCGCCGGGCATCTCGAACAGCGATACCAGCGTATCGCCCGGGCGGTAGGCCCGGGCGGACTCTTCCAGAACCCGCCATGACACGCGCTGACGGTCGTCGGGCACGTCCACCCGCATGCTCGGCTGGATGAGCCAGTCAATCTCGTGCGCCACAACCGCAAACGTCCCGGTGATCAGCACCAGCGACATAAACCACGCGAGGTGGAAACCCAGCCAGGTATGAATGCGGTACAGTCTGCGGCGCGGAGTGGACTCCTTCTTCTTTGGCGCGTCCTCGCTCACCATTCCCTGGAGACTTCAACAAATACGGTTCGTGGGTCACCCGGAAAGTGCCCCGTGCGCTCCAGGAAGCCGGACTCGGCGTAGGTTTTGTCGAACAGGTTCTCCACTCGCAGCAACACGTCGACCGGACCCGGCTCCCAAATGATGGAGGCGTCGTAAACCGTGTAGGACTTGACGGTCTGGCCGCTCAGACTGAGCCGGTCGTCGACATAGTCACCGCCCAAAGCCACCGCCGTGTTGATCGCCGGAATCTGGTAGCGCGTCCAGAAGCCGAATTGATGGCGCGGTGCGTTCGCAAAACGGTCGCCGACGTTGTTGCGGATACCGCCGCCGCCGTTGTCTTCGGTAATCCGGGCATCGTTGTAGCCGTAAGAGGCCGTCAGCACCCAGTTAGGCGTAATGTCGGTGGCCACATCGAGCTCGAAACCCTTGCTCGTCACTTCGCCGAAGGCAATAAAGTTATCCTCACCGTCGCCCTCTGGATCGCCGGCCGGGTCAGCCTGCAGAATGTTCTCCCTGATGATTTCGTAAGCAGCGGCACTGGCCTGGATGCGGCCGTCGAGGAGCTCCATCTTGATTCCGATTTCCGACATGACCCCTTCGGTGGGGTCGAACGGTCCGCCCGCGCCCGGCACCTGCGCACTGATGCTCTGAGGCTGATAGCTCTCCGCCCATTGGGCGAACAGGGAGACGTCGTCCCGGAGCTTGTAGATCAGACCCAGGCGAAGTGAATTGTTGTTGTCGTCGAATTTCGAGCCGCCGGTTTCGTTTTCGAAGTTGTCAAAGCGAATACCGGCAACCGCAACGAAGCGGCCGATCGTTGCTTCGTTGAGCAAATAGGCGCCGCTGAAAGTCTGGCCGGTGATCCGCGGCGCGCGGAACTGAGTGGCGTAGTTCTGCGACTGCGTGACGCCGTACACCGGATTGCTGAGCGACAGCGGCACAATGTCTGTTGGGAGAGAAGCACCCGCAAGGAACCGCGCGATCATGTCCGGCGTGGGGTTGAGCCCGCCAAGAATGGCTTCTTCCTCGCCGTCGAAATACTCGTAGCCGACGAGCAGGCGGTTCTGTACCTGGCCAATGTCCGCTGACCACACCCAGTTGGTGCCGAACGACAGCTGCTCTTCCTCGCGAAGCTGGTCTCGCCACTGGCGCGCTACGGCGTCCGGCGTGCCGTCGGTCAGTTGTCCCAGCAGTTCTTCGATATCCAGTAATTGAATGGGCTCGTGGTACTGCTGTTCCTGTGAGCTGTCGGTGTAGCGGATCTTGACGTCCCAGCTGATGCTGTTGCCGATCTCGCCGTCTAGCAAAGCCTGGAAGAGATTGGATTCGAGATTCAGGAAGTCGCTCGCTTCGTTATGGTTCCAGCGTCGATCCGCAATGAAGTCGCCGCTGTCGGTGACCACCACGCCGCGCAGCCGATTACCCTGCAGATCCTGCTCGTAGCGCGTGGCCTGCAGCATTAGCGTCGTCGCTGCGCCGAGCTCGAACGACAGGCCGGCGTCGTAGATGCCGGTTTCGCTGGCCGTATTGAAACGGGGTGTGTCACGTTCCTCGTAGAAAACACCGAGCCGGCCGGCACTGCCGTCAATGGGCAGCGCGCCGTTGGCTTCCAGGGACACTCCATAGCGGGCATCCTCGCCAATCATTACCCGTGCCCGCGAGCCGCCGTCTGCATTCGGTTTCTTGGTGACGTAGTTGAAGAGGCCGCCGGGCTCGCCGGGCCCGTAGAGCATCCCTGCCGGCCCCTTGAGGAAATCGACGCGTTCGATGTTGAATAGTTGCGGCACGTTGAAGCCGACATACGGATCGCCTCTGAGCCCGTCGAAGTAGATCTCTTCCTGCCGGAACCCGCGGGCCGTTACGCCGGCGTAGCTGAACAGACTTACGCCGGAGATATTGCGGTAGATGTCCTGTGCGTCGCGAGCCCCCTGGTCGAGAATCAGCTGGGCGTTGATGCTCGTGATCAGCTGCGCGGAGGAGAGCGGATCCGTTGTCAGCTTGGCGGTGTCCGAAGCTCCGACACGGTACAAGCGCCGGGCGCGCCCCGTCACGATGACTTCGTCGATGATCTCGGCATCGTCGCTTTGTGGGGACGTGGAGGAGGGCTCTGACTGTTGTGCGTGGGCTGCCGAGAGTACAAGGCTGGCTCCGAAAACCAGCGTCGTCGCGAGATAACGCATTGTGCTCATTCCTGAGGGCTTGTTATTGGTTTCCAGAATGATAAAGCAAATACGAATCATTCGCATTATCGTTTTTTGCTTGTTATGTCACTAGGCGAATGTTTGACGAGGTTTGGAGTTTCTCTTCTAAATCATTGTTTTTGATAACTTTTATAGTGGTCGGGGAGACCAGTGCGCCATGGAGCGTCGGTCTGGAAAGCCTGGGATAGTCCACGTGATACGCTTTGGCCCAGCGGCAGACCACGCGCAGCACTCATTCGTGATAAGCCTGGCCGGGGGGACAAAGCCAATGAATAGACTCGTCGTTGCCGCCGCGGCGATAGGCGTTTGCGCAGGTGTCGAGAATGCCGCTCAGGCCCAGCAGGGCTACAACAATCAGCCGGGTATCAACTACGAGCAGTGCGAGAACTGTCTGAGCTTTCCGGAAGAATTCATGAAAGTCGAGGCCGATGCGGTACCCGATCTGGCCTCGATGAAACCGGAGCGGCGTCTCGACTTCCTTGTGGGCGAGTGGCAGCTCTACTATCCAGAGGACCAGACGGCTGCCTTCGAGACATTTTACTGGTGGCTGCCCGGAAAGGTCCTCGAAGCCTCGCAGGATTGGTCACTGGATCCCTCGCATCACGACAAGATTCCCTAGCGGGCCAAGAGCTACTTCCGCTATTACGAGGAACCGGGTCGCTGGCAGTTTCAGTGGATCACATCCAACACGTCTGGCCTGTTCTCGGGACGCCTCGAGGAGGGCAACGTCATGGCTTTTTACGAGAACGAGTTTTCCGGCGGGCCTGAGCACCTCGAACTCAGCTATCCAGCAAGATACGTATTCAGAAACATTACTCGCGACTCGTTTGTCGTCGAGTGGTACGACAGCGAAGACAACGGCAAGACGTACAAGAACCTTGCGTGGCGACTGTTCTACAAACGACGGGTCAATCAGTTTGCCGATTAGCCGCCGCGGTTAACTCTGCGGCATCGTCCCGGGTCTCAGGTACGCAAACATGTGCTGCACGTAGTCAGCCTTGCCGAGTTCGATACCCTGGTTTCTCAAGATCGAGTACGCCGTGTTCAGGTGGAAGTAGAACTGCGCCAGCGCCCAGTCGCGGGCGTACTGCTCACCGGTCATGTCGAAGATCATGCCGTTTGGTAATTCGATCGAAACCGGCTGGGATGCAAAGGTGTCGAGTTCGTCGGGCGCCAGGCTCTTGAGAAACGCGAGTGCCTCATCGATCTGCGCTCGGGCATCCGACAGCGAGCCCGGCTCTTCACCGGCGTTCTGACCCGCGCGGGCCAGCTCGTTCAGGTGTTCGGGTAGCGGCTCACCTTTGAGTCGGAACGAGGCTTCCTGCGCCTGCAGGCAGGAGAAGCGCACCTGCGATGACAGCGGGTACATGTCCGGTGCAAGCCGCGCCGACAGCAGCGCCTCGGCTTCTTCGTCCTGTAGTTGTTGTTGTGCCTTGTCGAGCCAGCCCGACAGTGCCTCGAGCATGTGCGAGTAGGTAGGGACAAGCAGGTCCGTCAGGGACATGGCAGATGTTCTCCGGGTTGCTGGATGTGCTGTAAGTCGACGACAGGCTGCGAACGAGGCGTAGAATGAGACAGTCGCGTGCCTTGGCGTAGTGTACATGCTGTCGATTTGTTCCAAAGACCTTCATGACTTCTGAATTCCCGGCCCGCCTTCATGTTCTTCTAGCTCGCGATGGCAACGACGCCGTGATCTTTCGCAGGGGACCATCCAGAGCCGTTTGTACCGTTCGTTGGGACCGGCGAAAAGACACGTTTGCAGTGGGGCAGTGGTTGAAAGGCCGGATTTACGAGCGGCGCTCCGACCTCTCGCCGGATGGCAAGTACCTCATCTATTTTGCGATGAACGGCAAGTGGAGTTCCGAAACCGGTGGCTCGTGGACAGCCGTGTCGCGGGCACCGTATCTCAAGGCGCTCGTGTTGTTCGGAAAGGGCGACTGCTGGAACGGCGGCGGCCTGTTTACCAGTAAGCGGCGTTTCTGGCTCAACGACGGTTACGGCCATTCCGAGATGACTCGAAACACGGCGGTGTCGCGCGACCTCGAGTTCCAGCCCGACGAGTACTACGGCGGCGAGTGCACGGGTGTCTACTATGTTCGACTGCAGCGTGACGGCTGGGAGCTGAAGGAGCGGGGTGGCGCAAGGCTCGATGGCTGGACGATCTTCGAAAAGACACTGCCGAAAGGCTGGGTCCTGAGAAAGATCGCGCACGAACAGGTGGGCGCTCCTCCCGGCAAGAGCTGCTACTGGGACGAACACGAACTCGAGCATTTGCGCTCCGGCAAAAAGCACAAGTTCGAAGAGTGGGAGTGGGCGGAACTCGACGGAAAGCAGGTTGTTTATGCTGCCGGCGGCAAGCTGTTCCGAGTGTCGCTAACGCGTGGAGATGAAATCGGTCCATCGGTTGAACTCTACGATTTCAACGACATGGATTTTGTGGAGATTGTCGCGCCGTACTGATTGCGATATGTACGCTTGAGTCAAAATTCCACAACAGCGCCTTGCGCTAGTTTGTTGTCTGGCGTAGTGCCTCGACAATCAAGGGCTGCAGAACAAGGCCGAGTTCTACCGAGTCGCTGGCAGGACTGCTCACGAACGTAACGGGTTCCTCCATCGCGAGCACGGCATAGTAGCCATTGTCGAGATCGAGCCACGGGTACCATCCGAAGGCGCCGGGGCTCGATACTCGCGTTTGAGCCTCACAGCTAGCGCTCCAGATCGGCTCATTACACTCGCGCCAGACGCCGAGCCCGTAGTACCAGTCGACATTGTTGTCGTCGATTGCGGCAGGGCGTGAAACGACCTGAAGACCGCTCAGGCGCTCGGTGAAGAGATCATCGAAGCGGGCAGGTAACAACTCGCCTGCGAGCTGCGCTTGCAGAAACTCGGCGTAGTCGATTGCCGTGCTGATTGCGGCGCCGGAAGCGCGCGGGTTGTTGCCTTCAAAGCGTGTGGAGGTGAGTCCGAGCGGTATCGCAATCGTCAGTTCCACGACCTCGCCCCAGGGCTGCCCGGCGGCTATCTCTGCCATTGCCGCCGCAACCTGCATATGTACCGGGCCGTAGTAGTAGGTTGTCCCCGGTTCGACATCCACGCCGACTTCGTACCATTCGGCAACACAACTCTGCACTGTATAAGCGTCGTTGCCGATACAGCCGGACTCGGCGGGTGGGCGATGAAACCCGGACGTAAAGCTCAACAACTGCTCGAGTGTGATGCGGCTGCGCGGATCACCCGGATCGTCTGTCCAGTAAGACAGATAATCCTGGGGTTGGTCGTCAAGCGACATGAGGCCTTGCTCGACAAGCGTAGTGACCGTTGCGCCGGTGAGCCATTTCGAGGCGGAAGCGATCGCGTGCTCATCCGTGACTCGAAATGTGCCCTTCTCGAAGCGGAAGCGCTCTCCGGCGACGTCGCCTACAACGAACGAAAGGTCGTCAACGGCATGCGCCTGGAGTGCCGAGATTACGTCTTCCCACGGATCGGTTGCCACTGGCGGGGCCGGGGCTGCAGGTGTGGTCTGCGTTTCGCCCCCGCCGCCGCAAGCACATAGTACCAGTGCGGAAAAAAATACAGCGTAGCGTTTGTCCATGGGTTTCCAACGCGCATGCGCTGAATAGGTTGACGGCGGTTCTGAACAATGCTCATGGGCGGGCCGGGTCGATGATGGACTGGACTGCGCTGTCGATGAGTTCGACGAGCTCTGCGTCCATGTAACGGTAGTCGTCAGGAATATCCAGGACGACGATCTTCGAATCCCGTGCAGCCCTCGAGAACGTCGCAAGGATGCGATGCTTGTGCTTCTGCTCCATGGGGCAGATCACATCGGCCCAGCGGATGTCGTCAATGCTCACGGTACGCCTGGCGCGTGGGCTCGTCCCGGCTGACCGGGCATTGACGACAGGGTGCCGCCGGAAATGCGTTTCCGCTGTCGGGCTGCGCCATTGGTTTCGGCTACAAACGAAAAGAATGTTCACCAGCGACCTCTACACGTCTCGGATAGACGAATCCGAGTTTCTTCGCTCTCACCAGTTTGGCCGACCGCAAGTACATCTGCTTCCAGCACTTCTCGGCTGGGTACGTTTTTCCATAGCACGGAACTGGCCGTATTTTCGAGAAGTGGCCCGTCGACTTGACGGGTGGCCGGGCAGAATTTGCCCTCCTGGCTGAGCGGCAGGCGCGCTGGCTGCGACGCCAGGCTCTGTCTCTCCTGGTTTTCATTGTTGTCTCCTGTGAATCACCGGGTTCAGCAGCCGTGGCAATACGGAGACGGAAGGAATTCTGGACGCTGCGGGATCGTTGGTCAATTGGCGGGGCCTCGGAACGGCCCTTCGTGCCGAATACCACAAGCCCGTCAGCACAAGTTTGTGGTTGGGGTTTTCACCGTCATGCGGGGTAAGTCGACTTGTTGCTCTACGGCCCCATTTGTCCCGATCGCCGTCGTCTATCTCGTCGGTGCAGGGTAGCCGGTTCGTTGTCTTTTACAGGATTCCCCAAGGCTGCAACTCTACCTTGCACATTGATTGTCGTAGTTATCCTCCGCGAGCCAGAATGACTTTCGCCAAAATGAGCCATCGGTGAATTGACCGTGTTCCTCGGGATTTGTCGTCGTTTTCTTTTCGCCCCATCGACAGATACCGAAAGCCTTGATGTGAACCCTGTCTCGAACGCCTTGAGGGAATATGTGAGTTGCGACAACGATGTTGTCCCAGCGGCCCAGCGTGCGATCCAAAAAGCTCTCGGGGTTTGCCAGGAAGTTGTCAATCCATACGAGAAGACTTCCACGTGGGGCAAAGTCAACGACGACGTCAAGGTTCGTCTCTCGAACCTCGGCTCTGGGATGCAATGTCAAGTTGTAGAAACGAGCATGTGAACCGTGATCCGAATCCAGATAGGGGACTACGGAGTTTTCAAAGTCACGAATCTTCGTTGCGGCCGCAAAATACACTAAATTGTCAGGCCTGAGCTGGGCTCCAAAGTCAGCGACTATCCAGTTTGCGACGATAGTCCCCATGCTGTGCCCAATTAGTGTTACTTCGACGTCCTTGTTCGAGCTTGCTTCAATTGCGTCTATCGTCTCGCTCAAGCGCCCGATGAAATCGGAAACGACACCCGTTCGCCCGGGATCCAGAGCGATCTCGTCGGGTGGGATAAGGTCAAACTCCTTTGGCTGACGACGCAACAACTCGGTTCGACGATTCATGATGTCCCAGGCAGGCTTGCCGCCACCGTCAATGATCGGGGGGCCGATTATTTTTGTTGGCAGCGTTATCAGCCACGAGAAGGATGCGGCCGCACCTTCCCAGTACGAACCATCCGGCAGCTTGCCGTCGTAATAGTCACCGTCGTTGCTATCACGAAACGGAGACGTGACGCCGGGCGGGCCATGATCCCTGCCTATCGAAACAGACACGGCGTCCGAGCTGTTGCGAAGCTCTTTGTAATGCTCCAGTACGACGGTCTTCTCGCGAAAGGGCGGCGTCCCTCGATAGGAAGCAAGCCCGTTTCTGCCACTCTGGAACCAGACCATTGGCGCGCGGAATACTCCGCGTCCCACATCGGCCAAAAGAACGAACGGCGAGGTTCCCCAGCCCAGCACTGGATTCCATCGCTCTCCCTGCCGCGTCGCTACGAGGTGCTCGCCGTACGACGTCCAGAGTCCGGAGCGCCAATTGATGAAGATCGGAAAGTAGCCGGAGGCGGGATACGGGGGGTTTGCTTCCTGCGGGAACCTTTTTCCGTTCTTGCATGCCTTACGCGCTTCAGGACTCAGATCCTCGTCACGAATAATTGCGTCGGACCAGCAGCCGGCACGGTAGACACCTGCCGACGGCTGATTGAGTCCTCCGTGAATGAATATAAGAACTTTGACTTTTCTGCGATCGGAGCCTTCGACAGGCGAACCGGGATTCCCATCGACGTATAACCGCAGGTTCTGAAGCACGCCGTCAAAATACGGTTCGACACCTGTTATTGCGATGCGGTTTAGGGTTTCTGGCGATAGTAGATCGCCCTCAGCATCCGCGGTGATCGAGTACTTTTCCGCGCGCTCCGCCACCTCTTCTGGCACGTTGGCGCAGCCGACCAAAAAAAGGAGGATCAAGCATACCGACAGCCTCATAGTTGGTCCCTGGTAGTTGAGTTGTGAACCGCTGGAGCGTTGAACAGACCCTTAGACAATGGACATTGCGCGACCAACCTCAGGAATCGTGCTTACCATCGACCGATCGATACTACCAGTCTCAATTCTATCGGTGAAATCGGCTGCTATCTTCAGTGCCGACGGGTTGATCGATTCTTGCGGTTCATCCGTATGCCGGCGAGCAGGAATTGAAATGAGATCGTTACGAGTAGCATACTAGGTTGCTGCGGTAGCTGACTTCGGCGTACGCCGCTGCGAAGTGTCTTAGAAGTAGCCAACAATGACTCAAGAAGAGAAAGTCAGCGTACTGTTCGTCTGCATGGGCAACATCTGTCGCTCACCTACGGCGGAAGGCGTGTTCCGCCACGTCGTGACCGAGGCCAATGCGGACGAGAGACTCGAGATCGATTCAGCCGGCACACACGCCTATCACGTTGGTGAACCGCCCGATCGGCGCTCGCAGGCCGCTGCGGAGCGGCGCGGCTATTCCTTGCGTGCGCTACGCGCGCGCCGGGTCAGCAGCGACGACTTCGAGCGCTTCGACCTGATCCTGGGGATGGACCGGCTGAACGTCGAGTCCCTGAAGTCCTCGAGCGATGCTGCGCATCACCACAAGATACGTTTGTTTCTCGACTACACCGACGGTGACGAGATGGAGGTGCCTGATCCGTACTACGGCGGTGAGCGAGGGTTCGAGTACGTGCTCGACCTCGTCGAAGATGCGTCGAGGGGACTCTTGAAGACGCTGCTACGGTAGCGATCCGCAGCAATGCTCAACAAAAAAGGCCGGGCATGCGCCCGGCCTTTTTTTGTTCTCGACAACGCCGTTCAGGCGGAATCGCCGGGCGGTGTGCTCGGCGGTTCCGGTTTGGCGGCCGGCGCTGCCGGCGGCTCCGCCGGTTTTGCGGCCGGCTTATCTGCCGGTTTGTCTTCCGACCTCGCGGGCGATTTGTCGGCGGGTTTTTCCTCGGTCCGCGCCGCCCGTTGCTCGGCCGGCTTTTCTTTGGGCTTCGCTTCAGGCTTTTCCGCTCGTTGCGGACTCTCCGCAGGCTTGTCAGCCGGTGTCTGGGCGGGTTTGGAAGCGGCCGCTTCCCACGGCAGCAGTCCACCTGCACCGCGGGGCGGGCCGGATTTTGCGGGCTTCGCTTCGCCGTTGCCTTTGGCGTCCCGGCGAGTGTCGTCCGCTTTGGCTGCCGGCTTTTCGGGAGCGGGTTCTTTCAGGATCGGCACCGGCTGCGTCACGGCGTTTTCGTCGCTTTGCGGGCCGCGGGCCGCGGGTTTGCGTTCGGCAGCTTGCCGGTCGGGTGCGGGTGATTCACTGCTCTGCGGTGCGGCATCAGCCTTGCTGCCGCGATCGTCGCGTTCCGCCGCCGGCTTACGGCGCCGTTGAGGTTTCTCGGCAGGCGATTTCTCGACAGACGATTTCTCGCCTGCTGTCTGAGCGGTACGACTCGCCTCTTTCGTGTTGTCAGCAGCAGTATCCGGCGCCTTGGCATCGTCGCCGCGTGGCGCGCGTGGCTTCCGTGCAGGCTTGTCGGTTTTTGCTTCGGCCGGCTGATCTTTGGCGCCTTCACGTGCGGCAGATTGCTCAGCAGGGGGCTTCGCCTTCTGGCGTTGCTCGTCGCCGCGCGCTTTGGGTTCCTGGTCGCCGTCGGGCTTTGCTGTCGCCTGCTGCTGCTCGTTGGTTGCCGGAGCGTCGCTGCGCTCTTGCGACCGCCGACGCCGGCGTCCACCGCGACTGCGACGGCTGCGCGTCTTCTTGCTACCTTGCTCCTCGGTCGTCTTTGCAGCCTCGGCTGCGCTGTCCTGAGTAGCCTTGGCGGCGTCTTGCTGCTTGTCTTGTTGTTTGTCCTGCTGCGGCCGCGCGTCGCGCTTCTGGGTTTTCTTCTTGGCCTTCTTGGCGGTTTTCTTCGAGGCCTTTTTCTTGTCCGCGCTGCGACCACGGCCTTCGCCGCGCTGTCCGTCATCGCGTCCGCGTCCACCGCGCGAGCGCTGTCCGCCGCGGGAGCGGCTGCTTTGTTTGCGATCACCGCCGCGTTTGCTGGATTTGCGTGAAGAGCGCCGCGGTTGGTCTTCAGCTTCCTCGGACGAGCCGCCGCTGAACAGTCCGGCGAGCCAAGCGAGTACGCCGCCTGATGCGGCAGCGGGCGCGGCCGGCTCCTGGCGCTTCGGTGCAGGCGTTGCCGGTTTCATCGTCGCGACCGCCGCGGTTTCCGCCGGTGGGCGCTCCTGGATGGACTGCGGGATGATCTGCTCGATCTCGGCTTCGGTGAGCTTGTAGCTCGCGCCCGCGTTCTCGGGCAGTTCTGCCTGGTCGTCGCGTACGCGGCGTACGTCGTAGTGCGGCGTTTCGAGCGCCGGGTTGGCGACGAGCACGACCTGCATCTCGTTGTCGCTTTCGAGGTTCTGCACCCAGTCGCGCTTCTCGTTCAGCAGGTACGTGGCGACCTCCACGGGCAGCTGAGCAATAACCTTGGCGGTACGCTCCTTGCGGGCTTCCTCGCCAATGATGCGCAGGATCGCGAGCGCCAGCGATTCCACGCTGCGTATCGTGCCGATGCCGGAGCAACGCGGGCAGGTCAGGTAGCTCGATTCGCCGAGCGATGGCCGGAGCCGCTGGCGCGACATTTCGAGGAGACCAAAGCGGCTGATCTTGCCAATCTGAACGCGGGCCCGGTCCTGGCGCACGGCCTCGCGCAGCCGGTTTTCGACTTCGCGCTGGGCTTTCTGCGGGCCCATGTCGATGAAGTCGATGACCACCAGCCCGCCGAGGTCGCGGATACGCAGCTGGCGGGCAATCTCGTCAGCGGCTTCGAGGTTCGTGTTGAGCGCAGTGGCTTCGATATCGCCACCTTTGGTGGCGCGCGCGGAGTTGATGTCGATCGAGACGAGTGCTTCGGTGTGGTCGATGACGACGCTGCCGCCCGAGGGCAGGTTCACGGAATGCGAAAACGCCGATTCAATCTGGCTTTCGATCTGGAAGCGCGTAAACAGCGGTACCGGATCCTGGTAGTGCTTGAGCTTCTTCTGGTTGTGCGGCATGACCTGTTCGACGAACTCGCTCGCTTCCTTGTAGGTCGCCTCGTCGTCGATCAGGATTTCGCCGATCTCGTTGGTCAGGTAGTCGCGCAGTGCACGGACAACGGCGTTGCTCTCGCGGTAAATGAGGAACGGGGAGGGCCGGTCGATGACCTTCGTGTGGAAGAAGGCCTGCCAGACCGACATCAGGTTCTCGAGGTCCCACTGCAGCTCTTCGGGGCTACGTTCTATACCCGCCGTGCGCAGGATGACGCTCATGCCGTCCGGCACGTCGATATCGTTTAGCGATTTGCGTGCCAGGTCGCGGTCCGCGCCCACGATACGCCGCGACACGCCGCCGGAGCGGTCTTTGTTGGGTTTGAGGACAATGAAGCGCCCGGCGAGGCTGACGTAGGTCGTCAGTGCGGCACCCTTGTTGCCGCGTTCTTCCTTGTCGATCTGAACGACAATGTCCTGACCTTCTTTCAGGACTTCGCGAATGTTCGGCTTGCCACCATTCGGTTGCTTGACGAAGTACTCGCTGGAGATTTCCTTGAGCGGGAGAAAGCCGTGCCGCTCGGCGCCGTAGTCGACGAACGCCGCTTCGAGGCTCGGCTCGATGCGGGTGATTTTGCCTTTGTAGATGTTGGCTTTTTTGCGTTCGCTCGCTGGCCCTTCAATGTTGAGGTCGTAAAGGCGCTGGCCGTCGACCATCGCCATGCGCAACTCTTCTTGCTGAGTTGCATTGATTAGCATTCTTTTCATGTTGCCCTGCTTGATAGTGTAGGGGCAGCAAGGGGGCCTGAGGGCCGTGTTCGCGAGGGCAGGGGCGCACGGTCGACAGTGGCCTACCCGGGAGGGCGGCCTGGTTGCCGAGTGCGAACAATCTGAGAACGAGATCGAAGCCGATCAGGTTCAAAACAAAAATCATTGTCGATTTCCCTGCGGTATTTCCGCGAGGCGGCTCACCCTGCCTTGGGGTGCTTGCTGCCATCGAAATCAGGTCGCGCGCGTTGCGGGACCAAAAACTCTATGATTGCGTCACCTTTCGCCTCGAGTCCCGGGGTGGGAGAAGGCTGGAACGCCCGAATGACAACCGCCACAGAGGTTCGGAGGCGTCATGGCTCGCTAATATAGCACAGAGTGGACCACCATCAAGTCATTGATCATGCGACAAAAGTCAGAACAGTCCGCTGGCGGCGCGAACGCCGGCCGCCGCGATGAGACCACCGTCACACTGCCGGTCCGCAAGGAGCGCATCGACAGCGACACGGCGGGCCAGCGGATCGACAATTACCTCTCGCGGATGCTGCCGGGGGTCCCCCGAGGGCGGATTTACCGGCTCTTGCGACGCGGCGAGGTACGCGTCAACGGCGGCCGGATTCGCGCCGAATACAAGCTCGCGGCCGGGGACGAGGTGCGGATTCCACCGGTGCGGCAGCGCTCCGAGGCGGCAGCACCCGACACGGGGCGCAGCCAGCGCCTGCTCGAGGCCGTCATCTACGAGGACAAGCGCCTGCTCGTGATCAACAAACCCGGCGGGCTGGCCGTGCACGGCGGCAGCGGGATCAGCCATGGCGTCGTCGAGCTCCTGCGGCACGCGCGCGGCGACCTGCGCGAGCTGGGTCTCGTGCACCGCCTGGACCGGGAAACCTCGGGTTGCCTCGTGCTGGCCAAGCGCCGCAGCGCGCTGCGCGAACTGCACGCGCGGTTTCGTGACGGTCTCGTCGAAAAGAACTACCTCGCGTTGGCGGCGGGCGACTGGCAGTTCGGCGATCAGCGTATCGACGCGCCACTCAAAGTCAGAAACCGCAAAGGCGGGGAGCGGCATGTCGTCGTCAGCCCGGACGGCAAGGCCGCGGCAACCCGCGTGCGCCTGTCTCGCACCTACGGCGTGGCGAGCCTCCTGCAGTGCGCGCCCGAGACCGGCAGAACCCATCAGATCCGGGTGCACCTGCAACATGCCGGTCATCCGATCCTGGGGGACGAGCGCTACGGAGACGGGACCGCCAACGAACAGGCCCGTCGCGCCGGTCTCAAGCGTCTATTCCTGCATGCGCAGTCAATTGCATTTCCCGACGATAGCGGCAACGAGCTGCACTTCACGGCGCCGCTCGCGGATGATCTCGAGCGATTTCTGAACCGCGGCGTGCCGCACCTCGTCAGGGAAAAACGGCGGCGCTGATTCGCGCACCCGGCGCGGGGGGGCGGGCTAGGGCAGCAGGTAGCCGAGCTTCAGCAGCCGGTCGGCAACCCAGATCATCGGCAGGCCGACAAGCGCGGTCGGATCGTCGGTACGGACGGACTCGAACAGCACAAACCCGGCGCCCTCGATGCGAAAGCTGCCGGCGCAGTCGTAAGGCTCGTCGTGGCGGAGGTAGGTTTCGGCGAGCCGCCGGTCGAATTGGCGAAAGCGCACGGTCGTGACGTCGGTGTGTTCGTAGCGCGCACGTTCCTGCGGATCGAGCACGCAGACGGCGGTCAGGAATTTGACGGTCTTGCCCGACGCCCTGAGCAGCTGCTCGACAGCCTTCTGATGGTCCCCCGGTTTGCCGAGAACACCGTCGTCGATGACCGCAAGCTGGTCAGCGCCGATAATCAGCGAATTGCGCGCGGACGCGGACACGGCCTCCGCCTTGAGGCGTGCGAGCAAGGTTGCGAGTTCGTCCGGCGGCAGACCGTCGGGGTTACTCTCGTCGACGTTCGGCGAGATGGTCTCGTAGTCGTCCAGGAAGCGGTCGAGCAGATTGCGGCGGTACGGTGATGAAGACGCGAGACAGATTCGGCCGGCAGAGGGATTTTGCATGTCAGGTACGTGAGCAGGTCGGGCAATCTGGGAGTGTACCGGGAAACTGACTGCCTGGCCGATTTTTGACTGAACTGATTTTTCACTAAACTCAAGGGTTTGCAAGGCTTTGACTTCGTTGTCGGAGGTCTCTATCATGCGCGCGCCATGGTGAAGCCGTTCACGGAAGCATTCGCGCTCAAGGAACTTGCGGATGCTCGGCAAGTCTTTGATATAGCTACAAAAATCAAAGACCTTCCGAGATTGAAGGAAACCGTGGATCGCGAACTGGCGGCGCTTGAGCCGTCTGAGCGGCCCTTGTCCTGGGCGGATCTGCCCGTGAATGGCAAAATCGGCTTCGGCTATGCAAACGAGCAGAGCGAGGCGGTGAGCGTCGATCTGGCTGTCTCGGCAGCGGTACCGGCGGTTTGCCAGCGCTGCCTGGAGTTGTTCGAGTTCGACCTCGAAACGTCCATGTCATTGCTGATGGTTCACGATGGCCCGGGCCGGGATGGCGCGGAGCGGCTGGAAGGGTACGAAACCTGGGAGCTGGACGACGACCGGGTAAGGCCCGTGGAACTCGTCGACGAGGCACTGGTGATGGCAATGCCGTTTGCGGCGAAGCACCCGGACGAGCGCTGCGGGGCCAGCTTTGCTCCGGAGGGCGGAGAGCGCGACACGGTTCGGCCGTTTGCCGATCTCAAGGCGCTGATGGCCGGAACGGACAAGGACCCGGGTTCGGCGAAGTGATACGTGGGTGCGCGTGCAGCGGCACCGACACTGACAATACGGAATACAGCGACAGCGGCGGCGCCGCTGTCTTTATTTGGAGAAACAACATGGCTGTTCAAAAGAGTCGCAGAACACCGTCGACGCGCGGCATGCGTCGTGCACACGACAAGCTGAAGAAGCCGGCCGTTTCGGTCGACCCCACCAGCGGTGAGACGCACTTGCGACACCGCGTTACGCCCGACGGGTTTTATCGTGGCGAGCAGGTCATTGCTCAGCCCGAATTCGAAGACGACGACAGCTAGTTCGTACCCTGACACCCGCGTTTGGCGGGTGCCACCGAATGGGTAACCGTTCCGTCATAGCTCTGGATGCCATGAGCGGCGACCTCGGTCCCGAGGTGGTTGTTCGTGCGGCGCATGCCGCGCTCGACAAACACCCGGAACTCGAGTTGCTGCTGGTTGGCAAGCCTGAGGCGCTCGATCCCCTGCTGGCGTCAAACGCCGGCGCAGGCGACCGCGTGCAAGTAGTGCCCGCGAGCGAAGTCGTGGCCATGTCCGAGGCGCCGACCGATGCGCTCCGGCGTAAGAAAGACTCGTCCATGCGAGTTGCCATCAATCTCGTGCAGTCCGGCGAGGCGGCCGCGTGCGTCAGTGCCGGCAACACCGGTGCGTTGATGGCGACCTCGAAGTTCGTGCTGAAGATGCTGCCGGGTATCGACCGGCCGGCAATACTGGCGGAGCTGCCGGCGGTCGACGGTTCTTTCTATATGCTCGACCTCGGGGCCAACACCGTTTGCACGGCGGATCATCTCTTCCAGTTTGCGCTCATGGGTTCCATTGTTGCCGCCGACCTCGGCAGGTTGAGCAATCCAAAGGTGGCGCTTCTGAATATTGGCGCCGAGGACACCAAGGGCAACGATACCGTCAAGGAAGCGGCGGCGATCCTCGAAGCCAGTTCCCTGAACTACACGGGTTTCATCGAAGGCAACGATCTTTATCGCGGCCGCGCCGACGTCGTCGTGACCGACGGCTTTACCGGTAACGTGGCGTTGAAGTCGATGGAGGGCATGGCGGCCATGACGCGCTTTTATCTGCGCCGCGCGTTTACGCGCAACTGGCTCGCGAAACTGCAGGCCTTGCTGGCGTCACCCGTGCTGAAACAACTTGCACGTGATACCGATTCGCGACAATACAACGGAGCGACACTGGCAGGGCTTAATGGTATCGTAATCAAAAGCCATGGCAGCGCTGACGCGATTGCGTTTCAGCACGCGATCGATACCGCCGTGGTCGAAGTTGAAAACCAGTTGCCGGTACAGATCGGCAAACTACTTCGTAAGGAAGCTGCATGAAGTATTCACGCGTGGCGGGAACCGGGCGTTACCTGCCCGAGAAAGTGCTGACCAACTTTGACCTCGAGAAGATGGTCGACACCAGCGACGAGTGGATCAGAACGCGCACCGGCGTCGAGCGGCGGCACATTGCTGCCGAAGACCAGGCGGTCTCCGATCTGTGTATGGAAGCATCGAAGCGTGCGATCGAGGATGCCGGCATCGACGTCACCGATATCGACATGGTCGTCGTCGGAACCACCACGCCCGATACGTTTTTCCCGAACGTCGCAACCCTCATTCAGCATCGCCTCGGTATTCCCGCGTGCCCGGCGCTGGGCATGGAAGCCGCGTGCACGGGCTTTCTCTATGCGCTGTCCACGGCCGACAAGTTCATTCGTGCCGGCGAAGCCAGCCGCGCGCTGGTCGTGGGCGCCGAGTGCCTGTCGCGTCTCGTCGACTGGACCGACCGCAACACCTGCGTGCTGTTCGGTGACGGCGCGGGTGCCGTCATCCTCGAGGCCTCGGACGAGCCCGGCATCATTTCGACGCACCTCGGTGCCGACGGCCAGTACCGCGACCTGTTGTATTACCCGGCGGGCCCGTCCAAGAACCTGGACAAGCTCAATACACCCGACGCCGCGATCATGATGACGGGCAACGAGGTCTTCAAGGTGGCCGTCAAGACGCTCGGTAACGTGGCTTCGGAAGCACTCGAGGCCAACAACATCGATCAGTCCGAACTCGACTGGCTCGTACCGCATCAAGCGAACATTCGCATCATGCAGGCCACCGCAAAGCGGCTGGGCCTGCCGATGGAAAAAGTCATCCAGACCGTTCAGGACCACGGCAACACGTCGGCCGCATCGGTACCGATGGCGCTCGATGTCGGGATTCGCGACGGCCGCATCCAGCGCGGTCAGCTGGTGTTGATGGAAGCATTTGGCGGCGGCTTCACCTGGGGTTCCGCCCTGATGCGTTACTGAGCGACCGGCTCCACGCCTTTCTCAAGCGGAGTTTGCCGCCTCGTGCAGGGCGATGCGGTTGCCTTCGCTGTCTTCAATCTCGGCGACAAAGCCGAACTCACCCACTGATTTCTTCGCGTACAGTATTTCCGCGCCTGCGCTTCGCGCCCGTTCGAGGATCACGTCGATGCTGTCGACCGCAAAATACAGCACGGGTCCTGCCTTGCCGGGCACGTAGACGTCTCCCTTGGCCAGCGCACCCGTAACGCCGGGTTTGCCGGGCTGCTCAGGGAACAGCGCCATCGAGTAGCCGTCGACCTCTTGCGGGTCGAGTTCGATCAGGAATACGCGTTCGTAGAACGCAACGGCCCGCTCGATATCAGTGACGGGGATTTCGAAGTAGCCGACCGGATTGTTCGCGGACATCCGGGTGGTCGTCACCACAGCGGCGTCTTGCGATCGCGTCTTGTGCGCCGCTTCATGCGCTGATGCAGCTGTTGCCGGCGGCGGTCGAGACGGTCGCGGCGAATGGCGGCGTCGATGTTCTTGCCCTGGTTGCCGTCGAATTCGTCGCGGAACCGGCAATAGTCTTCGTAGGCTTCGCGCACGTGCCGGAGTTCCCGGGCGACGAGTTCCAGCACAATGACGTCGTCCAGGTAGCCAATGACCGGTATGTCGTCAGCCAGGAGGTCCTCCGGGTCGCCAAAATAGACGAAAGTTGCGAGCAACTGTTCGCGGTCCTGGGCAGGGAGCTGCCACTCGCTGTCCTGCAGCATCTGGATCATCATGTCGAGCTGAGGCAGACGCTCGGCGACAAAATCCGGCAGCGGCTCGTTCTTCCGGATGTCGGCCATGACGTCGCGGATAGCCTCGATGATCTCGGCCTCTTCAGCATCGCGCACGGCGGCGCGGGCTTGCTTCAGCGCATCGCGAAAATAGTTGAGATCGCGGTTGGTGAGTTCGAATGCGAGTTTGAGTCCCATGGTGTTGCAACGATTCCCCTTAGCTGGACGTCACCCTACCTAGGCCCGAATGCAGCGTCAATTTGCAGAGATGCGGCAGGGAATGCGGTAGAATCGGCGGCCGTGCCAGAGTAAATGTCATGCATGTCGAACTTGCCATAGGCAACAAAAACTACTCGTCGTGGTCGCTGCGTGCGTGGCTGGTGCTGCGCCAGGCCGATATCGAGTTCACCGAGCGCCGTATTGTTCTCGACGTGGCGGACACGCAGCGCGAACTGGCGTCGCTCGGCGCGGCTGCGCGCGTGCCCGTGCTCAAGCTCGACAATGAAACCGTCTGGGACTCGCTGGCTATCGGCGAAACCGTCAACGATCGATGGCCGGATCGTGGATTATGGCCGGAAGACCCGAAAGCGCGTGCGCATGGGCGTTCGATCAGCGCTGAAATGCACTCGGGTTTTTCGGCGTTACGCGAGCAGATGCCAATGAACTGCCGCGCGATGGGGCGCAAGGTTGTCCTGACGGACGAGTTGACGGCCGACATCGACCGCGTCATTGCGATCTGGACCGACTGCCAGCAGCGTTACGACGGTGAGTGGTTGTTCGGGACGTTTTCGATTGCCGACGCAATGTACGCGCCGGTGGTACTGCGGCTGCGGACTTACGGCATCAACCTGCCGCAATCCGCTTCACGGTATCCCGAACGCCTGCTGCGGAGTCGCGCCATGCAGGAGTGGCTCGCGGCGGCGGAGTGTGAGTCGGAAGTGATCGAGCGGGAAGAGGTAGGGCAATGAAGAGTCGGGCAACAAGAGGGTGGGCAATACATCGAGGTTTGCTGTTACTGGCTCTGCTGCCCCTGGCGTCGCATGCCGAGATTTACGAGTTGCCGCCGGAAGGCATAGACGTGATCGGCAGCGTGACGACGGTGCGGGCCGGCTACGAGGACACGCTGGTCGACATTGCCCGGCGTCACGGGCTCGGCTACCACGACGTAGTTCAAGCAAATCCGGACGTCAACGTCTGGCTTCCGGGCGAGGGCACGGAAGTGATTTTGCCGACGCAGTACGTGTTGCCTTCCGGGCCACGCAAGGGTCTCGTGCTGAATCTCGCCGAATACCGGCTGTACTACTACCCGGAGCCCGTCCCCGGAGAGCCTGCTTACGTAATGACGTATCCGATGAGTATCGGGCGCATGGACTGGGATACACCGCTGGGACTGACGTCGGTCGTGGCCAAGGCCGTGAATCCGGCCTGGTATCCGCCCGCCTCGGTCCATCAGGAGCGTCTCGACGAGGGGCGCGAACCCTTGCCGAGGGTGGTGCCGCCGGGGCCCGAAAATCCACTGGGAAGCCGGGCAATGCGCCTGGGCCTGCCGGGTTATCTGATCCACGGCACCAACCGCCCCGCGGGTGTTGGCATGCGCGTGACCCACGGCTGCATTCGCATGTTTCCCGAGGACATCGAGTTCCTGTTCGAACACGTGGCCGTCAGGACGCCGGTACGCATCGTCAATGAGCCGATCAAGATCGGCTGGGACGGCGAGAGCCTCGTGATGGAAGCACATCCGTTGCTCGAGGAGAAACCGCGCGTCACGGTAGACGAGCCTGGCGGTGAACAGACCGTGGAAGCGGTGACCGAGCCGGAAGAAGGCGACACCGCGGAAGAGGAGGCGGAAGTGCCGAAGAGTGCGCTCACCTACGCAACGGAACGTTTCGTGGACGCAACGCGCACGCGCGACGCGAGCATGGATTGGGATACGGCCGAACGACTTATCGACGCAGCCAACGGCATGCCGTCGACCGTGGGCGCCGGTATCAAGACCGCTTCGGCGCCCGTGCCGCCTGAGGAGCACGCCGACCTCTAGCGGACAGCCTGCGGCTGTCGTTCAAAAGAACGCCGCCAAAAAAAACGCCGCGACGAGCGCGGCGTTTGAAACCTTAAGCCTGGTATAGCTTGTTATTGCTTACCAATGCCTTATTTGGACATTGATTTCTGGAACATGCGCTCCATGGCTTCTTTGTTGGCGTCGCAGCATGCCTGTGCGCCGCTGGCAGCAGAGAGAGCGCGATCAGCAGTGCTTTGTGCGCTGGAGGCGGCCTGAGCGGCACGGTCAGCAGCGGCGCGCGCAGCTTCAGCAGCAGAAGCGGCGGCAGCAGCGTCCGCGGCAGCAGCTTCGGCGGTAGCCCTGACTTCGTCGAGTCCGGTCGTCGCGCAGCCTGAAGCCAGGCCAAGAGTAAGCAGCAGAGCGCTGACTTTCAAAGCAGTTGTTTTCATTTTCAAGAGTTCCTCTGTTAGGAATTAACGGCAGCCGCATTATTTCCCAAATACCCGGCACCTGCAACGAAAATGCCTGTTTTCATTGTATTTTGTCGGGCTTTCGCGACAGATCCCCGCGTGATCGGCAGTATACGGGGCGTTCGGGGGCGCAGCCCGTTGGTATCGGTTGAAACCGGGCAGGTGCCATCCCCGGCGTGTCGGGGTGCGTGGCGGGGTCAGCTCCAGTAGTAGGCCAGCACGTAGGCCGACAGCAGGACGGCAATCCAGAGCGCCGTCAGGCCAATCGTCCAGGAACGCGCAAAGAAGCCCCGCTCACCGTCTTGCGTTCGCCGCTCGGCGCCGAGCATGCCCCGCGCCAGCCGGTCGAGATCCCGCCCCAGCGAGTCGGCCGCTGCTCGAACACTTGCCGCCGTCTCGGACAGGCCGCGCCCGAGCAGCGCAAGAATACGGTAAAGGCCCACCCGCCAGAACCAGTCGGTATCGAGGCTGATTGTCTCCGTGCGCTTCATCAGCGGCAGCAGCAAGAAGAACGCGAGGCCGCTGAACAGCAGGAGCTGCAGGTAGAAAAGCACTTTACCGGCCGTGTACGCCTCGTAATCGACGGGATAGGGCAGGAATTCATAGAACACACCCGGGAATACGCCGATCAGGATACACAGCGCTGAGAACAGCAGCATTGCGGCACCCATGTTCCACGGTGCGTCCTTGGGCCGCAGGCCCGAGTCCTTCTGGAAGAAGACGAACCACGGGAACTTGATGCCCGCGTGCAGAAAGACCCCGGCGGATGCTGCCGCGAGCAACATGTACACCCATGCGAGACCGTCGTCGGCGGCCGCCTGCGAGATCATGGTCTTGGTCGTGAACCCGGAGGTCAGCGGAAAGCCCGAAATGGCAAGCGCGCCGATGATGCCGCAGATGGCCGTCAGCGGCATTGTGCGGAACAGGCCGCCGACTTCCGTGCATTTGTTCATGCCCGTGCGGTACACGACTACGCCCGCGCTCATGAACAGCAGCGCCTTGTAAATAATGTGCGCAAACGCATGTGCGGCGGCGCCGTTCAATGCCATTTCCGTGCCGATGCCGACGGCCGTCACCATGAAGCCGACCTGGTTGACGACCGAATAGGCGAGGATGCGGCGAATATCGTTTTCGAGCAGCGCGTAGATAATCCCGTACATGACCATGTACAGGCCAATACCGATCAGGACGGGCTCGCCCGGGAACAGCATGATGAGCGCAAGCACGGCGGTCTTGGTGGTGAACGCCGAGAGAAATACGGAGCCGGTGGGACTCGATTCGGGATAAGAATCGGCGAGCCATGCTGACAACGGTGGTGCGGCCGCGTTGATCAGGATACCGATCAGGATCATCCAGGTGTCGAAGTTGGTTGCGAGCATGGGCTGGATGTCGATGGAGCCCGTGTGCACGACCACGCCTTCGATACCGACTTTGAGTATGACGCCGCCCAGAAGATGCATGATGGCGTAGCGGATGCCGGCTCGGCGGGCCGCTTGAGTGCCGCCGCACCAGACGACCACGGTCGAGAACAACGCCATGATTTCCCAGAACAGGAACAGCGTAATCAGGTCACCCGCAAAACAGACGCCAACGGCCCCCGCCGCGTATGCGTAGGCTGCGGCCAGCTCCCACCACTTTGCGGTGCGGTACGCATAGAGTCCGCCCGCAAACGCCATTAGCGCAAATATGGTGGCGAACAATCGCCTTAACGGACTGCCCTCGACGAGTTCGAGCTGGTAGTCGAGGAACGGCACGGTTGCCGATATGCCGTCCGGAACCTGCCAGATCATCCAGAGGGTGGCGAGCGGTGCGGCAAACAGAACAATCGTGCGCAGCGTGCCCTTGAGCGGGCCGATCAGGATCGCGGCGACGATCAGGATGAGCGCGGGCGGGAAGAGCTCAATCATCCCGATCGTCCTTGCTGTAATACTCTTCGCCGCGTTTCAGGAGCGGACCCAGCACCTTGGCGACCAGCACCATGGCGACGCAGGCCAGAAAGCCGTACAGGGCGCCAAAGCCAAACCAGCCGTCGATACCGAAGTAGCCTTTGACCTTGATGAACACTTGCAGCAGCACGGTCAGCGCCAGGACGGCGGCAGACACCTGCCATAACCGTCGTATGGTGGCCGGCCGGACGAGCCAGTGATCCGAATCGGGCGTCTTGTTCATTGCATTCCCATCGTCAGCTGCCGCTCCAGGTCCAGCGCCGGGGCGTTGAAAAAGAAGAACAGCAAGGTCAGCGCGGCCGTAATCGTGAGTGCCAGCACCATCGGGAACGGCGCTTCGCCGTGTTCCTTCGTCGGCGGCGTGTCTTCTTCCATGAACCACGCCATGTAGATCACGGGCATGAAGTAAGCGGCGTTCAGCGCGGTCGACAAGATGATCGTGATGAGCGCAACGTAGTTGTCGGCCTCGAACGCGCCCGCGAGTATGTACCATTTCGAGACGAAGCCGCCCGTTGGCGGTACGCCGATCATGCTGAGCGCGCCGATCGTAAACGCCGCCATGGTCCACGGCATGCGCCGGCCGATGCCCTTGAGCTGCGAGAGTTCGGTTTTCTTGGCGGCGACGTAGATTGCGCCAGCGGCAAAGAACAGCGTTATCTTGCCGAAGGCGTGCGCGACAATGTGTATGGCCGCGCCGATTTCGGCCAGCGGCTTCAGAACGGCCGCAGCCATGACAACATACGAGAGCTGAGCAATCGTCGAATACGCAAGCATGCGCTTGATGTTGGTTTGCCGGAGCGCGACGACGCTTGCCGCAATGATCGTGAAGGCCGCGGCGTACAGCATGAAGCTGCTGGACGGTTCGGCAAACAGGAAGTCAACGCCGAAGATATAGATGATGACTTTTGTGATCGTGAATACGCCGGCCTTGACGACGGCAACCGCATGCAGCAGCGCGCTGACTGGCGTCGGCGCCACCATGGCTGCCGGCAGCCAGCGGTGCACGGGCATGACGGCGGCCTTGCCGATGCCGAACACATAGAGGAACAGCAGGAGCCCTACGGCCGGCCCGGCCAGGTTGCCCTCGAGTATGCCGCCGACCGTAAACGTGCCGGTTCCGGCGACGACATAAGTCCACACTATTGCGGGCAGCAGAACGCCTATCGACGTCGTCAGCAGCACGCCGAGATAGACGCGCGCGGAGCGTATCGTATCCCGGTCTCCCTTGTGCGAGACCAGCGGATAGGTCGACAAGGTCAGGATTTCATAAAATATGAACAGCGTGAACAGGTTGTCGGCAAAGGCTATGCCCAGCGCGGCGAACAGCGCAATCGCAAAAAACGTGTAGAAACGGGTCTGGTGTTTCTCGTTGTTGCCGCGCATGTAGCCGATCGAGTAGATCGAATTGACGATCCACAGCGACGACGCCAGGGCCGCAAACAACATGCCCAGGGGCTCTACGCTAAACGCAATGTCGATGCCGGGGACGACGGTACCGAAGGTGACGCCGGGGCGCCCGCCATCCAGTACTTCGGGGAACAACATCCAGACCGTGACCGCCAGTGCGCCCGCGGTCACGAGGGTGACGGTTTCGCGCAGGTTGTCGCTGAACCGGCCTGCCAGCGCAATGCCGAGCGCACCCGCGAGCGGCAGCAGCAGCGCCGTCGATATCAGGGTTGCGCCGTTCACAGCACGTGCGCCAGCAGGGTGTTGGCGGCAATCGCCGCGAGTTCGGCCGGCGTTTCCGGACGAATACCGAAGTACACGTTCATGACCGTGACGACCCACAGCACCACAATGAGCATCGTGGGTACGTCGCGTTTGCCCTCATTGCCGGCGGCGGGTTCGCCAAAGCTCGCGGCTTCGAAAATCTTCCAGACGTAGACGACGGCCATGAGTGAACCGGCAATGATTACAAGCACCGCGATTACGCCGAACGTGCCGTTCGCCAGCACAGCGGTAATCAGGTACCACTTGCTCACGAAGCCGGCAGTGCCGGGAATGCCGATCAGGCTCAGGCCGCAGATGACGAGCGCCGCGAAGGTCCACGGCATTGCGCGGGTCAGACCGCCCAGTTTGCTGACTTCGAGACTGCGGCCCGTGGCGGCAATGGCCGCGACGGCGAGGAACAGCCCGCTTTTGGCGAGCGCGTGGTTGAACATGTGCAGTATTCCCGCGCTGAGTCCCGCAACCGTGACGAGGCTGGCTCCGAGCAGGATGTAGCCGACCTGGGCGACCGACGAAAACGCGAGCAGACGCTTCAGGTGGCCTTCGAACAATGCAACGCCGGAGGCGACGAGTATGGCGAGCAGCGCGAGCGGCAGCATGAAGAAGGAAAACTGCACGGCGTGATCGGCAAGGTTCGCCTGAAACACGAAGAAGTCGAAGCGCAGCAGCACGTACAACGCTACCTTCGTGCTGCAGGCGGCCAGGAACGCCGTTACCGCATGCGGCGCGTAGCAATAGGCATTCGGCAGCCAGACGTGCAGCGGAAACACCGCCGCCTTGAGCGCAAGTCCCACGGTGATGAAGCCCGCGGCGACGAGAATCGGGTCGAGGTTCGTGACGTCCGCGAGCCGGGCTTCCATATCCGCGAGGTTCAAGGTACCCGTCATCATGTACACGAGGCCAACGCCGATCAGATAGAATGTGGCACCGATCGTGCCCATGATCAGGTATTTGAAGACCGCGGGCAGGGCGCGGCGATCGGGCCCGCCGGCGACGAGGATATATCCGGCCAGCGACGAGATCTCCATGAAGACGAAGATGTTGAAGGCATCCGCCGAGGCCGCAATGCCGGAGAGTCCCGCGAGCGACAGCAGCCACGCAGCGTAGAACAGCGGCTGGCGCTCGGCTTCAATCTCTGTGTCGATGCTCTTGCGTGCGCCCAGCAACACAAGGGTCGAGGCGCCGGTCACGAGCAGAATGACGATAGCTCCGAACGCATCGATGCCGAGGGCAATACCGTACGGTGCCGACCAGGAGCCCATTTCGTAGGTGAAAACGTGCCCGTCCAGCACGCCGGCAGCGATGCTGAGCGCAATGGCAAACGCCATGGCACTTGCGGCGGTGGCGGCAGCCCATGCCGTGCCGCGCGGCTTCAGCAGCACGGCAAGAGGCGCGGTGAGCAGCGGCACTACGACGAGCAGTGCCGGCAGGTGGTGGGTCAGCGCATTCACGAGCGATGATCCTCCTCGAGGATCACGGACTCTTCGATAGTCCCGTAGGCTTCCTTGATGCGGACGACAAGTGCGAGTCCCATGGCCGTCATCGACACGCCAACGACAATGGCGGTCAGGATCAGTACCTGCGGCAGCGGGTTTGAATAGAGCTGTCCATCGGCGCCGTTCTGAATGATCGGTGCGGTACCGCCTTCAATCTTGTCCATCGTGATGTACATGAGAAACACGGCGGACTGGAAGATGGCGAGCCCCAGGAGTTTCTTGATCAGGTTGCCTTTTGCGATGACGGCGTAGAAACCGATGACCAGCACGACGGCAAACACCCAGTAGTTGAAATACCCGAGCAGTTCCATCAGCTGGCCTCGCGAGCCGCAAAGGCGTGAAAGATCGACAGGAGCGAGCCACAGACCGTAATGCCTACTCCGGCCTCGATCAGGATGATGCCGACCTGTTGACCGACGACCGGGTCGCTCGCGAGTACCGAGTAGTCGAGGAAATTGCCGCCCAGGAGCATGCCCGCCACGCCGACCAGCGTGTACAGGAGCGCGCCGCCGACCACCATGCCGAGCAGCACGCGCCGGGGCAGGGCTCGAAGCGCGTTGGTCTCACCCTCGAGCAGTGCGTACAGGATGATGCCGGTGGCAATGATGGCGCCGGCCTGGAAGCCGCCGCCCGGACCGTATTCACCGTGAAACTGAACGTATAGCCCGAACAACACGATGAACGGCACCAGCAGGCGGCCGACGACCTTCGGAATCAGGTGATGCTTGAGGCCAATCGATTCGGCGTCGGCTTCCTTGCTGCGGTCGCGCAGGCCGCCCGCGCTCAGCACGAACAGCACGCCGATACAGGCGGCAAAAACGACGAACACTTCGCCCAGCGTGTCGTAGCCGCGGAACGTCCCGAGCACGGCCGTTACGACGTTGGGGATACCGATGAGCTCGGGTGTTTTCTCGAGATACCAGGGTGCCACGTGCTGATGTACGGGGGCGTCCGGATCGCCGAGGCGTGGTTTGTCGAAGGTGGCCCAGATCATGACCATCGCCAGTATCGTGACCACGGCGATCGGGATGATGCGGCCCCGGTTGACCGCCTCTTCGCGCCGCGCGGTCAGCGCAAGCGCGCCTAAGAAAATGACGGTTGTGATGCCGGCACCGATGGCCGCCTCGGTCAGCGCAACGTCCGCTGCATCGAGTATGAAAAAGTTGGCCGCCATGAGCAGGCTGAAGATCGACATCAGCATGACGGCAACAAACAGATTCTCGGTGCGCACGATCGCCACGGCCGTGACGACGAGTATCGTGAGCAGGAATACGCCAAAGACGACAACGATCATGCGGACGGTTCCGTCGGGGTTTTTGCCTTGTCCGGCGAGGTCTCGGCGGCGTCGGGCCGCATGCCCGAGAGCAGGGCGGCGTTGGCGATGGCGTATGAAGCGGTTGGTCCCGTCAGCAGCAGGAACACGAGGATGGCCATCAGTTTGATCGTGGCGAGCGAGAAACCGGCCTGCAGCATGATACCCGTCAGCACGAGTATCGACGCCATCGTGTCGGTCAGGCTGGCGGCGTGCATGCGCGCGTAGATATTCGGCAGCCGCAAGGCGCCAATGCCGCCGATGAGCACAAACAGTCCGCCGGTTGTCATGAGGATCCAGCTCAGGACGTCCAGTGTCAGCTCCATGCTACTGGTCTCCTTCGGTTTGCGCGTCCGCACGCGAGCGGCTCTGGAAAAACTCGAGCACAGCCAGAACGCCGACGAAGTTGATCAGCGCGTAGGTTAGCGCGAGGTCGAGAAAGTCGGGGCGGCCGTACAGGAATGCAATAACCGAGAGCAGCAGCACCGTCTTGGTGCCGAAGACGTTGGCGGCCAGAACGCGGTCGTACACGCTGGGTCCGAGGATAGCGCGCACGAGCGCGAGACCCATCGTGACGAGAATGGCGATCGAAACGGCGTAGTACATGGCTGGCGTTCTGCCTTTTCTAGTAATCGGTAATGGCGGCAGCGCGGCGGTCGGCCTCGCCGGAGAGAATACTTTCCGCACCCTGTTCGGTGAGGCAATGCACCTTGAGACCGCCCTGGTAGACGTCGAGCGTGACGGTGCCGGGCGACAAGGTAATGGCGTTACCGAGTATGACCTGACCGATGGGCCCTTTACAGATCGTCTTGAAGTCGACGACCGTGGGGCTGATCGGCAGTTTCGGGTCGAGGACAATGCGCGCAACGTCGATACTCGACTTTGCGATTTCGACCAGCAGCCAGCCCCAGAAGCGCGGCAGGTTGAGTACGGTTGCAAGCGGCGAGTGTTCCTCGAAGGCGCCGATGCGTTGCGCAAGCCACAGACACAGCACGAGGGAAAAGGCGCCGAGCCCCAGCAGCAACGGTTTGTAGAGTCCCGACCACAGTAACCATGCGGCCGCGAGGAATGCGCCGAGCAGCAGAATACGCAATGTCTTGTTGGCAGATTGGGTCTGCATGTTGTCCCGGTTTATGGTGGTTGTTGTCGTTTTTGTCGTTGTTGCGGTAATCGATGTCGTGCAGTACACGGCACCACGGCCATGAGCCGACATCCGCTTTTAGTGTGCGGAAAATTTGATGGTACTGCCAGTAAAAAGGGTGGTGCTGTCGCCGTTCGGCAGCCGCTGTGCAGGATGCGAAGCAGTGCCGGTATTGCGAAATTGATTTCGTGTATTATATTTCGCGTAATGTGTGTCGTACAAGCTTTATCGCTCTTCTATGATGTCGCCGGACTCCCAGTGGACACTGCTTAGCAATCACGGGCACGTGCTCGTTTGCCTGGCGGAAGACTCGCACATGCGTCTCAAGGACGTGGCGGTGCGTGTGGGCATTACCGAGCGTGCTGTACAGCGCATCATTGCCGAACTCGAAGAGGCCCGATACTTAAGCCGCGAACGCGAAGGGCGCCGCAACCACTACCGGATTCACGGCGATCAGCCGCTCCGGCACCCGCTGGAACAGCTGCACACGGTGGGTGAGCTGATCGAAGCCGTCAGCGGCTTTTCCCTGCCGCAATAGGAATCACGAGAAACACGCAAAATTTGGCTGTTGTGGATTGCTAAAGATGGCGTTCCAAACATCGCTTGCGCTGCACGGTTTACTGTATATAATCTCAGGTACTGTGAATTCATACAGGATCTGCTCAAATGCAAGAACTGACCCCCAGGCAAACGCAAATTCTCGAGTTAATTCAGGACTTTATAGCGGAAACGGGCATGCCGCCCACGCGTGCGGAAATTGCCCGGGAGCTGGGGTTCAAGTCGGCCAACGCCGCTGAGGAGCATTTGCGCGCGCTCAAGCGCAAAGGGGTGCTGGAACTGGTGCCGGGTGCATCGCGTGGTATCCAGCTCAAGGATTCGCTGCGTGAACAAATTGGCCTGCCGCTGGTGGGGCAGGTTGCGGCGGGCAATCCCATCCTGGCGCAGGAGAACATCGAAGCGCACTACCGGCTCGATCCGGCCTTGTTCAATCCCAAACCGCATTACCTGTTGCGCGTACAGGGCATGAGTATGCGCGACGCAGGTATTCTCGACGGCGACCTGGTTGCGGTGCATCGCACGCCGGAAGTGCGCAGCCGGCAGATTATCGTTGCGCGTCTCGACGACGAGGTCACCGTCAAGCGTTACCGGCAGGACGGCAAGCTGGTGTGGCTCTTGCCCGAAAACGACGAGTTCGAACCCATCGAAGTGGATCTTGCCGAGCAAGCCCTCGTTATCGAAGGTGTGGTGGTGGGCGTCATCCGCGACGGCATACCGCTGCACTAGCGTTTTTTCGAACGCGTATTGGCACGGTGCAAACGATAGTACGGGCAGGTCGGACTAATGTCGGGAGAGACTTCCACACTCGAGACGCTGCTCGATAGTCCACACGTTTGGCGAGGCCACGGTCGCGCGCACTCGTCTGCAGGTTTGCCCAGCGGTTATCCGGCTCTGGACGGTTGTCTTCCGGGCGGCGGCTGGCCGCTGCACGCCCTGAGCGAAATTTTGCTCGACGATTACGGCATTGGCGAACTTGAGCTACTCATGCCGGCGCTGGCGAGTCTGACGGCCCGAGGTTCGGAATCACAAGACCAGGAAGCGCCGGCCTGGGTTGCCTGGATAGCGCCACCGTTTCAGCCATACCCGCCGGCTCTGGCGGAGTGGCGCATCGACGTTTCGCGAGTGCTGGTGGTGCGCCCGCGGAATGCGCAGGAAGTGTTGTGGTCGGCCGAGCAGGCACTGTCGTGTGGCACCTGTGCGGCAGTGCTGTTGTGGCCGGCGCGGCTCGACGACCAGTCGAGCCGCCGTCTGCAGCTTGCGGCGGAGAAAGGAGCAAGCTGGGCGGTTGCGTTTCGCCCGTTACAAGCGCGCCGGGAGCCGTCAGCCGCTGCTCTCAGGATCATGCTCGAAGCGGCAGCCCATGGAACGGATTTGTCGATCATAAAGAACCGGGGCGGCCAGCCGGCGGTTCTGAAACGCTTTTTCGAACATACGCCCGGCGCTGACGGGGGCTGAGTTTGCCCCGCACGCGCAAACAGCCTGCGAGGACGTGGGAGGCCGCAGCGACGCCGGAGGCCGCCGGCCCGGTCATTGTGACGCGTGCACCCAATGCGTCGCAGTATTCGTTGCCGCTCGAGGCGGTGCCTCCCGATGTGCCATCCCGGCACGCACACGCGCAGGCTGCCGATCGTTTGTGGTTCTGCATTTATTTGCCGAATCTGCCGCTCGAGGCCATGCCGATGCCGGCCGGGAATCCCGACGGTGCACGCGTATTGTGTGAGGACCGGCAAGGTATGCAGCGTGTTCTGTTGCCGGACGGCCAGGCCCGCGCGGCCGGCATCATGCCGGGGCAGTCGGCGAGCGCAGCGCTTGCGCTGCTGGCCGATGCGGTGCTGATAGAGCGCAGCGTGGAATGCGAGCGACAAACGCTCGAAAATCTTGCGGCCTGGCTCGAGGGTTTCTCGTCGTGTGTCTCCATTGCCGGCCCGAACGTACTCGTACTGGAGATTGCGGGCAGTCTGCGCCTGTTCGGCGGCCTGCGCGCTTTGCGGCGGCAAATTGCGGCGGATCTCGAAGCAAAAGGATTTGACGCCAACCTGGCGATTGCGCCAACGCCGCTGGCAGCCACCTGGATTGCGCGTTTTGGCCGGCGTGCCTGTATTCGCGAGACAACCAACCTGATACCCGTGTTGCGCCGCCTGCCGCTTCGCTGTCTGGATTGGCCTGCCAATCTTTGCGCGACCCTCAAAGGGATGGGCATGGAGACCGTCGGTGACTGTTTTCGATTACCGCGCGAAGGGTTTGTCCGGCGCTTCGGCAGTCGTCTGCTCACGGAACTCGATCAGGCGGCCGGTCACGTGCCGGATCCGCGCACGTCCTGGCGTGCGCCGGAGCAGTTTTCTGCGCGCCACGAGATGACCGCCGAACAGAGCGATCGCAATTTGCTGCTCAATATCTGCGAATCCCTGCTCGAGGATCACGAGCATTTTTTGCTGCTACGTCAGCAGGGGACTCAGCAGATTCGATTTGCGTTTTTTCATTTGCGCGCGCCGGCCACCGTGTTGGGTGTCGGCTGCGCGGATGTAGAGCGGTCGGCGCGCCATTGGCTCGAGCTGTTGACGATACGGTTCGAGCGTTTCAGCCTGCCGGAACCGGTCATTGCCGTCAGCCTCGAGGGTGGACTGCCGCGGCCGCTGCATCGGCACAGCGCGGCTTTCAGTTTCGAGCGGCGGGTGGTGAAAGGGACAAGCTACTCGATGCATCAACTGGCGGAGCGGCTTGCGGCGCGCATGGGCGATACGGCTGTGTGCAGGCTTGGAACACGGGAGGATCATCGCCCGGAGCGTGCCGGACAGCTGCGGGCGGCATCGTCTGTCCGGCCGGCAGCCAAAAGTGGCGCGTCACCGGTGTGCCCGGCTGCACGACCGGGCGCACTGCCTCCGCCACGGCGTCCACTATGGATGTTGCCCGAGCCTGAGCGTCTGGGCGTGCGCGAAGGGCAACCCTGGCACAAAGGGCGGCTGCACCTGTTGTCGGGCCCTGAGCGGCTGGAGACGGGCTGGTGGGACAGCCACGGTATCTGCCGGGATTATTACCGGGCACGCGGCCCGCGCGGGCACATGCTATGGGTTTTCCGTATGCGTGAGCGTCAGCAGGCGGGCGACTGGTACCTGCAAGGCTATTTCGGTTGAGCATGAGCCGGGTTTTGCCTGCCTATGCCGAACTCCATGCGCTGAGCAATTTTACGTTTCTGCGCGGTGCCTCACACCCGGAGGAACTCGTCTCGATGGCCGCCGCGCTGGGCTACCGCGCTATTGCCATTACGGACGAGTGTTCCGTATCCGGCATCGTGCGTGCGCACGTGGCCGCTAAAGAGCATGCCATCCAGTTAATCGTCGGTGCGGAGTTCGCAACGACGTGCGGGCTCAGGTTTGTCGTGCTTGCGCAGAACCGGCGTGGTTATGCCGCACTTTGCCGCACGATAACGGCTGCGCGGCGCAGTGCCGAAAAGGGGCAGTACCGGCTCGAGCAAAAGATGCTCGACGATGGCTTACCGGACTGCCTGCTGATCTGGCTACCCGGCGACCGCCTGCAGTTCAGTGACGAGGACCAGTGGATTTGCGAGCACTTTCGCGGACGTCTCTGGATTGCCGTGGAGCTTCTGGCCGATGGCCGCCAGCAGCAGCGCCTGGACGGTTTACGCAAACTCGGCCGGCAGCTCGGGTTGCCGCTCGTCGCGGCAGGCGACGTGCACATGCACCGGCGCAGCCGGCGTATCCTGCAGGACACGCTTACGGTTATCCGGGAGCGCACGACGCTCGAGCGGGCCGGCCATCTTTTGTATCCGAACGGCGAGCGATACCTGCGCAGCCGGGAAACGTTGGCGGAAATATACCCTCAAGATTTGCTGAGCGAGAGTGTGCGCATTGCGGGGCTGGTCGATTTTTCGCTGGACGAATTGCGTTACGAATATCCGGACGAAATTGTACCGGCCGGAGAAACCCCGCAGACCTACCTGCGCCGGCTGGCTCAGGACGGCCTAAAGAGACGCTGGCCCGATGGTGCTCCCGAACGTGTCGTCAAACTGGTCGAACACGAACTCGAACTGATTGCCGAACTCGAGTACGAGCCGTATTTCCTGACCGTGTACGACGTTGTGCGGTATGCGCGCTCGCAGAACATCCTGTGCCAGGGACGCGGGTCTGCGGCCAATTCCGCAGTGTGTTATTGCCTCGGCATTACCGAAGTCGACCCGGGCCGTATAGCAATGCTCGTCGAGCGCTTCATTTCGAAAGAGCGCAACGAACCGCCGGACATCGACGTCGATTTCGAGCACGAGCGGCGCGAAGAGGTCATTCAGTACATCTATACCAAGTACGGCCGGCAGCGCGCCGCGCTGGCCGCAACGGTAATCACTTATCGGCCGCGCAGCGCATTGCGTGACGTCGGCAAGGCGCTGGGTTTGAGCGATTTGCAGCTCAGTCGGCTGTCCCGCTCGATACAGTGGTGGGACGGCAATTGCGTGGAAGAGGACAGGATTCGCGAGGCCGGTCTGGATCCCGGCAGTCCGGTGATCAAACGCCTGTTGTACCTGGTCGGCGAACTGGTTGGCTTTCCCCGACATCTCTCCCAGCATGTGGGCGGTTTTGTGATTTCGAACGGCCCTATGTCGGAGCTGGTGCCGATCGAGAATGCCTCGATGCCGGAACGCACGGTCATTCAATGGGAAAAAAACGATCTCGAAGACCTGGGTCTGCTCAAGGTCGACGTGCTGGGTCTCGGCATGCTGACGGCGATTCGCCGCAGCTTTGATCTGATCCAGGCGTTCGACGGCCGCGAATACACGCTGGCGAATATTCCGGCGGAGGATCCCAGGGTTTACGACATGATCTGTGCGGCGGATACCGTTGGCGTGTTTCAGATCGAATCCCGCGCGCAAATGTCGATGCTGCCGCGACTCAAGCCGCGAAATTACTACGACCTCGTCATAGAGGTTGCGATCGTTCGTCCGGGCCCGATCCAGGGCGACATGGTTCACCCGTATCTTCGTCGTCGCGACAAGTTGGAAGAGGTCACTTATCCGAGCGAAGAGGTGAGGGGGGTACTCAAGCGAACCCTGGGTGTACCCATTTTTCAAGAGCAGGCGATGGCCCTGGCAATCGTTGCCGCCGGGTTTACGCCCGGCGAAGCGGACCAGCTGCGCCGCGCGATGGCGGCCTGGAAACGCCGCGGCGGTCTGGGGCCTTTCGAGGAAAAGCTCATTACCGGGATGCGCGAACGCGGCTACAGCGAGGAATTTGCGCAACAGATTTTTCGTCAGATCGAGGGCTTTGGCGACTACGGTTTTCCCGAATCACACTCGGCCAGTTTTGCGCTGCTCGTGTACGTCTCCTGTTGGCTCAAGTATCACACGCCGGCGGCATTCACCTGTGCGTTGCTCAACAGCCAGCCGATGGGTTTTTATTCGCCGTCGCAGCTGATACAGGATCTTCGTCGTCATGGCGTCGAGGTGCGTCCGGTCGACGTCAACAGGAGCGACTGGGACTGCAGCCTCGAGAGGACGGACGACGGCACAGCCGGCTTGCGGCTCGGTTTGCGCATGGTGAAGGGGCTAAAAGAGGAGACCGCCCGTGGCATCGTCGAGGCGCGCGCCTCGGGAGCGTATCTGAGTTCCCAGGCGCTGCTGGAGCGGGCAAAGCTCAAGCGCCGTGATCTCGACGTGCTGGCATCGGCCGGTGCGCTCAAACACATTGCCGGCCACCGGCATGCAGCGCGCTGGCAGGTAACGGGCGTCGAGCAGCCTTCACCGTTGTTCGGGTCGATGCAGCGCTACGAACCGGCCGCGATGCTGTCGAAGCCGACCGAAGGTCAGGACATCGTGGCGGACTACCGTGCGACGGGACTGTCGCTGGGGCGGCACCCGCTGGCTTTGCTGCGGCACCGCCTGGAGCGTAACGGCTACCGGCTGGCGTCAGAGCTGCCTGAGCTCGTCAACGGACAAAGAGTGCGTGTGGCCGGGCTGGTCGTCACCAAACAGCGGCCGGGTACGGCGAGCGGAGTGACGTTTGTGACGATAGAAGACGAAACGGGGCACGTGAACCTGGTGGTCTGGAAGGCGCTTGCCCAACGGTTTCGAGCGGCGCTGCTGAACGCGAGCCTGTTGGGCATTCGTGGTGAACTGCAGATCGAGGGGAAGGTGATCCACGTCGTTGCGCGTGAGCTTATCGATCACTCCGAGTTACTGGGTGAACTCAGAGTTCGATCACGTGACTTTCGCTAACGACCGTCCGTGGCCATTACCGACGCGCGTTCACTACAGGTCGTCGTCCAGGTTGAAGTTGTAGGTGCTGTCGATGTCTTTCATGGCTTCGCGTTCGTCGCGAAGTTCATCGAGACGTTTACGGATCTTCTTCTGCCGCTCGACATCGTCCTTCGGTGTGGCATCCAGCTTTGCAACGAGTTCTTCCACGTTGACTTCCGCCGTCATTTCCGCTGAGCCGTCATCCTCGTCGACGTCAGCCACGGCATCCTCGTCTACCTCGGGTTCGTCTACATTGTCTTCGGCGCCATCTCTGGCTCCGAGATCGGTACCCTTTTCACGGTCACCCAGTTCTGAGTTCATTGCAGCATGCTCCAAGCAATAAAAACGTTCACAGGGACCGGCCGCACAGGCCGGACAGACGCCTGTATACCGTGAATGCCGCGGCCTCGCAAGACACTGTTATCAAAAAGGCGAAGCACCGCCGGTATATCTATTTTGGCGCGCTACACAACCACAGGAATTGCGTTTTGCGGTGTTCAGGCGATGAGATTGTTGAGGGCAAAAATCGGCAGCAGGATGGCGAAGACGATCATCAGAACAACCAGGCCCATGACGACGACGAGCAGCGGCTGCAGAATGCCGAGGAGCGTTGCGATGAGCCCGTCGACTTCGCGCTCCATGCCGGCCGCGGATCGCGCCAGCATTTCTTCGAGCCGGCCGCCTGCCTCACCGCTCGCAATCATGTGAATGACCATTGGGGGGAACAGTTTGCTGGCCGCCAGCGATTTGGCGATTGACGCGCCTTCCCGAACGCGCAGTGACGCCTCCAGAACCGCTTCCCGCATGGGCAGGTTTTCGATGACCTCGGCCGAGATTTTCATACCTTCGAGCACCGGCACGCCGCTGCCCGACAGGATGCTGAATGTCCGCGTGAAGCGAGCCGTGTTGATGCCCCGGGTAAGCTTTGCCGTCAGCGGCAGGCGCAGCAGCGTGCGGTGATACTGGCGCTTGGGGCCTTCGCGGCGGAACAGCCGGTTGATGCCGAACGTGACGACGACCACACCGACGAGCAGCGCAATCCAGTGATCGCGCAGGAAGTCGCTTGCGGCAATCATGGCGCGAGTCAATATCGGCAGCTCGGCGGACATGCTCTCGAATACGCCGACAATTTTTGGTACGACGCTCGCGAGCATGAAGGCGACGATCGCCACGGAGAACACCACGAGCGAAATGGGGTAGATCATGGCGTTCGACAGTCGCTGGCGCAGCTCCTGACGGGCTTCCGTGTAGTCTGCGAGCCGTTCGAGTACGACGTCGAGGTGGCCGGATTGTTCACCGGCTGCGACCGTTGCGCGATACAGGTCGGGAAATGCCTGGGGGAACTCTCCGAGCCCGTCGGCCAGCGTATGTCCTTCCATGACCTTGCCGCGGACGCCCAGGAGAATACTTTTGGTGCGTGGTGTGTCGTTTTGCTGCGAGACCGCAAGCAGCGCCTCTTCGAGCGGCAGGCCGGACTGTGAAAGGGACGCGAGCTGCCGTGTGATCAGGGCGAGCTCGCTGGCCTTCATGCCGCGGCGAACGCCGAAGCTTGCCTGCTGGCCGACGGATTTTTCGGCCACTTCGGTGACCGCGACGGGCACGAGGTGGCGCTCGCGCAGCAGCTGCCGGACGTGTTTGGCGGTATCGCCCTCGATCAGCCCCTTGGACTGCTTGCCGGCCCGGTCCAGCGCTTTGTATTCAAACGCGCCCATAACAACTTCCGGGGCCCACTAGTCTTCGCGCGTGACGCGCAGCACTTCTTCGAGCGTCGTGCTGCCTTCCAGTACGCGGCGACGGCCGTCGGCACGGATGCTCGGACTGGAGTGACGCGCGTGGCGTTCGAGTGCCTGTTCCGATACGCCGTCGTGGATCATCGTGCGCATGGCATCGTCGACGGCAATCAGCTCATAGATACCGGTGCGGCCGATAAAACCGCCTCCCGGGCCTTCGCCGGGGCGGTACAGCGTTGGCGGATTGGCCGGATCGGCACCGAGCACGCTGCACTCGTAGTCGGTGGCCGTGTACGGGACTTTGGTTTCGTCGTCGAGGACTCGTACGAGACGCTGGGCCAGCACACCGATCAGGCTCGATGAGAGCAGGAACGGTTCGACGCCCATATCGCGCAGCCGCGTGACGGCGCCAGCCGCCGTGTTGGTGTGCAGCGTCGACAGCACGAGGTGCCCCGTGAGACTGGCCTGAACCGCAATCTCGGCCGTTTCGAGGTCGCGTATTTCACCCACCATCACGACATCCGGGTCCTGTCTCAGAATCGCGCGCAGGCCGCGCGCAAAGGTCATCTCGACCTTGGTGTTGACCTGAGTCTGGCCGATGCCGTCGATGAAGTACTCGATCGGGTCCTCGACCGTCATGATGTTGCGGCTGTTGTCGTTGATGCGCTCGAGGGAGGCGTACAGCGTCGTGGTTTTTCCCGAGCCGGTTGGCCCCGTGACGAGGATGATGCCGTGCGGTTTATGGATCAGAGTGTCCATCTTCTCCATCGAGCGGGGTTCCATGCCCAGCGACTTGAGATCGAGGCGCCCGGCCTGTTTGTCGAGGAGCCTGAGCACAACGCGTTCGCCGTGACCGGACGGCAGCGTCGATACACGCACGTCCACGGCGCGGCCGGCAATTCTCAGGGAAATCCTGCCGTCCTGCGGGAGTCGTTTCTCGGCAATGTCGAGTTTCGACATGACCTTGATCCTGGACACGACCAGCGGTGCAAGGGCGCGGCGGGTCTTCAGGACTTCGCGCAGCACGCCGTCGACCCGGAAGCGCACGCTGAGGCGGTTTTCGTACGTCTCGATGTGGACGTCGGAGGCGTTCTCCTTGACCGCCTCGGTGAGCACGGCGTTGATGAAGCGAATGATTGGCGCATCGTCGTCGCTTTCGAGCAGGTCCGACGGTTCCTGCAGCTCCTGCGCGACCTGGGTCAGGTCGAGATCGTCGTTGAGACCGTCGACCATTTGCATGGCCTTTTGCGAGCCCTGTTCGTACGACGCCTGCAGCAATGCGTCAAACTGTTCCGTCGACACGCGCACGAGCGACAGCGGCACGCCGGCGAAGCGGCGCACTTCGGCAAGGCTCGCCGGGGTTGCATTGCCGTGGTAGACGGTGTCGGCCTTGCCGTCGACCAGGGCGCGAATCAGGATGCCGTTGCGTTTTGCAAACGCGAACGGCAGGATGCGCGCACTCTCGACGTCGGCTTCGAGGGTTAGCTCGTCGGCCATGTTGCCGCCGAAGTTGTTCTCGTCGAAGTCGGGTTCGAGCGTCAGCCCGCCGTCTGCGATGTTGTCCGGGTCGATAGCCACTAGCGTTCCGGCGTGCCTTCGTCAGAGTTGGACGAGGACTGATCCGGTGTCGGAGTCGGCGATGCCTTTTCCCTGAGTTCCTCGAGCGTCGGGATTCCTGGCCGTTCGGCACCCGGCATGAGCGGGACGCCTGTGCCGCGCTGTCCCTCGATGAGGTCTTCGGCGAACCGGTACTTGCTTTCGGTCTCGATCGCGATGCTCTCGGCGTCACGGAGGATCTTCGTGCGGATGAATACCAGCAGGTTGGTTTTCACAAACTCGGTCCTGCGGGCGCGGAACAGGTTGCCTAGGAGCGGAATGCTGCCCAGCACCGGCACACGCTGCTCACTCTCCCTCAAGTTGTCCTGAATCAGGCCACCGAGCACGAGAACCTGGCCGTCGTCGACAATGACCGTGGTTTCGATTGTGCGCTCGTTCGTAATCAGATCCACGGCACCCTGCGATGACTGCGCAATACCCGAGATTTCCTGCTTGATGTCGAGCAGCAGCGAGTTGCCCTCGTTGATCTGTGGCGTAATGATCAGTTCGAGCCCCACCTGTTCGCGGTTGACGGTCTGAAACGGGTTGACCGTGCCGCCGCCGCCGCCACCGGTGTTGGTGAACGAGCCCGTGACAAACGGTACTTCCTGACCGACGTTGAGCGTGGCTTCCTCGTTGTCGGTCGTCACGACCGACGGCGTGGAGAGTATGTTCGTGTCCGCGTCGCCCTGCAGTGCCCGCAGCACGGCGGCAAAACTCACGCCGGAGTCGCTTATCCGGCCAACGCCCAGCGATACGCCTTCCCCGATCAGGCTCGTGGGGTTGGTTGTGCCGTCACCCTCGAGCGCGCCCGCAAGCTGCACGACACCCGAACCGAAGGTCGGGAAGTTGGTCGTTGCGATCGGGGCGTCCGTGCCGGAGCCCTCGATGGCCCAGGTCACGCCCAGTTCGGCGGTTTTGTCGAGCGTCACTTCGACGACAATGGCTTCGACGAGCACCTGCGCGCGGCGGATGTCCAGTTTGTCGACGACGGTCATGAGCGAACGCATGATTTTCGGCGGCGCGTCGACAATCAGCGCATTCGTCTGCGTGTCGGCCCAGACGCTGATCTGTTCGTTCGGGTTGCCGCCAGCTGCACCAGCGGCGCCGGCAGCGCCACCGGCCGCGGTGCCCGCGTATTGCTGCTGCAGTTTGCCCGCCAGTTCTTCCGCGTCGGCGTAGCGCAGGTAGCGCACCTGCGTGTCGCCGCCTTCCTCGAGCGGCGTGTCGAGATGCGCAACCAGGGTCCGCAGTTTCAGTCGGCCGTTCTTGTCGCCGCCGATCAGGACGCTGTTCGTCCTTGCGTCGGCAACCAGGCTCGTCGTGACGGGCGCGCCGTCTGCCCGAGGCGCCTGCACCAGTGCGGTCAGAACGCGAACGACCTCGGCGGCCGAGGCGTGCTGCAGCGGGACCACTTCCACATCGTCGTCGCTCGATTGATCGATGCGGCGGATGATGCTCATCATGCGCGACACGTTGCCCGCGCGATCCGACAGGATCAGGATGTTCGAACCCTGGTGCGCCACGAGGTGTCCCCACTGCGGCACGAGCGGGCGCAATATCGGCACGAGCGCCGTTGCACCCACGTTTTGCAGCTGGATGACCTGGGTCACGATGTCGTCGTAGCCGGCAGCGCCGCGGGCGCCGATGGCACCGCCGTACTGCCGCGCCGCGGCGTTCGGAATGATCTTGATGACGTCGCCGCTGCGCACCGCCGCGAGCTGATGCACCTCGAGGATCGACAGGAACGCCTCGTAGAAGGCCGCGGGGCTCATCGGCGTCGATGACAGCATGGTCACGTTCTGCGCGTTGACGCGCGGGTCGATGATGTAGTTCTCACGCGTGACCTGGCTGACGGCTTCGACGATCTCGCGGATGTCCGCTTCCTTGAAGTTCGGCGTAATGGTCATGTCCTGACCGACGTCCTGCGCGTTCGCGTGTGACGCGAGGAGCAGGGCGCCGAGCAGGCACAAGGCAAACAGTCGCTCTCGGATACGGGCTGTTATCGTCATTATTCTCTGTCTGGTTCGCTTAAACGTGTGTGCTTAGTTGGTGTCTTCGTCGCTCAGATCGAGCTGGCTGGTCTTCAGTACCAGGGACTGCGGCTGGCCGTCACGCTCGACAGTGACCGATACCTGCTCGGCACTGCCCAGTGACTGAAAAATCCGCATGGCCTGCGTGGGGTCGTTCAGGGCCTGGCCGTCGATATCCTTGATCAGGTCCCCCGGACGCAGGCCTAGTGCCGCAAAGTGCTGGCGATTGCGCCCGGGATAGACGCGGTAACCCTGCTGCTGGCCGTTGACGAAATACGGTGTCGGGCGTATGACGTCGGCGAGCCGGGATACGTTCTGCGCGACGACCGACTGAATGCTCTGGTTGTTGGCCGGCGCGCGCTGCGCCACCCGTGTCGTGCGCCGCACCGGCGAAGGACGGTCGGCAAACTCCTGGGGCAGGGTCAGGTTCTTGAGAATGCCGTTCTCGTTGAGCACCACGCGATCCGGCCTGACGGCGTGCAGCGTGGCGCCCGCCACGACCGTGTCGCCAATCTGGTAGGCCTTTTCGTCCCTGCTGGCATCTTCGATGATGGCGGCGGAGAGCTCCGGGACTGTGGCCGCGACGATGCCGGTCAAGGTCAGGTTCTGGGTGGTTTCGGGCAGGTCATCCAGGTTTTCGTCATCACCGAATACCGGCTCTTCTTCCACAGGCTCCTCGCTGGCCTCGCCGAACAGGTGGACCGCAGCGATGGCCTCGGCGTCGAAGCCGCTGCCCGGCTCGCCGCGCTGCAGGGCGGCGCCGGCCGGAATGGATACGGCGTCACCGGCCGCGGCGCCCGGTGCCAGTGCCCAGCCTATGCGAGCGAGCTGCCAGCCCACCACGATCACGAGCACGAGGCTGACCCAGAACGGCAGGAGCTGATTGGCCGCGGCGACGGTGCGTGGACCGTCGAGGCTCAGGAAATCAGACCATTTTGCGTTGTTTGACATGTGCTTAAGGGCGCCATAGCTCGGATTTTTGCCGCGATTATTGCGGGGCAATTACCGCTTTAAACGCGGCCGGTGGATGATACGGGTTTCCGGAATTCGGTCACAAGCGCGAAACGGTCACAGGATTTGCCATTCTACCCCGCCAAAACACCCCGGAGAGCCCTAAATCGCTGGAATCGTGGGGGAATATTCTTTTTTGTGAGACAGGCTGAAATTGCGCCGGGGAGCCCCTATATAATGATCTCAGCGCTCTGGGCGCCAGTACAGGGGCGGCAATACCGCCGCCGGTAAGATGTTGGAAAAACCAAGCATTCATGCAATGAGCGAGCAGGACGACAACCCGCAGCATCAAGGCAGCTACGACCTTGCGGTCGAAGAGGCAAAGCCGAAACTCAAGGAACCTCCGCTGTATCGCGTGGTTCTTATTAACGACGACTACACGCCGATGGAGTTCGTCGTCGAGATTCTGCAGTCGATCTTCAGCATGGAGCGCACCCGGGCGACCCAGGTCATGCTGGAGGTGCACACGAAAGGCAAGGGCGTGTGCGGCGTATACAACTTCGACATTGCCGAAACCAAAGTGGCTCAAGTCATGGGGATCGCAAAACAGCATCAGCATCCGCTGCTTTGCACCATGGAAGAGTCCTGACGGAGAACGGAGACTCAATGTTATCGAGCGAACTCGAATTTTGTCTTAACGAAGCGTTTCAGCGGGCTCGTGACCAGCGTCACGAGTTCATGACCGTGGAGCACCTTCTGCTCGCGCTGCTCGACATTCCGCGCGTGCACGAGATACTCAAAGCCTGCAACGGCAACGTGGCGGAACTGCGCCGCCAGCTCAGCGATTTCATCGACGAGCAGACGCCGCTTCTGGCCGAGGACGACGAAAACGACGTGCAGCCTACGCTGGGATTTCAGCGTGTGCTGCAGCGTGCCGTTTTCCACGTGCAGTCCAGCGGTAAACAGGAAGTCTCGGGCAGCAACGTGCTGGTCGCGATCTTCAGCGAAAAGCAGTCGCAGGCTGTGTATTTCCTGAACCTGCAGGACATTACCCGTCTCGACGTCGTGAACTATATTTCCCACGGCATGCCGCAGGTGCAGGGCGAGTCCAGCGACGAGGAGACCGCGGAGCCGGAAGAGCACGAGTCCGAGACGGAAGCAACACCGCTCGAGCGTTTCGCGACGAACCTCAACGCCGAGGCGGAAGCCGGCAAGATCGATCCGCTGATCGGCCGTGAGCTGGAAATCGAACGGACCGTGCAGATCCTGTGCCGGCGCCGCAAGAACAACCCGCTGTACGTGGGTGACGCCGGCGTCGGCAAGACGGCGCTCGCGGAGGGACTTGCGCGGATGATCGTCGAAGAGCGGGTGCCCGAGGTCCTGCACGACAGCACCATCTATGCGCTGGACATGGGCTCGCTGATTGCCGGGACCAAGTACCGTGGCGACTTCGAGAAGCGGCTCAAGGGTGTCATCAACGAGGTGAAGGAAGATCCCGGGGCAATTCTGTTCATCGACGAAATCCATACGGTCATTGGCGCCGGCGCGGCATCGGGCGGCGTCATGGACGCGAGCAACCTGATCAAGCCGGTGCTGTCGAGTGGCGAGATTCGCTGCATCGGCTCGACGACCTACGAGGAATACCGCGGTATCTTCGAAAAGGACCACGCGCTTGCGCGGCGCTTCCAGAAGATCGACGTGCCGGAGCCCAGCGTGCCCGAGACGATCGAGATTCTGCGAGGGCTCAAGAGCCGCTTCGAGGAGCACCACGGCGTGAGCTACGACAACGACGCCGTGATTGCGGCCGCCGAGCTGGCCGCCAAGCATCTGAACGACCGCCGGCTGCCCGACAAGGCGATCGACGTGATCGACGAAGCCGGCGCCAACCTCAGGCTGCGTTCCGGCGAGTCGGAAGAGCAGCGCGTGACCACCACGCAGGTCGAAATGATCGTTGCGAAAATGGCGCGGATTCCGCAGAAGAGCGTCTCGGCGTCGGACAGGGACTCGCTCAGGACGCTGGAGCGCGATCTCAAGCTGGTCATCTTCGGTCAGGACGCGGCCATTTCGGCGTTGTCGTCATCGATCAAGATGTCGCGCTCGGGTCTTCGCGAGGAAGACAAGCCCATCGGCAGTTTTCTGTTCGCGGGCCCCACGGGTGTCGGCAAGACCGAGGTTACCCGACAGCTTGCGATGCAAATGGGTGTCGAGCTGATCCGCTTCGACATGTCGGAGTACATGGAGCGGCACACCGTGTCGCGGCTGATCGGCGCGCCGCCGGGTTACGTCGGTTTCGATCAGGGCGGACTTCTGACCGAGGCCGTCACGAAGAACCCGCATGCCGTCGTATTGCTCGACGAGATCGAAAAGGCGCATCCCGAGGTCTTCAACCTGCTGCTGCAGGTGATGGACCACGGCACCCTGACGGACAACAACGGTCGCAAGGCCGATTTCCGCAACGTGATCCTCGTCATGACGACGAATGCCGGCGCTCAGGAGATGAGCCGGGCCTCGATCGGTTTCACGCAGCAGGATCACAGTTCCGACGGCATGGAGATCCTCAAGAAGTCCTTCTCGCCGGAGTTTCGCAACCGGCTGGATGCGATCATTCAGTTTGCGCCGCTCGACATCAATTCGGTCAAGCGCGTCGTCGACAAGCTGATAGTCGAACTCGAGAGCAAGCTCGGAAACAACAACGTCACGATCGAGCTGGACGATGCCGCGCGCGCCTGGCTGGCCGAACGCGGCTACGATCCCAAGATGGGCGCGCGTCCGATGGCAAGACTGATCTCCGAGCACATCAAGCGTCCGCTGGCCGAGGAACTCCTGTTCGGAGCGCTCGCAGAAGGCGGGCACGTGCAGGTCACTGTCGATGCCAGCGACGAGATTGCGCTGCGGGCGGAACCGGCCATCAAGGAACTCGAGCACCTCCGCACGGGCGACGACGCCGACTGAAGCGGCGCTCACTCGATCAGCTTACTCGATTGCGCGGGTTTTTCGGGCAGCCAGGGTTGGGCACCCTGGCTGGTGCGGCCGGTCAGCGGCCTCGGTAGACGATACGTCCCTTACTGAGGTCGTAAGGTGTCAGCTCGACCGTGACTTTGTCGCCGGTCAGGATACGGATGTAGTTCTTACGCATTTTCCCCGAGATGTGAGCGGTCACGACGTGGCCGTTCTCGAGTTCCACTCGAAACGTCGTGTTCGGCAGGGTCTCGACGACCACGCCTTCCATCTGCAGGGCTTCTTCTTTCGCCAAAATGCTGGTACCTGTGCGCTTCAAAGGCTCGCGATTGTGCAGAAAGCCCGGCGGCTTTGCAATGCGCTATTGCCCGGATTTTGTCAGCTGGCGAGCCGGATGGCGGCCGCCGGGCCAGGCATCGAAGCGTTGCCCGTCCGTCACGTGGTTCGCGAGCGCCGCTGAGAATTCCCGCCTGGACAGCAGTCGGGCCCCAAGCGTCATGAGATGCGCCGAGGCGACCTGGCAGTCGATCAGCGGGAAGCCGTGCTCCTCGAGCCGGGCACAAAGCGCGGCAAGCGCGATCTTGGAGCCGCCGGTCTCCCCGCTGAACATGGACTCGGCGAAAAACAGGCGGTCGATTGCGAGCCCGTAAAGACCGCCGACGAGCTGATCGTTGCGCCAGACTTCGATCGAGTGCGCCCAGCCGAGGCGGTGCAGTTCGATATAGGCATTTTGCATCTCGGTCGTGATCCAGGTGCCGGGCTGACCTTTGCGCGGCGCGGCGCAGGCGGCGACCACCGCTTCGAAGGCCTGGTTGTAGCTGACCTCCTGGCGGTCGTTCCTGAGCGTGCGCAGGAAGCGTCGGGACAGATGCACGTCGGTCGGTGCGAGTACGCAGCGCGGGTCGGGTGACCACCAGAGGATAGGCTGCCCGGCATCGAACCAGGGGAAGATGCCCCGGCGGTAGGCCTCGAGCAGCCGCGCGACGGACAGGTCACCACCCGCGGCCAGCAATCCGTCCGGCTCGACCAGCGCGAGTTCGACGGGCGGAAACGCGTCCGGAGGATCCCCGGGGCTGAGCCAGGCGATGCGCGTGTTGCTCATTCGGGCGGCCCGGCGCGGGTGCTTTTGTACGGTGTGTGCCGGTCTACCGCCTCCATGTAGCGTTCGATCTGGCGGCCCTCCTGCTGCAGATAGTCGCCAACGGCGGAAAAGAACTCCGGCTGCTCGAGCCAGTGAGCGGACCATGTGTTTTGCGGCGAGAATCCGCGGCTGATCTTGTGCTCGCCCTGCGTGCCGGGCTCGAAGAGTTCGAGACCCTTCTCGATACAGTAGTCGATGCCCTGGTAGTAGCAGGTTTCGAAGTGCAGGGCGTTGATGTCCTGATCGGCGCCCCAGTAGCGTCCGTACAGAGCCGTCGGGCTCTCGAAGAACACGGCGGCTGCCATCATCCGGTCTTCGCGGTAGCCCGCGATGACGAGCAGGTTGTCGGGCTGTTGCCGGCTGAGCGCGCGAAAGAACTCGAGCGTGAAGTAGGGCAGCGAACCTCGCTGCATGAAGGTAATGCTGATGAGCCGATAGACCTCGTGCAGGAGATCGTCGTCGAGATCGTGGCCGGTCAGGCGCCGGTAGCGGACTCCCGCTTCGGCGACGTGACGACGATCACGCCGCGCGTTCTTGCGCTTCTTGGTGCTGAAGCCCGCGAGGAAATCGTCGAAGCTCGAATAGCCACGGTTCTGCCAGTGGAACTGGCAATCCTTGCGAAGTTTCAGGCCGGCCGCTTCCAGCTGGGGAAGCTCTCGCTCGTCGGGAAACAGAATATGCAGCGACGAGCAGCCGCTCTGCCGCGCCAGTTCGACGGCCCCGGTCAGCAGCGCGCTGCCGGCCTCGGCGTCCTCCTGGTCCGCGAGCAGCAGCCTGCGGCTCGACGCGGGCGTAAACGGGACCGCCGAGACCAGCTTGGGGTAGTAGTTCAGCCCGGCCCGGCGATAGGCATCGGCCCACGCCCAGTCGAAGACGAACTCCCCCCAGGAATGCGGTTTCTCGTACAGCGGCAGAACGCCGCGCAGGGCGCCTTCAGCGGTACTCAGGCTCAGGTGCCGCGGGTGCCAGCCGGTGTCCGCCGTGGCCGACCCGGAGGTCTCGGCGGCGAGCAGGAACTCGTGGCGCAGAAACGGGTGTGCACTGCCGGCGACCCGGTTCCAGTCCCTGGCCGCTATTTCGGCAATCGAGCCGTGGACGCGGACTTCCATCGGCGAAACGGCTCAGGCGGCGTTGGTCCGCGATTCCGCCGTCTCGTCTTCGAGCGCGTCGAGGTACTTCTCGGCATCGAGGGCAGCCATGCAGCCCGCGCCCGCCGAGGTAATCGCCTGCCGGTAGACCTGATCGGCGACGTCGCCAGCGGCGAATACGCCGGCCGTGCTGGTGGCCGTCGCATCCCCGGCGATTCCCGAATTGACGATGATGTAACCGTTCTTCATATCGAGCTGGCCCTCGAACAGCCCGGTATTCGGACTGTGTCCAATGGCAATGAAGACCCCGGCCAGTTCGAGATCCGTGGTCTGCTCCTGGTTCTTGGTGCTCCTGACCCTGAGTCCGGTAACCCCGGAGTCGTCGCCGAGCACTTCGTCCACGACGTGATCCCACATGAGGTCGATCTTGCCTTCGCGGGCTTTCTCGAACAGCCGGTCCTGAAGGATCTTCTCGGCGCGCAATTCGTCGCGGCGGTGTACCAGCGTCACCTTGGACGCAATATTGGCGAGATACAGCGCTTCTTCCACGGCCGTATTGCCGCCGCCGACCACCGCAACGTTCTTGCCGCGATAGAAAAAGCCATCGCACGTGGCGCAGGCGGAGACGCCGCGGCCCTTGAAAGCCTCTTCGGACTCGAGCCCCAGGTACATGGCGGTAGCGCCCGTAGAGATAATCAGGGCGTCGCACGTGTAGCTGCCGTAGTCGCCCGTGAGCAGGAACGGCCGCGTGGACACATCCGCCGTGTGGATATGGTCGTTGACGATCTCGGTATCGTAACGCTCGGCGTGGGCCAGCATGCGCTGCATGAGTTCCGGTCCCTGCAGCCCTTCGACGTCGCCCGGCCAGTTGTCGACGTCGGTGGTGGTCATGAGCTGCCCGCCCTGTTCGACACCCGTAATCATGACGGGCTTGAGGTTGGCCCGGGCGGCATAGACGGCAGCGGAGTAGCCGGCCGGCCCGGATCCCAGGATCAGCACTCGGCAATGTTTCGGGTCACTCATGTATACTTTATTCCTTTGAAGTTTTAAGAGCCGTTCAGCTTTTCGCTGTTAGCCTGTTACCGTATCTCTGGCGGGAGACCAGGCGTATGACGATGCGAACATACATGCGATCAGGCTGGCTGGATTCAAGTCTCGTTTGTCCTTTTCCAAGGCTCAGGCCGGGGATCAAGTGTACAGGCTCCGGTGGGCGGGGGTGTGCGACAATCTGACGGGCGGGAGCTTCCGACAATCGCTTGGCAATCGCAACCGCCAGCCGTACCCGCAGGCTGCTGTTTTGGTCAACAAAAACCCACTTTTATGTATTAGAATCAGGCTATTATCTAGATAATCCTGAAAGTACCTCAAGATGGCTAGAGCTCGCAAAACCGCCGAACCGCCGGCGACGTTATCGGCGCCCGTCAGCCGGGCGCTGCGCGAGGGTGCACTGTACATATTCGGTGCGGTGGCTCTGATCCTGTGGTTCGCGCTGTTTACCTACAGCCCGGACGATCCCGGTTTCTCGCAGGCGACGGCCTCGGGCAACGTGAGCAACGGCGTCGGTCGCGTCGGCGCGCTGACGGCGGATCTCCTGTTCAACCTCTTTGGCCTGCCTGCCTACCTGTTTACGGTCATGGTGTTCTACCTCGGCTGGATGCTTTATCGCGAGCAGAAGACCCGGCAGCCGCTGACCAAAACGGATTTTGCGCTGCGCGGCGCGGGCTTCTTGCTGACCCTGATTACGAGCTGCGCGCTCGCGACGCTGCACTTCTCGCCCGCCGGTTTCAACGAAACGGCCGGCGGGATCGTGGGCCAGCTGGTCGGGCTCGAACTTGCCGAGGTCATGAAGCTGCTCGGCGCGAGCGTGTTGCTGTTTTTTGTCTGGATTGCGGCCATTTCGTTGTTTCTCGGCGTCTCCTGGCTTGCCGTCATGGACGGCATTGGCCGGGCCTGTCTTTCGGGGTTCGAAAGACTTGCGGCCGGCGTCGCCGAATGGCGCGATCGGGCCCGGGATCGCCGTGAACTCAAGCAGCAGCAGGCATTGCGGGCTGCCGACGTTCAGCAGATCGAGAAGAAGCGCAAGGCGGTCAAGTCGAAGCCGCGTATCGAACCCGTCATCCCGATGCTGGAAACGAGCGTCCGCGCCGAAAAGGAACGCCAGGTGCCGCTGTTCGAGCCTGCGGCGGCCGGTGAGCTGCCGCCGCTGTCGCTGCTCGACGATCCACCCACCCAGGTTGCCGGTTATTCGACGGAAACGCTCGAAGCGATGTCGCGCCTCGTCGAGCTCAAGCTGCGCGACTTCGGCATCGAAGTCGAGGTGAAATCGGTGTCGCCGGGGCCCGTGATTACGCGCTTCGAGCTCGATCCGGCGCCGGGGGTCAAAGTCAGCCAGATTGTCAACCTCGCGAAGGACCTCGCACGCTCGCTGTCGGTCGTGAGTGTTCGCGTCGTCGAGGTTATCCCGGGCAAATCGTTTGTCGGACTGGAGATTCCGAACGAGGACCGGCAGCTCGTCACGCTTGGTGAGATTCTCAAGTCGGAAGCTTACGACAAGCTCGGTTCGCCGCTGACCCTGGCGCTCGGCAAGGACATCGGCGGGCATTCCGTCGTAGCGGACCTGGCGCGCATGCCGCACCTTTTGATCGCGGGCACGACGGGTTCGGGTAAGTCCGTCGGTATCAACGCCATGATTCTTTCGATCCTGTACAAGGCCAATGCAGAGCAGGTGCGGCTGATCATGATCGACCCGAAGATGCTGGAACTCAGCGTCTACGAGGGAATACCGCACTTGCTGTGTCCCGTCGTCACGGACATGAAGGAAGCCGCGAACTCGCTGCGCTGGTGCGTGGCCGAGATGGACCGCCGCTATCAGCTCATGGCGGCGCTCGGCGTGCGCAACATCGGCGGCTACAACCGCAAGGTGCGCGAAGCCGAGGAAGCGGGGGAACCGATCAAGGACCCGACCTTTACGCCACCGCCGTTCGAGGATCCGGACAAACCTTTCGAACATCCGACACTTTCGCCTTTGCCGTTTATCGTGGTCGTCATCGACGAGCTGGCCGACATGATGATGATCGTTGGCAAGAAGGTCGAGGAGCTGATTGCGCGCCTGGCACAGAAGGCGCGTGCTTCGGGCATACACATGGTCCTTGCCACCCAGCGTCCGTCGGTCGACGTGATTACGGGACTCATCAAAGCCAATGTGCCGACCCGGATTGCGTTTCAGGTGTCGGCGAAAGTCGATTCGCGAACCATCCTCGATCAGATGGGTGCCGAAAACCTGCTGGGTCACGGCGATATGCTGTATCTGCCGCCCGGCACGTCGTTGCCTGTCCGCGTGCACGGCGCATTCGTGGCGGATCACGAAGTGCACGCCGTGGTCAAAAACCTGAAGAGTGCGGGTGCGCCTGTATACATCGACGAAATTGTCGAGGGCCCTCAGAACCCAACACCGGGTCTGACCGGACTGGATCAGCCGGCCGGCGGTGAGGGAGATGCAGAACAGGATCCGCTATACGATCAGGCGGTGCAGGTTGTCCTGGAGACCCGCAAGGCGTCGATTTCGGGCGTCCAGCGGCGCCTCAAGATCGGCTACAACCGCGCGGCGCGAATGGTCGAGTCGATGGAAGCAGCGGGCCTGGTGGGGCCGTTGCAGCCGAACGGTTCGAGGGAAATCCTGGTGCCGCAGTCGTCGGATCAGGACTGACGAACCACAGCTTGAGGAACCGCAACGTGCGAATCAATCTGTCCTTGCTGCTGCTCGCAATCGCGCTGATCTCCGTGTCGGCGCGCGCGGAGACAGCCGTTGACGGCGAGGCCCTGCTCGAGCGCTTCCTGAGCGAGGTCGAGACCTTCGAGGGGCGTTTCGAACAGTCGGTCGTCGACGCCGACGGCGAAGTGCTCGAGAATTCCAGCGGGTCACTCGCCATTCTGCGCCCCGGCCGGTTCCGCTGGGGTACGGTCGAGCCCTACGAACAACGGTTGATCGCGGACGGGCACAACGTGTGGAGCTACGACGTCGATCTCGCTCAGGTTACGGTCAAGCCGCAGGCGGATGCGCTCAACAGCACGCCGGCGCTGCTGCTGGGCGGCGGCACCGAAGCACTCGAGGAGTTTGTGATCGAGCGCAGCGACCAGGACAGCGCAATTACGTGGGTGGGCCTTACGCCGCGTGATACGAGCAGCGGCTTTCAGCGCGTGGAACTCGGCTTTGCCGAGGGTACGCTGAGTCGCATGGTATTCCTCGACAACCTGGCGCAGCAGACGGTCGTCGTGCTGTCCGACGTGGTCGTCAACGGCACGATCGACAAATCCGATTTCGAATTTGTCGTGCCTGACGATGCCGATCTTGTGGGGACACCCATCGAAGTTATGCCCCGCTAATGCTCGAACTTCACTACGGCCGCGTGTGGCGCGGCATCAGCATTGTGCTCCTGATCATCGTGCTGGCGGCGACGCTCATGCCTGCCATCTGGTTCTGGTCCGATCGCGTGCGCCTGGTGTCCCTGGTCGGCGGCATCGACAAGTGGTCGCACTTCGCGGCGTTTCTCGTGCTGGCGCTGTGGTTTTCCGGGTTGTTCCGCACGCGGAGCTATTGGCGCGTTGCGGTTGGCCTGCTGGCATTCGGTATCCTCATTGAGCTTTGTCAACGTCTCGTCGGCTACCGATCAGCCGAGTGGCTCGACGTGGTGGCCGATGCCCTGGGCATAGCCGTTGGCCTGTTGCTCGGCTGGCTCGGTTTCGGCGGCTGGTGCCGGCGCTTCGAGGCCTGGTGGCTGGGTCGCCGCAGGCCGTCGTCTTGAGCGATCTGTTCGAGCAGGATTCGGCACCCGTGCGGCCGCTGGCCGATCGCGTAAGACCGGCGTCGCTGGAGACGTTCGCGGGGCAGGCGCACCTGCTCGGAGCGGGGCGGCCGTTGCGGTTTGCGCTCGATTCCGGCCAGCTGCACTCGATGATTCTCTGGGGTCCGCCGGGCACCGGCAAGACGACGCTGGCAAGAATGTTTGCGGAACTCGGTGATGCGCACTTCATAGCGCTCTCAGCCGTCATGGCGGGGGTAAAGGACGTTCGCAGCGCCGTCGCGGAGGCGGAGCAGGTGCGCTCGGTCAGCGGTCGCCAGACCGTGTTGTTTCTCGATGAGGTGCACCGCTTCAACAAGTCGCAGCAGGACGCCTTCCTGCCCTTCGTCGAAGACGGCACGCTCGTATTCATCGGCGCGACGACCGAGAACCCGTCCTTCGAGCTGAACAAGGCGCTGTTGTCGCGGGCGCGCGTGTACGTGCTGCGTGCTCTCGAGCCCGAGGCGATCAAACGGATTCTCACGGCGGCGATCGAGTCGCCGGAAGGACTGGCGGGCGGCGTGACGATCGATCCCGAGGCGCTCGAGCGTATCGCCGCCGCTGCTGACGGCGACGCGCGGCGGGCACTGAATCTGCTCGAACTGGCGGCCGATCTTGCGCATTCCGGCCGGATTGACGAGCAGGCCGCAAAAGAGGTGGCGACCGGGACTCTGCGCCGCTTCGACAAATCCGGGGACGTGTTTTACGAACAGATTTCCGCGCTGCACAAATCGGTGCGCGGCTCCGATCCCGACGCGGCGCTGTACTGGCTTGCCCGCATGCTCGACGGCGGCTGCGATCCGCTGTACGTGGCGCGGCGAATGGTGCGGGTTGCGTCCGAGGACATCGGCAACGCCGATCCGCGGGCACTCGGGATTGCGCTCGACGCCTGGCAGGTGCAGGAGCGGCTGGGTTCGCCGGAAGGGGAACTCGCGCTCGCGCAATGCGTCGTGTACCTCGCCGCCGTGCCGAAGAGCAACGCGGTTTATACGGCGTTCAAAGCGGCGCAGGACGACGCCGTGAAGCACGGTTCTCTCGAAGTGCCCATGCACCTGCGCAACGCACCGACTGCGCTGATGCGCGAACTCGGCCACGGCAAGGGCTATCGCTACGCGCACGACGAGGAAGATGCCTACGCCGCCGGAGAAAATTACTTTCCGGATGGCATGCAGCCCACAAGGTATTATCATCCGGTCGCGCGTGGCCTCGAGCAGCGTATTGCCGAGCGGCTTACCGAGCTGCGCCGGAAAGGCGCCGATACCAACACAACGGACAACGAACAGAATGATTGATCCCAAGCTCCTGAGAACCCGAACGGCGGAGGTCAAGGCAAACCTTGCGCGCCGCCAGTTCGAGTTCGACGCTGACGCTTACCTTGCGCTCGAGGAGCAGCGCAAGGCGCTGCAGGTCGAAACCGAGACGCTTCAGGGTGAGCGCAACACGAGCGCGAAGCGCATTGGCCAGGCAAAAGCGAAAGGCGAAGACATAGAGCCGCTGCTGGCGGCCGTGAAGACGCTCGGCGAACGCCTGGAGCAGGCGGAGGAACAGCTCAAGGGCGTGCAGCAGTCGCTGCGCGACATCGAACTCGGCCTGCCGAACCTGCTGGCCGACGACGTGCCCGACGGCAACGACGAGGAAGACAACGTGGAGCTGCGCCGCTGGGGTGAACCTGCCCGGTTCGATTTTGAGGTGAAGGATCACGTTGCGATTGGCGCCGATCTGGGCATGCTGGATTTCGACGCCGCGGCAAAAATATCGGGATCGCGCTTTGCGGTCATGCGTGGCGACCTGGCGCGCCTGCAGCGCGCGCTGATCCAGTTCATGCTCGACGTGCATACGCGTGAGCACGGCTACGAAGAAACATACGTGCCGTATCTCGTACACGATACTGCGCTGCTCGGCACCGGGCAGTTGCCCAAGTTCGAAGCGGATTCGTTCAAGACGGATGCGGAGCCGCCAATGTACCTGATACCGACGGCGGAGGTGCCGCTGACGAACCTGGCGCGCGACACGATATTCGAAGCTTCGGAGCTGCCGCTCCGTCTTACGGCGCATACGCCGTGTTTTCGCTCGGAGGCGGGCTCCTACGGACAGGACACGCGCGGGATGATCCGCCAGCACCAGTTCGAGAAAGTGGAACTCGTGCAGCTCGTCGGCGCGAGCGAATCGGCGGCGGCGCTAGAGGCCCTGACCGGCCATGCCGAAACCGTGCTCCAGCGCCTCGAGCTGCCGTACCGGGTCGTCAGGCTGTGCGCGGGCGATACGGGCTTTGGTGCTGCGTTGACCTACGACCTCGAAGTCTGGCTGCCGGGGCAGGAGCGTTACCGCGAGATATCGAGTTGCAGTAACTTCAGCGATTTCCAGGCGCGGCGCATGCGCGCGCGGGTGCGCAACGCCGACACCGGCAAACCCGAACTCATCCACACGCTGAACGGGTCCGGCGTGGCTGCCGGCCGCGCGCTGGTTGCCATCCTCGAAAACTACCAGCAGGAAGACGGCAGCGTGCGGGTGCCCGACGCGCTCGAGCCGTGGATGGGCGGGGTCAGCCGCATCGGTTGAGGCCGCTGAGCCGGCGTGTTACCAGGGCAGGATATGGCCTTCGGCGTGCCAGAAGCTGCCTGAGTTGTCGAGCGACAGCTCGTCGATGCGCTCGATGAGGCCGCGGGCGGCGTCTTCGGCCGCAATGCCGCGGCCACCGGTCATTCCGGTGGCAACCAGCCCCGGGTGCAGCAGCGCAACGGCAATTCCCTCGGGCAGGAGGTCGTGTTTCAGATTGGTGCCGATCTGGTTGACGGCCGTCTTCGAGGCCCGGTAGCCGTAGTTGTTGCCTGAGCCGTTGTCGGCGATGGATCCGACCCGGCTCGAGACGATGGCGAGTTTGCCGCCCGAGGGAATCAGATCCTTGAGACCCAGCGTCACCCGCAACGGCCCGAGTGTGTTGACGCGGTACTGCTCCAGCATGTCCTCGAAGTCGATCGTATCGAGGGTATCGCTGCTCAGGATACCGGCGTTGTTGATCAGCACGTCGATGGTCGAAGGGTCGGAATCCGCGTGTTCGAGTTGCGTCCGCAGTCTGGCGACGCCCTGTTCCTCGGTCACGTCGATCCCGTCGATGACCCGTACGCCGAGCGCGTCGAGTTCGGCGCTGCTGCGCCGGCAGACGGCCGTCACGAGATCGCCGCGTTCGGCGTACTGGCGAGCCAGCTCGAGGCCAATGCCCCGGTTGCTGCCCGTTATCACAATGTGTCCCATGCCGGCTCCTCAGCTTGCCGCGTTGCGCGGGTTTTCCGTTTGCGATTTTGCCGCAAGCATCTCGCCGTAGTACAGAGGCTGCCACTCGCGTTCGAGGAGCGTGCGGAGGTGCCCGGCGAGTCTGAGTTCGAAATCCCCGGGGTGAATGGAGAAACGCACGGCGCTCTGTCCGGGGAGCAGGTTCACGCCGTTCCACAGCCGGCAGGCGAGCGCCCGGCCTCCTGTATCCGCCTCGAAACCGACCATCGGCAGCCGCTGGAACCGCTGGCTCGATGCATCGTACAGGCCGTAGAGCGTTTCGTAGCAGGCGTAAGGCAGTGCGTCGAGGTCTTCGCGCTTTGCATCACCCATGGCCCACGCGGGCGGCACGTACAACGTGGGAGTCCGCATTCCGCGTGCCGCAAACCAGTCCGCGCAATCCTGCATGAGCGCAACTACGCCCTTGCGGTCGAGAGCAAGATGTTCGGCAACGTTGCGCGAAATGAACGTGCTGTGCAGCCAGTGACGCGCATTGCGAATACGCTGAATCCGGTGTTGCCACCCATGACCGGCCAGGTCCGCGCCGCTCTGCTCGAGTGCCGCCAGCCGTTCGAGACTTCGGTCGTCCCAGCCGGTGTCCGGCACGACCAGCAGAGTCAGCTTGCGGATACCCTGTTCGTGCAGGCATCCGGCGATTTGTTCGACGGCAGCGAGCGTGGACGGCATGACGTCGTGAATCGAAAACAGGGCAGCCCGCACTGTCATCTCACCCCTTAGCCACCGGCTGTTCCGACCGCGCAATGGATGCTCGTGCGGACAACATGTGCACCCAGTGCCGTATGCTGTTCTGGTTGAGCTTGAGGGCGGCCTTGCGGGCGCCTTCTGCCATGCCTGTGCGTGTCGAGCTGTCGAGAGCCGTAATACGCCGCAGTGCGTCCGCAACCGATTCGTCGTCCTCGATCTGGAACAAGGTGTCCACGAGGTCCGGCCAGTCGACGATACCGCATTGCTTCGACACCAGCGCAAGCCGCTGCCTTGCCATGGCTTCGAGTGCCACCGTGCCGAAAGACTCGACGGTCGACGGCAATACCACGAGATCGTGCGCGTCCATTGCGTCGAGCAGTTGCTGGCGGTCTACCCAGCCGAGCATGTTCAGGTTTGGCAGTTCGCTGGCCGTGGCTTCGAGATCACGTTTGAGCGGCCCTTCGCCGGCGATCGTGAACTGGATGTGCGGCAGCTCCCGCGCCGCGTCGACAACCCGCGGGATGCGTTTCTCCGGCGCCAGCCGGCCCGCGAACAACACCCGTTCCACCTGTTCGCGCGGTGGCGAGGCTGGTTCGAGTGCCGAGGGCGGCAGCAGCGTTCCCATGAGTTCCACGTTTTCCGCGCCGAGGGACTGGGCGAGATCGGCCATTTGTTCCGAATTGGCGAGTATCTGATCGCCGTACCGAAACAACAGGTTGTCCGCAATATTGAAATAGAAGCGACTGAAGCCCCGAAGCCAGCGGTTGCTGTACAGGTCGGTAACGCTCGAGAAGTGCGTATGAAAGCCGACGATCAGCCGCGCCTTCAGGCGCCGTGCCCAGAACGCGCCCAGCAGGCCGAAAGGCCCGGGCGTACCGACGACAATGGCCCTGGGTCGAATCCGCTTCATAGCTTTGTGAAAACGGAACAGAGACGGCAGATAAACGGTTTGCGTGGAATCGCCGGGGAGCGGGAATTTGAGCAGCTGCCACTTGTGCGGGTTCGGGCAGAGAAAGGTTGTCTCGAAACCCGCTCCGCGAAGCTGGTCCAGCAGGTCCTTGTAATAGGCGCCAACACCGTTGCGCTCCGGCAGCGCGTCGGAAACGATGATGACGGGACCGAGTTCGCCGTCGGGCATCGTGAGCGACGTTTCCATAAAGTCGCGGGCGGTGAGCATCTTTGCGGAGCTGTCGTTTTTGATCACGCTCTATTCTCTGGCGCCGTTGGCGCGACGTAAGTCATTCCTTTCGGGTCTGGCTCGACGGATCAGCGAACGTATACGCAGTATAGACTGCGGCGAAGCGTGACTGTATGCCGGTTTCGCTGAGCCCGAATTCCTCGAGTGTATAGCCGTGTCTGGATGCCTTGGCGCCGCGGCTGGAGTCCCGGTCGGCCTTGCGGGCTTCGATTCCTTCGAGCAGCTCGGGCGACGGTGACAACCCCAGCTCGGCAAACGCTCGAGTGACGGAGCCGGACAGGTCGTTGCGCAGCAGGGCGTTGTCGATGAACGCAAACTGCCCCGGGAAATTCGAGGCGGCCGTCCTGAGGTTCATGTAGTAGAACGGCAGCAACGCCAGCAGGTCTTCCTTGAGCTTTGGCGGCACGGTGTCGTAACCGCACAGCTCGAGCGCGGGTCTGAGCGAACTGAGTTGAGACGGCACAACGCTCAAGGGATCGCGGACTGTAGCGATGAGCTTTGCGTCCGGGAATTCGCGAAGCAGGGCGCCGACCGATCCTGGAAACGACGCGTTCTTCGACAGGAAACGTTTTTCTTCTCCACCGAACACGTAGAGATGCTTCTGTATCGCTCGCCGGTAGTACTTCATGAGCCGCTGTTGATCGCGGCGGCTGAGTTCGGTATCGCAGCGGGCGATCGACAGCAGCCAGCGCGCGGAAGGCAACGGCACGAGCATGAGGAAACAGGCCATGATCGGCATCAGGGCCAGGAAATCCTCCTCGGGATCGTCGAGCCGTATCGGGTGAATGTCCTCCATCGATGCGAACATCCGTGTCCGCAGCTTCTTGCCGAGCCATTCGAACGGCGATCCCAGTGCCCGATGCAGGCGTCCGCAGCCGAGGATGAGATAGCGGGCGCTCACGGACAGCCCAAAAAGGCATTCCCAGGTGCGGAAACTCGTGTAACGGCTGTCCGCCGAGAGGACGTGATGCAGATGGGTGGTGCCCGTTCTCGGCGGCCCCACAATGAACAGCGGTTCGGTGATCTCGATCCGCCGATAGCCGCGAAACAACAATTCGTCGATGGCGAGCCCGATCCAGTGCAGCAACTGCCAGAGCAGGAAAAGGGGCAGCGCAAGCAGCACCAGGAGGCCGCCTTTGAGCGTGCGGCCGCGTTCGAACGGTGCGCGCAGGGCAAGGCCGAGCAGCACTAGGCTGCGCCATAACGTCAATAAAATCAGGTGCATGCCGCCGGGTTGGCTTTCGATGGAGCGCGAGTATCGCACAGCTTCATGAAGGCAGCCATCGCCGACGGCGCCCCATCGCTTCGTTGGCGGCGGCTGAGGGCTGCCCATGAGGACGTGTCGGTGAACATACCTGGCCCCTGAAACAACGCCGTAACAGTGTCTCGTATATTATCCTCGGCGTCTGCTGCCCTCGCCGGTGGCACCGGTTGCGAAGGGAGCGGGTAATGAGCGAAACCGCCGTAGATTCAGAGCGTGCGGGCGGAGAGTCGTCGGTTGGCTGGCTGACCTGGGTAGCGGTCGCCGGCCTGGTTTACATCCTGCTCGTCGGCGTCGGCATCATTGGCGACGGCTTCAAGCTGGTCTCGGGCGGCTCCGAGGGCGCGGCAAAAATCTTCGCGTTTGCCACCAACCCCATAGTCGGCGTCATTCTCGGCACCCTTGCGACGGCGCTCGTGCAGTCGTCGAGCACGGTCACATCCGTGATCGTCGGCCTCGTGGCCGGCGGTGTCCCCGTCGAAATTGCCGTGCCCATGATCATGGGCGCCAACATGGGTACCACGATTACCAACACGATCGTGAGCCTCGGCAGCCTGACGAACAAAGGTCAGTTCAACAAGGCGTTTCAGGCGGCCACGGTCCACGACTTTTTCAATCTCTACAGCATTGTCGTCTTCCTCCCGATCGAAGTGATCTTCAAGCCGCTGCAGCGTTCGGCCGAAGTCATGTCGCAATGGTTCGCCGGCGGCGGCGACGCGTCGATGAAAGATCTGAATTTCCTGGGCGCCATCACCAAGCCGGTGTCGTCGTGGTTCGTGGACCTCGTAAGCGGACTACCGTCGGCAATCGGCGGCTCCCTGGCGATCGTGCTGGGCATTACTTTTGTCATTCTGTCGGTGTTGTACCTGAGCAAACTGCTGCGTGCGGTCATGGTCGGCAAGGCCCGCAACATCGTGAACAAGGCCATTGGCGGAGGAAGGGTGACCGGCATTGCCTCGGGCACCGTGATTACCGTGCTCGTGCAGTCGTCGTCGACGACGACCAGCCTGATCGTGCCGCTCGCCGGCTCGGGTGTGCTGACGACGCGCCAGGTCTTCCCGTTTACGATGGGTGCGAACATCGGGACCTGCATTACGGCGCTGCTTGCCGCCACCGCAATCAGCGGCGGCTACGAGGTCTTCGCGCTGCAGATAGCGCTCGTACATCTGCTGTACAACGTCGTCGGCGTGCTCGTGTTTTCTCTCGTGCCCTGGGTGCGCGACTGGCCCGTGCATTCGGCGCGCTGGCTCGGCGACATGACGGAGCGCAACCGCGGCTGGGCCTTCGCGTATATCTTCGGAGTTTTCTTTGTGCTGCCGGGCTCGGTGTTCGCGGGCGAAATGGCGTTCTCGGACGCCGAGGACACGCTGGCGCCCGCGCTGGAAGGCGAAGCGGTGCAGGAGGCGGTCGAGGACGAAGAGTTGATCATCGAGTAGCGGCTGATGCTCGGTAGGCGGCGGCGTTGCCCCGCGAGCGAGGATCGGGCTACTGTTGGCGTATTGCCGACCATCACAAGAACAACCCGCCACGAGCATGACTCAGCCTGAAACAGCGTCGACAGCAAACACCGAGGCCGGCGTCGATCGTCCGGTCGACCGCGACAAGCTTCACGAACTCGAACGGCTCCTCAAGAAGGAGAAGCGCGGCAAGACGGTCAAGCTGGTTGCCGACACACCACCCGATGAGCTGATTCGCCTGCTCATCAATTTGCCCTTGCGCCGCGCACGGCGCTTCTTCACCTGGCTGCCCGAGACCCAGGCTGCTGCGGCGCTGGTGTTGCTGAGTCCCGAGCTGCGCGCCGCGCTGGTTCTGGATCTGAGCGTCGAGCGGTTGGCGCGGCTCGCAGGCTTGCTGGAGCAGGACGACGCTGCTGAACTCCTGGGCGACCTCCCCGAAGAACTCGTGGAGCCTATACTGGCGCTCATGGAAAGTGCCGAGGCGCTGCGCGAGCGCCTGGCATTCGCTGAAGACACCGCCGGCGAGATCATGAGCAGCCAGTTCGTCGCGGTGCTGGACGACTGGGACGTGGGCACGGCGACGCGGATGATCCGCCGCAAGGCCGCCGAGATCAGCAAGCTCTATGAAATCTACGTTGTGGACGAGGAGCGGCAGCTCGTCGGATTGCTGAAGCTGCGCGATTTCTTGCTCAACAGCGCCGACACGCCGGTACGGCAGCTCATGCGCGACCTGCCCGCGAGCGTTGGCCCCGAAACGGACCAGGAGGAAGTGCTCGAGCTGGCCATGCGCCTGGACCTGCAGACCGTCCCGGTCGTCGACGAAGACCAGCGCGTGATTGGCCGCATTACGGTCGAGGAGCTGGCCGAGATTGTCCGCGACGAGGCTGAAGAGGACATGATGATCATGAGCGGCGTGGCGCCGGACGCGCTGCCCGACGACTCGGTGCGGCGCATCATCCGGGCGCGGCTGCCCTGGCTGCTCGGGGGGCTGGTGGGTGCTTCGCTCGCGGGTCTGGTCGTCGGGTCGTTCGAGGGACCATTGCGGCAGGCGGCGATTCTTGCGAGTTTCATACCCATCGTCATGGCCATGGCCGGCAACGCCGGTATTCAGGCATCAGCCGTGACCGTGCAGGGGCTCGCCGCGGGCAACGTCTGGCACGGCGACTTCGGCAGTCGTCTCGGCAAGGAGTTCCTCGGTGCGCTGATCAACGGAACCATGGTTGCGGTGGTGCTGACCTTGCTCGTGCTCCTCGTGGCGGAGTTCGTACCGCTCATCGAACCACTCAGGCTGGCGCTAGCTGCCGGTCTTTCGGTCGCGACCGTCACCGTGGTGGCGGCCACCTTCGGTGCCGGAGTGCCGTTGATCCTGGACCGGCTCGGTTTCGACCCGGCCGTCGCCTCGGGCGTGTTCATCATGACCGCCAACGACATTCTCAGCGTACTCGTGTATTTCCTGATCGCGTCGTCGATCTATCTGACGCAGGTTGTGTGAGCATTCGCTTCGACGTATTTGGCAGAGAGCTCCAGGTAGTTCGCGTCGCGGAGCGCTGGCGAGCGTATTATCCGGGCGCGGAGGGCAAGCGGCGTCCGGCCGAAGACATCGTAATACCGGCGGACGTGCCGGAGTCGGCGCTCAGACAATACCTTGCCGATCTTTGCCACGAATGGGCGTCGGCACGGCATCCGGACGTCCGGCTTCTGGGCTGAAGCCCGGGTGCTCTCGATAAAGCGGTTTTCAGACGACGCGCCGCCTGGGCAGGTGACCGGAGCTCGTTCGATCGAGGTAGCCGGCCAGGTGCGCGGCCAGTTCGGCAGCGTCGTCCTCCGCGCCGTGTATGAAGCTCGACTTCCGCCGGCGCATGAACGGCAACCCCATGACGTAGAGGCCGGGTGATGCGGCAACGCCGCCGTCGTGACGAACGAATCCCTTGCGGTCGACAACCGGGACGTGCAGCCACGAGTAGTCGGGGCGGAAGCCCGTCGCCCACAACACGGTGCGAATTTCTCCGCCGCTCAGATCAAGGCCCAGGCACGGCAGGTCGGGCAGGCGCGTCGGCTCGAATCGTTCCGCCGGGCCGAGCGCTTCGCGGGCGGCTGACTCCGCAATCCACGTGTCGATGGTGTCGAGCAGCCGGTTCATCTTGAGGTCCGCCAGCTTGACGACATTTCTCAGCGAGCCGGAGAACTGGGCCTTGCCGTTGCGAACTGCGGCGAGCTTGCCGGTCAGTCGAACGCCTTGCGCGGTCAGCCGGTTCAGGTCCAGCGTGCGGCGGTCATCGGTGCCGACGAGCTGCGGGGACGCGACGTTGCGGACGCGGTTCAGATCGTCGACCTCTTCGTAGCGCTGATCGAGGATGCCGCTGACGTGCATCCAGTACTGGATGTCCTTGCCGCGATACAGGCGCGGCATTCTTACGTGTTCGCCGACAGCGAGCGTGACGGGCCGGCCCGATGCGTGGATTTCCTCCGCCAGCTGCACGCCGCTGGCGGACGCGCCCACGATAAGGACGCCGCCGTCCTCCAGCTGCCCCGGGTAGCGATAGTCTCGTGTGCTGAGCTGAACGATCGACGATGGTATGTCCTGGCTGATCGACGGGATTGCGGGCAGGTTGAACGCACCGCTTGCGATTACGACGGCTCGCGTATTCCACTGGCAGTTGCCGGTGTCGACGCGGTAGCGATTTCCCGCCCGGAGAACGGATGTTACTTCCGTATTCGTGACGACGGGCGCGCGGCAGTGGTTGGCGTACGCCTTGATGAAGCCGACGACGTCCGGCATCGACATGTAGCCGTCCGGGTCCGGACCCGAGTAAGGATAGCCTGGCAGGCGGCTCTGCCAGTTGGGCGTCAGGAGTTTGAGAGAGTTCCAGCGCTCGCGTATCCACGAGTTGGCGACTTCGCCGCGTTCGAGCACGACGTGCTGGATGTTGCGCGCGGACAGGTACTGGCTCACTGCCAGCCCGGAATGGCCGGCCCCGATGGCGACGACGTCAACGGAGCCGGCGCGCAGCTGAACGCCCCCTTGCGTCATCCGCCCTTGTGCACTTCGACGTGAATGTCGGTGGGGTTCGAGAGGACATCGAACGCGGCTGAACGTTTCTGCGATTGCGCAACCAGCGCTTCGATATCTTCCTTCGACGCGTCGGCATCGACGTCGAAGCGGACTTTGATGTTGTCGAAGCCGTTGCGTACGTCGCTATCGATACCCAGGATGCCCTGAATGTTCATACCGGCTTCGAGCGATGCCTTCACCGAGTGCAGCTGGATGCCGCGATGCTGGGCAACGGCGGCTATGCCGGCCATGAGGCAGCCGGACAGGCCGACGAGCAAGAACTCGACCGGCGTCGCACCTTTGTCTTCCGAGGCGAACAGTTCCGGGTGATCCGTGTCGTAGTGAAAAGCGCTGCGGTGCGACTGCTCTTCGCCGAGACCAAAAAAGCTCTCGACGATCGATTCCGTGTGTGTGCCGCTGATCCATTCGCTGCTTGCGCGCCATTTGAACTGCGCAGCGTCAGCGGCGTCTGTCAGCCCCTCGCGGGCATCCAGCAGCGCGTCGACGTTGACGCCGTTGTCTACTACTGCTTCCTGTGTGCTCATTGATTTGTCTCCTGCAATGCCACGTGTGTTTCTGAGCCCGGCGTCGACTGAAGTCGGCATAGGTTGCCGGAAGCGCGGCACTGTAGGTCCGCCGGTCCGTATATCTCAAGCCGCAAACAGGTGACAACAACGACACTAAAAATAGGTAATAAAGTGCGCCGTTTTACTGCTTGTAGCCCGCGCTCAGGTCTGAGCGCCTCCCGGCCCGGGGCGGTAACTACACCGGAGAGGTTCCTATGCCCCGTTACGACAACGTGCTCGATACGATCGGCAGGACGCCGCTGGTTCGCCTGAACAGACTGGCGCCCGCCGGCGTCAACGTCTACGCAAAACTCGAGTCGTTCAATCCCATGGGTTCCGTCAAGGACCGCATGGCGCTGGCTATCATCGAGCGCGCCGAACAGGCCGGAGCGCTCAAACCGGGCCAGACCGTGGTTGAGGCGACGAGTGGCAACACGGGTATTGGCCTTGCAATGGTGTGTGCGCAAAAGGGCTATCCGCTGGTCGTGACGATGGCGGAGAGCTTCAGCGTCGAACGCCGCAAGCTGCTGCGCTTCCTCGGTGCGAAGGTTGTGCTGACGCCCGCGTCGGAAAAGGGCAGCGGTATGCTCGCCAAGGCAGTCGAACTGGCTGAAACGCACGGCTATTTCCTGTGCCGGCAGTTCGAAAACGAGGCCAATGCCGACGTGCACTCACGAACGACCGCCGTCGAGATACTCGAGGACTTCAGGGGCGAGACGCTGGACTGTTTCGTCACGGGCTTCGGCACCGGCGGCACTCTGTTGGGTGTTGCGCGGACCCTCAAGCGAGCGAATCCCGCAATCAGGATTGTTGCGGCGGAGCCCGACAATGCGCAGGTTCTGGGTAGCGGTATCCGGCAGGAGCGTGACGAAAGCGGCCGGCCCGTCGGCAGCCATCCGAACTTCAGGCCGCACCTGATGCAGGGCTGGAGCCCCGACTTTGTTTCCGATCTGACCGAGCAGGCGATCAGCGAGCGACTCATCGACGAAGTGGCGCCCGTTTCCGGCAACGAAGCCATGAAGCTTTGCCGCCTGCTTGCACGGGACGAGGGGATCTTCGTCGGCACGTCGAGCGGGGCCACGCTGGCGGCGGCGCTGGCGGTCGCAAAACGCCTGCCGACGGGCGCGAACATCGTGTGTATGCTGCCGGACACGGGCGAGCGTTATCAGTCCACTCCGCTGTTCGACGGTATCGAGGAGAGCATGAACAGCGAGGAAATGGCGCTGTCGCAGTCAACTCCGAGCTGCCGCTTCGACGTGCAGCAAGCACCGGCGGCGGCAGCCCGCCGGCGAATCGATGCAAGGGATCTGGATGTGACCGCGGCAGAGCTGGTCGGTCGCGTCATCGCCGATTCTCCGGTCGTCATGTTTGCGCTCGAGTGGTGCGAGTTCTGCTGGTCGGTACGCAAGCTGTTCGCACGCCTGGGAATCGGGTACAGGAGTATCGATCTCGATTCCGTGGAGTATCAGCGCGACAACCTCGGCAGCGAAATACGCACGGTGCTAGAACAGCGTACGGGCTCGCCGACGATACCGCAGATCTTCATCGCCGGTCGTCACATGGGCGGCGCTACCGAACTGTTCGATGCCATGCGCAACGGATCGATGCAGCGTCTGCTCGACGAGCACAACATCACCTTTGATGCCGGACAGCGGTTCGACCCGTACGAGCTGCTGCCCAAATGGCTGCAGCCGCGGCAGCGCGCGTAACGACACGGCGCAAACGAATCGCCCAACGCCAACGAGGAAATACCCATGGCATTCATCAGGACCATTCCGGCCGCGGAGGCAAGCGGCGACGTGCAGGCAATGTACGAGCGTCAGGCCGGCTTCTGGGGCTATCTGCCCGATTATGCGAAGGTCTTCTGTCATCGTCCCGAGGTCATGGAGCGCTGGGGCCGGATGCTGGCGGCGATCAAGCGGCCCGTCGATGCGCGGCGGCTGGAACTGGTGACGTTTGTTGCCGCTCACGAACTCAGGCACTCCGGATGTTCGCTGGCGCACGGTCAGAAGCTCGCGGAGCTGATTGGCGAGGACGCCGTGATTGCGCTCGCGAACGGGCAGGACAGCGGTGTGCTGAGCGATGCCGAGAAGGATATCGTCCGTTTCGCTCGCCGGATTGCGCGGGACGCGTCCCGAATCACGTCGGGTGAGGTCGAAGCGCTGCGCGAAAAACACCATTTGTCCGACGCCGAGATATTCGATATTGCGGCAATAGCGGCCAGCCGTTCGTTCTTTACCAAACTGCTCGATGCGCTCGGCTCCGAACCGGACGCTGATTACATGAAACTCGAGGATCGTCTGCGCCGCACGCTGACCGTCGGGCGGCCGATTGCCGCGGCAGCGCCCGAGACGATGGGAGAAGCGGGCGGGCCGGGCTGATTCGTCGGGCCGGGGCGCTGGCGGTGGACAAACGCCCCGTGACGATGACACTCTGATTCTGCGCGCCGGCCGGCGGGTACCGAACCCGCACTCCCGGGAGCCGGCGGCAGGACCGGTGTATTCGTGATCGCTGAGGATATAGAGCACCCTGGGGTGCGCCAGAAATTCCTTTCATATCCTGACGACGTTCGGGAGAGGCTGCTAGGCCTTCGCAAGCTGATTCTCGAGACGGCCGCCGGGATCGACGATGTAGGCTCCCTCGAGGAGACGCTGAAATGGGGCGAGCCGAGTTACGTCTCGCGCATCGGCAGCACCGTCCGTATCGACTGGAAAGAAAAAAGTCCGCAGCAGTATGCAATGTACTTTCACTGCGGAACGAAGCTCGTAGCCACGTTTCGCGAGCTTTATCGCGACGAACTCCGCTTCGAGGGCAATCGCGCAATCGTTTTTGATCTTGAGGCACGGGTTGACGCGGATGCCATTCGGCACTGCATTACGTTGGCTTTGCGTTATCACAAGGTCAAGCACTTGCCTCTGTTGGGGGCGTGACTTCGCGATGAAGACGAAGGCGCAGATTTCCCGCCGCTGGTTCTGGACCCGGTCGAGTTTCTTCGTTTTCGCCCCTCTGTTCATTCTGATGCTGGCTTTCGAGGTACTCGGCGCGCAAGAGGCTTTTCTAGTGATCTTGGTCGTACCGTTTGTCGTATCGCTGGCGGTATTTCTGACAGCGTTTGGTCTGTTTGCCCGTGCGCTCGGCGAGAGCGCGGTCAGCTGGGTGGCGACAATCGTACTGATACCGGTGCTTGGCCTGCTGCTGGCCTATGTGTACCTGGGCCGCAAATATCGTCAGCGAATGGCGTTGCCCACAGGCGAATAGTCAGAACGTCGGGCAGTGCAGCGTTTGTGACGCCCTGCCTTGACCCGTTGAAACCGATGCGATTAGCTGCTCTCTAACCTGTCGGCACGAAAACGTGCGGTTACACGAAGGCGTGAAGCTTGAAAGCAGTCGCGATAAAGCTGTCGGTGGCAATGGCGAGCATGGTGCTGTCGGTGCTCTGCCTGCGGTATACCCATTACGACGTTTTCTTCCTGACGTTTATCGTTGCGTTCCTGTTTTCGATTCTCTACTGGGTCGATTTTGGCAGCACTCTGCGAGACCTTGAAAATCCGAGCATGTGGCAGCGGATGCTCGGATTCGCGTTTGGTGTCCCGCAAGCGCTGCTGGGCCTGACGAGTATCGCGATTGGCCTGGCCATGGTGGTTTGGGTTCCTTACCGCATCTTCGTGGAAGGCGCGTCGGACTACGTCGGCGGTTTCGGCGCGTTGGGCATGGGCCTTGGGCTGATATCTTTCGGCGTTCTCTGGGTAGCGCTTGCGTTCAGGCGATCCTACACACCCGGGGATGATGAGGTCGATCACGGTTGATTCAGTGTGCTTGATGGTGGCCGCCAACCTGCTGCAATACCCGCCAACCGAAACAACTGCCGGCCCATCAATATCGTATCCGGAAAAGAGCGGATACGAACCAACCCTGCTGGCGACTGTCAATACGGGGTTATGGGCATGAAGGTTCTTGATCCTTATCTGCAAATCGGTGTTTGCGCGTTACTTGCTGTAACCAAAGCGCAAGCCGTCGAGGCGCACGCGCCTATCGACGAATTCGAGGAACTTCTCTATTCAGGTCACGAGATCTGGACTGATTCGGAACAGGAATCCCTGCTGTCGGCGGTGGTCGTCCCTTTACCCGATCTGGTGCAGAACCCTCGAATAGCCGGTACCCGGGGGAGAGTCTCGAAGAGCGAGTACGTTGGATACGTTGCGAGCGTATTCCTGGGACCCATATCGCACGATGGAGAAACTGCGGAGTACTGGCGTGTGACAGTCCGCGGTGACCCGGATCGCTGGTGGCGATTCGCTCATGAGGAACGCTTCAGTGTCCTCGAACGACAGGGTTCGCCAAGCTGGATCTGGCTGGAAGAGAATGTGTCGGTTGAGCAGGCAGAGGCCATCCTGCAGCACCTCTGGCAAAGGTTGGGCGAAAGCGAAACAGACAGCCGAGTGAATTCGCTGACAAAAGGAGAGATCCAGAACATACATCGGTTTCGACGCACGTATCACAGTGTGCCGGATGTTTTCTACGAAGGTATGGTGAGGCACTGGTATGAGGGACACCACATCATAGAGGCGTACGCGCATCCCGTGGGCTCGACACTTCACTATCCGGTGGCCAAGGCCCGGTTTGCCGTAGTCGACGACGGGCTCGAGCTCATTAGCCTCCAACGGAACACCGGGACAGAGTGGAAGCAGCTGTGGCAAACCACTTCGCGCGGGGAATCTCGTCGTTTAGCGTTCTGAGCTACACTTCCAGTTATCGGCGGGAAGACGTCATCCGCATTCATTCTGCAAGCGCGTGAGTATGAGCAAGAACAAAACATGGGTGTTCTTTTACGGTCTGTTTATGGACGAAGACCTGCTTGCATCAAAAGGCATTGGCACAGAGGAGCCGACTATTGGCCATGTCGACGGTTACAGCCTACGCATTGGGGAACGTGCAACGCTGATCTCTGAGCCGAACGGCCGGGCGTACGGGGTGGTAATGAAGATCGACCCCGAGGACGCTGCGGTGCTGTACGCCGAGCCGAGCGTCGCTGACTACGTTGCCGAATCGGTCGTCGTGAGTCTGCCCGGGGGTGCTCGGGTCTCGGCCGAATGCTACAACCTCCCGGCCGAGAAGTTGGTCGGGACGAATCCCGAGTACGCGGCCGCGCTGCTGGCGCTGGCGACGAAACTGGGTTTGCCAGACGATTACCTTGGGAAAATCAGGAGCGCCGTCTAGTTCCGGCACCTTCGAGGGTCGGGAACCCGCGGCATTGCTGCCGATCAAAAATACCAGCTGCGCGCGGTCACCCGCGGCAGATGCCTGGAGACGTGCAATGAAGAATCTGTGTTTGTCGTTTACGGCGCTGGCGATGCTAGCAGCTGCTGTAGTCCATGCCGACCCGTTGGGCGAGGAGAGGGACGCGAAGCAGGCTGCACTGGATGCCGCTTGTGAAGAAGCCCGGCAAAAGAAGCTCGTTATCGAGCGCGCGAGGCATGTTGAGGATTGTGTGGAAACCAAAATGCTGGAAGACCGGGAAGCGTGCGAGCGTTTCTATGCGGACTACGGCGAAAGTTCGGCCGGCCGGGCACCGCTGTTTTACGATCTGCCCGAGTGCGAAGAAGCGCACGAATACAGGAACAGTTACCGAAGCGCCGACCGCTGAAGATCCGCTCCGGATACTTGCTGTATTTCAAGACGTGTACATGAGCTCTATGTGCTACCAGATGAGAGGTGCTCGCTCATTTTTCCAGAAAATCCAGCGGTAGGCTTCTCGATGGTCGCCAACTCCGATCTGGAAGTCAGGCTTTGATCCCGCGTCCAATTCGATAAACGAGATGAACCCGGCATACGTCGATACAACCAGAGTCTTGAGGTCCGGCGTAATATCGATACTTCCGATACTCGAGCCGATGAATACCTGCCACCTGAAGTTGCCGTCGAAGTCGAAGGCTCGCACGTAGCCACCGGCGTCTCCGATGATGAACTCGTCGTTTCGAGATACGCCTGCATAGACTCTCGCGTTTTCGTCCAGGATTGGAATCCGCTCGTCTTTCTCCCATCTTTCGGAGGTCAAACCCGGGAGCAATTCGGTTCTGACGCCCAAGGTGATTCCGTTGTAAAAGTGGCACGAGTTTACGGCGAGCATGGACTCGTCGGCGCTGAATATCGCGTAGTGCGGGTACTCGCTCATAGGGCCAACGTCCGCCACAATGTCGAGATTCGCATCGAAAACCAGATGAGTGCTGCTTTGTGAGCCGACCGCGATGAATCGGCCAGTAGGCGAAATCGCCGCATGCTCCATTGACAGATCAAGAATCGGGGAATCGTTCGGGTGTTCTTTTAGCGACCATTCGGCGAACTCCTTGATGTCCGACTCCGTCGGCAGCAGCCGCGCGGCGCGGGTCTCCGACAGTACGAAGATCCCGTCCGAAGACACCAGCAGCGCTTTGAGACCGTCGGGGAACGGAATAACAGCGGTGGGAGTTGGTGCCGTATGAAACGGTTCGGCAGGTATACCCGACGGAATGCCTTCAGTGCCTGTCGGCCACCGACAAGTTGCGGTAGTCGGCCCGTTCCATCCGTCCCTGATATCGATACCTTTGTCGCCGCATACCGCGAAAAACCGGCGATTGGGGCAGCGGCCAAAGAAGCCGATTTCTGGATGGTCCTCGACCTGATTACCGGTCAATCGAACTGTCCGCCCGCCTTCGTAGGGCGCGCCGATTCGGGCCAGGACAGAACCGTCATCGAGGATGCAGACTGTGGGTATCGATTGCCCGTTTTGCTCGAGTAGCGGGATCAGTGGCTGGTGGGTCGGGAACCATTCTTTGCGGAGGTTTTCTACGTTCCCCGACTTGTTCGCCTGTCGCACGGCATCAACCGCAGCATCGACGAGATGTGCTACATCCGGGTGCTTGGGCTCGTTTCCCGCGTTTTCCCAGCCCTGAGTTTGACCGGCGTCCACATAGGCGTTTACGGCTTGCGCGTACGCCGCGATTCGCTCATTCCATACTTTCTGAGCAGACCGCTTCTCCCGCGCCCGAGAAAAGAAATCCAAGATCTTCAAGGGTTTCTCCGATGTGCTAGGCCGACAGGCAAGGCGCTTTTGTAGCGGTTCGTCCAGGTAATCGCAACAACCCGGTGGGTTCTCATCCTCACTCCATCCACCAAAAACAAAGCCCCTGACGGGGCTTGTTTTGGCGGAGAGGGTGGGATGGATTCGAATCGCCTTGGGGCGATTCTCACCGCTTCGCGGCGCCCTTCGGGCGTCGAAAACGCTGTCGCGTTTTTCTCGAACCCGGTGGGTTCTCATCCTCACCCCATCCACCAAAAACAAAGCCCCTGACGGGGCTTGTTTGGCGGAGAGGGTGGGATTCGAACCCACGAAGGGCTACAAACCCTTGCTGGTTTTCAAGACCAGTGCATTCAACCGCTCTGCCACCTCTCCGGTGCGGGTTGTGCGACGCGCATTGTGCTTGTCGCGGGTGGCGGATTCAACTCCGCGGGCGCAGGGCCGGACCGATATCGGATCTGTCCTCTGCCCAGCGCAATTTGTTACTTTAAGTAAATTCCATAAATAATTGTTTTATAACTATTTATAGATGCGAGCTTACGCGCCTGCGACAGTCCTGGCACGGGCGCACTTGAAGCGCCCCCGGGGATGCCCCATTTCCTCTTATCGCCTCGCACACCTGCGGTTGGTTTGTGCCAGGCAGGTTAGAGTCCATGCTGTAGCATACCTACAGTCAATCCTTTCGAGAGACGCATCTGCATGAATCAGCGCTACCAACGAGGTTTTCCCAAGGGTAATCCACTGAGCAACGCGCTGGTCCTCGTGGCGGGCGCGCTGGCTATGGCCGCGTCGCTGGTACTCGGTTTCTTCGTGTTCATGATCCTGGCCGGGGCATTCCTGCTGCTTGCCGTGGTTGTCGGCGTGCGCCTCTGGTGGTTCCGGCGGCAGGTGGCGAAGGCGCAGGGCGCGGCGGGCAAAACCGGCGGGCCGGCGACGGGCAGCATGATCGAGGGCGAGTACCGCGAGGTGGTTCGCGAAGAGCAGCGCGAGAAGCCGCCGGAATCGTAGTCAAGCCCGGAAAAAATCCGTAAAGTCGCGGCTCATGCGCAAAGTGAGCTCAGAAAACGACCAGAAGCGCCGGCGTCGCCGGCGGCGCATACAGGTCATTGTCATCTATACCGCCATCGCTATTGGGCTTGCCTGGTTCTTCGAATCGCAGGCCACCACCACGATGATCTTCATTCGGCATGCCGATACGGCCGCCGTGCCTGCGGGCGACCCGGGCCTGAGCGAGGCGGGGAGGCAGCGGGTTGCAGAGCTGACGCGCCAGCTGGTCGACGCGGACGTTGTCGCCGGCGTCGACGCCATCTACGTCACCCAGTACCGGCGCACGCAGGAGACGGCGCAACCGCTGGCCGACGCGCTCGATTTACCCGTGAACCGCTACGATGCCGCTGATACCGAGGAGATCCTCGAAACGATCCTCAAGCGCCACAAGGGCAAGATTATTCTCGTGGTAGGGCACAGCAACACCGTGCCCGAGCTGATCGCGAACCTGGGCGCGAGCAAGAAAGTGCCGCCGATTGCCGAGGACGAATACGACAATATCTACGTCATTGCGATCCCGTGGTTCGGCAAGACCAAGACGATACGGCTGCGCTACGGCGAGCCCTACCGGCCACCCGCGCTGCTGCCGGCGACGTAATGCGGCAGTTCCGCCACGTCCTCGAAACCCGCGGGCGCGGCAGCTACGAGCTGACGCGAGCCGTGCAGGGTTTTGTCGCTGAGTCGGGTATTCGCTCCGGCTTATGTCACGTCTTCATTCGCCACACGAGCGCGTCGCTGATGCTGACCGAGAATGCCGACCCCGACGTTCGCGCCGACCTCGAGCGCTTCATGGCAGCGCTGGCTCCGGACGGTGACCCGATGTTTGCTCACGACGCCGAAGGGCCTGACGACATGCCCGCGCATGTCCGCAGCGTGCTTACGCAGTCCGATCTGACCATCCCCGTCGCGGACGGGCGCTGCGCGCTCGGTACCTGGCAGGGTATTTACCTCTGGGAGCATCGCCACGCAGCGCACGAGCGCAGCGTGATCGTGACCGTGCAGGGAGAGTGAACGATGGCTAGGCGTTCGCCAGCCGAACTGCCTTGTCGATGAACGCCTTGTGCCGGCCGACGCGCAGGGCGGCCTGTACGGCGTCGGCAATGTTGCCGTCGGGTTCGATCAGGTAGGTCACACGGCGGACGCCAACACCAAAAGGTCCGTCGACATCGTATTGCCGGATGACCTGCTTGTCCGGGTCGCACAGCAGCGTAAACGGCAGCTGATGCCTGTCGCGGAATTTGGCGTGACTCGCCGCATCCTGCGGGCTGACGCCCGCCACTCTGAGGCCCGCCGCCTGGATGTCGTTGTGAATGTCGCGGATGACACAGGCTTCCTTCGTGCAGACCGGTGTGAAGTCGGCCGGGTAGAAGTACAGAATCAGCGAGCCTTCGGCGAGCAGTGACGACAGGCTGACGTCACTGTCGTTTTCGTCCTTGAGGGTGAAGTCCGGTGCCTGTTGGCCGGGTTCGAGCATGGAGGTGTCCTGATCTAGCCGTCGTTTCGCAAGGCTACAGCATCTCTTCCATGACAAGGTATTTGTCGCCGCTCATGCCGAGTGACTCGTAGGTTGCCTGCGCGCGATGGTTGTCCTTTTCGACGTACAGACGTATTCCACAGGCTTCGGGGTCATTCTGCACCTGCTTTCTCACGTGTTCGTAAAGCTGCCGGAACACACCCTGACGCCGGAACTCGGGCGGAATGTAGACGCTCTGGATCCACCAGACGACGCCGTTGCGCCAATCGCTCCATTCGTACGTGATCATGAGCTGGCCGACGATACGGCCGTCGATTTCGGCGACCCAGTAGCAGCCTTTGCCGGGATCCGAGAGCAGGGCGTTGACCCCGCGCGTCGTAACGTTGGGATCGAGGGCTTTGTCTTCGGTCTCGAGCGCCATGGCGACGTTGAATCCGGCAATCGTGTCGGCGTCTTCCGGGCGCGCGGCGCGCAGGGTTGTTGCCATGTCTGTTCGGGCCTTTGCTTCGGTCGCTTGGTTTGGAGTTTCTCTAGTTTACTGCGGGGTGATTGCGGCCGGTAGCGTCTGCACGCGATCAGCAGCCTGGTCCCGTGCGCGGATGCTTTGCTCGAGCGACTGGATTCTCTCCTGTTGTTCCTGCACGACGCGGGTCAGCACCGCAATGACGTCCATGGGGCTCAGGCTCTGACGGTCGGTCGTCGCGACGAGTTCGGGCACGTCTTCGGCAATGAAGCCGAGGTGCTGTTCGCCCACGTCACTTCGATAGTTGAACGACACGGGCTCGAGATCGGCAAGCGCCGCGAGAGCATCCTCGAGAGTCAGTGCTTCGATGTTGTCCTTTCGCGCCCGCGACGAGCTGTTGGTCCATACGCCGCCTGCCGATACGTAGGCACCGCTCCTGAGCTCGATCGGATGTTCGGGACGATGGACGCCAAAGCCGACATGACCATCCTTGTCGATCGTAATTCGGTCGATCGACCCGGCGCCTATGGTCAGTGTGCTCGCCTGGTTGTGCAGGATATAACCCGTTTCGCCGCCAAGCTGCGTGATCATGACGCCGGCGACGGTGGTCGTCTGGTCGTTGATCTGGATGCTGCCGTTCACTTCGAGTTTCTGTTCCGGCTCGGTCGTACCGATACCGACTCGTGTGCCGTCGTCGTAGATCTGGGAGTTGCCGCCGACTGCCGCCTTTTTGAACTTGACGAGGAAGTTCTCAGTGCCTTTTATCGCGCCGTCACCCGCCGGTCCGGCAGGGCCGGCTGGTCCCTGAGGCCCTTGCGGTCCCGGCGGGCCGGGAGGACCCACTGCGGTGACGGCCGTGACGGTTGTATCTACCGGACTTGGAGCGACTTCGTTTTCAACTTCGACGGTAACGGGCGGCTCTGGTGGCTGCGGTTCAACAGGTGCTGCCTCGACTGAACTGGCTGACTCGATGGGTTCAGGTCGCGCCGGTTCCTCAAGGGCTTCGGCCGGCAGCGGCTCAGCGGCGGCTGGCGCTTCGGCAACGGGCTCCTGTTCTTGCGGCTCGGATGTTGGATCGTCTTCAACGGAGGTGGGAGCTTCAACCGGTTCGACGGCTGCGACGGCGCCATCGGCTTCGCCGTCTTCGGCGATGTTTTCCTCCGGCTCATCCGGCGCATTGTCGGTCAGCAGCACGGACCAGTCCGAACTGACGAAGCCCGTCGTCCCGTCGTCGAGTTCGACTTCGTACCACCCTTCGAGCGTGCGTACGTGTGGTCGGGGTTTGCTTTTGTGCAGTCGGCTGATTGCCTCGGCCGACACGTCGGGCGCGCTGCGAATCCGCACGTAGCTATCGACACTGTCGACCGGCACAACACTGTCGGCCGCAGCGGCCGCCGACAGCATCAGGAATACAAGTGTTGTTGTGGCACGCATGATCGTCTCCGAATCCCGCTGACGTCCGTTTTGTTGTGCCACAGCAGTCGGTGCCAAAGGGTGACGCAGTTCCCTTCTCGGAGAAAAACTCTAGTTCTGTCGGTAACTTGCGACAGTCTTCGCCGCCAATCCTGCCTTCGGAGTGCTGGCTAGCATTGCGGGTGGCGGGCTGATTGCCCGTCGGGACGGGCTCCTACAAGGGGCGGTAGGAGCCCGCCCGAGGGCAGGCGCTGCACGTCTGCATGCGATCGTCGGTGCAGCGCCTTCGTACGGCGCTAGTCTTTGGAGCCCAGTACCCGCGTTTCTATTACGGCCTGCAGCATGTCGCCCTGGCGGAAGAGATGTGCGCTCGCGCGCCGCTGTTTGCTCGGCGGGTTGCCGAAAGCGTAAACGGCATCTTTACCCGACTCACCCGGCGCAAAAACCGCAAACTGCACGTCGGCGCAGATGTTGTCCCCGGAGAAGTACAGCAGGTTGGGATCGGAGCAATACGGCTCGAGGAAGTTGGTGATCTGCGTCAGCAGCCCGCCACGTACGCGGCGACCGTGATCGCGGACCACGAGATGGACCTCGGCGTCGACGTTCTCGAACGCCCGGCCGAGACCCAGCGGATCGACGCTGTTCGGGCCGGAGAGATCCAGCCCGCCGCCGGCTTCACTACGGTAGATCGAAGCCGTCAGGCGTACTTTGCCCCAGTAGCTGGTCTTGGCGCCCGTGGCGTAGACCACAGCAACACCGGATTCGTGATTGGGTGCAATCAGCGAAGGGTCCGGCGAGCCGTTGGCGACGGAGTCGAGATAGGGGGCGCCGAATATGTCGACCGCACCGCACTGCTCGGCAGCGCCGGGATTGGCCGTGCAGGCATCGGGATTGTTAAAAATCACCCACCACAGCGTTACGGCGCGAGGTCCGTAGCGATCGCCGTGGTCGTAGCCGCCGGCGTGGGCGTTGCTGCCCAGGACCAAAGTGGCCATAAAGGTGAAAAGAATCAGAGAGAACTTACGCATTTCAAATACCTTGTGAAAATGAGTTGCTTGTCGCATCAGCGGCGACCATGGGGGTTGCAAACCGCTCAGCCTGACGTCCAGTGATTGCGCCAGGACACGTCGAAGCCGCGCGCGGACGCGCCTGACCGCCGCGTGGAACAGTCCACGCGTTGTCGTGTTTCTGTCTTTCTTGTCCCGGTGTCTTGCGTGGCGGAAATGCCGGCGCAGTTTGACGTCAAGTCTGTTGGGTATCTGTCCCGTCTTTGAGGTCTTGCTTTGCTATCGCGGGTGAGTTTTTGCTTGAGCTCGGAGCTTCGTCAAACAACGCAACAAGCTGGGCATGCGGTACAGCACACGATTCGATTTGAGCGGTCGGCGAGGAAGGGTTCGCGGGAGCCGGGGTGTATGGCGCGCCCGAGAGGATTCGAACCTCTGACCCCAAGATTAGGAATCTTGTGCTCTATCCGACTGAGCTACGGGCGCCCCGTGCGCGGATTCTACCGGACTTGCGGCGTGGGCTGCACGCCTGCCGTGGTCAGGTGTCCTTGCCGCGCATGGCCTGGTACGCGGCCAGCGCCCGCTCGCGGCCGGCCTTGTGGTCGACGATCGGGCGCGGGTAGGTCTTGTCGAGTTCAATGTCCGAGGTCTGGAGCGTGAACTCATCCGCCGTCCAGGGTTCGTGAATGAACGGTGTCGGCAGCTCGCGCAGTTCGGGCACCCACTCGCGGACGTAGTCGCCGTCCGGGTCGAACTTCTTGCCCTGGGTGATCGGATTAAAAATCCGGAAGTAGGGGGCTGCGTCGGTGCCGCAGCCCGCCACCCACTGCCAGCTGGCCGAGTTGTTGGCCATGTCGGCGTCGACGAGTGTGTCGAGGAACCAGTCCGCGCCGTGCTGCCAGGGGATCAGCAAATGCTTGACGAGCAGCGAGGCGACAATCATGCGCACGCGGTTGTGCATCCAGCCCGTGTGCCAGAGCTGGCGCATGCCGGCATCGACGATCGGGTAACCCGTCCGCCCTCGCTGCCAGGCCTCGAGCGCCGGCGGGTCCTCACGCCACGGAAAGGCCGCAAATTCCTCACGCAGCGGCTGCTCCGGCAGCGTGGGGTGGTGGAACAGCAGGTAGGCGCTGAAGTCGCGCCAGTGCAGTTGCCGCGTGAACGGCTCGGCGGCTTCCTCGAGCCGATGCTCGCGGGCGTGGCTCATGACGCCGTGCCACACCTGGCGCGGGCTGATTTCCCCAAAGTGCAGGTGCGGCGACAGGCGCGAGGTGGCTTCCTCGGCCGGCAGGTCCCGGCCGTTGCCGTAGCCCGCAATGTTGGCCGCAATTGCCGCCATACGCTGCTCGGCGCCGTTCTCGCCCGGGGTCCAGGTCGATCTCAGCCCGCCCGCCCAGTCGGGCCGGGTCGGCAGCAGGCCCCAGTCCTCGAGCAAGTCGGTGTCCTCCGCGGTACCGACCGTACTTAGCCTGGAAGGCGCAGGTGTCGGCGGCGGTGGCTCGCCGAGCGCGACCGAGGCCTTGTAGTAGGGCGTAAAAACCTTGTAGTTGCCGCCGGTCCGCGTGCTGACTTCCGCCGGGCGCCTGAGCAGCGTGTCCTCGGCGAGATGCAGCACAGTGTCTGCACCGAGCTTCGCGGCGAGTTCACGCTCTTGCCGCGCGGCATCCGGCTCGTAGCGGCGGGTACAGTGGATACTCGCGGCGTTGTGGCGTTCAGCGAGCTCGCTCAGTATGTCGACGGGATTACCCCTTCGGAGCAGCAGTCGTCCGCCTCGTTTGCGAATGCTGGCGGCGAGCGACTCCAGCGAGTAATGCAGCCACCAGCGGCTGGCGCCGCCGAGATCCAGCTCGTCGAGTACGAACAACAGCAGGATTTCGTGGTCCTCGGCGAGGGCGGCGTCGAGCGCGGCGTTGTCGGTGAGGCGCAGATTGCGCCGGAACCAGACGATCGAGACGGTCATAGAAAGGTCGGTGTTTTGTCGAAAGTGCGAGTTTAAACCCTTGAATGTACTAGACCTGTATTCGAATGTAACAAAGGCTTTCAGCGCGTTGGCGCGCCAGATTCACCCCCGTATATTGTTTTCCAAGTTCTGATAGGAGATCTGACATGAGCGGCGTGACAGCCAAGGCTCTCAACTGGACCGAAATGGGGCTGGTGCCCGACACGGTCATCCGCGCGGGCATCCGCCGGCTGCTGGAGCGCAAACGCTCGGAAATCCGGTCCGGTGACGTCGAGCACGCGAGTGCCGTCACCAACGATTTCGTCGAGATGATGAACACGTCGCCCATTGCGCTTGTGCCCGACCAGGCCAACGAGCAGCACTACGAGGTGCCTGCCGCATTTTTTGATGAGGTGCTCGGCAAACACCGCAAATACAGCTGCTGCTACTGGCCGGAAGGCGTGCGCTCCCTGGATGCGGCCGAGGCTGCCGCACTCGAGCTGACGGCCAAGCGCGCCGATATCGAGGACGGCATGGATATCCTCGACCTGGGATGCGGCTGGGGTTCCCTTTCGCTGTGGCTCGCTGAGCGTTTTCCGAACAGCCGGATTACGTCCGTATCCAATTCGAGTTCCCAGCGCGAGCACATCATGCGCCTGGCCGGTGAGCGTGGCCTGAGCAACGTCGAGGCGCACACCTGCGACATGAACGATTTCGAGGCGCCGGGGCATTACGACCGGATCCTGTCGCTCGAGATGTTCGAACACATGCGCAACTACGGTGTGCTGTTCGGCAAGATCAGCCGCTGGCTGAAGCCCGACGGGCGATTTTTCATGCACATCTTTGTGCACCGGACTACACCGTACGAGTTCATCGACCGTCGCGAGAGCGACTGGATGACGCGCTATTTTTTTGCCGGCGGCATCATGCCGAGCGCCGACCTGCCGCTGCGTTTCGCGAACGATCTGGCTATCGAGCGGCGCTGGTTCTGGAACGGTTCGCACTACGCGAAGACCGCCAACGCCTGGCTCACGAATATGGACAGCCGCAAGCCGGCGATCATGCCGATCCTTGAGGAGACCTACGGGGCGGAGGACGCCGACCGCTGGTGGATGCGCTGGCGCATGTTCTTCATGGCTTGCGCCGAGCTGTTCGACTTTGGCAGCGGCGATGAATGGTTCGTCGCGCATTATCGCTTCCGCCGATCAGGAGGATCGGCAGGATCAGGAGACTGACATGGGATTGTTACTGAACTTTGGAATGTTCCAGGCGGGCTGGTTTTCGTCCGTGATCGGCGGCGCGCAGCAGCTGCCGTGGCTGGGACCGCTGGCGATGCTGGTTGTGGTTGCCATACACCTGTATCGCGCCAACGCGCCGCAGCGCGAACTGACGCTGATCGTGATCTGTGGAGTCATCGGCACGTTCTTCGACAGCATTCTCGTGGCCCTGGGCTGGGTGAGCTACCCATCGGGACTCTTCAGCGAGTCCATGGCGCCTTACTGGATCATTACGATGTGGATGCTCTTCGCGACGACGCTCAACGTTTCGCTGCGCTGGCTCAAGGGACGCCCGTTGCTCGCCGTGGCGCTCGGTTTCGTGTCGGGGCCGCTGACGTACTTTGGCGGCCAGAAGCTCGGCGGCATCGTATTCGTCGATCAACAGGCGGCACTGCTGGCGCTGGCGGTTGGCTGGGGCGTCATGATGCCCGCGCTGATGGCCCTGTCCGATCGTTTCGACGGAGTAGGTAGCAAAGCCGAAGTCCGTCGCGACGAAGCGGCAACGGAGGCGGCGTAACATGGACTGGTCCGTATACTTCCTGGCGCTCGGCGTCATTGCGGTCATTGCAGTGCTGGCCTGGGTTGCGAGTGTCTTCCTCAAAGACGTGTCCTTCGTCGACAGCCTCTGGTCGCCGTTCTTCCTCGTCGCCGCCGTGGTGTTTGCATTGTCGCTCGACAACCTCGGCAGCCGCGGGATGCTGGTCCTTGCGCTCGTGGCCATCTGGTCACTGAGGCTTTCGATTTACATTACGGCGCGCAACTGGGGCAAAGGTGAGGACTACCGCTATCAGAAGATCCGCGCGGACAACAATCCCGGGTTCTGGTTCAAAAGCCTGTACATTGTGTTCCTGCTGCAGGGACTTCTGGCATGGATCATTTCGCTGGCGCTGCTGCCCGCGTTAACGGCCGGCGGTCCGCTCGGGATACTCGACTACGCTGCCGTGGCGCTGTGGTTCACGGGTTTCTTCTTCGAGTCGGTCGGAGACTATCAGCTCGCACGATTCAAGGCGGATCCGCAAAACAAAGGCCGGGTAATGGACCAGGGACTGTGGCGCTACACGCGGCATCCCAATTACTTCGGCGACTTCTGCATCTGGTGGTCGTTCTACCTGTTTGCGCTGGCAGCCGGCGGCTGGTGGGCGATCCTGTCGCCGGTGCTGATGTCCCTCCTGCTGCTCAAGGTATCCGGCGTAGCGCTGCTCGAAAAGACGATTGCCGAGCGGCGCCCGAAGTACGCCGACTACGCAGCGCGGACCAACGCGTTTTTCCCCGGGTTGCCGAAGAAACTGCCCGACACCGTAGGAGCTGCATCATGAATCGTTTGAGAAACACCGTTCTTGCCGCAGGGCTTATGGCTTCGTTCCCGCTGGCGCACGCCGTGCCGCAGGACGACGCGAGCTGGCGCTTCGACGTCTATCTGAACGACGACAAGATCGGCGTTCACGAATACCGGCTCGAACGGCGTGACGACGGCCTGCTCGAACTCGAGGCCAATGCGCGGTTCGACGTTCGCTTCCTGTTCATCAATGCGTTCAAGTATCGCCACAACGCGCGAGAGTTATGGCAGGGCGACTGCCTGACGGGTATCGAAGCCAACACGAACTCGAACGGCGCCAAAACGCGTGTCGAGGGCCAGCTGACGGAGCGCGGATTCGAGATTGCCGGTGACGGATCGGAGTCGCTGCTCGACCGCTGCGTCATGACCTTTGCGTACTGGAATCCGGCATTCCTCGAACAGTCCAGACTGCTCAATCCGCAGACGGGTGAATTTGTAGATGTCGAAGTCGAGGCCCTGGGCGAGGACAGCGTCCGCTTCGGCGGCCGCAAAGTGGCCGCGGACAGCTATCGCATCAAGGCCCGCGATGTCGAAGTGACCGTCTGGTATTCGGCTGACGACGAATGGCTGGCGCTCGAGTCGCCGGCTAAAGGCGGCCGTGTGCTGCGCTACGAGCGGCAGTCATGAAGGCTCGTTTGAGAACCGGAATCGTGTTGCTGGCGTTCACGGGGCTGACGGCGTGCGCCGCAAAAGGACCAGAAATGCAAACAGTCGATTACGTGGATCTCGAGCGTTTCATGGGTGACTGGTACGTGATTGCCAACATCCCGACGTTCCTCGAGAAGGGCGCGCACAACGCGGTCGAGACTTACGCACTCAACGATGACGGAACGGTCGCCACGACGTTTACCTACCGCAAAGGGGCTTTTGACGGCAAGCTCAAGCAGTACAACCCGAAAGGGTTCGTGCGAGACGATCCATCCAACGCTCTGTGGGGTATGCGCTTTATCTGGCCGATCAAGGCCGACTACCGGGTTGTCTATCTCGACGACGACTACACGCAGACGATCATTGGACGGCAGAAGCGCGACTTCGTATGGATCATGGCGCGCACGCCCGAGATCTCCGATGACGACTACGCAAAACTGCGCGATTTCGTGGCAGAGCTCGGGTACGACGTGAGCAAGCTCGAGAAAGTGCCTCAGGAATGGTCGGAATAACAAGGCGGGCGAATTGTGAGAATTGCGGTCATCGGTACGGGTATTGCGGGCAACGTCGCCGCGTACAAGCTCAGCGCCGAGCACGATGTTACGGTTTACGAGGCGAACGGCTATCCGGGCGGTCACACCAACACGGTCGACGTTGAGGAGGGCGGTCGCCGCCTGGCAATCGACACCGGCTTTATTGTTTTCAACGACCGCACCTATCCCAATTTCATTGCGCTGCTGGACGAACTGGGCCAGGACGCGCGGAACAGCGAAATGAGCTTCAGCGTGCAGGCGCCGGGGGTTGGCCTGGAGTACTGCGGATCGACCCTGAACGGCCTGTTTGCGGATCGCCGCAAGCTACTGAGTCCTTCGTTTCATCGGATGATCCGGGACATATTGCGCTTCAATCGCACGGCGCTCGATTCGCTCGAGACGGAGGACGGCGACGCAACCATTGGCGCGTACCTCGAGCGCCACGGTTACGGGGTTGCGTTCAGGAACCACTACCTGGTGCCGATGGCGGCGGCCATATGGTCGGCGGAGCCAGTCGCTATCAACGACATGCCGCTTCGGTTCCTCGTACAGTTTTTTCACAACCACGGTTTGCTGCAGCTCAAGGATCGCCCCGTGTGGAAGACGATCTCCGGCGGCTCGCGCGAATACGTGGGCAAGCTCACGGCCCCGTTTGCCGACCGTATTCGCCTCAACACGCCCGTGCGTGGGTTGCGCCGGTTTGCGGATCGCGTCGACGTGTACACGGACGTCTCCGCTCCCGAGAGCTACGACGCTGTGTTCCTCGCGTGCCATTCCGATCAGGCGCTGGTGCTGCTCGAGGACTCGGACGAGCTGGAGCAGACTGTCCTCTCGGCCATCCGTTACCAGGATAACGAGGCGGTACTGCACTGCGACGAGTCGCTGATGCCGTCGCGCCGCCGCGCCTGGGCCTCGTGGAACTACCATGTGCCGGCCAACGCGCGCGAACATGTCGCCGTGACCTACAACATGAACATCCTGCAGGGGCTAAACGCGAAGCGGCAATATCTCGTCACGCTCAATCACGGCGAAGCCATCGACGAGCGGCGCATTCTGCGTCGTGTACAGTACCAGCACCCGGTATTTTCGCTCGAAGCGGTTGCGGCACAGTCGCGGCAGGCAGAGCTCAACGCGGGACGCACGTACTTCTGCGGTGCATACTGGCGACATGGGTTTCACGAAGACGGCGTCGTCAGCGCCCTGAACGCCGTCGCGCATTTCGAGGAGAGGCTGAATCGTGGACAGCTGCATCTACGAAGGGCAAGTTAGGCACACGCGGGTATCGCCCGTCGTACACAAGTTCCGCTACCGGGTATTTATGATGTACCTGGATCTGGACGAGCTGCCGAGCGTGTTCGAGAAGCGCTGGTTCTGGTCGGCAAAGCGCTTTGCGTTGGCGCGCTTTCGTCGCCGCGATCACCTGGGCTCTGTCGACGTGCCGCTCAAGGAGGCCGTGGCTGAACTCGTGGAGCGCGAAACCGGCACGCGGCCCGACGGCCCGATCAGGCTGCTCACGAACCTGAGCTACTTTGGCTACTGCTTCAATCCCGTCAGCTTCTACTATTGCTATTCGGCGGATGGCGGCCGCGTCGAGACGATTGTGGCCGAGGTCAACAACACACCCTGGGGCGAGCAGGATACCTACGTGCTGCCGCGCACGGCGAGCGTCGGCAAAGGGCGCGTGCAGCGGTTCCGCCCCGAGAAAAAGATGCACGTGTCGCCGTTCATGCCCATGGAACTCGATTACGACTGGTGTTTCGGCTCGCCGGGCGACCGCCTGTCGGTCTACATGGCCAACCTGAAGGGCGGCAAGCGCTTCTTCGATGCGGCCATCAACCTGACGCGCACCGAAATCAGCGGCCGTTCGCTTGCACGGGTGCTGACGACATTTCCGCTCATGACGGCAAAAGTCATGGCGGCTATCCATTGGCAGGCATTGAAGTTATGGTTAAAGCGTTGCCCGGTGTATCCGCACCCGGACAAGCGACAGAAGATCGCGGTGACAGGCAGATGAAAGAAGTATCGATCGATTCGGACACGTTCCTCGAATCCTCGCGCAAGCCCGCGGGACTGGACAAACTGGCGCGCAGGGTCATTCGCGCACGCCTGAAGGAAGTGCGCGAAGGGGAAATCATCGTCACGGAAAACGGTGAGACGACTCGCTACGGAAGCGTGACCGACTCGGTCCCGCTGAGCGCACACATTACGATTACCGATCCGCGCTTCTACAGCGAGGTGGCGTTCGGCGGCACGATAGGTTCGGGTGAAGCCTGGATTCATGGCTACTGGACCTGCAACGATCCGACGGCGCTGGTTCGCCTGCTGCTCAGAAACAAGCACGTGCTGCAGAACATGAATTCGGGTGCTGCTCTCCTGACGCGGCCGCTGCAGCGTTTCCTGCACTGGCTGAATCGCAACACGAAGAAAGGCAGCCGGCGCAACATTGCAGCGCACTACGATCTCGGCAACAGCTTCTATTCGCTGTGGCTCGACGAAACGATGATGTACTCGAGCGCCGTGTTCTCACGGCCGGACATGAGCCTCAGGGAGGCATCGGTCGAAAAGCTGGACCTGATCTGCCGCAAGCTCGGCCTCGACAAGGGTGATTCCGTCATCGAAATCGGCACGGGCTGGGGTGGATTTGCGATTCACGCGGCGCGTGAGTACGGCTGCCACGTCACGACGACGACCATTTCGAAGGAGCAGCACGCGTTTGCCCAGGCGGCGATCCGGGAGCAGGGCCTCGAAGACAGGGTGACCTTGCTGCTGAAGGACTACCGGGAACTGGACGGCAGGTACGACAAGCTGGTCTCTATCGAAATGATCGAAGCCGTGGGCCACCGTTTTCACGACACGTTCTTTGCAAAATGTGCCGAGCTGCTGAAGCCTGACGGTCAAATGCTGCTGCAGGCAATCACGATTGCGGATCAGCAGTACGAGCGCTACAAGAAGGGCGTCGATTTTATCAACCGCTATATCTTTCCGGGCGGCTGCCTGACCTCGGTGACGGGCATGACGGACTCTCTGACGCGGGTCACCGATCTGCGTGCGGTACACGTCGAGGATATTGGTCCGCACTACGCCACGACCCTGAAGCACTGGCGGGAGCGTTTCTTTGCGAAGCTCGACGAAGTCCGGGCGCTCGGGTATTCGGAATCGTTTATCCGAATGTGGCAGTATTATCTCTGCTACTGCGAGGGCGGTTTTGCGGAAAGGGCTATCGGCAACGTGCATATGCTGCTGATGCGACCCGACGCCAGGCCACGACTGCCTCATCACTGGAGCTGACCGCAAACTTCGAGGAACGCCATGCGCGGATTCATACTCAGGCTGTTGATCATCATACTCGGCCTGTATCTGGCCTCGCGTTTCCTCTCGGGCGTATCGATCAGCGGGGCCGGCTCGTTTGTCCTGGCGGCGCTCCTTCTGGGACTGGTAAACGCCGTGATCCGGCCGCTGATGTTCCTGCTGACTCTGCCGCTCACGATATTGACCCTTGGGCTCTTCATCTTTGTGCTCAACGGTCTGATGTTTGGCCTCGTGGCTGCGCTGTTGCCGGGGTTTGCGGTAGCCGGTCTCGGCTCGGCCATCCTCGGCGCCATTGTCGTGAGCCTGACCAGCCTGTTTGCCTCCTGGTTCATCGGACCGGACGGGCGCTACGAAATACTGGTTCGCGCCCGCCGGTAGGCTTTACGACCGGACACAATTGGCTCGCCGGCCGCCAGCGTGTATAACGCGCGTTGATAACTGTCTCGATCCGATCAGGTGAATGCGTTGAATTCAGTCAAGTCTTTTGCTGCCACAGTGCTGGCAGCCACGTTGCTGGCGGCTTGTGGCCAGCCGTCCTCGGACAGCGCGGCGACATCCGGCCCTCAGGCCGAGGCCAGCGCATCCCCGGTGGCTCTCGAACTGGCCGGCGGCAATCCCGCGGCTGAAGCTGCCGTCAAGACGATTACCGCCGACTACATGCGCGAGATCATCAAGGAGATTTCGGACGATCGCTACGAGGGCCGGGGGCCGGGTAGCGCCGGCGACAAGATGGCGCGCGACTACATCATCGAGCGGATGAAGGAGGCCGGACTGGAGCCGGGCGCGGCTGGCGGCGCCTGGGAGCAGACGTTCGAGTTGCTCGGGATCACTGCGTCGCAGCCACCGGAGTGGAGTTTTTCCGGACACGGCGAGGAGTTGACCCTCAAGCAGTGGGACGACTTCATAGTTGCCAGCGGTGTGCAGGCCGAGCGTGCTGAATTCAGCGATGCAGAGCTTGTGTTCGTCGGTTACGGCATTCAGGCGCCCGAATACGACTGGGACGATTTCAAAGACGCCGATCTCGAGGGCAAGGTGCTGGTCATGATGAACAACGACCCGGACTGGGATCCGGAGTTGTTCGCCGGCGAGACCCGGCTCTGGTATGGACGCTGGGACTACAAATACCTGTCGGCAGCCCGGCAGGGCGCTGCCGGCGTCATCATCATTCACACCACACCGTCTGCCGGCTATCCGTTCCAGGTCGTGCAGACCTCCTGGACCGGCGAGCAGTTCGAGCTGCCGGCGGTTGATGAACAAGCTACCCAGGTCGAGGGCTGGGTCACCGAGGATGCAGCGCGCCGGCTGATCGGCATGGCCGGGCTCGATCTCGACGAGTTACGCGAAGCCGCCTACAACCGCGACTTCGAACCCGTGCCGCTCGGGATTACGACGAGCCTCGGAATGGACGTGGCGATCCAGCGCACGGAAACCGCCAACGTGCTCGCCCTGATTCCGGGCAGCGACCCGGAACTGAAGGACGAGGTCGTCATCTATACGGCGCATCACGATCATCTGGGCATCGGTACGCCCAACGAAGAAGGCGACAAAATTTACAACGGTGCGCTGGACAACGCGTCCGGTGTTGCCCAGATACTGGCAATGGCACGGGCAATTCGCTCCATGCCCGAGGCGCCGCGCCGATCGGTGCTCGTGGCCATGGTCGGCGCTGAGGAGTCTGGGCTTCTGGGCTCCAAGTTCTACGCCGAGAACCCGACCTTTGCGCCGGGCCGTATTGCGGCCAACCTGAACTACGATGGCGGCAACATCTGGGGGGACACACACGACCTGACGTTTATTGGGCTCGGTAAATCGTCGATCGACGGTATCGTCGAGATGATTGCCGAGGAGCAGGGCCGTGTCGTGAAGCCCGATCAGTACGCCGACAGGGGCTATTATTACCGCTCGGACCAGTTCAGCTTCGCCAAGATCGGCGTGCCCGCCATGTATCTCGATACAGGTACCGAGTTCGTGGATCGACCCGCGGAGTGGGGACGCGAGCAGCTGAATCACTACACCGACGTCCACTATCACCAGCCGTCCGACGAATACAGCGACAGCTGGAACTTCGACGGCATGGTCGCCGATACGGAACTGGGCTTCTGGACCGGACTGGCGATCGCCAACGCTGACGAGATGCCCACATGGACCCCGGGTGACGAATTCGAGGCAGCCCGCCTGGAGGCGCTGTCGGAACTCGAGGAGTAGTGTGCTGACGCCCTGGCCGAGCCACGGCTTTCGCCTTCCCGCGCACCGGATCCGCCGTCACGTGGCGGCGTTGCTGCTGTGTGCGGCGGCGCTGCACGCTTTGCCTGCCGCGGCGTCCAGCGCAAGCCTCGATGGCCTGATGGCCGAGTACTGGGACTACTACCTCGCCGAATACCCGGTCGCGGCGACACGTAACGGCGTCGATCGCTTCAACAATCGTTTTGCGTCCGTGACGCCCGCGGCGGAGACGCGACGGCTGGCGATGGAGCGGCGCTTCCTCGCTCGGCTCGACGACATCGATCGTTCCGCGTTCACCGAAAACGACCGCATCAATGCGCAGCTGTTCGAATGGGTGCTGCGCGATTCCGTTAGCGCGCGTGAGCTCGACCTCGGCCGGATACCGTTCAATACCTTCTCCGGCTTCTTCATGAACGCCATTACGGCGGCAACCGGCGTGCGCATGGAAAGCGTCGGCGATTTCGAGGACTATCTCGAGCGCCTTCAGGACATACCGCGCTACTTCGACGAGAACATTGCCAATCTCGAGTCCGGGTCGCGGGCCGGGTTTGTGCTGCCGCGAGTCGTGATTGACGGCGTCGTGCCCACGCTGCGCGCACAGGTCAAGGAGCGAGCCGAAGACAGCGGTTTCTTCACGCCGTTTGCGGAAGAGCCCGAAGCGTTGTCGCGTTCGGATTACCTTCGCCTTTCGGCTCAGGCAAAAGAGATTATCCGCGAACGGGTTTTTCCCGCGTTTACGCAGCTGGCGGACTTCCTGGAACGCGATTATGACGCATCGGACACGATCGGTGCTTCGTTTCTGCCGCGCGGCGCCGAGTACTACGCGTTCCAGATCCGCCGTTACACGACGCTGACCGATATCGACGCCGACGAGATCCATCGTGCGGGCCTCGACGAGGTTGCGCGCATTCGCGCTGAAATGCTGGCGATCATCGAAGAGGTTGGTTTCGAGGGCAGTTTCGACGAATTCACGCAATTCCTGCGTACGGATCCTCAGTTTTATGCGAAGTCGCCGGTTGCTCTGCTCAAGGAAGCAGCATGGATTGCAAAGCGTGTCGACTATCAGATGCCGCGCTTTTTCGGCAAGCTGCCGCGGCAGAGCTACGGCGTCGTGCCCGTACCCGACGAGATAGCGCCCAATTACACCACCGGCGCCTATTTTGGCGCACCGCTGAACGGCGCCACCGGTGGCGCGTTCTGGCTCAATACCTATGCGCTGGATCAGCGTCCGCTGTACGAGCTGCCGGCGCTGACGCTGCACGAGGCCGTTCCCGGGCACCACCATCAGGGTGCGCTTGCGCTCGAGATGATGGAAGTGCCGGCATTCCGCCGTGATCTCTACTTCAGTGCGTTTGGCGAAGGCTGGGCGCTGTACGCTGAGAAACTCGGCGTGGAGATGGGTATCTATCAGACACCGTATGAACACTTTGGCCGTCTGAGCTACGAAATGTGGCGTGCGTGCCGCCTGGTGGTCGATACCGGCATCCACGCCAAAGGATGGACGCGTCAGCAGGCGATCGATTACATGACGGCCAACACGGGCCTGTCGGCAGGCAACATTCGTGCGGAAGTGGACCGCTATATCTCATGGCCGGGGCAGGCGCTGGCCTACAAGCTGGGCGAAATCAAGATCTGGGAGCTGCGTCGCGAAGCCGAAGCGAGCCTCGGCGAGGCGTTCGATCTTCGCGAGTTTCACGACGTGCTGCTGAGCAACGGCGCATTACCGCTGGCCGCGCTGGAGCGCGTCGTGCAGCGATACATCGATTCGAAGCTACCCTGAAAATCGGGCGCGTGCCATGAGGCATGCAGCGTCAGGAAGCGAGGCTCGTAATGTTCCTGCCGCGGCGTTTCGCCCGATACATGGCGGCGTCGGCTCGCTCCAGCCACTGCAAGGGTGTTTCGCCGGAGACCAGTTCCGCAACACCCAGTGAAATGGTGACTTCCTGTTCGGGAACCAGCTCGTTGGCTTCGACCAGCGTGCGCAGCTGCTCCGCGAGATGGGTTGCGTGTTCTTTGTCTTCACCGTCGAGAACCACGACAAACTCTTCGCCGCCGATTCGGAACAGGCTGTCGATCACGCGAATACGAAGGTTAATGATTTCGGTCAGGCTTTTGAGAATGAGATCGCCCGTTGCGTGGCCGTGTGCGTCGTTGACGGCTTTGAAATGGTCCAGGTCGAGCATGATCAGCGACGCTTTGCCGGGTTTCCTTTCCCGCTTGGCCGCAATGTGGCCCAGCTTGGCGTCGAGCGCGCGGCGATTGCCGGCGCCGGTCAGCGGGTCTTTGGTCGCGAGCTTGATGAGGGCGGCCTGCTGCCTGCGGGTCACGAGCGAGAATGCGTAGCCGAATGCGCACATGACGACAATCGTTATGAACACGGTCCCGGCGGCGACCTTGTCGGGGTTCGGTAGATAAGCCGGAACCAGGCCCGCAAGCATGCCGAGACACAGCAGGATCGCCTCGTTCGGGCGGACCAGGTAGAAGATGGCCATGAGCGCAGGGTAGGCCCAGTAGATCTGCTGCGGGCCATTGGAATACACCGTCGACAGCACGCCCACGACACAGAGGATGGCAATCATTGTCGCGGCGATGCGTACCCGAGGGGTTCGGTACACGAGCCAGCCCAGCAAGGCGATGCCGGCGATGAGCAGGGTGTCGACGATGCCGTCGAACCAGTTGCCTTCGGCAAAACGCATAACGGCAAACGGCAGTATGCCGAGTACTCCGGCAGCGCTGAGGATCAGTGGCAGCCAGGCTTCGATGCGGCCGCGATCGACACGCGCGCGCGCCAGATAGCCCCAGGCATCAAGTCCGGATTGACGGCCGTCGGCGCTCTCTTTGAGTGGCGGTGATTTTGGCATTGCCCCTGAAGCTTACGAAATAGCTTGTGAGATAGCTTATGTAACTTGCTCGATCATCCCGGATGCCGGCAGCGACCCCAGTGCCCCTTCCAGCGAGGCTCGCCTGCTGATTCGCGAAGGCTTTCGTCTTGCAGCCGCGCGGCGGAACGCGCTGTCGTTGAACTTCTCCGCTGCCGAGCCGCTAATTGTCGCAAAAATGCGTAGCGATAGACACTCCGGCGCTGCGCCGCGGTCCGTCAGGACTTACGAAAACGGCTGAAAAAGCCGGGTTTCGGTTCGTCTTCTTCCTCGTCGAGGCTTTCGATCTGGCTGCTGCTCAGGGCCTCGAGGGTTTGTGTAATCGACGTGTTGATCTGGTCTTCAATCGGTTCGGGTTCTTTTTGCGGGGCAGGCTTCGATGGCGTATCGCCCGAGGCTGCGCCGGCGCCCGGTTTGGGCGCGTTGCCGGCGTTCAATGCGCGTACAGTGGCGAGTCGCTGTGAAGCGGAAAGATCCATGCCCCCGCCGTTCTTCGTCTCGATCGAGACCTCGAGTGCATCTTCACCCCAAGTCTCCTTGAATTGCTGCTCGAGGTCCGGTTCGCCAGTGTTCGACTCGCTGGGCGGCGGAGCCTCCGGGGCGGGCATACCCGCCGAGGTTTCCACGAGCGACAGCTCCATCGGCTCCTCGGCTGTGCTGCCGGTGGCCTCGGCGGACGCTTCAGTGGGTGCCTGATCCTCTGCCGCCTTTCGGTCGGGCGCGTTTGCGGCAACTTCCGCTGCCAGCATCGTGAATTCTTCGCCAAACAGCGTTTCTGCGAGTTTGTCGTCGACGTCTTCGAGCGACTTCGCGCGCGAAAGCTCGGCGGCAATACGCTCGAGTTCGGCATCCGCTTTCTGGGTCTTGGCCGACAGGTCTTCAGCAACGGTATCCGTCATTGCTTCGGGATCCGGGCCGGGCTCGCTGAGGGTTGCCGAGGCCTTGAGTGCTTCCTCGGCGAGATCGATCTTGCGCCGGATGGAGTCGTCCAGCGTAATTGTCGGGATGTCCTCCGGGGGCGGCTCAGCCTTTTTGGTTACCGCGGGTTTTACCGCGGCGGCCGGGTTACCGTCCGCCATTGCGTATTCGAGAGCGTCGAGATCGGGCGTCAGTTCGGCGAGCGTCGGGTCGCGGTCCCAGTCGGGCAACGAGGCCTGATCGACCGGTGCGGCTTTTTCGGCCGTTGCGCCGCCGGCTGCCGTCGTAGGCGTCGAGCCCGTTTCGAACAGGGTGGGGATGGCGTCTTCGACGGCCGTTTCGTCGGGTGTGGCCGAGGCGCCGCCGTCGCCGCCAGTGTCGGCCGATGGCGGTGTTTCCGGCAACGAGGGTGTTTCCGTGGTTGCCGACGTCAACAGGGGTAATTCTTCTGCGTCCGGCAGGGCCGATACCGGCTCTTCGGGCGCTGGCACGTCTTCCGCGGGCAAGTCCGTCAGCGTTGGCGCTTCCCCGGTTCTCTCATCGAATGCTTTTTGGGCCAGTTCGGGCGCGAGGACTTCGAGGTCGGGCAGTGTGTCCTGAATCAGTTCCGGGATCTGGAATTCGTCGGATTCATCGGATTCATCACCCGCGACGCCGGAATCGTCCAGAGCGGCGGCGACTTCGGCCTCCGGTGCGTCGTTCGCCGGTGGAGACGCCTCAGCAGGCTCCGCACTGCTGGCCTCGGGTTGGCTGTCGAGCAGGCTTTCAGCAGCGGGGGCTGACGGCTCCTCGAGTGCTTCCGGAGCGGGTTCGTCGGTAAGCTCCGGCGGATCTTCTCGTGCGATGTCCGGCTGAGCCTCCAGGCTGTCCACGGCGGCCGCGTCCGCAACAGCAGGTTCGGGTTCACTGTCGGCGTCATCCACGACAGGGGGCGCGGCAGGGGCGTCGGCTACTGCCGGGAGGTCGGTCTCGATGCCGTATTCTTCCCTGGCCGTGTGCACGACCGTCTGTCTGTCGAGACGCTCCTTGCCGGCATCCGCCAGCGCCACCAGCGACGAACTGACGAGATTGTTGAGTACTCGGGGAACTCCCTCGGAGAGGTGGTACAGCGCATCCACTGCGTCGTCTTCGATAATTTCGTCCAGATCGCTACCCGCCTGGCGAATGCCGTGGGCGAGGTAACCGCGTACTTCCGCGGCGCTCATTGGCTCGATCGCGTGGTGCAGACGGGCGCGCTGGCGAAGGCGCGCGAGTGCAGGGTCTGCAAGCAAGCCGCGGAGCGGCTGCTCGGCCATCAGAATGACGCTGGCGCCGGCCGCTACCCCGGAATCCCCGGCAGTCAGCGTTTCCAGCTCCGCGAGCGTAACCCGGCCGAGGCGTTCGGCGTCCTCGACCACAATGAACAGCCGGATATCGTTTTCGGCGAACTTTGCGAGCAGCTGGCGGAACACCGTCAGCTTCTGGATGGTTCCTGCCGGCATCTGCTTCAGGCCGAGTTCCCTGAGCAGAAATTCGAGCACTTCGTCGGGACCGAGCTTGACCCTGCCAACCTGAATGACCGTATGTTGTATGCCAATGGCGCTCAGCGTGCGAGCGACGATCGTGGATTTACCGCAACCGACCGGTCCCGATACGCACAACACGGCATCGTGTTCTGCAAACAGTTTTTGTGCGCGCCCGACGAGGTGGGCGGTCTGTTGTGTCACGAAAACGTCAGCGCCGACGGCGTGGCCGCCGAAGGGGCGCTTGTTGAGGCCAAACTGCTGTTCGAACATACGGTGGTTTCCGGGCAGCGGTGCACGGCCGCGCCAAAACGATGAGAGTCCAGAGTTTGCTGGCACAGGCTCACTATTTCATGGAGTTATGTCACAGAAATTGCGACCGGAGCACCGTTTCGGTGCCCGGCTTCCGGGCTCCAGGCCCCGGTTTCCGGCGGTTTGCAGCGTTTTGTAACAAACGGTCGGATGTGACCGTGTTTCTACCCATCGGGCGATAAAATGGCGTTTGACCGGGCTGCTGGTGTGCGCGCCGAGCCCGGAGGGCCACCCGTCGGTCCGGTCGGGACCACCTTGCGGGCAGCCACGCCGGCAAGTCGTCTCCGAGCCTGACAAATCTTGACGAACGGATACTGCGGATCGGTGCCAAAGCGCGCACAATGACGTCATAGCATGGATAAAGGACAGGTAGATGGGGCGAAGGTCACAGCGTGCGCTGCTGATAGTCGGCATTCTGTCGGCAGCGGTCGTCGTTGCCGCGTTGCTGACGGTATTGCGGACCGAGCCGGAGAAGCGGCCAGAAGTTGAGCTGGCGATGCTCGTCGAGGCGCTCGAGCTCGAGTCGGTACTTGCCGAGATTACGATCCGCTCCCAGGGCACGGTCATGCCGCGTACGGAAACCGTGTTGAGCGCGGAGATTTCCGGCGCGATCGTCGATGTGTCGCCCAAGTTTGTCGCAGGCGGTGTGTTCGCGGCGAATGAGACGCTCATGCGGATCGATCCGACCGACTACCAAAGTGCCGTGAGCAGCGCAAAAGCGCTGGTCAACCAGCGCCAGATCGAACACGACGGCGCGCTGAGGCTACGCACGCAGGGCTACCGGGCCGAGGCCGAATATGCGGCGGCGGCGTCCGCGCTGGCGTCCGCCGAGGCTGAGCTCGACCGCGCCGAGCGTAATCTCGAACGGACGTATATACGCGTACCGTACGCAGGGATGATTCGAAGCAAAGACGCGGACCTCGGGCAGTTCGTCAATCCCGGGACTCGCCTGGGTGTCAGCTTTGCGACCGACTACGCCGAGGTGAGGCTGCCGCTGACGGATCAGGATCTTGCCTTTGTGCCGCTCCCGGACGCGCGGCTGGTCGGCGGGGCCGAGGCCCCCGGCGGACAGCCCGTGATGCTGAGCGCCGTGCGTCGCGGAGAACTCGAGGAGTGGCCCGCGCGTATTGTGCGCAGCGAGGGGGTCGTCGACGAGAACAGCCGCGTGAGCTACGCCGTTGCCCGGATCGAAGATCCCTATGGTTTCGAGTCCGGCAGAACCCCGTTGCCCATCGGCAGTTTCGTTTCGGCGACCATCGACGGTATTGCGCCCGGCGAGTTGATTCGCGTGCCGCGATCCCTCGTACGCGGTTCGAACCAACTCGTGTTCGTCGATGCTGAGGACCGCCTCAGGATTCGGCAGGTGGACGTGTTTCGCTTCGACGCCGATTACGCGTACCTGCGGGAGCAATCGCTGGTTGGTGAGCGCGTCGTAACGACGGCGCTCGAGAACCCGATCAACGGCATGGCGGTGCGCACGGCGCCGGTAGCCAGCGGTTCCCGGGTTGCCTCGACGGCGGAAGAATAGTGTCCTGTCTGGCAAATTCGCCGAACACTTCGCCGCGTCTTTTCGCGCCTGGCGGCGTTGCGCCTCCTCGCAATAGCTCGCTATTACTCTTAGCCAGGCCTTGCCAGACACAAAAATCCGCTGTCGACCTGATTCAGCGAATTCACCAGACAGGACACTGGCAATGAAAAACAAGCCGGGAGTGACGCAACTGAAGGGCATCATTGCCTGGTTCGCCGCCAATCACGTTGCGGCGAACCTGCTGATGCTGTTCATCGTTGCGGCCGGCCTGATTTCGGCTTTCTCGATCCGCAAGGAGATGCAGCCGAAATTCGAAATCGACTGGATCGACATTACGGTTCCGTACCTCGGCGCCGCGCCCCAGGAAGTCGAAGAGGGTGTGGTCGTGAAGATCGAGGAAGCCATCCAGGACCTCGAGGGCATCAAGCGAATCATAGGCAGGGCGTACGAGGGCAGCGGCAGCGTAACGGCCGAAATCGAAGCCGATTACGACCTGGACCAGATGCTGAACGAGATCAAGATACGCGTCGACTCGATCGCAACGTTTCCCGCGCTCACGGAAAAACCGGTCGTCTCGAAAGTCGAGTTTCGGAATCCCGTGATCCTCGTCGCGATTTCGGGTGACCTCGACGAGTTCGGGCGAAAAGCGCTCGGGCAGGAGGTCCGTGAGGACCTGATGCGGCATCCGGATATCAACGACGTCCGGTACCTCGGGGACCGGGATTACGAGATCAGCATCGAAGTGTCCGAGATGACCTTGCGGAAGTACGGCCTCACGATGACCGAGATCTCGCAGGCGATCCAGGATTCTTCGATCGATACGCCGGGCGGGACCATCAAGGCGGAGGGCGGCGACATCCGGCTGCGCACGGAAGGGCAGGTGTACACCGGGCAGGAATTTGCCGACATCGTGTTGCGCACGTTTGCCGATGGCACGCGGCTCACCTTGGGCGAGATTGCCGACATCAACGACGGTTTTGTGGAAACCGAAAGCTTCGGCCGCTTCAACGGCGAACCGACCGCCACGCTGCAGGTGACCGCGGGCGGACAGCAGAACGAGCTCAAGACGGCAGCGGCCGTCAAGGAATACGTTGCGGAACGACAGGAAACGCTGCCGCCGGGCGTGAAGATGGACACCTGGATCGACTTGTCCTACTACCTGAGTGGCCGACTCAACATGATGCAGGACAACATTATCTCGGGTGCCATACTCGTGTTTATCGTGTTGTCGCTGTTCCTGCGCATGAAGGTGGCGTTCTGGGTCATCGTGGGTTTACCCATTACGTTCCTGGGCGCCATGTGGGTCATGCCGCTGTGGCCGGTCACGATCAACGTCATTTCCCTGTTCGGCTTCATCATGGTGCTGGGGATCGTCGTCGACGACGCGATTATCATCGGGGAGAGCGTCTATACGCGCATTCGGGCGGAGGGACACACGCTCGACAACGTCATCCTGGGCGCCAAACAGGTTGCGCTGCCCGCCACGTTTGGCGTGCTGACCACGATCGCGGCGTTTACACCGCTGTTGTTTGTCGGGCCGCCGGCGGGTTCCTTCTTCGAGGCGATGGGTTTTGTGGTGGTCGCCTGCCTGTTCTTCTCGCTGATCGAGTCCAAGCTGATTCTGCCGGCCCACTTAGTCCACGCCAAAATTGCCGACGTCGACGAAGACGACCTGTTCCGGCCGCAGCGCGTCATACCCTTGCGCGAGAAAGCGCCGCGATTCTTTCTGAAGCTGCAGCGTCACGTTCAGCATGGGCTGCATGCAGTGATCCATCGCCACTACCGGCCCTTGCTGGAGCGCGCGGTGGACAATCGCGGTGTGACGCTGTCCATCTTCGTCGCCGGCCTTATCGTCACGCTGGGTTTGATTACCGGCGGGATGACGCGTTTTGTGCTGTTCCCGGATGTCCCGCAGGACTTTGTGGAGGTGACGCTCGAGATGCAGTCGGGAACGTCACCTCAGGCCAGAAACGCGGCGGCAGCACATGTAGAGCAGACGCTGCTGACGATGAACGAAGAGTACAAGCGCGACAACCCGGACGAGCCCCCGCTGATCCAGAATCTCGGCGCGTTCAGCAACGGCGACGTCGGTGCGCAGTTGTTCGCGGAGTTTCCGCGTGACACGGGGCGCGATCTGGCGAGTTCGGACATTGTGAACGAGTGGCGCGAGCGTGTTGGTGAGATTCCGGGTGTCAAGGAACTCAGCTTTTCCGACGCCGGCCGCATTGGCGGCGGACCGCCGCTGGGCTTTCGATTCGCCGGTAACAACTACGATGCGCTGAAAGCGGCCGCCGCGGAGCTCGAGGCCGAGCTTGCGCGCTATGACGGCGTGTTCGACATCAACAACTCTTTTGCGTCGGGCAGTGAAGAGCTCAAGCTCACGATCAAGCCCGAAGCCGAAGCGCTGGGACTCAGCCTGGCATCGCTTGGCCGTCAGGTTCGACAGGCGTTTTTTGGTGAAGAAGTTCAGCGCATACAGCGCGGTAAGGACGAACTCAAGGTGATGGTGCGGTACCCGCGCAGCGAACGGCGTTCGATTTCGGATCTCGAAAACATGCGGATTCGCACACCGTCCGGCGAGGAGGTGCCGTTCGAGGCTGTCGCGGAAGTCAGCTACGGCGAGAGTTTCGCGACGATACAGCGGCTCGATCGCGCACGTACCGTGACGGTGTCCGCCGACGTCGACAAGGACTCGACGGAGCCCGGCGAAGTTGTCAAGGCCATAAACGAGGACTTCATCCCGGGACTCCTGGCCCGCTACCCTCAGGTCGAGTACGGCCTCGAGGGTTCGAGCGAAGAAGAGGGAGCCCTGCTGGCCAACCTCGCCATTGCCGCCGTGGCGGCGCTGTTTCTCATTTACGCACTGATTGCCATACCGCTGCATTCCTACAGCCAGCCGTTTATCATTATGTCGGTCATACCGTTCGGCATCATTGGCGCGGTCGTGGGGCACATACTGATGGGCAAGGCCATCAGTATGTTTTCGATTTTTGGTCTGGTTGCGCTTTCGGGTGTGGTCGTTAACGACAGTCTCATTATGGTCGACTTCATCAACAAGGCGAGAATAGCGGGCGTACCCTTGCGTCAGGCGGTTATCGAATCGGGCACCCGGCGCTTTCGCGCCATCGTACTGACGTCGTTTACGACGGCAGCCGGACTGACGCCAATCCTGCTGGAGAAAAGCACGCAGGCACAATTCGTGATTCCGACGGCGATCTCGATCAGTTTTGGTATTGTCTTTGCGACCGTGATTACGCTCTTTCTCGTCCCGTCCCTGTACATGCTGCAGATCGATTTTTTCAAGCGCATGCGTTACTTGTGGGACCTCTTGCTCGGTCGGCCGCAGCAGCCGGCTGCGCGCGCCGATTCGGCAGCGTAAGGTTGCCGCGTCTCCGCGGCGGCCGGATACGGAGTGAATCGTGGATCAGCCTGACAGCAACGGATCGGGCCAGGGCGTCGTTGCGGGTCTTGTTGCCTACCTGATCTGGGGCGTGCTGCCGGTCTATTTCAAGCTGACCGAAGACGTCGACGTACTGGAGGTGCTCGCGCACAGGATCGTCTGGGCCGTCCCGTTCGGTGCCCTGATCCTGTTTGCGCGCAAGCAGTGGCCGGAGGTGCGAAAGGCGCTCCGTAACCTTCGTAGCCTGGCCTGGTTGATGCTGGCGGCCCTGCTGATCGCCGTAAACTGGCTGATCTACATTTACGCCGTGCAGCACGATCAGGTGTTTCAGGCCAGCCTGGGTTACTACATCAATCCGCTCATGTACGTAGCCATTGGCGTTGTGTTCCTGGGTGAGCCACTCAGGCGTCTGCAGCGACTCTCGATTCTGCTCGCAACGGTCGGCGTGCTGGTATTGACCGTCTCCTACGGGGCGCTGCCGTGGATTGCGCTGTCGCTCGGCGTGACGTTTACGGCCTACGGGGTTATTCGCAAGCAGATCGCAGTGGGTGCAATGCCCGGCCTGTTCGTCGAGACGCTTGTGCTTCTGCCGGCAGCCGCGGTCTGGCTGCTATGGGTGGACAGCCTCGGCACGGGCAGCTTCGCGAACCTGTCGGTTGGCACCGACCTGCTGCTGATGATGGCCGGACCCCTGACGGTCGTGCCGCTGCTGTGTTTTGCGATTGCGGCCAGAAAGCTCACCCTGACGGCGATCGGCTTCATGCAGTTCATTGCGCCGACCTTGCAGTTTCTCGTGGGGCTCTACTATGGCGAGGTGCTGACGACCGCACACATTGTGTGTTTTGTGTTCATCTGGCTGGCGGTCGGGCTGTTTTCCTACGACGTGCTCAACGCCAACCGGCGCTTACGCAGCGGTTCCGGTCCGGCCCGCGCGTAGACGCCTGACGGCGGCGCGGAGCAGCAGCCGCGAATACAGGCGGTGCAGGCCGAGAAACAGCCGGTAGCTGACCGGCAGGCCTTGCCGTTGCCGGGCAATGACGGCGGAGCCGAAGTAAAGCCGTGTGCCGTATTCGCGCGTTGGCGACGTCATGAACCACGATCGAGTTCTGCCGGCAAGGTCGGTCATCAACAGCTGATTCTCGCTCTGGTCCTCGACTGTCCATGCGGCAAACCCCGTCCGTTCGCCGCGGAGCATTGCGGCAATGTCGAGGTCGTCAGAGCGAATGCCGGCAAGGCGAAGCACGAGACGCTCGGAGCGAAACAGCGGCGTGGTGTAGAAGGCCGTCACGAAAGCGTCGAGATCGATCCGACCGGGGTACATGATCGAAAAGCAGTCCGTGTAATGGCCGCTTTCAACCTTTGGCGGCCGGTATCGACTGAGTAACGCTTCTTCGGGGAGCGGGGTCTGCACGGGCTTGCGGTTCTCCTGCACGCGTCGTGTTCGTTTGGGCGAAAAAAAAGCCCCTGCAGCTCGCGCGGCAGGGGCTCGTCAGCCTGGTCTCGGCCAGACCTATTTCTTGGCGCGGCGTTCCTGGGCCTCTTTGATGACTTCGTCCGCCACGTTCTGTGGACAGGGAGCGTAGTGCGAGAACTCCATCGAGAACTGTCCGCGGCCCGAGGTCAGCGTGCGCAGGTGTCCAATGTAGCCGAACATGTCGGCCAGCGGGGCATCGGCCTTGACGCGCACACCGGTGGCACCCGCGTCCTGCGACTTGATCATGCCGCGCCGGCGGTTCAGGTCGCCAATGACATCGCCCACGTTGTCCTCAGGCGTAAACACGTCGACTTTCATGATCGGTTCGAGGATCTGCGGGCCGGCTTTCGGCACCGACTGGCGGTACGCCGCTTTGGTTGCGATTTCGAAAGCCAGCGCTGACGAGTCGACCGCATGGAATGCACCGTCGAGCAGCGTGAACTTGACGTCCAGGAGCGGATAGCCCGCGAGCGTGCCTTCCTCCATGCTGACGGCAAAAGCTTTCTCGATTGCGCCCCAGTACTCGCGCGGCACGTTGCCGCCCGTGACCTTCGACTCGAACTCGTAGCCGGCGTTGGTTTCGGCCGGTTCGATGGTGTAGTCGATCTTGCCGTACTGGCCGGAACCGCCCGACTGTTTCTTGTGCGTGTAGCTGTCTTCGACGCTCTGCGTGATGGTCTCGCGGTAAGCAACCTGCGGTTTGCCCATCTCCACTTCGACGCCGTGCGTGCGCTTCAGAATGTCGACCTTGATGTCGAGGTGCAGCTCGCCCATACCCTTGATGATGGTCTCACCGGAGTCTTCGTCGGTGGCCACCTGGAAGGACGGGTCCTCGGCAATCATCTTGCTCAGCGCCACGCCCATCTTTTCCGTGCCCGCCTTGTCTTTCGGCGCAATGGCGACCGAGATCACGGGGTCCGGGAATACCATGGGCTCGAGCGTCGCGGGGTTGTCGGCGTCCGCCAGCGTATGGCCGGTCTGGGTGTTCTTCATGCCGAGCAGTGCGACGATGTCGCCCGCCTGCGCGCTGTCGAGTTCCTCGCGCGAGTCGGCGTGCATCTCGACGATGCGGCCGATGCGCTCGGTCTTGCCCGTGTACGTATTGAGTACGTTGTCGCCTTTCTTGAGCGTGCCCGAATAGATCCGCGTGAAGGTCAGCGCGCCATAGCGGTCGTCCATGATCTTGAACGCGAGCGCGCGCAGCGGTTTGCCCGGGTCGACGGTGGCGAATTCGCCGGTTTCGTTGCCTTCCAGATCGACTTCCGGCTGCGGCTTGACTTCGGTCGGGTTCGGCAGGAAATCGACAACGGCGTTGAGCACGGGCTGGATACCCTTGTTCTTGAACGCCGAGCCGCAGTAGGTCGGGAAGAAGTCGAGGTTGATCGTGCCTTTGCGGATGCAGCGCTTGAGGTCGTCGATCGACGGCTCGTTACCTTCGAGATAAGCCTCGAGCAGGTCGTCGTCCTGCTCGACCGCGGTTTCGATGAGCTTCTCGCGCCATTCCTCGATCTTGTCCGCCATGTCGGCAGGCGGTTCCTGGATTTCGTACGCGGCAGGATCGCCCGAATCGTCCCAGACCCATGCTTTGCGAGTCAGCAGATCGACGATGCCCGTGAAGTCGTCTTCGATGCCGATCGGCAGCACCATGACCAGCGGATTGGCCGCCAGCACGTCCTCGACCTGCTTGACGACACGGTAGAAGTCCGCGCCGATACGGTCCAGCTTGTTGACGAAGATGATCCGCGATACTTCGGAGTCGTTCGCATAGCGCCAGTTGGTTTCGGACTGCGGTTCCACGCCGCCCGAACCGCAGAATACGCCGACGCCGCCGTCGAGCACCTTGAGGGACCGGTAGACTTCGATCGTGAAGTCGACGTGCCCCGGGGTGTCGATGATGTTCAGGCGGTGTTTGTCCCACTCGCAGCTCGTGGCTGCCGACTGGATCGTAATGCCGCGTTCCTGCTCCTGTTCCATGAAGTCGGTCGTGGCTTCGCCGTCGTGGACCTCACCGGTCTTGTGAATCTTGCCCGTCAGTTTGAGGATACGCTCGGTCGTCGTTGTCTTGCCGGCGTCAACGTGGGCGAAAATGCCTATGTTGCGATACGTCGATAGGTCTTTCATAGCAGTGCTCGTTCGTCGTCAATAAACCGCAGCCAGTCCTGAACGAAGCGACGGCGCTCGCAGCTCGTTGCAGCGGGAGCATCGCGGGTGTCGTGCGGATTGGGTGCGCGTGATCTATCTCAAGGCGTCTAGGGCGCCAGTCGTGCTCTGTCGTGGCGCCAAGAGCGGGACCGGACCGTGCCGTCCGGGCGCGGATGATAGCAGCGTCAAGTGCCTTGAACCAGTGGTTTTCCACCTCCGTGCCGAAGCCTGAGGGATTTGGGTGACGCCGGCTCGTTTTCAAGCCCTGAGGGGCGCCAAAACCGCTATTTTGCCCGTATTTTGGCTGTTGTGGATAGCCACCTCCAGGCGCCGGGCCGCAGTGACCCGGGAGGCGCCCGTCAGCGCCGCAAAATGGCCCACCAGCGGGCAATGTTGAGCAGGCTCAGAAGCGAGGCCGAAACGTAGGTCAGGGCGGCCGCGGCCAGCAACCGGCGAGCGTGCGGCCGGTCGGGGGCCTTGAGTATCCGGTGACGGTCGAGCATGGGCAGCGCGCGGGCAAAGCTGGCATTGAGTTCGGTCGGCAAGGTCAGCGCGTGGACAACCGTGGACGAGAACATGAGCACGATGCCGCTCAGCAGCATCAGGGCACCGATTGCGGGGGCGCGGGTCAGGATGCCTGCGAACGGCGCCAGCATCAGCACACCCGCACCGACCCGCTCCAGCGGCATCAGGACTTTCACGAGGCGGGTCCTGAGTTTCAGCGGCAGATAGCCTTCGCCGTCCTGAACGGCGTGCCCAACCTCGTGGGCGGCAACGGTTATGGCCGTCAGCGAGTGGCCGTGGAAGTTGTCGGGGCTGAGCCGTACCGCCCGCGCGTCGGGATCGTAGTGGTCGCCGGACTCGCTGATTTCGACAGTGACGGCGCCGAGGGCGTGTCTGTCGAGCAGCAGCCGTGCGAGTTCGGCACCGCTGCCGGGGTAGCGGTCCCTGGGCTTGCTGTACTTCCTGAGGACGTGGCGCACCCAGAAGCCGGGGCCGAATACGAGCGCCAGTATCCCCACAGCGACGATGATCCAGATCATGAAGCCATGCTAGTGGGTTGCTTGATAAATTCCTACGCTTTCAGTGGGTGCTGCCGGTTCGCTGGCAATACTCGTCCCGGACCCGCGACCTCGGGTATGGTGCCGACTTCGTTTTGGATGACTCTGTGACGGGGAAATGATCATGACGCTCGATCAGGGCTTGCTGTTTACGCTGCTCGGTGCCGTGTTTGCCCTTCTGATCTGGGGACGGTGGCGTTACGACCTCGTAGCATTCGTTGCGCTGCTTGCGGCGCTATTGCTCGGCCTGGTGCCGGTCGATCAGGCGTTTTCCGGGTTCGGCCATCCCGCGACCATCATCATTGCGCTCGTCCTGATCGTGAGCAAGGGTTTGTCGAACTCCGGCGTGATCGAGCTGCTCGGTCGATTGTTCATCGACGGAGCGCGGCGGCTGGGCACCCACATTGCCGCCATGTCGGCGCTCGCGGCGTCGTTGTCCGCCGTCATGAACAACGTCGCGGCTCTGGCGCTGCTCATGCCGCTCGACCTGCAGGCGGCGAAGAAGGCCGGCCGGAGCGCATCGCTGACGCTCATGCCCCTGTCTTTCGCCTCGATCCTCGGCGGGATGATTACCCTGATCGGCACGCCACCCAACATCGTCATTGCGGAGTACCGCAACGACGCGCTGGGCAGCCCGTTCGAAATGTTCGATTTTGCGCCGGTCGGGATTGCCTGCGCCGCCGTCGGCGTTGCTTACGTGGCGCTGGTGGGTTGGCGGCTTTTGCCCGTCGAACGCCAGAGCAGCAGCGCACCCGATGAGCTGTTCGACCTTGCGGACTACATTGCCGAGGTGCGCGTACCCGAGGGTTCGTCGGTCATTGGGCGGAAGCTCAGGGAACTCGACGATGACGCCGAGAAGGTCGACGTCGAGATCGTCGGGCTCGTGCGCCGCGGTCAACGTATGCCGGGCGGCGCCCGTACCGTGGAGATCCGCGCCGGCGACAAGCTTGTCCTGGAGGCGAGTCCGGAGAGTCTCGAAGAGGCGCTCGGTGTATTTGGTCTCGAGTACGTCGGTCGGGGGCAGGGCATGCTCGCCGACGACGATCTGGCGTTGAGCGAGGTCGTCGTGCAGGAGTCGTCGAGGCTCGCCGGTCGCAGCTCGCTGGACGTGCGGCTGCTGTACCGATACCGCATTGCCCTGGTCGGCGTCTCGCGGCGCGGTGCGCGTATTCGCGATCATTTGAGAAAACTGGTGCTGTCGCCCGGCGACGTGCTTCTGCTGCTCGGCGAGGAGCATCGCCTGACCGATGTGGGCAAGCGTCTCGGGCTCCTGCCGTTGGCCGATCGCGGGCAGCGGATCATTCAGCGCGAAAAGGTGTGGCTGGCCGTGGGACTGTTCACGGCGGCCATTACGGCTGCCAGCCTGGGGTTGGTCTATTTGCCTGTTGCGCTGGGCTGCGTGGTGGCGGCTTACGTCTTGCTCAATATCGTGCCGATCCGTGAGGTTTATGACTCGGTCGAGTGGCCGGTCATTGTCCTCCTGGGCTCGATGATCCCGCTCGGCGGCGCGCTCGAGAGCACCGGAGGAACGACGATTATTGCCGACGGCATCGTCAGCGTGTCTGCCGGCCTGTCGCCGCTGCTTGTGCTGGCGCTCCTGATCGTCGTGACGATGACGCTGTCCGACGTCATGAACAACACAGCAACGGCGGTTATCGCAGCGCCGGTTGCGGTGGAGATCGCGGCGCAGCTCGGCGTGAACCCGGATCCATTTCTGATGGGTGTGGCGGTTGCGGCGTCATGTGCGTTTCTGACCCCGATCGGCCACAAGAACAACACGCTGATCATGGGGCCTGGAGGGTACTCCTTCGGCGACTACTGGCGCATGGGGCTGCCGCTCGAGATCCTGGTTGTGCTGGTCTCGGTGCCGATGATTGCGCTCGTGTGGCCGCTTGCCGGCTAGAGCCGGCTGTTCGAGCCAGGGTCCGGTGTTATGTCATACGGTTGTCGCCGTTTACATGACATCCTGACCAAAATTGGCAGTCTCTCCGTGGGCGCACATTTGACATAGTGCTGTACATTTCTCGCGTAAACCTATGTTTTTAATAGCCTAGAGACCTGTTCACGCACTATTAAGGTCCTCTGGCACAGGCTTTGCAACATTCCTGTCAAAGCGGGCGTCGAATCGCCTGCATCGACGACTACGAGAGATCGGAGAACAGCCATGAGCAGAGCGACGATACAGGATTGGACCGAAGCTTTTGTGCCCCTGAAGTTCGGCGACAAGCGCGCCGTTCGCTACCGGGTTTTCCGGGAAGGCGACAAGCACTTCCAGGAGATCCAGGACGCCGATCGGCACCCCATCCATACGCTGGAACTGCCCGACGGCATGAAGCTGGACCAGACCAGCTACGAAGTGCTGCTGCGCTACGTGCTGCTGGACGTTGTTGCAGCGTGACGGAGCGCGGGTTTCAGCGCTCAACGGCGCTGAAGCCGCGCGTGTTCGACTTTCAGGCAACGGTTCATAACGACCGTCAGGCCTGCCCGTTCGCCGCGCTCAGCCGCATCGACGTCGAATAGCCCAAGCTGCAGCCAGAGGCAGCGGACACGTTTGCGGACCGCAAGCTCGAGCGTGTCGTCCACAACCTGCGGAATGGCGTCCAGCCGCCGGAAGACGTTCACGATATCGATTTCTCCAGGGACGTCCGCCAGTCTTGCATAGACCGGCGCGCCCGCTACGGTTTCGCCGGCCAGTCTGGGGTTGACTCCGTAAACCGTATAACCCGCTGAGACCAGGTAACGCGCAACGCCATGGCTGGCACGCGCGGCGCGATCGGACAAGCCGATGACCGCAATGGTTCGCGCTGAATCCAGGAGCGCGCGCAGTGCCTCGTCCGGTGGTGCCTCGTCGTACGGCGTCTCGTCGCGCACGAGTGTGTCGTGCTTTGTTGTATCCTGCATGCTGGGCCCTTGGTCCCGGAATTGCGTTCAGCACACGGTCCTGCTGTGCGCCTGCGTCGTTCACGGCAGTCCAAGCATACACGGTCCTCGCCGTGTGCCCGATCGATCGGAGTACGGCAATGAAAGTCGAAAAACGCGCGCCACCCATGCCCGACGAATTGTCGCCTGCCGTAATGTCGGCGATCGTTTCCGGCAAGAAGATCCAGGCGATCAAGCTGCTGCGCCAGGAAACCGGGCTTGGCCTGCGTGAAGCGAAGGCAATAGTCGATGCGTTGAGCGCCCGGCAGGGCGTTGAACCGGACACATCGGCACCGGGATTCAGCGAGGAGGGCGGTGCCAACGGCATGGTGGCAATCGCCGTGGCCGCTGTGTTTGCCTACGTTTTGTACCGGCTGTTCGTTGCGAGCTGACGCGGCTGGCGCTGAAAAGGCCCCTTCGCCGGCGCTCAGCGCGCGGGGGTTGAATATGGCGCGGACAGTAGCCATATCAAGTAAATTGTCAGCCACAGCATTGCGGCGGAACAGCCGCCAAGGAGCGAACTCAATGAACGACAATAGCCCGACTGCGGACGGTATTGCCGAGGAAAGCTCGTCGAGCCGCCCCCTCGAGGACAATCTGAAATCGAGAAACACCTGGATGCGGCTCGTATTCATGGTCGTTTACTACCTGCTGATCAGCGTGGCCAGCATTGTTGCGAGCGTCATTGTGGTGCTGGGTTTCCTTGCGGTCCTGTTCACGGGCGAGCGGAATCGTCAGCTCATGCAGGCGGGTGCGACCGTCACCAGTTACATCGCGGATATTCTCTCTTACCTGACCTTCAACACTGACGAGAAACCGTTTCCGTTCGGCAAGGACCTGGGCGAAGACGACTGAGTGACGGGAAGCCACGTGCGGACCGGGGGCGTGAGCCCCTGTCCGCTCACACCGTCATTTCACGCTGTGCAGGTTGCCAGTGAGTCAGATTGACCTGAGCCGCGCCCACACCTAGCCCGCGCACCCAGCGGGCCGCGGCATCCAGGCTCACCCAGGTCTTCACCTTTCCCTTACGCGTTTCCGCTGTCACGGCGCCGTTGAGCGTTTTTGCTTCGACGTGAAAACGCGCGCCGCAGGCAATGATGCTTACGTTTCGTATAGCGCCTGCGGCGACCAGCGCGCGCAACATACGTTCATCCATTCTCCGTCCTCACAGGCTTGTCGGGGGGCTCCGGCACGGCAATACCGGAATTGTCGCAGTGGCGTCGAATCAGCACCTCCACCATGTTGGCCACGCTGCGATGCTCGCGCGCGGCGGCTTCGCGCACGGCCGCTTTCAGCGCAGGGCTGATGCGCAGATTCAGGGTGGCTACCTTGGTGCGGGTCATGCGTTACATAATAACGCAATATTGAAGCAAATGTAACGCACTAGAGAAGTGCGAAACGGTCCCTTGCGGGTACGAGGGGCCGCGGAATACAGTGCGGGCATGAATCGGGATTGGCTCTTGCAGCACTGGGCCCTGGTTGCGGCCCTGGCGACGGCAGCGGCTGCGCTGCTGGCCGTTGCAATTGGCCTGTGGTCACGGTCGCGTGGGGCGCGGCTCAGGCGCGCGCTGCGACAGCGGCGGCAGCGGGAGCGGGCATTGAAAAGGGCCGCGCGGACGGCCAGGCGCACTGAGCGTGCGCTGCGGCGGCTCGAAGAGAAGGCCGGGAAGATCGCCCCGAAACGCCTCTCCGAGGCCAGGGGTTACGCGGAGGATGCCCGCCGGCTGTACGACATAGCGGCGGACCAGCTTCTTGTTGCCGAGAACCACGTCAGAAAGATCGTTGTCGAAGAGTTTCCGCCCGGCCGGCATGAAGCGCTGCGGCGGCGATACCGGCTGTCGGATACGCCGCAGAAAGCGGCTTTCAGTTTCGACGGCGGCTAAGGGCCACTTCGGCCGGTTGCCGCTTTGTCTGCGCGAGTTTGCGGTACGGCGGGGCGGTGCAACACAATGCGACGTTTCAATGGCCGGGTGAGCAACGGAGCTCCATAAGCGCAGGGCGTCAGCATGCAGCAGATGAGACTGATCAGCGTCAACACGGGAGCGGCTGCATGGCTGGAGCACGACGGCCGGCGGTACCAGACCGGCATTGGCAAGCGCCCGGTCGCGGGTTCGGTGAGGGTCCGCAAATCGGGTCTCAGCGGCGATCGGGTTTGTAACCGGAAGCATCACGGCGGGCCGGATCAGGCCGTATACGCCTACAGCCAGGACGACTATCGGTGGTGGTCGTCCGCCCTGAACCGGATCCTTGCGCCGGGCAGCTTTGGCGAGAATCTCACGATAGAAGGTTTACCGACCGATCTCGGGATTGGCGAGCGGTTGCTGATTGGCACCGTGGTGCTCGAGGTCACGGCACCAAGGATTCCCTGCGCGACGCTGGAGGCTGCGCTCGATATCGAGCGTTTCGCCGAGCGTTTCCGCCGCGCTGCGCGGCCGGGCGCGTATTTGCGGGTTCTGAGCACCGGGGAACTGCAGGCGGGCGATGTCGTGACGGCCCTGCCGGCTGCCGACGATGCCCCCGGGATTGTGGAGCTGTATCACCACTACTACGAGCGGCCGGGTGATGCCGCTCGTATCCGACGTTTCCTGAGCGCACCGCTGGCTTCCCGCCTGCGCGATAAGTTCGAGCGGCGCCTGGCACTGCTCGAGGGCGAATCGCAGCCAGCGTGAGCCGGCGGAGGATTCGCCGCTGCTGCCGGGATAAAAAAAGGCCCCGCAGCGATTGCGGGGCCGGAGGGTCTAGAGCCGGCGCCTGGGGGAGACAGGATTTGGCCGGCTCTTGTTTCGCTCGATGATCTGGTTCAGGGGGGGCAAGCATCCTTCCCGAACAGTACGTCACCTATTCGCTGGTAAAGACGCTAGAAGTCATCGAGCAAAATCAGGCCAAGGTCGGTGCTTGGCGAAACCGGATCGCGCGCGACGGCCGTGTAGAGGCCGGCGGCCTCGAGAGTCAGACCTTCGGCGGGAATCGCAATCGTCTTGCTGTCAGCGGGCGTAATGTAGACGTTGTAGGTGCCCGGCGTCAGTTCGAGGTACGTCGAGTTGAACAGGTACGGGATGTCCTCGGCGAACGGCTCGACGTTGCTGATGTCGGTCACGGCGGCGTCGACGACATAGAGGTCGACCAGCCCGGTGCTTGGAGAGCCGTGTATGACTCTGAGCTTGGCGGCCGTTGCCAGCCTGCGGCGATCGTCGGCGGCCGTTAGCAGTCCAAGATTGTCGAGCGCAATGGAGCCGGTGGCGAAGGCGTCGTAGAACGTACCGGCGTCGAGCGTAGTGGCCTCGGCCGTCGGGTTTATCACGAAATTCTGTGTGTTGGCGGGTGCCACCTGGAACGCGTAGTCGTCTGCGGGCAAGGCCAGTGGGCCGCGCGTTTCCGTGAAGTCGAAGTCTTCGAGCGGGGCAACCAGCGCACCGTTGGCGTAGACGTCGACGAGGCCGGCATCGGGAACGGCGTGCGTTACGCGCACTTCGGCGGTTGTCTGCGCATCGAGTGCTTCGACCGCGCCGTTTGCGCCGACCAGCAGCACGCTGACCGGGATATCGATGCCAGCACCGGGAACCGTTCCTGCGCCCGCGTTGGTGTTGTCGACCGCGACTACCACGAAGTCATTGCCCGAAGGGATGTCTACGGGGCCGGAGTCGAATGCAACGGCCGTCGTGCTGCCGGCAACCGTAATGCGAACCTGGTATTCGCCGGCTGGCACTTCGATGGGGCCGAGCGGGTCGTCGTTGAACGCGAGCGGTGTGCCGGCATTGAGCGGTGTTTCCTGCGTGAGGTCCGCACCGGGAGCGGTAACGTAAACGTCAACAGGCGGCGCGCCTGCCGCTGCGTGTACGGCCGTAAGTATGATGTTTCCGAAAGCGGCCGAAGTAAGCGGGCGTTCGACAATCTTTGCCTGCAGCGCCGTGTCGCCCGTATCGCCAACGTTACCCAGCGCAATGACCGTATAGTTGGTGTCGGCGGCAAACGTGACGTTCAGCGGCGGGTTGTCGGCCGGGATCACGGGTGCGGTGGATCCGTCCGGAAAAATGGCATCAACCTGCAGATCGTAGTCGCCGATCGTCAGCGTTGTTTCGGCGGACGCCGTCTTGTAGTCGACGGCGGACAGCGTTTCAGCGCCGTCGACCAGCACGTTTACGGCAGGTGCGTTCGAGGATGCGTGCACAACCTGCAGGTTGAACGTAGGCGTGGGCGGCGGCGGCTGTACGGAATCGGTATCGTCGGAGTCGCAAGCAGCAACAAATAAGGCGGCGGCGAGTAGCCACCCTCTGTTCAGGTAATTCATGTCGGACCTCACGGGTTCGGTGTACGATTGGACTGAGCGAAGTGTCCGGTAGCGGCCCGCGGTAAACATCTCGGCGCCGTTTCAGAATGTTTCTTTGTGTTTCAACGGCGCGTTGCGCCACGACGGCATGCAAAGCCAGCGGCTAGACTAAAGTCATGAGCAAAGTACTGATCATCGACGACGATAAGAAGCACTCGGAGCTGCTGCAGGCTTACTTCAAGCGCTTCGGGATTCAATTGGTGTGCGCGCAGGACGCGGACGAGGGATTTCGGAAGCTGACGCGGGAAGACCCCGACCTGCTGCTGCTCGACGTCATGCTGCCCGGCCGTGACGGCTTCGAGATCTGCCGTGAGGTGCGCAAGACGAGCAATATTCCCATCATCATGCTGACGGCGAGGGGAGACGTGATCGATCGCGTCTCGGGACTCGAACTCGGTGCGGACGATTATGTCGGCAAACCGTTCGAGCCAAGAGAACTGGTCGCGCGCGTGCAGGCGACGCTGCGGCGCGCCGAGTCCGGCGGCGTGGATCAGTCGACCTTGCGCTTCGACGGTCTGAGCATCGACACGGATACGCGGTCAGTACGCGTGGACGACAACGCGGTCGACCTGACGTCGATGGAATACGAACTGCTGCTGATACTCGCGAAGCGCCACGGCAAGAAACTGTCCCGCGACGACATACTGAGCGAACTGCGCGGCATCGATGCCGCAATACTGACACGCTCGGTCGACATCATGGTGAGCCGCCTGCGGCAGAAACTCGGCGACTCCATCAAGCCGCCGCGCTTCATACAGACCGTGTGGGGCCGCGGTTACTCGTTTATCGGCGTTCCGGTAACGGAATCCTAGCAGCGCCGGTCATGAGGGTTCTGCTGCGGTCGCTTTCCGTCCGGCTGTTTGCGATATTTTTGCTGCTCGGCGGGCTGTTCGTATTCGGTGCGTACCAGGCGCTGATCTGGGTGTACAACAGCGACGACATCCGCGGTTTGATCAGCGGGCACCTGTCGTTGCACGTCTACTACGTCAAGCAGGACATCGGCACGCCGCCGGACATTGAACGGGCCATCGCCATTACGGAGCGCGTGCCGGTCGATATACGCATCCTGGGTCCCGACATCGACTGGTCGTCTCACGCCGAGTTTCCCGAGATGGAGATGCTCGAGTTTGGTCCGAGCCCGGCGTTCAGCGACAAGCGCGGCGCCTGGGTGGACGAGTTGAGCGGCGTCGAGTTCGCCGACCACGACCAGCACCGCTACCTGAAGATGCGATCCGGGGCGTACGACATCGTGGTTGCAACCCCGCCCATTGGTGAGTATTCGCAGGGACCCGATCTCAAGCTGGTCATTGTTGTCCTGGGCCTGCTTGCGCTGGCTGCGGGCTATCTCGCCGTGCAGTGGCTGTTCCGCCCCATCCGCGCCATTCGCGCGGGCGCCCGGCATATCGGCCGCGGCAACTTCGATCACCGGATCAAGGACATTCGCCGCGATCAGCTCGGCGAGCTGGCCGGGGTGATCAACAAGCTGGCGGGCGATGTCGAAGGGATGCTCGACGCGAAGCGGGCCTTGTTGCTGGGGATGAGTCACGAATTGCGCACGCCGCTGTCGCGCATGCGCCTCAGTATCGAGTTCCTGGAAAACGACGAGGACCGTGAGAAGCTCAAGGCCGAAATCTCGGAGATGGAAAAGATCGTCGTCACCTTGCTCGAAGCCGAGCGGTTGAACAGCTCGCACGCCGCGCTTGCCCGGTCACGCGTGCGGGTTTGTGAACTCGTGGACGATCTGCTCGACAGTTTTTTCGCGCGTGAGCGCGACCGGATAGAGCTCGACTTCCGCACGCCTGCGCTCAAGGCGGATCTCGACGACGCGCGGATCACGCTCATGCTCAAGAACCTGATCGGCAACGCTCTGCGCTACAGCCGTCCGGAAGACGGTCCCGTGGAGTTGACCGTCGATGCGGATGCCACCGACGTTGTGTTTACGGTACACGACCACGGCCCCGGTATCCCTCGCGAGCAACTGGAGCACATTGGAGAGCCGTTTTATCGCAGCGATCCGTCGCGGGCGCGGCACACCGGGGGCACCGGTCTGGGACTTTACCTCGCCACGCTGGTTGCCCGGGCGCACGGCGGGCAGCTGCGTTTGCTGGACACCGGCAACAAAGGCGCCTGTTTCGAGGTACGGCTGCCGCTCGGCGGGGACGCTGACGTATCGTAATCCGGTCGTGATCGGACGGTGATCCACCGATTCTCAACGGCAGCTTCACAATCCTGCAAAGTCGGTATGGTCAACTGACGGTACGTTCGCCATCCGGGATAACCCGGTTTGGCAAACGCACTGACGTCTCCCCCAAAACGTCAGCACCCGCTAAGGCCTCCGCTCGGAGGCCTTTTTAGTGCCGCGTGAAGTGCGTGCAGCGGTTGCCGCTAGCGATCGTCGTGCCGCCCGCCGGAATGCGAGGAGCGATTCCGGCTTCCGGAATGGCTGCTGCTCCGTGATTGCCTTGCGCCGGCATCACCGCGGCTCCGCGAAGGAGGGCTGCTCTGCCGGGACGTTCTGGCCGGCGCCTGCGAGCGCGGTTTCGGCGGCGTGCTGTACTGGCGCGCGGGCTCCCTGCGCTGGTAGCTCGGCTGTCGCGCCTGCCTGCTTGGCTGGCTTTGTGTGTTCGCTCTGCGCTGCACGCGGGTATCGACGCGGTGCTCCGCGGAGCGGTTACGTTGTGTGGACGGTCGCGTTACCGGCGTGCGCGGCGTGACGGCCGGTGTGTTGCTGCGGGAGCGCGGTGTTGTGATCGTATTTCGATTCGCGTTCCGATCGCTACCGGTGTACGAGCGCTGTCTGTTGGTGATCGGCGCGCGGTCGCTGCGATGCCGGGCATGGTTTTGTGAAAGGTTGCCGGTCGATCGCGAGTAGCTCCGGCGCTGGTTGGCGCTCGCCTCACCCGAGTCCGGCCGGTATGACCGCGTGAAGCTCGAGCGCACCCGGTCCGTGTCGAGGTGGCCGCGAGTACGCGCGGCGTGGCGCCGCTCGATGCGGGCGCGGTCCCGGTACCGGGGAATCCAGTAGTCGCCTCGCCGGTGCCGCGAATACGTGGGCCGGTAGCTGTCGCGGAAGTAATAGTGGTTGTGATAGGTCAGGGTCGGGCGCCGGTACCACCAGCGATAACCGTAGTGACGGCCGTAATACGGGTGACCGTAAAAGCTGTGGTGCACGACGTGGAGTCGATGCCGGTGGTGGCTCCAGCCCAGCGCGTAGGCGCTCGTCACGCCCCAGAAGAAGCCGCGGTGGAACGAGTAGCCGTCGGAGTACGGGTAGTAATAAACCGGATAGGGGTTGACGTGATAGGTGTACACGGGGCGGACTGACCGCTGTACGACCGTTGCCGGTTCGTACACGGGCACGTACAGCACGCGTTCGTCGACCGGCCGTATCTCGATGATGTCGTCTTCGTAGACGACCTCCTGACGGGAATCGGTGTTCAGATGTCCGGCGGCGTGCACGCGATCCCGAAAGCGCTGTACGGCGGAGAGTACGTCGGCCTGCTGCACGATGACGGCTTCGCCCAGCGCGAGCGTCCAGTCGATGTCGTCGTTGAGCTGCCGGAGCACCTCGGGGTAGTTCAGCAATGCGATGACGGATTCGTCCCAATCGTCCGGCGGTGTCAGCGTTGGGTCTTCTTCGAGCGCGTCGAGAAATCTTGTGGCCTGGACAATCTGCAACGGGTATGCGGCCGCCGGCAGCACGACCGCGAGCAGCGCGTCGGGGTACAGCGCAACGGGGCCAACGAGTTCTTCGAGCTCTGCGGCACTCAGGCGTGGCCCGGCGGCCTCACCGAGTTCTTCGATGTCGGCGCCCTGATACGCGTAACTTTGTCCTGCCTCGTCGACAGGAGCCTGCGCAAAGGCCCCTGAGGCCGATACTGTGAGCAGCACCAGGGCGGCGTATCCGCCCGAAGATCGACTGTGCATGACTGCTCCCGTAGTCAAAGGCCATTCCGGCCGTTGCGGGAATCATACTAAACCTAGCTGAACGGCGGCTTAAGCGCCTGGGGACGGCCCCGGATCAGTCGTCCTCGCCGCCGTGCCAGGCCAGCAGCTTCCAGCCGTCCTCGGCACGAATCAGCACGTCGGTAAAGCGTCCGTTCTGCATGTCGATCGTGCCGTCCTTGTTCTCGAATGCGCTGGTGTACAGGTAGTGTGCAATTGCCGTATCGCCCGTGACGATGATCGACAGCGGGTACAGCTCGTGCGCCACCATGCTGCTCTGGCGCTCCAGGAAGCGCTCCCAGTAGATTGTCGAGGCTTTGTCGCGCGGCGCGGGAGAGTCCTTGTCCCAGCCCGTGAAGCCGTCCGCGAGCAGTCTCTCGGGCCACTTGCGATCGCCGTTGCCCTCCGCATTCCATTGTTCTTCAACAATTTTCCAGACGTTTGCGCCGTCGCTGGGTTCGTCCTGCGCCGGGGCGGGCAGGGCAAAGAGGAGCGCCGGCAGGAGCAGGACGAGGCAGGCTGGAAGCCGCCATGGACGCCGGGTCGTCAGATAATCCGCCATGAGGTTTTCTCGCGTGTTTCGATGGAGCCATTCTAGGCGGGCCGGCGGCCCTGAAATGGGAATTACGCCGCAAATTAGCGATTTAGCTCAAAAAGTCGCACCAGATCGTGAATGGCGTCGGCGCTTATTGTCGAATCGCTGCCCGGCGTTTCCGGAAACAGCGCGCTCAGTGCGGCGGCACTGAGATAGTCGGGGTGGTGCAGCTCGAGGATGATGGCGTAGTCGAGCGAATGCCCGTCTTTGTCGAGGGTCAAAAGGTAGGTGTGTGTTGCCAGCTCATGTGGCGGTCTGAGCCGCATTGCCGTCGCAACCTCGGGGCGCAGGGTCTGCAGCGGGACCGTGCCGGTGTACACGGTTTTCTTGGCCACCCGCCAGCCGCCACGGCGGAATGTGGCGCCAATCGAGTGGCCGCTGGCGATGGCCTCGAGTTCCTCCAGGAGTTCGCGGTGTTCGCTGTTCAGGCTCGCCGCCGCGAAGGTGCGGCAGATCTTCTCGTCGCCCGTCTGCGAATAGAGGCTGGCCAGCCTGAGCCCCGGCCGATCCTCGACGACATCGATGCCGTAGCTGCCGAAGGTGGCTTCGATACGTTCGCTGTTCAGCAGTTCGGGCTCCACCGCCGAAGCGCGTCTCGCCGCCTCGAGTACCGCGGGTGGAATGGGTGTTCCGGGCATGCTTGCTCAGGTGGAAAAGGACTGACGGCGCACGATAGCGCCATGCCCGGTCAGCGTAAAGGGCGGCGAAGTAGACTTAGTGCCGAGGTCTTCCGGTGCTACCATTTTGCGCAACCGAATGCCGTTGAGAATGACGCTGAAAACTGTGCCAACACTTCCCCGGCCGGCCCGCCGCCAGTTCCTGCTGGCCGCAGGCGGTGTGGCGACCTTGCCGCTGCTGGGCGGCTGCGGCGGCTCGGAACGCCTGCAGGAGGCCGGCGTGCCGCAAAGCCCGTTCGACGAGAATTCGACGGCGGAGGAAGTGACGGCGGATATCGATTTGTCGGGCAAGCTCGCCGTGATCACGGGCTGCACGTCCGGCATCGGCTTCGAGACGATGCGCGTGCTGGCGGCTCGCGGCGCCTACGTTGTTGGGACCAGCCGGTCGCTCGAGCGCGCTGAGAGCGCCTGCCACCGGGTTCGCGGCATCTGCACGCCCATAGCGCTCGAGCTGGCTGACCCCGAGTCGATCATTCAGTGTTCGGAGCACATCCGGTCGCTCAACACACCCATCGACATACTCGTCTGCAACGCGGGCGTGCGCGGCGGCGGCAACGAGCCGGTCCTGGTCAACGGTGTCGAACGCCACTTCGCCGTCAATCACCTCGGCCATTTCCTGCTCGTCAACCGCTTGCTCGAACGGCTCTACCTGGCCTGGCAGGGGCGCATCGTCGTCGTGGCGAGCCGCACGGCTTATCGTGACGTGCCCGAAAGTGGCATCGACTTCGATCGTCTCGACGGTAGTGGCCGCTATCGCGATCGCGAGGCGTATGGTCAGTCGAAGCTCGCGAACGTGCTGTTTGCTTACGAGCTCGGCAAAAGACTGCGCGGCACCCGGATTACCGCCAACTCGCTGCATCCCGGTGTCATCAACACGGAGATTGATCGCAACCTGAATCCGGCGCTTCAGTTCGGCTTCCGTATACTCACGTCGGTCAGCGGCAAGACCGTGGAACAGGGGGCGGCGACCAGCTGTTTCGTCGCCACGAATCCGTCGCTGGGCGCGGTCAGCGGCAAGTATTTCGAGGACTGCAATGCCGTACGCGTCGCGGACAACCCGCACATGCAGAACGATGCCCTTGCTGAGCGCTTGTGGGACGTCTCGGCGGAAAGGATGGCGCCGCACATGGTAGAACTGAGGCGCCCCGACTGGAGCGAGTTCGAGAACGGCCTGCGTCGTCGCGGCGCGAACGACGAGAACACGGATGGTGAGTAACGCAAAAGGCAAAGCGCTGGTCGTACTGTCAGGCGGTCAGGATTCAACGACCTGCCTTTACTGGGCGCTCGACAACTTCGGTCGTGACGCTGTATCGACGCTGACGTTCGACTACGGTCAGCGGCACCGCATCGAGCTCGAGTGCGCGCAAAGGATAGCCGCGGACGCCGGCGTGCCAAACGACATATTGCCCATCGACACGTTCGAGGCGCTCGGTGGCAACGCGCTGACCGAAGCGTCGATCGACGTTGCCGACGCTGAGGACGGAGCGCTGCCGAATACCTTCGTGCCCGGACGCAACCTGATTTTTCTCACCTTTGCGGCGGCCTACGCCTGGCCGCGGGGCATCCGGCACATCGTGACCGGCGTTGCCCAGACCGACTACAGCGGTTATCCCGACTGCCGGGAGGACACGCTCGCGGCACTCGAGAAGGCGCTCAGGCTCGGTATGGAGTCCGACGTCGAGCTGCACACGCCGCTCATGCACTTGAGCAAGAAGCAGACCGTGGAGCTGGCCGTCGAGCTCGGTGCGCTCGACGCAATGGCGCTTACGCATACCTGCTACGAAGGGTTGCGACCGCCATGCGGCCGCTGCCCGGCCTGCAAACTGCGCGCGCGTGGCTTCGCCGAAGCTGGCGTGGAAGACCCGCTGCTGGCCGTCGCATGACGTATTCGGTCAGGGAGATCTATTACACGTTGCAGGGTGAGGGCGCTCACACGGGTCGCCCGGCCGTGTTCCTGCGTTTTGCGGGCTGCAATCTGTGGAGTGGGCGAGAAGAGCACCGCAGCAGTGCGGTGTGCCGCTTTTGCGATACGGAGTTTGTCGGCGTGGACGGTCCAAACGGCGGCAAGTTCGCATCGGCCGACGCGCTTGCAGAGGCCGTCGAGGATCAATGGCCGGACAACAAAGCGGGCAGCCGCTTTGTCGTGTGTACTGGCGGTGAGCCGCTGCTGCAGCTCGACCGCAGGCTGACTTCAGCGTTGCATGCAGCCGGCTTTTTTGTCGCGGTCGAGACCAACGGCACCGTACCGCGGCCGGAAGGCATCGACTGGCTGTGCGTCAGCCCGAAGGGCAACGCGGAGCTGATTCTCGAGACCGGAGATGAACTCAAGCTCGTGTTTCCGCAGCAGGAGCAAGAGGCTCAGCCGGCTCGCTTCGAGCACCTGGCGTTCGAGCACTTTTTCCTGCAGCCGCTGGATTCTCCGGAACGCAACGCCAATACGCAGGCGGCCGTTCGCTACTGCATGCAGCATCCGCAATGGAAACTCAGCGTGCAGACGCACAAGGTTCTGGGCATCGATTGAATGAATTGCGTCGACTAGCCAGGGTCCAGGGAAACGTCCGCCTCGGTTTGCTCCCGATGGCTTTCGGCACGCCATTCGAAAACATTCAATTCGATAAATACGAACGCCACCAGCCAGAGAAACGCGTCCCACCAGTCTTTGAACTGGCCTTTCCACATCCAGTACAAGACCGCGAGTGCAAGCGTGCCGTAGAGCAGAAACTTGAGCACGGTGCTGGCGCGTAGCGCTGCACCTTCGAAGCGGTTGTGCTCCTGCAGCCAGACATCGATCTCGAGCAGCACGACGACGAGTATCCAGACGCCGCCGTTGATAGCGTCAATCCACGCGAGTCCTCGTATGTCGGTCAGCGTCACCGCATCGACGGCGGCGTTCATTCCCGGGAACTCGAAAAACTCGCCGCCGGCCGACACGGTCGCGCAGTTGGCGGCCGTCAACGGAACGTAGACGTCGAGCGTTTCGGCCCAGGACCAGTCCTGAGCGGCCAGCGCGCAGAGATCGCTGACTTCCGGCAGCGGCACGGTGGTGTAAGTGAACGCTACGTTGGTGACGTAGCCATAGAACGCGTAGACGATGACCGTGTAGCAAACGCCGCGGACAATTCTGAGCGACCAGGTGACGCGCGGCGTAAACAGGCGGTCGTTGAGGAGTCGCGTCTCGAGCTCGAAGACCAGCAGCAGTACGACCCATGCCGCCGTGTCGATTGTGGAGGCGAACGCCTCGATAAGCTGTCCCGGTGCGATGCCGCCGGCAAACTGCAGTGCGGCCGCTTTGCTCTCCTCGTCGAAAAAGAGGTAGACGTTCAGCGTCAGCAGGCCATAGACCGTGTACTTGAAGAGCTGGTAGAGGCGGCCAGCGTACGGATGGCCTGAGATAGAAGGCAAACGCCTGCTCCGCGAGAATACTGCTCGAGGATTCTACGGTGTCGCGTCGATCCTCCGCAACGCCGCCTGAACGACGGCGTTCACTGTTCCGTCCGCGACTCCGTTTCGATCCCCGCGTAATACACCCACACGTTCTCGTCGCCGCTCAACAGCTCGATGTACTTGGGGTGGACAAAAATATTCTCTCTCCCCGACTTGATTTCGCGCAGCACGCCGAGATCAGCCAGAGCCTTCAGATACACGGATGCGGTCTGCCGTTTGGCGATACCGTTGTCGACGAGATTGCCGATGCGACAGTACGGTTGCCGGAACAGCAGTTCGACGAGTTCCCACGTATAGATTTTCGGCAGCTTTTTCTGCACGTATTCCGCCGTGTGTTCCATCAGTTCACGGATGGCCTTGATCTTGTCCGTGGTCCAGATGCAGGTTTCCTCGACACCCTCCAGCATGAAGAGTATCCACTCGGCCCACGCCTGTTCGGCGGTCACCTTGAGCAGGAGTCGGTAATAGGGTGCCTTGTTGCGAATGATGTAGCCGCTCAGGTACAGGATTGGCGAATCGAGGAGGCCCTGCTCGACGAGAAACAGCACGTTGAGGATGCGGCCCGTGCGGCCGTTGCCGTCGGGAAAAGGGTGGATCGCCTCGAACTGGTAGTGCTGGATGGCCATTCGGATGAGCGGGTCGATGTCGGTTCGGCTCTGCATGAAGTCGGCCCAGTTCTCGAGCTTCACCTGCAGTAGTTTCTGACCGACCGGCGGCGTGTAGATGGTTTCGCCGGACATTCTGTTCGTCAGTGTCGTGCCCGCCTCTGAGCGCAGATCGAGTTCCTGGCCTTTGACCGTGCTGCAGATGTGAATGGCCATGTCGGTCGACAGCATCTTGCGGACGACCATCTTGCTGCCTTCGTACAGCGCCGTGCGGTAGCGCAGCGCCTCCTTGGTGGCGGCGTCCGCCTTGTCATCGGCAATATCGGCGTATTCGAACAGCTTGTCCGTCGTCGTCACGATGTTCTCGATTTCGGAACTCGCGCGTGCCTCCAGGAGCGGCAGGGCGTTGACGAGCACGGCGGAATTCGGAATCAACTCGGCCGCCTGCTTGAGCTCAGCGAGTGCCACCCGCGCGTTGATACACTTCTTGAGGATGTCGCGTGTTTCGATCTGGTCGGCAGGGGGCGGCAGGTCGGGCAGGTCGTTGTACGGCTGTTTGGGATCAAACGCACTCATTTGGCTATCGTCTCACGGTGAAGTGGATCTGGATTGGCTAATATGTCGAAAAAAACGCCCTGAATCGACAGGTTCGTAAAACGTGTCGATCCGAACGACACGTCTCGCCGATATGTCGATTTCCTCGCTAAATTTCGACATATATTGATGACGTGTCGATCGAATCGACAGGAGCTAATGATTTGTCGAAAAAGTCGGCTTTTATCGACAGGTCGAAGTATAGAGGCAGGCAGGCGGCCGCAGCGTGATCCAGTCTGCGTTTCGGCGGTTCTGAGCCGCACAGACTCCGGCGTAAAACCGCTGCCGCCGCTCAGGCGGCGGCAGCGATGCGGTCGGGCAACAGGAAATGCCGATGTGCTTCGGTCGACTGAATTCGCGCCCCGGAGTAGTAGCGGGACAACAGCCCCTTGTCGAACAGGTCCGTGTTGCGCGCCTCGAAATCCTGCCAGGCGTCGTCCCTGTGCTGCCGCAGGCGTTCGCCGATCAGCATCAGGTAGAAGCGGGTAATGGTCTCGTGGTACTTGTCGGGCACACCGAGCTTCACCGTCAGCGAGCGCAGGGTTTGTGCGTAGCGCTCGGCACCTTCGCGGTCCCCGAACTCGGACAGGGCGAGCCACGCGGCGTATACGTGCTCCCGGTGCCCAAACGCGGCGACGTCGAAGTCGAGGCTCAGGAAGTCTTCCAGGGTCAGCTTCGGCGCGCTCATGACGCGGCCTCCGTGAGCCGATGGCTGTCTTCGGCCGTGAGCTCGCAGCCGTAGATGCCCTTGAGCTTCTCGATCACTTCGCGTGTTTCCGCCGAAAACGGCGGTTTGCCTTCGAAACTGTGCAGAACGATACCCTCGAGGAGGTCGCCCAGCGTGAGGTTGGAGTACTCAGCCAGGCCCTTCAGGACCTTGAGCAGCGAAGTCTCCAGGCGCACGCCGGTCTGCGTGCGTTGAACGCGGCGTTGTGACATTGGTTTGCCCTCGGCAGTTACAATGTTACCAATTTACCATTGTAACTCTCTGCGAGCAAGGGAGTCGCTATTCGTCCCTGACCCGCCCGCGAAGGCGCTTGACGGCCCCGCGCTTGCCCTTGTCGTCGAGGCGCTGCTGGCGCGCGGCGCGCCCCGGACGGGTCGGTATTCGCGGTTTGCGGGTCTTCGTGGCCTGCTTGAGCAGTTCGATGAGTCGCTCGAGAGCCGCTTCGCGATTCCGCCGCTGGCTGCGGCTCTCCTGCGACTTGATGACGATCAGCCCGTCCGGGCGAACGCGCGAATCGCCGAGCGCGAGCAACCGTTCGAGCACGGCGGGTGGAACGTGCCGGCTCCGGCCGGCGTCAAAACGCAGGTGAATGGCGGTGGAGACCTTGTTGACGTGCTGGCCGCCCGCGCCGCTTGCCCGCACGGCGTCGAGCCGGATTTCGTCGAGCGGGATCGAGAATCCGTTGTCGACCTTCAGGACTTCGGCCATGTTTCCCACACGGGCGTCAGGCCGTCCGCGAGCTCGCTGCGGACTCCCGGCCGGCACCACGGCGCCGGCGAGTGGAAATCCGAACCGAGCGATGCCGCAAGTTGCCGGTCCCGCGCGAGGCTGACGAGCCGCTTCGTCAGGGGCTCCGTTTGCTGCCCGCACACGACTTCGAGCGCATCGCCGCCGGCGTCGCAAAAATCGTCGAGCAGTTGGCCGAGCCGCGTCCATGTGAGCCTGTATTTGGCGGGGTGAGCGAGAACCGCGCTGCCGTCGGCTTTGTGAATCCAGCCTGAGACTTCCTCGATGTCGGGCCAGTCGGTGCGAACGTCACCGGCCTTTCCGGCACCGAGATACTTGCGGAACGCGCTTCGAAGGTCTTTTGCCGCCCCGGTCGCAACGAGTTCGGCAGCGAAGTGCGGCCGGCCGACACTTTCGCCGTGCGCACGAGCCGAGACGTTCTCGAAATCGACCGCAACGCCAGCTGCGTTCAGTCGTTGTGCGATACGTTCCGCGCGGTGGCGGCGAACGCTCTGTTGCCGTTCGATCGCCTCGGCCATCACGGGAGAATCGAGGCCCACATTCAGGCCAACGACGTGCACGTCGTACTGCCGCCAGCGGGCTGAAAACTCGATGCCCGGTATGAGTTCGAGCGAGGGCGGCGCGCTGATGGTCCGGTAGGCGGAGAGCGTGTCGTGATCGGTAATCGACAGCATGTCGATGTTTTCGGACTCCGCGAGTTCGATGAGTTGTAGGGGGCTCAGCTGTCCGTCCGATGCGTTGCTGTGCGCGTGCAGATCGACCTTCATGGCCGCAAGTGTAGCAGCGCGCCACGGGCGCAGGCGCAATACGGCCGCGAATGTGGGAGACTCCGCTCGCAGCATTCAGCGATACCGGCATGCACAAACAGAACCTCGTTATCCTCATCGTCTGCCAGCTCATCTCGGCGACGGGTTCGATCGTCATCGTGACATTGGCCGGCATTATCGGCGCGCAGCTCAGCGACGATCCCGCGTGGTCGACGTTGCCCGTGTCCATGACGGTTGTTGCCGTTGCGCTGACCACGGTCCCGGCAACGCTGTTGATGCAGGCGATCGGCAGGGCACGCGGTTTCGCCCTGGCGTCGTTGTCGGCCGTGGTTGCCGTCTGCGTGGCCACTGCGGCGATTCACTACGAGAGTTTCAGCCTGTTCGTGCTGTCCGGAATGCTGTTCGGCATCAATATGGCGTTCACGCAGCAATACCGCTACGCCGCGGCGGAGAGCGTCCCGCCCGAGAAAACCGCAATGGCAATTTCTTTTGTGCTCGTCGGTTCGATCGGAGGTGCGTTTCTGGGCCCGGAGCTCGCGACACGTGGGCAGCACTGGGTCGACGAGTTGCCGTACGCAGGAACGCTGTTGTCGCTGGCGTTTCTGTATGCCGTTCAGGCGTTGCTGTTGCTCCGGCTCAAAGGCACGCGTCCCGTGGCGGAACCGGACGACGTGGCCGGCGGCCGTCCATTGTCTGCACTGGCAAGACAGCCGGTTTTTCTGATCGCTGTCCTCGGGGGGACGGCCGGTTATGCGCTCATGACGCTGGTCATGACCGCAACACCCATTAGCATGCACTTGCTTTCGGGGCACTCGCTGGAAGACACGGCCGGTGTCATTCGCGCGCACGTGCTGGGCATGTACGTACCTTCGCTGTTTGCGGGATTTCTGATTGCGCGCCTCGGTGTAACCCGGCTGATGTTCGTCGGCGCGGTTGCGTTGCTTGCGACATCGATCGTCGGCCTCCAGGGCCAGACCGTGCTGCATTACTGGTGGGCGCTCGTGCTGCTGGGCGTCGGCTGGAATTTCCTTTACGTGGGCGGCACGACACTGTTGACGTACACGTACTCACCCGAGGAACGCTTCCGCGCGCAGGGGCTCAACGAATTGCTCGTGTTTGGAAGCTCGGCAGCCACGTCACTGCTCGCCGGAACGATCATGTACCGCTTCGGCTGGACGGAGCTGATGCTGATCCCGATTCCGGCGCTGCTGTTCGTCGCGGCGGCGCTGGTCTGGGTGCGCCGTCGCGTGCATACGCTCGAGGTTGCGCGAGCTTCCCGACTGAGGGACGAGCCGTCGGTGACTACAGGAAGTTGACGACGAATCCCAGTGAGACGACGGGCCAGGCTTTGTAGTCGCTGACTTCGTCGTCGAGTTCGAGGCGTTCCCTCTCGAGCGCGTCGATGAAGTTCGGGTCGGTCGCGAGGATGCCGTCCGCGGCCAGGGTCACGTCGGGGTCACCTTGCCACAGCACGCCGAGGTCGAGGTTGAGGCCAACGCGCCCGGCAATCGTGAAGTCGTAGCCTATTCCCACGTACGGTGCCGTACTGGAGAACGAGGTGACGCTCGTGAGCGTGCCGACGTCAGCGGCGTTGTAGTTGATACCGCCGATCTCGAACGTGCCCTGGGCGTTGCTCTGGAGCTGCAGCTCGTTGCCGTTGCTGTAGAGGCCGCCCGTCACCCGGAACGGGCTCAGCGGAAAACGCACATTGGCCGTGGCGTAGTAGGTATCCAGCGCAAGCGTGGCGTCGTAGGGGATGCCGGCCTGCGTGCCATCGTCGTCGTAGTCGAACCGATTCATACCGACGCGCAGGTCGATCCAGGGCAGGGCCCGCCAGGTGGCCTCGACGCCAACGCCGAGGGTGCCGGCTTTGACGCCGATACCGAGATCCTTGTCCGCTTTGGCTTCCATGCCTGCAAACAGCGCCAGCGCTGCCAGCAATGTCAGGGTGGTGTGTTTCATAGCCATTTACCGTGCTTACGTCGGGATAATGGCCTCCAGCCTATACAGGGTTCACGGCGGGTTCTGTGCGGTGAGTCACAGCTGATCTCCGCCGGCTTGACACGCCGTAAACGACGGCTTCTAGGTGTGAACGGCGTACTGTTGCTCGATTGCCGGCCTTGCGTCCGGGTCGATGTTGAGCTTGTCGAGGTCACCCTGTACGTGCGGCAGCGCCAGCAGGCGCTTGTCCATGACCTTGAACCACAATGGCGGAACGTAGGCCAGCAGGTACATGCCGAAATAGCCGTTCGGCAAGGTCGGCAGATTCGGGAAATGCCGCAGCGACTGGTAGCGCCTGAGCGGATGGGTGTGGTGGTCCGAGTGCCGTTCGAGGTGAAACAGCACGAGGTTGCTCAGAATATGATTGCTGTTCCAGGAATGGTGTGGCTGGCAGCGTTCGAGCTTGCCGTCAGCGTCGCGCCGTCGGAGCAGACCGTAGTGCTCGATGTAGTTTGCGCTCGTGAGCTGCCAGTAGGCGAGCGCGTGGTGAATCAGCAGGAACAGCAGCATGATCGGACCGAAAGCCGCGATCAGCACGACGGCAATCGCTGCGCTCAGGGCAAAAGACTGCAGTATCTGATTGTCTGTGTGCCAGACGGTCTTGCCGCGGCGGACCAGCCGCTCGCGCTCGTGCTCCCACGCGCGCAGCAACGCACCGGGAATCTCACGCAGCGCAAACTTGTAGATGCTTTCGCCCATGCGCGCGCTGGCCGGATCTTCCGGCGTCGCGACGTCACGGTGATGCCCCCGGTTGTGTTCGATGCTGAAGTGCCCGTAAGCGGGAACGGCGAGTACCCATTTCGACAGCGTCTTTTCGAGTTTCGAGTTCTTGTGTCCCAGTTCGTGGCCGGTATTGATGGCCAGCCCGGCAACCATGCCGGCTACGGCGGCAAGGCCAATAAACGCGGGCAGGCTCAGGGAGGCTGTGGCGGCGTACCACGCGGTGCCGGCCAGCGTGACGAAATGCAGCGGCACGACGAGCCAGGTCAGCCAGCGGTAGTAGCGATCCTGATCGAGCTGGTGGACAACCGCTTCGGGCGGATTGTTTTCATCTTCGCCAATCAGCCAGTCGGCGATGGGCCCGATGCCGTAGTTCAACAGTATCGGCAGGAGCAGCCAGAGCTCGTTGCCCGTGCGCGCGTGCATGACGATACCGATGAAGGGCTGCAGCGGATACAGCAGCGAGGCGAGCCAAAGCCAGCGCTTTCGATCCGTGTACGCAATGGCGGTGCCGTGTTCGTCCGCGGCTACGTAGGTTTTCATCGTCGCCCCCATGGCAGAACTCTGAGTTTCCTATTATGCCCTAGTGGGCCGATTGACAAATTCCTCTACTTTCAGAGCGGAGAGAGCGCGTCAATACAAGGCGCGAGTTGCGGTCATAGCAGCGCTATGGCCGTGGCTCGCAACGCCGGAGTGGCGCGCTCTCTCCGCTCCCTTCGGGCGTTTGCTGCCGGCCCGCTGGACAGCGTTACGCCGCTTGGCAAGGACTGAGGCCATTGCCGGCGCGACGTGCCTTGCCAGCGAACCGGCAGCAACCGCTGAAAGCGGAGGAATTTGTCAATCGGCCCACTTGCTGTGCCGCGATCCGTCGGTCTGCTATACACTTGACCCCCTCGCCGCAGGGCGAGCGTCAGCGCTTGAGCGCTAAGTCATTGACAGGTCGAGTACGCGCATTTTCTGGTACGAGACTTGCTCCCTTTTTTACATACTTGGAGGCGTAACGAACCGCATGCAGAGCCTTTTGTCATCTGTGCACTTTCACTCGGGTCCCGTTCTGGTACTGCTGCTGGTAACGATGCTGAGCGCCTGCGGTGGCGGGGACAGCTCGGCGCCCTCAGAGGCGCGTACGCCGATACTGACTGCCGCCACGCTTGGCGAGCAGACCGTGCTGACTCCAGCCGAGTGGCTTGCCAGCGAGCCCTACGCATCGGCGGACCAGGCGGCCGGTGCCGACGAGGCACGCGTCTGCGCGGCCTGCCACAGCCTCAACGAAGGCGGCGCAAACATGATCGGGCCCAATCTGTACGGCTTCTTCACGAGTCCCGTGGGGAACGTATCGGGTTACAGCTACTCCAATGCATTGACCGACGCGGATTTCATCTGGACGCCGCGTGCGCTGGATGCCTGGCTTCAGCAACCGGCGAAGTTTCTGCCGGGTAACCGCATGACATACCCCGGGCTCAGGGAGGCAGCCGATCGCGACAACCTGATTGCCTACCTGCTCGAAGAAACCGGTGAATGAGGGCGTGGGTCCGGAGAGACACAACAACCAATAAAGAGCGAATAGCGAGAAGATATGAGCGATGTGACAGGAATGGTCTTGAGCGAATCTTCGGGGGCTGCCGCCGGCAGCCTGGCTCCGGCGGATCGTCGCGCCCCGGTTGACCGCCGGTCGACCAGCTGGAGGACCGTGTTCTACGGTTTCACTCGCTCGCGGCGCCGGCTGAATCGGCGCACGAGCGACACGGATATCGTATTCCTCGACTGGCACCATCCGTGGCTGTTTTTCCTTGCCGTCGGCACGATGCTGCTGAGTTGCGCCGACGCGTTTCTGACGCTCAAGTTACTGTCACACGGCATGTACGAAGCCAACCCGGTCATGGCTGGCATCATGGAGAGCGGCGTCGGCGCCTTCGTCGCCACCAAGATGGCGCTGACCGGCGGCGGAATTCTGATCCTGGTGTACCTCGCCCAGACCCGCTTCATGAACCGGCTGCGGACGGGGCTGATACTGACCAGTTTTTTCAGCTTCTACTGTTGCCTCGTGTGCTACGAAATCGTCAGTCTGCTTAAAGTTCTCTGATCTCCCGCCGTCACCCTCAGGGAAGGGCTGCACTAGCCGAAAGTCGATTCCCTCTGTCAGCGGCTTAGGCTAAACTAGCCGCCCTTCTTGAGTTCGCTACCCTTTAAGCTGTGCCGACGGTTCCGGCAGGACCGCCTGGCCATTCGTGACCCGGCCATCTTGAAAATGAGCAAATCGCTGACCGAGCTGTACGCTACGACGCCCCTATTCGGCAGCAACGCCGCGGCCATCGAGCAGTTTTACGAGCATTATCTGAACGACCCGGACAGCGTGCCCGAGGTCTGGCGGCAATACTTCGAAACCCTGGGCGACACCAACAGCGAGGTCGTGCATTCGGCCATTCGTGACGATCTCAAGCGCCAGGCAAAAGGAGGCCGTCGCGTCGGCCTCGTGCGCCGCAAAGGCGTCGCCGCTGCGTCCGGCGAGAAGCAGGCAGCGGTCGCGCGGCTGATCCAGGTCTACAGTCTCCGCGGTCACCAGATCGCCGATATCGATCCGCTGGGCCTCATGAAGCGCCCGATCCCCGGCGTGCTCAAGCTCGACTACCTGGGCCTGTCCGACGCGGACATGGACACGGAGTTCTACGCCGGCGGACTTGCCGGCAGCGGCGACAAGCGCATGAAGCTCAGGGACATCCTGGCGACCTTGAAAGCGATCTACTGCGGCAAGATCGGCGTCGAGTTTGCGCATATCTCGCGCGCCCGGGAGCGGCTCTGGCTGAAGGCCCGCTTCGAGCGCGGCGCCTCGAGCAGCAACCTGAGCGACGAGGAGCGCCGCGCGATCCTCAAGCAGCTGACCAACGCCGAGGGGATCGAGCGTTACCTGCACACTCGCTACGTAGGCCAGAAACGCTTCTCGCTGGAGGGCGGCGAGAGCCTGATCCCCATGATCGACGATATCGTGCAGCAAGGTGGCGCACGCGGCGTTCGGGAAATTGTGATCGGCATGGCCCACCGCGGCCGGATCAACGTACTCGTCAATATTCTCGGCAAATCGCCGGAGGAGCTGTTCGAGGAGTTCGAGGGCAACTACGACCTCGACGAATTGAAAGGCTCTGGCGACGTCAAATACCACAAGGGATTCTCGGCCGACATGGCAACGCCGGGCGGCAACGTGCACGTCGTGCTTGCGTTCAACCCGTCGCATCTCGAAATCGTCAACCCGGTCGTGGAGGGCTCGGTGCGGGCCCGGCAACAGCGCCGCAACGACGCGGAGCGCGCCGAAGTGCTGCCCGTGCTGATTCACGGCGACGCTGCGTTCTCCGGCCAGGGCGTCGTCACCGAAACGTTCCAGATGTCGCAGACCAACGGCTTTCGTACCGGCGGAACCCTGCACATCGTGGTCAACAACCAGATCGGATTCACGACCAGCCGGCCGTCGGACGCGCGTTCGACCGATTACTGCTCCGACGTAGCGAAGATGATCGAGGCGCCGGTGTTCCACGTAAACGGCGACGACCCCGAGGCGGCAATTTTTGTCACCCGCTTGGCGCTCGAGTATCGGCAGAAGTTCAAGAAGGACGTCGTGATCGATCTGGTCTGCTACCGCCGGCACGGTCACAACGAAGCCGACGAGCCGTCGGCCACACAGCCGATCATGTATGGGCGGATCCGGGAACAGCAGACGACCCGGACCGTGTACGCGGATCGTCTCGCCACCGAGGGCACGGTACTGCCCGCCGACGTAACTCGACTTCAGGACCAGTACCGCGACAAGCTGGACCGCGGCGAGCCCGTGCCGGAGCGAACGCTCGGCCTGATCGGCGACGAATACACCGTGGACTGGACGCCGTATCACGACCGCAGCTGGGACGAGGCCGTCGATACGACCGTCAGCCCCGCCAAAGTGGCGGAGCTGGCCGACAAGCTCGTGACCGTGCCTCCGGACCTCAAACTGCACGGGCGCGTGCAGCGGATCATGGACGAGCGCGCGCGCATGGCGAAGGGCGACGTCGACATGGACTGGGGTTTCGCCGAAACGATGGCGTATGCGGGCCTCATCGACGAAGGTTATGACTGCCGGATCGTCGGACAGGACAGCGGGCGAGGGACCTTCTTCCACCGTCATGCCGTTCTGCACAACCAGCGCAACAACGTGGAGTACATACCGCTCAAGACGCTGACCGACAGACCCAACGGGTTTCGAGTCATCGATTCGCTCCTGTCGGAAGAGGCGGTCATGGGCTTCGAATACGGCTATGCCACGACCGAGCCCGAGACTTTGTGTATCTGGGAAGGCCAGTTCGGCGACTTTGCCAACGGCGCGCAGGTCGTGATCGATCAGTTCATCAGCTCGGGTGAGGCCAAGTGGGGGCGGCTCTGCGGGTTGACGCTGTTCTTGCCGCACGGCTACGAAGGCCAGGGGCCCGAGCATTCCTCGGCGCGACTCGAGCGGTTCCTGCAGCTGTGCGCCGAACACAACATGCAGGTCTGCGTGCCGTCGACGCCCGCGCAAATGTTCCACATGCTGCGCCGGCAGATGCTGCGCAAGTTCCGCAAGCCGCTGGTCGTCATGACGCCAAAAAGCCTGCTGCGTCACAAGATGTCGGTGTCGCCGCTCGAATCGCTGTCGACGGGCGCGTTCGAGCTCCTGATCGGCGAGACCGAAGCGATTGCACCCGAAGACACGCGCCGGCTCGTGTTCTGCAGCGGCAAGGTCTACTACGATCTGCTCGAAGCGAGACAGGTCCACGGCAAGAACGACACGGCACTCGTGCGGATCGAGCAGCTGTATCCGTTCCCGCGCGAGGAGTACGCGGCGCTGCTGGCGAACTACCCGCACGTGCGCGAAATCGTCTGGTGCCAGGAAGAGCCGCAGAACCAGGGCGCCTGGTATCAGATCCGCCATCGGCTGCAGGAGCCCCTGAGCGCGGAGCAGCAACTCTACTACGCGGGGCGCGCAAGCGCGGCGGCTCCCGCTTCCGGGATTTTCAAGGTACATCTACAACAACAGCAGGCGCTGGTCGAAGCGGCCCTTGATATCGAGATCAAAGCCAGCAAATCGGCCAGGCCCCGGGATACTGAACGGAAATAAGCATGAGCATTGAAATCAAGGTGCCGCCGCTGCCGGAATCGGTGAGCGACGCAACACTCGTGGCGTGGCACAGGAAAGCGGGTGACGGCGTGTCGCGCGACGAGAACCTGGTCGATCTCGAGACCGACAAGGTGGTTCTCGAAGTACCGGCTCCCGCCGCCGGGACGCTGGCGGAAATCCGCATCGAGGAGGGCGCAACCGTAACGGCCGGTGACGTGCTGGCGGTGCTGGAAGAGGGTGAGGCGCCAGCAGCCGCGGCGCCGGAAACACCGGCGAAAACGGTTGCGGCGACCCCCGCGGCCGACGAGTCCGATCGCTCTCCGAAGACGAGTCCGGCCGTTCGCCGTTTGCTCGAGGAACACGACCTGGATGCCACGATGGTCAGCGGCACGGGTAAGGACGGGCGCATCACCAAATCCGATGTCATGGCGTTCCTGAAGGTCGACGACAGCAGCAACGTCAATCCCGGGGATCCGGCAGCCGTAACGGCCGACGAGATTGTCGAGGCCGGCTTCGACCGCAGCGAGCAGCGCGTGCCGATGACGCGTCTCAGGGCGCGGATTGCCGAGCGCCTGGTCGAAGCGCAGCACACGGCCGCAATGCTCACGACCTTCAACGAGGTCGATCTCACCGAAGTCATGGCCTTGCGCAAGCGTTACCGGGACGACTTCGAGAAGGCCCACGGTGTGCGGCTGGGTTTCATGTCGTTTTTTGCGAAAGCCGCTGTCGAGGGACTCAAGAAGTTCCCCGTGATCAACGCCTCCGTCGAAGGCACCGACATCGTGTATCACAACTACTACGATATCGGCATTGCCGTGTCGTCGGACCGGGGCCTGATGGTGCCCGTGCTCCGCGACGTCGATCACATGAGCTTCGCGGACTTCGAGGCGGCGCTGTCGGCTATGGCCTCGAAAGCGCAGGACGGCAGCATCGGCATGGAAGACCTGACCGGGGGTACGTTTACGATCACCAACGGCGGCATCTTCGGTTCGATGATGTCGACGCCGATCCTCAATCAGCCGCAAAGCGCCATTCTCGGCATGCACTCGATCCAGCAGCGACCAATGGTGGTTGACGGCAACATCGAGGCGCGGCCAATGATGTACCTTGCGCTGACTTACGATCACCGCATCATCGACGGCCGCGAAGCGGTGCAGTTTCTCGTGACCATCAAGGATCTGCTGGAAGATCCCGGCAGACTGTTACTCAAGGTATAGGGCAAGCAGCATGAGCAAGAAGTACGACGTCGTCGTCATCGGCGCCGGACCCGCCGGCTACATTGCCGCGATTCGCGCGGCGCAAAACGGTTTCAAGGTGGCCTGCATCGACGAGTGGCAGAATCGCGACGGCAAGTACGCGTTCGGCGGTACCTGCCTCAACGCCGGCTGCATACCGTCGAAAGCACTGCTCGAGTCTTCGGAGCTTTATCACCGCGCGACGCACGAGTTCAAGAAGCACGGCATAGCGACCGGCGACGTGAGCATCGACATCGCGGGCATGCAGAAGCGTCGGGCCGGCATCGTTCGCCAGCTGACGGGCGGCATCGCCGGGCTCTTCAAAGCCAACAAGGTCGAGGGCCTGGTCGGGCACGGCAAGCTGCTTGCGAACAAGCAAGTGGAGTTCACGCCGGCGGACGGCAAGGCCGAGGTGCTCACGGCCGAGCACGTTATCCTGGCCTCGGGTTCCACGCCCATCGAGCTGCCGTTCGCGCGCTTCGACGGCGAATACATTGTCGATTCCTGGGATGCGCTGGAGTTCGACGCTGTGCCGCCGCGCCTTGGCGTAATCGGCGCCGGCGTCATCGGTCTCGAACTCGGCAGCGTGTGGTCGCGGCTGGGCTCCGACGTCACGATCCTCGAGGCAATGGGCGATTTCCTGTTCATGGCCGATCGCGACGTGGCAAAAGTTGCGGCCAAAGACTTCAAGCAACAGGGGCTCGACGTGCGACTCGGCGCCAAGCTGACTTCGGCCACCGTTGCCGACGGCGTGGTCAGGGTCGAATACGACGATGCCCAGGGTGCGCAAACGGCGGAGTTCGACAAGCTTGTGGTCGCGGTCGGGCGACGGCCGCACACGGATGGTCTGTTTTCGGAAGACTCCGGCATCGTCACCGACGAACGGGGCTTCATCGAAGTGGACGACGAGTGCCGCACGCCGGTCAAGGACGTTTACGCGATTGGCGATTGTGTGCGCGGCCCGATGCTGGCGCACAAGGGATCGGAGGAGGGCGTCATGGCGGCGGACCTCATCGCTGGCGAGGTCGCCGAGGTCAATTACGGCGTCATCCCGTCCGTGATCTACACGGCACCCGAGATCGCCTGGGTCGGCAAGACCGAAGCAGAGGTGACCAGCAGCGGTCGGCCTTACAAGACCGGCTCATTCCCGTTCGCGGCCAGCGGCAGAGCCAAGGCAATGGAGCAAACCTCCGGCATGGTCAAGGTGATCTCGGCGGCTGACGACGACGAGATTCTCGGTGTGCACATCGTGGGGCCAATGGCTGGAGAATTGATCGGCGAAGCCGTGCTCGCAATGGAGTTTGCGGCGAGCACCGAAGACATCCAGAGAACCATCCACGCGCACCCGAGCCTGTCGGAAGCCGTCCATGAAGCGGCGCTCGCCGCGGACAAACGCGCGCTCAACTACATGAACAAATGACAGTGAGATAACGGGCCGGTCGTCGCGCCGCGACGGCCGGCCTTTTCTATTTCCTGTTCTTCCAGAAATCGGCGTTTTCGATGCCGAGTTTTTCCGGATCGAAGCTGTATTGGCTGACGCCCGCTTTGCGCTGTTCCTCGTAATCCCTGAGCGCCTTGATGGCGGGTTTCGCCATGAAGAATATGATCAGTATGGCGCCGATGTTCATCCACGCCATGAGGCCAACCCCAAGGTCGCCCATGGCCCAGGCAACGTCTGCCGTGCGGATCGTGCCGTAGAAAACCGATCCGAGCAGCATCAGCTTGAGCAGCGTGATCTCATACGGGAAGCGGAACGTGCGCCGGATGTAGGCTACGTTGGTTTCGGCAATGTAGTAGTAGGCCAGCATGGTCGTAAACGCGAAGAAGAACAGCGCGACCGCGACGAAGATCTTGCCCGCGTTGCCCATGACGCTTTCCAGTGCGAGCTGGGTAAACGCCGGGCTGCTGATCGTCGTGTCGGCGGGCAGGTTCTGGACCAGCATCGATGCGCCTTCGGGATGAACGTTGTACGCACCCGTAATCAGTATCATGAAGGCCGTTGCGGAGCAGACGAACAGCGTGTCGATGTAGACAGAGAACGCCTGTACGAGCCCCTGCTGGGCAGGGTGCTGCACTTCGGACGCCGCCGCGGCGTGTGGCCCCGTGCCCTGACCGGCCTCGTTCGAATACACACCCCGTTTGACGCCCCAGCCGATGGCGGCGCCAACGCCGGCCATGGGAGTAAAGGCGTCGCTGACGATCAGGCCAATGATGGCAGGCAGCTCGGTAATGTTGATCGCTATGATGAACAGCGCCATGGCAATGTAGGTGACCGCCATGAACGGCACCACAACCTGCGTGAAGTGGGCAATGCGTTTTACGCCGCCGAAAATGATGATGCCGAGGATCAGCACGACCGCCGAGCCGGCGATCAGCTTCGCGAGCGGCACGGGCCCGAGGAACGCGGCCTGAACGACAGTCTCACCGCCGAAGGCGAGTTCCGTGGCGTTGGCAATCGCGTTCGACTGCACGCCGGGCAGGAGCAGCCCGCAGGCAATGATTGTCGTCAGCGCAAACAGCCAGGCGTACCATTTCTGCCCCAGCGCCTTTTCGATGTAGTAGGCCGGGCCGCCGCGGTACTGGCCCTCATCGACTTCCTTGTAGATTTGCCCAAGCGTGGATTCGACGTAGGCGGTGGCGGCTCCGAGGAACGCCACGACCCACATCCAGAATACGGCACCGGGTCCGCCAAAGCCGATCGCCGCGGCGACACCGGCAATGTTGCCGGTCCCGACGCGTCCCGACAGCGACACGGCCAGCGCCTGAAACGGGGAAATGCCTCGATCGGACTCTTTGCCGGAGAACAGCAGGCGCAGCATTTCCTTGAACATGCGCACCTGCACGAAGCGCGTGGCGATGGAGAAGAACAGCCCCGCGCCCAGGCAAATGCCGATGAGTGCCGTGCTCCAGACATAGCCGTTTAAAGTGCTTACCAGTTCCTGCATGCCGTTTTACCCGTGGTTCGGTCGATCGTTATTGTTGGTGTAGCCCGCCCAGCAGCAGGTGGCCCGCAGTGTAACCGAAAAGGCCCGGGCGCTCAGGCGCTGCGGCTGACCGACACGACGTTGGGCAGTCGTTCCAGGCGGGTCATGGCCGTGCTGAGTGCCGGCAGATCGGCTATTTCGAGCGAAATGTGCATGACGGATTGCATCGTTTTCCGGTCGGTATGGCTGTTCAGATCGAGCACGTTGGCATGCTCGTCAGCCAACACGGTGCTGATATCTCGCAGCAGTCCGGCGCGATCGAAGGCGCGCACCGTCAGGTCGACCGGGTAGCGGCCGCTGTCGCCGGCACTCCAGCTGACCGACAGGACCCGCTCCGGGCTGCGCCGGTTCAGCCCGAGGAAGTTGCCGCAGTCGGCGCGATGGATGCTGACGCCTCGCCCTTGCGTGATGTACCCGACGATAGCCTCGGGCGGCACGGGTCTGCAGCAGCGTGCAAAGGTGCACAGGAGATCGCCGACGCCGGCAATGGCTACACCGTCCGCCTTGCCCGAACTTGGCTTTGCCGGGCGCTTCGCTCGTCTCCGCGACGTGGTTTCGCTGGGTCTCAGGTTCTGCAGCGCGGTGGCAATCGCGGCGGCGGTAAGGTCGCCGGCACCGAGTGCCACGCACAGCGCGTCGCTGGAGGCAAATTTGAGCTGCGTCGCCAGCTCGTCGGTGCCGACGTCGCGCACACTGAGTCGCGCAAGCTCGCGGTCGAGGATGTCGCGGCCCTGGCGGAGATGTTCGTCGCGGTCCTGCTGACGAAACCAGTTTCTGACCTTGGCGCGGCTGCGGGCGCCCGCCAGGTAGCCGAGTTTGGGGCTCAGCCAGTCCCGGCTGGGATGCGGCTGACTGCCGGTAATGATCTCTATCTGATCGCCGTTCTGCACGCGGTAGGTCAGCGGCACGATCCGGCCGTTGACCTTGGCGCCGCGGCAGCGATGACCAACCTGCGTGTGCACGTGGTAGGCAAAGTCGAGCGGCGTGGCCTGGGGCGGCAGTTCGACGACATCGCCTTTGGGGCTGATCGCGTAGACGCGATCTTCGAATACCTCGTCGCGGATCTGATCGAGGATCTCGCTGCCGTCGGTCGCGGGCTCGAGGAGCTGGCGCAGAAACGAGATCTTCTGATCGAAGGCCGCAGGTGTCGCGCCGCCTTCCTTGTAGCGCCAGTGTGCCGCAATGCCGAGTTCGGCCTGGCGGTGCATGTCGTGGGTCCGAATCTGAATCTCGACGGTTTTCTGCTCCGGGCCTATGACCGCTGTGTGCAGCGAACGATAGTCGTTGTCCTTCGGGTTGGCGATGTAATCGTCGAACTCGCCGGGCAGGTAGGACCAGAGGTTGTGCACGACCCCGAGGGCGGCATAACAGTCCTTGACGTCGCTGACGAGTATGCGCACGGCCCGGATGTCGTACAGCGATTCGAGCCCTCGCTCTTTGCGCTGCATTTTCCGGAAGATGCTGTAGATGTGCTTTGGCCGCCCGCTGATGTCCGCGGCAATGTCCGCGGACGAGAGTTCCCGCGTCAGGATCGCCTTCACCTTGTCGATGAACGCTTCGCGCTCGACCCGCTTCTCGTTGAGCGCCGCCGCGATGCTCTGGTAGCGATCGGAATCGAGGTACCGGAAAGCGAGATCCTCGAGTTCCCATTTGAGCTGCCACACGCCCAGCCGGTTGGCGAGCGCCGCGTAGATTTCGCGGGTTTCGATCGCAAGCTGCCTGCGTTCTGCATCGGGCTTGAGTTTTGCGTTGCGCAGGCGAAAGAGCTGCTGCGCAATGCGCACGAGTACCAGGCGGACATCACTGACCACGGCCAGCAGCATTTTTCTGAGCGCCTCGGATTGCTGGACGGCAAGCTCTTCGCCGGGGCGCCACTCCGCAGGCATGCGAAAGCGGTTTAGCTGTTCGAGTCCGGAAATTAGTGGAGAAATAGCCTCTAAATTATTGATATCTATTGATTTGATATCAAGAAAACCATCCCTGACCAGCGGGTGCAGGCAGGCGGCCGCCAGCACCTCGTCGGGCAAACCCATTGGCTCCAGGATGTCGGCAACGGCTTCTCCTTCCGCGGCCGAATGGTTGTCGGCAAGCCCCGGAGTGGCGCGAGCCAGCACCCTGGCGGCGCCCAGCAAGCTGCCGGAGCGGCCGTTTTCCTTCGGCGTCTGAGGTGCCTTTACTGTCATTGAGCCTCTGGGTGTAAACGGTGCCTGCCCGTTGATAGTCCGCTATCATACCCGCGTCGTGTCGGGGCAGCGCCTCGCACGGCGACTTGGGCACACAATTTGGGAACACTATGAAAGCGTATCAAGTACTGCTTGCGCTTTGCCTGTGTCTGTTGACGGGACTGGCGTCCGCACAGACGGCAGAGCGGGCGCTCAACATCAATCTCAACGACGATTCCGTGCGTGGCGAATTTGCCTGGAAGATTGGCAGCGGCAACCTCCGCGCCGACGTCGGCTGGCTGCACAATCAGGATCGCGGGGACCTCCTGCACACGAGTTTTCACCTGGTCGACGCGGCGGGGTCCGGCAACACGCAGCTGGATGCCGGGCTTGGGCTACGGCTCGTGTACAGCGAAACCGACCCGAGCGGCTTCGACGGCAGCGCGCTCGCGCTGGGCGGCTTCGTAAGGTACACGCTCCCCAACGCCGACCGCTTCAACATCGGCGGCAGCCTCTACTACGCGCCGGATGTGGTAGCGTTTGGCGACAAGACCGAGTTCTACGAGATCGACGTCCGCTTGGGCTACAACGTCCTGCGCGACGCCGACGTGTATATTGGACTCCGCGAAATCAAGGCGGAATACGAGGGCGCAGGGCGCTTCGAATACGATTCCGGCTTACATCTGGGATTTGAGTTCCGGTTTTGACGCAAACGGTCAGGGGACATGGCAGGACACAGTAAGTGGGCGAACATTCAGCACCGCAAGGGCGCCCAGGATAAAAAACGCGGCAAGCTGTTCACGAAGCTGATTCGCGAGATCACCGTAGCGGCCAAAATGGGCGGCGGTGACGTCGATGCCAACCCGCGGCTGCGCCTCGCGATCGACAAGGCGAAGGCGCAGAGCATGCCGAAAGACAACATCGAGCGTGCCGTCAAACGGGGCTCCGGAGAGACCGACGGCGCCGACTACCAGGAGATCCGCTACGAGGGTTACGGTCCTGGAGGCACGGCCGTCATGGTCGACTGCCTGACGGACAACCGCAATCGCACGGTCGCGGAAGTGCGGCACGCCTTCAGCAAGTTCGGCGGTAACCTGGGCGCGGACGGCTCGGTGAGCTATTTGTTCAACCCCGTGGGGCAGCTCCTGTATCCGACCGGCAGCGATGAAGATCGCGTCATGGAGGCGGCAATCGAAGCCGGCGCCGAGGACGTGCTCGTCGATGACGACGGCTCGATTGAAGTGCTGACCGAGCCGGCGGAGTTCGAGCAGGTGCGCGACGCCATGCGCGACTGCGGGCTCGAGCCCGCCAACGCGGAACTCACGATGCGGGCGTCGACCAACGCGGAACTGGGCGTCAACGAGGCAGGGTCGATGGTGAAGATGCTCGAGATGCTGGAAGACCTCGATGACGTGCAGCAGGTGTATTCCAATGCCGACATTTCGGAAGAGGTGTTGGCCCAATTGTAGCGGTGGCCGCGGGCGATATTTTGAACACTCGTCGACGCATACTGGGGATCGATCCGGGTTCGCGGATTACCGGTTTTGGTCTCGTCGACCTCGGCGGTAACGAGCTTCGCTACTGTGCAAGCGGTGTGGTTCGCACCGCGGACGGCACGTTCCCGGACCGCCTGCGGCAAATCTATCGGGCGGTCGGCGAGGTTGTCGCGGAGTACCGGCCCGATGTGGTTGCGATCGAGAACGTCTTCATGGCGCGCAATGCAGCCAGTGCGCTCAAACTGGGCCAGGCACGCTCGGCGGCGCTCTGCGCAACCTTCGTTCGCGACGTCGACGTCTTCGAGTATTCACCGCGCGAAGTCAAGCTGGCCGTCGTCGGTACCGGCGGTGCCAGCAAGGAGCAGGTGCAACACATGATCGTATCGCTGCTCAAACTCGAGGGTGAGCCGGGTAGCGATGCTGCCGATGCGCTGGCTGTTGCCGTGTGCCATGCACACCAGCGGCGGATTCGCTCTCGATTGTCCGAGAGCGCACGCGCGGCAGGTGCCCGCTGAGCCAGTTTCATGATCGGTTCTCTCAAAGGCACTATAGTCGAGAAACAGGCACCAGGCTTGCTCCTGGAGTGCCACGGCGTCGGTTATGAAGTCGAGACGCCAATGTCGACGTTTCTCGAGCTGCCGCCGGTCGGCGGTGACGTGAGTCTGCTGACGCACCTTGTCGTGCGGGAGGACAACCATACGCTGTACGGGTTTACGACAGCGGACGAGAAGCAGCTGTTTCGAAGCCTCCTCAAGGTCAGCGGCGTGGGTGCCAAGATGGCGCTGGCTGTGCTGTCGGCCATGAGTGCCGCCGACTTCCAGCGCTGCATCGAATACGAAGACAGTACGACCCTGACCAAAATACCGGGCGTGGGCAAGAAAACGGCGGAGCGCCTGATTATCGAGATGCGCGACCGGCTGAGCGTTCTTTCTTCGCAGCCCGCCGCGGCGGGCGGAAAAGTTGTCGTGCCCGCGGGTGCGCGGCAGGAAGCGTGTGATGCGCTGATTGCTCTCGGCTACCGGCCCGCCGAGGTCAACAAGCTGGTCGGTAAACTCGATACGGACGGCAAGAGCGCAGAGGAAATCATTCGCAGCGCACTCAAACAGGTGGCGGGCTAATGGCAACGATCGAACACGACCGCCTGACGAGCGCTGAACTGCGCCCTGAAGACAAAGGCATCGACCGGGCGATCCGCCCGACGCGGCTCGAGGACTACCGCGGTCAGCCGGGCGTCTCGGCGCAGATGGGTATCTTCATCGAGGCCGCGCGGCAGCGGGCCGAGGCGCTGGATCACGTATTGATCTTTGGTCCACCCGGACTTGGCAAGACGACGCTTGCGCACATCGTTGCCAACGAAATGGGCGTTGCGATGCGGCAGACGTCCGGCCCTGTGCTCGAACGCCCGGGCGACCTTGCCGCGATACTGACCAACCTGGAACCGAACGACGTCCTGTTCGTGGACGAGATTCACCGCCTGAGTCCCGTCGTCGAGGAGGTGCTGTATCCCGCGATGGAGGATTTCCAGCTCGACATCGTGATTGGCGAAGGCCCGGCGGCGCGTTCGATCAAACTGGATCTGCCGCCGTTTACGCTGGTTGGAGCGACAACGCGTGCCGGCCTGCTGACCTCACCGCTGCGTGATCGCTTCGGGATTGTGCAACGTCTCGAGTTTTATTCGTCGACGGATCTCGAAGGTATCGTGCAGCGCTCTGCCGGCATATTGAACCTGCCGATCGAAACGGAGGGCGCCGTCGAGATTGCCCGCCGCTCGCGCGGCACGCCACGTATCGCCAACAGGCTCCTGAGGCGGGTCCGGGACTTTGCACAGGTGCAGGCGAACGGTGTGGTCACCGGTGAAGTGGCCGGCGGCGCAATGGACATGCTCGAGGTCGATCCGCACGGTTTCGACGCGATGGACCGTCGCCTTCTCCTGACGATCATCGAGAAGTTCGACGGCGGGCCCGTGGGGATCGAAAGCCTGGCCGCGGCCGTTGGTGAAGAGCGCGGCACGATCGAGGACGTCATCGAGCCTTACCTGATACAGCAGGGATTCATGATGCGTACGGCGCGCGGGCGGGTCGCGACAAAAAACGCCTACCTGCACTTTGGCCTGAACGCACCACCCAGGGACGAGGCATCGCAGGAACTGCCGCTTTTCGATCGCGAACGGACGCCGGACGGCTGAGCGCTGCATGAGTCCCTCGTCAGCGCAAGACACGTTTTCCTGGCCGCTTCGCGTTTATTACGAAGATACGGACGCGCAAGGCGTGGTGTACTACGCAAACTATTTTCGTTTTACCGAACGAGCGCGGACCGAGTGGCTGCGGTCCCTTGGCGTGCAGCAGGATACGCTGCTCAACGAGCAGCGTCTGATGTTTGTCGTCGTGAGTGCGAGCGCCGACTTTCTCGTTCCGGCCCGGTTCAACGACAAGCTGCTCGTGACGGCCAGGCTCGGGCGCCTGAGTCGTGCGTCTTTCGAGATCGAACAGCAGGTGTTTCGCGATTCGCTGGACGGACAACTGCTGTTCAGAAGCACGGTACGCGCCGCCTTGCTGGACGCGGATTCATTGAAACCTCAGCGGGTACCCCGAACTCTTTTTGAAGGATAGAAAAGAATGACTACAGATCTGACGGTCGTTGGTCTCATTCTGGCGGCCAGTATTCCGGTCAAGATTGTGATGCTGTTGCTGCTGCTGGCTTCGCTGGCTTCGTGGAGCATCATCTTTTCCAAGCGGCGTCTGCTCGTGAAGACCAAATCGGCATCGGACGATTTCGAAGCCAGCTTCTGGTCAGGCGGCGATCTCAACACGCTGTATCAGAGCGCTAACCGCAGCAAAGGCGGTTCGCTCGGCATGGCCAGTATCTTCGAGGCCGGGTTTCGGGAGTTCAACCGCGTGGTCCAGCAGGGCAGCGTCGATCCCGACAAGGTCGCAGCCGAATGCAGCCGCGCCATGCGCGTGGCGCAGATGCGTGAAGTGGATCGACTGGAGCAGAGTCTCGCCACCCTGGCCACGATCGGCTCGACCAGCCCTTACGTCGGTCTGTTCGGGACAGTCTGGGGCATCATGGTGGCGTTTATCGAGATCGGCAGCCAGCAGACCGCAACGCTTGCGGTCGTGGCGCCGCCCATTGCCGAAGCGCTGATCGCAACGGCCATGGGACTCTTTGCCGCAATTCCGGCGGTCATTGCGTACAACCGCTTTGCCGACAAAGCCGTAAGGCTCGAGTACCGCTACGACGGTTTCAGCGAAGAGTTCGCCAGCATCCTGCAGCGTCACGCACGCGCCCGCGCAGGTACCTGAGATGCCGACGCCGCTGCAAAAACGCAAGCTCATGGGCGAGATCAACGTCGTTCCCTATATCGACGTCATGCTCGTGTTACTCGTGATCTTCATGATTACGGCGCCCCTGTTGACCCAGGGCGTCAAGGTCGAACTGCCGAAAGCGGACGCGGCCGCGATCGAGGAAGCACCCGACAGCCAGCCCGTCGTGTTGAGCGTCGACGAGACGGGCAACCTGTTTCTGTCAGTCGGTGATGACGAGGACCAGCCGAAGTCGGCGACGGAAATTGTCGATCTGGTTAGGATCGTCATGGAAAGGGCGCCTGAAACGCCCGTGTTCGTCAAAGCGGATCGCAAGGTCGAGTACGGCAATGTGGTTGGTGCCATGGTGCTGCTGCAGCGCGGCGGTGTGCAAAGCATTGGCTTCGTCACCGATCCACTGGAAAGTTACCCGGTTCCCGAGTAGCCCGTGAACTCGTCGGCCATTCGACCCGGGTCCATGCTGCTGGCGGTGCTGCTGCACGTTGCCGTGCTGGGCAGCTTCCTGGTGGCGTTTGACCTCCGGCCCCGGCAGCCGTCGGCGCCGCCGCTCGTGATTCAGGCGACGCTGACGTCGATACCTGATGTCGTCAGCGTGCCTGTCGAGCCGCCGTCGGAAACGCAACCCGAGCCGGAGCCCGAGGAGCCCGAGCCCGAGGCGCTCCCGGAACCGCCGCCCGAGCCGGACGTGGAGGACCGCCGCCGTCTCGAAGCCGAGAAACTCGAGCAGGAACGACTGATCGAACAACGCCGCCTCGACGAGCAAAAGCGCCGCGAGGAAGAGGCGGAGCGTCTGCGTCTCGAAGAAGAGGCTGAGCAGAAGCGCCGCGAGGAAGAGGCCGCGGAGCGGAGACGGCAAGAGGAAGCGGAGCGCCAGCGACGCGAAGAGGAGGAGCGCAAGCGCCGCGAGGAAGAAGCACTCGAGGAGAAACGCCGCCAGGCGGAGCTCGAGCGGCAGCGGCAGATAGAGGCGCAGCGGGCTGAGAATGAGCGCCGCCGTCGGGAAGAGGAGGAAATCCGCGCCGCCGAGCTTGCCGACGAGCAGGCACGCCTGGAAGCGCGCAACTCGGACGAAATGACGGCCTATATGTTTGCTCTGCGGCAGAAGGTCGTGCGCAACTGGTCGCCGCCCCCCAGCGCCACCGATGGGTTGAACTGCGAGGTCCGCGTCCGGCAAACCCCGTCCGGGGAGGTTCTGGACGCGCGCGTATTGAGCTGCAACGGCGACGCCGCCGTGGAACGATCGATCGAGGCAGCGGTCCGACGAGCATCACCGTTGCCGGTGCCGCAGAACTCGCTATTATTCGAGCCGACCATTCGCTTCATTTTCAGACCAGACGGTTAGCGGACGGGTCATCGCAGGTTCTCGAAACGGGGAAAACGTTAGTGAAAATGCAAAATAGTCAGCGCTTTTTTACGGGGCTTTTGCTTGCACCGTTACTGGTACTTCTGTTTGCGGATCGGGTATCCGCCGAGATAACGGTCGAGATCACCGAATGGAACATCGAGCCTGCCCCGGTGGCGGTCGTGCCCTTTGGCTGGAGCGGCAACAGTGCGGACGCACCGCTGGACGTGGCGGAAGTGATTGCCGCCGATTTGCGGCGCAGCGGCCGGTTCGCTCCGATCGACGAGTCGCAGATGCTCGGGCGGCCGACGCGCGGTGCCGACGTGGATTTCGACGACTGGCGGATACTCAAAGTGGAAGCCGTGGTTGTCGGTCGGGTGGAGCAGACCGGTGACAACGCCTACACCGTTCAGTTTCAGCTTTTCGACCCGTTTGCAGGCACCCAGCTCGTCGGCTACCGCATGCCGGCAAGCCGGGGCACGATGCGGCGGGTTGCGCATCGCGCCGCCGACATGATTTACGAAAAACTGACGGGCATCAAAGGTGTGTTCGCGACGCGTGTTGCCTACGTCACGGCGCAGGGCGAAGGTGACGATCGCGTCTATCGCCTGATCGTGGCCGATCAGGACGGCGAAAACGAATACACGATACTCGAGAGCGGAGATCCGATCATGTCGCCGGCATGGTCGCCTGACAGCCGTCAGCTTGCGTACGTCTCGTTCGAAGGCTCGCGGTCGTCGATCTGGGTGCAGACACTGCGTACGGGCAATCGCCGGCAGGTATCGAACCAACCCGGCGTCAACGGCGCCCCGGCGTTCTCGCCGGACGGCCGCCAGCTGGTCGTCACGCTGGGCGGCGCGGACGGCAACCTGGATATTCACGTCCTCGATCTTGCGACGCGGCAAACGCGCCGACTGACGCGCCACCGCGCTATCGACACGGAAGGCAGCTGGTCGCCCGACGGCCGCCACATCTACTTCAACTCCGATCGCGCCGGCGGCCCGCAGGTGTATCGCGTGCCGGTGACGGGCGGCACGCCGGAGCGCGTGACCTTCGAAGGCAGCTACAATGCGAGGCCGCGGTTGTCGCCGGACGGCAAAAAACTCGCGGTTGTGCATAATGACCGCGGTAACTTCCGGATCGCCGTGATCGATCTCGAGCGCGACAACCAGATGGTGGTTGTGTCGGCGGGGCGCCAGGACGAGAGCCCGAGTTTTGCGCCGAACAGTGATACGCTGATCTACGCCACGCGGCAGGCGCGAAACGGCGTGCTCGAAACCGTGACGGCGGACGGGCTGATCCGGCAGCGCCTCGAATCACGGGGCGGTGACGTGCGAGAACCGGTCTGGAGTCCGTTTCCGCGCTTCTAACAGTTATTGGCTGCTTTAGAAACCTTTATTTAGAGATTGTTTTTATTAAAATTTTGTTCTTCACGAGACGTTTCAGAGTACAGGCTTATGGCTTCTAAACACTGGTTGAATAAGACACTGCCGCTGACGGCGGCTGCTTTGCTACTGGCCGGCTGCGGCGGCGGCAACACGATTCCCGACCCGGAGCCGACCGATACCGTGGGCGGCAACGACGGCGCCAGCGCCAGCGGCGGGGATTTCGACAACTGGGGTGGAGGGGAGGACGTTCCGGCCGGTTTCGACAATCCGGAGCTCGCCGATACGATCTACTTCGACTTCGATTCCTACGAGGTGGGCTCGGCCGACGCCGAGATTGTCAACCGGCACTCGATACAGCTCCTGGACAGCGGCGCCAGCGTGCGCCTCGAAGGGCATGCGGACGAACGTGGCTCGCGTGAGTACAACATTGGTCTCGGTGAACGCCGTGCTCAGGCCGTGCGCCGTATGCTGATGATCCAGGGTGTGCCTGCTTCGCAGATCTCGACCGTCAGTTTCGGCGAAGAGCGGCCCGCGGAATTCGGCAGCGATGAGACGGCTTATGCCGCCAATCGCAGAGTCGTTATCCGCTACGAGAACTAGCGAGCTTGAACATGCGTGGAAAGACACCCGCCGTCCTGCTGCCCGCTCTGCTGCTGGGTGGTTGCAGCGTGCTGACGCCGCCGGCCGAGGATCCGGTCATCGTGGCGCAGCTTGCTGCACTCGATCAGCGGCTCGAGGCGCTCGAGCGGGTTGTGCAAAACCAGAGCCTTGCGACGATGACCCAGGAAGTCCGGGCCCTGGAGCGGCGCGTCGACGAGCTTGCCGGAACGGACGAGGCGATCCAGTACAGCGCCGAGACGACGGCGGAGCGGCAACGCAGTCTGTACGCGGATCTCGACGCGCGCATCATGGCGCTGGAGTCCGGCCTGCGTGCGGCGTCAGGCAACGCTCAGCTGGGCGAGGGTGGCCTGCCGGTGCCCGGCGGCTCCGACAGGGACAATTACCAGGCGGCGCTGGACCTGCTGAAGGAACAGAAATACGCGGATGCCGGCGCGGCGTTCGAGAATTTCCTCGAGTCGTTTCCGGACAGCGATCTGGCACACAACGCACAGTACTGGCTGGCCGAAACTCACTACGCCAGCAAGGAGTTCGAGACGGCCGTCAGAGCGTTCCAGCTGGTCGTCGAGCGCTACCCGGACTCGAGCAAGGTGCCGGACGCGTTGTTGAAACTGGGCTTCTGCAACTACGAACTCAAGCAGTTCGACGACGCGAGGGTATCGCTCGTGCGAGTGCAGTCCGAGTATCCGGAAACGACAGCGGCGAGACTGGCCGGTCAGCGCCTGGAGCGCATGCAGTCGGAGGGCGTGTAGGCGCCGCGTTACCCTTGCCGTAGCGCATGCATTCGGAAGGCGGTAGCCGCCGCCTTCCCCCCTTGTCATTTGGCGCTGTTTCGGTATGATGCCCGCCTCGCGCGGCAGCCCGCCGTGCACCCGGTGCGGGGCGTTAGCTCAGAGGTAGAGCATTCGGCTTTTAACCGACTGGTCCTAGGTTCGATCCCTAGACGCCCCACCACTCTCTCCTGATACGCCGGCGCCCACTGTCGATCACACACGTCGTCGATCCCGCGCGCCGAATCCCGTACGCAATACGCCGGCTTGTTTCAAATAAAACAGGCGACGGCATGCGGTTCTGCGGCTATCATTCAGCGCTTTGTTTTGCTCACCTCGACCAGGGAAGATGGGCCAGGAAAGATGAGCTAGGAAAGATGGACGAGCGCTGGAGAATCCACAAATTTGGCGGCAGCAGCCTTGCGGATGCTGCGTGCTTTCGTCGCGTGGCGGCGTTGATGCTGGCCGAGGAGGGGCCGCGCACGGGTGTCGTCGTGTCCGCCATGGGTGGCATGACGGATGCTTTGCTGGAGATGGTGCAGCTTGCCGAGGATGACGATGCGGCGTTCCAGGAGCGGCTCGACAAGGTTGGCGAGCGCTACCGGACGGCGGCAACGGATCTGCTGACGGAAGAGGGTGCCGCTGCATTGCTCGAACAGTGGGAAAGCGATGCCGACGACATCCGCGATGTATTGAAAGCCATTGCGCTGGTTCGCTCCGCGCCGCAGCGAAGTTACGACGTCGTGGCGGGCTACGGCGAAATCTGGTCTGCGCGACTGCTTGCCGCGGTCCTGGCCAAAGCCTCGCCGGAACGTGGCGGCACCTGGGTGGACGCGCGCAAGCTGGTCATCGTCAGTCAGGCGGAGCTTGGGCCAACCGTGCTCTGGCCGCAGTCCTCAGCACATTTCGAGGACGTGCTTGGGCAGTCGTTCACCGGTATTGCGGTCGTAACCGGCTTCATTGCGTCTGACGAGGAGGGCTTGCAGACGACCTTGGGACGTAACGGCAGCGATTTCTCGGCGGCCATTCTCGCGGCGCTGGCCGACGCTGACGCGTTGACGATCTGGACCGACGTCGACGGGGTGATGAGCGCCGACCCACGCCGCGTGCCTGAGGCGCGCGTCATCGACCGCCTGACTTACAACGAAGCCATGGAGCTGGCGTACTTCGGCGCCAAGGTCATCCATCCGCAAACGCTGGGTCCCGTCGTGGATCGAGGTATCCCGGTCCGGATACGCAACAGCCACAATCCGGATCATCCGGGCAGTCTGATTTCGCCCGAGTCGGCCCGGGAGGCAGGCATCAAGGGCATTACGGCGATTGGCGGCATGGCGCTCGTCAACGTGGAAGGCTCGGGCATGATTGGCGTTCCGGGTACCGCGGATCGGTTGTTCGCGGCGCTCAAGCGGGAGGGCGTGTCCGTCACACTGATCTCGCAGGCGAGCTCCGAGCATTCCATCTGTATTGCCGTGCCAGCAGCCGTGGCGGAGCGCGCGCGTGAGGTCATTGCCGGAGCCTTCATGGCCGAACTGCAAAGCGGCCAGCTGCAGAGTGTCGACACGAAGGAAGCGCAGAGCATCGTCGCCGTCGTCGGCGACGGGATGGAGGGAACGCCGGGTATTGCAGCGCGTTTCTTCGGCACGCTCGGTCGTGCCGGCATCAACGTGCGCGCTATTGCGCAGGGCTCCTCCGAGCGTAACATCTCGGCCGTCGTGGATTCCGACGAGGCAACCCGGGCGCTGCGCGCAGCACATTCCGGTTTCTACCTGTCGTCGAAAACGCTGTCGATCGGCCTGATCGGCCCCGGCGTCGTCGGCAGTACGCTGCTGGACCAGATCGAGCGCCGGGCCGAGCGACTGAAAATCGATTTCAACCTGGATATCCGCGTGCGGGCGATCGCGAGATCCCGCGGCATGCTGCTCGGGGATCGCCGGGTGGATCTCGAGACCTGGAAGACCGACTGGGAGAAGGGCTCGGAGCCGCTGGACTGGGAGCGCTTCGAGGAACATGTGAACCCCGATCACCTGCCGCACGCCGTGATCATCGACTGCTCGGCCAGCGACGAGGTGGCGGGCCGCTACGGCGGCTGGTTGCGTCGGGGCGTTCACATCATTACGCCCAACAAGAAAGCACTGAGCGATTCCTACGCTTACTACAAAGAGCTCATGGAAGACTCGCGAACCGGAAGCGCACATTACCTGTACGAGACGACGGTCGGCGCGGCGCTGCCCGTGATCTCGACCTTGCGGGATCTCGTGGATACCGGCGACGAAGTGCGTTCCGTCGAAGGTATCTTCTCGGGAACGCTCGCCTATCTGTTCAACGTGTTCGACGGCAGCGTACCGTTCTCCGAGATCGTTCGAAGCGCCAAGGAGAGCGGCTATACCGAACCCGACCCGCGTGACGACCTGTCGGGCATGGACGTGGCGCGCAAGTTGACGATACTTGCCCGCGAGAACAACATGCCGCTGGAGATTGCGGAGCTGCCGGTCGAGAATCTCGTGCCCGAGGAACTCAAGGACCTCGACGTCGACGATTTCCTCGAACGCCTCAACGAAATAGACGCCGCAATGCTCGAGCGCTTCGAGGCAGCGGCGCGTGACGGCAAGAAGCTCCGTTACGTTGCCCGGCTAACCGCCGACGGCAAGGCAAGCGTCGGTCTCGAGGCAGTGGACGAGTCGCACCCGTTCAACAACATCAACCTTACGGACAACATCGTGCAGTTTCAGACCGCGAGGTACTCCGCTAATCCGCTCGTGATACAGGGGCCGGGCGCCGGACCTGAAGTGACGGCGGGCGGGGTGTTCGGCGACCTGCTGCGGCTTGCGAAGTATCTGAGCGCGAGCGCGTGGCATGACTGACGCCGCAAAGACCGATCGCGTCACGGCGTTTGCGCCGGCCTCCATCGGCAACCTGGGCGTCGGTTTCGACGTCCTGGGCCTGGCGCTGGAGGGCGCCGGTGACCGGGTCGTTGCGGAACGTTGCGACGGCGAGGGCGTGTCCATTGCCGAAGTCCGCGGTCTCGACGGCGAACTGCATCCCTACCTGTCGACCGATCCCCGCCACAACACGGCGTCGATCGCCGCACAGGCGCTCTGGACGGCTCACGGCGCCGGCGGGATCCGGCTGACGGTATTGAAAGGCGTGCCGCTGCAGTCCGGAATGGGCAGTTCAGCCGCGTCCGCCGTGGCGGCGGTGGTGGCGGCCAACGGTCTGTTGCCGGAGCCCCTGTCCGCCGAAGCGTTATTGCCGTTTGCGCTGGAAGGTGAGCAATACGCGAGCGGTGGGCTGCACGCGGACAATGTTGCACCGAGCCTGCTCGGCGGCATGATCCTGTGCCCCGAGGCGCTGCTACCGCAAACCGTGCGCATCCCGCCGCCTGAGGGCGTCAGCGCCGTCCTGCTGCACCCGGAACTGCAGGTCAACACGGCGCAGGCCAGGCGGGGTTTGGGCCGCGGTGTCACGCTCAAGGACTGGGTCACGCAGCAGGGGTTTCTCGCAGGCTTCATTGCCGCGTGTCACGCCGGGAACATCGAGCTGATCGGGCGCACCCTGAAAGACGTCGTCATCGAGCCGCAGCGGGCCGGCAACGTCTCGTGTTTTGCGGCGGTCAAGGCCGCGGCGGAGCAGGCCGGCGCCCTGGGCGTCAGCCTGTCCGGAAGCGGCCCCAGCATTTTTGCGCTGTGTCGCGAGTCGCACGCGGTGAATCTCGCGACGGCTATGGAGCAAGCCTGCCGCGCCGAGGGCATCGACTGCCAGTCGTGGGTGAGTGCCATGGACGCGCCGGGTGCGCGCATCCAGGACGCCTGAGCATGCGCTACTTCAGCACCCGCGGCGCTGGCCCCGTCAGTCTCGACGACGCTCTGCGGCAAGGCCTGGCGGACGACGGCGGGTTGTTCCTGCCGGAGCGCCTGCCGCAGTTTTCCGTCGAAGACTTCGCCGGCTGCAATTCGGTTCAGGATGTCGCAGCCGTGCTGCTCGAGCCCTTTTTCAGTGCCTCGGCACTGCAGCCTCAACTGGCTCAGGTTGTTGCGGAGACGTTCCGTTTCGAGCTGCCGCTCACGCGCATCGATGCGGCGGCCGGCAGGGTCGATCTGCTCGAGCTCTATCACGGTCCCACGGCTGCCTTCAAAGACGTGGGTGCCGGCTTCCTCGCCGCCTGCCTGACGCGTCTCGAAGGGAATCCGGAGCAACCGCTAACCATACTCGTGGCGACGTCGGGAGACACCGGCGGCGCGGTTGCGGCCGCATTCGACGGGCGAGCGGGTATGCGCGTCGTCGTGCTGTTTCCGGAGGGGCGGGTATCGGCCCGGCAGGAACACCAGCTGACCTGCTGGGGGGACAACGTCCTGTCGCTGCGGGTGTCGGGCGCTTTCGACGATTGCCAGGCACTCGTGAAAGCGGCGCTCGCGGATCCCGGCCTGACCGCTCACTATCGCTTCAGCTCGGCGAACAGCATCAACATCGGCCGTCTGTTGCCGCAGAGTATCTATTACGCATACGCAAGCCTCGAGGTCTACCGGCAGCACGCGCAACAACCGGGGTTCGTCATTCCGACCGGCAATCTCGGCAACGCGCTGGCCTGCATCATGGCGCGCGAAATGGGGCTGCCGATCGGGCCCGTCATCCTGTCGACCAACGCCAACCGGACAATCGCCGACTATTTCGACACGCTCGAGTGGTTGCCGCGCGCCAGCCTCGAAACCCTGGCGACCGCCATGGACGTCGGCAATCCGAGCAACATGGAGCGTCTGCGGCATCTTCTGGGCGATGCCGAAACGCTGCGGGAACGCATTGGCGTGCTGTCCGTGCCGGACGAGGCCATCCGCGAGGCGCTGCGTCGCGATTTCGACGAGTTCGGCTTTGCGACCTGCCCGCATACCGCCACGGCAACCCACACCTGGCGCGAACTCGATCCGGCGTTGCGGAGCGATCACCACTGGGTGCTGGTCGCGACCGCACATCCCGCGAAGTTCGAAACCGTTGTCGAGCCGCTGATCGGAGAGGCCGTGCCGCTCCCGGCGGAGCTTGCGGAAATTCTCACGCGACCGAGCCGAGCCGTGGACGTCGAGCCCGAGCTGGATGCCTTTGTCGCCCGTCTTCACGAGTACTTCGGCTAGGTCCGACTTGACCTCGATACCTGCTGTGCGTAGATAAGCGTTTCGCGGGGGAGGGCGCGGGAATCGTATGTCGGACGATCTGAACACACTGGATGCAGGCTGGCTGCTGCTGCTGGTCGTGGTCCTGCTCGCGGTCTGGTGGTTCTACCGGCGGCGATTTGTCACGCGGACCGGTCTGGACCGGGTGCTGAACAGCATAGCCTTCGAGCGTATGGACGGCCTCGTGCTGCCAAACGGAGACGAGGGCGTCATCCAGATTGATCACCTGTTGCTGACCTCGCAGGGCCTGCTGGTGCTGCACGTCAAGGAGGCGCCCGGCACCGTGTTTGGCGGTGACAGGCTGCAGGACTGGACCGTCATTGCGGCGGATCGGCGTTACACGTTTTCAAACCCGCAGCACGCTCTTTACGACCGCATCGCGGCAATCCGTCAGATCGTTCGCGACGTTCCGGTGGAAGGGCGAATCCTGTTCCTGGAGGGCGCCGAGTTCGCCAAGGGTATTCCGGATCTGGTGTGTTTGCCCGACGAACTGATTGCCCAGTTCAGCGACGTGGACAAGGCGGCTGCAAAACGCAAGGTCGAATCGTTTACGCCGCACTGGGAGCGGTTGGCGGGGCATGCGGTAACCGGAACGAGGTAATGCACGCCGGGGCCATCGACGTTCGGCAGGCGGTCGAGGCTGACGCGCCCGCACTCGCGGCGATCGGGCGTGAATCTTTCGTTTCGGCATACGGCACCACAACGGATTCCGATGCGATTGCCGATCACGTCGAGGCGGCCTTCGGCGAATCGGCCATTCGCGCCGAAATGCAGCGCGACGACCGCGAATACCTGATCGCAATTCTCGGAGAATCGCCGGCGGGCCTTGCCAAGCTGCGCTGGAGCCCGCCGCCGGCCGTCGTCACGGCGCCTCGCCCGCTCGAGCTCCAGCAACTGTACGTACACAGTGCCTGCCAGCGAGCCGGAGCGGGTTGGGCCTTGCTCGACGCGACCGCGAAGCGCGCCCGGGAAAAAGGCTTCGAGACGCTGTGGTTGCAGGTTTGGTCCGAGGCGGATTGGGCGTTTCGCTTCTATCGCCGTTACGGTTTTGAACACGCTGGCGAGCTGCCGTTCTATCTCGGCGAGCGCCGTTATGACGACTGGTTGCTGTCGCTTCCACTCTGAACGCCGCTCCAGCGGCCGGCCATCAGCCCCGCAACGTCGTTCCCGGACGGCGCCTGGAAGAGTCTCAGGCCGAACTCGGGTGCAATGGCGATGAGGTGGTCGAAGATATCGCTCTGAATGTCTTCGTATTCGCTCCACGCGGTCGTGTTCGTGAAGCAATAGAGCTCGAGCGGCAGGCCCTGGGTGCCCGGCGCGAGCTGGCGCACCAGTAGCGTCATGTTGCGGTGAATCGAAGGGTGGTTGCGCAGGTAGTTCAGCGCGTACGCCCGGAAGGTTCCGAGGTTGGTCAGCCGGCGGCGATTGACGTCGGCTTTCACCTCGACGCCGGCGTTGTATTCCGCGAGTGCCGCGAACTTCGCGGCCACGTAGTCTTCGAGCAGCGTGAATCGCCGGAAATGCTCGGCTTCCTCGTCGCTCAGGAAACGCACCGACGCAAGGTCGACGTGCAGCGCGCGTTTGATGCGCCGGCCACCGGATCGCGACATGCCGCGCCAGTTCTTGAAGGAATCGCTAATGAGCCGGTGCGTCGGGATGGTCGTAATGGTTTTGTCCCAGTTCTGCACTTTTACGGTATGCAGCTGGACGTCCACGACGTCGCCGTCAGCGCCGAATTGCGGCATCTCGATCCAGTCGCCGACGCGGACCATGTCCTGCGCCGTCAGCTGCACGCTGGCGACCAGGGACAGTATCGTGTCCTTGAAGATCAGGAGCAGGATGGCGGTCATTGCACCGACGCCGCTCAGGAGCAGGATCGGCGAACGGTCGAGAACCGCCGAGATGATCATGAGCAGACCGAAGATCCAGACGATGATCTGCAGGAGCTGCACAAACCCCTTGAGCGGCCGCTCGCGAGCCACCGGGGAGCGCGCGTAGATCGCGTGCGCGGCGCTGAGCGCTGCGACGACAGACATCGTCAGCATCAGGACCATGTAGCCCATGGCGACATTGCGGACGAGCCTGACCACGGTTTCCGGCAGCTCCGGAACGAAGGTGATGCCGGAAAAGACCAGCAGCGCAGGGATCAGGTGAACCAGCCGGCCGAACACGTTATGGCGCACGAACTCGTCGTCCCAGGTGGTCTTCGTTCGCGCCGCCAGGCCGCGCGCCGTGCGCAGTACGACGCGTTTGGCGATGAGATCGACAATGACAGCGAGCAGCAGCAGTGCGGCGACGCCGCCGATCGGCAACAACAGCGGGTGTATTTCCTTCAGTTGTTCAAGCATCTCGTGGACTCGTGGGTCGTTCCCGGATGGCGCTAGGGAAGTGCAAAAAAACGCTCCGCGTTGGCGGTGCTGATCGCGGCAACGTGCTCGACGGTTTGCCCGCGCGCCTCGGCGACCACGCGTAAGACCTCGGTCAGCCAGGCTGGTTCGTTGCGGCGGGTTTTGGGTTTGGGCTTGAGCGTTCGCGGCAGGAGATACGGTGCGTCGGTTTCGATCATTAGCCGGTCGTCCGGTATGTCGCCGACAATGTCGTAGAGGTGTTTGCCGCGACGCTCGTCGCAGATCCAGCCGGTAATGCCGATGTACAGGCCCATGCCGAGATACTCCCGCAGCGATTCGTGTTCGCCCGTAAAACAGTGGGCGACGGCACGGCTCAGTTTCGGCAGGACGGGCTCCAGTGTTTCGACAAAATCATCGTGCGCGTCGCGCTGATGCAGGAACACCGGTTTGCCGCAGGCGACGGCAACGTCGAGCTGTGCCGAAAACGCTGCCAGCTGAGCGTCCCGCGGCGAGAAATTACGGAAGTAGTCGAGACCACATTCACCGACGGCGACGACGGCGTCTTCGGTTACGAGCCGCCGTATCAGAGTATCGCTGGCTTCCGAGTAGTCGCTGGCGTGATGCGGGTGCACACCCGCCGTGGCATACAGGACCCCCGGGTGTTCAGCAGCAAGTTCCGCGGCGCGTTCGTTGCTGTCGTCGCTGCTGCCGGTCACGATCATGCGAGTGACGCCGGCGTCAACGGCTCGCTGCAGCACGTCTTTGCGGTCGTCGTCGAAACTGTCGTGTGCCAGGTTGGCGCCGATGTCGATCAGTGGTGTCATAGGGGATTCCAGCGGAATACGCGCGCACCCAGTGCGAGAAAAACGACGCTCATGATAGCGAGCGCAAGCAGGTTGGGCGTAATGTCGGCCAGGCTTGCGCCGTCCAGCATGACGGCTCGCGATGAATCGAGTATGTGCGTGAGCGGGAACGCCTTGGCGAGGTTCTGCACGAAGCTGCCCGCGCTCTCGAGGGAGAACCAGACACCCGACAGCAACATCATGGGCCAGTTGATCATATTGAGCAGTCCGCCGGCGAGTTCTTCGCTCGTGACCCGGGCGGCAACCATGAGCCCCAACGCCACCATGCAGATCGTGCCGAGCGCCGCGATGAGGAACAGATTCAGATAGCTGCCTTCCATTGGCGTGTCGAGCAGAAGGTGCGTGCCCGTGAATACCAGCACCGTAATGGTCAATACGAGCAGCATGCGCGACGCTACCTGGGCAACAATGAACTCCATGGGCTGTAGCGGCGTGGCGCGCAGCCGCTTGAGAAACCCGTTCTTTCGGTAGCGAACGACAACATAGCCGACACCGAACAGGCAGCTGAACATCATGTTCATGCCGAGGATGCCCGGCAACACCCAATCGACGTAGCGGATGGCATCGCCTTCGATGTTCTCCTTGTGCATCCGTCCGCCCGCAGCCGCGTCCGCCTGCAGCAGCGCACGCTCGGCGAAGTAGCCTTTGGCGGAGTCTGGGTTTACCCAGTAGCCCGGAGGCTCGTCCAGCCGCAGCAGCAGGTCGAGTTGATGCCGGGCGACTTTGCGTTGCCCATCGTCGAGGCTCTCGACGGGCACAAACTCCACATAGCGCGTTTCGAGGAAGGGGTGTGTTGCGTCGGCGAGGCTGGCCGAATCGGCCAACACGCCAATCGTGTATTCGTTGCGGTCGCCGCCGCCGAACGCAAGCGAAAGCCCGCCCATGAGGGCCAGCGGCAGGATGATGTTCCATGCAAGCGTTGCCCGGTCGCGAACGAACTCGAGATTGCGCGCGCGGAAGATCGCATAAATACGTCTGAACACGGTGAATGTATCCCCTTGTGCCTGCGGTCTCGTCTACAAACCCTGGTCTATGACCCTAGGCGCGCAGCGAGTGGCCAGTAAGGTCCAGGAACAGATCCTCGAGATTGGCCTGCCGAATACGCACACGATCCAGTGCAATACCCTTGCTGTCGAGTTCTTTCAGGCTGGCCGTGACGTCCGTCGACTGTATTTCGACAATCCCGAGCTTGTCGTAAACGCTGTGCTCGATCTCGCCGAGACGCTGGCCCACGGTTTCCCTCGGCAGCTCGATGATCAGCCCTTCGTAGCGTTCGCTGAGCAGCGTATCCGGCGCGCCCTGTGCAATGATGCGGCCGCCGTCCATGATGGCAATCTCGTCGCACAGTACGTGGGCTTCGTCCATGTAGTGAGTCGTCAGGATGACCGTCGCGCCGCCCGCGAGGATGTTCTGCACGAGATCCCAGAAGTTGCGTCGGGCCTGGGGGTCGAGGCCGGTCGTCGGCTCGTCGAGGAATATGAGTCTCGGACGGTTGACCAGCGCAACGGCAAGCAGCAGCCGCTGGCGCTGACCGCCGGAGAGTTTGCGGTTGTCGCGATCCAGCAGTTCACCGAGTGAGCATGCTTCGATGATGTCGTCGAGCTTCGCCTGGCGATCGTACAGCGCGTGAAACATCTCCAGCGTTTCGGCAACCGTCAGATGGTCCTGAAGGGCGGTATTCTGGAACTGGATGCCGGCTTCCTCGCGAAAGCGCTGTCCCGCCGGTTCCCCGTAGTACCAGACTTCTCCTGAGGTAGCGGGCGTTACGCCTTCGATGATCTCGACCGTTGTCGTCTTGCCGGCGCCATTGGGCCCCAGCAGGCCGAAGCAGACGCCCTCACGGACCTCGAAGCTTACGTCGTCGACGGCGAGCACCCCGGGATAGCGTTTGACGAGGTGGCGAGCTTCGAGTGCAATGGTCATTCGTTGGCGGGGATCGGGTTCTCGAGAGGCCTCAAGACTAGCGGAACGCGTGGGCCGCCACCACCGTCCGTCGCGGTTTCGGGAGCCCGGGCGCAAGCACCGTAAACCGAAACCGCACGAGCGGCATCAAAGGGTTGAATTTGTTAAAGATAAGGGGTGAGTCCTCATGAGCTATCGGATGATCCGGAACGGTATGTTGGAACGGGGTGTGGTCGCTTTGCTGGGATTGATGCTCGCGTTGCCGGCGGCCGCAAGTATCAACAAGAGTATCAAGATTGCTCCGGGCGAGAGTTCGGATGGCGCATCCTCGGTCAACGGCAGCGTTACCGTGGGCGCCGGTGCCGTCGTGACCGGCGACGTCGGCACGGTCAACGGCACGATCCGAATCGCGGACAACGCGCAGGTGAAGGACGCCTCGACGGTCAACGGGGCGCTGCGGCTGGGTTCCGGCGTGAGCGCCCGCAGCCTCGAGACCGTCAACGGCTCGATCCGCGCGGCCGACAACTGCCAGCTGGATGGTTCCGTCGAGGCCGTCAACGGTTCGATCAACCTCGGCAACGGCACTCGCGTCACCGACGGGGTGGCCAACGTCAACGGCACGATCGAGCTCCAGGGTGTCGACGTGGGCGGCAACGTGGAGACCGTCAACGGGGACGTCGAAGTGCTGCAAGGGTCGACGCTCCGAGGCGACCTCGTGATCGAAAAGCCGAGCGGCTGGGGCTGGAACAACAAGAAACGCAAACCGCGCGTCATTATCGGGCCGGGCAGCGTCGTAATGGGCACGATCGAACTCGAGCGTGAAGTGGAACTCTACATTAGCGAAACAGCCCAGGTGGGTGGCGTCAGCGGCGCGATGAGCATGGATGATGCCGTGCGCTTTTCGGGTCAGCGACCCTGAGGCCCAGGCGTCCATGGGCGCTATCGGATACGGCCGGGCATGCCCGGCCGTAGCTGGTCAGGGGAGCCATAAAAACCTGCGGCCTCCGCAGCGCTAACCCGCTAAAATGGCGCCGTGAGCCGCGCTACCAAACAACTTGCGTTATTCGGCGAGACCGACGCGCTGCACGAGCCGTCAGTGTTCTCGGTGCGCGAAAGCCAGCGAGCGCGCCGCCTCTCGATCAAGGTGTACCCGCGCGGGCGCGTGGAAGTGGTCGTCCCGCCCCGGACGCGGGCGGCCGACGTCGAAGCTTTTGTCAGCGAGCACATGGAGTGGATCGACAGGACGCGCCAGGATTTTGCGAGCGAACATCCGCCGGAACCCTTCAAGCTTCCCGACACGATTGCTCTCGAGGCGATAGGCCGCCGCTTCCATGTACGCTATCAGCATCGCCGCAACGCCAGCGCCGTTCGTTACCGGCAGCTGGGCAGCACGCTGGTCCTGAGCGGTGACGTTGGGGACGAGCAGGCCTGCGTCAAGGCGCTCCGCCGCTGGCTGGCGAGCGTGGCGCGGGAAGAGTTTGCGCCACGGCTGCTTGCGCTCTCATCGCTGACCGGAAACCCGTACAAGCGCATGCAGGTTCGGGCGCAAAAAACCTGCTGGGGCAGTCACTCCTCGACGGGCACGATCAGCATCAACTACTGCCTGTTGTTCCTGGATCCGGCACTCGTGCGCTACCTCATGATTCACGAGCTTTGCCACGCGCGGCACATGAACCATTCGCCGCGTTTCTGGCGTCACGTGGAGCGCTTCGAACCCGGCTACCGGGAGCTCGACAAGCGCCTGTCGGCAGCCTGGCGGGAGATCCCGGTCTGGGTCGGTATCTACTGATAGTCCTAAAGCAATTTTTATTATTTACAGGTATTTGCATCCAATACCTGATGTGTTTTGTCAGCCCTGATCGAGCAGTTCCCGCAGGTTGATCACGGCCGCATTGGCGCGCGCAAGGTAGTTCGCCATGACCAGCGAATGATTCGCAAACAGGCCGTAGCCGCCGCCGTTCAGCACGATGGGGGACCGTAGCGGGTCGAGGCTGGCTTCGAGTTCGCGAATGATCTGACGGACGCTCGCCTCCGCGTTCTTGTCCTCGAGTACCTGGGCAAAGTCGAGTTCCGCTGCGCGGAAGAAGTGCACGAGTGCCCACGCGGTGCCCCGGGCTTCGAAGAAGACATCGTCGACCTCGTACCAGGGTGTCTTGGTGCGCACGCGATCGGGCTGCGGCTGAGCGGCTTCCGCGGCGGCGTCGCCCGCGAGGTTCTCGTTGATGCGGTCGTTGGCGACACTGTCCCCGAGTCTGCGGGTCAGGCTGCCGAGCCGCTTCTCCACCTGCGCAAGCCACTCACGCAGGTTGTCGGCGCGCGAAAAAAACTCGGCGCTCGGCTGCTCGACGCCCACGAGTCGATCACGATAGCGGCTGATACCGCGAATGCCGTCCTGATACTTCGATTCGGTCCGAGGCAGGATCCAGGAGTTGTTGTCGAAGAAGAAGTGCGGCTCGGCTTCGGCGAGGTCGTCGTCCTCCCGGGACTGAGACTGGCTGCGGCTGTAGTCGTTGCGCAGTACCCTCGACAGGTCGCGTACCTGCTGCAGCACGCCGAATTCCCAGTTGGGCATGTTGTCGAGAAACACGGAAGGCGGAGTGCGATCGTTGGAGAGATAGCCGCCGGGTTTGTCGAGCAGCGTTTCCGCAACCCGGACCAGCGTGTCCGTCGTGGCGTAACCAACAACCGTGCGGTTGTCCTGAACGTACTCGTTGACCCAGAACACCTTTGGCGTGCGCGACCAGTAGATGGCCAGAATGGTCCATACGAGCAGGATTACGCCAAGCGTAATCAGGCTGACGCGGCGCCACTTTGGCGTACGCAGGATGCTGGCGGCGGTTTGTTTGCTCACGGCAACTCCGTCGGGTGTAAAGGCTTGGGAACGGGCGCTAGTTTAACGTTCTGGGGGCGCGCAGGCGATTGACAAGGGGTACGAGCGCCTCGACGGCCGTGGCGGCAATCTCGATGCTGCCGGCCGCGGCCCCGGTCGGTTGCGGGTTGATCTCGGCGACGACCGCGCCGCTCCCGCGCGCCTGATCGATGAGACCGGCCGCCGGATACACCTCGGCCGCCGTGCCGATGGAGACGAATACCTCACAGGTACCGGCCGCCGTGAAGGCTCGCCCGAGCGCGTCTTCGGGGATGGCTTCGCCGAACCACACGACGCCCGGCCGGATCGGCGCGCCGCAGTCCCGGCAGTGCGGCAGCGGCCCGGCCTGGACGCCTTCGACGACCTTGCCCGAACGAAAACAGCGATCGACAAACAGATTTCCGTGGAACTCGATCACGTCTGCGCTGCCGGCCCGCCGGTGCAGTCCGTCGACGTTCTGGGTCACGAGCGTCAACTCGGACACGATGTCCGCAAGCTCGGCCAGCGCGTGATGTCCTTCGTTGGGGGTTGCCTGGAGCACGAGTTCGCGGCGGTACTGATACCAGTCCCAGACGCGTTCGGGGTTGTCCGCGAAGGCTTCGGGCGTGGCGAGTTCGAGCGGATTGTATTTTGCCCACAGGCCGGTTTGTGCGTCGCGAAACGTGGGCACGCCGGACTCTGCTGACATGCCGGCCCCCGTGAGTACGCAGACACGTTCCGCTGACCGCAGAACATCGGCCAGCTCGACAATTGCGCTACAGACGCTCGACAATTTCTTCGGCATACTGCCCGCCCTATGATGAACTTGACCCAACCGCACCGCCAGGCAACCCGCGACGACGCGACGGAGCTGGCTGAACTCGTGAATATGGCGGGGGAAGGCATGCCCGTCTACCTTTGGGAGCAGCTTGCTTCGGACGGGCAGAGCCCCTGGGACGTCGGTCGCGAGCGCGCGCGGAGGGAAGAGGGCGGTTTTTCATTCCGCAATACTGTCGTTCGCGAAGAAAACGGCCGAGCCGTTGCGTCGCTGGTCGGTTATCCGCTCGCGGACAGTCCCGAACCCGTCGACAGCGATACGCCGCCCATGTTCGTGCCGCTCCTGGAACTCGAAAACATGGTTCCGGGCACCTGGTACGTCAACGTACTTGCGACGTATCCGGACTACCGGGGGCGTGGTTACGGCGGGCAGTTACTCGGGATCGCCAATCAACTTGCGGTGGCCTGCGGGTGCCGCGGCTTGTCGATCATCGTGTCCGACGCCAACCCGGGTGCGCAGAGACTCTACGAGCGCACGGGCTACCGGGCGATTGCATCGCGCCCGAAGGTCAAGGAAGGCTGGGACGGCCCCGGCGACAACTGGGTGCTCATGACTCGCGAACTGCCGGCATCCTGATTCCAGACCCGGTTGTGCCGGCTGGCCTCTGAGGAGGCCAGCCGGGCTACTTGGCTCAGGCGGCGAGCTGCCGCAGCACGTAGTGCAGAATGCCGCCGTTTTCGTAGTAGTCGCGCTCTTTGGGCGTGTCGATGCGAACCACTGCCTCGAACGTAACCGGCTCACCTGAATCCGGCGTGGCCGTGACGGTGACCGTCTTCGCGTCCGGGTCGGTCTGGCCCGTAATGTCGAACGTTTCCGTGCCCGTCAGGCCGAGTGAGGCGGCATCTTCGCCATCCTTGAACTGCAAGGGCAGGACACCCATGCCGATCAGGTTGGAGCGATGGATGCGCTCGAAGCTCTTGGCAATGACCGCCTTCACGCCGAGCAGAATCGTGCCTTTGGCTGCCCAGTCGCGCGAAGAGCCCGTGCCGTACTCGCTGCCCGCGAGCACGATCAACGGCGTGCCTTCGTCTTTGTACTTGAGCGAAGCGTCGTAGATGCTCATCTGCTCGCCGCTCGGCTGGTGTTTTGTCCAGCCGCCCTCGGTGCCGGGTGCCAGCTGATTGCGAAGACGAATGTTGGCGAACGTGCCGCGCATCATGACTTCGTGATTGCCGCGGCGCGAGCCGTAGCTGTTGAAGTCGACCGGCTTGACGCCCTGTGCCTCGAGGTACTCGGCGGCCGGGCTGTCGAGCGCAATCGAACCGGCCGGTGAGATGTGGTCGGTCGTCACGGAGTCGCCAAGGAGCGCCAGCACGCGCGCGCCGCTAATGTTCTCGACCGGCGCCGGCTCCGCGGACATGCCTTCGAAATACGGCGGGTTCTTGACGTAGGTCGAGTCGGCATCCCAGGTGTAGATCTCGCCGGTCGGGACATCGAGGCCGTTCCAGTTTGCGTCGCCGTCGAACACGCTGTCGTAACTCGACTTGAACATGTTCGAGTCGATGTTGGCGCTGACGAAGTCCATGATTTCCTGCTGGCTAGGCCAGATGTCTTTCATGAACACAGGGTTGCCGTCGGTGTCTTCGCCGAGCGGGTCTTCGAACAGGTTGACGTCCAGGTTTCCGGCCAGCGCATAGGCCACGACCAGCGGCGGCGAGGCGAGGAAGTTCATGCGTACGAGCGGATGGATACGACCCTCGAAATTGCGGTTACCCGACAGCACGCTCGTGGCAACAATGTCGCCTTCCTTCACGGCGTCGGCAATCTCCGGCAGCAGCGGACCCGAGTTGCCGATGCAGGTCGTGCAGCCGTAGCCGACCGTGTAGAAGCCTATGGCGTCGAGGTCGTCGAGCAGTTCCGACTTCTCGAGATAGTCGGTGACCACGCGGGAGCCCGGCGCGAGGCTCGTCTTGACCCAGGGTTTCGCTTTGAGGCCCTTTTCGCGGGCGTTCCTCGCGAGCAGGCCGGCCGCAATCATCACTGCTGGGTTGGACGTGTTGGTGCAGCTCGTGATTGCCGCAATCAGGACGGCGCCATCGCGGATCTCGACGTCAGCGCCGTCGATCTTCGCCGTGGCCTTGCCGTCGTTGTCGCGATTCTTGATGGCCTCGGCAAGGTGTTTCTCGTAAGTGCTGTCGGCAACCGAGACTTCGATCCGGTCCTGGGGGCGTTTCGGCCCGGCAATGCAGGGCTCGACCGTGGCGAGATCCAGTTCCAGCGTATCGGTGTACAGCGCGTCCGGCTGACCGTCGACGCGCCACAGTCCCTGTTCCTTCGCGTACGCCTCGACCAGCGCAATCTGGCTGGCGTCGCGACCAGACAGCTCCAGGTAGCGGATCGTCTCCCCGTCGATCGGGAAAATGGCGCAGGTTGAGCCGAACTCCGGCGACATGTTGCCGAGCGTCGCACGGTCGGCGAGCGGCAGTTGCGACAGGCCGTCGCCGAAGAACTCGACAAACTTGCCGACGACACCCTTGTCGCGCAGCATTTCGGTCACGGTCAGCACCAGGTCGGTCGCCGTCGCGCCTTCGCGCAGCTTGCCCGTGAGCTTGAAGCCGATGACGTGCGGGATCAGCATCGTAATGGGCTGGCCGAGCATGGCGGCTTCAGCCTCGATGCCGCCTACGCCCCAGCCGAGCACACCCAGACCGTTGATCATCGTCGTGTGCGAGTCGGTGCCGACGACGGTATCCGGATAAGCGCGGCGCGTGCCGTCCTTGTCGACGTTGAAGATCACGCGGCTCAGGTATTCGAGGTTGACCTGATGCACGATTCCCGTGTTCGGGGGCACGACGCGGAAGTTCTCGAACGCCGACTGCCCCCAGCGCAGGAACTGGTAACGCTCCTGGTTGCGCTGGAATTCGATCTTGTTGTTCAGGTCGAGTGCGTTGGCCGTGCCGTACTTGTCGACCTGTACCGAGTGGTCGATCACGAGTTCGGCCGGTGACAGCGGATTGATCTTGTCGGCGGATCCGCCGAGCTTGACCACGGCGTCGCGCATGGCGGCCAGATCCACAACCGCCGGGACGCCCGTGAAGTCCTGCAGGATGACCCGGCTTGGCGTGAAAGATATCTCCGTGCTGGGGGCGGCTTTGGGGTCCCAGTTTGCGAGCGCGAGAATATCGTCGCGGGTTACGTCTCTGCCGTCCTCGTGACGCAGCAGATTCTCCAGCAGGATCTTGAGTGAGTAGGGAAGGCGGTTGACGTGCCCTTCCTGCACGGCGTCGAGGCGAAAGATCTCTAGGTCTTCGCCGCCGACAGAAAGCGTCGAACGTGCGCCGAAGCTGTCCGTCATGTTCTGTCTCCGGGGGTGTTGTCGGGAATGTTCCTGGGGTTACGGGGGGCTTCCTGCCACCGCCGGGGCGCGATTATAGCGGAAGGGGGTCGGGCCCGCTTTGTCAATTAGTCGCATGCCGGGGCGCGTCGTGCTCGGCCTCCGGTGCCGCCGCGGCGCGCTCCACGTGCTCGATGACGGCGCCGCCGAGGCAGCGCTCGCCGGCGTAAAAAACGACGTACTGTCCGGGCGTTACGGCTCGCTGGGGCTCGTCGAAACGAACGTCGAGGCGGCCGTCGGCCAGCGAGCGCACGCGGCAGGACTGATCAGCCTGACGGTAGCGGACCTTGGCCGTGAGACGGGTGTCCTCGAGGGCTGGCGCGTCGCCGATCCAGCTCGGGTCGCCGGCAATGAGGCCATGGCTCATGAGACGGCCGCTATCGCCCTGGTCGACGATCAGGGTGTTGGCATCGAGATCCTTGTCGACGACGTACCAGGGGGCTTCGCCGGCGTCCTTGCGGCCACCGATGCCGAGGCCCTGCCGCTGCCCCAGCGTGTAGAACATCAGGCCGCCGTGCTCGCCCAGCGTCCGCCCGTCGGGACTCCGGATCGGGCCCGGATTGGCGGGCAGGTAGTTCGACAGGAACTCCCGGAACGGGCGTTCACCGATAAAGCAGATGCCCGTGCTGTCTTTCTTGCCGTACACCGGCAGCCCGTGTTCGCGCGCCAGCAGCCGGACCTCGTCCTTCATGAGCGCGCCCAGCGGGAATACGGTCTCGGCCAGAGCGTCGGCGCTGACGGCGTGCAGGAAGTAGCTCTGATCCTTGTTCGGGTCGGCACCTTTGAGCAGCGTGGCGCGGCCGTCGTCGAGCTCACAGCGCGCGTAGTGGCCGGTGGCGAGCAGGTCGCTGCCGAGGCGTTTGGCATAACGGCGGAATGCGCCGAACTTGATTTCGCGGTTGCACAGGACGTCGGGATTGGGCGTACGGCCGGCGCGATACTCGGCAAGGAAGTAGTCGAAAACCCGTTCGCGGTATTCGTTCGCGAAATTGACGTGGTGCAGCGGTATTTCGAGCCGATCGCAAACCCGCCGGGCGTCCTGCAGGTCTTCGGCCGCGGTGCAGTAGCCCTCGTCGTCCTCCCAGTTGGTCATGTGCAGGGCTTCCACCAGCGCGCCCGCTTCCGCGAGCAGCACGGCGGCCACCGCGGAGTCCACGCCGCCGGACAGGCCGAGAATCACCTTGCGGCCGGCCACTCTGTCTTTGAGGGTATTCACAGCCGAATGGTATCACTGCCGGCGCAACCGTCGGTTTTTCGAACCCTGGCCGCAGGGCAAACGGTCTTATCCCGGGGGCGCGAAATGCGTAGACTCGGGCGCTGCATTTATTGCCAAAATGGTGTCTCATGCGTCGAATTTTCCTGATACTCGTTGCCACGTTGTTGACTCCGGGAGCGGCGTTCGCCGCGCAACCGGCGCTTTCACTCGAAGACATTGTCGCGCTCGAGCGCGTGACCGCAGTGCGCATGAGCCCGGACGGGCATCTGATTGCGTATCTCAAGAGCGTCCCGAGGACGCCCTACGTCGACGGAGACGGTCCGGCGTACGTCGAGCTGCACGTCGTCGATCGCGCGGGCATGTCGCAACCGTACGTCAAGGGCCAGTTCGCCATCTCTGCCTTCGCCTTTTCGGCCGACGGGCGGGAGCTGCTCTTTGTCGCGAAGCGCAACGCTGAAGCCCCGTTCAATGCGCTCTACCGGATTTTGTTGTCGGGTGGTGAAGCCGAGGAAGTCTTCAGCCACGTCAACGACATTGCGGCGATCTACCCGTCGCCGGACGGCCGGTCGCTGGCGTTTGTCGCGGCGGACGCGCCGCCCGCGAAGAAGACCGAGCTCGAAGAGAAGGGGTTCAAGGCGCTCGTCTACGAAGAGTCGCTACCGGTGTCCAGGGTCTGGATGCTGGATCTCGAATCCGGCGTTGCAAAAGCGCATGAGCTGCCGGGCAACGCGTCCGCGTTTGCCTGGAACAGTGACGGCTCCCGTTACGCCGTTGCACTGGCCCCCACACCGCTCGTTGACGACGTGTATACGTCGCGGGACATACACATAGTCAATGCCCGTTCGGGCCGCGTGCGGAACGCCGTGGGCTCTGTCGGCAAGCTTGGGCATTTTGCGTTTTCGCCGGATGGCGAACGCATTGCGTACATCGGCAGCGTCGACATCCACGACCCCAAGGACGGCCGGCTGTACCTGGCTTCAGTGAGTGGCGGCGAGCGGCGCGAACTCGTGCCCAATTACATGGGCCACGTGAACGGATTCAGCTGGATCGACGACCGCCGGATTCGCTGGCTGGGCGATCGCAGTGTCTGGACCGAGGTCCAGGTCGTCGACACGGCGGCCCCGGGCGAGGCGGGGCCGGCACCGACATCCGGTCCCATCGTCCGGGCTTTGCACGGGCATCCCGGGCACACGGTGGCTGCCGCGCTGGTCGAGTCGCCCGAGCATCCGCCCGAGGCCTATCTGCTCGAAGACGGTGAGCCACTCAAACGGCTGACGTATTCGAATCCGATACTCGAGGAACGCGCGACGGTTCGACAGGAGCTCGTGCGTTACCGGGCACGCGACGGCGTGGAACTGGAGGCCATTGTCGTGTACCCGGAGAAGAAGGAGCGCCGCGGCAACCCGGCCGTGCTCGTGGTTCACGGCGGGCCCGAGGCACACTTCTCCAATGGTTTCATGTCCGCCTACAGCCGGCCGGCGCATACGCTGGCGGCAGAGGGCTATCTCGTCGCCTACCCGAACTACCGGGGCGGCACGGGCCGCGGCGTCGAGTTTTCGAAGATGGGCCAGAACGACTACGCCGAAGAGGAGTTCAACGATATCGTCGATCTCAAACGGCACCTCGTCGATGCCGGGCTGATCGATGCGGATCGCGTGGGTATTACCGGCGGCTCCTACGGCGGCTATGCGTCGATGTGGAGCGCCAGTGCGCTCACCGAGGAGTACGCGGCCGCTGTGGCGTTTGTCGGGATCTCGAATCAGATCTCGAAGTTCGGCACGGGAGATATCCCGCTCGAGATGTACAACGTGCACTCGCGCGTGTGGCCGTGGGACGACTGGATGTGGATGCTCAGGCGCAGCCCCGTCTACCATGCCGGCAAGACCCGGACGCCGCTCCTCCTGCTGCACGGCGATGCGGATCCCCGCGTGCACCCTGCGCAGTCACTCGAAATGTACCGGTTCGTCAAATTGCAGACGGATACGCCTGTGCGGCTGGTGTTCTATCCCGGCGAAGGTCACGGCAACCGCAATACGGCCGCGCAGTACGACTACGCGCTGCGCTTCATGCGCTGGATGAATCACTATCTCAAGGGGCCGGGGGGTGAGCCGCCGCCTTATGAACTCGGCCATGCGGAGCGGCTCGAGGCGGCGAGCGCAGAGTGATCGTATTCGGCGGCCGCCCGACGTCTACACGAGGTCGGCAGCCGCCATGACGGCGGCAACGTTGCGCTCCAGCGGCAACATGCCGGTGATCAGTGCGTCGGATTGACGCTTGCCCGCTTCGAAGTCGTGCAGGCAGCGCAACACGACCGGTGAGCGCAGGTGCTGACGCGCTTTCTCCACGTCGGCCAGAGTCAGCCAGCGACGCTCGATGATGCCGGAGTCGAGCTTTGCGTTTTCATCGCAGCTGACAAAATCCGCCGAGTAGACGAGCCGCAGGAATTGCTGGCGCGTCTGCGGCTGTATCCACAGGTACACGCCAATAAGGTCTTCGCAGACGACCGTGCAGCCGGTCTCTTCCATCGTCTCGCGGACAACGGCCTGTTCCGGCGACTCGCCGGCCTCGATGTGTCCGCCGGGCTGCGTCAGCACGCGGCGGCGGCTGGCCGTTTCTTCGACGAATAGATAGCGGCCCTCGTTGAGTACAACAGCCGCGACGGTAAGGTCGGTAGGATACATTTGTCGGTGGAGTCCCTTCTGCCAGCCGCTCTGATTATTGGATTGTTGGATTCAGATACCCAGCTGTCTGAATTCGAGTTCGACTTCGCTTGCGGTCCAGATTTCGTCGAACATCCTGCTGTAGAGTTTTGCGACGGCAGGCTCGTCCAGATCGGCGATGCCTTCCCAGCGCTCGGCCTGCAGGCGATACACGAGCGCTTTCTGATCCGCAATGCAAAACGACTCGGCGTGGGTGCGCAGGTCGTCGCGAACGTGGCGAAACTCGATGTAGGTGTTCAGCCGGCGCCCGAGATGCACAAAATTGTTGCCGTTCTTGATGGCGCGCGTCGGATCGGCGATCAGCACGCGAATCCGCGAGTAAGTCTGCGACAGCACGAGTCGCTTGATGACTTCCAGGAATTCGGGGTCGTCGTAAATGCCCGGTTCCAGGTCGTGGGTAAAAATGGACACCTTGCGGCTGGCTTCCCTGGCCACTTTGACGACTGCCTGGCGCATTTCTTCGCGAGTGGAAATGACCCAGCGTTTGTTTTGTTTTTCGTCTTCGTAATCCATGAGAGAAGATCGCTGTGGGTCCAGGCTTGCCACGTTTTTCCCAGTTCCTTGGCCTTGAGGTCCGAGTGTACGCGCAGCACGCCTGGAAGCATTGCCAACTGCGTCACGTTTTTTGCTCTCGCAGTGCTGATTGGAAAGAGTCAAAGCCTTGTCGCACAAGGGTTTGAGGCAATCTCCTATCCTCAGTCTAGGCTAAACAATTACACATATGGTCGCCAGTCTTCTTTGCTGCTTTCTTGAGCAGGTGGGCAGTGTTCAGTCTGGCGGGTCGAAAGCGGCATGGCGCCACAGCCAGTCGAGAATGTGGTCTCCGTCCGGGATCTGCCGCCACCGGGCCCGTTCCGCGCCGCTGACGGCGCGCTGTTCGCAGAGTTCGGCAACCCTGCCGCGGAGCAGCCGGGGCAGTTCCAGCTCGGCGCCGTTGGCAAACAGCCATGCCTCGCCGTAGGCCAGGCGCGCCATTCCGTGGACGTCGAGCGGGCCGTCCGGGGGCACGCTGCCGGCGGGCGGCTCGGGCGCAAGGCCCGGCTTGTTGCCGGTCGCAAATTGTCCCAGGGCCGATTCCGCCGCGCGCTCGGACAGTCCGGGGATAGCGAGCAGCTCGACAGCCCGGCGAACGGCGGCACGCGAAATGAGGCCGGGTGGCGCCGTTTCGGGGCTTTCGGCCGGGTCCGTGTAGAAGACGTCCGAGTGTTCCGGCACGTGGCTGCCGAGTTCAGCCAGCGTCGGCGCGCGCATGCCAATCGATGCCGTGATGCAAAGGCTCTCGGCCACGCCAAAATGCGCCACGCCGGGGTTGAGATACAGCACGTCGCCGGGACGCGCGACAGCTGTGTTGTTGGTCTCGAATTCCTCGACCTCGAATTCTTGGACGAGCTGAAGTGCGTCGCTTGCCAAAGGGTCGGCAGCCACGGGGCCGGTTGTCCACTGCCAGCGTCGCGAGCCCTCGGTCTGGAGCAGAAACACGTCGTAGTTGTCGACGTGCGGCCCCACGCTGCCGCCCGGTGCGGCAACGCTGATCATGACGTCGTCGATGCGCCAGTCCGGCACGAACGGCAACAGATTGAAGTAGCGGCGAAACTCGGGCAAATGTTTGTCGACGTCCTGAATCAGGAGTGTCCAGTTGCCCGGCGGCAAGGTCTCGAGCCGTTCGCTATCGAAGGGTCCGGTCTCGAGTGAGTACCAGGGCCGACCGTTACGCTCGCTCGTCGTGATGAGCCGGCTCTCGACGTCGGCCAAGGTTGCCAGCCATGCCAGCTCGTCAGCACTGATCTGCGGCAGGGTCGAGCAGTCCACGGCTCGTGGCAGCCAGCGCGGCTGTTGCTGCCAGTGAGTATCGAGAAAGTGCCGAACGCCGTCGCGCCCGTCTGCCGGCGGCAGCCTCGACAGGCTCACGGGATCAGGCGGGCGTTTCGTTGGCAAGCTCGGCTGCGAGTCCGATATAGCTCGCGGGTGTCAGCGCAAGCAGCCTTTGCTTTTCGTCGTCCGGGATCTCGAGCGTGCCGACAAACTCGGCAAGCATTGCCTGATCCACTTCGCGGCCACGTGTCAGCGCCTTGAGTTTTTCGTACGGCTCCGGAATACCGTAGCGGCGCATGACGGTCTGGACGGCTTCACCCAGCACCTCCCAGGCATCGTTGACGTCGGCATCAATGGCGGGCCGGTTCAGTTCGAGTTTGCCGATACCTTTTTCGGCGGACTTGAGCGCAATCAACGTGTAGCCGAGGGCAACGCCGAAGTTGCGCTGTACGGTCGAGTCCGTCAGATCGCGCTGCCAGCGTGACAGCGGCAGCTTCTCGGCAAAATGACCGAGCAGCGCGGTCGACATGCCGAGATTGCCTTCCGCATTCTCGAAATCGATGGGGTTCACTTTGTGTGGCATTGTCGACGAGCCGACTTCGTCCTTGTTGAGTTTCTGCCGGAAGTAGCCGAGCGAGATGTAGCCCCAGACGTCGCGGCAAAAGTCGAGCAGCACGTTGTTGTAGCGAATCAGCGCGTGAGCGTACTCCGCTGTCCAGTCGTGCGGCTCGATCTGCGTCGTATGCGTGTTGGCGACGAGCCCCAGCGACTCGACGAAACGTCGGCTGATATCGGGCCAATCCGCATTCGGGTAAGCGATCAGGTGCGCGTTGAAGTTGCCCACGGCGCCGTTGAACTTGCCCAGTATGGGGACCGCCATGAGCGTGTTCTCGGCCCGCCGCAGACGGTGCACGACGTTCATCAATTCTTTGCCGACCGTAGTCGGGCTTGCCGTCTGGCCGTGCGTGCGCGACAGCATCGGCACGGCGGCGTGCTGCCGGGCCATGTTCGATAGCGGTATGCGCAGGCTGCGCATCGCGGGCTGCAGCACGTCGCCGCGCGCCGATCGCAGCATGAGCGCGTAGCTCAGGTTGTTGATGTCTTCGGACGTGCACGCAAAGTGCAGGAAGTCTTTGAGCGGTCCCGTCTCGGGGCCGCTGCCGAGCCTTTCCCGGATGAAATACTCGACAGCCTTGACGTCGTGGTTGGTGGTCGCCTCGATGGCCTTGACCCGCTCGGCGTCGTCCATCGAGAAGCCGTCGACGATGCCGTTGAGCACGTCTTTCATGACGGAAGAGACGGGCTCGAGTTCGGCTATTTCCGGCTCGTCGGCCAGCCGCTGCAGCCAGCGGATTTCGACCAGCACGCGGAATCGGATCAGCCCGTATTCGCTCAGCGTGTCGCGAAGTGCGTCGACCTTGCCGGCGTAGCGTCCGTCAGCCGGTGAAATGGCTCGTAGCTGAGATACTTTCATGCGTAAAAAACCAGTGTAGACTTGCGCGCGCGAAGCGCGAATCATACACGTTTTCCGGCCGGCCCTTTGTGCTCGACTGCCGCCCGCCACCTACCGAATTCCCGAGAGAAGACAACGCGATGAACGACAAGTCCTACCGCATCGAAAAAGACAGCATGGGCGAACTGAAGGTCCCGGAGGGCGCTCTGTGGGGCGCGCAGACCCAGCGAGCCGTCGAGAACTTCCCGATCAGCGGCCTCACGATGCCGCGAGCTTTCATCGCGGCGCTCGGTCTCGTGAAATGGGCAGCCGCGGGCGCCAATTCCGAGCTTGGGCTGTTGAAGAGCGACCTGGCCATCGCCGTGCAAAAGGCCGCCCTGGACGTGGCAAGCGGCGCACACGACGCGGAGTTTCCGATCGACGTGTTCCAGACGGGCTCGGGGACCAGCTCGAACATGAACGCAAACGAGGTCATTGCGCATCTTGCGACCGAAGGGCTCGGCCGCGACGTCCACCCGAACGATCACGTCAACATGAGCCAGAGCAGCAACGACGTTATCCCGAGCTGCGTGCACGTAAGTGCAGCCATGGCGATTGGCAACGACCTGTTGCCGGCGCTCGAGCACCTGTCGACGGTGCTTGCCGACAAGGCGGAAGAGACCGCGGATGTCGTCAAGACCGGCCGCACACATCTCATGGACGCCATGCCCGTGACGATGGGCCAGGAACTCGAGGGCTGGCGCGCGCAGATCGATAGCGGCGCGGCTCGACTGCGTGACTCGCTCGAGCGTCTGCGAGGGCTGGCACAGGGTGGTACGGCTGTTGGCACCGGCATCAACGCGCATCCCAAGTTCGGAGACAAAGTGGCTGTGCTGCTGTCCGAACAGACGGGCATCGAGTTCCGTTCGGCCGAGTCGCGCTTCGAGGCCATGTCGTCGCAGGACACGGCTGTCGAGGTTTCGGGACAGCTGCGCGTCCTGGCCGTCAGCCTGACCAAGATTGCGAACGACCTGCGCTGGATGAACTCGGGGCCGCTCGCCGGCATCGGCGAAATCGAGCTGCCCGCGCTGCAGCCCGGATCGAGCATCATGCCGGGCAAGGTCAATCCCGTGATCCCGGAGGCCGTGGCCATGGTGGCTGCCCAGGTGACGGGCAACGATGCCACGATCGCAATGGCGGGGCAGTCGGGCAATTTCCAGCTCAATGTCATGCTGCCGGTCGTTGCCTACAACCTGCTGCAGAGCATCGAACTCCTGAGTAATGCGTCTCGCGCGCTGGCGGACAAGGCCATTGCCGGTTTTACGGTCAACGTCGAGAACATCAACCGCGCGCTCGATCGCAACCCCATACTCGTCACGGCGCTCAACCCGGTCATTGGTTACGAAAAGGGCGCTGCCGTCGCCAAGCAGGCCTACAAGGAGGGGCGTCCGGTCAAGGACGTGGCCCGCGAGCTGACCGACCTTAGCGATGAGGAGCTGGACCGTCTGCTCGACCCGGCTGCATTGACGAAGGGCGGCATCCAGCACTAGGGGGCGCCACGCAGTGCCTCGTTTGCTGAATGCCGGTTTCGTCACGACGAAGCTGGCGCGTACCCGGCCTCCCGGAGACCCGAGGGTTGTTCCGGCGGGCGAGGCGGACGCGCACCCGATGCGCCGCCTGTTCGTGCCGCCGGACGGGGAGCTGATTCCGGCCGGCGTACTGATCCCGCTGTTCGACAGAGGCGCGGAACTGACCGTACTTCTCACCGAGCGGTCGTCGGCACTCAAGCATCACGCCGGACAAATTGCTTTCCCCGGCGGCCGCATGGAACGCGCGGATGCCACCATAGCGGATACGGCACTCCGCGAAGCGCACGAGGAAGTGGGTATAGCCCCGTCGCGAGTGCGGCTCGCGGGCTATCTCGAGCCGCTGCCGACCGTCAGCGGTTACGCCGTGACCCCGGTCGTCGGTTTTGTCGATGAAACCGTGCAGCTGGTGCTCGACCCGTCGGAGGTGAGCGACGCGTTCGAGGTCCCGCTCGACTACGTGATGGACGAGCGCAACCAGCGCACGGGTGTGCGGCGCTACCAGGGGACTGAGATCCCGGTGGTGGAGTTCAACTACGAGCGCCATCGAATCTGGGGAGCGACGGCACATATGCTTGTTGAACTAAAAAATCTACTAGAAAACAATTAAATATGGCGGAAATAGATAATCTGCTTGAGCTAATGAGAGCGCTCAGAAGCCCCGACGGAGGATGCCCCTGGGATCTCGAGCAGGACTTCGCCAGCATTGCGCCGTACACGATCGAAGAGGCCTACGAAGTTGCGGACGCAATTTCGCGCGGCGATATGCAGGACCTCGAGAGCGAGCTGGGGGATTTGTTGTTGCAGGTCGTGTTTCACGCGCAAATGGCTGCGGAAGCCGAATTGTTCGACTTCGACGACGTGGCGCGCGGCATTACCGACAAAATGCGCCGCCGGCATCCGCATGTGTTCGGCGACGACGAGGCGCGAACGGCGGGCAAAGTGGCGGGGAGCTGGGAGCGCATCAAGGCCGACGAGCGAGCCGGGAAGGGTGACGACAGCGCGCTGGCCGATATTGCGCTGGCGCTGCCGGCGCTCAAACGCGCGGAGAAACTGGGCAAACGCGCCGCACGCGTGGGTTTCGACTGGCCCGATGCGCTGGGGCCGGTCGAAAAGCTCCACGAGGAACTCGACGAGATAGCGGATGCGGCGAGGACCGGCGTTGCGGAGGCCATCGACGAGGAAGTCGGGGACGCCCTTTTTGCCATGGTGAACGTCGCCCGGCACCACGGCGTCGACCCCGAGGCTGCGCTTTCGAGGGCCAACCGCAAGTTCGAGCGGCGCTTTCGTGAGTTGGAGTCCGCCATCGCCGCAAAGGGTGCAAGCGTCGAGACGCTGCCGCTCGACGCCCTCGAGGAGGTCTGGCGGGCCGTCAAGGACGCCGAACCCGGCTGAGCGGATCAGCGCCGCCCTTGCGGGTCCTGGCAGGCCCCGGACGCCGCGGGAACAGCCGCATCTGGCGTTCAGGCAGCGTTCATTGCGCACCCACTAGTCTTGCTCCCAGGCTGGCAAGAGGCCAGTCGCCAAACGGAGTAGGAACATCATGTCACCACGGAATCGAAAAGCAGCACCCACGCTGGCGACGGTCGCCAGTACCGCAATTGCCGTGGCTGCGCTCGGCTTTTCGGCCAGCGCCGCCGCCGACTACAGCAGCCGCTGGGACGCGCCCTCGAGCTACACGAAAGCGAGCTACCACAGCCGCGGCAACGCCTACGGCCACCGCAGCCGGCATAGCGAGCAATACGACTACGCGCCCGTCATCAGCTCGGAGCCCATCATTCGTTATGTGACGGTCAAGACGCCGGTACGCGAATGCTGGCAGGACACGGAATACGTCGAGGTGGATCGGCGCCGGGCCAATACGGGCGGCAGCGCGCTGGTTGGCGCGATCATTGGCGGCGTGGTCGGGCATCAGTTCGGCAGCGGCCGCGGCAACGATGCCGCCACCGTCGCCGGCAGCCTGATCGGTGCTGCGATCGGCTCGGATGCCGCCCGCAAGCACAATCGTCGCTACGGCGGTTCCGAGGTGTACTCGCGCCCCGTCGAGCGCTGCTCGACGACGCTCCAGGAGCACCAGGAGGAACGGATCGACGGCTACCGCGTCGTGTATCGCTACAACGGTCAGCGCTACGCCACGGAGCTGCCCTACGATCCGGGCCGCGAGATCCGGGTGCGCGTCGACGTCCGCCCGGCCGGGTGAACGGTCCCAAGCCCGCGGATGTGCGCTAGCGCGTTGCAATCGGCAATCCGACAGCCCAAACTCGCTGTTGGCTTGCCGGTTGCTTCTCCGCGCCCACCCGAGTGTTTGACCTGAAACAGGACGACGACGTGTTCAATCGACTGACCTTGAGCTTGCTGGTTCTCTGCCTGCTGCCGTTCGCCGCCGAGGCGCGACTGAAGCCGGTGGTGCCGGAGGTATCGAACCCGGCGACGGTTTTCGAGACCGCGCAGCGAGGTGGTTTGAGCCTCAACGAGGCCGTCGAGAGGATTCGCGGTCGCAGCGACGTCGAACGTGTATTGTCGGCCGAAACGAAGGTACGGAACGGCCAGGAAACGCACTACATCAAGTACATGACCAAGGACGGCACGGTGCGCACGGCTACGTTTCCGGGCCGGCGCCGCTGACGGGAAAGCCTCATGCGCATGCTGATCATCGAAGACGACGACACCTTGCGCGAAACTCTCGCGAGACAGCTGGGCGCCGAGGGTTTTGCGGTCGAGCAGGCTGCTGACGGCCGCGAGGGTCTCTACTACGCGAAGGAATACCCGATCGATCTGGCGATCGTCGACCTCGGGCTGCCCGAAGTATCCGGCATCGACATCATTCGTGAGGTTCGCGCGGCCGGCAAGACCTTCCCAATCCTGATCCTGACGGCACGTGACCGCTGGCAGGACAAGGTGGACGGTCTGAGTGCCGGAGCCGACGACTACGTCGTCAAGCCGTTTCACTTCGAGGAAATCAACGCACGCTTGAGCGCTCTCGTGCGGCGTACCGGCGGCTGGGCGTCGTCGATACTCTCGGCGGGCCCGGTGACGCTCGATATGTCCCGCCAGGAACTCAAGGTGAACGAAGAGAGCGTCGAGCTGACGAGCTTCGAGTACAAGATCATCGAATACCTGATGGTGCGAGCCGGGGAAGTCATCTCGAAGACCGAGCTGACCGAGCGTCTCTACGATCAGGACTTCGAGCGTGATTCCAACGTAATCGAGGTGTTCATCGGCCGTCTGCGCAAGAAACTCGATCCCGACAACAGCCTGAAGCCGATCGAGACCCTGCGCGGCCGCGGCTACCGGTTTGCACTGGAGCGCAATCAGGCGGCATAGTCCGGCGCATGTACTCGCTCAATGCGCGTCTGCTGATTTCCGTCAGCGTACTGCTACTACTGTTCTTCGGTGCGACGATCGTCGTACTGGACACGGCGTTTCGTACCGCGGGCGAGCAGGCCCGTGAAGACATCCTCGACGGTCACCTGATGTCGATGCTGGCCGCGGCCGAGGTCAGCGAGCAGGGTGAGCTGGCCCTGCGCCGCGAGTTGCCCGAACCGCGCTTCTCCACGCTGGGCTCCGGCCTGTATGCCTCCATACGCGACAGCCGCAACGACGTGATTTACCAGTCGCGCTCCGGTCTGGGCATGGGCATACCGTCTACACCGCCCGGTGCGCCCGGACAGGAGGTGTTCGAGCGCCTCTGGCTCGACGACGGCACGCCGCTTCTGAGCCTGACGCTTGCCGTGCAGTGGGAAATTGCCGAGGGAGAACTTCGTCCGTTCGTGTTCTCGGTGGTCGAAAGTATGGACTCGTTCAACGCCCAGGTAGCCGGGTTTCGCCGGCAGCTGTTCGGCTGGTTTGCCGCGCTGGCGGCCATCATGCTCGTATCGATCTCGCTGCTGCTTCGCGGACTGTTGCGCCCGCTGCGGCAGATCGAAACCGAAATCGCCGACATCGAGGACGGTCGGCGCAGCGCCCTGTCGTCCGACTTTCCGAACGAGTTGACGGGCGTGGCGAGCAACCTGAACCTCCTGATCGACAGCGAGCGCGGCCGTTCGGAACGTTACCGCAATACGCTGGACAACCTGGCGCACAGCCTGAAGACGCCACTGGCCGCGATGCGCTCGCTGACCGGCGACATGGACACGGCAACCGACGCCCGGTTCAACGAGCAGATCGACCGCATGGACGAGATCGTGCGCTACCAGTTGCGCAAGCCGAGCTCCGCGCCGGCGGGCAAGCTGTTGCTGGCGCCCGTCGACATCGAGCAGGAGATTGCCCGTCTCGTCGACGGACTTCGCAAGGTCCACCGCGACAAGTCGCCCGATATCGGTGTGTCGGTCGAGGAGGGCACCGAGTTCCGCGGCGACACGGGCGATTTCCTGGAGATCGCGGGCAATCTCATCGACAACGCCTGCAAGTGGTGTCGCGGCCAGGTGCGCGTCAGCGTAAAACCCGCCGGTTCCGGCGGCATGTTGCTGTCGGTTGCGGACGACGGGCCAGGGGTTCCTGCCGAGGCGCGCGAGGCGCTGCTGAAACGCGGCATGCGGCTGGACGAGAACACGCCGGGCCACGGCATCGGGCTCGCCATCGTCAAGGACATTGCGGAGTCTTACGGTGGACACCTGGCGATACAGGAGTCCGGTCTCGGCGGTGCGCAGTTTACCGTGACGGTCCCGCCGCAGCGCTTACGCACCTGACCTGGCCAATAAAATAAGCCGGCGCCCCCGTGCTGAGGACGCTGGCGTATCGAGCTTTCTCTACCCGACCGGTTTGGTCTTGTCGCCGAGTGCCTTCGCGACGTTCATGATGGGCTCCACGAACTCGATGGGCATCGGGAACACGATCGTGTTGGTTTTTTCGCTGGAGATTTCCTTCAGCGTCTGCAGGTAGCGCAGCTGCAGCGCCTGCTGTTCGCTGGCCAGCGTGCGGGCGGCGTCAGCCAGTTTCTGGGCGGCCTGCAATTCACCTTCGGCGTTGATCACCTTGGCACGTCGCGCGCGCTCTGCTTCGGCTTGCTGCGCGATTGCGCGGATCATGCTTTCGTCGAGATCCACGTGTTTGATCTCGACATTGGCGACCTTGATACCCCAGTTATCGGTGCGCTGGTCGAGGATGTTCTGGATGTCCTCGTTGAGCTTGTCACGCTCGGCGAGCATGTCGTCGAGCTCGTGCTGACCGAGTACCGAACGCAGCGTGGTCTGCGACAGCTGGCTCGTGGCCTCGAAAACGTTCGCCACGCGGATAATCGCTTTCTCGGGATCGACGATGCGGAAATAGATGACGGCGTTGACTCGAACCGAGACGTTGTCGCGGGAAATCACGTCCTGCGTCGGAACGTCCATGACGACCACGCGCAGGTCGACCTTGACCATTTTCTGAATGCCGGGGAACAGGAGTATCAGGCCCGGTCCCTTGACCTTCTGGTAGCGGCCGAGGAAGAACACAACGCCGCGTTCGTATTCCTGGAGGATTTTGATCGTGTTGTACAGGACCACGACGATAAAACCGACGATGATTCCGATTACTGCAAAGTCCATGAATTACCTCTACTGTCTGCAAATGGGGTGCAACAGAGCTGCCCGCTGAAAGCGTAGGAATTTATCAAGCAGCCCACTAGCGGGCCGGCTCGGCAGCGGTGGGCCGTCCGGCGTGTGCCGCCGGCTCGACATCCAGGATGAGTCCGTCCATGGCCGTGACGAGTACTTCCTGATCCTTCCTGAGCGGTACCCGTGTACGGGCTTGCCAGGCCTCGCCCTCCAGCCAGATTTTGCCTTCGTCGTCGAAGTCTTCGAGGGCAATGCCCAGACCGCCGACGATCGATTCGCTCCCCGAGACGGCGCCGCGATTCCTGAGCTTGAGCAGGTAACCGACGACCCACACGATGAACAAAGCCGCCGTAATGGCGAGCGCAATGACAAACGCAACCGAAATACCGAAACCGGGGATGCCGCTGTCGAAGGTCAGGATGGCGCCGAACACGAACGCAGCGATTCCGCCGAGACCCAGGATGCCGAAGCTCGGCGCAAACGCTTCGGCCACCATAAGACCCACGCCAAGCAGGATCAGCGCCACGCCGGCGTAGTTGATCGGGATGGTTTGCGAACCGTACAGGGCGAGCAGGAGGCAGATCGCGCCGAGCGTGCCGGGCACGAGCGCTCCGGGGTTCCAGCCCTCGAGAATCAAGCCGTACACGCCGACCAGACCCAGCAGCAGCAGGATCTCCGGTTGCGACAGCACCATCAGGAGGCGCAGGCGCCAGTTCGGCTCGTATTCGTCGATTTCCGGGTTGGCCGTTGCAATCGTGACCTCGCCGGCCGTCGTTTCGACGGTCGTGCCGTTCACGGCCGCAAACAGCTCGTCATGAGTGGCAACCAGGTATTCGATGACGTTCTGTTCGAGCGCCTCGTCCGCGGTCAGCGTGGCGGCCTCGGTGACCGCGCGCTCGGCCCAGTCTGCGTTGCGGCCGTGCCGTTCCGCGAGCGTGCGTATGTAGGAGATCGCGTCGTTGAGTACTTTTCGATCCATCGCCGAGCCGGGCAGGATGGTCGGATCCTCCGCGGGCGCGTCGGTTTCCTGACCGTCCTCGGAGTCGCCCGCCGCTGCCGGTTCTTCGTCGCCGCCTTCAGGCGTCGTTTCGCGGATCCTGCGCTCGATGTCCTCGGGTGCCGGGGTCAGGTCGTCACCGGTCATCGATACCGGCGTTGCGGCGCCAATGTGTGTTGTCGGTGCCATGGCCGCCACGTGGCTCGCCAGCAGGATGTAAGTGCCGGCGCTGTCGGCGCGCGCGCCAGCTGGAGTGACGTAGGTTGCGACGGGCACGTCGGAGGCCAGGATTGCCTGGATGATGTCGCGCGTTGCCGTGACGAGTCCGCCGGGTGTGTCGGTGTTGAGCACAATCAGGTTGGCGTTTTGCTCGTTGGCGTAGTCGATGCCCTTGATGACGTACTCGGCTGTTGCAACGCCGATACCGCCTTCGATTTCGAGCTGGACGACACGGTCCTGGGCGAAGCCAGTGGCGGAGATCAGCAACGCAGTGGCCGCAAGTAGCCAGGCGGTGACGAGGCGGTGGCGGGTGGGGCTCTGTCTCGGCGTTTTCATAAGCCCAATCATAACAGGGAGCAGGGCTCCGGCGGGAGCAGCAAGGTTCAGATTAGCGGCGTTCGGTGGCATGCTTCGCGCCATGTACATACGATTCATCAGCACGGGCGGCACGATCGACAAGATCTACTTCGACGCCCTGAGCCAGTTCGAAGTGGGCGAATCCCAGGTCGAGCACATACTGTCCGAAGCGCTCGTCGACTTTGACTACGGAATCGAGCCGTTGTTGCAAAAGGACAGCCTGGAGCTGACGGCCGAGGACCGCGACACACTCAGACGCTACATCGAGAACGACACGGCGACGCATTTTGTGATTACCCACGGCACCGACACGATGGTGGATACCGCCGACAGCCTGGCGGGCATCGACGGCAAGACGATTGTGCTGACCGGCGCGCTGGCGCCCGCGCGTTTTCGCACGACCGACGCCGTGTTCAACGTGGGTATGGCGGTTGCGGCGGCCCAGGTTGCGAAGCCCGGCGTATACATTGCCATGAGCGGCCAGGTGTTCGATGCCGGCGCGGTTCGGAAGAACCGCGCCGAGAATCGCTTCGAACGCGTTTAGTCCGGTTGCCCGGTCCGCGCCGGGCCTTGTCTACAGATCGAACTCGATGCCCTGGGCCAGCGGCAGAGCCGAGCTCCAGTTGATCGTATTGGTTTGCCGGCGCATGTACGCCTTCCAGGAGTCCGAGCCGGCCTCGCGTCCGCCGCCGGTTTCCTTTTCCCCGCCGAAAGCGCCGCCGATCTCGGCACCCGACGTGCCGATGTTGACGTTGGCAATGCCGCAGTCCGAGCCCATGTGCGACAGGAAGTACTCGGCGTGCTGCACCTTGTCGGTGAAGATCGCGGACGACAGTCCCTGTTTCACGCCGTTGTGCAGCTCGATGGCTTCGTCGAGCTGCGAGTACGAGATCAGATAGAGCAGCGGGCCGAAGGTTTCGGTCTGGACGATGGGCCAGCTGTTATCGGCAACCGCGATCGCCGGCTTGATGAAATGCCCGGAACCCTCGACGCGGTCGCCGCCGCAGAGAATTTCTCCGCCCTTCGAGCGCACGGCAGCCGCCGCAGCCTCGATCCGCGCGACGGCGGCTTCGTCGATGAGCGGACCCATCAGCGTGTCGTCGTCCAGCGGGTTGCCGATGCGAACCTGGTCGTAGGCTTTGACGAGTGCGCTCTTGAGTTCCTCGAAGCGGGATTCGTGGACCAGCACGCGGCGAGTCGTCGTGCAGCGCTGACCAGCCGTGCCTACGGCACCGAATACGATCGCGGGGACCGCGAGTTCGAGGTTGGCATGCTCGTCGACGATGATTGCGTTGTTGCCGCCGAGTTCGAGCAGGCATTTGCCCATGCGCGCGGCCACGCGCTCGCCGACCTGGCGGCCGACCGCGCTCGAGCCCGTAAACGACAGCAGGCCGATCCGTTCGTCGTCGACAAATTGCTGAGCGAGCTGATTGCGGGCGTCGTTGATGAGGTAGAACACGGGCGGCAGGTCGAGATCGGCCATTGCCTCATTGACGATCTTCTGCACGGCAACGCCGCAAAGCGGTGTCTTCGGCGACGGCTTCCAGATATTGACGTTGCCGCAGACCGCTGCAACGAACGCGTTCCACGAGTACACGGCAACCGGAAAATTGAACGCCGAGATCGTGCCGACAATACCCAGCGGATGCCATTGCTCGTACATACGGTGTTGCGGCCGCTCCGAATGCATGGTGCTGCCGTACAGCATGCGTGACTGGCCCACGGCAAAGTCCGCTATGTCGATCATTTCCTGGACTTCGCCGTCACCCTCGGCCTTGATTTTGCCCATCTCCATCGTGACGAGGCTGCCGAGTGCGTCCTTGTAGTCGCGAAGCACGTTGCCGATGTGGCGAACGGCATCCCCGCGTACCGGTGCGGGCACCTTGCGCCACTCGAGAAAGGCGCTCTGGGCCGCGCGGATCACCTGTTCGTACTCGTCCGCCGTCGTGGCCGTGACGCTGGCGATGCGGGCCCCGGTTGCGGGGTTGATCGAATCGATGACGTCGGCGCCGTCGCTTGCGAGCGCCTCCTTGCCGAGCCAGGTGCCCGGGTTCTGGTCCCCGAGGTCGAGCGTATCGAGTATGTCGTGCATCAGCTGCCTCCTGCGTTGACGCGTTGGGTGCCGGTTTCGCCGCGTGCGACGAGTTCGGCCGATGTCTGGTTGCTGCCGCCGTGCGCGTAGTAGCGCCCGAAGCGATTCGAAAGGATGTGCGGCAACTGGAACTGCTCCTGGGCGACGAACCCCCGCCAGGCGGCGGGTTCGCGCATGACGAGATCGATGACGCTGCAGATCCCGGCTGCCGTGGTGATCTGGATAGCGGACCAAAGGCGTCCCGCCACGACCTGCGGGTAGACCTTGTTGACGTAGTTCTCCTCGCGCAGTTCACCGTCCTGCGTGCCCGTGACCGCCGCGTACACGATAACGACGTCCTGCAAGGTCTGCGGCACGGCGTTTTCCAGCACGCGTTTGAGCGTATCGCGATCGTGATTCAGCTTGAGGCCGTTCATCAACAGCCTCATCTGCTCGCAGTGCCCGGGATAACGAATTGTCTTGTAGTTCATCGTGGTCACGTGATCGCCGTAGCTCTCGGCGAGCGAGCCCAGTCCGCCCGAAGTATTGAAGGCTTCGTACAGCTTGCCGTCGATTTCGATTTCCTCGAGACCTTCGAGCGGCAGCACGTCGACCTCCTTGCCGTCGACGATCGCGTTACAGAGGTTGCCGTATTCGTTGATCACGCCGTCCGTGGACCAGGTCAGCGAGTACTTGAGCACGTTATTGGGGTGTTGGGGCAGTGCGCCGACGCGTAGTTTGACCGAACGCACCGTGTCGAAATGCTGGATGAGTTCGTTAGCGGCAATGCTGATGAAGCCCGGGGCCAGCCCGCACTGCGGCGCAAACGCCGTGTCCGCACCCTCGGCGATACGGCGGACCGCCTCGGTGACCGCAACGTCTTCGGTCAGGTCGAAGTAGTGCATACCCGCTTCCCGCGCCAGTTCGGCCACGGGAACGTTGCAGTAGTAGGGCAGGCTCGATACGACGGCCACGGGCGCGTGGCTTTCCACGTGCGCGCGAAGCGCCGCGGGATCCGTCGCATCGAGATCGTGGGCGCTTACCGTGTCGAGCCCGTGCGCTTTTGCGACCTCGGCGGCGGCACCGGGCCGGCTGTCTGCCAGCTGTACGCGATAACTACCGGATTCGCCCAAAAGGCCTGCGATCAGTGAACCGATTTTTCCGGCTCCCAGAACCAGGATGTTTTGCATGCTGTCTCCCTCAAGAACAGACCGGAGCCGCTGTTCCCATGGCCGCGCGGTGCGGCTGACGGCTCATTTCGAAGTCGCGCATTGTGCATCCGCGACAAGGCGAGTGCCAGCGCTTTTGCGGCTTGTCGACAGCTGTCGGTCAGCTTATGTCGACAGGCAATAACCGCTGTAATGACAAGAACTAAGCGAGCCCTCGACAAACGCGGCTAACTGATTGATTGCGGGCGCAACTTTTGCTGGCACGAAGGTGAGATGGCATAGTCCGACCCATCAGAAGCCGGCTGTCCGCCGGTGTGCCGCGTTGAGGTAGTCGTGACCAGATCCACATCAGGGGCCGACTGGCATCCCGCCAGTTGGAGCCAGTTCTCCGCCAGTCAACAGGCGGTATATCCCGATCAGCCGGCGCTCGACGCTGTCGTGTCCGAGTTGTCGAAGCTGCCGCCGCTCGTCACCTCCTGGGAGGTGGACGCGCTCAAGGAGCAGTTTGCGCGCGCACAGCGCCGCGAGGCGTTTGTGCTGCAGGGCGGGGACTGCGCCGAGACCTTTGCCGAGTGCACCTCCGAGAACATCGTCGCGAAGCTCAAGATCCTGCTGCAAATGAGCGTCGTCATGCTGTACGGCATGAAGAAGCCCATCGTGCGCGTCGGTCGCATGGCGGGCCAGTACGCCAAACCGCGTTCCGCGGACACCGAGACGCGTGACGGCGAGTCGCTGCCCAGTTTTCGTGGCGACCTCGTCAATCGGAGCCCGTTCACGTCGGGCGATCGAACGCCGGATCCGCAGTTCATCCTGCGCGGCTACGAACGCGCGGCGCTGACCTTGAACTTTGTCCGCTCCCTGATCGACGGCGGCTTTGCGGATCTGCACCATCCCGAGTACTGGGATCTCGACTGGGTGGGGCACTCGGCAACCGCCGAGGAGTATCGCAACATCGTTCAGTCCATCTCCGATTCGCTGGACTTTCTCGAAACGGTATCGGGGTCACCCGTACACAAGACCCAGCGGGCCGATATCTACGCGGCTCATGAAGGTTTGCACCTGCACTACGAGCAGGCGCAAACCCGCTACCTCGAGCGCCGGCAGCGCTGGTACAACCTGACCACACATTTCCCGTGGATCGGCATGCGCACGGCACAGCTGGACGGTGCCCACGTCGAATTCTTCCGCGGCATCGCAAACCCCGTAGGCATCAAGATTGGCCCCGGCATGACCCGCGAGTGGCTGCAAGGGCTGATCAGCGTTCTGAACCCGAACAACGAGCCGGGCAGGCTGACGTTGATCCATCGTTTCGGTGCGAAGTCGATCGAGGAACACCTGCCGCCGATGATCAAGGCGGCGCAGGAAACCGGTTCGCCGATACTGTGGGTTTGCGACCCGATGCACGGCAACACGGAGAGTACGGCGGATGGCGTCAAGACTCGTCGATTCGACAACATCGTCAGCGAACTCGAAGCCGCTTTCCGCGTGCATCAGGACAACGGCAGCTACCTGGGGGGTGTGCATCTCGAGCTGACCGGCGAGAACGTCACGGAATGCACGGGCGGTGCGCGCGGCCTGACCGACGGCGACCTTGCGCGGGCTTACAAATCCACCGTCGATCCGCGCCTCAACTACGAGCAGGCAATGGAAGTGGCGATGCGCATCTCGGGTGTGCACCGCGGCTGATCCGGGCGCGCCGGCCGCCGGCCGTTTCAGCGGCGGCGTTCCAGGGCTCGCCAGGCTTCGGCGTTGCTGATCTCGCGGTGTTCGCCGGGAGCCAGCCCCTCGATCGTGAACGGGCCCACCGAGTAGCGGATGAGGCGCAAGGTCGGGAGTCCGGCGGCGGCGGTCATACGACGCACCTGCCGGTTGCGGCCCTCGTTCAGCCCCAGTTCGAGCCAGCAGTCCGGAATCGACTTGCGGTAGCGCACGGGCGGATCCCGCGGCCAAAGCCCGGCGGGCTCGGGCATGGTTCGGGCCAAAAACGCTCGAGCCGTGCCGTCTTTCAGGTGTACGCCGGCCTCGAGCCTCGCGAGCGCCGCGGGCGAGGCTTCACCTTCGACCTGCGCCCAGTAGAGCTTGGGCGTTTTGGATCTCGGCTGACTGATACGTGCCTGCAGCTTGCCGTCGTCAGTGAGCAGCAACAGGCCTTCGCTGTCATAGTCGAGGCGGCCGGCGGGATAGACTTTCGTCGTATCGATCCACCTGGCAAGGGTCAGCTTGTCGCCGTCGGCCGAGAACTGCGACAGCACGCGAAACGGCTTGTTGAAAAGGATTAGCGGCATTTAGCGAGCCTACAAAACTCGCCTCCGGCTGTCGCGCCGGGTTGTTGCCCGCGCCCGTCGACGGTGGGCCCTATCGGTTGAGGTCTATGGGCGGACGAGTACAATGCACGCCGTCCACGGCGCGCCGCGCCCCCAAGATTCCGAGAGACGCCATGCATTACGACCACATTGAGGTGCCCGCCGGCGGTGAGCCGATTACGGCGAACGCCGATCACACGCTGAACGTGCCCGACAAGCCGATCATTCCGTACATTGTCGGCGACGGGATTGGCATCGACGTGAGCCCCGTGATGCTGGACGTCGTCAAGGCCGCCGTCAGCAAAGCCTATGGCAGTGAGCGCGAAATACAGTGGATGGAGGTCTACGCCGGACAGCGGGCATCCGAAATCTACGGCGCCGCCGTTTACCTGCCCGATGAGACGCTGCATGCCTTGCAGAACTACATCGTGTCGATCAAGGGTCCGCTGGCGACGCCCATAGGCGGCGGCATCCGCTCACTCAATGTGTCGATCCGGCAGACGATGGATCTGTACGCCTGCGTCCGCCCGATCCGCTATTTTCCCGGCGTATCGACGCCCATGAAGCAGAGCGATCTCGTCGACATGACCGTGTTCCGCGAGAACACCGAGGACATTTATGCCGGTATCGAGTACCCCACGGGCTCGCAGGAGGTGCAGAAGCTGATTCACTTCCTGCAGAGCGAGCTCGGCGTCAACAAGATCCGCTTCCCGCTGAGTTCGGGCATTGGCATCAAGCCCGTATCTCGCGAGGGCTCCGAGCGACTCGTGCGCAAGGCGATCCAGTACTGCATCGATCGCGACTATCGCTCCGTGACGCTCGTGCACAAAGGCAACATCATGAAGTTCACCGAGGGTGCCTTCTGCCACTGGGGCTACGAAATGGCCAGGGCCGAGTTCGGTGCCACCGAAAAAGACGGCGGGCCGTGGCTGGCGTTCAATAACCCGAAGACCGGCAACGAAATCATCATCAAGGACGTCATTGCCGACAACTTCCTGCAGCAGATCCTCATGAAGCCGGAGGACTACGACGTCATTGCGACCCTGAACCTGAACGGCGACTACATTTCGGACGCGCTGGCTGCGCAGGTCGGCGGTATCGGCATAGCGCCGGGCGCCAACATTGGCGATGCGGTCGCCGTGTTCGAGGCGACCCACGGCACGGCACCCGGTTTTGCCGGCAAGGACCAGGTCAACCCGGGCTCGCTGATTCTCTCGGCAGAGATGATGCTGCGTTACATGGGCTGGACGGAGGCGGCAGAGAACATCATGAACGGTGTGGCGAGGACCATTGCCGCAAAAGAGCTGACCTTCGATCTGGCCAAGCTCCGGGAGGCGATCCATCAGCCCGTCAAGAAAGATCCCGCTGAGAAAAAGGACGTGCACGAAGTGCTCGAACAGCTGATTCCGGGTGCCACGCTTGTCGGTACGACCGGTTTCGGCGAGGCTGTCATCCGCCACATGAATGACTAGCGGGCCAGAGATATTCGATCGCGACTGCCGCGCCTGCCCGCGGCTCGCGGCGTTTCTGGACGAGGTGCAGGAGCGCTACCCGGACTACTACTGCCGGCCCGTACCGCCGTTTGGCGATCCTGCCGCGCGCCTGCTCATTGTGGGCCTTGCGCCGGGTATGCACGGCGCCAACCGCAGCGGGCGGCCGTTCACGGGTGATCACGCAGGCATCATGCTGTACGAGGTGCTGCACCAGTTCGGCTTTGCGTCGCACTCCGAATCGGTATCGGCCGACGACGCGCTAACCCTCGCGAACTGCCGGATCACAAACGCCGTCAAGTGCCTGCCCCCGGACAACAAGCCTGTGGGGGCCGAGGTCAACACCTGCAACACGTTCCTTGCGAACGAGCTGGCAACCCTCGAAGACGGCGCGGTTGTCATTGCGCTCGGCGGCATTGCGCACAAGGCGATCGTCCGCGCGCTCGGGTTGCGCCAGGCCGACTACAAGTTTGGCCATGAGGCGCTGCACGATCTCGGCCGCCTGAGAATGCTCGATTCCTATCACTGCAGCCGCTACAACACGAACACGGGACGGCTGACCCGGGATATGTTCGAATCGGTATTCCGAACGGCAAAGTCCCTGCTCTGAACGGAGCAGCGGCAGGCAGGCGATGACCGACAGCGAATTCGATCTCGACTCTTTCCTGCGCACGCTCACCCACCGGCCGGGCGTGTACCGGATGCTGGATGCCGCGCACAAAGTGATCTACGTCGGCAAGGCCCGGGATCTCCGCAAGCGGGTCACGACCTACTTCCAGAAGAGCGTCAACGAGGCCAAGACCGCCGCCATGGTCGCGCAGGTCGCCAGAGTCGAGGTGACGGTGACCAACACCGAAGCCGAGGCGCTGCTGCTCGAGCACACGCTGATCAAGCAGACCCGGCCGCGCTACAACGTTGTGCTGCGAGACGACAAAAGCTACCCCTATATCTACGCGTCGATCGATCAGACGTTTCCGCGCCTGCGATTCCATCGCGGCGCGCGCAAAGGCAAAGGCCGCTATTTCGGCCCGTACCCGAGCGCAGGGGCCGTGCGCCAGACGCTGGCCGAGCTCGAGAAGCTGTTCATGATTCGCAACTGCAGCGAGTCGTACTTTCGAAACCGGACTCGCCCCTGCCTGCAGTATCAGATCAAGCGCTGCACGGCGCCTTGTGTGGGCCTCGTAACGGGTGATGAATACCGCCGCGACATCGACGCCGCGATACAGTTTCTCGAGGGCAAGAATCAGGACGTGATAGAGGGTTTTGCGAAGCGCATGGAAGACGCGTCGGAAAAACTCGAGTTCGAGCAGGCCGCGCGGTTCCGCGACCAGATCAAACGGCTGAACAAGGTCGAGGCGCGACAGCTCGTATCGCGCAGCGACGGCGCTGATCTCGACGTGCTCGGGTTTGCGTCCAACGGTGCGCTGCACTGCGTGACCGTGTTGTTCATACGCGGCGGCGCGGTCGTCGGCAGCCGCGATCATTTTCCGAAGCTGCCGGGCGAAACCGACAAACAGAAACTACTGAACGGATTTGTCGGCCAGTATTACCTCGGCAGGGACGCGCCTTCGGAGATTATCCTCGACTGCGAGATCGAGGACGGGGAGCTGATTGCGGCCGAGCTGTCGGCGAGGTCTACGCACAAGGTGGCGATACGCTCGCGCGTGCGCGGCGACCGGTTGCGCTGGCTCAAGCTCGCCGCCACGAACGCCGAACAGGGGCTGAATCTCAGGGCGGCCAGCAACGCGACGATCAAGCGGCAGTTTGCCGCGCTCGGCGAGCTCCTGGAGCTCGAGGAGCCGCCGGAACGGCTCGAGTGCTTCGACGTCAGCCACACGTCGGGCGAAGCGACCGTCGCGTCCTGCGTCGTGTTCAACCAGGGCGGTCCGTTGAAGAGCGACTACCGGCGCTTCAATCTCAAGCCGGAGGCGGCCGGGGACGACTACGCGGCGATGGCCGAGGCGCTGGAACGGCGTTATGCGCGGGTCAAGCAGGGTGAGGTGCCAATGCCCGACGTGTTGTTCGTCGACGGCGGTAAGGGACAGCTCAGCGAGGCGGTCAGCGTGCTCGAGAAGTTCGAGCTCGACTGGCTGAAAGTGGTTGCCGTTGCCAAGGGCAGGGCACGCCGCCCCGGCGCCGAGCGCCTGTTCCTGCCCGGCGAGTCCCGGCCCCTGAGCCTGGCCGCGGATTCGCCGGCGTTGCTGCTGATTCAGCAGCTGCGCGACGAGGCGCATCGATTTGCGATCACCGGGCACCGGCAGCGACGCGGCAAGGCGCGGCGCACGTCGCGTCTGGAGGAAATCCCCGGCCTGGGGCCCAAGCGGCGCCGTGATCTGCTCAAGCAGTTCGGTGGTCTGCAAGGGGTGATTGCGGCCGGGGTCGACGATCTCGTCAAGGTGCACGGCATTAGCCGCAGGCTCGCCGAAACCATATACAATGATTTGCATGCTGATGGCTCCAACTAGACTGAAGAACAAGCCTTGAAACTCAATCTTGCGAACCTTCTCACGCTGTTTCGAATAGCGGCGATCCCCGTAGTGGTCATCCTGTTCTACGCACCGTTCGACAATGCTCGCCCAGTGGCGGCCGTGCTGTTCGGTATTGCAGCTTTGACCGACCTGATCGACGGCTGGATTGCACGCCGATTCAACCAGATGTCGAAGTTCGGCGAGTTCCTGGATCCGGTCGCGGACAAGCTCATGGTCGTGATTGTGCTGGTGATGCTCGTGCAGGCGCAGTCGAGCCTGTGGGAGGACATCATTGCGATGATCATCATTGGCCGAGAGATTACGGTGTCGGCGCTGCGCGAGTGGATGGCGTCGATCGGCGAGCACAGCACCGTCAAAGTGCAGTTCTCGGGCAAACTCAAGACGACCTTCCAGATGTTCGGTATTGCGTTTATGGTCTGGCAGGAGCCGCTGTTCGGCATCGACATCTACCGGGTGGGCTACTACCTGCTGATCGCCGCGGCCATTCTGACGATCTATTCGATGTTTGCGTATCTGAAGGCGGCGTGGCCGTCCATGAAAGACTCGGCCGGCTGAGGAGACGAGGGCAGATGGCAGGGAACAAATCCGGTGGCTACGTGCTGGTCGACTTCGAGAACGTGCAGCCGCGGAACCTGGAACTCCTGGCCGAGCGGCCCTTCGAGGTGCGGGTGTTCGTCGGCGCGAACCAGACCAAGGTGCCGGTGGCACTCGCGGCCGCGATGCAGAAGCTCGGCAAGCGCGCGGAGTATGTATTCATTAGCGGCAGCGGCCGCAACGCGCTCGACTTTCACATTGCGTTCTACCTGGGTGAGCTGTCGAGCCAGAGTCCGGACACCGAGTTTTTTGTCGTAAGCCGGGACCGCGGTTTCGATCCCGTGATACGCCACCTCAACGAGGAGCGCGGCATTCGGGCCCGCCGGGTTGCCGACGTGGCCGAAATCCCGTCGCTCAGAATCGCGGCCGGTACGAGCCAGGACGAGCAGATCCAGGCGATCGTCAGGAACCTCAAGTCGCGGGGCCGCTCGGTGCCACGCAAGGTATCGACGCTCAAGAACACGATCCGCAGCCTGATTGCCGAAAAAATGACCGACGAGCAGCTCGACCGGCTGGTCGCGACGCTGGAAAAACGGCGTATCATCGAGATTCAGCAGAACAACGTGCGGTATCGACTCTCGCGCAATGCCCGGCGCGGCGGCGGAAAATAGCCGAATTCCCGTAACTCGCCAAGAAACAAGGGCTTACTGCCGCCGAGCCGGATAAGTTGTTGAGAATGCCAAAATAGCCGCAATAGCCTTGACACAATCGGGGCAGCGGCTAGAATGCACAGCCCTTCAGCGGGAATAGCTCAGTTGGTAGAGCGCAACCTTGCCAAGGTTGAGGTCGCCAGTTCGAACCTGGTTTCCCGCTCCAGATACAAAAAGACCGCCTCTCGGCGGTCTTTTTGTATCTGGAGAAGTCTCGGTTCAGCCACTGCGAGTTCAGTTGGGTAGCAGCCCCGAGGCGATGTCGTTTGTCCGGGCGCTCTGGTTACCCCACAAGTTTGGTTGCCGGAGAGGCGACTGGGCTTTAGCACTCTTCGACGCTGGGTTTCCCGCTCCAGACATAAAAAGACCGCCGTTCGGCGGTTTTTTTATGTCCGGAGGAGTCGTGCTTCCGCCACTGCGAGTTCAGTTGGGTAGCAGCCCCGAGGCGATGTCGTTTGTCCGGGCGCTCTGGTTACCCCACAAGTTTGGTTGCCGCAGAGGCGACTGGGCTTTAACACTCTTCGACGCTGGGTTTCCCGCTCCAGACATAAAAAGACCGTCGTTCGGCGGTTTTTTTATGTCCGGAGGAGTCGTGCTTCAGCCACTGCGAGTTGAGTTGGGCAGCAGCCCCGAGGCGAAATCGCATTAGCGACCGCTCTGGTTACCCCACAAGATTGGTTGCCGTAGAGGCGCCTGGGCTTTAGCGCTCTTCGATACTCGGTTTCCCGCTCCAGATACTAGAAAGCCGCCGATGGGGCGTACAGAAGGCGCTTCCCTAGTCGGTGAGTTTCAAGCGGTAAACTTCGCACCAGGGGTTCGCGGAATGTGGCCAGGTTACGTCGGTTCTGCCGGAAACCAGGACCGATGCCTTTGCGTGATAAGCGGACAACAAAACGCTCAACGAATCCTTGTAGCCGCTGCTGCTCGGGTTGAGCCAATAACCCGAGCACCCGGCGATCGGGTCCGCGATCGTAAAAATGACGCCGCCCTGGTTCAAGGTTGGATAGACGTCCAGCGAAGCGACCGAAGTGACACCGGAGTCGACTATGGCGCCCAGGCTGTCGCTCGAGATCAACAAACCAACTACTACCAATCCAAGATACCGTTTCATTGATTCCTCCTGTTTATTCACTGAGTCCAGAATTCAGCTGACTTCCAGGACACTCCTCGAATGCCCATCGATTATTGTGAGGTTCTCCACCCGGTAGCGACCGGTTGGACCAGGACGTAATATTCGTCGCCAGGCACCCTGAGCCGCAACCCGGCCATCCCGGTCCGGCGATCGACCGGGTACAGGACTCTAGGACACGAACGGACATGGAAATTCACCGGGTTTTCGACATCCGTGATGCCCGACTTGTGGCACTGGTTGCCCAGTCGGACGAATACCTGAGCGGGCTGTATCCGCCCGAAAGTAACCACGCTGAGCCGTTGGACGCGCTGGTTGCCGACGACGCCGCATTTTTTGCGGGTCACATCGACAACGAGATTGTGGCGTGCGGCGGAATCAGGGTGCTCGAAGACGACGTGCGGTTCGCCGAAATAAAGCGAGTGTTTGTGGATGAAAGGCATCGCGGCAAGCGCCTGGCGATCGCCATGATGCAGCACCTGGAAGCCTATCTTTCGGAAAACGGCATCCGGGTTGTTCGCCTGGAAGCAGGTCCGCTGCAGCCCGAGGCTCTTAGCCTCTACCGGCGGCTGGGATACAGTGAACGGGGTCCGTTCGGCAACTACCGACTGGACCCACTGAGCGTGTTCATGGAGAAGGTGCTCGATGTCTGACGAGCGGCTGTTCCTGGCACCGGGATTGTAGTGGTCGCCGTCCTCAGAAATGTGCGAACTTACCGGAAATCCCGCGACCTAAGAACATATAGTGCCAGAGCGCTCAACAATAGCATACGGAGTTGCCATGAGAATCCTAGTTGCCGTCCTGCTGCTGCTTACCGCCAACGCAACGCTTGCGCAGACGACCCGCATTGCCTTCGATAACACGGACTTCGTCGTGACGCCCGCGTTCAACAACGTGCCGTTGTTCAGCTTCGAAATCGAGATCAATCGCCCGCTCGAGCCGGGCGTCTATGACGATCCCGAGCTGGTCCGCGTGGTCTACACGGTGACGGGTGATCTCAACAATACGCCCTCGGGCTTCCCGGCATTCGATCTGCGGCGCGAAATCTCCGGCACCGAGTTTTACGATCAGGGCAGCTCGCTCCGCTTCGAGGTCGACGCCAACGCCGTGCTGACCGACGGTGTGCAGGTCGCTGAGCTCAGCGGTACTGGTACCGACATCGTATTTACGTTCAACGGTCGGGAAATCGACAATGGCCGTTTTCATCCGGCACTGCTGGAGTTGCGAGCTGACGGCACGGGCCTCTTGCAGAACTCCAACAACGTGATTTCCTCGAGTCCGCTGCAGCAGGTGGACTTCGGCGAGGAGTACATCACCGAACTGCGTTTTGATGCAGGCAACCTGACCGTAATGACGGCCGTCGATCCGCCGCAGAACGACCCGCCGGCGCTGGTCAGCGGTTCCGGTGCGCTGTCGCCGTTGTTGCTGCTGTTCATACTGGCCGTGGGTGCCGGGCTTTGGTTGCGCCGCATTCGGTTGAGCTAAACTAGCGGTCCCAGCAGCCGGGCGGTCGGGTGCCCGGTGCGCGCTTACAAGAGGGGGCCAAGCCCATGTCTGCAACGCCGTTCCGGTTGGTTCTTCCCGTTGTTCTTGCCACGGCCCTGCTGCACGGTTGCAGCGGCGAGTCTTCGCCTTCCGGCGAATCGAAAGTGGAGTCGTCGTCCGCGGCGCCGCTACCCGCCGTCGGCGAGACGTCGGAATACCTGTGGTACATGCAATCCTCGACGCCGGCCGGCACTACGCGAGTGACCCGAACCGGCGACGGTCGGGTCGAGAACAATTCCTACGTGCACTGGAACAACCGCCGCTGGAAAGTCGACTCCGAGTTGCAGCTCGACGACGCGGGCCGCATCGTCGCGCAAAAGATTACCGGCATATCGCCGTTCCAGGCACCGATCGACGAGCAATTCGGTTACGAGAACGGCGTGGCATCGTGGAGCACACCGGGCGAAAGCGGTTCGGTCACGACGGACGAACTGGCGTTCTACCTGCCGAACGAAGACATTGCGTTCGGTGCACTCGAGGCGCTGATTCAGAAAGCGGTCGACAGCATGGGCAATACGCTCGAGCTTTTGCCCTCTGGTTCCGTCACGGTGGAAAAAGTGCGCGAGTTGTCGGTCAAAGGGCCGGAGGGTGAAACGGTCCTGGCCCTGTACTCGCTGAACGGTGTCGACTTTACGCCTGTCTACGTATGGCTCGACGAGGACATGAAGATTGCTGCCTACGACAGGAGCGGCTATCTCGGCATGTTGCCGAAAGGCTGGCATCCTGACGTGCTGCGGAAGATCAGTGAAGCCCAGTCGCAGGAGGCGGGCCGCTACATCGAGTCCCTGGCGGGAGATCTTGCGTATCCACAGACGGCGCCGGTGCTGTTCGAGAACGTGCAGCTCGTCGACGTCGTTGCGGGTGGCGTGCTGGAGAGCCGTCACGTGCTGACCGAAAACGGCGAGATTACAGAGATCGCCGCGGAGCCGATCGACGCGCCCGAAGCGCTACGTATCGATGCCACCGGACGCTATCTCATCCCCGGTCTCTGGGACATGCACGGCCATTTCAGCCTGTCGGAGGGTGTGCTGAACATTGCCGGCGGCATCACCAACGTGCGCGACATCGGCTCGGTGCACGACAAGATCATGGAGCTCACAGCAAAGCACGATGATGGCACGGTGATTGGTCCCAACACCTTCCGCGCCGGGTTCATGGACGGAGCCGGGCCGTTTGCGTCCGGCTGGGCTGCCGAGACGCTCGAGCAGGCACTCGATCGCGTCGACTTCTATGCGGACAACGGCTACATCCAGATCAAGCTGTACAGCTCAATCAGGCCTGACTGGGTAGCACCGATTGCCGAGCGCGCGCACTCACACGGCATGCGCGTTTCAGGGCACATACCGGCATTCATGTCGGCCGAGCAGGCGATTCGCGCCGGCTATGACGAGATCCAGCACATCAACATGGTGTTTCTCAACTTCCTCGCCGGTGACCGTGAGGACACGCGCAAGCAGCTGCGCTTCATACTCTACGGAGACGCGGCCGGCACGATCGATCTCGACAGCGACGAAGCGCAGGCGTTCCTGGAGCTCTTGAAGGAGAACGACGTCGTCGTCGACGCCACCGCGGCCATCTTCCAGACCCAGCTCATCCACAAGGCCGGCGCTCCGGACCCGACCTTTGCGGCCGTGATCGATCATTTGCCGTCCAACGTGGCCCGCGGTCTGTACAACCCGGAAATGGACATGCGTGGCATGGACCAGGAGTGGGCCGAGTCGGAGCGCCGCCAGGCCGAAATGCTCAAGGCGCTGCACGACCACGGTATACAGATTGTGCCGGGCAGCGATTTCATTGCGGCATTTACGTTGCACCGCGAGCTAGAGGTGTATGCCGAGGCGGGGATCTCCAACGCGGACGTCCTGCGTATCGCCACGCTGGACTCGGCGCGCGTTACGGGCGTCGACGCCAGTAAAGGCTCGATCGAAGTCGGCAAAGACTCGGATCTCGTGCTGCTCGACGCGAACCCTCTTGACGACATTAGTGCCGTGCGCCGCGCCGTGCTGGTCATGAAAGGCAGCACGCTGTACCGGCCCGACGAACTGTACAGCGCCGTGGGTGTCAGACCGTTTGTCGATTCCGCAGAGATCCGGCAATAACAACAAGCACCAACCAGAGGGGGAAGACTCATGGTGAAAATTACGCTGATGTACGCCGCCGTGCTGGCGGCCATGTCCATTGTGCTGTCGGCGAGGGCCGGCTTCTTCCGCGGCAAGGCCCGCGTGTCCATCCTGTACGGCGATCCGCTCAATGCCGAGCTGGCGCAGCGCGTGCGCGTGCACCAGAACTTCCTCGAGTACGTGCCGCTGCTCTTGATCCTCATGGGTGGCATCGAGCTTTCGGGCGGCAATTCGCTGTTTCTGTACATCGTCGGCACGGTGCTGATCCTCGCGCGCCTTGCGCACGCGATGGGCCTCAAGCACGACAACATCGAGCACCCGCTGAGGGCAGTGGGCGCGGGCAGCACGGCGTTGCTCATGCTGGCGTGTATCGTGTACGCGCTGATACTCACGCTCACCTGAGCTCGGGAAGGCCGCCGCGCGCCGGGAAGGCGTTGTGCTGATTCGATTTTTCGGAATCCGGACTTCGAACAGATCGAATTCACAAATGTCCTGATCCGTCAGATCATTCGCCGCTTTGCCGACGACGGAGATCTGGCGCGTGCAGCTAGCCCTCAGATACACATTCGCCGCTCTCTCGATCCTGATGGTTTCCGCGGCCAGCGCCGAGCAGCCGGTCGAAGGTGACGAACAGACCGCCTTTTTCAGCGAGCTTTGGCGTTCGGTTGAGCTGACGGGCGACCGCGACGATTTCGAGTTTCCGTTCATCAAGCTCCGCGGGCGTTATCACGGTCAGGCGTTTGCCGTCGACGGTGACGGCGGCAACGACAGCGATTGGGAGAACCGGCGCATACGCCTGGGCCTCGACATCGTGTTTACCGAGAAACTCGAGTTTGCGTTCGACTTCAACATGCGGCGCAACAGCGGCACGCCGCTGTTCGATAACTTCGACTTCCTGGCGCTCAACTATGCGTTCAGCGACAACACGGCGCTGTCGATCGGCAAGCTGCGCCGCAACCCGCTGACCCGTGAGGACAGCATGTCCTCGAACCGGATCCTGACCGTCGAACGGTCACTCCTGAGCTCGCGATTTTTTGTCGACAACGTAGGCGGCGTGTTCCTCGTGCACGAGCAAGGCGACTGGGCGTTTGGTGGCGGCGTGCTCTCCGGCAGCACCAGCGACAACCTCGCGCTGCCCACGCTCGACGGCAGTCTGCTGTTCAAGGGTAATGTCGCGCGCAAGATCACGCCGATTACCGAGCTGAGGCTCGACTATCTCTACAATCCGGGCGACCCCGACAACACGGACGTCGAGCCCTATCGGCACATTGTCTCGCTCAACTCCTACACGCGCGCAGGCCGCTGGGGGCTCATTACGGACCTCATCTACGCGGATGCACTACCCGAAGCGCGCGGCGACCTGTACGGCTTTGTCGTATTGCCTCACTACATGCTGACGAAACGGCTGCAGCTCGTCGGTCGCTTCACGTGGTCCGGCTCCGATACGGACACGGGGATTCGGTTGCTCAACCGCTACGACCGGCGTGCAGTGCCCGAAGGTTTCGAGCTCGGCGACCGGCACCAGGCCGTGTACCTGGGGCTCAACTACTATTTCTACGGCCACAAGCTCAAGCTGATGTCGGGGGTCGAGTACACCGACTTCGACAGCGCGAGCGGCAACACCTCGGTGCTGACGGCGAACGCGGCGCTGCGCTTCTATTTCTGATCCGGCCGCAGTAGAGCCGCCACAGGCGTCGACTTATTTTACATATCGACAACGGGCCTCCCATCGTTGCATATGTAAAATTATGATCCATACATGTTTTTCCCGACTGGTCCGAGTATTGCATTGTGCGTACGCAGCGGAACGAAGACCTGTGGGAGATTCGGTAGTGAAAAAACTCTGGATGCTTGTGTTCGTGCTGCCCGCGACCGCGGGTGCTGACCCCATAACGATCGGTGACCTCACCAGCGATGACGACGGCAGCACCGACGTCATTACGAACATCGTATCCGGCCGTGAGTGGCTCAGGTGGGACGTAATACCGCATCTGAACTTCGCGGACACCTCGGCGTTTGCTGCTGAAAACGGCTGGTTGTTCGCCGGCGCAGCGGATACCCAGAGTTTTGTCGACGCGCTCTTTCCCGGCGCGCCGTGCACGGTCGCCGTGGGTGGCGTCATTGGCCAGTATTGCGGCGCGGCGGACAACCTGCTCGCACTGACCGGCTCGAATTTCACCCCCGGCGCTGGCGCCGGCTACGCCTTTTTCCTGTCTGACAACGGCGTCGCTCGTGAGGTTGGTGTCGTGGGTAGCCTGGACGGTGTTTTCCAGGCCTACACCGAAAACCGCTCGATACGCTCGAGTGATCTCTTCGCGGACGGCGGCTATTTTGAAGCGCACCCCGTCTCCTGGCTGCTGTTCCGCGACCCGGTAGCCGTTTCGGAGCCCGGTACCCTGGCTTTGTTCTTGATCGGGTTGGCGGGTCTCGCCTTTGTGAGGCGACGGCGCCCGCAGTAAACGCGGCTTAGCGTTTCTCAGCGTTTCCGGTTTCGATTGCCTGGGCTCTGCCGGTCGCTGCGAACTCGACGGCGGCAGAGCGAATTGCATCCAGCAGAGCCTGCGCGGCCGGCGTCATCGGCCGGCGAGTGTCGGTAATGAGGCTTGCGTTCCTGAGCACCGTGGGCTCGTCGATCGGCAGCACCCGGAGCGCGTAGGTCTCGGTAGCGAGCCGGCTCGTCACGAGCGCAGGGGACGACATCACGAGGAAATCGTTGGCCGCCATGACCTTCATGCCGATCCGGAACGCGTCCGAGCCGATGAAGCGCCGCGGCGGCGGGATTTCAGCCGCGGCGAACGTTTCGACTATCACGTCCACGTCCGAAGGGCGCGAGTAGGGGATGACCCAGGTCCAGTCCGAGAGATCGGAGAGTTCGAGATCCGCCTTGTGGGTGAGCGGATGTTCCGCGCGGCAGGCAATCACGTCCCTGGAGGAATAGACGGCCTCGGCCGAATAGCCTTCCTTGAGGCCGAAGCCGCCCACCGCGGCGGCCACGAAGTCGAATTCGCCGCTGTAGAGGCGGGTAATGATCGATTCCGAATAGCCTTCGATCAGGTTGATGCGCAGCCCGGGATTCTTGCGGTGCAGGCGCGTGACGGCCGCGGCAATGATGTCGCCGGCAAACGTCTCGCCGATACCAATCGTAATGACACCGCTCTCGGCGTGCTTCAGGCTGCGGATTTCCTCGCGCGCGCGCCGATCGGCGGCCACCTGTGAGCGGGCGTGGGCGACCAGCGCGTCTCCGTAGGGCGTGAGTCGCGTTATGCCGCCGGGGCTGCGGTCGAAGAGGCGCACGTCGAGTTCCTTCTCGAGACCCGCGAGCGTGGCGCTCAGGGCCTGCTGGGTCAGGCCCAGGCGGCGCGCCGCCGAGACGATGGTTCCTTCGTCCACGACGGCGAGGAAGCGGTCGAGCTGCTTGAGTTCCACGGTTCTGCCCCTTGAGCCCGCTGGGCCGATAAAAACAAAAAATATTTGTTATTGACACTGTAAACCTAAGAAATAGAATTTCAAGGCATTCGGAGCCAGACCTTCAAACTCTTTGCATCGAGGTAAGACATGACCGATACGGCTGTTCTCGAAACGACGGCAACACGTGACGAAAAAGCGCGCAAAGCCTTTGTCTCCGCGCTCCGGCGACACGTCCTGACTCAATCGGCCGACCGCATGCGCGGGCATTACGATACCGTCGCCAAACCGGCCTTCGAGCGCTTGAACGGCCGTGCACCCGCGGACGGACCCGAAGTCCACAAGCTCATGAAGAAGAGCCGGGATTTCCGTTTCTACAGCGCCGTGCGCAGCAACGCGCAGGAGATGGTGTTCGGATCGGTCATCCCGCCGGTCGAGCGGGCGCTCGACGCGCTCGCGGAAGACGGCCGCGCATTGCGCGCCGACACGGCCGGCGTCGGCGGTTCGCTGGAGCTGAACCCCGATCTCGAAGTCCCGCGGAACGTCGCCGACATCGAGGTGCATCGTTCGCCGGGCAGCTATCACAGCGAATACACCGACGACGACGTGGCTTCCGGCGTCGTGTATGAGAAAGCGATCGAAGTGTTTGCGTTTGGACAGTTCGGCAAGAACTTCGACGACGTGGGCCAGACGATGGCGCACTACGTGAGGTTCCGCTACCCGGAACTCGAGCCTGCGCGGATTCTCGACTGCGGCTGCACGGTCGGCATCAACACGGTGCCGTGGAAAGAGACGTTTCCGCAAGCCGAGGTGCACGGCGTCGACGTCGCGCCGGGCGTGTTGCGCTACGCAAATGCACGTGCGACGAAGCTCGGGCAGGCGGTGCACTTCAAGCAGATGAACGCAACGGCGCTCGACTACGAGGACGAGTCGTTCGATATCGTGTGCTCGTCCATGTTCCTGCACGAACTGCCGAACAAGGACATCCGCGGCTACCTGGCGGAAGCCTATCGTGTGCTCAAGCCGGGCGGCCTGTTATGGAACATGGAGCTGCCACCGAACTCGGCCATGCAGCCTTACGAGAGTTTCTACCTCGACTGGGACAGCTACTACAACAGCGAGCCGTTCTACAAAGGTTTCCGCGATCAGGATTACCGCGAGCTCGTGCGCACGGCCGGTTTCGTGGACAGTGATTTCATCGAGGCCACGGTGCCGCGCTACACGTTCATGGACGAAAGCGATTTCAAGGCTGAGGTCAACAGCCCGACGCGTTTCGACAAACACACCGGCCGCATGGATCCGAAAGGGACGCGCTGGTACGGCTTCGGCGCGTTCAAACGGGCACCGCTCAAGGAGGCAAACTGATGGCTGCACGTATTCCACGCATGGCGCAAAGCCGCCGCAACCGGTTCTTCGAAGCCGACGGTGTCGACGAACTCGTTTCCATGGTGCTCGAGCTGACGGCCGAAGTTTCGACCTTGCGCGAGCGCCAGTACGTTACCGAGCGCATCATCGAGCGGCACGGTATTCCGCTCGGTGAGGAGATCGAAGCCTACGCAACGACGGACAGTGACGACGCAGCGCTCGGCGCCGACCGCGAGCGGCTCTTGTCCACGGTCATGCGCACGCTCGACGTCATGCCGCGGCCGCCCGAAGAGAACGATCTCGAGGGTGACACGTCGTACGACACGAACGACCGGGAGCGCGCTGCCTGAGGAGGCTGAACGCGGGTTCGTTTGGTCGAGTACTGCGCCCGGACGGAAAAAAGACAAGAGGCCCCCGTCTATGGAGGGGGGCTTGTCACTCAATATCGGCACGTCCAATGTCGAAGCGTTCTGCCGGCTGCCCGTACTACGATTCACTCCTGAACCATGTCACCTTGGGGTAATTGGCCTCGCATCCATCCAGCCAGAACGTAACGGTTGTGTTGCTCGTTTTGGCCGTTAAGAGCATTGCGAATATTTCTTTCTCGTAATTCGAAGCTCTGGCCACATGGTAGAACCCACCGTGCAAGCACGAATCGGGGTTAACCATGGCCTCGTTGGTTTCGAAGTAGATACCGCCGTTGCTATTCACGTGCAAAGTCTTGATCGTTTTATTGCCGACGGTGTAGGCGTGGGCGGTTGAAAAGCCCACTACACATACGCCAACGATGATGAGCGCGCGTACTGTCTTTTGCATTTCAGACTCCATATTTGTTTGATTTTCGTGAGACTATTCTTTCAGAGAGAAAATTAGCACAAATAAGCTGCAAGCAGATGTCGGTGTCGGTAAACTGTTCTTGTGTATCGACGAAGAGGAGTTACCCGTCACGGGGCTCCTGAGTTCTTTTGCGTGTAAAGACTTCCGAGGAGAATCTGCGATGAAAAGAGCGCTCTTTTGTACGTTGGTGCTGCCCGTTTTCTTACTAGCTCTCCCGGCGGCGGCGGGTACCGTGCAGGGTAAGGTCGTCCTGCTCCAGGCCGGGCACGGTTATACGCCTGACGACGCCTACGTACTCGTGAAGTTCGAGACCAACGTCACGGGCGGACCGGCGTGCGCCACCGACGCGACCAGGCTCGCCTTGAACCCGGCAACCGAGGCAGGTAAGGCGATGCTGTCCATGTTGCTTGCCGCCCAGGCCGCCGGGTTGACGGTTGAAGCATTTGGCAAAAACAACTGCGACGTAATGGGCTCGGTACAGGAGTCGTTGTCTTACATGCGAATCAAATAGGGCAGAGTTCGCGCCGGTAGAGGGTTCTCTACCAGCCCGATGTCATTCGACTCGTCCGCGCGTCCGCAGACGTTCGGCGAGTACCCAGCACAGGAGTGCCCAGCCCGCGCCGGCGGTCCAGCCGGCCAGAACGTCGGTGGGCCAGTGCACGCCGAGATACACCCGGCTCAGGCCCACCATCAACGTCAGGAACGCGGCTATGCCGAGCAGATACGCCCTGATGTGCAGGTTTTGCTGAGCACTGGCGAGCAACGCGCCGATGGAAAGGAAGGTAATGGCTGACATCATCGAATGCCCGCTCGGAAAGCTGCTCGTATAAACGTAGGAGCCGTGCGGTACCAGGTCCGGCCGCGGCCGATCGAAGAAGTTCTTCAACAACGTGCTTGCGAGAATGCCCGTGCCGATAACGGTCAGCAGATAGGCGGCCAGGTGGCCCTTCCTTTGCAGCAGGAGAAACAGAGCCGAGGCAAAGGTCAGGAACGTCAGCACGCCAACGCCGCCCAGACCGGTGACGTCTCGCGCCATTTCCTCGACCCAGTCAGGCCCGATCGGGTCGGTCCTGTTGTCCGGCGAGCGTAGTGCCAGCAGCAGCGTCGTGTCGATGGAAGCGGTATCGCCCTCCAGCACTTCGTCGGCAATCTCGACGAAGCCCCACATTGCGGCTGCCGCGAGCAGTAGCGCCACCAAGGTGTGACGCTCGTGGCCGCCAATCCAGATCAGCAGGCGCTGTATGCGTCCTGCAGGTTTGCCAGGCTCTTCGATGGCGACGTCCCCTGGTGTCGGCGCTGGTTCGCGCCGATCGTACCGTATCGGACAGTTTCTGACGACTAAGGCCGGCCCTTTCTACCATGTCCGCTCGAAAATCAGCCCAATGATCGGGAACGCCTCGTCTTCCTCCTCGATGTTCACGCCGCGCCGTGGGTCGAACTCGCTCGAGTTGGCACTCGGGCCGCCGTACACGTTGATCACGTCGACAAACGCCACGAGATCAACCGGCCCCAGCGTGCGGCGGTAGTCAACTCGAATGTTCAGCGAGTGATAGTCGTCGAGCCGTTCCGTGTTGTTCGAAATCAGTTCTTTCGAGAAGCGCAGCGGTTGTCCGGGGCCGAGTACGTCTTCGTTGATGATAAACGCGTCGTCGGGTCGTCCGTCCGCCCACTTCCAGCGCGCGCCCACCTGCCAGCGTTCGTTGATCTCCCAGGTGCCGCCAATGGAGAAGAAGTTCGGCCGGTTGAAATCGGCGTCGTAGTCGCCGGCGCCGTCGTTGTCGTTGTACTGGGCATCATTGTAGGAGTAGGTCGCGTTGGCGGACCAGCCGTTGTTGAAGAACCGCGACAGCACCACGTCGACACCGAGATTGGTGCCGTCGCCGTCGTTCGTGACACGGCCGTTCGTACGGCCTTCCTCGACGACCAGGTTGTCGAGCTGCTGATAGTACGGTTCGACGAGTAGCTGCCAGTTGCGGCCGAAGTCGCGCTCGAAGCCAATGCTGAAATGCGTAATGCGTTCGTTCTCGATCTCGAAGTTGTCCGGGTTGGCGGCGCGTGCGAGATATCGCGGCGACTGGTAGAAGACACCGGCCGTCGCGGAGATGCGCAGCTGCGGGTTCAGGCGCCAGTTGGCGGCGAGGCGAGGGGAGACGAGCGACTCGCTGGAGAAGCCGTCACGGTCGTAGCGCAGGCCGGTGCGCAGATCCCAGGCGCCGAAGTCGAAGACCTGTTCGGCGTAGGCCGTGTAGTTGATTTCGTCAGCCTGGAACGCCGAGTTCACGTCGTCGGGCGTCAGCACAATGAAGTTCTGGCCGTCCGGTCGAGGGTCCGTGCTTTCGTACAGGTAGCGCGTCCAGTTTTGCCGCAGCACGGTCGAGTAGTCGACGTCGGTCTGCACGACCCTGAGTCCCGTGCTGAACGGCCCGAAGCGGTTCCGGGTCTCATAGTCGCTGCGCCAGCCGATCTCGGTTTCCTGTTCGCGGATCGTAATGATGTTTTCGTCGACCGGCACGTCCTCGGCCGGTGTGCCTTCAGGGACAAGATCGGGAAACGCCTCGCCCTCGGAGCTGGTTTTGTCGCTGTCGCGAATGTAGACGCGGTTGGTCCACGTACCCGAGTCGCCGATCAGGCGCCGCCAGGTGAGCCCCAGCATGCCCAGATCCTGTTCGGCGTCGAGGAGCGCCACGTCTTCGAAGTTGGGCGAGGCGAGTACGTTGTCGATGTCGCGCGTGTAGTCTTCGGGTGCCAGTATGGCCAGCACCTCGAAGCTGTTGTTGGCGTCGATTTCGGTGACGGTCTTGAGAATGAAGTCCGAGAGTTCGGGTTGGCCAATGTCTTCCTCGTCGATCTGTTCGAACACTCGGCCAAAATCGAAGCTGCGCGCGGTCAGGAACAGCGTGGTGTCCTCGTGAAAGCCGCTGGGACCTTCATAGCCGAGCTCAAAACCCGCAATGTCCACGCGCAGGCTGGCGCTGGGTGTTGGGCTGCCGCCCACGACGTCGAGTTTGAGCAGCGACCCCGAACGGCCGCCGTAGGCGGCACTCCAGCCGCCCGGTGAGAATTCGGCGCCCTGGATCGAGTTGGGTGCGAAGATCGAAAACCGGCCGCCGCCGCCTATGTCCTCTTCCTCGCCGAGCGTCTGGTCGAAGTGCACGACTTTGTCGAACGGCAGTCCGTCGACGAAGATCAGGTTGTCCCGTGGCCCGCGGCCGCGAACCGAGAAGTTCGCAAAATCGCCCGTCGAGACGAGGCCGGGTAGTCCGTCGAGTGCGCGCATGACGTCGCTGCCCGCGCCGACGGCGCTGCGCAGCTCCTCGCGGTTCAGGTAGCTGCCGCTCGCGGCGCCGTAGACGTCCGCGCTGACCGCGCGACCGACGACGACAACCTCTTCGATGGTGGCATCAGCGGCGGCCGTCTCCAGGGTGCTCAGCGAGCGCATCTCGAGGCGCACCGGTGTCGTGCGTCGCGCCACGACGCGGACACTGGGTTCGAGGGCAACAACGAGGCCGTCCGCACTGGCTGTCAGCGAATACAGGCCAACGTCCAGCTCGCCCAGCCTGACGATACCGTCAGCGTTGCTCGTCGACCGTTGGGTTTTGTCGTCCCGAGAGCGGATTTCGACGTTTACGCCGCCCAGCGGCCGGCGTGTTTCGCTGCTGAGGATGCGGACTTCGATGGCGCCCTGCGCCGTCTGCGCCTCCGCCATGGCTGCCGGAAGCAGCGTCATGAGTAACAATGTGCAGAGGAGGAGGTACGCTCCGGGGGAGTGGTTGCTCATTGAGGTGACCTGTAGAGTTTGTGTCGCGTGATTTGAAGAGAAACCTGTTTTACGAAACTCAAATGGGCTTTTCAGCAGGCTTTGCACCAACGGTTGACTGCGGAACATCAACGGTTTTGTCTGTTGCTCACACCGGTTCAGTGTAGTGACAGGTCTGGAACCGGCGGTGACAGAAGCGTCTCGACTTGTTTCCGGATGTGTCGGGGCAGTGTTTCCGCCCGCTCAGTTTTTTTGAGAGTTTTTGCATGAATTCACTCGTCTATCGATATGCGTTGATCCTCCTTACCGCTCTCGCGGGCGGCGCGCAGGCTCAGCAATGTGCACCGGAACAGGGCATTGCCGTGCAGGTGCTCGGTTCCGGCGGGCCGATCGCCGACGACGCGCGCGCGTCGACGGGGTATCTCTTGTGGATCGACGGGCAATCGCGGCTGCTCGTCGATGCGGGCGCGGGTGTATTTCTGCGCTTCGGCGAGGCCGGAGGGCGCTTCGGGGATCTCGACGTGATTGCGCTGAGCCACCTGCACACCGATCATTCGGCCGCGCTGCCGGCGCTGCTCAAGTCGGGCAGCTTTTCGGGCCGGCAGCGTCCGCTGCTGCTGACGGGCCCGGCCGCGGGTGGGCCCTTTCCGGACGTGCAGGACTTCGTGACGTCGCTGGTGGCGCGCGACGGTGCGTACGGTTATCTGTCGGGCTATCTCCACGGCGAGGGCCGCTTGCCGCTTATGTCCGTTGAGTCGTTCCCCATCGAGTCCGATGCAGGCGTTCAGATCGTAACCCTGGAGGAGTCGGTCCCTTACACACTCGACGTGCTTGCGGTGCCGCACGGCATCGTGCCGTCACTCGCCTACCGGGTACGCGCCGGCGGCCGTACGCTCGTATTCGGCTCGGACCAGAACGGCAGTAATCCGGCTTTCATCGACTTCGCGCGCGGTGCTGATCTGCTCGTCATGCACATGCCAATACCCGAGGATGCGGACCGGATTGCGAAGCGGCTGCACGCCACTCCCAGTCAGATTGGGCGGATTGCGGGGGAGGTAGAGCCGAAGAGGCTCGTGTTGAGCCATTTCATGGGTCGGAGCCTGCGTTCGCTCGACGCCAACGTCGAGGCTGTGCGGGCTGAGTACTCCGGTCGGATCGAGCTAGCGGAGGATTTGAGCTGTTTTGCTTTCCCGCGCGCTGAGCGTTGAGTCCTTATTCCGAACCTGAATCACGGCGGGCCAATATAGCTGGAAAGAATTCGTATTGTTGTTGCCGATTACTTCAAAAAATCTGTCTGCGATTGCAGACAGGTTTTTTTTTCGCGAATACGGGATAAGTTAACGGCTCACGCGGTTCTACTAGGAAGCCAAATCGCCGCTTCAACAGCCATTACTGACAAAAGGAATCGGATGACATATCGCAAGACTGTAACGAAATTTTTAGCCCTGCTTGCCGTGTTTGCGGTGACCAGCGTGCATGGACGAGACGGCGTGGTCGTCGAGCTCCAGACCGCTGAAAGGGCACAGCAATCCAGCTGGACCAACCACAGAATTGCAGCGAGCTCGGCCACAAAACCGTCTTCGCAAGCGATCAGCGAGATATACACGATCGCAAACGGAATAAAGTCATTTGCGCTCGCGGACAACGGCGAGATCAAGCGGGCCTTTCTCGACCTGGAAGACAGATTCCGGCAGCTTTGGAACGATCGTACTTATTGTTCTCCTCGACGCGTCGGTGACCTGTCAAGAGCGTATCGAGGAGTCTTGACAGCAGCAGCGCACGGCGATGCGTACCAGATCTACCAGGCCGCCGAGTTTCTCAACTACACGGCGCACGGACGCTCCAAGATGTACCAGGCTTGCTGGAACACGATGCTCCGCCACTCCGGCAATCTGTACAGGGTTGCGCAGCACAACGGCAACATCGTAATGACCGGACGAGCCGCTGGTTGGAGTTCGAACTAGCGCGGTTAGGCGGCCTTGTGTGTTTGGAGGCTAGGGTCGGAATCGAACCGACCAGCAGGCAGCGACAGCCTATCGGCATTGCTCACAGAAGAGTGAAACTGAGATAGCGGCATGAGCCAAGTGTCGCGATAAACTTTCGGGGTTTCCGCCAACGCGGACCGAGGGTCCCCGCGCCGGCTTCCGCCATCGCCCAAACGCGAAAGGCCCCCATCAAGGGGGCCTTTCGTGTTTGGAGGCTAGGGTCGGAATCGAACCGGCGTCCACGGCTTTGCAGGCCGCTGCATAACCACTCTGCCACCTAGCCAGGTGTGTCCGCCGGCCAGGTCGGCCAACGTGTTCGCGGTTGCGAGTTGGCGAAGTATACAGCCGCGACCGCGTTAATCAATTTTGTCCGAGTCTGTGTCGACGCTATTAGCCCGGCTGCAGGTCATTTGCGAGGCGCTCGAGGAGGACACGACCCTGCTCGGCATGCCGGCGGCTGTTGGTCAGCCCGGCGTCCAGAAGCATGACGCCAAAATACACGGCCCAGGCCACGGCGCGCCGGTGAGTCGATTTGTCGACTTCAACGAGGCGCCAGAAGCGGCGGCGGTCACCTGCGCCGTCGAACAGGCTCCAGACGGACGCCAGGTCGGCGGCGCGGTCCCCCGCGCACAGGTCACCCCAGTCGATAACGGCACGGATGAGGCCGTTCTCAACAATCACGTTCTGGGCGTGCAGGTCGCCATGTAGCCAGTGTTTATCCTCCGGCCGGGTTAGACTGAGCCCCATCTGCCAGGCTTCCAGCAGCTCCGGCGCGATACGCACGCCCGCCGAGGCGAGGTTGTCCATGCGCTGTTGGAGACGCTCCCGATGAACCGAGAGCGGGCCACCCCGAACCGGGTTGTCCGGTGCAGAGTCGGGTGCCGGAAGGTGGAGGCGCTCGATAAACTCGGCGAATGGGCCGACGGCCGCTTCGCCAAGCGCCGCCTCATCGGCGCATTGCCCGGGAAACCACGGAATGATGCTCCAGTGCCACGGAAAACCGCAGCCGGGTTCGCCGATCCGCACGGGAGCAGGGACGTCGATCGGCAGGCGCTCCGCCAGGTCGGGCAGCCAGCGCTGTTCGTTGCGGATGAGGCCGGCGGCAATTTCGCGGCGTGGTATCCGAACTGCGAGCGACTCACCAAGGCGGTAGATCACGCCATCCCAGCCGCTGGCGATCGGGATAAGCACTTCGCCGCCAAGGTCCGGGTGTTGCTCCCGGATCAGCTGCCGGATGAGCGCTTCCGTGATGTCGATGTCGGATTCGGGTTTGCCGTGCACGGTTCTGATCGTCGGTGCGGGTCTGCGGGCGCGCAGTATGCCAGAAAGGCACGCCCCGTAGCGGCCTGTCAGGCACTACCTTGTCGCCTACTTATGTTACTTTACGGCGCCTCAAGAGCCCATTTGCCCGGGTGGCGGAATTGGTAGACGCAGCGGACTTAAAATCCGCTTTCCGAAAGGAAGTACGAGTTCGAGTCTCGTCCTGGGCACCATATCTCGGTCAGCGGCGCCCCATTTAAAGGTCTCCATCAATACTGTCCGTTTTCCGCGAACATGGAAGCACACTGCGAGGGTGAAACGTATGCTTTGTCTCGTGAGCGCTTTGCGGTATCTAGCACCAACCTTATTCAAGAGACGATCTGCAATCATCGTCTCTTGGCTAGTTTTGGCAACGGGTTTCTCCTCTGGCGCCGAGAGCGCTCCCAGACAGTATGATGTCGGCGCGCTAATCGACCGGGTTATTGCTGGGGAGGATTTTGTTGGTCACGAAGTGACGATCACTGGTATTGCGCTGAGTTCGGCCACATCAGGTGATGGCTTAGTCAATATCGGAACAGTAGAGACCTACGAATCTGACTCGTATTTAAGCTTCGTGTCTGTGTACGGCTCCAATTTCAGTGTAGAAAAAGGCCGTCGAGTCACCTTGAATGTCAAGGTTGAAAGGGCCTTTGCGTCAGAGCTCAATGGCCGCTGGATCGTCGGCATCGAAACCGTCCTGCTGGAGTGCCTGTCTTGCTAAAACGGACACTTGGGTATCGCCAGATGCACGTAACTCGAAAGCAGCTGCTTGTACTGATAATCGCCACAACGATTGGTGGTGCGAGTTGGTATTACTTCCTTTTTCCAGACGAGCCATGGATCAAATACAACTTCATGGTGCGCGGGAATGAGATTAACGCAATTGCGGAATACGTAGAGCGACAGGACGACTTCAGAGAGTTTTCGTGCGTTGCGGACGACGTCTGGCTGGACAAGAAGGCGGCGCCCGAGTCCATACACAGGGATTTGCAGAGCCACTGCCGATCTTCTCGAATCCACATGGGACACAAGACGGACGAGGGCTCTTTTTTTTATTTAGGTTCTCGAACGAAGTGGTCAAGCGATTACTGGATAGCGGTTGTTCATGACCCGAACCTGGATATAGAGCCGAATTGTCCGCGTTGGCGGAAGCCCGGGCCTGCGGAAGAGTGCATCGTCAGATTGTCTGACGATTGGGCGATCCATTACTGGAACGTAACGTTCAAGAATGAAGACGTTCGCGAGCCTGCAGAGGATGTCGTCGAGAGCCCCTAAAAAAAACCGGCTCACATGACTTTTATTGGTCAAACGCCGGCAGGATTCTCTCGGCCGTCATCCGCAGCACACTGTCCTCCAAGCGATGGACAGTGGTCACTACAATCAGATCGAGCTCATCAATCAAGATGATGGTTTGGCCGCTGCCTCCCTGGGCGGATGTGCTGAAGTAGCTTTTGTCGCCGGCCTGCATGTCCGCCTGCCACCAGAAATAGCCGTAACCGATATTGGAGACACTTCCATCGTCGGTGAAGTTGTCATCGTCGCTGTGGCGGACAATTCTATTGATTGCTTTGGCGATAAACTCTTCCGGGATCAGCTGTTCGCCGTTCCATTTACCTTTGTTCATGGCCAGGATGCCCCACTTGACCATGTCACGAGATGTCATACTCGTGCGCGAACCCGCCTGTGGCAGGCCGGTAGCGGCAGTCGGCCAGCGATAGTTCGTGATTCCCAGTTTGTCGAGCAATTCGTTCTTGATGAAGTCTTCGGCAGTACCTGGCACGATCGCCTCGATGACCTGCATCACCAGGTTCGGATCGATACCTTGATATAAAAAGCCTTGGGATTCTTTAGTAATGGGCTCGCTATGCTCAAGATGAGCCTGAATTTGCTCCTGGCCTTTTAACGGGTGTGGACTGTTCCGGAATTCTTCTCTCTGCTCTTCGCTGATGCGGATACCTGAGCGCATCGTCAGCGCCTTGTGGAGCGTAATGTTTTGAGCTCCATCGACAAATTTCGTTGAATCCAGATCGTTGAAAAAGCCCACCAGGGGCTTGTCCAGATCCGCCATGGTCAGGTAACCCAGTTGGATCGCGCGGCCCAGCGCGAGGCCAGTGTAGGCTTTTGTCGCTGACGCCTGAGGGTGGGGAAGGTTGATACGACCGCGCAAATAATAGGATTCAAACAGGAGTTTGCCTTTGTGTGCAATAAGCAGGCTGTCGTAGTTACCATGCTCGCCGTCGCCGATCTCCTGAGCCAGCTTGAGGATCCTGTCTCTATCGCCGCCATCGACACCCAGCGCTCCCACGATAATCGCGTCTTTCCTATCCACCGGCGTTGCATCGAAGAAAGCATGCTCAAGAGTCGGAATATCCATGAATGAGAGCGCGGCTTCGGTAGCTGTAGCCTCAGGGGCGAGGCTACTGGTTTCTTCGGCGCTTGCTGTAGCGAAACTGCCAAGACCGCTAAACAGAGCGAAAGCGAGCAGGCGTTTGAACTTCATATTGACGACCACTGATATTCCCTTTGGGAATGAAGAAGGACGTTTGGAAAATGACACTAATAGCGGGAGAGATACAATGGGCCTGCGGTGAAACGATCCGCTTACGGGACGAACTGATGTGACCAATCAACCCCACGCCATCTACGACGACATCGGCATCGGCTACGCAACGCGCCGCCAGCCGGACCCGCGGATTGCTGCCTCGATTCGCAAAGCGCTCGGCGACGCACAGAGTGTACTCAACGTTGGCGCCGGCGCCGGTTCGTACGAGCCTCGAGACTGTGACGTCGTCGCACTCGAGCCGTCGCTGGAAATGTTGCAACAGCGAGCGGAGGATGCCGCCCCGGCCGTGCAGGGCTGGGCGGAGTCGATTCCGTTTACGGAAAACTCATTCGATGCGTGCCTGGCGTGTCTGACGCTGCATCACTGGCGCGATCAGCGAGCCGGTGTCGAAGAGATGATCCGGGTGGCGCGTGAGCGGGTTGTGATCTTTACGTTCGATTCGCGCGTGCAGCCGTTCTGGCTGTACGACTACCTGCCGGAGTTCGCCGAGCTGGATCGCAAGATCGGGCCGGACGTCGACGGCATTGCGGCACGGTTCTCGAGCGCGGAGGTGCGGCCGGTCCTGATCCCGTACGACTGCGTGGACGGTTTCCTGGGCGCCTACTGGCAGAGACCAAAGGCGTACCTCGATGCGGCCGTGCAGGCGGCTATCTCCAGCTTTTCGCTGGTGAACAACCGGGAGGAAGGGCTGGCGCGGCTTCGTGACGATCTCGAGAGCGGCCGCTGGCAATCGCTTTACGGCGAGCTTCTCGACCGCCGCGAGCTGGATCTCGGGTATCGACTGATTGTGGGCATTTGCCGCAGAAATCACTAATTGATATCGATAGTGATATTTTTCAACGTTATATACCAATTTGATATCACCTCCGATAGGATAATACTACCAATTGGAAGCTTTCTGATATAGTATCGCTTCTGATAGGAAAGTGCTGATATTGGCTAGATAAATATCGCAGGTGATATTTTGCGAATAGACGAACTTGTGCCCGAATCCGAGATCCTGCACGAGCTGGGCCGGCGCCTCGCGCGGGTTCGCAAGCAGCAGGGTTTTACACAGACGGCCCTTGCCGAGGAGGCGGGGATCGGCGTGGCCACGCTGCGGCGGATCGAGGGCGGGCAGGACAGCCAGCTCGAGTCCTGGCTCAAGCTGCTGAAGGCGCTAGGCATGGCGTCCGCCATCGACAGGCTGCTGCCCGAGACCTTCAGCTCGCCCATGGCGGAAGTGCGCGACGCGGCGAAGCGAAAGCGCCGGCGATCCTCGTCGTCGGCCGGCATCGTCTGGGGAGACGAAGCCGAGTGAGTCACGCCACGGTCTACCTGTGGGGCACGCCGATCGGTTACGTATCGATGAACGCCGGCGAGCGCTTTGCGCGCTTCGAATACGATCCCGGCTTTGTCGAATTCGGTGTCGAGCCGGCGCCGCTCCACATGCCCGTGCAGGCGCGACGCGTTTATCAGTTCCCCGATCTGCATCCGCGATCGTTCCACGGCCTTCCCGGGCTGCTGGCCGACAGCCTGCCCGACAAGTACGGCAACCGGCTCATCGACGTCTGGCTGGCGAGCACGGGGCGGCGGGCCGAAGACTTCAACGCCGTGGATCGCCTCTGCTACACGGGACGGCGAGGCATGGGTGCGCTGGAATTCGAGCCGTCGACGGGTGCGGGGACCGATCAGGACGAACTGCTCGACGTGCAGGATCTCGTGAAGCTTGCGTCGATGGCGTTTGCCGACAAGGCGACGCTCGATACGCGCTTTGCCGAGGGTCATGAAGAAGAGGCGCTGCTCGATATCCTGAGCGTCGGCACCTCGGCGGGCGGCGCACGGGCCAAGGCCGTCGTTGCGTTCAACCCGGAAACGCAGCAGGTGCGCTCCGGCCAGCTCGAACTCGACAAGGGTTTCGAGCACTGGCTCATCAAGTTCGACGGTGTGGCGTTCAGCGGTGACTGGGGTGTGGCAGACCCCGCCGGTTACGGTTTGCTCGAATACAGCTACTACCGGATTGCCCGCGAGTGCGGCATCGACATGATGGAAAGCCGCCTGTTCAGCGAGAACGGCCGCAATCACTTCATGACCCGCCGCTTCGACCGCGACGAGGAGGGCGGCAAGCACTTCATGCAGACGTTTGCGGCGCTGGCGCACTTCGACTATTACGAAAGCGGCGCGTATTCCTACGAGCAACTGTTCATGACCATGCGTCAGCTCGGCATGTCGAAGGCCGATATCGAGCAGCAGTTCAGGCGCGCCGTGTTCAACCTCGTTGCCTGCAACCAGGACGATCACGTCAAGAACTTCGCGTTCATGATGGACCGCAAGGGCGGCTGGAGCCTGGCGCCGGCTTACGATCTCTGCCACGCCGAGGGCAGCGACTTCACGCGTTTCCATCAGCTCAGCATTAACGGCAAGACCTCGGGATTCACGATGGAGGATCTCAAGCACCTGTCGAAGTACGCCGGGCTGCCGGGCAATAGGGAAAAGCGCGTCCTCGAGCAAACGCTGGACGCGTTTTCGGCGTGGCCGGAGATTGCGGCGGAGCTCGAGATCCCCGAGCGGCTGCGGGACCACGTACAAAGGACCTTGCGGCTAACCTGGGACTGAGTTAGTTCTTACTGGATCCGCTGCTCGTTCGCGTACACGTTGCAGCGGCCGTCGCGCAGGAAGCCGACCAGGGTCATGCCGAACTCTTCGGCCATTTCGATCGCCAGGCTCGACGGTGCGCCGATTGCCACGAGTGTGCTGACACCCGCCATCGCCGCCTTCTGCATCAGCTCGAAGCTGGTCCGGCCGCTCACGATCATTCCGTAATCGGACGCTGGCAGTTCGTCGTCGAGAAACAGCCGGCCGACGACCTTGTCCATGGCGTTGTGGCGGCCAACGTCTTCGCGAACGAGTACGATCTCGCCGAGCGTATTGAACAGGCCGGTGGCGTGCAGGCCGCCCGTAACACCGAACGATGCCTGATGTTGGCGAAGGGCTTCCGGCAGCCTCAGCAGTATGTCGCCCGCGATGAGAAAGCGGGAAGTGTCGCTTGCCGCAAACGGCCGCTCCTGCCTCAGCGCGTCGATCGAGGTCTTGCCGCACACGCCGCAGCTCGAGGTTGTATAGAAGTGCCGCTCGAGGCGCGCGAGATCAATATCGACGTCGGGCGCCAGTTCGACTACTGCCACGTTGCGCTCGGCTTTACCGGGTGGCGGACGGCCCCAGTGTGAGACGTTCCTGATCTGCACCGGCGCCGTCAGGATGCCCTCGGAAAACAGGAACCCGACTGCCAGCTCGTCGTCGTGTCCCGGCGTGCGCATGGTGATCGACACGGGTTTGTGATCGCCCGGCATCAGGGCATCCAGCGACAGGCGGATTTCCAGCGGTTCTTCGACGGCCACGGCGTCGAGCAGGCGGCTCGACGACTCCCCGTCGATTCTCTGGATAGTCACCGGATGACTTGAAGACATTTACGCCCCGGCGTTGTTCGCGTGCAGATGCTCAGCAGCGGCGGCAAGCGCTGGACTCAATGCGCTGGCGCCCGATTCCGAGCGCGCGTACTCGAGGAAGTTCTGCCGCATGCGCGGATCCCAGAACTTTTGCATGTGCAGCGCGAGTTTTTCACCTCTGCGCTCACTGTCTTCGTCGATCGATATATTGGCGCTGATCTGTTCCGCCATGCGTACCAGCTTGTCGATGCTGACGCTCATGAGGCCGTGGTTTCAGCCTTTCGGGTCGACGCGAACGCTTCCTGCGTATCGCTGAAGCTGGCGTGACGCTGCTGCCAGTCCGAGGGCTGGCTGACCGGCACTACCTGTACGGCCGTCACCTTGTACTCCGGACAGTTCGTTGCCCAGTCGGAGTTTTCCGTCGTTACGACGTTGGCGCCCGATTCGGGGTGGTGAAACGTCGTGTAGACGACACCGGGCAATACACCGTCGGTCACGACGGCACGCATGACGGTTTTGCCGACGCGGCTCGTAATGCCCACCCACTGACCGTCGGCAATGCCTCTAAGCTCCGCATCCTCGGGGTGAATCTCGACGCGGTCTTCATCGTGCCAGTTGATGTTGCTCGTGCGTCGCGTCTGCGCACCCACGTTGTATTGCGAGAGGATCCGTCCCGTCGTCAGGAGCAGCGGGTACTTGCGGGTCGTGCGTTCGTCGGTCGCGACGAACGGTGTCGGCGCGAAATGTCCCTTGCCGATCGGGAAGGTTTCTTCGTGCATGATTTCCGTGCCTGCCGGACGCTCGGCGTTGCAGGGCCACTGCACGCTGCCGCGACGGTCAAGCAGATCGTAGCTGACGCCGCTGAACGTGGGCGTCAGCGCCGCAATCTCCGCCATGATCTCGCGCGGATGCTCGTATTCCATCGGGTAGCCGAGGGCGTTCGATAACGCGCAGGTTACCTCCCAGTCCTCGAGACCGGCAACGGGCTGCATGACTTTACGCACGGGTGAGATGCGCCGCTCGGCGTTCGTGAACGTGCCGTTCTTTTCGAGGAAGGTCGAGCCCGGCAGCAGCACGTGAGCGTACTTGGCCGTCTCGTTCAGGAAGATGTCCTGCACGATCAGGCATTCGAGTGCCTCGAGCGCTGCCGTTACGTGTTGTGTATCAGGGTCCGACTGAGCAACGTCCTCGCCTTGTACGTACAAGGCTTTGAACTCACCGCTGACGGCGGCATCGAGCATGTTCGGAATCCGGTAACCGGGTTCGGGCAGGAGGCTCACGCCCCAGCGCGATTCGAACTCGCCGCGCACGGCCGGATCGCTTATGTGCCTGTAGCCGGGCAGTTCGTGCGGGAACGAGCCCATGTCGCAGGCGCCCTGGACGTTGTTCTGGCCGCGCAGCGGGTTGACGCCGCCGCCCAGCTTGCCGAGGTTGCCGGTTGCCATGGCAAGGTTGGCAATACCCATGACCATCGTCGAGCCCTGGCTGTGTTCCGTGACGCCCAGGCCGTAGTAGATTGCCGCGTTGCCGGCTCCCGCGTAGAGGCGTGCGGCGGCCCGAACTTCAGCGGCGGGCACGCCGGTCACGGCTTCGGCTTGCTCGGGTGAATGCTCGGGCTCGGCAATAAACGCGCGCCAGGTTTCGTACGCCTCGGCGTCGCAGCGCGCCTCGATGAAGGCCTTGTCTTCGAGGCCCTCGGTCACGACGACGTGCGCCATGGCGTTGACGAGCGCAACGTTCGTGCCGGGCTTGAGCTGCAGATGATGCCTTGCCTCGATGTGCGGAGACCGCACGAGGCCAATGGCCCGCGGGTCGGCGACAATGAGTTCCGCACCGGCGCGCAGGCGTCGCTTCATTTGTGACGCAAACACAGGGTGCGCGTCGGTCGGGTTCGCGCCGATCACCATGACGACGTCGGCTTCCAGCACGCTGTCGAAGGTCTGGGTGCCGGCCGATTCGCCGAGGGTCGTCTTGAGGCCGTAGCCGGTCGGTGAGTGGCAGACCCGCGCGCAGGTATCGACGTTGTTGTTGCCGAACGCCGCGCGCACGAGTTTTTGCACGAGGTAGGTTTCTTCGTTCGTGCAGCGCGAGGACGTAATGCCGCCCACTGAGAGCGGGCCGTACTGCTGCTGCACATCACGGACTTTTTGCGCTGCGAACGTGATCGCTTCGTCCCAGTCGACTTCACGCCAGGGTTCGTGGATCGAGTCGCGGATCATCGGCGAGGTGATGCGGTCCGGGTGGGTGGCGTAGCCGAACGCAAAACGGCCTTTGACGCAAGAGTGCCCGTGGTTCGCATGGCCGTCCTTGTTCGGCACCATGCGCACGACTTGCTCACCCTTCATTTCGGCACGGAAAGAGCAGCCGACGCCGCAGTAAGCGCAGGTCGTAATTGCGTAGTGCTCTGGCTGACCCATTTCGATCAGCGAGTTCTCGGTCAGTGTGGCCGTTGGGCAGGCCTGTACGCACGCGCCGCAGGACACACACTCGGAATCGAAAAACGGCACGTCGTCGCTCGCCGCCACCATGGAGGCAAAGCCGCGGCCGTCGATCGTGAGCGCATGCGTGCCCTGCACCTCGTCACAGGCGCGCACGCAGCGCGAGCAGACGATGCACTTGCTCGGGTCGAACGTGAAATAGTCGTTGCTCTTGTCTTTCTCGGCCGCCAGGTGGTTGGCGCCGTCGTAGCCGTAGCGCACGTCGCGCAGGCCCACGGCGCCCGCCATGTCCTGCAGTTCGCAGTCGCCGTTGGTGGGGCAGGTCAGGCAGTCGAGCGGGTGATCCGAAATATAGAGTTCCATGACGTTGCGCCGCAGCTTCGCAACGGCCGGCGTCTGAGTGCTGACCCGCATGCCTTCGGCCACCTCGGTCGTGCACGACGCCGGAAAGCCCTTCCGGCCTTCGATCTCGACGACACACAGCCGGCAGGAGCCGAACGGTTCCAGCGAATCGCTTGCGCAGAGTTTCGGGACGTTGACGCCCGCCTCGATGGCGGCGCGCATGACCGATGTGCCTTCGGGCACCGTGACGGCCTGACCGTCGATCTCGAGCGAGACACTGACCTCGCTTGTCTGTTCAGGCGTGCCGAAATCGTCGGCGCGCCGGTAGGGCTGCCACTGCTTAACCGTCGAATCTGAGGGCATGTCAGAGTTCCTCCGGAAAGTGCTTGAGCACGCTTTTTACGGGCAGCGGCGCCATGCCGCCGAGCCCGCACAACGATCCGTCTATCATTGTGTCACAAAGATCGTCGAGCAGGATGCGATTCGCGTCCGCATTTTCGCCCGCGCGAATGCGGTCAATGACTTCGGTGCCGCGGACGGCGCCAATGCGGCAGGGTGTGCACTTGCCGCAGGATTCAATCGCGCAAAACTCCAGCGAAAAGCGGGCAAGGGCGCCCAGATCGGTCGTGTCGTCGAACACGACGATGCCGCCGTGCCCGAGCATGCCGCCGACGGCCTGCATGGCCTCGTAATCGAGCGGCGTGTCGAAGTGTTGCGGCGGTATCAGCGCGCCGAGCGGGCCGCCTGCCTGCACAGCCTTGATCGGGCGGCCGCTCAGGGAGCCGCCGCCGAGATCGTTCAATACCTCGCCCAAGGTCATGCCGAAGTCGACCTCGTACAGGCCGCCGCGAGCCACGTTGCCGGCGAGCTGAACGGTCAGGGTGCCGCGCGAATTGCCGACGCCGAAGTCGCGATAATACTCCGCGCCTTCGCGCAGGATGATCGGGACGGTTGCCAGGCTAATGACGTTGTTGACGACCGTCGGCTGACCGAACAGGCCCTTGATCGCCGGCAGGGGTGGCCGGAAGCGTATCGTGCCGCGTTTGCCTTCGAGGCTTTCGAGGAGCGAGGTTTCTTCGCCGCAGATGTAGGCACCGGCGCCTTTGCGTATTTCGATGTGAAACGGGGTGCCGCTGCCGAGCACGTCGTCGCCGAGGCAGCCGGCTTCGGTGGCGGTCTCGATGGCTTCTGCCATCGTGCTGATCGCCTGCGGGTATTCGGAGCGGATGTAGATGAAACCTTTGCTGGCACCGGTCGCAAAACCGGCAATGGTCATGCCTTCGATCAGGGCAAACGGGTCACACTCCATGACGAGCCGGTCCGCAAACGTTCCCGAGTCGCCTTCGTCGGCGTTGCAGACGATGTACTTCTGACTGCCTTCGGCATCGCGCACGGTCTGCCACTTGATGCCGGTGGGGAAGGCCGCTCCGCCCCGGCCGCGCAAACCCGATTGTTTGACGGTCTCGACGACATCCTCCGGCGATTGCGCAAGGGCTTTCTCGAGCCCCGTGTAACCGCCGTTGTTGCGATAGTCGTCGAGCGAGCAAGGCCGGGTTTTGCCGAGGCGTTCGAAGGTCAGGCGGTTTTGCCGCTTGAACGCGTCGAGATCTTCAATGTCACCGAGGAAGCGAGCGTGTTGCGGGTTCGGTGCGCCGTCAGGTGTGAACAGCGTGTCCAGATCGGCCGGCGTTACCGGTCCAAACGCGGCGCGACCGGCCTCCGTCTCGATTTCCAGCAGGGGCTCCAGCCAGTAAAGGCCGCGAGTGCCGTTGCGCTCGATCTCGTAGCCGTTGTCGGCAACTGCGGCCATTTCACTCAAAGCAGCCGCAACGTTGTCGGCACCCAGTGACCGGGCGCCCGTATCGTTCGGTACGTGGATCCGCCGCGGGCTAGTCGACGAGTTCATCGAAGCGCTCCGGTGTGACGCGGCCATACACGTTGTCGTCGATCATGACGGCGGGCGAGCAGGCGCAGTTGCCGAGGCAGTACACGGGATCGAGCGAATAGCGTCCGTCCGGTGTGGTTTCGTGAAAGCCGATGCCGAGCCGCTTCCTTGCATGGCTGACCAGTTCTTCGCCGCCGACGGCCAGGCAGGCTTCTGATCGGCAAACCCGTATCTGGTGTTTTCCGGCGGCCTTTGTCCTGAAGTCATGGTAGAAGGTAACGACGCCGTGCACGTCGGCCTTCGACAGGTTGAGCACGTCAGCAACGGCGCCGGTCGTTGGCGAGGGCAAATAGCCGAAACGTTCGTGTACGGCGTGCAGAATCGGCAGCAGCGCGCCGTCCATGCCGGCGTGTTGGCTGGCGATTTTGCGGATCTCGGCTTCCTGGGTCATTCTGCGCTCGATCACAGGTGTTCTGACCCCACAGAGACTACTACGGAAGGCGGCCGATCGCATGTGAGCCTATGGGCGGCTAGGGCTGCCGCCTAAAGCTCGCGAGATCCCGGGCACGGGATCAGCTGTCGTTTTCGTACAGTGCGATTATCCTGCAAGTGGTTTCTTCAATGTTTATAGCCACGACGGCGTCCCTGGCCCGCACGGCCAGGAGCATCGCTTTTTCGAAGGCATGGGTCTGTCGACTGGAATCCATGCACATGTGGGCCGGCCACGTTGGATAACACGTACAGTCGCTCCTGCTCCATCCGGTGATGTTTACGGTGATGGTTACCCCGTCGTACCCGACACCGATGTATTCGACTTTCCCTGTGTGCCAACCACCAAAAGATGATGCGGACCATACGAGGAGTGCTACAGCCAGAAGGTATCTCACAGTGTTCTCCGTTCAAATTGGGGGGAAGGGGCGCCCGGGTACTCGCCCGGGGATTCGAGTTGCTAACCGCCAATGGCTACGCGGTCGACAACCGGTCGATCGGTACATCGGGAGACGCGCACGCGGATTGGCCGGCCCGACGCCTGCGCGGACAGCAGTATGCTTAACGCTGCGCGGTGATAGTCGCCAGGTTCAATCGCTAGTAGATTGGCGTTGCTGCAACCCGTGCCGGCCAGGGGTGCCGTGAGGTACACGGTAACGCTATAAAGCTGATCGGTTGCATTCGGCCAGGTTTCGACCCGCAAAATTGTCAGATTGTCATAGAACGTCGGCAAAGCGGCAGCGTTAGCCGAAATCAGCACTGATGCGAGCAGCAGTCGGGCGAGCGTCTTTTTCATCGTTCGTTCTCCATTCATCTGGACCGTCCCTGCGGCAACCGCAGGATCGGGCGGGCTTTCCGCTATCCGGCTCGCTGGCAAGAAGCCCGGCATAAAACGACAAAAGGCTATCAGTTTGACTTATATGGGTCTACCGGTTCATTTACGTATTGATTGAGCCTCAGCTGGGTGGACTAATAGCCCGGTTTGCTGCTGACGATATTTGCAGTGTCCCCTTCCTTACCGCGCATTAGTTCCAGGAGACTCTCAAGATGAAGACAGGAGTACAAAGGCTCGTGAGATACGGAGTGCAACTGGCTTGCATGCTTATGCTGTTCGCGGCGTTTTCCGCAAATGCAGCAACCTGGCATACCGCAAAAATCACGATCATCTATCAGCTTGCCGACGGCAGATACGTCCTGCAGTTCGATAGCGATTCCTCCGTGTGCACATCCAACAGCGACCCGGACTACTACTATGTGGCGGTTGGCTACAACAGCGTTACGCAGGAAGCGCACAAAAACATGCTTTCGCTCGCTATGACGGCGGCTGCCGTGGGCGCAAACGTAACGATCAACTACGATGAGACGTCCGCCGGGTGCGAGGTCAATCGGCTGTTCGTCAACTTCGCTTCCTGAGGACTGAATCCATGCTCAGATTATCGGTGCATCTCGTATTGTTTGTCGGCCTGGCGTTCTCGGCAGGCGATGCGCACGCTAACTGCTCTTCGGAGGTATGTTCATCCGTCTACGTCGAACGCCTGTACATCACCGACAACGGCCTGATCTACGTGGCCACCAGCGGCGACGAGACTCAACTCTCGTGTACTGCCGTGTCCAATGTTTACGTTTCGCTGGATACCACGGTCGGCAACAGCAACGAACTCTACTCCACGCTGCTCGCAGCGCAGCTGGCGGACAAGAAGGTATCGATGCGCTTGCTGCTTGGTTCGAGCAACTGCACGATCCGCTATATGACGATCGATCGTCAGTGAGTGCACGGCACCGCGCCGCAATGCACGTTTGCTGGGTGTTACAGCAAAAAAAAAGCGCCGCGAACCGATACGGTCCGCGGCGCCTTTTGACTCCCTGGTGTTGCTAGGCGCCTTTCTTCAGCGCGTCGCGGATTTCCGTCAACAGCTCGACTTCAGCCGACGGCTTCGGTGGCTCCGCCGGCTTTTCCTCTTCCTTCTTCTTGAGCTTGTTCATGGCGCGAATGACCATGAAGATCGCAAAAGCGACAATCGTGAAATCCAGCACGGTGTTGATGAATGCACCGTAGTTGATTGTTGCCGCCCCGGCCTCCTGCGCGGCGGCAAGGGACGGATATTCAACACCCGACAGGTTGACGTACAGCTGACTGAAATCGACGTTGCCCATCAGAAGGCCTATAGGCGGCATGATGACGTCGTTGACCAGGCTGCTGACAATTTTGCCGAATGCACCGCCGATTATGATACCGACCGCCATGTCCACGACATTTCCCCGCATGGCGAACTCTTTGAACTCTTTAAGCATTTCTTGACCTCTTGCTTTTATTGTGGAGTCACGGCCGATCATAGCAGAGGACACGTGCATGTCACTCCGGCCTCGTTTCCGCCCGCTGCATGACGTTACAATGCCGCCCTCGATATCGTGTTTGCTGCGAGTTTTAAAGATGGTGATGTCAAGAAAATCGTCTGTCCGTTGCGGGCTGCTGGTTCTGATGGTGTTAGCGCCGGGGTTGGTCGTAGCCGACCTCGAACAGGGGATTGGAGACTGCGCGGCGATCGCAAACGACGCGTCCCGTCTCGAGTGTTTCGATCAACTGGCGCGTAGCCTCGAACGCCCGGCAGCGGCGCCGCTTGTCGCGGTTGGGCCTGAGCCAGAACTTGACCCGCCCGCACCCGTCGCCGAGCCGGAGGAAGAGGTGCCTGCGGTCGCCGAAGCGGAGGCCCAGACCCTGAGCGACGAAGTCGGGCGCACGGCGAGGCGAAGCCCCGACGGCGGCAAGCGTCCCCTCGAGTCATGGGTGGCTGAGGTCGATCGTTGTGAGGAGGCCGTCGACGGGAAAATGCTGTTCTTCTTCGAGAACGGGCAGATCTGGAAGCAATCGAAAAGCCGTCGCGTCTCGATCGAGGATTGCGGTGTCGAAGCGACGCTGACGAAGGACATGTTCGGCTTCAAAATGTCGCTGGCGGGTTATAACCGGACCGTTCGCGTACGCCGAATCCGTTAGCCCGGAAAGCCGCCATCGACCCGGTGTGCCTGCGCCGGGGGACCTGGTTCACAGTCAAAACGACGACTGGTTCGCAAAATTGTGGCAAAAGTCATTCGCCGGCTGGCCTGTCGGTCGGGAAGCTGCGACAACCGAAGCTCCTATCGGGAGCTTCTTTATGCCTGCCAGTGTTGAAAGCAATGTGGACTACAGTCTGCTGAGCCGGTTGTCGAGCCTGGTGCTCTGCAGCCGCTGTTTTCAGGAGGGCAAAGTCACCCCGGTGCCGCAGCTCATTACGGCCACCCGCCGTCCGACAAATCTTTGTCCGGCGTGCCGTGCGGAAGCGATAGACAACGGCAGCCTCGGGCGAGTGCGGCGACGCAAGCGGGGCGCCCGGGTCATCAAGCTCGAGATCGACTGACCGGAACGCGGCCTCCCGGCCGATCCTCGGTTTTTTTCCAAAGCCAGCAGTGCCACAATCCGCAGGCTCTCGATCGCGCTCGGATTGCCGATGGCCAAACTGTATTTCTATTACTCGTCCATGAACGCAGGCAAGTCGACGTCGCTCCTGCAGTCCAGCTACAACTACCGGGAACGCGGGATGAACACGCTGGTTCTGGCGCCCGAACTGGACGATCGATACGGCGTCGGGCGAGTCGCGTCGCGCATTGGTCTCGAAACTCCAGCGACGACCTTCCGGCCCGAGGACAATCTCGCGCAGACCGTCGCCGCGGCACACGCGAACGAGCCGATTCACTGCGTGCTGATCGACGAGGCGCAGTTCCTGACCAAGCAGCAGGTGCTCGAGCTGACCGACGTGACCGACACGATGAATATTCCGGTGCTGGCCTACGGACTGCGTACCGATTTTCGCGGAGAGCCGTTCGAGGGCAGCAAGTATCTGCTCGCATGGTCGGACAACCTGAAGGAACTCAAGGCGATCTGCCATTGCGGTTCAAAGGCGACAATGGTCGTGCGCCTCGACGAACACGGCAATGCAATCCAGGAAGGCGCGCAGATCGAAATCGGCGGCAACGACCGCTACGTGTCGATGTGCCGCAAGCACTTCAAGGCATTGTTCTACGCCTGACCCGGTCGGGGCAGGAGTCGTCGGCCTGATCAGGCCGAATGCTTGTTGCGCGGATTGGCCGGGGCCGCCGGCAGTATTTCCGTGTTCTCCTGCGCCAGCAGTTTGCGCATGTCTTCCAGCGTTTTCATGATTGTCGTGTCGGCAAAGTCTGCTCCATCGAGCGTGCCGCGGCTGGTTGCGTAAGGATCGTGGAACTTGATCCGATGATGGCCCAGGCTGATCACGTCGTTATGCATCAGCACCTGGTTGGAGACCCGCTTCGAATTCACGAGCGTGCCGTTGGTGCTGTTCAGATCCATCAGGAACGTCGAGCTGCCGTTTCTCACCAGCAGCAGGTGGTGCCGGCTGACAAAGCGGCTGGGTATGGCAATGTCGTTGTGTTCCGAGCGGCCGACGAGTATTCGCGGTTTGTCGAAGGTCATGGCGCGAATCGGGCGGCCGTCCTTGCTCACGATGAGGCGCGGCGGATCGGTCGGAGAGCCTTTGGGCAGCCCGGCCGGTTCCAGTCCGGTCTCGTCCCACGTGCCCTTCGGGAGCCTGGGGTGTTCGATGTGTTCCAGGCCGATCGGCAATGACGTCGCTTTGGCCAGCGCCAGGAGCGCGAGACGATCGACGATGCCCGGCCAGCCGCCCGCTGCTTCGTGCAGCGCTTCGCAGACTTTGCCCGGGAAAACGTATTCCGGTATCAGGCTGCCCGCCGCGCGGAGTTTTTGCTGCAGGTAATAACTCGTTTCCTTCGAGGACATTGGCCGCATGTGCAGGTCGGCCGTGGTCCGCTCGAGTATCGGTTCCAGCAGGTCGTCGCTGGCGATTGCCCGCAGCGAGCGATCGCTGACGAGAATGAGGCGGAGGGCGGACGTGCGGATGGCGCTGGCCTGGCGCACGCGCAGCTCAGCGAGCTCGCACACGGTGCGCAATGCGCTGGCTTTGAGCGCATGGGCATTCTCGATGATCAGGAGCGGTGCCTGATGACGCGCCGCCTGCTGCAGCGCGAACACGCGCAGCATCCCGAACAATTCGTTTGCGGAGTTGTAGTCGAGTTCGTAGCCGAACTGCCGCAATATGGCTTGCAGCAGCTGTGCCGTGTTGAGTTCGTTGCCGTCGATGACGGCCGTGGCACACTCGGCGTCGAGTGTGTCGACGAACTGACTCACGACGGTCGACTTGCCGGCGAGCGCGGGGCCCTGCAACAGCACGACGCCGTCCGGCGCCTGTATGGACTGACGCAGCGCCCTGAGCGTTTCGCGATGCGAAGCGTACGGCACCGTCAACATCGGTTTGCCGTGAGTTCGAAACGGCTGTTCCGAAAGGCCGGCGGAGGCTAAATCCATTACTTGAACACGCTCACTGTCTTTTTGTTCGATTTGTCTTTATCGTTTTGAATCCGGTCGCTTTTTTATGTTTTATCGACCGCTTGGCAGAGTCTACGATCGGCTTTCACGGCTTGTAAATGCCGATCGCCTGACTGCTTATAACTCAATCGGCCACGATCATTAGCTTTAAACAGCATTAAGAATGAGTTGTAATCCACTGATTGAATGAGTTTTCCACTCGCGTGCTTCATGGTGTCGCCGCTTGGCGACAGGATCTAAGGTGTTGACTGCAAAGCTAACAGGAGAAGGGCTGACTCTGTTCAGAGGTGATCGTTGCCTGTTCGACGGTCTTTCGTTTGCGCTCGATTCCGGCGGGCTCTTGCTGCTCGAAGGCGCAAACGGCAGCGGCAAGACCAGCCTGATGCGCGCGATAGCGGGGCTCCTGCCGCTCGAGGAAGGCGCGTTCAGCTGGAACGGCGAGAACGTGCAGCGGGACAGGCAGGCGTTTCGCAGCCGGTTCGCGTGGCTCGGCCATCGCAGCGGGCTCAAGTCGGACCTGACGCCATTGGAAAACCTGCGTTTCGACAGCCAGCTGCGTGCGCGCAACGCCACCACGTTCGACGCGGCGTTCGAGCGTCTCGGGATTACACGCTTGCGATCCTTGCCCGTGCGGCTGCTGTCGGCCGGGCAGCAGCGGCGTGTCGCGCTGAGCCGACTATTGCTGGCCGACGTACCGCTCTGGCTGGTCGACGAGCCGTTCACGAACCTCGACCGGCAAGGCAGGGAACTCGTCATGGAGCTCGTCGGTGAGCACCTGGAGCGCGGAGGGCTCTGCATCATGGCCGCGCACCAGGACGTCGACGTTCGCGGGACGGTTCAGAGGCTGTCGCTCTAGTGGCCGCTCGCGACCCGGAAACCGCCGGCCTGGCGGCCATCCTGCTGGCAACCGCGCGGCGCGATTTGCTGCTGGCCGTAAAGCGGCCGAGCGACATACTCAATCCGCTGGCGTTTTTTGCAATGGTTTGTACCCTGTTTCCGCTGGCGGTTGGCCCGAGCCGGGAACAGCTCGCGTTTTCCGGGCCGGGCGTATTGTGGGTGGCTGCGCTGCTGGCGACCTTGCTGACCCTCAACAGCCTGTTCGTCGCGGATCTCGAGGACGGTAGCCTCGAACAGATGCTCCTGAGCCCGCAGCCGCTGCCGGTCCTGGTGCTTGGCAAGGTGCTTGCGCACTGGCTGACCAGCGGCGTGCCGCTGGTTCTGGTGTCGCCGCTGCTTGCCATAACCTACCAGATGCCCCCAGACGTGATCGGCGTCCTGATGCTGAGCCTGTTTCTTGGCACGATCATCCTGAGCCTGCTGGGCGGGATCGGCGCGGCGCTGACCGTCGGGCTGCACCGCGGCAGCGCGCTCCTGAGCCTGCTGGTGCTGCCGCTGGCGATGCCCGTGCTGATACTGGGGCCGAGCAGCGTGTCGCTGGCGGCCGGCAACGAGCTTTATACGCCGGGGCTTTGGGCGCTCGCGGCCTATGCAGTTGGCGCCCTGAGTCTCGCACCGTTTGCGGCTGCTGCCGCACTTCGAATTACGAACGAGTAGAATCCGCCGCTATGTGGAATTATCTGTACCGATTGTTTCATCGCTTTGCGTCGCCGCCGCACGTGTACCAGCTGGCGGGGCGCCTGTCGCCGTGGCTGGCCATTCCGGGCTTCCTGCTGATCCTGTATGGCACCTGGAAAGGTTTGTTCGTCGCACCAACCGACTACCAGCAGGGGGACGCGTTCCGGATCATCTACGTGCACGTGCCGTCGGCCTATCTTGCACAGATGGCCTACATGATCATGGCGATTGCGGGCGGGATCGGCTTGATCTGGCGCATGAAACTTGCCCATGCGGTCGCCGCGAGTGCTGCGCCGCTCGGGGCCGGGTTCGCCTTCCTGACGCTTGCGACGGGCGCGATCTGGGGCAAGCCGATGTGGGGCACCTGGTTCGAGTGGGCCGATCCACGCATGATGTCGGCGCTCGTGCTGCTGTTCCTGTATTTCGGCTACATGGCGCTGCGCTCAGCGATCGACGATACCGCCAAGGCTGACAAGGCCAGCGCCGTGCTGGCGCTCGTCGGCGTCGTGAACGTCTTTATCGTCCGGTATTCGGTCGAGTGGTGGAGTTCGCTCCACCAGGGACAGACGATACTTGCCGAGGGTGGCCCGCGGATGAGCGACGGCATGCTGGCGCCGCTCCTGATCAACCTGCTGGGTTTTACGCTCTTGTTCGGCGGCTGGCTGCTCCGGCGCGTGCGCACCGAGGTGCTGTACCGTGAGCGCCGCACGGGCTGGGTACGCAAAATGGTCGCCGCCGAGGGAGCAGGCGCATGATGGAGGCACTGGCTATGGGTAAGTACGGTGCCTACGTCTGGTCGTGCTTCGGTCTAACGGTACTGGTATTCGCAATTAACGAATGGCGGATTCGCGCCAGGCACCGCAAAATTTACAGGGATGTAGCCATGCGCATACGCGCTGCGGAGGAAAAGTCATGAAGCCGAGACAGCAGAGAATGCTGGCCGTAGGTCTGGCGCTGGCCGGGTTGGCCGTGGCGGCCGCACTGACACTGCGTGCCTTCAACGACAATATGATGTTCTTCGTCGATATATCCGAAGTGCTGGCCGGTAACTACCCACAGGAACGCAACTTCCGTATCGGCGGGCTGGTCGTAACCGACAGTGTCGACCGCGAGGCCGATTCGCTGGAGGTGCGTTTCCGGGTGACGGACACGCGCTGCGAATTGCCCGTGAGCTACACCGGTGTGCTGCCCGACCTGTTCCGCGAAGGGCAGGGAGTCGTCGCCCACGGGCGCCTCGCGGAAGACGTTTTTGTCGCCGAGAAGATCATGGCCAAACACGACGAGGAGTACATGGCGCCGGAAGTGGCCGAATCGCTCGCCAAGCATGCGACTGAAAAAATGACGGCGGTGGCGTCGCTGTCGTCTGAGGAGTGCGGCCAGCTATGATTCCTGAAATTGGTCAGTTTGCGCTGACCCTGGCGCTGTCGCTGGCGCTGTGTCAGTCGATCATTCCGCTCGTCGGGGCGCATCGCGGCGACGAACGCATGATGGCGGTGGCGCGGACCGCCGCGAGCGGCCACTTCTTTTTTGTTGCGATTGCGTTCGCGGCGCTCACCTGGGCGTTCCTCGAAAGCGATTTTTCGGTGGCCTACGTGGCCAACAACTCGCAGCTGGATCTACCGACGCTGTACAAGGTGTCGGCCGTATGGGGGGCGCACGAAGGCTCCCTGTTACTGTGGATCCTGATACTGGCGATCTGGACCGTGGCTGTCGCGCGCTACAGCCGGAACCTGCCCGAGGTATTCGCATCGCGGGTCATTGGCGTGCTCGGGCTGCTGTCGGTCGGTTTTCTGCTGTTTACGATCCTGACTTCGAATCCGTTCGTGCGGCTGTCGCCCGCACCGCCTGACGGGGCGGACCTCAACCCGCTGCTGCAGGATCCGGGCCTCGCGATTCATCCGCCGATGCTGTACGTCGGCTACGTCGGCTTCTCGGTGGCGTTTGCCTTTGCGATCGCCGCCATGCTGTCCGGCGATCTGGACCAGCGCTGGGCAAAATGGACGCGGCCGTGGACCACGGTTGCGTGGCTGTTCCTGACCCTCGGTATTGCGCTCGGGAGCTGGTGGGCCTACTACGAACTGGGCTGGGGCGGCTGGTGGTTCTGGGATCCGGTGGAGAACGCTTCGTTCATGCCGTGGCTGGTTGGCACGGCGCTGATTCATTCGCTGGCCGTGACCGAGAAGCGCGGCCTGTTCAAGAGCTGGACCCTGCTGCTCGCAATATCGGCGTTTTCCCTGAGTCTGCTCGGCACGTTCCTCGTTCGCTCGGGAATCATCGTGTCGGTGCACGCGTTCGCAACCGACCCCACGCGCGGCTACTTCATCCTGGCGTTCCTGGGCGTCGTCGTCGTTGGCGCGCTGATTTTGTACGCGTGGCGCGCGCCGTCGCTGGATTCCGAGGCGGGCTTCAGGCCCGTTTCCCGCGAGACGTTCCTGCTGCTCAACAACATTCTGCTCGTGATAGCCGCGGCGCTCGTGTTCATCCTGACGCTCGCGCCGCTGTTCTACGAGATCTTCGGTCTTGGCAAGATCTCCGTCGGACCGCCGATATTCGATCTCGCGTTCATTATTCCGATGCTGCCGCTGATCTTCCTGGTCGGTCTGGGTATGCACTCGGCGTGGCGCGTGCAGCCGACCGAAGGCTGGCTGTGGCGTTTCCGTTGGGCTGCGGTTGCAGCGCTCGTACTCGGCGTTGCGGTGCCCGGCCTCATGTACGGCACGTTCGGCGTCATGGTGTTCATTGGCGTCACGGCAGCCGGCTGGATCATGGCGGCGTCGCTGATCGAGCCGATCCGCGCATGGCGCCGCGAGAAAGGCCGGGCCGGCATGACCCGCTCCATGATGGGCATGACGATGGCGCATTTCGGCGTCGGCATGTTTACGCTCGGCGTCACGATGGTTACCGCCTACGGCATCGAAACCGACCGGGCGCTCAAGGTCGGCGACCAGGTCGACGTGGCGGGCTACGATTTCGAGCTGCGTGAACTGCGTGATGTTCAGGGACCGAACTACATTGCCCGCGAGGGTGTCGTGGAGATTCGCGACTCGGGCTCGTATGTCGGCACGGTGCGGCCGCAGAAACGGCAGTACCAGGTGCAGAAGAGCTGGATGACGGAAGCGGGTATCTATCCGCTCTGGAACAAGGACCTGTTCGTCGCGCTGGGTGATCCGATAGGCGAAGACGCGTGGAGCGTCCGCATCCAGTACAAACCGATGATTCGCTTCATCTGGCTGGGCTGTTTTGTCATGGCGCTCGGCGGGCTCCTGGCCGTCAGCGACCGCCGTTACCGGGTGGCACGGCGCGAGACGGCTGCGGTGAAAGGTGACAAAAGCCCCGTGGAGGCCGTCTGATGGCGCGCTACCTCGCTCCGCTCGGGGTTATTGCGTTGCTGCTGATCGTGTTCTCGATCGGGCTTACTCGCGATCCTTCGGAGCTGCCTTCGACGTTCATCGACAAGGCTGCACCGGAGTTCGATTTGCCGAAGCTCAAGGATCTCGACACTCGCGTCAGCTCCGTGGACTACCGGGGCAAAGCGGCACTCATCAACATCTGGGCAACCTGGTGTGTGGGTTGCCGTGAGGAACACCCGTTCCTGATGGAGCTCGCGGCGTCGGATGTCGTGCCGATTTACGGGATCAACTGGCGGGATCGGCGCCCGGATGCGCTGCGCTGGCTGGAGCAGTACGGCGATCCTTACGTGGCGTCGGGTTTCGACGAAGACGGCCGCGTTGCGGTCGACTGGGGCGTCTACGGCGCGCCCGAAACGTTTCTCGTCAGCGCCGAGGGTGTCGTCCTGCACAAACATCTCGGTCCGCTGACGCGGACAATTTGGGAGCAGGACTTCGTGCCGCTCCTGGGAGAGAGTTCATGAAGCGGTTCTGGGTGCTGATACTGCTGATACTGGCGCAGCCCGCGGTTGCGATCGACTCGGGACGTGCTTTCGAAGACCCCGAGCTGCAGGAGCGCTACGAGGACATCATTGCCGAGGTCCGCTGTCTCAAGTGTCAGAACCAGTCGATCAAGGATTCCAACGTGTTTCTCGCGGCCGACCTTCGCCGTGAGATTCGCCGTCTTCTGAGCGAAGGCAAGACCGACGACGAAGTGTTCGACTTCCTCGTCGAGCGCTACGGTGAGTTTGCGCTCTACAGTCCCCGTAAGAGCGGCAAGACGCTGATATTGTGGCTGGCGCCTCTCGTGTTGCTCGCCGGCGGTGCCCTGGTGGGCTTTCGGGTCATTCGCAGGCGAATGGCGATGCCGCTCGAAGACGAGCCGCTGGCGGAGTAATCGGAATGACGATGTGGGTAATCTTTGCGGTCATGGCCGCGGTGGCTGCCGTGTTTGCCGTACTGCCGCTCGTGAAAGCGTCGCGTGCGTTGAGTGCCGCCATGGTTGTGGCCTCGCTGGGGCTCGCCGCCGGTTTGTACTGGCAGGTGGGCAGCCCGGGAACGCCGTCCGGTGCCGGCCAGGTGCCCGATATTGCCGAGATGGTTGCGGGGCTTGCCGAGCGGCTCGAGGCGCGTCCCGACGACGTGCAGGGCTGGAAGATGCTCGGACGCTCCTACATGCAGCTCGGCAACTACGCGGGTGCCGTGGAAGCCTTTTCCAACGCTGTCGAACTTGAATCGGGGCAGGACGCGCAGGCGCTCGTCAGTCTCGGCGAGGCGCATTTGTCGAACAACAATCAGCAGATGACACCACGCGAGATTGCGCTGTTCGAGAATGCCATTGCGATCGATCCCGAGCTGCCGGCGGCATTGTTCTGGAGTGGCATCGGTGCTGCGACGCGCGGCGAGGTGCTGCTGGCTGCTGATCGCTGGGAGAAGCTGCTCGGCGGCGAGCCGGCACCAAATCCGGAAGTCCGGCAACTGCTGACGCAGAAGATCGCCGAGTGGCGCGGCGTGTCGGTTGCGCAAACAGCACCCGAAGCGGCGGTAGGCAGTGGCATCGATCTCAACGTGCGGCTCTCCGATGCCGCCCGGACCGAATTGCCGGACGAAGCCTCGGTGTTCGTGATTGCCCGCGATCCCCGGCAGCCCGTGCCGCCGATTGCGGTGCAGCGGCGGATGCTGTCCGAGCTGCCGGCTTCGCTCACGCTGTCGGATCGTGATGCCATGATCCCCGGGCGTAACCTGTCGGCGTTTGCCGAGGTGGAAATTGTTGCGCGCGTCTCCGTCACTGGAGAACCGACACAGCAGCCGGGCGACTGGTTCGGCGTCGTGTCCACGGCCGCGCAGGGCGACGGTGTGCTCGATGTCGTTATCGACGAGAAGGTGCAGTGAACGGATCGTGAGTGAGCTGACGGAGAGCGCCCGGCGTTGTTTCGCCTGCGGCGAGGACAACCCGATTGGCCTGAGAATCCGTTTTTCGCTCGAGGGCGATACCTGCGTCGGCGAGTTTACGCCGGGTGACAATCACGTCGGTTGGGAGGACACGATACACGGCGGCATTCTGTATGCCGCGCTCGACGACGTCACTGCAAACTGCCTGTACCTGCAAGGTCGGAAGGCGCACACGGCACGCTGCGAGATTCGCTACCGGCAGCCTGTCCGGATTGGGGAACGCCTCAAGCTGATTGGCCGTGTGGAGCGCGAGCGCGGGCGGCTCGTAGAACTCAAAGGGGAGGCCCGCCGGCACGGCGACGACGTACTGGTTGCCGACTGTATTGCGAGCTTCATGCTCGCCCGGTAGCCCAGGCGGCGCTTAGTCGCCGTCTTCGCGTGCCTGCCGTTTCGGGGACTGGATTCGAACCGTCGAACCGAGGCTGTCGGTCGCCTGAGAGCGCCGCGCAATTTCGTCATCCACCTCGTTGGTCGAATGCACGAGCGCGGCATACAGCCGTCTCAGCTGCACGTACGACAAAGCCTTGACGTCGACGACACGTAGCGCATGGATGACGCCGAGTGACAGGTCGTGCACATCGGTTTCGTGAGTAGGACTGTCCATGTGCTGGCCGCTGATCGCTGAAGGCTTATCGTCAGCTTAGTGTAGCAACGCGGGCAATGCGGTAATGTGACCCGCTTCACGGCGGCTGCGACACCAAATTGACTGGCTGAAAGTGCATGAAAACACTGATCTATTCGTATCTTTTTGTGGCATTGGGCGGAGCGCTCGGTGCCGTGGCGCGGTTTTCCCTGAATCTCTGGCTGCAGCGCGACGTGGATTACCCCTGGGGAACACTGACGGCCAATCTTCTCGGTTGTTTTGTCATGGGCGGGATCGCGTGGCTGGTGGCGAGCAGCAGCTGGTTCAACGAGATCGGAGTGGTCCCCGACCAGTACCGTCTTTTGCTGGCAGTCGGTTTCTGCGGCAGTTTTACAACCCTGTCCACGCTGGTGCTGGAGCTGCACCACATGCTGGGACGCGGTGAGCACCTGGCGGCCGGCGCATACCTGGGTGCTTCGGTGGTTGGCGGCTACCTGCTGTTTTTTGCAGGACTCCTGCTGATGCGCGGCGTACTACCCGCCAATACCTAGAGCGATTGTCGTGCCGCGTTGAGACGCGCAACGATCTCGTCCACCCAATCGGCGTGTTCGGGTTTCATCAGGGTTGATCGCAGGCAGCTCAGCGTCTCGCTGTCGAGAGCCATGCCAGGCACGGCGTCGGCAGAGCTTTCCGCCGGGAGGTCGATCAGGGCCAGGTGCAGGTCCTTGTCGGCGGCCGCCGCAAACACCCGCCGGGCGAGATCGCTCGCCGCGGAAGATGAAGCTGCGTTGACCGCATAGACGACAATATCCAGTTCGGGCACGTGTACGGGCGAGAACAGCGAGCCTTTCGCAAGCGCGTCGTGCAGCGCGCGTGCGGCATCGAGGCACGCGTCGAGCATGGCGGCAAACTCGCCTCCGGGCTCCGCCGGCAACAGCTCCATCGTGGCCCATAGCGCCACCGCGGCCGCTCCGGGGCGAGAACACTCCAGGCTGATTTCTCCGAGGTGCAACTCGGTCGAGCTGAAGTAGGTGTACGGTGAGCCGTGTTTGTAGAAACGGCCAACCGCAGGGTCGCGGAACACCACCGAGCCGCATCCGTAGGGCTGCAGGCCGTGTTTGTGCGGGTCGATGACGACCGAGTCGGCAGCCCCCAGCGAATCGAACGCGGCTCGCGCGTTGCCGCGAAGGCCCGATGCGAGGATGAAATACCCGCCGTATGCCGCGTCGGCGTGGATACGGAAATCGTAGCGCTGACGCAGTTCGAGTATCTCGTGCAGCGGGTCCACGGCGCCAAGGCCGGTACTGCCCATCGTGACGACGACGGTGCCGATATCCCCCGAGGCGAGCGCAGCCTCGAGTCTGGCTGTATCCATGCGTCCATCCGGGCCTGCGTCGATTGCTTCGTAAGGTAGTCCCAATACGGAGGAGATGCGGCTGTGCGTGTAATGTGCCTGGGAGGATCCTGCAATGCTGCGTCCCGGGTGCAGCTGGCCCGCCACCCAGAGGGCTTCCAGGTTGGCCATCGTGCCGCCGCCTGTCAGGTGCCCGAGACACTCGTCCCAACCCCACATCGACGCAATGCGCGGGATCAGCTCTTTCTCCATCGCGGAGCTGGCGCGGCCGCCATCGAGGGCATGATTGTTAGGGTTGACCCACAAAGATAATGCGTAGGCGAGGCGCGCAACCGGGTGTGGCGGCTTCAGCATTTGCCCGGCATACAGCGGATGGTGGTACGGATAGTTGTCGTGCATTCGTTCGGCGACCTGGCCGAGTACGGCGTCGATCCGCTCCCAATCCACCGACGATGCAAAAACCGGCAGTGTCGGATTCGCCTCGGAAAGTTTCTCGAGGGCGCGCCTGAGCGCGTCGATTTCTTTGCTGTCGTGCACGTTGCAATCCTTGTCGAATGCGCGGAGCTTAACCCAAAATTGCCCGCCGGCGCGGCCCGTCGCGGTAAACTGGCGTCATGGATCTCATTGCGCTGGCCACACCGTTTTTCCTGATAGCCCTGCTCGTCGAGCTGGCCGTCGACCGGCGGCGGGGTAGTGGCTATTTTCGCGCCAACGACGCGGTCAACAGTCTGAGCGCCGGGATTCTGAGCGTGACCTTCGGCTACTTCACGAAGCTCCTGCCGCTGTTGATCTGGGGGTCCGTGCTCGAGCATCTGGCGCTGTTCGACCTGCCGCTGGCCTGGTTCGACTGGTCCGTGCGCGGCGTCATGCTGTGGGTCGTGGCCGCCGTTGCCTGGGACTTCTGCTACTACTGGTTCCACCGGCTGAGCCACGAGATTTCAGTGCTGTGGGCCGCGCATTCGGTGCATCACCAGTCCGAGGACTACAACCTGTCTACGGCGCTCAGGCAGACGAGCACTGGCTTCGTGTTTGGCTGGGTGTTCTATCTGCCGTTGTTCCTCATCGGGTTTCCGCTCGAAGTCATGCTGGTGGTCAACGCGGTCAATCTCATTTACCAGTTCTGGGTGCACACGCAGCACATCGACCGCCTGGGTGTGCTCGACCGGATCCTCGTCACGCCGTCGAACCACCGCGTGCATCACGCGCGTAATGACGTGTACGTCGACAGGAACTACGGCGGCATTTTCATCTTGTGGGACCGCCTGTTCGGCACCTTTGTCGAAGAGGATGACGAACAGCCCGTCGTGTTCGGCGTTCGCAAGCCGCTCGAGAGCTGGAATCCGTTTTGGGCAAATCTGCAAGTGTATGAGGCGCTAATGTTCGACGCCGTGAAGACGGCTCGCTGGAGTGACAAGCTCAGGCTGTGGTTTGCGCGGACGGGCTGGCGCCCCGAGGACGTCGCCCGGCGCTACCCGGAGCGTTCCGAGCCCGCGTCCCTGTCGTCGCGGTTCGATCCTCCGCTTCAGAGCTCGCATCGGCACTACGCGCTTTTGCAGTTTGTCGTTGCGGCCGTGTCTACGCTGCTCATCGGCTGGCTGTTTGCGGAGCAGGGCGTAGCGGCGGTAGTGCTTCCGTGCGTGGCGCTCTGGGTATTGCTGTATTCGATCGGCCGGATCAACGAAGGGTCTGGCATTGCATTCGAGAGATACCGGCTGCTGCTGATCAATCCCGCGCTGTTCGCGGCGAGCCAGTTTGGCGGCGGACCGCTGGACGTCGGACTCGTCATTTGGGTTGCTGCCTACACGGCCTTCTCATTGGCTGGACTGTTTCTGGCTGACAGATACAGCAAGATAGTCTTTTAAAATCAATAGTTAATCTGCTTAAATTAATGTGATTTATGGGAATGGGGCGCGGCTGCCAACATGTGTGGGGCTGCGGAAACGCGCAACAACCCACAGTGTTTCCCTGTGCCGAATCGCCGTAACATCGCAGCCGTAATCTATCCCCTTTATCAATCAGTCACCGGAGTCAGTGGGTGAAGCGACGTAGTTTTATTCAGGTCATGGCAGGGAGCGCGGTTGCGGGCTACCTGGATCTTGGCGCGCGTACGGCGGCTGCCGCCGAAGCGCGCGTGTTCAAGCACGGTGTTGCGAGCGGTGATCCGCTCGAAGACGCCGTGATTCTGTGGACGCGGGTTAGCGAACAACGCAAAGACCGCGTGCGGGTGAAGTGGTGGCTCGCGTCGGATCCGGAGTTCAAACAGATCGTGCGCCGCGGTCGCGAGAGAACCGGCCCCGAGCGAGACTACACGGTCAAGATAGATGTAACCGGACTCGAGCCCGGCCGGACGTACTATTACCGATTCTCCTCTGGAGGCGAGCGGTCGATGACGGGGCGGACGCAAACACTCGCCGCCGGCGCGCTGGACTCCGCACGCTTCGCCGTCGTGTCCTGCTCGAATCATCCCTACGGCTTCTTTAACGTTTATCGAGACATTGCGGCCCAGGACGATCTCAACGCCGTGATCCATCTTGGCGACTACCTGTACGAATACGGGATGGGCGGTTACGCGACGGAGTATGCGGAGGCGCTGGGGCGTGTCCCACAACCGCTCGAAGAGATCGTCACTCTCGAGGACTATCGAACCCGGCATGCACAGTACAAGTCGGACCCCGATTCCCAGGCCATGCTGGCCCGTATTCCGCTCATAGCGGTCTGGGACGATCACGAAATCACCAACGACGCATGGCGCGACGGCGCACAGAATCACGACGAATCCGAGGGAGATTATCGTGCCCGCGTTCAGGCGGCCGTGCAGGCGTATTTCGAGTGGATGCCGATACGCGGCAAGGCGAAGGCAGGTGATACGAAGATATTTCGCCGCTTCGACTACGGCGACCTCCTGAGCCTGCACATGCTGGATACGCGCCTGTACGATCGCGATGCCCAGCCCGACGCCAACGGTGAAACCGATCCCGAGGTCATTGGCGCACGTCTCAAGGACCCGGCGCGCCGGCTGCTGGGAGCCGAGCAGGAGCGCTGGTTCGAGACTCAGCTCGAGGACTCCGCGGCAACCTGGCAGCTGATCGGCCAGCAGATCATGATGGCGCCGCTACGTTCGCCGGATCTCGAACCCCTGGTCGATCTCGACGCAGGCAGGGGGCTGCCGCGGGAGATGCTCGAGCGGATCGTTGCCGTCAGCAAGAGCAACCCGCCAATGCTGCTCGACACCTGGAACGGCTACCCGGTCGCGAGACAGGACTTCCTGACGACACTGGCCAGGCACGCGCCGAACGCCGTCGTCTTGACGGGGGACATGCATACGTCGACGGCAAGCAACCTGATACCGCAGGGTGCCGAGCACCCGGTTGCGGTGGAATTCATGACGACGTCGGTGACCTCTCCCGGCTTCCACGAATACCTGCCGGAAGTCGCGCCCAATGCCGTACGCGATGCGACGCTCGAGTTGAATACGATGCTGCGCTACATGGAAATCATGCGCCGGGGGTGGCTGTCCGTGCACCTGACGCACACGGACTGTACGGCCGAGTGGCACCTCGTGGATACGGTCCACAAGCGTGAATACGAGAAGGCCGTGGACAAGCGGCTACGCGTCAGCGCCGGCCGCATGGCCGAGGGGCTACGGGAGGCTTAGCTGGATCTTCACTGTGTGTCCACGTACACGTAGCGGATTTCGCAGTTCGGGGAGGCGCCCTCGATTCTTATCGTGACGGGTTTCCCCGCAATTTGTGCGGCTAGCAGAGTCGAATAGATTGCAGCCGCGTTGGGATCACTGGGGTTCAGCGTCGTGTAGACGTTCGAGACGGCCGTGCAGCTTAGCGCCGTCTCGTCGCCGTCAGTGGCGACGTGGATCGGTCCGTCCGCGTTGAGATAGAGACGTTCTATTTGCACTCTCGTGCAGGCGACGCCCGCGCAGTTGGCGTAAGCCGCTCCGCCGACGGTCATGCTCAGAAATGCAACGATCAATTGCTTGTGCATAGATTTCCCTCCCTGATCCTGTTCACCGGGGTGGCAGCGTTCAGCAGCTGAGGCGCCGCGCTAGTGGTAGTTGACGTTTTGCGCGTACGGATAGTGGCCGCATCCGTTGACGTAAATCGTGACCGTGCGTCTGGCAGTGTGTGCAGCGAGCAGCAGCGCATACTGCTGGTCAAAACGCGGGTAATCGGGATTCAGTTCGAGATAGCCGTCGATGTTGCCGGGGCAGCCCAGATCGGGCGTCGACAGCGCGAGCTTCACGTAGATTCTTCCGTTCGGCTGCACGCTGATCAGGTCGATCGCCGACGGGCCAACCCAACTCGGGGCGTCCTGCGCCTGCGCCGGTCTGATCGACAGCGCGGCCACGATGCAAAGCGCTGACATCATGGCGATCAAGGCAAGCGGTCTGGCAGCAATCATGGGCAAAAACTCCTCAACTCACTGAAAGTTTTTCTTGCGGTGTGATGACGAATCACTGCCGCGTGCCAGGAAAGCAACGCGGATTATATAGTCAAAATACTATTTATGCAGTGTACGCCAACTCAGAGTCGACGTATATGAGCAAATACCGAAGAGGTATTGGCCGGGCGACGTCAACCCCCGTCAATCCTCGAAGCGCAGCCCCGGTAAGCCGTCGAGGCTTACGCTGTTCTTGTCGCGACGATACTCGAGCATTTCCTCGTCGGTTTTTGCGTCGATCCAGTTTTGCATCGAGTCGCGCTCGTCCTTGTAGTCGTAGAGCGGAACGCCGTAGCCGCAGGAATCGCGGATCGTGTGGACGTCGACGACAATCAGGTTGCGCAGCGCGGGCAGGTGCGGGAAGTGGCTCGACAGTTCGTCGAAGCGCGCGTCACCGGGTTCGACGACGTGCCCGCGTCCGTAGAACCGGAATATCTTCGGTGGACCGTCGAACGCACACAGCATGATCACGATCCTGCCGTTCTCGCGCAGGTGCGCGACGGTTTCGATGCCGCTGCCGCCGACATCCGCGTAGACCAGCGTGTGCGGATCGAGGATACGCAGTCCGTCCATGCCTTTGGGAGAGCAGTTCAACAGGCCGTCGCCGAGCGGTGCCGTCGCAACAAAAAACAATTTCTGCCGGGTAACCCAGCGACTGATGCGCTCGTCGATTTCCTGATACGCTTTTCCCATGCTTCGTGTCCTCTCCAGGCATCCGGTACGGATGTTCCGCGTGTCGTTATTATGCGCGCACGGGTAAGTCTTTCACAGGCCGAGGCCAGGCGAATCGCCTGCGCCGCGGCAGGTTTCGATCGCGAGCGTCCGGCAGGCAACGTCGACCGCCGGCACTTCCGTCGGGTCATGGATACGCTGCACATCCTGCAGCTGGACTTTGTGAACGTACTGATTCCTGCGCACTATCTCGTCGTCTGGTCGCGACTGGGCCAGTATGACAGGGAGCGTCTGCAGGCTTTCCTGTACGGCAACGGTACTTACACGGAGCATTGGGCACACGAGGCCAGCATCGTTCCGGCACGCTACTGGCCGCTCCTGGCCTACCGCCGCGAGCGACACCAGCCGTGGATGTCGAGTTCGCTCAAGACACTCGACAGCCGCGAGCAGTATCTCGACGACGTGCTGACGAGGATAGAGCGCGAGGGCCCGTTGTCCGTCAGGGATTTCGAGTCGGACAAGCCGGCAAGGCGCCGTCCCGGAGACTGGCACCGGTCGCTTGCGCGGCACGCGCTCGAGGAACACTTCGGGTTCGGACGACTCAGCGTGCGGCACCGCCTGCGTGGCTTCGAGCGCGTTTACGATTTGCCGAGCCGGGTGCTGCCCGATAGCCACGATCAGAAGCCCCTGGCGGCCGAGGACGCGCACAGGTTACTCCTGAAGGATGCAGCCAGTGCTTTAGGCGTCGCGACGCGCCGCGATTTGACGGACTATTTTCGGATGACGGCGCGCGAAGCAGCTTCGGCACTGGCGGAACTCGTCGAGGAGGGTGTGCTCTCGGAGGTTGCCGTCGAAGGCTGGCGTGAGCCCGGCTACCTGTCTGCTGACGCGCGCCTGCCGCGGCGGGTGGAGGGCGCCTGTCTTCTGTCGCCGTTCGATCCGCTGACGTGGTGTCGCCCGCGCCTCGAGCGGCTGTTCGGTTTTCACTACCGCCTGGAAATCTACGTCCCGGAATCGCGGCGCCAGTGGGGCTACTACGTGCTGCCGTTCAGACTGGGCGATCGCATTGTCGGCAGACTGGACCTCAAGGCCGAGCGCAAGGCAGGTAGCTTGAACGTACGCCGCGTTTACGTCGAGGATCATGCCGATGCGCCGGAAGTCGCGGCAAGCATGGCGGCGGAACTGCGCGAACTCGCGACATGGCTGGGTCTGGCGCGGGTGGATGTCGAACGCCGCGACAAGTTCTCGCGTATGCTTAAGCAGGCGACGGCCAGCTTCCGTTGACGGTCAGTAGCCAGGATCAATAACGAGGGTCGATACCGGGGGTGTGTTGAATGCCGGCTAACGTAGAACTGTTGATTGAGCCCAAAACGCGCGACCTTGGAGAATTCAGCGTGCGTCGTGCCTTGCCGGATCGCCGGCGTCAGCGCATCGGGCCGTTCATATTCTTCGATCATATGGGTCCGGCTAGCTTTGCGCCGGGTAGCGGCGTGAACGTCCGCGCCCATCCGCACATTGGGCTCGCAACCGTAACGTTCCTGTTCGATGGAGAGATCCTGCACCGCGACAGCCTGGGTTACGTGCAGGCCATCAGGCCCGGGGCCGTCAACTGGATGACGGCCGGGCGGGGCATTGTGCACTCCGAAAAAACCCGTGACGAAGTGCTCGCCAACGGCCAGTACCTGCATGGCATTCAAACCTGGGTGGCTTTGCCGACGGAGCGCGAGGAGATCGAGCCTCGCTTCGAACACCATCCCGCCGACACGATTCCGGTCGTCGAGCGTGACGGCCTGCGTGCAACGGTGATCCTTGGTGCCGCGTTCGACGTGCGTTCACCCGTGCAGACGGAAAGCGATACGCTGTATCTCGAACTCAAGCTGGACGCCGGGGCCGAAGCGGACCTGCCGGGGGCGGAGGAACTCGGTGTCTACGTTGTCGACGGTGAGATCGAACTGGAGGGCCGCACGATACCGGCCGGCGTGCTGGCCGTGCTGAACGACGGCGCTGATGCGGGCCGGCTGCGTTCTTCACAAGGGGCTCACTGCATGCTGCTCGGCGGCGCAGGGCTCGCGGGCGAGCGCTACATTGATTGGAATTTTGTCAGCAGCTCGCCCGAGCGCATCGAGCAGGCAAAAACCGAATGGCGCGAACAGCGCTTCGACCCGGTTCCCGGCGAGCGCGACTTCATCCCCTTGCCGGGCGGCTGAATGGCTTGTCGACTGCCGGGCTGAGTCGGGCAGTATCCTGTTTGTGCAGGTGTATCCACAGAGTGGACAACGGGCGATCACACGAACAATCTGGCGAACGACCTGACGAACGATTCGTTGCAGCGATCGGGTTGCAGGACGATGTCGGTAGCGGCTTGTCGTCTTTGCTGGGTCGTCACGTCATCGGCGTGAAACCCTACGTGAGCGTCGGGCTGTTCGTGGCTGAAGAAGCAGCAACACGCGCTCGCGTCCGCTGCCTCTTTGTGGGGCTCGATCCTTTGAGCGAGCAAGGGCATCGCAAGCTGGAAGAGCTCAGCGCCATCGCGGGCAATGCGCCCGTGTTCGTGGTAGCCGAAACGGCGGACAGGGCCTGTCGTCGCGCGGCCATTGGAGCCGGCGCAACCGACGTCATCGAATACACGCTGTTGACCTCGTACCTTGCGAACCGGCTGTCAGAGTGCGCCGACGTCGCGACCGGCGCGTTTATCTACCGCGCTATGTTGCCCGGGGACGAGGCGCTGGAGCAGGCGTTTGTGCGCAGCCTGTCCGAGAGGAGTCGCTACCTGAGGTTTTTCTCGGCGTTGCGCGAGCTGTCGCCACGAACGCTGTATCAGTTCACGCACACCGAGTTTCCCGAGTCGCACGCGCTGGTGGCTGCCGTCAACGCTCCCGGCCGGCAGGAGATCGTAGCCGTTGCGCGCTATGCGCCCGGGGAAGGGCCCAACGTGGCCGATTTTGCGGTTGTCGTTGCTGATCGCTGGCAAGGGCAGGGCATTGCCGCGCGCTTGTTGCGTGGACTGATGGCGGTTGCGGCCGTGGCGGGTATGGATGGACTCCAGGGCATGGTGCTCAAGGAGAACACGAAGATGCTGAGCCTCGCCGAGGCACTCGGGTTCGAGCGCAGGCCGTGTCCCGGCGACGCGACCGTCTGGATTGTCCGGCGCCGCTTTTCCGGCGTGCCGGGTGTTCCCGTTTGACGGCAGCGGTCGAAGTCGTGAAGCCGTGGCGCTGCGCCTGGCAGCGCCACGGGTCGGTCGTCAGGCCGTAAGTGTCCGTAACACGGTTGCTTCCGGCCGCGTCGCTCAGTCGCTGCTGCCGTCCCGCCGGCTGCGGCGTTCCTCGATGCGTTGACGGCGCTGCTCACGGGCCGCTTCCTGTTCCTCAGCCGATAGCGAGTCCCAGTTTTCGCGCTGTTGCTGCCGCCTTTCGGCAACCCGCGTTCTGCGCTCTTCGCGAGCCGCTTCCTGTTCCTCGGGTGACAGGCTGTCCCAGCGCTCGCGCGCCTGTTGCCGGCGCTCTTCCTTCTTTGCGCGCCGTTCTTCGCGGGCCGCCTCTTGCTCCTCGGGCGACATTGCGTCCCAGCGTTCGCGAGCTTCGCCCCGGCGCTGCTCCGCCATCGCCCGGCGTTCCTCGTCGCTCATGGACTCGCGCTCGAGTCTCCAGGCTTCGCGCTGAGCGCTCCGTTCCTCCTCGGAAAGGCTTTCCCAGTAGGCTTTGCGCTCCTCGGCGCTCAGGTTGCTCATGTCGCTCAGGGTTTGTGCATTGGCGGTCGCCGTCAGGGCAACAAGCCCCAACAGGCCAATGAATGCAGGCAAACGACGCATGGTGTTTTCTCCTTCAGTATTTGGGGGAACCCGGCGTGTCTTTGCGCCCGGGTTTGACAGAACAACGCAGCCGGCGGCATTCGGTTGACAGGCTGCCGAACGACGGAGTGCTTGGCCGCGGAGCCGGCTTTTGTGTATTTTGACGCTCTTGCCGGTACGCAGACGCAACACTTTCGAGACAGAAATACGATGAACACCCCAAAAACGTATTGGCCAGGTGATCGTCCCCGGCGCGTCGTTTCCGCCGGACGTATTACCGTCTTGCTGGGTATCGCAATGCTGGCGGGTTGTGCTTCCGCACCCAAGCCGCAACTCTCGCCACCCGCATCGCTGCCGCCGGAGGACACGAGTCTGGATGGCCGCTGGCAGCTTCGTGATGCGCGCGAGGACCCCCTTCGCGAGTTGACCCATCAGGGTTTCATCGGCACGGGCAGCGCGCAACAGGTCATACGGCTGTCGCGGGCGAGAAACGGCCGTGGGCAGGCTGTTGCCCCGGCGCGTGAGTCGAGCCGCCGGAATCGTCATCAGGCCGCGCTCGTGCAGGTGTTCCTGGAAACCGGGGCCGACGTCAAGATTACCCAGACCGAAGACGGGCTGTTCATTAGCTTCGACCGCTCGATCGTCGAGGAGTACGTCTTCGGGGAGCATCGCGCCGCGAGCGTGGGGCCCGTCATCGCCGAGCGCGTCTCCGGCTGGGACGGCGCCGCTTACCGGATCGAGACGCTCGACGAAGACGGCATATTGCTGACGGAGCGCTGGTATCTCGACGCGGAGGACCAGGTATTGCGGCGCGACGTGGCGATCAGCGAGGACACGGACGTACAGTTTGCCGTCACCCAGGTTTTCGACCGCGCCGACTCGCGCCCCTGAGCCCTCTTGTACCCGGAATTCTGAGCCGGCGGCTCGCTGAAGGTGGTCGGGCGACGATTCCTCGGGGCGGCCCGGCGGGAAACAAAGGCTTCCTCGGAACCGCCGCCCTTCCAGTTCTTGTTCAAACCACGGCGCGTGCTCTGTTGCTGTGATTCACTGCTTGTCCATTTCGAAGCGAAACCGGCTGCGGATACCGGTTGTCTCTATCGGTTCGCCGTCGACGGTCCGCGGCTGGTAGCGGAACTGTTCGGCTGCCCTGATTGCGCTTTTCTCGAACACACGATGGGTCGAATCGACGACGCGGTGGTTGATGGTCCGGCCGTTTGCCGCGACGTCGTACTCGACCGTGACGTAACCCTCGAGCTGCCTGATGATTGCGTCACTGGGGTAGGCGGGTTGAACTCGCATGACGATCACGAGCGGGGCGTCGCCGAGTGAGGGTCCTGCACCATCGCCGAAACCCGGATCGGGCGGGGGCATCGTGCCGGTCGGAATCCCGATCGTGAATTCATCGCCGGAATCGGTCCTGCCCACGACTACGGGAGGAGGCAGCGGCTTCGGGATCGGTTCCGGCCGCGCCTCGATCAGCGGCGGCGTCTCCTCCTTACGTACGCGTACGAAGTCCAGCGTCCCGTGGTCGCGCGACGGCACCAGTTGGAGTGGTTGAAGCGTTATCAGCGCATGCATGGCATAGAGCAGCGTTACCGTTAAGAGTACGGCGGGAAAAGCGGCGATGGCATGTCGACTCAGCGGTGAGTAATGCATCGTGGGCTCCTGTTGTTCGCTTCCCGCACATATACTTTGAAGTTCGAGGTATCAGTATACATACCTTGAATGCATAGGTAAGTCTTGTTATGCCTTTTTATTCGAGGTATGATCACTGGTCATCCCACCGCAATCAGGCCCTGGTAACCATGGCGAAAACCAATCCTCCCTTCATGAGCGGTGTGCCGGAGTTGCTGTTGTTGCGCCTGCTCGACGGCAAGGAAATGTACGGCTACGAACTGGTTCGCTCGGTACGTGAAGTGACCGAAGAGGCGGTTTCGCTAGGCGAGGGCGTGATCTATCCGGTGCTGCACGCGCTCGAGCGTGACGGCGCGCTCCGTTCGCGCCGCAAGGCGGTCGGCGGCCGTACCCGGGTTTACTACTCGCTCACGACTCGCGGGCGGCGGCGGCTCAAGGACTTGTCGGCCGACTGGGTGCGTATACAGGGTGGCGTTGCGGCGGCACTCGGGGCCAGCATTCGTGTCTAGCGACACCGCGGTTGAGCAGAGGCTCGCGGCGGTTCGCGAAGAACTCGAACGGGAGTGTATTGCGCCCGAATACATCGAGCGCACGCTCGACGAGCTGCGTATGCACTTCGAGGACGTGCGCGATGAGTTGACCAGGGCGGGCCGGTCGTCGTCGTCGGCTGAGCGCGATGCGCTCGCGCGTCTTGGCCAAGGTCACCTGGTGGCGCGCGCAGCGTCCGCACATCCGGGCCTCAAGACCTGGTGGAAACGTTATCCCCATGTGGCGGCGGTGGCTTACCCGCTGGCCTGTCTGGCTGTGCTTCCGGCCGTGCCCGTGCTCGCCGGGAGGCAGCACGCGTCGTTGCTGGGGCGCTGGATACTGAGCGCTGCGGCGAGCGGTGTCGTAACAGCGGTGTTGTTTCTGTTCCTCGGGCTCTCACTCACCCTGAGCTGACGCGACTTCAGGCTGAGCGGAGGCGTCGCCCGGTGTGGCTTCGTAGCGAACGAGCTTGGCGCGGAAACGGAGTTTGCCCTTGCGATGCTGTTCGATCATGACGGGCAGATAACCCAGTTCTTCCACGCACCACAGCGTCGTTTGCCGTGAAGAGTTTTCCGCCTGGTGGCGAATGCCGATCGCCTCGAACTCGCCGGCACGGGTTTTGACGGTTTGCGTGCCGACAGAGCTGATGTTCAGTTTCTTGAGTTCGTCCACATCAAATAGCGTATAGGCACGGCTGGCCCCTTCGCTCATGAGGTCGTGCATCAACTCGTACTGGATCGATACGCCGTCATGGGCAAGGTCCGCGAGCGGGTCGTCCACGACGACCGGCTCGGCGTGGTCACGGTCCTGGTACGTTCCGGTAACGCGCTGCGCTTCCCAGTCGAACTGTATGTCCGCGCGCAGCTTGTCCTTGGAGATTTCGTCGTTGGCGTTGTAGCGAACAGGGACAAAGCCGTCGCCATTGGGGCGAAATTCGGACTCGGCAAAAATCTCGCCGCCGACGAGGCCGGCGGCAATGCCCGTGGGCTTGATGCGGTGGGTGGCGATATAGCCGGTTTCCGTTTTCCGGAGTTCGGTGTTCAGGCGGCCGCTCAGCACGCTGATCCGGACCTTGTATTCCGCCGTGTGGGGCGTCAGCGTGGTTGCGTGAGCGCTCGTGCCGCCGAGGCACAATAGCGATAAAGCGAGCAGTCCGAGGGCAGGTTTGAGCATGGTTCAGGCGTCCGTTTCCGCCGGGCGAGCCAGCGCATGTTGACAGTCTTCCATAAGTGACATGACCAGAGCCTGAACGTTCTGCCGGTGTTGCTCGATATCGTTCAGGGGCACGTCTCGCCCTACGGGATAGGGCTCGCCGACCGCGACGGCGACCCGCGCAAAGGGCTTGGGAATCAGGAAACGGTCCCAGCGGTCCAGGTACCAGGCCCGGTCCGCCGCGCACGCCATCGGCACGATCGGAACGCCCGCAATCCGCGCCATCAGCACCGTGCCCGCCTTGAATTCGTATTGCGGGCCCCTCGGGCCGTCAGCCGTCGTAATGATCGAATAGCCGTTTTTCATCATGGCCTGCTGGTCGCGCAGCGCAAGCGCGCCGCTCTGGTTGGCGGAACCCCGGATGACTTCCGCGCCCCAGGCGCGGGCAATGCGTTCCGGCACTTCTCCGTCGACCGAGCCGGAGACGAGGAAGCAGGGTTTGAAACCACGCTTGAGCCAACGCCGAATGCGCTGCGAACACAGGATGTGCGCCTGGTGCCAGTAGCACGGAGCGCAGACCTTGCCCGTCTTGATGAAGGGGTCAATGTGCTTCTCGCCCAGCACGGCTTCGTAGCGGTAGGTCCAGTGCAGGAGAGCAACCAGGCCGCGCAGGACCGGCAAACCCAGGAAGTAGTAGAGCCGGCGGGCCGGTGTCATTCGCCGCGTCGAGGCGGCGCTGCGACGCGACTCGACCGAGCTGAAATCGACGGGTTCTTTCATGTGAACGGTTCGCGGCGCCTGGGTCCCGAGGAGTTTGCAGTATGCCTTCGCGGCCGGTCAATGTAGAATCCGCGCCCAGCGTATGCCGCGCTATTCTTTAGAAGCGGCCTCGAGACTCGTTTGCAGCCGCTCTTCGAATAATGACCGATATCACTGCCGAAACACGCCGACCGCCCGGACCCAGCGCGCCCGTGCCGCTCGGCATCGACAGGGCGACGCTCGATACCCTGACCGGCCTGTCCGCGGAATACGGCAACATGCTGAGTTTCGAGCAGCCGAACGGTCGGCTTGCCTATTTTGTCAACGAGCCCGGCGAGGTTCGCCGTATCCTGGTTCGCCGGCATCCGAAGTACCGCAAAGGCCCGGGTTTCGAGCGGGTCAAGATGCTGCTGGGCAATGGGCTGATCGTCAGTGACGGCGACGTGTGGCGACGCTCACGAACGATGATCCAGCCGGCCTTCAAAGTGCAGAACGTGCACCGGCTGATGAAAACCATGGTGTTGTGCGCCGACGAGCGAGCGCAGCACTGGTCGGGGATTGCGGACGCGGGCGGCGATCTCAATATCAGCGAGGAAACCAACGAATTTGCCCTGGCACTCATCCTGCGGAGTATCTTTGGCCGCGACTACGAGCGCTTGGGCATGCGCGACAACAATCCGTTCGAGTTCCTGAGCAGGGATTCGGCGCGCGATCTGTCGGTGGTCATGAAAGTCCGGGAGTTGCGTCAGCTGCTGCTGGATATCATTGCCGACCGTCGCGCCTCCGGGCTTTCCGGGCAATTCGATTTCCTGGAGATGTATCTCGCGGCCAAGGACAAACACGGGCAGGCGTTCAGCGACAGAGAGCTGCTCGACGAAATCATGACCTTGATCGTGGCCGGATTCGAGACCTCGGCGAACACGCTGGGCTGGGTATGGCACCTGCTGGCCGGTCACCCCGCCGTGGAGGCGCGCATCATCGCCGAGGCAAAGGCCTGCCTCCCCGGTGTCGACGCCGTGACGCCGGATGCGCTGCAGGCGATGACCTACACCCAGCAGGTGCTCGAGGAAACGCTCCGGCTGTATCCGCCGGTCTGGCTGTTTACCCGGCGGGCTCATGAGTTCGACGAACTCGACGACTATGACGTTCCGGCGGGCAGCGACATTTACCTGTCGCCGTATCTGATGCACAGAACGGCGGCTTTCTGGCCCGACCCGGAGTCGTTCGACCCCGATCGCTTCGAGCGCGGTGGCAGGCGCCGGCAGGAGCTGCCGTTTTTCCCGTTCTCGCTCGGGCCGCGCCGCTGCCTCGGAGAATACTTCTCCTTCCTGGAGATGAAACTCCATTTGGGTTTGCTGCTGCCCAGGTTTCAGATGCAGCGCCTGTCGGCAGAGGAGCCGGAACTCGAGCTCGCCATCAACCTGCGTTCCAGCGAGGATCTTCGTCTGAACGTCAGCAAACGAACCCACTGAAAACGGTATTCCATGGAACTCTACGAAAATCTTACGCGCCTGCTCGAAGACGCCGCACAAAGGGACAGAAGCGTGCGCTTCATCGACGGCGAGAGCGACGAGTCGACCTTGAGCTTTGCCGAACTCAGGGAGCGTGCGTTGGCGCTGCTCGGTGCGCTGCAGGCACGCGGGATGCGTGCGGGTGACGAACTCGTGGTGTTCAGCCGTTCGAACGAAAGCTTCGTCGTCGCTTTCTGGGCCGCCATCCTCGGGGGGATTGTTCCCGTGCCGGTTGCTGTCGGTATTAGCGACGAACATCGGCTGAAGCTGTTTCGCATCCTGACGCAGCTCGAGCGCGGCACGTTGTTCACCGAACTCGGGCTCCTCGAACGCCTGCTGGAATTTGCGGAACAGCGCGAGCTTCACGACGTTCGGGAGCGGCTCGAACAGCGCTCCGCGCTCATGAGTGACGTCAAACCCGGCGCGCACGGTGAAGTGCACGACGCCAGCGGTGACGACCTGGCGTTTATCCAGTACTCGTCGGGGTCAACGAGCGATCCGAAAGGCGTGTGCCTGAGCCACGACAACCTGTGCGCCAACATCCGGGCGATTGTCGAGCGCACGGGCTGGAACGAACAGGACCGCTCGCTGTCGTGGATGCCGCTCACACACGACATGGGACTGATCGGTTTTCATTTGAGCGTCATGGCCGCGGGTATGGACCACGCCGTCATGGATACGAGCCTGTTCGTGCGTCGGCCGCTGTTGTGGATGAGCAAGGCCAGCGAACTCCGCTCGACACAGCTGTGCTCGCCGAACTTCGGCTACAAACACTTCCTCAAGCTGTTCGAGCGCAAGGGTCTGCCCGAGGGTACGGATCTCTCGAACATTCGTCTCGTCATGAACGGTGCCGAACCGATCTCCTGGGATCTGTGCGAGGCATTCATGGATGCGTTGGCGCCCTATGGGCTCAAGCGCAACAGCATGTATCCCGTGTACGGGCTTGCGGAGGCGACGGTAGGGGTTTCGCTGGGAGTTCCGGGCGAACCGTACTCCCGCATCGTGGCCGATCGCCACCGTCTGAGCATTGGCGATACCTTCGAGCCTGCCGACGCCGATTCCGTGAACGCGTTGTCCTTCCTGCGCGTCGGCAACGCCATTCGCGACTGTGAAATCCGCATCGCCGACGATCAGGACAGCGTGCTGTCGGACGGACACATTGGCCACATCCAGCTTCGGGGTGCCAGCGTAACCCGGGAGATTTACGGTGATCCCGAGGCCACGAGCTCGCTGTTCACGGCAGACGGCTGGCTCAGGACCGGCGATTGCGGCTTGTTCTCCGACGAGCAACTGGTCATTACCGGGCGCCAGAAAGACCTGATCATCATTAACGGCCAGAACTACTACCCTCACGATCTCGAGGAAATTGCCGCGAACGTCGAGGGGCTCGATCTCGGTAAACTGGCGATCGCCGGCGCTACGCCGAGCGGTGCCGATACCGAGGAATTGCTCGTGTTTGTTCTTTATCGCCAGGATCTCGATGCGTTTGCCGGACTTGCGCAGCGGCTTCGGGACCATCTCGGCGAACACACCGGGCTTGCTGTCGACCGCGTGATTCCGGTCGCGCGCATTCCGAAGACCACGAGCGGCAAGATTCAGCGTGCGCACCTGCTGCGTGACTACCTGGCAGGGGAGTACGCCGACGTCCTGGGCGAGCTCGAAGGCGCCGACGAAGAGATCAGCGCGGACAGCGACCCGCTCGTTGCGGAGCTCGAAGCGATTACCCGCGAGTTCTCGAAGGAACGGGTCGTCGGGCCGGACGACAACCTGTTCGAAGTGGGCTTGAGTTCGCTGACGCTCACGGAGATTGTGCTGGCGATCGACGAGCGGTATCCCGGCAAGCTGGATATCAGCGATTTGTTCGACGTTCCCACGTTGCGCGAACTCGCGGAATTCCTGAGGCAGAAGAGCTGAAAAGACCGTTTCCGCCTTCTGGGCCGCGATTGCACATAATTCATGGAAAAAGCGGTTTTTGGCCGTTTTCCATGTGACGCAGTTCACACTTTGGGGGTTTCCGGCTCTCTATACTGCGGTCTTAATTCGCTGTCGCCAATTGGCGACAGGTCGCAGGAAGCCCGAAAGACCGGTTAGCCCATGGAAAAGCAAGACCAGTACGTCCCTCTCTCCGAATCCAGCGTGTCGCACAAGCTGTCGCAGATACAGAAACGCTGCTCCGAGTTCCTGAATGCTCCCGAGACGCTCGAGCTGTCGCTCGAGGAGCCGGCCGACGTCGTCGACGACGGCAACCCCTATAACCGCGGCTGATCGGTTTCAGCAGGGCCCGGCGCTCGATGCCGGGCGTTCAGCCGACGGATCAGCACCAACCTCCACATCCATATGCCGGCCACGACCGCGGCGGCGGCGAGCAGCGACAGTCTCGGATGTGCCAGCGCAAAAAAGTCGTAGACGCCGTGTGCCAGTGCGCTGACGGCTAGTCCGGCGAGCGTGGGCAGCACAATCGACCGGCCGCTCAAGTGCGCCACGCCGATCATGTAGCCCCATATCGACGCGAACGCAATGTGCACGACAGGGCCCGCAAACCCGCGCGCCACGGCCTCCGCGGGGCTCAGGAAAGCCAGGTATTGCGTGTTTTCCACGGCGGCGTAGCCCAGGGCGATAAACGATGCGTAGGTGATGCCGTCGAGCGCGTCGTCGAACGCCTTGAAGCGCAGCACGACGAGCAGGAAAGGCAGCAGTTTGGACAGCTCCTCGATCGGACCGATCGCAAGCACGGCGTACCAGAACAGGGCATGGAGATTGCTGTCGGCCAACGCAAACGCGTCGTGGCGCAGATCGACCCAGTCGAGGCTCGAATACAGGGCCGTCGACAGCAGCGTCGCTACCCAACCCAGCGCCAGGCACAGTGCAAGGTTACCCACCGGCTCGGGCAGATGGCGATCCTTGTAGTAGTGATAGCCCGCCCAGAACAGCACCGGCAGCAGGATGGGCAGCGTCAGTAGACCTTGCAGCATACCGTCATTGTGACCCCTGGCGGCACCGTGGTGCTGCTGCCTTCGTCACAATCTTTTGTCATGTCCGGGCTGCTACACTGTAAGCGGAGTGGCCGGGCCGGCGGAGGGGTCGAGCCGGGCCAGGTCGGGTTTCAACCGGGGCGCGAGCGCGCGCCCCAAGCGGGGTTCCAATGGCAATACAACTGACGATCAATGACAGCGTGCACGAGCTCGACGTCGAGCCGGATATGCCGTTGCTCTGGGCAATTCGCGATATCGCGGGTTTGACGGGCACAAAATTCGGCTGCGGGAAGGCGCTGTGCGGAGCGTGCACCGTGCACGTCGACGGCCAGCCCGTGCGCTCGTGTTCGTATCCGGTATCGGCAGCCGCGGGCCGCAGCATCACGACGATCGAAGGTCTTTCCGAAAACGGCGATCATCCGCTCCAGCAGGCGTGGCGCGAGCTCAACGTCCCGCAGTGCGGATATTGTCAGTCTGGACAAATCATGAGTGCGGCTGCGCTGCTCGAGCGCAACCCGAATCCGAGCCGTGCCGACATCGATACGGCGATGAGCGGCAATCTCTGCCGCTGCGGCACCTACACGCGAATTCGCGCGGCGATCCAGCGTGCAGCGGAGGTGAAATCATGAATAGCCTCAAACTGTTGTCACGTCGCGAGTTCCTGCGCCGCACCGGGCAGGGTACGGGTGGCCTCGTGCTGGCGCTGTCGTTTGCCGGCTGCTCGAGACCGGCGGAGGAAGCGACAGCCCCCAGCGAGGAGCTGGCGGAGTTCGTGCCGAACGTCTACGTCAATCTGAAGTCTGACGGTGCGCTCGAAATTCATTGTCACCGGTCCGAGATGGGGCAGGGCATTCGCACTTGCCTGCCGCAGGTGATTGCGGACGAAATGGATGCCGCGTGGGATCGCATTGTTCTCGTACAGGCGCCCGGTGGCCAGCAGTACGGTGACCAGAACACCGACGGTTCGACGAGTATCCGTCAGCAGTTCGACCTGCTTCGCAACGCAGGGGCTTCCGCCCGTGAAATGCTGCTGCTCGCTGCGGCCGAACGCTGGCAGGTTGCGCGGAGCGAACTGACGGCAGCCGAGCATACGGTGTATCACGAGGCCAGCGGCCGCAGTGCCGGCTTCGGTGAGCTGGTCGAAGACGCCGCGAGGCAGGAGTTGCCGGCAGAACCCGCGTTCAAGTCGCCGGACGACTACCGCTACATCGGCAAGTCGATGGATCTCATCGACGGCTTCGACATGACGACCGGCCAGGCGAATTACGGGATCGATGTCGTGTTGCCCGACATGCTGTACGCGTCGATCGAGCGCTCGCCCGTGTTCGGCGGCACGATCCGCTCACTCGACGACAGCGAGGCCCGCGCGGTTGCGGGTGTGGTCGACGTTATCCGCATGCCCGATCCCACCTCGCCGCCGGTATTCAACCCGCTGGGCGGCGTGGCGGTGCTCGCAAGCAATACGTGGGCTGCGCAGCAGGGCCGCAAGGCCCTGAAGATCGACTGGGATGAGGGTCCGAACGCAGTCTACGATTCCGAGAGCTACAAGCAGGCAATGATCGAGACGAGCCACACGGAAGGTTCGCCGATCATGAATCGCGGTGACGTGGATACGGCCCTCGATACGGCGGACCGATTGATCGAAGCGGACTACTACGCGCCGCATTTGTCGCAGGCGCCAATGGAGCCACCGGCGGCGACCGCGCGGATCAACGAGGACGGCAGCTGTGACGTCTGGTCGTGCACCCAGAACCCGCAGGCGGTGCAGCAGACGTTGGCCGGTTTGCTCGGCATCGAGCAGACCGACGTGCATGCGCACGTCACCCTCCTGGGCGGCGGTTTCGGCCGCAAGTCCAAAGCCGATTTTTCGGCTGAGGCAGCGTGGCTCGCGCGTGAAACCGGCCGTCCGGTCAAGGTCACGTGGACCCGCGAGGACGACATCCAGCAAGGCTACCTGCACGCCGTCAGCGCGCAGCACCTTCAGGCGTCAATGGATGGAGATGGCGCCGTGACCGGCTGGCTGCATCGCACGGTTTTTCCGTCGATCGGCTCGACGTTCAACGCCGAGACGACCGGCCCCGGCGGCTTCGAGCTCGATCTCGGTTTTGTGGACAACCCTTTCGATATCGGCAACATGCGGCTCGAAACCGGCGACGCAAAAGCGCACGTCCGGATCGGCTGGCTGCGTTCGGTCTGCAACATTTATCACGCGTTTGCCGTGTCGAGTTTCGCCGACGAGCTGGCGCACGCAGCCGGCGCGGATCCGAAAGACTATCTGCTGAGCTTGATCGGTCCGCCAAGGCTCATCGATCCGACGGCGGACGGGGCGAACTACGGCAACTACGGCCAGAGCCTCGAGCAGCATCCCATCGACACGGCCAGGTTATCCGCGGTCGTCGAGAAGGCAGCCGACATGGCGGACTGGGGTCGCACGCTGCCCGAAGGTCGTGGTCTCGGTATTGCGGCGCATCGTTCGTTCCTCGCCTACGTTGCAGCCGTTGCCGAGGTCAGTGTGGACGATGCGGGCAAGATGAGCATCGAGGACATGTGGCTCGTGATCGACGCGGGTCGTGTGATCAACCCGGATCGGGTTGTTGCTCAGATGGAAGGAGCCGGCATCTTCGGCATGAGCCTGGCGATGCACGGTGAGATCACCGCCAAAGGCGGCAGCATCGAGCAAAACAACTTCGACGGTTATCCACTCGTGCGCATCAACGAGGCGCCGAATTCCATCAACGTGCACATCATGGAGGTCGATGCGCCTCCGGGTGGTGTTGGCGAACCCGGTGTGCCGCCGATTGCGCCGGCGATCACCAATGCCTACTTTGCGGCAACCGGCAATCGGGTCCGCGAGTTACCGATGCGAAAGGCGGGTCTCGTCTGAGACGCGGGTTGCGGTCAGCAGGTGTCGTTCGCGTTAGTCTGTCCCGGACTTACGATCGTCGCCCGCTGACTGGGCCCTCACGCGTTCGTTGAGTGCCTGGACGTCGGCTCTCAATGCCTGTATCTCCGTCATCAGGTGCTCCCGCTCGTCGTGCGCGAGGTGTTCAGCAGCGACGGCCGACTCGCGTTCCTCAGCGTGCACCGAGTTCATCGAGTTGACGATCAGCGCAATGAACAGGTTCAGCACCGCGAAGCTGGTCACGATGACAAACGGTACAAAAAACACCCAGGCATAAGGGTGCTGCTCCATGACGGGGCGCACGATGCCCATGGACCAGCTCTCGAGCGTCATGATCTGGAACAGGCTGTACATCGATTCGCCGATGCTGCCGAACCAGGCGGGGAACGATTCGCCAAAGAGTTTGGTTGCCATGACTGCGGTGACGTAGAAAACCAGCAACAGCACGGCGACGATCGACCCCATGCCGGGCAGGGCGCCAAACAGCGCCCCGACGACCGTGCGCATCTGCGGCACAACCGAGATCAGTCTCAATACCCTCAGGATACGCATGGCACGCAGGACGGACAGCGCACCGGCCGACGGTATGAGCGCAATCGCAACAATCGTGAAGTCGAAGACGTTCCAGCCGTTCTTGAAGAAGCCCATGCGGTACACCCAGAGCTTCATGGCGATCTCGACGACAAAAATGCCCAGCGCCACCGTGTCCAGTATGACCAGCAGCGTGCCGTACCGGCGCATGGCTTCCGGCCAGGTCTCGAGTCCGAGCGTAATGGCGTTGATGACGATGACGACGGTAATCGCGATCGTAAACCAGCGGGATTCGACGATTTTCTGCACGGGCTGTATTCAGGCTGCGTTTCGACAGCGCAATGTCGCCGCGGCCGGCGCCTTTGTCAATGACGCCATCACCAGTATTGGAAGCGGGGAAAGCGCGGTAAGCGAGGCGGCAGCCCCGGGCGTGAAGTTCCGGGGCTGCCGACTTACCGGATCAGGGATCAGACGGTCCGCTGAAGCGCGTCGATACGCTCGCTGATCGGCGGGTGCGACATGAACAGGCGCTTCAGGCCGCCGCCGACGCCGCCGGAGATGCCCATGGCCGACAGCTGCTGGGGGAGCTGGTTCTTGCCCTGGCTCATGTTGTCGAGCCGTGCCAGCGCGTCGATCATGTTCTGGCGGCCGGCGAGTTTTGCGCCGCCGGCGTCTGCGCGAAACTCGCGCTGCCGCGAGAACCACATGACGATCGTGCTGGCGAGTATGCCGAAGATGATCTGGGCGGCAATCGAGGTCAGGAAGTAGCCGGGACCGTAGCTGCCTTCGTTACGCAGCACGACCTTGTCGACGAAGTGGCCAACCAGCCGCGACAGGAAGATGACGAAGGTGTTGACCACGCCCTGTATGAGCGCGAGGGTCACCATGTCACCGTTGGCGACGTGCGTGACCTCGTGCGCAAGCACGGCCTCAACTTCTTCCTTTTTCATGTTTTGCAGCAGTCCCGTGCTGACCGCGACGAGCGAGTTGTTGCGGTTCCAGCCCGTGGCAAAAGCGTTGGGCTCGGGAGAGTCGTAGATCGCGACTTCCGGCATGCCGATGTTGGCCTGCTGAGCCTGCCGCTGCACGGTGCCGACCAGCCACGATTCGACCGCGTTCGACGGGTTCTCGATGACTTTCGCCCCGGTGGTCATCTTGGCGGCGAACTTGGATATGAACAGCGAAATGAACGAGCCCGCGAAGCCAATGACGCCCGACAGGATCAACAGCCCCTGGACGTTGAGCTGGCTGCCCGAGCCCCTGAGTACGTCCTCGAGGCCCAGAAGCTGAATGGCGACGCTCAGGACGGCCAGAACCGCAATGTTGGTTCCGATGAATAGGGCAATGCGTTTGAACATCAGATACTCCGAATAGATCTGCTTGACGGGAGAAAATAGGGCTTGCCGCCGCGCTTTTCAAGCGGTCGAACAATCGTTTTAACGGTATGATCCGGCGACAATTTTCGAATAATCTCTGGACCGCGTGGGCGCACCCCCGTGCTGCGCTCGCTCTGCCTGTTACATCCTGTTACCGTCGTCGCTATCCAGACCCGGGGATACTGCGGCCCCGATTTCCGTCGTGCCTGCCTTGAGAGCGTCTGTTTCATGCCTCGTACACGCCTTGCGCTAGCTGTCCTCTTCTGCTGCCTCATGACGGTAGCCCGGGCGCAGGCCCCGGTTGCCGTCGCCGAGGTAGAGGCCAGCCGGATCGTCGCGAAAATCCCGGTCAGCGGAACCGTCACGTCGCCGCGTCGCGCGACCCTGTCGACCGCAGTGCCAGGGCTCGTTCGCACCCTGAGCGTCGACGACGGCGCCCGCGTTGCGGCCGGGGACGTATTGCTGTCACTCGATGCTGAACTCGCGGAAATTGCGCTGGAACGCGCAAATGCGCAGGTTCGTCAGGACGAGGTGGCGCTGGCTGACGCGGCAAGGCGGCTCGCCGAAGCGGAGGAGGTTGGCCGCCGTCGGGCGATTGCGCAGACTGAAATCGAGTCACTGAGAGCCGAAGTGTCGACGGACGAGGCCGCGCTGGCCGCGTCGCGGGCTGCCGCGAGAGAGCAGTCGGCGCTGCTCGATCGCTACACGCTGAGGGCGCCGTTTGCGGGTGTCATCAGCGCAAGGCAAACCGAGCTCGGTGAGTGGGTGAACCCCGGCGACGGCCTGCTCGACCTGATCGCGACGGACGATCTGCGCTTCGATTTCCGGGTACCGCAGGACTATTTTCGCCAGGTCAGCGCGGATACGCCGATCGAGATTCGGCTCGACGCGGCGCCGGGCGCGCTGATTGCCGCCCGCATTGCGGCTGTGGTCCCCGTCAGCAGCCCCGGCGCGAGAACGTTTCTGGTCCGCGCCGAAGCGAACATCGACGAGGATCTGCCCACGTCCGCGGTGACGCCGGGAATGTCGGTGGGCGGCGCGCTTGCCGTGGATACGGGGCGTTCCGCGCCCGTGGTGTCGCGCGACGCTCTGCTGCGGTTCCCGGACGGTCGTGTGACGGTCTGGATACTCGAGTCCGGGCCCGAGTTGCCGACCGTGCGTGAGCGCGCGGTTTCGACCGGTGTCGAGTTCGACGGCCTGGTCGAGATCGTCGAGGGCTTGAGCGAGGGCGAAATTGTCGTCATTCGCGGTAACGAAACGCTCGCGGACGGTCAAACCGTTCGTGTGGTCAACTCCGGCTGAGCATCATGTTCGAGGCAATCGTACGCAACGGGATCCTAATGACGGTCATTGCGCTGATCGTCTCGGTGCTTGGCGTACTGGCGGCCATCAGAACCCCGGTGCAGATGATCCCCGATCTCGACGTGCGCACGATTTCGGTGCAGACACGCTGGCCGGGCGCAACGCCACAGGACGTCGAGAAGGAAATCCTGATCGAGCAGGAGGAATACCTGCGCAGCCTGCCGAACCTGCAGCGCCTGGAGTCGACGGCGTCGAGCGGCAGCGCAGTGATCGAACTCGACTTTCCGTTCGGCACCGATATGACGCAAACGCTGATTCGCGTGAACAATGCGCTGAACCAGGTGCCCTCGTATCCCGAGAACGTCGACGAGCCACGCGTGTTCGCGAGTTCGTTCTCCGCCAACTCGTTCATGTATTTTGCGATCACGCCGTTGCCCGGCAATCCGCGCGGGCTGGACATGGACATGCTGCGCGACTTCGTCGAAGACAACGTGCGCACGCGTCTGTCCGGAGTCCCCGGCGTCTCTCAGGTGCGGGTCAGAGGAGGCGCCGAGCGGCAGATCCGGATCCTGATCGATCCGGCGCGGCTCGCCGATCGCGAGCTGACCATACTCGACGTGCGGGACGCCATTCGCGCGCGTAATCGCGACGTGTCCGGCGGGGAGATCGATAGCGGCAAGCGTCGCTATCTGCTGCGGACGGTCGGACGCTTCGACAGCATCAGCGAGCTCGAAGCGCTGATCGTCGACCGGCGGGGCGACGCGCTGATTCGGCTCAAAGACGTAGCGAGCATCGAACTCGATCATTTCGAGGTCAGCCGCCTGTCCTTTTACAACGGGGAACCGATTATTTCGATGGCCATCAACCGGGAGCCCGGTTCGAACGTCATCGACACGAAGTACGCAATGCTCGAGGCTATCGAGCGCGTCAAGCACGACGTGCTGGAGCCGGCGGGCATGACGGTCTCGCTCATGGCCGAGGATGCCGGCTACGTCGAGGCATCCGTACGCAACGTCTGGTTCAACCTGTCGCTCGGCGCGTTGTTTGCGACAGCCGTCATGTACCTGTTCCTGCGCTCCGGCAAAGCGACGGCGGTCGGGGTCATCGGCATCCCGATCTGCACGATCGCGGCGTTCATCGGTTTGCTGCTTGCGGGGCGAACCATCAACGTCATTTCGCTCGCCGGTGTGGCTTTTGCCATCGGCATGACGCTGGACAACAGCATAGTCGTGATCGAGAGCATCGAGGCCAGACGCCGCCAGGGGGTCGAGCGTTTTCGAGCGGCGGTAGAGGGCGTGCGCGCCGTATGGCCCGCCGTGCTGGCCTCGACCTTGACCACCATACTCGTGTTCCTCCCCGTCCTGTTCATCCAGGAGGAGGCCGGGCAGCTCTACTCGGACGTGGCAATTGCAATCGCCGCGTCGATACTGGCCTCCATGCTCGTTGCGATCACGCTGATACCGACGGCCAGCGCGCGACTGTCGTTCGGCAGCGATCGGCGCGGCGGCTCCGGCGAGAACGGTCTGAACGCCCGGATCATCGCGCGGATCGACAAGCTGATTGCCAGCCCGCGGCGCCGAATCACGACGCTTGCGGCCACGGTTGCGGCCAGCATTGCGATTATCGTGTGGCTGACGCCGCCCGCCGAGTATCTGCCCGAGGGCGAGGAGCCCAAGACCTTTGCGTTCATGAGCGCGCCGCCCGGGTACAACTTCGAGACGATGGCCGAGATCGGGCTCGAGGTGCAGGAGTATTTCCTGCAGTTCGTAAACGACGATCCCGGGCGCTACGATCGCGGCGAAGTGTCGGTTCCGGCAATCAAGTACCTGAATATCGGGATGAGCGCCGACAGTCTGCGGATCATTTCCGAACCCGTGCGCGTGGGCGACATCGACGAGCTCATGAACGCGCTGACCGAGCGTTTCCGAACCTATCCCGGCATGCGCGCGTTTGCAGCCCGCGGGTCGATTATCTCCAGCAACGACGGCGGCACGCGCAGCATCAACCTCGACGTGTCGGGCCCGAGCCTGGGCGTCATCTACGCCGCGGCGCTGGCGGCTTATCGGCGCGCGGAGGAGGTGCTGGAAAACCCGCGTATTCAGTCGAACCCCTCCGCCCTGGCGCTCTCACAGCCTCTCGTCGAGGTGCGGCCCGTATGGACGCGCGCGGCGGAGCTGGGGCTGCGCGCGGCCGACATGGGTTATACGGTCGCGGCGCTGACGGACGGCGCCTTTGTCGACGAGTTCTTCCAGGCTGACGACAAGATCGACATCTATTTGTACGGCAGCGGCGGAGGGCGCACGGACCTGGACAGCCTGGCCGGTCTGCCTGTTTTTACGCCCGACGGCGGTGTGCTGCCGCTCGGCGCGTTGGCCAGCATTCACGAGACGGTCGATACCAGTACGATCCGCCGGATCAACGGGCAGCGGACCGTCACCCTCAACATCATTCCGCCCAAGTCGATTGCGCTCGAGCAGGGGGTCGAACTCGTGCGCAGCGAAGTTGTTGCGCAGCTGCGTGAAAGCGGCGAGCTGCCGGCGAGCGTCAATATCGACATTTCGGGTGCCAGCGATCAGCTGGATGCAACGAAGGCGGCTCTGGCGGCAAACTACCCCGTGGCGCTGGTCATCATATTCCTGCTCATGGTGGCCATCTTCCGCCACTGGGGTTACCCGCTCCTGATCATGACGACCATTCCGCTCGGCATCGCGGGCGGGATCGTTGGCCTCGCGTTGCTCAACGGCGTGGGCTCGGTAATGGCCTGGCTCGGTCTGCCCGGCATCAGCCAGCCTTTCGACATGATTACGATGCTGGGTTTTCTGATCCTGATGGGAACCGTCGTCAACAACCCGATCCTCATCGTGGATCGCGCAATGCGGAGCCTCAAGGACGGTGCAACGCCACTCGATGCCGTGCGCGAGGCGGTTGCGGCCAGGCTGCGACCCATCGCGATGTCGACACTGACGACCTTGTGCGGTTTGTCGCCGCTGGTGTTCTTGCCCGGTGCCGGTACGGAGCTGTACCGCGGCGTAGGAGCGATCGTGTTGTTCGGTATCCTCGGCGCCGCGCTCGTTTCTCTGACGGCGCTGCCGGCTTTGACGATCAGTGTTTTGGACTGGGCCTCTCAAAGAAAAGCTTATAGAAAACAGATTTATAGAGAGTCTTATTAATCTACTTTCTTCCGTGAGAAACGAGGCCGCCACACGCCCAGAACCACGTTGACGGCAATCAGTACGAGCAAAGCCCAGAGTGCGCCCCGATGCTCGACGATCAGGCTGTCGACGCTTGCGGAGCCGATCCCTTCGTCCAGGGCCCGGCGCAGGGCCTCCGCGGTACGGCGGGCCGGTGCATCGATCGAGGCGAGCACCGCTTCGAAAACGAGCAAGCCGCTTCCTGCCTTGATCCACACCCACCACCGGTTCTGAAACGGATAGTGAACGGCCATGGCGAGGAGCCCGGTCATGAACACCAGCACCATCGACGGCATGACGACAAAGCGCGTGAGCGCATAAACGCCTTCGCGAAACTCGACAAAACTCTCGGTCAGGGCGGGCTCCGGTCCGTACGAGGTCAGCACGAGGTAGGCAAGCATGCCACCACCCATCCCGATCGCACCCAGTGTGTGCAGTGTCTTCAGAAGCTTGCGTGCAGTCATTCGTACACCTCAGCTCGGGATCGCGATTTGCACTTCGAGCCCCTGTTTGTCGCGGTTGGACAGCGACAACCTTCCGCCATGGGCTTCGACTATCTCACGGCACAGCGGCAGTCCGAGGCCGGTTCCCGATTTCTTCGTGGAGTAGAACGGCAGCAGCGCGTTTTGCAGGACAGTCTCGCTGGCTCCGCCGCCCGCATCCGATACGATGAAGCGGGTCAGCCCGTCGCGCTGCTCGACGCGCAAGGTCACCTTGTCGGCGGGAGAGCCCGATTCGTGGGCGTTTTTCAGCAGATTGATCAGCACCTGTTCGAATTGCGCGGCATCGACCCGGCAGCGGATTGCCGGTACCGGATCGAGCAGGCGGTATTGCACGGTATTGCGCAGCGTTTCCAGGAATGCGGGCCAATCGACGTCCTCCAGGCGCGGGGCCGGAAGGCGCGCAAATCGCGCGTAGCTCTCGATGAAGTTCTTGAGATGCGTGGAACGGTCTTCGATCGTCGCAAAAATTGTCAGGAGCTGATCGTTCTCGGACGAGCGCGACAGCAGGGTCTTACCGGAATGCGCGAGCGAGGAGATCGGTGCAAGCGAGTTGTTGAGCTCGTGGCTGATGACTCGAATGACCTTTTTCCACGTGGCGACTTCCTGGCGCCCGAGTTCCTGGGTGAGCTGCTTGAACAGGTACAGCGTGTGCTTCTGTGCGTTCAGCGTGAAGCCGTTTTGCGAGAGATGCCAGGTCTGCGGCTCGTCGATTTCGACCGTAAACAGGCCGTTGCGGCCCCCGCGAACGGCCTCGGAGAAACCGGCGGGCAAACGTTCGAGCAAGGTGTCGAGTGAAAACCCGTTGATGGGTTTGCCTTCGCGAATCAAACGCCTTGCGGCGGTATTCGAGTACACGATTGTGCCGTTGCGGTTGACGAGAACGAGCGCAATGTCGGTCGTCTGAATGACGGTGTCGAGCAGCAGTTCCCGTTGATAGAGTGTCTGACGCTCCGTTCTCAGCACGCTGCCGAGCCGATTGTGTGCACGCACGAGGTCACCCAGCTCGTCGTGGCGCTTATCGGCAATCGTTACGCTGAAATCGCTGTCCTTGAGACTGTCGATGCCGTCCGTGAGCGCCTGAATCAGGCCGACGGAAGGGGCTGCGATGCGGCTGATGCCGAGCCATAACAAAGGCAGTGCGGCAGTCAGGGCAATCAGCCAGACGAGCCACCAGGGTTCGAGCGCGTGACTCAATGCAGCGCCGAGGCCCGTTACGGCAGTCAGCAGCAGCGAACAAAGCAGCGCAAGGCGGCCCGCAAACGACAGCTTGGTCTTCAAAAAGCTCTCTATTTCGAGACAGGTTCCGGGCTCAGAGTGTAGCGGCCGTGCTCATTTCTGAATACCAAATTTCTCCATGCGCCGGTACAGCGCCTGCCGGCTCATGCCGAGGTTTCTCGCCGCGCGGGCAACGACACCCCCGGCAAGGTCCAGCGCACGGATGATGGATTCGGCATCGGGTTCGCTGCCGTGGCCGGCGGCGCTGCTACGAAGGCCGCGCTCCGCGATGCCGAGGTCGTCGGCCGTAATGGCGTCGCCCTGACTGAGCAGCGATGCACGCCGGATCGTGTTTTCGAGTTCGCGCACGTTGCCCGACCACACGTGGGCGAGCAACGAGTCCTCCGCCCCGGAATCGAAGGTCTTGGCTGTGCCCAGAAAGTGGTAGGCGAGCGGCAGGATGTCGTCCGGCCGGTCCTTGAGCGCGGGTACCGGGATCTCGATCACGTTGAGTCGGTAGTAGAGGTCTTCGCGGAACTTGCCGTCAGCAACCGCGCTTTTCAGGTCGGCGTTGGTAGCGCTGACGACACGCACGGTCACCTTGCGGGTACTGCTGCTGCCGAGCCGTTCGAATTCGCCGGTTTGCAGAACCCGTAGCAGTTTCGCCTGGCCGTCGAGGCTCAAGTTGCCGATCTCGTCGAGAAACAGCGTCCCGCCGTCGGCCGCCTCGAAGCGGCCTATGCGGGTTTTCTGCGCGCCCGTGTAGGCGCCGGCTTCCGCGCCGAACAGCTCGGCCTCCATGAGCTCCCGCGGCAAGGCGCCCACGTTGACCTTGACGAAGGGTCCCGACGCGACCGAAGAATTGGCGTGCACGATGTCGGCAAATTTCTCCTTGCCTGCACCGTTGGGGCCGGTAATGAGGATCGGGACGTCGGACGGCGCCACGCGCGCAGCGACGGTAATGAGTTCGCGCATTGCGCTGCTCTCGAAGACCGTGCCGCACAGGTCGTAACCGTTTTCCAGTCGCTCGCGATCGCGCTGCCTGGCGGCGGCCGCTTCACGCCGTTCCTGGTTGGCCTCGCCGAGTTCGAGCAGGTTGCGCGCCGTGGCGATGAGTTTGTCGTCGTCCCAGGGCTTCGCGAGATAGTCCGCCGCGCCGGCCCGAACGAGATCGACGGCGGTTTCGAGGTGGGTCCAGGCCGTCAGCAGGATAACCGGGAGGTCGGGATGCCGTTTCCGGATTTCGTGGAACAGGGCAATCCCTTCCTTCCCGGAGGTTGTGTCTTCCGAAAAATTCATGTCCTGAACGACGAGCCGAACCGGTTGGCTGTCGAGTTTCGCGAGGCCGTCCTCGACGCTGGCTGCGGTCACGCACTCGAGCTCGTGAACCGAAAAGAGGATCGACAGCGCGGTTCGAACACCTTCGTTGTCGTCGATAACGAGGACAAGCTCGCTCATTCGTTCAGACAGTCCTCGTGGCAATGGCCGGCGATACCTGAGCGGCGCGGCGGGCCGGCTCGGCAACCGCGAGGAACCCGAGCAGCCAGAGCATGAACATGCCGGCAACGAGGAACGCGTAGTTAAGCTGGTCGGTATCGAACGCGGACGCCAGGCTGAAGTTGATGGCGATCGTCAATACGGTTCCAAGCACAATTCCGATAGTGGTCATTAGCCAGTTTTCGATCAGGAAGTAGCGGATGATATCCCGTTTGCGCGCACCGATGGCCCGTCGCGTGCCAATCTGCTTGGTGCGCTGGCGGACCGTGAAGCTCGCGAGTCCGACAATGCCAAGCCCCGTGACGCCGAGCAGCAGCCCGACGGCCACGGAGAGCGTTACCGCTATGGCGAAGTCGCCCTCGTAGCTGTTCCTGGTCGTCTCTTCCATGGAGCTGACCCCCCGTATCAGCCGGGTCCTGTCGCTGTCGGCCAGGGTTTTCTCGATCAACGGTATCAGCTCGTCGCGTTTTCCGGGTTCCGCACGGACGATGTAACGGATGTGCGGTCCTTCAGTGCGCTGAGGGAACATCGCAACCTGATCGAAGTCGCTCCAGCCGACCCAAGCGCCGTACATGTGCTCGAGGATGCCGACAACCTCCGCGCTCTCGCCCAGGCCGTTGTACATCCGTTTGCCGAGCGCCGGTTCGCCGTCGAACAGCTTGTCGGCGAGCGCCTGCGTAATGACAACCTGCGGCGCCATGCGTGGCAGCAATTCGTCGTCGGCACGGCGGATTTCGACGTCCCGGAACATTCGTCCGGCAGAGAGCTTGGTACCCAGCGAATCGAGCATCCGTTCGTCGACATGATAGTAGTTGGCCGTGACGCGGGAGGCGTCTTCGTCCGGGCTTCCGGCAAAACCGTTTGCGCTTCCGGAGCCGTTCATCGGCAGACCGGAGGAATGGCTGGCTGATATGACGCCGGGTATTTCACGTAGCAGCCTCAGGTCGTTGTCGATCGTGCGATCGTGGTTGTAGTCGGAGCCGAATCCCATGCTGCGTACCGAAATGATGTTGTCGACGTCCATCCCCGAAGGCCGGTTGACGTGATCGATTCTCTGTTTGGCCAGGAACATGCAGTTCACGACGATCGATAACGTCAGGGCAATCTGCAGTGCCACCAGGATGGATCCGGTCTTGTTGCGCAACATGGCGCTAAGTATTGGGCGAAACTCCATGATGGCTCCTTATTGAGTCTTGAGATAGCCGGCAGGCGGCAGCTGGCAGACGCGCCAGGTCGGATACAGCCCGGCGACGATGGCCGAGCCTACGGCGATGCCGAAGGTAATGAGCAACAGGTCCAGGTTCAGGCCGGCGAGGTTGTCGGAATCACTCACAAGCTTCTGGACTCCCAGGATGCCAAGTCGTGAAAGGAACAGGCCGAGTATGCCTCCGGCGACGCCAACGAGACCCACCTCGACGAGATGTTGCCTGAAGATTGCACCCTTGCTGGCGCCCAGTGCCCGCCTCAGGCCAATGATCGGGCCCTTGGAAATGAACCGTGCAAGTATCAGCCCGATTGTGTTCACGAGGCACGCAGTGAGGAAGAGGAAGCCAATACTCATGACGACCAGCACTTCGTCTTCGACGACGTCCTGAACCTCCATCCACTCGGTGACGGTACTCAGGCGGTTATTGGTCGGGCGCTGAAAGCGGCCGAGTGCCTTCTGCCCTTCGGTGTAGTCGTCGAGCCAGAGCTGATATTCGGCCTTTTGCTCCGGCGTGTTCAGTTCAGCCCAGAACTGCACGTAGACACATTCGCTTTGCAGAAGGTCGAAGTAAGTATCGATCTGCTCGTCCTTCCAGCAATTGGTGTTACCCGCGCCGGCAATTTCTCGGCGGTCGGTAATCGTAAACGGCAGGAAGATGTCTTCGACGGGATTGGTTTCGCCGTTGTTCATGTCGTAGAACAGAACGTGCGGCTGCCATTCATCGATGACGCCGACGACCGTAAAGATCTCGGTGCCCAGCGTTATCGTTTTGCCCACGCTGTTGGCACCGCCAAAAACCTTTTCGTTGGTTTCATGGCCCAGCACAATGACGTTTTCGGCGTTTTCGTCGGCTGATGGACCCCAGCCGCTGCCGTAGACAAACGGCACCTGAAACATCTCGAAGAAATCGCCGCCCGTCATGCGCGCCACGTTGAAGAACGGCGCCACTTCCGGATTCTCGGGCACAACGGTGTACACGGCTTTGCGCATGGCCGCGTGCCGTGTTGGTACGTCGGACTCCAGCAACGCCATGGCGTCGGGATGTGTCAACTGCCAGGGCGCTTCCTCGGGTTTGTCGTCGTCGTAGGGCTCTTCCGGGTTCCAGCTGTCGACACGCACGGCGAACAACTCGTCGCTCTTTTCCGGAATCGGGTCACTCGAAAGCACGTATACGAACGTAAGGATGGTCATGCACGCGCCGACGCCAATGCCGATGGCGCTGACCATGAGCGTCGTCAGGAGCGGCTGCTTCATCAGGCTCATACGCGCGAGCCTCAGGTTGTACAGAAACATCGTTGGCCTCCTAGGCTACGGGCTGAAGGTCGGCTTCGGCCGGCGCGGACTGCGGTACCGAGAAGGGGTCCGGGCTGGCGAGCTGACCGTCCAGGAGCTGCACGTTGCGGTGTGCTCGGCGCGCGAGTTCGGGATCGTGCGTGACCATGACGATGGTCGTTCCTTCGTTGTTGATCTTTTCGAGCAGGTCCATGACCTGCCTTGCCATCAACGAGTCGAGGTTGCCCGTCGGTTCGTCCGCGAGCAGGAAAGACGGACCACCGGCCAGTGCGCGTGCAATTGCCGCGCGCTGCTGCTGACCGCCCGAGAGCTGCGACGGCAGATGTTTCATTCGCGCGGCGAGGCCAACCTGATCCAGCGCTTTCTCGATACGCCGGCGGCGTTCGGCACCGTCGAAGCCGCGATAGCGCAGCGGCACGTCCACGTTGTCGAAGATGTTGAGATCGGGGATCAGGTTGAAGCTCTGGAAGATGAAGCCGATCTTCTCGTTGCGAATCCGTGAGCGCTGATTGTCGTTGAGCCCGCTGACGTCCGTTCCGTCGAGACTGTACTGGCCGCTGGTGGCCGTTTCGAGCAGGCCGGCGATGTTCAGGAACGTGGTCTTGCCCGAACCCGACGGTCCCGTGACGGCGACGAACTCACCGGTATCGACGGACAACGAGAGTTCTCGCAGCGCGTGTGTCTCGACCAGATCGGTGCGGTAGACCCGGCTAATTTCTTTCATTTCCAACATTGGGCTATAACCTCGCTTTCCTTGAATGTGTGCTGAGCTGATCGTTTGCTTGTGTTCAGTTGCGCAGGAGCACGCGCTCGGAGCCCCGGAAGCGGTCGATCTCCGAAATGATGACCGTGTCGCCTTCGGAAAGACCTCCGAGTATTTCGATTTGCGAAACGCTGGCCGAGCCCGTTTCGATACGAATGCGCTCCGCGACGTCGCCGTCGACCTTGTAAATGAGGCGGCCACCGCCCGTGTCGTAAAAGGGCCCTCGGTCGACAACCAGTACGTCTTTCCTGGATTCGAGCAGAATGCGCGCGGACACGCGCTGGTTTTGCCGCAGTCCCGGCGGTTGCTCGCCCTCGAAGCGCACGCGCGCACTGACCGTGCTGTTGACGACTTCCGGCGACACGGATACCAGGACTGCTTCATGTTCTCCGCCGCCGAAGCGAACGCTGACGCCCGAGCCGATGCTAAGATCGTCGGCATAGCTGTCGGCAATGGAGAGTTCGATTTCGAGTGCCGACAGATCGACCACCGTGGCGATTTCCGCGTTCGCGGGCACCACCTGTCTGCGGTCGACGGCAATCGTACCCACGATCCCTGCCACCGGGGCGCGGAGCGCAAGTTCATCCACGCGTCGCTCGAGGTTGGACACGGCGAGACGTTGACGGTTGCGCTCGAGCCTCAGGGTTTCCAGATCGAATCCCAGGCTCTCGACATTGAGGTCTGCCTCGTCGCTCGAGTGCCTGAGTGCTATCCGGGCGCGCTCGACGTCGTCCTGCGCCTTCTCGAGATCCTGCAGGCTGATGACCTGGTAATCCCAGGATTGCTCCGCCCGGCGCAGCTCGCGCTCCGCGGCCGTCAGCTCCACGCGCGCGAGGTCCACGACCTGGCGTGCTCTCAGGACTTCCTTGCGGTTCTCGATTTCCTGTCGCTTGAGGTTGGTTTCGAGGCTGTCCAGGGTTGCGCGCTCGCGGTCGAGTTCGTTCGTCAGCTCGGGGCTGTCGATGGTTGCGATCAGGTCGCCGGCTGCTACGGTGTCACCGGCAATGACGTTCAGGCTGACCGTGCCGCCGGTGGAGGCGTACAAGGTCGGTGCAACGGCGGCGACGACCACACCCTGTGACGAGATGTCGCGCGTGAAATCGTCGCGGCGCACCTCGGAGAATCGTAGCTGCGCCCGCTGTGCGCTGCGGTCGGCGCTGAGCCAGGTCAGTGCCGGCTGGGTGAACATCGCGAGCAGGGCAAGCACGACAACGGCCGCAATGATCCAGGCGCGGTAGCGGCGCAGCGGCGACTGCTCGATGGCAACGTCCTGATTGTGGGTGCCGCGTATCGGCGCATCCGCGTGTGGCGTGGCAATGACGTTGGACGTTGCTCGATCAGGCATCGAGAGTCTCCACGGCATCCTGCATGCCGCAGGTGCCGAATTCGGACGGCGCTATTCTCGCGGCGATGTCCAGGAGCATCTCGAGTTTTTGCTCCAGCACGGGCGTCAGTGCGTTCCAGTCGTCGCCGGCAATGGTTGCGCCGAAAAAGTCGATCAGGTTGGCGGCCTGGGTGAGCGTGTCGTAGAACGAACTCAGGAAGCAGATCTGGTCAGTCAGGCAGTTCATGATCAATAGTCCGATTGTGCGTTGGGGTTGATGTGTCGATAAGGACTAAGCAGGAACCGTGCCAAGTGTCTGCCTTTCGTTAAGTCCCTGTTTTTAATAGGAAGTCTGTTTTATCGAAAGTGTCCGATGTGTCCGCTTCGACGGTTCGGCGGACGCCCGGACGCTTGTCCGCAAAGGGTTTACATGCCGCCAAAAAAAAGTGCGTCCCGAGCGTTGTGGCTGGGTGGGCGTGTGCGTGCTACGCTTTGAGGCCGTTTCAAAGATCACGACCAGTCAGGAGCACCATGCACTTTCGAGCCGCTGCTTTAACCCTTCTTCTGCCGTTTCTCCTGGTGAGCAACGCTGACGCCGTAGAGCCGCTGTCCGCCGTACAACTCCATGACTATTGCGTTGCGACGGACGAAACCGACATCCAGTCGAGGACCCTGTGTGTTGCCTACGTCACCGGCTTTCTCGACGGAGCGATTGCGACCGATGAGCGTGTGACCGTCAACATTGCGGACGAACTCGAAAAGGACGAGTCGTTTACGGAGCGTGCGCTCAGGACTCGAATGGTGCGCCGCATGCGCGACAGCGGGCCGACGGTGTACGCCGAGTTCTGTGTTGGCAACCCGGTGCCGATTGCCGAAGTGATCGAACACGTGATCGAAGAGCTGGCTGAATCCGACGTGCTGGAGCGCAAGCTGGCGCAAAACGTCGTGTACGCATCGCTCAAGAAACACTATCCCTGCCCGTCGAGAACGGGTCGTTAGTAGGCGGCGGGGTGCGGGAGCACCTCGCTGCACACCATGCCCCCGCGGATTGGCGCGACGCACGGCGGGTTGGCCAAAGCGCACGATTCGCCATATTTCCCGCCGGAGTTTGCCAGCGTGGCGGGCTAAAACATCTCCTCAACGCCGCTTTGCGGCCGCTTATCGCTCGAGAGGAGATGACGCATGGACGAAGTACAACGCTGGCGCCGATGGCAACGGCTCTTTATCTCGAGGGCAGGCCGCGAACTGCCGAGCCTGGATCCGTTGGGTCAGGTACCCCGAATCAGCGGGCTTGCCGTCTCGCTCGCGCACTTCCAGCGGCGCGAGGCCGCGGAACGTGCCTGGCGCGATGATGCCGGCTACTGTGTAGCCGGGCGCACGAATGGGCGTGCGACGGCCGCCAGGGTAGCCGCCGCGTCAGCGCTCAACAACGAAAACCGCCGGCACAGCCACCTGTTGGCCATTGCCGTGCGTCTGCTCGGCGGCGAGCTCGAGCAGCCAAACTCTTTCCGGTTTTCGGGGTCGAAATCCGCTAATGTCGAAGTGTTCGGGAGGTGGCGAGCGCTCGCGTCGGACGTGGTCTCCACGGCATACTACATGAGCCTGGCCGCCGGCCTGCCGGCGAGCCGCGTGCAGGGCTGGCTTGCGGAGATCGCTCAGGAAAAGCGGACGCATGTGGAGTTTCGCTCTGACACAATCTGCTTATCGGGCGCGTCGATCCCGGCGCTGTGGATCTGGCGCTGTGTGCTCGCGGTGTCTGCGGCCTCTGTTCTGCTAAGGCAGCGACGCCTGTTTCGAGTTCTGGGGATCTCTGCGGGCATATACTGGGGACGCTGCCTGGCATTGGGCGACCTTGCGCAAAAGCTTGTTAGCGGTGCGGCTCGACCGCGCCGGCCGGCTTTTGCTTACACGGCCGCCGACGGCTTGACCTGAGGGTCCTGGCCTTGGCCTGTTGTGGCTCGATCGGCGCGGCGGTCGATTCTTCGGGAGTGGGGCATGAAGAAAACGGTGCTGGTACTGATGCTGGGCGTGGCGCTCGGCGCTGCAGCAGGCTATGGCCTGTCGCGCCAGGATGCGGGTCTGTCGTTCGAAGAGGGCCGATTTGCTGAAAATCCGCCGCCGCGGGATCTCGTCGATCAGGACAACGTGACGGCCGAAGCCGTCGAAACTCTGCGCAAGGCGCAGTTTTCGTCCGTCCGCACTATCGAAGACACACTGGCGCTGCCGACCGATTTTGCGGAAACCGAGGCTTTGTACGCCCTTGCGGGTCGTTCGAGCGCGAGCGAGTTGCAGGATCTGATTTATCAGGCCGCGCGTATCCGCGAGCACCAGGACCGCAACTATGCGGTCAGCATTCTGCTTGCGAGGCTGACGGAGCTGGACCCGCGCTCGGCGGTTGCGATAGCCGCCAGCCCGTTGCTCGCGGGACCTTACCCGCACGAGCGGCAGGTCTGGACCGCCTGGGCGCGACTGGATTTCGACGCGGCGCTGGAGGCGGCTACGGAGACGTCGGGACCCCGCCGGCATCGTGTTGCGCAGGCGCTGTACCGTTCGCTCCGGCAAATCGACCCGGTTCGCGACGACGCGATCCTCGATGCCCTGGGGGCACGAGCGTCGTTCGAGGTCATCTCGCAACGGGTGGCCTGGCTTGCGGAGGACTCGCCGTCCAGGGCTGTGGGCTACATCGAGTCGCTCAAAACCTCTTCCGAGCGGCTACGCGCCATGCAGGCATTCGCGACCAGCGTGAGCGGCCGATTGACCAGAGACGGCCCGGACAGCGCTGAGGCCGTCGCTGATCTCTTCGGGTCCGCGGGGCTCGGCAGGCAATTCCTCAATTTGGTGCGCTACCGTATGTTGCAAAACGATCCCGAGGCGGCTCTGTCAGCGCTGCGGGCATCCGGCGAGCTACGGCAGCCGCGTGGTCTCGATCAGGTGATCGCTGCGATCGGTCAGCTCGCGAGACAGGATCCCGAAAGAGCGCGGGCGATTGTCGACGAATTCGATGGCGAAAAGGGCAGGCAGGCTCTGCAGTCCGTTGCGGCCTTGCTCGTCGAAGTCGACCCCGAAGCAACACTCGAATGGGTCCGGGCACGTGACGATTCACCGGGACAGATCGTAATGGTCGGTGTGCTTACGCAGCTCGCAAGCAGTAACCCGGACCTGGCCCTGGTCGAGGCCGAGCTGATCGGCAATCCAATAGTCCGCGATCGTGCCTTAGCCGCGATCGTGCAATCGGCGGCCAACGCCGATCCGGAGAAGGCGTCGACGTTGCTGACGATGCTGAACAAGCCCAACCATCGACGTCAGGCACTGATGCACATCGCCACGCGCTGGGCAGGCGTGGACCCGGACGGGGCAATGGCGTGGCAGTCTGGTCTCCCGGAGGACGAACGTCGCCAGGTCTTGCAGCAGATGGCGAATTCTCTGTTGCGTACGGACATCGACGCCGCCATATCCCTGCTGCCCAGCCTCGACGAAAACGTCGCGCCCGGGATTGCGTCGGCGATCGCCAGTGCCCTGGCTCAGCGGCGCTCTTATGACGAAGCAATGGCGTTTGTCGAACGCTACCGGGGGCAGCCCCAGTACGATGTGCTGAAGATACAGGCGGTCACCAGTCTTGCGTCGTCTGACCCTGATCGAGCCATGGCTGTGCTGCAGGGAATGCCGCATGGACAACAGCACGATCAGGTTGTCGGGCTCATTGCGCAGCGCGTTGCGGCCAACGATCCCGACAAGGCCTTGCGCTTGTCCGATGCGATCGCAGAAGAAGAGGCCCGCACCCAAACGCGTGCCATGATTGTCCAGGGCTGGCTTGCGAACGATCCGTCACGCGCCATGCAGTTCTTCAACACGCTGCCGGCGGGAGCGGAGCGTGACACGATTGCCGCGGCAACCGCACCCTCGCTGGGCCTCGTGGATGCGCAGTCGGCCATGCAGGTGATCAACAGTATTGATAACCCGGCGCTGCGCTCGCAGACGCTCGCCAACTATGCCATGCAGACTTACAACAACGATCCGGTCACGGCTGAGCGGCTGCTCAACGAGGCCGACATCGACCCGGAGTTGCGTGAGCGGTACCTGCAAATGCTCAGGCAGTCGAGAAGCGCCGCGGTGTGGTAGCGGTGCGAGATCGCCTTGTGAGCGCTGTTATATCCAGCCTTTTTGCCGTGCGAGCCGGGCGGCTTCGGTGCGGTTCCCGGCGCTGAGTTTCTGCAGCGCCGCTGACAGGTAGTTGCGAACGGTTCCTTCGCTCAAAAAGACGCTGGCGGCAATTTCGCTGTTGGAGAAACCGTCGCCGGCGAGCCGCAGGCATTGTTGCTCACGCCGGCTCAAAGGGTTCGGGCTTGCCCAGGAGGCGGCAACCAGTTCCGCGTCCACAACCTGTTCGCCGTTTGCAACCCGGCGTATCGTGCCGGCCAGTTCATTGGCGGGTGAGTCCTTCAGCACGTAAGCGGAAGCGCCAGCCTGCATGGAGCGTTCGAAATAGCCGCTGCGCGCAAACGTCGTCAGCATGACGACTGCCGCCTCGACGCCGAGTTCGCGCAGTTTCTCGGCAAGCTCGATTCCCGAGGCGGCCGGCAGTTCGATGTCCGTCAGCACGACGTCGATGTCGAGTTGCGGAATCTGTTCGAGGGCGCCTTCGGCCGAAGTGGAGGTCCCGGCAATTTCGAGGTCTGGCTCGCGATCGAGCAGCGCACTGAGCGCACCCAGAATCATCGCCTGATCCTCGACGAGAAACAGGCGAAGCGTGCTCATGCGGCGTCTCCGCGGCGCAAAGGCAGGCGGATGCTGAGCCGCGTCTCACCCTGGCCGCTCGCGATGTCGAGGCTGCCCGCCATCTGCTCCACACGCTGCCGCATGCCGGTCAGTCCGCGGCCGGGCCGGATGTGCACAGCGCCGCCGTCGTCGGTGACGTCGGCGACGACAGACGGCCCGTCGACACGGATGTCGATGCGGCAGGTGTTGGCTTCGGCATGGCGGATCGTGTTGGTGACCGCTTCGCGCAGACACATTGCCAACGCGGTTTCGATGTGCGGCGGTAAGTCCATCGCGGCAATTCGGGATTCGTCGCGGATCCCTGCTTCCTTGAGCGACGCGCGCAGAGACTTGAGTTCAGCTTCCAGCGAAAGCTCCCAGTAGCCGGAGAGCGTGGCGCGAATCTCGGTCAGCGATTCCCGTGCGATCCGATTGACGACCAGTATTTCATCCGCTGCGTTGGGGTCCGCGTCCCGCGCAAGTCCCGCCGCCAGTTCGCTCTTCAACGCAATGAGCGACAGGCGATGTCCAATGGTGTCGTGCAGGTCCCGCGCAATGCGCTCACGTTCGGCAATGCGTCCAAGGTGTTCCGCCTCTTCGCGGCTGTGGCGAAGTGCCCGCTGGGTCTCCTCGAAGCGCCTCGACGCCAGGCTCATGAGGCCAAGCCCGGCGGTCAGCAGCAGCGCCGGCAGGAAAAAGTTGACGTCCAGATCGAACGACAGCGTAAGCACAACAACCAGCAGCACGACGCCGGCAATGGCCAGGAGTGCCTGTCGCGGCGGATAGGCCCGGCCCAGGAACCAGGAAGGGTACGAGAAGAACACGTTGGCGCCGGGATTGATTGGCGCCATCAGCACGCCCAGGCCGAGCATGACAAAAGAGGGCGCCCGCAGGGAACGTGGCCGATGGTAGTTGCTGAACGCAAAGTAGTAACAGAGCAGGAACACGAGCATGACGGCAGCCGACAAGACGATTTCCCACAGTGGCGGCGTCGTGTAGAAGAACTTGACGAAGAAAAACGCCGTGAACAGGAGCCACGGCAGGGCAAAGGTCAGCGCAAATGCCCGCGACGGACGGTCGCGGGCAGTGTGCGGCAATGGCGCCTCAGACGGTGTCGAGGCGGTCACGTAAGTACCTTGCCCATTCGTAGTCGGGAACAATCTCGAGCGCGCGATCGAACGCTGCCCTGGCGGCATCGTGATTCCGGGAATACCGTTCGGCAATACCTCGCCAGACGTGGATATCGGCTTCTCCCCAGCTGTAGCGGCCGGGACCGTTTGTGCCGATCGCGGCAAGCGCAGCGTCGAATTGCTGCATCGCTTTCTTGCGGCTGCCGCCGAACATGGATGGTGTGTTGAGTTTTCCGATTCCGTCGATGAGCAGCACGCGCGGGTTGCCGGGCTCGAGTTCGAGTGCCCTGGTCATTGCGCGATTCGCCGCTCGTCCGTAACGTAAACCGCGCGTCATTGGCTGAATGCCGATTCGCATGCCGAGCGTGCCGGACAAGAGTGCCCACGCTTCGGCGTTGTCCGGCTCCTCGATCACAAGCGCTTCGAGCGTGCGCTGACCGCGCTCGAGCGCGGCATCCGCCGATTTTTCGTCGCCGTTGCCGACGAGTACGCTCGCGAGCCGCCAGTCGAGATAGCCTGCCAGCAGAGCGGCCCCGGGGGCGCTGCCGTCGAGTTCCTTGCGCAGAGCTTCGAGGGCGGCGACGTCGCTCCTGTAGTAGCTTGCGTTGATCGTATCCTCGGTGACGACTGCGTTTGCGTGTTCGGCGAGCAGTGCCAACACGACGACACCGGCTGTTTTGACAAGTCGATTCATGATGGGTATTCCTTCTGCGATGGTCTACCGTTTCATGATGTGGTTCCCGTTCGCAGCCGGTAACTGCAGCTTGTCACGAGTGGCGGGTGACATATGTCACCAATGTATTGGCCGTTGCCCCTTCAGGGAAGCTCGTCTGACAGCACGTCGTCCAGCCGCGCGTTGAACGCGTCGGCGGCTTCGAGCATGGGGAAATGCCCGACACCTTCGATGAGTTCCACCCTCGACTTCGGGTGCAGCGAGGCGAGTGTTTCCGCATCGGTCGGTACGTAGGCGGCGTTAATGAGGACCAGCGGGACGTCCGCGACGGCGCTCAGACCGTCCGCCACGCTGTAGGTGGTCAAACCGTGCCCGGCCTCGAGCGCAACGTGCGGGTCGGCCGCGGCCATGTCGGCGCTAATCCGATCCACGAGTTCCGCCGGTGAATCCGGCAGGAAAAAACTCTGGCGGACAAAACCTTCGGTCGCGGCGGCAAAGTCGCCCGCAAACGGCGCCCACAGCTTGCGCGATTCCTCCTCGCTGTAGGCGGGCAGCCCTGGCGTTTGCAGCGTATCCACGGCCACAATGAGCGGAACCCGCTCTCCGAGCTGGCGTGCGGCCTCCAGCACGACCGGGCCGCCCATCGAGTGACCGATGAGCACCACCGGCCCGCTTGCTACCGCGTCGACCACGGCAGCAACGTCGCCGCCAAAAGCTTCGATGCTCCAGTCGTCACGGTTTGCGCCGGATTGGCCGTGGCCGGCAAGGTCCATCGTGATGACTTCGTAACGGTCCGCAAATGCGTCAATCTGTTCCGACCAATAGCTGCTGTCGCAGGACCAGCCGTGCACAAAAACCAGGCTCGTCTCGCCGCTGCCGGTCACGCTGTAGTGAATATCGACGCCGTCCGCGCTTCGGACTCCGGTTGTGTCGTCGTCGGGTGAGGAGCTACAGGCGGCCAACAGCAGCAGGGCAAGCGGTAACAGTTGCCGCGGCCCGGCCGGTGTTTTGAATGTTCGAAGCATGATTGCAGGTGTTGTGGTAGGCATGGCGGACGTCTTCAGTTACGGACGCCCACACTGTAACAGACCTTGAGAGACCGGCCGGCGTCGGTAGCGGGATTGTGTGATCTGCTTATGGCCGTCGCCGTTGGGGCGTTGCTACGCTACGGTTTGTACGGTGGCATCGATATACTGACTGGATGGAACTGCTTTGGAAGCTGCGGCGCATACCCGCATCGCTCGTCAGATCATGAGCAAAACAGAACCGGCATCGGCGTTTTCCTTTCTCGAATGTGTCCTCGACAAACCTCGCCCGTTTTCCGTCTGCACGACAAAAGAGCTGTGGACCGACGAGCACATGTCGAAGCAGATGCTCGCTTTTCATCTGGACGGAGAGACCGACGTGGCGTCCCGGCGTGCGGGCTTTATCGACGCCGCCGCCCGCTGGATGGCAGAGCGTTTTGCGCTCTCGGCTCAAAGCCGGGTCATCGACTTCGGCTGCGGCCCTGGCCTTTACACGTCTCGCCTCGCGCGCACTGGCGCCGAGGTTCACGCGATCGATTTCTCCTCCCGGTCCATCGACTACGCGCGTGAGTTCGCAAGACGGGAGAGCCTGCCCATCCGTTACGTCGAAGCGGACTACCTGGAGCACCAGCCCGAAGGCGCATTCGACCTCATAACGATGATCATGTGCGATTTTTCAGCGCTGTCGCCGTTGCAGCGCGAGACGCTGCTGACAAAGTTTTCGGGGCTCTTGTCCGATCGCGGACGCGTGTTGCTCGACGTGTATTCGCTTCAGGCGTTCACCGACAAGTTCATGGGCAAACGCGAAGGTGCCATTTGTGAGGAGAACCTGCTCGACGGGTTCTGGTCGGCCGAGCCGTACTTCGGCTGCGTGTCGAGCGTCAGTTATGACGACGAGAAGGTCGGCCTCGACAAGTACACGATCGTCGAGAGGGACAGGCAGCGGGAGATTTACAACTGGCTGCAGTATTTCACGCCGGACTCGCTGGCTCAGGAAGCGCGCGCCGTCGGTCTGGAGATTGAAGAGGTCCTCGGCGACGTAGGGGGCAGCCCCTATGACGTCGGCGCGGCGGAGTTCGCCGTCGTGATGAAAGCAGGTTAAGCAGATGGCCAGTATTCTGATCATGTTTTCGACCCGCGAAGGACAGACCGCGCGCGTCGTCGCGCATTTGTCGGATGCGTTTGAGGGTATGGGGCACCAGGTGCTGGCCGCTTCACTGGCGACGCGGTTTGCCGGACGTCCGGAAAGTTACGATGCCGTGATCGTTGCCGCGTCGGTGCATGCAGGTGAACACGGGCGCCGTGTTGCGGCGTTCGTCAAGCGCCACCGGCGAGTGCTGAACAGCAGGCCAAGCGCCTTCGTTTCGGTCAGCCTGTCGGCTGCGGCGTTGAACGAGGTTGCCGGGAAGGCGGCCAAAACTCAGGCGCAGAGTTTTCTCGATTCGACCGGGTGGCGGCCGGACAGTATCGAGCTCGTGGCGGGTGCGCTCCGGTACTCGCGTTTCAGCCGGCCCTGGCGCTGGATCCTGCGTTTTGCGGAGCGGCGTTTCAGCAGCGAACTGGCTGAGAGCGGCTGGCCTGACTTGACGGTCGAACGCGAGTACACGGATTGGAGCAAACTATCGGCTTTTGCGAGCCGGTTCGACGAGCTGCTGGGCCGAGGCCGGCGAGGGCGCGCAGGATCGGGGACCAGTGTCGATCCTTGAGCGCAGCGGCTAGCCGCGCGCGCTCGTATCGTTGAGGTACGACCAGATCTGTGAAATCACGACGGATCCTTCGCCGACCGAAGATGCGACGCGCTTGACCGACCCGGCGCGCACGTCGCCGACCGCGAACAGGCCGTCGCAGGACGTCGCGTAGGGTGAGTTCTTGCCGGCGTCTTCGCCCGTCAGCACAAAGCCGTTGCCGTCGAGTTCAGCAAGATCGGAGATCCAGTCCGTGTTCGGCGCTGCGCCAACCATCACAAACAGGGCGCGGCTGTCGATCGTGCGTTCTTGGCCGGCCGCCTTGTCGACAAGGGTCAGCTGCTGAAGCGTCTCGCTGCCGTGCAGTGTTGCCACCTCGGTCTGGAAATGAATCGAGATGCTGGGGTCGGCTTCTAGCCTGCTGAGTAGATAGTCCGACATGGACCTCGCGAGGCTTTTGCCGCGGACCAGCACGTGCACATGGTTGGCTGTCCGGCTCAGATACATTGCCGCCTGACCGGCCGAATTGCCGCCGCCGATGACGACGACCTCGGTATCCTGGCAGAAGCGGGCTTCGGTTTCCGTGGCGGCGTAATACACGCCGGCACCTTCGAAATCCTCGAGCCGCTCCCACGGCAGGCGCCGGTATTGAACGCCCGTGGCGACGAGTACGGAGCGCGCTCGAACCTCGATGTCGTCGTCAAGGATTGCGACAAACAGTCCATTGTCTTTGCGCCGCAGTGCTTCGACACGACGGGGCATGGTAAACCGGGTTCCAAATTTCATGGCCTGGATCTCGCCGCGCCAGACGAGGTCGGCCCCCGAGATGCCGGTTGGGAAACCCATGTAGTTTTCGATGCGTGACGACGTGCCGGCCTGTCCGCCTATTGCCGTTTCCTCGACAACCAGCGCGCTCAGGCCCTCCGCCCCGGCATAGACGCCGGCCGCAACACCCGACGGGCCGCCGCCCACGATCAGGACGTCGACGAGTTCGTCGTCTTCGAGCGCCAGATCGAGGCCAAGCAATCTTGCCACGCTGGCCGGGCACGGGTCCTCGAGTACCGTATCGGTGCCAAAAATCACGGCAGGTTTGTCGAGCGGAATCGCGCAGCGCACGGCCTTGTCGTGCGCCTCGGGCGTTTCGATGTCGATCGAGCGGAACGGGATGCGATTGCGGGAGGCGAACGCCGCGATTTTACGCAGGTTGCGATCGACGTCCGCGCCAATCAGGGTCAGGCTGCTGTCTTCGTCTTCGAGCTGCCGGCGGCGGCGCGCCGCGTAGACCGTCATGATGATGTCGCTCATCTCGGGGATGCGCGACATGAGCTTGAGCATGTCTTCGCGCGGCACGACGATAGCGCGCGTCGGCTGGGCGGCACGCAAACCCAGCGTGTTTGCACCGCCGTTGAGAAACGAAATGTCGCCCGCGAACTGCGTCGGCCCCAGTGAGCTAGGCAGGTAGCGTTCGCCCGTGAACGGGTGCACAACCTCGATTTCGCCGTCCAGCAGATAGACGAAACGATTTGCCGGCTCGCCGACCCGGGCCACCATTTCACCCTTGGCGAACTCGACGATCTCTCCCGCTTCGCGAATCGCGGCAACGTGCGATTCGTGTAGCGGCGTGCGCCGCATCTGGCGCAGGTCTGCCGCAAGTGTTTCCACTTTCAGTCCCTTTTCAGTGCTCAATCGCTGCAAGATAGAAGAAAGGCGGGCCATCAGTGGCCGCTTGCAGATCGACGCCGGACTGCCGATCGGCAACGCGAGAGACGCGCCGTTCCGGCATCATATACGACTCGCCGCTGCCGGTGCAGTCTCGCGCGGATTGCACCCGAACAAACCGCGCCGATTCGGTGCAAGGCTTACCCGATCTCACGAATTCTCGGGAATTCGGGCGTCGGGCTCGGGTCTCAAGTATCCGGAATCGCTTGAGAGCCGTTGCCGGCGGTTACAATAACAGGTCGCGAGAGCGCCGAAGGGGGACGTCATGCAAACTTCATACGGGTGTTCGGTATCGGCTCGCGGACAGACGAGGTGGCGCAGGGTGGTTCGCGCGTTCGTGTTCGCCGGCGCGCTGTCGTACTCGGGCATGTTCGATGTGGCGGTTGCGGACGAGGAGGTGTCTCTGCCTGTCGCTCCCATCCTGTTTGCGGACGATCCGTTTACGGGCTGCGAGGGCATTTCGTTCAACGGCGAGGGGCGTCTGTTCGTGACCTGCAACCGCGCGTTCTGGGAAGTGCTGCCGGACGGGAGTTCGAAGCAGCTTGCGGAGCTCGATTCGAACCTGGGCGTGGCCGGCATTGGCGAACGCGATCTGCTGGTCGCGGATTTTGGCCCTACGAACGCGTTCCGGCACGATCGAAACGATGACGGCATCGTGTGGCGCATCTCGCCGGACGGCGGGCGGAAACAGGCCGACGCCAGGGGTATTGGCGACCCCAACTTCATCCTCGTGCTCAGCGACGGTTCGTACCTGGTTTCGGACGACGCGACTGCCGACATCTATCGGGTTCACGACGGCGAGGTGCGTCTGTTTACGACGGCCGTAAGCCACCCGAACGGGATGGTCATGTCGCTCGACGAATCGACCCTTTACGTTGCACAGATGTTCTCGAACATCCGCCCCGTTGTCGGCGTCAATCGACTCTGGGCGCTGCGCCTCGAGGACGGCAAGCCGTTCCGTGATGCAAAACTCGTTGCGACGACGGGGCCCGCGTCCATGCCGGACGGCCTGGCCATGGATGCAGAAGGCCGCGTGTACATCGCCGCCAATCGCGAGGCCAGGATCTGGCGCTACGATCCGCGCTCCGAGATCACTGAACTCGTGGCCGAGGGTGTGCCGGGTGCGGGTAGCCTCGTGTTCGGCGAGGGCGAGTTCGACCGTCAGTCGCTGTATGTGACGAGTACCTTTTCGGGCGGCAAAGGCGGCAAGGTCTGGCGCATACCCGTGGGTGTGGAGGGTGCCCGCGTGATTCGCTGAGCGCGGGTGTTCCAGGCTGCTTGAGGACCAACACCGCATGAAACTCGAGTTACCGGAGGTGCCGCACTGCTACTTCTGTGAGGTTCAGCGTGGCGGAGACGGGCACTGGGCGCTCTGGGCCGAAGACGAGCTGACGATGACGATGCTCAACGGCCGGCAGTACGAGCGCGGGCAGTCCATCGTGTTTCCCCGGCGTCATGCGCCGACCCTGCTCGATCTCAACGAAGACGAGCTATCGGCGGTTCTGATCGCCGCTCGCCGTGCCGCTGACGTGCTGATGGACATGCTGTCGCCGGAGGGCCTGTTGCTGTACCAGAACAACGGCGTGGGCAGCGGCCAGGAAGTGCCGCATTTTCACCTGCACGTCGTTCCGAGGACGCCCGGCAGCGACTGGGGTTTCGGCCCGCCACACCTTACGGAGCTGGAGCGCAGAACCAACGACCCGCGCTACGACCACACGGCGGATACCGATGAGAAGCGTGAGATGGCGATGCGTCTGCGCAGCGTCGGGCGTCGATAGCTTCGTTAAGACGCATTCGGTTATTTCTTATAGTGGCGCGTGGCCCGCGCTTGCTACTGTGGGCGCTCGCTTGAACAACACGAGCCACACGTACAGTGAGGTGTGCAAACCGCAATGGCCATGCATCGTTTCAAGAAGATCCTGTTTGCTGTCGACCCGGACGCTGACAACTCGGCGGCGCTCAACGAGGCAGCCCTGCTTGCGGCCGACAATCAAGCGAGCCTGACCATTGTCGACGTCGTCGACCGCCTGCCTGCCGACCTGCAGATGGCGATCACGGCGGCGCTTCCCGATGAGCTCATCAAGCTGGTCGTTGGCGAGCGCCTGGAGGTTCTGGCCCGCTTCAAGGCCACGGCGTTGCAGTCCGGTGCAACACACGTCGAATCGAAGGTGCTGACTGGGCGACGTTTTATCGAGATTCTGCGGATGGTGCAGCGCGACGGGCACGACCTGCTCGTCAAGGCCGTCGGCGATCAGTCGGCGCCGCTGCGTCCGCTGAGCAGTACCGACATGCATATCCTGCGCAAGTGTCCGTGTCCTGTATGGATGGTTCGGTCCGGCGGCCGGCTGCCCTGCAAGCGGGTGCTGGCCGCTGTCGACTTCGAACCGGACGAACCGGTATCGGATCCGCTCAACGAAGCCATTGCCGAACTGGCGTCCTCGCTGGCGTCGCGGCACTCGGCCGAGCGGCACTGGGTGCACGCCTGGCGCCTGCCGCACGAGCCATTTCTGAGATCGCCGCGCTCGGGCGTCGATAAGGCCGCGGTCGATGCGCTGGTGGCGGAAGAGCGTGACCGCCGCCGCCGTTGGCTTCGGGAGCTGATCGACGCGCACGGCGGCGGTTTCGACGCGCGCCACGACGAATCGGCGCAGATGCACCTTTCCAAGGGTGATCCCAAGACCGAAGTGCCTCGCGTCGTGAAAGAGCTCGACGCGGATGTGGTCGTCATGGGCACGGTTGGACGCGTGGGTATCCCGGGCTTTTTTATCGGCAACACTGCCGAGGAAATTCTGAAGCAGGTCGATTGCTCGGTGCTGGCAATCAAGCCCGCGGGATTCGAGAGTCCGGTGCGACCGGAGGACTAGACGGCGCCGGGTGCCCGCAATATTCCCGCGAATCAGCGGGCGGCGATGACAAAATCCGCAAACCTGAAGCCATCCCGGTCTATGCGCTCACCGGCTTCGAGCGCTATCGAGCCGGAGAACATGGGGCCCGCGTGCACAAGGGTGTGAAACTCGCCGTTTTCTCCGCAGGGGTCTACGCCGTCCGGCAGGGCATCGACCAAGCTCCGCGTATAGGCTTTGCCAACGATGTCGGCTGGACACTGTGACGGGTCGACGCAGGTAATGACGGCTTCGAGGCCGCTCTCGATCATGTTCGTCGCCAGCTCGGCCGTATTCAGACCCCACAAGGGATAGAGGGTGTCGAGATCGGTGTCGGCAAACAACCGTTCCCGGTACTCGCGAATATCTTCGAGGAACAGATCGCCGAACGCCATGGCTTCGACACCGTGATCGGCGCTGAGCATGGCGACGGCGTCGTGCGTGGCCTGCTCGTATGCGCCGTTGGGGCAGGGCCAGGGCAGCTCCACCGCAAACAGCGGAAGATTCGCAAGAGCAGCCTGAGCCGTCACGAGTTCACGACGAACGGCATGCATTGCGACCCGATCCGCCTCGGCATTGAAGGTCGTCAGCAGACCGACGAGTTCCACTTCAGCGTTCTGCCTCAGAACGTGCAGGCACCAGGCAGAGTCTTTTCCGCTGCTCCATGAGAGCACCACACGGCGTTTGGGCATGTTTGCTGTTCTCCTGGCTGCCTGTCGCGGTTGTCGCCGACTGTCTCGGCGGCATCACCATACACGGTCGGCGCGTCGGCTTCCCCACGTGCAGCCATCAAAATTCAACTGAATGGTTGAATAATCTTCAGGAGCATGTTATTAAACCGTATGGTTGAACAAAACGCTGAGCTGAACGCGGTATTCCACGCGCTGGCGGACCCGGCAAGACGGCAGATCCTGGCCGCTTTGCGAGAAGGCCCGAAGAGCGTCGGTGAACTGGCGTCGCCGCTCGATATGAGTTTTGCCGGTGCATCGAAGCACATAGGGGTTCTCGAGTCGGCCCGGCTCGTGCAGCGGCAGAAGAAAGGTCGAACTCGCATATGCACGCTCAAGCCCGCCCGGCTGACGACGGCCGAGCAATGGCTCAAGACGTACACCGAGTTCTGGAACGAACGTCTGGACCTCCTGGAGGAGGCCATCGAGGAGTATGGGAATGAATGAATTGGGAAGCTTGAACGGGGAAGGAACGCTCACGTTTGTGCGGGTGCTCCGCGCGCCGATCGAAACGGTATGGGCACATCTCGTCGAGGACGAGCATCGCCGCAAGTGGTTTTGCGGCGGGGATGTCGAACCGCGCACCGGCGGAAAGATCGTATTCGACTTCGACCACAGCCGGCTGTCGGCAACGCCGCCGCCGAAGACGAGCGATTGCGGACAGGCCGTCCGTTTCGAGGGCGAAGTGCTGGCGTGGGAACCCCCCGAGCGCCTGTCGTTTTCATGGCCCGAAGACGGTGGAAGCCATAGCTCCAGGGTTTCCATTACACTCAAGACCATTTCGGAAGGGACCGAACTCCGCCTGGTTCATGAGAACCTCCTGTCCGACAGCCTCAAACTCGGTGTGGCAGCGGGCTGGCATACCCATTTCGATCTGCTCGGTGATCTGCTGGACGGGCGGGCCGTGCGTGACTTCTGGGTTCGCCACGCCGAGGCAGAAGCGCTGTATGAGAGGCAGTTCGCCGCTGCCTGACCCGCGAGGGAGAGACTCTGGAGAAAGTTTGGAATGGGCACATCCCCGGCTACACACGGCTACTCGGGCAAACCGCTGTTTCAAAAACTCGGCCTCAAACCGGGTATGCGTTGTCAGCTCATTGGCGCGCCATCGCACTATCCCGAACTTGTGGCCGGAGTGACGGGTGTGCGTTTCATGCGGCGCGCAAAGTCGGCCGACGTCGTACACCTGTTTTGTCCGAACCGCAGGTCGCTCGATCGGCGGATCGGACGAGCGCTCGATTGCGTCGTGCCCGGCGGTATGCTGTGGGTGTCCTGGCCAAAGAAGTCGTCCGCTCTGTTCGTGGACCTGACCGAGGATCAGCTTCGCGATGTTATCCTCCCGCTCGACTGGGTGGATGTGAAAGTCTGCGCCGTGGACGCTGACTGGTCGGGACTCAAGTTTCTCGAGCGCAAGCGGTAGCAGGGTGTATCGGGCCGCAGGCGACACGACGCGGCGTAAGGACAAATAGCTGGTGTCAATCAACAGAATGCTGTTCCAGCGAGGTATGACCCTGGCTTTTGCGCTTGGGTGTTTTGCGGCAGGCGCTGATGCGGGAGAGCGTCGGCAGATTGCCTTGAGCTTCGATGATGCGCCGCGCGGCAATGGCCCCGTGTTTACGGGCGACGCCCGCACGCGCGAACTCGTGGCGGCGCTCGATCGCGCCGGCGTGCCAGGCGCAATGTTTTTCGTTACGACGGAGAATCTGGCACGGCAGGGCGACGCGGGATACGAGCGGCTCCGGCACTACGCGGCGGCCGGACATCGGATCGCCAACCACTCGCACAGCCACGATTCGGCCAACCGCACGGCCGCTGCCGATTTTCTGAAGGACCTCGATCGCGCGGACCTCTTCTTGCGCGAATTGCCGGGCTTCAGCGCTTACTTTCGCTTTCCGTACCTCCATGAAGGACGCCCCGAATCGCGTCGGGACGCCATTCGCGACGGGCTGGCCGAGCGCGGCCTCGAGAACGGTTACGTCACTGTCGACAACTACGACTGGTACATGCAGGCGCTCGCGGACGAAGTGACCGCGGCTGGCGGGCGCATCGATACGCCGGATTGGCGGGAGGCATACGTAGACACTCTGCTGCAAGCCGTCGAGTTCTACGACGCGCTTGCCGTAAGGACGCTCGGGCGCTCGCCCCGGCACGTGTTGCTGCTGCACGAGAACGATCTTGCGGCGCTGTTCGTCGACGATCTCGTGGCGGCGTTGCGGGATTCGGGCTGGGAGATTATCCCGGCCGAAGTGGCGTATACCGATCCGCTGAACGAACGGCAGCCCGATACGCTGTTTCTCAACCAGGGACGAGTCGCGGCGTTTGCGCACGAGGAGGGCGCGTCGGCGCGGCGGCTCGTCAGCGCTCTCGAAGACGAGGCGGCACTGCGGGCTGAATTCGTGCGCCGTGGGCTGCTGGGCGGAAACCGGAATGCCTACCTGGGCGCGGAGCCGCCGGGCGAAACGCCCGTTGTTTTTGCTGCCGGTCACGTCAGCCGCGAGGACCAGTTCGAATACGGTTCAGCGTTCTCGGCCGACGGACTCGAGATGTTCTTCGGCGTGAACGTGGGAGAGCGCGCAGAAATCCGCACGACCCGTTTTGCCGATGGTGAGTGGACGGCGCCCGCTGTCGTGTTGAGCGATCCCGTGTTTACGTATGGCGACCCGCTGCTGTCGCTGGACGGCTCGCGGCTCTACTTCATCTCCGATCAATCGCGGGACGGCGGGGCGGATCCCGTGGACTTCGATATCTGGTACGTCGACCGCCGCAGGGATGGCTGGTCTGAGCCCGTAAACCTCGGCGCTCCCGTCAACACGGCGGGAAACGAGTACTACGTGTCGTTTACGGACGACGGGCACATTGCGTTTGCCTCCAATCATGGACGCGAACGTGCAGGCGACTACGACCTGTACGTGGCGGCCCCGACGGACGACGGCGGCTTTGAGCCACCGGAGCGCCTGCCCGGCTCGGTCAACACGGGTGCCTACGAAGCGGACCCGTTCATTGCGAACGACGGCAGCTACCTGATCTTCGGGGGGAGCCGTCGCGGGGGCCTGGGTAGAGGCGATCTCTATATTGCGTTCAGGGGCGATGACGGTCGGTGGGGCGAAGCCGTATCGATGGGACCGGCCATCAATAGCGAACATCACGAACTCTGCCCGTTCGTGAGCCGCGACGGTCGGTACCTGTTTTATACGAGCAATGGGGACATCCGCTGGGTCAGTACTGCGGTCATAGAGCGTCTTCGGCCGGGGAACTGAACGAACGGTAGCTGATCGGGCCGGGCGCACTTCGGGTGGCGGGGCGGTGTCCGGGTTCGTTTACTGGAGGTATTGCCGGCGGACTGCGTCTGTACTGAAGATAAGCCAAGAACTTTGGGCGGCAAGCCGGCGTCGGGAGGCAGCGCTGTGCAACGAACACTCTTTGCAAAGATGCGAAGCGGCTGGCTGGCAGTGCTGTTGTGGCTGTCGCTGGGCGTCATCCTGGGTGCACTGCTGGTCGGTGTCGGACAAGAACGTTCGGCGCAGACACAGCCCTGGTTTGGGGGTTCGGCCGATGTAGCGCCTCTCCCGAACGGTTCCGATTCGGGGCCAGGCGGCGTCGCTGCCGACCAGGCGATGGGTTTCGTCGATGCCGCGCGTATTCCGAGTCTGTTTGCCCGCAGGCTGGCGCTAGTGCAACTCACGGCGAAAGCCGACGCGGACGAACTCGAACGGTACTTCGTCGAATCCGATCGAATCACGCTGGTGTCGCGCCGCATCGAGGCGCTGGAAATCGTCTTGCTGCGTTCGATCGAACTTGACCCGGAGCTGGCGCTGTCCATGCTGTCATCGCTGGAACCGCCTTACGACCGGCAGCTGTCGTTTCGGGTCTGGCGGGCCTGGGGAGAAGGCAACTTCGAGGCGGCGCTGACCGCCGCAGCGGCGCAGTCCTTGTCGGACCGCTACGCGGCCGCGGAAGGTCTCTATGCCGCGGCCGGAGATCTTGAAAGTCCCGAGGCTCGCGAGGTTGAAGCAAAGCTGGGGATTGCGCCCTCGCGCGAGATGCGTCGGCGATACGTCATTGGTCTCGTCGACAACAGTCTCGAGGAGGCGCTTGCCTACGTCAGCCTCATGACCAGCCCGCTCGAACGCCGTGAGGCAATAGCGTGGATTGCGGAGTACCTGTCACCGGTGCAACTGTCGGAGGCGCTGCTCTTGCCGGAAGGACTTTTGTCGTCCGGCGACAGGCATTACCTGACAAGCGCCGTCAGGCTGCGGCTCGCCGAACAGGATCCCGTGGGGGTGCTCGAGAGCCTCCTGCAAGCGGGCGGGCAAAAGCCCAACGGGTCGGAGGTGACCCGCGCAATGCAGCTCCTGGTCGTCGAAGACATCGAACTCGCCAAGGCTTTCCTCGAACGCTCCAAGAATGCCGGCAACTACGTCATGCTGCTGTCCATTTTCGTCAACCAGTTCTCGAAGGCGGATCCTCTAGCCGCGATTGCCTGGGCAAAAGCCAACGAAGATCGGAGTACGCGGGGGATTAGCCTGCTTTCGCGCGTGCTCAGCGAGGTGGCAGATAGTCAACCGATGCTAGCGTTCCAGGAAGCGCTCGCGCTGCCCGTGCCGGCCAACGGTTTGGACCCGCTGGGGTCCGTGTTCAGGAGGTTGGCTGCGCGGGACGTAACACTGGCGCAGAGTCTCATACCACAGATCGCCGACCCTGCGCGGCGACGCCGCGTAACCGACGTGCTCGTCGGTGAGTGGCTCAAAACGCATCCCGAAGCCACGCTGGACTGGATTCTGACTCAGGATCCCGACACTTCGCGGGAACTGCTGGTCAGCGCGGGGCGACTGATAATAAGACACGACATACAGACTGCGATCGCCAACCTGCACCGGCTGGACCCGGTCTCGCAAAGGCAATGGCGGCGCCAGATAGCTATCGGGCTGGCTGAGCGCGGCAGCATTGACGAGGCGCTGGCGTTCGCCCGACGATTCGAGGCCGAACCCGACTACGAAAACATTCAGGTCACGATTGCCGAGCGCGCCGCAAAGAGCGACCCGGATCTGGCTCGGCGCATTGCCTCGGGGCTCGAGTCGCCGGAGGCTCGGGATCGGATACTCGCGGAGACCATCAGCTACTCCAGCGGCATGACCGGCATGGATCTGGAGCAACAGCTCAGCGGTATTTCCGATCCGGGCCGGCAGTTTCAAAAGGCGACGGAAGTCTATAACCAGATGGCGGCAGAGAACCCGGCGGGTCTCGAGCACTGGATTCGGCAACAGTCACCGGGGCCGCTCAGGGACGCCGCAATCGTCGGGCTGGTGCAGCAGGGCCGGGATGTCGATGATGCGGCGCATGACGAGCTGATCGCCTCCATCGAGGACGCGGAACGCCGCCGCGCCGCCAAGCGGGCCCGCATTTTCGTGGCCTTGAGATCCAACCCCGAGCGGGCACGAGAGTTGCTTCAGGATCCGGACATTACCGACGCTGAGCGTGTCCGTTACCAGCGCATTTTCGACCGGTTCTGAAAGGCGGGCGACTGTTCCTTGTGCTCAAGCGCCGGCCGGTGACCAGCCGTTGACGCGCGGCCACCAGGCTTCGATTCGATCTCCGCTGACGACGTGATAGCCGGGATAAGCGTTTGCCGTCATGCAGACATGATTCGGCAGCACGCGAACGCGCACGCCGGGTGACAGCGTGCCCGCCGGGACCGGCGAGCCGTCACGGCGCTGCACGAGGCCGTGCTCCTGGCTGACCGAGGCCACGATCACATCGCCATCAGCGATCGGCTCGAGCGTTTCCGCGTCGCAGACGAGGCCGTAACCCTGATCCTCCGCCTGACCTGCCGTGCTGCGGTCCTGCGCAAGCGCCAGTGCACCGGCGTCAATGTAGGTTCGCCCGGATGCAGGCAGGTGCTGCACAACCGTCGCGAGCACCGACACGGCGATATCGTCCAGCGTCGCGACGCCGATACCGCGTTGCGCCAGATCTTGGAACACGTACACGCCCGCGCAGGCCTCGTCGACTTCCGAATAACTTTCCGCGTCGTGGAGCGCGGGGGACGACCCGATACCGAGGCTCGGGCAAGCGTGGCCGCTTGCCCGCAGTTCGGCGGCGGCGTCGACCAGCGTGCTGCGGTGGCGCTCGACCAGCGCAACGCGCTCGGCCTTGTCGGCAAGCTTGTACGTGCCCCCGCCGTAGCTGTACAGGCCGCGAAGCTGCAGATACTCGTGAGAGTCGAGAAGTTCGGCCAACTGCCGGAACTCAGGGGTCGAGGGTGATGCGCCGCCGCGATAGCCGTCGACGTCGACTTCGATCAATGCGTGTACCGGTACCGAAAGCCGCCGCGCCTGCTCGCCGATGGCGGCAGCATTGTCGGCATCGCCGACCAGTATCTCGAAGTGCAGGCCCTGCTGTATGAGCGGCGCTACGGGCAGCAGTTTCTCGGGTGAAAACGGTGCCGTGTAGCGCAGGTCGAGAATACCCGCTTCAAAAAAGGCCGTTGTCTCAGCCAGCGTCGACACGGACGCGCTCGACCAGAGGTCGCCCAGTATGCGTCGCGCCGCATCGACCGATTTACAGGTCTTCAGGTGTGGACGCAGGTACACGCGCTGGAAATCGGCGCGTTTGTTCATGCGGGCGATGTTTCTTTCGAAGCGGTCGAGCGACAGCAACAGCGCCGGTGTTTGCAGATCCTCGAGTTTCACGTTACGCGTTTGTCCGTAATTTACGTCGATCGTGCAGGTACTCTGGGAGGTCGCCGATTCTACACGTTTCCCGTGTCTGTCTACGGCGATTCTCTATCGCTGGATCGTCTCTCCCGGCGGCGTCCAGTTGCCGCGCCGGATTTCGTAGACGACGTGAGGCATGTCGGTTCCGGTGCGATACCGAGGCCCGCCTTCCCGAAGCACGGCCCCCAGCTTTTCCGTGGCACGCCTCGAGCGGACGTTGTCCACGCCGATCCACAGGACGACAATGTCCACGTAGCGGAACGCGTGCTCCAGCATGAGGATCTTGATCTCACGGTTGTAGCTGCCGCCCCAGTAGTCGCGGGCAAGGAAGGTCCAGCCGATCTCGATCTCGCTGGCGACGGGGTCGAGACCGTGGTAACGGCTCGAGCCAATGATACGTTCGCGTTCGTCGTCGACGAACACAAAAGCGGAGCCGGACTCGAGGGCTTCGTCGAAGTACTGTCGGAAAACCGTTTCCTGGTAGCGGTCCGACGCGGGGTGCTGTACCCAGATCTCCGGGTCGGCAGCGGCAGCGAACAGTCCGCTCCAATCGCCCTCGGCAACAGGGCGGATCGTAATTCGCGGACCGCGGAGGGTGGGCTGGAGGTCGAAAGCCATGGTAGACGCCACGCAGCAACAGGCTGGGATATCGCGGCATGTTCTCCGGTCTCGGAGACAAGATCAACCGGCCGGCATATGGTTTCAGGTCGAGTCTTCCAGGGCTTCCTCTGCGATGGTCCGCAAGACGCTGCTGAAGCTGATGAATCCCCGCCAGCCCTTGGCGTTGGTCATGACGGCAATGGTCAGATCGCTATCGGGTGCCTGCATGACGATCGCGGAGGCGCCTGCCTGCCGGCCCGTGTGTCCGTGCCACCAGCGGCCGTCATCCGGGAAGAACATGACGCCGTAGCCGTATTTGTCTTCCGACGGGATCGCATCGCGCCAGGAGGGTGCCTCGGCAGCCTGCTCAGCCGGGGCTGTCAGCGGCCGCGACATGAGATCGCGGTGGGTGTCCGACACGATTGCGCCAGCCCTGAGCGCCAGCGCAAAGGTGACGAGGTCGGTCGCCGTCGCCAGGTGACCGCCGGCCGGCAGGTTCTCGCTGACGTCCCGCATGTCCGCGCGACGTAGCGGTTCGTCTCCGCTCATCCGGTACCCTTGCGCTCTCCGCGGGATAATTTGCCACGCGTCGTCCGCGAGCGTGTCCGCCATCCCTGTGGCGTCGAACACGAACTCGCGAAGGGTCTCGCGGTAGCTTTGTCCTGCCGCGCCCTGAATGACACAGCCCAGCACTCTGTAACCCAGCGACGTGTATTGCCACGCGGTGCCCGGCTCGAATTCCAGCGGATCGTCGCCGAAGTTTTGCAGCGGGGAGACGACGTCGGTATAGCGCGTGTATTCGCCGAGTCTGTCGCGGTCACGGCGGCGTTCGACGTCGGCGCGCTGTTCGTCCGTTTCGGCGTTCTCGAGTTCCGAATCGTAATCGGCATAGTGACGAACGCCGGACGTGTGCGTCAGCAGGTGACGGCTTGTGATTGTCCAGCGTTTCTCGGCGAACTCCGGGCAGTAGCGCTGAATCGGCGCATCGAGATCCAGTTTGCCGTGTTCGGCGAGCCGCAGTGCAGCGGCTGCTGTCATCCACTTCGATATCGATGCCGTGCGGTACCGCGTGCGGGTCGTCGCGGCAACGTCGTTTTCGACGTCAGCCAGTCCGTAGGCACCCTCGAAGACGATCCGGCCGTCGAAACCGATGGCGATTTGCAGAGACGGCACGCCGGTCTCTTTCAGTTCTGTTGTTGCCGCCTGCGCGACTCGCTCGTTCAATAGCCGCGCTGCGCCAGCTTCGAGATTGCCGGCCGTCGCTGTCGTTGGTGCTGCGAGCATCAGGCAGCAGGTCGCTTTGACCAGTTTGCGCATTTTCAAGTCTCCGCTACTTCTCGCCGGACGCCGGCCGGCTTTTTTCATCACTATGATGGCGCCGCCCGGAGAGACGTTTAGTCCCTCGACGTCCGCAACGGTACGCAGCGGAACGCAACGCGGGGTGAGCCACCGGGCACGGCCATTGAGTATCAGCACAACATGTTGCGCTACACGCGCTGCGCAGTAACGACACGTCGCGCTGCGGTTTGCGCAATGAGCGCGAAGCGTATCAGCCCGCAACGAGATTTGACTATTGAGCAACTGCCAAGCATTGGGCAGAGCTCTGGAATTCGCCATCGGAATCGTGCAATGTTGTTTAACAAATAATGACAAGATACGAATAAACCACGGTATTTCATTCAAACATTACGTGGTTTGGGAGCGATCAAGCGCGATGCCGAACACAGCTGTTGGTCTCGTGCGCTGACTCCGCTGGCCAGCGGCAAATAAATGTTGGGCAAATCCATGGCGCCTTTTCGCTAGCGGATATGAGACTCAACTAAAGAGGTGGGGAGAGTTCGGCTCGACGGTTTGAACCCGGTACTGGACGGTGCAATGCAACGGCACCTCACCGTGCGTGCAACTCGCTGATCTCCCGCCACCTTGCGGTATGCGTTAGTCAGGAAGTACACCATCTTCTACACGCGTCGTTGCGCGAGGAGCGTCCGATGAACCGGCAGTTTTTCCTTCACACCCTTGTGTCCCGGAACGTTTGCAGCGGTGTGTTCCGATTGTTCCGTTTTACTGCCGCGCTGTTCGTTACCGTGGGCTTGCTGGCAGCGCCGTCCACAGGTTTTGCGCAATCGCCGCCACCACCGCCTCCGCCGGAGCCCTCTGACACGTCCACAGTGGATCAGATTGTGACCAACCCGATTACGGGGTTGACGACGAGGGTCATCGACCTCCGGGAAGACCCGGCCGGTACGCCGACGGCCGGCGATACGGCCTTTGTGCTAACCGCGGACGGCTACTATTTCCTGGTCAAGGATATCGGCGAGTTCATTTATAACGACGACACTCCGCCGCTGGCTTTCGAGATCGTCGGTCCCGGTGCGACGGCCGACACGGTGTTGCTGGACGCTGATCCGCCGGGCGGCCCGACGGCGGAGCTGGGAACCGGCCTGACGGAGATGCAGTTTGAGGATGAGTTTGTCAGCGAGGACGAGGAGGGTGCGCTAACCCCTCCGGAACTCGAGTCGGGTATCAACGGCGTCATCCGGGTCCGCACGGGCCGAAACGGCAGCAACGGGCGTGACGGCGCGCTCGTGGTTCCGCCACGTGCCGGCGGCAACGGCGCGACCGGTCCGAGTGTTACGGTCAACAACAGCACCAACGTCAACACCGCTACGCGCTTCGGCATCCTGGCCGCGAGCCGCGGCGGCGCCGGCGGCCAGGGCGGCGATTCCTATCTGTCGTTCTGGAGCGGTCGCGACGGCGGCAACGGCGGCCGGGGCGGCACGGTGAACGTGACCAACAACAACGGCGTCCAGGTAGCAACGTCAGGTGCGGGTCTGCACGGGATCTTTGCCTACAGCCGCAGCGGCGCGGCAGGCGACGGCGGCGACGGATTTGCCGCGCCGGGCGGCGGCACGGGCGGCAAGTCGAGCGACGGCGGCAACGTGACGGTCCGCAATTTCGGCGACGTCATAACGACCGGCGAAGGCGCGTTCGGAATCTACGGCCTGAGCGTCAGCAATAATGGCGGCAACGGCGGTTCGCAGTGGGGGCTCGTCGGCGAGTCCGGAGACGGCGGTTTCGGCGGTAGCGGCGGCACTGTATCGATCACCAACGAAAGCAGCGGCACGATCAATACCTTCGGTGATTTTAGCCACGGCATTTTTGCGCAAAGCGTCGGGGGTTCGGGCGGTTCGAGCGGAGTTGGCGGCAACCTGCTCGTCACGTTGCTGGGCAGCGCGGACAACGGTGGCAATGGCGGTGCGGTCGATGTGATCAACAACGGTCAGATCGTAACGGCCGGCGGTTTTTCACGCGGCATGTTTGCACAGAGCATCGGTGGCGGCGGTGGTTCCGAAGGCGGGGGTGGCGGACTCTTCTCGATTGGCGGTGCGGGCTCGGGCGGCGGTAGTGCCGGGCGCGTACAGGCGTTCAACAACGCATCGGGCATCATCTCGACCTTCGGTCAGGGTTCCGACGGGATCTTCGTCCAGTCGGTCGGTGGCAGCGCTGGAGCCGCTTCCGGTAATGGCGGCCTGGTTGCCATCGGCGGCAGCGGCGGCCGCGCCGGCAATGGCGGTGAAGTCGTGGCGCGCAACTTCGGGTCGATCATCACCCGCGGCGCAGGCGCGCGCGGCATCGTGGCCCAGAGTATCGGCGGCGGCGGCGGCGACGGCGGCAACACCGGTGGCCTGATTGCGATCGGCGGACGTGGCGGTGCCGGCGGAAGCGGCGGGATCGTGCGGGTCACGCAGGGCGGCAGCATTAGGACGGAGGGTGACGACGCAGCGGCGATCTTCACGCAATCCGTCGGCGGTGGTGGTGGTAGTGGCGGCAGCGGCATCGCCGGCGGCCCGTTTGTCAGCGTCGCCGTTGGCGGTTCCGGCGGTAACGGCGGTCGTGGCGGAGACGTCGAAGTGACCCTGCAGGGCAGCAACGACGGTGCTGCCTCTTTTATTCGTACGGAAGGTGATCGATCCGCCGGCCTGTTCGCGCAGTCCGTCGGCGGCGGCGGCGGTAACGGCGGCGGCTCGGTGTCCGTTTCCGCGGGCGCGTTCGGTGCGTTGTCGGTTGCGGTTGGCGGTCAGGGCGGTCTGGGCGGAGACGGCGGCGTGGTCACGATGTCGCCCGGCAGCGGTGGCGTGAGTGTCATCGAAACGGTCGGCGAGGATTCGACCGCCGTGGTGTTGCAGAGCGTTGGCGGCGGCGGCGGTAACGGCGGCGGCTCGGTGTCCGTTTCCGCGGGCGCGTTCGGTGCGTTGTCGGTTGCGGTTGGCGGTCAGGGCGGTCTGGGCGGAGACGGCGGCGTGGTCACGATGTCGCCCGGCAGCGGTGGCGTGAGTGTCATCGAAACGGTCGGCGAGGATTCGACCGCCGTGGTGTTGCAGAGCGTTGGCGGCGGCGGCGGTAACGGCGGTTACACTGTCAGCGTGGCCGGTTCCATAGGGGCCGGCGGATCGGCATCCGTGAGTGTCGGTGTAGGCGGAGACGGCGGCGGCGGCGGTGAGGGCGGCGAAGTTCGGGTTGGCACGTTCGACGTAGACGATAACCTGGTCGAAACGGGTCTAAACGGTACCATACTCACGACGGGTGATCGCTCCACCGGTCTGCTGGCGCAGAGCGTTGGCGGCGGCGGTGGTAACGGCGGACAGGCGGTTTCGATAGCGGCTGCCGGCAGTGACGGCGTCGGAGTGGCCGTCGCCGCAGGTGTTGGCGGCAGCGGTGCCGGCGGTGGTGCCGGTGGCGCCGTTTCGGTCGGTACCCGGGGTAACGTCACCACCGAAGGCGATGCGTCCACGGGCATGCTGGTCCAGTCGGTCGGCGGCGGCGGCGGCAACGGCGGCGGGTCGATCACGGGCTCCCTGTCGGTTGGCGGCGCAGCGGCGGGCAGCGTATCCCTGGGCATCGGTGGCAGCGCGGGCACCGGCAATTCGGGCGGTAACGTGGTTCTCGCAACACGCGATGGCACCGTCACGACCAGCGGTGAAAGCTCCACGGGTATTGTTGCGCAGTCGGTCGGCGGCGGTGGCGGCAACGGTGGTTATGCCGTTGCGGTCGGGGCGGCCGGGGCTGGTACGGGCGCAGGTGCAGTGACGGTTGGCCTCGGCGGCAGCGGCGGCTCTGGCGGTAGCGGCGGCGAAGTTCGCGCCGATCTCGAATCGGACGTCGACACCTCCGGTGACAACTCCACCGGGATACTTGCGCAATCCGTCGGCGGCGGTGGCGGCAACGGCGGCTTCAGCGTGTCGGCCGGTATTGCCGGGGCCGGGACGGGCGCGGGAACCGTGGGCGTGGGCCTTGGTGGCTCAGGCGGTTCGGGCGCGAGCGGCGGGCTGGTCGACGCGTCGTCCGCGGGCTCGATTACGACCCGCGGCGATAATTCGAGTGGCTTCGTCGCGCAGTCCGTCGGCGGCGGTGGCGGCAACGGCGGATTCAACGTGACCGGCGGCCTGGCGGTAGGCGGTACCGGCGCCGGTGCCGTGAGCGTCGGCCTCGGCGGCACGGGCGGCACGGGCGCAACCGGTGGCGAAGTCACGGCGTCGACATCGGGCGACGTGGTCACCGAAGGTGATCGTTCGAGTGGCATTGTCGCTCAATCGGTCGGCGGTGGCGGCGGCAACGGCGGCTTCAATGTCAGCGTGGCGTTGAGTGGTGCCGGCACGGGCAGCGGTGCCGTGGGCGTCGGGCTGGGCGGCAGCGGCTCGGCTGGAGGCACGGCGTCGACCGTCGACCTGACGGTCGACAACAACGTCATGACAATGGGTGACGATTCGACGGCCGTAGTAGCGCAGTCGATCGGCGGTGGCGGCGGCAACGGCGGATTCAACGTCAGCGTGGCCGGGACCGGTGCGGGCACGGGCAGTGTGGGCGTGGGCGTCGGTATCGGCGGCAGCGGTGGCGGCGGCAGCGACGCGGCCCTGGTGACGAGCAACGTCACCGGCAACCTGGCCACGCTCGGCGACAACTCCAACGGGCTGCTTGCACAAAGCGTTGGTGGCGGTGGCGGCAACGGCGGCTTCAACGTGTCGGCAACGATCAGCGCCGCCGGTTCCGCCAGCGGCGCAATCGGCGTGGGAATCGGCGGCAGCGGCGACGGCGGCGGTAACGGCGGCAACGTCATATCGGATCTGACCGGCAACGTCAGCACGGCAGGCAATGATGCAACGGGCGTCGTTGCGCAGTCCCTGGGCGGCGGTGGCGGCAACGGTGCGTTCAACGTCACCGGCAGCATTAGCGGTTCGGGCAGCGGCAGCGGAGGCGTGAGTGTCGGTGTCGGCGGTGCAGCCGGCGACGGGGGTGGCGCCGGTACGGTCAACAACACCGTCACTGGTAACGTTGCCACGCTCGGCGACAACGCCAGCGGCGTGTTTGCTCAGTCGCTCGGCGGCGGTGGCGGCAACGGCGGCTTCAACGTCAGCGGTACGATCAATCTTGCGAGCAGCGGCGGCGGTGCGGTTGCCGTTGGCGTCGGCGGTTCCGGCGGTGACGGAGGTGGCTCGAGCGAGGTGAACAACACGGTGACGGGCAACGTCACCACGGCAGGCGAGGACGCGTTGGGTGTCGTCAGCCAGTCGATCGGCGGCGGCGGCGGTAACGGCGGCTTCAACATTGCGGGCAGCGTCTCGGCTACCGGTTCGGGCGGCGGCAACGTGGCCGTTGGCGTTGGCGGGGCTGGCGGTGACGGCAGCGCGACGGCGGGTGAGGCCAACGCGGACGTGACGGGCAACATCACGACGGCGCAACGGGGCTCCGGCGGTCTGCTCGTGCAGAGCGTGGGCGGCGGCGGCGGCAACGGCGGCATGAACATTACGGGTACCCTTACGGCAGCCGGCTCAGGGGCTGGCGCCGTGGGCGTCGGCGTGGGCGGCTTCGGCGGCGACGGTGGTGCGAGCGGCGCTGTCGACGGCACGCTGACCGGCAACATTACGACCGCGGGAGACGACTCCTACGGTGCTTTGCTGCAAAGCCTCGGCGGCGGTGGCGGCAACGGCGGGCTCAACGTAACCGCTGGAGTGACGATGTCGTCGAGCGGCAGCGGAACGCTCGGCGTGGGTGTGGGCGGTTTCGGCGGGCTGGGCGGCGAGGCTTCTACCGTGACGGGCAACATTACGGGCGACGTCAGCACCAACGGGAGCGACGCATTCGGCGTCATGGCGCAGAGCCTGGGCGGTGGCGGCGGCAACGGCGGCATCAACGTCACTGGCACCCTGAACCTTTCCAAATCGGTCTCGGGCAGCGTGGCGGCAGGCGTCGGCGGCTTTGGCGGCGGTGCCGGCAATGCCGATACCGTCATGCTGACGCGCACCGGCATGACGAGCACAACGGGAGCCAACTCGGACGGCGTCATTGCGCAGAGCATTGGCGGCGGTGGCGGCAACGGCGGCCTGAACGTGTCGGGTGCGCTGGCCGGCAGCGGCAGCGGTTCCTCGTTCTCCGCAGCGCTCGGACTGGGCGGCTTTGGCGGCGTGGCCGGCAACGCCGGCGACGTGACGGCCAACATTAGCGGCGACGTCTTCGCCACCGGCATCGAAGCCGAAAGCATCGAGACGATCGACGGTGTGGAGCGGCGCGTCATTAGCGGCGGTTCCAACGGCATCGTTGCGCAAAGCATTGGCGGTTCCGGCGGCAACGGCGGTGTGAATGTCTCGGCCGGCATAGCGCTGACGCGCCCGGGCGGCAGCAGCACGGGCAGCGCGTTGACGCTCGGCGTCGGCGGCTTCGGCGGCGGCGCCGGCAATGCGGGCGCCGTCGATCTGGACGTGGTGGCCGACAGCGTCGTGTCTCGAGGGGATACGCGTGCCGCCGTCATGGCGCAATCCGTCGGCGGCGGTGGCGGCAACGGTGCGCTCAACGTGTCGGCCGGGATCGTCATGGACGGTGCGGTTACCGTGGGCGTCGGCGGTTCCGGGGGCAGCGGCGGCGAGGCGGGTAACGTGGAGGCAGACGTCGACGTCGGGTTCGTGTCCGCGAGCGGCGAAGCGGCCCGCGGAGTCGTGGCGCAATCCGTCGGCGGTGGTGGCGGCAACGGCGGCATCAACATTAGCGGCGGCCTTCAGGCGGACCGTGATACGGATGTACCGTCGCTGGTATTCGGTATGGGCGGTGAAGGTGGTGCCGGCAACGTCAGTGGCGACGTCACCCTCAACCAGACCGGCGACGTTCTCGTCGACGGCGTCAACTCGATCGGCGTACTGGCACAGAGCGTTGCAGGTGGTGGCGGCAACGGCGCACTGAACGTGTCGGGCAACCTGGCCGCGGGAGAAGGTTTCGCCGGCGTTATCGGCGTGGGTGGTTCCGGCGGCCTCGGGGCGGATGCCGGCAACGTGTTGCTGACGAGCGATGGCGCCATCGACGTTAGCGGTGTTGCTCTGGCCGAGCTCGACGAAGCCGGCGACGACTTCACACGCTTCGGCGATCGCGCCAACGGCATTCTTGCTCAGAGTGTCGGTGGCGGCGGCGGCAACGGAGGTGCGAACATCTCCGGAGTGGCGACGCGCGGCAACCCGATTGCGTTGAACGTGGGTGCATCCGGTGGGGGTGGCGGTGACGCCGGCGAGGTCACCGTGACTCGTGGCATGACCGACGCCACGCTGTTGAGAACCCGCGGCGACCAGGCAAACGGCCTGACGGCCCAGAGCATTGGCGGCGGCGGCGGCAACGCTGGCCTGAATCTGCAGTTTGCGCTGAGTGGTGTTGCGACCGATGACGAGCCGGTTTCGGCAATGATTACGATTGGCGGCGCCGGCGGTGATCCTGGCAACGGAATGCGGGCCACGGTCAACCACAGCGGCGACATTGTTACCGACGGCCGCCAGAGCGTCGGCATCATGGCGCAATCCGTTGGCGGCGGCGGTGGTAACGCCAACATCAACGCGGCGGCCGGGTTCAACAAGAAATCCACGGCTCTCAATCTGGCCATCGGTGGCGCGCCGGGTGACGGCGGCAACGGCGGCGAAGTCGATGTGACGCACAGCGGTGACATTGCCACTGTCGGCGATGACTCGATGGCTATCTTCGCTCAGAGCGTGGGCGGCGGTGGCGGCAACGCCGCAATGAACATGGCAACCAGCCTGGGTTCCAGCAACGCGCTCAACATTGCGATTGGCCGCGTCGGGGGTACTGGAGGGACTGGCGGCGACGTCACGGTCGATGCCGACGGTACGCTCACGACGGAGGGTGATCGCGCCGTGGGTGTGCTCGCACAAAGTGTCGGTAACGCGGGCGGCAAGAGCGGTGCAACATCCGTGGGTTTCTCGAGCTCCAGCGGCGAAGGCGAATCGGCACGCTCGACCGGGGTAAACGTATCGGTTGGCCTCGAAGGCGGCATGGGTGGCCGTGCCGGTGACGTGGGCGTAACCCTCGACGGCATGGTGATGACCGAAGGCCTGGAAGCGCACGGCATTCACGCACAAAGCGTCGGCGGCGGCGGAGGTATCGGCGGCGCGGCGACGAACATCGTCTTCCGCGAAACGAGTTCGTTGCGTGTTGGCGTCGGCGGCAGCGGCGGCGACGGCGGTGTGGCCGGTGAAGTGTTGGTCGACAACGGCGCGACGATTGTTACCGACGGTGACAGGGCGCACGGCGTCTACGCGCAGAGTATTGGCGGCGGCGGCGGCACGGGCGGCTACGCAGGACAGATTGCGATACAGGCGGGCGGCGCGTCGGGCAACGGCAACAACAGCCTGGGCGTTTCCGTTGGCGGCAGCGGCGGTACGGGCGCTGCTGCCAATATGGTCGAGGTGACCAACCGCGGCGTTATCGTCACGAGCGGTGATGAGTCGACGGGCGTTTCGGCACAGAGCATCGGCGGTGGCGGCGGCGACGGCGGCATTGTTGTCAATGGCACACTGGCCGGCAACGGCCGCAACAATGCGATGACTGTGGGCATCGGCGGCGCAGGCGGCTCGGGCGGTACTAGCGCAAACGTCGACGTGACCAATGAGGGTGCCATCATGACGACGGGCCGCGAGTCGGCCGGCATTCGCGCGCAGAGTATTGCGGGCGGAGGCGGCAACGCGGGATTGGTCGTCAATCTCGACATTTCGCGGGAAACCGGAAGCCGGTCGTCGCGCACGGCGACGATGAACATTGGCGGAGAGGGCGGCGACGGCGCCGTTGCCGGTGACGTGACGGTTGCGAACCGCACGGCGGCGGACGGCAGCGGTGGCATGATCGTGACCGAAGGAGACGATTCCTACGGCATCCTTGCGCAGAGCATTGGCGGCGGTGGCGGCAACGGCAGTTCGATCATCAACGGCCGGTTTGCCCAGGACAACAACACGAGCGGCCGCAACGCCACGCTAATGAGCCTCAACGTCGGCGGATTTGGCGGCGACGGTGGCATAGCGGGTGACGTAACGGTCGATAACGATGCATTGATCGATACGACGGGTGAAAACGCACACGGCGTATTTGCACAGAGTATCGGCGGAGGCGGCGGTAACGGCGGCATGGTGCTAATGATCAACAAGGTCATTGGCTCGGCCAAGAAGGCGTCGGGCTCGGGCGCGTCGAAGAGCAACGACAGAATGCTGTCGGTCGGAGGCGTTGGCGGCAACGGCGGCGATGCCGGCACGGTCGTCGTCAACAACAGCGGACAGATCGTGACCCGCGGCGAAAACGCGCATGGCGTGTTCGCGCAGAGCATCGGTGGCGGTGGTGGTAACACGGGCTGGGTCCAGGGGGGCAACAGCAACAAGTTTGTTACCGGTGCCGTCAAGAAAATTGTTGGTGCTCTGGGCGGCGACGGCGGCCTGGGTGGTGAGGTGACCGTCAACCACAGCGGCGATATCTCCGTGTTCGGCGACGGCGCGCAGGCGATCAAGGCCGACAGTATCAACGGCGGCGGCGGTACGACGATCAGCAAGTTCGAGACGATTGCAGGTATTTTTGGTGCTGACGTGCCCGAGATACCGGATGTCGGCGACATATTGCCGTTCGAAGAAATCCCGGTACTGGAACTCAGGATCGGCGGCGAGGAGCAGCAGGATACGAATGCGGGCAACGTCACGATCAACAACACGGGCACGTTTGGCGTGTTTGGGGACAACGGTGCCGGCAACGGCTCGATGGCGATTGGTGGTGGCGGCGGTTCGGCGACGGTCGACGTCAATCTGGGTCTTGCGGAAGCCACCGATGAAAACATTGCGGCGATCGACGTCGACGTCGAACTGGGTGGCCTCGACGGGCAAAACAATGCCGGCGGCGATCTCGACAGCCGTCATGACGGCGACATCCTGTCGATGGGGCAAAACAGTCACGGCGTGGCGTTGCAGTCCGTCGGCGGCGGTGGCGGTCGCGCCAACTATGCGTTTAGCGGCGACAGCGCGCTGCTGGGCGAGTTGTCGTACCGATTGGGCGGTACCAACGGCAGCAACGAATCGGGTGGCCTGATCGATCATTCTCAGAACGGCAATGTCGTCACTGATGGGGATCTGTCGCACGGATTGTTCGTCTCGAGCGTCGGTGGCGGAGGCGGCAGCCTGTCTCTCGCCTTCGATTTCGACGAACCCGATCCCGCAACGGGCGATAGCAGTGCCCCGCAGCCAATGGCCGCTTTCCTCGGCGCGACCGGCGTTACGCTCGGCAGCAATGGCGGCAGCGTCCTCGATGGCGGTGACGTTGCGCTGAACTACAACGGCGGTATCGCTACGAGCGGCAACCTGTCGTCCGGACTGATACTGCAAAGCATCGGCAGCGGTGGCGGTGAGGCACGCGTACAGGGCGCCGAGAACCTGACCGTAACCCTGGGCGGCAGCAACGGCGCCTCCGGCGACGGCGGTGACATTGATTTGTTTGTCCGCGACACCGTAAACACGGCCGGCGATCGGTCGCACGGCGTGTTGCTGCAGTCGATCGGCGGCGGTGGCGGCGCCGTGTTTACGGATCTTGCGCCCGCGTCGGTGCAGTTTTCGGCGGACAATTCGGGTGACGGCGGCGCGATCACCGCCATATTCATGAGAGACATCGTGACACAGGGTGAAAGCGCCAACGGCGTGATTGCGCAAAGCCTCGGCGGCGGCGGCGGTTTTGTCGACGGCGCGTTCTTCGGCACTGCCGGCGGAACCGGTGCCGGTGATTCGATCGACCTGGAAATCGCCGGCGATATCTTTGCGATGGGTGAAGGCTCCAACGCCGTGATTGCGCAAAGCCTTGGCAGCGAGGGCAGCGGCGACATTCGCGTCTCACTGTCGGCGAACCGTTCACTGGTTGGCGGTATTGGCGGCACGGCCATTACGATGGACGGTATTGCGAACAACACGGTAATCAACCGCGGCCTGATTACGACGATGGACGGTATCGACGGTCTGGCGATCCAGGCCGGCGCGGGTAACGATACGATCCTCAACGAAGGTGAGCTCGTTGGCGATCTCGATCTCGGGGATGGCAGCAACGCGGTCGACAATGCACTCGACGCGCTGTTCGAGTCAGGCGCAACGGTCGATCTCGGTAACGTGGACAGCATGCTCACGAACGCCGGCACACTCGCGCCGGGCGGTCGTAACCTTGCGCAGGCCACGGCGCTCAACGGCAGCTTCGTGCAGACCGCATCGGGTATCTTCGAAACCGAGCTGGACTTTCTGAGCGACTCGCTGGACGCGCTGAACGCCACCGGCAGCGTAGACACGGCGGGCGACCTAGTACTGAGTCTCCTGAACACGCAGGTGATATTGCCGGGTGAGTTCACAAGGACGCTGTTCGGCAGCAGCACGGGGTACACGAACAGCGGCATTAACTTCGTGACGGCCCCGTCCGTCGTCGTCACCTACGACCTGCTCGAATCGGCGAACGCTCTCGACCTGTCCTATGCCGTGGATTTTTCACCCACGGGTCTCGGCGACAACCGCACGAGCACGGGCGACTACTTCAACCGCGTGCAGCTTGCAGGCAGCACCGATGAGCTGGCCGATACGATCATCAGGCTCGTTGCGATCGGAGATCTCGAAGAGTATCGGGATGTCATGACGCAGCTGAGCCCCGAGATCTACGCCGAGCAGCAGGCGCAGACGTTGGCGGGCGCACAGAGTTTCCTGCGCAACGTGCGCGAGCGCTGCTCGGTCGGCGATGCCTATGCAAGCGAGGATGAAGACGAGTGCGTGTGGCTACGCTACGACGTGCAGGACATGGACAGGGATGGTGGACTCGGTTCGCCGGAGGTCGAGGGTGACGGCCGTCGCTACGCGTTTGGCTGGCAGTACCGGCGGCCCGACGACAGCGTGTACGGCGTCGGCTTTGCGCTCGACGACACGGACTTCTCCGGTTTTGGAGAGCGTTGGGTGACGCGTGGACGGTCCTGGCAGCTCAGTGCAATTGGTGAGCTGCCGATGCGCAACAACCAGGCCATGGTGCTGCAGGCGGCGATGGGGCAATCGAGCTATGAAACGCAGCGATTGATCGACGTCACCGAGAGTTACCTTGCGGAGGCGGATAACGACGTCGTGTTCCTGAGCGGCCTCGTTGGCTTTGTCGATCGCCGCGATATCGGGCGCTACCGCTTCGAAAGCGGCGTCGATTTCGGCTACGCGCATCTCAAGGGCAACGCTCTGTCCGAGATCGGTGCTTCTGAGCAAAACCTCGTTGTCGACGGCCGTTCGGACAACTACTTCTGGGTGACGCCCTCGGTCGAGGTGTCCACCGGTTCGCTGTTTGCGAACAACGTCAACTGGGAGGTGTTTGGCCGCGTAGGTGTGCAGCATTACATTAGCGATCCCAACACGACGAGCATCGGTCGCCTGGCGGGTGGGCCGGTTGACGTGGCAGGCATGGGCAATGAGGCCGATCTCGACAGCACGCACGGCATCTTTGGCGTCGGCTTGCGCGCAACGAGCGGCAACCTGCGTTTCTCGCTGAGCTACGAAGCTGACGAGTCCAGCAACCGCAGTGCGAGCGGGGTCAACGGCAAGTTGATCTTCACGTTCTGAGTCGTTCGTTCTGGTATCTTCGTTACGAACCCCGCGCGCGGCTTCGCGTGCGCGTTGCGGGGGCTTACGGACAAGGAAGATGGAGCGGACACTCATGGCGGCGTCAAAAAACGACAAGATCGAGGTGGAGAACGTCAACGTTCCGGGGCAGACTTCACGTGTCGACGCGGCAAAATACACCGAGATGCGCACCGCAATGCTCGAGGTGTTGCCGCAGTCGTCGCCGGGCATGACGCACGCCGAGCCTTGTGAGGCCGTTCGGGGTCTGCTCGACGACGCCGTCTTCCCGGGTGGCAAGAAAGTGACCTGGTGGTCGAAGACGGTTCAGCTCGATCTCGAGGCGAAACGCGTGATCGTGCGCGAAGATTCGAAGCCGCTGCGCTGGCACAGGTGCTGAGCGTCGTCAGGCCGCGGCACCGACAGCCCGACGTGACATTATGGAGACTTCCCATGTATCGCACTATCGTTACGCTCATCGTCATGCTGGTCCTGCCGCTGTACGCTGCTGCCAATGAACTGGAGCGCATGACGGTCGACTATTTCGAGCTTCTGGACTACGAGAACTACGAAGCCGTCGCAAGAATGCACGACTCCGAGGACCTCAAGGCGGTTCGCGAGGCATTTGCCTTCCTGAAGGAAGCACCCGACGAATTTCGCCTGCAGCTGTACGAACGCATGTTTGGTGCGTGGGCTTCCCAGGCGAGCGTGGACAAGCTTTCCGATGCGGAGTTCTTTGCGGGTTTCCTGGCGACTTCGGCGGCCGTCGTGCGGCGAGCAAACGTGAGCGGTATGCGCGCCGAATATCTTGGCCAGGTCGACGAGGGTAGTGAGCTCGCACACGTCGTCGTGCGCACATACGCGGAGGGTCCGGGCGGCGAGTACAGCGAAGTGTCGGTGGACACCTACGTGAAGCGTGATGGCCAGTGGCGATTGAAGCTGTCGAGCGACTTCGACAATACGATTCAGCGCTACAAGGCTGCCTACGCCCGCTATCAGCAGCGTGCCGCCAGGCGCGAGGCGGCGCAACAGGAGTGAGTCGATAGCCTGATTTCGCTGGCGGTTTTGTGGCGCGGCGAATACGGGGCGTGAACGCGACTGCCCCGTCAGCGGGCTGTTGTTCTGTCACATAAACACGGCTTGAATCGTTCGCTCCCTCCAGCCGCCGTGAGGCTGCTCGTGGGAACGTGAACGCCTGCGCCGGCGCAAACCCCTGCATCTATAGTCTTTTGAGACAGTAGTCTTTCGGCAAGTCCGGATTCAGATAGCACAACAGATCAGGCACTACATCGTTGTGTCACCTGTTGTAGTGAGCACCCACACTGAATTTCATGATATCCGCGCGCGTAACGGTGCGAAAACAAACCGTCAACCACCCCTTCATGTCTGTGGTTACTCCAACACCAATGGCTGAATTGCGTCCTGCTCTGCCGTGTGGGCAGCGCATTTGTTATGCAAACTTTCAGGGGAGTGTTAGGAATGACAAGCGAAAGGCAAAGGCACCGCCGCGGGGGAACGCGACGCAGCGGGTCCGAACGTCGAGTGTTACCCGCCGCCATGTTGGCGAGCGGATGTCTGCTGGTTGGGAGCGTGTTGTCGGTTGACGCAAACGCGCAAGACAACGCAGCAGTCAGCGACGGTGAGCTCGAAGAAATCCTCGTTACCGGATCGCGCATCAGGAACGCCAATCTGTCGGGTTCAGCGCCCGTTACGGTTCTGGATGCCGAAGCGATCAAGGTGACGGGTAACGTATCGATTGGCGACGTGCTGCAGGACCTTACGGTTAACGCAAACGGCATTAACGTGCAGGCCAACAACGGTGGTGACGGTACGACGCGCGTGAACCTGCGCGGTATTGGCGCGGCGCGCACGCTGGTGCTCGTCAACGGTCGCCGTCACGTACTGGCGTCGACGGGCACGAACTGGTCGGTGGACCTCAACGCAATTCCGTTGTCCGTCGTCGAGCGCGTGGAGGTTGTGAAAGACGGCGCCTCGGCAGTGTACGGTTCCGATGCCATTGCCGGCGTCGTCAACATCATCACGAAGACGGAACTCGATGGTATCGAGCTGAACGCCTTTACGGGCCAGTCCGGTGAGTCCGACGGTGAGATCGTCGACATCAACCTGACAATGGGCGTGACCTCCGATCGGGGCAGCATGATGTTGTCCACCGGGTTCTATGAGCAGGAGCCGATCATGGCCGGCGACCGGTCGTTTAGCCGCTTCGACAAGGACTACGACTGGGAAACGAACGACGGCTCGTTTACCGAGGCCGGTAGTACGGGGACCCCGGAGGGTTTCATACGTGACAGAAACCCCGACGATCGCGGCAATGCTGCCTGGCAGGCAATCATTGACGGATCGGCGCTGGAGGTACCGCAGTTTCACAACGACCCCACGGCCGGCTGGCGAGACTTCGATGGCAGCGGCACGTCCGACGTCGGCACCGGAGACCTCTACAACTACCAGCCGGAGAACTACCTGCTGACGCCGCAGAAGCGCTGGAACATTTATGGCGCCGGGCACTACGAGATCACCGATAGTGCCGAGCTGTATATCGAAGGCAGCTACATCAACCGGCAGTCGGAACAGCTGCTGGCGCCGACCCCTCTGTTTACGATTACGGAAGGGATTACGGTTTCCGCTGATAACTTCTACAACCCTTTTGGACGCGATTTCATTGACGTAAGGCGTCGCTTCGTCGAAGCGTCCAACCGCTTTTTCCGGCAGGACATCGACACGTATCGCGCCGTCACGGGGATTCGTGGCGACATCGAGACCGGCGCTTTCTCGGGTTGGAGCTGGGATGCGTACCTGAACTACGGGCGCACTCAAGGCGTCTCCGTGAACGAGGGTCGATTCGTTCGCAGCCGGGTTATCGAGGCAGTTGGGCCGAGTTTTGTTGACGAGACCGGGGCGTTACGCTGCGGCACGGCGACGAATCCCGGCTCGGCAGACTGCGTGCCGCTCGACCTGTTCGGTGGCGCCGCCGGCCGGCCGATTACGGACGAGCAACTCGCGTGGATTTCGTACACTGGCGTCGATGACCTTGTAACAACGCAAAAAACGGTGGCATTCAACCTCGCCGGCAGCATAGCCGAACTGCCGGCTGGTCCGCTCGGCCTGGCTTTCGGCGCCGAATACCGTGAAGAGGATGGCTCCAACACGCCGGATCCGATCACCAACTCCGGCGACACGACCGGCAACAAGGCGGAAACGACCGAAGGTGGATACGAAGTTGTCGATGTCTACGCCGAAATGGGTGTGCCGATACTTGACGGGCTGCAGGCAACCGCTGCGGTACGTTACTCGGACTACAGCAACTTCGGCGACACGACCAACGGCAAGATCGGACTCATCTGGGACGTGACGGATTCGCTGACCTTGCGCGGCACGGTATCGCAAGCCTTCCGCGCGCCGACCATCCCCGAGTTGTTCCTGGGCAGTTCGGATAGTTTCCCGAACGCAACGGATCCCTGCGATACGTCGGACGAACCGCGCACCCCCTCGCAGCAGGCTACCTGCTCTGCAGACGGTCTGCCGGACGACTACGGCGACAGCCGCAGTCAACTGCGGACGACGCTTGGCGGCAACGCGGAGCTGCAGCCGGAGGAGGCCGACACCTGGACGCTGGGTCTTGTGTATCAGCCAAAATGGCTCGATGGTGCCGCTTTCACGATCGATGCGTGGGACATCACGATCGATGATTCGATCCAGCCCATTACGGCGGCAGTTATCCTGAGCAGCTGCTACAACCAGGGACTCGAGAATCGCCAGTACTGCGAAAGGATCTCGAGAACGGATACCGGCTTCCTCGACGACATCGACGATCGCAACACCAACATTGGTGGCGTCGACGCCTCCGGTATCGACGTGACCTTCACCTACGCCCACGATACGCGCTTCGGCGGATTCAACTACTCGATCGACTATGCTTATCTCGACGAGTACACGGAACGTCAGGGTGGCGGTCGCAGGGTCAACGGTCTTGGCGTTTACGATCTGGGTGTTTTTGCGGAGAACAAGGTCAACGCCAACGTTCGTTGGAACAAAGGCCCCTGGAGCGCAAATTACAACGTTCGCTGGATCGACGGCTTTCGTGAGTGCGAAGACAACGATTGCTCGGTGACGGGTGCCGTCAGCCGCAAGGTCGATGACAACTGGCAGAACGACGTCCAGCTGAGCTTCGACTTTTCGCGGGACCGCGGCAAGCTCAGCCAGCTGACTCTGGGCGTTCAGAATGTGTTCGACGAGGAACCGGCTGTGATTTTCAACGGTTTCCTCGCGACCTCGGATTCGAATACCTACGACTTCCTCGGCCGCTTCATGTACCTGTCGTATCGACACAGCCTTTGATCGATACCGGCCGATTGTGCTGACAAGTCCGGCGGTGGTGGGCGTTCGCCCGCCATCGCCGGCATTCTCCAGAGATCTCCGTCGTCGAACGACGGCGCCAAACGCGATTCTCAGTCGGACGCCCGTGTCGAGCCGCGATGAAGGCGAAACCCCCGTTCACGAATCCATTCGTCCGCTGCTGATGGCCGGCGCAGTTCTTCGATTAGCAGCTGGTTGGCCTTCGAGGTGTCCACGACAATACGCGCAAGCGCACCTCCAGTATCGAACGTCTGAGTCGTGACGTAAGGCGCAAATTCATCAGCGATTGCGAGTCCCGGCGAGTATTCGAAAACCAGGTTGTCCTCCGATGGCGCCGCGACGAAGTAGCGGTGTGGGCTGTCCGGACGATTGTCGAGCTGCATCATGACGAGGCGATCGAACCGCGACAGGTAGCCGAAGGTCATTAGTACTTTCTGATCCTCGAGGTCCAGCACGGCCAGCATGCCGCAGCCGTCGAGTATTTCACCGGCCGTGAAGCGGGTGGCTGCCGAATCGCCTTGCGCTTCGTCGAACTCACTCGACCAAACGCCGGCAAGCACGTCCAGACGCCGCTGCGGCGTGTCCGTACACAGCTGTTTCTCGTGCATCCCGGGGAGCGGTTTGTCCGCCTCGGCCAGCGCATCGAGCGGTCGGAGGTAATGGGCATCGACCTGGTACCAGGTGTACCAGGTGGCTCCCTCGTCAGCCGTATTGGACCCCTGCCAGCGAAAGCTCTCTTCAGGCCGTATGTCGCTGAAGTCGTAGCGCCGGTGTTCGGTCTTGAGCTCGCCGTCCGCCTGCGGGAGCTGCACGACGGAATACAGGCTGTGGCGGCCGAGGTACTGGCTGCCGGTGAGCTGATCGACAAATCCCGTGCTACCGCCGTTGGGGTTTGGCCAGCTCTGCGCCATGACCCAGCGCTTCCTGGTTTCGTTGTAATAGCGAATCGACATGCCGCGCTGACTCGGCGTCTCGGGTGCATCGCGGTTCCATGCAATTTCGATCAGCGCTTTGCCGCCCAGCGCGGGGAATACATGCTGCCGTGTCCAGGTGCCCGAGCTATCGTGGTAAAACGCACCGGGTTGCTGACGCCGCCACTGCATTTGCCACTCGCCGATCCAGAAATCGAATTGCCGATGCCGTTCTTCGTTCCACGGGGGGCGGATCTCGGTGTCGAGCACTGCGTTCCAGCCTTGCGGCGTTTCGGCATTGGCGGAAAAAGCGAACAGCACGGCGGCAACTGAAATGCTGCGGCAAAGGAGGGTATGGATGTGCATTCTGATTTACCTCCGCGTGTAGATGCCGTCGAACACGACGGCCCAGCTCTCACCCTGATCGCTGGATTGTTCCCAAAGCTGGCGCACGGAACCGTCTTCACGCGGCGTCCATGTCACCTTGTTGACGGTCCCGGAAATCTCACTCACGGCCAGATCGGCGTCCGTCATTTGCATGGCGCCTGCGGCATCCAGGCCGCCTGCCAGGTGGACCGCGCCGCCGCCGTTGGACATCCAGGACTGGTGCCATTGACCGGTAGTCGAGTCGTAAAAATTGAGGCTCGTCCCCGTAAATCCTCCGGCCGTGTAGTGTTCCGTCACGGCGCAGCCATCCTGCGCCGAGAGGATTCGGCTCGAAGCGATGACGCCGGCACTGCCCGCAGCACTGACGTCCCACTCGCCGAGCCAGAAATCGAAATGCCGGAATTCCAGAGCAGTGCAGGGTGTCAGCGTCTCTACTACGCGCGCGTATCGTGGACCGTATTCCGGATCGTTCTCGAGCGACGAAAACTCGCTGGTCGCGGCAATGACCCGTCCGTTGGGTGCGCCCAGCTCGGCAAGCCGATCGAGCTGAACGAGCGCCAATTCCTCGCGTCCTTCGCCGGCCAGCAGCCTCGCCAGGTGATAGCGCACCTGCGGCTCGCGCGGGTAGTCCGCTTCGAGCGCCTGTTGGTATGCCGCTTGCGCGGCATCCGGTTCGCCGAGTTCATGCAGTGCGCGCGCGAGCCGAAAGCGGTTGGTGGCGTTGCCGGGGTCGTCGGTGAGCAGCGCCCGGTAGGCTGTTGCGGCTTCCGACCATGCCTGCGCGGCAAACTGTTCGTCCGCGCTTTGCTGAGCGTCTGCTCCGGCGTTGGCCGTTACCGCGCAGGCGAATCCGCTGACGGCCAGCAGATACACAGCTCCGCGATACGCGGAACGATGACGAAAAAAAGAGAGAAAGAACTGCATTTCACACCCGTTCAACAATGGATTTGTTGTTTAGCGCCGCGTGCATGGCCCTGACGGCGATCTGCACGTCGGATTCGATTTCGTCGAACACACCTTCGATGGCTTTGGCGAGCTTCGGCAGGGCATCGTCGACGCGTTGCGCTTCGTTGCGGCCGCGGCGTGTCAGTTTTATGAGCTTCTTGCGCTTGTCGCGGGGATCCGCCGAGCGCTCGATGAAACCCATGTCGGAAAGCTGCGCAAGACGCTGGCTGATCAACTGGTGCGAGTAACCGAGGTCGTCGGACAGGCGCGCGATACTGGCGCTGCCATTGGCCAGCAGATACAGCAAGGTCGACACGGCCGGTGAGGGCGTGGAAATGCCCAGCGCGCTGAACAGCTCATCGCTTTGCAGCGTAATGAGTTCCCTGAGTTTGTGCAGGTGCCGGTCGAAGAACGCAGCGCCATGTGGCTGATAGTCGAACTTTGGCATTGTGTGGATTCGCGATACACTATTTATACAAGAGCTTGTATAGTATTTGCATAAATAAGCCGCAAGTGCAAGCAGGCCGGGCAGGCAAGCAGAGGGCATAAGCCATATCAGCCCGTTCTCGTTGTAGTCTTTGCGTTTCCGACACGGCCTTCGCAAGGTCCACGTAATGACACACAGGTTGAGGATTCACAATGCACTTGAGGCTGGCTGAGCCGGACGACGCGCCCGGCGTGCTCGACATCTACGCGCCGCTCGTCAGCGATACGACCGTCTCGTTCGAAGAGCAGGTGCCGAGCCTTGCCGAAATGTCCCGCCGCATTGAAACGACGCTCGAGCGCTGGCCCTGGATCGTGGCGGAAGAGGACGAGGAACTCGCCGGCTATGCCTATGCGACGGCATTTCGCGCCCGGCACGCCTATCGGTGGTCGTGTGAAGTCAGCGTATACGTGGGCGAGATGTGGCGCGGGCAGCGGCTGGGGCAGCGACTCTACGAAAACCTCTTCTCGCGGCTGAGGCGGCAGGGTTTCCGCATGGCTTATGCCGGCATCGCGTTGCCCAACCCGGCAAGCGTTGCGCTGCACGAACGCCTGGGGTTTGCGCCTGTTGGCGTGTTCCCGGCGGCCGGGCGCAAACGCGGGGCGTGGATCGACGTGGGCTGGTGGTCGCTCGGATTGAGCGCGCTGGAAACGGCGCCTGAAGAGCCCGTTCTGCTGGCCGATCTCGACGGCAATTCCTGATTAATTTTCAATGACTTATAGCGCCAGCCGTAGTCCGGCTTGCAGAATGGGCTTCAATATGTGACCATTTAGTCACCTATGAGAACGCAACTCACGGAATCCGGCAGGTCTGCCAGGCAAGACGACGCTGTATGGGGCGCAATGAACGACCCGTCGAGGCGCGCAATGCTGGATCTCCTGAGGTTGCGGTCGATGACGACCGGGGAGCTGTGCGGGCATTTCGAGTTCTCGCGATTCGCGGTCATGAAACACCTGAAGGTTCTCGAGCAGGCCGGGTTAGTGATTGCGGAGCGGCGGGGAAGGACTCGCTTCAACCACCTGAATCCGGTTCCGCTACAGGAGATCTACAGGCGCTGGGTAAAGCCGTTCGAAGAGCTGTCGGCCGACCGACTGCTCAGAATCAAGCGGCTTGCAGAAAACAACACATAAGGGAGACCAGCATGGACATCCAGACTGCACAAATTGCTACCGTCAACATGGAGATTGCCATCGATGCTTCACCGGCTGAGGTGTGGAAGGCGCTGACGGCAAATATCGGCCAATGGTGGCCGGCGGATTTTTACGCGGGCGGTACTGAAGGCGCGCGGACATTTGCGATCGAAGAACGGCCGGGCGGGCGGATGTTCGAAGAGTGGGACGGTGGTGGTGGTTTGCTTTGGGGCACGGTCGTCGGTATCGAGCCCCGGAAGATGCTGCAGGTACTCGGCCACGTCTTCCCGGACTGGGGTGGGCCGACCGAGTGGTACGGCACATGGACACTCGAGCAGGACGGCACCGGGACGAAGCTCGCATTCAGCGAACATGGGCTCGGCAAGCTGTCCGAAGACAGTATGCTCGATAAATACAAAGGCTGGCGGTTTCTGTGGGCTACCCTGAAGGCGCATGTCGAGGGAACGCCCGCGCCGGAGTGGTCGTAGCGTTTCAGGGCGCCACGGGCACGCCCGTATCCGCCTTGATCTCGCCAATGACGATTGTGCTCTGGATGTCTTTTACGTACTTCAGCCCGCCGAGGGTCTGCGCGAGTTCGTAGTAGTCTTCGAGGTCTCGCGCAACGACCTGTAGTAGAAGATCCCAAGGGCCTGCAAGCGCCTGGCACCAGACGACGCGCAACATTCCGGCGAGTTCCTTCTCGAAGTACTCGGCCTGGCTCTTCCGGTGCTGCTCGATGTTCAGGTGTACAAACGCCGTGATTTCCCAGCCGGCCTTCTTGCGGTCGAGGCGGGCGCCGTAACCGCGGATGATGCCGTCGGATTCCAGGCGTTTGATACGGCGGAGGCAGGGTGAAGGGGACAGGGCAACACGCTCCGCAACCTCCGTATTGGTCATGCGGCCGTCTTCGCGTAGCAGCTCGAGCAATCGGCGGTCCGTCCGGTCCAGTGCTCTTGAGGGCATAAATCACCCACTTTGTTTCGACAGATAGGGATAAGTTGCTAATTTTCCCGCTCCAGGGGCAAATTTTGCAAGTGTTTGCCCTGGCGCATTTGGAATAATGCGCGCCCCATGAGTACCCGAAACCAGCGCGAGCAGTGGTCGTCCCGGTGGGCCTTTATCCTCGTCGCCACGGGCGCGGCGGCCGGCCTCGGCAACATCTGGAAGTTTCCCTACGTCGTCGGCGAGAGCGGCGGCGGGGCTTTCATGCTTGTCTATCTCGCGGCGATTGCGTTTGTGGCACTGCCCATACTGGCGGCTGAGCTGCTGCTTGGAAGACTGGGCAATCACAACGTCATCGACAGCCTTCGCCGGCTTGCGGTCGATCGCGGGTATTCGGCGCACTGGTCGAAACTGGGTTGGATAGGTCTGCTGGCAGTGTTTGTCGTGCTGTCGTTCTACGGCGTTGTCGGCGGCTGGACGATTGCCTACGCATACTATGCGCTGTCGGGCGCGCTATCTGCTGGTGGGTCAGCACCGGCGGAGTACTTCGGAGCGTTGTTTGGCCGTACCACCGCCACACCCGTTCAGGCGATGGGCTGGCAAACGGCGTTCATGGTCGCAACCGCCGTGGTTGTGGGTTCCGGAGTGCGGCAGGGTATCGAGCGACTTTGCCGCTGGATGATGCCGGTTCTGTTTGTCCTGCTCGTGTGCCTGGTCGTGTACGCCGCTCTCAGCAACGACCAGTTCAGCGCCGCGAGCCGGTTTCTATTCGCTCCTGACGTATCGAAACTCACTGCTGAAAACGTGTTGTCGGCCGTCGGACATGCTTTCTTTACGCTTAGCATCGGCGTGGGTGCCATGCTGACGTTCGGCTCCTATCTGCCGGAACGGGTTGGCCTGACCGCCACGACAGTGACGGTTGCGGGTCTCGACACGCTCGTCGCAATTCTGGCCGGTCTGGCAATCTTCCCGGTCGTCTTTGCGCACGGCATGGAGCCGGCTTCCGGCCCCGGGCTCGTGTTCGTTTCATTGCCCATCGCCTTCGATGCAATGCCCGCCGGGCAATTGCTGGGTGCTGCATTTTTTGCGCTTCTGTTTGTTGCCGCGATCACGTCGGCGCCTTCGATGCTCGAACCGATGGTCGAATACGTTCGCGAACGTGGGGCGGGCAGTCGCTGGCGGGCAACGCTGCTCGTTGTGTGTGCCGTTTGGGTGCTGGGCGTCGCGCAGGTCATGTCGTTCGGGCCGTGGTCGGACGTGCGGGCCTTTGGGCGGAATCTTTTTGAGCTGTCCGACTTTCTGGTCTCCAATATCCTGCTGCCGCTGGGCGGTCTGCTGATTGCCCTGTTTGCGGGATGGATGTTGTCCCCGGCGCAGACGAGCGGCAGATTGGGGGTGGCCGGGTCATTCCTGCACGGCGTATGGCGTTTCAGTCTGCGCTTCGTTGCGCCGCTGGCGCTATTGCTGGTTCTCGTGGGCGGCTTGCGGTGACGACCGGGCATCCTCGCATTGTCGTTCGTCGTGCGGTATCGGCCGATCTCGAGGCGCTTGGTTCTCTGGCGCGTTTATCGGCGGGCACGCTGGGCCGGCAGTTTTATTCCGACCGCGAGCTCGCCGTAGCGGTCGAAGAGCTGGCCGTGATCGATCCGGCGCTGATTGAGGACGGCACGCTGTATGTCGCCGTCTCGGCAGGGCGCATCGTCGGCTGTGGCGGCTGGAGCCGGCGGGCGGGAGGTGTTGCGGAATCGGCCACACAACGAAACGCCGCTCCCGCCACGGAACAATCGGAATGTGCCGCATCGCTGCGAGCATTTTTTGTTCATCCTGCTCATGCGCGCCAGGGTATTGCCGCGAAACTTTTTCACCGCTGCCGGGATGCGGCGAGGCAGGGCGGCTTCCGAAGAATGAACGTGCTGGCGTCTGCTATTGCAAGACCGGCGTATCTACGGTTTGGTTTCCGCGAACTGGGCGAGACCGTACTTCGTCTTGCCGATGGTGCAGAACTCGTCAGTTATCGCATGTCGCTGAGTTTGACCTGAGTCGGACCGGTTAGTCCGCGCCGTACAGCGCAAACACCTCCGCGCCGGTCATGTCATGCGTCTTGTTGGCGAAAGTGTAATAGCCAGGCTTTTCGTCGATGAATACCTGGTGTTCGAATTCAAGGCGTGAGTCATCGTCGAACAGCCCTGCCGGAACCATGAGTTGTCCGGTCTGCTTGAGGCGGTAGAACAGATGAGTGCCGCAGCGGCTGCAAAATCCGCGATCGGCCCACTCGGAGGAGTCGAACACGTTGATCTTGTCTTCGCCTTCAATGCTGGCCTCGACGCCGCAATCGACGGCGAACAGCGGTCCGCCGCTCCAGCGGCGGCACATCTTGCAGTGGCAGGCGCCAACGGTCTTCGATGCCGTTCTTGCCACAATGCTGACGGCGCCACACAGGCAGCGGCCTTGCATCTCGTGTGTTTTCGACAGGTCGTTGCTCATGTGCGTGAGAGTATCAAAAAGCGTCGGCCAATAGTCGGCCGCCACGATCGCGTCATGTGCGCCTTGCGAACGAGACGCTCAAGTGCTCGACGATCTCCTCGCACGGATACAAAAGGGCCGCGTGCCGCGCCCGAAGGCGCGACACGCGGCCTGCTCGAGGGCAGCCCGGGGTTAGGTTGCCCTGGAACGCGCCGTCAATAGACCGGCGGCACCCCGACGGCAACCGCCGCCGCCGCCAGCGCCACGTTGACCGCAAGCACCAGGCCCGCCGTGTTCGTCGCGCTGAGCTTTTTTGCGCGCAGCTCGTCGATGTCGCCGTAGGCAATGAAGTGTTCTTCGCCGCTGATGCCGGACTTATCGATTTCGCTGATCGTGAACTTGAAGCGCTCACCGTCGACAGTGTCGACGATGACCTTCTGTCCAACCTCGAGTTGCTGGGAGAGTTCCGAGTGATCGTTCACTGCCAGCGGCTTCATCGCCGTGCAGCCTGCGGCCGCTGACAAGACGGCGGCCAGTGCAACGAGGCCGAACCCTCGACGGAAAGCCGCCCGGAGACGATTCATTGGTGGATGGTTCATGACGTGTACCTCCTGGCGTCGTTGGCAGCGTCGCGCACCCGCAAACGGGCGTCGGACGACGTCGCCGCGCGCGCAGTATGGGCCGATCGAAGCGATTCCGGTAGGGCAAAACGGCCCGTTTATGTCCCTTAAACAGGTCTTGAAAACGGGGCCCGCACCGTTGCTGAGTCGCGCCGGCATGACTGGCAGTTTGAGACATGTAAATATCACATCAGCCAGCTTCAAACGGAGTAATTTCCTGCTCTCCGAGGTTCGGCGCGACCCCGCACTGGACCAACACACTGGCGTCGTTGGCTGCGCGCCGAATCCTCGGGGCTTTACGTTTCTGTGCCGCAACGACGTGACAATGCGCGGCCGGCTTTTGAGGAGTCGCTATGAACTGGATTACGCCAATCGATCGCGCGCGCGAGGCTATTGCGGCCGGACAACTCGCGGGAACCTCTCCGTTTGGATTACCTGCGGCGCAGTTGCGCGAGCACGGCACGATGAAAATGTTTCTCTATGAGCCGCGCGGCGTCGACGAACAGCCGCGCCACGATCAGGACGAGGTATACGTCGTGCTGTCGGGCACAGGAACGTTTGCGCTCGGCATCGATGAGGCCTCGCTCGAGCGAACTCGCTTTGGCCCCGGCGATGCCATATTCGCGCCGGCGGGGGCACTGCATCGTTTCGAAAACTTCAGCGACGATTTCAGCACCTGGGTCATTATGTACGGACCGTCGGGTGGGGAATGGCCTGATGCCGGCTACGCCGATTGAGGCGCCGGCAGCGGTCGCCTCGGAAGGGTTTGTCGTCACGCAGACCAGGAAGCTCATGACCTGGGCGCGTACCGGTTCGCTTTGGCCCATGACGTTTGGCCTTGCCTGCTGCGCCGTCGAGATGATGCACGCCGGGGCTTCCCGCTACGATCTCGATCGCTTCGGCGTGCATTTCCGTCCGAGCCCGCGGCAGGTCGACGTCATGATTGTCGCCGGCACCTTGACCAACAAAATGGCTCCGGCACTGCGCAAGGTTTACGACCAGATGCCGGAACCCCGCTGGGTCATATCGATGGGGTCCTGTGCCAACGGTGGCGGTTACTACCACTACTCCTACTCCGTCGTGCGCGGTTGCGATCGCATTGTCCCGGTCGATGTGTACGTGCCCGGTTGCCCACCCACGGCGGAAGCGTTGATCTATGGCATTCTCCAGCTGCAGGCGAAGATTCGTCGCAGTCCGTCGATTGTCAGAACTTGAAGGGCTTGCCGATCATGACAAACTGGATCGAACGCACGGTGCTCAAGCGCTTGAGCACGGTCAATCCCGAGCAATACGGCTGGCTGCATTCCATTGCACGGCACACGCCCGGCGTGTTCTGGAAGCTTGCCGGTTTTGCCCCTCTCGCCACGCATCGCAAGCGCGTGGACAACACTCTGCTGCATCTGACGCGGCTGGGTGCCATGCAGGTTTACGACTGCGGAAGCTGCCTGCAAATCGCGCTCGATACAGCAGCCCGCGAAGGCCTCGATGGGCGGACGCTGCGAACTGCGCTGACACAACCTCTGGATCTTGCTTTCGACGAGCGCCTCGCGTTGGACTTTGGCGCGGCGATCGCCCGCAACGACACGGAACTCGCGGCGCTCGTTCCCGAGGTTCGGGCACGGCTCGGTGAGGCGGCGCTTGCGGAACTGGCTTTGTGTGCCGCGACCGCCGCCGTGTTGCCGACACTGAAACGGGGACTCGGCATTGCGACAACCTGTCAGCCCGAACAACTGCGTTTTGGCGCCGCGGCCGCGCCGGCTCGCCACGAAGCCTGAGTCGTGCCTGAAGGTACCCTTGTCGCTGTTCTGTTCGGCTGGCCCGCGCTTGTGCTTGGCATTGTGCTGGCGGTTTGCGGCGCTTGCCTGAAGAGAGCCGTGCTGCCGTTGCTCGGCGCGATCGTCGTGCTGCCGGTGGCGTGGTATCTCAGCGGTACGCCCCGTTTCGGCGGTTTTGCGTGGTTGCTGCCCGTGTTGCTCGCCGCCTCGGCGCTGTCGATTTACCGCCGGTGGCGGGGTGTTACCTGGAGTTTGCTCGCCGTTGCGGCGGGTTTTGTCGCGCTGCTGGTCTGCATCGTTGTCCGCTAGCACCCGGCGGCACGGTATTGTGTCGACGGCTACGGTAGTTCGCGAAAGTTTTCCCGGTAGCGCGACGGGGCAACGCCGAAACGCTGCGTGAACGCTTTGCTCAAAGCCGGCTGGCTGGCAAACCCGCACTCGTAGGCAATCTGCTTGAGCGGGAGATGCGCCTCGTGCAGCCTTGACCTCGCATGCTCGAGTCTGAGTTCGCTCAGGAGTTTTGCCGGGGTTACGCTAAACGTATCGAGGCATCGTCGATGCAGTGTCCGGACGGACATCGACATGCGATCGGCCATGTCGGTAACCGTAATCGCCTCCGACAGCCGGCCTTCGAGCCAGCTGATGAGTTCCTGAAGATCCTGGCCGGAAGCGCGGCTTTGCAGATTCATCGGTGCGGAAAACTGCGGCTGCCCGCCGTCGCGTATCAGGAAAACGACCAGACGCCTTGCGACGCGCAGCGCAATCTCGGCACCCAGGTCTCTGCGTACGATCGCAAGCGTCATATCCACCCCGGACAGGACACCGGCTGAGGTCCAGACGTTGCCGTCCTGTTGGTAGAGGCTGTCCTGAATGACGGAACTCTTGGGGAACTGCTCCGCGAGCGCCCTGGCGCCGTACCAGTGGGTAGTCACGCGGCGGCCGTCGAGTATGCCGAGCCTGCCCAGGAAAAATGCTCCGGAACACACGGATGTCAGCCGCTTGCTGCGTTTGACCAGCCGTCCTATTGCGCTGACGAGACCGTCGTCCTCGAGCGCCTCGAGCAATGGTTCCATCTCCGCGCCGGGGACGAGGAGGGTATCGATCGACTTTGGCATCGAGCGCCAGGATTTGCCGCTGACGATGAGGCCCGAGGAGGATTTCACCGAGCGTTTCGGCTCGAGACAAAGAAAGTGCACGCGATACACCTCGCGGCGCGCCTCGTGGTTGGCGACCGTAAAGACCTCGGCTGGTCCCGCGGCGTCCAGCAGTTCCAGCCCCGGGAACAGAGGTATGACGACGTGCCTGGCAGTTTCAGACATCCAATTATCATAACTGACAACACAGAAGGCCGCTAGCATGAGCGTGTCGTCGGCTTGCGTCGAGGCTGGCCGTCGACAGACGTTGTCGATCGGAAAGGTGAGTGCCCATGAAAATTTCGATGCTCTTGTATCCTGAGCTGACGTTGCTCGATCTGATGGGGCCTCTGCAGGTCTGGAATCACTGGCCCGGCGCAAACATCGAACTCGTGGCGGCATCTCTCGAGCCGGTGCGCTCGGACTCCGCCGCAACCATTCTGCCGACCCATACGTTTGAGACGGCGAGTGACGCGCCCGGTATTCTGTTTGTGCCCGGGGGGATGGAAGGCATGCTCGCGGCAATGGCCGACGACCGCACGCTCGACTACCTGGCGGACCGCGGAGCTAACGCACAGTGGGTCACGAGCGTTTGCACAGGCTCACTGTTGCTGGGCGCGGCCGGGTTATTGCGCGGTTATCGTGCAACGACGCACTGGGCAGTCATGTCGATACTGCCTCGCTTCGGAGCCAGCGCCGAGAGTTCGCGCTGGGTGATCGACCGCAACCGGGCAACCGGCGGAGGTGTGACAGCCGGTATCGACTTCGGGCTTGCGCTCCTTGCGGAACTCGCCGGCGAGCCGCTGGCCCGATCGGTGCAGCTGGGTATCGAATACACCCCGGCGCCGCCGTTCCTGTCAGGCTCGCCCGAGGAAGCCGGTGCAAGGGTCGTGGGTCAGGTGAACGACGTTTTTGAACCGTTGCGTCAGGCGCTGCTGGCTTCGGTTGACAGGGCAGGGCCGCGCTAGGCCAATGTGATGCGCGCACTGCGTCGATGGTGCCGAGGCTTCCGCCGCAGCAAGCCTGTTGACATGCTTTACGTCGCGCATCAGCTTGCCGGAGTTGCGCAGATCGCAGGGGAGGCACTTCTGAGTCGGCAGCTCGCGGAAACGGGTGCGAGGCAGAAGGCGTGCGGCGACTGGGTCACGTTGGCCGACGAGTACTCTCACGAGCTGCTCGATGGTCTCCTGACGGAGTGTTTTCCCGGCATACCCCTGATCCTCGAGGAACAGGACAATGCGCCGACGGTGCCCGACACATGCATTGTGGCGGACGAACTCGACGGGACGCATGCCTACATGAACGGCTGCCGCGAGTGGGGGATTACCCTGGCTTTCCTGGAACGCGGCAAACCGGTGGCGGGTGTGCTGTTTCAGCCGGCCACGGGCGTAATGATCCGGTCGGCACGCGCGGGCGGCACCTGGCTCGACGGCAGGCGGGTCTGGCTCGGCGAGGCGGCTTCACTCGACGGGCGGCTCATGAGTGGCGAAATCAACCGTCACCTGAAATGGCAGGAGTACCTGTGGCTCGGCGCTCTGGCAAAACAGTGTGCCGGCGTTCGCGGGCTTGCGACGACGGTGGGTAACGCCATCGAGCTGCTGCAGGGCAGAACCGTGCTGCTGGTGAATATGCGGGGGGGCAAGATCTGGGATTTTGCGGCGGCGGCGCTGGCGGTGGAGGAAGCCGGTGGAACAGCCCTGACGCCGACGGGCGAGCCACTCTGCTGGTCCGGTATCGAGATGGGGGTTCTGCTTGCTGCCGGGTCTTCGATTGCGGCAGAAGCCGTATCCGCGCGGCGCGAGCTGGAACGCAGAGCAAGCGTGACCGGGCCGGCCTAGATACTGTTTGCGACGCGTGTGTCGTCTGCAACAATGCACGCAATCGAAATCCCACGGAGTCGAGACGTGAATCAGCCAAGCCTGGAATCGGACCGCGTGCTGCTTCGGCCCTACGTTCTGCGGGACGCTGCTCGCGTGCAAAGCCTCGCGGGAGACCACGCCGTTGCGGATACTACCCTGAACATTCCGCACCCCTACGAGGACGGTATGGCGGAACAATGGATCGGCGGGCATGAAGCGCTGTTCGCGGCCGGGACACACGCGATCTACGCGGTAGTCGACAAAGCCAGCTCGGAACTGCTGGGGACGGTTGGTCTGACGATCGAACGCCGCTTCAACAAAGCCAATCTGGGCTACTGGATCGGCAAGCCTTACTGGGGGAGGGGATACGCGACCGAAGCGGCCGGCCTGATCGTCGCTTACGGTTTTCGTGAACTGGGCCTGCACCGGATTGCCTCGACGCACATCGTGCGTAATCCCGCATCCGGACGGGTCATGCAGAAGCTCGGTATGCAGTACGAGGGCACGCTGCGGGGCGATACGATGAAGTGGGATCGCTACGAAGATCTGTGTGTCTACGGTCTGCTGGCCGACGAATGGAGCGCCACACAGGGCGACAGCGCCTGAGCAGGCCGCACGTCGTCACGTTCGGGCATTCTGCAAAAGTGCGCGCCATTTCCGGGTACACTGCCTCGAAGACGGGCAAACTGTCCCGCAGTCATTGGGATTCTTGGCATCGACCACGTAACAGTGTGATGAGAGCGCTATTCGACAACGGAAGCCGGGGCAGCAAACGCCGATCCCTGTTTGCCGGCGTCGTGGCGCTCTGGGTTTGCCTGGGTATCCAGCCCTGCGCCGTTGCGGCGGTCAGCGACGCCGATTGTCCGCATTGTCCGCCGGAACTCCCTGCGCCGGAACCCGAGCAGAGCAGTCACTGCGGCGGCAGCGCAAAAGCGGCCGATGCTCCGCACATTATCGCTGCCGAGGAGTGCTGCGAGGCGGATGATGGTGCCGTCGACGGACGCACGGCAAGTGCCGACTTCAAACCGGCTTACGACTCCGCGGCGGTACTGCCGGACCCGGGGCGCCTGGCATGGACTGTCGCCCGTTTGCCCGTCACGCCTTCGCGCGCATTGTCGTTACGACGATGTTCGCCGCTTCCTCTCCACAAACTGCACTGCGTCTATCGGGATTAGCCAACTTCTTGCACTGAACCCTTAACCGGTTTTCAACGCAGGAGTTGCTCAGATGATATTCCCGTTCGGGCGTTTGCCCGTTCTTGCTTCACCCGTTTTCCGACGGTTCATCGCCGCGTGCCTCGGGCTTGCCCTGCCGCTGTCCGTGGCGGCAAACAGTGCCGTTCCGCTGACCCTCGCAGACGCGGAGAGACTGGCTGTTCGCAGTGAGCCCGGGGAGCAGGCCATGCGCGAGCAGGCTGCCGCGCTACGCGAACATGCCGCGGTTGCAGGAAGTTTGCCAAGCCCGGTTCTTCGGATAGGCCTCAACAATTACCCGATCGAGTCGGGCGGGTTTTCGACCGAAGGCATGACGCAGCTCAACCTTGGTTTGCGCCAGGCGTTTCCGGCCGGCAAAACCCTCGAACTCGACGAGCAGCGTCTCCGGCGACTCTCGGACGGGCTCAGCCAGCAGGCTGAAGCCCGCGGACGCAATGTGCTTGCGGGCGTGCAGAACGCCTGGCTGGAATTGTATTTTCTGGACCGCACCGAAGCGCTCATTCGCGAGTCGCGGCCGTTCTTTGCCGATCTTTCCGACACGACGCGATCTTTGTACGCCGTTGGCCGCCGCTCACAGCAGGACGTGCTGCGAGCTGAGCTCGAACTCAGTCGGCTCGATGATCGTCTCGTCGATATCGAGCGCCGGCGCGGGCTGGCGCGCGCAATGCTTGCGGAATGGATCGGGGGCGAGGCCGAGCGCCCGGTTGCCACGGACTGGCCGTCGTGGCCGCAGCTGCCGCCCCTCGAGGAATTGCGTGAGCGGCTGCATGCGCATCCGCTGGCGCTTGCGGCCGGGGCTGAAGTGGACGCAAGCGATGCCGGAGTCGGCATTGCCGAGGCACGGCAGAAACCGCAGTGGTCACTGGATCTGGGCTATGGCTACAGGGAAGGAATGTTGCCGGACGGTCGGCCGCGTTCCGACATGGTCACGCTCGGCGTCAGCGTGGAGTTGCCGTGGTTCCGCAAACGCTCGATAGACAGCGCGCTGTCCGCGGCTTTGCGCGAACGCAGCGCGATGCGGGCCTCGAGACAAAGGCTTGCGAGCGAGTTGCTCCGCCGCCTGGAATCCGGTTATGCCGAATGGCAGCAACTCGAACGCCGCCTGGCTCTGTATGACGCGCAGATTCTCGTGCAGGCAAGGGAACAGGCGGACGCATCGTTGACGGCTTACCAGAGCGATGCCGGCGACTTTGCCGACGTCATGCGCGCCTATATCGGTTATCTCAATACTCGTATCGAGCACGTTCGACTCAGAGTCGACCAGGCGCAAGCGTACGTCGTACTCGCCAACCTCGGAGGTCTGTCTCGATGAACAGAAACATCTTACTGCTTGCACTCTTGCTGATCGCAGTGCCTGCCGCTTTTTGGCTGGGGCGGGTTTCTGACGGAACCTCGATACATTCGGGTGACTCGGGCGCGGACGCTGAACGCGAAATCCTCTACTGGGTTGCTCCGATGGACCCGAATTTCCGGCGTGATGAGCCCGGTAAATCGCCCATGGGCATGGACCTGGTACCGGTCTATGCCGATGAGGTCGACAACGAATCGGGGATGGTGCGTATCGATCCAGCTGTCGTCAACAATCTCGGCGTGCGGGTTGCAACGGCGCAGTTCGGCAAACTCGGGCGGAGAATCGATACCGTCGGCTACGTCGGCTACGACGAAGGCACGGTACAGCACGTGCATACCCGGGTGGACGGCTGGGTCGAGCGGCTTGCGATCACGGCTGAAGGGGATCCGGTCGACGCCGGCCAGTTGCTCTTTGAGCTGTATTCGCCCACCCTGGTCAACGCGCAGGAAGAGCTGCTGGCGGCGGCTCGCAGCGGCAACGCCGCGCTGCTGAACGCATCTCGCGAGCGGCTCGCGGCGCTGGGAGTATCGACGTCCGAGATTGCCCGCATAGAACGCGAACGCAGCGTGGCCGAGCGCGTGCGTATCTACGCCGAAACGGACGGCGTCGTCGCTCGGCTGGGCGTGCGCGACGGCATGTTCGTCACGCCAGTGACGGAAGTCATGGCGGTGGCGGAACTCGAGTCTGTCTGGGTCATTGCCGAGGTCTTCGAGCGGCAGGCAGGGTGGGTAAAAGAGGGACTAAACTCCGTTGTCGAACTCGATCACCTGCCCGGGCGGCGATTCGACGCGCTGGTCGACTACGTTTATCCGGAACTCGACCCGGAGACGCGCACGCTCAGGGTACGCCTGCGCCTGGATAATTCAGACGGCGCGCTCAAACCCAACATGTTTGCACGTGTGCGCATCGATGCCGAAGGCTTTGGCGACGTCGTGCACGTGCCGCGCGAGGCCGCGATTCGCGATGGCCGGTCCGCGAGGGTCGTTGTGGCACTTGGCAACGGACGGTTCCGCTCGCAGCCGGTGCAGCTCGGTATCGAGTCGGGCGACCGAATCGCAATCAGACGAGGACTCAGGGCCGGGGACGCAGTGGTCGTCTCGGCGCAGTTCCTGATCGACTCCGAATCCAGCCTGAAGACGGCAATGGAGCGCATGAGTCCAGGGGGCGGTTCGGGCAGTCCTCCAGAGGCAGAACAAGTCGATTCACCATCGCACGCTGACGACCCTGGAGTGAAGCCATGATTGCGGCGCTGATTCGCTGGTCAATTGGCAATCGCGTACTGGTGCTGCTGCTCGCGCTGCTCGTAACGGCGCTCGGGTTGTACTCGGTGCGCGAGACGCCGGTCGATGCGATTCCGGATCTCTCGGACGTGCAGGTGATCGTCAAGACGTCGTTCCCCGGGCAGTCGCCGCAGGTTGTCGAAGATCAGGTGACCTATCCGTTGACCACGGCGATGCTCTCGGTGCCGAAGGCTGTCACCGTGCGGGGTTACTCCTACTTCGGCGATTCTTTCGTTTACGTCATATTCGAAGACGGCACGGACCTCTACTGGGCCCGGTCGAGGGTGCTCGAATACCTGAGCCAGGTAGCGGGCGATCTGCCGGAAGGTGCTCGGCCCGAGCTGGGCCCCGATGCCACCGGGGTCGGCTGGGTGTACCAATATGCACTGGTCGATCGCAGTGGCACTCACGACCTCGCCGAGCTGACCAGTCTGCAGAACTGGTTCCTGAGGTACGAGCTTCAGACCGTGCCGGGTGTAGCGGAAGTCGCCACAGTCGGTGGAATGGTGCGTCAGTACCAGGTGGTAGCAGACCCCGACAAGCTGCGCGCGCACGATTTACCGCTCGCCGATCTCATTTCGGCGATTCGCCGCGGTAACGCCGAAACCGGTGGCTCCGTCATCGAAATGGCGGAAGCGGAGTACATGGTTCGCGCCAGTGGTTATCTGCAGGGTGCTGAGGATTTGCGCTCAATTCCTCTCAGGGTCAATGCTGACGGGACGCCGGTGCTGCTTTCCAATGTTGCGGAAGTGCGAGTTGGTCCGGAGATGCGCCGGGGCATTGCGGATCTGAACGGCGAGGGTGAAGTCGTCGGCGGCATCGTCATCATGCGCTGGGGCGAAAACGCGCTGGCGACGATCGACCGCGTCAAGACCCGCCTCGAGGAACTCGAGGCGAGCCTGCCGGACGGCGTCGAGCTGGTCCCCACGTATGACCGCTCGGGGCTGATTCATCGCGCCGTCGACACACTCCGGGGGAAACTCGTCGAGGAATTCCTCGTCGTTGCGATCGTGTGCGCGGTGTTCCTGTTTCACGTCAGGTCCTCCGTCGTCATTCTGCTGAGCTTGCCCGTGGGCATACTCGCGGCGTTTGCCGTCATGAAAGTGCAGGGCATCAACGCCAACATCATGTCCATGGGTGGGATTGCGATCGCCATCGGCGCAATGGTGGACGCCGCGATTGTCATGATCGAGAACGTTCACAAACATTTCGAACGGCGTGAGGCTCGCGACGGACCACTCGATGAAGAGCAACGATGGGGCATCGTGGCGGACGCGATTACGGAGGTGGGGCGGCCGGTCTTTTTCTCGCTGCTCATCGTTACGCTGAGTTTTCTGCCGGTGTTTGCGCTGGAAGCGCAGGAGGGCCGGCTTTTTGCGCCGCTCGCGTATACCAAAACCTACGCGATGGCGGCAGCCGCCGGACTGGCGATTACGCTCGTTCCGGTGCTGATCGGCTACTTCGTCCGCGGGAGGATACCGCGGGAAAGGGAAAACCCGGTGAACCGGTTGCTGATCGCCGCATATCGTCCCGTGATCAACGCCGTCATCAGGTATCCGCGGGCTACGCTGTTCGCAGCGGCACTGGTTGTTGTTGCGGGTTTCTGGCCCGCGACGCAGATCGGTTCGGAATTCATGCCACCGCTTGACGAAGGAGATCTCATGTACATGCCGACGACCTACCCGGGCGTATCAGCGGACAAGGCACGGGAGATTCTGCAGCATACGGATCGCCTGATCATGCAGGTGCCCGAGGTGCATCGCGTTTTTGGAAAGATTGGCCGTGCACAGACGGCAACGGACCCCGCACCGCTGACAATGATAGAGACGGTAATCCAGTTCAAGGATCGCAGCGAGTGGCGCACGGGCATGACCCCGGCAAAACTCCGGGAGGAGCTCGATCGTGTCGTGCAGTATACGGGGTTGACGAATGCGTGGGTCATGCCCATCAAGACGCGCATCGATATGCTTGCCACCGGGATCAAAACGCCGGTGGGCGTGAAGATTGCGGGTCCTGACCTCGAGGTCATAGAAGGTCTGGGCCGCGACCTCGAAGCCGTGCTGGCCGGCGTTGACGGCACTGCATCGGTGTACTCCGAGCGTGTTGCCGGCGGCCGCTACGTGGATATCGACATTGACCGCCAGCGCGCCGCGCGCTACGGGCTCAACGTTGCGGACGTGCACGATATCGTTCGGTCCGCCGTCGGCGGGATGACGATTACATCCACGGTCGAGGGCAGCGAACGATACCCGGTCAGCCTGCGCTATCCGCAGCGGACCCGCGATTCGATACAGCAGCTCAGGCTGCTGCCCATTACGACGCCGGGCGGAGCACGACTTGCGCTGGCCGACGTGGCGTCGGTTTCCGTGAGTGGCGGTCCACCGATCATCAAGAGCGAAAACGCCCGGCTGAACGGCTGGACCTACGTCGATGTGAGCGGCCGCGATCTCGGCGCCTATGTTACGGAAGCCAGGCGGCGCGTCGCGGAGGGCATCGAGTTGCCCGACGGTTACTCGCTGGTCTGGTCCGGCCAGTACGAATACCTGGAGCGCGCGCAGGAGCGACTCGCGCTGGTTGTGCCGATAACGCTTGCGACGATTGTATTGCTGCTCTATCTGAGTTTTCGCCGCTTCAGCGAAGTGGCAATGGTGCTCGGAGCGCTGCCGATGGCGCTGATCGGCGGCGTCTGGCTGCTCTACTGGCTCGACTATGAATTCTCCGTTGCGGTTGCGGTCGGTTTTATCGCACTGGCTGGTGTAGCCATCGAACTCGGTGTCGTCATGCTCGTGTATCTCAAACTCGCAGTCGGCAGGCTGGCGAGTACCGCTGCCCTGGAGCAGCGCAAGCTTTACGCGCGTGACATCAGGCAGGCGGTACTCGAGGGTGCGTTGTTGCGCGTTCGTCCGATCATGATGACCGTCGTGTCCATTGTGTTCGGGCTGCTGCCGATCATGCTGGGCAGCGGCACGGGGTCGGAGGTCATGCAGCGCATTGCCGCGCCAATGGTCGGTGGCATGCTCAGCGCGACGGTGCTGGTGTTGACCGTCATACCCGCGCTGTTTCTCGTGAGCAACAGTGACCGCAACGAGGTTGCCGATGTGGCGGAGTCCGGTTGAGGCAACGGTCGGGCGAATCGTGGTCGGGTCAGTTGTCGGGCGAAGTGTTTGCCGGCGTATTGCCTGCGCCGTCAGCGAGCATAGGCCCCAGCGCTTCTGCACCGTGGGTTTCGACCAGTAGTCGATACTTCTCGTCCAGCCGCGCGTACCGACAGTAGTTGTCAGCCTCGTTGTCGGAATACTGTTCCGGCACTTCGTGGCCGCTGCAAACCTCGAGCGCTACGCGATAGTTGCGGACGTCCCTCGGCAGCTCCGCCGGCAATTCATCGAACAGGCGGTCGATCCGTTCGTGGAAGTTCTCGTGATGGGTGAAACAGTCGCCGCGGCCGCTGTGCCAGCTCGACGGTGTGCCGTCCTCGTAGAGGCACAAGGTCGCCAGCGGCTCGCCGTCCGGGTCGTACTCCCGGGCCGTATGCAGGCTGTCCGTGAAATACACTGCAAGATCCTGCGTGTTGGCGCGCCGCTCTGGCCTCCAGTCGTCAACGTACGCCAGCGCAGCGGCGCGAAATCCGGGCGCATCCGGAGACAAGCGCGTGTAGACCCAGAACGTAGAGTCGCCACGCTGCTGGAGGTGGCCGGGTCGACCGTGCAGGAAGTCTTCGCCAAGACGGGGGCTCGTCGCCAGTATCATTGTGGCAGCGGCAAGCGGCGGCAGCAGTGCAATCGACAGCTTGAAAGGCCAGCGGAGCGTGGGCCTGCGGAGCGCCGAGAGCCACAACCAGCTGACGGCGGCATCGGTCATCAGGCACAGTCCAAAATAGTTCCTGTGCAGACGGAAAGCGCTGGCTTCGAGATCCGTAGTCAGGTGGAGGTAGAGCCGTTCGAGGTTGATGAGTTGGGCAAGGCCCACGAGCGCAGCCGCAATCAGCGAAGCGCGAAGGAAAGCCGTCGCTGCATCGGAGAGGCCGGGATAGAGTCGCGCAATGACCAGCGCCGCAACAAATGTGGGTACGTGGAAGATCCCACCCGTTATGGGCGCGGGCACGATCAGGTCGCCAAACGCGGAGCCGCTGCCCCAGATGCCCGGCCAGCCGAACATGCCGGCAAGGACTGCAGGCGTGACCCAAAGGACCAGCGCGAAGGCAATGAACGCAGATTTGCTCATCTGCACAGTATTGACGACCGGCAGTCGGCGCGCTGCGACACAGGTCGCCAATCTTGTTGGCAGACGCAGTGCATGCGGCACTTTTCCTCTAGAATACTTTAAATTTATGCAGTAAATCTATAAATAATATAACTATTATTTGGAGAATTTCGTGGTAAAGCTTGGCGTACTCCAGTTGTTCCGAGCAAGACCGCGCCCCGGTTAGTGACAGGGTTTGTCACGTTCCGTAGTCCGGACAGATCGCGTATCGTCCTTCATGGGTTGCTCTGACAACACCGGCGCCCGCAGTCCTCAACCGATCAAACGCTACAGCTATGCGAGGTTTTATGCGCATTCTAATTCCTGTCCTGTTGCTCATGACGACAGCAGCGCCCCTGAGCGCCGCGGAGCGCATCGAGTACCGGATGTCTCCCGGGTTTGCCTACTCGTTCGACAACACGACGGATGCCGCTTCGGTGCTCGACGTCACGGCGGACGGTCAGCGGACGACACTGGAGCAGAAGCTCAAACAGCGCGTAAAAGGGGCGGTCGAAGTTCTGGAGTCGTCCGACGGCGTGCCAACTCGTCTGAAGATCTACTTCGACCCAGTGAGCGGCTCGACAACCACAACCTTCGGCAATACCGAGGAGTTGCCCTTTGCGCTCGCGGGAAAAACCGTCGACGTTGCCGTGCGCGACGAGCAGGTTGTGTCGATACGCGGCGCCGACGGCCGCGAGCTGTCGCGCGCGGGCGCGCTCGACGAGGACAGCTTGAGCATCGTCTCGGAGATTGCGGTGGCTGAACGCGCCATGTTGCCCGACGATCCAGTCGCAATCGGCGACGGGTGGACCGCAACGCTCGAACGCGAAGACCGCCCGCTGACTCCGCAACTCAACTTTGATGTTGCCGGCTTTGGCGACCGGGCCGGGCGGCGAATTGTCAAGGCGGATGCCGACGGCACGTTGACGGGGACGCAGCACGGTCTGGATATGCATGGAGAACTCAGCGGCCCCTTGATCTTCGACGTGCAGAGCGGCATGCCCGTGTCGTCGCGGCTGTCGGGATCGATTGCCGTGAACGGCACCGTCGAGCAAAACGGCACGGCCATGGCGGTGGCCGGCAGCCAGTTCGTCACGATTACGACCAACGTCGAGATCGGTTCGGTATCGATGCCCGAAACCGCTCCGGTTACAGCGGGTACCGTAGCCGTGAATACGGGCCAGGCAACCCCATCCGACTGGACCGAGTTCCGGCATAGCCTGGGCGCTACCCTGGAGCATCCGTCAGCGTGGCGTACCGAGGAATTCCCCGAAGGTGTCCGCATCCATCCGGCCGGCGCGGGCAGTTCGGAGACGATTGTCGTGACGGGTATTGCCGCCAACGGCGCGACCGATCCCGCGGCCCCGGACGTCGGCGCTTATCTCGATGCTACGCTCCAGCAGATGATGCCTGGACTCCGCCGCGTCGAAGGGCCGGTACCCGTCGACGCCGCCGGCGGCAGGGGCGCACTCTACAGCTATGCTGGCACCGGCTTCGACGGCAGCGAGGTCCTGTGCAATGTGTACGTGACGATCGAAAACGGCGTTGCGTTCAGTCTTTCCGCCGTTGCGCCTCCCGCGACGCTGCGTAGCAGGACCGGGACGCTCGAGAAGATTTTCGCCAGCATCAGATCCGGCAGTCCGGCGTCACCGGCCGCTGCTGCCGGCGGCAGCACGCCGACGGGTGACGACCCGCGCCTGATCGGCATGTTCAGAGGTGAGTCGCTGGCGGGCGGCGACTACGGTGGTGCCTACGTCAACACCCAGCTCGTCTACGTCCTGAACGCTGACGGCACGGTCTATTCCGGCGCCCAGTCGCATTTCAGTTCCTCTTCGCGCGACTACAACGGCAATCTCAGATGGTCGGCCAGCGGCGTCACCGACGGCAGTGTGCAGAGCGGCCGCTGGAGCGCACGCGGCGGAATGCTGACGGTCGTCTGGGACAACGGGCAGCGTGCCGTATTCGCTTACGGATTCGAGCCCGACGGCAGCCTGGTCATTCGACATCCGACGACCCGCAAGCTGATCAACTTCTTCAGCCGCGTTCGCTGAGCGCTGCGGCTGAAGTGTGCTGACGCTGTGACTCCATGCGGCGTCAGCACGTTTCCTTCCCGTGCGGTGATCGATAACGCGCTTCTGTAATACACTGCCGCTCCTGCCCGCGGGTCGCCGCGGGTCCTGGCAAGGAGCAGGTAATGATCGTTCCCGAGTACTGGGCGGAAGCGAAAGAGGAAGTTCGCATCAACGGCAGCCGGCGGACGCTCAAGCGATTCGGCTGGTCGGACGTCAGCGAACAGGATGCCCGCGAGAACGCCCGTGAACGGGTGCGTGACGCGGCGGCTCGTGCCCGGGCCGGGGAGTCGGTAAGAGCGGCCGATCACAAGGTCGCCTACAACGGCGCGGAAGGTCTGCCGATTCGCGAGGAGATCATCGAGCGTCACGGCGACGCGGTCATTACGCGCAACTCGTACGGTGCGCTGTGCCTGAACACGCCGAACGTCCTGTTTGCCGACGTGGATGTGGCAGAGTCGCGTCACACGGGTGCCGCGTTTGTCATTTTTGCCGCCATCATGGCCGCGGGTTTCTGGATCAGGTCCGAGCTGTGCTCGTGGTCGCCCGTAGTGATAGCGTTTTTTCTGGGGGCTTTCGTTTCGGGGCCGCTGGCGGCGACGTTTGCAAAGCTGACAGCGCGGTTTCGCGAAGATCCCTTCGATACGGCGCTCGCGCGTATCCGCGCTTACGTCGACGCTAATCGGGACTGGTCATTACGCGTTTACCGGACGCCGATGGGCTACCGCGTACTGGCCATGCACGAGACCTTCGATCCGGAGCAAGAGGCGGCCTTCAAGTTCATGAAGGCCATCCAGAGCGATCCGTTGTACATGCGCATGTGTCGCAATCAGAAATGCTTTCGCGCGAGACTGACCCCGAAGCCCTGGCGGATCGACATGGAGCGACTGCGACCGCGGCCGGGTGTCTGGCCCATCAAGAGAGAGCACATGGATCGCCGCCGGCGCTGGGTCGCGGAATACGAACGCAAGTCCGGCGCCTACGCAGCCTGCCGGTTCGTGGACACGCTGGGCTCTGGCAGGGCATCGCGCGAGTGTGAGCGTGTGAAGGTCCTGCACGATCGGTATTGCAGGGCCGAAAGCAGTTCGCCGCTGGCCTGATACGGGTACGTTCCTCGCGGGTTCTGCTACTCCGGGTAAAGCTCGCGCTCGCGGCCTTCCGTTTGCCGTCGATGCGGCGCCAGCCCGCTGAGCAGCAACCAGTCGGGGAACGACGACTTCAGCGCCCTGGGGCCCGTGAGTCGTATTGTGTTTGCCCGAATCTCGGCGCGCAGATCGCGAAACCCCCTCCATGCCTCGACGAAGCGCCGCAGGTCGGATCTGACGTGCAGGTCCGTTTCGTAGCCGGGATCCTTGAGGCACATATCGACCTTGCCGCCTTTGTTGACGAGCCAGAATCGACGGAACTCGGTCGGCGTGCCGCTGAACTCGAACTCGATGACCGTGCGCCCCGGCGGCATTGCGTCGCTGTCGAGGCGTGTCGACATGCTCCATGCGAGGAACGCCGGATCCAGATCGTTCATGTTCATGTCGCGCGACCAGCGCTGGCCCCACACGGCCAACCCGTCGATGACGCCGTTCAGTTCCATAGTGGCCGGGGTCGGCTCATAGCGGTAGTGTTTTTCGCCGTCAGCCTTTGTGCGCTGCACGAGGCCGGCGTGTTCGAGTTCCGACAGGCGGGTCGACAGCAGGCTGGGCGAAATCTTCGGTACACCCTGGTGGATTTCGCTGAAGCTCCGGCAGCCGTCGAGCAGCCGGCTGACGATCAGAACCGTCCAGCGGCGGCACAGCAGTTCGGCGGCCAGGGCCAGCGGGCAGTATTGACCGTAGGTCGACGCGGGCGCGGAAGATTTGGGCACGGCTGTTACTCCCGTCAACTACAAAAACAATAGTAGTTCACGACAGGGCGCACCGGTAGGGTTGTTCTTGTCTCGAAGGGAGGGGTGTCTTGATGACTCGCAACTGGAAATGGCTGGCCTGCCTGGCGTGGGTGGCGCTTGCCTGGCCGCACGAATCGGCTCTGGCGGACGATGCGCTGCTCGCGTCCGAATGGAATGCCGCGGTGCTCGAGGTGGCTGAAGCCGAGGACGGCTTCATGACGCTCAAGGGCGTGCGCACGGCGGCGATGCTGCATCTTGCGATGCATGACGCGCTCTCTGCGGCAGGCAGCGGTTACGAAGCTTACGCGCTCGAAAAGCGCTCGCCGAATGCAGCACCGGTTGCCGCCGCTGCGGAGGCGGCGTTTCGCATTGCCCTGAGCCAGTATCCCGATGAGAAGCCCCGGTTCACGGCTATACGCAATCGTTGGCTCGAGCGATTCGACGCGGGCAGTGCACGCGAGCAGGGTATTGCGCTGGGCGGCGCGGCTGCGATCGCCGTGCTCGAGGCGCGGCGGAAGGACGGCTGGGACGGTGAGGCGGAGTATGCCTGGCACCCGATGGCCCCCGGCGTGTATGCCGAGTTTCACGAGCACAGCGGCACGCCGCAAGGGTTTATCTTCGGCGCTGGTTGGGCGGCCGCGGAAGGTTTTGCGCTCGAGCGTCCCGGGCAGTTTCGCGTGCCGTCGCCGCCGTCCATCGACAGTGCCGACTACACGCGGGCGTTCGACGAGGTCAAGGCGTTCGGGCGCTTTCAAAGCATGGTGCGTACACCGGATCAGACGCATATTGCGTTGTGGTGGAAAGACTTCGTCGAGAGCTCGCACAACCGGCTTGCGCGAGATCTCATTGCCGGGGAGCAACTGACGCTTGAAGAATCGGTTCGCCTGCTGGCGCTGCTCAACATGAGCGTGTTCGATGCCTATGTCAGCAGCTTCGACAACAAGTTTCACTACAACCACTGGCGGCCGTACACGGCGATCCGGTGGGCAGCGAATGACGGAAATCCGGATACGCGTGCCGAAGAGACCTGGACGAACACCCACCGGCACACCTACGCGTTCCCGTCGTACCCTTCAGCACACGGCACGGCCTGCGGGGCCGCCATGGCGGCGTTTATCGATGTGTTCGGCGACGACTATGCATTCCGGATGCGAACGCCGCAGGTCGACATTGCGGGGCCGTTCTCGGGCAAGATCGACATGCAGCCGCCGATCCGCGAGTTCGAGTCGTTCTCTGCTGCTGCGACGCAGTGTGGTGAGTCTCGTATCTACCTGGGTATCCACTTTCGCTACGATTCCGAAGCGGGCGTGAGGCTGGGCGAACAGGTCGGCCGGAATGTGCTGCGCCGGCATCTCAACCGACGGGACACGGATCCCTGACACGGTCTGGCCCGCTGGCGTCGGGCATTGTCGGCTCAATAGCCGAGAGCCTGTCCGTTTACGTCACGCGGTCTTGCGCTTGCCGTCGCTCGCGAATCCGCTCTTGACCTTGAACTCCGACAGCGCTCGATCGAGGGCCTTGCGGTGTTCGGTTTCATGCTGGGAAATACGATCGCTGGGGCCAACGACGCCAATGACCATGGATTCGTTCGAATACTGAGTTTCGACGGGGACACACACCGCGCCGATACCCTGGATGAACAGATCGCCTCGGGCTACGGAGCCGCTGGATTCGAGTTCCTGTCGGACGTCTTCGATCAGCTTGCGCTCCTTCGAGCCGCTGCGTTTTGCGGACTTGCCGCAGAAGTGTCCCAGGTGCGCCTTGAGATCCTCTTCGCTCAGCGCAGCCAGTGCCGTAATGCCCGTCAGGGACTCCGTGGCGGGCATGAGCGTGCCGACTTTTACGCTGACCCCGACCGTGTATGCGCTTTCCAGGCCATGGATGATCTTGACGTTGGGTCCCACCAGGCGGCTCAAGTTGATGGTCTCGCGAGTTTCCTCGTTGAGCGCTTCCATACACTTGAGCAGCTGGGTTTCGCGGTCGAGGTATTCATGCAGCCACTCCGCGAGCTGGCAAAATTTACGAGAGGGCAGGTAGGTCCATTTGGGGCTGTCGAAGTCCACATAGCCGAGTTCGTGCATGCTCTTCATCAGAGCGTGGGCACTGGCGAGCGGATAGCCGAGGCGGTCGGAGACTTCCTTGGCCGATAGAGGTCTCCGCGAGGAGTCGAAGAGTTCGAGAATCTCGAAAACCCGGCGGACAGATTTGATGGTCTTTTCGCTCATTCCTTATCCAGTATCCCCAAATCGCACCGTGTTGTTCTGTGCACGGCCCTGCAAAGGCGATAGTAGCGTAACCCCGAGCGTTTCGTGTGCGCGGCGTTGAATTCGATAAATATATCTATATCATTTATAAACAAATATACAATAAATAGAATCGATGCTCCGCAAAGTGAGAGGTTGCCAATGTATCGAATACTCGACCTGCGACTCGCAGGCATGCTCATTTTTACGGCGTTCCCGGCGCACGCAGAGGAAGCTCGGGATGGCACGTTCTCGGACTGCGAGCTGTGCCCCACTATGGTTGTCATACCGGCAGGAGAAGTCACGATCGGTTCGGCCGACAATGCCGCCTTTCGGCGGCCGGGTGAGCGGCCGCAGCAGACCGCAAAACTCGAGCAGGCTTTTGCGATGGCGCAAACAGAAGTAACTCGCCAGCAGTACAGGCGCTTTGTTGTCGAGACGGGCCACGAGTCCGCAACTATCGAGTATCAGGGGCGGGTTATCGAAGGCTGTAACTATTACGACGGCACGAGTTACGGTTTTGTGCGTGACCACGATTGGGAGAGTCCGGGTTTTCCGCAACGAGAAGACGAACCCGTTGTGTGCGTGAGCTGGAGCGATGCCAGCCGCTATGCCGAGTGGCTGACCGGGAAAACGGGCCGTCAATACCGGGTGCCGTCGACGGTGGAGTTCGAATACGCGATGCGCGCGGGTTCTGCGGCGCCGTGGTTCTGGGGCACGGATCCGGGCAATGCCTGTGAGTACGCCAATATTGGTGACCAGACCTTCGGCTATCGCTACCCCACGCGGGCTCGATTCGGCTGTGACGACCGGTACACGTTCACGACCTCCGTTGCGCGCTTTGCACCGAATCCGTTTGGTCTCTACGACATGATCGGCAACGCCTGGGAGTGGACCAACGATTGCTGGCACGACGATCTGAGCAACGCGCCGACGGACGGGTCGTCGTGGCAGGGCGAAGAGGGTGGCGACTGCGACTTCCGCACACCGAAAGGCGGCAGCTGGATCAGCGGGCCCGCCTGGGGGCACGCGGCTGTTCGCTCGAAGGACCTCGCGACCTACCGAAGCTTCATGCTCGGCTTTCGCGTGGCCGCCGAACTCGACTAGCCCGCGATTGCGCTCGAGAACCGCCGTATTTAGCGGGTCTGTTCGGCAAGGTAGGCAATGAGCGCCAGCCGATCGGCTTCGTTCGGCAACCCGGCAAACACCATCCGGTTGCCCGGTACCAGCGCGCTCGGGTTTTCGAGCCAGCGATCCAGGGTTTCCTCGGACCAGACGATGCCGGATTCCGCCAGGGCCTCGGAAAACGCGTAGCCGTCCTTGCTGGCGGCTGCGGCACCCATAAAGCCATTGAGGTTGGGGCCGATGAGGTGAACGCCATCGCGCTCGAGCGTGTGGCAGGAGCGGCAGCGCAGATACAGGATGGCCCCCTTGTCAGGACGGGGTGCGGCGGTGCTGGTTTGCGGTTCGCCGGCTGAGTGTTCGTCGGCAGCGGTTGTGCCGCAGCCGTGTGCCAGGCAAGCAATGGCGATCAGGGCCGGAAAAGTGCTAACTCGCATCTTTGATTCTCCAGGAAAGTGTTCAGGGCGAGCCGCGGAGCTCACAACATCTCGACGGGTTCGCGAAAGGTGTAGCCCTCGCGGTAGCAGAACGCACCAACTTCGCCGGCTCTCGTTCCGAACTGCCGCGCATCGGGGTCGGTAACGCCGAACGCAATGGATCGGTTCTCGCCGAAGCGGCGAATCGAGTAGTAGAGAAAATCCGGGCGCGTTGCGTAGTAGGGATACTCCTTTTCCCGGATCAGTATTTCGAACGTGGTGCCGTCGGCGCTGCGTACGGCTGTTGTTGTCCCGCCTTGACCGTGAACGCGAAGTTCGCTGACCGTCTCCGTTTCACCGTTGGTGCCGTAGAAGTAGAAACTGCAGTAGAACACCTTCGCGCGCCGGAGCTGGCTCTGCGTGCCCGGCGGTGTGCCTCTGAAGAAGCTGTCGTCTGCCGTGAGGTACGTCGCATCGATCCGCCAGAACTTCGACTCGGAAAGTATGATCTCGTGCACCGAGTAGCGGCGCTCGTCGCCCTCACCGAACACGCAGGTTTTTGACTTCATGCTGCCGTGATACTGGTCGGCGACGCGTCGGAAGAAGACGTCGCACTCATCCAGGAACAGTACGTCGTCTTCCGTAAGACCCTCGAGCAGCGCCGCGTCGGCATGGGCGCCCAGGACGCTTTTCGGGTTCCTGAAGAAGCCCTGGCGCATGCGAATCGAACCGTTTGCGCCTTCGCTGGAGAAAATGACGAGGCGCTGCCGGTAGACCTCGTCCGGGTCGTGATCGCGGTACTCTTCGACGTAGAACACGTGTTCGCCGAACTCGTCGAGGTCGACGCGACGGTTGGTCACGTGAAGGCGTGTCGGCTCGTCGCCGCCTGCTCCCGACCGGCGGTGGAACCAGACCTGTTCTTCGTTGTTGAACTCACCTTCGAACCACTCGGCGATCATCAACAGGTCACGGGTATTGGGGTCGTACGCATCGTCCGCATACGCCGGTAGCAGCGTTAGCCCCGACAGCAATAGTGTAGCGATTCTCGGCATATTGACTCGCTCCTCCGAGTGGTATGTCCCGGGCCGTGCTACAGCCTGGAGAGTATGTCGAACGCGGCGCGCTCACCGGATTCGAAGGCGCCTTCCATCCCGCGTTCGAGCAGCGCCGTGTGTTCGCCCGCGAAATGGATGTTGCCGTGCGGCTCGCGCATATACGGGGCGTACTTCTGTACCTGGCCAGGCCGCCAGAAGACCCAGTCGCCCGCACCGTGCACGTCGCGATGGCAGGACTGAACGAGTAGCGGCTCGAGGGCTCCCTCGAGTGACGGGCGAACTCTTACGAGTTCGCGGATCGTATAGTCGAAGGCCTGTGCATCGGTCATGAAGTTGTAGCGGTATGCCTCGATGCCGTTGACGAACGCAATGGCCGAAGACGGCGAGTCGCCTTCGCCGCGGCGCAGGACGACGAAACGCTCGAAGGGCGCGTCCGACGACAGGTTCATCGGCAGACCGTCTTTTTCCCAGAATGCTTCCTTGATGCCGAAATGCACCTGGATGGAAATGCCGTAGTCGATTTCATCGATAGCGCCGGCGAGCCGCGCGGACAGCCGTGGCTCGAATTTGACGTCGCGCAACACGGGGAACGGGATCGAGCACACGACGTGCCTCGCCCGGTACGAACTGCCGTCCGCGCAGGTCACTACCACGTCGTCGCCGTTGTCTTCGAAGCCGAGGACCGTCTTGTTGAGCCGCACACCGTTGGCGAGACTGTTCGCCATGGCTTCCGGCATGAGCGAGTTGCCGCCGCGGATCTGCTGTATGGCCGGCAGGTCGGGCCGCGACGCGGCCAGTTTGCTGTTGAACTCGTTGACCGCGTAGCGTCGTAGTTCGTGCAGCGCGGACGTATTGTCGATGTGATCGGTGTGGATCATGACGTTCATCAGACGGATGGTTTCGTCGTCGTAACCCAGGTAGGTCTTCATGTACTCGCTGTGCGGAATGTCGTATTTCGCGAACTCCGGGCTGATCCAGTCGTCCAGCGGCCGGCCGGAGAGGGGATTGTTCTTGTGCGACAGGGTCCAGAGTAGCCGGTCGGGCATGATCGACCGCTCCTCACCCTTGAGCGGGTTCATCGGGTGTTCGGGCCATTCCTCCGCGGTAATGTTCTGGCCGCGAAGATTGAAGTAGCGGCCGTTCCGCGCTAGCGAGTCGACGGGTTCGAACAATTCGAGCTTGAGTCGCCGCGCCGTATCGAGCATGCGAGCGTAGTTTCCCCCGATGAGTTCGCCGGCGGCCTCCGGTTGCCCGGGTACGCCCATCAACGTGTAGACCCGGCCGCCGAGCCGGTTCTTGCCTTCCAGGGTAAGCACGGAAAGCCCCTGTTCCTCGAGCAGCATTGCGGCGTGCAGACCGGACAGGCCCGCTCCGATAACAAGGGCGTCGTAGCGTTCGCGGGCACGAATCGGTGCCGCCGACAACAGACAGGCCGCCGTGCCGCCGAGCAGGGCCTGGCGCCGGGTCAGAAGGGATTGCGGTTGGTCGTTCATGGGCTGTCCTGCCTTCGGGATCGGGTGGTTTCGAGCCATTCACCGCCGCTTTTGGTCCCCGGAAGGCCCTTGGAACGGCGATTTATGACAAGAATACAAGAGCTTAGCGCCGAAGCGCCTGATGGAATTATGATATACAAATGATTATAAAAAATAAATATATATAAATCTCCAAGATTTGTTGCTAGGATCAGCCCCCGACAAGTCGGAGGGGCGATTCGCCAGATCTCGCCGCACCGACATCGGATTACGGTTTCAACTCAAGCTGTTGGGGGGAGGGAACAACGATGAAGAAATCACTGTCCGTAGTGGCCGGATTGACGGCAGCCGCCGGTATCCTGCTGACCGGGGGTGGCGCAAAGGCGCAGGACGGCGCGGATGACGACGTGCTGGACGTCATTACGGTGACGGCGCGCAAACGCGAGGAGAGTATTCTCGAGGCGCCGGTATCGATCACGGCGTTTGGCCGTCAGCAAATCGAAGCACTCGGGCTGCAAACGATAGAGGATATCCAACTGTTTACGCCGGGCTTCGTTTTCGAATCGTTTGCGACGACCCCGGGGCGTTTCGATCAGTCGCCACGTTTCCGTGGCATCGATATTGACACTGGAAATCCGCTGCGGCAGACAGCCTCCGTGTTTGTCGACGGCGTTTTTGTCGTCAACGGTGCGAGCGGTATCGGGTTGAACGATGTCGAGCGCGTGGAGCTCATCAAGGGCCCACAGTCGGCCGTTTTTGGCCGCAATACGTTTGGCGGCGCGGTCAACTACATTACACGCACGCCCGGTGACGACACCCGGTTCGACGTTATGGTCTCCGCCGCGGAGATGGACGACTATGAAGTCTCCGTCGGTGCCGAGGGGGCGCTAAGCGAGACACTGGCCGCGCGGGTGAGCGCCCACTACCACGACGACGGCGGTCACTACGACAATGCGGGCGAGCCGGGCACTAAACTCGGCGACGAGGAGACCTTTTCGGTGACCGGAACCCTGTTCTTCGAACCGACCGAACGTCTCAACGCAAAATTCAGACTCAACTACTACGAAAACGACGATGGTGCTCCTGCGACCGTCGTCGCCGGTCTGCCGTTGCACAACTGCGGGCCGTTTTGGGACCCTGACCCGGGCACGCCGGGTTCACAAGGGGATACCGCCATTTGTGGCGACGCACCGATCGTGCTGCCCGCCGGCATCAATACGGTGCAGGTACAGGAACTCTATGATGTGCTGGATTCCAGGCAGCCGCTCAACAGTACGCGCACCTCGGTCGGCTTCAGCCGCGAGAGCCTGACCGCAAGCCTGATACTGAACTTCGATATCAACGACAACGTTACGCTGGCCGCTATCTCCGGCTACAACGACGAGGAAACGACCATTCTCAACGACTTCGATCGCACGACTGACAACCAGTTCATGGCAGTCAACGATCGCCAGTTCGAGGCATTCAGCCAGGAGGTAAAGCTTCGCGGGACAGCGCAGTCGGATCGCCTCTTCTGGTCTCTCGGAGTCAACTACTTCGACCAGCGTTTCACCAACGGCGGCGCCTTCCTGACCCCCGCCTTCGGGTTTAGCGACAACGACGAAGACATCGACGAAGAAAACATAGAAACGCTCGGCGTTTTTGGCAGCATACGCTATCAGCTTACGGATGCGTTTGCCGTAACGGCAGAAGGCCGCTACCAGACGGACGACGTTGAAACGGCGGCGGATATCAATTTTACGCCGGCCGGAGAGGTTCGCACCGCGGAGTTTACGAACTTTCTGCCGCGCATCATCCTCGAATACCAGCTGACGCCGACGACGCTGATCTACTACAGCTATTCCGAGGGTAACCAGCCAGGTACGTTCAACAACGAGCTGTTTGGCCTTTCAGAAGCGGAGTTTCAGTTGGTGCTTGCCGAAGAACCGCTCGCCTCGCTCACGCTGGACGAAGAAGAGCTGATCAATAACGAGATTGGTCTCAAGCACGGCTTTGCCAACGGCAGGGGTTACGTTACTTCAGCCGTGTATTTCATGGAGCGCAGGAACCAGGCTTTCAGACGGTCTGTCATTACGCCTGACAGCACGATCTCGTTCTTCACGAATGCCGGTAAGTCCGATATCCAGGGCTTCGAAGTGGAGGCAAACTATCAGTTTACCGACATGTTCGGGATGCAGGGTTCCGTTGGATACACGGACGCGGAGTACGTGCGCTTCAACAGCGGCGTGCATCTCGAGTACTTCGGCGAAATCAGCGCTGCTGGCAAGCAGGCGCCGCGTTTCCCGGAGTGGAGCGGATCCGTGTCTGCGATGCTCGATGGTGACATCAACAGCAATACCGCATGGTTCGGCCGTGTGGACCTTGCCTACGTAGGGGAACGCTTTGCCGATGAGGCGAACCTGACGACAGCCCCGGCAGGCACGATCGTCAACCTCCGCGGCGGCATCGAGCGCAATAACATCCGCTACGAACTGTTTGTCCGAAACCTTACGGACGAAGATGCACCGGATGCGATCAACCGCACGCGCGATACTTCTTCGGCGACTCCGCTGTTCGACTTCAGTACCTTCGGCTACGGCATTGGGCTGCGCGACCGTCGGCAGATCGGTTTCCGGCTGAGTGCGGAGTTCTAGTTTGGGGTGACGTCGTTGCAGCGCTGTTCCGGGATGTTTTGGACCCCCAATCGGATTCATGACGGAACGGCAGTAACGATGCATGGGCGGGAGCGCTGACGCGCTCCCGCCACCCTCTTGGCGCGGTGCACGGCTCTGCAATACGTGGGCGCGCTGCACTCACTTACCCGCCTGCCGCGGCGGAGCCTGGGAAGGTTCCCGTGCGGCGAACAAGAGAATCCTACATGGCGAAAGCGCGCAGACAGTTTGTCGACGGTACGCATGGACAAGTACATATTCGTGTCGCAGCGCCAAAAAAACCGACGCGACGGCCGCTGGTGTGTATGCACATGTTTCCGCAATCGGGCCGCAATTTCTTGCGGTTTAGTGAAGAGGCCAGCAACGACAAGATTGTGGTTGCACCGGACTTTCCGGGCCATGGCGAGTCGGATCCACCGGCTGCGCCGATCGCAGCGGAGGCATACGCCGCAGCGATGTGGGAGGTTGTTGATGGTCTGGGGCTGATCGACGCCTGCGGCGATGTCGACCTGTTCGGCGTTCATGCCGGCGCAAAGCTTGCAGTGGAGATGACAAACCAGCGGCCGGACGAAGTGAACAAGCTTGTGCTGTCGTCGGCGGCCGTACTCTTTCCACAGGAAGTCGAACGCCTCAAGAACAGCTTCGAGATGATCCCGCTGGACGAGGCAGGCAGCCGTTTTCAGCATCTGTGGCGGCTAGTCACCAGGAACCGGCCTGAACGCATGACGCTCGAAATGTGTGCTGCCGCATTTGCTGAGATCCTGCGCGGCGGCGAGCGGTACGAATGGGGGCACCGCGCGGTGTTCGACTACAATCTCAAGTTCCCGGACGTACTCAAGACGCTTCGGCATCCCGTGGCACTACTGAATCCGGGAGACGAACTCTACGTCATGACCCAGCGCTCACTGGACTACCTCGAAAATGTGACTCTGTTTGACCTGCCAGACTGGGGGCACGGTTTCCTCGATATCAATACCGAAGAAGTCACGCGCATTGTCAACGGCTGGCTCGATGGCCACGACGATGACAAAAGTCGCGTGCACGAAAAGGCGCTGAACAAAACAGGGACGGCGGTCTGAACGCCGTTTCACGAGCAATTCCGGAGGACAGTGCATGAAGGCTTATATGGTAATTGCCTGCAAGATCCACGATCGGGACAGGTTCATCTCGGGCTACGGACAGGAGGTACCGAAACTCGTCGAGAAGTTCGGCGGCGAGTACCTGCTGGTTGCGCCTGGAGCAACGTTGCTCGAAGGCACGCTCGAGGGCTACACGTCGATGGCGATTTCGAAGTGGCCCAGCCGGGACGCTGCAATCCGCTTCTGGGAGTCGGATGACTATGCCGAAGTAAAGAAGCTCCGCGACGGTCTGGCCGATGCCGAGGTGTTGCTCATCGAGGCGCCCTGAGGTCAAGTCTGGCACGCGCCTTCCCCGATTCACTACACACGACCGGAGCCCAGAATGTCCGAAGACATCTTCATTCCGCAAAGCTCACCCGACGACGCCTTGGTCGGACCGCTGCACACCGTCAGCTACATTACGGCGCATAAGGACGCGGTTCATACACTGCTCAGCGGCGGCTACGGCATGGTATCAGGTGATTGGTACACGCCGCCGGATGAGGAACAAGCCGAACTGAATGCCTATCTGGGATTCGCCGCGGATGACGCCTGGCAGGCATGCGTGTATTCCATGCCGGGCGAGGGTGCAAACGTACGGATCCGGGTCTTCAGCGTGTCGCCGGATCATCCGTTCGTGCGCCCGGCGTATGACGGCCTGTATCAGGGTGGGGCAACGATAAGCTGCCCAATGACCGACATGCGCGCCCACGAGCGGCACATGGCCGGCCTTGGTGTTCAGTCGACCATCGGCGTCAAGGAAATGGAATTCACGAGCCCGGCTGGCGAGACTTACATTTCGGCCGAGATCGTTTACATGGCGCCGGATAATGTTTACCTGATGGGTGTAACGCGCCCGTCGGTGTTCGTGCCGACGGGGCCGATCGATCCGAAGACGGGCATCGGTGGGCCCTCCTACTCGGCACGCTGCGTGGCGAAGAGCGACGCCACCATCGAGTTTCTCAATAAGGTGCTGGGTTACGAAATCCGCCGCGACGTCGAGCTGGTCGTCGGCGAGCGCTCAGCCATTCGGCTGCCGGAAGGGACCCGAGAGCGCTTCGTGCAGGCGTTTGCGCCCGGCTCCAGAACCGGCTACGTCGTCCTCATGGATCACGGCGACGTTACGAAGCGCAGCGACGCCGAAAGCCTGGGCCCGCCGAGTCGTGGAATCGGTGTCTGGTCTTTCCGAACGCGCGACCTGGGTGAGGTCTGTGCCCGCGCGGAGCACCTCGGTTGCAGAGTTCGCCCGAGCCCGGAGTCGGTGAACAGCCCGCTGCTTGGCTCGGTTCGGTCAGTGATGATCGAAGACCCGGACGGATTTCCGATCGAAGTATTCGAGCAGGCCGGGTAGGCGAGCGCGAGACGAGCTGAGTCGTTTTGGACATCGAGTCCCTGTTCGGTCGGGAAACGGGTTGAACAGGTACAGGCTGCCGTTCGCCGGGATCAATCAAGAGTTTCTCCGACTACCGGGCAGCGGCTGATGACTAGCAAGAGTAAGCAGCCAAACGCCCATTACGGCTCGGCTGACAGGCTGCAGAATCGGATAGGACCACGATACCCAGCGCGACAGCGAAGCGCCAAAGTAACCATCGAGCATGATAATCAGTGTGAGAGGCCCGGCCAGCAGGAAAAGCGCGCCAAGTAGCCTCCGTAGAGCCGTACCCGAAGCGAGCGCAATTCCGTAACTGACAGTACCTATAAGGAAAGCGGTCAGCACGACGAAGAATATCCCGTCCCAGATTCCCGCGGCCGTATGCAGGCTGGCGCGTATCAGTTGTTCGGTTGCAGGTTCCGCTCCGGCAAGGCCCGCGCGCCAGGTTTCGTTGACGGCCCACAGGTTGATCGATACGCCGATGGCTTCCGCGACACACCATATGAGAAACGCAACGAACCCGATGGCCGCTGCCGTTGGCGCAGTGCGTCGAACGGTTGCGGCGACGACGCCGTAGGCGAGCAGGGCGAGAAAGACATGCACGTAGTTGATCCAGAGGCGGGCCATGTAGGCCGGCTCGGCGTGCAGTCCAATAGGGCCGTCAGGCCCGGGCTCGACGGAATACGTGCGCGGCAGGTACCACAACAGTATCGTCGTGACGGCAGTCACAATTGCGGCAAGTCCGCCGAGCAGCAGGGCGCCACGGCCCAGGCAGTTGTCAGCGTTCAATTTCCACCCTCAAGGCAAACCTGTGGTCTGGATTACCCGAAGCGCCCGGTTTTTTCTCTGGAAACCTCTGGCGCCGTTGTTTGACTGTCCTGGTGGGCGGAAGTGCGCTATCTCGCTGAAGTTTCTTGATCCGCAGACTGCAAGGGTGGTCAGGCTGGTGCATCACCCGGCAGCACGCCAAACGTCGCCATTACCCCGAGGATCATCTCCCGGTAGCGCTGTTCGTCAGCTCGCATACGTCCCTCGGGTCCCGCGATAGAGATGACCAGCGGCCTGCCGTCGTGTTCGCAATCCGCAATGGCGGCGATTGCCGATGCGCCTTCGAACACGCCGGCGTGCACGACGCACAGTTGATCCTGGCGCGTTTGCGCGCATCGCTTGAGTATGTCCTCCAACGCGGGGATCGAGGGCAGGCGACGGCTGTCTTTTTCCCAGCGGGCGGAAATCTGCGCGTTGCTCAGGCTGGCGAGGTAAGCCGTTCCAGCGGCGGAGTCCCACAACGGTAACCGCTGGCTGATTTCCGCGACGAACGAAATAGGCTGCCGGCTCTTTTCGACGCGGACGATCTCCATTTCCTTGTCCAATGGCCAGGACGCGGTCACTGTCTCTCCGCAGTCGCGCTGCAGTGCCTCCATGAGTTCTCCGATCCTGAGCGGGAAATGCGCAGGGTCGGCCAGCCAGGTGCCGAGGTTGGCAAACCCCAGGGTCGGCAGATAGGTCAGCGTGCGGCGGTTCAGACTCACCATCCTCAACTCGACGAGCTCTTTGAGCAGGGCGGCCACGCTCGAGCGCGGAGCGCCGAGATACTCGGCAATTTCTGCGGCGGTGAGGGCGGTTTGCCGCTCCGAGAACAGCGAGAACACTTCGAAGCAGCGCGCAACGGACTGGCTGACGGAAGCCATATCAAGAAATCCATTTTTATAGACTTTTGAATCTATAACTAGATTTCGTTGACTCGTCAAGCCGAGTTGAGTTACCAATACGGTAAAGATTCTGCTTAACGCCTCGACGCGAACTCAAGGGGGAAACATGGGTAACCTGGCATCGCTCGGCCAGAGCAAGGCGATTGCAATTTACCGAACGATGGTGCGAATCGCCGAGTGCGATCAGCGCATCCAGCAGGGTCTCGCCGCGGGTGACCTGCAGTTTCAGTACTACCCGGCGGGTGGACAGGAGGCGATCGCCGCGACGATTGCATCGCTGCTCGAGGCGGACGACCTGGCCGTCACGACCTACCGCGTCGTTCACGACATTGTCGCGAAAGGAACCCCGATACGGGAAATCATGGCCGAAATGTACGGCCGCGCAACGGGCACCTGTAAAGGCAAGGGCGGACCGATGCACCTGACGGCCCCCAATTCCGGTCTCATGGTGACGACCGGGATCGTCGGTGCCGGTACGCCCATTGCCGCCGGCCTGGCGCTGGCCGAACAAATGCAGGACACGGGACGCGTGACGGTCTGCAACTTCGGCGACGGAGCCGCGAACATCGGTGCGGTTCACGAGGCGCTCAACATCGCAGCGCTATGGTCCTTACCGGTTGTGTTCGTCTGCCAGAACAACCTCTACGCCGAGTACACGAGCTTTGCGGAATCGACGGCATCGACGTCGATAGCCTCTCGGGCCGAGGGCTACGGCATGCCGGGGACGCGTTGTGACGGCACCGACCCGGCAGCCATACATGAAGCCGCGGAACCGGCAGTTGCGAGGGCGCGAAGCGGTCAGGGGCCGACGCTGCTGGAGTGTGTGGCACCTCGCCTGCAGGGCCACGCGTTTGGTTCGGAAACGGCGCACATGGACCAGGAAGCCCTGGCCGAAGCGACAGCAAACGCGCCGCTGATCGTCGTACGAAGATGCCTGCTGGAAGAGGGGCTCGCAACCGAAGCGGAACTCGAGCAAATAGAAGCCGAGGCAGCCGAGGAGGTCGACGACGCGCAGAAATTTGCGACCGAAAGCCCGCCACCCGGGATCGAGGAACTGGACGCGGACGTCTTCGCGGACAAGGGGGATATCCCCTACGCGTCGTCGCCGGTCGCGCGACAGGGTGTCGAGCCGAGCGAAGAAGCTCGTTCCATTACGTTTGGACAGGCCGTCAACGAAGCGATGGCCGTCGCGCTGGAGCGCGACGACAGCGTTTTCCTTCTCGGTGAAGACCTGCACGATCCGGCAGGCGGTATCGTGAAGCAAACCGCGGGCCTGTCCACGCGATTTGGCCTCGATCGAGTCCGGCCGACACCCATATCCGAGCAGGCGATAGTCGGCGCGGCGATTGGTGCCTCGATGCGAGGCATGAAGCCGGTTGCCGAGATCATGGTCAACGATTTTGCGATGGTGGCGATGGATCAGATTGCCAACCACGCCGCAAAACTCCGCTACATGTCCGGTGGCCGCACGGCGGTGCCGATTACGATTCGTTCGCTGTCGGCCGGCAACGTCGGCAGTTTCGGCGCGCAGCACTCGCAGTCGCTCGAGTCGTGGTTTGCGCACACGCCGGGCTTGAAGATTGTGGCGCCGTCGAACGCCTATGACGCCAAGGGGTTGCTGCTCTCGTGCATCGACGACCCCGACCCGTGTATCCAGATTGAGGCAATGCGCTGCTTTTTTGTGCCGGGCGACGTACCCGAGGGCTACTACACGGTGCCGCTCGGGAGCGCCGCAATTCGTCAGGAAGGCAGCGACATTACGCTGGTTTCGTACAGCTGGGGTATGCAGGAGGTGCTTGCGGCGGCTGCCGAGCTCAAGGAGCAGGGCGTCAGCGTTGAGGCCATCGATCTCCGCTCGATCGTGCCGCTCGACTACGCGACGGTCCGGGAGTCGGTGAAGAAGACCGGGCGCGCATTGATTGTGCATCCGGCCGTCGAGTTCGGCGGATTCGGCGCCGAACTGGCTGCCCGATTGCAGTTCGACCTGTTCGAGGACCTTCGTGCACCCATTGCGCGCTACGGCGCGCCGTACACGTCCATCCCGTTTGCTCAAGCGCTGGAAGCGGCGTACTTCCCCGCTGCATCGGGCGTTGTGGAGCGCGTGCAAAACCTGCTCAAGGGCGGGGCCTGAGCCATGCGCGTGACCTTGAAAATGCCCAAAGGCGCCGTGTCGATGCAAGAAGGAAAGATTGTCGAATGGCTCGTCGAGGCAGGAGACACGATTACCAAAGGGCAACCGATCTACGCGATCGAGTCGGAGAAAGCCACGATCGACATCGAAAGCCCGTTCGCGGGCGTCATTACGCCGATAGCCAAAGTCGACGAAACGCTGCCTGTAGGGGCGCCCGTTGCGACCGTAGAGACGTAAGGAGAAGTCGCATGATTCGAAACAAGACACTATTTGCAGCCGCCATTGCCGCGGCTGCGACCCCGGGGATTACTGCCGCGCAAACGACAGGCGACAGCCAGCAGCGTATCGACGAAATTGTCGTTACCGCCGAGCGCCGCAGTGAAACACTGCAGGACGTTCCCGTGTCGATCTCGGCCGTATCCGGGGAGACACTCGAAGAATCGAGTATCTTCGATACCGAAGCACTGGCGTCGACCGTGCCGGGGCTCGTGCTGCAGAAAGACGTGGTCGGCAAGGCCGTCATTCGCGGCATCGGCACCGAAAACTTTACGGTCGGCGGCGACCCGGGAGTGGCGGTCTACGTCGACGGCGCCTACATGGCGCGCTCCTCGACCGCTATCTTCGACTTCTTCGACGTCGAGCGGGTGGAAGTGCTGCGCGGCCCGCAGGGAACACTCTACGGGCGCAACGCGACGGGCGGTGTGATCAACGTAATTTCTCGCGCGCCGACCGACGAGTTCGAAGGCCAGGTCAAGCTCACGGCCGGTGACTTCGGCATGCTGCGCAGCGAAGCGGCGATATCCGGTGCAATTGCCGACGGCATACGGGGAAGGATTGCCGGGATGTATTCGCAGCGTGACGGCTACACGGACAACATATTTGCCGGTGCCGGTAACCGTGGCCTGGACGAACTGGACAGCAAGGATCTCTGGGCGGTTCGCGGCCGGCTCGACGTTGACCTCGGCGATTCCGCCATCCTCGAACTCATCGGTGAAATCTACCGCGACGATTCGAATCCCCCTGCGTTCTGGTACACGGACGATACGCTGCCGTGGGAGTCCGGGACGTCGGAGTTTCCGCGCGACCTCAGAACGGTAAGCCAGGGTTACGAGTCCGATACGCCTGGATTCACCTCACTATCGGTGGGCCAGGCGAACCGGCAGGACCAGACGGGTTTGACGGCGCGACTGACCTGGGACTTCGATCAGGTGACCCTGACGTCCGTTTCCGCGTACCGGGACATAGAGTTCGACTGGATCAACGATGGAGACGGCCTGTCCGATTTCCTCGTGGTCTATTTCCAGCGTGATGAGTCGGATCAGTTCAGCCAGGACATTCAGCTGGCGTCTACGGGCAGCGGGCCGTTCCAGTGGATTGCAGGAGCGTTTTACCTGACCGAAGACTCCGAGGGCCTCTACGCCATCCCGCTGGGGCCGAGCTTTGTGCCCCCGGGCGGGTTTACCGTGGCGTTCGACGGCACGAACGAAACCGAAGCGTTTGGGATCTTTGCGGAAGGTTCGTACCGCTTCGGCGACTTCGTACTGACCGCGGGGTTGCGCTACTCCGACGAGTCAAAGGACGCCACGCTCGCAACACCGCTGTTCGAAGGCGACACGACGTTTCCCGTGCAGACGCAAAGCGACAGCTTCGATGCCCTGACGCCGAGGCTGGTCCTCGAGTATCAGGCCATCGAAGGCGTCAATCTCTACGGCTCCATTACGCGCGGCTTCAAGTCGGGCGGCTATTCGCTGCTCGATAACCCGATTAACGCCTTCGACGAAGAAACGATCTGGGCCTACGAGGTAGGGATGAAGTCGCAGTTCGCGGAGGATCGCGTGCGTCTCAACCTGTCCGGGTTTGTCTACGATTACGAAGACCAGCAGCTCAGCCAGGTGACGAACCTCGCCACCCAGACGAGCAACGCCGGCTCCTCGTCGATCTGGGGGCTCGAGGCGGAGTTTGTGGCGCTGCTCGGCGACAACTTCCGCATCGACGGTAACGTCGCTTTCCTCGATACCGAGTTCGACGAGTTCTGCACAACCGATACCCGCAACACGGCGTTGCCTCTCGACCCGGCCAACTGCACCTTCGACGACGGTGCCGGAGGCACGTTTTCCACGTCGAACCTTGCCGGCAACGAGTTGCCGCGCGCGCCCGACCTGACGGCGTTTTTTGCGGGCACGTACGAGACCTCGCTGACCGCCAATATCGACGGTTTCATCAGGGCCGAGTGGCAACACACGGGTGACCAGTTCTTCTCGGTGTTCAACCGTCCGAACGTTGCGCAGGATGCGTACGACCTGTTCAACGCCAGCGTCGGCATTGGCGCGGCGAACGGCTCGTGGACCGCCCGCTTGTGGGTGCGCAACCTTGCTGACGAAGAGTACTTCTCGAACCTGTTCGAATCGGGCGTTACCGATGCCCTCGTGGTTCCCCAGGGTTTTGTCGGACCGCCGAGGACCTGGGGGCTGTCCTTGAGCCTGAATTTCTGAGCGGGAACGGCCATGGCCTACATCAACGCAACTGACGGCACGCCGATTTACTATCGGGACCTCGGCAGCGGGCCTCCGCTGGTTCTGCTGCACGGACTCATGCTGACGGTCGACGGGTTCTGGACCCGCAACCTGGAGCCGCTTGCTGAATCCTGCCGCGTTATTGCCATCGAGCATCGCGGTCACGGCCAGTCGGGCAAGCCGCTGGATACTTACGGCATCCGCGAGTGCGCCGACGATCTCGAAACCGTGCTCGACGCGCTTGACGTCGAGGATGCCACGGTGGCCGGCGTTGCCTTCGGCGCAATGGTGGCGCTGGAATACCTGCGCCTGTTTGGCAATGCGCGCATTGGCAAGCTCGCGATTATCGAAGCGCAGGTACGCCTGACCAACGACACCGGTTGGGCACATCCGACCTTCGGTGATTTTCCCGCCGAGGCAGGGCAGGGGTTCCTCGATGCCTGTCGTCAGAGTCGCGAAGCGCTAAGTGGATTCCTGCTCGGCGCGTTCGGCACGCCGCCGTCCGACGAAGAAATGGCGCGCATGCAGAACGAGGCCTGGCTGACTCCGACCCAGGCTGCGATCGACTTCGTCGAAGACATGATAGCGGCCGACTACCGGGCCGATCTTGCGGGCATCAATCTGCCGACGCTGCTCATCTACGGTCGTCTCAACAACGTGCCTATCCCGTCCGAGCTCGGAGCCTGGATTGCGGAGCAAATGCCCAACGCGCGGCTCGAGCGATTCGAGGACGCGGGCCATTCACCGTTCTACGAGCAGGCACAACGTTTCAATCAGCTGCTGGCGGAGTTTGCCCATGAGTGACCCTGGCGCGTATCTGATCGTCCGCTCCAGCGCACCCGATGCCTGGTTCGGCGAGTTCGTCAATCGCGTCTCGGCGGCAGCGCATGTCGTGGGGCTCGCGAGGCTGCACGAAGTGCGAGCGCTCGAGCCGGGGACGTTACCGGCCCACACCCTGATTCTGGATTACCCGAGCAAGCAGGCTGCCCGCGACAGCTTGTCGTCAATGCCCACCGAGCTACTGAACGAGCCCAGTGAGCCGCTGATACTGCTGATGGCGAAGGTGCCTGAAGCCGGTTTCGACGACCCGTCGATTCCGACCCGCGCCAATGCCGAAGCTGTGCCCGACGATGGTCCCGTGTTGATGCTGATCGAAGGCTCCGCGACCGATCAGGAACGGCTGAATACCTATCGCGAGATCATCCTGCCGATGATGTTCGAACGTCACGCCTACTACACGGTGTTTGAACTCGGCGGTGACGTCGAGGTGCTGTCGGGGACGTGGGACGAGGATATTTTTGCGATCAGTCGCTGGCCCAGCCTGGAAGCGGCGTACGATCTGTGGCACTCGGATCGCTACCAGAACGAGGCCATCCCGTTACGTATCGACGTTGGGCGGTTCGAAGTGGCGGTGGTGCCCGAACGCCGTGGTTAGCCCTGTTGCCGCGTTGTCGATGATGGCGTTATCGATGTTCGAAGTGCCGATAGCCGAGGGCACCCCGTGACGATCGGCGCCATCGATATTGTCGTCAATCCGTTCACACCGACGGAAGTCTCGAACGGGCAGACCGGTTACGACGAGGCCTTTATGGCGCAGGTCCGCATGCCCGAGGGAATGCGTGGCGGCCTGAGCATCGAGCAGCACCTCGAGATCATGGACGAGGCGAGCGTAGACCACGCGCTGCTCATTGCGGTGAGGGCGGGGGACCCGATGCGCCAGGGATCGTTCGAGATCTCCTACTCGCAAATTGCTGACTACGTGACGGCGCACCCGAGCCGCTTCTCCGGTCTTGCAGGGGTCGATCCGACGCGAGGGATGCGGCAGCTCTACGACCTGGAGCACGCGGTCAACGAGCTGGGTTTTGTCGGTGCCCACAGCTACCCGCACTGGTTTTCGCTACCGCCGGATGCCCCGCAGTGGTACCCCATTTACGCGAAGTGCTGCGAGCTCGATATTCCGATCATGATGCAGGTGGGCCAGAACCTGATCTACCAGAAGCACGTTCGTCTGCCGTCGGTGGCGCGGCCAATATTGCTGGACCGCATAGCGATCGACTTTCCCGAGCTGAAGCTGATCGGCATACACGTAGGCATACCGTGGGCTGACGAAATGATCGCGATGGCCTGGAAGCATGAGAACGTGTACATCGGCATCGACGCGTATGCGCCCAAGCACCTCCCGGCCAGCCTCGTGCACTACATGAACAGCTACGGCAGCCACAAGGTGCTGTTCGGCACCGACTGGCCCGTGATCGATCCGCGCCGCGGGCGCCGGGAACTCGAAGACTACGAGCTGCGCGACAATGCGCTGCGGAGCGTGTTGCGCGACAACGCCCTTGCCGTATTCCCGACGCTCCAATCGCGACTCCCGGCTGCCTGAATGGATTTTTCGGGGTACATGCCGCTGACGATCGGTCGAGGGATACGCTGTTCCGCGACGGCGGATCGTAACAAGCTTGCGCTTGTCGACAGTACTGGCCAGGAGCGCAGCTACGGCGAGCTGGTGGCTCGCATGGATGCCGTCGGGCGTCTGTCCGCGGAGCGTTCGCTGGAGAAGGGTGATGTCGTCGCCCTGATTGCGCCGAACTGCATCGAGTACGCGGAGATTGTCGTCGGCTTGTCGGAGCGCGGCGTGGTGGTCGCAACGTTGAACCCGGTATTGTCGGCTGAGGAACTCTCGCGGATCTTCGATGACTGCAAGCCTCGCCTCGTGATCGCGGCTGCAACCGTTGAGCTTCCGGGAGACAGTCCACCCGCCATCCGGCTCGGCGACGAATTTGAGCGTGTGCTGGCGGACGCCGAGGAGGAGCGCACCCTGCCGGAGCTCGACGAGCGGGAGACGTTTGCGATTGCCTATACCTCGGGCACAACAGGCGCGCCCAAAGGGGTTCTCCTGTCACATCGCAGCCGCTGCCTGATGTTCTCCGCCATGGCGAGCGAATACGGCTGCTTCGGGCGCGACGATCACTTTCTCGCGTTGGCCCCGATGTGCCACGGTGCGGGCCTCGCGTTTGCCCTTGCGCCGCTGTACAACGGCGGCCGTTGCACGCTGCAGTATTCGTTCGAATCCGAAGAGTTGCTGTCGGCCCTGGAGCGCTTTGCCCCGAGCGGGGTATTTGTCGTACCGACACATCTGCATCGCCTGTTCAACGCGCCGGCTGACGTGCTGGAGCGCTATCGCGGCCGGCATTCGCTGCGAACGATCATCTCCAACGCCGCAGCGTTGTCCCCGTCGCTCAAACGCGTAACCGTCGACTACTTCGGCGCCGGGTTGCTGCACGAAACCTACGGTTCGACCGAGGCAGGCATTGTGACCAACATTCGTCCGGCTTCGCTGCTGCAAAAGCCACAGAGCGTGGGACCGGCGTTTGCCAACATGGAAATCGAACTGCGCCAGGACGACGGCGAGCCCGCCGGCGCCGGGCAGCCCGGTGAGCTTTTCTGCCGCAGCCCGTTCAGTTTCAACGGCTATCTCAATCGTCCGGACGAGACGCGTGCCGCGCTGGTCGACGGCTGGGTCACGGTTGGTGATATTGCCGTTGCCGACAGTGAGGGCTACGTCACGATCACGGACCGCAAGAAAGACATGGTGGTAACGGGCGGCATGAACGTCTATCCGCGCGAGATCGAGACCGTCATCGAGGGGCTCAGCGGTGTCGTGGAATGTGCGGTCGTCGGGGCGCCGGACGAGGAGTGGGGCGAGCGGCTGCATGCCTTTGTCGTTGCCCGGCAGGACGCCGACGTGACGCGCGAAGACATCGTCGATCTGTGCCGGGAGAAGCTGGCCGCCTACAAGGTGCCGAAGCAGCTGGCGTTCATAGACGCACTACCGCGCAATGCCGCCGGCAAGCTGATGAAGCGCGAGCTGAAAACGCTTGCGGCCGTTGCGGCGGCGGACTGAGAACGCACGGCGTCGCGCTATTCAGCGCCGCGCAATACACTCGACTTCGACGCGGGCGTTCGCGGCGAGGCCGCTGGCGCCGAACGCGCTGCGCGCCGGATAGTTGTCCTCGAAGAAGGTCTTGTAGACCTCGTCGAATGCCGACCACTCGGCCATGTCGGCAAGCATGACCGTACATTTGACGATGCTGTCCATGCCGAGACCTTCGGCCGCGAGCAGGCCCTCGATGTTCTCCATCGTCTGTTGCGTCTCGGGACCGATGCCGCCCGGGATCAGCCCTTGTCCCGGCACGATGCCGAGGTTGCCGGACAGGAACAGCCAGCCGTCAGCCTCCACGAGATTCGATAGCGGGAAGCCGCTCTGTTTGATGGCGTCGCTCGCGACAAAGCGGATCTCGCTATCGGCGGTGTTCGAATCCACGTCGTGAGCGGGGTGGCAGGCGGCAAGAAAGAGTAATCCGATAACGGTGGTCAGGTGGGCATGGCGGGACAAAGGCGTATCCTCCAGTCTGTAGAAGCTCGTGTGAGTCGGTTATATATTTTTAATTTTTTTATAGGGTTACAGATACTTTATGAGGTAGTTTTTAGTTTTGGATCGCGCAAAACAAGGCAGCTCTGTTGCACCGTCCTTTTCGCTTTCGCGCAGGTAGAATTCTATCATCGCAACCCGCGATCGCCGCTGACGGTGCAGCGCATGCCAAAGGGAACCTGCAATGACGCGAATACAGCCCCTCGAACCTGATCAGCTCCCCGACGACATGCGTGCAGAGCTCGAGTATGCCGTCGAGTTGATGGGATTTACGCCAAACGACGTGCTGACGATGGCTCGCTGGCCCGCCTTCCTCGGCGCCGTCAAGCAGCTGGTGGACGTCGTCTACGCGCCGGGCGAGCTCGATGGCGGGCTCAAGCGGCTGATGGCGACAGTTGTCAGCGGGGCGGCGGGGTGCCGCTATTGCCAGGCGCATACGGCACACGGCGCGGCGAACATGGCTGGCGTCGATCCCGAAAAAGTCGCGCGCGTGTGGGAATTCGAGTCCAGCGGGCTGTTTTCGGATGCCGAGCGGTCGGCGCTGCGTCTTGCAGTTGCCGCCGGCCAGCAACCCAGCGCAGCGAAGGACGAGCACTTCGACGAACTGCGGCAGTATTTTTCCGAGCAGGAAATCATCGAGATGCTCGGCGTGCTCTCTCTGTTCGGACTGCTGAATCGCTGGAACGACACGCTGGATACCGAGCTCGAGGATGCGCCGCGAGCGTTCGCGAGTACTGTCCCGCGCCCGTAAGGTCGCCGCAGCGCGTGCCGCGTGCTGGTAAACTCCACGTGTCCGGCGGGTTCGGCAATGGAGGTACGAGCAGTGATTCTGTTCTCTCGCACGTGTACGGTCTCGACCCTGGTCCTCGCACTTAGCCTGTATTCCTCGAACGCGCAGGCGTTATCCTGCCCCGCGCGCGTATTCACGCTGGCGGACGCCTACGAAGAGGCCGACGGCATCATCATCGGCATCGTAACGGCTTGTGAGCAGGCACAAAGCACCGACATGTGGGTGGGCGGCGGCACCGGCTGCTCGTTCTCCACCCTAGAGGTTCTGAAAGACTCGAACCCCACCAGGGACTACGGGGGTGTCGCCAACAGCGCGGCTTGCGGGCTGGCTCTACAGGTTGGGCATCAATACCTGATGTTCCTCGACAGCGACAATCGGCCGCTCTGGTACAGCGAGCAACTCGGGCGCGGCGGGTGGGCTGATGCCCGCGTGAATCAACGAATCGCGATACTCCGCGACTTTCGTAACGGCATTGCGGCGGACCTCTCGGAGCCCTGGGTGTTCCAGAAGTCGATTGTCGGCGCGTGCACGCTGTACCACAGTTTTCGCGGCAACCAGCTGTCGTTCTCGCGCAGGCCGGATGATGCCGTGCCGCTCGAGGAGGTCGACTGGGCAAGTATCATGGCCGACGGCAAGCCCGTGTTCGGCCCGGAGCAGATCAGGGAGATCAAGCGGCAGGTCGAGGAGCGTCCCGAAGGGTGGTCGGACAACGAACTGGTGCTGAACATCCAGTTTGCGGAAGGCTGGCCGCGCGCCGCCCGAGATGCCAGCATTCGAGTGGGGAATCGTGTTTGGCAACTGGAGCGGCGTGAGCACACGCCTCGCTTCGGCAACAGCGCCGTCCCCGATCCGCACATGTTCTACTTCGCAAAAGGCGAGGCCGCCGAAGAGATCCTGGCGGCAATGGAAACACCGTCCGACGTTGTTGCGACGGCAATAGTCGCTGCCGCCCACGGCAGCGATCCGGCCGTACACCCGAACACAGGACAAACAAACGACGGGCAGGTCATTGCGCCCGCTCCGCCTTCGAGTGGCTCGACGGTGTTGTCTCCGACCGAACCGCAAAACGCAGCCGCTGGACGGCCGCGCCGACCTCCGCCCGAGCCCGTGGTGCGTTTCGAGACCCGATCGACGCAGCTGGGCCGCGTCGCCGAAGAGTTCCGATCCTGTTGGGGCGTTTCGAAGTAAGGCGGGACGAAGACCGTTGTCGTGTCGAAGAGAGTGAGGCGAAGACAGTCGAGTTTCAGCCGTCCGGGCAAACCCCTTTCGTGAACTCGACAGCATACGTATCCGTCTTGTAGCGCAGAACATGCGGCACACCGTCGGGCGGCTCGCGGACGATCCAGTAGCGTCCGCCGCTTGCGTTCGGTCCGGGTGGATAGACGTCGCCCGATTCCCGGTGGTGCCATTCGACGTCGATGAGCCACGCCTCGACGTTCGACTCGCCGATCTCGAGGGTTTCCTTGCCGCTCCAGGTTGCAATCACGTCGTACGTGCCGTCGAAACTCACCATCGATGCGGGAAACCGTACGGGTTCGGCCTGGTAGTCTATCGTGGCGAGCGGCAGTCCCATGACGGCCCCGTGGATCATCTTGCGGCTTGCAAGACCGGCCAGAGGTTTGCTCTCGTCTCCGCGCGTTGCAAGGCCTGAGTAGCCGTCCTCGTCGAATATCAGCGTTTGCACAGCCACCGTCTCGCCGTCTTTGCTGACGCGGGCGTCGATGCGCAGCGGCGCAAACGAGACATGATCAAAAAACGTCTCGGCGCGACTGACGATCCCGTCAGCCCGTACCGTTGACTGCCGGTGACGAACGACGCCGTTGCCGATGATGTCGAGCGTCTCCGTGACCGTGCCCTGGCTGACCCATCCCTCCTGCGCTGCGGCACACTGCCGCCAACTGAGCTCGTAAGGCTCGACCCTGTCTCCCCGGATGAGGCCGTCACCGACGGACATGTCCGTATCCGCGTGTGCCGCCGGCTCGAATGCCAGGAAGATCATCAGCAGGAAGATCATCAGAATGGGTGCTGGTCTTTTCATTGCTCGACTCCGAAAAAGGTCCCGGCATCGTTGGCACCCGGCAGTCATGCGGCAACTCTTTTTTTCTCTTTTGGTCCATACTCGACGTAACGGCGGGGGACACGTGGCGCATTCGACACTGCACATCGACAAAACCAGGCGGCAACTGACGTGCAACGGTCGCAAGACCGTGCTGCAGGAGAAGGCCTGGCAGGTGTTCGCTTTATTGCGCCGACAGGCTCCGGCAATCGTTGATCGTCGCGAGATCATCGACTCCGTCTGGCGGGGCAACTGGCTCACGGGCGAGAAGGGGCTGAACCAGTCGATCTGGACCTTGCGCCAGGCGCTGGGTGACGATGCTCGGGCTCCCCGCTTCATTCGCACGATACCGCGCCGCGGTTATCAGTGGATTTACGTTGCCTCTGCTCAAAAAGCCGTCGACTTACCATGGACGAGCTACCGGGTTACTGCGCCGCTGGCCGTGGGACTTGCGATCGCGGCCGGCGGTTTGGGGCTGTTGTCCATGAGCGCGCCCGGTTCGCACGACATGCGCGGGTTTACGGAAGGCGGGCGGGCATTGCGGGCGTATCTTGTCGACAGGGATGTCCATGTCGAACTCGAGAGTGGCTGCGTCGGCGTGTTGAAGAACGGCAACAACGCCGCGCTCGGCGAGCCTGTTGTTTCCGCTGACGGCCGGGAAATAGCCGTGGCCGTACACGCACCGGAGGGTTGCCGGCTCGTCACTATCGACGTGGCCAGCGGCGAGAAAAAGGACTTTGGCCGCTGCCCGGGTCCCGCGGGCCTTACCGACACTTGAGGGACCGCCGGCGCTCATGCGCCGCCGCCGCTCACTGATGACGTTTACGCTTGTAAACAAAGTTCTTGACTCTAACGTTTACGTGTGTAAACAATAGAGCATGACCAAGACGAACAAACACATCAGCGTGGCCGAAAGCCTCGTCATGGAGGCGCTCTGGCGGCAGCATCCGCTCAGCGCCGAAGACATCATGGCCGAGGTTGGCGCCGAACAGGACTGGAGCCCCGGCACGGTCAAGTCGCTGCTCAACCGATTGCTGTCCAAAGAGGCAATATCGGCCGAGCGTGACGGTCGACGCTATTTGTACAGCCCGGAGTTATCCCGAACCGACTATTTGAGCGTCGAGGGACGGGGGCTGCTCGACCGGCTCTTCGACGGCCGGGTGTCGTCGCTACTGACACACTTTTCCGAACACGAACAACTCAGCGAGGATGACGTTGCCGAGCTGAAGCGCCTGATCCGGGAGTTGGATAATGAGTCTTGAACTGCTCGAGTTGCTGGGACGCGTTACGGCGAGCATTAGCGTTGCGCTACTGATCGTGCTGGCTCTGCGCAAGCCGCTGCGCCAGACTTTTGGTGCACGTATTGCGTACGCGTTCTGGTTGATCGTACCGGCCGCGGGTCTCGCAAACTTTCTCCCCGCGCGCCGGATACTCGTCTCCGAGGCGCAACAGGCCGGGGAGGCGCAGGCTGCGGCACCTGCCGTGCTGCCCGGGCAAACTTCCGTCTCGCCGGATGCCGGCGTCGACGTGGCGGCCTCCGTGTTTTCCGCCTGGCCGCTCGCGTCCCTGCTCACCGTGCTCTGGATCGCCGGATTTGTGCTGAGCTTCGCGTTGCTGATCTACCGGCACAGACGGTTCCTGCAACACCACGGTCTGCATCGGGCCAGTGGAAAACTCTGTGTCGCTGCAACACCCGATGTCGGGCCCGTTACGGTTGGCGTGTTCAGGCCCCGAATCGTTCTGCCTAAAGATTTTGAACAGCGCTACGACGCCGTCGAGCGTCGCCTGATACTCGAGCACGAACACGCGCATATTCGCTCCGGCGATGTACTCGTCAACGCGTTTGCGGCCTTCGTGCAGTGCCTGCAGTGGTTCAATCCGCTGGTCTACCTGGCGCTGCCGAGGTTCAGGGTCGACCAGGAACTGGCCTGCGATGCGCGCGTCATGCGCAAACATTCAAAACACCGCCGGACGTATGCCGAGGCGCTACTCAAAGCCCAACTGTCGGCGCGCGCCGTGCCTCTCGGCTGCGCCTGGCCGCCGGGCGGCATGCAGCCCTTGCGGCAGCGGATCGAGGAGCTTGGGCAATCGCGTCCGGCGCCGGCTCGCTGGGCACTGGGTGCGCTCGTTTGTATCTTCTCGACCGTCGCTACGGCAGCCGTCGCGTGGGCGGCGATTCCGGCGGAGGCGGTTGTGCCGACGCCTCCCGAGGCGCCCGTGCCGGCGGAAGCCGCAGCTCCGCCTCAGCCTCCCGTTCCGGACGCAGATACGCTGTCTCGCGCGTTAGGCGATGCCCTCGTGACGGCGATCCAGGAAGGCAGGAGCAGCGAGGCGCAGGCGTTGATCGAAGCGGGCGCGGACGTCAATCACTACCGCCGCGGTGACGGCACACCACTCACGGTAGCGGCGCAAACAGGCAGTCGGCCGATGGCGGAGACATTGATCAGCGCCGGGGCCAACGTCAACGGGGCGGCGCCCGGCGACGGCAACCCGCTCATTGTTGCAGCGGCGAGAGGCAACCTTTCCCTTGTGCAGTTGCTCGTCGAGAGCGGTGCCGACGTCAACGGTTACGTGCGGGGTGACGAAACGCCGCTCATCAACGCGGCGGCCCGTAACCATGTCGACGTCGCGCAGTTCCTGATCGACCGGGGTGCCGATGTCAATCTTGCGGTCGACTCGGGCAACGGGCGCTTCGGGCCTGACATGCGATCGCCGCTCGGACAGGCGCAGCGGTTCGGGCACCGCCGCATGATTACCCTGCTGGAGCAGCGAGGCGCCGTATTCACGGGCAGGGAACGCTGAACGCCGGGTAGCGGCTGGCTATAGCCGGCGGCGGCGCTTGCCGCTGGCCCTTTTTGGGAAACCATCGACATGATTATCGACTTGCTCGAGCTTTCCGCTCGCGCCGAGATTGCCGCGGACGTCATTATCATTGGCGGCGGCATGGCCGGCATTACGCTCGCTAGGGAGTGGGCCGGGCAGGAAAAGACAGTTGCCATCCTCGAGTCCGGAGGGCGTGACGCCGACGATGCGAGCCAGAGACTGTACGCGGGTACGGGTACGCTGGGTGGCGAGGGTGGTGATGCGCAAAACATCGACGACTATCTCGTGACATCCCGCGCGCGCTTCTACGGCGGCTCGGGTCACTGGTGGGGCGGCAAGTCCGTGCCGCTCGACCCCGCGGATTTTACGGAGCGCCCATGGATAAAAGGCAGCGGCTGGCCCATGACCCGCGCGGAGCTGCAGCCTTACTACAACCGCGCCTGTGACGTGCTGTCGATCCCGCACTTCGATAAAGACTACGCGGAGCCGCAGCACGAAGGCCGCCCGCCGCTGGACATCAACGGTTCGAAGCACATTACGTCGCTGCCCCGCGATCACTCGGGAGTTTCCGGCCGCATCGACAAGACCCGGTTCGACGAGTTTCGCTACGGCTTTACGGACGAGCCGAACGTCTCCGTCTATCTGCACGCCAACGTCGTGGATTTTGAGCTGGCGGATGACGGCGGCGGACTTCGTAGCGTCGAGGTCAGCACGCTCGACGGCAGGCGCAGCACGGCGCGGGGCGCTGTTTACGTGCTCGCTTGCGGCGGCATCGAGAACGCCCGCTTGCTGCTGGCCGCGAATGCCCGCAACGGCGCCCGATTCGGTCACCGCTCGGATGCGCTGGGACGGTACTTTCAGGGCCATACGGTTATCTACAAGGAGGCGAGTGAGGAGCAGGCGGGCACCGAACTGTGTGTTACCGATCCTCCAGAATCGCTCGATCTCTACGTCAATCGCAGGCTGGGCAATCCGCATGCCGTCCTGGGCACGACGCTTGTGGGCCAGACGGCTTATCGGTGCACGGCGTTTACGGTCACGATGGGCCTCCCTGACGAGGACCCCGGCGGCTCGGATCGGTTTGCATTGCGCTCGATCGCCACGCGAATCGATCAGGCAGATGCCGAGGCCAAGGGCAGCACGACGTGCTGGTGTTACTTCATGACGGAAAACCTGCCCAATCCGGAAAGCCGCGTTACGTTGACCGATCGGCTCGACGCTCTGGGGATGCCGCGTGTGCACCTCGACTGGAAATACGGCGCGGAAGATCTCGATGGCTTCGAACGCTCGCTTGACGCGTTCGTGCGCGAACTCGGCAGCGCCGGTCGGGGCAGGGCCTGTTCCACGGTCGAGCGCAAAGACCTGGTGGCCACGATGCAACCCTCACGGCATCACATGGGGACGACACGCATGCACGACGATCCGACCGTCGGCGTTGTCGACGCGAACCTCCGGTGTCACGACGCGGAAAACCTATACATTACGGGTTCCTCGGTGTTTCCGACCAGCGGCATTGCCAACCCGACGTTGACCTTGCTCGCGCTAACGTTGCGGTTGTCGGATCATCTGAAAGAGCGACTGGGTGTCCAGGATGACTGACCTGAATCGGCGAGCCGTGCTTGCCGGCCTGGCTGCCGTGTCGGCGGTTCCGCTGGCGGCCTGCGAGGGACGCAAAAGTATTGCCAGTGCAGACCCGATGGCCGGTGGCCTCGATATCGCTGGTGTCGCTGCGATCGCCGCATCCTACGCGGCAGCGACCGGCGATCCGGTCGGTGATGACGTTCGCCAGGCGCTGTTTCCGGATGAGTTCGCCGATGTGGCGACACTCAACGCAGCGGTCATCTCCGATTTTCGGGCGGGGCGCCTGTTCGTTCACGAAGGGTGGCGCCTTTCCTACACCGAGGGGCAGCTGTTTACCATCTTGTCGCGCTTGCCGGCCTCTGCCTGATGTTGAATCGCAAGGGCAGCACTCCGTTCGGTGCCTCACTCGTATCGCCGCCTGGGCTCAATTAGCTGTGCAAGGAATCGCGACTCGCACGGATGTGCCGCTCGAGTCACTGTGAACGGTGAGCGTAGCGGATATCGAGTCTGCCCGAATCTGCATGTTGTCGAGCCCTCGGCCACGGCCGCGACCTCTGATGCCCTTGCCATCGTCGCGGACTTCCGTGATCAAAGCATCAGCGTCACCCGATACCGAAATGGCAATGGTCTTGCACTCCGAGTGCCTCAGAGCATTCGTTGTGGCCTCCTGAACAATCCGTAGAAGCGCCAGGGACTGGTCGGCTCTAAGGTCGGCATTTTCGGCGCCGGACAAACTCCAGTTCATATCGATGCCCGCGCGGGCAATGCTTTTCGAGATTCTGTGCCTGAAGTTGGCTAGCAAAGAATCGAAGCCGTCATCACTTGGCGCCAGGCTGTCCACAATAAGGCGCAGGTCGCTCAGCGCATAGCGCAGGGCTTCTTTCAAATCGCGTCGGTCTTCTCCTTTCTCGGCCAGCGACAGGGCATGTACCAGGTGTCCTCCCAGCCCGTCATGCATGTCGCGCATAAGACGAGCACGCTCTTCGGCGATTTCGCGACGCTTTTCTTCCTCGTTTAGTTTCCGATACGTGTCTTCCAGTTGCCTGGCCTTCTGGGCCGCGCGCTCCTCGAGTTCGGCGTTGAGTTCTTCGGAAATCTTCAGCGCGCGTACGTGCCTGCGCAGCAACAGAAAACCAAAAAAGAGTAGCGGGATGACTACGATGAATTGCAAATAGTAGGTCGTGCCCGGTACGAAGTAGTAAAAGTCGAAAAGATGGTCTCGAAAACCGATACTGACAAATAGCGAGGAAATCAACAGCAGCCCGACGCTGTCGATCGACCAGCTCTTACGTACGGCCATGAAGCATTGCACGAAAACGAACCAGCTGAGCAGCATGATCCAGGGCATCCACAGGTAGTGCGTCGTGACGAAGGCAACGTGCTGGGAATCCAGCAACGCCGGGAGCAGGAGCACGATTGCAAGCAATGCGGTCACAACCGCAATCGCTCTTTCTATGCGCCGCATCCGCAGATCGAAATACCGGTTGATGAAAACGACCTCGCAAGGGACCCAGATGAGACTGAGATACGTAAGCGCAAACCAGAGTTCGTGGCTGATGGGTATACGGTCGATAAGGGAGTGGACAGTGTGCGCGGTCCACAAGAGCATATAGAGTGCATACCAACCATAGGCGGTGTCCTGCGGGCGCATAATAAACAGGCCTCCGACGAGAGCGATCATCGTCAGAGCAACGCTGATAAACAGCTTCGGAAGCGTCTGCGCAACCCAGTAGTTATGCTGGTACGCAGAAATCAATTCGGAGTAGGGTGCGAGATAGACGCGCATTGGCGACAGCGAGCCCCGGGCCGCTGTAAGCCGAATGTGTAGCCAGCTGCGGTCAGCCGAAGTGTCGAGTTCCCCCAGCGGAATTAGCAGCGGCGTTCGAAAGAAGGCGAGCGGCTCCTCTATTGGCGCCGCAGTGTACTGCAGTTCCCCGCCCAGCCAGACCTCCACGTTTGCGAACGCCTTCGGGATGTACAGTGCGTTTGCCTGAGCGATATCGAGCCGCTTTGTGATGTCCGTGCGTATCCACAAGCTGGCGTAGGGTTCGTCCGGAATATCTACCGGGTGGTTGAAACTTCGCCACTCACCTGGCGTTTCCGGCGGGCGGTCTGCATGGCTGGCCAGGTACTCGAAGTCATTTAGCAGGAATTCGTGATTGGGGCTCACCTCTTTGTCGACGACGTAAAAGAAGCCAAGTACGCCAGTCGGCAACAAGACGCATGCGATCAGCAGCAGCGCAACCTGCGCAAAGCTTGGCCTGTTACGTTCCGTTGCGGCGCTGTTCACTGAAGGAGTCGGACATTAGCCCCATCTGCCGTGCTTCGAAAATGGCTTCAGCTCGTGACGACACCGCGAGTTTCGTATAGATACGCTTCGTAAAAGTGCCTACGGTATTGATGCTTACACCCATCAATTCTGCCGTCTCCCGATAGCTCAAGCCCTTGGTTGCGAGTTGCAGAACCTCCAGCTCTCTGTCGGACAACGGGTGTGTCTCCTGGCGATTGGGTACCAGTTGGCGGAACCTGTGGATCAGATGGACGGCGATGCTGGGCGAAATCGGAGACTGTCCGCGCAAAAGGCAGTCAACGGCGTCCAGGATGGTTTCTTCCTCGTCGTCTTTGAGTAAATAGCCTTGAGCACCTGCACTAATTGCGTTGACCACACGCTCCTCGTCCCCGAATATCGAGATGACCAGTATTGGCAACGCGGGATTGCGCAGAGTCTGCTCGGAAATCAGGTCAATGCCACTTCCGTCCGGCAGTTGAAGGTCAACCAGAAGAATGTCCGGTTGCTCCTTTTTGAGCGCACGCCGCGCGCTCGATAGCGATCCGACAGCGCCGGTAACGTCGTGACGTTTGCTGCGGCTAATCTTGTCGATGAGCATGGCGCGGGTTGACGCGTCATCTTCGACAACGAATACGGATACCGTCAAAAGCTTACCTCCGCGGTACTCTTACCAAACGCTTGTTGTGTTCGCAGCAGGCCCGTACTAACACCGCTACACCCTAGCATGTACGCAACCGCGAATTGGATGTGGTGCGGCCGACATTGTCATCAATCCCGGTGACGTTTCGGTACGAGGGGCATGCCACTATTTGATTTGGTGTGCGGGCGTTCCACCTTGCCCGCAATGGGGTCCGATCGACTAGCGGTAAGTGTACTCGAATATGAACCTGTATTTCAGAGTCCTGATTGCCTTCCTGAAGAACTGCTTGCGGCCCAGGATGGGCTATCGCGAGGTGCTGGTCAGCACCCACCGAGTGTGGCTTACCGACATAGATTTGTTTGGCCACATGAACAACGGTCGGTATCTGCAGATCATGGATGTTTCCCGGTCTGCGTGGATGTTGCGTACGGGCGTTGCAAGAGCCATGCTAACGAATCGCTGGTCGGCGGTTATCGGCGGCGCTGTTGTGCGTTTCCGAAGAACTCTACGGCCGCTTCAGATTTATCGTCTCGAAACCCGCTTGCTGTCGTGGGACGAAAGGTGGTGGTTTCTCCAGCATCGCTTTGTCGATCGGGAGGGGCGCACGATTGCCATGGCGATCGCTCGGTGCGCGCTACGCGACCGTAATGGTTGGGTTCACACGAAGATGGTGCTTGGCGCGGTCAGTCCTGAAGCAATACCGCCTGTCCCGCCGGAGTTTGCCGAGCACTGGCAGGCGTCTGAAGATGCAATGTGGCAAATGGGCTGTGGCTCCAAGACTTACGGGGCCGACGCGTGAGCGCCTCGAATATCGACAGCTCGGTATTCTGGCGGCTGACCGAACATCCCGTCCGGGTGGTTTCGATAAGTCTTCTGGTCGTCGTTTGGGCTTCAGTCGGGCTCAGTCAGTTGGAGAAGGACACTTCGGTAAGAGCCTTCATACCCACGGACCATCCATCAATCGTTACGGAAGAAACGATCGAGGAAGTTTTCGGCATTGGCGACGCGTTTGCGGTGGCCCTCGAATTTCAGAACGGAAAGACGGTATTCGACGGGGAAGCACTGGCGGTTATCGATGAGCTTACGACGGCACTCGGCGAGATCGACAACGTCAACCGAGACCGCGTTGCATCCATAGGGACCGAGTCGTCGATATCCGGGTCGGCCGGAGCGGTGGATGTCTTTCCGTATGTCGAACCCCCCGTGGATGGCACCAACATTACATTGACGCGTGAGCGCTGGCTTGCAATGCCTCCTCACCAGGGCACCCTGGTCTCTCTCGACGAGTCGAGCGCACTGATCCTGTTCGAGGTAGAGGATGTGAGTGCGGCGGCAGAGACCTATGCTGATGTCCACCGTGTTGCGGAGTCCGTCGCTTATCCAAATGTCACACTGCACGTTGCAGGTCCGGCTGCCGTCAGCGCCCATTTGAGCCAGCGGATCGACCTGGATGCGAGGCTGCTGCAACCGGCCGTATTTTTTGTGGTGTTGCTGTTTGTCTACCTTGCGTTCCGTCGAGCGGGCGCCACGTTTTGCGCCTTCGTCGTCGTTGCGGGCACGGCGATCGGCGCAATGGGCATCATGTCGTGGCAAGGAGTGGCCTACTACGCGATTACCAACGCATTGCCTGTGATCCTGGTATCCGTGGCGGTGGCCGACGCCGTGCACGTGATGTCGCACTATTACAAGTTACGCGCGTCCGATCCGATGCTGCCTGTACGGAGCGTCATCGTTGCTTCCATGGAGGCGACGGCGCGGCCCATCTTTTTCACGTCGGCGACGACAATCGCGGGTTTTTGCGGTATCGGGTTCGCATCCATCATGCCGCCGATCAGCTATTTCTCCTGGTATGCCGCTCTTGGCGTTGCCCTGGCCTGGGCATTTTCGATGGTGACGTTGCCGAATGTCATGCTGTTGCTGAACCTCCGGCCGAGCCGGGCTTTTGACTCTTGGAGAACGTCGAGGCCGAGCGGAATTGGGCGAGCGCTGCTCGGCGCCAGCAGGCTGGGGCTGCGTCATCCCGTTGTGGTGCTCGGCAGTTTTCTGATGCTGACCGTCGTCGCCCTGGGGCAAGCTACTTCGCTGCGATTTGACCGTTCTCAAGTAGAAAACTTCAACTCTGACGAACCCATTCGCGTAGCAGACGAGTTCGTTAACTCGGAGTTTGCCGGAACGTCGTTTCTCGATGTGTTGGTCGAAAGCGCGGAACCGGAAGGCTTGTTGACGACGGAAGCGATGAGGCAGATCGTCGATTTGCAGGATTTCATGGAGCAACAGGAGGACGTAACGCTGACGGTGTCGATCGCTGACTATCTGTCGCTACTGCACGCCGCTATTGAAGATACAGCGGCTGCCACGCCACGTGAGCTGCCGGACAGCAGCGAAGCTATCAAGCAGTACATGTTTGTCTACGAAGCATCGGGCGATCCGACAGACTTCGAGGAGGAAATCGACGCGAGCGGCTCGAAGGCCTTGGTTCGCGGCATGCTAAACACCGTGCATTTCTCGGAGTCGCGGAAAACGGTCGAAGCTATCCAGCAGTATGTCGACGATACGTTTACGGACTCCGCCCTGAGCGCCACGCTGGGCGGCGACGTCAATACGACCTATCACTGGATGACCCGACTGGAGTCGTCGCATTTCAAAGGTGTCGGCTTGTCCCTGAGCCTGGTCCTTATCTTGTCCATTGCCGTTTTTCGCTCGATTTCCCTGGGGGTACTCGCCGTTGTTCCCGTCACCTTTACGGTGCTGCTGATTTACGCAGCAATGGCGAGTCTGGGTATTTATCTGGAGCCGGCAACGAGCATGTTCGCCGCGATCTCTGTTGGTCTGGGTGTCGACTTCGCAATACATCTCATCGAGCGTCTGCAGCGGGCCCGCTCGACCGTACCGACGTTAGAGGGTGCCCTGGAATTGGCCATCCCTCTGATTGGCCGCGCCTGCTTCTTCAATATCCTGGCATTGGGTCTCGGGTTTTCTGTGTTGATGCTAAGTGGCCTTCCGATGCTGCAACGCTTCGGCGGTATGGTGGCACTTGCTGCATTCGCGAGTTTCGCGGTGGCGCTGCTTATCATCCCTTCCTGGCTCGGGCTTTCGGAACGAATGAAGAAACGGGTGCCGGGCAAGCGGCGCGCAGCAACGAGCGCTTTGGCATTGGTCGCCGTCGCTGCTCTCACTGCAGGCCCGGAGCCGACCTACGCGACGGAGGCCACTGCGGCGTGGGTAGCGCAGCAGGTTGCGAACAGGGCGGAAGCGCCAGCGACGCGACGAGTGATCGAGATGACGTTAACGAACCGCCGGGGCAAGGTGAGGCAGCGGCAGGCATTGGTGTTGAAACTGATTGAATCTCCCGGGGAGCGGTCTACCCGGATTACGTTTCTGGAGCCGAGAGCAATCAGAAACACGAGCTTCTTGAGCCACGACCGCGGCGAGAATAGCGAGAGCCGATGGTTGTATCTTCCCGCTACGAAGCGTATCCGACGCATTCCGTCATCGGATAGAGGGGACCACTTCCTGGGGACCGACTTCAGTTACGAGGACATCCAAAGCGATCTGAAATTTGATCTGGACGACTACGATTTTACGCTGGGTGTTACAACTGATGCGGGCGCCTACACGCTGTCCGGAACACCCAGGAATGCAGCAATCGCAAAAGAACTGGGTTTCGATCGATTTGCCGCAACGATAGACGCCGTCAGTTTTCTACCGGGCCGTATCGAGTTTTTCGAAGGTGAGGACACTCCCTTCAAAGTCGTTGAAGTCCGCAAGCAGGCGTTGATCGACGGGTACTGGACCGCAACGGAGATATTTGCCGATCATCGGCGGAACAGGCATAGCACGCTCTTCGAGTACAGCGAAGTAACGTACCTCGAGGACCTGGATGCGCGATACTTCGACCCGGCATATCTCGAGCGCGCGCTGCCGGCGGTGTTGCTGGTCTCACAGTAACTGAAATGGCGAGGTCAAAGCTGATCGTCCTGTGCTGCGCCATGATCACACCGCTGGTCGAGGCGTCTGTTTTCGAGAGCTACGATCTCAACGTGGAGGCTGCGTACGCGATCGGTACCGACCAGCGCGAGCAGGTACAGCAGGCGGTGTCCATCGAGGCTGAAGCCACCGTAAGGGCTTCGAAGACTTTGCTGTTGCATGTGGGCGCGCGGGTGTCGTTCGACTTTGCCGAACTGTTGCGACCGAATCGCGACGACGAGCGAGTCTTTGCGTACGCGAACGGATTTGGCCGCCGCCCGGCCGTTGGCGATAAGGGAGACATCGAGTTTCGTGAGCTCTTCCTTGAATGGCAGCAGGGCGAGAGGCGGATCAGAGTGGGAAGGCAGCAACTGGTGTGGAGCAGTCTTGACGGCGTGTCCCCGTTTGCCGTCAACCCGAGTGATTTTCACGAGTTCATTCTGAACGACGAAACGGAACGGCAGCAGCCGCAGTGGGGTGTGTACTTCGATCTACCGGTTGGCAGCTGGCGGCTCGAAAGTGCAGCGCTGCTGGATAGCTCCGTGCATGATATACCGGACCCGGGTGCGTGGTTTGAATTCACTGCACCGCAGTTTCGTTTCGGGCTGCCGCTCGAGGAACCAACGCGCGCTGTCGATATCGAAACGCAGCTGCCTGACACGATCAGGGACGCGACGTATGCGTTGCAAGCTTCGAGGGCCCTGGGGAATACACGTATCGTCTTCGCGGGGCTGATCGGGAACGAGTACGAGGCAGTCGGCGAACTTGAGCAAGGCGCTGCTGCACCGGTCCTGACCCGGACTTTTCCGCGGCGACAGCTGGCCAAGATCGGTCTGGAAACCGGCGCAGGTTCGATCGTGTTTCGCGGCGAGCTCGTCGGCCAATTCGGCAAAGTGATGAACGTAAGGGACGGCGGCGACCTTGCGGCGACCGAAGTCGATGTATGGGCGCTGGGTATCGGTACTGACCTGAATCTGCCGCACGATCTGTTCATGAACCTGCAGCTTCTTCTGGAGCGTGTTCGCCACGCATCAGAAGGGTTGGTTAAACCGGAGCGAAACGACCTGTTGACGATTACGCTCCAGAGAGCGTTCTTGTACGAGACCCTGGTTCTCAAGTGGCGCTGGTTTCGTGATCTGGAATTGGGCGATTCACTCAGCCAGGCGAGCTTGAACTATTCGCCCTCGGATACGATGACCGTCGAGCTGTTGGGAGCCTGGTTCTCCGGATCACCAGCAGGGCGATTTGGGCAGTTTGACCGACAGGACCTGATCCGTCTGACCCTGCGATACAGCTTCTAGCGCAAGCGCTGTTCTACTCACGTTCCTGGCGCTCGCACTCGCTACTTGTCGTTTGTATTCCCGGCGTCGTCCAGTGCCTGCTCGAACGTCGCAACGGTTCGAGGGATGAACGGCCGGTACACGTATCGGAGTAACCGGCCGGGTAGCCAGCGGCCGCGCTCTTCCCGATCAACTCGTGCCCGCGGGTGGTCGAGAAACGCGCGTATGCCTCGCTTGATTTCAGGCAACTGCGAAAAGACTTCGATGCGCTTCAGGTGTTTCAGGTTCTTGTAGCCGTAGTGCCGAGGCGCGATAAGCCGCGCCGGGGCCCCGTGCCTCACGTCGAGCCGTTCGCCGTCGAGTCGAGTGGCAATCAGCACGTCATCGTGCAGCACATCCTCGAGGGGGAGTGACGTTGCGTAGCCGTCCTGCGCGCGAAAAATCACTCCGCTGCGTTGTTCGGTCAGGAAGCCGGTTGTCTGTATGCAGGTTTCGAACAGGTCCCGGAATCGGATGCCGGTCCATCGGTTGCCTACATGACTCCAGGTCGTCACGCAATGGAAGTCGCGTTCAATCGTCACCGGAACGAAGTCGCTGTCCTCACAGTCGAGTGACATGAGGTCGACTCCGTCTACCTGAATCGAAACGACTGCGCCGGTTGTCTCGGACGGAAACCTGTCGGCGTACTGCGGCAGTCCGAATCTCGGAAAATCTTTGCGAGCTCTTTGTCCAGGAGGCAGTGCCATGCGCGTTCTCACTCACCCGGGTGTTGGCGGATGCGGGCCTATTGTATTGCGGCGCTCTCAGGCTGGTCCACAGATTCGATGCCGTTTCCCGACCACGGCAGAAGGAGGGCAGCCGTTTCTACGCGACGCTGCCGATAGGTGCAGACAGATATTCTTCGAGGCGCGTAAACGTGCCGTTCCAGCCCTCGGCAACACCCAGCCGACCGGCCTTTTTGACGATGCGCTCGTGGACCAGGCGCACGAAAGTACCGTCGGGCGTCGCTGCAAACGTAACCGTGACCTGTGACGGTGCGGTCGTTTCGACGTGGCCGTCGTCGAAGCGGCGCTCGTGAATCCAGCTGAACACGAGCCGGCTGTCGGCCACCACTTCGAGGTACTTGCCTTCCAGCACGTCTCGCTGCCCGTTGTTGTCGCCGTAGTCGATGCGCCAGCGGCCGCCGATTCGGGCATCGACCGTGACGACATGGGCACCGTTGCCGCCGGGGCCGAACCAGGCTTTGACCTCTTTCCCGTCGGTCCAGGCGCGGAAGACCCGTTCGGGTGGCACATTGAAATGCCCCTCGACAACAACCGGCTCGTCGCCCAGCGGCGACTTCAGAAACGGCAGGTTCATGGGGTTTGCTCCAGGTGTTGCGCAAGGGCCTCGAACTGGTCTGTCCAGAAGCGCTCGTAGGTCTGAAACCACGTTGCCGCGTCTTTTAGTGGCGCCGCAACAAGCCGGCAGTATCGCGTCCGGCCCCGCTTGTCGACCGCCACAAGTCCCGCATCCGAGAGTACGCGCACGTGCTTCGATACGGCAGTTTGTGACATATCGAATGGCTCCGCCACCTTGGAGAGTGGTGCCTCACCGCGCGTAAGACGTGCGAGTATTGCGCGCCGTGTGCTGTCACTGACGGCTGTAAACACCTGATCGAGCTGGCTCATGTTGCTCCCGGAGAAAAAGTCAACTTAGTAGTTGACTATAGCGATCGGTGCTGTAAAGTCAACCGCCAGGTTGAGTGTAAGGAAGGAGGCAGCAACCGTGAAACTCTATACAGCGCCGTCACCGAGCGGCCTGCGCGTCAGCGCGTTCCTCGCCGAGAAGGGCATCGAGATCCCCACCGAAACGCTCGACATCCAGGTGGGAGAGACCCGCACGGACGATTTCCTGCAAAAGAATTCCCTGGGGGAGATCCCCGTTCTTGAACTCGACGATGGCACGTTGCTGACAGAAAGCCTCGCCATCTGCCGATACGTCGAGGGGCTGTACCCGGACACCCCGCTCATGGGTACGGATCCGCTGTCGACGGCAAAAGTCGATATGTGGTCAAGGCGTATGGAACAGCAGGTCATGGGCCCTGTTGCACAGGTAGCGCAGCATACCTTTACGTTCTTCGCCGACAAACTGGAGCAGGTACCCGCGTACGCCGAAACGCAGAGGCGATTGCAGGACAAACGCTGGGGTTGGCTGGATGCGGAACTGGCGGACGGTCGCCGCTACGTCTGCGACGACGTGTTTTCGGTTGCGGATATCACCGGCATGGCCGTGCTCATGATCTGTCAGTTTGCGGAGATGCCGGTCCCGGAGCGCTTCGGAAACGTGAAACGGTGGGAGTCGGCCATGCACGCGCGTTCTTCGTGGGCGGGCTAGCAACGGTCACGGAACTCCAGAGGTGAGCGGCCTGTCCAGCGACGAAAGCCGCGCGCAAAACTGTTCGGATCGCGATACGCCAGAAGCGCGGCTATTTCGGCAATCTGCAGCGAACTCTTGGTCAGATAACGAATGGCAAGATCCTTCCGGGTTTCGTCGAGCACGGCTTGAAACGTAGTGCTTTCAGAACTCAGAGCACGCTGCAAGGTGCTGCGGCTCATACCGAGGGAGTGGCAAACGTCCCCTGCGCTGGATCTTCCAATCGCAAACAGTTCCATGAGTGTCGAACGCACTCGTGCGGACATCGCTACCTGGTTTCTCTGGGCTTCGAGCTGGCGTTTGAGGTCTTGTTCGAAGTCCGCCCATAGTCGGCCGTTCTCCGAGATGAAGGGGCGCTTTGCATCCTTCGCGGCATAGGCCAACGCGGCGCACTCACCCTGTTCCGGCATGACGCCGAGATGTCCGGCAATCGCGTGGCGCCCCTTTCTCGACGGCGGCAGCGTCGCGGCTACGGGCCTCATGTGGTGAGCGGTTGCGAGCCTCGCGGCTTCGACAGAGTACACCAGGTGCAGAGCGCCCAGCGTCGGGGGTACGTCGAGCTTCGTGTCGGCAGAGTGATATTCCACCCATAGCAGACCTTCGTCCCGGTAGGACCGGACCTGGGTCGGGCCGAGCAGCGACTTGTAGAGCGACAGGCGTCTCAAACCCGTCTCGAGATTCGGCGCGCAGGTCAGGGAGAAGAATACGGGTATGACCGGGCCGCGCGCGATCGTAACACCGAGGTGGGTTACGAAGTCCGGGTTGTCGGTCAGGGACTCCAGTGCATTCCAGGCGTCGAAATACTGGGCGGCAGTGACACGAACGTCTCCGTTTGCCTGTACGAGATGCGTCAAACCTGCGCTTTTCAGCATGGCGTCAGGATCGATACCGAGAATTCGGCAGCACACCTCCGTACCCATCGACAGCGAATAGTTCTCGTCGTTGTTCAATGCAGTGTGTTCCTCATGACTGCGGGTTGTGCAGGAATGCCACGGTCTCGGCTCAATGAACAGTTCCTGCCGTTCGTTTGAACGATTCTGCCGGCCGTTGAACACATTTGCATATTGTACGGTGCCAGGCGGGCATCTAGGCTCGTCATGAAACCAGTCTTCGGACTATGAGCCTGATCGGGGAGAAGCGTTTGCAACTTTCGGTTAACGGAACGATACATGAGATGGACGTCGAGCCCGACATGCCGCTGCTTTGGGTACTGCGAGACGAACTCGGCGTCAAGGAGCCCAAGTACGGCTGCGGCATCGCCCAGTGCGGTGCGTGCACGGTGCATATCGGTGGTTCGCCCGTTCGTTCGTGCCAGCTCCCGGTCGGCAGCGTCTGGAGCGACGTAACGACGCTCTCCAGTCTGGGTACGGGCGGCGCGCTTCATCCTTTGCAGACGGCGTGGATCGAACACCAGGTAGCCCAGTGCGGTTACTGCCAATCCGGTCAAATGATGCAGGCGGCGGACCTTCTTGCGCGAAATCCCAGTCCGAGCGATGCCGACATCGATGCCGCCATGTCCGCAAACCTGTGCCGCTGTGGAGCCTACCCGCGAATTCGAACGGCCATTAAGGCGGCCGCGGCGAGGATGCGGGACGACGAATGAAGCGGGTAGCAACAGACTCGAAGAAAGCCAATGACGTGAAAGCCAATAAACCGACCGTGAGCCGACGAAAGTTTCTGATCGGCTCGGCGGCCGTAGCGGGCGGAGTAGCGTTTGGTGCGTACTTCGTTCTCAGAACACCGGCGAATCCACTACTCAAGGACTTGCAGCCCGGCGAGGCTGCCATCACACCGTTCGTCAAAATAGCGGAGACCGGCATTACCTTCATCGTCCCCCGCGCAGATGTCGGACAGGGAATCCTGTCAACCCAGGCCCATCTGATCGCGGAGGAGCTCGACATCGATCCGCGTACGGTCACTCTCGATCCCGGCCAGCCGCATCCGGTCTACGTCAACGCAAAGATTGCCTCAAACAGCCTGCCGTTTCAGCCGCTGGACGAGGGGATTGTGCCTCGGACCGTTCGTGATCTCATGGAAACCGTCGCGCGGCTCTCCGGCGCGCAGTTCACCGGAGGTTCGTCGTCCGTGGCCGATCTTCACGAAAAACTGCGGCACGCCGGCGCTGCGGCCCGGGAAACCCTGAAGGCCGCCGCCGCGGGGCGCTACGGAATACCCGCCGCCGATCTTGCGACTGAAAACGGTGAGGTTGTATTCCCGGACGGCCGCCGAATCGCGTATACCGAGCTGGCCGCGGACGCGGCGCTAATCGAACCCGTAACCGACGTTCAACTCCGCCCGCCGGAAAGATGGCGGACGTTGGGGAAAACGTTTCAGCGTACCGATATCGTGGCGAAATCGACGGGCGCAGAGCGCTACGGCATCGACGTAGAACTGCCCGGTATGCTGTATGCCGCGGTGCGTGCAAACCCGGGTCGTGGCGCGGGTTTCCGGCGCTATGACGACTCAGTGGCGCGAGGCCTGCGCGGTGTCCACTTTGTCGTGGAAGTGACCGATGGCCTTGCCGTTATCGCCAACAACACGTGGCGGGCATTTCGCGCAGCTGCTGCGCTCGATGTCGACTGGCAGGCTCCGGACTACCCGGCCTCGAGCGAGGCAATGTGGCGCGTTCTCGAAGACGCGCACGCGGAAGACAACATCGATAGTCGTTTGCGCGATGACGGGGATGTCGACGAGGCGCTCGATAACGCAGACGTCATATCGGCTGAATACCGTAGCCCGTTTCTGGCGCATGCGGCGCTGGAGCCGCTCAACGCGACAGTGCTCGTCGAGCCGAATCATGTGACCGTATGGACGGCAACCCAGGTACCGACGGCCATTCGGGATGCGGCTGCTGAGATGGCCGGGATCAGCAAGGAAAATGTCACGCTGCATGTGCTGCCGGCAGGCGGCAGCTTCGGTCGCCGGCTGGACCACGACTACGTGTTACAGGCGATCGAGGTTGCAATGAGTGTGCCGGGCACGCCGGTCAAGACCACGTGGAGTCGCGAAGAGGACATGGCACACGACTATCCGAGGCCGTTTCACATGGCGCATGCCCGTGGCGCCGTGGCGGATGGTCACGTTGTCGCCTGCGACATCGATACGATAAGTCCGTCACTATCGGCGAGCTGGTTCGGTCGTGTGTTCATTGTGCCGCCCGGGCCCGACACGCTCATCGTCTGGGGGGCTTACGATCAGCCTTACGAGATACCGCACTACCGGGTGACCGGGTACAGGGCACCCGAGGTAGTGCCTATCGGATCATGGCGTTCGCCCGGTGCGTGCTCCAACAGCTTTTTCCACGAGAGCTTCCTGTCCGAGCTGATCTTCGCTGCGGGAGCCGATCCGTTGGAAGAGCGTCTTCGTCTGATCGGCGATCCGACGTCTCGCCGCGTTCTCGAGGCCGTGGGCGAGATGTGCAACTGGAACGGCCCCGATATTGGAGCAGGGCGGGGCCGTGGAATCGCGTTTGCACACTCGCATCACGTGCCGGTTGCTGAAGTTGTGGACGTGACCGTAACCAATAGAGGGCTGCGGATTGACGATGTGTGGATAGCGGCCGACTGCGGCACGGTGTTTGATCCCGTCAACGCAGAGGCGCAGCTGACCGGCGCAGCCATCTGGGGTTTGGGCCATGCCATGAACTGCGAACTGACTTACGAAAACTACGCACCGTTGCAAACGAACTATCACGCTTTCCAGGGTATGCGCCTTTACCAGGCGCCGCGATTCCACACGAAACTGCTGGAACAGGCTCCTGCTGTAGCAGGATTGGGCGAGCCGGCAACCTCACCGGCCGCACCTGCGTTGGCGGATGCAATATTTGCGGCAACGGGCAAGCGGCTGAGGGAAATGCCCTTCAACCGGTTTATCGATTTTGCGTGAAGTTACAATGTGTCAGGGCAGCCTTCGAAGAAACTCGCTGACACGCAGTGATGAAAAGCGTTTGGGAAAGCGTCTTGCAACGCCGAATTAGCGGCGTCGATGAGAGAATTGGCGTGCTGCGCGGCACGCCCGAGCCGCAACTCCCATACGGCGTGTTTGCCGTTTGTGTGGATGCTGATGAGGACGGCATTGCGCAGGCACTTTGCGACGCGCTCAGAGAGCCGTACGAGACTTACATCAACCGGCTGGATGACCCCAACGATGCGTATTCCGACCCGAACGGCTTCCACCCCGGGAGCTACGTTGCGGGTGTCGTCAAGAACCAGACCGACGCCGGCTCCGAGTATGTGCTCGTCATTACCCAGTTGTTCGTGGCGCCGGACCCGGATCCAAACAGTCATCGGCTAGTGCCTGTTTTCGAGCACACGAGTCTGGAATTCCTGTAGATCAGGACTCGCCCGGGTCTGGACAACCATCGTCGCGGTAAGACTATCCTGTCACGCGCGATTCGACTCGGGATGCGCGGGTTTCGGAATCCGCCGAGACACCCACTTTGCCTTCGGGGCGCGTCCGAACGGCCGCCGCCACAAACGCTATTGCCGTCACGAGCAATGCCGCATCAATACTGAATAGTAACGGCTTCGCCGCGTCAGATGCCGCCATTGCACTCGGTACGTGTAGCAGAGCAACAACGGCGAGGCCCGCGGCGATCACGACGTAGTGATACCGCACCGAGAGGATCGGATTTCGGCTGACTGTGATCAGCAGAAGACTGGCAATCCAGATACACAGGAATACGGGCGTGAGGGGCGCCTGGAGCTTCATTACCGTCACCAGCGCCGTGGCAACCAGCGCTGCTGAAAGACCCGTTGTCATCCCGCGCCACAGCGCCTCGGTTCTGGGTTTTGCCTGGCCCTGCTGTTGCTTGCGCTTGAACCAGATCATCATGCCTGTGCTCGTAATGTACGTCAGCGCGAGCGACAGCACGAAGTAGAGAATCTTGATCGGGTAACCGCCGAACGTGCCGTAGTGCAGCGGTTGCACCATACCGAACACGCGGGCGCCGGCGGGGCTGCCGCTGCCGCCAAACTTCTCGAGGAATTCGCCCGAGTTTCGGTAGATGTCGGACGTGCGCATCGAGAGGATGCCTTCTTCGTAGTACGCAACGCTCGTCGTATGGCCGCTGCTTTTGGGGTTGCTCGCCACGAGTATCGAAAACCGGCGGTCCGCCGCTTCGGAGCGCGTGAGCATGGACTCGTAGTCGGGAGGGGCTGTCATTAGCGGTGCATCCAGAACCGGTTGTGGGCCCTGGATCACCTGTATGGCAGCCTCCTGGTCACCTTCGTAAGCGAGCATGGCGAGCGCAACCACGGTTATTCCGGCGACGCCGAGAAACGCACCGGTAAACGTAATGACGAGGTGAAACGGCAGGCCCCAGACGCTCAGGCGATTGTGCATATCGGTCCAGGCCATGCGCGCGTTGCGCTTAAGGCGCAGTTTGAACGCATCCTTGATGATCGTCGGGTGCGCAAAAATCCCCGAGAGGATCAAGGTAAACATGCAGACGCCTATGATCCCGACGAGATAACGGCCCCAGGGATTCGGCAGCAGCAGCACCGTGTGCAGGTCTTCGATGAGGTGCGCATAGGGCGCCTCGGCCACGTCCAGCAGCTCACCCGTTTGCGGATCGGCGATCCAGTCGGTGCTGTCGAGCGGCGCGCTTCTGTCAGCGCGTTGGTTCAGCCGAACGGTCAGGTACGGTCGGAACTCGTCAGGGCCGTAGGCGACGACGTTCAGTATCTCGTTACCGTCCTCGAGTTGCGCCTCGGCGTTGTGCGCGGCGGCCGCAACGGCGCGGGGTGTCGTCTCGTAAGAGGCTTTGGTGTCGGGCAGTTCCCACAGCGAAATTTCCGGCACAAACAAGGTCAGTGCGCCGGACAGACTGACAATGTAAATCAGCGCGGCGAACGACAGTCCGAGCACCGAATGTGAATCGATCATTTGCCGGACGAAGCGGTTGTTGCTGCCTTCGATTTTCCGGTCAGCGTTGTTGTTCGTCGTCATATCAGCACATAGATGGCAGCAGCCAAGGCCGTGATGACAATGGGCATCCACAACACGCGCCACAGGTTCGTGTCGACGGTTGCGTGCAGCGCGCCCAGTGACCAGAACAGCGGAGTCATTAAGCCGCCCGTAAACAGCCGGGTGATTTCCTGTGCCCAGGGTTTGGTGGCGATCAACAGGCTGACAGCCAGCGCGCAGATCAGGTAGAGGGGTCCCGCCGAAAACAGCCGCAACGATAGCCGCGCCGCGGACCCGGAAGGAGAGGCCGGCATGAGTCGCTCGCGCCTGGGTGTGCGGCCGTGGCCAATTGCTGATGCCGCGAAGAACGGCAGCAGAATCATCAGGTAGGCGATGACCGAAATTGTGACGAGAGCCCAGGTAATACCGAGTTCAGTCCCGAGTCCCTGCACGAACAAAAACAGCGACAGTACAAACAACGCAAGGCCGCCAACCGCAAGGCCGGCCGCTCCAGACTCGGCCGACTTCGAGCGGCGCAGGAAAAACACGCACAGCGCCTGCGCAGTCACGCCCGCTGTCATCCACATGATTCGTTCCGCCCGATCCGCTTTCGTGTAGTGGTATATACGATATTGCAAATAATAACGATTCGCAATACGATTCGCGAAAATCGATGTGGCCCAGGAGGGTCGCGCTCTGAAAAGAGCCAAGGGAGGCTCCATTGAACATAACAATTAACCGGGCCGTTATGCTCTCGGCCGTCGCTATCTTGCTTTCCGCGCAACCAACTCTTGCTCAGGACGCGGACGTAGAGCTCGACGAAATCATCGTTACTGCCGAGAAATTCGGTCGATCCATCGAGGAAACGACCACGAGCGTGGTTGTGGTGACGGGCGAAGAACTCGAAGCCCGAAGTGTCGAGGATCTGTATGACATTATCCTGCGCACGCCGAACGTAACGCAGAGTTTTGGCGAGAAAGGCTTCACGATCCGCGGTATCGATCAGCGCCTCGGTGCAGGCGGCGGGCTCCTGATCAACACCATCGTCGACGGCGCATCGTTGCCGAACAATCAGTCGACGTTTTTCGGGCCGTACTCCGCCTGGGACATTGGCCAGGTCGAAATACTTCGCGGGCCGCAAGGCACGGTACAGGGCCGCAACGCAATCGGCGGCGCGATCATCATCAACTCGGCCGATCCGGAACTCGACAACCTGAACGGCAAAGTACGCGCCTCTTACGGCGAACTCGGTAGCTACCAGGCCGCGGGCGCACTCAATCTGCCGCTGATCGATGGCTTGCTGGCACTGCGCCTGTCCGCTGACCACCGCGAAACGGACGGCTGGGTGACCAACCCGACGCGCAACGGTGAAGACTACGACCCTCGCGAGGCCACCACCTGGCGAGCAAAACTTCTGTACACGCCGACGGACACGTTCTCCGCGAAGTACACCCTGAGCAGCACGGACAGCAGCGGCGGCGAAGACCTTGTGGATTTTGCGCTGTTCCCGGGAGAGCGTATCAACACCTCGAACCTGCCGGCCGAGGAGGGCTCCGAACACCTGATCAACACGCTGGAGCTCAACTGGGGTATCAACGATGCCGTCAATGTGACCTCGCTGACAACCTACTACGAGCACGACTACGTCCGCATCGAAGATCTGGACAACACGGCGCTGGATCTCGGCGGCCTGGACCGCACGCAGGACGACGACAGCTTCGTGCAGGAGATCCGCGCGACGATCGATACGGGCGGCCCGTGGCGCGCGCTGGTCGGGGCCTACTACGGTGAATTCGACAACCTAAGCTTCGACAACTTCTTCGTGCCGACGTCTTTCCTGAGCCCTCAGTTGCCTCCGGGTCTGATTTTCCAGGAGCGGACGTTTGCGACCGAGGAAGAGAACATTGCGGTATTCGGCGAGTTCGAATACGACTTGAGCGATCGCCTGACGATCATTGCCGGTGCACGCTACGACGACGAGTCTCGAGACTTCGGCGCGCTCAGCACGACCGAAACCGACACTCCCGGGGTCATCCCATTCCTCCCGGACGATGAGCTGATCACCAACAAGACAAGTTACGAAGCCTTTCTACCCAAGCTGGGAGTCCGTTACAGCGTAACGGGCGATACGTCGCTCGGTTTTGTCGTGCAGCGCGCCTACCGCGCCGGCGGCACGGGCGTGGCTGTCGTGAGCGGGCTCGTGTCCGAGTTCGATCCCGAGTACACCTGGAATTACGAAGCGTCGCTCAGATCCTCGGTCATGGACAATCGCGTTTCGCTCGAAGCCAATGTGTTCTTTACGCAGTGGGAAGACCAGATCCTGAGCCAGATCACTCAGTTCGGCCGCGACAACGGCGTGCCGCTCGACACAATCCCGGTCAACGCCGGGGAATCAGAGCTGTATGGATTCGAGCTGGCTGTGGACGCTGCCGTGACCGACAGCCTTAGCGTATTTGCGTCCTTCGGCTACGTCGAAACCGAATACACGGACTTCGTGACGGCAACCGAGGAGCTGACGGGCAACGAGTTCAACAACGCCTCACCCGTAACGGCCAGCGCGGGCTTCAGCTGGGTCGGTTTCAACGGCTTCAGCGTTGTGGCCGACGTCAACTATCGCGATGAGTTCTTTTCGGTCAGTACCAATGACCCCACGCGCGTAAGCTTTGTCGACGTCACGAACGACGCCGGCGACGTGATCGGCCAGCGCGAGACCTGCTCGGCAACGCCGTGCAACGACCCGCTGACCCTGGTCGACTCGTCCGTCGTCGCCAACATGAAGGCCGGCTACACGGCTGACAACTGGTCCGTGTTCCTGTTTGCGAGGAACCTGTTCGACGAGGACTACGCCACGCAGCGCAACGCACCCGGCGGGTTTGCGGCGGCGGGGCAGCTTAGAACCGGCGAGCCGCGGGTTTTTGGTGCGGAGTTCAATATGTCCTTTGGAGGGTTGCGCTAACGCGCGGACGAGTCGAAGACTCTCGTCGCCGACTGACGCCGGCAGTCACGATACGGCTGCTTGACGACGCGGTTTACCGGCCGGGCCGAAAGGGGTACGGTGCCGTCGGGAAACGGTGCGGCGATGCGTTCTGACTGCACTCTTGCTTTCGAGGAAATCCAGTGCAGTCAAATTCGGAAATTGACGTAGTTATCTTTGGCGCGACCGGTTTCACCGGGCAGCTGATTGTTGAATACATGGCGTCTCGTTTCGAGCCGGGCTCCGGCTTGTCATGGGCCATGGCCGGGCGGTCGTCCGATAAACTGGCCGCCGTCCGGGACAGCATGGGGGCGCCCGCCGAGACTCCGCTCATCGTGGCCGATGCGGCAGACCCGGCGAGTCTGCGCGCCATGGCGAATCGGACGTCGTGCATTATTTCGGCCGTGGGGCCGTACACCCACTACGGTTCGGAACTGCTGGCCGCTTGCGCCGCAACCGGGACCGACTACGTCGATCTGTGCGGTGAACCCCTCTGGATGCACGAGATGATCGAGACCTACTCGGATGCGGCTCGGGCATCCGGCGCGCGCATTGTCCACTCCTGCGGCTTCGACTCCGTTCCCTTCGATCTCGGCGTTCAGCAGCTCCAGTCCGAAGCCGTCAATCGATTCGGCGCACCTTGTTCACGTGTCCGCGGACGGGTCAGGAAGATGGTTGGCACGTTCTCGGGCGGCACGGCGGCGTCGGGGGCGGCGACGCTGGCTCAAGTCCGCGAAAATCCGGCGCTGCTCGAGGTGTTGAAGAATCCCTTTGCCCTGGCGGAGGGGTTCCAGGGGCCGCCACAGCCGCCCGGGAATAAAGTGGTTCAGGAGGGCGGCATGTGGCTCGCGCCGTTCATCATGGCGCCCATCAACACGAAGAATATCCATCGCTCGAATCAGCTGTCGGGGCACTCCTACGGCAAAGACTTCGTGTACGACGAAATGGTCCTGACGGGCCCGGGTGAAAAAGGCCAGGCGGCGGCTGAGGCGGTTGCTGCGGCGTTCGGGATGTCCACGGGTGGCAAGGAACCACCGGCTCCCGGCGAAGGTCCGTCGCGCGAGGAGCGAGATGCCGGGCACTACGAGTATGCCGCTGTAGGAACGGGCCCGGACGGCGAGACGCTCAGCGTCGTTGTCACGGGAGACAAGGATCCGGGTTACGGGTCCACGTCGAAGATCATTGCCGAGGCCGCAGCCTGTCTCGTGCAGGATTGTCCCGACCTGCCGGGAGGGATCTACACACCCGCGGTTGCGATGGGGCCGAAACTGCGTGAGCGCCTGGTTGCCTCCGCGGGGCTGACGTTCGAGGTCGAGGAGTAGTCGGGAGGTTCTGCCATGCGCTATCTCGTTTCACTGATTTTGCTCGTTTCACTGACCGCCACCGCGCAGGAAGACTGGCCGGTTTTGTCCGGCCCGTACCTGGGGCAGGAACCGCCGGGTATGAAGCCCGAGGTGTTTGCGCCGGGTCTGATTTCGCTGGAAGAGGGGCGGGAACTGAACGCCGTGTTTTCTCCGGACGGGCGCATATTCATGTTTTCGAGAGTGGAAGACGGCATTGCCAAAATGTACTTCAGCCATCATCGGGACGATGGAACATGGCAGGAACCGCGGATGGCCGCGCCGTCCAAGACGTTTCCCAAGCATCATGACGTCGACATGGCATTCTCACCCGACGGCGGCTGGGTGTATTTCCTTTCCGATCGGCCGCTGCCCGGCTATTCACTCGAGCGCTTCAACATATGGCGCAGTAAAGTGACTCGCCACGGCCTGCTGGATCCCGAACCCCTGGGGCCACACATCAACGGGCCCGGCAGCGAACTTTATCCGCTGCTCGTCGCGGACGGCAGCTTGTACTTTTCGGCGGGACGCGACGACAGTATCGGTGAGCGTGACAGCTATCGGGCGCAGTTCCGTGACGGCGACTTCGAGACGCCGGTCAATCTCGGGCCGGGTATCAACAGCGCTATGAACGAAGGGGACATCTACGTCAGCCCGGACGAGACGTACATTATCCACGTGTCGGTGGATCGGCCGGACGGACTGGGAGGCGCGGATCTTTACGTCAGTTTCCGCCAGGCTGACGGCTCCTGGGGGCAGGGCATCCACATGGGCCACGGCATCAATTCGGCAGAGACCGACTACTGCCCGATGGTGACGCCCGACGGCAAGTACTTCTTCTTCACGCAGGGCGAAGACATCATGTGGATGGATGCTGCGGTTGTGGAGGAGTATCGGGAGTAGGGGTCTTCCAACGTGCTACTTGCGAGCGAAATAAAAAGTAACAATCATTGTGGTCAGCGAGCCGACGAGCGGGAATATTTGGTCGAATCGGTCTGAGTCTGTGGCATGTATCGCAATGTAGTAGTAGAAGACACCCAGCACAACAAAGATGATCAGGACCGGTATACGTCGGGCAAGCCGCTCGGTTTTTGGCTCTACTTTGCCAACCCCAGAACACACTTCGCATTTGACGATCTTTGAGTCACCGTTCAATCCCGCTTCTTTGAGACACGTCCCGCAAGACGTGCCATTGTCCACGGTGCAAACACCGGAGCAATCGCAGTGGGAACAGTCTAGCCTCACGGGCAAGTCTGCGTTACTCATACGTTGGGTTACCTCAACAATTCTCTGTATTTTTGGTCAAGTTTGTTGTGCGTTTGCTTGTCGTTCTCATCTGCCTTGATATCCAACATTTCCAGAATGTCCTTATCAGTCAGGGTGATTATCCAGCCTTTCCGCCTTACAGCTGCCTGACTCAATCGATTGAGCGTGAAGCAAGATACCAGTCCATACAGGCTAATCCCCTGAGTTATTTGGCCTTCCTGAAGAAGTGGTCTGAGACGAGCCAAAAATCAATGAAACTAAGATATTAGTCGGCTACTAGGCGGTTCAATTTTCGTGTACTAGTCAGGTACGAGACGCGTCATGCGGGGATCTCTCACTTGCTTAAGTTATAACTAAAGTTATAATTCTTGTCGGGAGGTTGAGCATGATCAAAACCAAAGTCCGAAAAGTAGGCGCATCCGCAGGCGTTATCCTTCCAAAGGAAAGCCTGAAGCACCTTGGTGTTGCTGAGGGCGATACCCTGTACCTCGTTGAGTCACCGGGTGGCTATGAGGTCACTGCATACGATCCAGAATTTGAGCAACAGCTCGAGATTGCTCAGGATGGAATCAAGGCGTATCGCGACACGCTGCGCGAACTCGCCAAGTGAAGGAGCCAAAGTGGCTCCTGAAGCAGGCCGTTCTGGCTGTTCATAACCAGCTCATTCTGGAGTTTGGCGGTGGCAGCGGCATCCGTGATGAGGGTTTGCTCGATTCGGCATTGGGCCGGCCGCTCAATATTTTTGAGTACGACGAGGCGGCCGACCTGCACAGTCTGGCTGCTGCGTACGCGGGCGGAATCGTTCAGAACCATCCGTTTGTCGATGGCAACAAGCGAACCGGGTTCATGTCTGCCTACATATTTCTTGCGCTGAACGGGCTTCGTCTCACGGCGGATCAAGTGACGGCCACAGCTATGACACTGGCGCTGGCAGCTTCAGACGCCGAAGAGTCAGAATACGCCGCCTGGCTTCGGGATAATACGGACTACCCACGCTAGGCCGCGTCCCGGAGGCCAAAATGAGCCAAAAACCCCTACAAGCCGATTCGGTCAACGCAAAGAAGGGCGCGACCGTCTACCCGGAACCCTTCGCGGCCAGCGTCGAAGGCCGAACCAAAGCCAAGCTCGGCGACGTATTTTCACTGAGCAGCTTCGGCGTCAACCTCACGACCCTCGATCCGGGCGCCGCTTCAGCCCTGAAGCATGCGCATACCGTGCAAGACGAGTTTGTCTACGTCCTGGAAGGCACGCTGACGCTGATCCACGGAGATCAGGTGTTCCTGATGTCGGCGGGGGACTGCATGGGCTTCAAGGCGGGCACCGGTATTGCGCATCAGATTGTGAACCGCTCCGACAAACCCGGTAGATACCTCGAAATCGGCGACCGGCAGCCAGACGACTCGGTGACGTATCCCGACGACGATCTTGTCGCCGAGAGCGGTCCCGGCGGCAAGTGGGTGTTCTCGCATAAGGATGGAGCGTCGTACTAGGCGCGTTTCCCTAACCGGACAACAACAACCTCAATACTGGTCTGCCGCTGTCGATTTCGGCCCCGCGGCAGGTGCATCGCGTACGCAATAGGGCGCCGGTCAATATCGAATGACTGGCGTTGTCATGCCCTGTAGGCGATGGATGCAGATGCCCTCCCAGGCGTTGCAGGTACGCAACGAAGCCACGGAATCCGTAGTATTTGGCCAATTCTGGCCCTTTCCTGGGGTATCCGGAGCCGCCCAATCGACTGATCAATCGTCTTGACAGCGCTGGTCATTCTTCGATATTGTCCTTTTCAGCGTAAGGAGCTGCTCACGACAGCCCGTCGCTGGATCGCAACAAATGGGGGATTTCATGACTACACGCAAGCGTCCGCAGGCGGGCCCGAAGCTCAGTAGAACGGCGGTTTCTGTCGCAGTAGCCACGGCTTTGTCCGGCGCTGTCCAAGCGCAGGACACCGACAGTGAGGAACTCGAGGAGATCGTCGTTACCGGCGTACGCACGAGCCTCACGAACGCACGCGCGATCAAGCGTGATGCCGATACCTTCGTCGACGCGATTTCGGCCACCGACATCAACGCGCTGCCCGACGTCAGTGTGCTCGAGGCATTGCAGCGCGTGCCCGGTATCGTGATCGAGCGTTTTGCCGCCAGAAACGATCCGGACCATTTCTCCACCGAGGGCAGCGGCGCCATTCTTCGAGGTCTGCCGCAGACCCGTACCTCGTTCAACGGCAGAGACACGTTCTCTGCCAACAGCAGCCGCGGTCTCAGCTTCCAGGACATTCCCCCCGAGCTGACGGGCGCCGTAAAGATCTTCAAGAATCAAACGGCGGACATGATCGAAGGCGGTATCTCCGGCACGATCGATCTGAACACGCGCAAGCCCTTCGACTCGGGTGAGCGCGTGCTTGCGTTCTCCGGGCAGTCGAGCTTCGGCGACATTGTCGACGAGACGACGTTCGGCGGTGCCGTGTTGTACAGCGATCGCTACGAGCTCAAGTCCGGAGCTGAGATCGGCTGGCTGCTGAGTTATTCCAACACGGACCTCGATTTCCGCAGTGACGGTGTCGAAGCCGGCCAGCACAACCTCGTTACGGACGCGGCAGGCGCTGGCCAGGACCGCTACGTGCCCATCAACGCCGGTATGCGGAGCACGGTGACCGAACGAGAGAGGGAAGGTATTGGCGCCTCGTTCCAGTTTGCGAACGCGAACGACACCTTCGGCGCCACGCTCGAATACATCCGTTCCGACAGCACGAACACGTGGCTGGAACACGCGTTTTTCTCCGACGACAACGGCGGCACGCCCGTGGCGGGCGCAACCTTCAACGCCGATTCGTTTGTATCCGGAACTATCGGCAACATTGCGAACGGCCTCGGGCCGCAGACGCGGCAGTCAGCTGGCGAAACGCTCGTCGAGGACTTCTCGTTGAAGCTCGAGTTTGCTCCCACGGATCGTCTCTCTTTCTCGACCGATGTGCAGTACGTGGACGCAACGACCGATATAGTCGATCTGTCGATATTCGGTGGGCTCCTGCCGCAGAACGGCAACGGTATCAGTGCGGATCTCGATCTCAGCCAGGAGGTGCCCGACGTGGCGTTCCAGGCGCCCGCAGGCTCCACCCAGTCGTCAGCCGAGTACTTCACCGATCCCGCCAACTACTTCTGGCGGGCCGCCATGGATCACATCGAAGAGAGCGAGGGTGACGAACTCGCGCTTGCGTTCGATATGGACTACGACCTCGACAACGATTTCCTGCGTTCCGTCGAAGCCGGTGTGCGTTTCGCCGAGCGAGATCAGACGACGCGCTGGTCGACGTTCAACTGGGGTAACCTGTCCGAAGCCTGGAACGGCGGATTCGCAACGTTTGACGGTCAACGCAACGGCGCGGCGTTCGACGCGCCCGCTTTCGAAGCGTTTTCGTTCGACGATTTCCACGGCGGCAACGCCGGCGGTATCGGCGGCAATCCGTCCGGTGTGGCGCTGTTCCCCGCGGCCGGCCTCGTCAGCAGCTACTCAGCTTTCCTGAGCGAGATCGGACCGTTCAACCGCACCGGACTTGCCGACCGCAGCGGCGTCGTCGACCAGTTCTACCTGCCTGCCGAAATCAATGAGACCAACGAGCAAAACCAGGCGATCTACGTGAAGCTCAACTTCGCGATGGATAACCCGAAGATCGACGGCAACATTGGTCTGCGCTACGTCGAGGTCGATACGGAGGTGGCCGGCGGCAGGACGTTCCCGACGCTAAACGCCAACACGGCAGCGTTCGCAAGCGCGGACGAGATCGCCTTCGCAAACGGCGACAGTCGTCAGCAAGACACCAGCAGCACGTACGACACCATTCTGCCTAGCCTCAACGTGAAGTGGGGCATTACGGACGAGTGGATACTGCGCTTTGGCTATTCGGGCGCCATTGCGTTCCCCGACCTCGGCCTCCTGCGCTTCAACTTCAACATCTCTGCGAATACGCAGAACGACGTCAACGGCAACCCGGACATCATTGGCTGGAATCAGACGAGCGGTAACCCGTTCCTCGAGCCGATGGAGTCGGACAACTACGACCTCGCGATCGAGCGGTACTTCGGTCAGAGTAATTTCATCGCCCTGGGTGTGTTCTACAAGGACATCGAGAACTTCTTCGCCACCGACACGATTCCAACGTCGGTTACGAACCCTGCATCGGGCGTAACCCAGGTGGTGAACATCAACCAGCCGATCAACATTGGTCAGGCGTCGATCAGGGGTGTGGAGTTCAACTACCAGCAGTTCTTCGACACTTTGCCCGGCGTCTGGAGCGGACTGGGCCTGCAGTTCAACCTGACCTACGTCGACGACGGCAATGCGCCGAACCAGAACACGCGTGAGGTGGAACCGAGCGCGGCGCGTTCGAGTATTCCTTTCGAAGGACTGCCGCTGCAAAGTGTATCGGAGCTGACCTACAACCTCGTCGGCATCTTTCAGAACGACACGGTGGAAGCGCGCCTGGCCTACAACTGGCGTGACGACTACCTGCTGACCATCAGGCAGGTCAACCTCGGACTGCCGGTATTTGCAGAAGACCGCGGGCAGCTCGACGGCTCGTTCTTCTACCGGATCAACGACCAGTGGCAGGTGGGCGTGCAGGGCACGAACCTCCTGAAGGACGAGGTGGTTACGACCATGCAGGTGGATCAGGCGGGCACACAGGTGTTCCGATCCTCGTTTGTCTTCGACCGGCGGTATGCGCTGCTGGTGCGCGGGCGCTTCTAGCGCGCGGCGGGCCGCGGGCAATGAGTTAACATACGCTCTGCGCCGAACGAACTGATTTTTTGGGGTATGACCAGAGAATGACGGACAAACGGATCAAACAGGTAGTCATCGTCGGCGGCGGCACCGCCGGCTGGATGACGGCCGCTGCGCTGTCCGTACTGTTCGGAAAAAAAAAGACTTCTCGATTGAGCTGATCGAGTCGGAGCAGATCGGCACTGTCGGCGTCGGCGAGGCGACGCTGCCGCATCTGCGGTTTTTCAATCAGCGGCTCGGCATCGACGAGCCCGATTTCATGCGGCACACGCAGGCGAGCTTCAAGCTCGGCATCGAGTTCGTCAACTGGGGGCGCCTGGGCGACAGCTACATACACCCGTTTGGCGACTTCGGCCGGTCGATGAACGGCGTCGGCTTTCATCACTACTGGCTGCGCCTGCATGCTGCCGGCCTCGGCGAAGACATTGGAGAGTATTCTCTGCCGGTCGTCGCCGCGCGTGCCGGGCGTTTCGCCTACCCGAGCGACGATCCCGCCTCGGTGCTGTCCAGTTACTCGTATGCGTATCAGCTGGACTCCACGCTGTACGCCGGTTACCTGCGCCAGTATTCCGAAGCACGCGGTGTGGTCCGTCACGAAGGGATCGTCAGCGACGTGGCGCTGCACCCGGAAACCGGTTTCATAGAGAGCGTTACACTGAACGACGGCCGTTGCATCGACGGCCAGCTGTTCATCGATTGCTCGGGATTTCGCGGCGTACTCATCGAGCAGGCGCTCGAAGCCGGGTACGAACACTGGAAGCACTGGCTGCCCTGCGATAGAGCAATCGCAATTCCGTCAGAGAACGTCGGCGAGATCAAACCCTACACGCAGGCAACGGCCGAGAGCGCCGGTTGGCGCTGGCGGATTCCGCTGCAGCATCGGACAGGCAACGGGCACGTTTACTCGAGCGACTTCCTGAGCGACGACGATGCGCTTGAGACCCTGTACGCGGGCATCGAAGGGCAGCCGCTGGCTGAACCCAATCGCCTGCGTTTCAGCACGGGCCGGCGCAAGACCATGTGGCGAAAGAACTGTGTGGCCATTGGGCTGTCGGCGGGCTTCCTCGAGCCGCTCGAGTCGACGGGTATCCACCTGATCCAGCTGGCGATCATGAAACTCATCGAGCTGTTTCCGGACGCCGACTTCGAGCCTCACCATGCCCGCGAATTCAACCGCTCGCTCAGAATGCAGATAGAGCGCATTCGCGACTTCCTGGTGCTGCACTACACAGCGACGGAACGTGACGACTCGGACTTCTGGAATCACTGCCGGACGATGCGGAAACCCGACGAACTCGAGGCGCGCATGGACCTGTTTCGCGCGAGGGGCCATGTGGCCCGCTACAGCGAGGGTTTGTTCCTGGAGCCGAGCTGGATCGCCGTGTACCTGGGACAGCGCATGCTGCCCGAACGCTATGACCCGCGCGTGGAGGCGCACAAGCTGGACGGCATCAACGGTAACCTCGACCGACTGCGGAGGCTGATTCACGATGCCTCGGACAGCCTGCCGACGCACGCCAGCGCGATCTCGCAGTGTGGTTCGCCCGGCGCTGACGGCTGGAAGCCCGCGGCAATGAGCCTCTACCGAAACTGACCATGGACACGCGGCCTCTTCGACAGATCGTAATACTGGGTGCCGACGCGACGGCGTGGCTGGCAGCGGCGGCGCTCGCGCGGCAACTGAAGGGACACGGGATCGATATCCTGGTGGTCGGCAGAAAAGCGGGTAACGAACGCCAGGTACTCAGCACGTCGCCGGCAGCAGGGAAATTCCATCGCCGTATCGGTGTCGACGACCAGGTGTTACTGCAAGACGGCGGCGGGGCCTACTCGCTGGGAACACGGTACTCGGACTGGGCCGCAGCCGGCCACCGGTACTTCCACGGCTTTACGCCGCCCGGACATATGCTGCACGCCGTGGAATTCCACCATTTTGCAAACTACCTGCGTCATCACGGCGTCCATTCGGCGTACGACAGCTACTCGGTGGCTGCTCACGCCGCGGAGCTCGGCCGATTCACGGAAGCTGGCTGCGCCGGACAACCGCCGCTGGCCTGCGGCCTGCATCTCGACGCCGCAGCCTATGTAGCGTGTTTACGTGCTCAGGCCGTAGCGCTGCGCGTTCGGCACATAGATTCCGCCGTAACTTCAGCCGTTGTCGACGCCGAGAGTGGCCACGTGCGGCAACTTGTGCTGGAAACGGGGCAGGAGATTCCTTCGGACTTTGTGTTCGATTGCGGAAATGAGCTGTCTTCGTTGATGCAGGAAACGCTCGGCGTCAGCGTTACCGACTGGTCGGACTGGCTGCCGTGCAATCAGGCCGTCGTGGCCCTCGAGATGCACCACGACGAAACACCGGTATGCCGGTCGCTTACCCGCACAGCCAATGGCTGGCTCACGCGGGAGTCCCTGCCCGGGATACATCGACATGCCCTGCATTATTCATCCGGTTTGACGCGCGAGGAGGCGGCGATAGCCGAACTGGTCGAAAAGAGCGGGATCGGGGGATCGACGCCGATCGCGACGCAGCGTCTCCCGCGTCCGGGCTGCCTCGACCGTTTCTGGCAGGGCAACTGTGTGGCGCTGGGTAACGCAGCCGGTTACTCCGGCGATTTTGCGGTTTCGGGTATGCACCTTGCGCAGAGCGGGGTACTCCGGTGGCTGGAGCTGTTCCCGGACCGCGACTGCGACCCGCTACTGGCTGCCGAGTACAACCGTGCGTTTAGCGACGAAATGCAGCGGGTCGGCGACGTGCATTGGCTGCACGTGTCGATGGCACATCGGGAATCGCCGTTCTGGGATGCGGCGGCTGCTGTCGAGGTGCCCGACTCTTTGCAGTACCGACTCGACGTCTTCAAGCGCACGGGTACTCTGCCGGTCTACGAGGCCGACTCCGTATCGCAGGAAGCGTGGGTTTCCTTGCTGGTCGGTATGGACCTCTGGCCCGAACGCTGGGATCCGCTTGTCGAACTTCGCGAGCTCGAAGCCATAGACGACGAGCTTCGCCGCATCGCCGTGGTTGCGGAAGGTGTGGCGCGCGCAATGCCGGGCCATGACGAAACGCTGCGACAGATCGGGCAGCCCGGCGCAACAACAGCGCAAACGGCGAACGGCAGAGCTTAGGAATCGTAGCGGTGAGCGACAGGATTCAGAGGATACTGATCGTGGGCGGCGGTACCGCCGGCTGGATGACGGCGGCGGCGCTGGCAAGGGTGTTTCCCGCCAATACCTGCCGGATCGAACTGGTCGAATCGGATGCGATCGGGACCGTGGGTGTCGGCGAGGCCACAATTCCGCATATTGGCAACTTCAACCGGCTGCTGGGGATAGACCAAGACGAGTTTCTTCGCCACACCCAGGGTACGTTCAAGCTCGGTATCCAGTTCGTCGACTGGGGGCGGATCGGCGATCGCTACCTGCATCCGTTCGGCGTGTACGGAGCGCCGATGGATGCCATTCCCTTCCACCATTACTGGCTGAAGCTCAACGGTCTGCAGCGAACGCAGCCGCTGTCGGCGTACTCGCTCGCGTGTGTCGCCACGGCGCAAAACAAATTCATGCGCCCCGTGAACCTGCCGAAATCGCCGCTCGGCCAGATCGTGTACGCGTTTCATCTTGATGCCGGCCGCTACGCGAGGTACCTGCGGGGCTACGCGGAAGACCGCGGTGTCAGGCGCATCGAAGGCAGGATCGTCGACGTTGGTCTTCGGCCCGATGACGGCTACGTCTCTTCGGTCACGCTCGAGAACGGCTCGAACCTGACCGCCGACCTGTTCATCGATTGTTCGGGTTTCCGCGGTTTGCTGATCGAACAGGCGCTCGAAACCGGTTACGAAGAATGGACCCACTATCTGCCCTGCGACCGCGCGATCGCGATTCCGACCGAGAGCAGCGAAGCCCCTCGGCCGTACACCCGCGCTACGGCACACTCAGCCGGATGGCAATGGCGTATTCCGCTGCAGCACCGGCTCGGTAACGGCACCGTCTACAGCAGTGAGTTCATGGACGATGAAGAGGCTCTGCAAGGGTTGCGCGAGCGACTCGAGGGTGAGCCGCTGGCCGATCCGAACCGCCTTCGATTCACGACGGGACGGCGTCGTAAATTCTGGAACAAGAACGTGGTTGCCATTGGTCTTTCCAGCGGTTTCCTGGAACCCCTCGAATCGACCAGCATCCACCTGATCCAGTCAGGCATCTCCAAACTCATTGGCCTGTTTCCCAGCCGCGGGTTCGACCCGAGCATCGTCGACACCTACAACCGGCAATCCGCGGACGAGATCGAGTACATCCGCGATTTTCTCATACTGCACTACAAGCAGACCGAGCGTGGAGATTCCGCGTTCTGGAACTACTGCCGGACAATGCCGATACCGGACAGCCTGGCCGCAAAGATCGAGTTGTTCAGAAGCAGTGGCCGCTTGTACCGGCAGGAAGAGGAGCTGTTCTCCGAAACGAGCTGGCTGGCGGTCATGCTGGGTCAGGGGATAACCCCGAAGGACTACCATCCGGTCGTGGACGCCTACGACGTCGACGTTATCGGCAAGCACCTCGCGGGGCTCACCGAAGTGATTGCGCGCTCCGCCAGCGAGATGCCTGCACACGCCGATTTCATTGCCGAACATTGCGCTGCGGATCGCGTGAAGCTGGCGTCATGAGCAGCGTGCTCGCACATTCTGCCTCCCATAGCCGCGGAGTGATTACCTGCGCACTGGCCGCACCGTTGCTTGCCAGCCTCGGGGCTTGCGGGGGTGGAGGCAGTGACGGGCCGGGCACTATTCCAACGATAGTGCCGGCACCACCGCCGGCTGCGCCCGTGGCTGCGGTCTCGTTCACCAACGTCACCGTTGCGGCCGGCGTGAATTTCGAGCATCAGATTGCTGCGGCTACGCCCTCGGATGCAGAACGGATTACGGCGGGCGCCGCGGCGGGAGACTACGACGATGACGGCTATATCGATCTGTACGTGGCCGGCGGCAACGCAGGTACGCCGAACCTTTTGTACCGCAACCTCGGTGACGGCACGCTCCGGTTCGAGGAAAACGCCCTCGCGGCCGGCGTAGGGATAGCCGGGCGTCGTGGCGCCGGACCGGTTTTTGCGGACGTCGACTCGGACGGTCACCTGGACTTGTTCCTCGGTGCCGTCGAGCATGATGCGCCGGCCCTGCTGATCAACAACGGTGATGGCACGTTTGCCGACCGCAGCGTCGAGTCCGGTCTGGATGTTCCGGCGCGCACGCACACGTTCTCCGCCGCGTTTGCAGACTACGATCTCGACGGAGATCTGGACCTGGCGCTGAGCCACTGGCAATGGAAGGAGGCTGTCGTCAGCGCGGATCCGATCGGCGACACCGAGACGCTGTGGCAAAACCGGGGCGACGGCACGTTCGTGGGTGTAAGCACACCGTCTGCCTTGTCTTCAGCCATTGGTGACGACGGCACCGACTACACGTTTACGCCGAACTTTGCCGACATCAACAACGACGGCTATCCCGATCTGCTGATGGCGGCGGACTTCAAAACCAGCCAGGTTTTTATCAACAACCGCGACGGCACGTTTACCGACGCGACGACAGCGAGCATTTCCGATGAGAACGGCATGGGGGCCACGGTAGGGGACTACGATAACGACGGCGACCTCGACTGGTTTGTGACGGCCATCGCGGCCGAGAGTGTGCCGCAAGACAACGGCTTTACGGGAAATCGACTGTACCGGAACGACGGCACGGGGACTTTCGACGACGTCACCGACGCAGCCGGCGTGCGCATAGGCGGCTGGGGATGGGCCGCCTGTTTTGCCGACTTCGACAACGACGGGCACCTGGATCTTTTTCACGTCAACGGATGGTACGACGACCGTTTCCGGGAACTCCCTGCGCGTTTGTTCATGGCGGACGGCAATGGACGATTCAACGAGACTGCCATAGAGGCCGGCATCACGACCGACCGCCAGGGCAGGGGCGTCGTGTGCGCGGACTTCGACCGGGACGGCGACATTGATCTGTTCATCGTCAACAACCGCAATTTTGCCGAACTCTACGAGAACCGCCTGAATGCGGACAGCCACTGGATCACCGTGCAGCTGCGTGGCAGCGGGACGAACACACGCGGCATTGGCGGCCGCATTCAGCTCACGGCGGGTGGGCTCAGCCAGATGCGCGAGATCCGGATCGGTAACAACTTCGTTTCGCAACACGTGGCCGAAGCACACTTCGGATTGGGCGAGGCGGATCGAGTGGCCGAACTGCGCGTGGTCTGGCCCGACGGGGGAGAAACCGTGTTAACGGATGTGACGGCCAACCAGGTCCTGAGGATACAGCAATGAGGATACCCGGCTTGCGATCCACCGCGTTCCGAGCGCCGCTCCTGGTCGTCGTGCTGCTGGCTGCGTGCGTCCACGAGCCCCCGGGAGCGGATGTCGTGCACGTCAATCAGCTAGGCTTCCTGCCGGGCTCCAGCAAGCAGGCGGTCGTCGGTTCCGGCTCCGGCGACAGCGTGCGGCTGGTCGACCCGGCAACCGGTATAGCGGTCTATGAAGCCCCGTTGTCTCCCGAGCAACGGTGGTACGCCTCCGGCACCCGTGTCCGCATTGCCGATTTCTCGGAGTTCAGAGATGCGGGACAGTACCACCTGCATATCGACGGTGGTGAGGCCGTGCCAGTCACGATAGGCATCGACGTGTTTTCGGCGCTTGCCAATGCGGCACTCAAAGCCTTCTACTACAACCGCAGCGGAACGGCTCTCGAAGAGCAACATGCCGGGGTGTGGTCCCGCGCCGCCGGGCACCCGGACACGCACGTACTGGTACACGGCTCCGCCGCATCGGCGGGTCGCGCCGCCGGTATGGCGCTTTCCGCACCCTACGGTTGGTACGACGCCGGCGACTACAACAAGTACGTCGTCAATTCCGGTATTTCGACCTATACCTTGCTCGCGGCCTACGAACACTTCACGGAGTTTTACCGACGGCAACGGCTCGATATCCCCGAAAGCGACAACCGCTTGCCGGACATTCTCGACGAGGCGTACTGGAACCTCCGCTGGATGCTTGCGATGCAGGATCCCGGCGACGGTGGGGTGTACCACAAGCTGACGACGCTGAATTTCGAAGGTGCGGTCATGCCGGCGGAGGCGACGGCACAGCGCTACGTCGTTCAGAAGACGACGGCAGCAGCACTCAATTTCGCGGCCGTGTTGGCGGTTGCCGCGCGCGTATACGAAGAATACGACGACGAGCTACCCGGGTTTGCGGCGCGCTGCCGCGACGCTGCCATTGCGGCCTACGCGTGGGCGGAGCGGAACCCGGGGGATACCTACGAACAGCCAGCGGACGTGCTGACGGGTGAGTACGGCGACAACGATCTCGCCGACGAGTTCTTCTGGGCGGCTGCCGAGCTGTATCTTGGTGGTGCCGACGGTATCGATCTCGATGCAACGATTGGCCTGCACGAGCCGCTGACGACGCCAAGCTGGAACAGCGTCAGCGCCCTGGGCTATGTATCGCTGCACGCGCATCGCGAACGCCTGCAAACGTCAGTACGCAAACACGTCGAGCGCGAGTTCAGACGCTATGCCGAGCAGCTCGTAATCGCTCGACGGCAGTCTCCCTACGGCGTCGCTTACGGTGCCGTTGCTGAAGACTTTCACTGGGGCGGAAACGGCACGGCGCTCAACCAGAGCATGCTGCTGATTCGGGCCTACCGGGAGTCCGGTCGGCAGAGCTACCTCGATACCGCCGTTGCGAACCTGGACTACGTGCTCGGCCGTAACCCAACGGGCTACAGTTTCGTGACCGGGTTTGGCCGGAAGACACCCCGGCGTATTCATCACAGGGTATCGGAATCCGACGGCATCGAAGCCCCCGTGCCCGGCTTCCTGGCCGGCGGCGCAAACACCAATGGCCAGGACGGTTGTCGTTATCCCTCGTCGTTTCCCGCCCGGTCCTATCTCGACGACTGGTGCAGTTACACGACCAACGAGATTGCGATCAACTGGAATGCGCCGCTGGTCTACGTGGCGGGCGCGCTGCAGGCCATCGCCGGCAATGAGAGTTCTGCCAAAGTCGACCGTCGTTGAATCACTACTGATTGATTCAGCGACGACCAATCCAACCATGTGACGGATAAGCGAATGCGAATTTCACTCACCACTTCGATTGGCGTAGCCCTCCTGATAGCGACAGCGGGCTGCGATAACACAGCCTCCGAGACGGTCCCGGTGGAGCCTGCTTCCGAAAGCGGCCAGGCGGCATCGGTGACGCCCGAGCTATGGCCCGAGAGTGTTTCGCCGGTGGTTCATGGCGAAGCGATCGAGCGCAGAGTCGATACGCTGCTTGCTGGTATGTCGGTTCGCCAGAAGGTCGGTCAGATCATTCAGGCCGACATTGCGAGCGTAACCCCTGCCGACGTTCGCCAGTATCACTTGGGATCGGTGCTCAACGGCGGTAACTCGGCGCCCGGCGGCAAACAATATGCGCGCGCTGAAGAATGGCTCGCCCTTGCCGACGAGTTCCACGAGGCGTCCATGCAGAGTGCGGAGGACCCGATACCCGTGCTATGGGGCAGCGACGCCGTGCACGGACATGCCAATGTCATCGGTGCGACCGTGTTTCCGCACAACATTGGCCTGGGCGCCATGGGCAACCCCGATCTGATGCGGGAGATTGGTGGCGTCACCGCTGTAGAGATGCGCGTGACGGGTATTGGCTGGACGTTTGCCCCGACGATTGCGGTTGCGCGGAATGACCGCTGGGGAAGAAGTTACGAAAGCTATTCCGAAGACCCTGCGCTCGTGTCGGAGTACACGCGCGCAATGCTCGAGGGACTGCAAGGCGTGGCCAACGAGCCCGGATTTCTCGAGGGCCGGCACGTCATTGCCACGGCAAAACATTTCCTCGCGGACGGTGGCACCGAAAACGGGGTCGATCAGGGTGACGCGAGAATCAGCGAAGCGGAGCTGGTCCGCATTCACGCAGCACCCTATACAGCGGCGATCGAGGCTGGCGTTCAGACCGTCATGGCGTCGTTTTCGTCCTGGCAGGGCAGCAAGATCCATGGCAACTACGGACTGTTGACGACGGCACTGAAAGAGCGCATGGGTTTCAACGGCTTTGTCGTCGGCGACTGGAACGCGCACGGTCAGATCCCGGGTTGCTCCGTTGAGAGTTGCGCCGCAGCGATCAACGCCGGCCTGGACATGTTCATGGCGCCGGACAGCTGGCGCGGGCTCTATGACAACACGCTACGGCAGGTCGAGGCGGGCGAGATTCCCATGCAGCGACTCGACGATGCGGTGCGCCGGATCCTGCGGGTCAAGCTCCTGGCCGGGATATTCGACGCCGGCCGCCCGTCGAGCTGGTCGGTTGCCGGTGATATGAGCCTTCTGGGGGCTCCCGAACATCGCGCCATTGCGCGGCAGGCCGTACGCGAGTCGCTCGTATTGCTGAAGAACGCAGATGGTGTGCTTCCGCTGCGCGCCGACGCGAACATCCTCGTTGCCGGCGATGGTGCAAAAAATCTCGCCAAACAAATGGGTGGCTGGACCCTCACGTGGCAGGGGTCGAACGTCGACCCTCGCGACTACGTCAATACGGAGACAATTTACGACGGGATCGCCGCACGGATGGGTGCCGCAGGGGGGCAGGTCGAGTTCGCGGAAGACGGTAGCTACGAAACGAAACCTGACGTGGCGATCGTCGTCTTCGGCGAGAACCCGTACGCCGAGTTCCAGGGTGATCGCGCGCATTTGCGGTTTGTCGAAGATGGCGGAAAACACCTGGCGATCATGCAGGCGCTTCGCGCTCAGTCCATCCCTGTGGTGGCAGTCTTCCTTTCCGGGCGACCCATGTGGGTGAATCCGGAAATCAACGCGTCGGATGCGTTCGTCGCGGCCTGGTTGCCGGGTTCGGAGGGCGGAGGTGTTGCCGACGTTTTGTTCGGCGAACACGAGTTTACGGGCAAGCTGCCGTTTTCCTGGCCTCGACTTGCAACCGACACGACCAACGTCGGCGATTCGGACTACGATCCTCTGTTTGCCTTCGGCTACGGTCTGACGACAACCGAAGACGGTACGCTCGCCTCGCTGCCTGAAACATCGGGTCTGACCGAAGCGGACTTACAGAAGAGCGGTGAAATCTTCGCTGACGGTGCGTTTGCTCATTCGTGGTCGCTGCTGTTATCCGAGCCTGATCGGCAGTGGGTCGATGCCACTTCGGTCGCGGCGGAATCTGCCGGCGTTCAGGCGTCGATGGTTGACGGTCACGCGCAGGAAGACTCCAGGCAGCTCACGTGGTCGGGAGGCGAACCGGCAAGCGCGCGAGTCGCGCGGAATGACGTGATCGACTGGACGCGCGAATCGAACGGGGAGCTGGCACTGGCACTCGAGTTGAGAGTGGATCAGCCGCCGACGGGTGCCGTGACACTCACGATGCGCTGCGGCGAGGGCTGCGCGGCGGGTATCGACGTTGCCGAGGCCATGCAGCGCAACGAAGCCGAAGCGTTCGCGGTGCTGGCCGTGCCGCTGAACTGCTTTGCGGACCGCGGCGCCGACCTGTCGAAAGTGGATGCGGTCGAGCTGTCCTCCGACGGCGAGTTTGCGGTTACGATGGCAGGCATGGCGCTGTCGTCTTCCGCTGAAGGGCGAATCTCCTGCCAGTGAACGTTGTGCCGCGCAAGCGGTGGCTTACTGCCGGAGCTTGATCAGTATTACCCAGTCTTGCTCGTCACGCTCGGGGGGAGCGCCGAGTCGGTGAATCCCGCCGCCTTGCACGCTGGGCACGGAGCCTTTCCGGAGCGCCCCTCCGGCGAGCGGGTCGTACCACCAGATGTCGTAGGTGCCGTTGGTTTCGCCAAGATCGATACGGCGACCGGCGGGTTCGAGCGGGTAGACGACGTACTCTTGTTCCGTCAGCCCGGCACAGTACGCAGACGCGCTGACGTGTTCGTTGCAGGGCGCGTACTCCCAGTAGCGTCGCTCGGAAAAGAACTCGAGCGCAACACGCGTTTGCGCCCAGAGCCGCTCGCGCAGGCGCCAATCCTCGGAACTCAGGTCGTTTGCAGGGAAGCGGGCGCCAAAATACCATTCGACACCCGCGGCGCCACCCAGTAGTGAGCCCCAGAGTGCGTGACGGCGAAGGCTGTCATGACGGGGATCGACCGAATCGGGCACGGCGCCCGTGTGCCACATGCCGATTTCGTCCATTGTAATGAGCCAGTCGTGACCGCTGTTGCGGGCTGCCTCCCGCCACTCCGCAACTTCGGCGTTGACCCTGGAGCGCTCGTCGACCTGGAACGACAGGCCGTCGAGTAGGGGGAAGCCGAGCAGCGGGTCGAGTATTTCGCGTTTGCCTTCCGCCGTGGAATGCGTATGCAGGACAATCGGGTGATTGTAGGGATCGTGTGCTGACAGATAGCTTGCCATCGCTCTGCGCTGCTCGTCTGTCTGCCCGTCGGGTGAAAAGTCCGCCGGGCCATTTTCTTCGCCAAGGTTCCAGACCAGTCCCAGGTGATGCCCGTAGCGTGCAATGAGTTCCCGGTAGTACAGCTTGCGGAGCGGGCCGGTCTCACCGCTGTCGAGTAGTCGTTCGTTTTCGGTTTCCTGCGTGACCAGGTGCAGGAGTATCCCTTTCGCCTGCATGTGCTGAAACAGGATTTCCCACTGCGCGAGTTTGCTGCAGTCGAAGCGGTCGAAGGTGTCGGCCGTGCGAAAAGGCCAGACGTCGTTGCCGTCTCCGCCAACGTTGAGGGTCAGGAAGTAGGCCGCGTTCATTCCGGCCGAGCTCAAGTAGTTGACGGCGCCGACAATGCCTTTGCCGCGTCCGTTTTGCCACGACGGGTCGCCCGGGCGCCAGTCGGCAAGATGCGGTTCGTAACGGTGCAGGTTGCCGTCGCGGACTGCCTCGCCTTCGCGAGCACTGGTTGCGGCCAATGACGTGCCGTCGAATTCAGCATAGGCAAGAAAATTCTCGGGACTGTTGGTACCACCTTTGAGCCAGTAGCGGCCGGATTCGGCAAATCGGAAGAAGCCTCCTTCAGCCTCGAGCCGGCCATGACCACGAAAGTCCCGGCCCGTCTTGTCCGACGGGACCACGAGAAAATGACCGCTGCCAGCATCGAGTGGAACGAGTGTGCCCGTCGTCGGATCCTCGGCAATGGCGATGCCGGGTCCGTGCCTGAGCTCCGCCCGATAGCGCCAGAGACCGTCGCGGTCGGGCGTAAAGCGCGCCAGCCAGACGTTGCCAGCGTCCGCGCCAGAGTTCGCCGCGTTGCCATCCGCTGCGTAGAACCCGGGCACGGTGTAGGAGACATCCTCATGCTCGAAGGTGACGGTCAGGCGATAGTCCGTGAACGGATTGTCTGCGGCATCCTCCGAGGTCATTGGCCCGGCAAACGGCAACGTCACCGTGTGCCAGCGCATGGCGACGACCGTGTCATCAGCCGGCACGGCGGACCTGTTCTCCGAGGCGGCGGGCAGCCTGATGCGTTCGAGCGATGTAAGTTCCGGTTCACTCCCGCGATTTCCGCTGCCCGAGGCCGTGTACAAATACCCGTCGAGCACAGCCAGTCCGGAACCGTGGCGCCCCGTCTCAAACCCCGGCCAGGATGTCCAGGTTCGGGTGGTCGTGTCGAAAACCTCGACCTCGCTGTGAGCGGAAACCTGGGTATCGGATTCGCCGCCCGCAATGATGATCGTGTCACCATGAGCAACCGCCATGTTGCCGGCTCTTTGCGTCGGGATCGCGAGGCTCTCCGTAACGGGCAACCAGCGCTCCGATACCAGGTCGAATACGTTGCCGTAGCGCACGGTCAGACTCAGTGTTTGACCCGTTTCCAGCGACGTGCGCCGCCCCGCAAAGGCGTACAGCCTGTCGCCGACCACGACCGCCTGGAAGTGGTCGCGGGCGTTTGGCGCATCGGGCAGGACCCGCCATTTGTCGGTAGCCGGATCGTATTCGTCCAGCCAGGGCCGGTACCCTCCACGGTGGCCATTGGTGATTCCGCCGAGCAGGTAGATCTTGTCTTTGTAAACAACGGCGCCGGCACCTCCCCTTTGGCGCGATTTGGGAATCGGACGGCCAAACTCGAATCGATCCTCCCGGGGGTAGTACTTGATGACCCGATCCACGGGCGTTTCGTCCGGGTATCCGCCGGTCATTGCCCCGATGAGGTAAATCGCGTCACCGTAGGAGACGGCCTGGAAATGGTGCAATTCCAGCGGCGCGGCCGATTTCCGCTCCCAACGGCCCGTTTGCGGGTCGAACACTTCGACCGGGTTGATGCGGCGCCCGCCAAGCAGGTACAGCTTGCCGTCATGCGCAACCAGCGACGCTTCGTGCCGGGCCGTCGGCACCTTTGCATCGAGCAGCTGCCAACGAGCCGGCGTCTGTGCGCAGGCAGCGGTCAGCACGAGCGCGGAGAGCGCCGCCAGCGACCACAACCAGCGAGCGGCCGCCGACGTGCACACGCGCTGTGCGACCGTCACCACCAGGTGGCGTACAGCGCAATCAACATGAGCAGCACAGCCAGGGCTGCCAGGTTGAATCCCCTGGTCGTGTGGGTATCGATGTCCTCGTAGGCAATGGCGTCCGGATGGGCTTCGGCCTTTTGTGCCAGCGATACGACAACGCCGGTACCTACGCACAACAGGAAGACCAGTCCAACCCGGTCGATGAACGGCAGCTCGGGCCACGCGAACTTGAACAGCACCGAAAACACGGCCGAACCCAATGCCGTTGCGAGCGCGCCGTTTGCCGTCGTCCGTTTCCAGAAGATACCGAGCAGGAACAGCGCGCAGACACCCGGCGTAAAGAACCCGGTGAACTCCTGGATGTACTGAAACGCCTGGTCGAACTGACCGAGCAGCGGCCGAGCCACGATCATCGCAACGATCATTGCCGACACGCTGACGGTTCGTCCAACGGTGACCAGCTGTTTCTCGGTCTTCTCCTTGCCTGCGAAGTGCCGGTACAGATCCATCGTGAAGATAGTGGATATGGAATTCAGCATGGACGCCAGCGAGGAAACGATGGCCGCAACCAGCGCCGCAAAGACGATGCCGAGCAGCCCGGCGGGCAGCAGATTCATGACCGTCGGATAGGCCCGGTCCGGCGCGCTCAGTTCGGGCGCGAGAACGGCTGCCGCAACGCCGGGCAGCACAATGATCAGCGGCATGAGCATTTTCAGAAACGCCGCGAACATAATGCCTTTCTGCGCTTCCTGGGTGCTCTTGGCGGCCAGTGCACGCTGGATGATGTACTGATTGAATCCCCAGTAGGACAAATGCATGACCCACATGCCACCAATCAACACGGAGATGCCGGGGAGCAGGTGATAGTGCGGAGAGTCCTTGGTGAAGATCAGGTCGAACTTCTCGGGCGCGCGCTCCAGGAGCACCTCGAAGCCAGCGATCACGCCGCTGCCGCCCGACACCTCGTTCAGGGCAATGATCGCAATAAGGATGCCGCCAAGAATCAGCAACACGACCTGGATGATGTCGGTGAGCGCAACCGCCTTGAGCCCGCCGTACAGCGAATAGGCCACAGCAAAGGTTCCGAGCCCAATGAGTCCCCACACGAGGTCGACGCCGGTCACCGTGTTGACGGCGAGGGCGCCCAGCCAAAGTATCGATGTCAGATTGACGAACACGTATACGCCCAGCCAGAACAGGGCCATCACGTTGCGAACGCGATGGTCGTAGCGCTGTTCGAGGAACTGCGGCATCGTGTAGATCTTGTGCTTCAGGAAGACGGGCAGCAGGTACTTGCCGACGACAATCAGCGCAATGGCCGCTGTCCACTCGTAAACGCCGATCGCAATGCCCAGCACCCAGGCCGAACCCGACATGCCGATAATCTGTTCCGCCGATATGTTGGCGGCAATCAGTGACGCACCGATGGCCCACCAGGGAAGCGAGCGCCCCGCAAGGAAGTAGTCGCTCGTGTTTTTCTTGTGACCGGACTCCTCACGCGACACCCACTGGGCAAGCACGAGCAGCACCACTGCATAGACGGCAACAACCGTCAGGTCGAGCGTGCCGAGGTTCATTGTTCCCTCCCGTCGCCCGCTGTGTCCGCAGTCGCGGAAAGTGTAATTTTCCCGAATACGCTGGCATCGATGTAGCCGCGATTGCGGTCGCCGTTGACCGGCGCTATTTCGATATCCGTCATGAAGTGCTTCCTCCCCTCGGGGTCGTCAGCGTCGCAGTAGGCGACCATTAGACCCATAATTTTTCCTGCCGACAGAGATTCCCTGTGCAGCCCCCCGTCACGGTCCGAAAACACGGCAATCCGGACCTCCCAATAGATTTTGTAGGGGGCCTCGTTGCTGCGCTTCCACTGTGCCGTCACATGACTAGGAAACGTCTGGACGTTGTTTTTCCCCAGGCGCCGTTGCTCGTCGTTTTCGAACGGCGCGATGTCCACGACCTGGTTGTCGAGGGCAATGTGATAGGCAAACGCGTTGTAGTTGTGCTGATGGTCGCCGCCGCTAGCGTCTTCGTCGACGAATATTTCGAGCGTATCGTCTTCCCAGTAGCTCTCGAGCGGGTCGGGGCGGGCATCGATCAGAACGTCGTCGGTGATCTCGGCCAGCAGGTACAGGTAGTCCGGCGTCCATACCACCTTGTAGCGTCCACTAAAGTCCGCCGCCGCCGGATCGGTATCGAAAACAGCCTGGTCGATAAGCCGCCACGAGGCGAGCTGCCAGCCTGCGTCACCGGGATCTCCGTCGATCACGGGCGCGTCGGGCGTCCGCGGAACCTCGTACGCGTAGGACGGAAGGGGGCAGAGCAGTAGCAGGAAAAAAAGTCGTTTGCGGCCACGGCTCATGGCGTTACCTCCGATGAAAGGAAACCGTCGATCAACGGTCGAAGTTTTCGAACGACGCTATCCGGGTGTTCGGTGACGTCCACGCAGTGCACGTTCGGTTCCCCCCGGGCTGGCTCGAGCGCGTCGAGTTGGCTCTGCAGCAGGTTCGGGCTGAAGAAGTGATCATTGCGAGCGCCAATACGCCGCGCCAGTAGCGCGGGATCGGCTTGCAGGTGAAAGAACAGGGTTCTGAACCCCTGTTGGCGCAGCCGCGCGCGATCTTTTTGCTTGAGGCCGCTGTGAGCAAGCACGCAGCTTTTGCCGGCGTCTCTCAATGCGCCCATACGGCCGCACACGGCGTCCATCCAGGGGGCACGATCCGCGTCGTCGAGGGGTATGCCCGCCGCCATCTTCGTGCGATTGCCCGCGGGGTGCTCGTCGTCGGCATCGACCATTACGAGCTCGCACTGCTCGGCCAGGAGCGCCGCCAGCGTCGATTTGCCGCTGCCCGCGACGCCCATACAGACGATGAGCACCGGTGCGTCGTTCATCGTCCCGCCTCCGGCAAGGTGACGTCGATTCGATAGTGCCGGCCGGGTTCGATGTCGCGAACAATCCCGTCATTGCACTCTACGCCGTCCAGCGTCACAACCGTACGGTCGGCGCCCGTGAGGCGCCGGTATCGCACAGAGAATTGCGCTGACCGGAACCGCCGCTCGGCGCTGGCACTAGTCCATGCGGACGGTAGCTGCGGCGCAATACGCAGGTCGCCGTACTGGCCTTTCAGGCCGTACAGCTCTTCGATCACGAGTCGATAAAGCCAGCTGCACGCACCCGTGTGAAACAGCTGACTCGAGCGCCCCGACGCGTGCGGAAACTGATGCACGGCGCCGCGGTAGTAGTTGGGCACAAAAACAGGCAACTGACCGCGCCGCCGGTAGTCTTCGTCTTCCGGCCCGGGCAGCATTCTGCGGATCTGTTCGAACGCGCGATCTGCCTCGCCGATACGATAGAGCGCAAGGGCATAGAACGTGGCGGCGTGATTATAGATCGACCCGTTCTCCGCGTAGCCGGGATGTTTCTGCGTGAGCCGCCCAATGTCTTCCCGCATCTCGGTGTAGGCGGGTGCCAGCATCATGGTCCCGTACGGTGTATCGAGCATGCGCTCGACCGCGGCCAGGATTTTCCGCTGCTGGCCGGCGTCGGCAATACCTGCCAGCAGCGACCAGCTTTGTGGGTTGAGGTAGATGCTGCCTTCAGCATCCGTGCTGATACCGAAAGGATTCCCCGCATCGGTGATACCGCGCGCGAACCAGTCGCCATCCCACAAGTGCTCACGGACTGCCTGGGCAATTTGCTGTGCCGCGGTACCAAAATCACGGGACTGGCAGGACACATCGTGGCGTTCGCAGATATCGACCCAGAGCCTCAGCGCCTCGACCGTCGCCATGGAGAGCCACGCCGACACGCCCGCGCCTTTATGACCTACCATGTTCATCGGGTCGCACCAGTCGCCCTGTGCAATCAGGCTCAGGTTGCGGTTGTCGACGTTGCCGATCAGCCACTCGAGGGCGGCGGCAACACGTTCGCTGACCGTTCGGGTCTGGTTGTTGCTCGTGACCGGTTCGTCCAGGATCGCATGATCTCCTGTCTCGTCCAGGTACGCCGACAGCGTGATCGGCAGCCACACGTTGTGATCCGTATGCGGTATCTGATTGATGTACTTCAGTTCGGCGTTGCCGTTGAGTCGTATGCCTTCAGGCAACGCGCCGTCCGCCTCCTGCTGGGAGAGCGCGCGTATTAGCTTCTCGCGAAACACGGCAGGGTCTATGTAGACCATACCCAGGCCGTCCTGCAGGTAGTTTCGTGTCTGCGGGTCGGTCGTAAGTCGATTCAGAGTGCCGTGGTAGTACACCTGGCGCGGCAGCCACTGATTGACGAAACTCGCAAACTCCTCGTCCGCGCACTGCACCTCGAGACACCCGGACCCCGGCTTGAGGTATCGCGCATAGTTGTCTTGCGCCGTTACGAAGCCGTCCGGTTTGAAATAGCGGCCGCGAAGGCTCGCAATCTCGCCCGCGTTCTGCGCCGGGCCGAACAGGAGCCGCGTGGTCTCGGTTGCCCCCGGGGGGAGTTCGTGACGGTATTGCAGGACTGCGGCGGGTGTCTCGTACGCCGCGCTGCCGCGGTGCAACAGCTCATGATGCAACGCGTCCGGATTGTGCAGGCCGCCTTCACCCTCGAACTCGCAGAGGGAGCACTCCCAGGCTTGTGCGGGACGATCAGCCACGAGGAACGTCATGTCCTTGAGGGTCTTGATCTTGGGGTAATCCTCGAGCTTCTGATACGGCGTCACGGAGCGCGCGACTATGCCTTGTAGTGCGGCGTCATACGCTGCGGACTGATTCATCCAGCTCATGTAGCCGATCGAAAAATACGGATAGATGCTCAGCCGGCGAGCCCGATCGCCCGCGTTGTGAACCGTCAACGTCCAAAGTTCGACGACGTCCTCATCCGGCAGGCTCACCGCCAGCGTGGCATGCAACCCTTTGTGTTCGATCTCCCAGCGGACGTCGGCGCGCCCGGCAGAAAACACGAATCGGTCGTGCGCCGCCCGGACGGGTTCGTAGGGTATGGAAAAGATTTCGTTGTTCTGTTCGTCCTTGATGTAAACAAAACGTCCGGGATGGTGCGCGAAGTGAGGTTGCTCCGGCTGCATGAAGGTCTTCTGCTCGAGCAGCGGCCCGTGTGAATACTTGCGGGGCTCGGGCTGCATGTATTGAGCGACGGCAAAACCGCGGCAGTTGACTTGCAGCAGCATGTTGGCGTTCCAGAGGAACGTGCCTGCCTTGGGCATCGCGGTCGGGCAGTGCAGATTGCAGCGGCCGTCGCTGCTCTTGAGCAGGCTACGTGGCATGACGTTGTTCCAGCTCGTTCTGGATTTCCGCCACGCGACTTGCCGTCAGCGAATATGTGCCGGCGACAAAAACGGCCACGAGCGCAAACAGCCCCGGGATGACCGTCTGCAGCAGCGCTATTCCGGTCTGCGATGCCCCCGACTGAGCCTCGTTGGCCACGTAGCCCAGCGCAGCCAGCACCCACAGCATCCCGGCGGTACCCAGCGATCCGCCGATTTTCTGAGCGAAGGTTGCTGCCGAAAACGTCATGGCCGTTGCGCGACGGCCGTTGCGCCATTCGTTGAAATCGGCGGTATCGGCGTACATTGACCAGGTCAGCGGCGACTTCGGTCCGAGTGCAAGGCTAATCAGGATGTTCAGTGTGAACATCGCCCAGATCATGTCTTTAGGTACGAAGTAGAAAACGATGGAGAGACAGCCGACGATACTCATCAGCAACATGAGGAGCCGCGCCTTGTCGATGTAGCGCGTCATTACCGGCGCCAGAACGGCGCCTGCGGCGTAGGCCACCATTTGCCAGAACAGGTAGTCGGACAGCAGGTCGGGGCGACCCACGTAGTACTTGAAATAGTAGTAGGCCGATCCTGCTCGCATGGTAATGGTCATCATGATGATCATCGCGAGCGCAAACAGCACGACCCAGGGGCGGTTCCCCAGCAGGTCGCGGATATCGTCGAGCGCGCGGGTCTTCTGTCCCGCGGGAGGCGCCACGCGTTCGCGTGTGCTGATGAAAGACACGGCGAACAAGAAGGCGGCGACAGTGCCGTAGAGCAGCATCGTCAGCTGCCAGCCCCGCACTTCGTTACCGTCGCCAAACGCCTCGACGAGAGGCAGCGTGTATTTGTTGACCAGCGCACCCGCGGTAAATGCGAACAGGAAGCGGGCGCTGATGAGCGTCGTGCGTTCCTGGCTGCTGGCCGTCATGACACCCGACAGCGCCGAATAGGGCGTATTCAGCACCGTGTAGAGCATCATCATCATCGTGTACGTTGCGTACGCCCAGATCAGCTTACCTCCCTCGTCGAGATCCGGGGTCGTGAACGTCAGCACCGCGGCCGCGGCCATCGGCACACCGGCAAACAGCAGGTACGGCCTGAATTTACCGAAGCGGGTGCTCGTGCGATCGGCCAGCATGCCCATCATCGGATCGGTAAACGCATCGACGATCTTCGTGACGAACAACATCGTGCCGGCGGCAGCGGCCGATATGCCAAATACATCCGTATAGAACGCCGCCAGAAACGACGCAATGGTTGTCCAATAGAGATTGAACCCGAAATCCCCGACACCGTAGCCGAGCTTTTCGCTCCAGCGGAGCCTGACCTGCCGCGCAGCGCTCAAACGACGGCCTTTCAGGTGGCCTCGGCCGGCGCCGGACCGGTGGACTGGCGGACTACCAGCTGGGATTCGATAACCCGGCGTAGCTCCTCGGGCGTTTCATCTCTGATCAAGCCGATCAGCTGGCTTGCCGCCAGCTGCGCCATGGGTTCGAGGGGCTGGCGTATGGTCGTCAGCTGCGGCCATACCTGCTCGGCAATGGGCATGTCGTCGAATCCCGCCACCGAAATATCCCGCGGTATCTCGAGCTTGCGCTCGTGGGCCACCTTGATGACGCCCGTCGCCATGTGATCGTTTGCACAGAACACGGCGGTGGGCCGGGGCTTGCGACGCATCAGTCGTATGCCGCAGTCGATGCCGGACTCGAAAGTGTTTTCTCCCTGCACGACAATGGACTCATCAACGTCGAGCTCTGCTTCGGCCATGCCGTCGAGATAACCGCGGTAACGGTCGTCCATGGCCTTGTGCGCCGGATGCCCGCGGACAAACGCAATACGTTGATGGCCGAGGCGGTACAAATGCCTGACCATTTCCTTGGAGATCTCACGATCGTTCGTGCAGACGGTCCAATCGGTTTCGTCGAGCGGCTCGCCCGAGATCACAACGCTGGGAATGCCGAGTTCGTGAACGAGTTCACGCACTCCGTCGACGTCCGAGACCGGCGGCACGAGAATCAGGCCGTCCACTCGCGGCGGCGTAATGAACTCGCGAATTTCGTCCAGCAGGGAAGGGGCCCGGTAGCTACAGGGGTGTATGAGGAGGTCGTAGTGCTCCGGCCGGCAAGCGCTCAGCACACCGTTTTGTATGCTCGTGATGTAGCGTGAGCTGGCGTTGTAAATCAGGCCGATCAGATAGGTCCGATTGCCGGCCAGCATCCTTGCCGGCGAATTCGGCCGATAGCCGAGCGCCTCCATTGCCTGTTCGACCTTGGCACGGGTAGCCGGCTTAACGTTCTGAGAGCGGTTGAGTACCCTCGATACCGTCTTGATCGAAACGCCGGCGTGCTTGGCCACGTCGACCATTGTGGCCTGTGGGGCAATCCGTGGGTCAGGTCTCGTGCTAGACATGATAGAGTTTTCGGCTGCTAGTCATTGATTTTTTGTTGGTTTTCTTCGGTGGAAGAGCATTGTCTTGCGTTGTCATTATAGCGGAACAAAATACAGCCGTCGAGCATAGATCTGCCCGCCATCCGAGCTTTTACGGTCCTGATACAGGGAGTAGCGGACTCGAGGCCAGCGGGAGCTCGGATCGAGCCGCGGCCAACGGTCGCGAGTGGCTGAAAGTGTGCTTAAGGCGCCGGGATTTCCGCCAGCCGGTGCATCGCCACGTTGGACGTTCCCAGCACGAGAAGCATCAACCCGTTGAAGAGCGAGATGAGCAGGGGGTCTTTGTGCGCGGTGTGAGCAACAATTGCCGTGATCAGAAAGAGGCCAACGCCTGCATAAGCCCACTCTTTCAAAAGCGGCGGCGCGAGGGGGACGATCAGCACGACGGCGGCCAGGATTTTCAGGACGGCAAGTTCGACTCGGAAAAAGTCGGGAAACCCGAGTGCCCTGATGCCGTCGATCGTGGAGTCATGGAGCAGATAACTCCATGCGCTCAGCAGGAGCAGCAGCGAGACCAGGCTGGTGCTTAGCCAATACGTCAATTTCATCGCGCCTTGCCCCGCTGCCATGACCGTGGTTACCCATTCTATACGAGAGCGCAATCGCCGGACCGGCACGGCTCGACGCTCCTTTAGTCCGCTTGTGAGGCAGACGCCAGTTTCGCCTCGAGTTCGGCAATGCGCTGATCGCGCTCGGCCAGTGCGCGCTGAACGTCCTCGGCCTCGAAGCGTTGAGGAATATGCTGCGGGCAGTTGACGTCCCAGGCATCGATCTCGAAGACGATCGCCTGTTCCGGGCGCGCCCGGTAGTCGCTCGGCATCAGCTCTGCCAGCAGTTCAGGGTCTTCCTCGACCACGCGGGCTTCACCCCAGATCTTTATACGGCGCCGGTTGGCATAGTCGATCAGGAACAGGTGCGCTTTCGGGTTGTCCGCGAGATTCCCCTGCGAGATGTACTGCCGGTTGCCTTTGAAATCGGCAAACGCCAGGGTCCGGGGACCGATGATTTTCAGGAAACCCGGCGGTCCACCCCGGTGCTGAATGTACGGCGCACCGTCGCTCGATACGGTCGCCAGAAAAGAACTGCGTTGCTCCGAAATGAAGGTAGCGAGGTCATCGGTCACTTCGGTCTGCCAGCCGCGTGAAGTTTCCATGCGGGCGTAGGCATCGCGGGAGCCTTTGCGTGTCTGTATGGCCTTGACGGTCGGCGTAAACGCCACATCGGACGGGAAAGTGTGCATGGTGTGATCCTCCGGTTTGGCGAACACCGGGGCCAACTCGAGGTCAGCCCCGGCAAGGCATGCGCGGTGTTACGCGGCCAGGGAGTCGACCCGGGGGAAGTCGACTTCGGTACCCAGGACTTCGTTGACGTAGTTCGTCAGCGTGTTTAGGGCAACGTGCGCCACGATCTCGACAATCTCCGCGTCGCCATAGCCTGCTGCCTTTACGGCGGCCAGGCTTTCGTCGCTGACCTGGCCTCGTTGCCGCACAATGTCGGCCGCAAATGCCACGGCAACGTCGGCTTTGGCATCCGTGGAACCGCCGCGGCGATTGGCTGCGATCTCGGCACCGCTGAGTTTGGCGGCGTTCTGGCCAATATAGGTATGCGCGGCGAGGCAGTAGTCGCAGCCATTGATTTCAGCGACAGCCAACGCAATACGCTCGCGCGTTGCGGCGTCAAGCTGTCCTCCACTGAGCGCGCCGTGCAGACCGAGATAGCCCTCGAGGGCCGCCGGGCTGTTGGACACGATACGAAACAGGTTCGGCACGCTGCCCAGCGATTTCTGGACGCCGTTCAGCAAATCCTGTGAGGCAACGGGGGCGTCGGCAACGGTTGCCGGGGTGGGTATGCGGGACATGGTCAATCTCCTTGTTCTATCGGTGTGTTGACGGCGGAATTGCCGGTCGTTGTGGTGAATACGGTAGTGCATTTCACATCACGGTAGAATTAGGGGAAAATGAAAAATATAATTCCGGTTATTGAAATAATAGAAGGACAGTGACTGTGGACCGCCTGCGTGCGATGGAAGTGTTGGTGGCCGTTGCGGATACAGGCGGGCTTGCCCGAGCGGCACGGGCGCTGTCCATTAGCCCGCCGTCGGTCACGCGGCTCATCAACGACCTCGAGGCCGAGCTGGGCGTAACCCTGCTGCACAGAACGACACGACGAGTGACGTTGACGGGAAGCGGCGAAGCGTTTCTCGCGGACGCCCGACAGATTGTCGAAGACTATCGGACGGCCAGCGAGGCGGCGCGGGGCGCGTTCTGCCAACCGACCGGACAACTGCGGGTCACCGCGCCGACGCTGTTCGGGCAGCACTACGTTACCCCCATTCTGACCGAGTTCCTGGATCGCTACAGTGACGTCTCGGTCGATACCGCTTATCTCGATCGGGTGGTCAGTCTGACTGACGAAGGTTTTGACGTTGCTTTCCGGATTGGCGCTCTGCCGGATTCTGCGCTGAAGGCGGTTCGGGTCGGCTCGGTTCGACGCGTGGTATGCGGCTGTCCGTCCTACTTTCGGGCACACGGCCTGCCACAGGCACCCCGCGACCTGGCGAAGCATCGGGTGCTTGCGGCGCGCCCGGTCACGCCAACGGACGAGTGGCGCTTCGCCGATCAATTGTCGGTGCGAGTACGGCCGCGATTGTCGTTCAACTCGGTGCCGGCAGCGATCGCCGCGACGCTCGGAGGCTGGGGGCTCAGCCGAGTGCTTTCCTATCAGATCGGGCCGGACCTGGGCTCAGGCGGCCTCCAGACCGTCTTGTCGGAATTCGAGCCTGATCCGCTGCCGGTGCATATTCTGCATGGTGAGGGACGCCGAGCCTCTGCCAAAGTCCGCACCTTCGTCGACCTCGCAAAAGAGCGCTTGCGGGCGAACCCCTACATCAATTAAAAGTCCTTAAAGACAGTCTCTCGCCGGCGCAGCGCTCCTCGTGAACTCGACGCTTCGGCGCTTGTCTGCCTGAAAAGACCTGTTACCGGAGAAATGTCATGCTCGAGTTTACGGTGAACGGCGAACCCGTTCGCGTCGAGGTCGATCCGGGTACACCGCTGCTCTGGGTGCTCCGGGATACGCTCAAGCTCAACGGCACGAAATACGCCTGCGGGCGCTCCCTGTGCGGGGCGTGCACCGTTCACGTCGACGGGGCGCCCGTACGCGCCTGCGTCATGCCCATCGAATCGGTGGCGGATCGTGCCATCACAACGATCGAGGGACTCGGGGCCGAGAAGCCGCACCCTTTGCAGACTGCCTGGATCGAGGCCAACGTGCCTCAGTGCGGATATTGCCAGTCGGGACAGATCATGAGTGCCGCCGCGCTGCTGGCATCCAATCCGGATCCTTCGGATGCCGATATCGACGTGGCGATGGCGGGCAACCTCTGCCGCTGTGGCACCTACGATCGTATTCGCAAAGCCATCAAAGCCGCCGGTGCACGGCTGCGCGACGATCGCGCCGCGGTTCCGGACAGCCAGGACAACAGGAGCACAGCCTCATGACACAAAGCCGGCGTGAGTTCCTTCAATCGAGTGCAGCGATTGCGCTGACCGTTGCCATTGCCCGTCCGACACTGGCCGCCGAAGAAAGCACGGCCGCTCCGGCTAACGCCTATCTCCGCGTCAATGCCGACAACCGCGTGACGGCCGTTCTGCCGACGAGCGAGATGGGGCAGGGCACGCATACCGGGCAGGCCATGATTCTCGGTGAAGAACTCGGGATTGATCCCTCGCGGATACACATCGAAATGCCGCTACGGCCCGCCGAGCCTTATCGGCTGTTCTTCGGCCAGATGCGCAGTGTGGGCTCGTACGGTATCCGGGCCTGGTATGAGCCCTTGAAGAAGGCCGCGGCGCAGGTTCGGGCCGTATTGCTCGAAGCCGCAAGCCAACGCTGGCGCGTGCCGGTGGGCGAGCTCGACGCAGCGGACGGTCAGATTGTGCACTCGGTTTCAGGTCGTCGAATCCCGTTCGGTGATCTTGTGGAAGCCGCCGCGGCGCTCTCGCTACCGGAAGACCCGCCCTTGCGGCCCGTGCCGGACGACAACGGCTCTGCCCGGCCTACGCGTCGCGTCGACGTGCCGGCCAAAGTGGATGGCAGCGCCGTGTTCGGAACCGACGTCGACGTTCCGGGCTGCCTGCACGGCGCCGTGCGCATGAGTCCTGTTTATGGTGCCGATGTTCTGAAGTTGGATGCCGGCAGCATCGAGGGGTTTCCGGGGATCGAAGCGATTGTGCCGGTCCCGAATGGCGTTGTCGTTGTTGCTGATAGCTGGTGGCGCGCCAAGCGTGCGGCGGATGCGCTGGACATCGAGTTCACGGACACCGACGACGCCACGCTGAGCTCCGAGGCGCTGTCTGCCGCGATGCGCGAGGGCCTCGAGGGGGATCTCCCTCCCGTTGTTCGTCGCGGCGACGTGGACGCCCAGTTCGAGTCGGCGGCGAGAACCGTGGATGTAATCTACGAGGTGCCGTTCCTGACGCACATTTGCATGGAACCGCTGGTTTGCACCGCGCATACAAGGGAGAACCACCTCGAATTGTGGATGCCCACCCAGGGGCACGACATCGTGCGTATGACGGTCGAGCGCGTGCTCGGGTTCACGAATGAACAAATGACGCTGCACACGACGTACCTGGGCGGAGGCTTTGGTCGGAAAACACACGGCGAGATCGCCGAGCAGGCAATGCTGGCGAGTCGCGCCGTCGGTGCGCCGGTCAAGGTCATGTGGTCGCGCGAGGACGATATCCAGCAGGGTTACTATCGGCCGGCAATGATGGCGCGGCTTCGGGGTGCGCTCGGCGCCGACGATCGCATTGCCGCCATGCACGCCCAGCTATCGGGCCCGCAAATGGGCCGGACCTTCGAGCACGTCACGGTGCGCGATAACAACGACTTTTTCTCTATTGCGAGCCTCATCGATCAGCCCTATGCGGAACACTTTGCGATGGATCACCGCCACCTCGACGTGCCGATGCCGCTTTCGCCCTGGCGCGCAGTGTCGAGTTCTCAGAACGGCTTTTTCCTGGAGGGCTTCATTGACGAAATGGCCGCCGCGGCGGGAGCGGATCCGGTGGCGTTTCGGCGTGCGCATTTCGAAAACCACCCGCGACACCTTGCGGTACTGAATCGCGTCGCCGAGATGTCGCAATGGGAAACACCCGCGCCGGAAGGCCGGCATCGCGGCGTTGCGGTCGTGCAGAGTTACGGCAGCGCCGTCGCACAGGCTGTAACGCTACGCATGGATCGGGAGCGTCCCGTCGTCGAGCACGTGGCGGTTGCGATCGACTGCGGGCGAGCCATCTATCCGGACGCCGTGGAGGCGCAGATGAAAGGATCAGTGATTGAAGGGCTTGCCGCGGCGCTGCGCCACGAGGTGCCCATTGCCGACGGACGCGCACAACGCTCGAACTTTCACGACTACAGTCCGTTGCGTATCGACGAGATACCGGACATCGAGGTATCGATCGTGGATACGGGCGCGCCGCTCGGCGGCGTGGGCGAGCCGGGTATACCGCCGCTGGCACCGGCGCTGACAAACGCTATCTACAGCGCCACCGGCAAGCGGATTCGAGTGCTGCCGGTGTCGGCCAACAGGTCTTGAGTCGGGTCAGGGCAGCTGCTGCGCTCGGACACGGCTAAGCGTGCGGTTTGCCTTTGCCGGTGTTCAGGTACTGCGAGAGGCTTTCCGTAAAAAAGAAGTCCCAGCCGGCTTCGCATATCTCATAGCAGTGCAGCGTGGGCACCAGGCCATGGTGTTCGATGGTTATCGCCGTGGAGTCGCCTTCCGGCTGGATGTGCCATGTGACCCGCGTGCCCAGCCACTCTTTTTCGATCTCCCGGGGCTGGCCTTCATGCAGGTGTAGCGCGTCCACGCAGACCATTTCCACGTGTTCGTCCGGAACGAGGCGGAGCGCCTTGAACGTCCAGTACGATTTTCCAGGCGGGAAGGTAAATCTGGCGACATCACCTTCACTGAGGATCGGTGCGTCCGGCCGGGTCCACCACTGTCCAATGTCCCTGGTCAGCGCGGCATAGGCTGCTTGCGGCGTATTGTTTACGACGATGGTTCGGGAGTAGTTGCGAGTATCCATAACGGGTTTTCCTGCGAAGCGGCACAGACGGTGATTTGCGGTGAGTCCCGCGTGTTTGTAGAGGGTCGCGCGCAGAATACGGTATTGGTCCAATTCCACAAGTAGGCAGTATTTTCGTATATAGTATCTTTTTGATACCTAATAGCAGCCAGGAGAACTGAATGGCCGCCGCAACGACCGCGGAAACGTTTCCGCCCAATCAGGAGGGCCTGTGCCCGATGCCGGACATTGCCAAGCTGATCGGCGGCAAATGGAAATTGATCATCCTGCAGATCCTGATTTTTCGCGGCATGAAGCGTTTCAACGAGCTGCGCCGAATGATCGACGGCGTCACCCAGACAATGCTGACCAAGCAGCTTCGGGCGCTGGAGGCCGACGGCCTCGTGGAGCGCACGATCTATGCCGAAGTCCCGCCGCGAGTGGAGTACAGGGCAACTCCGCGCGCCCTCGCGCTGGAGGCCATGTTTCTGGAAATGCACAAGTGGTGGGTGTCAGACGAATCCGACAATGAATGACGTTTCGACAAGCCTGGGGGATCCCGTCGCGTTCTACAGGTGCACCTGCGATCGACTGGCGCAGCTGGGCATCGATACGACGGGTTTTGCGATTAGCCATCTGGCGTACCGCACAAGAACTTATCGCGACTATCTGGAGGTTCGCGATGCGCTGGAGAAACACGCGAGCGCAAACGTTGAAAACGTCTGGAACGGCCGACCCATTTCGAAAATACTGCTGGCTTCGCCCTTGATGCTCGGAGGAATGCCGGGAGGGGGAGTGAGTGTCGACCTGATCGAGCTGATTCCTCCGCCTCACCAGAGTGTGTACAAGATGGGGCTGGAACACGTCGGCTTTGTCGTCGGCGAAACCGTCGACGATTTTGCAAAGACTCATCGAAGTGTGTTGACCGCGCAACAGTTTCAGAGCGCTGCTTGCGAACCCTATGTCGTTCGTTTCGCGGATTTCAGTCACGCCAAGTTCTATCGACAATCTCTGATGCAGGTCTGCATCGAAGAAAACCGGCGTTTTGACGGTATCAGACACGCCGCCTGGGAGTCCGACGATCCCGACGCCGGGCCATATCCCGAACTGCCGGAATGAGCGCAGAGTCTACGAATCCAGCCTGAACAGAAACTCCTGCATTCCATTGCTCAGCAGCCGGGCGCGGTCGATCACGAAGTTGCCCGAGTGTTTGCCCAACGCTTCGGGTGAATAGCGCGGCGCCGCAACGGTTGTGCTCGTCGTGCTGCAGTCGATGAGTTCGCCGTCCGCGGTTGGCACGAAGCGGCCGGGATGCTTCCGCATGTCCGGCGCGGCATAGAAGATCAGCGCGTGGGCGAGGGCGCCGGGGCTGGCGCGCTCCCCAATCGTGCTCATAAGAGCCGACAAGGCATCGAGGGACAGGTAGTTCGGCAGATCCCAGCAGAACACGATGTCGACGTCGTCGTCCGGGAGCCGGCCCGGCAACAGCGATTCGGCGGTAGTGAAAAGCTCGGGCCCTGGTTCTGCCGTGTTGAGGCGATCGATACCGCCGTAATGCACGAGGTCCGAGATTTCGACCCGGCAGCGCGCGCGGCCGAGCAGAGCCAGCATTTCCGTCGACGCGGCACCGAGGTCCAGAACCACATGCCGTTCGCTCTCATCCAGATTGGCAACCAGGTTTTGAAACAGGGGTGCGTGAAGCGCCGCCGGTGTATCCGGCGGCGTCCTGATGCGCGCCCTGCGCAAGATGGCGGTCACTGTCGTTACGCGGTCTTAGCCGGCGCGCTCAAATTTGTGCTGCTGTCCTTGGCGGCGGCTTTGGGTGAGGTTTTGGCGCTCGCGGCGCTACCGGCTTTGGTCCCGGAAACGGGCTTGTCGGTGCCAACAGCCGCGGTTTTGCCCAGTGCCCTGTCTATAGCGGCAGAGTCCATTTCGATGGAACCCTTGAAGTGCGCGCCTTCCTCGATGCTCACTCTCGGCGCAATGATGTTGCCCTGGACCCGTGCGTTGACGTGAATGCTGACGCGCTCGGTTGCGTACAGGTCGCCGTTGGTCTCACCGTCCACGGCGATCGACTTGGCGTAGACGCCGGCCTTGACCTTGCCTTCCTTGCCGATGGTCAGGGCGTTATTCCGAAGCTCGACGGTACCGCTGACGTCACCCTCGATACGCAGGTCTTCGTCCCCGCGGAGGTCGCCATTGATCTGGATGGAGCGGCCGATAACGGCGGAGTCGCCGCGGCTGACTGCCTTGGGCCTTGCGGGCTCATAACCGACGTCGGGCTTTGTCCGGCCCGTGTCCTGCGATTCGATGGTGTCGTCGTCCTTCTTGCCACGCTCAAACATATCGCTCTCCAGCAATGGTATGGATGGCAGTAGGTATCATGCTGTCATAATGTGGACAAGTGTCGCCGAATTGCGACGCGTAGGAGCGGCCGACTCCCACAACAAGCAAGACGCATTGATACACGGCAAAGCGTGGACCATGAACCGCCAGCCTGTATTCACTTCGGTCGCAGGCTGCGCTCGTTGAGACGGATCAAGAGCATCAAACAAGCTGCTCTCGCGCACGAATTGGGTGTAGCTCAGGGCACCGTGTCGCGGTGGGAATCCGGCGGCCAAGTCCCATTAGTAAGGTTCGCGATTGCGCCATCGACTGGCTGACGGTCGCCCGTTCAAACATCTGTTGGCAAATGCTCAATATCCAACCGCTGTCTGCGCACTTGCTCGTGGCGTTGATAGCCAATAGCGCGCAGAAAAAATATCTATAGTTCGAAAAAGCCCGGATTCCTGCCAACTTGAAGGCAGTGCGCAAAGAACCGCAGCCAGTGAATGCCCTTAGCCGTTCGTCAATCGTGCAATAGTTTTTTCGTTTCAAGAAAGACGCGCTACACGCTTGCGAGTAGCGAAAGAATAAGGAGAGATGAAATGAAAACGCGTTCGATATTGGCACTGATGATCTTGCTGGGTTCCGCGTCGGCAAACGCAGCACTCTATTGTGAATACAATCCAACCCTGGCTTTATCCAACTCTTCGCCTTACAACCCTCCCTATTATGTGGGGGACAGTTTTGCGATGGCCGTCAACAGGACAGCCGAGTTCTCCATTCAACCCCCTGGCGGCGGCATAACGTCGCTCGGCACCAGGTCGGCTCACACGATAACCGGTGTGACCCTCACCCAATCCGGCTGGCACACGTTGCGGGCATTTCGTCTGGGGTCCTATTGTATTCTCAACGAGTTTGTCGCCTCGCTGCCGAATCTCGGCACACTCTCTGTCAGCGGTACGCTGTGGACTTTCAACGACCTTACTTTCAGCGTGACCAGCACCGGCGGTCTCGGGCCCAGGACCTACGCCTGGGACTTCAATGACGGAAATACCGCAAGCACCAGCGGAACGAGCGTTGTTCATCAATTCAGCGCAGCCGGTACCTACGTCGTCGAAGTCGAAGTGACGGACAATAACGGGCGCACCGATACGGCGACAACAACCGTGGTGGTCACCGACAACCCTAACGTTCCCGGGCTGCCGGGACCGGTTTATGACGATCATCTCGGTTGCGGCGGTTTGAGCGCTCGCCATGAGATCAGCTGGAGTGCGCCCGCAACGGGTGCAACGGCAAGCACCTATCGCCTGACAATTTCAGGCGGTGGTTCATCGAATACCTATTGGAACAGCACGACGAGCAAGATCCGCTGGCTAACCCCCGGAACGGTCCACACAGTGACGGTACGAGGGTGCACGAGCCAATCGGAATCGACGTGTGGCCCGACGAGAACGGGGCAGTTCACGACGAATGACTGTGCCGGCGACGACGATTGAGGGCCAGTACTCACCGCCGGATAGACGTGGAAGCCCCGATACGGGGCTTCCACGGGTCCGGCCGGAGAAATCGATAGCACGGAGGTTATAATCCCGCCCGGGCCAATTTCGAAACCGGGAGCCGGTTATGAAACTACGAACCGTTATCGTTTTGACGGCGATCACGTTACCCACCGTCGCCGCTACGCAAGAGGCGGGTAAATTTCAATGCTCGTATGGTGACATGCAGCGCCGTGTCGAAATAGCCAGCGAACCCGGCGTTGAGGTGCCGTGCAGCGTGCACTACTTCAAAGACACCGAAATGCCCGGCGAGCAACAGGTCTTGTGGTCAGCGGCTAACGATCCAACGTACTGCCGGGACAAGGCGATGGAGCTGGTTGCCAAGCTCGAGGGCTGGGGCTGGGATTGCGGGCGTGCGAGCGCTACCTCTGCTGAAGAGGAAACCGCTGAGGAAAGTGCTACCGCCGAGTCGGAGGAAATGCTCGGCGATCCGGAGCCCGACGTTGTCGAGGAACCGGATTCGAATCAGTAGTCAGCGCGGTCTCACTCCCGTTTCGACTTGAAACAACTCCCCGGGGCGACACGCGATAGACTTCGCCCATGGATTCTCTGTCTCAACTCGTGCTGGGAGCGAGTGTTGCCGGTGTTTGCGCGCCGCCCAGGCACCGGGGAAAAGCGATGCTGCTCGGCGCGGCGCTCGGCACGCTACCGGATCTCGACGTCTTCATCGACTACGGCGGCGATGTCGAGAATTTTACCTACCATCGAGGCTTCAGCCACTCGCTGTTTGTACTGGCGCCGTTCTCGGTGCTGATCTGGTTGGCTCTGCGGCGCTGGTGGGCCCCGGCGCGCGAGCAATCCCATCGATGGCTGGCGGCGGTCGGTCTTGCGCTGCTTACGCACCCGCTGCTCGATGCGCACACGGCCTACGGCACTCAGCTGTTCTGGCCGCTCGACGTGCCGCCGACATCATGGGCGACGCTGTTCATCATCGATCCGCTCTATACGTTGCCGCTGCTGATCGGTGTAGCAGTGGCAGCGTTTCGCCGCCAGGCGAGTGGGACAGCGCTGCAGGTTGGCCTGTTTGTCAGCACGCTGTATATCGGCTGGTCCTGGGCCGCACAGTCCATCGTCACACGCCACGCCGAAGAGGCGCTGGTATCGATTCAGGTAGACGATGCCGAGTTGTTCGTGACGCCCACGCCGTTCAATACTCTGTTATGGCGCGTCGTCGCCGTGCACGACGAACACTATCTCGAAGGCTTCGATTCGCTGCTGATCGACGAGCCGTCGATACGCTTCAACCGCTACACCCTGGGGAAGAGCGCACTTGAGGAGGCCAGTGACATCTGGGCGGTCGAGCGTCTTCGCTGGTTCTCACGAGGATTCGTCAGGGCTCGTGTGGATAACGACAGATTGGTCGTCAGCGATCTGCGCATGGGACAAGAGCCCGTCTACGTCTTTAGCCACGTCGTGGCGGCGCGGGATAATCCGCACTGGAAAGCAATTCCTACCGAGTTGCTGTCGATGTCCTTCGAAGACCGCGCGTTGGCGGATACCTGGGAGCGAATCTGGCGGGACAGCAGTAGCGACTATTGACCAGTGGGCATCTCACGAGTTTGTTGAGGTCCGCTGTATTGCGCGTGAATTGACTCCCTCCTATAACATGTGCGATATTCCGCACATGTTATAGGAGGCTGCCATGAATGAGTTGATCCTCACCTATCTACCTGCCGTAATTACTGCCGGAGTCTTGTCGTTCTTCGTCGGCTTCGTCTGGTATACGTTTCTGTTCGGTAAGCCATGGATGAGGGCGCTTGGAATTAACATCGAGGATGTCGAGTCATCCGGGCTTTCAGCCCGGCGCGCCATCGTCGCCAGCCTGTTTGCGTCCATCGCAACTGCGGGCGGCCTTGCAGTGATCTTCATCTGGATGGGCACGTCGAGTATTCCGGCTGGACTCGCCATAGGAATCACCGTGTGGATTGCGTTTAGCCTGACGCCAATGTTCAAGATGATCTTTTGGGAAGACCGACGCGCAACGCTTGTTGCCATCGATGGTGGATACGAGCTTGCCTCAATCCTCGTTGCCGTTTTGGTCTTGTTGCTGTGGCCGTGATCGAGTCGTGTCGCGCTGCTCTGATAACGAACGTCCGTGGTTGAGCAGGGCGTTTATCGCTCTTGGTGATCCGCTGGCTCGTGACGTGCTGGTTGCCGTCAAGGAAAGGCCGGGCATTACGGTTTCCGGTCTGTGCGAGTTGTTTCCGGTTTCGCGGTTCACGATCATGCGCCAGCTGAATGCCCTTGAAGACGCAAGTCTCGTGCGTCGCGAACGTGAGGGTAAGACCAAGCTACTGTACCTACGAACAGAAATGTTCACGCGCCTCGTCACCGGCTGGCTAAAACAAATGTCTTCCTAGCGAAGCGCCGTCAGCATTGGAGGTGTTTATGGCAAACGCGGTTGAAGTGTGGATAGATCAAGCCGACGGCTGGCAAAAGCGGTTGTTGCAAGAACTACGGGCAGTGATCCTGGCTGCTGTCCCGGACGCGACTGAGGCGTTGAAATGGGGCCAGCCATGCTATTCGCGAAACGGCTTGTTTTGCTACCTGCAGCGATCAAAGGGACACGTAACGCTGGGCTTTCAGAAAGGCGCACGGATGAAGGACCCGGAAAGCTTGCTGCAAGGAGACGGCAAACAAATGCGCCACCTGAAATTTGACTCAGACGCGACCATCGACGAAGAGACGTGTACTGGATTTATCCTGGAAGCGATTCGACTGGATTGACGGGCAGGGCCAGGACTACCTGACGGTCTCAGCTCAGTCGGGCTGTGAGGCGGCCAGGATCCGCTGCGGCGAGTAGCCGTGTATTACGGTGCCGTTAGCGGCCACAACCGGGACGCCGCGCCCGCCCAGGCTCCGGTATTCGTCGTACGCCTGCGAGGACTTTTCGATGTCGTACTCGACGTAGGCCACGCCGTGTTTGGCAAACAGCTCTCGTGTCTTTTCGCAGTAGCCGCACCATTCCGTCGCGTACAGCACAACACCGGAATGCGCCGGATAGTCGGGACTGCCGGCGACAAAAGCACTGATATCGTCCCAACGCAAATAGAGCCCGAGCACCAGGGCGACAATGACAAATTTCTTCATGATCTACAGGCGCCCCCACGTTGTTGCAGGCGTCACTGGCAGCATTATTTCACGAATTACGGGGCTATTTGCGGACTCAGGTCACAGCTGGGCGGTGCTTGTTTCGCCATCCCCAGCCGGCAAAGCGCCTGCGGGCGCCTAAACCTTTGCTGGCTTCAGGGCATCGAAAAGGGGTTGGCGCCACCCATTTGACAGGGAGACCTCATGTTTCAACGGTGTTTCTATCTGACCGCGGCTTTGCTCTGGACCACCGCAGTGTATGCTGACAACGGCGAAGTTGCTGGCGCCGTGCCTGTTAGCGGGATTGTCGTCGACGGCAACCTGTCGGACTGGCCGGCCGGACTGTCGCGTCATCCCATTCAGATGAGCGGAGAGAGCAAGGCGGTCGAACAAAACGAGAGTTTTGCCGCCAGCTACCGCGCTGGCTACAACTCGACAGAGAAGGCTCTCTACATCGCACTTGAAGTGATCGACGACGTCCACGTCGTCTCCGAGGATGCCGAGCCTGATAACTGGCAGCGCTTCGACAGCGTCATTGCCTACGTTGATTTCAACCACACGACGACAGGATCAGGATCGGCGCTCTATCTGGCGCTCGGCGATCTCCGATCGATGCTCAGCGATGAGTCGAGCTGGGATGCCGATGTCGCATCGGCGAGCTGGGATACGGCGGAAGCAGCTGTTCTAAGGCGGGGCAAGACGACGGTGTACGAGTGGCGCTTCACGAGCCCGCGGGAGCTCCTGCCCAACCGGGTGGTGGGAATCGATTTCCTGGTTGCGGATCAGGACACGCTCGGGGACGAGACCCCGGCAACGTTGTTCTCGTGGGGGCCGGGCTTCGGCAAGAGCCAGGCTGGTGGCCGCACCGGCGATCTGTTGCTCGTTGATGCCGAACACTCATTTGGCCGCCTCACGGGCCGAATAGAACTCGCCGGGATTGACGAGGAGACTGAAGCAAGCCGGCTGCGGGTTCGTGCCCGATCGACCAGCAACCCGGCGTTGTGGCTGCAGACGCTTGCCGACGAGACGGGGGCCTTCGCTATCGACTTGCCGCCGGGTCGTTATGAACTCACGAGCGTGGATCACATGATGCGGGTCGACGACGAGCCCAGGGTCGTGGCGCCGGCCGCGCCGGTGTCCGTAACGGTCGAGCAGGGCGCGGAGACCGTTGCCCCGACCCTGGAGCTGGCTCCGGTGTCGCTACCGATCGTCTTGCCCGAACGCGGAGCATTGTTCGGATTCGAGCCCAATGACCGCCGGACATTCGACGAGGTCGTCGAGACCCTGATGGATCACTTCCAGGTACCCGGCGTGTCGATCGCGTTGATCAGGGACGGGGCGCTCGTACACCACAATACCTATGGCAGCCAGAATGCCTACAGCGCCGAAGCCGTTGCGGACGATACGCTGTTCGAAGCGGCATCGATTACCAAGGCGGTATTTGCTTTTGCGGTCAATCGTATGGCCGAGCGAGGCGAAATCGATCTCGATCGGCCGTTGTACACCTATTTACCGTTCGAAGACATTGCCCACGACCGCCGCTACGAGAAAATCACGGCACGGCATGTGCTGTCGCACCAGACAGGGTTTCCGAACTGGCGCTGGATGAACCCGGACGGAAAGATCGACATCAAGTTCTACCCGGGGATTCAATACGGCTACTCCGGGGAGGGGTTCGAGTACCTGGGCCGCGTGGTGGCACACATTGCCGGCGAGCCGCTGGAGACGGTCGTGCGTCGCGAGGCTCTTGCTGTCTTGGGCTTCGAGAAGAACACCTTTTTTGCTGAGGGCCCGGAGGTTGTCGACCAGGCTGCGCGAGGTCACTGGGCCGGCATGGCGGGGCCGCACGATTTTCCCGACGAGATTGGCGTTGCGCACAGTATGTATACCGAGGCGCGGACGTTCTCGAATTTCATGCTGGGTTTACTTGCGCGGGAGGGGCTGTCGGCCGAGGGCTACGAGAAGATGCTCGAACCCCAGGTGGCGACACCGCTCGAGCCCGGTGACGAGCCGCAGTGGCCCGGGCGCTACGGCCTCGGTTTTCACATGATGAATTCGCCGTTTGGTCTCGCGTATGGCCATGGCGGTAACAACGGCAATTTCACGTGCCTTTTTGAGCTCTACCCCGAGCACCAGATCGGTTTTGTGGTTTTCACGAACGCCGACACCGGATCGTTGCTCGTCAACACGCTGCGCAACTATCTCGTGATCGGGGCGCCGAATGCGGAAGAGGGTGAGGATCAGGGCTGAACCGGCGGAAGGACGGGCCCCGGCTGCGGTCTTACTCGTAGCAGGCACGTTGCCGGGTGCTACACTCAGTGACTGTTGATGAGTCGAAGGCTTGGTCCGGCTATGGTGCCAGGTTACACGCTCGATCTCTCGAAGAGGCGACAGACATGCGTATTTCAGCATCCATCAGGCCATCCTTTCTTTTGAGCCTCAAGCTGATTTTCGGTTCGGTCATGGTCATTGCGGTCATGGCGAACGGCATCAAGTTCAGCGGATGCTCGATGGATGTGCACTGCATGGTGAACCTGGAGTTCTACTCGATGCGGCTGGATCCCTGGTCGGTCCTGGCCGCTGTGGTTGGCGTTGGGCTTTCCCTCTCTGGCTTTAGAGACCTGCTCGCGAGCCTTGGAGACATCGAGGTGCTGGGCCGCAATACGGAATCCATTGCTGATATCAAGTATTGTGACTACTGCTGATATGGCACTTATAAGTGTATTTAAATCAAATATATGTGAATAGTAATTAAAGCAATATCTAGAAAAATTTGCAGCACGCCTTCTGCAAACGTCTCCCGTCCGGGAGCGTTTCTCAAATGACTTACGATTTGGCTCGCTTGATTGCGGCAGCGCACCTGATGCTGCTCCTCGCCGCCTGCGGCTCGATGCCAGATCCAAACGGGATTCCACCGGCCTTAAGTGAGCGAGCCACCGAGTTGGATGGTGCGCTGGCCGATGTCGTGGCCCGGCACGGAATCAACACGGCCGCCATTGCGGTGATCGAAAACGGGGCGGTGGTCTGGAGCAATCACTACGGACAGCAATCGCCGGGTGTTCCGGCCTCCGCAGAGACCCTGTTTGACGTCGGCTCCATTACCAAGACGGTTGTCGCCGAGACCGTGCTGAGACTCGCGGCTGACGGCAGTCTGTCGCTGGACGAGTCGATGTCCGCGTACTGGCTCGATCCGGACCTCGAGGGCGATCCGCGTCATCAGCAGCTGACGCCGCGCATGGCGCTGTCCCACACCACAGGCTTCATGAACTGGCGTTTCTTCGCCGAGGGTCGACAACTCGCGTTCATCAATGAACCCGGAACGCGCTTCGGCTACTCGGGCGAAGGGTTCGAGTATCTCGCCAGATTTGTCGAGGCCAAGCTTGATCAGCCATTCGAGCAGCTGGCCCGACGCCATGTGTTCGAGCCGTCCGGCGTCAGCAGCGCGGCAATGAGCGTTGACCCGGACAACTTTCCCTCCATGGCACAAACCCTGGATGCTGAGGGTCAATTCCCCGGCTACTACTGCAGACCGGAAGGATGGTGCCGGGAAACGGGTGATTTTTCCGCGGCTGGCAGCATGGTGATCACCCTGGAGGACCTGACCCGATTTCTGGTGCGGACCATGCGCGGGGACGGCTTGACCCCCGAGCTCATGACCGCGCGCGACACCCTGCACGCCGAACAGGAAGCCATCGACTGCAGCCAGGTGCCGGACGTGCTATGCCCCGTAAGGGTCGGCTATGGCCTGGGGTGGAACATCATCGAACTCGAAGACGACAGGACCATTGGCCACCGCGGTTCCGACTGGTCCGTCGTGTCACTGGCGTACTACTACGAGGCCAGCCGCGATGGCCTCGTCGTACTGTTCAACGCCCCCAATCGTGCCGGCATTGCCGCCATGGTGGATACGCTTCAGCTGCTGGACCCTGATTCGCCGGAGCTGCACGGGTACATCGCTCGCCGAGCTCGCGCTCAGAACTGACGCGTCCAGCTCACTATGTCTGGCCCGTTCTTTCTCATTGAGGTTCGTCATCGGATACACTCTGGCGAGCTCACCGACGACAGGCGCAAACAATGACGGGCAAAACCAGGCTGGTGCCGATTTTGACGGCGATATGGGCTCTGGGTGGGTGCGACCCGGCGTCGACAGCTGCTCAGGAGCACGACGATATGGCGCATTCGGGCCCGGCCATGAATTTCCATCGCGTGAGCCCCCGGCTGGCAACGGGTGGGCATGTCGTGGGCAACGGCATCGCGGCGCTCGAGGAACAGGGAGTCTCGCTGGTCATCGATCTCCGCGACAATCCACCCGAAGGCCACGAGCAGCGTCTGGCCGCTGCCGGCATCCGCTACATCAACGTGCCGGTCGTATGGAAAGCGCCCAGGGCGGACGACTTCACGGAATTTGCCCGCCACATGTCGGCAAACGCGGGCGAGCATGTTTTTGTGCAGTGCCAGGCCAACTACCGGGCGTCCGCAATGACCTACGCGTATCGCGTTGCGAAGGATGGCGTGCCCGAAACGGAGGCCCGCCGGGACCTCGAAGCCATCTGGACGCCTGAAGGCACGTGGGCACGCTATATCGACGAGCTCTTCGAGATACACGCGCCCGGCAGTTAACCTCCGGTGAGTTTTCCGGACGCCGGGGGTCCCACGAAACGCCCGTTTGGTGAACGTCGTCGTCGACCGGGACCATCGTACTGGCGATACTGGACGGCATGCGCCTCGCTGTCGTCCTGTCGATACTCGCAATGCCGCTCGGCGTTTGGGCGGAGGACAGCTCGCCACCATCCGACGCCGAGATTCGCGAACTCCTGATTCAGCGGTCGATAGCCGCCTATCGCGGAAACTGCCCGTGTCCTTACCACAGAGCCAGCAACGGCAGTCGTTGTGGCAAACGCAGCGCCTACTCCCGCCCCGGGGGCGCTCGCCCTCTGTGTTATCCCGCTGACGTTTCCGACGCTATGGTAGAGCGCTACAAGGCGTCGAAGAGGCGTTGAGGGAAATTCGCGCCTGAAACGTAATAGGTAGTTACGAGAAAACGTCCACGTACTGCTGGTTCGGGAGCGCAATTGCAAGGTGAAACAAAAATAGCAAGAATTTTCATTGGCTTGCGAGGACTTCTTCGAAACACTGTAGCAGGTGTCGTACCCCCGAAAGATGTCGAGGATATCGTCCAGGAGACGTATGTCCGTGCTTGCCAGGCCAGGAACAAGGGCTCCAGGAACTCGCCTCGGGCGTTTCTCTTCAAGATTGCGCGCAACCTTGCGCTGGATTACGCGCGCAGAGCGGAAACCCGCCTGGTCGTGAGTGCGTCGGATTCTCTCGACGAAGCATTTCTGCGCGCAACACCGCTCACGAACGAAACGCTCGAACAGGTGATTACCAATGAGCAATTTGGAGAGTTCTGTCGGGTTGTACGCGGCCTGCCGGGCAATCAGCGGCGCGCTTTCGTGTTGAAGAAGGTCTACGGGTTCTCGCAGCGCGAAATAGCCGAAGACATGCAGATCAGCGAGAAGACCGTCGAACGGCATATAGGCCTGGCAATGAAGAAATGCTTCGAGAGACTGGACCCCGACATTGGTCTGGGTCCCGACGTGGCGCCAACGGGGACGGGTCGAACGACAGCCGGCGGGAAGAGGCGGGACTCATGACGAACGTGTATCAGCTGCCGAACGGAGCAGATCAATCCGGCGAGTCGGCCGAATGGTTGGCAAAACTCGACCGCGGCCTCACAGAAGAGGAAGAGGCCAGACTGCGGGCCTGGCTCGACGCGGACAGCGCTAACCGCGCCCGGTTTCTTGCGATGGCGCGGCTTTGGGACAACATGAATTCGCTGGCCTGGCTGGCGGATCTTTATACCGACGAGCCAAAGGTCAAACGCAGTTCTCACTGGCGCACGGCCGCAGCGGTGCTGGCCGTGTTCGGGCTCGCGCTCGTGGGCACAAAAACCTGGATGGATTTATCGGGGGACACTGCCGAGACCCCGCAAACCGCGTTGATCGCCGATCAACTCCCCGCGATCTACGAGACTGCCGTTGGCGAGCAATCGACGGTCCGGCTGGCGGAAGGCACGGAGCTGGTGCTCAACACGAACAGCCAGGTGCACGTTCGCCTGACGAAGCACCATCGTTTGCTGACCCTCGTCAAGGGCGAGGCACATATCGATGTAGCCTCCGATCCCAACAGGCCGCTGAGCCTCGTCGTTCAGGACAAGATCTTCCAGGCCCTCGGGACTGCATTCAGCGTCGAGCTGGATGCGGACGAAAACATCGAGCTTGTGGTTACGGAGGGGCGTGTTCTGGTGGGTCAGCGGCCCCGTCCGTCGTCGGGCAGTGCACAGGTAATCACTCCGGTTTTGCCCGCATCGTCGACGACCGTAGACGCCGGCCAGGAGCTGCGGATTACTTCAAGAGGCTTGCGGAAGATGACAGTGTCGCCTGACGAGATTGCCGCGAGGCTCTCATGGCGTCAGGGGAATCTGATCTTTCGGGGTGAGAGCCTGGAGGAGGCGCTTCGTGAGGTGTCCAAGTACACAACGATCGAGTTTGTCTTCCTGAACGACGCCATAAAGCTCGAACCGATTGCCGGGCGGTACAAGGCCGGGGACGTCGAAACCTTACTGGCCGTACTGCGCGAGAACGTAGGCATCGCGTACGAGCGAACGGACGACAATCAGATCCTGTTGAGCAAGCAGCCTTAGAAGGCTGGCTCTCATCCGGCTACGCATGCACGTACAAAAGGCAAAGAGGGAATAGCAACCGCAAACACCGCAATGCATTGGGGGAAAATTCCAACTCGTACGTATATCCCTGCGAAGCGCTGCAGAAAAACTGCTCTGACGGGTTTTCGAACAGCGGCAAGTGTTTTTGTGTGGATGGGTTTTGCGCTGCATGCAACGCCGGCCCCCGCGCAGGAAGATCGCACTGCCGTAGTTGTAACGTTCGATATACCCGAGCAAAGAGCGGACCTGGCGCTTACGGTGTTTGCTGAACAAGCGGATTTAACACTCGTCTTTCGGGTCAACGACGTCCGTGACAAACGAGCAAACGCGTTACAGGGGCGCTACAGCCTGGAAGAAGGTGCGCGCCGTCTGTTGGCCGGGACTGGTCTCAACGCGTCGTTTGGCAGCGAACTGGTTTTGAAGGTAGTCAATTCGGCTTCGGTCGAGCCAGCGGGGGGCGACGTGGTGAAAGACAGAGTGAACAAAGGTGTGTTTGCAGGTATAGCGGCAGTGCTGTTCGGGGCTCCTGCCCATGCGCAACAGGCAGAAGGAGCTGATCGCCCGGGCGCACTGGAAGAAATTGTCGTGACAGCGCAGAGGCGGGCCGAGAATCTCCAGGAGATCCCGCTGGCGATTACCGCGCTGGATCGAGAGCGCCTGCAGAGGGCAGGTATTACGAGTCCGGAACGGCTCGAGTTTGTTGCGCCCAACGTTACATTCGCGCAATCCGGCGCGGATAACCGCATTTCGATACGCGGCGTGTCGTCTACCGGCATCGAAGTCAACGCCGACCCCGTGGTTGGCATCTTCTCGGATGGCATTTACCAGAGTCGAAGCTCTCAGGCACTTGCGGGTTTCGTCGATATGGAGCGGGTCGAAGTGCTTCGCGGACCCCAGGGGACGCTGTACGGGCGCAACACGACAGCGGGCTCCATCAACCTGATCTCCAGAGCGCCCGAGGATGAGTTCGGCTACGGCATCGAGGGCGTCGTTGGTGATTTCGAGCACTTCGGTGTGCGCGGACACGTCAACGTGCCCGTCAGCGAATCCGTCGCGTTTCGTTTTGCCGGGCTACACGAGAAGCGTGACGGCTGGGCCACCAATCTGTTTCGTGACGGTGACACGAACAACGACGAGGATCAGATCTATGTGAGGGGAACCCTGAGTATCGACATGAGTGAGCGATCGAGCCTCGTGTTCCGTGCCAGCCACTGGGATCAGGGCGGCCAGGGATCAGGGTTCAACGCGTACAAGATTCTGGGTCAGCAGGAGTCTTTCGACGGCCCCTCCAATCGCACGAACCCGTTCGAGAGCTTTTCAACGGGGCTGCCTGACCCGGGCGGAAATCCGTCAGACCCGTACGAGTTCTCGAACGATATCGAAGCGCAGCGCGATATCGAGCAAACCCAGGCTTCTCTGACGCTGAACTACGATTTCGGGAGCGTGGCTCTGACCAGTATCAGCGCGTACAACACGTTTGATCGTTTCACGCGCCAGGACTCCGATTTTTCGGAGCTGGACATCTTCGATGTGGACGTGACTCAGGACGTTCAGACGTTCACGCAGGAAATCCAATTGAGCTCGAACGGATCGGGGTCGGCCGACTGGGTGGTCGGTCTTTTCTATCTCGACGACGAAGTCGACGAGTTGTTTGTGGTCAGGAATCTGTCCGAGGGTTTCCTCACGCCGATACTCGGGCCGTTTCTGATCAATCGAAGCGGGCGTGCGACTACGTCGTCGCTCGCGCTGTTCGGGCAGACGACCTTCCATATGAGTGAGCGAACTCGATTGACTCTGGGCGGTCGCTGGACCAGTGACGACAAGGATATATCGGTCAGCAACCTCGGCAACGAAATTGACAACACCGAGGATTTCTCCGAAACGACGTGGCGTATTGCGCTCGATCACGACTTGTCGGATAGCACGCTTGCCTACGGCTACGTCGCGACGGGTTTCAAATCGGGCGGCTTTAATCTGAATGTCGATTCCGCCTTCGATCCGGAAACGGTCACGACCATCGAACTTGGGCTGAAGCTCACCTTGCCCGGCGCGGGTTTCATCAACCTGGCCGGCTTTTACAGCGACTTCGACGATCTGCAGGTCAATAGCTTCGATCCCGAGACGATCTCGTCCTTTCTTCGAAACGCCGCCAAGGCCGAGGTGACGGGGCTTGAGATCGAGGGTGAGCTCCGGCAGCGATCAGGCTGGGTGTTGACGGGCTCACTCGCGTATCAGGACGCAACCTACGAGGATTTTATTGTCGACGACCCGTTTGCGGCCGGGGTCAACCTCGTGGATCTGTCCGGACACAGCCTCCCGCGGGCCCCCGAATTGTCGGCGAAGCTTGCGCTATCACGGGATATCGATCTCGGCGATTCCGGCATTTTGCGCCCGCTCCTGCAGTCCTCCTATTTTGGGGAGAATTACCAGACCGAATTCAACCAGGGCCTCGATCGGCAGAGCAGCTACACGAAAACCGATTTCCGGCTGTTCTGGGAGTCGCAAGATGCACGCTACAACGTCGAGCTGTTCGTCACCAATCTGGAAGACGAGGCCGTCCTGATCTCCGGTGTCTACGGCCCGGGCTCGGGCTTGTTCGCGAACTACGGTGCGCCGCGGACCTATGGCGTTCGTTTTGGTTACGCGTATTGAGTGCCCGGGCGCACATTGGCATTGCTGAATTGCAGGCGGATCAGCCCAAGTATGAATCGATCAAGCGTGCGCTGCTCGGGCGTATCAAAAGGGGAGAGTGGCAGGTTGGAGGCCAGATTCCTTCGGAAAACGAACTGGCCAGCGAATACCGCGTGTCCAGGGTCACGATTCGGCGAACCCTGAGGGAGCTGGTCGCGGCGGGCGTCATCATCCGCGTGATCGGCGCCGGGACGTTTGTTGCCCGTCGCAGAATGCGCGCGGCATTCGTCAGGCTGGACGACTGGGGGGAATGTGGAAGCGCAACCAGTAGGCGGTGTGAAACACTGGTGCGGCGCCTGTTGACGCTCGGTGGGACCGGTCGCTACGACATCCGACAACGCCGGGGCTCGAGTATCCTGTGCCTCATCGTCCGCTGGTGGCACGGGGATTCGGTCACCTCAACGGAGCACTGGCTCATAGACGTCGGAGGGGTGCCTGATATCGGCGATCCGGCGCACGCCGATACGAGCGTTCTGGACTGCCTGCACGAGCACCAACCGGTTGACGCGATCGATGAGGAAATCCGCGTGACGACTCCGCCGGAGACTACCCGCCGCATCTTGGAAATTGCCGATCCGGGCCCTCGTATCTCCGTAACCCGGCGCCTATTCAGCGGGGGTCAATGGCTCGCCTCCGTCCGCGAAACATATGCGGAGGCTGGCGTGATGCGCCGGTATCGCACGCTCAGTGCGCTGTCGTCCGGGTGCGGCGATGGGGTCGATGATGCTGCATCTTTCAGCCGAACACTCGGCCCACCGCCTGACGACCGTTGGTTGTACTAATGCGTCATGCAGCGCTCCTGGCCGCTGTTGCGTGCACACCGTTCATGGGTTGCGCAACTGTGCGCGAATCGCCGGCAGCCCCCGATACCGGCGCAACGTGTGTCCAGTCACAGCGGGTCGGCACGATCGACGACCAGTGGCTCATGGCGGATTGTTATCCCGGAAAAGAGCCGGCGATCGTGTTCATTCATGGCTGGTCCCAGTCCCGTGTCGTTTGGGCGGAGCAGGTCGCTGCGTTTGCGGGATCCAGAGCGCTGATCAGCTATGACCTGCGCGGCCACGGAGAGTCGACGCGCCCACGGGATGCTTCGTCGTTCCGCGGGGACTGGACCCCGGCGCGGGACCTCGAGGCTGTTCTCGACCGGTTCGATGTCGAACAGGCGGTCCTCGTTGGCTGGTCGTTCGGCTCCATCGTTGCGGCCAATTCGGCTGTGTTTCTGGGGTCGGGGCGGATTCGGGGCATTGTGCTGGTCTCCGGAACGGTTGAATCGGGGACAGAGCGAAACCTCGAGAATTTTGGCCCGTTGATGGCGGAACTCGCTCCATTGACGAAACCCGCTCCGATTGACCGGGAAGTCGCGGCCGTACACCAGTTTTTGTCCGAGTCCTACCGTTTCGGGGAGTGGCCCAGGGCGCTCTACGAACAGGTATTCGAGGCAAACATGCGCCTCACGCCGGCAGAGCGGTCCATTGTCGCTGAGCGGCCTCGGCAGGTTTTTGCAGGCGATCTGAATCGTCTCGGGATTTCGATACTCCTGGTACACGGCGCGGAAGATCCCGTGTTTTCAGTCGAATCATCCAGGCAGGCTCATGCTGAGCTGGACAACTCGAGGCTTACGATCTACGAGGACACCGGTCACTGGCCGTTCATCGAGCAGGCGTCCAGGTTCAACGCGGATCTCTCGTCGTTTATCGAAGGGAAAGGCATGTCGAAATAGCAGGCCAGCGGACTATTCCGAGACACCCGGGCTCTGGAGGGCGGATACGATAGACTGGCAGCACCATGTCGACGTCCATATCTATCGCAGCCCAGCACCAGCGCGCGATTACCCGGCTTGTCGAGGCCTACGAGGACGACCAGCGCTTCGTCGCATTGATCATCGGCGGCTCGGTTGCGAAGGGGTATGCGCGCCCTGATTCCGATGTGGATTTCATGATCGTTGCCAACGAAGAGGAGTTCGCTCGCCGCGACGCCGCGGACGATTTGTTCATCAACCGCCGCGATCTCTGCGACTACGAAGGCGGCTTTGTCGATGGCAAGGTGATCGACCTTGCCTACCTGCGGGACGTTGCGGCGTTTGGAAACGAACCCTCCCGCGCGGCATTCCAGGGCGCGTTCATGGCGTTCTGTCACTGTCGGGAGGTCGAGGATATTCTGCCGACAATCCCGGTCTATCCCGAGCAGGGGCACGACCGGCGGATCAAAGCCTTCTATTCCATGGCATTCATCCAGAACTGGCTGATGGGAGAGGCTGCGCGGCACGCCAATCCCTACACCACCTTGCGGGCAGCGTCGCAGCTTGCGCTCTATGCCGGCCGCTTGATCCTCGCTCACAACCGGGTTTTGTACCCGTACCACAAGTGGCTTACTCGAGCCCTGGAGGAAGCGCCCGAGAAGCCCGCCGGTTTCATGACGGCCCTGGCCACCCTGAGCACGGCTCCCTCCGCCGAGACGGCCGGGCGGTTGTTCGACGGGCTCCGCCGGTTCCGGGACTGGGGCGTTCAGGACATCGAGGCCTATGCGTGGTTCATGCGTGAGGTCGAGTGGGGCTGGCGGGACGGGGCAGCGGCGCTGGAAGATCTCTAGCCGGCCCGTATGCGATATGACCGTGTACCGACGTGTGTGGCCGCCTTTGCGGGTTGTTACGATTCGGTTCGGTTCTTTTTTCCCAGATTGATAGCTGTGTCCTACCGTTGACGCTTGATTTGTCCTATCTTTCGTTTATGGCAGTCACTCGTTGTCGTTTCAGGAAATGAATCCCTCGATTATTAGCCGGCGACTCGCCGTTGTGCTGATCCTCTCGCTAGGCGGGGCATTCTTCTATGCGACCTACAACGCCATCGACAACATCGTAGCGGAGCAGAGCCGGCTTCAGCAGGAGGCTGTATCTCCCGTGTACGAGCTGGTTCGGGATGAACTACTCCGGCCCCTGTACATTGCGGAGACCTTTGCGAGCACCATCGATTTCACGGCGACGATGGATTCTTCCGAGTTCGACGAAGCGGTCCTGCTGCGGCGTTTGCAGGATATGGAGCGGGATCTGGGCCTGAAGTTCTTCGTCGCCAGTGAGCTGACCCGGAAACAGTACTTTTCCGATGGAACGACGCTGGATCTCGTCGAAGGCGAGGTGTCCTGGTACTTTGAAGCGCAGGCGCAGGACAAGGACTTCATGGCAGATCTGGGCCAGGTGGGTGATGTCCATCTGTTCTTCGACGTCAAGGTGTACGGCAGTGAACGGGAATTCCTGGGCTACGTTGGGGTGGGTATGCACCTTCAGGAGTTCATCGACACGTTCGACCGATATAAAGCGCGCTATGGCTACGATTTTCTGTTCGTCAACGATCAAGACGAAATCATCCTGACGTCCCTGCCGGAACTGGTCGTGACCGACGCCTATATCCCGAAGCTCGAAACACTCGAGTGGTTCGCGCACGAGGATGCACGGCAAGGCCGTCACGACAGCGAAATCGTCCAGGTCGACGACGAAGATTTCCTGATCTCGGAATACGGCATCCAGGAGTTGGGATGGCGTCTGTTGTTGCTCATACCGCTCGAGGCGAGGCAGGCGCAAACCACGCGATCTTTTGTCATTAGCGCGGTCACGGCCGTGGTCAGCGTGTTGCTGCTGGCACTGACGATCTTCTACCTGATGCGCCTGTACAAGCAAAGCCTCGAGAAGAAGACCGAGGTGGACATGCTGACCGGCCTGCCGAACCGTGCCTTCATTCAACGCTACTACGACCAGCTGCGACGCGATGGGAACTCGCTCTGCGCGATCATCATCGATCTCGATCGTTTCAAGAAGATCAACGACACATACGGCCACGAAGCCGGCGACCGGGTGCTCCAGGCGGCGGCGAGTGTCTTCAAAGAGGTCCTGCGCGACAAGGACATTGTCGGTCGCTGGGGTGGTGAGGAGTTTGTCATGCTGCTGCCCGCGACATCGGTCGAAACCGGCATGTCCATCGCGGAACGGGCCCGTAGACGACTCGAGAGCCTCACGATCGAACTGCGAGAATCGAACGTTTCGATTACGGCAAGCTTTGGCGTCGCTTTTGGCCCGGCCCGCGACGAATCGCTAGCCGACCTGATGGACAGGGCGGATAAGGTGCTGTACGAGGCCAAGGAAAATGGTCGTAATCAGGTCATGCTGTATCGGGAAGCCAGTTAAGGTCAGTCTTCGAGGAAGCCGCCCAGGTCCACCGAGGGCGTTTCGTCAATGTACCCGAACGTGCCGTTCTCCTTGATCTCGCGGGCTGCTTCGAACGTGGCAGCCATCGCACAACTGTAGAGCGACGTCGCGAGGCTGACGCGCTTGACACCTGCCGCAGCGAGGTCGGCAACGGTAAACGATTGACCCTTGATGCCGGCCATGAAGTTGAACGGCCTGTTCAGACTGGCGCACACCTGGCGAACGGCCTCGAGGTTCGGTAACCCCGGTGCCATCAGGACGTCGGCGCCGGCTGCCTCGAAGGCCTGGAGACGCCGGATGGTGTCATCAAGATCGTTCGCGCCTTGCACGAAGTTCTCGCTCCGCGCGGTCAGGGTAAACCGGAACGGCAAATCGTGCGCTGCGGCGGCCGCAGCTTCGATGCGCTGCACGGCAGCATCCATTGCATAGACTGGCGAGGCAGGATCGCCGCTTGCATCCTCGATCGAGCCGCCGACAAGACCGACAGCTCCCGCCTCCCGGATTGTCTTCGCGACGTCTTCCGGCGCATCACCAAAACCCTTTTCGAGATCCGCGGAAACGGGGAGGTCGGTCGACTCGACGATTAGCCTGGCGTGTGCGAGTGCCTCGGCCCGAGTGGTACCACCATCCCGCTTGCCGAGCATAGCGGCCTGCACCCAGCTCGACGTCGCAAGCGCCTCGAAACCGACCGAGGCCAGCATACGCGCCGAGCAACCGTCGAACGTGTTGGCAATGACAAACAGGCCCGGTCGCTCATGCAGGTCAGCGAATGCGCGAGCTTTTTCTGATTGACTCCTGGGCATATCCCAAATCTCCGGTGCAATAAGGTAGGGCGGACACAAGAAAACCAGCGTGGCGGGCGTACGCGAGCCGCCTACGTGACTATTTCACGGCAAAAACACGGTGGATCGGGCCTCCGTCTCCGGTTCTGGATTTGCTGACGGCAACGATGTTGTTGAGCCATGCATAACGTGGATCGCCGGTCTCAAACTGAGGCGCCGTACGGAAATAGTATCGCCACGCGCCACCCGGATCGTCCGGTTTCGTCACGTCGAGCGCATACTCGGCGTGTTCCGGCGCAGACCAGAATCGGCCCTGCCAGTACGCGTACAGCAGCGCATTGTCGTGCGTTTCCAGGCAGAAGCGTACGTCGAGCGTACCGGTGCCGTCGGGGCGAATGCGAACCCAATCTGCGCCCGAGTCAGGTACGACGCGTCCGCGCAGGTGAGGTCCTTCGAAGGTGCCGTCTTTTACCAGGAATATCACGCGGCTCCCGTCGGTCATCTGCCCTACATTCATCGGGGGAAGATGCAGCTTTACGCGGGCTTCGAATAGAAACTCCAATTCGGGCGGAGCGTCCGCATCCCACCCTTCGGCATTAAGCCCACGAGTTTGAACGCTGTTCGAGGCCTGCGCGTGCTGTTTCGCGGCCAGGGCGCTCCCGCACCCGGCAAACGCGGCAGCGCCCGCCATCCCCGTTCCTATGAGAATGCCTCTACGTACCAGATCGGGCATTTGCTCGTTCTCCTTTCTTTGGCGTTGCTGATTGCGGGGAGGTTCCAAAGACGTTCCTCCACATACCGTCGATAGAGATGCCGGACTGTCCGGCGATCTGCGCCAGATCGCACATGAAGTGTTCGGTTGCGATCAGATCGTCCTTGAAGGTCATCCGGATGGTCACCGGGATCGAGATACGCCGTCCGTTTGGGCTCATACCCTGCGTATCTGTCGCGTCCGCAGCCATCGTCATACGGACCGTTCCCCACCCCACGAAGTGTTCTTCGTTTGCGGCGTATCCCTCGAAGCTCACTTCGTAGTCCGGATAGTTGGCAAAGAACTGCGTCAGCACCGCCGCATTCTCGTCCTTTCCCCGGGCGACCAAACCCCAGGCCGGTGAGCTAAGCACGATGTCATCGTGCATGAAGGTGAGGGCGGCGGCGACATCCTGCCGGTTCTTGGCGACGCCCAGTCCAGCGGCCAGCTCGAACATGCGTTCCGGTGTTATGGATGTTTGGTTTTCACCTGAGTCGACGGCGCTCGAAATTGTATCCCCGGCATTGGCGCTCTCCGCAATCGCGGCCGCAGCAGCCAGCCCGGCACCGATAATCAGTCTTCTGCGGCCTGCGTTCGGCATTTTTTTCAGGTCCCAAATCAGATGCTGCAAAAATATATGCATGACGCATATAAATGTCAATCCAGCAATTGAAAATCTTGTGCTTCACGCATACATTGCCGGCATGGATCAGACGACAAATCTGCTGGGCGCACTTGCCCTTGCGGTCACCGACCGGATCAAATCCGGCATGAAAGAGACATTGGATCGCTCCGGAGAAGCGGCGGCCGCGATTGTTGTACTCGGTTATGCCCCGGGCCTCTCGGTGGAGCCACTCCGCCAGGTTCTCGATCTTTCGCATCCCGGTACCGTGCGTTTGATCGACCGCCTGGAAGAGGGCGGCCTTGTCGAGCGACGTAAGGCTGCCGACGGCAGGGCGGTTGCGCTGCACTTGACACGAAAGGGCGGCAGGCTGCGACAGAAGCTGATGGACCGCCGTCTCGATACGCTGGAGCAAGGACTCGCCGGGCTCACAGCTGACGAGCGGCGTGTCCTGGGTCAGTTGATCGGCAAAGTCCTGAAAAACCTGCCGGAAACTGAAATGGCAAAACACCGTATCTGCCGACTGTGTGCGGTGCCGTTGTGCACCGATTGCCCGATACCGGGCAGTGCAATCTGACGGTGTCCTATTGGAATACCGGAAGAGGATCTTTCGAATAATTCGTTTTTCATCAAGTATCGGGCGTTGCTAGGTTAAGAGACCAGCAAGGAGACCGTTCGATGAAATTTTTCTCTGCGTCGAAGTTCACGGGCCAATCAGCATGGGATGCACTGCCGATCGCGAACATGCGGGGCATTACGACGCGACTACATTGGACCGACCAGCCGTATCAATGGCACGTGAACGACGGCGAGGAAGTCTTTGTCGTTCTCGATGGCGAAATAGACATGCACTACAGGCAGGGCGGCGTCGAAAAGAAGCAGCGCATGCAGGTGGGCGACATCTTTTTTGCGAGTGCCGGCACCGAACATGTAGCACGCCCGATTGATGAGGTGCGTGTGCTGGTCGTGGAGTCCGAAGGCAGCGTCTGACCCGGTGGACCCGGATGGGAGCCTCCGGCATGAGCTAAACACCCGTTGCGGGAGCGCTACCCGGACCCGCCACTTCACGGCAGCGACGTCGGGGGCTCGCTTCCAGTCGCTGATTGCGGTTTTTGTGCGGCAGATACCATAATCTTCGATCGATCGCTGCCATTATGTTACACAAGACGGGACGAGCAGCGAGACTTCAACCCATAAGGGCAGCAAGGCGATGACGATCAGCGACAATTACAAAGTTGTTACCACAGGGCAGGTCCTGGACGGATTCGACCCGGCCAGCGTCCGGAAGCAACTCGTCTCGGTTCTGCGCCTGAAGCCCGATCAGGCGGAGCGTTTTTTCGAGCGGCCTCGCGTCGTGAAGAAGGATGTGACGTGGGCCAACGCAGACAAGATCTGCAGCCAGCTCGCAAAGCTCGGCGTGGCTGCGGAAATACAAAGTCCCGCGCCTCCGGCCGCGCATCCGCCCGCCGAGCCGAACCTGGCGTTGCAGGAGCAACCCGCTCTCGAGCTCGTTCAGGACGAGACCAGTGCATCGCCCAAGCAGGGCACGATCGAGTGCCCGAATTGCGGGCACGTGCAAGCCAAATCGGAGCAATGCGAGAACTGCGGGGTGTGGTTTCACAAGTTCGAATCACCGGCTGCAATGACGCAGCCCGTAAGCGCAGCAACGGCAACACCCGCCGTTGCCGCCATGCAGGCTGCCGACAGCACGGTTGAGCCTGTGTCGTCCGACAGCGCATCTGAGGAGGGGGCGCTCAATCTTGTCGCGATTGTCGCTGCGGTGGCTGCGGCGCTGGTTGGCGCCTGGCTGTGGAGATTCGCCGCCGTCACCTTCGGATACGAGTTTGGTCTCATTGCGTGGGGAATCGGCGGCGCTGTCGGATTCGCAGCGGCGAGCGCGGGCTCCCGGGGCGTACAGGCCGGTGTCCTGTGTGCGGTCATTGCGCTTGGCTCGATCGTTCTCGGTAAGTACTGGGCGTACAGCGCCATCGTTGATCAGCTGCAGGACGCAATCTCTGGCGTCTCTGCTGAATTCGATGAAGAGATGTACGACTACTATGAAGAGGAAACGGAGGACGCGCGCCTGTTTGTCAGGGGCTCCGGCAGTGACGACTTCGTCCGTCGCTTCATGGTGGAGCGAGGCTACACAGACGCCACCGACCCGGCCCGCGTCAGCGCGTACGAGCTCGCCGACTTTCGCGAATACGTCGAACCGACGCTACGCGAGATGGCCGAAAGCCAACCTGACTTCGAGGAGTGGCAAGAGAGCAGCGTCGACGCCCTCGACCAGATCTCGCCCTGGGCAATGATGCGTGAGGGCTTCGGAATACTGGACATCCTGTTTGCCTTCCTGGGGATAGGAACCGCCTTCCGCCTGGGTAGCCGAATGGGCTGACTTACGGAGCGCGTTCGATCGAGTCCGGGGCTCGATGGGGCGGGTGGCGCGAACGGTCAACGGGTCAATCCGCCTTGCCTCTCTTATCCAATACCCCCAGGTGCGAGCACTCACGGCTTTATCGTCACGAGCAGCACAATTCCGCTCACGAGTGCTAACCCAACAGGCAAGAACCACCGTCCAGCCGCCACAGGATCCTCGGTGGCGCTGATTGCTCGGCGTAGCTTTCCAGTCAAGGCGCCGTGTACGCCCGAAAGAGCCAATACCAGGAGAATCTTGAATCCGAGCCATGGCTGGGGAAACCAGCCGCCTCGTACCGCAAGAAGGAGTCCGAAACCCCACGCCAGAATCATCGCCGGTGTAGTGACGGCTCGATCGTAGGCTTTCAGCGGTTTCATGAAAGTAGGGACAGGATGTCTCAGCGATAGCGCCACTGCTGCCATTCCTGCGACCCAGACAAACAAAGACACGATATGTGCCGCTTTGGCGAGCAAATAGGTCATTGGGTTTAAGCTTCATATTGTTGTTGGCGGAGCCAACGTTCATTGATGAATCCGCCCACGGGAATGAACGCTCCAACGATCAGGCGAAAAGCACCTTTTGCGTTTATCAATCCCTCCGCCCAAGAGCGAATCACGAACCAGAGAAATACCATGAACGTCAGTCCATGCACTGGCCCCACGACGGAAACCGCCCGCGGATCTCCAGCGATGTGTTTTATCGGCATTGCGATACAGAAAAGCGCCAACAACGTGACAGCCTCAGCCAACGCTGCGCGACGAAGACCTGTCATGGCGTGGCACTAACTCCAGGCATTGCTAGCAACCAAAAAGTCGCGCGACATCGAGTTCCCCAGGGTACAACCAACACCAGCTCGCCGCGTAGAGTACTGAGAAAATCAAGATAGAAAGTGCAATCAGGAGACGGCGTTCTATCGCGCCCATAGTTAAGTACCTCCTTGGGTCTCGGTTCGTCGTCAAAGAGCGCCGCTTTGCACCCGCTGACTGGAGATGATGCTGGACTTCGTTATTGGCGTAAATGACAATGTTCCGACAAATACGGCCATTCGATGCGAGAGAGTAATGAGTCGATTCAGACCAGAGGAGCCGCGCCGCGGCAGTCGCCGTGTCGTTTTCCTGTCGTTTCCGCAGGTTATTCTGTTGGACCTAATTGGGCCTTGGGAGGTGTTTTCGCTCGCCAATCGACTCGCAGGCGACGATTCGTCACCGTACGAACTGATGCTCGTAAGCGCCGATACCTCTCCCACCATTCCGTCGGGTGGTGGGATATCTATGGTCGGCCATCGATCGGCAAGGCATTTTCGTGGGGCCATCGACACGCTAATCGTACCGGCGTCTGATCGAGCGTGGATGGCTGATATCCCACAAGGGTACCTGGCGACTATTCGACGTTTAGCTCGGCGATCCCAGCGCGTTGTTTCGATATGCGGCGGCGCATTCTTCCTGGCAGCGGCGGGCTTGTTGGACGGCAAGAAAGCGACTACGCACTGGAGCGGTACCAACGACCTGGCTGATCGCTTTCCTCAGGTTGACGTGCAGGCCGATTCGATCTTCGTGAAGGACGGCGATACCTATACGTCTGCCGGCGTCACTGCGGGAATCGACCTCGCGTTGTCGCTTGTGGAGGAAGACCTCGGTCAAGGCATCGCATTGGAGTGCGCGCGGCACCTCGTGGTATTCATGCGCCGTCCTGGTGGCCAGTCCCAGTTCAGCACCACACTCGAGTCGCAAAGCGCCGAACGAGATACAGTCAATGAGTTGGTGGCGTGGGCATCCGACAACCTCGCTGGAGACTTGTCCGTTCAGGCCTTGGCGAGGCGGGTCAACATGAGCCTCCGAAACTTCTCACGAGTCTTTCGAGACGAAGTTGGCCAAACACCCGCAGCATTTGTTCAACGACTCCGTGTCGATGCGGTGCGTCGACGCCTTGAAGAATCGGATGACTCGCTTGATGAGATATCGGCAGGCTGCGGCTTTGGCAGCACAGATTCGATGAGACGCTCGTTCCAGCGCGTCGTAAAAGTTACCCCCAGTGATTATCGTCAACGCTTCTGCAACCGTTCATGACGACCGCATGAATTGGCTAGCACACGTTTGAGTTGGGTGGCGGCAGTGGCGGTGGCTCTGGCGGTGGTGGTGGTCAGGGCGGCTACGGCGGCGGCGCAAGGCTGGCCCAATCAATCAGCAGCAAAGTAACGCTGCGAACATTTCCTGGCGCGTTTTGGCGCTGCCCTGCGCATGAAGGGGTGAGAACACAAGAATCTTGCCCAGGAGCCCCACATGCGCAGCTTATTGGTGACCTTCCTAGCCTGTCTCGCAGGACTGTATTGCACGCTTGCCCACGCACAGGTTTATCTCTACGACGGTCTTGGCCGCCTGCAGGCGGCCAACTACCCTGACGGCTCGTCGATTCGCTACGAGTACGACGCCAACAGCAACGTTACGCGCATCCGCTATCAACCCGCCGTCGTGGCATTGCCACCGGATGGCGTCATCGACGAGCCGACGGGCAACGTGTCGATCGAGACGGGTCAGTCAGTGACGTTCGAGGGTTCCGGCACCGACCCCGACGGCGCCTTGCCGCTGGCGTATGCCTGGGACTTCGACGGAGGCGCACCAAATTCCACTGACGAGGATCCTGGCCAGGTGACGTTCGGTTCGGCCGGAACCTTTGTCGTGCGGCTCGTCGTGACGGACGCCACCGGCCTGGCGGACCCAACGCCGGACTCCGTTGTGGTTACCGTTACCGATCCGCCGACGGGCGGCGGGGGCGGCTCCAGCAGTGGTGGCTCCGGCGGTGGTGGCTCCCTGATGTGGCTGCCGCTGATCCTGGGACTGTTCCTGCTGGCGAGAGCGAGGCGCGCTTCTGCACTCGCGCTGCTTGTCGTTGCCGGCGCCGCAAACGCACAGACCTGGGTGCCCATGACCTCCGGCACCACGGAAGACCTGAACGACGTATGGATGCACTCACCAACGCTGGCCTATGTCGTTGGCGACACCGGCACGGTACTCCAGTATGACGGTACGAGCTGGCAACCACTGGACCTTGGTACAACGAACAACCTGCTGGCCGTCTGGGGAACGGGCCCCAACGACGTTTTCATTGCCGGAATCGGCATCGTGCTGCGCTACGACGGTGTTCAGTGGGCGGTCAGCACGACCGACGTTGGCACGGTCAACGATATCTGGACAGCCGGACCCGCTGCGCCGGTGTACGCGGTTGGTGTCCGGGGCGCCTGGCGACTGCTTGATGGCGCCTGGGAACGCATGCTGGTTGACCCGCCTAACGGCTCCTCGACCCGTGAACCGGACGTCAACATCACGGCTGTTCGTGGCTTCAATGGCACGATCATCGCCACTGCAAACGACGACTTCGGCCTTGCTTCGGCCCTGCTGATCTACAACGAGCCAGTCGGAGGCGAAGTCGATACGAACCGGTTCGATACGATCAGTTCGTGGCACGGCAATGATGTGGTCATGTTCGACGACAGCAATGTCGTTACCGCGGGCGAACAAAGTCGTCGCATTGTCAACGCGGACCCGACTGATTTCAGGAACTGGGAAACCCTTGGATTCGGCTTGACGGCGTTATGGGGCACCGCCCACGACAACCTCTGGAGTATCAACCGAATCGGGACTTCGAGCGAAATTCGCTATCGCTTCGAAGTCGGCGACACCGACCCCGCCAATTTGCCCGATTCGGAGCGCCAGCTACTGGTTAGCTTCCGCCAGCTCCTCGCCATTCACGGCAGCGATGCCAGCAACGTCATGGCCGTGGGCGCGCAGGGCATCATTTACGCACACCTCGAACCCACGGGTCGGGAGACCGCCGCGCAGATTCCGTTCTCGGGTTACACCGAATCCAACGTCAACACATACACGGGTGAGGTCGTTTACGAGACGACCGACATTGCGCTCGACACGCGTATGCCGATGGAATTCCGACGGTACTACGCGGGTTTTCTGTCGGAGCAGGGCACTGTTGGAGGGGGCCTGAGCGATAACTGGACACACAACTACGAGTGGCGCGTTGACGAGCTTTCGGAAGGCTCGACGGACTACGTGCGAGTCACGGACTATCGCGGCCGCGAATACCTGTTCGAGGTCGTCGGAGACAGCTACGTCTATGTCAGCACGGACTGGGCGAATGCCGGGCTCAGGCAGTTCAACAATAACTACGTGTTCTTCGATCGCGACAGCGGACTTCAGTATGGCTTTGTCGGCACGGACCTGGGCTCGATCGAAGACCGCAACGGCAATCGGCACCGGTTGCTCTACAGCACAGGGCGCCTGGTCGGCGTCACCGACGATGCCAGTGGTCTGATCTCGTTCGAATACGGTGCCAATAGCCGAATCGAACGCATAGTCGTCGAGAAGTCCATCCGACTGGAGGCGGCGTTCGGCTACGAAAACGGCGTCATGACGACGGCGACGTCACCGAGTGGTGTCGTCACCCGGTACAGCTACGAAGAAGGGCGTTACCTGACTGCCATCGAGGTCGGGTCCGGCTCGGGCGATGCCTATGTCGAGAAGACCTGGGAATACGACAACGAAGATCGCGTTGCCGCTACCGTCCTCACCGGAGGCGGGCGTTTCGAGTACGGCTATGGGGGTGACACCACGACCATTACGCAGCCGGACGGGTCCACGCGTACCCACAGTTTCGATCTGCTGGGGTCGCTGGAATCCTCGACCAGTGCGCTCGGTGCGGTGACGCAATACGAGTATGACGATTTGCAGCGCCTCACGGCCATTGTCGATCCGCTGGGGCGCACGACGCGGCTGGACTACGATGCGACATCGGGCCTCGTATCCAGCGTGATCGAGCCGGGAGGTTTCGAAACGGTCTATACCTATACGCCCGAGTCCATCGATGACGGTGCCGACTTCTACGACCTCGATACCGTCACGCGGCCGAATGGCGCCCTGCTGGTCTACGGATTCGACGATCGCGGCAACAACGATTTCATCATCGACGAATTGACCAACATCTGGACCTTCGACTACGACACCGCGGGCGATCTGATCCGCACGGAGAATCCGGCCGGCGGCATTACAACCTATGAGTACTTCTTCGACGGGCAGGTTCGCTCGATTACCGAACCCAACGGCAACCAGCGCTTGTTTTCCTATGACGACTTCCTGAGGCTGGAGATCGAGACCTATGGCCGGAGCTCAAACTATGAGTACTCGACCCGCTTCGTGCCCGATCGGATTCGAGACCGCTCCGGTACGGTGCTTGATTACACGTTCAATGCGGCGGGCCTGGTATCGCGTATCGATCGCTCGGATGGGTACTCCGAGGAGTACCGGTATGACAACGCCGGTCGCCTGGCGAGCATCCGGCGCCCGGGTTTTCTTGCGAACTGGAGCTTCCGTTACGACGACTTCGGCAGAGTCTCGGAAGTCAACAGGTACCTGCGAGAGTCCCGATACAGCTACGATTCGGACGGACGCCTGATCGAGTATCGGGATTTCGACGACCAGTCCTGGCGGATGGCATACACGGCTGACGGCCAGCTCGAGAGGCTGATTCGCCCGAACGGTATCGAGATCGACTTCGAACACGCGGACCTGCGCGGTTATCTCAGCGCCGTACAAAACGGCCTCGAGCGCTTTGGTATTAGCTACGATGCGCTCGGTGACGTTGAGTCGATGACGAACGCCCGGGAACGGGCGAGCGCCTGGGAGCGCAACGCCCGTGGCGACGTCACTCGTATTACCGATTCGGCATCCGGTGGCGAACGCCTGTTTGCCAGCGACATCTTCGGCAACATCACGAGTTACACGGATCCGCTGGGCGGTCTGCGCGAGTTTGATTTCGGCGACGACGGACTACTGGATTCGTCGACCGACGCAGCGGAAAACACGGCCGTTTACGAACGTGACAACGAGGGCAGGTTGAGTCGTATCACGTACGCCGACGGAACGATCGTCGAGTACAACTATGACACCAGTGGACTCATTGGCGAGATGACCGGCAGTGACGGATCGCTCGTCGAGTTCGCGTCGACCAGCGAAGGACGAATCATCGGCGGCACCGACCTCGATATCGACTACACGGATACGGGCGACGTCAGCAATTCCAACGGCATCGAGATCCAGTATAACGACGAGGATCGCGTCAGCCGGGTCGTATTCGCCCCGGGGCGGTACGTCGACTACGAGTACAACGGCCGCGGCAACGTCGTGCGCGTGACGGACTGGAACGGCGCCGATACGACGGTCACGAGAACCGATACCGGAAAAATTGACGTTCTGACGTTCCCGAACGGCATTGTCACTGACTACAACTACGATCGCGCCGATCGAATTCTGGAGATCGATATGGGCACGATCGGCGAAATCCTGGTCAGCCGGGACGTCTTCGGCCGCGTCGAGTCGATCAACAAGGAGTCTCTGAGTATTGCGGTGGAGATGCCGGACGAAGATCGCAACTTCGCCTACAACCTGGCGTCGCAAATCGACGCTGGCGTCTACGATGCTCGCGGCAACCTCGTACTGCGAGATGGCGACCGTCCGAGCTTCGATGCTTTTGGTCGCATGGACGCTATCGAGGAAGGTCCGGAACAAACGGTCATTTCCTACGATGCACTGGGTGGCATCACGCGGCTCGCACAGAGTTCCGATGAAGGCGTGTACGTGCAGAACTATGCATTCGGTAAGCCGCGCATCTCGGTCGAGCGCGATGCGGTGGGCAACGATATCTGGTACTACGTGCATACCGTCGGCGGTCGCCTGTTGTACCGAATTAGCCCCGACGGCGCACGGCAGTTCTATCACTTCGATCAGGACGGCAACACGATCCTGTTGACAGGTGATAGCGGCGCTGTATTGCAGAGCTATGTGTATGCACCGCACGGCGAACGCATCGCGCAGAACGGCAATATCGATAACCCGAAAACGACGGCGGCAGAGAGTGGGGCATTCAGCCTTGGGACCTACCTGAAACTTGGAGATGCCTACATTGATACCAAGTCCGCGCACCTGGTGGGAGGAAACATTACTGCCGACGTTACGTCGGAATTACCTCCTGCGGGCAACAGGCCACTCGGGCGCTCGCTGCCACCGGGGGAGCCACTGGACGAGGCGCTGGAACGTGGATTCCGGTACGACACTGATGTTGTGATTGATGGCAGACCGGTCATCAACAGCTGGAAGACCACTGAGACGAGTTCGGACTGGTTGAACAGCTGGTATCAGTTTCCTGACTCAAGTTTCGGGTTCGATTCTTCGTTTCGGGCTCTTCCCTTTGATCAGGACTCATTGCAGCTGGGCGGCAAACCGTTCTTGCAGCGTTTTGCGGAATCTTTCATCGAAGCTGCCGTGCGGGAGATGGGCGCCGATGCTGTCACGAAAACCGCGTATCGACTGTCGGGCATCCGTGAAAACCGTCCCAGTACTGACACCACGCCGCCGACACTCGATGAACTAGGGGGCAGCCCGGTCGGGACAGCCCTGTTCACTGCGATTCTCTATGTTTTTACCAACGATTTGGACGAGGACAACAAGCGAAATAGACTTACCGATATCAAGCCTCCCGGCTGGAGACCTGCAGAGGAGCAGAAGCCAGCCGTTGACTCGATACTCAATGAAGTCGGCGTCACGCTCGTGCCGAACTAGTCCGCCGGCGCTTCCATGTACTTTTTCAGCCACGCCCGGGCTGCCGTCCAGAGTCGGTTGACCGACCTGGGCGACAGCTCGAGGGCGTCTGCGGCTTCCTCGATAGTCAGTCCTGCGAAGTATCGCAGTTTCACGACCGCAGCCATGGTCGGATCCCTGCCTTCGAGATCATCGAGTGCAGCGTCCAGCGCGAGCATGTCGTCAGCAGTCGCCTGGCCCTCGGCATGGGACTCACGGAATTCGGTGCGCCGCAGCTCACCACCTCGTTTCAGGCTCGCACGCTGCCGCGCTTTCTCGATGAGTATGCGACGCATTGCTTCGGCTGCCGCGGCGAAGAAATGACCGCGGCCTTCCCATTGCGGTTGTTGGTTGCCAATGAGACGAATATAGGCCTGATGCACGAGCGAGGTGGGCTGCACGGATTCCTTGTGCTTTTCCTGCGCGACACGCGACCGCGCCAGACGCCGGAGTTCCGCGTAGACGAGCGGCAGCAGTTCATCGGTTGCTTGAGAGTTGCCCGCCTGGATTTCGTCAAGCAACATGGTTACGCGCTTGTCTGGATCCTCATTCATGAGGAAATAGTACCCAAGACCCTGCCAAAAGGAACAGTGCAATCATGAGCACACGCTGGGACACAATGTGGGAAATCTTCCACGCTGTGCTTGAACGGCCGGAGGATGAGCGTGAGGCTGCCCTTGACCAGATGTGTCAAGGCGACGACGAACTGCGCAGGGAAATTGGTGCGTTGCTCGAGTCCCATGCTAGCGACGACGGGCTGCCCGATCCGACGGTTTTTGCCGCGCACTTCGCCGTCGATGACGAGCTTGCTACCGCCGCGGCAGGGCAAATCATTGGCGACTTCCGTATCGTCCGCGAGATCGGCCACGGCGGCATGGGTGCGGTCTATGAGGCCGAGCAGGGGCAGCTCAATCGGCGTGTTGCCCTGAAGCTGATTCGCCTGGGCATGGACACACGCCAGGTCGTCACGCGCTTCGAGGCGGAGCGCGCGGCACTCGCCATGATGAACCATCCCAACGTCGCGCAGGTCATCGATGCCGGGGCAACAGAATCCGGCCGGCCCTATTTTGTCATGGAGCTCATCGACGGTGAGCCCATTACGCGTTACTGCGATGCACAGAAGCTCGATACGGCCGCCCGGCTGGAGTTGTTTCTTGCCGTGTGTGCCGGCGTCCAGCACGCACACCAGAAAGGCATCATTCATCGCGATATCAAGCCGAGCAATGTTCTGGTGACTGAACTCAACGGCATGCCGGTGCCGAAGATCATCGACTTTGGCATCGCGAAAGCTACGGCGCAGCGTTCTGTCGAGAGATCCGTATTCACGCAGGTCGGCATGCTGATCGGCACACCGGAGTACATGAGTCCGGAGCAGGCCGGGCTTGCCGAGCACGACATCGATGTGCGTACCGACATTTATTCGCTGGGCGTTTTGCTGTTCGAACTTCTGGTCGGGGCGTTACCCTTCGATGCAACGGAGCTGCATCGCGCCGGCTACGAGGAGATCCGTCGGAAGATTCGGGAGGACGAGCCTTCGTTGCCGAGCGCGCGGCTGGGCACCTTACCCGGTGATTCCACCGAGCTCGCCGAGAAGCGCAACACGGATACGCAAACACTGATTCGGTCGTTGCGGGGTGATCTCGACTGGATAACGATGCGGGCACTGGAGAAGGACCGCGAGCGTCGTTATCCGACGGCCAGCGAGTTCGCGGCGGACTTACGACGTCATATCGCCGAGGAGCCGGTGTTGGCCGGCCCACCTTCCGCAGGCTATCGCGTTGGCAAGTTCGTGCGTCGGCACAAGGTCATGGTCGGAGCCGCAGTTGCGGTAGCTCTGGCGCTTTTGCTGGGTACGGCCGCAGTGACATACGGTTTGCTACACGCACAGCAGGCAGAGCGCGCGGCGCGCGCAGAGGCGAGGACGGCCGAGGAGGTGTCCGACTTCCTGGCGGGTTTGTTCAGGGTCTCCGAGCCGAGTGCAGTCGACGTCGATACCATTCTCGCTCGAGACGTGCTCGATCGAGGTGTCGAGCGAGTTCGCGAAGAATTGGTTGATGAGCCTGCTGTCCAAAGCCGACTGATGCACGAAATGGGTGTCGTCTACGCACAGCTGGGTTTGCTCGACGAAGCGCAGAAGCTGCTCGAGCAGTCACAGGAGATCCGCCGCTCGCTGCCAGAGGTGTCGAATCGCGATATGGCCGAGACGAAAGCGGCGCTTGCCGGCGTTCATCACTTGTCCGGCCGTCATGGCGATGCAATTGCTCTGTACGAGGATGCCATCTCCATGGGGGCAGGGGACACCAGCTTCGATCCGTTGTGGCTGGCAACGGTTCATCGCAGCCTCGGCGGCGTTTACGACTCAGCCGGACGATACGACGATGCGCTAACGGCTCTGGGCTCGGCCCGCGTGATACTCGAACGAGCGAGCCTGGCCGAAACGGCCGAATACGCCCGGGTCATCCGCAACGCAGGCATTAGCCACTGGAGCAAAGGTGACTATACGGCCGCCAGGGCCGCGTATGACGAAGCGCTGTCGGTCTACGATCAGGTCCTGGAAGCCGGTCATCCCGAAGTCTCTTATGTCGTGAATAGTCTCGCGATCCTGAACTACAACCTGGGTGACTTCGACGCGGCTCGCCCGATGTTCGAGCGCGAGCTTGCCAACTTGGAACGAACACTGGGCCGCGAACACCAGCACACGGCGAGCATCATGAATAACCTGGGCCTGCTGTTGCTCGATATGGGGCTGCTGGATGAGGCCGAACCCGTCATCGAGGAATCACTGGCCATACGGGAGAGGCTGCTCGAACCCGAGCATGAAGATATCGCAACGAGCTTGCTGAACCGCGGCAAGTTGAGGCTGGCCCGCGGTCAACCACAGCAGGCCGTCGACGACCTGGCGCGCTGCCTGGCGATTCGCGAGGTCATGCTGGGACCGACACATCCGTATGTTGCCGGCGCACTCGAGCTCTATGCGGAGGCGCTACGCGCGACGGGAGATATCGAGCGCGCTGGACAAATGGAAAGACGTGCAAAGGGAATTCGGGAATAAGCTGGATCATAAATCAAATCCGGAGGCCACATACCCCCTCTGGGTACCCGCGATAGCAAATTGTTCATCTAAGCCTTGTTCGATCCTAAATTGGGCTTTGAGCAATCCACGTCGTTTTCCCGTCGCAGGTGTTGCACTCGCTAGAAGTCATCGTCAGTCTGAGAATCAGTTTCAACCGGCGGGTGTTCAGCGATGTAGTCTTCATAGTGATCCAGCACATGCCTAGGCAATGTCAGGCCATCCGGTAGTGGTGGAGGGCGGTCACCGTATGCCTGCATGTCAAAGAAGAAAAGGTGCAACGGTGAAATAGTATGGATAACTACAGAGTAGATCTGCGCAATATCAATATGCTCGAACAACGCGTACTTATTCACTAGCGCAGCAAACGCCGAGTGCTTCTGTAGCAAGCAATTATAAAAGACAAGGTCCAGCTCGTCAGGCGTAAGATGCGACCGAACTAGTCTGGAATACGAGCGCCGCTCCTTATCCGACAAGTACTCCGCATCGTCGATGAATCGGAAAAGTTGATAGATATTTCGTAAGTAGTGTCCGATTGCGCTGTAATGCTCGTTCAGGAAGCGGCTAAAACAAGTCGTAACGTGCAACACTTCATTGGTAAAGAGATCGTCGGCAATTGCTTCACGTTCGACATCATCTAAATCGACAGCAGAAGGCTGTGAAACTTTCTGTAGATGCACGAACCAATCGAGTGAGAGGTGCGAAATAGCTTCACGTCCCTTCCACTTGTCGACCTTAAAGTGCAAGCTTCCAGCTGCATCCGGCACTGGTTCAGCTCCGAAGTCTATTTTCGTATATTGAAGATTAAGAACCAGGTCATGGTGCAGCCGAACGAGTTGAAACAATGTTGACTCAAAAGTCTGCTGCCTGGATGCGTCAACTGTCTTGGCAAATTCCGTTCGCATGTCTTGCATCTCTTCCACCTGCAAGACAATCGTATAGAGCAAGGCAAATAGGGCCCCCATCGCGAATATCGGATTCAGAAAACCGCCCACGAAATCGCCGGCAGCGCCAAAATCGCTAACATCGGTTGACAACCCGTTATGAAAGCGAAAAAAGTAAACGCTCAAAACAACGGCGAGGGCAGCGAAGGCAGCGTAGCGTATTAGCCGAATCTTACTCTTCACGTCGAGCAGCCGCCTTTCGGCTCGATTCTCTATTGCTTCATCTCTGTTCTTAGACATTCTCGAAAAACCACCGGAACCATGAAGAATGATGACCGTACCCGATTTTGGCGCAGCTAGGAAAGTGGCGGGCTGGGTGAGGCTGGTTTGGTTATGGTCTGGGGCTTCATCCGCTATTGGGTGTCTTCGTCAGTACGGACAGCTACTCGCGGTTTTTCAACGAATGATTTTTCCTAGCTTTCGGATGTGCGGGTGGTGGCAGCATGCTCTTGATCCTGAAACAGTCAGTGCTGCCGGCCACACGGTAGACCGCAGATTGCTTCTGGATTGCAGGTGTGTCATGCATCTCAATCCTCGGAGCTAATATTCCAGCGCACCTTTTCCCGCCAGGATCTTCTCTCTAAACTTGGCGATGCGTGCAACGCGCGTCTTCGACTGCTTCGCGGAATTGAGGTTTATCGCGTAACTCCGCTTGCGACCGGGCGTCAGGGATTGAAATGCTTCAGCGAGCTCGGTGTCATTTTCGAACGCCTGAAGTAGCTCCAACGGCAGCTCGATCTCATCCACCTGTTTTTCTTGCTTGATCCCTTGCTCCGCGTAAGAGATAGCTTCTCGAAGGTATGTTCGAACCGTCTCCGATAGCCGTTCGAGATCCTCGGTCTCTCGGAAGAAGATAGCGTCGGGGTGTTGAGTATTCTTCCCCTGCTTCTCCAGTACGCCTTGCGGGTCTTCCATGAGGGCGGGATTAAAGAAGCTCATACGGAAATCACCGCGGAATGCTCCAAGAATTGCGATGTTGCGTCCGCCGCCAACGTAGCAGGGATGGCCCCATTTGACGGTCTCTTGCAGACCGACCTCGAGGCAGATCTTTCGCAGGCCCAGGAGGCCTTGCTGCCATCGTTGTGTCGAGCAATCCGCCGTGGAAAAGCGATCACAACGGCCGCAGCCTTTGGCAAAGTAATCGTCGATGTCAGAAATCATGCTGCGGCCTGTCGCACGTTGGTTCATCGCTTCCCCGTGGGGACCTTGTTTGGCAAGTATCGCTGGTGTTAAGTTATCACATGTTCGACATATGCTCAATTGGTGATATATGCTAGACCATACATTTGCGGCACTCTCCGATCCTACCCGAAGGGCCATCATTGCGTTGTTAGCCGAGCGCGAGTTGTCCGTTGGCGAAGTAGTCGAAGAATTCACAATCGCTCAATCGGCTATTTCGCGCCACCTGAATGTGTTGGAAAAGGCATGTCTCATAGAACGAAGGCGTGAAGGCCAACGTCGTGTATGCAGTCTCCGGGCCGAGCCGCTGGCCGAAATCGAGGACTGGATGTCGGTCTATCGTAAGCACTGGCAAAGCGCGCTGACGCGTTTAGACCGTACGGTGACACGAAGGAAAGGCCGATCGTGACAGAGGTTTCGGGGGAAAGCGCGCGTCACGTCATAGCGGCAAGCGCTGACGAAGTGTTCGAGGCATGGTCTACACCGGGTCTGGTTGCGGAATGGTGGGGTCCCGAGGGTTTCACGACGCGCGTCCTCGAACTCGACTTTAAGGTAGGAGGGCGCTTTGCGTTCGAAATGACCTCCCCGACAGGTTCAAGCTGCGTGATGACGGGAGTGTATCGAAGGATAGATGCCCCTGAGTTGCTGGAATTTGAAGTGCACGATCACTGTAACCTCGATTTGCCCAATGGCGTCGCAAAACAGGAATCGCACTCACTGGTTACCGTAGAGCTATCCACGTCTGGCTCGGGGACTTTGGTTACTATCACTCACGCCGCTCTGAACGACGACTACGAGAAGCTTGCGACAGTGAGTTGGTCGGAATCACTTTCGAAGCTCTCAAAGCTTACAGGACTATCCGACAGTCCTAATGGTCGGCGAGCACTGCTGTGAAGGTGGCCAAGGTTCTTGAGGAGTTGAAAAAGCGAAGCACCAAGGAGACCTTGGAAGGGATGTCCCGTTACGGAATTCCGAATGATCGTGCGTTCGGTGTATCGATGGGCGACATGAAGCGGTACTCCAAGGGCCTTGGAGTCAATCATGCACTAGCCCTGGATCTCTGGAAAACGGGATGGTACGAAGCACGGACCGTTGCTGTGTTCATCGACGACGCCGAAGTTGTCTCCAGGTCTCAGATGGATACCTGGGCCAGGGATTTCGATAGCTGGGCGATTTGCGATACGACGTGCTTTCATCTATTTGATAGAACACCTCACGCATGGTCGAAGCTCGAGAAGTGGGCTAGGTCGAAAAGAGAGTTTGTTCGTCGAGCTGCCTTCGCAATGATCTGGTCGTTGTCTGTTCACGACAAAACCGCGCCTGACGACCAGTTTGTTAGAGCCCTCGGTTTAGTAGAACGCTATTCAGTCGATGAACGACCGCTGGTCAAAAAGGGCATAGATATGGCCCTTCGCGCTACGGGAAAGCGCAACGCCACTCTCAATAGAGTCGCCGTACGAACCGCAAAGCGACTCTCCAAGTCTGACAACCGATCCGCAGCCTGGATCGGCAGTCACTCACTACGCGAGCTGCAAGGCGACAAAGTGCTTTCTCGCCTGACTTAGGAGCGTGACGTGTTTTCAAAAGTCGCATTTACCATGTATCCCATCGTCGACATCGATCGCGCACGCCGTTTCTACGAGAAGACACTTGGGCTTGAGGTGAGCGTCGTTGGAGGGCAGGGCGATATGCATTGGGTTGAGTATGATTTACCCGGCGGCGGTTGCCTTGCGCTCACCAACACTTCCGGTGAGGACCCCAGCGCTGCAGCCGGCGGCACAATCGCCCTGGAGGTCGATGACCTTTCTTCTCTCATGGAGCGATTGAAAGCCAACGAGGTCCAGTTCACCAGCGAAGTTATCCGTGGACCCAACTGCCAGATGGCTGTTTGTCTTGATTCCGAGGGCAACTCCCTGCTGTTGCACCAGTTGGACCCTGTCTAGGACCGTGAGCGCAGAGCCTGATCGGCCGTCTCCTCGTCTTCAGGCGATCGTCAACGCTCTTCCTATTGCGCCCGGCATGCGCGTTCTTGAGATTGGTTGCGGTTCTGGTGCCGCGGCTCGCGAAATTGCCCGCCATATTGGTGATGGCCCACGCCCTTGCCATCGATCGCTCAGCGAAAGCAGTTGCCACCGCTCTCCGAATCGCGTTTGCCGTTCGAGTCGGTGCATCCGCTCTTGCTTGTCCTGTGCCGATCCGGTGCCTTGTTGCTCATCCATCTCGCCTCTTGACTATGGGCGCTCCTTCGACGGAGACTATTGAGGAAAAGGCCGTCTATGGTGGAGATGCACAGTGGCTTCTTTGTCGGTTGGGATGAACGGCGTCCCGCAGTGGGGAGGATTAGGAGGTCCCGAGCGTCAATCTTGAGAGACGGTTCGGCGGAGATATAGACGCATGGAGACACTATGGGACTGGGTTGTCCAAAATAGAGAATGGCTCTTTAGCGGGCTCGCCGTCGCTCTGCCCTTAGCAATCCTCGGCTGGTGGTTCTCGAAAAGGCCGAACGCTATGAGCCAACAGTCAGGGGATAACGCCGTTAACCTGCAAGCCCAAGGCGATATCACCATAGGCACGGACAATAGCGGCATTGAACGCCACATACGTCAATCGGATATCGGCCGATTTTTGGAGACGATCACCGCCCATGCGCATGCCTATGAAGAGGCGCTGACCCGTGCCAGCACGCTTGGCGAACAAGGCGACATCGCACAAGGCCGAGAGGCGATGGAGGTCTCGGCGGGTGCCATCGGAAAAATTGTCACTGCGTACCAGGCCCACAAGCATTTATTCGCTGAAGAAGACGTCACGAGAATTGATCAGCTCCTTCGAGACGCTGAGAGCGAAGGCGATCTGACGAAGCTTGTTCAAGCTGTACAAGCCATTCATAAGGCCGCACTCGTGACCCAGGCGTCCGAGGGGTAGGCGATGACGAACAAATTAGTCCAACGCCAAGAAGGCGGCGATGGCTCCACCAACATCCAGGCGCAATCGGTCTCAATCAGCGGCATCACCCATGCGGAAGCTAGACAGATCGCCCTCGACGCCATGCGCGCCGAGCTCGGCTCCTTGACCGGAAACGCGGAACGGATAGCCCAAGAACGCATGACTTTCTATGCTGATGGGTTACTCGCAAGGCTGGCGGAACGCCCTGAACTGTTAGAGCGCTTCGCCGAGCCAAGGACACAGATTTCCGTCCGGGACGCGCACCGCCTTCACGCCAAAAGAGGCACTGACGACGTTGCGGAGCTGACCCTCGACATGTTGGTGGATTTTATCGCGTGCCAAGGAAGCGACTTCAAGTCCGTCGTTTTGAATGACGCGATTGAGACGACTCACAAGTTGACAACGCAACAAATAGACGCCTTGTCTGTTCTCGTCGTCGTTCGACATTACGAACTCACCGGCGATACATTGGAAGACTGGTGCAACCAGGTTGCGGACCTCGCTGGATTTTTTGCGAAGGGCGCGACGCGGTCGCCGGCTGAACTCGACTATCTTGTGACCATCGGATGCGCTGATTTCGAGGTCATGAACCAGACCTTCGCCCAACTCTTCAATATGCGGTACAAAGCGCTTTCAGCGTCGCTATTCCAGCAGCAGAGCCCTGATCCGGCGACCCACAACGAAACGGTCCAGTGGTCCAATAACGTGATAAAGACCAGCAAGCGTCTTCTCGATACCGATACGCTGACAAAGGCTTTTGACGACCATTCCGACTCGATGCGCCGCCTTCGAGAATATTTCGACACCACAAAGTTAGCGCGCATGAACTTGCGGATCACTGGGCGCGCGATTGGCGCTGCTAATCTTCGGCATAAAAAACCGAAATTGCCCATCGCCGACGAGATCTGGTTCGACTCTTAATCTACCGCACAAATAGCATCGAATTTCGCGACTTTGTTGAGGCTTAAGATGCAGGGGGCGTCCGCCGAGCGACAAGACCGCTAGGCGTTTGGCGTCACGCCGCGATCAGATCGGGCTCGCGGTAACGCTCCGGTGATGACTGCGGGTATTCCGCTATCGCCCGAGCGCTTGCCGATGTCCGGTTGCGAACGTTCTGGAGAGCCTCATCCCTGGAGACGCGCCTTCCGAAATGACAGGCCGCGCGTCTCGAGAGGTTGACCGGGATTTCCCTAGGAACGAGCTATTTGACTACATGGAAGATCGTTTCGGAGCACTGGAGAGGTTTTTCCGGATCGATGGGATGGTACGTGCGGTGGATGGGACCCATAACTGCGCATAATGTATATTATGTTAAATAATGGATGGACTGGATATACACCCTAAGGACGGGTCAGGGTCGCATCCTCCAACGCAACGCGACGGCCTGCACGATCAACGAGCCCTGCCCGCAGCCGCGCTCCGCCTGCATGCTTCTTGATTACCACCGGTGATTCGGTCGACAGAAGATGTGTTTCTCCCCAGTCAGCCAGTGCAGCGAGAGCTAATAGCAACCCACGTCCTTTCTCCGTAAGCACATAAGCGTATCGCTGACGTTCACCGGGTTCGCGATAAGCTTGCCGTTCAAGCAAACCGTGCCCAACCATGCGTTTCAGACGCTGGGTCAGCACCGATCGGGGTGCGCCCAGATCGCTCAGCATGTCGTCGAAGCGAACCACGCCGTAAGCGCTCTCGCGCAGTACGAGCAGTACCCACCGGTCTCCGACAATCTCGGCGGCCAGGGCCATTGGACACTCGTCAATCCTTACCCAAGCCCTCCTGCGCATTGATTTCCCGGTATCTGAGTTTGACATACAGACTTAGCTCACGTTTTAATACCTGAGTTCGTTTTTGAATACTAGCGCAGGCCGAACCGTGATGACCACAGACCTGACCAGTAAAGACGACCTGCGGGACTTCTGCGCCGAGCAAATAGCCATAGAAGACGAGACCAAGACCGTCTGGGTCTCTGGAAATGGTCCCGCCGTCATCCTCATGCCCGAAATGCCCGGTATCAGCCCTCACGTCTTGCGCTTCGCACGCTGGGTGCGGGACTCGGGTTTTACGGTCTTTGTGCCCTCTTTGTTCGGCGTCGACGGCGCCGTTCCATCCGCGACCGAAGGCGCCCAGGTGTTCCAGCGCGCCTGTGTAAGCAGAGAGTTCCACGCAATGGCAGGACACGGAGCCAGTCCGGTGACGAATTGGCTGCGAGGCCTTGCACGCCTTGCGCACGCTCGCTGCGGCGGGCCCGGCGTTGGGGCGATTGGCATGTGCTTCACGGGCAACTTCGCCCTGTCAATGATGCTCGAACCCGCCGTGCTTGCGCCGGTTTTGTCTCAGCCTACGCTACCTCTTGACGATCCAGGCGGAATCGAGAGTTCGGACGAAGAAGCGGCGCGCGTGCGGTCACGTCTGGAGGCAGAAGATTTGACCATCCTCGGCTTTCGTTTCGAAGGTGACAGATTCTGTCAGGCGCAGCGCTTTAGACGTTACGAAGAATTGCTGGGCACTCGGTTTGACGGTCGCACGTTACCCGACAAGGCAGCCAACCGTCACAATCTTCCGCCGTTTTTTGAGGCACACGTGCCGTCAGCACATAGCGTCCTCACAGTTCACCTGGTTGACGAAACGGATTCACTAACGTTGCAGGCCCGCGAAGAGGTTCTCAACCATCTGCGCTTACGCCTCTTGTCCGAGAGCGAGTAATGCAGGCACGACCGGCGCACTGGGCAGCACCGGCCGAGCCTTACATGCAGCTAGTCGCTTATTCGCTTCCAGAAAACAATCTTGTCATCACCGCGCGCCCAGTAGTCCCTGATTGTAGCTTCCCGGATGTAACCACATTTCAAGTAGAACTCCCGCGTCGCCGCAAACTCGTCGGTCCCGGAGGTTTCGACGATAAGGACACTTTCCGAGGAAAGGAGATCCTCGACGTAAGCCATCATCGACCGACCTATGCCCTCCCCTTGTAACTGCGTCCTTACGGCGATGGCCAGCAGGTTCCAGGTACCCTCAGTCAGCGGTTCGAGGCGCAGGTAACCGAACCCGACGACGCCATGCCCTGGTTCTTCATGCACGAACCAGTGATCACGGTTCTCGGGATGGTTCAGAAAAGGCTCGATCATGTCGTCGAGCATGTTCGCTGGAAACAGCTGTGTATCGAGCAATACGTCAATGATTGCGGCTTTATCAGCCGCCAACGCCTGTCTTGTTTGCATTGTATGGATTCCGTGGTTTCAGCCTCGACTTTTTCCGAGGCGAGCAGTGCCGCACGATCCCGTTTGGGAACGCAGTGGGGTAGATCAACGACGGGCGGGTCAGGGACTAGACCCTAACGTGCGGACATGAAACCTCCGGCTATTCGACTCTTGATGGTAACCCGACAGACGATGAACGCCAACGGCTCGATCATGGAGTCGAAAAAACGTCGGCCTCGTTTTCTTTTACCATTGAGCGAAACGCTTGCCGCAAAGTAGATTGGAATAGCTGCCAATGGACCTCAACCAAGTCACCCTTCCCTGCACCGACTATGCCGCGTCCGTCGCGTTCTACAAGCAACTCGGCATGCAGCAGATCGTCGACAGCCCGCCACGATACGCTCGATTCGAGACCTCGCTCGGTACGACGTTCTCCATCCACCAAGTGGAGTCAGCACCCGACAGTGCGGGTTTCGTTGTCTACTTCGAAGTCGATGACGTCGACGTGACCGTTGACCAGTTGAAAGCGCGTGGCATTGCTTTCGACTCAGAGCCCGTCGATCAGGACTGGCTGTGGCGGGAGGCGTATCTCCGAGATCCTGCAGGAAACACATTATGCATCTATCATGCGGGGCCCAATCGCCGATTCCCGCCCTGGAGGGTCGAAGTTCAATGAAGCACCTCTATCCACCCATCGAGCCCTACGCGGTTGAAACGCTGAGCGTTTCGGATCTTCACACCCTCTCCTTCGAGCAGGCTGGAAACCCGGACGGGCGCCCTGCTCTGTTCCTGCACGGCGGGCCCGGTGTCGGCATCCATCCCGACTACCGGCGCTTCTTCGACCCCGAGCGCTACCGCATTGTCCTGCTTGACCAGCGTGGTGCCGGTAAGAGCACACCGCACGCGGAGATCCGCGACAACACGACCTGGGATATCGTCAACGACCTCGAGACACTGAGGCAGCACCTGGGCATCGAGGATTGGGTGGTCATGGGAGGAAGCTGGGGCAGCCTGCTGGCGCTGTGTTACGCCATTCGCCATCCGAAATCCGTTGCAAGCCTGATCATACGCGGAGTGTTTCTCGGCCGTCCGTGGGAGCTGGACTGGATCTACGGCCCAAAGGGTGCCGCGCACGTGTATCCCGAAGAATGGCAGCGTTTCCACGACGCGATCGATGGCCGGCCCGATATTCTGACGGCCTACAACGAGCTGCTCGGCAGCGACGATACGGAGGTTGCTCACCGGGCGGCCGCCGCCTGGTCGCGTTGGGAAGGGTCCATGAACGCCCTGTTTCCGAGCGAGGACGCAATGAACCTCCTCGTCAACGACCACACCTCACTCTCCATCGCCAGGCTCGAGGCGCACTACGCGGCGAACGACTTCTTCCTGCCCGGCGACAACTTTGTGCTCGATAATGCCGACGCCATGGCCGAGATACCCTGCCACATCGTCCAGGGACGCTACGACATCATCTGCCCGCCGCTGTCGGCCTGGGACCTTGCACAGGCATTGCCAAGGGCCAACTTGAACATCGTCGCGCAAGGCGCGCATTCGCCGCTCGACACGGAAATGGCGAAGGCATTGAGGGCGGCTGCGGACGAAGTCGCCCGTTAGGACGATCGGGCTGCTTCGTCGGTTGTTATTCCCGGCGCTCCCGAAGCCACTCGCCATGTGGGCAGCGAGGCAACTGCCGCTCGATGCCGCGTATCAACCGCAACCGTCACTGGGGTTGCGAGGATGGCCTCGTGCGTCACTTCGATCTGAAGATAACCGCGATGCCGGTTGTCGAAGAATTGGAACATACTGTTACCGGCGTGCCGGCGGTGGAAACTGTCGTAGCGTTTCTGCCCTCCGCCTCTCGCAGTGATCGACGTGGTCACCAGTTCCGTAATGGCAGTGCCTGGGCTGTCATTCGATGCCGGGTACGTCCCCGCGTAGTACGCATGGATGTTTCCCGCAAACGAAACCAGATTCGGAATGGCCTGTGCCGCCAGGCGAGAGACCAGTCGCTCTCTGGCGGCCGCGTAGTTGTCCCAGGCATCCGCTTCATATTTCAGTTCTTCGGTGCCAGTCATCCTGATGGGCGCCATGACGGTCGCCTGTACCAGCCCGTTCCATCGACATTGCGACTGTCCGAACCGCTGCTGCAACCAGCGCTCCTGGTCATGGCCCAGCATGGAACGATCCGGCAAGTGGACGTCCTCACAGGGTCGAAAGTGATTTTTCTCGTCCAGCTCGCAGACCGGCGGGTCGCGAAACTGGCGGACATCGAGGAAGTTGAGCTCGATCAAATCGCCGATGACCCGGCGGTCACGGACACCGCGCGTGGCGAGCAACTCGCGCTTTCTGCGGGATAGCGGCGTGAACTCCGCAAACGCCCGCTGTGCATCGGCTTTGCGCTGTGGATAGGTTTCTATCGGCAGTGCTTTGTTGTAGTGCGACGGCAGGTAGTGGTCCCTGCCCCAGTCGTTGACGACTTCGTGATCGTCCCATATTTGCAACCAGGGTAACTCGGCCCGGGCACGCTGCAGATCGGGATCGGAACGGTACAGCAGGTACAGGTTCCGATAGTCGTCCAACGTCACCGGCTCATCAACGAGGCCCGGCCGAACCGAGCCGCCGGCGGTCTCGTAGATGTAGTCGCCAACATGGATGATCAGGTCCGGACGGCGTTCGGCAATGTCCCGATACGCGGTGAAATAGCCGGCTGAATAGTCCTGGCATGACACGAGAGCGAAGGTAAACGCGCTGCAAGGTTGTCCGGGTTCGGGCAGGGTCTTTGTTCGGCCCAGTGCGCTTAGCCGGCCTTCTGTCTCGAACCAGTACCAGTAGCCCGTCGCCGGCAACAAGCCGTCGACGTCGACGTGAACGCAGTACCCGTGCCCAGCGTGTGCCAGCACCGTACCCGACTGGACGATCGTCCCCAACTCGTCGTCCGATGCGACAAACCACCGTACGGCGACGGGCCGCTGTTGACCCGGCTCCCGGCCTACGGGCGGTGCGTGAGTCCACAACACGACCGAGTCGTGCGTCGGATCGCCGGACGCAATGCCGGCGGGAAACGCATTGATCGAGGCGCGCGGCACCTCGTCACGAACGGCACACCCGGTCGTAGCCAGCATGCTCGCCAAAGCGCCGGTCACGAAGTCACGGCGCGATACGGGCATTAACGACCTCTGTAAGTAAGATTGATTCCGTAGGTCCGTGGCGGCCCGTAGAGTTCGCCAAGCGCGCCCTGGTTGCCCCGGATGCGAACAAAGTCTTCGTCAGCTGCATTCTTTACCCACAGGTCGGCACGCCAGCGCCCCACTCCCCATATTAGCCCGATCCTTGCGTTAATCAGGCTGTAATCGTCGATCAGAAAATCGTCAACGTTGCTCGCGCCGCTGAAGTACTCGTCCTGGTAAGTGTAGCTGAGTGCACCGGTCAGGTTCAGATTGTCGTTCAGGCTGCTCTCGTAATCCAGCGACAGCGAATAACTCAGCTCCGGTGATGTCGGAAGCTCGTTGCCCGTGAAATCAGCACCCAGCGGAATGATGAAGCTGTCGTATTCGGTATCCAGCGTGGCGAGCGTCGACGACACTCTCAACGTTCCCGTAACAGCCCAGGAGAGCTCCAGCTCCGCACCGCGCATGGTGGCCTCCGAGGCGTTGAAGATGCTGAAGAACGGCCCTGCGGGCGTAAAGAATCCCTCCAGCTTGTCCTCGAACGACTGATCGAACAGGGTCAGATTGGCCAGCAGGCGGCCATCGAGCCACTGCGTTTTTGCACCCAGTTCGTAGGCGGTAATCGTCTCGGGCTCGAAGCCTAGCTCGATTGCGGTCGCGTTGTTGGTTTCCGTGTTGAAACCGCCGGCCGTAAAACCTTCCGTCCAGCTCGCAAACAGCGTGACCGCGTCTGCGGGGCGGTAGGTCAGGGTCACGCGTGGTGTCAGCTCGGAGAAATCGTTCGACGGTGACACCACAAAGCTGTTGGCGGCATTGTTGTTGTCGACGAATCGAACACTGACATCCTTGTCCTCGGTCGTGTAGCGCGCGCCCAACCCCAGTTCGAAACGCTCGCCCAGACGAAACGTCGCCTGGGCGTACGCGGCAAGGCTCCGCGTCTCTGCCGTCACGTTGAAAGCGCGATCGACAAAACGCGCGTTGCCTCCGGCCCCCAGGAGTATGTCCCCGACAAAACGATCGGTCTCTTCACGATAGAAATAGAGCCCTGCAACATAGTCGAAGCTCTCCGAGGGCTCGCTCAAAAAGCGGATTTCCTGTGAGAACGACGTCGGCTCGTCCGCCTCGTCTTTCAGGAACTGCGTGCTCACGGAAGACAGGCTGACGTCACCGGAGCCGAGGCTGTAGACCTCGCGGGCATCGGAGCTGCGGTACGCCGTGATCGACTGGAACTCGCCGCCCTCCACCAGCCAGTCGAGGTGCGCGGAGACACCAAAAATGTCCCGTTCGTAAGACTGCGGCGAGCGGATCTCGGCCGTGCGGATGTCGCCGTCGTTGCCGGTCGTGTCGGAACCGTCGTTGCTCGATATCAGCGATATGCTGCGCCCGCCGGTCTCGTCCGATGCGTAATCCGCGGCGACTCGAAGTTCCAGCGTATCTGAAAGCGCCACTCGGACGCTGGATCGCAGGTTCAGCGACTCCAGGAATTCGAGGTCCTGGCCGTTGAAGCGATCGACGCCAAACGCGCCCCGATCTTTGTACGACAGCGATATCTTGGCGGCGGCGCCGTCGGCTATCGGTCCGGACAGCAACCCCGCGACTTCGAACAGGTCGAAGTTGCCCGTGCCGAGGCGAAGCCGGACATCCGATTCCTGAAAGTCCGGCTGCAAGGTGCTGATCTGAATGGCGCCCCCGGTGACGTTGCGGCCAAACAGCGTGCCCTGCGGCCCTCTCAGCACCGTAACCTGCTCGAGGTCGAACAATTCGAAGGAAGACGCCGAGTAGCGAGGAATGAACACGCCGTCAAGAAACACACCGACGGGTTTGCCGGCGCCCGCTTGCGAGAACGTGTTGTTGGCACCGCGCACGGCGATGATCGGGGAGGAATAGTTGAAGAACGAACTCGCGAGCCCCGGGGTAAACCGCGCAATGTCGTCGATCTCGAGCAGACGGTTCGCTTCAATCATGCTGCCGAGAAACGCCGTGCCGCTGACCGGTATGTCCTGAAGGTTCTGCTCGCGGATTTGTGCCGTTACGAGGATCTCTTCGATAACCGGAGTCGGCCTTGCGGGATCGCCGTCGCTCGCTGCTCCTGACCGGGCTGCCCCTTCGTGACCGCTTGTCCTGGGAGCGTTGCCGCCCGATGCATCCGTCTCCGCGTCGCGCCCAGGTCCGGGTGCCGGCGAGGTTTCGATCGTGATAGTCCGCTCGTTGACGTAACGATACGTCAGCGCCGTGCCGGCCAGGAGGGTGTCCAGTGCTTCGACGGCGGATTGCCGACCACGCACCCCATCGGTTGCAAGATCGCGGGTCAGTTCCGAGGCGTACAGAACTTGCAGACCGGTTGTTTTGGCAAACGACTCCAGCGCGGAGTCCAGCGTCTGCCGCGGAATATCGAATTCGAACGCTTGCTCGCCGTCGCCGTCACCCTGGGACCAGGCAAGCTTGGGTGCCGCGCAGAACAGCATCAGTATGAAAACGGTTAGACGAATGAGCATGACTGAGTCCTTGTGGAATAGGTTGTTGTGTCTCCTGTACTCAAGGACTTTCTGGCAACCGCTGTTGGGTACTGCTTTTCTCAAAAATTTGATGAAGTTTTTATGACGACGGCTACGGGTCCGCAACGGCACTACCTGTGTGGCGTCACGACGATGCGGGTGCCATCATCGATCGTCTCGACCCGGATCGCTTCGACCTCTTCCAGCACTTCCAGGAAAGACTCTGCGTCGTTGGCGAAGAAGACGCCGGAAAAACGCTTGTCTTCGAGCGGGCCGGCGTCGACGATCAGTCGTGTCCGGTTGTAGCGATTGAATTCGTCGGCAATGTCGGCAAGCCGCGTGTCGCGGAACACCAGCTTGCGGTCTTTCCACGCCACGACGTCGGCGACCTCTACCGACACTACGCTCAGCCCGGAGTTGCTGGTCGCCGATTGCTGACCGCCGGTCAGCATCAGGTGTTCGTTAGTGGAGGCCACGCCTCCCGCGTTCGGAGTCGCTTGCTCCACACGCACTGTCCCCTCGATGACGGTAACGAGAACACGATCGTCGTGGCGGCGCACGTTGAATTCGGTGCCAATGACCGTAATCCGCGTATCGTCGACGGTCACGACAAACGGTCTCGCAGGGTCAGCGGCAACGCCGAAGAGGACCTCCCCCGACAGCAGTTCGACGTTTCGTTCCGTGTCCCGGACATCCACACGCACGCTTGACCGGGTATTGAGCGTAATCAGCGACCCGTCCTGAAGCGTTACCGAGCGTTGTTCTCCAATGTCCGTGGTCAACACATCGGCAGTCCGTTCTGGATCGAGTGAGCCGATAGTCAGCCATACCGCAACGACCACAAGCGCGGCAGCTGCCGCTGCGGCCCGACCCAACGCCCAGCGCCGCGGCTTCTCAACGTCACCCAGAGCGCCGGCTGCAGCGGTTGGAGTACGGTCGATTTCGACAACGTTGCCGATGGCCGCCAGCGACCGTTCGTCGAGTTCAGAGCGCACGTGCCCGAGCGACTCCAAGATTGCAAGGCACTCCAGGAATTCGTGAACATGCACTGGTGAGTCTCGCAGCCAGTCCGCAAATTCGGCGGATTCACGCCGTGAAAGCCGCCCGTCATTCAGGCGTGTGAGCCAGCTGCTCGCAACCGCCGTCGGGTCGGCCGCCGATTCACGTTTCATCCCGCACCTCCCGCATACCCTGGCGACAACGTGCTACACCCTGTTGCAGATACTTCTTGACCATGCTCGTCGACACCCCGAGCTTGTCGGCAATCTCGCGATAGGTCAGCCCGTCGCGGCGATGCCATACCAGCGCTGCCTGGACGTTCGGGGGCAGCGTCTCCAGCACTCGCTCCAGGGTCTGCACCTCGCGCTGCTGGCCGAGTCGTACCTCGGGCTGATCCGTCGCATCGGCAGATTGTTCCGGCACGTCGTCCAGCGCGTCCGCGGCCTTCGACTTTTCGCGCAGACGATGCTCATACGCCAGATTGGCCGCGATACGCATGAGGTATTGATCCGGCCGGCGTATGAATTCCGAGCGCTCGAGTCGCAGCAGCCGCAGGAAAGCCTCCTGCGAAAGATCCCTCGCGTCCTCGGGGTTCCGGATCCTGAAGCGCAGGAACCGCTCGACGTCCGTCGATTTGCTCCGGAAAAGCTCCCGCACAAACTGTCTGTGTCGTCGTGAAGACATTCTGAGGCTGTTGCTGCTCGGTAGTAGTCAAGACTGTTGTCGAAGCGCAATCGGGTACCGCTTCCGAAAAAATCGATCCAAATGCACAACGGCGGTGCACAAACGAAACACAAGGGTGCCGGAATGCAGCAGCCGAGTCAGCCGGTATTGCTCGACGCGCAGAGTATCGTAAGCTTGCCTCTCTCCCGAGGACACGTTGGAAAAGCCATGGCTCAGCCCGTAAACCGGATCAACCCCAGCACGCTGCCAGACTCGACGGCGCTGGGTTACTCGCAGATTACGACCGTCGAACCGGGGCGCATGGCCTACGTTTCCGGGCAGGTTGCGTCGTTGCCGAACGGTGAACCGGTTCCGGACGATCTGGTCGAACAGGCAAAGATCGTGGCATCCAACGCCAAAGCGGCGCTCGACGCGCTCGGCGCGACGCCCCAAGACATTGTGATTGCTCGAATTTACATGACCGACCTTACCTCGGAGACGCTCGAGCAGGCGTTTCCCGTGTTGCTGGAGATGTTCGATGGCGCGAAGCCTTGTGTGACGGGGATAGGAGTGGCGGCCCTGGCGGGACCTGGCCTCAAGATCGAGATGGAGATGACGGTTCGCCTGCCCGACTAGGCTCGTTGTGACTACCTCAAGTACACCCAGCGGGCACGAGACACCCAGTTGACTATTTCAGACCCACCCGAACAGCAGTCGCAGACCGCACCCGGCAAGTACGCCCTACTCTTCATATTCATTACCGTCACGCTGAACATGATCGGTTTCGGCGTGATCATGCCCGTGATGCCGAAACTCATCATGGACGTGACGGGCGAGGATCTGGCAAACGCCGCGCAGTGGGGAGGCTATTTATCCCTGGTCTACGCGCTCATGCAGTTCGTCATGATGCCAATCATTGGCGGGCTGTCGGACCGCTTTGGCAGACGGCCCGTGCTGCTGCTCTCGATGGCGGCGTATTCACTGGACTTCCTGATCATGGCGGTGGCGCCGGCCATAGGCATCATTCTCGTCGCGCGAGTGCTCGCGGGCGCTTTTGCGGCCACCTTTTCGACCGCCAACGCCTACATCGCCGATATCTCCCCTCCTGAGAAACGCGCGGCAAATTTTGGTCTCGTAGGCGCCGCGTTTGGCCTCGGGTTTATCATTGGTCCCGGCATTGGCGGCCTGCTAGGTGACCAATTCGGGCCGCGGGCACCTTTCTATTTTGTCGCGGCGCTGGGCGCCGTGAACCTCGTGTTCGGCTTTTTTGCTCTGCCCGAAACGCTGGCCAGGGAGAACCGCCGCCCTTTCGAGTGGAAACGCGCCAATGCCTTTGGCAGTTTCAAGCAGTTTGCCAAATACCCCATCATGCTGCCGATTGCCGGTGTGCTGTTTCTGTCGCAGCTGGCACGCTGGACCTACCCGTCCGTGTGGTCTTACTTCGCCGAGGAGAAGTTCGCCTGGACCCCGGGTCTGATCGGCGCCTCCCTCATGTTCGTTGGCCTCATGTCGGCGGTCGTTCAGGGTGGACTCAGTCGTATCATCATTCCGCGACTGGGTGAGCGGGCGACGGCCATACTCGCGGTCTGCCTGACGGCCGTGGCTTACGTCGGTTTCGCCTCGGCCAACGCCGGCTGGATGATCTACGCCATTATTGCGGTGTCGGCACTCGGCGACCTGGGGCAACCCGCGCTGCAGGGCATCATGTCGCGAACCATGCCGGCCGATGCTCAGGGTGAGCTGCAAGGCGCCATCGGCGCGGTGACCAGCGTATCGATGATCCTGGGGCCGCCGCTCATGACACAGATCTTCGCGGCGTTCTCGTCGCCGGGCGAGCCGTTTCTGATTGGCGATATCACGTTGCTGCCCGAGGGCGCGCCGTTCTATTTTCCGGGTGCGCCGTTCGCGTTCTCGGCCGTGCTGGAGGTGTTTGCACTCATTATGTTGTTTATTGCGTTCAGGCGAATCGTGCGACCGCGAGGGAGCGCACAGGGCGCGTAACGGCGAAGCGCCGTTCGCTATGCCTGGCCGCCCGCCGCAAACTCGAACGCCTGCTCTAGCCGGTCGTCACCCCAGAACAGCTCCTCGCCGACGAGCATCGACGGTGCGCCGAAGATCCCGGCCGACTCGGCAAATTCAGTTTGCTGGCGCAGCCGCAGCTTTGCGGCATCCGACGTCGCCCGTGCAATCACATCGTCCACCTCGGCTCGCGCAACGGGCAGGCATTCCGCCACGACGGACGGATCTCCGATATCCTGGTCATGCTCGAAATTGGCGCGATACACGGCCTTGATGAACTCAGGGCACCAGTCCTGATCAGCATGCTCGCAGGCAATACGCGAGGCGAGCAGCCCGTTTCTCGGAAACTGGCTCGGTTTACGAAACGCGAGACCGTAGCGGGCGCAGATTCGCTCGAGGTCCCGCCACATGTACCGGCCTTTTGCCGAATACAGGTTGAACGGCGAATCCTCCCAGCCGTGCTTGCGGAAAATCGGACCCAGCAGAAAGGGCCGCCACTGTATCGAGACGCCGTGGCTGGCCGCCACGGACTCGACGCGCATGACTGAAGGATAGGAATAGGTGCTCGCAAATTCGAACCAGAAGGACACTGTCATCGTTGCGGCGAATCTCCGTGTGTCGGGCAAACTGTCGAAGGCGTAACGCTTGGAGTATCTCACGAAAGACGCTTCGTCGCCGGATAGCAACGGCTCTCTCGAGCACGTTCGACACAGCCGTTTCCTTTTATGCGCCGCGGCATGCGGGTATGCTTGAGCGGCGTAAACGGGCGTCGGCGCGTTACGCATGACATGGTATTGCAACGATCAGGAAATATGACGACCGGCAGGCACTGCGACGACCGGACATCGCTCGTCTTCTCAAGACCCGTCCCCCGTAGGCAGGTTTCCCTTTGAGCGGCCTCCTCGCTCTGCTCGACGACGTAGCGGCTATTGCCAAGGTGGCTGCGGCGTCCGTCGATGACGTCATTGGCCAGGCCGCAAAAGCCGGTGCCAAGGCCGCCGGCGCCGTTATCGACGACGCGGCCGTTACGCCGAAGTATCTGCACGGCTTCGAGGCCAGCCGCGAACTGCCCATCGTCTGGCGTATTGCGAAGGGTTCGATTCGAAACAAGCTCCTGATTCTGCTGCCGGCGGGGATGCTGTTGTCGATTTTTGCGCCGTGGGCGATCAACCCTCTGCTGATGCTCGGCGGTGCTTACCTGTGCTTCGAAGGCGCCGAGAAGGTCTTTCATACGCTGTTCCCGCACGGTGATAAACACGTCGAGGCTGACCTCGACGTCGGCAGCCCCATGCACCTCGAAGAAAAGCGCGTCGCGGGTGCCATCAAGACGGACTTCATCCTTTCGGCCGAAATCATGACGATTGCGCTTGCCGCCATTCCCGGCGACAACCTCTGGCTGCAGGCCGCAACGCTTGCCGTTGTCGCCGTAGGTATCACTGTAGCGGTGTATGGCGGCGTGGCGCTGATCGTGAAAGCGGACGATATGGGTTTGTTGATGGCGCAGAACGGGCGCCTGAGCGTAACCCGATCTGCCGGCCGGGGTATCGTGCGCGGCATGCCCCGATTTCTTGTCATCCTGTCGACCGTCGGAACGGCCGCCATGCTCTGGGTGGGCGGCTCGATTGTGATTCACGGCATGGAGGGCCTCGGACTGACCTGGTTCGGGCACTTGATCCACGACTGGGCCGCGGCCGCGGGTCACGCGGTCAGTGTAGCCGAGGCTACGGTGCAGTGGATCGTCAAAGCCACCCTTGACGGCATTTTTGGCCTGGGTCTTGGCCTGCTGCTGATCCCATTCGTCACGCGTGTTCTCGCGCCTCTTTTCAACGCGATCAGGAAGCAGCCGGATGAAGCGGCTGAATCCCGGTAGCTTGGTGCTGCACGCGGTTTCGCTATGAAAAAGCTACTCTGGTTGCTGCTGGCTCTCGGCCTTGCCGCCGGCGCCTACTATTCGTTCAAGCTGTTGCCGCTTCTGACGACCGACAACACCGGCAACGAAAAGGTCGTGCTGCTGCACGGTCTCGGCCGCAGCGAAATGGCCATGCTGCAGCTGGAAAGTGCGCTGACCGCAGCGGGCTTCGACGTTCACAGCGTGGGTTATCCATCGATGGATGAGGCGCCGGACAAGCTGCTCGAGACCGTGGCCGGCGAGATCGAGACCTGCTGTGCCGACAGCAAACAAACCGTTCATTTTGTGGGGCACTCACTCGGCGGGCTGTTGATTCGTGCCTATCTTGCCGACCATGAGCAACAGAACATGGGTCGCGTGGTTCTACTCGGTTCGCCGAACAAAGGCAGCGAGCTGGCCGACGTCGAAGACACGGAAGCGCTGCCGACCCGCGTGCTGGAAATGGCGGGCCCCACGGCAAAAGCGCTACGCACTGGCCCAGGCGGTTTCCCGGCTTCTCTTCCCCCGCCGCACTACCCTGTTGGCATCATTGCCGGCACCCGCGACAATCGCCTCGCCAACGAATGGTTACCGATCCCGAACGACGGACTGGTCAGCGTCGAGAGCGCACGTCTCGACGGCATGGACGACTTCGTGAGTTTCGACGTCACTCACTGGGACCTGCGCAACGAGCCGCAGGTGGCTGCTCAGGTGGTGGCTTTCCTCGAGACCGGACGTTTTGAACGCTAGTTGTCGAATCGGTGCGCTACCCGGCCTGGGCGACGACGGGACAGGTCCATGGACGTAGTTTTTGGAGCCGTAAGCACGGCGACGTTGCAGGAGATCAAGATCCTGCTGGAGAGCGCCAATCTGCCCGTCGACGATCTCGAGAGCGACGAGGTTAGTCTTCTCGCGGCGACAATCGACGGTGACCTTGTCGGCGCGATCGGTATCGAAACCTACGGATCGACAGCGCTGCTGCGCTCTCTGGTTGTTCGCCCGGGGCGGCAGAACGGAGGATTGGGCAGGCAGCTGGTCGAACACCTCGAAAGCCGGGCCAGGGCGGCGGGCACTACCGACATGTTCCTCTTGACCGAGACCGCAACCGGCTATTTCCTCGGGCTCGGCTACACGCTCATGGCACGCGAGCAGGTTCCGGAGGCGATACGCGCGACACGCCAGTTCTCGTCGCTATGTCCAGACTCCGCGGATCTGCTGCATAAAGCGCTGTAGCACCTGGCGAGCCCGGATACGGAACTCTTACAGGCGTTTCAACGGTTCGCCGCGGAGTCGATAACCGTGACCGGCGACGGTCTCGACCCTGTCGGCGTGCGCGCCCATCTTTTTCCGCAGCGCCGTCATGAGAACGTCCACTTTGTTGGATCCCGCAATTGGCGTTTTCCAGACGTGCTCCAGCAACTCGTCCCGGGTTACTACCGTGCCGTCATGCTGAACCAGGTAGTGCATGACTCCGTATTCGAGGGCCGTCAATTTGACTCGACCACCGTCGATCACGAGGGCACGGTTAGCGGTATCGAGATGGACGCCCGTATCCGCAGCTACAGGCTCGACCGACCCGTCCTGCAGCGATGTGTCGCCCGACAGGAACGCAATGGCTGACCTCAACACCGCCTCTTTGTCCCCAAACCAGGGTGGATGAGCGCGGCCTTCGAACGTTAGTAGCCGAGCGCCCGGCAGTGAAGCGGCGAGGCGCTGCCCCGCTTCGCACGGTATGGCGCGATCGCCTCTGCGATGCAGGATGAGGACTTCGTTGTTTACCCTCGAAATCGTATCGGTGGCGTCCATTTCGTAAGTGAGATCGAGCAAGTCCGCTGCCGTTTGTGGTGAAGTCGAGACCCGCTGTTGCTGACTCAGCGCGTCGATATCCTGCCTGGACGCGCCAGGCAGGAAGATGTCGGCCAGCGCGCGCGAACCTGCGCCCCAGTGAGCACGCACGAGCGCCACGACTGCGGCGCGCACTTCCGGCGTTGCGATGTCTCTCCCGGACAGGTAACCGCCATAGACGCAGATCTTTCCGATCGCTGAAGGATTCTCCGCCGCATACGTCATGGAAACGGGGCAGCCGCAGGAGAACGCAAGCAACGAGACACGGAAATCGCGTGCGGCGGTCTCGATCACCGTTGCGAGCAACCCGGTTTCAGATTCGAGACTTCTCTCTGCGACGTCGCGGTCGCTGAGTCCTACTCCTGGCCGGTCGTAGCGAATGACCCGAAAGTGCTGCCCGAGTTCATGCAGGAAGGCTCGGAAAGCCGGCTGATCCCAGTCCCTGTCGACATGACTGATCCACCAGGCGGGCAACACGAGATCCGGCCCGTGACCGTGCACGGTGTAGGCGACGCGATTGCCTTCCCCGTCCTTGAGGTAGCGCACAACCGGTTTGGTAGCGCTCGTGTCCGGATCAATCGTGTCTGCGTCCATCGGCGCGGAACCTCACACAATTCTCATGCATTTCTAACGTCAATCTCAGGACTGCGGCGTCGAATCCCGGCACTGTTCGCTGCCTCTGATTCGCACTACCCGGAGCTATCGAGATGAAACGGCCCGACACCGACCGCGTCGAGACTACCGTCGCGACGAGCGACTCCATCATAGTCGAACAAAAAGCCCTTTACACCGAGGACGGCGTTGCACTGACCGCCACGACGTACAGCAGCCCCGCGCCAGCCGAGATGACGGTGCTCATGCTGCCGGGCATAGGCGTACCGCAACGTGCCTTCCGCCACATTGCCAGATGGTTCGCCGAAAGGGGGGCTCGCTGCGTGACCGTCGACTATCGGGGCATGGGTGACTCTCGTACGCCCGGCGGAGTCGCGACGGCAACACTCTCGACGTGGGCGCGGAACGACGCGGTCGCCGCACTGGAATACGCAGAGTCTTCATGGCCCGAACCGTTGATGCTCGTCGGCCACAGTTTTGGCGGACAGGTGGTCGGGCTTGCCGAAGCGTTTCAGCGAGTTCGCGCCGCTGTGTTCATCGGCTCACAGTTCGGGCAACCCCGCAACTGGGACGGCTGGCAGCGTTTTGGACTCGCGAGCTACTGGTTCCTGATCCTTCCGGCCTTGTGCGCCCTCTTCAAGGAACTGCCTGCCTGGAGCGGTCCCGCGGGGCCGCTACCCCGCGGAGTCGCTCGCGAATGGTCCCGTTGGGGCCGCAGCCGCGACTGGTATCTGTCGTCGCAACCGGGGGCGGAGGCGCTGTTGGGCAGGTTTCCCGCACCGCTCATGGCCTACAGCATCTTTGACGACAGCATTGCACCGCCCAGAGCCGTGTCCGCGCTGCTCAAACGCTTCTCCGTGACCGAAGCCGTACGCAGGGACGTTACGCCTGACGAACTGGGCCTGGCCCGCATCGGGCACGTTGGGCTGCTGCGCCCGTCGCAGGAAACCAGGCCGGTCTGGAAGGAGATGCTGGGTTTCCTGCGTGGCCATGCTGCCGGTCGCCGTCATGTGCACCCTGTGCGCCAACCGGGATGAACGCAGCCGCTTGCATCAAGAGAGCACGATGAAAATCTACGACGACTACGTACTCCCGGCCCTGCTCGATTGCCTTTGCGGGGTCAGCGATATTGCGGAGCAACGACAGCAGGCTGTACCCGCTGCAAGCGGAACGGTTCTGGAGATAGGAATGGGAACGGGGCTCAATCTTCCCTACTACGACGAACGCCGCGTCGACAAGGTGATTGGCCTCGATCCTTCGGTCGCGAGCTTCCGCAAGGCGCTCGAACGCTCGGCGAGTCGCCCGTTTCCCGTCGAGTATCTCGGTCTCAGCGGAGAGGACATCCCGCTGCCTGAGGACAGTATGGATTCCATTGTGCTGACGTACACCTTGTGCAGCATCGCGGAACCCGCCAAAGCGCTCTCCGAGATGCGCCGCGTATTGAAGCCCGGTGGAAAACTGATCTTCTGCGAGCACGGCAAATCTTCCGGTGAGCGCGTCTATCGCTGGCAGCAGCGTGTGACGCCCGTGTGGAAGCGGCTCGTCGGCGGCTGCCACCTCGATCGGGATATCCCGGGTTTAATTGGCAACGCCGGTTTCCGCGTGCTGGAAATGGAAAGTGGTTACATCAACGAATCGGTACTACAGAGGCTTGCGGCGTTCCAGTATCGAGGCGTGGCCGTCATTGCATGAGCAGAACGGCCGCAATGCTGTCGTCAGCGCTGGCGGCATGTGCCGCAGTGCTCGTGGGCGCCTGTTTCTGGCTGCTGTACGCACCGCATCCCGTCTCCCCCGGGCACGCGCTGATCGAGGCAACCCTGCAGGTCGACGGTCGCTTGCGCCGCTATTCCCTGTACATACCACCCGAACTCGACCGTCCCGCACGCTTGCTCATCCTGTTGCACGGTTCGACGGGACACGCCGCAACCATTCGCCGCCGCAGCGGCTATCGATTCGAGCTACTTGCGCGACGCGCCGGTGCCGTTGTTGCCTATCCGGAGGGTATCGACGGTTACTGGAACGGCTGCCGCAAAGCGGCAACACATGCGGCGCGGCTCAACAACATTGACGACGTCCGTTTCCTGAGGACACTTGTTGGCGATCTCACAAGTTCCGGACTCGTCGACGCAACACGTGTCTACGCAGCCGGCTACTCCAACGGCGGACACATGGCGTTCCGGCTCGCAGTCGAAGCCCCGGATCTCGTGGCCGGTATCGCCGCATTTGCAGCGAGCTTCCCCGCCGAGAGCAATTTCGACTGCACCGCCACCGGCACGCCGGTCAAGACACTCATTGTCAACGGTACTGAGGATCCTCTGAACCCCTTCGAGGGTGGAGAGGTATCGCTCTTCGGCTTTCGAAGCCTGGGGCTGGTCCGATCCTCACAAAACAGCGCAGACTACTTTCTCTCGCTGCACGGTGACACGTCGGACAGCCTGCACAAAACCATCAGCAATCGATATGCGCCGGCCACCATTAGCGAGTGGCGTCTCAACGGCACGCCAGTGGTATCACTCGTTGCCATCGAGGGCGGCGGTCACACGATTCCCCAGCCGGCCTATCGTTTCCCGCGCCTCCTCGGCAGTACGCTTCAGACGGACGACATCATCGAGTACCTGTGGTGTTTTCTCGACCGCACGTTGTGCGACTCCGGTAACTCGGTCTTCAGAGACCTGGCGGCGTCGCCACGGCATCCCGAAGGCTAGCGGCCGCTTACAGCGCCATCGGGTGCCCGGGCGCGTACTCGACCAGATCCCAGAGGTTTCCGTAGAGGTCTTCGAAGACGGCAACCGTGCCGTACTCCGCCGTCAGCGGTTCGCGAACGAACGTCACCCCCTTCGAGAGCAGCGCTTCGTAGTCTCTCCGAAAATTGTCCGTCGCGAGGAACAACCAGACCCTGCCCCCCGACTGATTGCCGATGAACGCGGCCTGCTCCTCCGAGGCGGCACGCGCCAGTAGCAGGCTCGTAGCGGAAGCCGGGCCGGGAGGTGCAACAACCACCCAGCGCTTGTCCTGTTCGGGTTGATACGTATCTTCGACGAGCTCGAAGCCCAGTGTGCGCGTGTAGAACTCGATCGCCTCGTCGTAATCTCGAACAACAAGCGCAACGTGTGCAATGGCCTGTCTCATGCTATTCACTCCCGCGGCCCGCCAGTCTGTCTGCTACAGCCGCCCGCGTGCGCCGCGCAGCCGATGGATTCCGTGCGAGGACGCGTATACGTCGATGAGTTCAGCGTAGTCAGCCGGATTCGGTATTGCAAAAGCCGATGCCGAGGCGAACTCGGGCCAGCCCGATTTGAGGCCAGCCAGTACCGCTGCGCTTTCCGGGGACTGTTCGAGCAGCCGCTGCCGCAGCCGATAACACAGGTCTTTTGCTCGGGCTGCACAGACCAGCGGGCCAAACGGTATTGCGGGAGACCGCCAGAGTTCGCGCATCCCGGCGTGCTCCTCGCTTGCATTGAGCTCGAGATAGACGCGGGTTGCCAGCACCCCGACGCCAGTGCTCTCACGCGTAACACGCTCGAATACTGCCTGATGGCTGCCCGTGAATTCCAGTGCAAGTGCATCGGCATCTTCCCCCAGCACTTGCCGCAGCTTGCTGCGAGCAAGGAGCGCTCCCGACGCCGAATCGGGCCACACCATGTAAACACGTTCCGGCGCTGCGTCGCCGCGGAGTTCCCCCAATTCGCGAATGGGTGAACTGTCGGCCGCGACGATGCTGCTGGTGTAGAGACTGTCCGCATCAGCTCGAGGCCCATCGTTGGTCAGCGCGGGCACCACCATGTCCATTAGCCCATCGGGCTCACTCCTCATGGCCAGGTAACCGACCAGGTTCGGTATCGCAACGTCGATCTGGCCGGACGCCACCCATTCCGCAAGCTGTGTCGGCGACTCGGCAATCCTGATCGCCGCGGGTACGTCGCTCAGCTCTCCCGCCAGCTCGGCAAGGGGCGTAACGGCAGCCAGACGATCTCGCCCGGGGTACTCGTAGGTTGCAACGACAACGCCCGTTTCGATCGAAAGATCCGATACTGCGCTCCCCGGCAGAAACGCCAAAAGCAGCGCTGCCGCGGCGAACAACCCGCAGCAGCGATTTCGAGCAACAGTTTTGATGATGTTTCCCCTGCCGAATGGCGGCTTCCGACGGCGCGGCGTGCATCATACCGTGATTGGGCTATCCGCGAGGCTGTGCGCCTCCGGACCGAACCACGGGGCGCCTTCGGGTTGACATCACCAGATTGTTATATAACAATTTTGTTATGAATCAGCTCACCAGCACAGCCGCGGGAGGCAACCTCGATAGCCTGTTTTCGGCCCTTGCCGATCCTACACGCCGGGCCATTCTCTCTCGCCTCGTGGAAGGCCAGGCCTCGGTGACCGAGTTGGCAGCGCCTTTCGAAATGAGTCAGCCGGCCATTTCGCGGCACCTCAAAGTGCTGGAGCGCGCCGGGCTCATCGAACGCGACGTCGACGAACAGCGCCGGCCGGCGCGCCTGACGGCCGCCAATATGGCAGCGGCCGTCGACTGGCTGAATCAGTTCCGCGCCTTCTGGAGCGGCAGCTTCGAACAACTCGATCGTGTCCTGATCGATCTACAACAAACCAGCAACAAGGAATCCGACCATGAGTGACCTGCCCGAATACGTAACAGACCGCCTCTTCGACGCGCCGCGCGAACTGGTCTGGAAAACCTGGACGGATCCCGAATTGCTCGCCCGCTGGTACGGCCCGAACATCGAGACCGTCATTCACAAGTTTGAACTCAAACCCGGCGGCGAGTGGCTCAACGAAATGAAATGGGGCGGCAAATCGGACTTGAGCAAGATGACCTTTACCGAAGTGATACCGCAGGAAAAGCTGGTCTGGCGGCAGTCGTCGTGTGACGCCGATTGGAACGCCGTTGCCAATCCGATGATGCCCGACTGGCCGCGCGTGATACTGACAACCGTCACGTTCGAGGACCAGGGCGAACAAACCAAAGTGAGGCTCGTGTGGACACCGGTCGACGCCAGCGAGGCCGAAATAGCCTGTTTCGCAGCCGCCGTCGACAACATGGGTAAAGGATGGGGCAGCGGCTTCGACATCATCGACAGCATCCTTCAGGAGCTGCAGAGCTCGAGCTGAGGACCTCCTGCCCTCTTCTGCCGCAAATGGCCGGCCGGACCCTTCAGGCAGTCCGGCCGGCCGCGAGCAGCATTTCCCAAGCTTGCAAGTCGCGGCTTTGCATACTCACGCTCGAGGGTTGCCGCCTGAGCCCAATGGCGAGAATCGGGCTATTGCGCTTTCTTGTAGGCCGCGAACTCCTCCTTGCTCAGTTTGCCGTCGCCGTTCTTGTCGAGTTCCGTGAAGCGCTCGAGCAGTTTCATGTCGGCCTGCACTTCGAATGCGCTCAGCGAGCCGTCACGATCCGTATCGAGCTTGTCGAAGTCGGACTTACCTTCCTTGCCCTGCATTTCACTGGCGCCGACAGCACCGGCCATCAGACCAAGGACGGCTAAACCCATTACGCTCATTGCTTTCATTTCGCTCCTCCTTTCATAGTAAACGTTGACATACAGATGTATCGAGCCAGGGGGAGGCTCACCTGTACAGGAGCAAGCAGCGTGCCAACCGGGAAGTTCTCCCGCTGCGGCAAGGACTTGCGAAGCGCCTGACGACCACCGGGCAACCGGACGGCGCTCCGGAGACGCAATTCGGCGTTAATCTGTCGGCGGAACGCGACGTAACGTCATGGAACCATTCGTCGCGAAGCGGCACACCGGGCGGCGCCCCAGCGGACAGAGGGCTTGCCCAACGTAGGCAATCGGCGACAAATGTTTGCGGGAGCAGTATTTAGCCGGTAGTCCGCATATACGACGACCGCGGGCCAGACGGTTACGCGGGCTTTTGAGCGAAGCGGAAACTACGCAAGCCAGCCGAATACGCCGCCCGTCAGCAGCCCGTACAAAAGCGCATCAAACAGGTTCTTGGCTGTGAGCGACCACGGCCTGCCGAACCAGATGCTGTCCTGGATGAACGCAACACCGTGCGCAACAAACGCCACCGTGCCTGCAATGCGGAACGCTTCGAGGTACTCCCCATCCGGTCCGAGCGTACGGCTGACGAAGTACGCGCAAAGCACACCGATGAACAAATAGTAAACGAAGGTCTTTGCGAGTTTTGGTCCCATGGTTTGCAGCCCGTTCGGTATGACGGTAATGAACGCCTGCGGGCCATCGATGCATTTCTTCTGGAACTCGGGGTCCTTGAAGGCCTCCGGACCGCTGCCGAACGGCAGCATGTAGTAGCCGGGCGAGCTGCCTTTCAGTGCGTTGCGCACGGCGTCCTCGTGCTCGACCGGAGCAAGGTCGGTCTTGTGCCAGGGGAACACCATCCACACCAGCGCGCTAAACACGAAAACGATGATGGCCGATACCACGATCGGCAGCCACAGAGCTGCAATAGTCATTGCCCTTTCCCCTCGTTTGAACCCGCCGCCGTGACGACGGTCTTTTTGTTGTTGGTCCCGAGAGTGTGTCTGTGTAGGCGCACGTGTTCAAGCACATGGAGTACTATTCGGCCATGCGTCCCGCTCCCATTGCACTGTTTGCCGCACTGGTGCCGACCATTGGGGTTGCGGCAGCTTTTGTTCTGAGTGCGCAGTCCGGGTACATCGGTTCCTGCAATCCCTTTCTCGACGGCTGTGCGTCGATCAGCGCAACCGGTCGGCAAATGCCGGGCGCAATGGCCTTTCGCGCCGTGCAGCTGCCTCACGCCGCTGTGCTTGCGGCGTTGTGGCTGCTGTCGGTGGCCTGGCTGCGCTCCATTGACGCGATTTCACCCGCAACCGCGCGCTGGGTGCTGATCTGCGGCCTCGTGGGTGCCGTCGCGCTGATCATCTACGTCACGTTCCTCGGCACCAAGACACCCGTCTACACCTTCATGCGCCGCTTCGGAATCTACTTCTATTTTCTCGGCACGGCTCTCGCGCAGGTCATCGTGGCGTTCCGGGTGCGCGCAACACGCCCGGAACTGGGACTGTCGGGACTCGGCGGGATGTTGCTGGTGTTTTCAGGTCTGCCGTTTCTGCTCGGCATCGCCAACCTGGCCTTCAAGGCTGTGCTCGACGATCCAGACGCCACCGAGAACCGCATCGAGTGGCTCGCAGCCTTGAGCATGCAGGCGTATTTTGTGGTGTTGTATGTGGCCTGGCGCCGCTCCGAGTTTCGCCTGAGTGCACAAAGCGGGCACTGAGTCGTCAGACTGGGGGCTTCAGTTCTTGGCCGTACCGGCCTCTTTCGGCGGATCAGCTGATTCGGGTTCCTCGTTTGCGCCCTCCGGATTCTCATCTTGCGGCACGGAATAGTCGAGTACACCCGTGGCGATCAGATCGGTCGACGCCTGAGCGATCGACAGCTCTGTTTCCACTTCACGAAGTTTCGCCTCTGATTTCACGCTTTCGGTGGCCCTTTCCGTGAGTTCCGACCGAAGCTCGCGAGTCTTCGTCACCGAGTCCTTGAGGTCGCGTTTCAGTTCCTCGACGCGGGACTGCTGGTGACTGATCACGTTGTCGCGTTTCTCGATGCTGTCGTTCGCATCGTCGAGCTCCCGCTCGGTTCTCTCCAGCTTGTCGCGTGCATGGGTTGCGTCGGTCTGCGCGACCCGCAACTCGGCCTCGAGTGCGCGAATGCGGTCGTCCCGGGGATCACGGCGCTTGGCCCTGAGTCGGTCGCTCATGCGTACGCTGATCGACGACAGCACCCACCCCAGGAGGAACGCCCCCAGGGTAAACAGAATGAGATTTTTGGGAATCTCGATGAACATCCGGCCAAGCTTATGTCTGTCGTTTCTGTAAGGAAGGGCAGAGTTCTCAGTTAGCCGCCCCCTGCCGCTAGCACTGTCGCTTTATGGCGACGCTATGTCAAATGGACTATCTGCTATTTTGAGAGGGAAAACAGCAAATTACAGGACTGTTATCACAGTTTGGCGGTCCGCCGGCGACTCAGACCCCGAGAAATGCGGCGGTTTTGTCCGGAAAATCGGTGAACAGCCCGTCGACGCGGAGCTCCTCGACAAAAAAGCGCATCAGCGCATCAAAATCCGCGAAGCCGGGCGGCAACGCGTCTGCCCTGAAGGTGTACGGGTGAATCGCGAGCCCGGCAGCCCGTGCGTGCGCGGCGACGCCAGTGGATACCGGGCAACCGTCAACCGCCTGCAACTCGTAAAGCTGATTCAGCCACGGGCCTATCCCGTCCACAAAACCTGCCAGGTCGTGAAGGCCGTCGCGCGTGAGCATGGCCGCATAGTCACTACTCGACTCATTCCAGGAAGGGTCTGCAATTAGCTGAATAAGCTTGAGATCTGATTCGAGCTCATGCCGAATACGGAAGGTTTCATCGCGGTCGAAACACTGCACGAACACGTCATCCCCGCGCGAGCGGTAGCCGAATTCATCCAGTATCCCAAGGGTCAGGGCGGACAGATCCACGCCCTCCGACCGGTGCCAGGCCGGTGCCTTGATCTCGGGGTAGATGCCAACCCGCTGGCCACTGGCGGCATTCAGGCCCTGGATCATGCTGAGCTCTTCTTCGAAGGTGCTGATCCCGAATCGCCCCGACCCGGCGGGGAAACGTCCGGGAAACACAGGCTTGCCGTCAGCGCCGAGTCGCTCCGTGACGTTGAGGGTGCGGATTTCTTCGAGGTCGAGGTCGCGCGCATAGTAACGGCCGTCCTGCCGGGCTCGCCCGGGAAAACGCAAGGCCACATCGGTGACGCGATCGAGATATATGTCGTGGCTGACAATGACGCGGTCGTCGCGGGTCGCCACCAGGTCCTGCTCGAGATAGTCGGCGCCCTGTCCGTAGGCAAGCGCCTTTGCGGGAAGCGTGTGTTCGGGCAGATACCCGCTTGCGCCACGGTGCGCAATGATCAGTGTTTTCGATTTCACCTCAAGTTTATTACTTAATTTATTGTAATAATTAGTCTTTTATCTCACCGTTTTCGTCGAAGCCCGGAAAATCGATCACTTCCCAGCGCGCGGTATCTTCGTTGCGTGCCTGACGCTTCAGGGCATCCACCAGCTCACGCGAATTCCATTCGATGTGTTCTTTACAGCGGCGGATCAGTTCCGGCGGCGTTTCCGATACCTGGCCGAAGGGCCGAATGACGATCATCGGAATCTTGTTGGCGTCCGCAACGTCCATCATGAAAGTCACGAGTTCGGTCTGCCGCTCGTACAGATCCGGCATCACGAACATGGCCTCCGACAGTTTTATCTGCGCAATCAACTCGTCCTTGATGTCGTCCATCCCGCCGCCCGGCTGCACGTCGGGCCGGCTGACGTTGAGATAGTAAAATCGATCGACCGACTCCAGGAACTCGAACACCCGAAGATAGCTCTCCGATTCGCTGAACCCGTGGCTCACGAACACCCGGATCGGGTTATTCTCAGACATGCGCGGTCCTCCCCGTTTTGCGCCGCAGCTCCGATTCTATCCAATCGACAAGAGCCAAGACAGCGCGGATCAAGAACGGTTTGCAAGCCCCAAGCGGTACGGTATCGTTGCCGGATCGAAGTCTGTGCCTCCTTCGCCGACCGGATTCGTGGAGCTTTGATGCGACTCCTGCTGTACAACATCAAGTACGCGGTTGGGGATGGCGCCAGCCTCCGCATGCCCCTTCCCGCTGCCAACTATGTGCTTGGCAACCAGAGCGTCCTGCCGGAGCTCGCCGGTTTCATTCGCGGCGTCGATCCGGACATCGTAGGCCTCGTGGAAGTGGATACCGGGTCCATCCGCAGCCGGATGATCAACCAGGCCGAAAAGCTGGCTCAGGACCTCGGGATGAATACCTCCTACGAGACCAAGTACGCGGAAAACTCGATCAACCAGATCCTGCCGATCGTCCGCAAGCAGGGCAATGCGTTCATGGCGGCCGAGCGGGTACACGGCGAGCGTTTTCATTACTTCGACACGGGCATAAAGCGCCTGATTATCGAACTCGAGATGGCGGACTTCGCCGTTTTTCTCGTCCATCTGTCGCTCAAATACCGTCACCGACATCTCCAGCTTCGACACCTCTACGATCTCATCGAAGCCACGGAAAAACCGGTCATCGTTGCCGGTGATTTCAATACCTTCTGGGGCGAAAACGAGATCTACCTGTTCATGAAAGCGGCCGGGCTGCGCTCCGCGAACACGGAGAACCTGCCAACCTATCCGAGCCGTTCGCCGCGCCGGCAGCTGGATTTTGTGCTGTACCAGGACGGTATCGACGTTACCGGTTTTTCGATTCCCGACGTCCGCCTTTCCGATCACCTGCCGCTCGTGTGCGACTTCGAGATACGTTAGTAACGAGTTGACGCGAGCCGGCCGGCAACCCCGAATGACACTCATCCGAGAAGAGAACAAACGTTAATGAGCTACGAGAACTGGAGACTGGACACTGACGACAACGGCGTTGCCTGGCTCTGCATCGACAAACCCGAGAGCAGCGCCAACACGCTGTCGGCGGATGTGCTGCGGGAACTCAACGAGGCGCTGGCGCAGCTCGAAGGTGCGCTGCCGAAGGGGCTGGTCGTGTACTCGGGGAAAGACCAGGGCTTCATCATGGGCGCCGATATCAAGGAGTTCACGCGTATCCAGAGCGAACAGGAAGCTTATGATCTGATTCGCCAGGGGCAGAGCGTCATGGACCGGATCGAAGCGCTCGGCTGCCCGACGGTCGCCGTGATCAACGGCTTTTGCCTTGGTGGCGGACTCGAGCTCGCGATGGCCTGCGACTACCGGCTCGCGTATCGGGGGCACAAGAAGATTCTGGGCCTCCCGGAGGTCCAGCTGGGTATCCATCCGGGCTTCGGCGGCACGGTGCGCGCCGTGCAGCTTGCCGGGGTCCGCCCGGCAATGCAGCTCATGCTGACCGGCGGGCCTATCCGTCCCGACAAGGCCGAGCGAATAGGCATTGTCGACGGACTCACCGATGCGGAAAACTGGAAGAAAGATGCCGAGACGCTAATCCGCAGCACACCGCCGAAACAGCGGGCGCCGTTCGTCGAGCGTGTGCTCGGTGCAGCGCCCGTTCGGCCGTTCATCAGGAACGTGCTGTTGAAGCAGGTTCAGCGCAAGGCGAACAAGGCGCACTACGCCGCCCCGTATGCCATGATCGACTTGTGGGCGAAACTCGGCGCATCACCAGGGACGGGATACGAGGCCGAAGCGCGCTCCATGGCAAAGCTGGTCGTCACGCCGACGTCGCGAAACCTCGTACGCGTGTTTTTCCTGCAGGACGGGCTCAAGTCCCAGGGCGACAAATCCACGACGCCGCCGAAACACGTGCACGTCGTGGGCGCCGGCGTCATGGGTGGGGATATCGCCGCCTGGTGTGCACTTCGCGGCATGACCGTCACGTTGCAGGACAGAGAGCAGAAATACATCGACCCGGCGCTCGAACGCGCGGCGTCCCTGTTCGAGAAGCGAATTCGCAGCACGACCGACCGCAATGACGCCCATGAGCGCCTCGAGGCTGACGTAGCAGGTGAAGGCGCGCGAAAAGCCGATCTGGTTATCGAGGCGATTTTCGAGAACCTCGAGGCAAAACGGGCGCTGTACAAAGACCTTCAGGCAAAAATGAAACCCGGCGCAATGCTCGCCACCAACACGTCGAGCATACCGCTCGAGGAGCTGCGCACGGTGCTTGACGAACCGCGGCGTTTCATCGGGCTGCACTTTTTCAATCCGGTAGCCATGTTGCCGCTGGTCGAGATCATTCGCTGCGAAGATACCGAACAATCCGCCCTCGACCTGGGATTCGCGTTTACCCGCAAGATCTCGAAACTGCCGCTCGAGTGTGCCAGCGCCCCCGGTTTTGTCGTCAACCGCATTCTCGCGCCGTACATGGCGGAAGCCATGGCGCTCATCGAGGAAGGCGTGCCGCTCAAGCTTATCGACAAAGCGGCCGAAAACTTCGGTATGCCGATGGGGCCTGTCGAGCTGGTCGATAGCGTCGGCATCGACGTGGCGCTGGGCGTGTCGAAAGTGCTGGGTGAGGCCATGCAGCGCCCGGTTCCGACGCGCCTGAGCGAGATGGTCGCGGACGGCAAACTCGGCCGGAAATCCGGAAAAGGCTTCTACGAATGGCAGAACGGCAAGGCCCTCAAACCCGAAGCATCGGGCACGGCTCCGGGCGATATCGAGGACCGTCTGATTCTCCCAATGGTGAACGAAGCCGTGGCCTGCCTCGCCGATGGCGTCGTGTCCGACGCCGACAAGCTCGACGCGGGTGTCATTTTCGGCACGGGCTTTGCGCCGTTTCGAGGCGGCCCGCTGCACTACGCGAAAGAGCGCGGGATAGCCGACGTGACGGCCACGCTCGAGCGCCTCAGCGCAACCCATGGCGAGCGATTTCGGCCGCATGCAGGCTTTGCCGACCTGTAGTCCGCAACGGTCAGTTTTTTTCCGGGAAAACTGTGCGCCGCTTCACGCTGGGGACGCTCCACGGTTCCAGAAGTTGTTGAATTACGGGTAGAATGCTTCCGCCTCCGGGGTTTATGTGAAACCCTTGAGGCTCCAGAAATCAAACAAACCGCAGGAACGGACGTATCGCATGACGGATGAGCAGAAAATAACGGACCTGCTCAAGCGCTTTTCTCCCCTGGACGGCCTAAAAAGAGACAATCTGCTGGCCCTTGCGCGCAAGGTCCAGATCCGTGAGCTATCGCCCGGGCAGCTGCTGTTCAAGGAAGGTGATACCGAGAAACGCACGTTCTACGTCGTCACGGGCACGCTCGAGCTGACCGATCAGGACAAGACCGTAGGCACGGTCGAAGGCGGCACCCAGCTCGCCCGCAACCCCGTCGCCCCCGTCTACCCGCGGCGCGTGTCGGCAAAAGCGAAAGACCGCGTGCAGTTCATCTCGATCGACTCCGATCTGCTCGACGTCATGCTGACCTGGGACCAGACCGGCACCTACGAAGTGTCGGAGCTGCAGGGAACGCAGGACGAGACCAACGACGACTGGATGACCATGCTGTTGCAGGCCAAGGCGTTTCACAAGATTCCGCCTGCCAACATTCAGGCGATCTTCATGCGCATGCAGCAGATCAACTACAAGTCGGGCGACGTCATTCTGAAGCAAGGCGCGGAAGGCGACTATTTTTACGTACTCACCCGCGGCAAGGCACTGGTGACTCGCGAGACGCCATTGAGCAAGGACGGCATCAAGCTCGCCGAGCTGCAGGTGGGCGATACCTTCGGCGAGGAGGCGCTGATATCGGACGCCAAGCGCAACGCGACCGTGACGATGCTCGCCGACGGCGCGGTCATGCGGCTCGGCAAGGACGACTTCAAAACGCTGCTGAACGAGCCGATGCTGGACTGGGTGAGCCGCGACAAGGCGGAGCAGATCATCGCAGGCGGCGGGCAATGGCTGGACGTTCGGCTGCCGAGCGAGTTCGAAAACCAGCACCTCGACAACGCGCTGAATATCCCGCTGTATTTCATTCGGCTCAAGATCAATACGCTCGACAAAAGCCGCAACTACGTCGTGTGCTGCGATACCGGGCGCCGCAGCTCGGCTGGCGCTTACATACTGAGTGAGCGAGGCTACAACGCCTACGTATTACAGGGCGGAATCAACGCCGACGCCGGTTGAAGCCACCGGGGTTTCATTAGCGCCGGGTTATCGTGATGGGCTCATCGAGAGCGTGTTACATGGTGTGAGTGGGCTTGTCTCCGCCCAGCGCCCCAGCAAGATAGTTTTCGATTTTCTTTTGCGTGTTGCCCTGATCCTGGTCACTGAACTGCACGCCAATACCCGCCGTGCGTTTGCCCTGCGCGCCTTTGGGCGTCATCCAGATAACGGTTCCGGCCACCGGGATTTTTTCGTCTTCGCCCATCAGGTTCAGCAGCATGAAAACCTCGTCGCCCAGCCGGTAAGAGCTGTTGGTCGGGATAAACAGCCCGCCGTTGACGACGTACGGCATGTACGCGAGGTACAGCGCACTCTTGTCCTTGATCGTCAGCGTCAATAAACCCGGTTTACTCATCTTGCTTCAAGCCCTGAGGATCTGCCGTCAGCCCGCGGCGTACAGATCAGCTAGTGTGGTTTCGGCACCGTTCCGCAAGCGGCCAAGGCCACCCGCCCAGTCAATGAGCAAGCCTTCGAAGGCGATTTGCGCGTTGAAGGCTCCCTGAGGCCGGCTGCGGAGCCGGTTGATTATGTCTTGATAGCAGAACAGGTTTCGGGTGTCCATGCGCTGTAGCACACTCTCATCGATTCCGCCGCCGGCCGCCGATCGGCCGCCGGCGAGCGAGTCCCGGGCCGCAGCACCAATGGTTCGGGCCAGCCACTCGAGCACCTCGAAAGGGTCCTCCTTCGCCCAACGTACCGCTACCTCGACGGGCGAAATGCGTCGCCCGCCGACTTCGTTCAGATCGCGAAGCAGTGCAGCGTTGCGCTCGATTGCCGCATCCATTTCGAGGGCTGCGATCGGCGCGCCACCCGCGGCCTCGAGCGCCGGCGCCCAGTCGCGATCCTCGTGCTGCCGCAACCACGCGCCTGCCGTCTTCTCGTCCGGCGGCCGAAAGTCGATACGCTGGCAGCGGCTCACGATCGTGGCCGGCAGGCGCCCCATACGGTCGACGACGAGTACCAGGAGCGCGTCACCCTGCGGTTCCTCCAGCGTTTTGAGCAGGCTGTTCGCGGCGGCCGCGTTCATCAGGTCAGCCGGCTCCAGGACCGCCGTCTTGCCGCGACCCTCATAACTCGTCAGCGACAGATCGGCCACGAGCGCGCGTATTTGATCGATCGCAATGCCCTGCTTGTCTTCCGGTCGCGATACCCAGTAGACATCGGGATGTTCGGGCACGGTATACGGATATTCGGGTAATTCCGCGGCTTCCGCCGGCAGCGCGCGCCGGGCGGCAATCCAGGCCGCCGCGGAGCGTTTTCCCGAACCGCGGGGGCCCGACAGCATGACCGCGTGCGGCGGCCGGCCGGCCTCCAGCCGCTGCTGCCAGCTTTCCGTGAACGCGCGTAGCCAATCGACCTGCAAAATTTAAACCTTTTCAGTGTGTTAAAGAGCTTATTTAAAGCTCTTCAGTATATGGCGCCCGGCCGCCTCAACGGCCTTTTCCACGGTATCCAGCGCGCCGCTTGCGTCTATCACGATAAACCGGTCGGGTTCTGCCGCCGCAAGGTCCAGGTACCGTTGCCGCACGCGGGCAAAGAACTCCAGCGCTTCCGACTCGAACCGGTCTTTTGCGCCGCGACGGTCGGCCCTTGCCAGGCCCACTTCAGGCGGCGCATCGAGCAGCAGCGTAACGTCCGGTTTCAGCCCGTCCAGCGCAAGCTCGGCCAGACTTTCGATCGCGCGGTCCGGGAGACCTCGACCACCCCCCTGATACGCCCTGCTGGCGTCGACAAAACGATCGGAGACCACCCATACACCGCTGTCGAGAGCCGGCCGAATCCGGTTGGCAACGTGCAATGCCCGGGCGGCAAACACCAGCAGCAGCTCGGCAGCCTCCGGCATGGGCTCCTCACCGTGCTCAATCAGCAGCTCGCGAATGGCCTCGGCCGTCGGGGTGCCGCCCGGCTCGCGAGTTACGTCGACAGCGTGGCCAGCCTGCTCCACAAGCGCAGCAAGATGGCGAATGTGGGTCGACTTACCGACCCCTTCGATGCCCTCCACGGTAATGAAGCGACCCCTTGCACCTGCGCCCGTCACTACGGCCTGTCCCTTTGCCGCAGGCGCTGCAGGTACACCTGCACTGCCGCATCGTGCTGTTCCTTGGTGTCGGAAAACGCATGACTGCCGTCACTCAGGCCGGTCGCCACAAAAAACAACGCTGTTCCGTCCGAAGGGTTGAGCGCGGCCTCAATGGCCGCGCGTCCGGCCATGGCAATCGGGCTCGGCGGCAAACCTCCGCGCGTGTAGGTGTTATAGGGCGTGTCCGTGCGCAGGTCCCGCCGCGTCAGGTTGCCGTTGAAATCCGGTCCGATGCCGTAGATGACCGTGGGGTCGGTCTGCAGGCGCATGCGTCGATTGAGCCGGCGCACGAACACGCCGGCAATCTTCGCCCGCTCGTCGGCCTTGGCGGTTTCCTTCTCGATGATGGACGCCAGGGTCAAGGCCTCGTAGGGTGTGTTGAGCGGCAGATCCAGCGCCCGTTGCTGCCATGCTTCGTTCAGCGTCTCCTGCAGCAATGTATGCGCCTGCTTCAGCAGATCGCGGTCGCTGCTGTTGGCGGGGAAACGATAGGTCTCCGGCAGAAACAGTCCTTCCGGGTTGTCGGTATCGCTGCCCAGCTCCTCGAGAAACTGCGGCCAGTCTTCTTCTTCCAGGGTCGACTCGAGCCGCGGTTCGGCCGCAAGCGCCGCCAGCAGCTCCCAGCGATTCCACCCCTCGACGATCGTGAAGGAATACAGGACGACGTCACCGCTCACGAACTGTTGCAGCAATGCCTCCGGCGTCGTGCCGGCCGCAATGTGGTACTCACCGGCCTGCACGCGTTCGGCATATCTCCCCAGCCGGGCCTGCAGCTTGAACCACTCGGGATGTTCGAGCACGCCCAGCGCCTCGAGCGCGGCTGCAACGCCGGAGAACGACTCGCCGCTGGCGATCGTGAAGTCGATGCCGTCCTCCGGTACCGTCAGCGGCGTATGCAGGAATGAGCGGTAAGACAAACCAAACGCAAGCGCCGCCGCGACCGTCAGAGCGATCAGCAACAGAAGCGCCAGGCCGGCGCGCCTCAGCATGCGATCTCCGCGTAACCTCGTTGCCGCAAGCCGTCCATCAGTCCGCGCGTGACCGGGCCGGGAGGCAGCTGTTTGGCCGACCGCCCCGCAGCGGTCGAAGCGTCTTCGTGCGGCTGCTCGATTGATGTCACGGGCACAACCCCGAACTGGCTGTTGCATATGAACACTTCGTCCGCGGCGGCCAGAGTCTGATGATCGATTGCGGCAATCTCCGCAATCGGACCGCGCTCCGCGGCGAATTCGAGCACCAGGCGACGCATGACGCCGGCCACGCCTGACTGCGATAAATCGGGTGTCATGAGCCGCTCGCCCCGGACTAAGAAAACGTTGCTCATGGTACCGCAGATCAGCTGATCTTCCGTATCGAAACACAAGCCTTCGAACACCGTTGGCGAGTGCCACTCCGCGCGGGCCAGCACCTGTTCGAGCCGGTTCAGTGTCTTGAGTCCGGCGAGCTGCGGTTGCCGTGCCAGGCGCGTGCTGCATATCCGCACCCGGCACCCGTCACGGTACAGCGGAGCATCGAGTGGGGTTGCCGAAAAGACCCCGGCGTACACGTTTGCCGTGGCGCCGGCCCTTGCATAGCCGCGCTCGGAGCGACCCGCCGTCACCACGAGTCTTGCCAACGCAAACTCCAGGTCGAGCGCTGTGGCCGATAGCGAGGCTTCCAGAGACTCCGCAAGTTTGTCCGCGCCAGGTGCTGCAATGCCGATACGGCGGCAACCGGCGCTCAAGCGTTCGAGATGCCAGTCGAGCAGCCGCGGTTTGCCGCTACGAATCGCAATCGTCTCGAACAAACCGTCGCCATAGAGCCACGAGCGGTCGTCGACCGGGATTCCGGCAATCGCCCTGCTCTCGGCGTACCACTCGCTCACGTCTCGAACACCCGCAAGAGCCCTTTTGCCTTGGCTCGCGTTTCAGCAAGCTCAGCGTCTGGAACGGAGTCGGCCACGATGCCTGAGCCCGCCCGAAAGCACGCCTCGTGGCCGGACAGCACGATCGAACGGATCAGGATGTTGAGGTCCAGCGTGCCATCCCGGTTCAGGTAGCCGAACGAGCCCGTATACGCGCCACGAACGCTGGACTCCAGTTCGGCAATGATCTCCATGCAGCGCACCTTCGGACAGCCGGTAATCGTGCCGCCCGGAAACACGGCTGCGATAATCTCACCGGGGCTTGCATCATCGCGGAGCTTGCCGCGGATGTTGGACACGATATGGTGAACGTGAGCGTAACTCTCGAGCACCATCATTTCATCGACTTCGACACTGCCGGGTTCGCAGAGACGCCCGAGGTCGTTGCGTTCGAGGTCGATGAGCATGACATGTTCAGCGCGTTCCTTGGCATTCTCGATGAGCTCCCGCCGCAGCGCGTCGTCTTTCGCTGCGTCGTCAGAGCGTGGTCTCGTCCCGGCGATCGGACGTGTGCTGATCTCACGTCCCCTGACCTTGACCAGGCGTTCGGGCGAAGAGGACACGACGCTCGTCTCCCCCCATCGCAGTAACCCCGCAAACGGTGCGGGGTTCGCGTTTGCAAGCCGGCGAAAGAGCTCACCGCCGCTTACGGGCGCATCGGTCTCGACCCGCCATTGTCGTGACAGGTTCGCCTGGTAAATGTCGCCGTCAGCGATGTAGCGCTTTGCTGCCGTGACGGCGTCGAGGAACGCCTCCGGCGGCTCTTCGTGAACGCTCGTGACAACGATCGGTGCCGGAGCGGCGGCGCTCAGGCTCGCAATGTCGCTTCTCACCTCATCCGGGTCAATATCCGCTTCGGCCTCGATAACCAGCGAAACGGCCCCCGAATCGAGATCTCTGATCAGGGCTGCCGAACAGCGCACGGCAAACGCGCGCGGCAACAGCGGATCAACCGCGAGCGACAGGCTCGGCTCGATCTCGGCCGCCAGTTCGTAGCCCAGGTACAGGAACCATCCGCCCTGAAACGGCAGCGTGCAGCTGGACGGCGGTTGCTGCTCCTTTTGAAACGCTGCGTCCAGCGCATCGAGGAACCGCCCGGTGCCGCCACCCGCGAGCGAGGCGTCCCTCAATTCGATCGCCTCGCCTGGGAATGCGAACAGGATTTCGGCACGGCCCAGCTTCGCCGAAACGGCGGTGCTCTGTAACAGGAATGGATAGCGCTCCGGCTTCTGCTCGTGCAGCCGTAAAAACTCGGGGACTTCACGAGTTGCCGTGGTCAACGGCAGCACGCGCGGTTCAGTCACGCCGTCGCTCCGTGTTGCTGGCCGCGGCGTGATTCAATCCAGCCGACGGAAAACCAGGCTGGCGTTCGTACCGCCAAAGCCGAACGAGTTGGACATGACCGTGTTGAGCTTTGCGTCGCGCGCGGTGTTGGCCACGTAGTCGAGATCGCAGGCCGGATCCTGCTCGTCGAGATTGATTGTCGGCGGCACAACCTGTTCCTCGATCGCCTTCAGCGCAAAGATGGCTTCGACAACACCTGCTGCACCCAGCAGATGGCCCGTCACGGATTTGGTCGAGCTGACCAGGAGGCTATCCGCCGCCGTACCGAACGTGCGCCGAATCCCTACGGTCTCACCGATATCGCCGACTGGCGTCGACGTTCCATGTGCATTCAGATAATCGACGTCGGATGGATCGATTTCCGCGTCGCGCAGCGCTGCGGACATGCACTTGCGCGCACCTTCGCCATCCTCGGGAGGAGATGTTATGTGATAGGCGTCGCCGCTCATGCCGAAGCCAATCAGTTCCGCAAAAATGGTCGCTCCGCGGGCTTTTGCGTGCTCGAGTTCCTCGAGAACAACGCAGCCCGCGCCATTACTCAGAACAAAACCGTCCCGGGAAACGTCGAACGGTCGGCTCGCTGCCGCGGGATCGTCGTTGCGCGTCGACATTGCCTTCGCCGAGCAGAACCCGGCCATTGCCAACGGTGTCGTCGCGTATTCGGAACCGCCGGCCAGCATGACGTCGGCATCGCCATGCGCCACGCTGCGACCGGCAATACCGATGCAGTGCGTGGAGGTGGCACAGGCCGTCACGATGGAGATGTTCGGACCGGTCAGGTGTTTGAGTATGCTGACCTGTCCCGACGTCATGTTGATGATCGAGCCGGGAATAAAGAACGGCGACACGCGCCGCGGGCCGACGCTTAAGAGTTTGTCGTGATTGTCCTCGATGTAGCGGATTCCGCCAATCCCGGCACCCATTGCAACGCCGATACGATCGTTGTTGTCATCGGTAACCGTAAGCCCCGAGTGCTCGAGAGCATCGAACGCAGCCGCCACACCGTAATGTATGAACGGGTCGTTTTTGCGCTGATCCTTCTTGCTCAGGTACACATCGGCGTCGAAGCCGCTGACCTGCCCGGCAATCTGCGTCGCGAAATCGCTGGCGTCGAAATCTTCAATCCTCGTAATCCCGGACACGCCGTCACGCACGTTCTGCCAGGCCGAATCCACGGTACTACCGACCGGGGACACGATACCGAGTCCAGTAACTACAACGCGACGGAGTTTCAAAGCAGGTCCAGGTTAAGTGGATGTAAAGACTGCGCGGAGGCGCTACGTCGAGTGGCGGCGCAGCGGACGCTGCGCCGCGCGGAAATCAGCTTTCTTTCGAACGAGCAGTGACAAAATCGATCGCCTGCTGAACAGTCGTGATCTTCTCTGCTTCCTCGTCGGGGATCTCCGTCTCGAATTCTTCTTCGAGCGCCATGACCAGCTCGACCGTGTCCAGCGAGTCGGCACCGAGATCGTCGACAAACGACGCATCATTGGTGACTTCGTCTTCCTTGACACCAAGCTGCTCGGCAACGATTCCCTTGACTTGTTCTTCAATACTACTCATGTGCTTGCTTCTCCTGGGAAGGCAAAAAAAATAGGTCGACGTACGCCTCATTACACGGGGCAACAAACGCCCCGGGCCGTAACACGCACGCAGAGTAGAGCGCGCGCATGTGCTTAATGTCGCCGCCCAAATGTCCCTAAGTTATTGATATTTCACGATCCTTCCAAATCGTGTGCGGTATTGTAAGTGAATCTATTAAGTCAATCTACTCGCGACAAGCCGAAAAATTGCGGCTTTCGGCGCTCAGTCCATGAGCATGCCGCCATTGACGTGCAGGGTTTCGCCCGTAATGTACGCAGCCGCCGGCGAAGCGAGGAACACGACGGCACTTGCGATGTCTGCGCCGTCTCCAAGCCGCCCGAGCGGCACCTGGCCGAGCATCGCCTGCCGCTGCTCCTCGGGCAGTACGCGGGTCATGTCCGTATCGATGAAACCCGGCGCAACGACGTTGACCGTGACGTTCCGGGAACCGATCTCCCGCGCCAGCGATTTCGAGAATCCGATGATGCCTGCTTTTGCAGCCGCGTAATTCGACTGTCCGGCGTTACCCATGACGCCAATTACGGACGCAATGTTAACGATACGCCCGCGTTTGGCTTTCATCATGCCGCGCAGGCAGGCTTTCGACAGACGATAGACGCCCGACAGGTTCGTCGAAATGACGTCGTCCCATTCGTCGGCTTTCATGCGCATGAGCAGGTTGTCGCGCGTAATACCCGCGTTGTTTACGAGTATCGTCGGCGCACCTTCCTTCTCCTGAATGTCTTTCAACGCATCCGTTACCGAGCTGTCGTCCGCAATGTTCAGTACGACTCCGCGACCGCCCTCTCCCAGCGCATCCGATATGCCCGCCGCGCCGGCTTCGCTGGTGGCCGTTCCGACCACGGTTGCACCCGCCTCGGACAATGCTTTTGCGATCTCGGCGCCAATGCCGCGCGAGGCGCCGGTGACCAGTGCGGTTTCGCCCTTGAGGGTTTGTCGATCGAATACCATGTCATTCCTCGTTGATGTTCTCGTGTTCCATGCACCGCCAATGGCGCGCGCCGTACCGTTTGTGCGGGCTCAGTTCAGAGCGGCGTCGAGCCCGCTCTTCGAATCCAGGGTCGCAACCGGCACCTTGCGATCGATGCGCCGCTGCAAACCCGCAAGGACTTTGCCGGGACCACATTCGACAACCCGGTCGACGCCTGCATCGAGGATTGCGCTGCTGGTCCGCACCCACTGCACGGGACTGTACACCTGTCGCGACAGGCGATCCCGAATGCCATCGGCATCGACGTATTCGAGCGCGTCGGTCGCGCCGACGGCTGCAATCCGCGGAGACGATACGGCAACGTCTGCCAGCGATTCCGCAAGCGTCTCGCCCGCCTCGCGCATCAGGCTGGAGTGTGACGGCACGCTAACGGGCAGCGGGATGGCGCGACGCGCCCCGACCGCTTTGGCCGCCTCGATGGCCCTCGACACGGCCGCTGCGTGGCCGGCAATCACTACCTGACCCGGCGCGTTGAAGTTGACGGCTTCCACAACTTCGCCGTTGGCCACCTCCGCGCACACCTGCATGAGCGCCTCGTCGTCGAGGCCCAGTACCGCCGCCATTGCGCCAACGCCCGCTGGCACGGCCGTCTGCATGAGTTCCGCACGACGCTTGACGACGCTCATGGCGTCGGCAAAGCCGATGCAGCCGGCGGCAACCAGGGCCGAGTATTCGCCCAGGCTGTGTCCCGCGACGACTTTGGGCTCAGCGCCACCGGCGGCAATGAACGCGCGATAAGCGGCCACACCCGCCGCAAGCATGGCAGGCTGGGTGACCGTCGTTTGATCGACCTGCTCCGAGGGCCCCTGCTGAACGAGTGCCCACACATCGAAACCGAGCACTTCGGAGGCTTCCGCCCAGGTTTCCCGGACTTCCGGATAGGCCTCCGCGAGATCGGCCTGCATACCGACCGACTGCGAACCCTGCCCCGGAAAAACAAATGCATCCACCATCAAACTCCCCCCGCAGCTTATGTGAAGATATTGAAATGGCCGCGGATTATAGACGGGCCCGGCCCGTAACACGAACCAGTACGCCGAGCACACCCGCGAGCAGACCGCCGAGTGCCCCATAGAGGTGTGCGTCGACCACCACTGGCCCGCCGGCGGCTTCCTCCGACCCGGGCAGCGCGCCGTACCATTGTTCAAAGGCGAGTTTGGCGACGAGGACAGCCCCGAGCAGCAGCACATCTGCGCGCCGCCCTTTCGGCATCCCGCATATACCGGCGGCAAGCCAGCCGTGCAGAAGCCCCGACAAGCCCACGTACCAGCTGAGACGCGGCGACCACCACCAGAGCCCGGCGTCGATGCTCACGATGACGACGAGCGAGATGAATATCCAGCCGCGCCAGCGAAACGCCTGGCCGACCAGCATCCAGACGAGGACAACACCGGCGACGTTCAGAGCCGCGTGGGTGCCGCTCAGATGCACAAAATGCCCGCTGACGAGCCGCCAGTAGTCGCCGTCCGAGATGGCGCCCCGCTCGAATCTCAGCGCGTCCGTGACGCCCGGCCCCGCCCACCAGAGCAGGCCTGCCGCAACCGCAATCAGAATGGCCGGCAGCATCGCCCGGAGGCCTTTCCGCGCCGCGTCGTGCCAATGACTTAACCCCATGTTTGCTATACTGACGTTTAATTCGAAAGGGCGTCAATTTCGACGCCGAAAGCGGCTGCGGCGTTCCTGCGGCCTCATCGCAATCACTCTGGAGATAACGCGCGTGACTGGGACGACTGGAACTGTCAGGCTGAATAAGATCACCCTTCGACAGCGTGGTTTTACGCTGATCGAGATCATGGTTGTCGTGATCATCATCGGCATACTCGCCGCTATTGTAGCGCCGAACGTCATTGGCAACGTCGACAAGGCCAACGTAACCAAGGCAAAAAGCGAGATCCGGGCGATGGAATCGGCGCTGAAGCTGTATCGCCTCGACAACTTCGCCTACCCGACGACGGAGCAAGGTCTCGAGGCGCTGATCAAAAAGCCCAACGATCCCAACATCCGTAACTGGAACCCGGGCGGCTACATGGAGCGCAGCAGCATTCCGATGGACCCCTGGGGCAACCCTTACCAGTACCTCAATCCGGGCAACAACGGCGCAATCGACGTGTACTCTTTCGGCGCCGACGGTCGTCCCGGCGGCGAAGACAACAACGCCGACATCGGAAACTGGGATCTGAACTGACGCCGGCCGCGCCGCGGGCAGAAGGCAATGCACGCCCCCCATCGACAAACCGGCTTCACGCTGTTCGAAGTACTCGTGGTCGTGTTCATCATTGCCGTCATTGCGGGCACGGCAGTGCTGTCGCTCGGCGTGCTCGGCGACGATCGCGAGGTCGATCGAGAGGCCAACCGGGCAATGGCGCTGTTCGCCGTGGCCAAGGACGAGGCCATGTTGCAAGGTCGCGAATTCGGCATCGAGTTCCAGCGCGGAGGCTATCGCTTTGTCGAGTTCGATACCGAGACCGAGCAGTGGTTCGACGTGCCGGGCGACGACGACTTGTTGCGCACCTACACGCTGCCCGAAAACATGGAACTCGAACTCTACCTTGATGGCCAGGCGGTCAAGCTCGAAAACACGCTGGCCGAGCTGGCCGTTGAAGACGACGACGATCCGCCCGACTCGGACTCGGACTATTCACCGCACGTATTTCTCTACTCCAGTGGGGACATGACGCCGTTCGAGCTGCACATGCTGCGCCCGGCAGACGACGCGCGGATACGCTTCGAAATCGATCTGCTCGGCAACGCCCGCTATCTCGAAGAGGACGAGTTTTGACCGCGGGTCGAAATGCCCGTAGTCGCCGGCCCGGCCACCAGTCGGGGCTGACGCTCATTGAGGTCATGGTATCGCTCGTGGTCATTAGCCTGGCGCTGACGGCCGCGGCCGTCAGCCTGGGACAAGTCATCAGCAGCACCAACAGCATGCGCGACCGCACTTACGCCAGCTGGATCGGACAAAACCGCCTGGCCGAGCTGCGCTTGTCCGGAGAGCTGCCGGATACAGGACGCACAAACGGCGAGGTCCAGTACGCAGGCGTCGACTGGCGCTGGGAAACGAATATCTCCGAGACCGGCGTCGAAAACCTGCTGCGCATCGACGTCTCGGTCACTGCACCTGATCGCGAGGATCCCGCCTGGACCGTCACGGGTTTTATCGGCGCGCCCGTCATTCCCGGTCAGGCGAACCGTGCATGGGGCAGCAACAGCCGCAACCGGGGTGACCGGCAGTGAAACGGCTCCGCGGACTGACGCTCATCGAAATGCTGGTTGCCGTGTTCGTGTTTGCGGTTCTGGCAACCCTCACCTACCAGGCCCTCGCACGTTCGCTGGAGAACTCCGAGTTTCTGACGGCCAGCATGAACCGCGTTCAGGACATACAGCTCGCCATGCGTTTCCTCGAATCCGATCTGCTTCAAACGGCGCCGAGACCCGTTCGCGACGAACTCGGCGAGCAGCTGATGCCCGCGATTCAATCGGATGCGTCCTCACAATTTGCGCTCGAAGTCACGCGTGGCGGATGGAGCAACCCGGCCGGTTTGCCACGTTCGACCCAGCAACGTATCGCCTATCAACTCGTGGACGGAGAGTTGTCCCGGTTTCACTGGTACGTGCTCGACCGCACGTTCTCCAACGAGCCGATCCAGACGGTGCTGCTCGGCGACGTCGATGCAATCCTGTTCCGTTACCTGCGCCCGAACGGTGAGTGGGTCGATCAGTGGCCGCCGGTTGGTGCGGGAACCGGGGTCAATCCTCAGAACCGTCCTCGCGCCGTTGAAATTGTGCTGTCGCTGGCAGACGAAGGTGAAATCACGCGGATCGTCGAGGTGGCTCCATGAACGCTCGGCGCCGCTTCGGAGGACGCGTCCCCGGCGGCCGCCGTCACCAGCGTGGCGTTGCGCTGATTACCGCCATGCTGATTGCCACGCTGGTTGCCATTACGGCTTACTCGCTGTCTTTCGACGCCGGCATGGAGGCCCGCAGGACAACGGCATTGCTCTACAGAGATCAGGCCGTGCAGGTGGCGCTCGGCGCGGAAAGCTGGATTGCGTCGATACTCGCGGACGATCTCGCCAACTCCGATACCGATCATCTCGGCGAAATCTGGGCCAGCGAACTGCCCGGCCTGCCGATCGACGGCGGCACCGTCAGCGGCGAGATCGTCGATCTGCAAGGACGCTTCAATATCAACAACCTCGTCGGCAGCAATGGTGAAATCGACGAGCGCACACTGCAGCAGTTCGAGCGGCTCTTGTCGAGTCTCGACATCGACCCGCGTTTTGCCGGCATTGCGGCGGATTGGGTGGACTCCGATCGCGACGCATCGTTTCCGAACGGCGCTGAAGACGGAATCTACACGGGGCTGACCCCTCCTTACCGGCCGCCCAACCGGCCGCTGTCGAGCGTCAGCGAACTCGCTGCGCTGGATGGCATGGAACGGCAGACACTGCGGGTGCTGGCGCCGCACGTCACTGCCCTGCCCGGGCGCACCGAGATCAACGTCAACACGGCGACGTTTGCCGTCCTGCAGTCGCTGGACGAAAACCTGACCGCCAGCGACGTCGAAGGGCTGATCTCGGAACGCGAATCGGGAGGCTTTCCGGATTACCAGAACACCTTCGCCACGCTGGTAACGGACGAGATGCTCACCGAACTCGACGAAAGCACGCGCTATTTTCAATTGAAGGTCGTCGTGCAGATTGCTACGGTGCGTATCACCCTGTACAGCATGCTCGAGCGCACGCCACAAGGCGATGTCGTCCCGATTCTGCGCAGCCTCGGCACCGCCTGATCCCCAATACTGGACACACTACTGGAACATAGCTGCACTCATGGCCGATTTTCTCGTCATCAAACTCCCCGCATCCGACGCTGATATCGCACGCTGGATCGTCGCCGACGGCAACGGCACGGTAAAAACCCAGGTGACGACAGGCACGCTCACCGAGGCGCACGCGGCGGCTCCGGAGCTGCCCGTGATCGCACTGGCACCCGGCGGCGATGTCGCCACGATGAACGTCGATCTGCCGATCAGATCCGGTGCGAAACTGCGTACGGCCGTGCCGTTCGCGCTGGAAGACCAGCTGGCAACGGATATCGACGATCTGCATTTCGCCCTGGGTGCGCACCGCGAGAGCGGCCTGCTGCCGGTCGCCGTTGTCGATCGGCAGGCCGTGGACGGCTGGCTCGAACAGTTACAGGACGCCGGCATTCATCCCTACCGCATCGTCGCTGACTACCACGGTGTGCAGCGGGTGCCCAACACCATTAGCATGTTCGCCACGGGCAGCGCCGTCATGCTGAATGACGGCGGCGACCTCGAGTTTGCAATCGAAGGTGTCCAGCCCAGCGACGCGCTGGGATTTGCCGGCCTGCTCGAGGAGGCTCAGCCTGCCGCAACCACGGAGCCGGAATCCGATCCGGCACCCGACGACGAATCGGCAGCACCGGCGGCGCGGCATCTCGTGGTCTGGTGTGATGCGGGCGCCGCCGAAACGTATCAGCACGACTTCAACGCCCTGCGCAGCGAACTCTCGAGCGTCGACGTGCACCTCATGGACGACGACGGGTTTGCGAGGCTGGCCGCCACGATTGCCGCCGGCGCGGGCATCAACCTGCTGCAAGGGCCTTACGGCAAGAAGACTGAAATCGCCGGCGTCCTGAGGCCCTGGCGAATCGCCGCCGGTCTGCTGGTCGGCGCGCTGTTGATCGGCCTTGCGGGCAAAGGCGTCGATTACGTCCAGCTCGCGCGGCAACAGGCCGCTCTGGAACAACAGTACTCGGCGCTGTATCAGCAGCTCACGGGCGACAGCCGGATACCCGCGGACCCCATCGGCACAGCCGACTCGCTGATGCGCCAGTTGAGCGGCAACAGCGGCAACACCCGGCAGGTGTTCCTGCCGTCCCTGATGGAACTCGCAACGGCCGTAAGCCAGCATCGCGACGCGACCGTCGAGGCCATCAGCTATCGAGCCGGTGTAATCGACATCCGTCTGACCGCACCGGATGTCGCCACGCTCGACAAGATCCAGCAACTCGTCGGCGACTCCGGCCGCTTCAGCGCATCCATCCAGGCAACCAATCAGGACGAGGACGGCAAGGTCAACAGCCGTATCCAGATCCGGGAGACCGGCGCATGAGAGACTGGTTCGAAACCCTGGCACCGCGCGAGCGTATCCTGGTGTCCGTATGCGCCGTTGTCGTCGTGTTCGCCGTACTCTGGTTCTTGTTGTGGACTCCGCTCGACAACCGCCACAACGCCATGCGGGGTAACGTTGCCGACTGGGAGCGTGGCCTGACCACGCTGCAACGCGTCGCGGAGCTGCGGGGGTCGGGCGTCACGGGCCCGCAGAGCAACGCGCCGGTCAGTAACCAGACGCCCGTCGTGGTGGTCGATACGACACTTCGCGCGCGCAACCTTCTGAGCGCCATGCGCCGCAGCCAGCCCACGACGAGTACGGGCATTCGCGTCGAGTTCGAGGACGTGGCTTTTGATGCCCTCGTGCTGTGGCTCGGTGATCTCAGCAGCCGCCACGCCATGCACGTGCAGGCCGGCAGCCTGTCGGTCGCGGCACGCGCGGAACCGGGCCGCGTCAACGCTACGCTTACGCTGGAGCGCCAGCGCTGATGCGACAACGCTTTTTGTGGCTCGCCGGCGCACTGGCTTGCCTGATCGGTATCGTCACCCTTGTGCCCGCGCGTTTCGTCTATCACGTCGCGGCGCCGCCCGAACTGTCGCTGGCCGGTATCTCCGGCACGGTCTGGAGCGGCCGCGCCGAACATGCCAGCGTTGCGGGTCTCTATCTGCGCGGGCTCGAGTGGCAGACACAGCCGCTCTCGCTGCTGACCGGCAAACTCACGGCCGACGTGGCAGCGGAACCGGTTGCGGGCTTCATCGAGGGTCGCTTCAGCGTTTCGGCCGGGGGCAAACTCGGGATCAGTGATCTCACTGCGTCACTTGGCCTTGCCGCACTCGCCGAGGCCCTGCAAATGGGACGCATCGACGGCAGCGCAAACCTGCAGATCGAGCACCTGGAGCTCGAGGAAGGACTGCCCACGGCCGCCGTCGGGCGCGTCGAGGTTGCCAATCTGCTGGTCCCGGATATCCATCGGCAAGCAACGCTTGGCGGCTATCGCGCGGAGTTCTTTACGCAGGACTCAGGGATCATGGCAAGCGTCGAGGACACCGATGGCGTTTTCGACGTGGCCGGCAGCTTCGACATAGGCGCCGATCGGAGCTACCGCTTCATTGCGAAACTCTCCGCGAAGGCAGCCGCCGACGAATCGCTGACACGGCAACTGCGCTTTCTGGGGACACCGGACAACAACGGTCAGTACGAGCTGCGCCTGGAAGGACAGCTCTAGTCGAGCAGCCCGCTAGAGATCGAGTTCGACGAAACGCCCCAGTAACGGAAAGTACAGCGCACACCGTGCCTGTACCCCGGCGTATGCCTCATACAATGTCTTGTAGCGTTCCAGCTGATCGCGGTACCGGCGACTCTGTTCGCCGATAAAGCCGTCGAGATCACCGCCTTCGTGGCTGCTGGTCTTGTAGTCGACGATCCAGTGCGTGTCGTCGTCGACGCGAACGCGATCGATAACACCCGTGACGAGTTCGCCATCGACGATGCCGGTCAACGACAGTTCGGCGTGCCCGCGCCCTCCGACGAGCCAGCGTCCCCGCTCGTCACCCTGCATGGTCTCGAGCGCACGCTGCACTCGTCTCGCAACCTCGGAACGGGCATCGGACTCGAGTTCGAGTTCGTTCAACCACGCATCGAGGTACGCCTGACCAGCGGGCTCTGAAAACTCGTCGAGCCGAACGTGTCCAAGGGCTGCGCGCTGCAGCCACCGATGCACGAGCGTGCCGGCAAACCGCGCCTCCGATCCGACCCACTCGTAGCTGACTTCCGGCGGGAGAGCGGGCTGAGAACGCGGAGCCTGCCCCGGCAAAGCCGCAAACGTCGGCAGTTCCCAGGGCCGGTCGAAACGTCGAAGCTGTGGCTCCACGAGCACACTGTGCTCGTCGTGCTCCGGCGGCGCGGCCTCGGTCAGTGCCGCCTCGAAACCGTCAGCGAGACAAGGCCAGAGCAAACCCAGGAGACTCCTCGGATCGGCCCCTGCCGGCTCCCCGCTGCTGGCATCGATCCGCAGGTTGCCGACGAGATGCAGGTTTTTTCTTGCACGCGTACAGGCCACGTACAGCAAGCGGGCCGTCTCCAGCCGGTCGCGCTGTGTTGCGATCGTGCGTATGTACTGATGTACGGCGTCTTTCTCGGTCTCGGCCTTTGGCCCCACGGGCGCAAGCAGCCTCCGCGTCTGACCCAACGATGCCGGCAGCTCGAACCAGCTCATGACCTCGTTGCCCGCAACGCGGGCAGTGCGCCCCAGCCCGTAGAGCACTACGTGATCGAACTCGAGGCCCTTCGATTTGTGCATCGTCATGATGGACAGGCGGCTGTCCGCCGCACTCGAAACGCGCTCCTGATCGAGCTCTGCTTCGAGTTCGGCCACGTCGTCGAGCGTTCCGGAACGCTCCATGCGGCCAATGACGTCGAGCAGGCGGTAGGCGTTATCGATTGCGTCGGCTGTGCCGGCAATCGCAGGTCCGCCAAGAGTCAGCCAGACACGCTCGACGACATCACGCAGGCGCTCGAAGCGCCGGGGTTTACGCAGTTCGGCCAGTGCGGGCCGGGCGCGTTCCAGCTGACCTCGTCCAACCTCGCTCAGTGCGGCTCGGCGCTCCGCGTCATCGATCAGCTCCCAGACCCCTGTATTGACGTCGTTCCTGACCAGCGCGTGCAGATCCTGCCAGCTGAGCCCTATCCAGGGAGACCGCAGCAGCGCAAGCCACGCCTGACGGTCGGCCGGGTGCACGGCAGCCCTGGTCAGCGCCAGCAGCTCGATCACTTCGGGCAGGTCCGTCAGGCGATCGATGTCCACGGCGCGATACTGGATCCCGATCTCGCGCAGGGCCGCGAGCAGTTCTGGCAGGACCGTGCGGCCGCGGACCAGCACTGCAACGGAATCGTCAGGGTGAGACTCGAGCAGCTCGCGAACCAGGGCACAGGCCTTCTCGGCTTCACCGAGCCGGCTGCTGCCGCTGCTTGCGTGCAGGTGCACGCTGCCGTAACCGCGGCACGACTCCGCACTGACGGCGCTCGCGTAGCTGACGGCTGCTGTGACCGGGTTGTCTTCAGCCGGGAACACCGAAGGAAAAACCTCGTTGTACCAGTCCACGAGTCCACCGCCGGAACGGAAGTTACGCCGTAACGTCAGGGGCGTTAGGGCAACGTCGCCTATGCCCTGATTGCGGGCCGCGAGAAACTGTGTCACCTCGGCGTTGCGAAAGCGGTACACCGACTGCATCGGATCGCCGACGCAAAACAGCGTCCGGCCGTCGCCTTTGCTGAATCCCCGCGTCAGCGCACGGATGAGTTCGTACTGCGCGAGCGACGTGTCCTGCATCTCGTCGACCAGCAGGTGTCTGATCTGGTGATCGAGCAGCAGCATGAGATCGCTGGGTTCTTCCGCGGTCCCGAGCGCGTCACCCGCTGCCTGCGCGATTTCCACAAAGTCCGTCACCGAACGCCGGGCAAACAGCAGACGCAGCTCCGCAACCGCCAGCGGCAGTACCTTGATCAACGCGACGAGGACCGCCCACTGACCCTCGTCGTATCGCTCCGGCGGCAACGTGCGCATGCCGTTGAGAGCGGGCCGAAACCCGGGATCGCGATCGAACTCTTCCATGAGTTCGAACAACTCGGCCTTCTCGGCTTTCGCCTCGGGCGGAAACCCCTCCCCTTTGGTGAGCCGGGCGCGCCAACTGCCGCTCCTCGTCAGCAGCAACTCGGCAACGCCGCACCAGCCAGGGACATCGACCGGCGGATCGCTGAGACGGCAGATCGGATGGTCGTCGCGGCCCTGCTCGGCCAATCGCGATGCCGCAAACGCGCCAAGCGACGCGAGACGCTCGAAGCGCTCCGGCGGCACACGCTTTTCGAGTCGAGCCAGCTCGGCGTCGGAGACGCTTTTCAGATTCGCCTCGAGCGAAGCCCTGAGCTCTGTGAACTCGTGCTGGTCGAGCTGACCGCTGCCGACAAGCGGCATCCACTGGTCGCGGCGTCCCAGCATGTCCGCCAGGTAGGCAACGTATTGTCCCGTATCGTTGTCGAGGTGCAGGAGCAGACGCTCGATGGATTCGGAATAGTCGTTGTCGCCGACGATCCACTCGAGCGTTGCTGCCGCCGCCTCGCGGTACAGGGAACGCAGCACCGCCTCGTCAGCGACGGCGTTGCCTGCAACGTTGGCCGCGGCCGTGACCGGCAGCATGCGGCTGAGCGACGCATTGAGGCTATCGAGGGTCTGGATACGCAGGCGCTGCGGATGGCTGCGGATATGCCAGCCGTTGCTGGCATCTAGGCTGAGCACCTTGCTTGCTGCGCGATGGGTAATGCGCTCGTGCGGTTTGAGCGTCCCCTCGTCCTGTCCCTGGGCGGCCCGCGCAAGCGACGCCATGACGCGCGTTCGCATTTCGGCGGCCGCCTTGCGGGTAAACGTAATGGCGACCACCTCCTCCGGGGCGTCAACCGTTGCAAGCAAACCGAGGTAGCGCTGAATCAGCAGCTCCGTCTTGCCCGAACCTGCCGGGGCCTGAACGATGAAGGACCGTTCGGGATCGAGGGCGTCACGCCGCGCCTGCTCGTCAGCCAGTTCGAGTTCGCTAGCGGACACTTCGAACCAGCTCCTGGTAGCGACTCAGCAAAGCGAGCGGGCGGGCATCACGCGCGCCCTGTGCGCGGTTGATCCGGACGTCGCCGCGCGCAAGTGCCGCGGCCGCTTCCCCAACCGTTTCGATCCAGCCTTCCAACGTTTCCGCAAAATTCGCGTCGCCGCTCAGATGCACGCCCATACCGTCGATGCCGACGTCACGGCTGTCGACGTTCACGAGCCCGAGGTCGCTCACAACGGCTGTCTGCGTGGCGGCGTAGACCACCAGCTGATAGTCGACCGGCTCTCCCCTCACGGCAAAACGTTTCCGTGTGCCGGTCTTGTAGTCGAGTATCAGCAACGAACCATCCGCCGACTCGTCGACGCGATCGTGACGCAAGGACAGATTCAGTCCGCCGAGGCGCCCGGTCTCGCGGCCCTCGACGCTCGACACACGAAACGCGGATCGCTCGGCATCCAGTCTCACGACGCGCTCGAGCAGCGTGCGCATCCGCTGTTCCTCGAGATCGAACAGCCGCTCGAGCGTACTGCCCGCGGCTACCCGGTGACGCGCAATCGCGCGGCGGCTGGCGTCGCGCAGTCGGTCTTCCAGGCCGTCGTCAAGCCAGGCGCGAACGTGGTCCTGCGTGGGCAGGGTCGAATACAGATGAAACAAGGCCTCGTGCAACAGGTTGCCACGCAGTTGAGGCGTCAGCCCTTCGGCAAACGGACCCACACGACGAATACCCAGGCGTCCGCTCGCAAACGCGGCAAACGGTTCGCTGAGCTGCCGATCGATCGTGCCCGCGCCGCCGCGAATCGCCTCGTCATCGGCAACGGGTGGAGCGGGATCGTCCGGTAACAGCTCGACGTGACACAGATGGCTCAATGCCGTCGCGTGCCAACCCGGGTCTTCACCCTCGGACACATCCTCACGCACAGCCGGAAGCGTCGTCACTGCCTGCGCGCTGTCCCCGTCGATAGCAGCGTAGCTGCCCACAACCGTGTCCGCACTGCCGCTCAGACGCTCCAGCACGCGCAGCGCAAAAGCCCGGGTGTCTTCCGGGGTTGCGTCGGGCAGTCCGTAGCCCGTGCGGATCGCGCGCGCAATCAGCGGCGTGGGCCGGCCCGGCGGCGGCCAACTGGCCGCATCGAGCCCAGTGATGGCCAGGGCATCGAATTCGAGACCTGCGGCTTCCAGCGGGCCCAGGACCGTCACTGCCGCGCCCGTATCCTCGGGTTGAAACACGGCCTCCGCCGCCAGCTGTCGAACCCGCGCTGCCGCCTCGCCCAGCGTGCAGGCGCCAATCACGCGTCTCAACTCGGCAAACTCGTTGAGCAGGTCGCGCCAGCGATTGACGAGCTGCTGCTCGTCGCTCGACAAAGGCTGAGCACCCGGCCAGCCGAGTGCCTTGAGCGCAGCGTCGAAAACGCTCGCCCACCTGCCCGGCGTTGCCCGCCGCGGCTGCTCACTCAGCAGCGCATCGAGCGCCGTCAGGCGTTCGAAGAAGTCTTCGGTGTCCGCGTCTTTTGCCAGTCGCCCGAGTACGCGAATCACGCGACCCAAGGTCCACTCACGCGACGCAATTTCGCGCAGCGAAAGCTCCAGGCGAGCCCTTGCATCCGACCGCTCGATGCCGATCGTGCTGCTGCGCAGCAGCACACCGAGCTGACGGCTGGTCAGAGCCCCACCGAGCCAGCGCAGCACGAGCAAAGCTACCGAGATCGCCGGATAGCTATCCAGAGTCGCCCCAAGCGACACGTTGACGGCTGCCTGCGCCCTGCCCCCTGCTGTCTGCCAGCCCGGCGTCAGCCCTTCGCGGATCAGGCGCGCGGCAGCATCCCGATGCTTCTCCAGCCCGCTGACGACAACAGCCAGACGCTGATCAGGGTCTCGCCTGAGCGATTCCCTCGCCCAGTGTCCTGCCGCACGCCACTCGGCCTCCAGATCCGCGCAGGCTCGAGTCGGGATCGGTGCGCCGGCAGCCTGGGTTTGCTTCGACAGCCGGCAACCGCGTCTCTCAAGGCTGGCAAACAACCGGGCAGCAGCCGGCGTCACCCGATCGAACCCAGTAATGACGAGGCTCGCGGGCACGGCGAGTTCATCACGCTCTGCCAATTCGGTCACGCGCGCGGTCAACGACGCATCGTCGAGCCAGCCCTCGGCGTCCAGCGCGTCGAGGTAACGCCGCAACGCGCGCGCAAACACGCCTTGATCGCGGTTTTCCGCCTGGTCGAGCAGCTCCGCCAGCGGCACTTCGAAAGCGGCGGCCATCGACCAGGCCTGCTCGGCGGCGCGAACCAGCGCGGCAAGGTTTTCCGGCACCTCACCCAGCTCGGAAGACAGGCAGCGTTCCCACAACACCCTGGCCTGCGCCTGACTCAGGCAGGATGCCTGCGGCCCTTTGGCTGCCGCCAACAGCGCCTTGAGCCAGCGGCGGAAAGGAACAATGTCCGGGGTTGGCCACGCTGCGCTGCCAGCCGCCAGCATGCTGCCGGCGTAGTCCTCCGACAGCGCGCGGGCCAATCTCTGATTGGCGGTAACGACGACGGCGCCTTCGTTGACCGCGGGTACAAGCCAGCGGTACACGGCGTCAGTGTCCTGTCCGGCGAACTCGTCGAATGAGCCGGCTGCTAGGCATGCTGCACGAGCAGATCGTCGACTCGGTCGAAGACGCGATGCAGGGTTTCGCTGTCGGGCAGCGTCGTGATCCGGAAGTGATCCGTGTAAGGCGTATTGAAGCTGCTGCCGGGCGCGACGAGCACGTGCTGCTTTTCCAGCAGCTCCTGAGCAAACGCTCGATCGTCCAGCTTGCCGGCGAAGCGCTTGTCGAGCCGGACGAATGCGTACATGGCCCCCATGGGAGCAACGACACTAAGGTAAGGGCTGCCGGCGATGCGCTCGATGATCGTTTGTCTCGATTGATAGAGCCTGCCGCCGGGGTTCACGAGACCCTCGATGCTCTGGAAGCCGCCGAGTGCTGTCTGCACGGCCCACTGCGCCGGCACGTTGGAGCAAAGCCTCAGCGCCGACAACAGTTCCATGGCGTGTATGTAATCACGCACACGTTCGGTATCGCCGCTGAACACGCACCAGCCGACTCGATAGCCGCAGGCCCGGTACACCTTCGATAGACCCGATAACGTAATGCACGGAACGTCGCGCGCAATGGTTGCCATTGGCACGAACTCCGCGTCGTCGTAGACCATCTGATCGTAAATCTCGTCCGCCATGACCACGAGTCCCTTGTCCGCAGCCAGAGCGGCAATGGCCGTTAGCGTCTCACGCGGATACACGGCCCCACTGGGGTTGTTCGGATTGATGACGACGATGGCCCGGGTCCGGCTGTTGACCATACCGGCAAGCGCATCGAGATCGGGCTGAAAACCGAGTTCCGGCGGACACGGATAAAAGCGTGCGACTCCGCCGTTGAGAGTCACCGCGGCGGACCAGAGCGGATAGTCCGGACTGGGAACGAGCACTTCGTCACCGGGGTTCAGGAGCGCACGCAGCGACAGATCGATCAGTTCGCTGACGCCGTTGCCGATGAACACGTCGTCCGCCGTCACGTTGTCGACGTCGCGGTTCTGCTGCTGCATCACGACGGCTTCGCGTGCCGGAAAAATGCCTTTCTGATGACAGTACGGTTCGGCCTGACCCAGGTTTTCGATCATGGCAAGACGCATCGTCTCCGGCGTGCGAAAGCCGAACAAGCCGGGGTTGCCGATGTTGAGCGAAATGATCTCGTAGCCGCGCTTCTCGAGTTCGAAGGCACGGTGCGCCAGAGAGCCACGAATCTCGTATTTGACGTCCGCAAGCGCGCGGCTCGTTGCAATGCCTGTGTTCATACGTCTCTCGTGCTGCAGCATTGGGTGCTGCTCAAAGTCGTCGGACGGTCGACCGGGGCGCAGAATACCGCAAGCGTGTCTCGCCAGCGACCAACACATCGGTAATTGGGCAACAAATTCGGCAAGAAAAAACCCGACCAGCCGAAATGGCTGGTCGGGCGGGTCCGCACGGAGATTGCGGATTGCTTAAACCAGGCGCTGCTGAATCCAGCGTCTAGTCGAGCTCTTCCACCTCTGCACCGGTCGATTCCGGTGCGGGTGCTGTTGTTTCGCGGACGACCTCAGCGTTGCCGCTGCGGCGCTCCTCGAGGGACGCCAGTCCGGACTGCGAGACTCTGAAAACCGAGTCCACACGAACCGATTCGGTCATTACGCCGTCCCGGATGACGAGTTCGCCGAGTCCCGAGCAGACCCGTCCACCGCGGCCAACGAGCCTGAGGCGGTCAGCGTAACGCAGGCCCCGGGCCGGACGCATCAGCAAGAGCTGATAGTGGCGCTGGTGGTCTGCCCGAACGAGCAGGCTCGCATCGTCCAATACCCGATAGTCTCGAACACTGGCCACCGAGATGCAATCCGTAACGTCGTGGGGAGCCTCAGAAACGCCCGAGTCGGCGGGCCCACCTGACCCGGCACAAGCTGATAACCCACTTGAGAAAAGCACAATAAACAATTGTTTATGATGTGTTTTTAAGCCTGATTTCGATACCAAGTCTTGCCGGTGCATCGTGCTCCCCCACCGAGTAAACGCGCCCCGCCCATACACTCTTTGGCGCATTAAGTTCACGATGGTTCCGCAGCCGGTCACAATGGGCCGGGCGGAGGATCAGGTATCGGTCAGCGTCGCCACGGGCCGCCCGGGATCCCGTATCCATTCGCTGAAAGACCCGATGTAGACGGCAGGCGCCCTCAGACCCGCGTGTTCCGCCGCAAGCGCGAGATGGCATGCCGTTACGCCGGAGCCGCACATGACGCCCCAGGGCGCTTCCAGGTCCCCCTGAAGGCGCGAAGCGAACAGCTCTCGGAGCGCGGCCGGGCTTTTCAGCAGCCCGGCAGCGTCGAGCGTCTCGCTAAAGGGCAGATTGGTCGTTCCCGGGACATGGCCGGCAACCGGATCGATGGGCTCTTGCTCTCCCCGAAAACGGGACGGATCGCGCGCATCCAGAAGGCGTTGCCGGGAGAATTCGGGCGCGCTGACCGTTTCGGTTGTAACCACCCAGTCGTTGCGAGGGCTTCCCTCGAACCGCGCGGCCGCAGCGCCCGGTGCCTCCGTCTCGAGCGGCAGCTTTGCCGCTATCCAGGCATCGATGCCGCCATCCAGCACGGCAACCCGCTGGTGCCCCAGCCATCTCAGCAGCCACCACGCGCGCGCCGCGATGGCGCCACTCGCCGCATCGTACACGACGACCCGCGCCCCCTCGCCAATGCCCCACTCCGAAAAACGCTGCGCCATCCTGTCCGCGTCGGGCAACGGGTGCCGGCCCGTAACGGGCGACGCGGCGGCGGCCAGGTCACGATCCAGATCAGCGTAGTGCGCGCCGGGAATGTGCGCGACATCCCAAGCGCGACGGCCGGCGCTCGGATTTTTGAGGTCGAAGCGGCAGTCGAGAACAACCAGCCCCTCGGAGCCTATCTCCGCCGCAAGCTCTGCGGCGGCTATTAGGACGCTCTCGCGCTCGGACATGCCTGGGAACTCCTCGGCGGGGTGGCCAACTCTTGTACACCTCGGGTCGCTCGGAGACAATACCGGGCCGCCGAGAGGCGTCACGCCCTCGCAGCCATCTTCCCGAAGTCCGGAGAAACAATCACGTGGAAAAAATACTAGTGGGCCTGAAGCGCGTCGTGGACTACAACGTGCGCGTCAGGGTCAAGAACGACGGCAGTGGCGTCGAAACCGACGGCGTCAAGATGAGCATCAATCCCTTCGACGAAATTGCTCTCGAAGAAGCTCTGCGCATCAAGGAGCGCGGCGAGGCCAGTGAAGTCATCGTCATTTCGATGGGCTCGCAGGACGCCCAGCAGCAGCTCCGCACGGGCCTGGCCATGGGAGCCGACCGCGCCATACTCGTTGAAACACCCGATTCCGTCGATCCACTCAGCCGGGCGCGCGTGCTGTTGTCGATCATCGAGCGAGAATCTCCGGATCTTGTCCTGCTCGGCAAACAGGCCATCGACGACGACAACAACCAGATGGGACAAATGCTGGCTGCCCTGTGGGGACGGCCGCAGGCAACGTTTGCCTCGAACGTCGCGTTCGCAAACGGCACGGCCACGGTCACTCGGGAAGTCGACGCCGGCCTCGAAACCATCGAGGTGGATCTGCCGGCGGTCATCACGACGGATTTGAGACTCAACGAACCGCGCTACGTGAAACTGCCGGACATCATGAAGGCGAAGAAGAAGCCGCTGGATACCGTTGCCGTTGCCGACCTCGGTATCGACGGCGCACCCGCAATCACGGAGACGGCATTTGCTCCGCCGGCACAACGCGAGAAAGGCATTATGGTGGACGACGTCGCCGGTCTCGTCGCGGCTCTGAAAGACAAAGGACTCATTTGATGGCCAACGTACTGCTGGTCGCCGAGCACGACGGCGACACCCTGAATCCGAGCACTGCAAAGTGCGCCCGCTGCGCGGCCGATATCGAAGGCGCCGAGCTGCATGTTGCGGTGTTTGCCGCGGACCCGTCGGCCGTCGCCGCTCAGGCCGCCGCGCTGGACGGCGTCACCAAGGTCGTCACGATCTCTCACGCTGCACACGCCCATGCGCTCGCCGCGGCGATCGCCCCACAGCTCGTCGAACTCGCCGCGGACTACGACTACGTGCTCGGACCCTCGACCACGTTCGGCAAGGATCTGATGCCGCGGGTAGCAGCGCTGCTCGGCGTCAACCAGATCAGCGACATCATGAGCGTCGAGGCACCCATGGTCTTCAAGCGACCGATCTATGCCGGCAACGCCGTGGTCACGGTCGAGGCACCGGCCGGCAGCAAGGTGGTTGCCACGGTCCGCACGGCCTCCTACCGCGCCGTGGATTCGGGCAATGCCGCCGCAGCGATCGAAAGCGCGGAACCGGCCGCCGAGATTCCCGGCCACACACGCTTTGTCGAACTCCAGACCGGCGCGTCCGACCGACCCGATCTGCAGACGGCAGCCCGCGTCGTATCGGGGGGCCGCGCGCTTGCGAGCTCGGAGAACTTCGACATCATCTACAAGCTGGCCGACACGATGGGAGCAGGCGTCGGTGCATCCCGCGCCGCTGTGGATGCCGGCTACGTACCCAACGAGATGCAGGTTGGCCAGACGGGCAAAATCATTGCACCCGATCTGTACCTTGCGATCGGCATTTCCGGAGCTATCCAGCATCTTACGGGCATCAAGGACGCAGGCACGATCGTCGCAATCAACAAGGACGAGGAAGCGCCGATTTTCGAGGTCGCGGACATTGGTCTCGTCGGCGATCTGTTCAGCGTCGTACCGGAGCTCACCGAGGCGCTCTCATAGCCGCAAGGTAACCGCAATACGCCCGGCACAACGACACCGGGCGTATTGCGTCAGCTCACCGTCAGTCGCTCCACTCGGGCACGCGCCCCGGTGTGTGCGGCGCGCCGAGTCGCTCGAGCTCCACCTCCAGGGAACGCAGATCCGCCTCGATGGACTTGAGGCGCGCGAGCGCATCACGAAACTCTCCGGCCGCGACGGCATACGATTCCTCGTACATTGCGGGCACGTCCGAGCGCACGTTCAGGAGGAGACCGTAAACGACCCCGGCGCGCTGGGTGATGGACCAGGGCACGGGCTCGTTTCGTGAGGACACGCTTCGATCGCCGTCGAGCAGCACGCGCAGATCGTCGAGGCGCTCCTCGACGGCACGCAACCGCTGCTCCAAGCCTTCGCCTGCGGCTGGCGTCCGCGGAATTGCCACCTTCAGATGATCGACACGCTGGTCCAGCTCGCCTGCCAACGCGTTCGCGCCGGAAACGGCGCGATACAGCTCGCCGGCTTTCTGCTGGAACGCCAGCACGTCGGCCGGCTGGGTGCTCATCTCCGGCCCCTGAGGCATCGATTTGACCGTGAACGACTGCGGCTCGGACAGCTCGGTCAGTTCGCCGTCGCGGCGCACGGCGAGCGTGACGGTATAACGACCTGGCGCAACGAGCGGCCCCTGCGGATCGCTCGCCCACGGCACCCTGAACCCGGGTGCCGTCAGGCTCACGGGATCGATCGCAGGCCAGCGCAGATCCCAGGCAGTGCGGTGCAGGCCCGCTGAAGTCTCACCCTGTACCTGGCGGATCACCTCACCGTTGCCATCGCGCACGATGAGCAGCACTGCGGGCGCCTCCTCGCGATCTTCGGAACGCAACACATCCCACGACGGGTAAGGTGTATCGCCGCCCGCCTTTTCTACCTCGATTTCGGCCTTGCGGCGCGTCTCGCGTGCGGCTTCGATACCGTCCGCGAGTCGATACGTAAACACGGCACCAAACGGCGGATTCGGCGCCGTGTAGAAGTTGGCGCCGAGGAAACCTTTTTCACCAACCCCGTAACGATCGCCCACCACGTAAGACCAGGCATCCCGCACACCGAACAGGTGGTTCGTCTCGATGTCGCCCGCTTTGGTGCGCAGCGGTGAGTAATCGTCGAGGATGTAGATTCCGCGTCCGAAGGTACCGACCACAAGATCGTTCTCGCGCCGCTGAATCTCGATGTCGCGGACGGAAATGGTCGGGAAGTTGGTCTTCAGCTGATGCCAGGAGGAACCGCCGTCCTGGGTGAAGAACACGCCGAACTCCGTGCCGACGAACAGGAGGTCCGGATCGACGTGGTCTTCCACGATCGTATGCGCCGAACCCCGTTCGGGCAGATCACCCGATATCAGCGACCAGCTGCGTCCGCGGTTCTCGGTCTTGAGCACATAGGGTTTGTGATCGCCGCGCTTGTGATTGTCGATCGTTGCGTAGGCCACGTTCGAGTCGTGCAGCGAAGCCACCGTGTCCTCGATGAGTGACATGTCCGGCACGCCGCGGAACGTGTCGGTGCGGCGCCAGCTTTGCCCGCCGTCCTCCGTCACGTTCATGACGCCGTCGTCGGTCCCCACGTAGATGAGGCCCTCGACGAGCGTGCTTTCCGACAACGCAATCGCAGCACCGTAGATCGACGTCGAGTCGTTCTTGGCGATCGTGTCGACGCTCCAGACACGGCCCATTACGTCGAGCGCGTTGCGGTCGAGCTGGCGCGTCAGGTCCGGACTGACCGCCTGCCAGCTGTTGCCGCGGTCATCGGAGCGAAACAGCTTCTCGGCGGCGTAGTAAAGGCGCTTGCTGTTATGCGGGCTGACAAGCAGCGGTGTATTCCAGTTCCACTTGTAGTTGTTCTCGCCGCTGCCCGGATGCGGCACGATAAAGAGCCGCTCACCACTGGTCTTGTCGTAGCGCGCGAGGCCACCGTACTGGTACTGCGTGTAGATGATGTTCGGATCTTCCGGGTCGAACTGCGGTTCGTAGCCGTCGCCGAACAGGATCAGGTTCCAGTCGGCGTTGGTGATGCCGTGACGCAAGGTCGTGCGCGACGGTGCGCACAGCGAATTGTTGTCCTGGGTGCCGCCGCAAACGTTGTAGAACGGCTCTGCATAATCGGGCTGTATCCGATAGAACTGCACAATGGGCAGGTTGCCGATGTGCCGCCAGTTCGCTCCCGCGTCGAAGCTCTCGTAAATACCGCCATCGCCGCCAATGATGAGATGCGCGGAGTTGTCGGGGTCGATCCACAACGCATGGTCGTCGACGTGACGATGCTCGATGCCGAGGATACTCCATGAACGGCCACCGTCTTCCGAGACGTGGGTAAACGTATCCAGCGAATAGACTCGATCGGGATTGCCCGGATCGACCACGAGCTCGTTGTAGTACTGCGGGCTCGTCGTCATGTGATCCGAGCGCTTTTCCCAGTTCAGGCCAAAATCGGCCGAGTGGTAGATGCCGCGCTCCTCGTCGCTCGCTTCGATGATCGCGTAAATCCGGTCGGGGTCGTCCGCGACGCCTGCCAGACCGATTCGGCCCATGTTGTCCTGGGGCAAGCCGGCCGAAATCTCCGTCCAGCTGGCGCCGCCGTCGATCGTCCGGTGAATACCGCTACCCGGCCCACCGTTGATTAGCGTCCAGACATGCCGGCGCCGCTGATAGCTCGACGCAACGATACGATCGCTGTCACGGGGGTCGACAAAAAACTCGTTGATACCCGTGTCTTCGTCGATTGTCAGGATTGGCACCCAGGTTGCGCCGCCGTCCGTGCTCTTGAACAGCCCGCGATCGCCCCCGGAGTTCCAGAGCGGGCCCTGCGCAGCCACCAGCACCGTGTCCGAGTCTTCCGGGTCGATCCAGATCTGACTGATGTGACCGGAGTCAGCCAACCCGACGTTGGCCCAGGTCTTGCCGCCGTCGACCGACTTGTACACGCCATCACCGAAACCCACGCTGCGCTGAGAATTGTTCTCCCCGGTACCGACCCAGACGACCTTGGGGTTCGACGGGTCGAGTTCCACGACGCCAAGAGCGTACGATCCCTCGCCGTCGAACAGCGGCGTCCACGTCGTGCCGTTGTTTTCCGTCTTGAACAGGCCGCCCGAAGAAACCGCCGTGTAGTAAACGTGTTTGTGTTCCGGGTGGAAAGCAAAATCCGAAATGCGGCCGGACGTCAGAGCAGGACCTATGGTCCTGAGCGGCAGGCTTGCCAGCGGATGTTCGTCCGCTGCGTAAGCCGGGGCTGCAAGAAGACTCAGGCCGACGACGACACACGCCGGCCACAAACGAATGGGCTGATTCATGAGGATTCCTGGCTGTTTTTTGTTGCGTGGGCTCCGGAAGTGTCGGAGAGCGCGTTCTTGTTTCAAGAACCAAAACGGGACTCTAACACACGCCCGACTCGCTTCCTCAAAGATGACGGACACATCGCGGGAGCAGCGTACCGTCCGTGTCGGCGCCTGAAACCACGACCTGAAACAACCGACAACATCCACACAAAAAAAGGCCGGCGATTGGCCGGCCTTCCTGAATCCAGTGCTTGGCAAGCAGAACTCAGAGCTTCTCGAGAATCGCCTCCGCGCTGCTGACTTCGAAGCTACCGGGCGCTTCCACCGCGACGTGCGTGGCCACGCCGTCATCGACGATGATCGCGAAACGCTCACCGCGCAGGCCCATGCCAAAGCCCGTGGCATCGAGCTCGAGCCCCAGCGCCTTGACGTACTCGCCGTTGCCGTCGGCGAGCATCACGACCTTGTCCTCGACGCCGCGATCCTTACCCCAGGCGTCCATGACAAAAACGTCGTTAACCGCCGTGCAGGCAATCGTGTCGACGCCTTTTGCCCGAAGCGCATCCGCGTGATCCACGAATCCCGGCAAATGATTGTTCGAACAGGTCGGCGTGAACGCGCCCGGAACCGAGAACAGCACGACCTTCTTGCCCGAAAACAGGTCGTCGCTCGATATTGCGCCAGGACCGCTTTCGGTCATTGTGCCGAAGGCTCCGGCTGGCATTTTTTCTCCCGCTTGAATTGCCATTTGCTGTTACTCCAGTCTCTAGTAGGGGGTTGTGAATTCTTCGGACCCAGGCCTTGGGTACGCTCAATAGTCGTTTTCGGCGACGTGCACCACCAGGCCGTCGAGTTCGTCGCTGACCTCGATCTGGCAGGTCAGACGGCTCGTCGGGCGGCGCTCGAAGGCGGCATCGAGCATCGAGTCTTCCATGTCGTCCATCGTCGGCAGCTTCTCCAGCCATGCCTCGTCGACGTAGCTGTGGCAGGTTGCGCAAGCGCAGGCGCCGCCGCATTCGGCGACAATTCCGTCGATGTTGTTGTTGATTGCGCCTTCCATGATCGAGTAGCCGTTTTCGACTTCCGTTTCATGGCGCTCACCGTCGGCCGTGACGTAGACAATCCTGGGCATTAAACGTATATCCGCGTTGCGATGGGGGCAAAATAGTAGGGGCGCTGACCCCGCGGGTCAACGCCCCTTTCGAACTGAGTGCTTTATCCGGGAACCGGTCGCCGTATCAGGGCGCGCGGCCGGACCTCGCCCGCCGCTCTTCCACTTCCTGGCGTTTCCTTTCGGCGGCCCGGCGTGCTTCGCGAATGGCCTCGTTACGCGCTATCTCGGCATCGATCACCGTAATCCACTGATTGGCGACGCGACGCGAGCGCGTGGTTCTTGCCGCCTGGCGGAACGCGCCTTTGGCGTCGTTGTATTCCTTCAGGTTGTACAGACACATCCCGAGGGAAATCTGCGCATTGTCGGGGCTCTTGAGCCCACCTTTACGCAGGCCGTTGCGAACAGCCGCGGCGCAGTCGGAGTATTCCCCGATATTGAGATAGGAATTGCCCAGCCTGACGTCCAGTTCACCGTCGTTGCTGCGCGACGCCGCTTCCCGCAGGGCCGGAATCGCCTTCGCGTCTTCCTGCGACAACATCCAGGCCTGCGACAGGAGGCGATAGTTCTTGGCGTCTCGGCTGACCCGCCCGGACTCCATTTCCGTCTCCAGCAAGGTGGCTGCCTTGTAAGGCACCTCGCGCTGCAAATACAGCTGCGCCATCGTTACGAACTCGGTTTCCTTCTCGAGCAGCCCCTGGGTGTGTGCTGCGTCATACGCGGCAATCAGGTTCTGATCTTCTCCGAGTTCGGTATAGGCCCCGGCAAGCTGGAACCAGTAGCGCTTTTTCGGCCAGTTGGCGAGCAGGATCTTGTGAACGTCACGTACCTTGGCGTAGTTCTCATCCTGGAAGTAGGCAAAGCTCAGCAGGATGTACCAGTCTTCCTTGATCGGGTTGCCGCGCGCCGTGGCGACCTGCATGGCGTTCTCGATCGGCTCGATCATTTCCTGGAAGCGCTGCAGCTGATACAGCGCCTGTGCACGCAGGATGAACGGCTCGGGCGCGGGGTTGGTTTCCATGACGAACCACTTGTCCAGCGTCGTCAGCGCCTGCTGGTACTGCTCTTCCATCGTGTACAGCTGCGCCAGCGTGTAGGTCGTCTGCTTGAGCATCTGCGGCTCGAGGCTGGGAATCGCAACCATGCGCTCGTAAGAGCGGATCGCGTTCGGGATGTCCTCCATGTTGTAGTAGATGAATCCCAGGTAGTTGAGGACATTTGCCTGCTCGTACTCGGTCAGCTTGTCGGGGTTGTACAGCCGGTTGGCAATACGCAGCGCACCCGCGTTGTCCTTCGCATCGACCAGTTCCTGAGCTTTCTGCAACTGATCGTAGACCTCTTTACTGACAGCCTGAGCCTGCTTGGTCTTGGTGTTGTCCTGCTCGTCCTGAGCATAGGCCGCACCGCCGGCAAACAGGGCGAGACTCAATAACACCGCGGCCGACTTCAACATCAATTGGCCATTGAATTGGCCAATAAATTGGCGATAGGTCTTCATGCAGATGTTTCCTTATTCAAACTGTGGGATCCCGCCACGACAGTATCTTCTAGCCTTCGATCTTGAACGTAATGCGCGTTTTGACGTTGGGCACGTCGACCGGCACGCCGTCGACAACCCTGGGCTTGTACTTGAATTTGAGCACCGCGCGAATTGCCGCACGCTCGAACAGGCTGCTGGTCGACTGAATGACGACCGGATCCTTGACCGTCCCTGCCGTCGTCACCGTAAACGCAAGATCCACGTAACCTTCGAGCCCGCGCGACAGCGCGCGCGCCGGGTACACCGGAGCAACTCGAACGATAGGCAGGTAGTCACCCTCGGCAATGTTCATGCCTCCCGGGCCGCCAATATTCGTATCCGCCGTCACGGTGGGTGCCGAGATGGCGATGGAAGGCGCGTCCGGATCGATGTTATCGATGTCTTGTGGTGGCGTTTCCGGTGGCGTTTCCGGCGGTTTCGGCGGCTTTTCGGGGGTGAAATCCTCGACGTTCAGCGACTCGTTGCGCTTCACGCGCACAAATTCGAGCTGCGCCCGGTCCCGAGGTTTCGTCAGCGCCTGTTTTCCGGTCACGATCAGGATGTTCATGATGAACAACAGGCTAATCGTGACGACAACACCTACGGCAACGGAAAATGCGTATCGGCCGATCATGTATGCACTCCTTAAAGCTTGCGGCTTCCCGCCGGGCACGCAGAGCTGGACTCAGTCTTTGACCGGGTTCCAGCCCTGCAGTTCCTCCATTAGTCGTTAATGGAGGCGATGGCGACGTTGGTCACGCCGACCTGCTTTGCCGCCTCCATGACGGCGACCAGTTTTTCGTGGGTCGAATTCTCGTCAGCCTGGATGACAATCGAGCCTCGCGGGTTCTCGAGATGCAGCTTTTCGATGGCCTCGCGCAGCCCTCTCGGCTCCACTTCCCTGCGATCGATCCAGATTTCGTCGTTCTCGCTAATGGCGATCAGGATAGCGGCGTCTTCCTGCCGCTCCGCCGTAAACGTATCCGGACGATTGACGTCGATACCCGCCTCCTTGATGAAGGAAGCGGTCACGATAAAGAAGATCAGCATGATGAACACGACGTCCAGCATGGGCGTCAGGTTGATCTCGTTGTCTTCTTCAGCTACCTGCTGTTTATTTCGCATGTTGCTTAAGTCCTCACGTGAGGTGGCCTACCGGCCGCCTCTGGAAATACCGAATAACCTCGACCGACTGCGCTAACCCGTACTGTCGGCGATCGAGATGCTGTACACCCCGGCCTGCCGGGACGCATCCATGATCTGCACCAGCAACTTGTTCGTCGAGCGCTTGTGCGCCTGAATCACGACCGACCCTTGCGGGTTCTCGGCGTGCAGGCGTTCGATGTTCGCGCGCACGGCACGCGGATCGATGAGTCGGCGATCGATGAATATGTCGTCGTTGGCGTCGATGACCACGAGGATGTTGGCATCCTCGGGCTTCGTTTCGGTGGTTGGCGCATCCGGACGGTTGACGTCCAGGCCTACTTCCTTGATGAAGGACGCGGTGACGATGAAGAAGATGAGCATGATGAACACGACGTCGAGCATCGGCGTCAGGTTGATCTCATTTTCCTCGTCGTCGCCGCCAAGCTGCACTTGATGTTTACGCATGAGCTTGCCTCTTAGTGATCCATTGTCAGCGAGTCTTCCAGGAACTCGGTTTCACGCGTCGCGCGACGGCTCAGGAGCGTGACCAGCAGTACGCCGGAAAGCGCGCCCACCATTCCCGCCATCGTCGGCACCGTAGCCTGAGACACGCCGGCGGCCATCGCCCGCACGTTACCGGAACCCGACACGGCCATGACCTCGAACACCTTGATCATGCCGGTCACGGTACCCAGCAGACCCAGCAGGGGGCACAGCGCAACGAGCGTCTGGATCATTGCGATGCCCTTGTTGCTGGCGAGGCTGAACCGGGAAATCATCAGTTCGCGGATCTGGTGCGCATGCCAGGAACGGCGCTCCTTGCGCCCTTCCCACGAGTTGAAGATCTCCTTCGAGAGGCGCTTCATCGTCGTGCGGAAAAACAATATCCGCTCGACGATGAGTACCCACATCAGAAAGATCGTCAACGCAATGAGCTTGAGCACCGGACCGCCGAGACCCATGAAGTCGCGGATGGATTCAAAGGCGTCAACTAGCCAAAGCATGGTGACTCCTTACTCCGCTCAACCGTTTTTCTCGGAATGCTGAGCCACGAGACCCGCACTCTGCGATTGCAGAACGTTGATGATCTTCTTGCTCTGCCCACTGACCACCGTATGCAGCAGCACCATCGGAATGGCAACCACCAGACCCAGTACGGTCGTCATGAGTGCCTGCGAGATACCGCCGGCCATCATCTTCGGATCGCCCGCGCCGTACAGCGTGATGACCTGGAAGGTCTGGATCATGCCGGTGACGGTTCCGAGCAGCCCCATCAGCGGAGCGACGACACCCACTACCTTGATGAACAAGAGTCCCTTCGTGAGTCCCGGCATCTCCTTGAGAGCCGCCTCGCTGAGCTTGAGTTCGATCGTCTCGGTGTCCGCGCTGCGGTTGCTCTCGTAAGCAGCGAGCACGCGGCCAAGCGGGTTGTCCGTGCTGGCGCTGTCGCGCTTGAGCTGTGCCGATACCTTGCGGCTGTCGGACGAAAGGCCAATGAAGCGCCAGATTGCGACCAGCAAGCCAATGATACCCAGCGTAATGATTGCGTAACCGACGTAGCCGCCCTGATGAATCTTGTCCGTAACGGTCGGCGTTTCGACCAGCAGGCCAAGGATACCGCCGCGGGTGCCGTCGAGACCGAAGTTGACGACGCCGGTATCACCCAGGGAGTCCGCAACATCGCGCGCGGAGCCGAGGAATCGCCCTTCGGGCTGGCGGGGCAACTCGGATACCGTCAGGTCGTCGTTCTTCTCGTAGTAACCGGCGTCGCCGACGAGATTGAACAGACCCACGCGGGTGAGCATGATGTCTTCGCGTTCGCCTGAAGCCGTGATCACCGTGTACGGGAATGTAACGACCTTGCCGGACTCGTTGATCTCACGCTGCAGCTCGAACCAGAAGCGCTCGATGTCCTCGATCTGTGCCAGCTCCGTAGCGCTGGCCATCTTGCTGCCGAGGTCGACGAGGAAGGCTTCGCGATCCGGATACTGGAGATTGGTCAGCGAGGCATTGAAGCGACCCTGAGCGTCGCCGGTTGCCGTTTGCAGCACGCCGAACAGCTCCTTGAGGGCGCCGAGACGCTCGTCGAGCGCAGCCCGGGCTGCAACGATATTGGCCTGGTTGTCCTCGAACAGCTGCTCGAGTCGAGCCGATTCGTTTTCCTGGCGCGTCCGCTCGGCGCGCGCCTGGTTGAGCAGATTCTGCTGCTGGTTGCGTTCCTGGGCAAAGCGCGCTTCACGCTGCCTGGCTTCGCGGGAGTCCTGCACACGGCCCTGCTCGATGAGCCGCAGGAGTTCGTCGAGGCTGGCGGCACTGTCGTCTTGTGCCATGGCCGGCGCGGCGCCGAAGGCCAGCAGGCCGGCGGCAAAAATGGAAATCAGACGTTTCATTTACGACGCCTCCTTGGCAGCGGCTACCGGGATCACAATGAGCTCTGGTGCAATGAGCTGACGGGCAATGCGAATACCCTTGCGGATATCGTTGCGCGCCGAGTCGTCCTCGACCCAGCCACCCTGATCGATATCCCAACGCGCGGTAACTTTGGCGTCCGCGGTCTGTGCGTACAGGCCCACCCGGCCAATACGCAGGATGTTGTACTGGCGCTCCACACCGTCGCCGATGTCGAGCGTCTGCTCATACCATTCCGAGGACGAGCCGTACTCGTTCTCGATCTGGTAGGCCTCGATGACCTTGCGGAATTTTTCCGAGACCGTAACGTCGGAACGCTCCATGATGTCCTTCAGGTTCTGGACACGCTCTTCGCGCTCGTCCATCAGGAACGGCACGTCGAGACCGATCGAGCTTTCCAGGCCGGCGATCATCCGCTCCATCAGCGGGAAAATCTGCCGGTTGATGACGTCAACCTGGTCCATCGAGATGGCAATGTCTTCCAGGACGGCGGTCTGACCGTCGGTTTGGGCGGTCATCAAACGGTTGTAGACACGCAGACCGTCAATTTCCTTATTAATGGACCGGTACTGGTCTTCCAGCGAGCGAGTGCCTTCAACAATAGTGTTGATGCGCTCCTGCGACTGCTGAGCCAGATTCAGACGCTGTTGACCGGAACTGAGTACCTGGTCGACGGTCTGGGCAATGACGCCGCCGGACGCGACAAATGCAGCTGCAGCGACTGCTGCAACAACGACGCCCCGACTGCTGTTTTTGCACCGTTTCATGAACGCTCCTTCTTCTCAAGGTCGAGTTTATTAATAAAATTATTGTACGGAGAGGAATGCAACGTATTGCTTGAATAGCTGCACATGTGAAAAGGGCACCACAGAAAGGTGGTCCCCATTGCGCACACGGCCCTCTCCTGATCGCCGCGGCGAAGAATTTTTCGGTCCTGCAGTTTTCGTTCGTTTGGCGTCCAGAGTCAAACTCCGGCTTTCCCCGCCTTTTATTCCTTTGATTTTTCTCAGGTCCCGAAGCACCGTGGCCAAGAATAACATACGGATCGTTGAGCGCCAGCCCAACATCGACATAAGCCCAGAGTGTCACCGACCGCCGCCGGAAGCCTTGTCCGGAGCCGCCACCGGCCCTTTTCGCCAGCGGTCACCGGTCGCTGGAGAGGCGCCCGGAACGGGCGGGTTTAGTATCACAAGTAACTGAAAAACCTGACGTTGACATCGGCGTTGCCTTGCAACATTATCGACCCGACGACAATCGCGAGACATCGCCCAGAACGCCATGAACAGCTTCGCCGTCATCGCTCGACTTACGCTCGTACTTCTCCTAATCGGGAGGTACAGCGGGTAGCGCGTCGTCAATACACGAACATTCGAACGAACCCCGCGACCTCAAAAGGCCTCGGGGTTTTTTTTATCCGGCATTTTCAGATTTCACACTCGACACAGCGGGCTTCGACGCCCGGCACAAGGAAAACAACATGCGTATGTACTCAGAAGCCGACGTAGACCTGTCGACCCTCAACGATTCCCGCATTGCCGTCCTCGGCTACGGTAGCCAGGGACGCGCACACGCGCTGAACCTGAGGGACAGCGGCCTCGACGTCGTGGTAGGGCTGCGCCCCAACGGCGCGAGTTTCAGCAAGGCGGAGGCTGACGGCCTCAACGTCATGGAGCCCGGCGAGGCTGTAAAGGGTGCCGCCATTGTCATGTTTCTGACCCCGGACATGGTACAAAAAAGCCTCTACGCGTCCGTTGTCGACAACATCGATCAGGGCGCAGCCCTGCTGTTCGCGCACGGCTTCGCGATTCATTACGAACAGATTACCCCGCGCGCGGACCTCGACGTCGCGCTGATTGCGCCCAAAGGGCCCGGCGGCCTGGTGCGTCGACAGTATGAAGAAGGCCACGGCGTACCGTGCCTCGTTGCCGTCAACCAGGACGCCACGGGCAACGCCCTGCCCCTCGCCCTCGCCTACGCGGCCGGTATCGGCGGCGCGCGCGCAGGGGTCATCGAGACGACCTTCGCCGAGGAAACGGAGACCGACCTGTTCGGTGAGCAAGCCGTGCTCTGCGGCGGGGCCACCGAGCTCATCGTCGCCGGTTTCGAAACGCTGGTCGAAGCGGGCTACCAGCCCGAGGTGGCGTATTACGAAGTCATGCACGAACTGAAGCTGATCGTCGACCTGCTGCACGAGGGTGGCCTCAAGAAGATGCACAAGTTCATCAGCGACACAGCCGCCTACGGCGACATGGTGAGCGGTCCGCGCGTCGTCGACGACAACTCGCGCGCGAAGATGAAGGACGTGCTCACGGACATTCAGAACGGCACGTTTGCGCGCAACTGGATTGCCGAGAACGAGGCCGGCATGCCCGAGTTCAAACGCATGATGCAGGCGGATCTCGAGCATCCGATCGAGAAGGTGGGCGCGGACCTGCGCGCCCGTATGGACTGGCTGAGCGAATAGGCGCCGGCCAGCACACGACATCAACGAGGACTACTCCGAGGAACAATCTCATGGCAAGCGAATCCATCCGAATTTTCGACACTACCCTGCGTGACGGCGAACAGGCCCCGGGCTGCAGCATGACGCTACGGGAGAAGCTACGGGTGGCCAGGGCGCTTGCGGACCTCAACGTCGACATCATCGAGGCCGGCTTCCCGGCCGCCTCACCCGGCGATTTCGAGTCGGTGAAAGCCATTGCCGACGAGGACTTCGGACCCGTCATCTGCGGGCTCGCGCGCTGCAACCCCGAAGACATCGAGAAGGTCTACCAGGCGGTACGCGGCGCAAAGCGACACCGGATACACGTCTTCGTCGCCACGAGCGCCATCCATCGCGAGCACAAGCTCAAGATGGCGAAAGAGGAAATCATCAAGAGTGCCGTCGGCGCCGTCAAGATGGCGCGTGAATATGTCGACGACGTCGAATTCTCGCCCGAAGACGCGTCACGCACCGAGCTCGCTTACCTTGCGGAGGTTGTCACTGCGGCGATCGAGGCCGGCGCCACCACGGTCAATATTCCGGATACGGTAGGCTACACGGTGCCCGCCGAGTTCGACCGGCTGTTCCGCTACCTGAAGGACCACGTACCCGGCATCGATGACATATGCCTGTCGGTCCACTGCCACAACGACCTCGGGATGGCTGTCGCCAACAGCCTGGCAGCCGTCCACGCCGGGGCGCGGCAGATCGAATGCACGATCAACGGGATTGGCGAGCGCGCCGGCAACTGCAGCCTCGAAGAGGTTGTGATGGCCGTCAAAACGCGCGAGGAATTCTTCGGCCTGAGAACCGGCATCGAGACGACGCGGCTTTACCCGACCTCGCGACTGGTGTCGAGCATCACCGGGATGCACCCGCCGCGCAACAAGGCCATTGTCGGTGAAAATGCGTTTGCCCACGAAGCCGGCATTCATCAGCACGGCATGCTTCAGCACGCATCGACCTACGAAATCATGCGGCCGGAAGACGTCGGCATCAGCAAGTCGAATCTCGTGCTGGGCAAACACTCGGGACGGCATGCATTTCGCGACCGGGTGCGGGAACTCGGTTTCGAGCTCGACGAATTCGAAACCAATCGGGCTTTCCAGGAATTCAAGAAGCTCGCGGACCGGAAGAAGGACGTCTACGACGGCGACATCGAAGCCATCATTATGAACGTCGACGGCACGTCGTCCGGACCCTACCAGCTGGCTGCTCTCGAGGTGCAAACCCACACGGAACAAGACGCCCGCGCGAGCGTGCGGCTGATCGCCGAGGACGGTGTCGAGCGGGAAGCAAGCGCCACCGGCGACGGCCCGGTTGCGGCAGCGGTCCAGGCACTCGAGCAGGTGACCGGTGTACCGCTGACCCTCGTCAACTTCGAACTGCACAGCGCATCGGTGGGTGAAGACGCTCAGGGCGAGGTCACCGTGACCGTCGAACACGAGGGTCAGAGCTACCGCGGCAACGGCGCCAGCGTCGATATCGTGGAAGCCGGCTGCCGAGCCTGCCTGGAGGTCATGAACCGCATCCTGCGGCGCCGCCATCGCGGTGCCGCGGCGGCCGTTCCGCCCGACCCTACGCGCGCCACGATCTAAGGCGGCGGCGAACTCACTGAACTCAACGCGGACCCCCCAATGCCCCAGACACTCTTCGAAAAAGTATGGAATCAGCACGTCGTCGTGCCGGAGACAGCGGATACTCCCGCCGTTTTGTACATCGATTTGCATCTGATACACGAGGTCACGACGCCGCAGGCGTTTTCCCTGCTGCGCGAGCGCGGCCTACCCGTCCGGCGTCCCGACCGGACCCTTGCGACGATGGACCATTCGACGCCCACGACGCCGGTCAACTCCTTCAAGGATCTGGCCATCGTGGGCGACAGCGCGGCGAATCAGATTCGGCAAATGGAGGCCAACTGCCGTGAGTTCGGCATCGACCTTCTCGGATTCGACAGCCCGCAGCGCGGCATCGTTCACGTCATCGGACCCGAACTCGGCGCCACTCAGCCGGGTAAGACGATCGTCTGCGGCGACAGCCACACGAGCACTCACGGCGCCTTTGGCGCTCTCGCGTTCGGCATCGGCACGACCGAGGTTGGGCACGTGCTCGCAACGCAGTGCCTGTTGCAGCGCAAGCCGAAAACGCTTGCCGTCAACGTCGAAGGCAACCTGCCCGCCGGCGTCGGCGCCAAGGACCTGATCCTTGCGATCATTGGGCAGATCGGCGTGGACGGCGGCACCGGACACGTTATCGAGTACCGGGGCAAGGCCATTGAGGCCATGGATATGGATGCGCGCATGACGGTCTGCAACATGTCCATCGAAGGCGGCGCGCGCGCCGGGATGATTGCTCCGGACGACACCACTTTCGAGTATCTGGCAGGACGCGAGCGGTCACCCTCGGGCACCGAGTGGGATGCCGCCGTGGAGCGCTGGCGCGCGCTGCGCGGCGACGATGGTGCCCGCTTCGACCATTCGGTCGCGATCGATGCCGACGCGCTGAAACCCATGGTGACCTACGGCACGAACCCGGGCATGGTCGTCGGTATCGACGAACCGGTGCCGGACGGCTCCGGCGACAGCAACTTCCGGAAGGCTCTCGACTACATGCAGGTCGAAACCGGCAAGCCAATGACCGACAACGCCGTCGACATCGTCTTTATCGGCAGCTGCACGAACTCGCGCCTGAGCGACCTCGAGCAAGCCGCCGCCGTGCTCGAGGGCCGCCGGGTTGCCGACGGCGTGCGCATGCTGGTTGTCCCGGGTTCGCAGCAGGTCAAGTACGAAGCCGAAGCCCGGGGCCTGGACCGGGTGTTCGCCGCGGCCGGCGCCGAGTGGCGCGAGTCCGGCTGCTCGATGTGTCTCGGAATGAACGGCGACACGGCCGGCAGCGGTCAGCTGACGGTCAGCACCAGCAACCGCAATTTTGAGGGCAGACAGGGCGTGGGGGCGCGCACCGTGCTCGCCAGCCCGGCCACTGCGGCCGCCTCGGCCGTAAACGGCCGAATTGCCGACCCTCGGCCCTACCTCAGGAGTTAGACCATGCAGGCCATCAAAAGTATTCGCTCTCGAACCGTCAACATGCCGGCGAAGGACATCGACACGGACCAGATCATCCCGGCACGTTTTCTGACCACAACGTCGCGCGAAGGGCTGGGCGACAATCTGTTTAACGACCTGCGCTTCGACGCCGACGGTACGCCGAAGCCCGATTTCGAGCTGAATCGCCCGGAAGCACAGGGTTGTGAAATCCTCGTTGCGGGCAACAACCTGGGCTGTGGCTCATCGCGGGAACACGCACCCTGGGCGCTGCTGGACTACGGTATTCGCGCCGTCATTTCGACCGAGATCGCCGATATCTTTCGCAGCAACAGCCTGAAGAACGGCCTGCTCGCCGTTGTCGTCGACGAGGAAACGCACGGCTGGCTGCTCGCAAATCCGGGCAGCGAACTCGAGATCGACGTTGTCGAGTCGACGCTGACCTTGCCCGACGGGCGGGTCGTCAGCTACCCGATCGATGCGTTCGCTCGCTATTGCCTGATCGAAGGTATCGACCAGCTCGGTTACCTGCAGCAAAACCTCGATGCTATTACGAAGTTCGAGGAGTCACGACCCTGAACGCACTCATCACTCTGCTGCCGGGCGACGGCATTGGCCCCGAGGTCGTCGACGCGGCACACCGCGTGCTCACACGCGTGGCCGATGTCTATGGACACCAATTCGATTTCAGCGTCCAGCAGGTCGGCGGTGCGGCCATCGACGCGACAGGCGACCCGTTACCGGCCGACACGGTAGCCAGTTGCCGTGAGTCCGATGCCGTATTGCTCGGCGCGGTCGGCGGACCAAAGTGGTCGGACCCGGAAGCAAAAGTGCGCCCGGAACAGGGGCTCCTGCGCCTGCGTGCGGAACTCGGCGTGTTCGCCAACCTGAGGCCGGTTCGCGTCAACCCGCACGTGGCCGCCGCGTCGCCGCTGAAACCGGAACTCGTGCGCAATGTCGATCTGATCGTGGTCCGGGAGCTCACCGGAGGCATCTACTTCGGCGACAAGACCCGAACGGACGACATGGCCAGCGATCTCTGCACCTATACCGTCGGGGAAGTCGAACGTATCCTGCACGTGGCCGCCCCGCTCGCCGCAAAGCGGCGGTCGAAACTCTGTTCGGTCGACAAAGCCAACGTCCTGGAAACGTCACGCCTCTGGCGTCGAGTGACGGATCGCGTGATTCCCGAGCAGTACCCGGGAATCGAACTCGAGACCTTGCTCGTGGACGCTGCCGCGATGCACCTGTTGAGCCGCCCCGCCGATTTCGACGTCATCGTCACCGAGAACATGTTCGGCGACATCCTGACCGACGAAGCGTCGATGCTGGCGGGCTCGCTGGGACTCCTGCCGTCCGCGTCCCTGGGTCATTCGCGCTGCGGCCTGTACGAGCCGATACACGGCTCCGCTCCGGACATTGCGGGCAAAGGTATTGCCAATCCCTGCGGTACGATTGCAAGCGCCGCAATGCTGTTGCGGCACAGCCTCGAGCTCGACAACGAGGCAACGGCCATCGAGGTAGCGATCGATCAGGTACTCGCCGCGGGCAAGCGCACGGCCGATATAGCGGACGGCGGCAGCGACGTCACGGGCACGGCCGATTTTGCCGCGGCCGTCGTCGCCCAGATCACCTAGCCGGAACATCCCGAAGAAAAAGGACCCGCCGCACTCCCCCCAAGTGTCGACGGGTCCCCGGCGCGCTCAGGCGGCGCGCTCCGCCGCACTCAGCCGCTCTGCGGCTTCCAGTCCCCGGAGTATGTCGGTGACCAGGTCTTCGGGGTTCTCGAGTCCCACGGAGAGACGCAGCAAATTCTGGCCCACACCCGCCGTAGCGAGCGCCTCGGGGGTGACGGCCGCGTGGGTCATCGACGCCGGATGGCACACGAGGCTCTCGACTCCGCCAAGCGATTCGGCCAGGGAAAAGTACTCGAGCTGTTCGAGAAAGGCGCGAACCGCGGGTTCGCCCCCGCCGATCTCGAACGACAGCATGCCGCCGAAACCCGACTGCTGGCGCGCAGCCGTTTCGTGGCCGGGATGGCTCGGGAGGCCCGGGTAATACACGCGGTTCACGGCCGGGTGTTCGTTGAGCAGGTTGGCGATCAGGCCCGCGCTTGCCTCATGCTCGCGTACGCGTACGTGCAGTGTCCGAATCCCGCGTAAGGTCATGAAGCTGTCGAACGGCGCTCCCGTCACCCCGAGACAGTTGGCCCACCAGCACAGCTCCTCCGCGAGCGCATCCGTCGCCGCAACGACGCAGCCGCCGACGACATCGCTGTGACCGTTGATGTACTTGGTCGTGCTGTGTATGACGAGATCGGCGCCGAGGCTGATGGGCTGCTGTAGCGCCGGTGACAGAAACGTGTTGTCGACGGCGAGCAGCGCGCCGCAATTGCGGGCGCGTTCGGCAACCGCCGCAATATCGACAATCCTCAGCAGCGGATTCGACGGCGTCTCGACGAGGATGAGCCGGGGTTTCCTTGCGCATACTGCGTCGAGCGCCTGAGGATCCGTCTGATCCACGAACGCAAGGTCAAACAATCCCTTGGCCGCCAGCGCGTCAAACAGCCGGAACGTGCCGCCGTAACAGTCGTGCGGCGCAACCAGCAGATCTCCGGGCTTCAGGAGCTGGGTGATGAGCGTCAGAGCCGCCATGCCGGACGACGTAACGACAGCGCCCGCGCCTCCCTCGAGGTCGGCCAGCGCATCACCCAGCGCATCTCGCGTCGGGTTGCCTGACCGGGTGTAGTCGTACTGACGCTTCTCGCCGAATCCCGAAAAGGCAAAGTTGGAGGACAGGTGCAGCGGCGGCACGACGGCGCCGTGCTGTGTATCCGACTCGATTGCAGCGCGAACGGCGCGGGTGGCCGTGTTGGCGTCTGAGCTCATGATGGCAGTCTCCACAGACAGTTCCAAAACCGGACGAACATCGGCGAAGCGACGGTCGAACGAGTGTGTTCATCGGAACTCTGCGGAATCGCAAAGGAAGGGTGTCGTGCCCATCAGCCGTTGGCGTGCTGCACAAACCCTCATCTTTCGGTTGCCGGAACAAAGCCCTTGGCTAACCGCAGGAGTTGGCACCTTTTCAGAGTGGTTAGCTCTGCTGGTTGCCCCGGCGTCAATGGGCCTTTCCCTCAGCCGGTCTCGATGAGTGGGGACAAGTGTAGACACGGCATCGGCGCACGGTCAAGGACTCCGAGCGACTTTTCTGGCCTAGGAAATTCCTTTCATTTGCAACTCACTCGCAGCCAGAAGGGGGTTGCACTTCGAGGCGCCTTGTATTAGCGTACTAACGCGTTAATACGATAGATCACGCCGTGAAACCGAACCGCAACGACACTGCCGCCGACCAGGCCGAGGCTGAGGAAGCCCTGTTCCGGGCAATGATCTCGCTCGAGTCGACGGACGAATGCCGCCGCTTCCTCAAGGATCTGTGCACGCCGGCCGAGCTGCAGGCGCTGGTCGACCGCTGGCAGGTGGTCGAGCTCCTTCAGCAGGAGCTGCCCTACCGGAAAATTCACGACCTCACTGGCGTCAGCGTGACCACGATCGGTCGCGTTGCGCGCTTCTTGACGAGCGGTTTCGGCGGCTATCAGGTTGCCCTCGACCGCACCGTTTCCCAGCATCAGGACTGACAAGCCATGGACAGCAACGAGCACCGCATCAAGATTGCGGTGCAGAAAAACGGCCGCCTGACCGAGCACTCTCTCGATCTCCTCGAGCGCTGCGGTCTCAAGTTCACGCAAAGCAAGGATCAGCTGTTCTGCTACGGCGAGAACATGCCGATCGACCTTCTGCTCGTGCGCGACGACGACATACCGGGCCTCGTCCACGATGATGTCTGCGATCTCGGCATCGTTGGCCTCAACGTCGTGCAGGAGAAGCGCCTGGCGCTGGAGCATGCTGGCGACGAAGCGCTGTACAAGCAGGTTTTCGAAGTCGATTTTGGCCACTGCCGGCTGTCGATAGCCGCGCCGGACGGTGCTGAATACTCGGGCCCTGAAGATCTGAATAATAAAAGAATAGCAACAAGTTACACCAACTTGTTAAGAGACTATCTTAACAAGAACTCGGTACAGGCCGAGATCGTGTTCTTCTCGGGCGCCGTCGAAATTGCGCCGAAGCTCGGCAAAGCCGACTACATTTGCGACCTCGTGTCGACGGGCGGCACGCTCAAAGCCAACGCACTACGGGAAGTCGGCACAGTGCTGCAGAGCGAAGCCATCATTATTCAAACGCTCAAACCGCTGGCGGCCAGCAAACAGGCGCTCGTCGACAAAATTCTGCAGCGTCTCGACGGCGTGCTCCAGGTGCGTGAGAGCAAGTACATCATGCTGAACGCGCCACGCGACGCCCTCGAGAAGATCTGCGCGCTGTTGCCGGGCAGCGAGGCGCCCACGGTCGTGCCCCTGGAAGGTTCGAGCGACCGCGTGGCCGTGCACGCCGTGTGTCGCGAGAACGTGTTCTGGGAAACGCTCGAGAACCTCAAGAACGCGGGAGCAACCTCGTTGCTCGTCATGCCGATCGAGAAAATGCTGGCCTGACCGATGCTCGAGATACTGACCTGGGAAACCCTCGACGACGCGGCAAAGACCGCAACCCTCGAGCGACCGGCCGTTGCGTCGGATGCCGACATCCGACGGGATGTCGCCGAGATTATCGCCGCGGTCCGCGACCGCGGCGATCAGGCCCTGTTCGAACTCACGCGAAGACTCGATCGCGCGGAACTCGACTCGCTCCGCATCGGTGCCGAGGAGTTTGCAGCCGCGGAGCAGGCCGTGAGCGCGGATGCCGTTCGGGCCATCGAACTGGCTATCGGCAACGTAAAGACGTTTCACGAAGCCCAGCTGCCGGCCGCACTCGCCGTTACGACGATGCCCGGCGTGCTCTGCGAGCGGCGCCACGATCCGATTGACGCCGTGGGCCTCTACGTGCCGGCCGGAACGGCTCCGTTGCCGTCCGCGGCCGTCATGCTGGCCGTGCCGGCCGCCCTCGCCGGCTGTCCGGTTCGCATCCTGTGCACCCCGCCGCAGCCGGACGGCAGCGCCAATCCCGCGGTACTGGTTGCCGCCGCGCGTGCCGGGGTCGACGAAATCTACAAACTCGGCGGTGCCCAGGCCATTGCCGCAATGGCCTACGGCACGGAGTCCGTCCCGAAGGTCAGCAAGATTTTCGGGCCGGGAAACGCCTGGGTAACCAGCGCCAAAAGCCAGGTCAGCACCGATCCGCACGGTGCCGCAATCGACCTGCCCGCCGGCCCGTCCGAAGTGCTCGTCATTGCCGACGACAGCGCATCGGCGGAGTTTGTTGCTGCGGACCTGCTCTCTCAGGCCGAACACGGCACGGACTCGCAGGTCATCCTCGTGACCACCTCGACAGCGTTTGCCGAGGCGGTAGCGGCGGAGGTGACCGAGCAGCTGACCGAACTCAGCCGCTCGGCAATTGCGCAGAAGGCAATGACAAACTCCCGCGCAATCGTCGTCGCCGATCTCGAACGTGCCGTAGCCGTGAGCAACGCGTATTCGCCCGAACACCTGATTGTGCAGACGCGTGAGCCGCGCGCTCTGCTCGACGACATTCGCAACGCCGGTTCGGTATTTCTCGGTCCATGGAGCCCCGAATCGGTGGGCGACTACTGCAGCGGAACCAATCACGTGCTGCCGACCTACGGCTTTGCGCGCAACTACAGCGGCCTGGGGCTGGATCAATTCATGCGCAGCATGACGGTACAGGAGCTTTCCAGGGATGGGCTCTCGGCACTCGGCGGCGCCGTCGAAACCCTGGCGAAGCTGGAAGGTCTCGATGCGCATGCGTCGGCCGTTAGCCGCCGGCTGCGGAGCACGTCGTGAGCATTGCAGCGCTCGCACGCCCGGAAGTTCGCGACTTGAAGCCGTACGAGGCAGCGATCCAGGTCGAAGGCACCATTCGGCTGAATGCCAACGAGGCGCCCTGGAGCGGCAGTGACGCCTTTCGGCGCCCGCTCAACCGGTATCCCGAGATACGCCCGGCGGGACTCCGCGAGACGCTGGCTGCTCGATTTGGTTGTCCACCGTCGAAGCTCCTGGTCACGCGCGGCAGCAGCGAGGCCATCGACCTGCTGATCCGCGTGTTCTGCCGGACCGGCATCGACTCCATTGCCGTCACGTCACCGAGCTTCTCGATGTACGCCCATTACGCGCGCATTCAGGGAGCTGAGCTGATCAGCGTAGCCGGCGATCCGGAGGACAACTTCACGCCGGATCCGGACGCCCTGCTCGCGGCCTGCACGGACAACACGCGGCTCGTATTTCTCTGCTCACCGAACAACCCGACCGGAGGCGTCGCGCCCCGGAGCGTCATCGAGCAGCTGCTCCGTGCCCGCGCGGATCGCTCGGTGGTGGTTGTCGACGAGGCCTACATCGAGTTCTCGAACGAACGCAGCACCGCCGATTTGCTCGACGACTATCCCAACCTCGTCGTGCTGCGCACGCTATCGAAGGCGCTCGGGTTCGCCGGAGCACGCTGTGGAGCCGTGCTCGGCCCCGAGGGTGTCATCGACATCCTGAGTGCCGTGCAGGCACCGTACGCGTTGTCGACGCCCGTCGTGGAATGTGTCGAAGACGCACTCTCCGGCGAGGGTCTCGACAAGGCTGCGCGGAGAGTGGCGGAGATTGTTGCGGAACGAGACCGGTTGGCCGCCGAACTTGCAACACTCCGGATCGTGACCAAAGTGTGGCCGAGCAGCGCGAACTTTCTGCTCGTTCGAGTCCGCGAAGCGGACACGGTCATGGTGGCCACCCGCAAGGCGGGCATTCTGCTGCGCTACTTCGGCGGGGAGTTGTCGGGCTGCGTGCGTATCTCCATCGGCAGCCCTGCTGAAAACCGGGCCTTGCTCGACGCATTGCGCACCCTGGACGTGGACGGAGCCGCCAATGACTAAGCCCGTTTTGTTCGTGGACCGCGACGGCACGCTGATCGAGGAACCCGAGGACTTTCAGGTCGACGCCATCGAGAAAGTGGCGCTCGTGCCCGGCGTGATCCGCGCGCTGCAGGAACTCCTCGAACACGGCTACGAGCTGGTCATGGTCAGCAACCAGGACGGGCTCGGCACCGACGCTTTTCCACAGGCGGACTTCGAGCGCTGTCACGATCACATGCTGAAACTGTTCGAATCGCAGGGCATACACTTCGCGGAGACGTTCATCTGCCCGCACCTGCCGGACGACGGCTGCCACTGCCGGAAACCGCACACTGGACTCCTGACGCGCTACCTGGCCGCCACCGCGATCGACACGGCACGTTCAGCCGTTGTCGGCGATCGCGATACCGACCTCGAGCTTGCGGATAAGCTGGGGCTCGAGGGCTTCAGAGTAGGCAACGGCGGACTGTCCTGGAAAGAGATCACAACGGCGCTGTGCTGCCGCGAGCGCGTTGCCACGGTCCGTCGCAACACGCGGGAAACCGAGATCGCCGTCGAGGTCAACCTCGACACGACCGACGAGGCCGTCGTCAGCACGGGTATCGGCTTTTTCGATCACATGCTCGAGCAGGTGGCCAAGCACGGCGGCTTTTATCTGAAGCTCGAGGTGCACGGCGATCTGCACGTCGACGAGCATCACACCGTGGAGGACACCGCCATTAGCCTGGGTCAGGCATTGAAAGAAGCACTGGGCGACAAACGCGGCATCGGCCGCTACGGGTTTGTGTTGCCAATGGACGAAAGCGAGGCACAGGTATCCCTCGACCTGTCCGGTCGTGGCGTATTTGTATTCAAGGGCCGCTTTCCGCGCGATCAGGTCGGCGGCCTGGCAACGGAAATGGTCGAACACTTCTTTCGCTCGCTGGCAGAGTCGCTTGGCGCCGCGCTGCACGTTCAGGTAACCGGCGAAAACGCACATCACATGGTGGAAGGCTGCTTCAAGGGCGTCGGCCGCGTGCTGCGTCAGGCGATCCGCGCGGAAGGCAGCGAACTGCCGACGACGAAGGGCCTGCTATGAGTGCCCCCGAGATGGCCATCGTCGACAGCGGCGGCGCCAACATTGCATCGCTCCGGTTTGCGCTGAAGCGTCTCGGTATCGACGCCGAGCTGACTGCCGATCCGAATACGATCGCAGCGGCACGGCGTGTGCTGCTGCCCGGAGTCGGCGCGGCCAGGGACTCGATGCAGCGGCTCGAACAACTGGGCCTGGTGGAACTCCTGCGCGAACTGACCCAGCCCGTGCTCGGCATATGCCTCGGTATGCAGCTCCTGGCCGAGGCCTCCGAAGAAGACGACGTGGAATGCCTCGGCGTGATTCCCACGACCGCGCAGAGGCTGCCGGCAAGCAGCGAGTGCCCGGTACCGAACATGGGCTGGTGCAGAACCGCTCACGAAAGCAACGAGCCGCTGCTCGAGGGTATCGACAGCGGCGCGTACTTTTACTATCTGCACAGCTACGCGCTTCCGGTCGGCGACTACACGCTGGCAACGGCAACACACGAACACGAGTTTTCGGCCGTTGTGCGCTACCGGAATTTTTTTGCCGCGCAGTTTCATCCGGAGCGTTCCTCGGCGGCGGGAGCACGGTTGCTCCGGAACTTCGCAGGTGAACACGCATGAAGCTCGTGCCAGCCATCGACCTCAAGGACGGCAAGTGTGTTCGCTTGTTCAAAGGCGATTTTGCGCAACAGACCGAGTACTCCAGCGACCCGGCCGCCATGGCGCGCCGCTTCTCGGCGCTTGCCGTCGGCGACCTGCACGTCGTCGATCTCGACGGCGCTCAATCCGGTGAGCAGCACAACCGCGACGTCATTGCGGAAATCAGCGCCGGCAGCCACCTCGACGTCCAGCTCGGCGGAGGGATACGCTCGACCGATCGCCTCTCGGGCTGGTTCGACGCCGGCGTCGCGCGCTGCGTCATCGGCAGCCTCGCGGTCACGGAACCCGAGACCGTAAGCAGCTGGCTCGAGCAGTTCGGCGCGGCGCGTATCGTCCTTGCACTCGACGTCAGACTCGACGACTCTGCGGAGCCGCTCGTGGCAACACACGGCTGGACGCGGACCAGCACGAGCACGCTCTGGGACTGCATCGACTACTACCTGCCACGAGGCTTGAGGACGGTGCTGTGCACCGACGTAAGCCGCGACGGCGCGATGTCGGGACCCAACGTCGATCTCTACTCACGTTTTCTTGAGCGTTACCCGGGCCTCGAATTGCAGGCATCGGGCGGGGTGCGGCATATCGGCGACCTCGAGGCGCTGCGTGCGGCGGGCGTTCCGGCGGCCATTAGCGGCCGGGCCCTGCTCGACGGAGCCATTACGGCCGAAGAGGTGGCGTCATTCCAGCAAAACGCATAATTCCCTGTCTCGACGTTCGCGACGGCCGCGTCGTCAAAGGCGTGCAGTTCCGAAACCATCGCATCGTCGGCGATATCCTCGAGCTTGCCGAGCGCTACTGCGAAGAAGGCGCCGACGAACTCGTGTTCTACGACATTACGGCCAGCCCGGACGGCCGCAGCGTCGACCGCAGCTGGGTGACCGCGGTCGCGCGGGTTCTCGACATACCGTTTTGCGTCGCGGGCGGCATCCGCTCACTGGGTGATGCCGAAGAGGTACTCAACAAAGGCGCGGACAAGATATCCGTGAACTCCCCCGCGCTCGAACAGCCGGAGCTGATCGACACGCTGGCAAAGCGTTTCGGATCGCAGTGTGTCGTGCTCGGCGTCGACAGCCGCGCGGACGAGAACGGCTACAGCGTGTTTCAGTACACGGGTGACCCCGACAAAACCACGGCCACTCTGCGTCGCACGGCCGACTGGATCCGCGAGGCACAGGATCGCGGCGCCGGCGAGGTGGTTCTCAACTGCATGAACCAGGACGGCGTGCGCCAGGGCTACGACATCGAGCAGCTCCGCGCAATCCGGGCCGTGGCCAGCGTGCCGCTCATTGCGTCTGGCGGCGCGGGCAGCATGCCGCACTTTCGCGCCGTATTCGAGGAAGCCTCGGTCGACGGCGCGCTTGCCGCCAGCGTCTTCCACAGCGCCGAGATCGAGATCGGCGAACTCAAGCGCTTCCTGACCGCTGCAGGCATCGAGGTCCGGCCGGCCGAACACGCCGCTTGATCCGTCAGGTCAAACGCGGAGAGACCCAATGAGGATGAAGCAATGAGCAACACGGGCGTAGAGTTTTTGCGGGTGCTGGAGGACATCATCGCCGAGCGCGCCGGCGCTGATCCGGAATCCAGCTACACGGCCAGGTTACTGGGTGAGGGTACGCGGCGAATTGCGCAGAAACTCGGCGAAGAAGGTGTGGAGACCGCTCTCGCCGCGGTCGCGGGCGACCGCCAGGATACGCTGGACGAAGCCGCCGACCTCCTCTATCACCTGCTGGTGCTGCTGCACGACCGCAAGCTCGGCATCGAGGACGTAACAGCAGTGCTGGCGAGCCGGCATCAGGGCAATAGCTGACCCTGACCGCCGCGTCGGACCTAGGCCTCTTCCCTCGCGAGGGCAGCCTGATAGGCCGGCCGGGCAAGACAACGGTCGGCGTACTCGTTCAGCGAAGGCGACTCCGGAAGAATACCGAACAGCCGCATGAACACGACGCTGGACCCCACCATGACGTCCGCCGCCGTGAAGCGATCTCCCAATATCCATGGACCACTCGCGAGCCCACCTTCGAGGGTCGCCAGCATGCTGTCGTAGTCGCCCCAGCCGTGAGAACTGCGATTGCTCTCGGCGCCGCTGAACTTCTCGGCCATTGCGGGCTCCGCGACTGCCGGCGTAAACATCGTCCAGTACAGGTACTGTCCACGCAGCGGGTCGTCGAGCGCAGGCGCGAGCGTGCCCGCTGAGTAGCGATCGGCTACGTACAGGCAGATAGCCGCCGATTCCGCCAGCACGGTCTCGCCGTCGGCCAGCGCCGGCACCTTGCCCATCGGGCTGGCTGAACGAAACACGTCGCTGTCCGACCGATTCTCCGCGCGGATATCGACGTGCTCGATCTCGTAGTCCACGCCCGCTTCCTCGAGCATCCACAGTGCCCGTGAGGCTCGCGTTTTCGGCGCCCAGAACAAAGTAATCACAGCTATTGCCTCCTCTCAGATCACGATCTCGGGTGCAACCTCGCGCCGATTGTACTGCGAACTCATGACGTAACCGTAAGCTCCCGTGTTGGCAATCAGCAGGACGTCACCCTCGTCGCAGTGCGGCAGCAAACGATCGGTGCCGAGTCGGTCACCCGTTTCGCAGATGGGCCCGACAACCGTTGCCATCTCCGATGGCGCGGCGTCGAGGCGGCTCAAGTTGACGATCTCGTGATAAGCGCCGTACAGCGCGGGGCGGATCAGCGAGTTCATACCCGTGGCCACACCGACGTAGCGCATGTCGCCCTTGCCCTTCACCTGGGTGACGTGCGTCAGCAGAACACCCGACTGCGCTACGAGGTATCGGCCGGGCTCGATCCACAGCTTGTATTTCGGATACGCCGAGCGGAAGTCGTTCAGCGAATCGTCCAGTCGCGCCAGGTCGAACGCTTTGTCGCCGGGCTTTTCCGGGATGCCGAAGCCGCCGCCGAGATCGATGGTATCGACGTCGGGAAACCGCTCGGCCACCTCGACGAGAGCCGCGGCAACCGAACGCCAGTTCAAGGGATCGAGAATACCGCTGCCGCTGTGCGCATGAATGCCGGTAACGACAGCACCCGCCCGCTTCACGAGACGCTCGAGCTCGTCGATCTCGAAGCGCGGAATGCCGAACTTTGAATGCACACCCGCGGTTCGTACGTGTTCGTGATGTCCCCTCCCCTGACCGGGATCGAGCCGGACAAACAGGCGCGCGCCTGCAAACAGTTCGGGCCATGCCTCGAGCGGGAACAGGTTATCGAGGGTCAGGGTCAGCCCTTTATCGAGCGCCCAGGAATATTCCTCGCGCGGGGCAAAGTTGGGCGTGAACAGCACTCGCGAAAGATCGAAGTCCTCGAGCGTGCCCTCCAGCCAGCCCACCTCGCCCGGCGACACACACTCGAAGTCGACGCCTTCCACGTCGAGCGTGCGTAGAAGCTCGGCGTTGAAGTTCGCTTTGACGGCATACAGCACCCGGTCCACGTTGCGCAAACCCTTGAGGCCACGGGCAGCGGCTCGTACGGTGTCGCGATCGTAAACGTAGGCGTTCAGGTGCTCCGTCGCGAGCTCGAGCAAGGCATCGCGTTTCGCGACCCACCAGCTGTCAGGCAATGGCGGACGCTCGGCGTCGCCGGCGGTCAGCCGCTCCCAGCTCGGGCCGAGCGCCTGGCTGCCGCCACTCTTGCGAATAATGGAGCTGTGCAGCTTGCCCAGAAGCCTCGTGCCCTGCTCGGCATCGACGACGAAAGTCAGATTCAGGTCGTTTGCCGCTTGCGACATCAGGTGGATCCGCTCCTCCTCGAACACCTCGAGCGCCGGCGCCAGGCGCGGCAGGATCGTCCGAATCTTGCGCCCCACGAGACTCACGGCCGTGCAGTTCTCGATCAGCTGAACACGGCAGAACCCGCCCAGCTCTTCGAGTAGCGCCCGCCTTACCGATTGCGGAAAGGCACCGTCGTTTTCATCGATCGACACCGTAACGTTGGTCTCGGACGTCGAAACCAGGTCCACCGACACGCCAAGCCGGCCGAACACGGCAAACGCCCTCGCCAGGAAGCCGGCTTCATGCCACATGCCGACGCTGTTCATCGAGATCAGCGACAGACCCTTGCGCAGGCAGATGCCCTTCACCTGCGGCTCCGTTTCCTGGGTTACGGCCGATATGACGGTGCCCTGCATACCCGGATCTTCGGTGCAGCGGATAAACAGCGGTATCCCCGTCTGTCGCACGGGGGAAAGGCAGCGCGGGTGCAGCACGCTGCTGCCGGCGGAGGCCAGCTCCTGTGCCTCGTCGTAACGCAGCGCAGTGAGCAGTCGCGCCGACGGTACCAGCCTTGGGTCCGCCGTAAACATTCCGGGTACGTCGGTCCAGATTTCCAGACGCCGGGCCCCCAGTTTGGCGGCGAAGTAGGCTGCCGACGTATCCGAGCCGCCCCGTCCGAGCAGCACGGTCTCGCCGCTCTCGTTGCGTGCGATAAAACCCTGCGTAACCAGCAGCTGCGGCTCCGCCGCAAGCTTTTGCCGCAACTCTTCGTCAAACGCGTAGTCGCAGACGGCGGTCAGGTAGCTGCTCTCCCGATCCGGGCTCGCGGACGGACGGCTAGTGAGGAGATCCCGGGCATCGCACCAGCCGACCGGGAGACCCTCTGCCTCGAGAAACGCGGCGCCAAGGCGCGTGGCCATGAGTTCACCCAGCGCCATGACCCGCACGCGCACCCGCACGCTGACCTCGCGAACGAGACGAACGCCGGCGATAAGTTGTTTCAGCTCGTGGACCGTATCGCCGAGCAGTGCCTCCGCGTCGAGCCCCAGGTCCTCGGCAAGCGCATAGTGCTTGCGGCCAAGCGCATCGAGCGCCGAATCAACGTCGTCTTCGACGGCTTCGGCGAGCAGCGCCTCCAGCTCGTTGGACACGCCTTTGAGGGCTGAATGCACGACCAGCGGTCTCAGGCCATCGGCCAGGCGCTTTCTGAGGAGCTTCGCAATCGTGCGCCAGTTGGCCGCGGTCGCCACGCTCGAACCGCCAAACTTCATGACGATCCATTCCGACTCCGCAATGTTGTCTGGAGCGCCGAGCTCTGCTCCGGTTCCGAACGGCGCTTCCGACACGCTGTTTTCCGTGCTCATTTCTTCTCTACCCCAAAAAAAAACCCGCAAGGATTGTTCCTGCGGGTTCGTTTGACGTTGTCCGGGATGGTCTTTTTCTTATACCGGACTGCCGTCACTGACACCCACGCACCTCTGGCGCGCCATGTGTTTTATGTGTTTATCCGCATAGCTGGAATCGATGCGTTGGCACTTTACGTGGGAGTCGAAACTGGTCATTGACGCAGTACAACGGACCCGGCCGAAAAGGTCAAGTCCCCTGAGTGCCGTCACCCCATTCCGGAGCCACCGTCACGGCGCCCTCGGATGCCGATGAGACGGCTCCGCGATACTTCGCGAGAGCCCCACCCTGGACAGCTGACGGGGGCCGCCGCCATGCCTGCCTGCGCCTGTCGAGCTCCTCCGGAGAGAGATCGACGCGAATCTCCTTCGCCTCGGCGTCTATCTCGATCGTATCGCCGTCCTCGACGAGTGCGATCGGCCCGCCCACCGCGGCCTCGGGTGACACGTGACCCACCACGAAGCCGTGGCTGCCGCCCGAGAAGCGGCCGTCCGTGATCAGCGCTACGTCGGAGCCCAGTCCCTTGCCCATGATGGCGCCCGTGGGGCTCAGCATCTCGCGCATGCCAGGCGCACCCTTGGGCCCTTCGTAGCGTATGACCACAACGTCTCCCGCGCCTACCTTGTCGTCGAGTATTGCCTGAAGCGCCTCTTCTTCGGCGTGAAACACGCGAGCCGTGCCTTTGAACGTCAGCCCTTCCTTGCCGGTAATCTTGGCAACCGCTCCATCCGGGGCAAGATTGCCATACAGGATCGAAAGATGGCTGTCGGCCTTGATTGGATCGTCGAACGGCCGAACGATGTCCTGCCCCGCGGGGTAATCGGCAACGTCCGCAAGATTCTCGGCCAGGGTTCGACCCGTCACCGTGAGACAGTCACCGTGCAGCAGTCCGGCATCCAGCATGCGCTTCATCAGGGGCTGGATGCCGCCGATTTCGATCAACTCCGACATCAGGTAGCGGCCGCTGGGCTTGAGATCCGCAACCAGCGGCACCTTCGCGCCTATGCGCGTGAAGTCGTCCAGCTCGAGCGCAACGTTCGCTTCTCGCGCTATCGCCAGCAGGTGCAGAACGGCGTTGGTCGAACCGCCGAGCGCAATGATGACGGCAATGGCGTTTTCGAAGGCCTCGCGCGTCAGGATGTCGCTCGGCTTGATGTCGTTTTCGAGCAGGTTGACGACGGCCGCTGCAGCGAGGCGGCAGTCTTCGCGCTTCTGGTCGGAGACGGCTTCCTGAGCGGAACTGTTCGCGAGACTCATGCCCATGGCTTCGATCGCGGAAGCCATCGTGTTCGCCGTATACATGCCGCCGCATGAGCCCGGTCCGGGGATTGCGGTTCGTTCTACATCGAGCAGCTCATCAGCCGAAATCTTGCCGCTCGACCGGGCGCCGACCGCTTCGAATACCGATACAATGTCCTGACGCTTGGCGCCGGGCTTGATCGTGCCGCCGTACACGAATACCGAAGGCCGGTTGAGGCGCGCAAGGGCCATCATGCACCCCGGCATGTTCTTGTCGCAGCCGCCTATCGCCACCAGGCCATCGAAACCCTCGGCGCCGGCCACTGCCTCGATCGAGTCGGCAATGATTTCCCGCGACACCAGCGAATAGCGCATGCCCGGAGTGCCCATCGAGATGCCGTCCGATACGCTGATCGTGTTGAAGATCACACCTTTTCCACCGGCCTCGTCAGCCGCGGACGCGGCGGCTTCCGCAAGCCCGTCGATATGCATGTTGCAGGGAGTGACCATGCTCCACGTGGAGGCAATGCCGACCTGCGGGCGGCCAAAATCTTCGTCGGTAAAACCGACCGCGCGCAGCATTGCGCGGCTCGGGGCCTGTTCGTCCCCGTCCACGACGATCCTTGAGTAACGGCGTACGTCTTTATCGCTCATGTTCCCCATGCTTTCGTTGAGTAAAGAGAAATCGTTTCCGGTGAATCTTTTACCGCGCCGATGCGACTCGGTCGCGGCAGTGTATCAACAAGACTCCAGCCCTGCCGGTTCACTGCGCCGGGAGTTGTAAGCAAAATATACGGCTCGACCGCTGAACCAGTCGACGAGTACGTGTGCAACGATCGGCACGATCAGCGAGCCGCTCAACAGGTACATCGATGAAAACGCCACGCCCAGAATGAACACCTGCACGACGCCTCGCAATCCCTGGTAGGCGTGCCCGCTGGCGAATAGCAACGCCGATAGCACCACAGCCCACGCAAGCGGAACATAGCTGCTCAGGTAAGCCAGCAGAAACCCCCTGTAGAGGACTTCCTCGGTAATCCCGGCGGTTATCGATAGCCCGTAGAACCAGCGTAAATCACGACGAGTGTGCGGCAGTGCGAACGAAAAACTCCGGGTCGACTCGATGACGTTGTCGGCCGTCGCGGCGGACGACCGCACGAGCACGAGCGTGCGATAGCTGTAGCCGACGACCAGCAGCGCAACGGCAACCGCGATCGCCAGCTGGCCGTAAGCGTTTCCCGGCGGCGCCACGCCCATCGCCGACCAGTCGCGTTCCAGCCATAACCAGAGTCCCAGGGTTGCGGCACACACGCTCCACAAGACGAGCATATTGTTGCGGTAGTCACGCACGCGCCGCGTGTAGGGTAAACCGGCCTCAATGTTGCGGCGCAGGCGCCGGACCCCCAACCAACCAAAAAGCGGCAGCAAAACTGCCAGCACCAGGAATACGATGTGATCGAACACCGTAGGCGCGATCGAACTCATACGGGGCCGCTCCCGGCAACGATCAACACAATCAATCTACGGGCCGCACCAGAAATAGCAAGCCGTGGCAGATCGGGCTCGTGAAGCTCGAGTGTGCCGCCGCTACGGTGCGCCGACGGCAGGCGGCGGATCGTCGTCCCGTATCATGATGGCGATACGCCGGTACACGCCCTCGACCACCGTGTCATCCTGGTCTCGAATGGTTACGGTAAACGCCTCGTCGCCTTCGTGCAGGGAATCCTGTACGAGAGGCACCAGCAGCCGCGCCGAACGCTGCCCGGGCGCAAAGGTGACTGAATCGCTGCCGGGCGAAAAGTAGTCGTCACCCTCGGTGGCTGTGAGATCGCTGACTTCGTAACGGACGCGCAGGGCTTCGTCCGTGGGGTTGTAGCGCACGATATCCACCTGCACGGCGGGATCCTGCTCTCCGACCGACATTTGGCTCACCGCAAAACCGACCGTATTGACGCCAATTTCACGTTCGAACGCGCGTTGATCGTCATCCTCCAGCGAGATCGTCACGTACGCCAGACCGGAGGAGTCGCCCTCCACGGCGCGTACCTTCAGCGTCGACTGCTGGTCCGCTTCCCGAAGCGGGTCGGAGGCCATTGCCAGTTCGAAGCGCAGCCGGTCTTCACCGCGTTCGAAGCGCAGACTTTCGTTGCCCACGACAGCGTACTGGCCGGTCCGGAACGGGGATCGATTGCCGCTGTGATCAACCTCTTCCAGGCGCACGCCCAGCGAGGAATCCAGACTGCCCAGGCGCAACAGGTCAACCGTAACCGGACCTGCGTCCTCACGCAGCGTGACCCCGATTGCCCGGTCGATGCCGGAGCGATCCAGCGGCACTTCGACGTCGGCCGGAGGAATATCCGAAGCGACCGGCACCGGAGCATCGTCCGACGGCTGTGCAACGCCTGGCGCCGCGGGTTCGCGGACGTCGACGCTGGACCTCTGCCGCGTTCCACTCGGCGTGTTGCGGAGTTCCACGGGCGGCTCCACCAGCGGACCCGGGTCGATGTCGACAATGGCTTCATCGATCGTGGTTTCATCGACCGTGGTTTCACCGACGAGTGTTTCATCGGCAGGGACTGCATCAGCAGCGGCTTCGATGTCGGCGGGTTCGCCTTCACCGGCCACCGGCGCCTCATCCATCGTGTCCGTTGCATCCGGTGTATCCGCCGGTGCACCCGCAGGCAGCCAGCGGTCCAGGTAGCCAAACTGATAGGCGCTGAAGCCTGCCACAATGATGGCGGCCGCAAGCAAAACCCACCATTTGCCCAGGTCGACCGACTCGCTTGTATGCACGTTGCCGCGCGGCTCGGCAACAATCTTCTCGATCGACGTGGCGTTGAGAGCGTCGAGGAAAGCGTCCATCGAGTCGAAGCGCGTGACCCGCGTGAACGACAGCGCCTTGCGCACCGCCTCCCACTGCTGCTTGCTGAGACCGGGCAGCGGCTGCGCCTGCATGCCTGCTTCGCAGGCCTCCGCGGCGTTTCTCGGTCCGAACACCCGATAGCCCGCCAGCAACCGGTAGAGAAGACACGCGAGCGAGAACACGTCGTCCGCGGGCACGGGCACTTCGCCCGTAATGACCTGCATGCTGGAATAGGCCGGCGTCATGGCGCCCAGTACCGCAGGGTCGAACGGCCTGTCGGATGCGTCCGTTTTCTGCCAGACGCGAGCAACGCCAAAATCGAACAGTTTTACCGAGCCGTCGTTGAGGACCATGACGTTGCCGGGTTTGACGTCAGCGTGCACGATCCCGCAGCGGTGCGCATGATCCAGCGCCCTGCCAACCTGACGGACCATCTCCAGAGCTTCGTCGATCTCGAGCTGCTTGTTGCCGGGGGTGTCCAGTATCTCCGCCAGCGTCCGGCCTTCCAGCCACTCCATCACGATGAAATACAGGTCGTCGTCGCGATCGAAATCGATGAAGCGAACGATGTTCGGATGGGAGAGATTGCGCCCCTTTGCAGCCTCTTGCTGCAGCGCGCGCAGCGCATCGCCGTTTCTCGCGAGCTGCGGCGACAGCACCTTGATCGCTACCGACTGCTGTACCTCACCCGCCTCCGCCAGACGTCGGTCGAGCGCTTTGTACACGACGCCCATGCTGCCGCCGGCGATGCGCTTCTGGAGGAGGAAGCGATCGCGCAGCACCGAACCGACCTGCACGCGTTCGTCAGCCTCCTTGAGTTCGAACTCGCGCTTGTCCAGTACGGTCGTCGACGCGTACTGGTCATCGGTCGGGATGCCGGTTGCGTCACCCTTTGCGTCATCGTTTGCGTGGTCATCGGGCTGCGACGACGGAGCAGTGGGAATTTGCTCGGTCACGAATCGCTCGAGCATCGATTCGAGCAGGCGGTATGTCTCCTCACTCAGTTCACCCGACCGGAATTGTTCGCTCAGTACACGCCGAATCCCTGCCTCGCTGCCACGACTCGCCTCGAGCAGCCGGCTCACCTCGCGCTGTACCGACGCAACGAGCGCAGAGTCGCTCGTGTTGCCGCGCAGACGATCGTCGAAACTCGACAGTTCGCTGGCGAGCTTCTGGCGCATGTCCTTGGATTCGGCGTTCATGGCTGTCGGATCGTGAAACTGTGACCGGGTTCAATATTCTATGCTCTGCTCGTTCGAGTTTACCCACTACGTGAATTCGAGGCCCGGAACTGGGCCTCAGATTACCTTGCCGGGATTGAGTATTCCGCGCGGATCCAGCGCGTCTTTCAGCGTGCGCATCAGACCAAGCGAAACGGGATCGGCAAACGCGGCCAAAAACTCGCGTTTGGTGCGTCCCACGCCGTGTTCTGCGCTGAAACTACCACCCATGTCAGTTGCCAGCTCGTAGACCCGCTGCGTGATGGCCGAGCCCTCCCCGGCCTGACGCTCCGCGGACCACTCGGCGGGGAGGACCACGTTGTAGTGCAGATTGCCGTCGCCGACGTGCCCGAAGGCCAGCAAGCGGGTATCCGGCCAGGTCTCCGCCAACGCGCGCCGGGATACGTCGAGAAACTCGGGCATGCTGGCCACCGGCACGGAGATGTCGTGTTTGAGGATCGGCGCTTCGTGCTTCTCGGCTTCGGATATCGAATGTCGCATGTGCCAGAGCGCATCCGCCTCAGCCGCGCTTTTGGCCAGCACGACGTCCACGGCGAGCCCCGATTCCAGGGCAGCCATGAGGGCAGATTCGAATTTGTCCTCGTCGTTTGCGGCCGCCTCGAGCAAAACGTACCAGGCGTGCGGCTCCTCGAACGGATTCCGTGCGCCAGTGATGTGCCGTTCCACGAACTCGAACGCCAATGACGACACAAGCTCAAACGCCTGTATCCGATCATCGAGATCACGTCGCAATCTCGCCAGCAGCGGCACGGCCTGGCGAGCATCCTCGATGGCAAACAACGCCGTCTGCACGGTTCGCGGCTCGGGATACAGCTTGAGGCTCGCCGCCGTAATGATTCCCAGCGTGCCCTCGCTGCCGACGAACAGCTGCTTGAGATCGTAGCCGGCGGTGTTCTTGCGCAAGGTCCTGAGCCCGTCCCAAACGCGGCCGTCCGCGAGCACAACCTCGAGGCCCAGGACCTGGCTGCGCGCCGTGCCATAGCGCACGACGTTGATGCCGCCGGCATTGGTCGAGAGGTTGCCGCCAATCTGACAGCTGCCCTCGGCACCGAGGCTCAGTGGAAACAGTCGGCCGGCCTCCACCGCTGCCGCCTGCAGCGCGGCGAGCACACACCCCGCTTCGGCAACCATCGAAAAGTCGTCCGCGTTCAGTGCCCGAATGCGGTTCAGGCGAGACAGCGACAAAACAATCTGCTCACCGCTCTCGTCGGGAACGGCACCGGCACACAAGCCCGTGTTGCCGCCCTGCGGCACGACCGCAATGTGCTTCTCGTGGCAGTACCGCATGACCGCCGCTACCTCGGCGGTGCTCGCCGGCTGCACGACGGCGGGGGTTCTGCCTTCCACGACGCCTCGCCACTCGGTGACGTGCGGCTCGAGATCGTGCGGCGACGTCTTGAGGCCGTTTTTGCCGACCAGCCGATCGAGGTCGTCAATGAGCATACCGGTACTCCAGGTTTGCCTGAGCGGACCACGTGTTCCAGTCGATGTTGCTGCCGCAGAAAACCAGCATGACACGCCGTCCCGTCAATTCGCGACGCAGCGGGCCGAGCAGCGCAGCCGTGGTTGCGGCGCAAGCCGGCTCGACCGCAATGTGCATGCGGTGAAACAGAAAACCCATTGCATCACGCAACGCCTGTTCGCCGACCCGGCAGAGTTTGTCGACGTTGCGGCGCGTGAGCGTAAATGAATACGGCAACGCAAAGGGCGCGCCCAGGCTGTCGGCGATCGTGTCGACGCGATCGATACCGGTCGCTTCCCCGGCAGCAAAACTGCGCGACATCGTATCCGCGCCCTCGGGCTCGACGCCGTAGATCGTCACGTCGGGCCGCAGCTGCCGAACCGCGTTACTGACACCGGCTATCAGCCCGCCGCCGCCCACAGGTACGATCAGCGCATCGAAATCCGGGTCCTGCTCGCAGATTTCGACGCCCAGGGTTCCGGTACCCAGCGCAATCGACGGCCCTTCGAACGGATGCACAAAAAACCGCCGCTCCTGCTCGCGGATACTCTCGGCACGCTCGAAGGCTGCGTGTACGGTGTCTTCGAGGATCACTGTCGCTCCGTGCGATTCCGCCGCGAGGCGGCGTACCGGGCTGGCGCTCGACAACATGACGAGCTTCGCGTCCACGGCATAGCTCTCGGCCGCATAGGCGGCCGCAATCGCGTGGTTGCCTGCGCTGACGGCGGTAATGCCGGCGCGGCGTTCCGCGCCGCTGAGCGCGTCGAGAGTGGCCAGCGCGCCCCGGGCTTTGAAGGTGCCGGTGCGCTGCAAGAACTCGAGCTTTCCCTGGACCCGGGTGCCCGGCCCGAGGGCTTCTTCCAGCCCGGCGCAGCGGGTGACCGGCGTGAGGACGATTCGTTCGTCCAGCTTGTCAGCCAGGCTCTTAATCTCGTCGATCGAAGGCGCGATAACGTCCACGCGAGTGTCCTGTTTATGTAAACTAAGGGGCGGATATTCTCGCCAGGCGCTTGCGCGCGTTCAACGAGTGCTTTAACTTTTTGTTCAGGCACCGGCGAAGCAAAAACAAGAGCTTGGGGTTAATCGGTACCACGACTTCTCAACTGCTGCACTGTCGCAGAAACAACGCGCGTGTGGAAGTCGCTGCGGGCACTCGCATGGAACTAGAAGACATTTCTCAATCCGGTATCCGGAGAATTGCTGACTATTCTCCCTACCTGGATCAGCTTGCCGGCCTGGCGCAGGAGATGGGACTGCGCCAGCGCAGCAACCTCGTGCAGCTGGAGAGAGCCCTGCACGAGCACTGGTCGCTCGGCGCAAACACGATCCTGAGCTGGGCTGCGCTCGACGAGGGCATCCTGATCCTCGTCGTGCCCCACTATTCTGTCGCCGAGTATACGTTGCCGCAGAAGGACGACATGCCCCCGCGGGTGTCTCCGAGCTTTGTCACTGAGCTCATCTCGGGCAACCGTCAGCTCAACTTCGAGCAAATGCAGAAAGTAGCGCGCCTGCTCGAAGTCCAGCCCATCTATATCCCGCTGCGCGAAGCGTTGACCGGTAACAGCATCGAAACCCAGATCATCGAAAAGATGATCCGCCGCTACGGCATCAACTACGTCGCCAGCCGTGCCGTGACGTTGTTCGACATCGTGGGCTTCAGCCTGCTGACGCCGTTCGAGCAAATGACCCAGCTCAACAGCCTGTCGTATTCGCTGAATTCAGCACACGCGAAGATGCTCGACCAGGACGTCAACATCAACTTTGCGCGGTCGTCGAGCGGCGACGGCTTTTACGTCTGGAACCGCGACGAAGGGCTGGAAGCCAACGTCAATCTGTATCACTTCATGCACATTGTGCTCGCGGACAACGCCATCGCCCGCAGCAAGTCGGCCTCGAAAGCCGTACCGAGCCTGAGGGCCTGCTTCCACGTCGGCAGCTGCTACGAGTTCCATCAGGCGGAAGGACTCAACCCGACGATGCACGACTTCATCGTCGGCGACGTCACGATCGAACTCGCCCGGATGATCGAGGCGGCACTGCCCGGCCAGATCCTCGTCGGCGACTTCCTGGCCAACCTGTCCATCGAAGCCGAGGCGCATGAAGTCACGCAGGCGCACCTCGACGCCGTAACCTTTCTGAAGCGCGCACAGGGCAACCTGTCGAAGCTCTCGGGACTCGAGTTCTCCGGCGAGCGCGTTTCCGCGATCAAGTGTTATCTGACCGGTGAAAACCTGGGCGGCGGCGAATTCAACATCCGCCGGCTGCACATCAAGGACAAGCACGGCCTCTCGCGGGTGGCCTACAACGCCAAGGTCAATATCTACCGCGATACGGCACAGCCTATATTGCTCGGCATCGAAGACCGCAAGCTGCCGGAGGCACGGCAGCTGGCCTGAATCACTTCATACCGTCAACAGCCGGACATAGAACGGACATGGCGCGAAAGATCGATACCGAAAACCTTTCCTTCCTCGATGTCATTCTGATACTGGCGGGCGCGTTTGGTCCCTTCGTCGCTATCTTCATTGTCGCCGTGTACCTGCCCGATTTCTTGTGGCTGGCGATACTCGGAGCCATCGGCTGGATCGTGTATACGACGGTCAGTATGCCCAGGGACGACAAGGAAGCACTCGCCGAGGTTGACCGACGGGTGGATGCCAGGATTCACGGGCTTCCTTTGATTGGCCCGCTCGCGGTGCGGCTCAAGCGAATCGCAGACTGGCTAATGGCCATTCTGCTTATCGGCTGTCTGGTTGTTCTGATCTACTCGTTACTCTGATACCAGGTCGCCGGATATCGCAGAATAGTCCTCTCGAAACATTGCCTTACAGCAGGCTGGCACTGAGATCACACGTAGAGTACAGCCCTCCCAATACTCCATGCGGCCAGGCAGGTGCTTCTGCGTCAATCTTCCTTGCGCATCGGATTGTTCGGGTGTTGCGTCCAGTTGCGCGCTACGGGATCGATGGCTTCCCGCGTGCGCGGATCGACGCCGCTTTCGAGCTGGCGCATCGTAATGCAGTTGTCGACCGGGCAAACGCTGACGCACAGGTTGCAGCCGACACATTCCTCGTCGATCACTTCGTAGTGGCGTTTGCCGTTCACCGTCTGTGTGATCGCCTGGTGTGAGGTGTCTTCACAGACGACATGACAGCGACCGCACTGGATACACAAATCCTGGTCGATGACGGCTTTTTCGACGTAGTTCAGGTTCAGGTACTGCCAGTCGCTGACGCTCGGAACGGCTTTGCCGACAAGTTCACCAACCGAACTCATGTGCTTGCCGTCGAGAAACCGGCTCAGGCCGTCGGTCAGATCGTCGATGATCTTGAAGCCGTACACCATCGCCGCCGTGCAGACCTGCACATTGCTCGCGCCAAGCGCCAGGAAATCGACCGCGTCGCGCCAGTCGGTCACACCGCCAATGCCGGAGATCGGCAGCACCGACGTCTCGGGCGTCCTCGCGATCTCGGCGACCATGTTGAGCGCGATCGGCTTGACCGCCTCGCCGCAATAACCTCCGTGTGTCCCCATGCCGTCGGTGGTCGGGTACATCGTCAACGTGTCATAGTCGACGCGCATGATCGAGTTGATCGTGTTGATCAGCGACACCGCGTCTGCGCCGCCGTCTTTCGCGGCTTTAGCGGGCGGCAGGATGTTCGTCACGTTAGGCGTGAGCTTGACGATGACCGGCACCGAAGCGGCGGCTTTCGCCCACTCCGTTGCCATTTGTATGTATTCGGGCACCTGTCCCACCGCCGACCCCATACCACGCTCGGACATGCCGTGCGGGCAACCGAAGTTGAGCTCGAAACCGTCGATGCCCGTATCCTCGATCATCGGCAGGTATTTGGCCCAGACGTGCTCGTTCATCGGCAACATGACGGAAGCGATCAATGCGCGATCCGGCCAGTTGCGTTTGACCTCGCGCATCTCGTCGAGGTTGACCTGAAGCGGCCGATCGGTAATGAGTTCGATGTTGTTGAAGCCGATGACCCGCCGCTCGTTGCTGTGCAATGCGCTGTAACGCGGCCCGCTGACGTTGACGATAGGCGGGTCCTCGCCAAGCGTTTTCCAGACCGCCCCGCCCCAGCCGGCTTCGAACGCGCGGTTGACGTTGTACGCCTTGTCCGTGGGCGGCGCCGACGCCAGCCAGAACGGGTTGGGTGACCGGATGCCGAGAAATTCTGCTGCCAGGTTCGCCATGGGCGTCTCCTGCTGTTGCTTATGCACGGGCCCGCGAGAGGCCCCGCTATTCATGCCTGTTTGCGCAATGCCTTGTCGATCGCAATTGCGGCGACTTTGCCGTGCTGCACGGCCGTCACGGTGAGGTCGTCGCCGCCGCCCACGCAGTCGCCGCCCGCCCATACGCCCGGAACCGACGTGGCCTGAGTGTCGTCGACAACGATCTTGCCGCCGTCGAAGACCAGGCCGTCCGCCGCGCCGTCAACCACCTCGTCCGCGAGACGCTGGCCGATCGCCTTGAAAACGACATCCGCCTCTATCTGGAACGTTTCGCCGGTATCCTCGAGGCGGCCCGTGTCGTTCAGTGCCGTGCTTGCGAACTCGACGAGTTTCACGCCGCCGTCCTTCAGACGTAACGGCCGCGCCCAGTGGCGGATCACGACGCCGCCAGTTTTAGCGAGATCCTGCTCGTACTTGCTCGCTCCCATTTGCTCGGCGCCGCGGCGATATACGATATCGACGCGCTCGGCACCGAGGCGTTTGCTCTGCACGGCAATGTCGATCGCGGTCATCCCGCCCCCGATGACAACCACCCTGCGGCCGACGGGCAGATCGGTCAGCTGGTCGGCCTGCCGAAGATCCGCAATGTAGTGCACGGCGTTTTGAAGTGCTGCGTCGTCAGCGCCGTCGACTTCAAGAGTATTGACTGACCCAAGCCCCACGCCGAGAAACACGGCGTCGTAGTCCTTTTGCAGGGCGGCAAGGGTAATGTCGCGGCCGAGCAGCATGCCGTGCCTGATCTCAATGCCGCCGATCGCCAGTATGTATTCGACTTCACGCCGGGCAAAATCGTCTACGGTTTTGTACGCGGCAATACCGTATTCGTTCAAGCCGCCGGCCTTGTCGTCGCGTTCGAACACGACCACGGCGTGGCCGAGCATTGCGAGCCGGTGTGCGCAGGAGAGCCCGGCGGGACCGGCACCAACCACGGCAACCGTTTTTCCGCTCGAAGGCGCCCGTTCGAACAACTGCTTTCCGGATGAGAGTACCGGGTCGGTCGCATAACGCTGCAGGAGGCCAATATCGACCGGCTTTTCCTCGTGCGTATTGCGGACGCAGGCCTCCTCACAAAGGACTTCCGTTGGACAGACACGGGCGCACATCCCACCCATGATGTTTTCGCGCAGTATCGTTTGTGCCGAACCTTCGACGTTGTCGCTGCGGATCTTCTGAATGAAGCTCGGAATGTCGATGCCGGTCGGGCACGCCGTTGTGCAGGGTGCGTCGTAACAGAAGTAGCAGCGGTCCGCCGCGATCAGCGCTTCTGAACGCGACAGCGGCTCGTGCAGGTCCGAGAAACCACGCTCGAGCTCCTCCTCGCCGAGGCGGCCGCTCCGGATGTCGGCGGCATCGTCGGCCATCAGCGATCTACCGGCGTGGGTTCGGAGATTTGCGCCTGTGTCGTCAATGCGTCGTAATAAGTCGCAAACGGCGGACGATCGACGTGACGGCCCGCGCCACGCTCGACGTCCAGCTCACCGTTCGCAAACACGACCTTGCCGTTGCTGATCGTGTGCGAGGCGCAACCTTTCACGGTCATACCTTCGAAGATGTTGTAGTCGACGTTCTGATGATGCGTTTTCGCCGAAATCGTCTTGCTCGCCTCCGGGTCCCAGACGACGATGTCCGCGTCCGCACCGACCGAAATGCTCCCCTTGCGCGGATAGATATTGAAGATCTGCGCCGTGTTCGTCGACGTCACCTTGACGAATTCGTTCATTGTCAGCTTGCCGGTGCCGACACCATGGTGCCAGAGCACCTCGAGACGATTTTCGATGCCGCCCGTGCCGTTCGGAATCAGCCGGAAGTCGTCCTTGCCGGCCGCCTTCTGGTCCGCGCAAAAACAACAGTGATCCGTGGCCGTCGTCTGCAGGTTGCCCGACTGCAAACCCCGCCAGAGCGCTGCCTGGTGTTCCGCCGTACGGAACGGCGGACTCATGACGTGCGCCGCCGCCGTGGCGAAGTCCGGATGACGATACACCGAGTCATCGAGCAACAAATGCCCGGCAAGCACCTCGCCGTACACGCGCTGGCCTTCGTTACGCGCACGCGTGATTGCCTCCAGCGACTGTCGGCAGGAATTGTGCACGATGTATAGAGGTGCGCCGAGCACCTCGGCAATGCGTATCGCTCGGTTCGCGGCCTCGCCTTCCACTTCGGGCGGCCGGGACAGCGGATGACCCTCCGGGCCAGTGATGCCCTTGTCGAAAATCTCCTGCTGCAGCCGGTACACGAGCTCACCGTTTTCGGCATGTACGGTGACGATGGCGCCGAGTTCGATCGCCCGCGTGAAACTGTTCACGAGGATCTCGTCGTCGGCCATGATGGCGCCCTTGTACGCCATGAAGTGTTTGAAGCTGTTGACGCCGTGGTCGCGGACCAGCGTACCCATGTCCTCGTGCACCGACTCGTCCCACCACGTAACCGCGACGTGGAACGAATAATCGGCGACCGCCTTCTCGGCCCAACCACGCCACTCCCGGTAGGCATCCATCAGGTTCTGCTGCGGATCCGGGATGACGAAGTCGATGATCATGGTCGTGCCGCCGGCAAGCCCGGCCGCCGTACCCGAATAGAAATCGTCGCTCGCCACGGTACCCATGAACGGCAACTGCATGTGAGTATGCGGATCGATGCCGCCGGGCATGACGTACTGACCGCCGGCGTCCACCACCGCCGCCCCCTGGGGAGCATCGAGATTCTCGCCGACCGCGCGAATGACACCGCCGTCACAGAGTACGTCGGCACGGAAACTGCGGTCGGCATTGACAACCGTTCCGCCTTTGACAAGCACACTCATTGTTCACTCCCGCCGGCCGTGCGCGCGGCAAAATAGTAGAGCAAGCCGCCCAGTATCGAGCCGGTAAACCAGCCGTAGTCGTAGAACCAGCTCAGGCTGCCCGTCGCGATCGCGACAATCGTCAGCGCTACGGGCACCGAAAACGCGAGGAAGCCCGCCTTGTTCCAGGCCGGGTAGCCCGCATCGTCGCGATAAATGGCGAGCAGATCGTAAGACTGCTTCCTGATCAGAAAATAGTCCACGATCATGATGCCAGCAATCGGGCCCAACAGGCTCGAATATCCGATAAGCCAGTTCGAGTATACGCTTTCGAGATTGACGTCCGAGACAATCCAGCCCAGCCGCTTCAGCAGCTCCCAGCTCATCATCAGGATGCCGATGAGGCCCGTCAGCAAGACGCCGCGGTTTTCGTTGATGAGTTTGGGCGCCACGTTCTGAAAACTGTTCGTCGGCGACACGATGTTGGCTGCGGTATTCGTGGAGATCGTGGCCAGGATGATCATTAGCATCGACAGCACGACCCAGAACGGACTTTCGATATGACCGATCAGGTTGATCGGATCGGATACGGTTTCGCCGACCAGTTCGACCGAGGCGGCTGTCAGCAGCACGCCCAGCCCGGAGAACAGGAACATCGTCAACGGCAAACCAATGATCTGCCCGAGCACCTGGTCCTTCTGCGATCGGGCATAGCGGCTGAAGTCGGGGATATTCAGCGACAAGGTTGCCCAGAACCCCACCATGGCCGTCAGTCCGGCCATGAAATAGCCGAATACGGGAGCGCCTTCCGGGCGGCTCGCAGGCGTCGACAACACCTCGCTGATGGGCACCTTGGGCAGCGCCCAGAATGTCAGCCCCAGCGCCACGACCAGCAGCAGCGGCGCTGCAAGCGCCTCCAGGTGTTTGATCGACTCGGAGCCGCGTATGACAACCCAGACGTTCAATACCCAGAAGATGAAAAAGCCGAAAACCTCACCGGTGCCGCCAAGGGCTGCCCAGGCTGGGAAGACCGCCGACAACATCAGGTGGATGGCAATGCCGCCGAACAAGGTCTGGATACCGAACCAGCCGCAGGCGACGATCGCACGTATCAGCGCCGGCACGTTCGAACCGAGGATGCCGAAAGAGGAGCGCAGCACGACCGGGCAAGGTATGCCGTAACGTGTGCCGGGATACGCGTTGAGAGTCAGCGGTATCAGGACCACGACGTTGGCGATCAATATGGTCCACAGTGCTTCGGTCACGGACAGCCCGAAATACGCCGTTAGCACTCCGCCCAATGTATAGGTCGGCACGCAGATCGACATGCCCACCCACAGCGAGGCAACGTTCCATTTGTTCCAGGTCCGCTGCGCGGCGCTGGTAGGTGCAATGTCGTCGTTGAAGCGCGGGCTGGACGCAATGTCCTCACCAACGTCGAGTTCGACCAACTCGCCGACGTTGCGGATGCTGCTGGTCGCTGCCGGTTCACGCATAGGTCCTGCCTCCCCGGGTTCCGGCGGCGCGGGTCGGACGCTTACTCGTCAACGAGCAGCTCGTAGGTTTCCGGGCGGCGGTCGCGGAAAAACTGCCAGGTGTCGCGGACCTCGCGCACCATGTCGAGATCGATCTCGTGCACCAGCAGTTCGTCTTCGCCATAACTGGCCTGAGCTTCGATCGCGCCGCGCGGGTTCACGATATAACTCGAGCCATAGAACTCACCCATTTTTTCCGCCCAGGGCTCTTCCGTGCCGACCCGGTTGATTGCGCCGATGAACACACCGTTGGCCGCAGCCGATGCCGGCTGTTCCAGCTCCCACAGGTACTTGCTCAAGCCCGCCACCGTTGCGGAAGGATTGACGATATATTCAGCGCCGTTCAGGGCCAGCGCGCGCCAGCCTTCCGGGAAATGCCGGTCGTAGCAGATGTACACGCCCAGCTTGAGGTAGGCCGTGTCGAACACAGGCCATCCGGAGTCGCCCGGTTTGAAAAAGAACTTTTCATAGAAACCCGGATCGACCTGCGGAATGTGCGTCTTGCGGTACTTGCCCATGTAGCTGCCGTCGGCATCGATGACCGCGGCCGTGTTGTAGTACACGCCGGTCATGTGCTCCTCGTAGATGGGCACAATCAGGACCATGCTGTGTTTCTTTGCATACTCCTGCATGAGTCGGGTGGTATGGCCGTCAGGTATCGGCTCGGCGGCCGCGTACCATTTGCGATCCTGACTCGGGCAGAAGTACGGCTGCGTAAACACCTCCTGGAAACACAGGACCTGCACACCCTGTTTCGCAGCGTCCTCGATAAAGGGTATGTGGGCTTCGATCATGCGATCCCGGATCTCGTCCGGCTGCATGCTGCCGTCACCCTTGAGGCCCATCTGGATCAGGCCACATTTCACTTTCGCCATGACGACACTCCCCGCTGTTGCTTGTCGCCCCGGAAAACACGGCGTTCCCGCCGCCGGACGTTTTACCGAGACTTGTTACTATTCAACAGCATACTGGGTTTTCCCGCCAGTTCAATTGTCGTGGCCGGTCGAGAACGCCGATTCGCAGATCCAGCCAAGAGTGCTTCAAAAGGATTTGATGGTTGCGGCAATCGAACAGGTTTCCGCGACGAGCCCTACTCACTTCACGGGATTTGCGGTGTAAGCGTCGAACACAACAGAGGCTTGTTTGGCGGACCCCTCATCCGCGAGCCTGCTCTTATTCCACGTTGTCTTCTAACCAGCCCTTGAGCGCGATGCTCTTAAAAGCACCACGGTAGATCCGAGTGCCCGGCTTCTTGTCGTAACCGATGAGCCCGAACGCAAACCCTTCCTCCGGTCGGAACCTTGACTGAAGCACCATTTTTTGAGGGTCTATCCGAACATCGACGCCAAGCTCCCCTTCAGACGCCTTTCTATACGTATATTCCTCAACATCGGCAACAGCATCCAAGAAGGAAGCGATTTGATCCTTGGCTGATATTTCGTAGGAGCACTCGTAATTTTCGACGATACATAGCGTATCTATATCGCCCGCCTCTAGAGCGAGTAATTCCTCAATCGACTGCCCGGCTCCTTCAACCGTAAGAACGGTATAAGCGATCAGCACGGCCAGCAAAGCGGGCGCCAAGAGCCAATATCTATGCAATCTGTTCAACGGGGCTGCTCCTCATCACGCTCGCAGTCGCCGACTCCTGTTCGTGCCGCGCGCCATACAAAAACACCCAGCGAAACCGCGATCAGCGCCAACTCCAACACCGAACGAGCTAGTTCCGGCTGCCTCGACGGTAAACAATCCACTGTCGGCTTTGCCGGCCTTGGCGAGAACCTCGGAATCGGTTCCACACTTGCCGCCCGCAAAAAAGAAAAAAGCCGTCGCCCATCTGGATGGGGCACCGGCTTCTTTCTTCGAAATGGTCGGGGCGAGAGGATTTGAACCTCCGACCCCCACAACCCCATTGTGGTGCGCTACCAGGCTGCGCTACGCCCCGACCGAATTCAGTTTCTGGATTTCGCGGCAATGATACGCGCCGCAATACGGACTTGAAAGCTCGAATGCACCGCTAACGGCGGAGTATTTTCAATACCTGCTCGAGCTCGATGCGAAGTTGCTTCACGATCTGCTGGCTCTGGCTCACGTCCGTCTTGGCCTCGTCGCCCGTCAGCCGCTGCCTCGCCCCCCCGATCGTAAAGCCTTCATCATAAAGAAGGCTGCGAATCTGGCGGATGATCAACACATCCTGACGCTGATAGTAACGACGATTGCCGCGCCGCTTGACGGGCTTGAGCTGCGGGAACTCCTGCTCCCAGTAGCGAAGCACGTGCGGCTTTACCAGGCACAGGTCGCTGACTTCACCAATCGTGAAGTAGCGCTTGCCTGGAATTGGAGGTAGTTGGTCGTTATTCCCCGGTTCCAGCATATGCTTCCACTCGGGCTTTTAGTTTTTGTCCCGGCCTAAAGGTTACAACGCGGCGAGCAGAAATTGGAATTTCTTCGCCCGTTTTGGGGTTGCGTCCCGGCCGTTGTTTTTTGTCCCGAAGATCAAAGTTCCCGAAGCCCGAAAGTTTGACCTGCTCACCTACTGCAAGCGATGCCCGCAGCTCTTCAAAATACATATCGACGAGTTCACGAGCTTCACGTTTGTTCAAACCAAGTTCATTGAAAAGGGACTCGGCCATGTCAGCTTTAGTCAACGCCATCGAGTTCATTCTCTTAAACGAGCCGCGAATTTTTTCTGCAGTATTTGCACCGCAGCGGCCATCGCAGAATCCGCATCGTGGTCAGTAAGGGTGCGTGATGTTTCCTGCAAAATCAAGCCTAAAGCAACGCTTTTTAGCCCTGCTTCTATGCCTTGTCCTGTATAGATGTCAAAAATCCTGACATCTTTGATCAGCGTTCCGGCAGCCTCCCTGACCGCACTCTCCAGATCCGCTGCGGAGATGCCTTCGTCCACCAGCACAGCGATGTCGCGGCGTATCGCCGGAAACTTCGACACTTCGCCGGCACGCGGTGCCGCTGACGCCAGCGCGGCTTCTGCATCGAGCTCGAACAGGAACACGGTTTTCTTGATACCGAAAGTCTTCGCGACGGCGGGATGCAACTTGCCAATCACACCGATCGTTGCGCCCGCACGCTCCAGGGTGGCCACCTGCCCGGGCTGAAGCGCCGGGTGTTCGCTCGCGACCACGCGAACGTCGGACCCGTGCCCGCACAAGTCGAGTAGCGCCTCGACGTCTGCCTTTATGTCAAAGAAATCCGTCTGACGTTCTTTGCTGCCCCACTGCTCACCGAGCGCCGGACCGGCAACCAGGCCGGCAACCATGAGCGCCTCCTCGGGTGCCTGCGGCGTGCCCGAAAATGCCTTGCCAATTTCGAACAGGCGTACCCTGCTCTGCTGACGAGCGAGATTCCCGGCCGCGGCGTACAACAAGCCCGGCCACAGCGAACTGCGCATGACCGACATTTCCGACGAAATCGGATTGCTGAGCACCAGCGCCGATGCCTGTCCCGCAACCGCCGTGTTGCCCGGCTCATCGACGAAACTGTACGTAATGACTTCCTGATAATCCCGCGCGATCAGCGCCGTCGCGGCGCGCTCCAGGTCGACACGGGCCTCGGGCACGGCCGCCAGCGGCGTCTCCGCTATTGCCGTGGTGACGGGAATACGTCCGTAGCCATGCAGCCTCGCTACTTCTTCGATGAGGTCGGCTTCGATCGCCACGTCGAAACGATGACTCGGCGGCTGCGTGTCCCAGCCGTCGGCGTTCGCCGTCACGGCGAAACCCAGGCTTTCGAGAATATCGACAACCTCTGCGTCTGGAATCGACGTGCCGAGCAGGCGCTCCAGTCGCGCCCGCCTCAAATGGACGCTCGGCCGGCTCCCGGCCGTCTCGCCGTCCGCCTCGACGGTATTCAGCGGTCCGGGTTGACCGCCCGCAATCGCAACCAGCAGCTCCGTCGCGCGTTCGACGGCGCGTGCCTGAGCCGTGGGGTCGACGCCGCGTTCGAAGCGCAAGGAAGCGTCCGTGTGCAAACCGTATGCGCGCGCCTGACCGGCCATGAACTCCGGCGGCCAGAACGCCGCTTCGAAGAAGACGTTACTCGTGCTCTCGTCCACGGCTGTGCTCAAGCCGCCCATGATCCCGGCCAGCCCGATGACGCCGGAATCGTCCTCGATCGTCACGGTACCTTCGTTGAGGGTAATGTCTTTGCCGTCCAGAAGCGTCAGCGATTCACCGCCCTTCGCAAGACACGGCCGGATCGCCCCACTGAGCTTGTCGAGGTCATAACCGTGCAGCGGCTGACCGAGTTCGAGCATGACGTAATTGGTTACGTCCACCACAGGGTATATCGCCCGCAAACCTGCGCGCCGAAGCCTTTCGGTCATCCACAGCGGCGAACGTGCGTTGGGATCGATACCTTCGATGACCCGCCCCGCAAACACCGGACAAGCTCTGGGCACCGGTAGCTCGACAGTCTGCACACGCTTCGTCGTAGCGGGAGGGCTATCCACCTCGACCGGCTTGAGTGCAGCCCCCGTTGCAGCTGCAACGTCACGCGCAATGCCGAGCATGCTGAAACAGTCGCCGCGATTCGGCGTCAGATCGACATCGATGACGGCATCCGGAAGACCGAGGTAACTGCCGAGTTCGCTGCCGACCGGTGCGTCATCCGGCAAATGCATGATGCCGTCAGCTTCATCACCGAGCCCCAGTTCGACGGCCGAGCACAGCATGCCGTGGGACTCGACGCCGCGGATTTTTGTCTTGCGCAGTTTGAGGCCGTTCGGCAGTTTCACGCCCGGCACCGCCAGCGGCGTCTTCATGCCGGCCGTTACGTTCGGCGCACCGCAGACGATCTGCAAGGGATCTCCGTCGCCGTTGCTGACCGAGCAGACACTCAGGCGATCGGCGTCCGGGTGTTTGCTGCACTCGAGAACCTCGGCCACGACCACGCCGTCGAGACCTGCGCCCTCGTGCTCTAGCGAGTCGACCTCGTGACCGAGCATCGTGAGCTGTTCCGCCAGCGCTTCGCTGTCGCACTCAGGCGCCACCCACTCCCGCAACCAGGATTCCGCTATTCTCATGATCGGCTACCGGAACTGGCGCAGGAAGCGCAGGTCGTTTTCGAAAAAGGTTCTGAGATCGTCGACGCCATAGCGCAGCATCGCCAGGCGCTCGACGCCCATGCCGAAGGCATAACCCGTGAACTCCTCGGCATCGACGCCCGCGCTCTCGAGCACGTTCGGATGCACCATGCCGCAGCCCAGAATCTCGAGCCAGCGGTCTTCGCCCCAGAGGACGTCGACCTCAGCCGAAGGCTCCGTGAACGGGAAGTAGGAAGGCCGGAACCGCAGTGTGGCCTCACGCTCGAAGAATCGCTCGACGAACTGGTGGAGCACAGCCTTGAGATTCGCAAAACTGACGTCGCGGCCCACGACGAGCCCCTCGACCTGGTGAAACATCGGCGTGTGCGTCTGATCGGAATCGCAGCGATAAACGCGACCGGGCGCAATCACACGAATTGGCGCCCCTTCTTCGATCATCGAACGTATCTGCACGGGAGACGTGTGTGTCCGCAGCAGATTCCCGCCCGGAAAGTAGAACGTATCGTGCATTGCGCGCGCCGGGTGATTCTCCGGGATGTTCAGCGCCGTGAAATTGTGGAAATCGTCTTCGATTTCGGGACCGGACCGCACGCCGAAGCCGGCATCGCGGAAAATCTGTTCGATGCGCACCCTCGCGCGAGACACGGGATGGCGGCCACCCGCGCCAAGACCGCGGCCGGGCAACGTTACGTCGACGGCATCAGCCGCCAGTCGTTTCGCAAGCTCCTCGGATTCCAGCGCTTCGCGGCGGGCATTCAGCTGCCCTTGCACCGCCTGTTTTGCGGTATTGATCGCCTGCCCCGCGGCCGGACGCTCCGCGGCCGACAGCTTGCCCAGCCCTTTCAGGAGCTCGGTCAGCTTGCCCTTTTTGCCCAGGTATTCGACGCGAATGCCGTCGAGCGCGGCGAGTTCACCCGCCGCGTCGATCTCGGCCGTAGCCGCATCAACGAGCTCGTTCAGTGCCTGCATGGTGTGGACCGCAACGGCCGGGGGCGGCAAGCGCTCCCGGCCGCTCCGGAATCAGCTAGCGCTGGCCAGGCCGGTTTTGGCCTGTTCGGCAATGGCTCCGAAGGCATCCGGGTCGCGCACGGCAATATCGGCAAGCACCTTGCGGTCGATGTCGACGTTTGCGAGGTTCAGCCCGTGGATCAGACGGCTGTAAGACAGACCGTGCAGCCGTGCAGCCGCATTGATGCGCGCGATCCAGAGCGCGCGGAACTGGCGCTTGCGCTGGCGGCGATCACGATACGCGTACTGGCCGGCCTTGATGACCGCCTGTTTCGCCGTCTTGAACAGCTTGCTGCGGGCACCGTAGTAACCCTTGGCTTTCTTCAGAACTTTCTTGTGCTTCGCTTTGGCAGCGACGCCACGTTTAACTCGAGACATGACTCAATCGCTCCTTAACTATACGGCAGCATGCGGCGCACGCTTTTTACATCGGCGTCGGAAACCTGCTCGGTCTTGCCAAGCTGGCGCTTACGCTTCGAGGTTTTCTTGGTCAGGATGTGATTGAGGTGGGACTGAGCGCGCTTGAAGCCACCCTTGCCCGTCCGGCGGAAACGCTTGGCAGCGCCCCGGTTGGTTTTCATCTTCGACATTGTGTCGTCTCCAAATTTTCTGGCCTTGCGACGTACCGGTTATTCCGGCCGATGCAGGCGGGGTAAATGACGCAGGTCTCCAAGACCGTTGCCGTTACTCGCTTTTGTCGGTGCTGATGAGCGTCCGCTGAAGCTAGTGCTTCTTGGGCGCGATCACCATGACCATCTGCCGGCCTTCCATTTGCGGCATCTGCTCCACGGCACCGTATTCTTCAAGGTCTTCCCGGACCCTGGCCAGAAGCTGTGCACCCAATTCCTGGTGCGCCATCTCCCGGCCTCTGAATCTCAATGTGACTTTCGTCTTGTCACCGTGCTCGAGAAACTGCGTCAGCTTCCTGAGCTTGATCTGGTAATCACCTTCGTCCGTTCCGGGACGAAACTTGATTTCCTTTACCTGCACCTGTTTTTGCTTACGCTTCGCGGACTGGGCTTTCTTGTTTTGTTCGAACAAGTATTTGCCGAAGTCCATAATGCGGCAGACCGGCGGGTCTGCGGTGGGCGCTACTTCGACGAGATCCAGGCCCTCATCCTTGGCGAGAGCGATGGCGTCCCGTACCGACATGACGCCCTTTTGTTCGCTGTCCGAACCGATAACCCGAACTTCCTGGGCCTCTATCTCTTCGTTGCGCCTGACGCGCTTTGTAACTGCGATCCTCTGATCCTCCGTTCGCAAAACAGGTGCCGCGCAGTCTGCTCTCGCTAGAGCAACAGCGCGGGAACGCGATTCTATAGAGCCAGCACCCTCAAGACAACAGGTAAATATAGAAAATGTCTATAAAATCTGGTTCTTAGGGACAATTCTGCGACCGGATTCGGTCGTTTGTCCAGCGCCGGGGCTGGCTGCCTCTCCAGGAGGACCCGGAGATGGTGGGCGATGGTGGTTTCGAACCGACTCAATTCGCGCACCGGGCTTTCCGGCTGGGCCTCTCCAATTCCGTGTGGCAGTGCCGCACCGTCTGGAGGGTCCGATGATGGTGGGCGATGGTGGTTTCGAACCACCGACCTCCACGATGTCAACGTGGCGCTCTACCCCTGAGCTAATCGCCCTGCTCTACTACGAACCCTCCGCTCAAGCCAGCCTCAAGCCTCCGGTTCTACATCCGTTCAGGCCCATCAGCACCGGACATCCCTGCGTAGCCGCTTGAGTGCCCCTGAGCTAATCGCCCTGCTCTATTCTCGAACCGTCCGCTTGAGTGCCCCTGAGCTAATCGCCCTGCAATCCCGCCAAACGGGCCGCGTAAGATACGCAAGCCCCCTGCCCTAATCAAGGCTCGGCCGCCAAAAATCAGGCCGGAAGTCCGAGCTCGCGCTGCCGGATCTCGTGAATCTCGTCACGCAGCTTCGCGGCCTCCTCGAATTCGAGGTCGCGCGCCGCCTTGAGCATGCGTTTTTCGAGTTTTTCGGCCTCCCTGGCAAGCTCCGCCGGGGTCATCGTTTCGTAGCGCGCCGCCTTGTCGGCCACCTTGCGCGGCCCCCGTCCGGGCACCGGGTAGGACGCTTCCATGATGTCCGCCACCTGTTTCTTGATCGACGCCGGTTTGATGCCGTTTGCCTCGTTGTAGGCGATCTGTTTGTCGCGGCGCCGGTCGGTTTCGTCGATGGCGCGCTGCATCGAGCCCGTCACCTGGTCGGCGTACAGGATGGCCGTGCCGTTCAGGTTGCGCGCAGCCCGCCCGACGGTCTGGATCAGCGAGCGGTCGGAACGCAGGAAACCCTCCTTGTCCGCGTCGAAGATCGCCACGAGCGAGACTTCCGGCATGTCGAGCCCCTCACGAAGCAGGTTGATGCCGACCAGCACGTCGAACTCGCCGAGCCGCAGGTCGCGAATGATCTCGGTGCGCTCGACCGTGTTGATGTCCGAGTGCAGGTAGCGCACGCGCGTGCCGTGTTCACGCAGGTAGTCGGTCAGGTCTTCCGCCATGCGCTTGGTCAGGGTCGTGATCAGCACGCGCTCGTCGACTGCGACCCGTTTCTGTATTTCGGAGAGTACATCGTCTACCTGCGTGCTCGCCGGCCGCACCTCGACGATGGGATCGACGAGCCCGGTCGGGCGCACGACCTGCTCGACAACGTTGTCGGTGTGCTGCTGCTCGTAATCACCCGGCGTTGCCGACACGTACACGGTCTGCGGCGACAGGCGCTCGAACTCGTCGAAGCGCAGCGGTCGATTGTCGAGCGCCGACGGCAACCGGAAACCGAACTCGACCAGGGTTTCCTTGCGTGACCGGTCGCCACGGTACATGCCGCCGAGCTGCGGGACGGTCACGTGGCTTTCGTCGATGATCAGGATGGCGTCGTCGGGGACATAGTCGAACAGGCATGGTGGCGGCTCACCCTCGGCGCGGCCGGACAGATAGCGCGAGTAGTTTTCGATACCCGTGCAGTAACCGAGCTCACGGATCATTTCGAGGTCGAACATCGTACGCTGCTCGAGGCGCTGCGCTTCCAGCAGCTTTTCATGCTTGCGCAGATACTCGAGGCGCTCCTTGAGCTCGACCTTGATGTGTTCACAGGCTCCGAGCAGCCGCTCCCGCGGCGTCACATAGTGCGTTTTCGGGAAGATCGTCAGCCGGGCTACGCGGCGCGTGACCTCGCCGGTCAGCGGATCGAAAAAGGCCAGCGACTCGATTTCGTCGTCGAACAGCTCGATCCGAACCGCCTCTTTCTCCGACTCGGCGGGAAACACGTCGATGACGTCGCCGCGCACTCGGTAGGTGCCCTGAGACAACTCCATTTCGTTACGCGTGTACTGCAGCTCGGCCAGTCGTCTGAGCAGCGTGCGCTGATCCGTGCGGTCCCCGCGGTCGAGGTGCATGACCATGCTGAAGTAAGCCTCGGGATCACCCAGCCCGTAGATCGCGGATACGGTTGCGACGATGATCGCGTCAGGACGCTCGATCAGCGCCTTGGTGGCGGACAGCCGCATCTGCTCGATGTGCTGGTTTACGGAGGCATCCTTTTCAATGTAGGTATCCGAACTGGGTACATAGGCCTCGGGCTGGTAGTAGTCGTAGTACGACACGAAGTACTCGACGGCATTGTTCGGGAAGAACTCGCGCATTTCACCGTACAGCTGTGCGGCCAGCGTCTTGTTGGGCGCCAGCACAATCGCGGGCCGCTGCAGGCGCTCGATGACGCTCGCCATCGTGAAGGTTTTTCCCGAGCCCGTAACCCCAAGCAGAATCTGCCGGGCCAACCCGTCGCTCAAACCTTCGGCCAGGCCGGCAATGGCCCCCACCTGGTCGCCGGCCGGGCTGTAGTCCGATACGAGCGCCAGCCGATGGTCGTCGTCTACGGCGTTCTTGGGCAGGATATTGGTTTCACGTACCATGAGTCTGTCGTCCAGGGGCAAGCCCGCGAGTTTATCAGTTTTGAACAAAGCTTCAGTTGGTGTTTCAGAGCGACTCGAACGGGTCAAGCCTTCGGCAACCGGCGCCGTGCTGGCGCGGGCCACCGAACTCAAACGCCAGGGTGTCGATATCATTAGTCTCGGCGCCGGCGAACCCGATTTCGACACTCCGGCGCATATCCGCGCAGCCGCCATCGCGGCCATCGAACAAGGTGAGACGCGCTACACGCCCGTCGACGGTACGCACGAGCTGAAGGCCGCGATCCAGGCCAAGTTTCAGCGTGATAACGCGCTCGAGTACGCGCCGGAACAGATACTCGTCTCCTCTGGCGGCAAACAATCGCTATTCAATCTGTGCCTTGCGCTGCTTGGGCCGGGTGACGAGGCGATCGTGCAGGCACCCTACTGGGTGTCGTACCCGGAAATGGTCCGCCTGGCAGACGCCAAACCCGTGATTATCGACACCGGCATCGAACAGGGGTTCAAGCTGACCCCGGAGCAGCTGTCGGCGGCCATTGGCGACCGGACCCGGCTCGTCATACTCAACAGCCCGTCGAACCCGACAGGCGCTAGCTATTCGAGGGAAGAACTGGCTGCGCTCGGCGCGGTGCTTGCCGATTTCCCGGACGCTGTCGTCGCCTCGGACGACATCTACGAGCACATCCACTGGGGTAAGGACCCTTTCGTGAGCTTCGCAACCGCCTGCCCTACGCTCGCCGAGCGTACGGTGACGGTCAACGGCGTCTCCAAAGCCTACGCAATGACCGGCTGGCGCATCGGCTATGCCGCCGGGCCGGAGTGGCTGATCCGCGGCATGAAAACCGTACAGAGCCAGAGCACCTCGAACCCGTGCAGCGTGTCGCAGGCAGCGGCGGTCGCGGCCCTGAACGGCGACCCGTCGGTCGTTACCGAGATGACCCGGCACTACAAGGCCCGGCATGAGGCCGTAATGGAAGGGCTGGACGCCATCCCGGGCTTCGAGTGTCGCCCCGGGGACGGCGCATTCTATGCGTTTCCGCGCGTTGCGGAGGCCGTACAGCGACTCGGGCTCTCGTCGGACCTCGAACTCGCGGAGCGCCTGATCACGGATGCCAGGGTAGCGCTCGTGCCCGGCACGGCCTTCGGGGCCCCCGGCTATTTGCGGCTTTCCTTCGCGCTGTCGCTCAACGATCTCAAGGAGGCGCTCAATCGCGTGAAATCGGCCGTGATGGCTTGACTTCCCGCATGGCCTCGCCGAAAATTTCGGCCCTCGCGAAAGCGACCGGTCCTGTTTGGACCCTAAAAATCGACTATTCCCCGATAGCTCAGTTGGTAGAGCGATTGACTGTTAATCAATTGGTCCCTGGTTCGAGTCCGGGTCGGGGAGCCAAACACTGAAGAGGCCTCCAGGTTGGAGGCCTTTTTTGTGTCCGTCTTTACCTCCAGCGAACGACCCGCACTCTCAGGGACGCTACACGGCTCGGCTCCGGGGGAACCGGAAAGCCCGACATTCTCAGGTTGTCGGTTCGAGTCCGGGTCGGGGAGCCAAACTCTGAAGAGGCCTCCAGATTGGAGGCCTTTTTTGTGCCCGTCTTTACCTCCAGCGAACGACCCGCACTCTCAGGAACGCTACACGATTCGGCTCTGACGGCAACCGGAAAGCCCGACATTCTCAGGTTGTCGGTTCGAGTCCAAGGCGGAGAACCAAACATCAGGATGACGCATTACAGCGAACACCCAGATCAGCTTCGGGTCGGAGCCTGCGTTACAGAAATTGGGTCAAGGAATGTTGCATAGCGCCTGCTAGCCGAGCATTCCAAACGACCGCGGTCACGAGTTCCCGGAACCTCTCGACAATCTGTACTCCTCGTAAGCCTTGAGCACCGCTTCCAGACGCGTCTTCTGGTCGCCTTGTAATGGCAGTCGCTTAGTCTTTCTGAGCAAATCTTTGAACATGTACCCGGACCGAAAAAAGTACGGACGGCACTCTAGGAAACAGATCGCAGCCTCTATTGCCTGTGGTTCTCCGGCAGCAATGCGCTCGTACGCGCCGGACAGACCGCCCGGAAATGCCAATGCATCGTACTGAGAGTGAAAATCAGCACAGGCTTTCTCCCATTCCTTGCGCTTATGCCCGTTCTTGTCGCGCTCCTTCAGCGTTTCATCAACCCGTCGCTTGAGCTGATTGATTTTGATCGAATTCCGTTCGATTTCCTCTGTATAGTGCCCCATGATCGCTACGCCGCATTGTTGCCGGTGTTATGCCACTCTCGGAGCCTCTTCTCGAACTTCGAAAGCTCTTCAGGCCAACTTCTTCCCTGTCTGGAGAAGTAACAGGACACGTCTTCAGCTTCACGGACAGAGCACGCATAACTCTCCTCAATCGGCAGAGTCCGCGTGTCGCCTAGTCCTTCGAACTCCAAGTGGAACCGACTTCCTCCGCCAGGCCGTTCCACAATCCAGACTGCCGAGATACGATAATCGTCTCCTTCCTGCTCTTCGACGACTCCCCAGCGCGCTCGTTCGAGGCTCCGCCGAATGTCTTTGAGGTGTATTTCACTCATGGGTAGTAAACACTGGCACTAACTTTTCTTAGCCTCGTCTCGAAGCAATTGCTGGCAAGTGACAACGCACTCGTTGCAGATGTTGACCGATGGTCCGGCGATCAGCTTCTCGACCTCGCTTGAGTGCCTGGCGCAGAACGAACAGAACAAGTGCTCTCTGAGCTTGTCGTCATGCTCGACGACAGCAGGGTCTTGCCCGTCTAGCCGTCTTTCCACAAGTGCGTCAGCAATCGTCTTCTCGAGCGACTTTTGAAGTTGCTTCCGGGTCTTGCTGGTGTCCATCTTGCTAGTCTTGTCGGGCAACGTACCTTCCCCCGATTCGTGAATAACCACAGACACCGTGTCGCCAACGTCAATCTGCCGATCCTTCCATTCGACGTGCTCAGTAGTCCGGGGATCAAGTACTTTGTAGCCGTTGACTCCAATCTTCAGGTCGGGATTGTCGTGGTAGTTCCCGACGTAAACGCCCATCTGCGAGTAATCATCACCGCTGACTCGGCAAATCGACTCGCCGTTCACCTGAATTTCGATAACCGGCATCCTGGCTCCAGATCGACGTACAGGTCGTGTATGTCACCAGATAGCCCATACGTTGACAAATCATATGCATGCCGGAGAGCGTACCCAGGCTCCGGGCCGGGGAGCCAATTCCAGAAGAGATTCCCTCCTCGTAGCCTCCCCCTCCTCGGGATGGCTCTGGCGTTGAATGCCCGGTAGCATGGGCTGCGGGTGTAAACAGGACGCAAGGCACCAGTGCAATACGCAAGCATTGTCGAGAATACAGATTTCTTCCGGGTCGATGTCACTCGGAAACTCGACCCCAAGTCGCGCTCCGCTCTCGGCCAGTTCATGACCCCCGCGCCAATCTCGCGATTCATGGCATCGATGTTCGGACCGACTATCGGGACATCGATCCGCCTGCTCGACCCCGGTGCCGGTGTCGGGGCACTCACCGCCGCTTTCCTCGAAGAGTTGGCGCTTCGCAACGACGCTCCGATGGAGATCGACTCGGTAGCGTATGAGATCGAGCCGATTCTGATTGAATACCTGTCTGAAACACTGAGCCAGTGCAACAAACTGACTCAATCCAAAGGCTGGAAGTACAGCTCTCAAATCCAGACGGAGGACTTTCTGGAGGCAGGAACCGCCGCTCTCGCCGGAGACCTGCTTGTCGACAGAGGCGAGAACGAGGGATTCACGCACGTCATCACCAATCCCCCGTACAAGAAGATCAACAACAATTCGCCGCATCGAAAGTGGCTGCGATCCGCTGGTATCGAAACGTCCAATCTCTACACGGGTTTCGTTTCGGTGGCGATCAAACTGCTCAAACCCGGCGGCGAGATTGTGGCGATCGTTCCGCGGTCGTTCTGTAACGGGCCTTACTTCAAGCCCTTTCGCGATTTGCTGCTCTCCGAAACCGCACTGACTCGCGTTCATGTATTCGAATCGCGCACCCAGGCGTTCAAAGACGACGAAGTTCTGCAAGAGAACATCATCTTTCACGCAATCAAGGGCGGCGAACAACGCGACGTTACCATCACGTCCAGCGGGGGCGCAGCGTTTCAGCTCGACGAAGAATCCGGGGAGCTGATTGTTGAAGACATGACGTCTCGCGTCGTCGGATTCAGCAGCGTCGTCAAACCCAACGATCGGCAAAAGTTCATTCACATCGCAGCAACCGAGCTGGACCAGCAAGTCGTTGACCGAATCTCGGTATTTGACCGAACGCTCGACGATCTGGGTATCAGGATTTCAACGGGTCCGGTCGTCGATTTCCGACTTCGTGATTCCATTGTAGACATGCCCGCCGACGGGACGGTCCCCTTGCTGTATGCAAGCCACTTTTCGAAAGATGGAGTTACCTGGCCGAAGGAAGGCAGAAAACCGAATGCAATCTATCCGTCGGAGAACGCAACAAAGTGGCTAATGCCAAACTCCGGCAGCTACGTGATCACGAAGCGGTTCACTTCGAAAGAAGAACGACGGCGAATTGTCGCCTGGGTGTATGACTGCTCTCTACCGGGGGAGCTGGTAGGGTTCGAGAATCACCTGAACGTATTCCACCAGCACGGCACCGGCATGAAGCCCAGCATTGCAAGGGGACTGGCCGTGTATCTAAACTGCACGTTGCTCGACAAGTATTTCAGGCAGTTCAACGGACATACGCAAGTCAACGCGACCGACATCCGGTCGCTGAATTTCCCCGACGCCGAGGTACTCGAGCGTATCGGCGAACGTGCTGGCGATGGTCATCTGACGCAGAGCGAGATCGACGAGTTGATAGAGGAGGAGCTGGGCGTTGTGGCTGACGGCGACGACATCGATCCACTTCTGGCGCAGAAGAAGATAGACGATGCACTCTGGCTAGTCCGGCAACTTGAATTACCAAAAGGCCAGCACAACGATCGCTCGGCATTGACCCTTCTCGCCCTCCTCAACCTGAAGCATGACGGCGATTGGGCGAAGTCGGAGCGCCCCCTGATCGGTATTACCCCGATAATGGAATTCTGCCGAGCGTCCTACGGTAAGCATTATGCCCCGAACACGAGGGAGATCTTCCGTCGCCAGACCATGCACCAGTTCGTCGCGGCGGGGCTGGCCTTGTACAACCCGGATGACCCGGATCGCCCGGTAAAAAGCCCGAAAGCCTGCTACCAGATCAGCCCTGCTGCTCACGACGTCATCGTAACGCTCGGGACGGACGCGTGGGACGACGCACTGGCGGAATTCCTGGCTGAGCGCGAAACACTGGCCGCTCAATACGCAAAAGAACGAGATATGGCGATGATCCCGGTGACCGTGGCCGAAGGCCGGGGGACCGACTAGTGAACTTTATCGTTCTCGACGTCGATCAGGCGACGGAGGAACAGGCGAAGAAGATTCGCGCCGAACGGGACGAGAAATACGGAAACATATTTATGGAAGCACCCAGCGACATGCGCTGGGTCGGTGAAATCGGCGAGATCGTGTTCAAACGCTGGGCAAATTCTTTCCCCGGAATATCCGCGCGCTGGATAACAGACAAGGTTGCCGGCCAGCCTGATTTCGAAATCAATGGCTTTACGGTGGACGTAAAGACCGTCAAACGGAAAGACGCCGTCAAACCCCACTATACGGCGCAAGTAACCGCCAGACACGCGAAGCACCGTGTCGATTTCTATTTCTTCGCCTCCTACGAGTTGCCGCGCAGGCGGCTCTGGCTTCTGGGCGGAATATCTCAGGAAAACTTCATCGAGCGGGCCAGGTACCACGGGCCGGGCGACAAGGTCCACGCGAACTACACCGTGAGACCGGGCCATGAGATTTACAACATCGCAATCAGCAAGCTCGAACCCCCACAGTACTGGCTTGAAGCGCTCGCATTGGATTGACCGTATCAACAGAGGGCTCACACGCAGCGTCTCGAGAGGAAGTAACCGTCATGCTTTTGAATCCCCGACTATCCCTGCTCATTGCGCTGGCTGCTTTTGTCGGAAGCCCTCTTTCCTCGCCGGCGTTCGCGCAAGATGAATACTTTCCGCCCCGAGGAGAGTGGCAGCGCCGCTCACCCGGGCAGATGGGAATCGACGCTGGCCAACTCCAGCTGGCCGTCGATTTTGCTGTTTCGAACGAGAGTTCAGCGCTCCGGGACCTGGAGGCCAATCATCCGCTGAGTTGGGGCAAAGAGCCGTTCGATGAGCCACTTGGCCCGTTTAGAGAACGTGGCCCCCAGACCGGTATCGTCATCAAGAACGGCTATATCGTCGCAGAATGGGGTGACATCGAACGGGTCGATATGACGTTCAGCGTCACCAAGAGCCTGTTGTCGTCGACCGTCGGTCTGGCTTTTGATGCCGGGCTGATTGGCAGCGTCGATGACCCGGTACGCAACTATTTTGCACCCATCGTCCTGCCGCCGGGCGACGGCGAGCCGGGTAATGAAGAAGACGGAGTCGGCAGCCCCAATACCCGCTCCCTTTTCGAGTCGCCACACAACCGCCAGATCACCTGGGATCATCTGCTGCGGCAAACCAGCGACTGGCAAGGCACGCTATGGGGTAAGCCGGACTGGGCCGATCGCCCCGGCGACGACGTTGCCGGAAACCGATTCCGTGATCGCAACGAGCCCGGGACCGTTTACAAGTACAACGACGTTCGGGTCAACCTGCTCGCCCTGGCGGCGCTTCAGGTCTGGAGACGGCCACTGCCACAAGTGCTCAAGGAACGCCTGATGGACCCTGTCGGCGCGTCCAATACGTGGCGGTGGCACGGCTACAAGAACTCCTGGGTGACCATCGACGGACAGATGATGAACTCAGTCAGCGGAGGCGGACATTGGGGTGGCGGCGTGCAGCTTTCCGCACTGGACCAGGCTCGATTCGGCCTGCTGGTCCTCAACAAGGGTCGCTGGGGCAGTCGGCAAGTCTTGTCTGAGGAATGGTTACGCATGGCCGAAACCCCGGGTGCGGCGAATCCCCGCTATGGCTACATGAACTGGTTCCTGAACGCGGGCCGGGAAACCATCCCCGCAGCGCCGGAGTCGTCCTTTGTGCACTTTGGCGCAGGCGTCAACCTGGTCTACGTCGATCGGCAGAATGACCTGGTCGTGGTCGCCCGGTGGATAGAGCGAGCGGCCATTCCCGAGTTCTTCGAAAAGCTTCTGGCGGCGATGCCGTAGAGCTGGTACCGGAAAGGACTACCCGCTTTTCGGAACGCGCACCGACGTCGCAACAATTTCGTAGATCATCCCGGCTTTTATGGCCGCGCTTTTCTCGCCCAGGTCGTCAGCGTAGTGTGCGGCCTCCTCCGGGGTCATCTCGCGACCGACTACTTCGCCGACCAACGTTACGCGCCTGCCGCTAATATCGGTGGGCACAAAAAAGCCGTAGTCCTTGAACGAAACGCGCATGTAGGCATCGCCGTCCTGCGCAATGAAGAAGCAACCCATTTTTTGACAAACCTGAGAGACGCGTACCGCCAGCCTTACCGGGCTGCCCTCGTAGCGCTTGCTGTCGCTGACGAGTTGCTTCAGCGCTACCTCGGGGATTGTTTCATCGAGGGCGGAACCGAAGGTCTCCGAATCGGCAGTCTGCGCCACCGGCTCCGACAGTCGGAGTACCTTGCCTTCTTCTGCGGCCAGCGAGACGTTCGCGGCGAGAAACACTGCAATGATGGCCAAATACTTCATACGCCTGACACCTGTATCCAGTAAGGGCTGATATCCCAGCTTATCCTAACGCAAATACGCTACCCGCCACCTGATACCGTCTTGACAATACCGCCGTTGAGATGCTTGGGAATATCGGCTTGTTCGCAGCCGCCCTGGCTTCCGCGTATCCGGACGATACGCTCGGAATTTTGGCCTGCGAGGCGATCAGGAGGCGGGCAACGCCAGTGGCCGAAGTAAATTGATCACTTCAGTGTTCACCCAGGACGGGTCGTGGAACCGCTCACCCCACTCCAGCGCAGTGACGTCCCGGTACTCGTGCAGGCGCTCGTCGCGGACGAAGCGCAGCTGCTTGCGCAGGGATGCACGCAGACTCGGGTCGGCGCCGTTGTCCAGCAACAGTTCCGCGAAACCCGAATCGCGCCTTAGCCCGGTTTGACAGGGTTGTGAAACGACGCAACCGAACAAAGGCGTGTGACCGCCAAAACCTTCGCCGTCAACCGTCGCTCCCGCGTTCACGTCCGCACCGTGCTCGACCAGCCACCGGGCCATATCGTATTCGTCGTAGTCGACACACAAGTGCAAGAGCGTTCCGCCATCCAGCGGCGTGCCGCACAGCGCGAGCGTCTTGTCCTCGTGGCAGCCCAGCTCCCGCGGGTAAATCTCAGCATGGCTGAAACGGCGTGTGAGCACCGCAGGATCCTCGTGGACGTATCGCTCGAGCAGGTCGAGGCGACCCTGGTGCACTGCCATGGGTGGCGTGCGCGGCAAATCGATACCGTGGCGTTCCAACAGTCTGAGGCACTTGTGCTTCCCGCGCGGATTGCGGCTGTAGGTTTCCAGCACCAGCGCAACCGGCGCCAGCGGGTTCCCGCTTTCGTCTTCGATCCTGGCGCCGAGGCTCAGCAGAAACTCGAGGCCGTCACCGTTTTGCGTCTCTGCCGGCCCCATGACAATCCCCGCTTCTAGACGCGCACCGGCTTCGCGCAGTTTGCGCGCCGTATCCAACTGCCCTTGAAGGCATGCGCGATCGAACGCATGCTGGACGTCCTCCGCACCCAGCTCCAGTAACAATGCAATGATCGAGTCACGCCCGAGGTTCGCCGCGTGGCTCATTGGCGGTCCCCAGTTGCTCTTCACGCCGCGCGCATCCTCGTGCAAGAGGAACGGATTCCGGACGATGAGGTCTCGTACCGCTTTGCTGTCGTCTTCCCAAATCGCATCGACCAGGCGACACGCCAGAACGAGTCGCTGCCAGCTGTGGATGCCGTAGCTGCGAGCCAGCGCAACCTGGGCATCGGCCAGCTTTGCCCCTCCGGGATGCAACTCTCGGGGGCTGTATTCGGAGACGAGCGCAAGTGCTTCCGGATCGTGTGCGTTGAAGCCGCGCTTGAGTTCTTTCGCCTGCTGCCGGAGCTGCTTCAGGTTGGGACGAACGGGTAGATGACGAATCGACATGACGGACCCCCTTTGTATGCCCGCGTCCGCGATTGGGCAAGGAGGTTCGCAAGAACCGTTCATGGGGTACAAATGCAGGTGGACTCGGTCCTTACCGCGGACGGGAAGGCGCCCTGAGCGCCTCGTTCGAGCCTAGGACTGGAGAATCGTAGTGTCAAGGCGCCTGTTCTCCCGGCAAACACCGGCGCAGACACGGCCTCTGCATCGCTCAGTGACCCTCCAACTCCATGAACCGCTCGTTGTCGTACAGCGCCCGGGCGATCTTCGAAATGACGGCGTTGCCGTTTTCGCCGTTCGCAAACACGGCAAAACCCAGCCGCCCGTCGGCCGTAAAGAGAGCCAGCGTCTTTTCGCCGTTGTTCGAGCCGCTGTGCGCGAACAGCGTATGGTCCTCGTACTCGTAGACGTACCAGCCCACGCCAAAACCCATTCTTTCGGGACATACATCGATCGGCACACGTTCGTGCCCGCACAAACGTGGCACCTCATCCCTCGAGATGGTCCGCCGCTCGATCCTCAGGTCTTCTGAGACGCCGGAGTCGTTCAGCACGGCGAGCATGATCCGTGCATAGTCCTGGCTCGTGATCCAGAGATCGCCCGCACCCTGCGCCTCGTCGTACAGGACAGGCTCGGCCCATGCTCCGTCACGAGCCCGCCGCCAGGCGACGCGATTCGTCAACCACGTTTCGCGAACGAACGATGCGTTGTCGACGCCGGCAGGCTCGAACAGGACTTCTTCAGCGAGTGCCTGAAACGGCGTTTCGAATTTCCGCTCGAGGAAGCGGGCGACGTAGCGTATGCCCTCGCCGGAATAACCGCGCTGCGTGCCCGGCTCCCACTGGAACGCCAGTACACCCTCCGACTGCCGCCGCCAGTTCTTGAAACCCGTCTCATGGGCCAGCGCAATACGCGGAGTCAGCTTGTCGAGATACGGATCGCCAGCAATGTCAGGATCTATCCAGTGAGCTGACATGGGTTCGTCGAGCGATAGTCGACCTTCGGATGCCAGGCGCAGGACAACTTCTCCGACGACCGGCTTGGCGATTGACGCTGTGTTGTAGAGCGTTGACAGGCTTGCCGGGACATTCGGCTCCTGCTCACCACAAACGAGGGTCCAGCGGATTGCACCCTCGGATATGTAGGTTAGAGCAACGCTGGGCACGTCGTCGTCGATCAGCCAGCCCGGGATCGCTCTACGCAGCTGATCGAAGGTGGCCCGGTCCGTCCCCAACGACCTGACGCCGCCGGCAACGCAAGAGATATCTCGCCGTATCGGAACGGCAGGCGGTTCAGCCTCGAAGGCAATACGGGGGTAGGAAGTACCGAGGGCAGTCTGTGATCCATGCTGCACAACACAGCCGGTCAGCAGGACGGACGCAATCAAGGCGAAGAGTTTCACGGCAAGCGCTCCATGTCGGACTGCCGGTTTGATGCCTCACCGATGCGCTTGGTTTATTCGGAGGGTTTATGCGCTCGCAACGACACCGCAGGTCTTGCCTCTAGCGCCTGATCCACTCTCCCAGGTCTTCTCTCGACATACCGAGCGCAAACAACGACTTCACGAGTAAGTCAATGGATACCGACGGGTCACCCGCTTCCATTTTCGCCACCCGCGACTGACTCGAGTTGATGAGCCGTGCGAGTTGTGTCTGGTTGAGTTGCTGGCCTATTCGCTGCTCCCTGAGCTTGCGGCTCAACAACACTTTGAGTTCGATGTACTCCGCCTCCTCCGCGGATAGCTCGAGGAACTCTTCGGTGGAACCCGTCTTCCAGCCTCTTCGCGACAAACCTTGCTGTCTTGTCTTATTCATCGTCATAGTCTCTGATCCGCCGCTTGCACAGATCGATTACCCGTCTTGGCGTCTTCGCGTCTTTCTTTGCGAAAACATCCAGCAATACGATCGCGTCGTTATCGGTGCGATACACGATCCGCCAGGTCACATCCTCGTCAACGATCCGAAGTTCATGACAGCGCCGACCTATTGATGGCATTGGCCGAGACTGCGGGAAACCCAGCTTTTCGCCGTCCTGTAGCGAGCGCAACAGGTACCCTGCTTCCAGCCGTGCAGCCCTTGTGAAAGGTGGCGTACGGACGGCACCGCGTAACCATACCAACGGCTTACTCACGTTCGCGTGAATATCGAGCCATTATATGTCAGATCTGACATAGCTGCAAACTCCGACTGTCCCTGTAAAAGGCGAAAAAGGATTCAACTAGTGAACCCAGCTCGCAGCGTCGGAGTATGTGCGCTGCCCGCATGCCGGGCAGCGAGCAAATCTATGGAAAACAGGGATTTCTATCGGACGGCCCTTACAACACTCGCTAAGCCTCGCCGCCTGGAAAGCAGTCGTCGTTTCAGTCGCGCCGTCCGTGGCGGAACCGGCCGCGATCCTGCGTCGCGCTACTTACGCTTCCACGCCCCGCTGGCATCCTGGTAGTGATGCCCCGGCTTGGTCTTCTGTACGGCAAGCTGGTAGAAGCGCACGCGCACCTGATCGAGCGTTGCGCCCGTGCTCTTTGCCGTGCGTTCGAACTGCGCGCGGCGTTTGCGGTTGACGTCCTTGATCAGCGCCTGCACGTCTGCACTTGCAGGTTGCCGGACCGCGGCAAGGTAACCCGTGTTGGCCTCACCGACGAGGCCCTGGTCTTTTGCGCTGTTGATGTCGATAGCCCAGGCATTCTGCAGGGCAAATATCAGTACTACGGCTGCGACAAGTCGTTTCATGACGGCTCACTCGGAATAAACTATTTGAAATACGCTATTTGAAATGGGGTTCCGAACACGTGGCTCAGAACAGGCTGCTGTCTTCCTCGAACAAACCCTCGAGTTCCTTGTCGACCTGCACCCGGATCTCGTGTTCGATCTTGACGTTCAGGTTGATTTCGATCGGTTCCTTCGGCGCCTCCACGCGTACCGTCGGAGTGCAGCCGGACACTGCACCGAGGGTCACGGCAACCAGCAAAACCGTCCATTTGTCAGTCCCATTCATCATTTTTCAGCGCCTGCTCCGCTTTGTTCGGTTGAGCTTAGCCCATGCGCCCGGGCCTGCCTAGCGGCAGCCCCACGGCCGTTATTCAGTTCACTTGCCGGTTGAACACGTCTTCGATCGAGCGCGCAGCCTGCAGGCTTCTGATCAAGTCGATAACGTTAGTCGTCAAGGTCGGATTTAAGTTCACCGGCTGATCCGGATCGTGTTGCGGGTTCATGCCCTCGAGCCTCATATCGATCACCAGGTTGCCGTCCTCGCTGTAACTCACGTCCGACGTCAGGCTGTCGAACTCGTAGTGGGTCAGCACGCAACGCGCGTAGTCCAGCCCGGTGCGCGCCTGCATTACTTCATCCGTGCAGCCGGCCGCATCGTAGCGAATCGTGCCGCCGGGCGCATCGCCGACAAGACGACCGTCGTCGACGGTTACGCCGTTCGGGCCAATGGTCACCGGTATTACTCCGCTGACGCTGCCCAGTACTTTCAACGCCTCGAAGTTTGCGAGATCCGCCATTAACGGCAGCTGAACGCCATCGGGTCTCAACACCACTCGTAGCGTATCGACCCCAGGGTCGAACACGAACGGTTCCACCGCAACGCTTCCGCCCAGTGCCTCCATGCGAGTGTCGTCAACGGCAATTCGGCCCGAGTCCGCATCCACCGTCAGCGCAGACTCGAGACCGCGTAGCGGGAAGCCAACATCCACGACGTCCACCGATACCAAAACGGCCTGAGGTTCCGCTGGTGGCCATGCCGTCTCCGCGGTCGACAGCGCCGCATTCAAACCCGTGAAAGCAATATCGCCATAGTTGCCCGCAACGGCATCCAGCGACTGGCGAGCGGAAAACTCAACCGTCCCGTCTTTCCCCCGCCGAAACTCCCCACTCCCCTGCCAGCTGCCCCCGACCAGATCCCAGTCGTCGGACCAACCTTCGATCAACGTCGACAAGGCACTGCCCGAGAAGTCGATGTGAGCATCGTCGATCAGGAGCCGGGTTGCGTCGGTAACCAGATCGTGGGCCACCGAAACGCCGGCAAACAGCGCCTCGTCCCTCTGTCCGAACTCCAGGGCAAGCGTCAGTTCATCGGCATTGCGGCCAAACACGCCGCGAGCCGTCGGTACGGCTATGGACCGACCCGCCAGCTGGACGTCTGGCGACAACAGCTCGAGGTTGCCCTGCACCGTTTCTGCATTCTCCACGGTGACAGCACTCGCCCGAACGGAAAGAGCAGCCGCGAGGTCCGCCGGACCCGTAATGCCATCAGCGTCAATCGATGCCTCGGCAAGTTCGGCACCCCAACTTCCGTCCCGCGAGGACAACGCCAGGCCTTGCACGCTACCCTCGAGGCTGATGCCGTTGCCGACCGTTACGCGCTCGAAGTCGCCGCTCATCGCACAGTCGATACCCGGCGTGCAGACCAGGTCCTCGAGACGCAGGCGCAAACCGCTAATGATCTCGTGATCGATCTGCAAACGGGTCTCGGCAACCGAGATCCGCCAGTCGCCCGACGGATACTCGAGATCGACCCCGGCTCTGGCGCCTTCCAGAACGAGTACGCTCATTGCTTCGCCACCTTCAGAACCGTAGCCGACTTCCGCCCCCTGGTCCGCCGCCAGATCAAGTGCGAGTGTTGCCAGCGGCGCATCCGATCCGGACAGCGTTCCGGCAAACGATCCTGCAAGATCGGCTTTCAGCCGCACAACCTCAGCCGGGAGCCAACCAGTCCTCAGCAATGTCGGCAATATCGGCTCAGCGGTCAGCGTCAGCGACCCCTCGACGTCGTAACCGCTCGAGACGCGCTCGAGCGCGAGCAAAACTTCGATAGCCTCGTCACCACCGACCGAGACATTGACGCTCCCCGTCGAACGATCAGCCGCGTCCATCGCTTCGAGTTCGGTCGTAACCCGAAGCCCTTCGAGGTCGACGCTCAATGCCTGCGCATCCGCCTGGGACTGCCACGTCAGGCCGGTCATTTCGGGATAGCCGTGCAGTGTGAGACTGCCCACATCAACGCGCAGCTCCGGAAACAACTCGGGCAGCACCAGCAGCCGCTCCAGGATGGCGGCAATATCCGTCGCGCCGGCGTCGGGATCGCTCGCGGCCGGTTCGATTCGCATGCGATCGACTTCGATCGACACCCCCTCCAGGCCGCCCGTGCTGACGGGCAGCCCTGCGCCTTCGATGACGACGCGCAGGCCATCGTCACGGCGCAGGACGATCAGGTCGAATTCGATTCGCTCGACCCCCAGCGAACCAACCGTCACGTCGTCCACCCGAATCTCGTACGGCGCGAGCAGATCGGTCGCGACCTGGCGAGCAATGCCGTCGCGATAGTGGTTCACCACCGCCACGGCAATGGCCGTGACGAGCACAATTGCCGCCAGCAGCATCGCAACAATACGCACTGCCCTCATCTATGTGTTTTCCGCTATGTCATCCCCGGCTGAACTGCCACAGACTAACCGGACACCCCCCGCCGGAACAGTAGTGATGTCGTTTCGCAAACCCGATGCTCCCAAAGCCATGAACCGTAATACGACAACTCTTGGGCTATTCGTTCTCGCGCCGCTGGTTCTGGCGGCCTGCGCCGCCGACGACACATACGACCCACTCGAGGAATACGTCGAACTCGAGGCCACAACCGTCCTCGACGCACCAGCAGCCCTGCCTGGGCGCTATGCACCCGAGTACGCCGACCGGGTCGAGCGCGGCGAATACCTGATCGAACTTCTCGGCTGCGGTGCATGCCACACGGACGGCGCGTTGATCGGAGAACCCGATCCCGCACGGTCGCTGGCCGGGTCGCGCGTCGGTATCGCGTGGAGCAATCCACTGGGAGAGGCCAAACCGGGCGTTGTGTTTCCGTCGAACATTACCTCGGACGTGGAGACCGGTATTGGTGGCTGGAGCGATGCGCAGATCGCCAATGCCATACGCTTCGGCGCCGGGAGGCACGGCGCTGGCGGTATCCGCGTTATGCCCTGGCCGGGCTATGCGCGGATCACGGACGACGACGTGGCGGCAATGGTGGCCTATCTCCGCAGCATCGAGCCCGTCAGGCACCGCGTGCCGAGTAACGTGGAGCCGGGGCGCGACAGTCCCGAACCTTTTGTCTATTTCGGCGTGTACCAGCGGCGCTGATCAATACGCCGCACACTCATTCGCCGAGCGGCCAGACACTCACAGGATGCCAATGCGGCACCGGCTGGCCTTGTCCTCGTAGAGACGCCTGTCGGCTTCCTTTACGAGGCTGTCGATGGTCAGGTGCTTACGGATATCGAGGGTCGCACGGCCCTTGCTCCAGGAAAGGCGCTGTTCGGCAATCGTCTCTGCGTCCGCCGCCATCTGCTCCAGCCGTCGCAACGCCTCCTCCGAACCGCTCTCCGGCGCGAACAGCAGTACGGCAAATTCGTCACCGCCCATTCGGGCGATTACATCGGCTGTTGGGAATGCTTTTACGAGGAGCGCGGCAAATCTGCTCAGCAGCACATCTCCCGCGTCGTGACCCAGGCTATCGTTGATGTGTTTGAGGCCATCGAGGTCGAACATGATGAGTTCGGCACTACTCTTCGCGCGGCGGCAAAAGCTCAACAAGTGGCTCGCGACTACGTTGAAACCGCGACGGTTGGCAAGGCTTGTCAGCTCGTCGACGATCGCCTGCGACGAGAAGGCCAGCTCATCCTCGACCAGGCCTGCCATATCGCGCAACATCTCGCGTTGCTCATGCGAGAACGTTCGAGGCTTGCGGTCAATGACACACAAGGTCCCGACGCGATAGCCCCCCGGTCCCCGCACGGGACAGCCGGCATAGAACCGGATGTTCGGCTCTTCCAGAACCAGGGGATTGTCGACGAACTGCGGATCGCTCCGGGCATCTTCGATAACGAACACCTCGTCGTCGAGGATTGCGTGCCCGCAGAAAGAAATCTCTCGGGGAGTCTCTTCCACGTCGAGGCCCTGGCGGGACTTGAACCACTGACGATCTCTGTCGACGAGACTCACAAGGCATATATCCGTCTGGAATACCCGCCGGGCAATGCTCGTGATTCGATCGAAGTTCCGCTCCGTATGCGTGTCCAGAATCTGTAGCTGGTGCAGGCTCAGCAGGCGCGCGGTTTCGTTTGCAGGTACTGCTGGTGACTCCATCGTTCGCTCCCGGACCCGGAGTCCTGTTATCGGCAGCGCCAGCGAAGACTTGAGCTGTTTCGGTTTCCCCGGTCAGGCTCCTCACTCACTCACGGGCGAGCGGGTCAGGTTGTACTCACGTTGAAGCACAAAGTGACCTGCGGTCGGCTCGATGTGCTGCTGCAATCTGAACGCTTCCTCGCCGATGAGGAATGTCCATCGCACTCTCGACCGCGCGTTGCCGTCATCGCCGTAAGCGACGATCAGAAGCTCTCCGTTCAGCAATTCGGTACGCTCCAGAACAACAAGATCGTTGAGTTTCTGGCCTCCCTCTCTCAGCTGGAACGACCATTCCCGAGGCGCACCACTCTCCCCCGGAGTCCCTCCCGTCAGCCGCACGCTGTCACCGTCGACGAGCGCCGCGCGCAACGCCACCGGCGCGCGGTTCGCTGATCCGGAGTGTTCCTCCTGCATCCACGCCTCGCCCGTCCAGGTGCCGCCCGTAAGCGCAATGAAGTCGCCCAGCTCGACTCGTCCGCCCGGGACGAGCTCTGCTGCGGCCTCCGAGTCGGCCGTACCGGCACTCCGAGGTGAGGCGGACCCGGTCGGGTACTCGGCGACGTACAGGAAGACGAGCAGTACCGACAAGACGGCCGTGCTCCAGACCACCGATCTCAGCGGGCTCGATCCCGCGTCGCCGGGCAGCACGCCGTCGAGTCTCTCGGCCCACAAGCTGTAACTCGACTCGACCAGACCAATTCCTGCCGAGTAGGCCGTAATGGCGAAAGCGAACCCCAGCCCGAGGGGCACCCCGTCCACGGGCTTCTTCATGAGCTCCCAAAAAAGCAAGAGGGTAACCGCCGTGATCGCGTGCCCCACGTAGATGAGCGGGATACCGAGCCAGTAACCCAGGGTCGCGTTGCGGCGAAAGCCGTAGGGCGCAAGCGGCACTCCCTCTCTGAACAGCAGGCCCAGGCGCTGCAGCAGCGGGAGCGGCACATCCATGTAGCGATAGAACAGCGCCATCACCGCCGACACGCCCGCGGCAATTCCCCAGTGGCCCTCCCACAGCGATATGACCACCGACGCGAATGCGATCGACGCCGCCGCCACTATGAAGGCCAACACGCCAAACTGATAGGCCATGACGTTCCGCCCACGGCTGCAAACGTGCACAGTGTAGAACAGACGGTCGCCCCTGACCGCGACCTGGTACCTATTCGTCGGCGGGCTTTCCGATCGTCGCGAGTATCCCGCCGTCCACGTAGATGATCTGGCCGTTGACAAAATTGCTCGCCGCGGAGGACAGAAACACCGCCGTTCCACCAAGATCGGCAGGCTCGCCCCAGCGCGCCGCCGGTGTGCGGCTAATGATGAAATCATTGAACGGGTGACCTGCCTGCCGGATCGGCGCAGTCTGCTCGGTTGCGAAATATCCGGGACCAATGCCGTTGACCTGGATGTTGTATCGCGCCCATTCGGTCGCCATGTTGCGTGTGAGCATCTTGAGACCGCCCTTCGCAGCGGCGTAAGCGCCTACCGTGTCGCGTCCAAGCTCGCTCATCATCGAACATATGTTGATGATCTTGCCGGCACCGCGCTCCCGCATGCCTTGCGCAACGGCACGCGAGACGATGAACGCGCTGGTCAGATCGGTCCTCAGCACGAGCTCCCACTCGTCGAGCGGCATGTCCATAAGCGGCACACGGCGGATGATGCCCGCGTTGTTGATCAGTATGCGGATGGGCCCCACCTCACGCTCGATCGTCTCGACCGCGCTGATCACATCTGCCTCTTCAGTGACGTCGAAGCGATAACCGTGAGCCTCGAAACCCTGTCCTCGATAGTGAGCCACCGCCTTGTCGATCTTCTCTTGCGACGATCGTCCGTTCACGACGAGCGTCGCCCCGGCAGATCCGAGCGCGTCCGCCATGGCCATGCCGAGCCCGTGCGTTGCTCCGGTCACGAGCGCCACTTGTCCGTTCAGATCGAACATTGCCTCTTCTCCTTGTCGGTAACTCTCAATTCCGCCGACCTACATGAGCCCCAGCATACGCGGCAGGCCCTCACTGATCTGGGGCACGTAGGTCACGAGCAGCAGCGCGGCAATCAACGCGAGATACATCGGCAGCATTGGACGAACAATCGCCGCAATATCCGTACGCGCCACGGCGGAACTCACAAACAGGATACTGCCAACCGGCGGCGTACAGAGCCCGATGGTCAGATTCAATACGAGCATGATGCCGAAATGTAGCGGCGACATGCCGAGTTCTACGGCCAAAGGCAGGAAGATGGGGGTAAAAATCAGCACGGCCGGCGTCAGATCCATGAACACGCCAACCAGCAACAACAGCAGGTTGATGATCAGCAGGATGACGAGCGGGTTTTCACTGATACCGAGCAGCGTTGCCGCCATGACCGCCGGAATATTCTCGTACGCGAGCAGCCACGACATCGTGATCGATGTGCCGATCAGGAACATGACGATGGCCGTGGTCTCAGCAGCACGGAGCAGAATATTCCCGAGCTCGCTCCAGGCCACCTCGCGGTAGACGAACACAGCCAGTCCGAATGCATAGATCACGGCAACTGCACCCGCCTCCGTTGCCGTAAACACACCGCCAAGAATCCCGCCGATCACAATCACGATTAGCAGCAGGCTCGGTAGAGCGGCGACGGTGCGCCGGCCAACCTCGCGCAGACTGACCGCCGGACTCGCGGCGAGGCCATGTTTCCTGGCGTAGCCCGCGGCAACCACCATGAGCGCAAGCCCCATTAGCAAACCCGGCAGATAGCCTGCGACAAACAAAGCGGCTATCGAGATACCACCGCTGGCAACCGCGTACACGATCAGGATGTTACTCGGCGGAATCAGCAGACCCGTCGTCGACGATGCCGCGGTCAGCGCCGCGCCAAAGTTGCGCTTGTAGCCTTCCCGCTCCATCTCGGGAATCATGAAGCCGCCGACGGCCGACGTCGCCGCAACGGCGGACCCCGAAATCGATCCGAACAGCATGCAGGATACGATATTCACGAATGCCAGACCGCCGGGCAGCATGCCGATAAACGCCTTGGCGAAGTCGATCAACCGTCGTGCAATACCGCCGTGCGCCATCAGCTGCCCCGAAAGGATAAACAGCGGTATCGCCAGCAGCGCAAAACTGTTGAGTCCGCCGGCGGTGCGCTGAGCCATGGTCGTCAGCGCCGGCAGCATGTCCATCGCGACAAAAAACGCGCAGAGAGTTGCCGCGCCGATACAGAACGCGATCGGCACACCGAGCAGGAACAGCAGCACGAAGGTCAACAGCAATACGAGGACTTCCATCAACCCGACTCCTTCGGCGGCTCGTTTGACCCGGCCGCCGGGCGCCCCGGCGTGCCCGTGAGCATTTTGTCCACGGCAAACCCCGCGATCAGCAAACCGCTTAGCGGCAAGACCGCGTAAACGAGCGCAACGGGAATCCCCATCGCAGCTGAATACTGCCGCAACTCCCAGGTCATCAGCATAAGCGACCCGCCTCCAACCACGAGCACCAGCAGGGCAAACAGGAGACAGACACCATGGGTCACACGCGTGACGCGCAATCGGCCAGCGGGAGACACAATCCGATTCGACAACGTGTCAAAACCGATGTGGCTATCGGCTCGGTACGCGTACGCCGCACCGAGTAGACCAATCCAGATCAGCAGGAACCTCGCAAGCTCTTCGGTCCAGGGCGCCGGTACGGCAAGCAGATAGCGCGACAACACCTGCCAGGCGACGCTTGCGACAAGCACCAGCATCAGCAGTGCAAGAACTCGCCCGAGCAGCCGTTCGGCGCCGACAATGGCAACCTTCATGGCACGGCCTCTATGGCTCGAATCAGATCACCCGTCGGAGTTCCGTCGTAGTCCGCCTTCATCCCCGCAACGGCATCCCTGAACGGCGCCTTGTCGGGGTAAACGACTTCGACGCCTGCGCTTTCGAGCGCGGTCAGCGAATCGCGCACCTCCTGTTCCCATAACGTTCGCTGATGGCGTACCGAATCGTCCGCCGCCTGCACCAGCCACTCCCGCTCCTGCTCTTCCAGCCTGTCCCAGGCGCGCTTGCTGAGCAGCAGCACGTCGGGCACGAACGTGTGTTCGTCCAGCGAGAAGAACGGCGCGGCCTCGTAGTGCCTCATGCGATAGTAAGTCGGCACGTTGTTCTCCGCGCCGTCAACGACACCCTGCTGCAAGGCCGTATATATTTCACCCAGGGAGATGGGGGTCGGGCTGCCGCCCAGGGCACTGACCATCCGCACGGCGGTTGGGCTTTTCATGACGCGAATCTTCATGCCCGCCAGATCGGCGGGCGACCGCACTGCCCGATCGCGGGTGTAGAAGCTGCGTGCGCCCGCGTCGTAGTAGCCGAGACCGTGCAGGCGCGCCACGTCGAGCGAGTCGAGTAATTGCCGGCCTATCGACGAATCCAGCACACGCAGCTGGTGCTCGCGGTCACGAAACAGATACGGCAGGCTGAATACCTTCATGGCCGGTACAAAACCTTCCAGTGGGCTCGCCGACACCTTCGTCATGGCAATGGAGCCGATCTGGAGCAGCTCAACGGTCTCGCGCTCGCTGCCGAGCTGGCCACCCGGATAGATCACGATTTGCATGCGGCCGCCCGAATAGTCGGCGAGCCGCTCCGCCATGAGCTCCATTGCCTTGTGCACCGTGTGCCCGGGATCGAGACTGTGCGCAAGCGGCAGCACCGTGGTCGTCGATGCCTGCCCGCATGCACCGAGCAGCGATACAGACGGTGCGGCGCACAACGCTCCGACAAACTGACGGCGGGTCGTCACTGGCCACTCACTGCAGCTGGCAGATATCCAGGACACTCATGTCGGTGTAGTCGAGGTTCTCACCCGCCATTGCCCAGATGAACGAGTAGTTCGACGTACCGGCGCCCATGTGTATCGACCATGGTGGCGAGATAACCGCCTGCTCGTTTTCGACAACGATGTGCCGTATGTCTTCGGGCTCGCCCATGAAGTGAAAGACCCGGTTCTCCGCCTGCAGATCGAAATAGAAATAGATTTCCGACCGCCGGTCGTGCAGGTGCGGCGGCATCGTATTCCAGACACTGCCCGGTTTGAGCTCCGTAACACCCACGAGCAGCGAACAGGAATCGCAAACACCCGGAATGATGTACTGATAGATCACCCGTTCGTTGCTCTCTTCGAGCGAGCCGCGAGCCAGCGGATTGGCTTCGCTCGGCGTGATCTTCTTGAGCGGCAGGCTGCGATGCGCGGCGGCGCTGACCAGGTAGAACCTCGCGGCATCGCCATTGCCCGGACCGCTGAAGCTCACGCTTTCCGTGCCCATCGGCACGTACAGGCCGCCCCGTGGTTCGAGTTCGATGCGCTCTCCGTCGACTGTCACGACACCCACTGTATCGCCGACATTGAATACACCCAGTTCCCGCCGTGTCAGCAATGACTGGCCGCTGGCGGACTCGGGCTCGGTATGCCTCGGCAGTTCCACGGGATCCGCTGCAACCGCGCCACCGATGATCAGGCGCTCGTTGTGGCTGTAATTGAGGTTGACTTCACCCTGGACGAACATCTCAGAGGCCAGATAACGCTCCTTGAGGGTCGCGTTGTCGACATTGCGCATCATGTCGGGGTGCGTTGCCTGAAGAACCTTCTTGTACACGGGCTTTGCTCACTTTTTCTGCAAGATCATCTCGCTATGGTAACCGGTGTCATTATCAATAGCAAAGGCTATCGATTGATGCGGACAAAACCATGAAAGCCCCGGTCGAGGCGGCTGTGAGCGCGTCAGGAGGCAGGACTGGACGTGGACTCGCGCTCCACCAGATGCGGGGTGGTTTGCCCCGTGCCCGAGACCTCGGCGTCGGCGGATTCCGACTGCAACAAGCGTTCCGCGGCAAGCCTGCCGATGTCCCGCGTCGGCGAGTGTACGGTGGTCAGGCGGGGCCAGATTCGCGTCGCCACTTCGAAATCGTCGAAGCCCACCACGGAAAGCGATTCCGGAACGTCGAGACCGGCAATGCGGAGCGCCTGGACCACTCCGGCCGCCATTTCGTCGTTCGCTGCAAAAACCGCGGTCGGCGGCGGATCCAGGTTCAGCAGCGCCGCGCCCTGCTCCAGCCCGGACTCGAACGTGTAGTTACCCTGCAGAATGTAATCCGGCGACAACTTGAGACCAAACTCGGCGAGCCCCTCCTCGAAACCCGACCGGCGCTCGTGCGCGGACCGGAAGCTGCCGCGCCCCGCAATGAAAGCAATGCGCTCATGCCCGAGCTCGGCCAGATGGCGCGCCGCCGCGCGACTGCCGACACGATCGTTGGTAACGATCATGCGCTGCTCCATATCGAGGGCAATCGACGCGACCCGCACGTACGCACAACCGATCTCACGCAGCATGTCGGTGATGCGGTCGTCTTCCGATATCGAAGGCGTCAGTATGACCCCGTGCAGCTTCTGCAATTCGACAAACTGCTTGGCATCCTCGATGAAACGGTCGCTGTCGCGGTCACAAGGGTGCACGACGAGCTCGTACGCCGTGCCGCGCAGGCCATCGAGAATGCCGAGCTGCATGTTGACGACGTACTGCGGATTGGGGTTGTCGTAGATCATCCCGACGAGAAACGAGCGTCGAAAAGCAAGCCCGCGTGCCTGCGGGTCCGGCTGATAACCTATCGTCTGGATAACGGTCTGAATGCCGTCGCGCGTCTCCTCGTTGACCAGAGGCGAATTGTTGATGACTCGCGAAACGGTTTTCTTGGACACACCGGCAAGCTCAGCCACGTCGTTGATCGTGGGTTTTCGCTGTCCCTGGTGCTCGGCGTTCCACTGTTCGCTGACTTGCCGGTAGTCAATGGCCGTATTTCGAACTTTTCTTCCCACCGGAGACACGATCCGCTTCCTGCCGACAGCGCATCATGCTACCGATTCGCCTCCATCGCGACAAACCGTACGTCAAAACGACCAAATTCGGAGAACTCGATCGAGGAATGCGACTCTGTGCTCACCTCGTGCACCCCTGTCACCGCGCCGGAGGAGATCAGCGTGCCTTCCGGCAGCTCGAGTCCACGACTCGCTGAGAGCTCGAGCAGGAAACGCATTGCCGCGAGCGGGCCGCCTGGTATCGACGCGGCGCTGGCACTACCCACAGAGGCTCCGTCTATCGACACGCTGACGGCCAGGCTCTCCGGGTCGCGCTCGGCCCAGCCCGGAATCTCCGGCCCGACAATCAAACCGGCGTTGTTGCCGAAGTCGCTAATGATCGAGCATGGGCCCAGGTCGTTGATCGCCCTGAGTGGACTACTGGCAACTTCGGCGCCCGTGTATGCGGCTTTGACGAGCGCCACAAGTTCGTCGTCCGAGTAACGTTCCCCGGCATCCGCACGGACAGTCTGCGCAAGCTCCAGAATGAACTCGGCCTCGATGGCGGCAAAGCCGCCCGCGTAAACCGGCATCGTCAGCACGTCGCCGGACCTGGCGCGCACGACCGAACGCTCGAACATGGGCCCGGCAAGCCGGTCCACCGCAAAACGCTCTCGAAACCCGACAGGGATCATGCCGACCTTCCAGCCCGCCACCTTGTCCGGCCACAGGCTCATGGCCGTCGACTGGACGGCGTAAGCATCGGCCAGGCTGGCGGGTATGGCGCCGGGAAAATCCGGCAAGGGTGAGGCCGCCATTCGAGCGGCCACAAAACGCTCGGCAATGCCGAGATCGGGGCCCGCCGTGTCGCCGGGGACGGCGTTGGCCGTATTCCATTCAGATTTGTTGCTCATAAACTGTGCTGCCGCCGGTTAGTATCCCGCTGTGGAACCCGACAGCTCGATGGAACCTGTCGTCAAAAGAATTCGATCTGTCTCTCGCCGCCCGCTTGCGCGTGCGATCGCCGCGTGCAGCACATCGTCGCTCAACGCGCTGCCGGCTATGCGCAGCACGCGCCAGAGATACGCGGCGCTGTTGTCGTCGAGCTGTGGATACGGCCACTGTGACTCACGGCCCGCGTAGCCCGCCAGCAGCGACAGTGACGACAGCATCGACGCGCCATCTTCGGTGCGAAACGTGTAGAGATCTTCGCCGAGGTGCTCTGCCAGTCGGGCAACGTTGAGAAACGCGTGCAGATTGAAAATGTGGTAGTGCAGCGAGCGCGTACGGCTGAGTTCCTCGGGCATCGTACCGTCTGTGGCTATATGCCGACCGATCCGGTACCGCGTGTCCTGAATAACGCGTCGCGCAAGCGCGCAATTACGGGCAAACAATGCAAAACTCATGAGCTGTGCGTCGTAGTACGTCCCATGATTGTTACGCGCGCTGCGCTCTGTCAGCGCCATCGGATCGGTGATCAACCAGTGCGCGTACTCACCGAACCAGGCCCTCGCTCCCGCGACAAGCTCGGCGCGAATCATCCCTTCGGTGTACAAGAGCTCTACGGCGTCAACCACCTCGATCAGGCGGCGCGTGTCGATGATGCCGAAGGATCGGCCGGTGCTGCGCCCGGGAACCCCTTGCGCGTAGCGAAGATGCGGGTTCATTCGCGTGTGTGGATCGACAAACCAGACGCGTACGAGGCGCTCGGCGTGTTCCGCATAGCGCAACTCACCGCTGAAAAACGCTGCAAGAGACAGCGTGGACACATCGTCGATAAACGCCCGCAGCCGCGTCCGATCGTACCCGTTGCCGGCCCGCTCCGGATTCACCTCACCGTCTCGCCGCTCGTAGGGAGCCGACTTGCCACCGCTTTCGGGCGGCCACCAGTAGGGCGCCATGCTCATGTAGTCACGGCGGTCACCACTCGGCGGATCCTTGGACTTGTGCGCTACCGAATAAGGCCCGCGATCCAGCGCGCCATCGGCTTCCTCGAGCAACGCCGTCAGTGCGGGTGCGAAGCGTTCTTCGCCACGTTGTGCCGACTCCCTGACTGCGCGCAATTCATCGACACGCCAGATCAGCGTATCGCCGTCGAGCAGCAGGTCGCACGCCGCCTCCCCTTCTCCGGACTGGGCACGAGCGGTATGGATTTGCGCAAGCCCGGCGACGACAAAGGCCGCAAGCAGCACAACCGGTCGACCTCGGCTGCCGCCACTCGAGCGCCCTTTGCCCAGTCGCGGCACGAACCCACAAGGACGGCCGCCGGCAGCGCTGCTCCGACCCGGGCTCATCAGAAGCGGGCGTCCAGTCCGAGGAACAGGCGCCGCCCGCTGTAGTCCGCCTGCGCAAGGCTGTCCGTCGTCGGCCGATAGAAAACATTCGGCTCGTCGAGGATGTTGAGCGCCTGCAGGCGCAGAGCAATCTTGTCGGTCAGCCGGAAGCGCCCGGAGAAATCCAGGAAGTCCTGCGCCTTCGTGTAGCGGTTCGCCGACGTGCGGAACGGTTTGAAGTACATCGAGCGCGCGCGGTAAGCCACGCGAAGGCTGGTTCTGCGGTCTTCCCAGAACAAGGCAAAATTGCCCGTGTTCTCGGAGTAACCCGGGATATTGGCGGGTGCCACAAAATCGGCCAGCGCATTGGTGCCGTCCGGAACTGTCGGATCGGGGAATTCGAAATCGGAATCCGCGTAGTTGTAGCCTGCCGAAAATCCGAGACCACCCCATGCACCGGGCAGGTTCGAGAACACGTGATTGATCGTTACTTCGACTCCGGTCAGATCGCTACTCTCACTCGAGTTTGCAATGCGTCCGATAGTGACCGGCGTTGGTGCGCCGTCGACGATCAGCGTGATCTCTTCCTGAGAATCCGTCACCCCCGTCTCCAGCCGCTTGTAGTACACGGCTGTCGAGAAGGCTGTATCGTCGGAGAAGTACCATTCGAACGACACATCAAAATTATTCGACTCGAGCGGCTCGAGGAACGGGTTACCGCTGGCGCTGACAATCGAGCCAATGCTGTCCAGATCGGCGCTGTCGTCGAAGTCGAGCGCAGCCGACATCGCCTCGAGATCCGGCCGCGCGATCGCGCCGTACAGCGCAAACCGCAGCAGTATCTCGTCGGTCAGCTCGAGACCGAGATTGAAACTCGGCAACACGTTCGTGTAGTCGTTGCTTTCAGCATTGACGACCGGCTCTCCGACGGGAACAACCTCGAACGTACCCGGGTCGGCACCCGGTATCGTCTCGAGCGCCGTGCTGACACCAAGCGACGTCACGTCGGTCTGCACGATGCGAACACCCGCATTGCCGAACGCGGGCTTGCCAAACAACGTGCCCTCAAAGTTCAGCTGCCCGTACAGCGCGATCGATTCTTCGGTGACGTCGGTGTCGTCCGGCGATAGCGTCGAACCCACAGGCAAACCGGCGTTGCGGTCGCCCGTCAGAGCCACGAACAGTGCTTCCGGGTTCCAGGTCGCCCACGTAATTCCGTCCATCGAGGTATCGGCACCCTCGAACAGATCCTCCACGACAAAACCGTCACGACGCGCCGCAACGGCGCCGGCGCTGGCGTAGCCGCCGTCGACGAGTGCCAGGGTCGAATCGATGCCGTCGTCGCGAATTCGGTTCCGGTCGCTGTAGCGAACGCCGGCCTGAATGCTCGAGATCGCACCAAAATCGACCGCAAACTCGCTATCCAGGCGGAACGACAGAATCTCGTCGTCGACGTTCTCTAGGCGTCGTCTTGCCCTCGCACCGTTGGTGTACAGGTCATGGTTGTCGAGGTCGAAGGTAAGTCCGGTGTTGCCCTCGACGGCCGACACGTCGGTCAGCGTCAGATTCGGCACGGTCACGTCGCGCGTGTCCAGTTCGAACAACACGCGAGAGTTTGTGCGGATGCGCATGTCCATTTCATCCTGGCGTCGTTCGGTCTTCGAATATCCGACGTCACCCGTAACCTTGACCCGCTCGTTCTGCCAGGCGACGTTGAAGCCGGCACCCTGATACTCCTCACCGCGAAACCGCCACACCGACTGGTTTTCCAGGCGCGTCTCACCCGACCAGCGCAGCAATGCCCCGGACGGCGAGATGTCGAGTGGATTGATATCACGGCGGCCGTCCGCCACGACGAGGTTGTGCCGAAGCTCAGTGTCGTCACGCTGCGAGTACTGCAAGTCGAGATTCAGATCCCAGTATTCGTTCGGCTGCCACTGCAGATTGGTCATCAGCGCATCCCGGTCGGCCTCGGTCTGCATGGCACGATAGATGTACTGATTCGACACGAAATACGTGTCCGAAGCGCCTGTGGGCGCTCCGGTTACGTCATCGACGAGATAAGCGCAGTTGTTGCTCCGGTCGACGCCTTCGATCGTATTGCAAGGGCGGTAGGTCGAACTCGATGTGTAGATATCCTCAGGTGCCGTGTCGCGCCGTATCTGGCCGCCGATGGCAATGCCGATGGCACCGATACCCGTATCGAACTGATCGGTGTACAGGGCCGTGACGCGTTCGCTGATCGGATCGCCGTCCTCCACCCGTTCTTCATAATCGCTTTGTCCGGCAAGCGCCTTGACGCTGAAGCGGCGCCCGTCCACCTCCAGGGGGCGCCGTGAACTCAGTTCGATGATCCCCGAAATCCCTCCCTCGACGAAACTCGCCTGCTGCGACTTGTAAACGATCGTCCCGCCGATCAGCTCCGACGGGAACTGGCCAAAGTTCACGTCTCGACCGTCGCTGCCGGACGAAATCTCCCGTCCGTTCATCGTCGACATGCCGAGAAACGCGCCCAGCCCGCGAACAGACAGCTCGGACGCACCACCCTTGAAGCGGTCGGAGGTCACTCCTGTAATCCGCTCGAGCGTTTCCGCCACCGAGAGATCGGGCAAGTCGCCTATCTCGGCTCCAACGAGCGCGTCTGAAATCACGGTGTTGCTGCGCTTGACCTCCAGGGATCGCTGGAGTGATTCACGCAGCGTTCCGGTGACGACAATCTCCTCCATGTCGGAGCCCGAGCCGTCCTCCGAATCGCTCTGCTGAGCCAGAGCCTTGCCCCCCGGCACTACCGCCAGCATCACTGCCAGGCAGAAAGCGCCCAGGGAAATCGCGAACTTAGTGTCTTTTGCCCTCATTTCAGTCCCCCCAGGACAACGCCGAAGGTGGCCTGCTCTAGCCCGTTCGGCGGTTGAAATAATTAATGACACCGGTATCATAAACGTATTGTCACCGGTGTCAATAACGGGACGAGGCAGCAGCGGCAGCCTGGCCACACGGCCGGAACGGCCACCAGCCAGGGAATCGCCTGCTAGTCTCCGGCATACGGATCGAGGACCGTCATCTCAGGGGGGCTAATGCATAACAAGCAAAGGCATGCGGGAACGGGTATCCCGACACTGTTGCTCACGGTTGCCGCAATCGCGGCCTGGCTGCCGGCCGCAGCCCGGGACCACGGCTCACAGCCGCGCTTACCACCCATTCTCCTGGACACGGCGGATACGCCTTACCTCCCCGACTTTTCCTACGCCGGATACAACTTCGGGGTCGGGGAACTCCCAACCGCCAGCGGTACGGTGATCAAGGTCGACGACTACGGTGCCTCGGCAGACGACGGCAACGACGACACGAAGGCTGTGCTGGCTGCACTCGATGCCGCTCATGCCATCGACAATCCCGTCATCGTGCGCTTCGGACCCGGCACGTACCGCATCAGTGAGATTCTGCGTATAGAACGCGGCCATCTCGTCCTTCAGGGTGCCGGCTCCGGCGCGGGCGGCACCAGGATTCATTTTCCGAGACCGCTCATGCAGGTCGACCGCAGCGATTCGCTCGACGAACTCAGGGCCTACATTGTCAACCTGAACAAACGCCAGCGGGAACCGAAAAACAACGTCGACGAATTCTTCTCCGAGTACTCCTGGAGCGGCGGTTACATCTGGGTGCAGAAACCGGGCACGAGACCTGCGCCCTACCTCGAAGACTTCGACCCGCCGATCGAGAAGTTCGCCGATGTAACGGACGGCAAACAAGGGGAACGGACATTGCGCGTCCTTGGCAAGCGCATACCCGCCCCGGGGGACGTCATGCAGATCGCGTGGATCAACCACGAAGGTCCGGAGGCGGGAATCGTCAAGTCGCTGTACCGTGACGACGCCGATCGTGCGGGGTCGCACCACTGGAGTTTTCCGAGACGCCCACTGGTAAGCCAGATCACGCGCGTCGTTTCGGCGGCCGGCGACTCGATAGAGATTGCAGACCCGTTACTGCACGACGTGAACCCCGAGATTCCCGCGCACCTCGCCCGCTGGGCGCACCTGACAGAAGTCGGGATCGAGGACCTGCGTTTCGAATTTCCACAGTCGCCCTACTTCGGACATCACCTGGAGCGCGGCTACAACGCCATCTATCTGACGAGCGTGTTCAATGGCTGGGTCCGCAACGTCGTGGTCAGCAATGCGGACAGCGGCATCCTCACCTATAACAGCGCAAACGTGTCCATTGTCGATGTCACGACCATCGGAGAACGGAAAGCGCACTACGGCGTGCACATGGGTAACGTCCACAACGTGCTTGCGGAACGCATCAAAGTGTACAACCCGGTGCATCACTCGCTGACTTTCAACACCCAGTCCACCAAGTGCGTCTACAAGGATGCCGAAGTGTTCTCGAATCCGGTGCTCGATCAGCACGCCGGCGCCAATCATCAGAATCTGTTCGACAACGTCACGCTGCATATCAGCGCCAGCGCGTCCGACGAGGGGCCTGTCGCAACCGTATTCGACGGCAGCGGCGCCCGCTACTGGCAACCGGGCCATGGCGCGTTCAACACGACGTGGAATCTCAACGTCCAGATCATCGGCGGCGCTTACCCGGACGAGCGCGTCACACTGCTGGGGCTGGACGAAGGGCCAATGGCGCGCATTGTTGGCCTGCACGGCAATCGGCGGTTTCGTCTGGACTATCGGCCACAGCCGTACGTGGCGAGCTTGAACAGGGCAATCGAATCGGTACCGTCACTCTACGAATACCAGCTGTCGAGGCGGCTGCTTACAAGCGGTACCGACGGACAGGACTAAGCGGCCTGGCCTACAGCTCCTCGCCGTTCAGCCAGAGCATTGCTGTTTCGAAATCGTCGAATACGCGCAGCGGCCTGGCCCGGTTCATCGCCACGTTCTCGAGAAACTCCTGATCCTCGCGTGTCGCCTCGCCTGCCACGACGGCCGTGCGGATCGAAGCCGGCCATTCTGCGCCAAAATCGAAGATATCCAGCGTCGACGGCGCGGACACCTGCATCGTGACGTCGACAAGCAGACGGTCGACGCCGTGACGCCTGTAAAGCTCTATCACGGTATCGCGGGACGCGTTCCAGTCGTCGATAGTGACTGAGCCCCAGGATTTGACGCGAATCAGACCCTCACCCGCGTCATATCTGACTTCTTCCGGCAAGCCGGTCTCCGAATCTCTATTTGGACGGCACACCACCAGTGTAGACCGCCCGCACGGAAGATTCACCGTATCGAGTCACGATTTACCAAAACAGAAACATTTAGAAACGCGTTTGCGCGTTGGAAAACGTCCCGAAGCCTAACGGCGCCTCGGTTCACCACCCAGACTGTGCAGCAGGTAGGCCCTCAGCCGCGCGATCTTCTCGGGATCCAGCTCGCCAAAAAAGCCCCGGGCGTGTTCAGGCACGTGCGCCATCGGATCGCCATTTTCCTCGAACACATACTGTTCGAACATCCGCTTCCAGCATTGCTTCTCATACTCGGGCATTCCCTTGATCGATAGCATGGCGTGCAGCATCGTAAACATCGGCGTAAACATGTGCATCGCCGCGTCTCGCCACCAGAAATTGACGAGGACACCCAGAGAGTCGAGCGACTGCACGTTGTGAAACCACATGCTCGGTATATAGATTGCGTCGCCCGGCTCGAGAACACCGGTTTTTGCGGCATCGAGCGCCTGCTCGAACCTCGGAAAACGATCAAAATCGGGACGATCGAGATCGACCAGGCTAACAGGTTGCCCGGCAAGCGTCGTATCGAGCGGACCGAGGTACAGATTGTTAAGTTGTTCCGGCGGGAACAACGTAAAGCGACGCCGACCGTGACCGACAACGGCTACGTTCTGCGGCAAGTCGTAATGAGTGGCCGTTACGCCGCGGTTCCCAACCCACAGCGACGACAACTGTTCCGTCGCCCCGTCGACCAGACTGTTGCCGTTTTCCTGCAGGAAAGCGTCGAGATCCCCCTTCAACGGAATGGCGCCGGCATAAACGGACTCACCGGAACCGCTCTCTCGTATTGCACTCAAGCGTTCGAACAACTGGGCAAGCTCAAACTCCACACGATCAAAATTGAAGCCTCGAAGCTCGGCGTCGTAAAAGAAGCGGCCCTCGATTTCCTTGCGGCCCACGAACGCTTTCACCGGCTGTCGCGGCGCAAACCCGCAAATGTATTCGATCAGCGATGCTTCCGACTGCCGGGACGCGGCGACGATTGGCCAGCCAGCAAACTGCTGCCTCAGGATGACCGGTTCGTGTACCGGCACAATATCGTTCTGCAACTCGTCAGCCGAGGCCGGACCACGCTCACGGAGCGGGGCCAGGCGGTCGATGACGCTCGCGGCGGCGGTCATTCCCTGCCGCGTGCTTGCCGTGCCGCAGGCTTAGCGGCGCCGTACAGGACAAGTGCTGGGGGCATGCCGCTACCCCCCCTGGATCAGCGATTCCAGGTGCGCCCTGAACCGATCGCCCGTTGCCGGATGTTCGAGTCCGTAAGCCACCGTGGCCTGCAGATAACCGAGCTTGCTGCCGCAATCGAAGCGCCGGCCGGAGAACGAGTACGCGTAGACAGGATCCTCGACCAGGAGATCCGCGATTGCATCGGTCAGCTGAATCTCGCCGCCAGCACCCCGGCCAGTCGTTTCGAGTTTGTCGAAAATCCGTGCATCGAGCAGGTAGCGGCCCACGACAGCCCGATCGGAGGGCGCGTCCTCCGGCTGCGGCTTTTCGACAATGGCCGTCAGCCGCTCACCGTCATCGACTTCGACAATGCCGTAACTGGACGTATGGGCCTTCGGCACGGTTTCGGTCGCGACAACGCTGCCGCCGTGATTGCGGTGCTCGCTCGCCATCTGTGCCAGGCAGCCGGGACTGCCCTGGATCAGATCGTCGGCGAGATGCACAAAAAAGGGCTCGTTGCCGACGGCCGGTCTGGCGCAGAGCACGGCATGGCCCAGACCCAGGGGTTCTCCCTGACGAATATAGATGCAGCTGACGCCAGGCGGGACGATACCGCGTATGGACTCGAGCAAATCCTCCTTGCCCGCGTCAGTCAGCGACTGCTCGAGCTCGGCGTCCGTATCGAAATGATCCTCGATGGCACGCTTGGATCGGCCCGTGACAAAAACGAGCCTGGTAGCGCCCGCCTCGATGGACTCTTCGACCGCGTACTGGATCAACGGCTTGTCGACGATGGGGAGCATTTCCTTCGGGCTCGCCTTGGTCGCGGGCAGGAATCGGCTGCCGCGCCCGGCAACCGGAAAAACGGCGGTACGAACGGATGCGCTCAAAGATTTCTCCCAGATTTGGCCGGGGCTGATGATAGCCAATTCGCGACCTCCACGTTCAGCAAAATTGTCGGGGCCATCCGACGGACCGCCCAGGGACCGTCGGACGGCAGTCCGCAACAATTTCCCGGCTACTGCTTGTCTCCACCTTTCAAACGAATGTCCCGTCGGTTGCGTTCCACGGTACGGATGCCTATACCCGAGACCAGCGTAAGATCCTCAACCCGTTCGAAAGGCCCGTGCTTCTCGCGATACTCGACAATGGCGCGCGCTTTGGACAACCCGATGCCTTTGAGTTCGGCGGAAATCGTTTCGGCGTCCGCCTCGTTGATGTTGACCGGGCCGGCGACAGCCGGCAACGACAGGCTCAACACGAACACAGCCGCCAACAGTTTGATCATGTGCATGTAAGGCTCCTTCCTGATGACCATCCAAGAAAACAGATACGTGTTTGCGCTCGTACGAAACACGGGAAGAAGCCTAACCCCGACCGTTGCCGCTCTCAGGTCGACAAACGGTCTGGTTTCGGGAGTTTCATGAATACGGAGGCGTCGAGTCAGGCGGACTCTGGTGCCGAATCCGCGCTATCGGGACGTAATGCTGTGTTGCAGGACGGTATCGAACTGCACGCGTGAGGCAGGCCGCTGAGTTTCCCAGCTGCGGCAGCTCGGGCATTGCCAGAGTAGCCGCTGGCTGGAGAATCCGCATTCCTGGCACTGGTAGCGCGGGGTGGCGGCGGCAAGCTTGCCGAGCGCACGCCGGACCTTCTCGAGTACGCCGTCCCGGCCCTCGCCACCACCATTGAGCTGTTGCAAGTCGACGAACTCCGCGAGCGTCGGCTCATCGAGCATGTAGCGTTCGACGGCAGCGTCGATCACCGGTATCCCGCCCAGGTCGTGCACAATCGCCGTGTACGCCACGAGCGCGCTCATGTCCGGGTCGTCGTCGATCATCGCTGCAATGGCGCGATCGAGCTCCTCGAGCTTCCCTTCGCGCCGGTAGATCGACACGATCTCGGGCAGCGTCTCGGCAATCAGGTAAGTGTGTTCGGCAATAATCCGGTTGTACAGCGACAGCGCCGTTGCGCTGTCGTCCGTCTCCCGGGCAATGTGCGCCCGCGTCAACGCGCCGCGCATTGTGCGGGGTCGGCCGGTCTGGGCCTGTTTCACGAACGCGCGCGCGGACGCGTAGTCCTTCTCCGCCGCCGCCGATTCGGCCAGCTCGCAATAGTAGTGTGCGATTTGCAGCGCCAGCGAGCGGCCACCCACCTGCTCGAGCAACTGCCCCGCCTCGATCGCTTTCTGCCAGTCCTTTTCCTGCTCGTAGATCCGGCACAGGTTCTCGAGCGCCTGCACCTGGTAACGCGACCCTTCGGCCAGCCGGGCAAACACTTTCTCCGCCCGGTCGAGCAGCCCGGCGGCCTGGTAGTCACGCGCAAGAGAATACAGCGCCTGGTCTTTCTGATCGGCTGCGAGATCCGGGCGGGCAATGATGTTCTGGTGAATCCGGATGGCTCGGTCGACTTCACCACGGCGACGAAACAGGCTGCCCAATGCAAAGTGGGTTTCGATCGTCTTGTCGTCGACCCGCACCATTTCGAGAAAGTGCTCGAGCGCCTGATCAGTCTGCTCGTTCAGGAGAAAGTTCAGCCCCTTGAGATAGTCGATGTTCAAGGGCGGCGGCGCGTCGTCCTCCTCGCGTTCGCCGAAGCGGCCCATGGCCCATCCCGCCGCGGCCAGCAGCAGGAACAGCCCCGCCAGCAGAAATGTCGACTCAGTCGGCATCGGCCAGCGGCAGGTTGCGCAGTGAAGACACCTCCGTCTCGGAAACCTTCAGCGAGCGTTTGAGGGAGCGCTTTTCATTGACGAGTCGCAGTGCGTAAAGCCCCATGCAGATCACGCCGAACAACCAGCCCAAGGCGAAGGTCACGGTAAACGCCAATGGAATCGAGGCGGCAAATTCGGTGAACACCAGGTGGACGTTGACCGTGCCCGTGTTGTGATAAGTGAACACGAGCATCACGACGAAGATCGCCGCAATCAGGGAAAAAATGGCAATGCGTCGAAACATGAACCGGCTCCGGCACCCTCAGCAGGTTTTGCCTCGAAGTCTAGCGCTTTTTGGACAGGCGCCGGAACTAGAGGGAGTGCTTAACTCTTGATCGGAAACTGGCGGCTTGAGTTGACCCGCTCGCGCAGGTCCTTGCCGGGCTTGAAGTGCGGAACGTGTTTTCCGGCCAAAGCGACAGCTTCACCGGTTTTCGGATTGCGACCGATGCGCGGCGGCCTGAAATGCAGCGAGAAGCTGCCGAAGCCGCGTATTTCGATGCGCTGTCCCTTGGCCAGCGAATCGCTCATGAGATCCAGGAGATGTTTGACCGCCAATTCGACGTCCTTGGCCGGCAAATGCTTTTGCTTTCGGGCGATGGCCTCAATCAGTTCTGATTTTGTCATAATTCCGTCTGAGTCTCGTAAGCCACCGTTTCATAAAGACAAATATAGCCCGGACCGGCCGGTCCGGGCTACTGTTTTTACTTAATTATTTGCCCGAACCGCCCATTTTTTCCTTGAGAAGCTCTCCGAGCGTCGTGCCCACGGGGGCCGATCCGGCTTCGGATTTGTAGTTGCTGATGGCCTCAGCCTCTTCATGAACTTCCTTGGCTTTGATGGACAGAGCCACCGAGCGGTTCTTGCGATCCACGTTGGTGAACTTGGCCTCGATTTCCTCGCCGACCTTGAGCACCGTGCGCGCGTCTTCGACGCGGCCGCGGGCCAGCTCCGAAGCCCGCAGGCTGCCGATGACACCGTCGCCCAGATCGATCAATGCGCCACGTGCGTCCACTTCGGACACGATACCCTTGACGATCGAGTTCTTCGGATGATCGGCCAGCCAGCTCGACAGCGGATCCTTCTCGAGTTGCTTGACGCCCAGGGAGATGCGCTCGCGCTCGGCATCGATTGCCAGTACGGCGGCCTCGATCTCCTGTCCCTTCTTGTAGTTGCGGACAGCCTCCTCGCCCGGCAGATCCCAGGAAATATCGGAGAGGTGGACCAGGCCGTCGATACCGCCGTCGAGACCAATGAAGATTCCGAAGTCCGTAATCGACTTGATCTGGCCGGATACCTTGTCGTTGCGATTGAACGTCGCCGCAAACTCGGCCCAGGGGTTCGACTTGCACTGCTTGATGCCGAGAGAAATACGCCGGCGGTCCTCGTCGATCTCGAGCACCATGACTTCGACTTCCTCACCAACCTGCACAACCCGCGACGGGTTGACGTTCTTGTTGGTCCAGTCCATCTCCGACACGTGCACGAGGCCTTCGACGCCGTCTTCGATTTCGACGAAGCAGCCGTAGTCGGCAATGTTCGTGACCTTGCCGAACAGACGTGTCTGCGGCGGGTAGCGCCGCGCGAGATCTTTCCACGGATCGTCACCGAGCTGTTTCATACCCAGCGATACACGCTGCCGCTCGCGATCGAATTTCAGGATCTTGACGTCGATCTCGTCACCGACATTGACGACTTCCGAAGGATGTTTGACCCGCTTCCACGCCATGTCCGTGATGTGCAGCAGACCGTCGATGCCGCCGAGATCCACAAATGCACCGTAGTCCGTCAGGTTCTTGACGATACCCTTTACGGTATTGCCTTCCTGAAGTTCCTTCAGCAGCTCCTCACGCTCTGCCGAGTATTCCTGTTCTACGACGGCACGGCGCGAGACAACAACGTTGTTACGGCGCTGGTCGAGTTTGATGACCTTGAACTCGAGGCTCTTGCCTTCGAGGTATGCGGGATCGCGTACCGGCCGGACGTCCACGAGCGAACCCGGAAGGAACGCACGAACGCTGTCGATTTCGACGGTGAAACCGCCCTTCACGCGACCGTTGATCACACCCTCGACCACTTCGCCTTTCTCGAAGGCTTTCTCGAGCTCGATCCAGGTGCGTGCGCGAATCGCCTTCTCGCGGGACAGCCGGGTCTCACCAAAACCGTCCTCTACGGCGTCGAGCGCCACCTCGACCTCATCGCCGATGGAAATCTCGCCTTCGCGGAGATCACCTCGGAACTGATCGATGGGAATAACGGCCTCGGATTTGAGGCCAGCACTAACGAGGACCACGTCGTCGTTAATGGCAACAACCGTGCCGGTAATGATTGAACCCGGCTTTATTTGTTGACTTGCAAAACTCTGTTCGAATAACTCAGCAAAACTTTCAGACATTAGAAAAAAACCTTGAGGGCAGACGGCACGGCCGGCATTCCTCACCCATTAAAATGCGTCCTCGAAAATCACTTCCTGTGACGGACGGTCATAAACAAAAAAAGACCGAACATCCTGTCCGATCCCACCAAAACTTTCCCGGGAATAACTACTCGAGGTTAGCGGCTTCCGCCAGCCAGTCGAGCACGGTTTGCGCCACAGCCTCGATCGAGAGACCGGAAGAATCCAGCCGCCTCGCATCGTCTGCGGGCCTCAACGGCGCCACCCTGCGCTCCGAATCCCGCCTGTCACGGTCCTCGATGTCCCGCGAAAGGGCGGCAAGGCTAACATCAATACCCTTGTCTTTCAACTGCTTATGGCGCCTTCTCGCGCGCTCCTCCGCGCTCGCCGTGAGGAAGACTTTGAGGGTGGCTTTCGGGAACACCTCGGTGCCCATATCGCGCCCGTCCGCTACCAGACCAGGTGGCTTCCGGAAGGCCCGCTGGCGTACGAGCAGGGCCTCGCGCACGGCGCTGAGCGCCGCCACCCGCGAGGCATTGGCCCCCGCTTCCTCCGACCGGATCTGCCGGGTCACTTCCTCACCATCCAGCTCGATCCGTTCGCTCCCGTCAGCAGCGGACGCAAACCACACGTTCAGATCCCTCGCCACGCGGGCAACCGCCGCCTCGTCGTCCAGATCGACGCAACGGCGCTCCGCCGCCAGGGCAACAAGACGGTACAGGGCTCCACTGTCGAGCAGCCGCCAGCCCAGTTTCTCCGCCACGCGTCGGGCAATGGTTCCTTTCCCGGAGCCGCTCGGGCCGTCGATGGCAATAACCGGCACGGTTTCGGCGCTCACGCCTGCTGCACCTCGACCGCCACGCCCAGCGAACCCAGGAGCGCCGCGAAACCGGGAAAAGACGTGTCGACGGCCGCGACGTCGCGAACCGTCACGAGGTCGTCCGCGACAGAACCGGCCACCGCCAGCGACATCGCCACCCGATGATCGCCGTAGCTGTCCACGACGCCGCCCGCGATACGCCCGCCGTCGATCACGGCGCCATCCGGCGTCTCTTCGACGCTGATCCCAAGCGCCTTGAGCCCGGCGGCCATGGCCGCAATGCGATCGCTCTCCTTGACCCTGAGCTCGGCAAGCCCCGAAAACACTGTCTGCCCGCGCGCCGCAGCGGCGGCGACGAACAGTACCGGGAACTCGTCGATCGCGAGAGAGACAAGCGCAGGGTCGACCGGGCCACCGTGAAGCTCGCTGGCGCGGACACGAATGTCCGCAGCCGGTTCGCGACCCAGCAATCGCTCGTTCTCGAGGCGGATGTCGGCACCCATTGCCCTCAGGACGTCAATGACACCCGTACGCGTCGGGTTGACGCCCACACCCTGAATCAGGAGATCCGCATTGTTCGAGAGCAAGGCCGCCAGGATGACAAAACTGGCCGACGACAAATCGGCGGGCACGGTAACCGCACAGCCCTCGAGGCGACGGCCGCCTTCCACGCTGATTCGGCCGTTCTCGTGTTGGGTTGGAGCACCCATCGCTTCCAGCATCAATTCGGTGTGATTCCGCGTCACGGCGGGCTCGGTCACGGACGTAACGCCGTTTGCATAGAGCCCCGCCAGCAGCACGGCCGACTTCACCTGCGCACTCGCGACAGGCATGGCGTAGTCGATTGCCTCGAGCCCTCCGCCGCCCTTGATTTCCAGCGGGGGCTTGCCGTCTGCGCTGCCGATTGCGGCGCCCATTTCGCTGAGCGGCCGGATAATCCGTCCCATCGGGCGCGCCGACAGCGAGGCGTCTCCCGTCAGCACAGAATCGAAGCTTTGCCCCGCCAGCAGCCCGGCCATCAGGCGCATCGCCGTGCCGGAGTTGCCGAGGTCGAGTGCATCGGCCGGTGCTGAAAGGCCGTGCAAACCCACTCCGTCGATGCGGATTTCGGTATCGGAGACGGACTCTATCCCGACGCCCATGGCGCGCATTGCCTCGAGGGTTGCCAGACAATCTTCACCGGGAAGAAAACCGGAAACGTCGGTCCGCCCCTCGGCAATGCTTCCGAACATCAACGCACGGTGAGATACCGATTTGTCGCCGGGAACGGTCAGTACACCGCTGGCCAGACGCGAGGGACTGACGACGAACTGCATCAGCCGACCGCTTTCGGGTAGGCCCCGAGTACGCGAAACAACGAACTCTTCTCTTCGAGCGCCGCCAGCGCCCCGCTGACATGCTCTTCGCTCGCGTGGCCTTCGAGATCGATAAAAAACACGTAGTCCCAGTTCTTGCGGCGGGAAGGCCGCGACTCGATGCGGGTCATGCTCACTCCAGCGTCCGCCAGCGGCTTCAGCAAGCTGTAGAGGACGCCCGATCCGCCAGCGGTATCGCTCGTCGAGAACAGAATCGTGGTCTTGTCGTTGCCCGATGCAGCGAGCAGGCCGCGGCCGATCACGAGGAATCGCGTCGCGTTGTCCGCGCGGTCCTCGATGTTGTTGACCAGTATCTTGAGATCGTAAACGGCGGCGGCGACGTCCGGCCCAATTGCCGCCGTACCGGCCTCGTCGCGCGCCCGCCGGGCGCCCGCAGCATTGCTCGACATGCCGATCAGCTCCACGTGCGGCAGATACTCACGAAGCCAGCCCCTGCACTGCGCCAGCGACTGCTCGTGCGCGCACACACGCTCGATGTGCTCGAGCCCTGCTTCGCTTCCGAGGAGGTGTTGCTCGATACGTAGCTCGATTTCCCCGCCGATCTTGAGCGGCGACGTCAGGAACATGTCGAGCGTGTTGTTCACCGACCCTTCGGTCGAGTTCTCGATCGGCACGACGCCAAAATCCGCGGCGCCGCTTTCGACTTCCTGGAATACCTCGTCGATCGTGTGGAACGGCAAAGCCCTGACGGAGTGTCCGAAGTGCTTGAACACAGCGTTCTGCGTAAAGGTGCCTTCGGGCCCCAGAAAACCGACCTTGAGCGGCTCCTGCTGTGCAAGGCAGGCAGACATGATTTCGCGGAACAGGCGCAGCATCTCCTCGTCCCGCAACGGTCCTTCGTCATTACGCTCCAGCACCCGTCGCAGCACCTCCGCCTCACGTTCCGGGCGATAGTATTCGACGGCCGAACTGAGCTTGCCTTTGGATTCGCCGACGGCCTGCGCAAACCGGGCCCGCTCGCTGATCAGCGCCTGGATTCGGGTGTCGATGTCGTCGATCCGACGGCGAATCTCCGAGAGATCCGTGCCTTTGGGCTTGTCTTCTGTACTCATGCCGGACCGGTCAGACGGGCTCGCCGAGGTTCCTGACCATCAGCACACCCTCGATGTCGCGCAGGCGCTGCTCCAGCGATGCGTCGACCGGGCCGTTGACGTCCACGATCGTATACGCCAGTTCGCCCATCGACTTGTTCAGCAGGTCTTCGATGTTCAGATTCGCCTCTGCCAGGCAGGTGGATATCTGGCCCACCATGTTTGGCACGTTGGCGTTTGCAATCGTCACGCGATGCGCCTGGGTCCGCGGCATCTGGCTGGCCGGAAAATTGACCGAAAATTTGACGTTGCCGTTTTCGAGGTAGTCCTTCACGTTCTCGGCCACCATGATGGCGCAGTTCTCTTCGGCCTCCGCCGTGGAGGCACCCAGGTGCGGCAACGTTACGGCTCTGGGGTGTGCGATCAGTTCCGTCGTCGGAAAGTCGCTGATGTAGGCATGCAGCTTGCCGCTGTCGAGCGCCGCAATGGCAGCTTCATCGTCGACGACCCCGCCGCGAGCGAAGTTGATGAGCGTCGCACCGTCGTTGAGCAGCGCGAGACGATCGCGGTTGACCAGTGCGCGCGTGGCGTCGACGAGCGGTACGTGGCAGGTGATCGCGTCAGCGCCCTGGAAAAGCTGGTCGAGTGTCTCCGCCTGCTCGACGCCGGCCGAAAGCTGCCACGCCCGGCGTACGGTAATCTGCGGGTCGAAACCAATGACCTTCATGCCCAGCGCCAGCGCCGCGTTGGCCACCTCGACGCCAATGGCGCCGAGCCCAATGACGCCGAGCGTCCTGCCCGGCAATTCGAAACCCACGAACTGTTTCTTGCCCGCTTCGACCGCCTTGTTGAGTGCATCGCCCGTCGAATCGAGCTGTTTGACGTACTCCTGCGCACCACAAATGTTGCGCGCGCCCAGCAGAAGGCCGGCGATCGCCAGTTCCTTTACCGCATTGGCGTTGGCGCCCGGTGCGTTGAATACCGGCACGCCGCGCGCGGACATCCGCTCGATCGGTATATTGTTGGTGCCCGCGCCGGCGCGGCCGATCGCCGCCACCGTTTCGGGAATGTCCATGTCGTGCATCTTGTAGGAGCGCAGGATGATGGCGTCGGGATGCGCAATCTCAGATGCCACCTCGTAGCGTTCCCGAGGCAGACGCCGCAAACCCTCCACGGCAATGTTGTTGAGCGTCAGAACTTTAAACATGATTCTAAAAATGCCAGATAACTAAATGATAATAAATAATATTTATGGACAAGATGCTCAAGCTTTCCGACGCTCGAAATCCGCCATGAATTCGATGAGTGCCGTTACGGCCTCCTCCGGAACCGCGTTGTATATCGACGCCCGCATGCCGCCGACCGAGCGGTGGCCCTTGAGGTTCGTAAGGCCGGCAGCCTTCGACTCCTCGAGGAATTCGGCATCGAGCGCGGCATCCGCGAGCACGAAGGGTACGTTCATCCAGGATCGCGCGTCGACGGCCACGGGATTACTGTAGAAATCGGAGGCATCGATGGCTGCGTAGAGCGTCTCGGACTTGCGGCGATTGACGTCCCCGATCGCCTCGACGCCGCCTCGTGCCAGCAGCCACTCGAAGACGAGGTCCGCAACGTACCAGGCGAACGTAGGCGGCGTGTTGGTCATCGAATCCGAGTCGGCATACGATTTCCAGGTCATGAGATGGGCCGTGCCGGGCCGTACGCGCTCGAGCAGCTCGTTTCGCACGATCACGACGGTAATACCCGCGGGGCCAATGTTTTTCTGCGCGCCGGCATAGATTACGCCGAAACGGCTGACATCGATGGGCCGTGACAGGATCGTGCTGGACATATCGGCGACCAGCGGCACATCCCCGCCGGGCACGAAGTGAAACTCGACGCCGGCAATCGTTTCGTTCGGCGTGTAGTGCAGGTACGCGGCACCCGGGTCACGGCGCCAGGAGGACTCGTCGGGTATGTACGTGAAGTTCTTGTCCGAGGCATCCGCCGCTATGTTGACCGAACAGAACTTGCCGGCTTCGCCGGCAGCCTTCTTGCCCCAGCTGCCCGTCACCACATAGTCCACGGTGTCGCCCGGCTGACTCAGATTCAACGGCGCCATTGCCATCTGCATCGTCGCTCCGCCCTGCGGGAACAGCACGCTGTAGTCGTCGGGTATTCCGAGGAGCTTCCGCAGATTGGCCTCGGCACGCGCCGCGACCTCGACAAATTCCTTGCTGCGGTGGCTGATTTCCATGACCGACATGCCGGTGCTCTGCCAGTCGGGAATGTCGCTACGAATGGTATCGAGTACCTCGTCGGGCAGCGCCGCGGGTCCGGCACTAAAGTTGAATACGCGAGACATGTCGCTTGAGTCCTTGAGAAAACGTCTGGAAATGGAGGGCTTTGGTGCAGCGCAATACTGCGCCGATATTGTTACGCTTTAGCCGGGCAAATGCACTAGTTGCAAGTGCATGTTTGTGGGAGAAATACTGCGCCGACCCACGCTTGCCGAAAACGGCGAGCTACCCGGGCTACCCCTCGATGTCGTCGTCTTCCATCGACTCGATGCGCGCAAGCCCGACCAGGCGGTGGCCTTCCTCGACGCGAATCAGGCGCACACCCTGCGTGTTCCGCCCCATGACGGAAATATCCGCCACCGGAGTCCGCACCAGCGTGCCGTTCGAGCTGATCAGCATCACTTCGTCTTCCTCGCTCACGGGGATGGCTCCGACCGTGCGGCCGTTGCGAGCCGTCGTCTGGATCGCAATCACCCCCTGTCCGCCGCGCCCCTGAACCGGGAAATCGTCAACCGGGGTCCGTTTGCCGTAGCCGTTTTCCGTTGCCGTGAGGATCAGGCCCTCCTGAACGATCGACAGCGCAATGACCTCGTGGCCTTCAGGCAAGCGAATGCCGCGCACACCCGCGGCCCCGCGGCCCATCGGCCGAACGTCTGCCTCGGAGAAGCGAATGCTCTTGCCGGAACTCGCCACCAACAAAATGTCTGCACGGCCGTCGGTAATCGCGGCATTGACGAGCACGTCGTCGCCGCGCAGGTCGATCGCAATGATGCCGCTCGCCCTCGGCCGCGAAAACTGCGACAGCGGCGTCTTCTTGACAGTGCCGCCCGATGTCGCCATGAACACGAAGCTGTCATCGTCGAACGCCTTGATCGGCAGCACGGCGTTGATGCGCTCACCGGGCTCGAGCGGCAGCAGGTTGACGATCGGCTTGCCGCGGGATCCGCGGCTCGCCTGCGGAACCTGATATACCTTCAGCCAGTACATCTTGCCGCGACTCGAGAAGCACAGAATCGTGTCGTGAGTGTTGGCGACAAACAGCTGGTCGATGAAATCCTCGTCCTTGACCTTGGTTGCCGAGCGCCCGCGGCCACCGCGCTTCTGCGCCTGATAGGCTTCGATCGGCTGTGCCTTGGCGTAACCGCCATGCGACAGCGTGACGACCACGTCCTCCTGCGGAATCAGGTCCTCGACCGACAGATCCGAGTGGTCCTGAACGATCTCGGTGCGACGCTCGTCACCAAAACCTTCCTTGAGCTCCTCCAGCTCACCGCGAATGACGCCCAAGAGCCGGTCGGGGTCTGCAAGGATGTCAGAAAGATCTTTAATTTTATCCAGAATACCTTTGTATTCATTGATAATTTTTTCCTGCTCCAGCCCCGTCAGACGTTGCAGCTGAAGATCCAGGATGGCCTTCGCCTGGACCGGCGAGAGGTGGTACTGGCCGTCGATCAAACCACAGCCGTCTTCCAGCGCATCGGGCCGCGTATCCGTGTCTCCCGCCCGTGCGAGCATGTCGGTCACGGCGCCCGGGGGCCATGCACGCCCGATCAGCGCCTCGCGCGCCTCCGCCGGCGACGGCGACGTTTTGATGAGCTCGATCACTTCGTCGATGTTCGCGAGCGCCACGGCCTGCCCTTCGAGGACATGGCCGCGATCGCGCGCCTTGCGCAGCTCGAAGATAGTCCGGCGCGTGACAACCTCGCGGCGATGCGCAAGAAACGCCTCCAGCACCTGTTTCAGATTCATCAGGCGCGGCTGCCCTTCGTGCAGCGCCACCATGTTGATGCCGAACACGCTTTGCATCGGCGTCTGTTTGTACAGGTTGTTCAGTACGACGTCCGAGGCCTCGCCGCGCTTCAGCTCGATGACGATGCGCATGCCGTCCTTGTCGGATTCGTCGCGCAGCTCGCTGATGCCCTCGATCTTTTTCTCGCGGACGAGATCGGCGATTTTCTCGATGAGCCGCGCCTTGTTGACCTGGTAGGGCAGCTCCGAAACGATAATTCGCTCGCGGCCCCGGCGATCTTCCTCGACCTCGGTGCGCGCTCGCGTGTACACGCGTCCCCGCCCCGTGCGGTATGCGGCGTAGATGCCCTGAGCGCCGTTGATGATTCCGGCCGTCGGGAAGTCCGGCCCCGGTATGTGCTCCATGAGCTGCGGAATATCGATGGCCGGATCCGCAATCAGCGCCAGGCAGGCATCGACCACTTCGCCCAGGTTATGCGGCGGTATGTTGGTCGCCATGCCCACGGCAATACCCGATGAGCCGTTGACCAGGAGATTCGGCACTCGTGCGGGCAGCACGGACGGCTCGCTTTCCGAGCCGTCGTAGTTCTCCACAAAATCGACGGTTTCCTTGTCGATGTCCGCCAGGAGCTCGTGGGCGAGCCGCGACATGCGCACTTCGGTATAGCGCATCGCCGCCGGCGCATCGCCGTCGACCGAGCCGAAGTTGCCCTGCCCGTCCACGAGCAGGTAGCGCATCGAAAACGGCTGGGCCATACGCACGATCGTGTCGTAGACCGCCGAATCGCCGTGCGGGTGGTACTTACCGATGACGTCACCCACGACGCGCGCTGATTTCTTGTAAGGCTTGTTGTAGTCGTTGCCGAGCTCCCGCATGGCGTACAGCACCCGCCGGTGCACGGGCTTCAGGCCGTCCCTGACGTCAGGCAGAGCGCGACCCACGATGACGCTCATCGCATAGTCGAGGTAGGACTGCTGCATCTCCTGTTCGAGACTGACCGACAGCAATTCCTGGGCAACTTCAGACATAAAAACTCACAAATTCCGTCCGGAACGCCGCCTTCTGACGGCGTTCTCGAGATTCGATTCAGTGGATGCTTCTGGCGCTATTTCGAGGTGAAAACGAGTGGCTTTCCTGCCCGCTCAGAGGACCTGTCCCGCGAGCGCATTTCAGGTTCGAATTCTATCACAGACAACGCCATTTCAGGAGTGTTTCGAGGCCCTCGAAGCGTAACGGCGGCGGGGCGTGGCGGGGGTCGGCAGGGGCTGTATACTGCCGGCTCTTAAAGCATTACGAAGCCGCCGTTCGCGGCCCCTGTCGGACCCTTCGATGGCACATTGCGACACACTGATTACGCCCGAGTGGTGTGCGACGGTCGACACGCCGCAGGCACTGCTGACCGAACATGCGGTTGCGGTCGCCGACGGCCGTATCGTCGCCGTCCTGCCGCGCGCCGAGGCCGAGCAGCGCTTCAGCTGCGGCCAGCACGTCGATCGGCCCGGGCACCTGCTGATCCCGGGGTTCGTCAACGCTCATGCGCATGCCGCCATGACCCTGCTCCGCGGCTACGGAGACGACCTCCGGCTCGAAGACTGGCTCCGCTCGCGCATCTGGCCGACCGAACGGCGCTGGGTCGGGCCGGAGTTCGTGCGTGACGGCGTGGCGCTCGCCATTGCGGAGATGCTGCGCGGCGGCACAACCTGCTTTGCCGACCAGTATTTCTTTCCCGAGATCACGGCCAGCACTGCGATCGACATGCACATGCGCGCGGTCATCGGCACACCGGTGCTCGATTTCCGAACCGAGTGGGCGGGGTCCGCTGCCGAATACCTCGAGAAAGGTGCCAGCCTGGTACACGATGCCTACGCGGATCACCCGCTGATACAAAGTGCCTTCGCCCCGCATTCGACCTACGCGCTCAGCGACGAGTCGCTCGTGGACCTGCGCGTCATGGCCGATCAGCTGGACGTTCCCGTACAGATCCATCTGCATGAAACGGCCGAGGAAGTCCGTCAGGCGCTCGCAAACACCGGTATGCGCCCGATCGAGCGCCTCACGAAGCTCGGACTCGTCAACCGGTCGCTGCTGGCCGTTCACGCCGTCCACGTCACTGCGGACGAGATTGCGGAGTTTGCAGAAGCCGGCGTTTCCGTTGCTCACTGCCCCCGGTCGAACATGAAACTGGCCAGCGGCATCGCGCCCGTCACGGCATTTCTCGATGCGGGCGTCACGGTCGGCATCGGCACTGACGGCCCCGCCTGCAACAATTCGATGGACATGCTGCTCGAACTGGATACCGCCGCCCTGCTCGCCAAAGTCTCGAACGATGACGCTGCGGCCGTGCCGGCCGAGCAGGCACTGTGGATGGCCACCGCGGGCAGTGCCGCCGCTCTCGGACTCGGTGAGGAGATCGGCACGATCAGCGCCGGCAAATGGGCCGACCTGACCTGCGTCGACCTGTCCGCAGCGAATACCCAGCCCGTGTACGACCCGATCTCGCAGCTCGTCTACGCCGCGCGATCCGATCAGGTGGCCGACGTATGGGTTGCCGGCCGTCATCGCGTCGAAGGCGGGCAACTCAAAGATACCGACATCGCCGGCATCTGCAGGCGCGCCAGCGAATGGCGCGAACGCATTGGCGAGGTCGGCAACCCGAACGAGCAACGAGCTTCAACCCAATGAACGCAAACCAGACTTCCAGCGCGCACGACAACGTCGACCCGGCCGAGATGGCAAAATTCAATGGCCTTGCGGCCCGCTGGTGGGATACCGAGGGCGACTTCCGGCCACTGCACCAGATCAACCCGCTGCGGCTCGACTGGATACGAGAGCGCGTCGAGCTGTCGGGACAGCGCATCGTCGACGTCGGCTGCGGCGGAGGGATTCTGACCGAATCCATGGCGGCCGCCGGGGCGGACGTTACGGGTATCGATATGGCGGAAGCCCCGCTCGCCGTCGCCCGGCTGCATCAGCTCGAGTCCGGCGCAAACGTCGAATACCGGAGTGCCCGCGCGGAGGATCTTGCGGCGGAGCAGCCCGGCCAGTTCGATGTCGTGACCTGCCTCGAGATGCTCGAACACGTACCCGATCCCTCGGCCGTGATCGAGGCCTGCATGACTTTGGCGCGGCCCGGCGGGCACGTATTCTTCTCGACGATCAACCGCAATCCCAAATCTTTCCTGTTTGCGATCGTCGGCGCCGAGTACGTATTGAGGTTGCTGCCGCGAGGCACCCACGAATACCAGAAGTTCATTCGGCCCTCGGAACTGGAAGCCTCGGCGCGGCGCGCCGGACTCGAGCTGACCGACTCGACGGGAATGCTCTACAACCCGTTGACCCGGATCTACTCGCTGGGGCCGAACGTCGACGTCAACTACATTCACTACTATCGTAAACCGCAAGACGAGAGCGATCACTAGTGCCAAGCGTCGTTGCCGGCGCCTTCGACGCCGTTCTGTTCGATCTCGACGGCACCCTCGTCGATACGGCGCCCGACATGGTTCGCGCGCTGACCACGCTGCAGGCCCGGTACGGTCTTGCTCCCATCGATTATCCAACCGGCCGGTCCCAGGTATCCAACGGCGCCCTCGGCCTCCTGCGCGTAGGGTTCCCGCAGTGCGAGGTTGGCTTCGGCGATGCGCTGCATCTCGAGTTTCTGGATGTCTATGCGGAAGACCCCGCACGCGATTCGGCCCTGTTTCCCGGCTTGCCGTCACTGCTCGAACGCCTGGAAGGGGCATCGATTCCCTGGGGTATCGTCACCAACAAACCGGGTTTCCTGACCGAGCCGCTGCTCGCGGCCCTCGAACTCGACACGCGAGCCGCGGTGACCGTCTGCGGCGACACGCTGTCCGTCAGAAAACCCGATCCGGCGCCCATGCTTCATGCGGCGTCCGTCGCGGACCTCGATCCGGCAAGAACGCTCTACGTGGGTGATGCCCTCCGCGACATCGAGGCAGGACGGAGCGCCGGCATGGGGACGGTCGCGGCCGCATACGGTTATATCGCCCGCGGCGACGACGCGCGTCACTGGAATGCCGACGCCATTGCCGGCGACACCGGTGTGCTTGAGCAAATCGTTCTGAAAGCGGTTAATCTTGCCGCCTGATGTACGCAGTTGAGATCAACCCGGCCTGGATCGAATTCGGCGGGCCGGCGCTCGCGCTGGGTCTTTTGCTCGGCGGTCTTGCGGGCTGGCTGATTGCGCGACGGCGTAGCCTTAGGCTCACGACCGAACTCGAGCAGGTACGCGAGCGTGTCCGCAACCAGGAGGCGCTCGACGCGGAACGCCGCGCCGCCATCGAGGCCGCCAAATCCGACCTGGCGGAAGCCGTCGGCAACCTGACTCAGCAGTCCCTGAAGCACAACAGCGAAAGCTTCCTGAGACTCGCGGAGCAGCGCATGGCGGCGCAGAACGAGCGCGCAAGGAGTGCCCTGGGTGAACGAGAGCAAGCGGTCGAAAACCTCGTGAAGCCCATCCGCGAAGCCCTCAGGGCCTCGCAGGAACAGATCCAGTCACTCGAGAAAGCCCGCAGCGAAGCGTATGGCAGCATCAGGAGTCAGCTCGAGGCGATGCAGGCCGGCCAGGCATCACTGGCGAAGGAGACCCAGAACCTCGTCAATGCGTTGCGCCGTCCGGAGGTTCGCGGACGCTGGGGCGAGCTGACCCTGCGACGCCTCGTGGAACTGGCCGGGATGGTCGAACACTGCGACTTCCAGGAGCAGGTGCACAACGCCACTGACGAACAGATCATTCGTCCCGACATGATCGTCAGCATGCCGGACGAGCGCGAACTCGTCGTGGATGTGAAGACGCCGCTCGATGCGTATCTTTCGGCGGTCGAAGCGGATGACGAAGTACAGAGCCGTCTGGCGCTCGACCGGCACGCCAGGAACGTGCGCGAGCACATAAAGACCTTGGCTTCGAAGGCCTACTGGGCCCAGTTCGAGTCCAGTCCCGAGTTCGTCATCCTGTTCATACCGGGCGACCAGTTCCTGAGCGCCGCCCTCGACCGCGACCCCGAGCTCATCGAATATGCGCTCTCGCAGCAGATCATACTGGCGACGCCGACAAGCTTCGTTGCACTCCTTAAAGCCGTTGCCTACGGCTGGCGGCAGTTTGCGCTCGCCGACAACGCACAGGAGATACGCGGACTCGCCGAAGAACTGTACGCGCGTCTGTACACATTCACGGGACATCTCAACAAGCTCGGCCGCCAGCTCGCCGGCAGCGTCGATCACTACAACCGTGCCGTCGGCTCACTCGAGCGTAAAGTCCTGCCCGGCGCCCGCCGCTTCACCGAGCTGGGCGTACACGTCAAGCAGGATATCGAAAAACTCGAGACGCTCGAGCCCGTTCCCCGTAAGATCGCCGACGCTCCCGACGACGACGGCGCCGACGACGACGGAAACACCGGGCAGCACTGAACAGAAACCTTGGAAGATTTATGGATCCCAGAAACTATGAACCCCGCGAAGGTCTGCTTGCGGAGCGAGTCATCCTCGTTACGGGTGCCTCCGACGGCATCGGCAAGGCCCTCGCCGTTCGCGCAGCCAGTCTAGGCGCGCAGGTCATCCTGCACGGCCGCAAGCAAAGCAAGCTCGAAAGCGTTTACGACGAGATCGAATCGCTCGACGGCGCACCCCGCCCCTCGATCGCCGTAATGGACCTGTTGACGGCGCAGAGCGCGGAATACGAGCAGCTCGCCGCGAGCCTCGACAGCGAGTTCGGCCGCCTCGACGGCCTGGTCCACAACGCGAGCATACTGGGCGACCGCTATCCCGTGCATCAATACGATGCGGCGCAATGGCAGCAGGTCATGCACGTCAACGTGACGGCGGCGTTTGCGCTGACCCAGGTCATGATGCCCCAGCTGCTGGCAGCGGAAGACCCGTCACTCATCTTCACGTCGAGCGGCGTCGGCCGCACAGGCCGCGCCTTCTGGGGTGCCTATGCGGTGTCCAAGTTTGCGACCGAAGGTCTGTCGCAGGTGCTTGCCGACGAACACCGCGAGGGCAAGTTACGCGTCAATTGCGTCAACCCCGGGGCCACCCGTACCAAGATGCGGCTTGCAGCCTACCCGGCGGAAGACCGCGATAAACTGAAAACTCCGGAACAGATCCTGCCCACGTATCTGTATCTGCTCGGCGAGGATAGCCGCGGCGTCACGGGCGAAAGCCTGGATGCGCAGTAACGGTTCACGTGAACCGTTATCTTTTTCTCGTGTTTTTCTTGCGCTTTTTGCGCGAGGGCTGTTGTCGAGGGCTCTGCGTCGCCGGCGCATCAAGGCCCACGGACTCGTACAGCACCTTGATCTGACCGGGCGTCAGCGCGGCGTGCCGGCCGCGGCGCAGCTGCCGCGGCAGCGACAGAGGACCGTAGGCGGTGCGTATCAGTCGGGAGACCCGGTAACCGATCGCCTCCCAGAGGCGCCGCACCTCGCGGTTCCTGCCCTCTTTGAGCGTCACCTCGAACCAGCGGTTACTACCCTCGCCGCCCGCGGCAGTGATGGACTGGAACTGCGCAGGCCCGTCATCGAGCACTACGCCGTCCAGCAGTTGCTCGAGCTCGTCCGGGCTCGGGCTGCCCTGTACGCGAACCGCATAGCGGCGCAGCACCTCGCCAGAAGGATGCATGAGCGCGTTCGCCAGTTTGCCGTCGGTCGTGAACAGCAATAACCCCGTCGTTGCGATGTCGAGCCGGCCTACCGCAACCCACCGTGCACCCTTGAGCCTGGGCAACTGGCGGAAAACAACGGGCCTGCCCTCGGGATCGACGCGGCTCGTCACCTCGCCTTCCGGCTTGTTGTACATGAGGTGCTGATGTGGCGGCGATTCGTCCCGCAAGTGCAGACGTCTGCCGTCGAGCTGGATGGTCTCTTTGCCGGTTACGGCCTCACCCAACGCGGCAGCGCGGCCGTCTACCGTCAGCCGGCCTTCACGAATCCAGCCCTCAACCTCACGGCGCGACCCGTGGCCGGCTGCCGCCAGTACTTTCTGAATGCGCTCAGCCGCCACCGGCGGACACGTCGCGATCGTCGTCGTCCTCCTCGCTCGTCTTGAGCGTGGCGATTGCGCGCGCATCGTTCGGGTCGGGCCACTGGGAAACGACCAGCTCGTCGTCGTTCGAAGAGGCATCGGCAGACTCACCATCAGACTCATCGGCAGGCGCGCCGGCCGATTCGCCTGCGACAAGGTCAGAAGCCTGATCGCCACTTTCATCGTCCGCCTCGACTTCTTCAGCTACCGGCTCCTCGGCGGAGGCCTCCTCATCAGCTGCGGCAGGCTCGACCAGATCCTCGGTGGCGGCAGCCTCCACAGCAGACGCGTCGTCACCCTCTACGGGAACGGCGGCGATATCCCCCGGAGAACCGTCTTCACGCGGCGCGGCACCGCTGTCCGCATCGTTGGCACTCTCGGCGCCGCCAGCATTGTCGACTGCCACTTCTCCCGAGCCTTCCACCTCGGGCAGGTTGAGCTGCACTCTGAGGCTCTCCCAATCGGCCAGATCCGCCAGCGGCGGCAGATCGTCGAGTTTCTTGAGCCCGAAGTAGTCGAGGAAAGTGCGCGTCGTGCCGAACATGGCCGGCCGCCCGGGAACGTCGCGATGGCCGACGACTCGTACCCAATCGCGTTCCATGAGCGTGCGCACGATGTTGCTGCTGACCGATACGCCGCGAATCTCCTCGATTTCTCCGCGCGTGATCGGCTGACGGTACGCCACCAGCGCCAGGGTCTCGAACAGGGCTCTCGAGTAGCGTGGCGGCCGCTCCTCCCACAGCTTGTGCAAACGATCGGCCATCGTCGGCTTGATCTGGATACGGAAACCGGACGCAACTTCGGCAATCGTGAAGCCGCGTGGCTCGTATTCCTCGACGAGCTCGGCAATGGCTTTGCGGATCTCGCTCTTGTCGGGCGCTGAGCGGCCGTCGAACAGAGCTTTCAGCTGATCGGCGCTCAGCGGGCGCCCGGCGGCCAGAATTGCCGCCTCTACAAAATATTTGATTTCAGACAGTTCCATTATCTTCCCCGGCGGGTTCCGCCTCGGCATCCTCTCCGCTGTTCGCCGCATCATCAGCAGCATCGCCGTCGGGCGCGTTTTCAGTATCGACAAGCCGAACCGAAGATGCCGATCGTATGTGCAGGGGCGCATAAGCATCCGACTGCACAACCTCGATCACAGACTCTCTCAACAACTCGAGAATGGCGATAAACGTGACAGCGACGCCCATGCGACCTTCTTCCGGATCGAACAGTTTGCCGAAGTCCGTAAACGCGCTGGCTTTGATCCGCGAGAGGATTTCCGACATGCGCTGGCGCACGGACAGCGGCTCGCGCTGCAGATGCAGGTTCGAAAACATTTCCGCGCGTTTCAACACGTCGTGAAATGCCAGCAGCAACTCTTTCATCGTCACGTCAGGAAGCTTTTGCGTCACCTTGCGTTCCGGCGCTTCGGCCGAGCCCACGAACACGTCGCGCTCCAGTCGAGGCAACTCGTCGATGTCGCTGGCCGCCTTCTTGAAGCGCTCGTACTCCTGCAGACGCCGAACCAGTTCGGCGCGCGGATCTTCCTCTTCCTCGTCTTCCCTCGACTCCGGACGCGGCAGGAGCATGCGCGACTTGATCTCCGCCAGCATTGCAGCCATCAGCAGGTATTCGCCCGCCAGCTCGAGCTGCAGCTCCTTCATGAGTTCGATGTACTGGACGTATTGCTTCGTAATCTCGGCAATCGGGATATCGAGGATGTCGATGTTCTGGCGCCGAATCAGATACAAAAGCAGGTCGAGCGGTCCCTCGAACGCCTCGAGGAAGACCTGCAGCGCGTACGGCGGAATATAGAGGTCCTGCGGCAACGAAGTGACGGGCTCGCCTGCGACCACGGCAAACGGCATCTCACTCTGCGCAGGCGACTGATTTTCGTCCTGCGGCGGCTTCGGCGCGTCCTCGGGCGTCAGGACTTTGAGATCAGGTTTCATGGGGGTTACCAAGCGGTTTCGCGGCATTCTAGCCTAATTTGGCCGGGTGTCGAGGCTCCGGGCGGCGGTGTTCGGGAAATCCGCCAATCCTGTATCCGGTTGACTTTTGGGCTCACTCGAAGGCCGAAACGTCGCCTCGACCGACCCGCAGGACCTCCGGGGTCCCGGATGAAAAGTCGATGACGCTGGTCGGCTCGATACCCACCGGCCCCGCGTCGATCACAGCGTCGACCTGGTGCCCGATCCGATCCAGTATCTCCTCCGGATCCGTCATTGGCAGCTCGTCGCCGGGCAGGCTCAGGGTCGAACTCATGATCGGCTCGCCCAGAAGATCGAGCATCTCGCGAACGAGTGGATGGTCGGGCACACGCAGGCCGATCGTACGGCGCCTCGGGTGCTGCAGGCGCTTCGGGACCTCCCTGGTCGCCTGCAGAATGAACGTGTACGGCCCCGGGGTCATGGACTTGAGCATACGGTAGGCCCAGTTATCCACTCTCGCGTAGACGCTGATCTCCGACAGATCGCTGCAAACCAGCGTGAAGTTGTGGTGCTTGTCCGTGCGGCGAATTCGTCGGATCCGGTCCATCGCCCGCTTGTCGCCGATATGACAACCGAAGGCATAGCTGGAATCCGTCGGATAGGCAATGAGCCCTCCCTGCCGGATGATCTGCACGACGGCAGCCACCAGCCGCGGCTGCGGATTCTCGGGATGGATGTTGATTATTCTGGCCACGCGCGGATTGTAGAGATGCAGTCACGGCAAGCAAGCTTCGTGACGAGATGGCGTCCGCAGCCCCGAAGCCGCTATCATCCGCGACTGGCTGATTGAGGCAGCTCCCGATGCAGGCACTGTTCGAGTTTCTACCGCTGATCCTGTTCCTGGCGGCGTATTTCTACAAAGACATCTTCTTCGCGATGATCGTGCTCATGGTGGCGATGCCGGTCGGGCTTGCGATCAAGTACTGGCAGACGCGCAAACTGGACAAGATGTATTTCTGGTCGACCGTACTGCTGCTCGCGTTTGGCCTTACTTCACTGTATTTCCGCAACGCCGAGCTGTTCTACTGGAAGCCGACGGTTTTTTACTGGGCGGCCGCCGCAGCGTTCCTCGGCAGCCAGCTGTTCCTCGAGAAAACTTTCGTGCAGCGTTTCTTCGAGATTTCAGGCGACCTGCCGACTGAACAACTCAGCCGTTCCCAGTGGAACGGCCTCAACAGCGTCTGGGTGATATTCTTCGCTTCGCTCGGCGCACTTAATATCTACGTTGCCTACGCTTTCAGCGAAGACCTCTGGGTGAAGTTCAAGGTCTTCGGCCTGCTGGGCATCACGCTGTTTTTCCTGCTCGCGCAAGGAATATGGCTCATGTCGCGCCTGGAGTTCGACGAGTCCGAGCAGAGCACCGACCAGAAAGACGGAGAAGCCTGACATGTGGTACGCCATTATTGCCGAGGACGTCGAAGACAGCCTCGACCGGCGGCTGGAAGCACGGCCGAAACACCTGGCCCGTATCGGGCAGCTCGTCGACGAAGGGCGTCTGCTCGTCGCCGGCCCACACCCTGCGACCGACAGCGAAGACCCGGGCAGCGCCGGTTTTACGGGTAGCCTGATCATTGCCGAATTCACGGATCTCACGGCAGCGGAAGCCTGGGCCAATACCGATCCTTACGTCGAGGCCGGCGTCTACGCCGACGTGAAAGTCAAACCCTTCAAACGCGTGTTGCCTTGAAAACGGAACGCGTCAAACGCATCGAGGCGGCCCTCGGCAGCCTGTCCCCCACTGCACTCCTCGTGAAGGATCAGAGCCATCTGCACGCAGGACACGCCGGCGCCCAGGACGGCCGCGGCCATTTCGAGGTAATCGTCATTAGCGATGCTTTCGTGGGCAAGCGGCCGCTGGAACGGCACCGGATGGTGTTCGATGCCGTCGGCGAACTCATGCAAACCGATATCCACGCGCTGAATATCAAGGCCTACAGCTGCGACGAAAAATCTTCGATCTGACTTTCCCGGACAGGCCGCGCGGCGCCCAATCACCCGAATACGGTTCAATAGTTTACACTTGAGGTTTCGGGTCCTAGCTGAACACTCCAGAAACCGGACCCCAAACCCATCTCGCTTATCTCCAAGGATCACAACATGACCAGTTCAAGCGGTTCCGCGAAAGTCGGAATCACGGCCGTAATGGCACTCGCCGCTCTCCCCTGGGTTGCCGGCGCGGAAACTGTGAAGACGATCAACGGCGTGGATCTCGACAGTTCCGTCGTCGACTTCTATATCGAATCGCGAACCCAGCGCCCCGCGGCCGACGTGGACCCCCAGGACCGCGCAACGCTGGTTAACGAAATCACCGATATCTATCTCATCAGCACACAAGCGCGTGCAAACGAGCTTGCTCAGAGCGAACGTGTCAAAGCCCAGGCGGAACTGCAGTACCGCGGACTGCTTGCGCAGGCCGTCGCGGCGGACTTCGTGGAAAACAATCAGGCAACCGACGAGGAAATCGCCACGGAATACGCAGGCTACGTCACGCAGTTCGAACAGAACCCGCCGAAGGAATACAAAGCGCGCCACATTCTTGTGGAAGCGGAAGCCGACGCAATCGCACTTATTACACAGCTCGGCGAAGGCGCCGACTTCGCCGAACTTGCAAGCACGCATTCGATTGACAGCTCCGCAAACAGTGGCGGTGACCTCGGCTGGTTCGCGGCTGAAACCATGGTCCAACCGTTCGGCGAAGCCGTCATTTCGATGGAGGATGGCGAGTACAGCGAGCAACCCGTGGAAACGCAGTTCGGCTGGCACGTCATTCTTCGCGAGGGTATACGCGACACCAGCCCGCCAACACTCGAAAGCCTTCGTGACGCCATCAAACAAGGCGTCGAACAGCAGAAACTTCAGCGTTACATCGAAGGTCTTCGACCTGCGGCCGACAACGACGAGTAACTTTACTTAATCCCAAAAACTCCACAAAAAAGGGCGCCAAAAGGCGCCCTTTCTCTATAACTCAAGCCGATTTGTGACTGTCATCACGGCAGTTTCTAGCCGAGACTTCTACCATTCCGTTCGAGTCATCCCTAATCGCTCGGGGATGGCTCCTCCAACCCTCGCATCTCCTTCTTCCAAGGTTGATACGAGATCTAAGTCGGCAGGGACGCCGACTTTTTTAATTCTCTAGAGACTAACCTAACCGCACGCCGGAACAACGTACTGCACCGCCCGCGCTATTTGTGTGTAATTGCGAAGTGCCCTTAAGTTCGCATACGCATCACTGGCGATAGTAAATCGACCTATCGATTTGTCATAATGCAGGGGTTGTGAATAAATCAAGATGTTAGCCGGAGGAAATGGGTTAGTTTGCCTCCGGCTGACGCACACGATAGGAGCTTATCGCGTGCCCTCTAACGCATTGCCTTAATCAGCTAATAATGATCCGCCAGTATTCGCGCGAACACCGCTTACGTACCAAATCCCTCTCTCATCTACAGCAGCGCCTCCTAATGCCCGGCCGTATTCAACCGACAAATCGCCGATCGTCACCTTTCCTTTTTGGCGATCTTGAGCGCTGGGAATGCCGGCCAGGAAAAGGGTGTCCTGCCCCGGAACATACTTTGAGCCTGTAGCACTTGCGAAGTCCGCATATATGGTTCCTTGCCCCATCACAGAGCCAACCACATTTACGAAGTCTCCAACGCTGAGGGCAGACAAATCACCAGCGGAGGCGAAGATCGTTTGCCCCATTGACAAGAAAACACCGTTAGCGATGTCAACCTGCTCAACCGGCCCAGAAAGCACTAACTGGCTAACCACGGCGTTAGAGTCACTGGATACGAATGACTCGGCACCAGATTGATCAATACTCCTTATTGCGCGACCCGACTGGTCAATACCCAACACCGCACGACCTGACTGATCGATGCTCATCACCGCACGACCTGATTGATCAATGCTCGAGCCGCCAGACTGATCGATGCTCATTGCCGCCCGACCTGATTGATCAATGCTCGCGCCACCAGACTGATCAATGCTCATTGCCGCGCGACCCGACTGATCAATGCCCAGCACAGCACGACCGGATTGATCGATGCTCAAACTACCAGACTGATCGATACTCATTGCCGCCCGACCCGACTGATCAATGCCCAGCACAGCACGACCGGATTGATCGATACTCAAACCGCCGGACTGATCGATACTCATTGCCGCCCGACCCGACTGATCGATGCTCAGCACAGCACGACCGGATTGATCGATACTCAAACCACCAGACTGATCGATACTCATTGCCGCTCGACCCGACTGATCAATGCCCAGCACAGCACGACCGGATTGATCGATGCTCCATAGTGCGCGGCCCGACTGATCGATGCCCAGCACAGCGCGACCGGATTGATCAATACTGCGGATACCCGACTGGTCGATACTCTGAGTACCTGACTGATCGATACTGCGAGCGCCAGACTGGTCAATACTCAGCGCGCCAGATTGGTCGATACTGCGTAGACCTGATTGATCAATGCTCCGGGTACCTGACTGGTCGATACTACGCAAACCTGATTGATCGATACTCCGGGTACCTGACTGGTCAATACTGCGTAGACCTGACTGATCGATACTCCTGGTACCAGACTGGTCGATACTGCGTAGACCTGATTGATCGATACTCCGGGTACCAGACTGGTCGATACTGCGTAGACCTGATTGATCGATACTCCGGGTACCAGACTGGTCGATACTGCGTAGACCTGATTGATCGATGCCACCGAAGGCCTCAGCAGACACCATAGACAAAACGAAAGTGCACGCCAGAACGCGCACTCCCGTACAGTGCATCATTGCCATTTTTTCGCTCCTAGTTTTGATGGGCGAGTTAGCCGATACCTTTCCGTGTTACCGGCTGCTCTCCCTCTCCCGCTTCCGAGAGTTCTTTCTCATCCAACCCAATGAAGTAAATTCCACCGCTAGAACATATGCCGCTCCGTGATCATGTTCGTATGCAGTGACACCTCCCTGCGACAACGTTTAGTTGCCGCTTGCTGTCTTGATGCTCTACTCCTCAGCATCAAAACTTCGCTCTATTAACAATTGCTTCAACGACTGCTTGTCCTCGGGCAATTCAATGTATTGATAAACCCCCATTCCAGTCATCACCTTATCGTCTTCAGGTCCAGCATCCTTCAGTGAGACCATCCGATTGTCGACCTTTTCCAACAAGGTCTGCGAATTCTCCTTCATGAATCCGCTCAAGAGGGTTAGCGCCTTCGGCGACACAGCCCGATCAGCACGAACCACTCTCTCCATGAACTTCCCGTCACTTGGAGCTTCAATGTTATGTGCGGCCGTCGACAAAAAATCGTGCGCGACAAATCCAAACCGTTCAATCAGCTCCGCAGAAAGTGCGGAAGGCTCAAATGATCGACGTACCGGTCTGAGCAATCCGTTATCAAGTGTTGTGACCGATCCACTACTTAATAGTACGTCCAACATTATTTTGGCCGAGTTATCCGCTCCGTATGTTTTTACCAAGGACTTAAACGAAGAAACATCAGGGGATTCCGAGTCATACGGCAAATCCAGAGGAAGTCCATACGGCCCGATGAACTTCGGATCCGTGTGCCAGGCAGTAAGAATTCGACCTGGCCTCGAAAACCCAGCGTCTTGCTCCTCCGCCTGCCTCGCGTTGTCTAAAACCCGCTTGACCTCCTTCCGAGTCAAACCTGTTATCACAGCAATACGCGACTGGTTTATCTTCTGATGCTCCATGAAGTGTCGTATTGCCACCTCCACGAAAACGTCTTTGGCCGCTTGAGATAGGTCCGTATGCGTAACTCCCTGGCTGATAAGAAGCCTGACAAGCGGTTTTAACATCATTCGCACAGCCGCTATCAGGTGGCGCTTGATCGTTTGCTGCATATTGTTCTAAATTCTCTTATGGAACGTTATAACACAACTATGTCAAGTGTTAGCGGTTTATGTAGCGCCTAAAGAAGCGAGTGTAACCCGTTGTTCTAAACAAACAACGGACGCGCGGAAAGCTGTCGAATAGACAGCTAACTCAATGATTAACAACGCAATCTTGGAAGCCCTACTTACGCCCGCACAAATTCGCCGCCTTCAGAGCACCAAATATGACCCAGAATAATCACTTTCGGTCGAGTAGAAGCAGCTAACGCACCCTAGGGCGATCTATAAATAGGGAGCGCGGGGCGATGATATCAAGGTCTAACAGTAAGCCGCACTAGTCGCAAACGGGTGCGGCCAAATCTTCCTAGTTACTAGATTAGATCACTTTCCAGAATCCCACTCGAGATGGGATGCCATCTCTGCAACGGTATGTCGGCGACTTTTGCCGCCCACTTTCGTGGCACGCCATCAGATTCGGAGACGTTGGAAAGAGTCGCGCCTGAGAAACAAGCTTGCCTGCCAGAATCAATAAACAAGTGGCGGCACTACTTGGCGGAGGACAAAAAGTGTCAGTCAGAAAACCCCGTTGAAGTCCGGCGCCAGCTCTACGGCAGGAGGATCACCTGCCAAAGGGCGCTGACTCTCGAAGGGATTGGTTCTTGCGCGAAAAGATTGCCGATATCGAATCAGGCCGGCAATGAATGCCTCGATGCTTTGCTTTACAGGCGGCAACAACGCCAATCTTGCGCTAGCCCCACTGTAAGCGCCTAACTAGACCTAGCGTGGGGGGTGAGAATCTAGCTCTTCCAGATGTAAGATTTGGACTCATCATGCTCTTCGAAATAGAACAAACCAACAGCTATTGACGTCAGGTCCACATCTGATTCCGAAACCGGCGCCTCGTACAAAGACTCGTACGCAACGAACAAGTCATCGAATGAAGCTGCTGCTTCCTCCAGCCTGTCTTGGCTTATGCGAAACAGACGGCCAGCGTCGCTCTTCCGGATAGGTTTTGAGTAAGCGGTTATCTGTGGCCACGTATCCGTACCCGCTGGGCGTTGAAGGTTGTGCGAGATCGTAGATAGCAGAGGATACACCCCGTGCAGCAAACACGTCGCAACACGGTCCTCGCCCTCTGGCGGTCTAGCGATCCTCCGAGTGGGAACGAGTCTACCCCCCTCGTCTTGGACGACTGCCCCAACTCTCTTGAATTCGGTTCGCATGGCGCCAGGTGGAATATCCCCACCGAACTCCCGAACAAGCTTTGTAAACGTCGGCCCTTCACCATCAAAGTTCAGCGGGATCGGTTTACCGGCTTCATCGATGTATGGTCGTTCCGAAAACCATCTACGCAAGACTCGCGCGAGCGGCGTTATGGCAAGCTGAGAAACCGGCTCGCCTGTATCGATCTTGTCTCTTAAACGACGAACTTCTTTTCGCGTAAGGCCTGTCATTACAGCGACGCGAGAGATGTTAGTCGGTCGCCCTCTGATACCATAGTCCTGCGTCGCAACATCAACGAAGGCTGTTTTTGCCAGCTCGGCAAACTCCTTAAAACCTACGCCTGAATTCAACAAAATCCTCGCAAGGGGGCGAAGAACTACAAGTAGGGCGTTACTAATTTTGCTGCTAGTTTGGTCTTGCATGGTCGAGGACTATATTTGGCAGGGTTCCCAATTTCCATTGAAATCTGCACCTTGGGAAAAAAGGACCAGTGCAAATAAGATTTTAAGAATTAACGACTTGCACTTTTTCATTTTAGACGCCGAGAAACGCGACTGATGTCCGGCCCCGTCGCTCAGGAGGTTTCCATTAGGGCGATGAAGGCGTCTTCATCGAGAGTTTCTACCTCGAGTTGTCGCGCTTTGGTCAGCTTCGAACCTGCTTTCTCGCCAAACACTACGTAGTCGGTTTTGCGCGATACGCTACCCGTTACTTTGCCGCCGCGCGCAACAACGAGCGCCTTCGCTTCGTCGCGAGTCATGTTCGATAAGGTGCCCGTCAACACGAAAACACGACCGCTCAGCGGACCGTCTTCGGGCACGTCCACCGGCTCGCTTTCCGGCCAGCTGACGCCGCTGCTCCTGAGAGTTTCGATGACTTCCAGGTTGTGAGGTTCCGCGAAAAACTCCACGATTCTGCGCGCGACAACCGGGCCGACGTCAGGAACGGCTTGCAGCCGCTCTTCGTCAGCGGAAAGAAGGTTCTCCAGGCGGCCGAGAGACTGCGCAAGGCTCGCTGCTGTCGCTTCGCCAACCTCGCGTATGCCCAACGCAAACAGGAATCTTGGCAGGGTGGTCTGTTTTGCTGTGTCGATCGCTGCAACAAGCTTTTCTGCGGACTTCTCGCCCATTCTTTCCAGTTCGACCAATTCCTCGGCCTGCAGCGTAAACAGATCGGCCGGTGTCCTGACCCGATCTATCGCGACCAGCTGCTCGATGAGCTTTGCGCCAAGTCCATCGATGTCCATCGCCTTGCGGGAGACGAAGTGCTTTAGCGCTTCGATGCGCTGCGCCGAACAAAACAGCCCCCCCGTACAACGAGCGACCGCTTCACCTTCTTCCCTAACCACGTGCGAACCGCACACGGGGCAGGACTTGGGCAACTTGACCCGGCGCGTCCCCTTCGGACGCCGCGATTTGATCACACCGACAACGGCGGGAATCACGTCGCCCTGGCGCCGCACGATGACCGTATCTCCCACACGCACATCCTTGCGCTCGAGCTCGTCCATATTGTGCAGCGTCGCGTTGCTGACCGTGACACCACCGACAAACACGGGCTCGAGCCGGGCCACCGGCGTCAGCGCGCCGGTCCTGCCGACCTGGAAGTCGACACCTTTGAGGACCGTCATTTCCTCCTGTGCGGGGAATTTGTGCGCTATTGCCCAGCGCGGTGCGCGCGATACAAAACCCAGCTCCCTCTGCTGACGAAACTCGTCAACTTTGTAGACGACGCCGTCAATCTCGTACGGCAGGCCCTCCCGCGCGCTGCCGATACGCTCGTAGAAATCCAGGCAGCCTTCGACACCTGCCACGACCTCACTCTCGGGGCAGGTCTTCAGCCCCCACTCCCTGAGCTTCGCGAGGGTTTCGCTGTGAGTGTCAGGCAGCACACCGCCCTCCACGACGCCCACCGTGTAGACATAGATATCGAGTGGCCGAGCGGCCGTCAGCCGCGGGTCCAGCTGCCGCAGGCTGCCCGCCGCGGCGTTGCGCGGGTTCACGAACGTCTTTTCGCCGGTTTCGGCGGCCTTGCGGTTGTACTCCTCGAAGCCTTCCTTGGGCATGAACACTTCGCCACGCACCTCCAGCGTCTTCGGAAAGCGATTCCCGCGCAGCCGCAACGGGATCGCTTCGATCGTTTTGACGTTGTGGGTGATGTCTTCGCCCTTGCTGCCGTCGCCGCGGGTTGCTCCCTGCACCAGGATGCCGTCTACGTACATCAGGCTGACGGCGGCACCGTCGAGCTTCGGCTCCGCAGCGTAGGCCAGTTCGTCCGCGGCATCGCCGAGCTCGAGTTTCTCGGTCACCCGGCGATGGAAATCACGTAACTCGTCCTCGGCGAATACGTTCTCGAGAGACAGCATGGGAAGCCGGTGCTCGACCGTGCCGAATGCGCTGATCGGTGCGTCGCCGACCCGCTGGCTGGGCGAGTCGGCGGTAACGAGTTCGGGGTGCTTGTTCTCGAGCGCAATGAGTTCACGCATCAAACGGTCGTATTCGGCATCCGGCACCTCCGGATCGTCGAGCACGTGATAGCGATAGTTATGGTGCCGAATCTCGTCACGTAGCCGCGCGAGTGTGTTCTCGACCGATCGGGACACTACCCCGCAACCTTCGCGGAGTGTTCGTAGGCGATGATCTCCTCGCGCAAATAGCGCTCGCGCTGAATGCTGAGCGTGCTGCCGGACTCGTCGAGCAGATCGGCATCCATCGTTTTGGCAATGGCCCGGGCGGCGGCCATCATCAGGTCGAACGCTTCTACGCCGGCAACCGGCCCCGGCAGTACGGCAAACAGACTGATGCCCGGTATTTCCTGCTCCCTGATGTTCGCCAGGTCAAAGCTGCCCGGCTCCACGAGGCTCGCGGCGCTGAAGATCGTGCGGCTGTCTTCGTCACCCTCGAAACGGTGAAAGATGCCGAACTTGCCGTGCCGCATGCCAATGCCGCGCAGGCTCAGGATCAGTTCGTCACCGCGGAACGCGCCGCGGTCGCGAGCGACGACACGCAGAGTCACAATTTTCTGCGGTTGCGAGGAGTTTGCCGCCTCGACGGCGGGCGCTTGTTCCTGCTCGAACTCTTGCTCGAGTTCGGTTGGGAGTTCCGGCTCTATCGGGTCGATGTGCGTGCCGGCAACAGGCTCCGACGGCGGCTCCACCACGGGACTGTCGAGCACGGGAATGTCGGCTTCTCCGGTTTCTTCGGCCGCGCCGCCGAACGTAGGCTCGCGCCTCGGATAAGCGTCAGCATCAACAGCGGCTTCGCGGGTGGCCGCCTCGCGGCGGCTGTAGAAATACACACCAACAATCGCCAGGACGCCGAAAGCCAGCAACAACCACCGCAATCCGTCCACGTGTAACGCCCCCTGGCTACCGCTCTCAGCTTGCCGCCATCTTCACCGCTTCGTCGAGATCGACGGACACCAGTCGGGAAACGCCGGGCTCTTGCATCGTCACACCGCTCAGCTGTCGCGCCATCTCCATCGTAACCTTGTTGTGCGTGATGAACACGAACTGCACCTTTTCCGACATCGACTTGACGATCTCACAGAAGCGGCCAACGTTGGCGTCGTCGAGCGGCGCGTCGACCTCGTCCAGCATACAGAAAGGTGCCGGGTTGAGTTCGAAAATCGCAAAGACGAGTGCCACGGCTGTCAGCGCCTTCTCACCGCCCGAGAGCAAATGAATGGTGCTGTTGCGTTTGCCGGGAGGCCGAGCCATGACAGTGACTCCAGCCGACAGCAAATCGTCTCCGGTCAGCTCCAGGTAGGCGTGGCCGCCACCGAACAACTGCGGGAACAGGCGTTTGAAGCCGCTGTTGACGAGTTCGTAGGTATCGCGGAAACGAGAGCGGGTCTCCTTGTCGATCTTGCGGATCGCACCCTCGAGTGTCGCCAGCGCGCCGTTCAGATCCTCGAGTTGAGAGTCCAGGTAAGCCTTGCGCTCGGTCTGCTCCTTGAATTCGTCGATAGCGGCAAGGTTGATCGGCCCGAGGCGATCGATACGCCGGCGTAGTTTCTCGAGCTTCTCGTCCCAGGCGTCGATGCTGGCGCCTTCGTCGAGTTCCTTGAGCAGTGCCTCGAACTCGAAATCGGTCTGCTCCAGCTGTTCGGCGAAGCCTTCCCGGCGTACTCGCAGTTCCTGCAGGCTCATCTCCGCCCGCGCCATCGACGCGCGCGCCTCTTCCACCGCCTGTTCGGTCTGCATGCGGTTCTGGTCGAGGTCACGCAGCTCACTCTCGACGCTTTCCACCTGCTTCCGCGCCTCGGCCAGTTCGTCTTCGACTCCGAGACGCCGCTCGAGCAGACCCTCAAGTGTCTGCTTGCTTTCGGCCAGCGGCGCTTCGCTCGCCTTGAGCTGCTTCTGGATCTCCTCTTCCCGCCGCTGAAACTGGCGGAGCTGTGCCTGCATTCGCTCGAGATTCTGCGCCGCGGATTCCTTGCTGGAACGACGGCTTTCGAACTGAATCGCCATGTCCTGAACGGCCCGGCGATCCTGGTCCGCCTGCGTACGTACCCGCTCGAGCTCCGCCTTGAGCTGGTCGCGACGGGCTTCCAGCCCCTGCTGCCGTCCGCCGAGTTCGCTGAGCTGGTTTTCCGCGTGGCTATGCCCAGTGCGTGATTCCCGGAGTTGCTCTTCGGCCGACCGCTGTTCGTTGTCCAGTTCGAGGGATTCCTCGGCGATCGCTGCCTGACGGGCGTTGGCCTGTTCCACCTGGTAGCGGGCTGAATTCAGCGCCGCCTTGACCTCGGAGTACTCGCTGAGCAGCACTGCCGCGTCCGCCTGCACCTTCTCTCGACGCTCCTCGAGCTGGCCCAGGCGTGCACGCCCGTCCGTCATCAGTTTGCGCGCACTATCGAAACGCGCCTGCATCTCCCGAACCTCATTCTTGAGGCGGCGGATTTCATGCTCACGCGCAAGAATGCCGGCTTTGCCTTCCTTGTCTTTTGCGACACGCAGCCACTGCGGGCCCAGCCAGACCCCTTCAGGCGTGATCACGGACTGATTGTCGTTGAGCTGTTCGCGGATCGCGACGGCCGCGTTGAGGGACTCGGCAACGCGCACGCCGGCAAGCATTGCCTGCACGGTGGCCGGTGCCCCGCTTACTTTCGCCGCCAGCGAATGCTCAGCTGCCGGCTGGTCGCTCGGCCGGGCATCGAGTAGCGTGAGCTTACCCGCCTTGAGGTCAGCGATGCCCTGCGTCAGCGGCTCTACGTCGCTGACGCACACGGCCTGAAGGAAGTCACCCAGCACGGTCTCTACCGCCTTCTCCCAGCCTTCAGCCACGTCCAGCGACTGGGCGACGCGCTTGTCCGCGTCAAGCCCGCTGGTCGACAGCCACTGCTGAACACTCTCGTCTCCGCCGCCAAGCGCGGCCTGCTGCAAAGCTTCGAGCGACGCGTAGCGCCCCTGGCCATCCTGCAGCTGCGCCTGACGCTCGTCGACGAGGCTCGACAGCTTCTGGTCCTGTTCGCGCAGCTTGCGAATCTGCTCCGCCGTCTCAGCAAGGTGGCGATCGAACTCCTCGCGCGCCTGACGTTTGCGCTGCTCTTCAGCCGTCAGCTCGTCGAATGTCTGTTTGAGCGCCGCCTGATCGGCACCGTCTTTGGCTTCGTCGAGTTTGCGGCGGCGATCGGCAAAGCTCTGCAGCCGCGACTCGATCTGCTCCGAACGGGTCTGTTCGACCCGCTGCTGCTGGCGGGCTTCACCCAGCTGCTCCGACCAGGCATCCCACTCCTGTCGCCATTCCGCCAGCGCCGCCTCGGCCTTCTCGAGCGAACGCAGCGAGGCCGCTTCGCTGTTTTTTGCCTGCTCGAGCCCCGGCACGAGTTCGCTCAGGCTCATCTCGAGCTGCGCAATCTCGGATTCGTCCTTGTCGATGTGCTCGATGATTTCGCGGGCACCGGTAGACGCCTGCTCGATATCCTGCTGCTGGCGCTCACGCAGCTCGCGGGCGTGTTCGATGGACTGCTCCAGACGCGCAATCTCCGAACCCACCTTGTAATAGCGACCCTGCACTTCGTTGAATGCATCGGCTTCCTCGCTCTGCCGCACGCGCAGGTCTTCGATGCCCGCTTCGAGCTTGCGCTGCTCGGCAACGGCCGCCTCGAGCTTGTTGCGCTTCTCAGCAAGTTCGCTGGCCGCGCCCGACGCCTTGTCATCGAGATCCTTCGCGCGCAGCGCGAGTACTTCGGCCGACGTACGGCGCTCCTGTTCCTTGTACTTCGCGTAACGTTCGGCCGTCTTCGCCTGACGGTCGAGGTGCTTGATTTGCTTCTCGACTTCCTCGAGCACGTCGAGCAGGCGGTCGAGATTCTCCTTGGTGTGCTTGATGCGATTCGACGTTTCCCGACGGCGCTCCTTGTATTTGGAGATACCGGCAGCTTCTTCCAGGAACACCCGCATCTCTTCCGGCTTCGCTTCGATCAGCCGCGAGATCATCCCCTGCTCGATGATCGAGTAGCTGCGCGGACCCAGCCCGGTGCCGAGAAACACGCCCGTAATGTCCTTGCGACGGCAGCGTGTGCCGTTGAGGTAGTAGCTGGATATGCCGTCGCGGGTCACTTCGCGGCGTATCGAGATTTCGGCGTACTTCGCGTACTGGCCCTCGAGCGTCGTTTCCGAATTGTCGAACAGGAGTTCGACGGAGGCCGCGCCCACGGGTTTGCGCGCGCTGGAACCGTTGAAAATCACGTCCGTGATCGAGTCGCCCCGGAGCCGACTCGCCGAACTTTCGCCCATTACCCAGCGCACGGCGTCGATGACGTTCGACTTGCCGCAGCCGTTGGGGCCTACGACGCCGACGAGAGAACTCGGAAAATTGATGGTGGTGGGGTCTACGAAAGACTTGAAGCCCGCAAGCTTGATCTTGCTGAGTCGCATGTGGAGGAGGTTCGCCCAGAGCCGTAAAAGCCGGGTAGTGTAAAGGATATGGGGGCATAAAACACGGGGCGTCGCCGCTCGGCGACAGGTCGTTCGGAGCCCCCTGGGCGCAGCCCCGAAGCCCTGTGAACGCCGCTTCGCGCCGCGGCGGCGGAAGTGGTCCGATCCGGCAAAAAAACCTTGCAAAAACGCCAGAATTCCGCGGAAAAAACGGGGTTCCCTAGGGCGGCAGGCAATGTATAATCCCCGCCTTTTCTGAGCTTGGCAGGAGTATCTGAATGGCCGCAAAAAGGTCCGTAAGCAAGAAGCGGAAGAAGGTGAGCAAGAAGAAAGCTGCCGCCAGGAAAACGGCCTCTGTGAAGCGTAAGGCACCGGCCTCTAGGAAGAAGGCCGCGAAGAAGAAGGTGAGCAAGAAGAAAGTGGCTGCCAAAAAGACAGCTTCCAGGAAGAAGCCCTCCAAGAAGAAGACGGCAAGCCGCAAGAAGCCCGTCGCGAAGAAAACCGCCAGCAAGAAAAAAGCCGTGAGCCGCAAGAAGCCTGCCAGCACCAAGAAAGCCAGTACCAAGAAAGCGAGCACGCGGAAGGCCCCTGCCCGGAAAACCGCCGTCAAGAAGACCGCAGCGCCGGCCAAGCCGCGCGGCGACGTCCTGACAGGCCCGATCCACGGGATTGCGCCCTACAAGCCGAAGCGGGGCGAGGAATACATGAGCGACGAGCAGCTCGAGCATTTCCGCAACATTCTCAACGCCTGGAAGCGTGAGCTCATGTTCGAGGTCGACCGCACGGTGCATCATATGCAGGACGAGGCAGCCAACTTCCCGGATCCGAATGACCGCGCAACGCAAGAATCGGAATTTGGCCTCGAACTGCGAACGCGCGACCGCGAGCGGAAACTCCTGCGCAAGATCGACTCCGCACTGGCGCGGATCGACGACGGCAGCTACGGATTCTGCGATGAGACCGGCGAAGAGATCGGCCTCAAGCGCCTCGAAGCCCGGCCGGTTGCAACACTATGTCTCGAAGCACAGGAACGACGTGAATTGGCGGAACGCCAGTTTCGCGACCGCGACGACCGCTACCGGTAGCGACCGCACGTGAACGAACCGGTCGGCGGCACTGGCCGGTTCGCTCCCTCCCCCACCGGCCCCCTGCACTTCGGTTCGCTGCTTGCGGCCGTTGCCTCGTTCCTCGATGCTCGCAGCTCGGGTGCACGCTGGCTGCTGCGCATCGAAAACATCGACCCTCCGCGGGAAGTCCCCGGCGCCGCCGAGGAAATCGTCAGCCTGCTGGAACGCTACGGGTTCGAGTGGGACGGAGCGGTTCGCTGGCAAGCCGACTCGACGGCACGACACGAAACGGCGCTCGCCAAGCTGATCGAGGACAACAGAGCCTACCCTTGCGGCTGTTCCCGCCGCCTTCTCGCGGACCAGCCTCAGGGCCCGCTGGGCGTGATCTATCCGGGCACCTGCCGCAACGGCACGGACGCCACCGAATACGCCTACCGGATTCGCACGACAAACGAACCGATCCGATACGTCGATCGTCTGCAGGGTGCACAGGTCAGCCACCTCGAGCGCGAGTCCGGCGACTTTGTCATCAAGCGTCGCGACGGCCTGATCGCCTATCAGCTCGCTGTTGTCGTCGACGATTTTCTCGACAACGTTACCCAGGTCGTCCGCGGGATCGACCTGATCGACTCGACGCCGCGCCAGATCTGGCTGCAGCGCCAGCTCGGCTATCCAACACCCCGCTACGCGCATATCCCGGTTGCCGTGCATCCCAACGGCGACAAACTGAGCAAGCTGACGGGTGCGCCGGGACTCGATCCCGACGCGGCCGGCAGCAATCTCTCGAAGGCACTAGCGGCACTCGGGCAGACCGTGCCGCAAGACTTCAACCGCGCCTCGCCGGACGAGATCTGGGCGCATGCCATTCAGCACTGGAATCCCGACGCACTGCTTGGCCAACGTGCCGTCGAGGCTGCGCCTGAAGAGCCGCGCTAACGGGTTTCGTGCAAGGACTCAGGTGCCACAGCGCCGGAAATCCGCTATCTTAAGCCGGGTAGCGGGCAAGGTAAGGCTGCCGACGCGATCGAGACTGGGCGATCGAGACAGGGAATGAGCAATCCACGCGTTATCAAGAAGTACCCGAACCGGCGTCTGTACGACACCGAAGAAAGCCGCTACATCACCCTCGCCGACGTCCGCGATCTCGTTACCAATCAGATCGACTTTCAGGTCATCGACAAGAAGTCGGGAGACGACATCACCCGCTCGATTCTGCTGCAGGTTATCAGCGAGCAGGAAGCCCACGGCGAGCCCGTCATGAGCAAGGATTTCCTTTCGCAGGTCATCCGCGCCTACGGCACGGCCATGCCCGGATTCATGGGCCGCTATCTCGAGCAGAGCCTCAAGATGTTCATGTCTCAGCAACAAATGCTGCGAGGCCAGATGAAGCGGGTTGTCGGCGTCGATCCGGTCGGGATTGTTGCAGATATGACGCAGCAGAATTACGCCCGCTTCCGGTCGCTGCAAGACGAAGTTTTCGACCGTTTCATGGGCACGGCAACCGCAGGAAAACCCGCGGACGAAGGGGGTAAAAAGCCCGCAGAAAATGCCGGCGAAAGCCCCGAAAACAGCGATAAATCCGCTTGAACTCGGGGTCTCGCGGGCCTTTGAACAACAGCACTTGACAGCCGGCTCCCGGCGTATTTAGCTACGTGTCTGCAACAGGGATTCGCTCCCCCGCCCCCTGTTGCAGAGCCTGAAGGGGTTAACACTCCACGGCGAGCCCCCTGCGCAAGCGGGGGGCTTTTTTGTTGTGTCGATACGACGTTTTTGCATGCCCACGAAACAAGTCATCCGCAGCCGTTTCCGCCCCCCGAGATGGCTGACCAACCGGCACGCACAAACCGTTTTTACGGCGCTGCCCTGGGCCTATCGCCACCGCCCGGAACTCGAACGCGACATACTGGATCTGCCCGACGGCGACGCCACGGCCGTCGACTGGCTGGCCGCCACGCGCGACCTCCCCGGATCCGAACCGATCCTGGTCATCCTCCATGGCCTCGAGAGTTCCGCCGAGTCGGCCTATGCGCGCATGCTCATGGAGGCTGCCGCTCAGCAGGGATGGCGGTGCTGTGTACTGCACTTCCGGGACTGCGGCGACTATCGCAATCGCCTGCCTCGCCGTTACCACGCCGGTGAAACCGGCGATATTCGCTACTTCCTCGGCAAACTCAAAGCCGACGGACAAACCGGCCCCATACTGGCTGCCGGCTATTCGCTGGGCGGTAACGTGCTGCTCAAGTATCTTGGCGAAACCGGCGACGACTCGCAGCTCAGCGCGGCGGCCGCGGTCTGCGTACCGCTCGATCTGCACGAATGTGCTGAAGCACTTACTAAAGGTTTATCAAAGCTTTACCAGCGACACCTGATAAAAAGAATGAAGAGCTCCGTGGCCCGGAAGTTTGATCGCCACACGGCGGCGTTCGACTGGGAGCGGGCCATGGCTGCACGGACTTTCGCGGAGTTCGACGACGCAGTGACGGCGCCGCTGCACGGCTTCGACGGCAAGAACGACTACTACGACCGGTGCAGTTCGATGCACTACCTCAAACGCATCACTCGCCCGACGTTGATCGTCAACGCGCTCGACGATCCGTTCATGACCCCTGCCGTGATCCCGCACCAGGACCGACTGTCTTCGAGCATTACACTCGAAGTGAGCGAAGCCGGCGGTCATGTGGGCTTCATCAGCGGCGGCTATCCCTGGAAGCCGGAATTCTACCTGCCGGGACGAGTGGTCGGATTCCTGATACCGCACACCGCCGCCGACGACAACCACGGTATCTGAGAGACCGGCGGGTCTGTCACCCCAAGCCGCTACGTACTTTGATCGCGAACGCGGGCATACTCGGGGACCCGAGAGCCTGCGGCCAGCCTTGAGGATCCGTAACGTGCCAGAACCTGCCTACGACATAGACCGATACGACAACAGTTTCCGGGACGACGTACTCGCTTTATCGATGCGCGCGTGGGAGCCCGTCTTCCCGAAGCTCAAGGAAGCAGTTCCCGAGTTCGTCTACGAATGCTTCTACCCCGACGGCTGGCGGACGCGCCAGACAGCGGACGTCGGCGCGTTCCTCGACAGCGATGAAGAGCGGATCTGGGTAGCCCACGAACCAGGCCGCCTGCTCGGTTTTGTCGGCGCCCGCGCGCACCCGGAAGACAACATGGGCGAGATCTACATCCTCGCGGTCGACCCTGCCGCTCAGCGTCGCGGAGTCGCCTCGGCGCTGATGGACACCGCAAACGCGGCGCTACGGGACGAGGGCCTCGCCATGGTGATGGTCGAAACGGGTGGCGACCCCGGCCACAGCGCCTCGCGCGCCACCTATGAATCCGCGGGTTTCCAGCGCTGGCCAGTCGCCCGTTACTTCAAGCCGCTGTAACCCGCTGGGGTCAGCCAAAAAAAAACCGCGGCGGCCGGATTCGGCGCACCGCGGTTCCTGTTCTGAGCGGATAGGTCGTCAGGCCGCTTCGACTTCCTTCATCGACAGCCGGACTCGTCCCTGGCGATCGACTTCGAGGACCTTCACCTTCACGACGTCACCTTCGGACAGCTTGTCGCTGACCTTTTCGACGCGCTCGTTGGAGATCTGCGAGATGTGCACGAGACCGTCCTTGCCGGGCAGTATCGTGACAAACGCACCGAAGTCCATGAGGCGCGCCACGCGGCCTTCGTAGACCCGGCCCACTTCGACGTCAGCCGTAATCAGCTCGATGCGGCGGCGAGCTTCCTTGCCGGAAGAACCGTCGACCGACGCGATGCGTACCGTGCCGTCGTTCTCGATATCGACACTGGCGCCCGTCTCTTCGGTAATCGCGCGGATGACCGCACCGCCCTTGCCGATCACGTCGCGGATCTTGTCGGGGTCGATCTTGAGGGTCATGATCGTCGGCGCCCACTCGGACATCTCCTCGCGCGGCTTGTCGATCACTTTGTTCATCTCGCCGAGAATGTACAGACGCGCATCCTTGGCCTGACCCAGCGCAATGTCCATGATCTCGCGAGTAATGCCCTGGATCTTGATGTCCATCTGCAAGGCGGTAATGCCGCCGTCAGTGCCGGCAACCTTGAAGTCCATGTCGCCGAGGTGGTCCTCGTCGCCGAGGATGTCGGTCAGCACCGCAAACTCGTCACCTTCCTTCACGAGCCCCATGGCCACGCCGGCCACGGGTGCCTTGAGCGGCACACCGGCATCCATGAGGGACAGGCTGGTGCCACAAACCGAGGCCATCGAGCTCGAGCCGTTCGACTCGGTAATCTCAGACACGACGCGGATTACGTAGCCGAAGTCGTCCGGGTTCGGCATGACGGCCTGGATGCCGCGGCGCGCAAGCTTGCCGTGGCCAATTTCGCGCCGTTTCGGCGAACCGACAAAACCCGTTTCACCGACGCAGAACGGCGGGAAGTTGTAGTGCAGCATGAACGGCTCTTTGTACTCGCCGTCGATGGCATCGATGATCTGGGCGTCGCGGCCCGTGCCCAGCGTCGTGACGACGATCGCCTGAGTCTCGCCACGCGTAAACAGCGCCGAGCCGTGTGTTCTAGGCAGCATGCCCACTTCGACGTCGATTGGACGCACTGTCTTGTGGTCGCGGCCGTCGATACGCGGTTCGCCCTTGATGACGCGCTGCCTTACCGTGGTCTTCTCGAGTTTCTTGAGCGCCCCGGCAACGTCTTCGGCCGACCATCCGTCGTCGTCCTCGCTGGCGAGCGCTTCGACCGCGGCAGACTTCGCCGCCGCAACGGCTTCCTGGCGATCCTGCTTGTCGCTGATCTGGTACGCAGCCGTCATTGCCGCCGATGCGTTGCCGGCAACCGCTTCGGCCAGCGCCGCGTCTTCTTCCGGCGCCTGCCATTCCCATGCGGGCTTGCCGACTTCGGCGGCCAGTTCGTTAATCGCGCCAATGGCGGTCTGCATCTGCTCATGGCCGTACATGACCGCGCCGAGCATGACGTCCTCAGACAGGCAGTTGGCCTCGGATTCGACCATGAGTACGGCATCGCTCGTGCCGGCGACGACCAGATCGAGATCCGAACTACCCAGCGCTTCCTTCGACGGGTTCAGGAGATAGTTGCCGTCCTTGTAGCCGACCTTCGCAGCGCCTATCGGGCCCGCAAACGGGATGCCCGAAATGGCCAGTGCCGCCGAAGCGCCGAGCAGAGCCGGAATATCGGAGTCCACTTCGGGATTGAGCGAAATAACGGTGGCGATCACCTGCACTTCGTTCAGAAAGCCCTTCGGAAACAGCGGGCGAATCGGCCGGTCGATCAGGCGCGCAATCAGCGTTTCCTTCTCGCTGGGGCGTCCCTCACGCTTGAAGAATCCACCCGGGATCTTGCCGGCGGAGTAGGTTTTTTCCTGGTAGTTGACCGTCAGCGGAAAAAAGTCGCGACCCGGGTCAGCGTGCTTGCGTCCGACAGCCGTCACGAGAACCACGGTCTCGGCCATGTTGACCAACACGGCACCGTCGGCCTGGCGGGCTACGCCGCCCGTCTCGATGGAGACGGTGTGCTCTCCGTACTGAAATGATTTTTTGATTGACTTCACGATGTATGCTCGTTTTTGAAAGACTAACGGCAATAGCAACCGGCGCCGGTCTCCCTATTCAGGTCGGGAGATCAGCGTCACGGTTGCGGTTTGCCATGGTGCGCGGGCTTGATTAGCGGCGCAATCCGAGCCGGGAGATCAGCTCGCGGTAACGATCCTGGTCCTTCGACTTGAGGTAGTCGAGCAGCTTGCGGCGCTTGTTGACCATCCGCAACAGACCCTGACGGCTATGGTGATCTTTTTTGTGCTCACCGAAGTGTTCGGTCAGCTCCGAAATTCGTTTTGACAAGAGAGCAACCTGGACTTCGGGCGAACCGGTATCGCCTTCACCGCGTCCGAACTCCTTGACGATGTTGCTCTTGGCTTCACTGGAAAGTGACATCTATCTAATACTCCAAAGGTATTTCTTGAACTTGGCCCCTTTTTAGAGCGCGGTATTCTAGCGCCTCAAAAGGGCTATTAACAGTAAAAAAACAAATAACTAGGCTCGATCGGGCAACACATCCGCTGCGCCCCGTTCGTGCCCGTCGCAGCTGCCATCCGGCACCGCTGGCGGGGTCGAAAAGACCCGTTTGGGCGCTATCCTGCCGCCGGCCGCGTGCTCGCCGACACCCAGAAAAACGCCGCTGGACGTATACACCCGCACGGCTCCGCCCTGCCCGGCCGCCACCGGCCCGCCGGCCGGGACCGGCTGGCCCGACGCGAACGGCCCGTCGAGGCCTTCCGCAAGCTCCACACCCGGCAGGTGCTGGAGCGCGCGATCCGCGGGCAACAGCCATGCCGGCTGCCGGCTCTCGACCGCTTCAGCCTGCATGGCACGCTCGAGGCCCGCGAGGCTGATCATCCGGGCGCCCTCGAATCCGGCCACCGACTCGCGGTGCAGCCGGCGCGTGTACGCCACCGTGCCTGCCCGCCGCGCAATGTCTTCGACGAGCACGCGTATATAGGTACCCTTCGAGCACTGCACCCGGAACACCAGGCGCTGCCCGCGGTATTCCAGCAGCTCGATGGCGCTAATCACTATCGGCCTCGGCGCCCGCTCGACCGTCTCTCCCTTGCGGGCCAGCTCGTACAGGCGTTTGCCGTCCTTCCTGAGCGCCGAGTACATCGGCGGCACCTGTTCGCATGCCCCCTTGAACGCCGCGAGTTCCGACGCCCAGTCAGCCGCGGAACGCTCCGGCACCGGCGCTTCTTCCACTACCGCGCCTTCGACGTCGCCCGTGTCCGTAGCGAGCCCCAGGCGCGCCTCGACCCGGTAGCTCTTGTCCGCGTCCAGGAGCCAGGCCGACGCCTTCGTGGCCTCACCAAAACACAGCGGCAGCATACCGGTCGCCGCCGGGTCCAGGCTGCCCGTGTGCCCGGCTTTTTCGGCATCCAACAGCCGCTGCACCCGCCTGAGCGCCGCGTTTGAGCTCAAACCCTGAGGCTTGTTCAGCAGGACAATGCCGTCGACCCGGCGTCCCCGTCTCCGCCGCCGGCGTGCCACGCCGTCACTCCTGTCCTTCGCCGCTGGCGCGCGCAATCAATGCGCTGATCCGCACACTTTCGGCCGCACTGTCGTCGTGTAAAAAGCGCAGCTCCGGGACGTGCCGGACTTTGATCGCGTGTCCAAGCCGCCCCCTCAGAAAGCCCGCCGCACTCTCCAGACCGGCCTGAGCCTCCGCGGGATCGGCATCGGGCTCGAGCGTGCTGAAATACACCTCGGCGATGCTGAGGTCGCGGGTCAGATCGACCTTGGTCAGCGCAATGCCGTCGAGCCGCGGGTCTTTGCTCTCGAAGCGGATCAGTTCGCTCAACGTCCTCAGAACCTGGTTGCCGAGCCGCTGATTGCGCGAGAACTCCCGTGCCATGACTGCCGTCCGGGACCTAGTCGAGCGTGCGCGCGACTTCCACGCGTTCGAAGCACTCGATCTGATCACCCACGCGCACATCCGCGTAGTTCTTCACGCCGATACCGCACTCGGTGCCCGAGCGAACTTCGTTCACGTCGTCCTTGAAGCGACGCAAGGATTCGAGTTCACCCTCGTAGATCACGACGTTCTCGCGCAGTACGCGAATCGGGTTGTCGCGCTTGACGTAGCCCTCGGTAACGATGCAGCCCGCAATATCGCCGAACTTCGGCGACGAGAACACTTCCTTGACCTCGGCAAGACCGACGATCTGTTCGCGAATCTCGGGAGACAGCATGCCGCTCAGCGCCGCTTTCACGTCGTCGATCGCCTCGTAGATGATGCTGTAGTAGCGCACGTCGACGCCCGATTCCTTGATGGCGGTGCGCGCAGCGGCATCAGCACGAACGTTAAAGCCTATGATGACCGCGTTGGAGGCCGCCGCAAGCGTCGCGTCGGTTTCGGTAATGCCGCCCACGCTGGAGCCCAGGACCTTGACCTTGACCTCGTCGTTGGACAGCTTGGTCAGAGAGTCGCGCAGCGCCTCGGCGCTGCCGTGTACGTCGGATTTGATAATGACGGAAATCGACGACCCCTGCGCATCCTTCATCTGGCTAAACATGTCTTCGAGCTTCGACGCCTGCTGCTGCGCCAACTTGGCGTCGCGAGTCTTCGCCTGCCGGTACTCGGCAACCTCGCGCGCCTTGCGCTCGTTCTTGACTACGAGGAAGTCGTCGCCCGAATTTGGCGTCTTCGACAACCCGAGCACGACGGCAGGACTGGAAGGGCCCGCCGTTTTGATGGACTGCTGGGTTTCGTCGAACATGTTGCGAATTCGGCCGTATTCTTCGCCCGCAATAATCATGTCACCCTGTTTAAGCGTCCCGGACTGAACCAGCAACGTCGCGACGGCGCCGCGGCCTTTTTCGAGGCTCGCCTCGATGACCAGGCCGCTGGCCGGCCCTTCCTCGACCGCTTCGAGATCCATGACCTCCGACTGCAGCAGGATGGACTCCAGCAGTGTGTCGACACCCTCGCCCGTGTGTGCGGAGACGTTGACAAACAGGTGATCGCCACCCCAGTCCTCGGGAATGACTTCATGCTGGGCAAGTTCGTTACGCACCCGCTCCGGATCGGCGTTTTCACGGTCGATCTTGTTGACCGCAATCACCAGCGGCACTTCGGCCGCCTTCGCGTGCTGGATAGCTTCGATCGTCTGCGGCATGACACCGTCGTCCGCCGCGACGACCAGGACGACAATGTCGGTCGCCTGTGCACCGCGCGCTCGCATAGCCGTGAATGCCGCGTGGCCCGGCGTATCCAGAAACGTAAGCTTGCCCTTGTCCGTCGACACCGAATACGCGCCGATGTGCTGCGTAATGCCGCCCGCTTCTCCGTCTGCCACCTTCGTCCGACGGATATAGTCGAGCAACGACGTCTTGCCGTGATCGACGTGTCCCATGATCGTCACAACCGGCGGGCGCGCCACCTTGTCACCGGTTGCCGCTTTTTCGTCGGCAAGCAGCTGTTCGTCGACGGCCGCTTCGGTAATCGGCTTGGCGACATGTCCGAGTTCTTCGACGACCAGCGATGCCGTGTCCTGATCGATAACCTGGTTGATCGTCACCATGGCGCCCATGTTGAACAGCACCTTGACGACCTCGTTGCCTTTAACCGCCATACGCTGAGCAAGTTCGGATACCGCAATACTCTCGGGAATCTCGACTTCGCGAACGACCGGGGCCGTCGGCCGCTCGAAACCGTGCTGTGAATCTCCGCCCATCGGCATGGCGCGCCGGCGAATCGGCGCCTTGCGCTTGCGGCGGCCGCTCTTGTCGCCCGCAACGTGCAGCTCCTTGCGTCCGTAGCGTGTGTCCGGCGTCTTGGCTTTCGGCTTCGCCTTCTCTTTCTGCCGCCGCGCGCGAGCGTCCTGCTCGGCCTTCTCGAGACGGGCTTTTTCTTCGGCGGCGGCCTGCTGAGCAGCCTCCGCCGCTTTGCGCGCCTCTTCCTCGGCATCCTGGCGGGCTTTTTCCTCTTCCGCCGCCTTCTCGGCCGCCAGACGCTCGGCCTCTTCCTTCTCGACCCGCGCCTGTTCCTCGGCGCGCTTCTCGGCCTCGATGCGCTCTTCCTCTTCGCGGCGCTGGGCGTCTAGCGCTTCCTGCTCTTTCTGCGCCTGCTCCTCGAGTACGTCGCGCTTGATGTACGTGCGCTTCTTACGAACCTCGACGTTAACGGTGCGCGAACGGCCCTGCGCGCCGGAGAGCCTGAGCTCGGACTGCGACTTACGCTTGAGCGTGATCTTCCGCGGCGCGGCGATCGACGACGGCGAGTCCGACTGGCCGTGACTGCGCCGCAAGTGCGTCAAGAGCTCGAGCTTCGCGTCCTCGCTGATCGTGTCGTCCGAGCCGGCCACCTTGATACCGGCCTCGTCGAGCTGCGACAGCAGCTTCTCGACCGGTACCTTCAGCACCTCGGCAAATTGTGCAACTGTGACGTCCGCCATTCGCTAACTCCGTCTTCCGTTCAGGCCTGCTGTTCCGTTTCGAACCAATGCGCACGCGCTTTCATGATCAGCGCCGCAGCAGACTCTTCATCCATTTCGTTGATTTCGAGGAGGTCGTCCGTCGCGAGCTCCGCAAGATCTTCGCGCGTTACGACGCCCTTGCTGGCCAGCAGATAGGCCAGGCCTTTCTCCATGCCTTCCAGGCTCAGAAGATCCTCGGCAGGCTCAGCTTCGTCGATTTTCTCTTCCTGAACAATCGCTTGCGTAAGCAGCACATCTCGTGCGCGGCTCCGCAGCTCGTCCACGATGTCTTCGTCGAATTCTTCGATCGCCACGAGCTCTGAAGTGGGCACGTAGGCAACTTCCTCGATTGTCGAAAAGCCCTCCTGGACCAGGATGAGCCCAATCTCCTCGTCAACGTCGAGCTGCTTCGAGAACAGCTCGATCAGCTCGCGCATCTCCGATTCGCTCTTCTGCTCCGCATCCGCGGCCGTCATGACGTTGAGTTCCCATCCGGTCAGCTCGCTGGCGAGACGGATGTTCTGGCCGCCGCGACCGATCGCCTGCGACAGTTTGTCTTCCTCGACCGCTATATCCATGCTGTGCGCGTCTTCGTCCACGACGATCGACACGACCTCGGCGGGTGACATGGCGTTGATTACGAACTGCGCCGTGTTCTCGTCCCACAGAATAATGTCGACCCGCTCGCCGGCCAGCTCGTTCGATACCGCCTGCACGCGCGAACCGCGCATGCCGACGCAGGCACCGACAGCATCGATCCGGTTGTCGTTGCTTTTCACGGCAATCTTCGCCCGAAGGCCCGGATCCCGCGCCGCGCCGAGAATGTCGATCAAACCCTGCCCCACTTCGGGCACCTCGATCTTGAAGAGTTCGATCAGGAACTGCGGTGACGTGCGGGTCATGAAGAGCTGCGGGCCGCGAGGCTCAGGACGAACTTCGGTCAGCAGCGCCTTGATCCGGTCCTGGGGCCGCACGGGTTCCCGCGGCACCATCTGATCGCGCGGCACAAAGCCTTCGGCATTGCCGCCCAGGTCGATGTACACGCCGTTGCGGTCAACACGCTTGACGAGGCCCGACAGCATTTCGCCCTCGCGATCCTTGTACTCGTCGACGACCTGCTCACGCTCCGCCTCACGCACTTTCTGCACGATGACCTGTTTGGCCGTCTGCGCCGCAATACGGCCGAACTCGACCGACTCCATGGGCTCTTCCACGTAGCCGCCGGGCTCGGCATCCGGGTTGACGTCAACCGCATCGATCATTCTGAGCTCGCGATCGGGGAACTCGAGCTCAGTCGACTCGTCCTCGAATACGAGCCAGCGCCGAAACGTGTCGTAATCGCCGGATTCGCGATCGATCGCAACGCGGACGTCGATGTCATCGCCATGCTTGCGACGCGTCGCCGAAGCCAGCGCGGCTTCTATCGCTTCGAAGATGATCTCTTTTTCGACGCCTTTTTCGTTCGAAACCGCGTCGACAACCATCAAGATCTCTTTGCTCATGACCTAAAAAACTCCTGTTTCGCCCTGCGGACTACCGGTCCGCGGGCACCAATCGTGCTGTATCGATGGTGGCCATCGGCAGGCTGTGTTCCACGCCGTCGACAACCACGCGAATCGTTTCGGTATCGGCACTCGTCAGTTCGCCCCGAAACCGTTTGCGCCCCTCTATGGGAAACCGCATCTCGACCTTCACCTCCGAGCCCGTGAAACGTTCGAAATGGGCCGGCTTGGTCAGCTTCCTGTTGAGCCCCGGTGACGAGACTTCGAGATCGTAATGACCCGGCAGTGGGTCCTCGACGTCGAGTAATGCGCTAACGGCGAGGCTTACCTTCTCGCAGTCGTCCAGACCGATACCGTCCGGCTGGTCGATAAAGACCCGCACCACACCGCTCTTGCCGCCGAGGCGAACCTCGAGATCGACGAGTTCGTAACCCAGCCGCTCAATGCTGGGTTCGATGAGACGGCTGAGCTCCTCGCTCGTCACACTTCACCTAAACCATTGTTCAAAAACAAAAAAAGGGCCAGAGGCCCATTCCTATCCTGCGCTGTCGCTTACCCTGCGGGCAACAAAAAACCCCTGAGCGGGGCTTTCCTACCGGTCCTCGGTAGCGTGGGGCCGGCAATACACGTACTGCTCGAGTTCCTCGGGTTCCACAACCCTCTAGGACACGGCGCCCCGGGCGCAGGCGCGCGATTATACGGTATGTCGCCAGGCTTCCGCAATGCTCCGGCGGCAATGCCCGTCAAACCCTGTCGCTGAACTCCGCCAGCCGCCCGGTGGCTCCTTCGGACACCTCGACTTCGCGTTGCTCGGAATACTGACGCAGAAACTGGCTGGTCTCGTCCGGGCTTACGGGATGATCCTCGAGGCCGGCGAACACGACTATGACCCAGCAAGGGCTGAGCCGCTTCGGTCTATAGCGGCTCTTCGTAACTTCCGGCCAACGGCTCCCGCTGGCTGCTGGTGTCCTCGGGCTCTGCCTGCGGGAACCGATCGCGCGTCCGGTTGGCAATCGCCACCAGCGACAACATGACGGGCACCTCGACCAGGACACCGACAACGGTCGCCAGCGCAGCGCCCGAGTTCAGTCCGAAAACGCTAATGGCCACCGCGACGGCAAGCTCGAAAAAATTCGAGGTACCGATTAGCGCGGCGGGCGCCGCCGTGGCGAACGGCACGCGCCAGAGGTACGCCCAGCCGTAGGCGACAAAGAAAATGCCGTAAGTCTGGATCAGGAGCGGCACCGCAATCAGCGCAATGATCAGCGGCTGTTCCACGATCGTCTGCGCCTGAAAACCAAACAGCAGTACCACGGTCGCGAGCAGGCCGAGAACGGAAAACGGCTTGAGACGTTCGGTAAACCGGGTTACGCCCGAGTGGTCCTTCGTATCGTCCAGCATCCTGCGCGTCACGTAACCCGCAACCAACGGGATGACCACGTAAAGACCAACGGACAGGACGAGCGTTTCCCAGGGCACGATGATTTCGGTCACGCCGAGCAGGAGCGCCGCGATTGGCGCAAACGCAAACACCATAATGATGTCGTTGACCGACACCTGCACGAGCGTGTAGTTGGCGTCGCCGCGCACGAGCTGACTCCAGACGAACACCATGGCCGTGCACGGCGCAACGCCCAGCAGGATCATGCCGGCGATGTACTCTTTTGCCGTCTGCGGATCGACCAGCCCTGCAAACACAAACTCGAAAAACAGCACACCCAGCGCCGCCATGCTGAAGGGTTTGACCAGCCAGTTGACAACCAGCGTGATGCACAGCCCTTTGGGCTTGCGGCCGACATCCTTCAACGACGCAAAATCGACGCCGATCATCATGGGATAAATCATAATCCAGATGAGCACGGCGACGACGAGGTTGACGCTGGCGTATTCGAGCGCCGCAACACCGGCGAATACACCCGGCAGCAGCAAACCAAGGGTCACGCCCGCCACGATACAAAGCGCAACCCAGACAGACAGGTAACGCTCGAACAAACCCATGACCGATGAGGTTTCCTTGCTCACAGCAACTCGCTCTCTACTCTGTCTTTCAGCATCTGATACGCCTCGTCGAACGCTCGATCGATCTCGTCGTCCGTACCCTCGGCTTTCGCCGGATCCGGCGTGCTCCAGTGCAGCCGCTCGCTCGGACCCGCGAACACCGGGCAGCTTTCTTCCGCGGCGCTGTCGCAGACGGTAACCACCCAATCGAAGTGCTGCCCCTCGAACTCGTCCCAGGATTTGCTGCGCGTTGCGCCGACGGCAATTCCGTGACGCGACAGCGTCTCCAGCGACCTGGGGTGCACGTAGCCTGCCGGCGTGCTGCCCGCGCTATGCGCCTCGTACCGCCCTTCGCCGAGCTGATTGATCAGCGCCTCTGCCATGATCGAACGGCAGGAGTTACCGGTGCATACGACGAGAACGCGCTTCACGGTTTGCAACAGCCTGCAGCGGCAGCCGGACGCTTCGGTGGCGCGCCGACTCTGACGCTCGGCGAGTCCACTTCCTTCATCGTCACAAAGGTTTCCCACGCAATACCCGACGGATCTTCCACCCAGGACTTGTCTGACTGTGCGTAGCAGCACTCCGTCTCACCTTCATGGCTGAGCGGCTGGGTGGTCTCCGCAAGCCTGACCCTGAGATGGTCGAGTTCGTCCGACTCGTCGACCTGAAGGCCCAGGTGGGCAAGGCCCGTCTGTCCGTCGCGAAGCGATATTGCGAAGTTCACGCGCGGATCTTCCAACAGCCATTTGGCGTAGTCGTGTTTGACGGTGGTTGGCTCCGCGCCGAACAGTGCGCTGTAGAAGCCGATGCTCTTCTCGATGCTCTCGACACCGACATGTACGTGTAAGCGTTTCATGAATTTTTCCTCCGGTTTGTCTATTGACGTCGACGGCCTTCCGCCGTGTCGCAGAAACCCTCCACTGCTACTCCACTCAACTCGACCACTGCGCAGCCCGTCTTGCTGTCTTCACGGAAACTGGCCACGTCGGCACTGCAGCAGTCGCGCACCATAAACGCGATCAGGTCGCTCATGACCTCGAAGTTGGCCGAGTAAATGATCGAACGCCCCTGCCGCTCGGAAGACACAACACCTGCGTTCGACAGGTGATTGAGATGAAACGACATGGTGTTGTGTGGTGTATCCAGCGCCTCGCTGAGCGCGCCGGCCGGCATACCTTCAGGCCCTGCCTGCACGAGCAGCCGAAACGCCTTGAGCCGCGTTTCCTGCGACAGCGCATCGAACACAATGATGGCCTTCTGTATTTCCATATTTCCAGAATAATGGACATATTGAGAAATATCAAGCTCAACATGTTTTCTTGCGGTTTTAACGGACGTTCGCCGGCGGCCAGAGGTCCCGTAGCGCGTTCGACCTTAGGGCGTCAGATCATCGAGATACACCCAGCGCGCGGTCGCGATCTCCCAGTTTGAGAACGTCGAACAGGACGTGCCGTTTGGGACGTTGTCGAACACGACTTTGACGGTCTTGCCCAATGAATAGGCCGTCAAAAGCGTGCTGTACGCCACCTTACACTGCTCGGGCGATACCGGGTATTGCGTACCAAGCGTCTGGCCGATATTGCAGATGTAAACAATGGCGCTCATATCCGACAGCCTGAGCATCACTCGATCCGTGCTGTGCACACCAAGGATCTTGATCGTGCCAGAACAAACGATGTCGTTGGTTGTGGCTATTGTGACGCCCGGCGCAGAGCACAACAGCAGCGCAGCGAGACTCAAGAGCTTTGTTTTCAAGCGCATCACCCACCTCCTGTAAATGGCCGGTCAAGAATACTATTGGTACCGGGAGCCCCCATAGGTAGTATTTGTGCCTACGCACTCGGGGCGCCCCTTGCTCGACGGATTGGGCGAGCGCACCTCAGGCCGATGCGCCGGGACGAGAAACGTGAATGGTCGATCTTGCGGAAAGGGCCAGGCCGGGGATTCGTTAACCGGCGCCTGTCAGCGGCGCCAACAGAATAACGACGTCGCGATCGATGCGTATCGTCGCGTGCAAGAAGAAGCACTTCTTTTCGCCACCCCACGCGGACAGCTCCTGAAGCGTCTCGTGATCGATATCGAGTGCTGGCGGGACCGGTGATTCCGGCAACTCGACCAGCGATAGATCAACGTGTTTTTTTACCGCGAGCTCCCTGCAGGACGAAGCCGTCAGCCTCAGGTAGCCACGCTGCAGGGTTCGCAAAGAAGACTCCGAGGCGTCGCCGTTGTCACTCAGTCGCCGCCAACGACCTTCGAACCCGGCCGCGCTGGTATACAGATTGACCGACCCCGCTGCGGCTCGTCGCAAGATCTCGTCTTCGTCGACCATCAGGCGGAAAGCCGCTTCTTCGAGCGAATACCGGGAACGCTCGAACGGGCCGTCATTCGACGCCTGCGATGCCGCGGCGTCACCCTGCGACAGCTCGGCAAACCGGTAGGCCTGCGTATCGGTCATTTCCTCGACCTTGCGGCCAACCTTCACCGACACCTTCGGCTTGATGATGTGCCGCAATATCTTCTTGTATGGGCTGGTTTCGGACACTGGCTGCCCCCGGGGTGACACAACCACTACTCCAATCAAGGTCAACGGCCGGTCATCTACAATCTTGAGGCTCAGCGGGCGATAACCGTCGAATCAGCGTCCCAATAGTGCGCCAGCTCACAACGCCCGCCCCTGATTGGTCCATCCCGGAGCATTTGTCGGGCCGATATTCGGCCGAACGAGTACACTGCGTATCGACATCCCCGCCCGGAGAAAACATGCTGCTCTTCGTCATGGCGGTCAGCCTCGTGCTTGCCGTCTCATTCCTCTGCTCGATCTTCGAATCGGTCCTGCTGTCCGTTACGCGGCCGCAGGTGGAAGTCCTGTCGCGCGGCGGCCGTCGCGTCGGCCGCCTGCTCGCACGTTTCAAGGAAAACATGGACGTGCCGATCGCGGCGATCCTGATACTGAACACGGCCGCGCATACGATCGGCGCAACCGTCGCCGGGGCAAGCTACACGGAAGTGTTCGGCGCCGGCACACTGTGGCTGTTCACGATCGTGTTTACGATCGCGGTGCTGCTGTTCACGGAGATCATTCCGAAGACGCTTGGAGTGTCCTACACAAAAGCCCTTGCGCCCGTGGCGGCCCACGGCATCCACTGGCTCACGGTGATGCTGAAACCCCTCGTCGTCTTGAGCGAAATGATTTCGCGGTCGCTACGCGGCAATGCCGAAAGCCATGTCACATCGGTGGAGGAAATCCGTCTGCTCGCATCACTGGGCCGCAACGAAGGTGTGGTCGGCAAGCGCACGGCCGGCATGATTGTCGGTGCAACCCAGCTCAGTCTGCTCCGGGCACGCGACGTCATGCTGCCTCGCGAGGACGTGCACTTTCTCGCCGCCACGATGACACGCGAAGACGTGCTCTCCGTGCTGCGAGAAACCGGCCACAGCCGCTTCCCGTACTCGCCGACCGGCGAATTCGACGACGTCTCCGGTGTTGTCCTCGCCAAGGACCTGCTGCACTGGCTGCTCTCGAACGAGGGTGAGGAGATCGATTGGGAGTCGGTGCGCCGCGATGTGCTGGTCGTACCCGAAAGCCTGCCGTTGCCCCGGCTGATGCGCACGTACCAGGACAGCCGCCGCCATCTGGCCGTCGTCGTGGACGAATACGGCGGTGCCGAGGGCATTGCAACACTCGAAGACGTATTGGAAGAGATCGTCGGCGACATTCACGACGAGAGCGACAGACCCGAGACCGAGATGCTCCGCCGTGACGACGGCACCCTGCTCGTGCAGGCCACGGTTGATCTTCGCAAGCTGTCCGCCGAGCTCGGTATTGCCTGGGAGCCCGAGGACGAAGTATCGACCGTGGGCGGACTGGTCACCGAAACACTGGAACGCATCCCGCTCGTGGGCGATGCCATCACGTGGCAGGGCTACCGCATCGCTGTGCTGCGGGCGGACCGCCAGCGCGCAAAATTGCTGTCGGTCAGTAAGGAATAGCTTGCTAGCCGGGTCTATAGGACTAATCGAACTGATGGCGAAAGCGAGCAAAGCACGTGTCACTCAAGAAGAAACTGGTGCCCTATGCCGAAAACATTGCGGAATCGGGCGCAGCCTGCCTGCTGACCATGGTGCAGGGTAACCTGCTGCTGATCGGCGCCAGTCACTGGATCACGGCTTCGACCACGGGACTCATTGCGGGCACGGCCGCTGCAACGGCGCTGACAGTGGCCAAGACGGACAACCGCCTGGTCATCGCCGGTATCCTGGGCAGCGTTACGGCCGTCGTCGACTACTTTGTCCACCCCGGCATGATTGGTGAGTCGGCGTTCACCGAGGCAGCCATCACGGGGCTCGGCGCGGCCGTCCTCTCCTACGCAGTCGGTACGGCCATTATGGTATGGCAGCGTCGCCGCAGGGCCGAGGCCGAAGTGGATACCTGAGAAAGGCCGACGCCATTTGTAGCGCCGCGATCAGTCCTCGTCGGACCAGCGGAACTGGAACTCCAGCTCCTCCTCACCCTCGGCGCGTTCGTGTTCGATGCTAAAGGTCGCTCTCACGGGCACGTAGATGCGCTCACCCGCCACCTGAATCTCGAACGGCTCGCCGGCCTTCATGCAGGCAACAAGGCGCTCGAGCTTACGAATGTTTTCCTCGTGCGAGTATTCCTTCTCGACGTCACGATCGTCGTCTGTCATTTCAGCCACCCTGTAAACGAACGCGGGCAGTATGCCCGCGCGAGGTTACGGAAGTGTGATTGTTCCGAGGGATTTGCTTTGGCGATGGCCGGCGCCCGCTCAGCGAGCGGGGCCCGAGCTGCTAGGAGGGAAAAACGCAACCCGAGCCCCGCGGCCTCGCTTAGAAAGTGACCACGCTGGTCAGCACGAAGGTCCTGCCGTCGTAGTTGTAGCTGCGCAGCCGATTCTGGTTGTTTTCGAATTCATAGACAGTGGCGTCATTGATGTTGAGCGCTTCGAAACCGATGGATATGTTGTCGGTTGCGTTGAAGTTGAACGACAGGTCGAACTGGTCGCGATCGTCGATGCTGCGGTTGCCGCCGGAAGGGCCGCGGTTGGCCGTCGTGAAGTACTCGCTGCGGTAGTTGTATGCCAGGCGCACACCCCAACGCTCCGTTTCGTAGAAACCGATGATGTTGACCGTGTGTTCCGAAACCTCCTCGAGCGGCGCGGGTGAGCCGTCCTCATCCAGCTCGCCACTCTCGTCCGCGTCGATGTAGGTGTAGTTGGCCTGCACGCCAAGACCGTTGAACGGAGCGGGCAGAAAGTCCAGGTTCTGCAACAGCCCGAACTCGATTCCGCTCAGAGAAAAGCTCTCGGACGAGTTGATGACATCCGTAATCGAGAACTGCACGCCGGCGTCGTCCAGGCAGTCATCGAGATCGCCGTTGAGGTTGCCGGTCACGAACTGACTGAACGCGTCGGAGCGATCGAAATCAGCCAGTGACTGCGGACAGAAATCGCGGGTAATGATGTCAGCGGCCACGTCCTTGCGGAAGTACGCCAGCGTCAGGGCGCTGCCAGGCCGGTTGTACCACTCGAGCGATACGTCGAACGAGTCGGACTCGAATGGTTCCAGCTCCGGGTTGTTGAACTCGACCGTCACGCTCTCCAGGATGCCTCCGTCCTCATCGACGTCGACCTCGGTGCCCGCCTCAAACTGGTTCGGATTGGGACGAACGATGGTTTCGGCATAAGACAGCCGCAGAAGCAGGTCCTCCTGGAGCTCGAACACCAGGTTCGCCGCGGGCAACGTGTTCGAGAAATCGAAGGGTACCGAGATAGAGGAAATGTTCCCGTCTATGTCCTGGAAGGTATCCGTCGTGCGCTCCGTCCTGACGAACCGCACACCGACGTTACCCGTAACCGCGATGGGCCATTTGAGGTCATAGCTATCGAAATTCGCCATTACGTAACCGGCCAGGATGTCCTGCTTGGTGTTGTAGGTGGACAGGAAATCCTGGTCGAGCACAAAACCCTCGTCGTTGAGCGGTTGCGTCGTATTGAGCGGCAGGACCTGGTTGAGCACCGCAAACACGTCCGGCACCACAGCAGGAAACCCGTTGAGGTCGCCGCCGAAGAAATTGCTGTCCCCCACTAGACTGTCCCGAAAGATACTGTCGTCGAGCACACTCAGGTCGACGTCGTCGTTGGTGGCGTCCTGATCGACCCGCTGTTGTTCTCTGTCGCGATACTTGGCCCCCACCTTGATGCTGGAGAGTATTCCGTAGTCGACCTCACGAGTCAGATCGAATTGCAGCGCCACCTCCGTGTCGCTGTTTTCGTCGTTTGCGCCTTCCGGGAAGAAACGTGTCTGAACGCTCGGATCGCTGAAACTCCAGGTTTGAACCTCACCCGCGGCAAAGCCGCCCAGGTTGATGTTGAAGGCATCCGGGTCGCCGGAACCGGTAGTGACGGTAAACGTCTCAGGAATACCGTTGATGCGGCGGCGCATCTGAATGAGGTTGCCGTCGTGTTCGCCCTTGGTGTAGTGCAGCACACCCTCTGCCCGCCACGGACCGTTGTCCCAAGCTCCATCGAGGGTCACCGACAGGGTGCTGTCGAAATCCTTGCGCTCACGCGTCTCCACTTCCATGCGGCAACCGGTGTGGGTCGACACAACGGACGTGTTGCCAATGATGTCGACGGCCGTGTCGTCACAGTTGCGAATCCGGATCTGGTCGCGGACCGTGGATTGCTCGTAGTCGGTAAAGACGGTGGTCAACCCGAAGCTCCAGTCGTCGATCGGACGCCACTCGAGCGCAGCCGTCCCCGAGATCCGATCCCCGTCGCTCGTATCGGAGCGATAGCGGAAGTCGTCCGCCACCTGGATGTTGTTGCCGTCCGGATCGTAGTCGGTCACGGCCGCGAGGTCGCGCTGGAACTCCTGGTTCGACCAGCCAATCGCGAACGAACCGGCCAGCGTGTCCGAGAAGTGTTTACTCCCACTGATTCTCGCCGTCGGCGAGAATTCTTCGTTGAGGGATTCGTAGCTCGTGCCAAGCCCGAACGAGATCTGCTGCTCGGCCGCATCGAAGGGACGCAAGGTTCGCATGTTGACGATGCCGCTCAGGCCGCCGTCGTCCATCTCGACAGTTGGTGTCTTGATCACGTCGACGCCGCTGAAGATCGACGACTCGAACACGCCAAACGGAAACGCCGTGGTCAGGTCCGGGCTGCCCATCGCCTGTCCGTTGATCCGGGTCAACGCAAAGTTACGCGGCAGCCCGCGGATGGCAATCTCGGCCCGGCGTCGTTCGCCACGCTCGATCTGAACGCCGGTAATGCGCTGCAGGGATTCACCGAGGTTCAGATCGGGAAAACGGCCGATGCCCTCGGACGAGATGCTGTCCACAATGGAGTTTGCGTTGCGCTTCGTGGCCAGTGCCGAAATGAGGCTCTCGCGAAACCCCGTTACGACAATAACGTCGAGCACGTCTTCGTCTTCTGCCCCCGGATCAGGCTCCTGCGCCTGTATATCGCTGCCAAGCACCATTGCCGCGACGGCACCCGCTGCCGTAAGAACCGACTTCTTGCTGGTTCGCATATCTTCCCCCTCTGCTCTCTGTCGGGGAGCGACATCGTCCGTGACGACAATCACTCCATGTGTCGTCACAACAGCGAACAGCCCGGAATCATCGAGCAGGGTTTCCAGCGCGTTTTCGAGCGTAAAGATACCGCTCAGCCGCACCTTGCTCGGCCGATCCAGTTTCTCGGTAGGAAAAATGAGTTGATGACCTGTGCTTCTTGCAAGGTCGGTGAGTTTGGCCCCCAGCGTGCCCGCAGTGATATCGAGCACGTAACGTTTCTGATCGGCGAACACTTGCGATCCGGCGAAGATGCACAGCACCCCCACCACGATCACAAATCGTCTCGCAACCCCCCTGGTCTTTCCTGCCGAGCTGCTTGCCTCGCGTTGTGATTCGACTCTAAAGAGCCTCAAGCGACGCAAACCCTCAAATATTGCAAAACCGCTGACGCCTCCCTCCCTTTTTTGTCTATTACATATGTGTCAAAGCTCTCGCCGCTGCACCGCCGTGAGCAGTACGCGCGTGTCCGAGATCCGGTTTGCCCGAACACCCAGCGAGATTTCTATCGCCTCCAGAAATGCTTCGTCATCGCCGAGGATAAAATTGCCCGTGACCTCGCGGTCGGCAAGCCCCGGCTCCTCGAACTCGATCGAAAGCCGGGAGTGCCGGCTGAATTCGGCGACCACGTCCTGTAAACGTTCGCCATCGAAAATCATTCGGCCCTCGGTCCAGGCCAACCGCCGCTCGAAGGCACCCGGGTCGTACTGACGAACCTGCACCGCGGGCTTGGCCACCTCAAAAACCAGCTCTTCTCCGGAGTGCAGCAAGCGGCGACCGGCTCCGTTTGTTCCGACGAGTTCGAACGGGTCGTCCGCTTTCGAGGTATCCACGGCCGTAGCAACCCGCACGCGGCCCTCTGTGACCGTGACGAGCGTCTCGTCTTCATCGATCTTCACGACAAACGCCGTTCCTACGGCTTCGATGACACGGCCGTTCGCCAGGACGGCAAAGACACGGTCCGGATCGTGACTGACCTCGAAGCGTGCTTCGCCCCGCTCGAGCCGGACGTGCCGCCCCGAAGTGGCAAACTCGATGTACGCAAGCGTATCGGAGTTGAGAGATGCCACCGATTCGTCGGGCAGCACGACTGTTTTGTGTTCGCCCAGACCGGTTTCCAGTCGGGCGCTGTAATCTTCGATCGGGCGATCGGCCAGCAGGAACACACCCAACGCAATACCCGCCAGAGCGACAACAGCCAGCCCGGAGAGGAAATAGCCGATGGAGGTGAGCATCGGCCGTGCCCCACGACCCCGGCGGGTACCGAGGGTATCCGGCATGAGATCGCGGGCCAACTCGTCGAGATCGGCCCACACCGCGAAACTGGACTTGAGCGCATTGGCGTTGCGCGAATCCTCGGCGAGCCAGCGACGCAGTGCGAGGCGCTCCTCGTCCGTCAGGTTTCCGCGGTCGAGCCGAACGAGCCACGCGGCGGCCTCGGAGTCGATCGACTCCGCGGAACGAAATTCTATGACGCTATCGTCCTTTGCCATGTTCATGTATCCGACGCTGACTGACCGATCCGGTCCTCGTCAGCGTGCTTGCCGTGGGTGGATTCGCCATCCGGGTAATAACCTTTGACACGCATGAGGTCCCTGCAGCGCAGCGTTCCCTGGGCAATGTACTTTTCGACGGAACTCACCGATACGCCGATCTTGCGCGCAATGTCTTTGTAGGAAAGGCCAAAAAACTTCCTGAGTATGATGGCCTGCCGGGAGCGCGCCGGGAGTGTATTGAGTGCCTCTTCATACGCCTTCAGTTTTTGCCGGTAGTGCGCCACGTCGGCCGCATCCGGCGCGTCCGTTCCTGCAATGGCGTCGTCGATTTCAGAGCGGATTTCCTCCGTGCGCGAGGTCATCGACTTGAAAACGAGGTTTCGCGATATGACGAACAGGTAGTCCTTCGGCGATATGATCTGCCGCGACCGGTTCGACTCGAGGGCCCTCATGAACGTCGTCTGCAGGATGTCGTCGACGTCCTCCGCCCGTACACACATCTTGAGCAGGTTGCGGACCAGCCCGTCGCGGCATTCCACAAACGCCGCCAGTATCCGGTTGTCCCCCTGTTCGCGCACGCCAGCCACCGATTCCCCCCAGTAGGCCGCAATAAAAAGTCTCAACAAGCCCTGACTTAAAGAGTACCCCCGGACGGAAACCCTCAAAAATCGGCTGGCTAACCCGGAATCAACGCGATGGGCTGACCGCAGAGGCCATATATGTGTAGTATCACCCAGCGATAATGCGGCTCAGCCAATGTCTGCCAGCGGGCCGCTTTGTGCTAGCTTAGGCGCCGGTTCGGCACCAACAACACCACCAACCAAGCCATCCAGAGAGCCATTGTAATGATTTACATTGCCGTCGTTACCGTGTACGTCCTCATGCTGCTCAGCATCAGCGTTTACAAGAGCCGCACCATCAAATCCGACGAAGACTTCATGGTGGCGGGCCGCGGCGTGCCCGTGTACATGCTCGTCGCAACACTGGTGTGCACCTGGATCGGCTCCGGCAGCCTGTTCGGCACCGCGGGCCTGACGTTTCGTGTCGGCATCTCGGAGCTGTGGTTCTCGGCCGGCGCCTGGATCGGCATCATTGTCGTCTACCTGGTTGCCGCGCGCGTCCGACGCATCGCGCAGTACACGCTGACCGACCTGCTCGAAAAGCGCTACAGCCAGCTCGCCAAAGTACTCGGTACGATTACGATCATCATTGCCTACATGGTTATCGCGGGCTATCAGTTCAAAGGCGGCGGCCGGTTTATCTCACTGCTCTCGGAGGGCGCAATCACGCCTGAGACCGGCATGCTGATCGCCGCGCTCCTGATCGTGGGTTTCACCGTGCTGGCGGGCATGGTGTCGATCGTCTCCATCGACATCTTCAACGGCAGCATCATGCTGCTGGCCATGGCGGCTACGCTGCCGTTTGCCATCATGGGTCACGGCGGCGTTGACGCCGTCATTTCGACGATCCAGCAAACCGAACCTACGCACCTGTCCCTCATGGCCGGGCACGACTTCGTCTGGGTCATAGGCATTGCGCTGCCGACCTTCCTGCTGCTGATGAGCGAATCGAGCATGTACCAGAAGTTCTCGTCGGCGGACAGCGCGCGCAATGCAAAGCGTGCCGTCATGGGCATGTTCATTGGTATTGTGATCATCGAAACGCTCATGATGCTCATTGCGCTCGTCGGTTTTGCGATCTACGCCGACGATCCGCGCTTTTTCCTCGCCGACGGCAGCATCAATCGCGCCATGGCCGAGGAGATCATCCTGCGCATCGGCTTCGAGCAACTGCCCGTCATTATCGGCTCGCTGCTGCTGGCCGCCGGCGCGGCGATCATTATCTCGACGGGCAACACCTTCCTGATGGTGACCTCGACGAACGTCACGCGCGACATCTTCCAGGCGTTTTTCTACAAGAACGCAACCCCGACCCAGGTCGTCTGGCTACAGCGCGGCTGCATCGTCGGCATTGGCATCCTTGCCTACCTCATGATGAGCCAGTTCGAGACCATTCTCGAAATGGCGTTCGTCTCCTATACGATGATCGGCGCCTCGCTGGCCCCGGCGCTGCTCGCGGCGTTCTTCTGGAAGCGAGTCACGAGAATTGCGGGCGTGCTCTCGATAGCATCCGGCATGCTGACCGTCATTACGATAACGGTGCTCAATTCGATCTACCGCGACGGCGGCGGCCAGTTCCTGGGCTTCGCGTTCCCGATGAACACGGACTACATTGCGATCCCTGCCGTCATCGTGTCGGTCTCGACGCTCGTGATTGCGAGTCTCGTGACACCGAAGCCGGCAAAAGAGGACTGGGAAGAGTTTATCGACGAGAAGCCGGCCGTTTAGAGCAGCGACAAAGCGTGCCGACGGATCTCGAATCGCAACTCCCTTCGCTGCTGCCAAAAGCAATCGCCTGGGTGAATGCGCAGTCGCGCCTGATCCTCGAAACCGGCTCGCCGCTGGACGGGACCGAATTGCGGCTGGCCCGGGCTGTTGGCGTTTCGCATCCCGAAAAGATTCGTGTGAGTACCGTGCAGGTCCTGCCCTTACCCGACGACCCGGAACTGCAAAGCGTCGCCGTCGAAACGGGCCTGCTGGGACCGCAAATGATCGGCGTGACTTTTGGCTACGGCATCTATGTGCGCGAAGGGCACATCAGCAACCGGCTCATTTCCCATGAGTGCCGTCACGTGCATCAGTATGAGGCTGCCGGCTCCATCGAGGCGTTTCTGCCGGTCTACCTGCACCAGATAGCAACGGTCGGCTACTACGATGCGCCGCTCGAGATCGACGCCAGGCAGCATGAGCTGGATACAGCGTAGACGCTGAATTGGGTTCACGAACATGAAAGCCGCACACTGCACAACGATCCACGCGCGACCCGATATCGTCTGGTCGGCGACGACTGAGCTCGAACACTGGCCCGATTGGAACCCCAACGTCAGCGAAGTCGTGCCACAGGGCTCAGGACCTCTGGCAATCGGTTCGCAGGCCCTGATCAAGCAGAACGGACTACCGGATACCGTTTGGACCGTAACGGCGCTCGAGGCGGAGCGACAGTTTGCCTGGCAAAGCCGCATCCGCGGCGTGTCAATGGTCGCGAGTCACATCATCGAAAGCACGGGCGGCAATACGCAAAGTCGCCTGGAGGTCGAAGTGGCAGGATTTCTAGGGTTGCTCCTCTGGCCCTTGCTTCGACCGGCGCTAACCCGGTCGATCAAAGCGGAGAATGGCGGTCTCAAGGCGTTTTGCGAGCAGCTGACGACCGGCGAAACCGGGGCTGGCTCTGCATCACCAGGCGGCACACGCTCCGGATAATGTTTACCAGCCTGAACCCCGATCCGCCTCTCAATCGCTGGGTCGACGTGATTTGGGATTGTGACGGCTTCGGTTCCGCCCATGAGCGGGAGCTGCGCCTGCCGACGCCCGGCGCGGAACTCGTCTTCAATCTCGAAGACGAACCCCTGCGCTTCGCGGACCCGGGTTGCAACCACACGGTCAGCCAGATGCAAAATTGGACGCTGAACGGCGCCACCCGAGTAGCGAGTCTGAGCGGGCCGCACACGAGGCCTTTCGTGCTGGACACCTCCCGGCCGCTGGTAGCACTGGGTGTACACCTCAAGCCGATTGCGCTGGCTTCGCTCTTTCGTCTGAATGCGGCGGAGCTTGTGAACCGGCACGTACCCCTCGAGCAGATCCCGGGCATGGATCGACTCGATGTCTGCTACCGCCTCAGAGAGGCAGCCACCGCGGCCCGCCGAATACAGATCGTTGCCGACTGGCTGCTAGCGAAACTCGAACACTCGCACGCGCCACACCTGGCCGTTCAACCCGCACTGAGCCTGTTACATCAAGGCGCGGGCCGCGTTGGGTTGATCGCCGACGCGACAGGGCTGAGCCAGCGCAGGCTGAGCGCGGTCGTCAGCGAACAAACGGGTCTGGCCCCGAAAATGCACATGCGTCTCCGGCGTTTTCAGCGTGCGCTGGGCGTCGCGGCCGGCAGCTCGGTCGACTGGGCCCGGCTCGCGAGTGATGCCGGCTATTACGACCAGTCCCACCTGATTCGCGACTTCAAGGATTTCTGCGGCCTGACGCCCGAAGACTACCTGCGCCGCAGGACCGGTCACGTCAATCACGTTGCGCTCGAGGATCCGGCCACGGTTTCCGATTTGTCCAATCCGTAGTCGGCCGGATCGCGCTAAGATCCGCGCATGACTGATTCCAGCAAAGTACCGCCGTTACCGGACCATCCTGTCTTGAGCCCGAAACTCGTCGTGCGTGGCGTCGCCCGGGCTATCGAGTTTTACCGGCAGGCGTTTGCCGCAGAACCGCTGATGTCCCTGGCCGACAAGGATGGGCAGGTGGTTCACGCGGAAATGGACCTGGGCGGCTGCCGCCTGATGCTCGCCGACGAGGTCGAACGGTACGGTAGTCAGAGCCCACAAAGCCTCGGAGGATCGCCGTGCCACCTGCACGTCTACGTCGACGACGCCGACGCTGTCATGGAAGCGGCCGTGAATGCCGGGGCCAAGCCGCTTATCCCCATTAGCAATCAGTTTTACGGCGACCGCACAGGCCGTTTCGAAGATCCGTTTGGCCACGTCTGGATCGTCGCCACCCGCGTGGAAGACGTATCGCACGCGGAACTGCAGCGACGCTGGGAAGAGCTGAGCTGACGGATTACCCCGCTGCGCTCGAGTCCGCGGAAATCCCCGCGTCAACCCGAGCGAAACGGCGGCGGCAGGAAAATGCTGCCGTTGCCACGCTCGGTGAGCTTGTTGCGGATGACCCACTTGACGGGCGGCAGGTTGTTCGCAATGCGCATCGCCACCCGACGCGCGAGCCTCGCCGGCGGTCGATCATCCGTGAAGAATTTCACGAGCCCATTGGTGCCGTGGTACATCGGCCATGTATTGCGAAGATGTCTCTGCTCGTAGCGCTTTAGCACGTCGACACCGGCAATGTCCTCGCGCGGCCCGGTCGCAGAGCGGATTTCCTCTGCAAGGATATCGGCGCCCGACAAGCCCAGGTTGTAGCCGTGGGCAGTGACCGGATGCATGCCGACGGCAGCATCGCCAACCAGTGCGCCACGCGCCGAAAAAAACCGCTTTGCGTGCGCGCCGACGAGGGGATACGCAAAACGCTCCGTGGACAGCCGCATACCGCCGTACCGGTTGCCGAAGCGATCTTCCACCTCGGACGCAAACTGCTCGCCGCTCATTCCCATCAGCCGATCGTGTTCGTTCGACGACGCAGTGACGACAATCGACGATTCATGCGAACTCAACGGCAGTACGGCCAGCGTTCGACCGTAGTGAAAACACTCGTACGCCGTACCGTCGTGTGGCTCATCGTGCGTCATGCGGCAGACTATGCACACGCGCCCGAAGTCGTGCATGTCGGCGGCAATACCGAGCATCCGCCGGGTATCGGAAAAACGGCTGTCCGCCGCGATCAACAGTCTGGCCGTCAGCGTGCGGCCGCCGGCCAACCCGACGCTGATCGTTTCCGCCGTCTGTTCCACACCTGTGACCGTCGAGTCCGAGGCCAGCTCGACATCGGGAAGATCGCCCAGACCCTGGAACAAAACACGGCGAATGACGTGATTCGAAACCAGGTAGCCCAGAGTGCCCGAATCCGCATGGTCCGGCCCGGCCGCATCCGCTCCTATATCGAGACTGTAGGAGGAATTGCCGTTCAGGACTTTCGCCGCGAGTACGAGATGCTTCTCGTCGGCGGCAATCCGCCCCCAGATACCGAAGCCTTCCAGGATCCGAACCGAACGATGCGTCAGGGCAATATCGCGACCGTCAAAGCCGGGGTGCTGAAGCGCTTCGCGGCTCTGACGTTCGAGCAACGTGATCTTGAGGCCCGACCCTGACATCGAGTGGGCAAATCCGAGGCCCGCAGGGCCCGCGCCGACAACCAGTATGTCGCTGTCCATGAAACCTGAGCTCTGCCGCTCGCAAGAACATCACGTGAACCGGAATGGTATCGGAGTGCGCAACTCCACAGCCTATCGGATAATACTTACAGGAGGTAAAGGCGGCAGATGCCCGCGCGGGCACGCCTCGCTACGCGCCCGAGTCGATCAGGACTTCGCTGACGACAAACGAGTATTCCCCGAGACGCTCGAGATCCTTCTCGAGCTTCGCCTGCACTGCGTCATCGTGAAAGCCGGCCTCGAAGCTGGCGCGATCCGGCCATTCGACAATCGTCTGAAAGCGGTAGTCGGGCATGGCCCCTTCGGGCCAGCGGTCGATGATGCGCGCGAAACCCGTGCGCACGACCCCGGGCATGGCTTCGTTGTTCTCCTGGTGATCTGTCAGGCGCCAGTTGAGGAAATCCTCCTCGTCGGTGCCTTCCGGCAGGTTGTACAGGACCGTCAGCCTAATCATCAGCCGGAAACCGTCGCGTTCTGTCCCTCACCGGGCCCACTCGTCAACCCGAGCGCAACCTGGCCGTCGCTTCGGCGTCGACGTTCATCTCGGCATCAAACTCGACGCCATAGACGTCGCGCGCCGACTCGCGCGTCACGTAGCCATCGATGAGGTCCTCGCGTACGGCTGCCGGATCACGTTCCTGTGCCTGACCGTAGCCGCCGCCTCCGCCCGTGTGCGAGCGTATGACCGTGCCTTTTGGCACTTTTACGCCGTTCACTTTGAGCAACTCGAGCACTTCTTCGTCGGGCCGCTCGACGACCACGACGGGCTTGCTGCCCGCCCCGCCGTCGAACAGGCCCCACCCCGTAGTCACCGAACGCTCGAACCACAGGAACAGGTCGGAGTCCGCCTCGACCAGGTATTCGCGGTAGGTGCCATTGCCGCCGCGCCATTCACCCGCACCGCCCGAATCGGGCAGGATGCCGTAGCGCGTGAGCCTGAGCGGGTACTTGGACTCGAAGATTTCGACGGGGATGTCCTTGAAGCTGCCGTTGACGTTGTTGATCAGGGAACTCTGCCCGTCCCTGCCGCGCGAGGCGCCCCAGCCTCCGGTCGTCGGCTCGATCATCAGGTAGAACTGATCGTCGTTCCGCGGATCGGCGCCGGCCACGGTAATGACCATCGAGTCACCGTAGTGTGCGCCCGCTGCCTTGTCGGGCATGATCGGCGCCAGCGCTTTGATCACGAGGTCGATCAGGAGTCCCAGCGATGAAAAATACCAGCCGCAGGCTGCCGGCTCTTGCGCGGAAAAGATGGTGCCTTCCGGTGCCCTCACGTCGAGCGGCCGAAACGAACCGCCGTTCGGCGAAACGTCGGAGCAGATCAGGAGCTTGTAAGCGACGCGGGCCGCCGCGATTGTCTGGGTTATGCCGCAGTTCACGGGACCCTTCGCCTGCGGCGCGGATCCGTCGAGGTCAACCGACATGGCGTCACCCGCAACGGTCAACGCCAGTTTGACCGGCAGCGGATCGCTGCCGAGGCCGTCGTTGTCCAGGAACCCTTCCGCTGTGTACACGCCATCCGGCAAGGCGGTGACCGCCTCGCGCTCGCGCGCCTCCGTTTGCCGGAAGATCTCGTCGCGCGCCGCCCAGATCGTATCGGCACCGAACCGGTCGAACAGCGCCTGCATGCGTTTCTCGCCGGTGCGGCCCGCCGCGACCTGCGCATTCATGTCGCCTACGGTGGCGTCGCCAAAACGGCTGTTCCGGCGCAGCAGGTCGATCACGTCTTCACGCGGCTCACCGCCGTCATACAGACGGGTAGGCCCCCAGCGCATGCCCTCCTGGTAAATCTCATGAGAATCGACAGGTGTGCCCGGGTCTTTCGCGCCGACGTCCAGCCAATGCGCGCGAGACGCCGCAAAACCCACGCGCTCGCCACCCCAGAAGATCGGCATGATGATCGTCGAATCGTTGAGGTGTGTGCCGGTCATGTAGGAGTCGTTCATATAGAAGACGTCGCCTTCCTTGAAATAATCCCATCCATGCTGTTCAGCGATCAGCTTGACGCAAATCTCGAGATTGCCGAGGAACAGCGGCAGACCCAGCGACTGTCCAAGCACCTCACCTTGCGGATCGATCAACGCCACCGAGCAGTCTTTGCCCTCGTAGATCACGGGCGTGAACGCGCTGCGAATCAGCGTTGCGTTCATGTCTTTCGCAATCGAGACAAAGGCGTTGCGAATGATCTCGGTGGTTACCGGGTCGACGTTGGCCATCACCCCTCCTCCCTCGTCAACACGATGCTGCCGAGTTTGTCGATCGTCACGTGCCACCCCGGCGGCACAACAGTGGTTGCACTCTGCTCCTCGATGACGAGCGGGCCAGCCCCCTCGTAGTCGGTGGACAGGCTATCGCGCGCAACAATGGGCGTCGTCAGCGTCTTTCCGGCAAACACCACCTGCCGCTCACCCAGCATCGACGCATCCCCACTTGCCCCTGGATCTTCGTTGCCGTACTTCTTCAACGCGCCGAAGGCAGCAACCCGAAGATTCACGAACTCGACGGGGGCGCCGGGGCTCGAGTGGCCGTAGCGCCGTTCGTGCGCCGCGTGGAACGCCTTGCCGATAGCCTCGGTGTCGTTGTTGTCCAGCAGCACGTTGATCGAATATTCCTGGCCGAGATAGCGCATGTCGGCTGAGCGCTGGAACGATATGTCAGCCTCGGCAACACCCTCACCCAGGATCGCGTCGCGGCCCTTGGTCTCGAGTTCTTCGAACACGGCATCGAGGTCGGCTCCTGCGACGCTCGCAGCCGCGCGAAAGAAACTCTGCGTGAAATCGTGCCTGAGATCGGTTTGCAGCATTCCCCAGGCCGAGAACGTGCCCGGAAACCGCGGCACCACCACTTCGCGAATGTCGAGCTCTTCGGCAAGAAACGCCGCCGCCATCGGCCCGGCACCACCAAATGCCACGAGCGCAAATTCACGCGGATCGACGCCCTGACTGATCGTAATGGTCCGCATGGCATCCGCCATTGCTGCATTCGATATCGACAGCACACCTTCGGCAAAAGCCGTGGAATCCAGACCTGCCTCGGGCGCCAGCGACTCGATTGCCGTTGTCGCCGCCTTTTTGTCGAGCGACATGTCGCCACCCAGCAGCGACTTCTCGCCGAGCCGGCCAAGAAACAGGTTTGCGTCCGTTACGGTCGGCTGGGTGCCGCCGCGCCCGTAGCACGCCGGACCCGGGATGGAGCCGGCACTGTGCGGTCCCACGCGCATTGCGCCATTCTCCATCCAGGCAATCGAGCCGCCGCCGGTACCAATCGTCTCGATGTCGATGATCGACATGAGCAGTGGCAGCCCTTCGAGTTCGGTCTCGAGCGTAGCGTTTGCATGGCCGTCCATGACCAGGCTCAGATCGAACGACGTGCCTCCCATGTCGACACACAGCAGGTTCTTGCGGCCACCGCTCGCAGCCAGCGCCGTGCCCGCGATCGTTCCGCCCACGGGACCGGACAGCAGCGTAAACACCGGGTGCTTTTGCGCCGTTTCAGCCGTCGAGACGCCGCCGTTCGACTGCATGATGTGCACCGTCGCCTGCATGCCGAGGTCGTGCAGCTCGCCACGCAGGCTCTTGAGGTAGCGCTCTACGACCGGCGCAACGTAGGCGTTCATGACCGCCGACGAGGCGCGCTCGTATTCCCGCCATTCGCGGGCAATCTCGTGGGACAGCGAAATGGATACGCCGGGCAACGCCTCGGCGAGTATCTCGCGCGCCGCAAGCTCGTGCTGGGGGTGGGCGTAGGCGTGAACGAAGCAAACGGCGACGGCGTTGATACCTTCAGCTTTCACCTTGTCGATAATCGGCTGAAAGTCCGCGGCGCTCAGCGGCTCGATTTCGCCGCCGTCCCACGCGAGCCGACCACCTACTTCGTGGACGTCGCGCCGCGGCACGAGTTGCTCCGGCTTTTGATAGCGCAGCTCGTAGAGTGTGTGGCGGTTGCCGCGGGCAATCGTGTAGGCGTCGCCAAGCCCGGCAGTCGTGATCAGCAAGACACGTTCGCCGCGCCGCTCGAGAAAGGCGTTGAGACCTACGGTAGTCCCGTGAACAAAAAAGCTGATGTCCTCGAGGTTGGGTACCAGCTCACGAATTCCGTTGACGACGCCAACCGCCGGGTTGTCCGGTGTCGTCGGCACCTTGCCGACAAACACCGGTCCGTCGGAAGGCTCGATAACGATGTCCGTAAACGTGCCGCCAATGTCGGCCGAAACCCGATACTGAGTCATAGATCTGTATCCGCTATCGTTGTGTGCTGTCGATCAGTTGAAGTTGTACCGATACTTGACGTTCCAGATACGTCCCGGCGCGCGGGCCGAGAAGCCGCCGGCAACCCATTCCGAATTGTACAGCTCGTCGTTCAGGTTCTGGCCCGAGGCAATCAACTCCCAGCGGCCGTCTGATGCCCGGGCGCCGATACGCGCATTGAAAAAGCCCAGGGCGTCGCGTGCCGTCGTGTTGTTCGGCTCCCAGAACTGCTCGCCGCGGCGTTCGTAGTCGCCGCGCACAAAAAGATCGATGCTGGGGGTTACCGGCATCTCGTACTGGAAGCCCAGGTTCAACGTGCTATCGGCAATGTACGGCGCATCGTTGCCCACCGTCGTCGGATCGACCGAATAGGCGTCAATTTCGGAATCGGTGAAACCGTAGGCTGCATACAGATCCAGGAAGTCGTTGACTCGAAAGAAGACATCGACTTCACCACCGCTTAGCGACACCTCGTCGATGCTCGTCAGAATCTGCGCACTGATGGCCCCAATAAACGAGAAGAACTGCTGGTCATCAACGTCGGTCGAAAACACTGCGGCGTTCAGTCGGATCCGGTCGTCGAGGTAGGTGCCCTTGTAGCCCAGCTCGATCGACTCCGATTCTTCCTGGAGGACGACGTCGGTAACGCCAATGAGACCCGCGTCAGCCGCCACTTGCGCAATGCCGTTCTGATTGAACTGGCCGCTGCGGAAACCTTCGCCCCAGGTCAGGTAGAAGTTATGGCTTTCGCTCGGCTGGAAGCGCAACGTGATCTTCGGCTGCAGTTTATCGAAAGACTCGTTGTTGCGTGCGCCGGGCTGACCGGCCGGGAACTGCAGCGGCGACACAAACTGTGTGCGGTCTTCTTCGTCGTAACGCAGCGCCAAGGTCAGGTCCCAGAAGTCGTTGAGCGAGTAGTCGATACTGCCGAATACGGCCCAGGACGTGTTCTCGTTGTCGTCCGCGAGGAACGAGGTCGTGGGGTTGCGGGGATCGGTTGTGGGCTCACGTTCGATCCGAAGGATCCCCTGCCCCGTGTCGACGCCGGTCGAGAGCGACACGAAACGCTCCCAATCGAGATAGTAGGCACCAATTTCCCAGCGCAGGCGATCGTCGGAGTCGGACGACAGGCGCAGCTCCTGGGTGATGGCAGACAGTTCGAAGAAGCCGGTCTGAGTACCGTCGAAACCGAATACCGCCGGGGAGCTCTGAGCATTCGTGTACGGGAACTGGTCCGAATCGGCCCATTCCTCGATATCCGTAAACGACGTAACACTCGTCAGCGTGCCGACCCCCGTTTCGACATCGAGCTTCACGGACAGATCGAGCATGTCGCGCTCACCCGTATCGACGTTGTTGTCGCGAACCGGCAGGACGTTGTTCGCATCGACCGGCCCAGTGTCGGTACCAAAACCGATGGCCGTAATTCCGTCCGCCCCGATATCGACGCCCTGAAACTGGAATCCAATGCCACGACCCGCGTGTGTCGACACGGCGGCACGGAAGTCGGCCGAGAACGTATCGCTCGGCTCGAAAATCAGGCGGCCCCGGACGATCAGGTCTTCGAAGCGGTCGGCCTTTTCGCCGCGGGTAATGTTGTCGAGATAACCGTCACGGTCGATATAGTTGGCGGAGAGCTGGCCGAACCAGCGATCCGGCACCAGCGCGCCGCCGACCGACCCCCGAACCGAGTACTCGTCGCCGTTGCCCGCGCCGACCTGCACATAACTGTAGGCTTCGTTCGTTGGCCTGCGGGTGTTGATGATGATGGCGCCGCCGGTCGCGTTACGACCATAGAGCGCACCCTGCGGTCCCTTGACCACCTCGATGCTCTCGACGTCGAACAGCTCCTGCCGGAACTGAATCGCGCTGAACTGCTGCACGCCATCGATAACCACCGCAACCGGGGCTTCGCCGTTTCGCACCTGGGTAATACCGCGAATGCTCAGGAAACTGGTGCCGATGCCCTGCGAGGTCGCCAGGGTGACGTTCGGCGTCAGCTGAATCAAATCCTCGACCCGCTGGATACCCGCGTCCTGAATCATCTGCGCGTTGAACGCCGTTACCGCAATGGGTGCCTCGAGTGCGGATTCGTTGCGCCGCCTGGCCGTCACTACGATTTCCTCGAGCGCATCCGCGCCGGATTCCCCGGAGCCCTGCGCCATCGCGGGCATCGAAACGGCACCCGCCAGTACCGAAATCACCAGATTTCTCAATGCTTTGGAAAAGATCATCTGCTTAACCCCCGTATCTATTCCTGTCAGCAGGCGCAACGTTTAGCCCCTCCTCCAAACGGCTCCGCCATGGCTGGTTGACAATCCGAAGATTGCTACCGATGTTTACCTTACTTAAATTTTTTACCGAATCAAAGTTTTTTGACTTTGCTGGCTGGCGGACTAGAATTGCGGGCAAGTCTTTTGCAGGTCCTAGGATAAAATGCCCAATCCCGCCAAATCTGCGAGCCCGATCGAGCGTTCGATAGGCGGCCTTCTGAAGGCCCGCCGACGAGAATTGGGACTGACGCTACAGGAACTCGCGGCTCGCTCGGAGCTGTCGGCTGCGTTCCTGTCGCAGGCCGAGCGCGGCAAGGCCACGCCGTCCATCGTCTCGCTCATCAACATTGCGAAGGCGCTCGAGACCGATATTCACTACTTCATCACGCCGCCGGCACCCACCAGCCTGGTGCGCCGCGCCGACGATCCTCAATACGTCAACATCGACTCGCCGGTCGTCTACAAGCGACTCGACGCCGAGATTCGCAACCAGCGCATGAGCGCGTTGGTCATGGAGATCCCGCCCGGGACCCGCCTGCCCGCCGTTCACCGTGACGAGGGCGAAGACTTTTTCTACGTGCTCGAGGGTGAAGTCGAACAGCGTATTGGCGACAAGGTCTTTACGCTCGGCAAAGGCGACAGCGCGCATCACAACACGCAGATCGATCATGACGTCGTCAACAATAGCGACGAAGTGGCAAAACTGCTCTGGGTCGGAACGCCCGTGCTGTTCCCGACCAGCGACGACTCACGACGAGACGAGTGACTGCACGGCCGCGAGTGGACCCATTATGTCGGCACTAAGAGTCGACACGGCAAAAGGCGGCTTCACGATTCGTTTGCATGACACACAGGCACCCGAGACCTGCCGCTACTACCTGAACATTGCCGAACGCGGAGACCTCGACGACGGCGCGGTGTTTCGCGTCACGACGGAGCAAAACGACACTCTGTCGAACGGCTGCCCGATCGATATCGTTCAGTTCGGCACACGACGCGGACTCGACGGTGAGCGCCGATCCATCCAGCACGAATCAACCAACACGACCGGCATTACGCATCGCCGCTGGACCGCGTCCGCGTCGTGCTTTGCGCCGGGCGAAGTCTACGGGAGCTTCTTCGTGTGCATGCGCGACGAACCGGCACTCGACTTCGGCGGCAAGCGGCGCAGTGACGGGCTTGGCTATGCCGCTTTCGGGGAAGTCGTCGACGGACACGACACGATCGAAACGCTCTACCTGCAGGCCGGCGACCACGAGATTTTGAGGCAACCGATCCGCATCGAACGGGTAACGGTTCAGTACGACTAGGCAACAACAAGCGCAGGGGGACGCTGCGAGATGAGCACCAGAACGACAACCGACTCGAACGCCCGCAGTGTCGGCGAATGGTTCGCCGACATGCCGCTGACCCGGACTCACTGGCTGGCCGGCCTGACGCTGTTCATGACGTTTGTCATCGAATCCTGGGAAATGATGATCATCATCTTCTCGTCCGGCGCAATCGGCAGCGAGTTCGAACTCACCAACACCGAGATCGGCTCGCTGATCAGCGCCATGTTCATCGGCATGATTCCGGGTGCGCTGCTGTGGGGCAAGCTCATGGGCCCGCTCGGCCGCAAGCAGTGCCTTGTCATCAGCGTTGGCCTGTATGGCATATTCCCGCTGCTCAGCGCGTTTGCGCCGACGTTCGAAGCGCTCTGGGCAGTGCGCTTCGCTGCCGGCATTGTGCTCGCGGGCGCACTGGTCGTTACCTTCCCCTTCTTCGAGGAACTGGTGCCGGTGCGCGTGCGCGGCAAGGCCACGGTGTACCTGTCGGCGGGCTGGCCGCTCGGCGTGCTGACGGCCATCGGGGTAACGGTCCTGTGGATGGACCTGGGCTGGCGCGTCGTGCTCGGTTTCAGTTCACTGGTATCGCTGTGGGCGCTCGTCATCGCACGCCTCGTGCCCGAATCACCGTACTGGCTGGCTGAAAAAGGCCGCACCGACGAAGCCGACGCATCGATAGCCAGGCTGTCCGAAGGTCGCGTGCGTGCCGAGACAGCACCGGGCGACAGCGCTCACGGCAACGACATTGCCTTTCTCAATATTTTCAGAGGCAAGACGCTGCGCACGACGGTCATTCAAAGTGCCATCAACTTCTGTTTTGCGTGGGGCTACTGGGGCCTGACGTCCTGGATGCCCGCCCTGCTCGCGGAGCGTGGCCTGCAGGCGCGCGAGGGCCTTGGTTTCATGGCCTTGTCCGCTTTGTTCATGTTTCCCGGCTACATCTCGGCGAGCTTTCTGACGGGCCGCTTCGGCCGCAAGAAAGTGATGTTGCTGTACGTCTTCATGTCGGCCGTTGCCGGTTTCGGTTTTGCCACCTCGGCGAACGTGACCCAAATGTACGTCTGGAACTTCACGCTGTCGTTCTTCATGCTGGGCGGCTGGGGTATCTGGAATACCTGGCTCGGAGAAATCTACGACACGCGCAACCGGGGTGCGGGCACGGCCTGGGGCGTATCGGCGCAGCGCGTGGCCAATGCGATCGCTCCCATTGCGATCGGCGGCGTGCTGGCCACGTCGAACTTCGTGCAGACAGTGTCGTTCATCACCCTGTTCCTCGCCGTAACCTTCATTGCATCGTTGTTCCTTCCCGAGACCGAAGGCGAAGCGCTCGGGTAGAGAACCGCCGCACCCCCTCGGCTACGGACAGGGCTCCGACTTCGTTACCAGTCCCCGACGTAGTTCACCTCGCTTGCGACCGTCTTGTCGACGACGCCGATGTCGAGTGGCCGCGCGGCGGCAGATTTCGCGAGCAACACTGCAAGGAAAGACTTGCCCGCAGCGGTGGACGCATCGAACCAGTAGTTGTAACAGCACGCCAGGTAAGTCGAATCGAAATCGGACAGGTTCCTCAGATAGACCCTGTTCTGCGCCGTAATCTGCCATTTGATCTGGCTGGCATCGGGTATTTGCAAGAAGTCCGACGCTTGCGCTGCGGACCCAAGGAACAACACAGGGAGCAGGAAAAGCATCTTGATGCGAATGCGACGAGGTAATTTCAGGCCCATAGAAAATCTCCCGAATTCTTGAACTAGAAAAAGGGCCCCTGCGCTCTTCTGGCACGGACCAACCGATTGGAAATCTCACGTTGACTAAACGCCAGGCACGTTCGAGGGTGGCTCTACTGACACGTTCAGTTGCTGCAAATGCCGGCAATCATGTCGTTCGGGTTTGTACCCGTGCTCTCGTACACCTTCTTGTGATCCATCTTCGCGCGCCCCATGTTCTCCTTTTCGAGATCGATCATCTGCTGCATACGCGCGGCTTCCTCCGCAGTCACCTGACTCTTGAAGAGCAGCAGGTACTTGTCCGCGATTGCGTCCGACAGGTCATCGGACATACCGAACAATCGGTAGATGTCGTCGGGCGTACGACTGTCGGGTGCTTCTGCGCAGAGCAGCTGCAGCCTGGAGCGCTGGAGTTCTTCGGCAAGATTCACACGAGATTCGAGCAACATCGCCGCCATCTCGCCAGCGCGATCGGCGCTCAGCCCCATTCGGCGTTGCAGATAGTCGCTCAGAACCGGCCTGTCACCCTGAGCGAGTGTGGTGGCCATATCCAGGAAGATTTTGAAGGCAGCCCCATCCGGGAGTTCGGCGATTCCGGTCTGCTGCTCGCGAATGAAGCCCTCGGGCGACTCCGTCCTGACCTGAGCTGCGGTATCTGAAGCGATGCCGAATGCAAGCGCCACCAAAAGCGCTGTCGATAGAGTCCGTTGTCCTTGAGTGAACAAACACATTCTCGTCGCCTCCTGGTCGTTCAATCGTCTGCCGAACCGCGCGAATCTTTCGAGCCAGACCCACCCTCGAAATTTTTAACGGATGGACAGATAACTGGTTGGCGGAATATGCACTGAACGATAACATTTATGAGCAGAAAGTCTCGTTACCATCCAACGATGAGAATCTGAAGCCAGGCTCAACTCCCTGGTCGATGCCGGCCGCGGCGGGGAGCCTCTAGTTATTTGCGGTCAGGGGATCGATGATCTTTGGCACTTCGACTATGCGCGCAACCGGAATGCCGCTGAGTTCGGCGTGCCTGCGGATAGTCGCTTCGTCCTTGGCCAGATAGATACAGAACGTCTTGTCGTCGGACACATAGCTGTGCTGCCACTGGATCTCCGGCACCATCTGGTCGATCGCCTGGTTGGACGCGCGGGCCGCCCCGCACAGCTCGACCAGCGACATCGAGCCGACGCCGGGAATATCCCGCTCTACGAGGTAACGTTTCAGCTGTTTCATCATTGTCCTCCCCATCGGTTCGGACAAGATCATCCCGCCTTTGCCCTTGCGGTCGCAAGGTAAATATTCTTTATCGAGATAAAGAATTTCTTTATATTAGCAGCAGTGACTTCACCGACACACCTCCGCAGCCTTCAGGCACTGGACCTGGCCATTCGCAAAGGATCGCTAAAGGCCGCAGCCGCCGAGTTGTCGATCACACCGGCCGCGCTCGGACAGCGCATCAAGAGTCTCGAGGAATACCTCGGCTACGAATTGATCAGCCGCGGTCGGAGCGGTGTTCGCCCCAGTCGGGACATCCAGCCTGCGCTGGCGCACCTGAGCGCTGCGTTCCGTGAACTCGACACCGTCAGCCGGCTCCTGAATTTTCAACGGGTCAATGAGATACACATTACGGCCGACTCCGACTGGGCCCAGCTTTGGCTGGCTCCGCGATTGGCGAGCTACCAGGAAGCAAATCCGAGTACGCTGTTCTGCGTAAACGGCGTCGGCGACGTTCCCACACGATTGGGTGACGCCGATTGCGAAGTGGGACTTTCTATCGGCGCCCTGCCCGGCCAAGTCGACTCCCTGTACCGAGACTACCTGCTGCCAATCACGTCGCCGGTCAACAAGGAGCGCGTATCCACGCTCCCCGTGAACGAAGAACTCGAGGGTTTTCCACTGCTGCATCTCGATGCCTACACAGTCGACGCCAGCGACATGGGCTGGCCGGAATGGGTACGCCGTTTTGGACACCGTGCCACCAATCCCGAGCGAGGGATCCGCTACAACAAGGTCGTACAGGCGCTCGAGGCAGTGTACGCGAACGCCGGCTTCATTCTTTGCGGTGTGTCTCTCGTATACCCCCAGATCCAGCAGCAGCGGCTTTCTGTGCCGTTTCCCGTCGAGCAGGGTGATTACGCGGCACGCGAATACCAGGTTTGCTTCCGTCCCGAGTCGCTGAAACGAAACGCTGTGCAGAGCTTCCGCGAGTGGTTACTCCAGGAAGCGCAAAACACTCGTCGAGAAATTGCCCGGCTGACCGGTTGATGGTTTGACTGGCGTGCACGTTCGTGCCGGCAGTTACAAAGCGTGTTTCATCAAGGGCTATAATCCTCTGGAGAAACACAAACCGAACCACCGACGATGAAAGAGTCTCTGCTCACGCTCGGCAAAGATGCGCTGCACAGCCTGCGCGATCTGACGCCTATCGTGTCGGTCATTCTCCTCTTTCAGCTGTTCGTCTTCCGAACACCCGTTTCCGAGTTACTGTCCCTGGCCTATGGCGGCGTGCTTGTCGTCGCGGGGCTCTCGTTCTTTATTTTTGGTCTGCGGATCGCCTTGTTCCCGGTGGGCGAAGGCCTTGCGCAATCGCTCGCAAGGAAAGGCTCCGCGTTCTGGCTGCTTGCGTTTGCCTTTGCCCTCGGCTTCGGCACGACCATTGCGGAACCCGCACTCATGGCCGTTACGGGGGAGGCAGCCAAAATCGCGGCGGCGGATTCGGTCATTGAGTCATCGCCGGAAGCACTGAGTCACTACGCCCTGCTCCTGCGGCTAACCGTTGCCCTGTCGGTTGGGGTTGCTCTCGTGCTCGGTGTATTGCGTATCATGTTCAACTGGTCGCTGCCGCTGATCATCATGAGCGGCTATCTTCTCGTCTCCGTCATGACCTTGTTCGCGCCCAAAGACATCGTCGGCATTGCGTACGATTCCGGCGGCGTCACGACTTCTACCGTCACTGTGCCGCTCGTTACGGCTCTCGGAGTCGGCCTCGCAAGCGCAATGAAGGGCCGCAATCCAATGACCGACGGTTTTGGCCTGATCGCGTTTGCGTCGCTTACACCGATCCTTTTTGTGTTGATCTTTGGCGTCGTCAGCCAATGGACCTGATGGAACTCTTTATCGCCGCGCTCGCATTTATTGGCGAGACCGCAAGGGATGTTCTGCCGATCGCCGTGTTCCTGTTTGCATTTCAGCATCTGGTCATTGGCAAACCCATGCCGCATCGCGGTCAGATTGCCGCTGGTTTCCTGTTTGTCGTGCTCGGACTTGGGCTTTTCCTGGTCGGCCTCGAGCGTTCCCTGTTTCCGCTTGGGCGCCTCATGGCCGAACAGCTCACCGACCCCGGATTCCTGCAGAGCGTTACGGGCAAAGCCGGCGATCTGACGTGGCGGGACTACTACTGGGTATACCTGTTCGCCTCGGCAATCGGATTCAGCACAGCCATGGCCGAACCGGCACTGGTTGCCGTTGCTCTCAAAGCCAACGCCGTGTCCGGCGGAGCAATCAACGTCTGGGGTCTTAGAGTCGCTGTCGCGATCGGCGTCGGTGTGGGCGTGAGCCTGGGATGCTACCGAATCATTGCCGGCTTCCCCCTGCACTACTTTATTGTCGGGTGCTATCTGATCGTCATCCTGCAAACCGCACTCGCACCGAAGATTATTGTTCCGCTTGCGTTCGATTCCGGAGGAGTAACGACCTCGACGGTAACGGTGCCCCTGATTACGGCGCTCGGCCTTGGCCTTGCCGAGGCTGTGCCGGGACGCAGCCCGTTGCTCGACGGCTTCGGGCTGGTGGCGTCTGCCGCCCTGTTTCCGATAATCTCTGTGCTCGCCTACGGCCAGCTGGCGGAGTTTTTCGGAAGAAAAAACACTTCGACAACTGAACAATCAGCTAATTGAATCGGCTAATTGAATCGGCCAGCTGAAAGGACGGACTTATGCATTTCAAGTTAATCATTGCATTCGTGGAAGACAGCAAAACCGACGCCGTCATGGACGCTGCGCGGGAAGCAGGCGCCACGGGTTGCACGGTCATCAACAACGCACGCGGCGAAGGCATCAAGGAAAACAAGACTTTCTTTGGGCTAACCCTGACGTCGCAGCGGGATGTCGTGCTGCTGCTGGTTGAGGAACATCTGAGCAGGCATATCCTCGAGCACATTGGCGAGGTTGGCGAATTCGACAAGAAGGCCGGCGCAGGCATAGCTCTGCTGCTCGACGTCGACGACGCCGTCGGCATCAGTCACCAGGCCAAGGAACTCGGCGATGTCGTGGAGGAGACCTTATGACTATTCCAAAATGGGGCCCCGTCCGAAACTGCATGAAAACCGACGTGACGGAAGTCGACGGCCGGACCGACGTGCTGTCTGCCCTCAAGATCATGAAAAGGGTCGGCGCAACCAGCCTGATCGTCAAACGCCGCGATGAGAACGACGAGTACGGCATGCTGCTGTTTTCCGACATCGCGAAGCACGTCCTCGCGAAAGACCGGGCGCCGGAACGGGTGAACGTCTACGAGATCATGTCCAAGCCCGTGATTACGGTACGGCCCGACATGGAAATCCGCTACTGCGCGAAGTTGTTCGAGAATTTTGGCATCAGTCATGCGCCGGTCATGGAGAACGACAAAATCGTGGGTATGGTCAGCTACTACTCGCTGATCCTCTACGGTTTGCTGCCTCAGCTCGAGGACTGACCGCCGCCGCAGTGATCGCTCGATTCAATCTGTCCGGAGGTCCGTCGGCGGGTTGGGCGCGGCAGCATCGGATTCGAAGACGCCGCCGAGCGGCAGCCGTCCGGCTACGTCACACGCCGCCGGCATTTCGATAGCGCCTCTCGAGGGCGCATTCGACCGGGGAGTACCGCAATAGTCCGTAGTCACGTCCGGCAACGGCAGGTTGGCAGCCAGATCACCGGCGCCGGTACCCGCCGAGAAATCCAGGGCACTCGCGTTGTTGTAGAGCGCCGCAAAGTCGGCGTTGGTCATGTTGCCGCTTGCGACTACGTTGCTGCTGCCGGGCAGCCCGCCGTCGAGAACGTTGTTGCGCACCTCGATGTCGCCGGTGCCCTCGAAGGACTGTATCTGCAGCATCGTCGGGGCGTTGTAGACGACGTTGTTCAGGAACTTGCTGCCGCACGCCGAGTTCACGTGTAAGGCGGTATCCGAGGTATTGACGACAATGTTGTTGCGCGCAATGCCACCGAAGTCTTCGCAAGTGCAGCCGCCCGCTCCCGTGTTGTCAGCCGCGCACCATTGAGTGCCCATCCGCCCGCCGCCGAACGATATGCCGACCGAAATGCCGCCACCGTGGCTGCGCTCGTAACTTCCAGCCACGAGGTTGCGTTCGATGACGCTGTTCGTCGTGGCTCCCTTCAGGAAAATACCGTAGTTGATGCCGGTGTTGCCGTAGTCGTGCACATAGTTGCCGACTACGCGCCAGCGTGTGCCACCGTCGAGGTTGAGCACATTGGAGCGGCCGTTGAACCCGGCGGTGTTGTAAGCCTCGTTGCCGGCCAGGGTCACGTCTTGAGGGGCGTCGAGCGTGTTGTCGGCAATCCATCCCTTGACGTGCTGCATGAAGTCGGTCGTGCGGCAACGCCGGATCGTAATACGCCGCGCACTCCCCCACAGCGAGATGCCGCGCGCGTTTCTGCACTGGCTGCCCTGACAGCGCAGCCAGATCCCTTCGATGACGTAGTCCTGACCGCGAATGGAGAGCCCCAGGGAACCGTTGATACGGAACTCGACGCTGTCGGGCCCGCCTTGCCCAATGAGCTGGATGGGTTGAGACGGCGAGCCCGCGGAGTCGAAATCGATCGCATCAAAGAAGTCGTACACGCCGGGCGCAACCCGAATCACGTCTCCCGGGTTGGCCTGGTTGAGCGCGTTGCGCACCTCGTCGGGTGTGCTGACGTTGATCTCGGCAGCCTGTGCCCGCAGCGCCATGAGCAACAGGCAAGCAAGCGCAAGAACTATGGATTTTCTTGCAGGCATTCGAAAGTCCCCGGTCGTCCATGAGTCGTCGTACTGTTCGGGAGTCTACCAGCCCGGCAGCAGCTTTCGACTGTCTGGAAAAGGAGACAGTCGAAAGCAATGCGATGAAACCGGACTTGCCGGACAATTACGTGAGATCGGTAGCCATTCCGGCATCAGCCATGAGTAACACTTGCTACCCGGTTCCGCCAACATGTGCAGTACCAGATGCCGAGCAACAGGAGGAGTGCCAGCAACAGGAGGAAACGAAGCAGCAGACACGGCAGGCAGGCTCGCCCGTCGTCCGGCGGCGTGGATTCCGGCGTCATTAGCGTGACGTAACGCGTATCCTCGCGCGGTGCCAGTTCGCCGCGCTCGTTGTGTCCCACCGACTGGAAGTAGAATTTGTATACGCCCGGCACGCCCGTTTGCAGGAAACTGTTGGTCCATGTGCCGTCATTGGCTTCGACGTCACCGTGGGTGCCGTCGTCGTAAAGCTGGAAGCTGTGGGTGTTGTTGTTCGGCGCGGTGGCCGTAACGCTGATCTGGCCGTCGACCGCTGGCCAGCCACGATCGCTGAGAGTGCCCGTAAGGCGCACTTCTGCCCCCGGCAGGTAATTGGATGGCTGCACCTCTACGTCCAGACGGTAGTTGGACGCAACTGCTGCGGCAAACCCGACGGGCACGAGACCCTGGTAAGGATTGATATAGTCGGAGTGCTGAATCTCCGACTCCGCCATTGCAACCTTGGCCGCCCGATCGCTCCACTTGCCGTTCGGCGTGAGCCTCAGCAGCCAGTCTCCAACGTACTCGCTTTCCTGCGAGATATCCGGGAACACGACGCGGAATACGCGATACGTATGGCGATTCATCTCCTGAATCGGAATGCCGCCGACCGTTGTGCCGGCGACGATGACATCACCGTTTGGCGTGACAAATTCCAGGTCGTAGAACGGCCGCATGGCAGGATTGTCCAGCAGCAGAAAATTTGCGCTGCGATCAGACGAAATGATGCGGGCGGTATCCACGACAATCGGATCCGAGCCCGTCAGGTTGACGACGTGGGTTGGATCCACGACGAGATCCATGCCCGTCGCGTTGGAAAAGATCTTGAAATAGAAGGTCTCGAGATCAAACAGGTTCTCGCCGCTCAAGCTGCCAGCAACCTGGTGATACCCTTCCGCACCCATATTGGTGATGTTCTGTAGCTTGGTCGGTTCGATATCGAATCCCAGGCCCACGCTGTACATCTGCAGGTTGGCGTTAGCCGACTGAATGCCGCCAATGACGTCGTTGATGTAGGGACTCTCGTTTTCCTGACCGTCTGTCATTACGATCATGACCTGTTTTCTGTCGCCCAGTGGGCCACCCAGTTCCGCAGCGGAAGTCTGCATTGCGCCGCCAATGCCGGTTCGCCCGTCAGGCTTGAGGCGCGAGCCGTCGGTCAGCGCACTGGCGGACAGCTCGTTCATACTGATTGCGTTCTTCAACCCATCAGAAATAAAGTCCAGCGACATGTATACGCTGTTCGACGCGTTGTACTTTACGAATCCGAGCTTGTCGCCGGTGCCCGATGTGCCGATATCCTCGCGCAAGAGATCGGTGTACAGCATTGCGGCATCCCGCATGGCCTCGATCTTGATCCGGTCACCCGCCGGATCTTCCATGCTGCCGCTGCGATCCAGGACCAGGACCGTGTCGACGGGCACCGGGCTGATACCGGTGCCGGTCAGCGTGACGATCTGAGACGTGTTCGCAGGATCGTCGCTCGTGACTTCCATCTGTATGGTATGCGTCGCAAGTTCATCAGGCTCATAGGTTTGCACGAGGATGATCGGGCCCTCGCCGGGCTGAATCACAATCGGCGTTATTTCGTTGAGGTCGCTCCACTGGTCGAGGTTCGGATCGCCTGCCGGAGTCGTAATGTCGACCGAAATAGTCAGAGGGGCATCGCCGTCGTTGTGAACGACCAGCGCCTTCCTGAACGCAAAGCCGAGCTCGACCTCGCCGAAGTCGAGTATCGAATCCACCCGCAGCATAGGGGTGGGCGTTGCGTCACACAGGCCACGCAGAGCATTGATGTGGGGGTCGTAAGAAGCGCCATCGGGCATGGTTCTGCCGATGGCTTGATTCAGTACGGCGTTGCAGTATGAATTACCGCCCTGATTGATCATCGACGATATCTTGGGAAACCGGCCGGCATCACCCTGAACGTGGCAGGACGTGCATTCCCCGGTGCTGGGTGTTGCCTCCAGAATATTGGTCGGCCCCGCGTTCTGGGGCCAGTCCGGGTGCACTAGCGGATCGTACCAGTCGTTTCCGAACAGGCCGCCAAAGTCGAGCGCTGTGCCGGGGTGCGTAACATAGGGGTTCTCACCAGCATGACAGGTCGTACAGATTCCGCCTGATCCGTCGAGCAGTTCGGCGCCGCCTGCAAAATCCAGCAGCGGATAGGTATCGCCCAGCGCAACCGGAAAGCCCATGTCGCCGCTCTGGTTATCCCAGAAACACACTTTGCTCGTCATTTCACTCAGGCAAATGATGCCGAGGAGTCCGGCAGAACTACCGCTGCCGTTCCCGCCGACTCTAGGCAGCGCAATGCAAGCACCGTCTGTCGCCGTGCTCTCGTACTTGTAGACCCGCGCCTCGCTTCCCACGCTTATGAACTCCTGGGCGTCCGTCAGCGAGCCTATGAAGTCCCAGCCGGTACTTTCATCACTGTTCCACGCCGGCGGTATCGGCACCCCTGATGCCGCGCACTCATTGATGTAATCCTGCCCACTCAGCATCGTGGAAAATCCAACCACGTCCCGGTCTGTGCCCTCATCCCGCTCGATTTTTTGCAGCCGCTCGAGCATCTGTCGTGGCGGTTCGAATTTGTCGTCGTCCGTGCCCGACATACCCCAGCGAAGCTTGGTTCGAATCAGGTTAATCTTGCCTCGCAAGGCGTGCCCGTGCTTCGGCTTGACCTCGAGGAGCAGCCAGTCCAGCAGCTCGGCATTGGCGTACAACTCCGTCTGCCTGCCCCAGCTTCTTCCGGCGAGCACCTCGCTCTTTACGTCGTCATAACGCTTCTTCTGCTCGTCGGTAGCCTGTTCGTACAGGCTTTCCACGTAGTACTCGAGCGCCCGCTCGATAAACTCGGGCGTGACTTCGATCTCGTTACCCTCCTGATCGAACATGGCGCCATGTCCGATAAAGGCAATGGGCTCATCCTGCGCGATGGCCGGCATCGCTATGAACAACAACAAGAGCAGGGATTGAAGTAGAGCAGAAAATGCTCTGGCCGGGGATATAGCCATGACTCACCTCCGTCGGTGAAGTGGGTCCGTTCGAATACAGAAAAAGGCGGACCTTCAACCTACTAAGCGTCAGCGATCCCGAAATCGCCTCAAACCGACGCAGTTCTCGACCGCCCGGAAATTGCGACACTGACAGTCACAGCAATTTCGTCCAGTTGCTCCAATCTTTCGCCGCCACCGTTGCTTTGCGTTACGCGCGCTACACTGGCGTGAGCTGTCATGAGTTCTAATCGCGTCGCACGGTTCGTGCGTCGCGGCATATTGACCGCCAAGGGAGGCAGATCAAATGAAACACTTGGGCAAACATTACTTCGGCTTACTCGCGATCGGCGCAGCGTTGCTGGTCAGTACCGGCGCAGCCGCTCAGAGCCGAATAACTCACGTCAGCGACGTCCAGTACCGGGGCGAGCTGACCTATACCAACGCCGGATACACGCTGGACTTCGCACAATCCCACGAGAGTGGTCTCAAGGGCATCATCGAGCAGGCGCGTGAGATTTCGGAGCTGAAATCGAACCTGCGCGTTCAGCTTCGACAAAGCCTGGAAGACGCCATTTCGGACTATGGGGAACTCGAGATTTTCCTGTTCGATATTGAGGGACCGATCGTCGTCGAGCTGACCGGCAATACGAACGGCACGATCACGGCGCGCGTTGGTGGCTTCAGCGTGCATGCCTACGGGACCGTCGAAGGAACCGGCGTCTGGGGCGCCATCGGCGCCGAAGGCTCCGCCACCGTCAATACCAACACGCTGTGGTTGACCGGCAACTACAGTATCGTTACGGGGAAGATCACCAATCTTACTCCCGTCGGTTTTGTCATCGACGCGGATATCGATATCGACTGGATTCTCGATTGGGTACCGGTGCTACACCTGCTCACGGACTACTTTGAGAACGACATTCTCAGCTCCGCGAGAAACGACGTAGCCGAAGCCATCAATACGGCCATTGACGAACAGCAGGACAAGACGTTCTTCAACCTGAACGACGCCATTCCCGACAACACGTTCATGCTGGGCGACTTCGACGCCGGCCAGGAGCTCAGGGATCTGGCATTTGGCCTCTTTACCGACCTTGTCAGCAACGAGAGCTTCCGGCTCGAGATCACTGACGAAGTGATGAACTACAACGCCGTTGCGCCGCTGTACCCCAATCCGAACATCAACCCGGCGTACACGACTCTTGCCGCAAGCTACACCAAGCACACGGTATCGCTGAATATCTCCGACCATTTCTTCCTCGACATTCGGGAGATTCCGCACTTCACCGTGACGTCGAACCCCTACTGCAGCTGGGTGTATTGCCCGATTCCGCCCAACACCGACCTGGCCAATACCCCGGAGAACCCGACGGACATTACGATCGTCAATCCTGACGGCGACGTCATTACGATACCGTACGGCCTGAGTTTCGATTTCGAGAGTCTGCACCTGCTGTTCGCCGCCAATCCGCCGCCACCGCCCAATCCGTTCTCGAGCGGTGAAGTGGTGGCCTCCGGGGGAAGCTACGGCAACTTCACTCACTCGTTGTGCAGCTGGGAAATTGTCACGGGCGTCTCCGGTGCACGAGACCTTATGTGCAACGGCAGCCTCGTAGCGAGGCGACGCGTCGTCACCAACTACGGGACCTACACGATCGTGACCTTGGCGGACAGCGCGAACTTCACGATGGTGGGCAGTTATCCGAATTATCGGATTTCGGCGAAGTAAGCCATCCCCGTAAAGCGCGGTTCCACCGCCACAACGGCGGCATGGCGAGAGCCATGCTGCCCTCTTTCTTGCTCACTGGGAAGAACCGGAACTGTTCTCCTGCCGATCCGCTTCGGTGTCGTCGCTGAGGATTGTCGTACGTTTCTTGAGTAGCTTCAGGACAGCGTATGCCACCCCGGCGATTGCCGCGCCGGCGATCGAGAACCGCTCCTCCCGGAAAGAGAGTTCACCCTCGGCAAGGTCTCCAACAAGCCCGAACACACAGAACAGGAGAAACAGAGCAACCAGCCCGTTCTTCTCCTGCCTGAGTACTTTCTTCCAGCTGAATCGCGTACCGGGCGCAACGTAGTTCAGACTGCTGGGAAAGAATGCGGGAGTCCTTGAAGCCCAGTCCAGATACGTCTGGCCGAACTTGTGTCGTAAGAACGACTCCTCCGCAAAAATGATTCGCTCATAGTAGATCCAGAACGCCAGTGTAAAGACGAATACAAACCACAGGCTCCCCGTCATCATCGCAACGGCGGCCCACATGAAGTAATTCCCCAGGTACAGCGGATTGCGCGTCAGAGAATAAACCCCAGTGGTATTCAGAACATCGGCAACCTGGCCTTGCCCGGTGTTTCTGCCGGACGTGTTCCTGGGCGCATACCCAACCGCGATCATTCTGAGCCCCAGGCCAAGCAGCCCGACCATCAGACCGGTGCTCTCGAGGACTTCGCTGACCAGACCTTCGCTGACTTGCCCGCCAAACCGCTCCTGGTAGATCTTGACCCACAACCCGGCCGCCAATAACAGCAGCGGTAAGAAACTCCGGTATCTGAACAGGAGATCCCCCTGACTCTTGAGTTCTTCTTGCAACGCCATTTCCCGGGCTTCCAGTCTTGCGCGAGAAACACTCGCCGGAGCGCGGCATTTTAGGGGCTCCGGTCACCGCGGGAGCGGGAGTCTTCGTGAGTTCTACAGATACTTCTTGAGTCGTCGTCTTTTACTCGTGAGCCGTCAGGGCAGTCAGGAGCCGTGCGGCACTCCCGCGGCCAGGGCCGACAACCACGGGCGCCCCGCCCTTCGGTCTAGCCCGCAAGGTATTCGGCTATGTTCTGGGCCTGGATATCCCAGCCTTCTTTGTTGGATCGAAGCACCTCCAGCCGTTTCGATTCGGGGAATTGCAGAAAGCCGGTCTCGGTAATCGTAAGACGTGTGCCGTTCCGGCTGGGCTCGAGGCGAAACTCGACCGCGACTTTGGCATCGTCGCCGTAGGCCGTATCGGGATCGACGGCGCTGGGCGGCCAGGAAAACACGAACAGCCGCTCGTGCTCCATCCGCTCGGTCACGGACTCCCATTTCATGTGCTCGTAGCCAGGGTGAGTGACGTAGCCCGTGGTCGTCGCACCCACTTCGAATGGGCCATCCAGGCGAACTCTAAACCACTGGCCAAACTCTTCGTGGTCCGTAAGTGCACGCCAGACACGCGAAACGGGTGCGGCGAGGTCGACTATCTTCTCGATTCGATCCTGGTCTGAGTGATTCATTATGCAACCTCTTGGTTGCATACACTCTAGTCAACGGCGCCGCAAATAGCAACCGTTTGGTTGCTATTTGGCCTGTCAATTCTCACTACGTCAGCGCTCGTTTGTCCTTAGCATTTATCTGATATCTTTCGACCACAACTTATTCCTATAGGAGTGCCAAAATGAAGACTCTAGTGTTTATTCTTGTTGTGTGCCTGTTCCCAGTTCATGCATATGCGGGTGAACTCATTCAGGGCGCTACTGTTGTTGAGGTCGCCAACACCTATAACAACGGCGCTGACTTTGCCATCAAGGTAGAAGGCGGCACGGGAGTATGTAGCACAGCAAGCTACATCGTCTTTCCAGAGTCAAAACAACAATCCGCAGATTCGAACAAGCAGGCCTTCTCTATTGCACTGACGGCTTTGACGACGGGCAGGAAAGTTCGGATTCACAATTTCGAAGACAACGCCTGCGACGGTGCTAACTTCATATCGATCACCGGCACAAGCTGATCTGACACAAAACAGTGCCTCGTGACTCTTTGCGGTCACGAGGTCTACTTGAGCTCTAACGCGAGCAGCAAACCATCAACGTCGGCAGCGTTGGCCGCTTTCCGATAGTGCTGCCACAACACGGCAGGGTCAGATGACGCCGGCGCCGCAACCGACTCGACAACGAGAACCTCAGCGAGATCCTGAGACTCCACCACAATGATGTTTTCGTCGCTGATTCGCCACGAAACGGCGACAAACGCACCGGCGTAGTTGACGAATCGACCGATACGCGTCTCAGGATCGTAAACTGAAAAGCTGTATTCCCCCCAGCTTGCAGCGAGGCTGCTGGCAAGGGATTCATGCACCTGGAGATCGGTGTCCATACCATCCGGAACAACCAGTGACGACACCTCCATGACGGCGACTATGCCGTCGAAAAACCAGTCGTCCAGAAACTCAGCGTCAAACTCGTGATCCGGAATGGACTGGCGCAACGCCGATACGCCGTCACCAAAACGGACATAAAGATTTTCCTCGCCATACGGCTCGTAACCCGGTGGAGGCTCGATATCAGCCAGATCAACCCCTTGTTCTTCAGCCGTCGTCGAAACGGCAACGAGAAAGGGCATTACAAACAGTAAACGAATCGCGTGCTTCATGGTTTCTCGGTGCCCGGGTTCCGATGCAGGAATACGAATCGTCCCAAAGACCGCTGTTCGAGACAAACCGGCCCCCGTCGGATCGCATAAATCTGAGCTACGGCGGCTTTACTATTGGCATGACAGCGTCTAGCATCCCGCGAATGCACAACTCGCATTCAATTTGTTCTCAGCGTCCTACGACCACGCAGACCACCACCGTCAGGAGGTGGGCTGACCCGTAGCGTGCGAGAACGCTCAGGCAGCCTGGACATCGGCTGCCTTTCAACGATTAGCCCCGGAAGGTCAGCCGCCAGCCGGGGTTTTTTCGTTTTGGGAGGCAGTCATGTCAGAAAGATCAGCATCCGGGGATTCATCGGATCACCGGGAGATAGGAAAACGACTCAACCTGTTCAAGGTAGATGCCCGAACGGGCAAAGGGTTGCCGCTCTGGCTGCCAAACGGGACCGTGATTCGTGACGAACTCGAGAAATACGCGCGGGAACTCGAGTTTCGGGCGGGTTTTCAGCGGGTCGTCACCCCGCACATTGCTCGCACGGATCTTTACTACAAGAGTGGGCATCTCCCCTACTTCCGCGACGACATGTATCCCAATATGGACGTACTCGAAGAGAGTGACTCCGCCTCCGAGAACGTCGCGGTCAAGGACTCCTACGTCCTTCGCCCGATGAACTGCCCGCATCATCACCAGGTGTTCGCCGCCGAGCCGCGGAGCTACCGCGACCTGCCCCTGCGACTGGCGGAGCACGGCCAGGTTTACCGGTGGGAACGCTCCGGCGCCCTGGCAGGCCTCGCGCGCGTTCGCGGCATGTGTATGAACGACGGGCATATTTACTGCAGCAAAGACCAGGTCGATGCGGAGCTGAGGGGCGTTCTGGAGATGTACCGAACAGTCTACGAGTCGCTCGGCATCACGAGACACAGATTCCGGCTGTCGCGCCGAGACCCACGTGACAAGCGAGAAAAGTATGTCGACGATACCGAGGCGTGGGACTGGTCGGAAACGCTGCTGGCAAACCTGCTCGACAATCTAGACATCGACTACGAAGACGGAATCGGGCACGCGGCGTTTTACGGACCAAAAATCGATATTCAGGTAACAACAGCCGGCGGCACAGAAGAGACCCTGAGTACCGTGCAACTCGATTTTGCTCAGCCCGCTCGCCTCGGGTTGCAGTACGTCGCTTCGAACGGCCAGCATGAAATCCCCTTGTGTATCCATCGCGCTCCGTTCAGTACACATGAGCGATTTGTCGCGTATCTTTCGGAGCTTTATGACGGCGCTTTTCCGACATGGCTTGCGCCGACGCAGTTGCTCGTCATCCCCGTATCGCAAAAATTCGAGGCGTATGGAGAGCATATCGTTTCTCGCCTGCGATCACAGTTCATCCGGGCGCAAATGGCCGCGCCGACCGAAACTGTAGGAAAGAACATCCGGGAGGCTGTGCGGAACAGGGTTCCGAACCTGGCGGTGGTCGGTCGCCGGGAACAGGAGACAGAGACGGTAACGCTGCGTCGATATGGAATAGACAAGCAGCTCACGCTGGACCTTGGTGAGCTGGAACGGCTGTTGACCCAGGCAGTGACTTCCCGGTCGCGGCACCTGGAATCGTCGACGAAGGCTCCAGCTTCGCCGGAGAGCGCCTCCGCGCCAGGTCGACAATGAAAACTAGATCTGGGCAAGGCGTGTTTCCTGTGCGACGATTCCGCACGCGAATATTTGATAGATCAAGGGTGTTTGTATGTATCCGAGGCGAAATCAGCATCAACTTGCGCAGTTGGCGACGGTTGTCACACTCTCTTTGTTCATCGCCACCGGCAACAGCGCCGCCAGCGACGCGCCCATTGTCCAGCCGGGCGCGCCGGGCGAAGCCAATCGGCAGCTTAGCGCGGAACAGGCAGTCGACATTGCGCGTACCAGCCATTCCCCGGACGACACCCAGTTCATGCAGGACATGATTCCGCACCATAACCAGGCGGTACAGATGTCAGCACTGGTTGCGGACCGCACTAACCGACAGGCTATCCTCGACGTGGCCGGTCGCATCGACACCTCGCAGCAGGACGAGATCGAATTCATGCAGCGGTGGTTGCGTGAGCGCGGCGAAGATGTGCCGGATCCGACTGCCCACCATGCAATGCACACCGACCACAAGATGGCCGGTATGGCCAGCCCTGAGCAAATGGCGAAGCTGGCGACACTGGAAGGCACGGACTTCGATCGGCTGTTTCTGCAACTGATGATCCCGCACCACGAGGGTGCAATCACGATGGTAGAGGAACTCCTCGAACAGCCCGGAGCAGCATACGACCCGATCCTGTTCGAATTTACGTCAGATATCGTCAACGACCAGGCTGCGGAGATCGAGCGCATGAACGCATTGCTCGGCTCACTTTCGACCGATCCTCGCGCGTCACTGTCGCCGGGTTTCGAAGATGCGGGCGAGGCGATTTTGAACATGAAAATGATTTCGGCAATGCGCAAACCCGCCGGCTTCTTCGATCCCGCCAATCCACTCGGAGCACCCGCAAAGGCCGCCTCGGATGACGACGACGAGGACAAAGACGACAACACCCCCATCGTGCCGCGCGATGGCGGGAACCGGTACCCGATGCTGAGTTTCGCCAACACCGATATGGCGTTCGCAGGCTATGTGCTCGTTGCCGGTAATTACCACGGTTTCAACGTTTACCAGCTTGATGACTCTGGCGTGCCGGCGCTGAAGGCTTCCATCGTGTGCCCAGGTGGGCAGGGCGACGTTTCCATTGTTGGCAATCTGCTCATCATGTCGGTACAGGAGACGCGCAGCCGCCTCGATTGTGGTCTCGGCGGTGTAGCGGAAGACGTAAGTCCCGAGCGGTTTCGCGGCCTTCGCATCTTCGATATCAGCGATATCACCAACCCGAAACAGGTCGGTATGGTCCAGACCTGTCGCGGCTCGCACACGCACTCAGTCGTCAGCGGCCCCGGTGAGGACGGCAAGATCATCGTTTACAACTCCGGCACGTCGACTATCCGCGAACAGGAAGAAATGGAATCCTGCTTCGATGATTCACCAGGCGATGAGCGTACGGCGCTGTTCCGTATCGACGTCATCGAGATTCCTGTCGACGACCCGGCGAGTTCGCGGATCGTCGATTCCCCGGCAGTGTTTGCCGATCCTGAGGCCGGCACGATTGCCGGCCTTTGGCGCGGCGGAGATCACGGTGACGATACGCAGGAAACCAACCTGACGGAACACTGCCACGACATCACTGTGTTTCCGGATGCCGGCATAGCGGCGGGTGCATGTTCAGGCAACGGGATTATCTTTGACATCTCCGACCCGCGGAAGCCCACGCGCATCGACGCTGTGATCGACGAGGGCTTCGCCTACTGGCACTCGGCAACGTTCAACAACGACGGCACCAAAGTGTTGTTCACCGATGAATGGGGTGGTGGTTCCTTCCCACGCTGCCGTTCCTACGACCCGCTGACCTGGGGTGCCGACGCAATCTACGATATCGTCGACGGAAAGCTCGAGTTCCGCAGTTACTACAAGATGCCCGCGCCACAACTCGACGTCGAAAACTGTGTTGCGCACAACGGCTCGATTATCCCGGTGCCAGGACGCGATATTCTCGTTCAGGCCTGGTACCAGGGCGGGATTTCCATCGTCGATTTCACTGATTCAGAGAATCCGATCGAAATAGGCTACTTCGACCGAGGGCCACTGGATGCGGAGGCGTTGGTTCTGGGCGGCTACTGGTCCGTGTACTGGTACAACGGGTTGATCTACGGCACCGAGATCGTTCGCGGCCTCGATGTATTCGATCTGCTGCCCAGCGAGCACCTGACGGCCAACGAGATTGCAGCGGCGAAACTCGCCAATCAGGGCGACGTATTCAACCCTCAGCAGCAATTCCGGATAAATTGGCCGGCTGAACCTGCTGTCGCCCTGGCTTATGTCGATCAGCTGCTGCGCGACGGTGTCTTGTCCGCCGAGTCCGCTGCCGGCCTCACCAACCTGCTGGAGCGCGCTGCTCCGGCACTGACTGCCGGTTCGACAGATGCTGCACTCGCGCGCGAGTTAAATCGATTGGCCCGTTCCATGCCACAAGTGGAGTCTACCGGTAGAGCGGCAGCGCGCCGGTCTGCGCTGGAGGAAACCCTGCAGGCCATCGCTGCTCGTCTGACCTAGTTGGTTGTGGCGGGGGCAGGCTCCAGTCGCTATTTGTTGCTGATGGCGGCTATAGATGTCGCCGCCCGTGAAGCGAGCAGTATTCGCAACTCATTGCGCTTCTTTCGACGTGAGTTTCCTCGAACACTCACACCGAATGAGGCGACCGAGCGAGGCGATGGCCGCTTCGACATGTACCCGCCCGGCCGTCACCTCAACCGAGATGCCAGCCGGGTCCGCGCCATAACCCCCGAAGCCGGCGGCTTCGATCGTTGGTACGTAGCCAAGACTGCCGTTTGAATAGCCCAGGAAGAATGTATGCCGGGCCGGGCTCGCCGACGCAAGACGGACGGCAAACGCGTTGAAGTACTCTCCCGAAAAGCTGGCAAACGCAATGTCATCAGTGAGCACCAGCGTATTCACAGCCGCCCTCATCGTCTTGCCGGCGTTTACGTGGTGAGCATGAAACGGCACGTCCAGGGCCAGGGACTCAAAGCGAAAATCCCCCTCTGCTGCATGGTCGTCGATCTGAGAAATGGCGCCCAGCGCCGCCGTCGCCAGCTTGCTGCCCAGCAGCCTGGATTTTTTGAGGGCAGTTTCCACCGGCTTGGTGCCGGCGTCGAATGGATTTACGTCACCCGCGGCACCCAGGAAAAAAATCGTCTCGCCGGCTGAAGCCTCCATCATTGCCCTCGCCAGCTCCCCCGGGTAATCAGCAGAAACGACGACATTGTTCAGATCCATGGTGACAACCGGGTGAGCACTGTAATTCACCAGGTTGACGAGCGTTTCGCCATCCGGTTTTCTCAGGTTGAGAATGCGCAGCGTATCGTCCACCGGGCGATTTTTCCGGCGCTCGGGGTTCGTCCACAGCATTTCCACGGTGCCGTCGGCGTTGCGAACGATGCGGTCGTAGGCCTCGACCACATTGACTCCGGCTGCTCCAATTTCAACGGGTTCGAGGCGCTCGACAGCCTGTTTCGCAGCCGCCGCAAAACTGTCCACCAGCAAATCGAGTTTGTCGTCACTCACGGCTCCGGAATGTGTATGCGTAACACCAACGTAGAGTTGGTCGAATACGCCCTGTCGTTCGAGCCTCGTCAGAATATGTTCGTAGACCGGCGGCGGCATAAAAATCAAATCGGCCGATAGAAAGGCGATCCGGGATTTGCCGTCCGACAGAACGAGCGCCTTCACGTACAGTGGATCGTGTGCACGGGTCGCAGGTTGGGTCCCTGCGGCCAGCGTGAATACCTCGTCTTCTCCCGCGGTTGGCGTGATCTCGAGTTTTGCAAAGCCGGCCGAAAAGCTTCCCGCATTGGCCACGGTGCCGCAGAAAATCAGGAGAATGAAGAGAAGGTGTTTCATCGAGTGCGCCTCAAGAGTGATCGCGACCTTATCCCAGCAGTCGCTGCTCTTCAAACCGCAAAGAAGACTCGTGGCAGTGTCCCCTTAGCCCCTTGCGACGATGGATATACCTCCAAAAGGCAACAAGCCCATTGATATTAGTTCATACTTATATTAGGGTTAACTAACATCAGTTATTGAGACCAATATGAATTATGCAAATGCCCTGGGTGCCGAATTTCGCGAGGTTCGCGAGACAGCACGTAATGGAGAGCCCGCGCGAGTCGTTCAGGGCACGCGCACCTATGCCACGGATGTCGAAGACCTCTGGGATGCGCTGACAAATCCCTCACGGATACCGCGCTGGTTTCTGCCGGTTGAAGGCGACCTGAAACCAGGCGGCCGATTTCAACTCAAGGGCAACGCTGGTGGCGAAATACTACGATGCGACCCACCCGAGGCCCTGGAGGTCACTTGGGAATACGGTGAACATCTGAGCTGGGTTACGGTGAGACTTGAGCCCGACGGAGATGGAACGCGGCTTACCCTCGAGCACATCACGCTCAAAGATGAAGAGGCCGAAGCGCATTGGAAAAAATTTGGCCCAGGTGCCACTGGCGTCGGGTGGGATTTGTCCTTTTTTGGCCTGGCGCTGCACCTGGAGAACGGTGGCGCCGCCCTTGACCAAGAAGCAAACGAGGCCTGGATGACGTCTGAGCCCGGCAAGGAATTCATCCGCGCCTGCGCCAGGGCCTGGGGCGAAGCGCATATCGCAAGCGGTGAAATGCCTGAGATCGCTCGAGACATAGCACAACAGACCGCAGGCTTTTATACAGGTGCGTAATGCACGCTTTTGACGTTCTCGGTGATCCTGTGCGGAGGCGCATTCTCGAGCTCTTGTCGGAACGCGAGTACTCCTCCGGCGAAATCGTTGAGATTGTAGGTGCTGAATTTGGTATTACGCAATCAGCGATTTCCCAGCAACTAAGAACGCTTCGAGAGAACGGGTTTGCCAACGTAACGCCGCACGGTGCCCGACGAATCTACGCTATCGATACCGCCGGACTCGAAAGCATCGACGAGTGGCTTGCGCCTTTCCGGCGCTTCTGGGCACCGAAGCTCGAAGCGCTTGCCACTGAAGTTGCTCGTGGGAAAAGAACAGAATCTAGTGGATAGCTCTTGCGCCACTTTATTGCCCCCGATCCCGCTCAACAATCACCCTGGCAGTCTTTGCCAGTGGCTCTTTGATAACGTCATCGAGTTCTTGAAGCAGATGAGATTTGTCCCGGTATTCGAATACAGGAAGAACCCATGGATATTTTTCCAGATTCTTCAGGCTTACAAACTCTTCTTTCCCCTCAAGTAAAAGTGGCTTCACCGGTAGGGACGGAAAGTCCGGAACCACGTTATGCAATTCTGCGCGCACCTCAGTTGCGTCAGTAACGTCTGCAAGAACGAACCGAGATATTCCGGCAAGTGTCCGTACGGTTTCGGTCACGTCTCTACTCGAGGGAACGGTGAAATCGAAAACGATAGGAGTCAGGTTCTTTTCTCGCAGTGCTTCTCGGAGCGCGTCAAGTGTGGGTTTCCTCTGGTCGCTGAAACTGCCGATTATAAGCACTGCTTTGGACGCAACCGCATCGATGACACCACGAATCCTTTTGTTCCGAAGCAGTAAGTGAACAAACTGTGCCATCTGCAAGTCGTCTACCGTCACGGTTGGTTGGCTGGGCAATGTAACGATCAAGCCATTTTGGGATTCCGGACAACCCACAATGTCCCACGCCGATACTCCGTATATGTTGGAGTCGTCGAGCACCGCCTTCTCCAACATTGTGCCAATCATCGTGGCCCGCTCCAGGTGCACACGACTCATATCGGCACCTCTCAAATCGGTCTCTGTCAGGTTTGCCTCTGCCATTATCGCCGATTCCAGGTCCGCACCGGCCAAGCAGGCTCCAAGAAAGTTCGCCCCCGTGAGATCAGCCAACTGCAGCGACGATCCGGACAGGTCAGCCTCGTAGAAATCAGCCGCAACCAGATTCGATTCCGCCAAGTCGATGTCCTTGAGGCAAGCATTCCTTAGATCAACACCCTCATTCTGGTTTTTCTCTCGCCAGGTGTTCCATGCGTCGACCCCTGTGTTCAGCAAAGCAAGCTGTTCGTCATTCGCCACGATTGCTGTCCGGTAATTCCCTCATTCTTTCCGTGCCCGCCAACTTCGTTTGTTCGCATCCGCTCATCAGATACCGCCGCTGTCTATATTAGCCTCCAATTCTAACGCCTATTTCAGGTAGTCTTCGACGTGAAGCGCTTGCCACCGACGTTGCCCGCGGAAAGAAAAACAAACCCCAATGACGGATTGAGAAGCAGCAAAAACCCGGCACAAGGCCAGGCTCCGGGTTTCGTGGTAGCGGGGGCAGGATGTGGTCACTATTTGGCGCTCACGAGAGCCATCGATATTGCCGATGAGCCCTGAGATTTTCCGCTTTCCAACAACGACGTGCCCTTTGCGCACTGGACTTAATACTGGCCGAAACCCCGAAATAGTGATATTGGCAATATATGCCAATTCTGGCAGTATTCCTTCGAAACCTCGACTGGAGAACCTAATGCCTACCCGAAACGTCGTTCTGACCGATCAGCAAAGCGACCTTGTTGACGAGTTCGTGCGAGAAGGGCGTTATCAGAACGCCAGCGAGGTCCTACGGGAGGGACTCCGACTCCTTGCAGACCGACGCGCGAAGCAAGATGCCGAACTGGACGATATCCGCTCGGGCGTCCTGCGCGGTCTGGATCAGGCCGATGCGGGGGATTTCGCCGCCGGTACAGGCGAGGAAGCGGTGCGTCGCGCCTTTGACCAGGCGATCGAACAGCAGTCGACGTGAAGCCGTTCCGGCTGACGCCGCAGGCGGAAGGCCGGCTAGCTGACATTGCGCTTTGGACCGTAGAGCATTTTGGCGTCGATCAGGCTCGTCGCTATGAACGGGAGCTCATCGATCGTCTGAAAGCCCTGGCATCCGGCAATCCGCCATACGGGAGGCCATGCGGCCTCCTCGTACCGGATAGAGACTCCGATGGTGATCTGTACTACTACCGGCAAGGCCGGCACTGCATCGTCTATCGGGATACATCGGAGTTGCTGATTGTCATTGATTTCGTGCATGGATCGCGAGACTTGCCAAGAATCCTCGAGGACCTTGCGAATCCGAAACAACAACAATGACAAAAACGTCCCTAGCGACCGGTCCCACTTCTACGCAATATGTAAGCGGCCGCGCGGGAAACCCTGCAAAACCGCGAGCAACCCCAACCGGGTGGCAGAACTGCCCTGCCCCGCTGTTTTCTATCTCGAGTAGAACAGTCAGTTTGGTCTGCTCGAGCCATTGTCCAGAAACACCGCTACACTAGAGTTATATAACCTTCCGGAATGCTACCAGCGAGGTACTACTCAATGGCCTACAAGGAAGGCACCAAAGTGCAGACTCCCGTCTGGCTTGATCCCAAGCAGGTGCAGAAGCTCAATCAACTCGCCAGACGCATCCACGTGCCGAAACAACAGTATCGTCGGGAGGCTGTTGACGATCTGTTGTGGAAATATCAGAAGGAGGCAGGGCGATGAGCTTTTGGCAGATGTACTTGAGCGCACTCGGAGGCACAGCAAGCCTCTTGGTCCTATTGGGCTTCTTCGGGCGAAGTATAGTCGGATTCTGGCTAAGCAAGGATCTGGAATCTCATAAGGCGAAACTCAAAGCCGAAACGGATATTGAACTCGCACGATTGGAGTCGAAATTGGCGCAATCCGCAACGCAGCGCCAAATCGTATTCTCCAAACTTCACGAGAAACGAGCGGAGCTGGTATCGGACCTTTACGCGCTATTTAGCTCTACTCTATTGCATATGCGTAACGCCCAGCTTCAGAGGCTTGGAGTGGACGTGGAGAAACCTGAGCCAATCGAACTTGCCTACTCCACATTCTCCAATGCCTATGAGGCCTTTGAAAAGAACAAGATTTGGTTCTCTCCTGATACGGCAGACATCGTCGATCAGGCTCTTGTACAGGTCGCAAACAGCCTAACCACTCCAGACCTTGGGCCGGGAGACTCCATCGGTAAAGAAACTGCGGATCGGCTAAACACAGCATTGCGCGCGTTAGAGTCCGAGTTTCGTGCTTTGATTGACGACCTGCAATCCGAGGTAGGCAAGTCGTGACGCTAATGAACCGGCTAGAGCGACCGCTCGGTGGGAAACTGCGGTGCAAGAATACAGCTTTGCCTAAATAAAATTCGAGCGTATTGCGCAAGTACTTTGAAGAGAACGTCGGTCGTCCTCATCTTCTTCGGCTGGCCATTCACTACAATCCGGACTCTGCCCAAATAGTGAAACTCATTGTCGTATAGGGTAGCCCTGCCGCCAGGGATGGCACCGATGCGTCGGGAAGCCGACGATCTCTCCCGACCGTGCTCAGCAGACGAATCCAGCCCTCCACAAACAAAAATGACCCCTAATAAGGGGCCATTTCTTGTTTGGTAGCGGGGGCAGGATTTGAACCGAGACAGGTGCCGCTCAGCCCCAACAGCTCACCTCTTGAGACCAACAGCCTTGCGGTAGCCCCTCAGCCAGGGACAGCGCTGAAGCTTCGGGGAAGCCGAGCACGTCAACCAACCGAGACCAAGCAAACAAATCCAGCCCTCCCACAAACAAAAACGGCCCCCTGAAAAGGGGGCCGTTCTTTGTTTGGTAGCGGGGGCAGGATTTGAACCTGCGACCTTCGGGTTATGAGCCCGACGAGCTGCCAGACTGCTCCACCCCGCATCGGCAGGATCGGGATATTACTGATGTGAAAATTTAATTACAAGCCTTTTTGGGCAACAAAATACAGCCGGTCAAGAACCTGCGGAAATAGCGCTTCGCCCTGCCCTAGTAGGCGCTCATGACCGACACGCACAGCGCCCACAGCGCGCCCGGCATGAGGCCAACACCCAGCACGGCAATGCCGTTCAGGCTCAGCACGATCCGCACGTCAGGGCTTGCCGTGACGATGGCCTGGTCTTCCGCCGGCTCGAAATACATGTACCAGATGACCCGGAGGTAGTAGAAGGCGCCGATCACCGAGGCCAGCACCATGACCACCGCAAGACCCGTGTAGCCGGCGCCTACCACGGCGCTGATGGCGTTCAGCTTGGCGAAAAAGCCCGCAAACGGCGGGATGCCGGCCAGGCTGAACATAAAGAACATCATCATGAGCGCAAACCAGGGGCTGCGTGCGTTCAAACCGCGGAAATCGGCCAGCGACTCGACGTCGTAGCCGCGGCGGCTCAGCAGGATGACAACACCAAATGCGCCCGCGGCTGCGAGTGCGTAATTGATCGTGTAGAACAGCGCCGCTGCGTAGCCGTCAGCCGTGCCCGTAAACACGGACAACAGGATGAAACCCACGTGCGCAATCGTCGAATACGCGAGCATGCGCTTGATGTTGGTCTGCGCAATGGCCACGATGTTGCCGATGAACAACGACAGCACGGCCAGGATCATGATCATGTCGTCCCAGACGTCGTGCAGCTCGCCCAGACCGTCGACCAGGATGCGCAGGGTCAGCGCCAGCGCGGCGAGTTTCGGCGCCGAGGCAATGTACAGCGTAATGGCCGAACGCGCGCCGTTGTAGACGTCAGGCAGCCACATGTGAAACGGCACGGCGCCGAACTTGAAGGCAATGCCGACAATCATGAACGCCAGCCCGAACCACAACGCCACGCCGTTCATCTCGGGGTTGGCCGCGATCGCTGCCGTAATGGCATCGAACTGGAGCTCGCCGGTCACACCGTAAACCCAGGAGATACCGTAAAGCAGCGCACCCGACGCAATGGCGCCCAGCACGAAGTACTTCATGGCGGCTTCGGCCGGCTTGACGTTGTTGCGGTCGAGCGCAACCAGCGCGTATTGCGACAACGCCAGTGTCTCGAGGCCCATGTACATCGTCAGCATGCTGTTCGCCGAAATCATGACCATCATGCCGAGCAGGCCAAACAGGCCGAGCGTGTAGAACTCGCCCTTGTGGATGTCGTTGTCTTTCAGGTAGTCGCGCGAGTACAGGAAGACGACGGCCACAAACCCGACCGCAGCGGTCTTCAGCACCTGCGAGAGCGGATCCGCGACATAGCTGTTGGTGAACACCAGCATGCGCCCGTCCGGCGCCGTCATGAACAGCGTCGCGAGGGTCACGGCCAGCGAAATCATTGCCAGCCAGAACGTAATCACTCGCTTCTCGTCGCTGACGAACAGGTCGGCCAGCAAAACCACGCAGATCATGCCGAGCAGTACCATCTCGGGCGCGGCGTAGATGTAGTTAGTCAGTTCCATTCCCAAGATCCGCCTAAAGCTTGCTCTGGCCGAGCTGCACGACCAGCTGCTCGAGCGTTGCGTTCATCATGTCCACGAGCGGCGCAGGCCAGACGCCGAGCAGCAGCACCGATACCGCCAGCACGGCCAGCACAAAAAATTCGCGCCCGTTGAGATCGGTCAATGCGGCCACCTTGTCGTTGGCCACGTCGCCGTAGACCACACGCTTGACCATCCATAGCGTGTAGGCCGCGCCGAGTATCAAGGTCGTGGCAGCGGCAAACGCGATCCAGAAGTTTGCCTTGAAGCTCGCAATGATCACCATGAACTCGCCGACAAATCCGGAGGTACCGGGCAGACCCGCATTCGCCATGGCAAACAGCACCATAAACGCCGCAAACATCGGCATCGTGTTCGCAACGCCGCCGTAGTCGGCAATCTGCCGGCTGTGCACGCGGTCGTACAGCACGCCGACGCAGAGGAACATGGCGCCCGAAATCAGTCCGTGCGACACCATCTGCACCATGCCGCCCGAGAGGCCGAGCACCGCCCCGCTCTCACCGTGGATGTACCACAAGAGGAAGAAGCCGAGGGTTACGAAACCCATGTGCGCAATCGACGAATAGGCAATGAGCTTCTTCATGTCCTTCTGCATCAGCGCAACAAAGCCGATGTAGACGACGGCGATGAGCGACAGCGCCACCATGAGCCCCGCGAAGTACTCGCTGCCGTCGGGCACGATCGGCAACGACAGGCGCACGAAGCCGTAGCCGCCCATCTTCAGCATTATGGCTGCCAGGATGACCGAACCGCCCGTCGGTGCCTCGACGTGGGCGTCCGGCAGCCACGTGTGCACGGGCCACATCGGCACCTTGACCGCAAACGCCAGCAGGAACGCCAGGAAGATCAGCTTCTGCGCCGGCAGCGACAGCGGCGTGTCGGCCCACGTGAGCAGATCGAAGCTGTCGGCCTGGCCGTACAGGTAAACGAAAGCCACGAGCATCAGCACGGAGCCCAGGAACGTGTACAGGAAGAACTTGAGAGTGGCGTAGATGCGCCGCTCACCGCCCCAGACGCCGATGATCAGGAACATCGGCACGAGCATGAACTCCCAGAACACGTAGAACAGGATGCCGTCCAGCGCCGAGAATACGCCGATCATGAGGCCTTCGAGAATCAGGAAAGCCGCGAAGTACTGCGCGGGACGGGCCGTGATCGAACTCCAGCCGGCCAGCACGACCAGCGGAGTAATGAAGGCCGTCAAGAGAATCAACGGCGTCGATATGCCGTCCACACCGAGGTAGTAGTCGACGTTGATCGCCTCGATCCACGTGTAGCGCTCGACAAACTGCATGCCGGCCACGGTTGAATCGAAACCTGCGTACAGCAAGCCGCCAAGCACCAGCGTCAGCAGCGAGACGATCAGTGCCGTCATGCGCATGGTGCCCGCTCTCGAGGACGTAGCGTCGCCCTGATCGCCGATCAGCAGCAATGCCACACCACCCAGGACCGGCAGCCAGATCAGGATACTCAGAAGATGCGAAGAAAGACTCATGATTCGATGCCCTGTCCTAGCGGAACCAGATGAGCCAACCGAGCAACATCGTGAGTCCGATGATCATCGCGAAGGCATAGGTATACAGGTAGCCGGACTGGAGCTGACGCAGCACGCCGGCCAGTCGACCAATGGTATTCGCGGTGCCGTTGACGAGCACACCGTCGATCAGGAACTGATCGCCCCGCTTCCAGAGCAGGTCACCGAGCTTGCGGCCACCGCCGGCAAAACCCTTGATCCAGAGGTCGTCGAAGTAGTACTTGCGATCGAGCAGCACGTACAGGCCTTTGAACTTGCGGTACAAGGTCTCCGGTATGTCCGGGCGCTTGAGGTACAGGAACCACGCGGTCGCAACGCCCGACAGGGCGAGCCACAGTACCGGGGTCTGCACGGAGTGCGTCACAAGTGCCAGGCTGCCGTGCCAGAAGTCCCGGCCCAAATGAGTCAGCACGTCATGTGCAGGCATTACGTAGATTGCCTCGCCGAAATAGCCACCGAACAGTATTGGCTCGACGGTAATCCAGCCAATGATCGCTGACGGGATGGCGAGCAATATCAGCGGCACGGTCACAACCCACGGCGTTTCATGCAGGTGCGATCGGGTCTCGGCATCCATGCGCTCCTCGCCATGGAACACGAGGAAGAACATGCGGAACGAATACAGCGCCGTCACGAACACGCCGAGCAGCACGCTCAGGTAAGCGATCCAGTATACGGCGCCCTGCCCGTGCCAGTGCGAATCCTTGACGGCCTCGATCAGGAGGTCCTTGGAGAAGAAGCCCGCAAAACCCGGAAAGCCGATCAGCGCCAGCGATCCGATCAGCGACGTCCAGTAGGTGATCGGCATGTACTTGCGAATGCCGCCCATCTTGCGGATGTCCTGCTCGTGGTGCATCGCAATGATGACCGAGCCGGCCGCGAGGAACAGCAGCGCCTTGAAGAACGCGTGCGTCATCAGGTGGAAGATCGCTGCGCCGTAGGCCGAAGCACCCAGCGCCACGGTCATGTAACCAAGCTGCGACAGCGTGGAGTAGGCAACGACACGCTTGATGTCGTTCTGGATGAGCCCCAGGAGGCCCATGAAGAACGCCGTAATCGCACCGATGGTCATGACGACGGCCAGCGCCGTTTCCGTGTACTCGTAGAGCGGCGACATGCGCGCCACCATGAAGATACCGGCCGTTACCATCGTCGCTGCGTGGATCAGCGCGGAGATCGGCGTGGGGCCTTCCATCGAATCGGGCAGCCAGACGTGCAGCGGCGCCTGCGCGGACTTGCCCATGGCGCCGATGAACAGCAGGATGCAAATGACGGTCATTGCGTTCCAGGGTTGCCCCGGAATGATTTCGATCGTCTGCGTTGCGATGTTGCTGGCCTGGCCGAACACCTCGGCGTAGTCGAGCGTGTTGGCGAACAGCACCACCGCCGCAATCCCGAGCAGGAAGCCAAAATCGCCAACCCGGTTGACGAGGAATGCCTTGAGGTTGGCGAAAATCGCCGTTTCCTTCTTAAACCAGAAGCCGATCAGGAGATAGGAGACGAGGCCCACCGCCTCCCAGCCGAAGAACAGCTGCAGGAAGTTGTTGGCCATGACCAGCATGAGCATCGAGAAGGTGAACAGCGAGATGTAGCTGAAGAAACGCTGATAACCCGGATCGTCGTGCATGTAGCCGATCGTGTAGATGTGCACCATGAGCGACACGAACGTCACGACCACCATCATGAGCGCCGTCAGGCGATCGACGAGGAAACCGACTTCCATGCGCAGGCCGTCGGTCACGGCCCACGTGTAAACGCTAATGTTCTCCGCGACGGCGCCGCCCCAGTAGAACTCGTAGAGCACAACGGCCGACAACGCGCAGGAGATGCCGACACCCAGAATCGTGACCCAGTGCGATGCCGCGCGGCCAATCTGCTTGCCGAACAGGCCGGCAATGATTGCCGCAATGAGCGGGCTGAGTACGATCGTCAGATAATAGGGATACACGAAGCTCAGCCTTTCATGGTATTGAGTTCGTCGACGTTGATCGACCGGCGGTTTCTGAACAGCACGACGAGAATCGCCAGGCCAATGGCCGCCTCCGCCGCCGCGACGGTCAGCACGAAGAAAACGAACACCTGACCCGCGTCATCGCCCAGATGCCGCGAGAACGCAATGAAGTTGAAGTTCACGGCCAGCAGCATGAGCTCGACGCACATCAACAGCAGGATGAGGTTACGCCGGTTGATCACCATGCCGGCAATACTCAACACGAACAGCATTGCGGACAGCGTGAGGTAATGATTGAGACCAATCATGAGCGCTCCTCCGGATCCATCTTGACGACGCGTATCCGGTCCTTGGCTCGGACGGCTACCTGCTTGGCGATATTCTGCACCTTGAGGCCGGGGCGCTTGCGCATCGTCAGCGTAATCGCCGCAACAATGGCGAGCAGCAGCACAACGGCGGCAATCTCAAACGCGTAAACGTGCTCCGTGTACAGCACCGAGCCGAGCGCCTTGGTATTGTTATAGCCCTCCGGATACGGCGTAAACGCCCCTGTCAGGCCAGCCTCCTGACCTTTGAGCCAGATCACCTGTATCAGCTCCGCCGTCATGACCAGCGCAATGATCGCGGCCAGCGGCGCGTAGCGGGTCAGCCCGCGGGTCACGGATTCAAGGTTGACGTCGAGCATCATGACGACAAACAGGAACAGCACCATGACCGCGCCCACGTAGACGAGCACGAGCACGATGGCGAGAAACTCGGCTTCGATCAACATCCACAGCACGGCACTCTGAAAGAAGGCCAGCACGAGACACATGATGGAGTGCACGGGGTTGCGGAAGAACACCACTCCCAGCGCAGCCAGCAGCAGCACTCCCGCGAACGCGTAGAACAGCACAGTTTGAAAGATCATTTCTTGTCGTTTCTTTTATTTGTACGGCGCGTCGGCAGCCTTGTCGGCCGAAATCATCGTGTCGTACTTGTCCCCGATTGCCAGAAGCTTGTCCTTGGTCATGATGTTCTCGCCGGGCGCCTCCATGTGATACTCATGAATGCGTGTCTCAACGATGGCGTCGACGGGACAGGCCTCTTCGCAAAATCCACAATAAATGCATTTGAACAAATCGATGTCGTAACGCGTCGTACGGCGCGTGCCGTCCTCGCTGACATCCGATTCGATCGTGATCGCCAGCGCCGGGCAAACCGCCTCGCACAGCTTGCAGGCAATACAGCGCTCTTCCCCGTTCGGATATCGCCTGAGCGCATGCAGACCGCGAAAGCGATGAGACTGTGGCGTTTTCTCTTCGGGATACTCGAGCGTGACGCTCTTCCGAAAGAAGTTGCGAAACGTAACGCTCAAGCCCCTCAGGAGCTCCCACAGCGCAAAGGTCTTGACGACACTCGTAACTCGACTCATAAGGTTGACGCTCCTCCCCTAGCTTCCCAGGCCGGCCCAGGGGCCTACCCTGAGCCACGCGAGAACACCTTCGACGACAATCCAGACGATCGTCACGGGAATGAACACCTTCCAGCCCAACCGCATGATCTGGTCGTAGCGGTAGCGCGGGAAGGTCGCGCGCAGCCAGAAGAACGTATACATGAAGAAACAGATCTTGGCGGCGAGCCAGAAGAAGCTGCCCGCCATCAGGAATGCCAGCGGCGTACCTTCGAGGAACGTCCAGCCCTCGAACGGCGACGCCCAGCCGCCCAGAAAGAAGATTGCCGTCAGCGCCGAGATCAGCACCATGTTGGCGTACTCGGCCAGGAAGAACAGCGCAAACGCAACGCCCGAGTACTCGACATGAAAGCCCGCGACAATCTCCGACTCACCTTCCGCGACGTCGAACGGCGCACGGTTCGTCTCCGCAACACCCGATATCCAGTACACGAGGAACAGCGGGAACAGCCAGATGAGGAACCAGTTCGAAACCCCACCTTCCTGAGCGCGGACAATCTCGCCCAGGTTGAGGCTGCCGGCAGCCATCAGCACGCCGACGAGCGCAAAACCCATGGCAATCTCGTAGGCGACAATCTGCGCGGCCGAGCGCATGGCGCCGAGGAATGCATATTTCGAGTTAGTCGCCCAGCCGGCGAGGATTACGCCGTAGACGCCCACCGACGTCAGCGCCAGCACGTACAGTAGCCCCGCGTTGATGTCGGCAATGACAAACGAGCCGTTGAGCGGAATCACCGCCCAGGTGGCCAGCGCCGGAATCAGCGACAACAACGGCGCAATCACGAACAGGAACTTGTTCGACGACGACGGCACGATGATCTCTTTGATCAACAGCTTGATGACGTCGGCAAACGGCTGCCCGAGACCCAGGGGCCCCACGCGGTTCGGCCCGACGCGCGACTGCATGCTGCCGATCACCTTGCGCTCGAAGTAGGTCGAAAACGCCACAGTCAGAATGACGCCGACCGTCACGATCACGATCTTGAACATCGTGATCGTCAGATACTGAATCGTCGGTGGCAGTGCGTCCCAGCTCGACAGCAGGAAGTCCATCATTCGCCCGCCTCCATGGCCGCGCGGCGCGCCTCGGCGGTCAACTGCAGCGCATGCGCCCGGCGTACGAGGCCGTCAATGGAATACAGCGGCACATCGATCTCCGCGGACGGGGCGTCTTCGCCATTGGGCCGAGGCAGTTTCTCGCTGCCCGCGTAGCGATAGCTGTCGGGCACCACCGCCTCGAACAGCTCGGCAGCCGCGTCGCGTACGTCTTCGCTCGTCATGTAGTCGAAGCCGTCCGCCTCGAGGAGGTTGCCCAGCACGCGCAACACTTTCCATGCCGGCCGCGCCTCACCGACCGGGTTGGCTATCCCTTCGAAGCTCTGCGCCGTGCCGGCCACGTTCACGTACGTACCCGAAGTCTCTGCAAACGTGCCGACAGGCAGCAGCAGGTCGGCGGACTCGCGCAGCGCAGGTGAGTCGAACGGCGACAGCGCGACGACAAAACCGTGTGCCGACAGCTTCGCCGTTGCGTCCGGAACGGCTGTCAGATCAGCGTCCGGCTCGACGTTCAGAAGCACCAGCGCGTCGAGAGGCGCCCCTACTTGCGCCGCGGCGTGCAGACCCGCCTCGCCACGACCTTCACCGCTCGCGCCGCGATGCGGCAACACACCAACCAGCGACAGACCGGCCGAATTGGCGCCCTCCGACAGGCTGCCGAAAGAGGCACCCGTCAGCTCAGCGAGCACAGCCGCGAGCGCGCGCACGGCGGAAAACGCTTCGTGACGTCCCGCCACGTTACCGAGCAGCACCAGCGCCTTGCCGGCATCCTTGAGCGAAGCGGCAATCGCACGCTGCGTCTCGCTGGCGTTGACGCCGTCGCAGAGCGCCTGCACCGAGGCCGGAAGATCCGCGCCATCCGCCGCCGCAACTACGACGCCGGACAACATGTCCACGAGGCCGCTGCCGGACAGCTGGTTTGCTATCCCGAAAAAATATTCTTCGGGGCGCGAAGCGGCTACGCTAATGGCTGCTCCGTTGAGCGCTGCCTTGCGAACACGGTGCGCCAGTATGGGCACCTCGCGGCGCAGGCTGCTGCCGACCAGGAAAATCGAGTCCTGCTCTTCGATGCCGGCAATGTCCGTGCCGAGATACGGGAACAGCGGGTCCTGATCCTGATCGCTGAAATCACGCCGACGCACCCGATGATCGAGGTTGGCGCTGCCGAGATGCCCGGCGATCCGCGCCGTCAGATAACCCTCTTCGACAGTTGCGCTCGGCGATACCAGGAAACCCGAACTTGCAGCGGCAGCCGACAGCACTTCGGCCGCTTTTGCCAGCGCATCCTCCCAGCTGACCTCGGCCCACTCTCCACCCTGTTTGAGCATGGGTGTTGGCAGCCGCTCTGCCGAATACACGGCTTCATAGCTGTAGCGGTCCCGGTCCGAGATCCAGGTTTCGTTGATCGCCTCGTTCTGCCGCGGCACGATCCGCTTGACGGTGCCGCGCAGCACGTGCGCATGAAAATTGGAGCCGGCGCAGTCGTGCGGCGAGACGCCGTTGCGCTGGGTCATTTCCCACGCACGCGCGCTGTAGCGATACGGCTTGTTGTTCAACGCACCCACGGGGCACAGGTCGATGATGTTCGCGGAGAGCTCGTGATCCACGGCCTTCTCGACGAAAGTGCCGATCTGCATGTTCTCGCCGCGCTCGGTCGTGCCGAGCTGCTGCTGACCGGTCACTTCCTCGCCGAAGCGCACACAGCGTGTGCAGTGAATACAGCGCGTCATGTCGGTGGACACGAGCGGGCCAATGTCCTTGTCCTTGACCACACGTTTCTTGTCCGTGTAGCGCGATACGTCGCGGCCATAACCCATCGCGAGATCCTGCAACTCACACTCGCCGCCCTGATCGCAGATCGGGCAGTCCAGCGGGTGATTGATCAGCAGGAACTCCATGGTCGCCTTCTGCGCCGCAATGGCGTAAGGCGAACGCGTGAATACCTTCATGCCCTCGGCGACGGGCGTTGCGCAGGCCGGCAGCGGCTTGGGCGCTTTCTCCACCTCCACGAGACACATGCGGCAGTTGGCCGCGATGGACAGTTTTTCGTGATAACAAAAACGGGGCACGTAGGCGCCGACGCGATCCGTTACCTCGATCAGCATCTGGCCTTTTTGCGCTTCGACGGTTTCGCCGTCGACCTCAATCTGGATGGTATCGTCGCTCATAGTGTTTATACGCCCTAGGCAGCCGCGACCGCCGAGGCATCCACAATACTGCGGCCCTTGTTGCGGACCATGTACTCGAACTCGTGGTAATAGTGCTTGAGGAAACTCTGCACGGGCCATGCCGCGGCATCACCCAGCGCACAGATTGTGTGTCCCTCGATCTTGTTGGCCACGGCCAGGAGTTTCTCGAGATCGTCTTCGCGACCGCGGCCCTCGACAATCCGGGTCAACATCCGGTACAGCCAGCCCGTACCCTCACGGCAAGGTGTGCACTGGCCGCAGGACTCCGCCATGTAAAAACGCGAAATGCGCCGCAGTACCTTCACCATGCAGGTCGTCTCGTCCATGACCATGACGGCGCCCGTGCCGAAAGACGAGCCGGCGTCGCCCAGCGACGTGTAGTCCATCGTGCACTTCATGATGATCTCGCCGGGCAAGACTTTCACCGAAGAGCCGCCCGGAATGACGGCCTTGAGCTTCCGGCCGCCGAGCATGCCGCCGGCAATCTCGAGAAGGTCCTTGAACGGTATGCCCATCGGCAGCTCGTAGTTGCCCGGCTTCTCGACATGACCGGACACCGAGAACAATGCCGTCCCGCCCGACTTCTCGGGGCCCAGGTCGGCAAACCACTGGCCGCCGTTGCGAATGATGGCCGGCACGCTTGCGAGACTCTGCGTGTTATTGATCGTCGTCGGTTTGCCGTACAGACCGTAGTTGGCCGGAAACGGCGGCTTGAATCGCGGCTTGCCCTGTTTGCCTTCGAGGGACTCGAGCAACGCCGTTTCTTCGCCGCAGATGTAGGCACCGGCGCCGACAAACGTGTGCAGATCAAAGTCGATGCCGCTGCCCTGAATGTTCTTGCCCAAGAGCCCCGCCTCGTAGGCTTCCTTGACCGCCGCTTCGAAACGCGGCACGGGCTCGTCAATGAACTCACCGCGAATGTAGTTGTAACCGACTGTCGCGCCCATGGCGTAGCCCGCAATGGCCATTCCCTCGACGAGAGAGTGCGGGTTGTAGCGCAGCACCTCGCGATCGTGACAGGTGCCCGGCTCGGATTCGTCAGAGTTGCAGACGAGGTATTTCTGCTGCTCGTCGCCGCGCGGCATGAAACTCCATTTGAGTCCCGTCGGGAAGCCCGCGCCGCCGCGTCCGCGAAGGCCGGAAGCCTTGACCTCGTCGATGACCTGGTCGGGCGTCATTTCACCCGCGAGGATCTTTTTCCAGGCAGCGTAGCCATCGTGCGCAAGATACGTGTCGAACGTCCAGGGCTCGTCCGCATCGAACGTATTGAAGCAAACGAGATTCTGCGGATAAGCCGTCATTCGAGCGCGTCCAGGATTTCATCGACCTGATCGAGCGTCAGGTTTTCGTGGTAGACATGATTGACCATCATCATTGGCGCCCCGCAACACGCAGCCAGACACTCCTCCTCCTTCTTGAGAAAGATCCTGCCGTCGGCCGTCGACTCGCCGAGTTTGATGCCCAGTTTTTTCTCGACGTGCTCGACGATATCGTCGGAGCCACGCAGCATGCAGGACACGTTGGTGCAGATCGCAACGTCGTTGCGCCCCACCGGGCGCGTCTGGAACATCGAGTAAAAGGTGGCCACCTCGTACACCTGGATCGGCGGCAGACCCAGATACTCCGCTACGCCGTCCATCAACGGCTGGGTGAGGAATCCTTCGTTCTCGTGCTGCGCCGCGTGCAGCGCCGCAATCACTGCGGAGCGCTCCCTGCCCTCCGGGAAACGTTTTTTCCAGTGCTCGATCTCTTCGATCACGTGTTCGGAAAGTGCAGCTGCCGCGCTCATCGATCAACCTCGCCGAAAACAATATCCTGCGTACCGATGACGGCAACGACGTCGGCCAGCATATGCCCCTCCACCATCTCGGACATGGCCGACAGGTGTGCAAACCCCGGCGCCCTGATCTTTACCCGATACGGCTTGTTCGCACCGTCGGAAACGATGTACACGCCGAACTCACCTTTCGGATGCTCAACGGCTGCGTACGCCTCGCCGACTGGCACGCTGTAGCCTTCGGTAAACAGTTTGAAGTGATGAATGAGCGATTCCATGTCGTCCTTCATCTCGACCCGGCTCGGCGGAACCAGTTTGTGATCGTCCGCAATGACCGGCCCCGGGTTTTCACGCAGCCATTCGATGCACTGCTTGATGATCCGGTTGGACTGACGCAGCTCCTCGACGCGAACCAGGTAGCGGTCGTAGCAATCGCCGTTGACGCCGATGGGGATATCGAAGTCCATGCGGTCGTACACTTCGTAGGGCTGTTTCTTGCGCAGGTCCCAGGCAATGCCGGAGCCCCGGATCATCGGGCCCGAGAAACCAAGCTGCATCGCACGCTCCGGCGAAACGACGGCAATGTTGACGGTACGCTGCTTCCAGATGCGATTGTCGGTCAGCAGGGTTTCGTATTCGTCGACGCAGGCGGGGAACTTGTCCGTGAAGGCCTCGATGAAGTCGAGCAGCGAACCTTCGCGGGCTTCGTTGAGCCGGTCGACCTCTTTCTTGCTGCGGAATTTCGATTCCTGGTACTTCGGCATCGAATCCGGCAGATCACGATAGACGCCACCAGGCCGGTAGTAAGTCGCGTGCATCCGCGTGCCCGACACCGCTTCGTAGCAGTCCATCAGGTCTTCGCGTTCGCGGAAGCAGTACAGGAACATCGTCATGGCGCCAATATCGAGACCGTGCGCACCCAGCCACATCAGGTGATTCAGGATGCGGGTGATCTCGTCGAACATGACCCGAATGTACTGCGCGCGAATCGGCACCTCGACGCCCAGCAGTTTCTCGATGGCCAGCACGTAACCGTGTTCGTTGGCCATCATCGACACGTAGTCGAGACGGTCCATGTAGCCAATGCTCTGGTTGAACGGCTTCGACTCGGCCAGCTTCTCCGTCGCGCGGTGCAGTAGGCCAATGTGCGGATCGGCCTTCTGGATCACTTCGCCTTCCATCTCGAGCACCAGCCGCAAAACGCCGTGCGCCGCCGGATGCTGAGGTCCGAAGTTCATCGTATAGCTCTGGATCTCAGCCATTGCGCGTGTCCTTCAGGTCTTCGGAGTAGCGGTTGTCGTCCCGTATCACACGTGGCACGAGCGTCCGCGGCTCGATGCTGACCGGCTGATAGGCAACCCGTCCCTTGTCGGCGTCGTAACTGACCTCGACGTTGCCGTAGAGCGGGAAATCCTTGCGGAACGGATGGCCAATGAAGCCGTAGTCCGTGAGGATCCGCCGCAGGTCGGGATGCCCGTCGAAGAGAATGCCGTACAGGTCGAACGCCTCGCGCTCGAACCAATCGGCGCCGCTCCATACATCGACGAGCGAGGGTACGATCGGCGGGTTTTCCTCACCCGTGAAGCAGCGCAGCCTGAGCCGCGTGTTATTGCTGACGGACAGCAGGTGGTAAACGACGGCAAACCGGCGTGGATCGAACGTGTCCGCTTCGTCGAGGATCACCTCGCGCCTCGACACGCCGCGGCTGAAACCCGTACCCGTGGCAGAATCTGTTGTCCACTCGTCGCTACCGTAGCTCAGGTAGTCGACCCCGCAGACATCAATCAGCACCTCGAAACCGAACGTGGCCTCGTCGCGAAGCGCCAGGGCAACGTCACGAAGCGCCGACTTGCTCACTTCGTAAGTCAGTTCGCCGCAGATGGAGTCTACCCGCTCGACCTGCTCGCCGAAGCGCTCCTCTATCCGAGCTGCCAGTGTCTCGTATCGCTCACTCATCTTCTGGTCTGTTTATCGTGCTATTTATCGTGCTGTCTATCTTGCGATGGTGCTGGTCCGCCTGATCTTGCTCTGTAGCTGGATCAGACCGTAGATCAGCGCCTCTGCCGTGGGCGGGCAACCCGGCACGTACACGTCCACCGGCACGATGCGGTCGCAGCCGCGCACGACGGAATACGAATAATGGTAGTAGCCGCCGCCGTTGGCGCAGGACCCCATCGACACGACCCAGCGTGGTTCAGGCATCTGGTCGTAGACCTTGCGCAGCGCGGGCGCCATCTTGTTGGTCAGCGTACCGGCAACGATCATGCAGTCGGACTGCCGGGGCGACGGCCGGAAAATAATGCCGAAACGATCGAGGTCGTAGCGCGAGGCGCCGGCCTGCATCATTTCGACGGCGCAGCAGGCCAACCCGAAGGTCATGGGCCACAGCGAGCCCGTGCGCGCCCAGTTCATGACCGCATCGACGCCGGTCACGACAAAACCTTTTTTCTGCAGGCTGCCGCCTGCCTGTTCAGCGCCGCTCTCCGCGGGCTGCTCCACCGCGTCAGCTAGTCCCACTCCAACGCTCCCTTCTTCCACTCATAGATGAAACCGACGACCAGCAATCCGAGAAACAGCCCCATGGCCAGGAGCCCAAACGTGCCTACGACGTCCAGCGACACTGCCCAGGGAAAAAGAAAAGCAATTTCCAGATCGAAAATGATGAACAGAATGGCAACGAGGTAGTAGCGCACGTCGAACTTCATTCGCGAGTCGTCGAAGGCCTCAAAACCGCATTCGTACGCGGACAACTTTTCGCCGTCCTTGCCGCCGGAACCGATCAGGAAACCGAGGCCCAGCAGAAGCAGCCCTATTCCGGTGGCCACACCGAGGAAAATGAGTACGGGAAGGTATTCTGTAAGCATGTCTGCCTGAGTCGATTCAAAAACCGCGCGTCCGCGCCGACGGCGACGCGTATTGTATCAGCGTGGCCATCGGAGGTAACAGCTTTTCGGTAAACGCGTATGCACGCGCGCTCTGGATTGCCGCCGCGCTGCGCGACCGCAAAAACTGACTTCCAAGCGAGGTACCGGACCGTCCTTTTCGCCGGGTTGGTGCTCTGGGCGAGACTCGAACTCGCACGGCTCGCGCCACTGCCCCCTCAAGACAGCGTGTCTACCAATTCCACCACCAGAGCCTTTCGACCCGACTATCCCCTGTCCTCGAGAGCAGCTTTGGAATATCTACTCGTCGGACTGCTGCTCTTCCTCGACGGCGGGAAGAGCATCTATTGTATCGTTTTCCGGCGCTTCAGTCGGTGCATCGAGGCTCGGCAAGGCATCGACGCCATCGGGTCCGGCGGGCGCCGGCAGCTCTCCGGTTTCGCCGTCCGCTTCCTGCACCGTTTCGGGCATCGAATCCAGCAGGCTTTCGGGCGCCGACGTCTGCTGGCTGCTGAGGTACGCAAGCCCCAGGCTACTGACAAAAAACAGCGTGGCCAGCACCGCCGTCGCACGCGAGAAAAAGCTCGCGGAGCCACGGGCACCGAACACCGTGCCGGAAGCGCCGGACCCGAACGCCGCACCCACGTCGGCCCCTTTGCCTCGCTGCATGAGCACCAGCACAATCACCAGGACGGCGATCAGCGTGTGGATGCCCAGCACAACTTGTTGAATCGTATTCATTAACTACCTCTAACTCGCGTCGCCGCCTCGGCAATCGCGAGAAAATCGTCCGCTTTCAGCGAAGCGCCGCCGATCAGGCCACCGTCGATGTCCGGCATCGAAAACAGGCCTTCGGCATTGTCGCCTTTCACGCTACCGCCGTACAGTATCTGGACTGCCGCGGCGACGCCTGCGTCGCAACCCGCAATGCGGCTGCGAATGTGCCGGTGGACCTCCTGGGCCTGTTCCGGCGATGCCGTCTTGCCCGTACCGATTGCCCAGACGGGCTCGTAAGCAATCACTGCCTGCCGGATGCCGTCGGCACCCGCCGTATCCAGTACGGCGTTGAGCTGCTCGTCGACAACAGCCTCGGTCTTGCCGGCCTCACGGTCCGTGAGCGTCTCGCCAACACACAGAATCGGCAATAACCCGGCCGCGAGCGCTGCCGCAAATTTCGCCGCGACCGCTTCGCTGGTTTCGCCGTACAGCGCGCGCCGCTCGGAATGACCGACGATAACGGCATCGCAGCCGATATCTTTGAGCATTGCCGCGGAGACCTCACCCGTGTAGGCGCCCTTGTCGTGTTCCGACACGGTCTGGGCACCCAGCGCAACACCCGATCCTTCCAACGCCGCCGCAACGGCCGTCAGATAGGGAAACGGCGGGCAGACGAGCAACTCTACGTTGTCGGCGTCCGGTCGCCCCGCAACGACGGCCTCGACGAGCGCCGAATTGGCGGCCCCGCTGCCGTTCATCTTCCAGTTTCCGGCCACCAGCAAGTTGCGCATACGTGCCTCTCGGCGTGTCTATTGGTCGTGTAGCGATACCGCCGGCCAGGAGACCCTCTTACGGCAGCGGCGGCGAATAGTACCGGGGCCAACCCGGCAAATCAATGCGAGTTTTGAGCCCCTGGCCGTCCATCTAGTACTGACAATTCGAGCCCGAAATTCAGCCCTCGGTGCCCGTGGCATTCGCGGCAACAACATCGGCCAGTCGCTGAGCCAGCTCATCGACCTGATTGGGGTCTTCACCTTCGACCATGACGCGAATGACGGGTTCTGTGCCGGACGCACGCAGGACGACCCGGCCCGTGTCCGCAAGCTCGTCCTCCGCCTTGTCGACCGCTGCCATGATCGCCGGCGACGCCGCAGGGTCGAGGCGCTGCTCGGTACGAACGTTCAGCATCGTCTGGGGGTATTTCGGCATGCCGGCCGCCAGTTCGGACAGGGGTTTACCGGTCTGTTTCATGATGGCGAGCACCTGCAGGGCACACACCAGGCCGTCACCGGTTGTCGTCCGGTCGAGCACAATCATGTGGCCGGACGTTTCACCGCCCAGCATGCCGCCTTCCTGCTTCAGCGATTCGAGCACGTAGCGATCGCCAACCTTGGCGCGGCGAAACGCAATGTTGCGCTCGCGAAGCGCGTGCTCCAGGCCGAGGTTGCTCATGACGGTGCCGACGACCGGGCCTTTCAGCGTGCCTTCGTCGTGGCGCGACGTGGCAAGCACGTACAGCAGTTGATCGCCGTCGATGAGCTCTCCGTTTTCGTCGGTCATGACCAGGCGGTCGCCGTCGCCGTCGAGCGCCACTCCGGCGTCGGCACCCACGGCCGCCACCGTCGTGCACAAGAGTTCCGGGTGCGTGGAGCCGCAGCGATCGTTGATGTTGCGGCCGTTGGGAGAACAGCCGATCGTGATCACCTCGGCGCCGAGATCCGCCAGCGCGCGCGGGCCCACTTTGTAGCCGGCACCGTTGGACCCGTCGAACACGATCGTCAGGCCGTCCAGGTCGAGGTCGGCCGGAAACGTCGCGGCACAGAACTCCTGGTAGCGGATCCGCGCATCGTCAATGCGCTTTGCCTTGCCGAGCGCCTTCGATTCCAGGGTAATTGCCGGTTCTTCGAGATGCTGCTCGATTTCGAGTTCGATCGCGTCGGTCAGCTTTGAGCCGTTGCCGTCGAAAAACTTGATGCCGTTGTCGAAGTACGGGTTATGCGATGCGCTGATGACAACACCCAGATCGGCCCCGAGTTCCTGGGTGAGCGTAGCGATCCCGGGCGTGGGCAGCGGCCCCAGCAACAGCACATTGGCGCCCGCCGCCGTAAACCCGGCCTCCAGCGCCGATTCGAACATGTAGCCCGACAGGCGCGTGTCCTTGCCGATCAACACGGTCCCGCCGGCCGGTACGAGCACCTGCGCAACCGCACTGGCCAACCGGATCGCAAAATCCGCCGTCATGGGATCCTTGCCGACGGTGCCTCGAATGCCGTCTGTCCCGAAGTACCGTTTTCCCATTCTCAAATTCCCCGTTACAGCGCCTCAACCACAGCGCTTTTGTTGGCATCGCGCGCCACGGCCGCGGCAACGCGAAGCGCATCCCTCGTTTCTCCCACGTCGTGCACGCGCAGAATATCGGCGCCGCGCTCGTAGGCCAGCGCGGCTGCGGCGATACTCGCCGGCATGCGTTGATCCACGGCACGGCCAGTCAGCGCGCCGAGCGTGGACTTCCTGGACAGGCCGACGAGCACAGGCCGGCCCAGCGCGCGCAATTCTCGCAGATTCGCGAGCAACGCGACATTGTGTGCCACGGTTTTTCCGAATCCGAAGCCCGGATCGACGGCAATACACTCCCGATTGATGCCGGCCGCCTCGCAGGCCTCGATACGCTGTTGCAAAAAAGTGAACACATCCGCCACCACGTCGTCGTAGACCGGGTCGTCCTGCATGCTGGCCGGTCGCCCCTGCATGTGCATCAGACAAACCGGCACACACAGCTCCGCCGCCACTTCGAGGGCACCGGGCTGCATGAGCGCACGGACGTCGTTGATCATGTCGGCACCCGCGCGGACGGCGGCCTGCATGACCTCGGGTTTGCTCGTGTCGACGGAGAGAATACAGTGGGTCTCGCGGCGGAGACGCTCGATAACGGGCACGACGCGCTCGATCTCGGCCTCGACGCTGACAGCCGCGGCACCCGGTCGAGTGGACTCGCCGCCGATATCCAGTATCGACGCACCCTCCGCGAGCATCTTCAACCCGGCCGCCGACGCGTCCTCCGCGTGACCAAAACGGCCGCCGTCGGAAAACGAGTCGGGGGTCACGTTGAGAATGCCCATCACGGCAGGGCATTCCACGCGCAGCGTGCCCAGGGTCAGGATGGCCGGGCTGTTCGGGCTGGTGTTGTCGTGCATGTCGAAGCCCTGCGGTCTCGTGAGGGCTTACGGCGTCTCAACTCGGTTTAGTGCTCCGATGCCGGTCCGCCGATCGCAGGCTTGGAACTCGACTCGCCCTTGGTGTCCCCGCCGCTGGGTTTGCGGCTCGAGGGCTCTTCCCAATCCTCAGGCGGTTCGGGCTCGCGCCCTTCCATGATCGCCTTGATCTGCCGCTCGTCGATGGTTTCGTACTTGACCAGCGCTTTGGCCATGACGTGCAGTTTATCGATGTTCTCCTCGAGCAACTGCCGGGCACGCTGATAGTTCGAATCGATGATCTTGCGAACTTCCTCATCGATGGCATGCGCCGTGTCGTCCGATACCTGCTTGTGCTGTGTCACGGAGCGGCCCAGGAAAACCTCGCCGTCATCCTCGCTGTAGGTCAGCGGACCGAGGCGATCCGAAAGCCCCCACTTGGTTACCATGTTGCGGGCAATATCCGTCGCGCGCTCGATGTCGTTGGAGGCACCCGTCGTCACGCCGTCGGCACCGTTTATCATCTCTTCGGCAATGCGGCCGCCGAACAGGCTGGAAATGCTGGACTCGAGCCGCTGCTTGGACATCGAATAGCGGTCTTCCTCGGGCAGGTACATCGTGACGCCGAGCGCACGCCCGCGCGGAATGATCGACACCTTGTAAACGGGATCGTGCTCCGGGACGAGGTAACCCACGATGGCGTGTCCGGCCTCGTGATAGGCCGTGTTCAGCTTCTCCTGCTCGCTCATGACCATCGAGCGCCGCTCCGCGCCCATCATTATCTTGTCCTTAGCGAGGTCGAACTGCTCCATACCTACCACGCGGCGATTGGCCCTTGCGGCGTACAGTGCTGCCTCGTTGACGAGGTTGGCCAGATCGGCGCCGGAGAAGCCCGGCGTGCCGCGTGCGATAACGCTTGGCCGCACGTCGTCGTCGAGCGGCACCTTGCGCATGTGCACCTTCAGAATCAGCTCGCGGCCACGCACGTCGGGCAGCGGCACGACCACCTGGCGGTCGAACCGCCCGGGTCTGAGCAGCGCGGGATCGAGTACGTCGGGCCGGTTGGTCGCCGCAATGACAATAATGCCCTCGCTGCCCTCGAAGCCGTCCATTTCGACGAGCATCTGGTTGAGCGTTTGCTCGCGTTCGTCATGTCCGCCGCCGAGGCCGGCGCCACGATGCCGACCCACGGCGTCGAGTTCGTCAATGAAGATGATGCACGGCGCCTGCTTCTTGGCCTGGTCGAACATGTCGCGCACGCGTGACGCACCCACGCCGACAAACATTTCCACGAAGTCCGATCCGGAGATCGTGAAGAACGGCACCTTGGCCTCGCCGGCAATCGCCTTGGCGAGCAGCGTCTTGCCGGTGCCCGGCGGGCCGACCATGAGGACGCCTTTCGGAATCTTGCCGCCGAGCCGCTGGAACTTCGACGGGTCCTTGAGGAACTCGACGATCTCGCCGACCTCTTCCTTGGCCTCGTCGACACCCGCCACGTCGGCGAACGTCACGCCCACCTGGTCCTCGCCCAGTAGACGAGCCTTGCTCTTGCCGAACGACATCGCGCCACGACCGCCGCCGCCGCCCTGCATCTGGCGCATGAAGTAAATCCATACGCCGATCAGGAGCAGGATCGGAAACGAGCTGATCAGAAGCTGGCCAATGACGCTCTGCGATTTGGGCTCGACCGCGTCGAAAGTGACGTTCTCACGCTCGAGGATGCCGATCAGATGGGTTGTGTCCGTTTCCGGGCTGATCGTGTAGTAGTTGAGCGTTTCACCCGAGCCGAAGCGGATGCGCTTGTTGTTGTCGCCGAACTCTACCCGGTCGACCTGTCCGGACTGGACCTGGCGCAGAAACTCGGAGTACTCCTGTTTCTGCGGCTGTCCGCCCGCCACGCCGTTCAGGCCCTGCACGACGGAGAGCAGCACGACGATAATGACAATAAAGACAAGTATGTTTTTGGTCAGGTCATTCACAGTAAAGTTTTCACCCAAGAGAGCCGCGCCAGGCGGCAGAATGCCGGAATAACAGGAACTTAAACTCGGTCTAGCAATTAGACCCTACATCATCCCATAGTTTCTCGCTACCAAGTAGACCTCGCGGCTGCCTGCCCTGGAAGCCGCGGGTTTCATGACCCGAACCTTGCCAAATTGCTTGCGCGTCGCAGCAATCAGCGCGTCCGAGCCCTCACCCTGAAACAGCTTGCTGACAAAATCGCCACCGGGTTTAAGCACGTCCCGACAGAGATCCAGTGCCAATTCAACGAGGTACATGGATCGCGGCTGGTCTACCGCCCTGTTTCCGCTCAAGTTGGGGGCCATATCGCTCATTACAAGGTCCGCCCGCTCACCGCCGAGGGCGTCCATGATCGCCTCGACGGTGGCCTGCTCGCGAAAATCCCCCTCGATGAAGGTCACGTCCGGCAGTGTATCCATTTGTAACAGGTCGACGGCCACGAGCCGCGCGCGGCCTTTGAGCGTTTCGCTGACATACTGCGACCAGCTGCCGGGGGCGCTGCCCAGATCCACACACAGCATGCCGGGCTTGAGCAATCGCTCCCGGCGGTCGATTTCGGCAAGCTTGTAGACGGCCCGTGCCCGCCAGCCCTCCTTGCGGGCGCGCTGTACCCAAGGGTCTTTTTCCTGGCGCTCACGCCAGCTGCCGCTGCTGCGGCGCGGGCCGCTCATGCCAATAGGGCCGGTGTTGTCCGGCCAGTATTGCTACACTCGCGCACATGTTGAGTGAACATCAGAAAAAGCACCTGCGCGGCCTCGGCCATCAACTCAAACCCGTCGTCACCGTCGGCGATGCCGGCCTGTCCGATTCGCTGTTCGACGAGTACGAAAGAACGCTCGAGCATCATGAACTGATCAAGGTCAAGGTCCGCCTGGGTGATCGCAAGGAGCGCGACTCGCTGATTGCGACCTTGTGTGAGCGGAGTAACGCCGAGCTGGTCCAGCGTATCGGCAACGTGGCACTCGTGTTTCGCGCCAACCCCGAGAAAAACAAAATTCTCCTACCGAAACGCTAGGGCGCGGAGTGTCCACCCGTCGGGCAGACGGCAAATCGCGCTGACGATCAGACGTAGCGAACCTCGATAACTTCGTACTGCTTTTCTCCACCCGGCGCTGAAAACGCCACTTCGTCACCTTCGTTCTTGCCGATCAGCGCCCGCGCGATGGGCGACGTAAACGATATGAGTCCGGTTTTGATATCGGCTTCGTCCTCGCCGACGATGCGATAGGTGAGTTCCTTCCCGGTGTCTTCGTCGACCAGGTCCACGGTTGCACCAAAAACGACTTTGCCGTTCTGATTCAGCGTGGTCACGTCGATGACCTGCAGGTTGGACAACTTGCCCTCGAGTTCCTTGATGCGGCCCTCGATAAAACCTTGCTGTTCCTTGGCGGCGTGATACTCGGCGTTCTCCTTGAGGTCGCCGTGCTCACGCGCTTCGGCAATCGCCTGGATGACCTGTGGACGGTCGACCGACTTGAGCTGCTTGAGCTCCGCCTGGAGCAATTCATGACCACGCACGGTCACTGGCACTTTGTTCATGCCACTACCTCGTTGTGCAAATCCTGCAAGCGATTAACGTCGCTGTCGTCTATATGCTCGATCGCCTTACAGGTGGCAATAGCGGCGCCGAGCGTCGTGTAGTAAGTCACCGCCCTGCGCACCGCTTCGGCGCGGATGGACAACGACTCGAAGATGGCCTGTTTGCCCTCGGTCGTGTTGACGATGAGGTCTATCTCGTCGTTCTTTATCATGTCGACGATGTGCGGACGGCCTTCGCGAACCTTGTTCGCTCGTCGACATGATACACCAGCCTTGGCCAGAGTTTTTGCCGTACCGTCGGTCGCCACGATATCGAAGCCGCGCTCGGTCAGGATTTTCGCGAGTTCCACGGCCCCCTCCTTGTCGCGGTCGCGCACACTCAGAAGGGCCGCGCCCTGTCTCGGCAGCACGACGCCGGAAGCCAGCTGCGCCTTGGCGTACGCCTCGCCGAAGGAGCGCCCGACGCCCATGACCTCGCCCGTCGATTTCATCTCGGGGCCGAGGATCGGGTCGGAACCCGGGAATTTGATGAACGGGAACACAGCTTCCTTGACCGAAAAATACCCGGGCACTCTCTGGTTCACGTAACCCTGGCTCGCGAGCGATTCACCCACCATGACCCTGGCGGCGATTTTCGCCAGCGGCATACCGATCGCCTTGGACACGAACGGCACCGTGCGCGATGCGCGCGGGTTGACCTCGAGCAAGTAGACGACGTTGTTCTGGATCGCAAACTGCGTGTTCATGAGCCCCACGACGTTGAGCCCCTTGGCCAGCTTCATGACCTGCTCCGTTAGCTCCTTTTGCAGTTTGTCCGACAGACTGAACGGCGGCAGCGAACATCCGGAATCACCAGAATGCACGCCGGCCTGCTCGATGTGTTCCATCACGCCGCCAACGAGCACGTTTTCGCCGTCGCTAATGCAGTCCACGTCCACTTCGGTCGCAAGATCGAGAAAGCGGTCCAGAAGCACGGGGCTGTCGTTGCTCACGTTGATAGCCTCGTCCATGTAGGCCGCCAGGTCCTCGTCGCTGTGCACAATCTCCATCGCCCGGCCGCCGAGTACGTAGGATGGGCGGACGACGAGCGGATAGCCGACGGTACCGGCCATCTTCAGTGCTTCCTCCTTGCTCCGCGCGGTCGAGTTCGGCGGTTGTTTCAAGCCGAGATTCTCGACGAGCTGCTGAAAGCGCTCCCTGTCTTCGGCAAGATCGATCGAGTCGGGAGACGTCCCGATGACAGGCGCGCCCGCGGCCTCGAGATCCCGGGCCAGCTTCAGGGGAGTCTGTCCACCGTATTGAACGATGACACCCTCGGGCTTTTCGATATCGATGATCTCCATGACGTCTTCGAACGTCAGAGACTCGAAGTACAGGCGATCCGAGGTGTCGTAGTCCGTCGACACGGTCTCCGGATTGCAGTTCACCATGATCGTCTCGTAGCCCGCGTCCTTGAGCGCCAGCGCCGCGTGCACGCAGCAATAGTCGAATTCGATGCCCTGCCCGATGCGGTTGGGGCCACCGCCGAGGATCATGATCTTGGAGCGCTCGGTCGGCAGCGCTTCACACTCTTCCTCGTAGGTCGAATACATGTAGGCCGTCGCGGTCGCGAATTCGGCGGCACAGGTATCGACCCGCTTGAAGACCGGCCGCACGCCGAGGGCGACACGCTGGCCACGCACGTCGGCCTCCGAAGTTCCGAGCAGCCTGGCGAGTCGCGCGTCGGAAAAACCTTTGCGCTTGAGCGCCAGCAGTTCCCGCTTGTTCAGATCGCTGAGGGACTGATCGCGGACTTCGGCCTCGGTGGCGACCAGGTCGTTGATCTGCGCGAGGAACCATGGATCGATACCCGTAACGGTCTGCAGCTCGTCGACATCCAGACCGGCACGCATGGCATCAGCGACGTAGCGAAGCCGATCCGCGCCGGGAATCCGGATCTCCTGACGCAACTCGTCCCGCTGGGTTTCGCTCAGTGGGAGTTCAAGGATTTCGTCCAGCCCGTCGACGCCGATCTCGAGGCCACGCAGTGCCTTCTGCAACGACTCCTGAAAGGTCCGGCCCATCGCCATGACTTCGCCGACCGATTTCATTTGTGTGGTCAGCCGGTCGTTCGTGCCGGCAAACTTCTCGAACGTGAATCGCGGTACTTTGGTGACGACGTAGTCGATCGTCGGTTCGAAAGACGCCGGCGTCGCACCCCCAGTGATCTCATTGCTGAGCTCGTCGAGCGTGTAGCCCACGGCCAGCTTCGCGGCAACCTTGGCAATCGGAAACCCGGTCGCTTTCGACGCCAGCGCCGACGAGCGCGACACGCGAGGGTTCATCTCGATGACGAGCATGCGGCCGTCGGCAGGATCGACCGCAAACTGGACGTTCGACCCGCCGGTCTCGACACCGATCTTGCGCAGCACGTCGATCGACGCGTTGCGCATGCGCTGGTATTCCTTGTCCGTCAACGTCTGCGAGGGTGCCACGGTGATCGAGTCGCCGGTATGCACTCCCATCGGGTCGAGATTCTCGATCGAACAGACGATGATGCAGTTGTCGTTGCGATCGCGGACAACCTCCATTTCGAACTCTTTCCAGCCCAGCACCGACTCCTCGAGCAGCACCTCCGTCGTCGGCGACATTTCCAGGCCGTGACTGACGATCTTCTCGAACTCCTCGCGGTTGTACGCGATGCCGCCACCGGTGCCGCCAAGCGTAAACGACGGTCGAATGATCGTCGGGAAACCGACGGACTGCTGCTTCTCAACCGCTTCCTCGAGCGAGTGCGCAATCTCCGCACGCGGCACGTCGAGCCCGATCGCCGTCATTGCCTTGCGGAACAGATCGCGATCCTCGGCCATGTCGATGGCGTCCCTCGAGGCTGCAATCATTTCAACCTGGTACTTCTCCAGCACGCCTTCGCGAGCCAGATCCAGGGCACAGTTGAGCCCAGTCTGCCCGCCCATCGTCGGCAGCAGAGCGTCCGGGCGTTCTTTCGCAATGATGCGCTCGACGGCAGTCCAGTGGACCGGCTCGATGTAAATGGCATCGGCCGTATCCGGGTCCGTCATGATCGTCGCCGGGTTCGAGTTGACGAGGATGACCCGGTACCCCTCCTCTTTGAGTGCCTTGCACGCCTGGGCGCCCGAATAGTCGAACTCGCAGGCCTGGCCAATCACGATCGGACCGGCGCCAATGATGAGAATGCTTTGAATGTCGGTTCGCTTGGGCATGGCGGGTTTACGGTACTCCTGGGTGGGCGGCGGTAGTCGAGGCGTGTATCAGGACTGGGACAGCACGGCGGCGGAAGACCGGCGCTTCGCCTCGTCCATGGCGGCAATGAAGCGTTCGAACAAAGGCTGAATGTCGTGCGGGCCCGGGCTGGCCTCCGGGTGTCCCTGGAAGCCGAACGCCGGGACGCGTGTATGTTCCACACCCTGAAGGCTGTCGTCGAACAACGATCGATGCGTTGGCACGAGCGTGTCCGGCAGGCTGTCCTCGTCGATCGCAAAGCCGTGGTTCTGGCTCGTGATGACCACCTGCCCGCTCTTCAGGTCTTTCACGGGGTGGTTGGCGCCATGATGGCCGAACTTCATTTTTACCGTGGAGGCACCCGCCGCGAGGCCCAGCAGCTGGTGGCCGAGGCAAATGCCGAACAACGGGATACCGGTCTCGAGGAACGTGCGAATCGCCGCGATGGCGTAGTCGCAAGGCTCCGGGTCGCCCGGACCGTTGGACAGGAAAATGCCGTCGGGATCGAGCGCCAGCGCATCGTCGGCACTCGTCGTCGCAGGCACGACGGTCATCCGGCAGTCCAGATCCGACAGCAGCCTCAGAATGTTGCGCTTGACGCCGAAGTCGTACGCCACGACGTGATACGGAGCGACCCGACGGCTCATGATGCGGCTGTTCTGTGAGAAGCTGCTGCCGAAGCACCATTGATAGGCTTCCCGTGTCGTGACGAACTTCGCGAGATCCATGCCGGAAATACCCGGAAACTTGCGGGCATGCTGCACGGCCTTTTCAGGGTCCGCGTCGCCGGTCATGATGCAGCCCGACTGCGCGCCCTTCTCACGGATGATCCGCGTCAGCTTGCGCGTGTCGATATCGGCAATCGCAACCGTGTCGCCCTGCCGCAGGAAGTCCTCGAACCCCCGCTCCGAGCGCCAGTTGCTGGTCACCATCGAGCTGTCGCGAATGATCAGGCCGGACGCGTGAATTGCGCTCGATTCCATGTCTTCGCTGTTGGTGCCGGTGTTGCCGATGTGCGGGTAGGTCAGCGTAACGATTTGTCTACAATAGGAGGGGTCGGTCAGGATCTCCTGATACCCCGTCATGGCCGTGTTGAAGACGACTTCGCCGATGGTTTTGCCGTCGGCGCCAACCGAGGTGCCGTGAAAGACGGTGCCGTCTTCCAGCGCAAGTACAGCAGGTGTGCTCAATCCGAATCCCCTGGCTAGAAAAGGAGTCGATCTCCTAAAGAGATCAGCGCCAGGCATCGTACGATCGGTTGGCGGGAGTTCCGCCGGTTGCAGATGTACAAAAGCGGAAGGACGCATGCCTTCCGCTTATGACTTCGCTGACCGCTCAGCGATCCGGCGTAGTTTACAGAACGCAACCATGGCACGCCAGAGGCGGCGCGCTTTTTTTAACCGGCGTCGAGCCCCAGCACGTCCCGCATTGCATACAGCCCGGGCGGCTGCTGTCGAACCCAGCCCGCCGCTCGCAGGGCACCAGCGGCAAACACATCGCGGCTCGTCACGCTGTGTGCCAGGGTGAGCCGCTCACTGTCGGAGACAAAGCGCAGCTCGTGCTCTCCCGGCACCTCGCCGCGCCGCTCGACCGTAAAGCGGATCGCGTGCTCGGGCGCGTCGGCGTCGGGCTCTTCCGGTGCATACCACATGAACTCCTCGAGCGAGCCGTCGCGGGCGTCGGCAACCGCCTCACCCAGTTTGAGGGCCGTGCCGGACGGTGCGTCGAGCTTGTGGACGTGATGCGTCTCGTCGATAAACACCTGGAATTCGCTTCCCAGCGCGGCAGCGGCCTGCCTGACGAGTTCCGTCAGGACCGCAACGCCCTGGCTCATGTTGCGATCGAACACCACGGGAACCTGCTTCGCCGCCGCCTCGAGCGCCGAGAACTGCTCCGGGTCGAGTCCACTCACGCCGCAGACCAGCGGCGTACCCTCGGCGGCAGCCCGGGCGGCAACCTGCACGCTGCCAGCCGGCAGACTGAAATCGATCACACAGTCAGAGGCGGCAAACAGTTGCCCAAGGTCGGCCGATACCGTGCCCGCGTCCGGGAATCGCGAGGCCGCGGCCTCCAGGTCGCGTGCCCACACTGCGGCCAGCTCGAGCGCCGGATCGGCCGCGATCTGCCCGGCAATCGCCTCGGCCATTCGCCCGGCACCGGCCAGCGCAATGCGGGTCAGCATGCGTTTCCCAAGGTGCTGTCGGGCTGGCAGGTCAGCAACTGGCTATCCGATGTTCTCGAAGAACCGCTTGACGCTGTCCAGCCAGCCGCCGGCGCGGGGGTTGTGCTTGCCACCGCCTGCCTTGAGCGACTTTTCGAACTGCTCCAGCAGCGTCTTCTGTTCACTGGTCAGGTTGACGGGAGTTTCCACCTGCACTTGCGCGAACAGGTCACCCTTGCGCGGATCCCGAACCGTCACGACGCCTTTACCCCGCAACCTGAACGTTTTGCCCGACTGCGTGCCCGCCGGCACCTTCAATGAGACGTTGCCGTCGAGCGTCGGCAGCTCTACGTCTCCGCCAAGCGTTGCCGTCGCGAAACTGACCGGCACCTCGCAGGCCAGGTCCGCGCCTTCGCGCTCGAAGATCTTGTGGGGATTCACGCGAATCTCGACGTACAGATCGCCGGGCGGTCCGCCGTTGCGGCCTGCCTCGCCTTCTCCCGACAGCCGGATTCGATCGCCGTCGTCCACGCCGGCCGGCACTTTCACGGACAGCGTGCGCGTCTTGCGCACCCGGCCCGCTCCGTGGCAGTCGTCGCAGGGATCGGCAATGATCTTGCCCGTGCCCTTACACGCGGGGCAGGTTTGCTGGATCGAGAAAAAGCCCTGCTGCATGCGCACCTGACCAACACCGCCGCAGGTGGAGCACTGCACCGGCTCGCTGCCCTTCTTGGCACCGCTGCCGCCGCAGGTCTCGCAGGTGACCTGGGTCGGCACGTCGATCGTCACGTTGTCGCCGCTGACGGCCTGCTCCAGATCGAGCTTGAGTTCGTAGGCGAGATCGGCGCCGCGAAAGACCTGGCTGCCGCCACCGCGGCGGCCCGCGCCGAAGATATCGCCGAAAACATCGCCAAAGATGTCGCTGAAGCCTTCGGCGCCGAAACCGCCGGGACCGGGGCCGCCGGCCGCGCCGGCGCGCACGCCGTCGTGACCAAAGCGGTCGTAAGCCGCCCGTTTCTCGGCGTCGTTCAGAACCTCGTACGCTTCCTTCGCTTCCTTGAACCTGGCTTCCGCGTCGGCATCGTCCTTGTTGCGATCCGGGTGGTACTTCATGGCCAGACGACGATACGCCTTCTTCATCTCATCGGCGCTTGCCGACTTGGAGACGCCAAGTACTTCGTAATAGTCGCGTTTTGCCATGAACCCTGAACCTTAAGAACGAGGCGCCTCAGCGGGCGCCTCGTCCGTCCTGCTTTTTACTGGCGCGATCGTCAGCCGGCCCTGGCCGACTTCGAGAACGCCCTATTTTTTCGAATCGTCCTTGTCGACTTCCTCGAACTCCGCGTCGACCACATCGTCACCCGCGTTGCTCTCCGTCGCGGAATCGCCGCCGTCAGCGGCCCCGTCAGCCTGTTGCTCGGCATACAGCTTCTGCGCCAGCCCGCCGGACGCTTCCGTCAACGCCGCCGTCTTCGCTTCGATCTTTTCCTTGTCGTCCGTTTCGAGCGCTGCCTTGAGGTCGGACACGGCCGTCTCGACGGCATGCCGCTCTTCGCCGGTCGCCTTGTCGCCAAGCTCGTCCAGCGTCTTCTCCGCGGCATGTATCAGACCGTCCGCCTGGTTGCGCACGTCGACCAGCTCGCGGAACTTGCGATCCTCCTCGGCATGGCTTTCGGCATCCGCCACCATCTTCTCGATCTCGTCGTCGGACAGTCCGCTCGACGCCTTGATCACGATGTTCTGGCTCTTGCCGGTCGCCTTGTCTTTGGCCGATACGTTGAGAATGCCGTTGGCGTCGATATCGAAGGTCACCTCGATTTGCGGCAAACCGCGCGGCGCCGGCGGGATGTCCGCCAGGTCGAAGCGGCCCAGCGACTTGTTGTCCACCGCGCGCTCGCGTTCACCCTGAAGGACGTGAATCGTCACGGCCGTCTGGTTGTCGTCCGCCGTCGAGAACACCTGCTCGGCGTTTGCCGGAATGGTCGTGTTTTTCTCGATGAGCTTGGTCATCACACCACCGAGCGTCTCGATACCGAGCGACAGCGGGGTCACGTCGAGCAGCAGGACGTCCTTGACGTCGCCCGACAGTACGCCACCCTGAATCGCCGCACCGAGCGCAACCGCCTCGTCCGGATTGACGTCACGCTTGGGCTCCTTGCCGAAGAAATTCTGCACGGCCTCCTGCACTTTCGGCATGCGGGTCTGGCCGCCGACGAGAATCACGTCGTCGATTTCGTTCACCTTGAGTCCGGCATCGGTCAGCGCCGTCTTGCAGGGCCCGATGGTCCGCTCGATGAGTTCGTCCACGAGCGACTCCAGCTTGGCGCGAGTCAGCTTGATGTTGAGGTGCTTCGGTCCGCTGGCATCAGCCGTTATGTACGGCAGATTGACCTCGGTCTGCTGCTGCGAACTGAGCTCGATCTTCGCTTTCTCGGCCGCTTCCTTGAGTCGCTGCATGGCGAGCGGATCGCCGCTGATGTCGACGCCGCTTTCGCGCTCGAACTCGGAGGTCAGATACTCGATGACCCTGAGGTCGAAGTCTTCGCCGCCGAGGAACGTGTCGCCGTTGGTCGCCAGCACTTCAAACTGATGTTCGCCGTCGACCTCCGCAATCTCGATGATCGACACGTCGAAGGTACCGCCACCCAGGTCGAAGACGGCAATCTTGGCGTCGCCGCGCTTCTTGTCCATGCCGTATGCGAGCGCTGCCGCGGTCGGCTCGTTGATGATGCGCTTGACGTCGAGTCCGGCGATCTTGCCTGCATCCTTGGTGGCCTGCCGCTGCGAATCGTTGAAGTAAGCGGGAACGGTCACCACGGCCTCGGTCACCTCTTCACCAAGGTAGTCTTCAGCCGTCTTCTTCATTTTCATGAGTACGCGGGCGGAGATCTCCGGCGGCGCCATCTTCTTGCTGTTGGCTTCGACCCAGGCATCGCCGTTGTCGGCCTTCACAATGTTGTACGGCACCATGTCGATGTCGCGCTGCACGACATCGTCTTCGAAGCGACGGCCGATCAGGCGCTTGACGGCAAACAGCGTATTCGTCGGGTTGGTGACAGCCTGGCGTTTTGCCGACTGCCCAACGAGGACCTGGTCGTCCTTACTGAACGCGACGATCGACGGTGTCGTCCGGTCGCCTTCACTGTTTTCGATGACCTTGGGAACGTCGCCCTCCATAACGGCGACGCAGGAATTGGTGGTTCCCAGGTCAATGCCTATTACTTTTCCCATTACCTATACTCCAGGGGTTAATTCTCATGGCTGTCAAGTGGGGACAGCCCGAGGAGATTCAAGCCTTTGCGGGCATATCCGGCGGCTCGTTCGACGCTGTGGCACGACGCTCGAAGCCTCACTCCGAAGGGAGCGGCGCCGCAACGATGACGCGGGCCGGCCGCAGCAGGCGGCCGTTCAGCGTGTAGCCCTTTTGAATGACCGTAACGACCGTATCCGGCTCGACGTCAGCGGACGGCTGCATGGTCATTGCTTCGTGGAGCTCGGGGTCGAAAGGTTCGCCCGCCGGGTCGAGCTGCTCGACGCCGAAGCGCTCCATGACCGTCGTCAGCAATTTGAGGGTTGCGGCACTGCCTTCGCGCAGGCTGTCCGCATCTGCCGCCTCACTCGCCTCGAGCCCCATTTCCAGGCTGTCGCGAACGTCGAGCAGGTCGCGACCAAAACTCTCCAGCGCGTATTTGCGCGCGTTCTCGACGTCGCGCACGGCGCGCTTGCGCACATTGTCGAGTTCAGCAGCCGCACGCAGATAGCGGTCCCAGTTTTCCTCGACCTTGGCCTTGAGCGTTTCGAGTTCGTCCTCGTCCGCCGTATCGGCCGCGACGGCTTCACTCTCTGCCGGACCATTTTCGTCATTGAAGCCGGGCTGGGCCTCGTCCGCGTCCGGGCGCTCTGACGTTCCGTTCATTGACACACCACTCCTCATGCGGCTTCAACACCGCCGCTCAGATGGCGCGAGTGTGGGGATTCGGACGAGAATATCAAGGCCATTCGTGTCCTTTCCTGCAAATAAGTCGGTCAATTCGCGGCATCTTTTTGCGCCTGGCGGCGTTGCGCCTCCTCGGCATATTCCCGATATGCCTCGTCGGCGCGCCTTGCCAGGCACAAAAATCTGCGCGCGACTTGGGCAACCTATTTGCAGGACAGGACACTGGCGGATTTTCCGCCCGCGAGGAGCCGCTCAGCCGCGGTAATTCAGCGCTCGCCCGAGCAGCCTGGCCGTGATATCCACCACCGGGACGACGCGGTCGTAAGCCATGCGGGTCGGCCCAATGACACCGAGTACGCCGATCGTGTCGTCACCAATCTTGTAGGGAGCCGTTACGACGCTGCAATCGTCGAGGATGCGGAATCCCGATTCCTCGCCGATGAAAACCCGAACACCGTTGGCCGAGAGACTGCGATCGAGCAGGTCGAGAATCATGCGCTTGTGTGAAAAGGCATCGAACAGGCGTTTCAGCGTTTCGACGTCCGACAGTTCGGCAAAGCTCATGAGATTGGTCTCGCCGGACATGACCACGTCAGGGTCGCTCCCGGCGTCCGGCTGGAACGCCGCCTGGGCCACGGCCACAATATCGACCATTGCCTGGTTCATGCTGTCGCGCACCCGGTCCAGATCCGCAACGATGCGCTCGCGCACGTCGGTGAGATCGGTTCCCGCGTAATGCTCGTTGATGAAGTTGGCGGCCTGCACGAGTTCGGCCGCGTCGTAGTTGCGGTCGACATGCAGAATGCGATTCTGCACCTCGCGGTCGTTGATGACGAGGATCACCAGTATGCGGCTGTCGGAGAGCGGCAGGAACTCGATTTGCCGGAGCGTCGCCTGCTGCGCGCGCGGCACGCTGACGACGCCGGCAAGACTCGTGATTTCCGAGAGCATCCGCGATACCGATCCAAGCAGCGCATCCGGGTTTTCCGACTTCTGGTCGAGCTTGACCTGGAGCCGTTCGAGCTCCCCGCCTTTCGGCGCCCGGTAGCGCACGAGCGTATCGACGAACAGGCGATAGCCTTTGGGGGTCGGCACGCGCCCCGCCGACGTGTGTGGAGCAGCAACCAAGCCCAGTTCCTCGAGGTCGCTCATTACGTTGCGGATGGTGGCGGGACTGAGGTCGAGGCCCGAATCCTTGGACAGGGTGCGCGATCCGACGGGCTGACCGTCCCGGATGTAGCGCTGGATAAGAATGCGCAGTAAGTGCTGCGCGCGCTCGTTAGGCTGTACGCTCGCCGCTTCTGCCGACATTGCTCAAAAACACCCTGCCACGCTGTGGATGGCCCCTGACAACTCCTCAGGAAAAACGCTAACAACGGCTTGGCGACCGGTCAAGGGTTTGCAACAATCCGCACACGGCGTATGCCGCCGTCCGAGACGAAAGCACAAGAACCCCGCCATGACGAGTCAATTCCAGCGGATCGGGATCGTAGGCCGCCACGACGATCCCCGCGTATCCGGCCACATGCAGGCGCTCGTCGGGCACCTGGACGGCCTGTCGCTCGAGGTCTTTGCCTCCGACGCGCTCGAGCTGGACTTCGCGAGTGGTTCGCCAGCCCGGCTGAATCACGTACCGGAGTCGGAGCTCATCGATCACGTGGACCTGATCATTGCGATCGGCGGCGACGGCACAATGCTGTACGCCTCCGGACTCAGGGGCCGCCACGACGTACCCCTGTTGGGCATAAACCGCGGCCGGCTCGGGTTCCTGGCCGACATTACGCCCGAAGAAATGCTCTCGAGCGTCGACCGGGTGCTCGCCGGGGAGTTTTCCCGGGAATCGCGGCTCATGCTCGAAACGACGCTGACGCGAGCAGACGGTTCAACCATCAGCGCGCAGGCGCTGAACGACATCGTGCTGCAGCGCAGGGAAACCGGCCGAATGGTCGATTTCGAAACCCGGGTCGACGGACGCTACGTCAACACGCACGCGGGCGACGGACTGATCGTCGCGACGCCCACCGGTTCGACGGCGTATTCGCTGAGCTGCGGGGGGCCCATCATCGAACCCGGACTCGACGCTGTCGTTGTCGTGCCCATTTGCCCGCACACGCTCACCGACCGTCCGATCGTCATGCCGGCCGACCAGCCCATCGACATCAACATGCTCGAGCGTGACGACACCAAGGCCGAAGTGACGGCCGACGGGCATTCCATTGGTGAGATCCTGCCCGGCGATCGCCTGCGCATCTGCCGCGCCGACAGACGCGTTACGCTGATCCACCCTCCGGGCTACGACTACTACGAAATTCTGCGCTCCAAACTCTACTGGGGACGCGATCTGCGCACACCCGTAGCCGGCAGCAAGGACGACTCCTGATGCTGATCGGACTGAGCGTCAAAGACTTCGCCATCGTCGACCGAATCGAGGTCGAGTTCGCCGCCGGCATGACGGTCCTCACGGGGGAGACCGGCGCGGGCAAGTCCATACTCGTCGATGCACTGGGGCTCGTGCTCGGCGAACGCGGCAGCAGCAAGACCGTCCGTGACGGCGCAAGGCGCGCCGAATTCAGCGCGGAGTTCGACCTCAGCGCGCTCGAGGAGGCCCAGGCCTGGCTCGAGGAGGCCGATCTCGACGAAGGTGAAACCTGCCTCGTTCGGCGGATCATCAGCGCCGAAGGCCGCTCGCGAGCCTTCGTAAACGGCAACGCCGTGACGATGCAGCAGCTCAAGGCGCTCGGCAGCCTGCTCATCGACATTCACGGCCAGCACTTCCATCAGTCGCTCACGCACCGCCGCATCCAGCGCAACCTGCTGGACCACTTCGGCGAGCACAATCGTGACATCGAGCGAACCAGAGACGCCTGGCAGGAGTGGCAGACCCTGGCCGACGAATTGGCGTCCACGAATCTCAGCGAGGCGGAGAGAGCCTCCCGGCTCGATCTGCTGCGCTTCCAGATCGACGAACTGGAGCAACTCGATCCGGACGCGTCAGAACCCGCCGAGCTGGCCACAGAGCAGCAGCGCCTGCGCAACAGCGGACGGCTGGCCGCAGGCGCGACAGAGGCCCTGGCCGCGCTCAGCGAAAGCGACGCGGGTAATGCCGGCGCGCTGCTCGCCGAGGCACAGCGCGTCCTGAGCGGGCTTGCGGAATTCGACGATTCATTGACCGAAACGCTCGAATACCTCGACGCAGCGGCCATCCAGGTCAACGAGGCCAGCGATGCGCTGCAGCGTTATGCCGGCATGCTCAACGCAGACCCGGAACGACAGGTTTGGGTGGAGGACCGGCTGGCCAGCCTGAAAAGCCTCGCGCGCAAACACCGCGTCGAGCCCGAGGCGTTGCCGCAGGTACTCGTGGACATGCGTACCGAGCTTGCGGCGCTCGTCAACGCTGAGGAACGTGGCCGCGCGCTGGAAGCCAAAGTGGACGAGGCCGAAGCGGCCTACATGAAGGCGGCCGAGGCATTGTCAAAACAGCGGCGTAAAACCGCGGGCCGCTTCAATGCGGCCGTCTGCGATGCCATGCAGGGACTGGGCATGCCCGGCGGCACGTTCGAGGCACAGCTCGAGCGCAAGCCGTCGCCTCGTGCCGGTGCGGACGGCATCGACGACATCGAATTCCTGATCAGCGCCAATCCCGGGCAAGCACCACAGCCGCTCGCGAAGATTGCGTCCGGCGGCGAGCTGTCCAGGATGAGCCTGGCCATTCAGGTCATCGCCAGCGACGGCAGCCGGATTCCGACCATGATCTTCGATGAGGTCGACTCCGGCGTCGGCGGCGGCGTGGCCGAGATGGTGGGACGCCGCCTGGCGGACCTGGGCCAGAGTCGCCAGGTGCTTTGCGTGACGCACCTGCCGCAGGTTGCTGCCCTCGCCGCCCAGCACTTTCGCATTGCTAAAGTCAGCGACGGCAAGGTCACCCGCACGACGGCCGAACGCCTGAGCGACGACGAGCGGGTGGAGGAAATCGCAAGAATGCTCGGCGGTGTCGAGATCACGCGCAAGACGCTCGAACACGCCCGGGAAATGCTGGCAGGCTCCGCGAAGAAACGCGCCTGACGATCGGCGCGCAGTAGCGGCCTCGCTACTTGGCTTTCCGTTTTACGTACAGCACGAGATTGTGATCCACAATTTCGTACCCGAACTGCTCGGCAATTTCGTGCTGCAGCCGCTCGATGTCGTCGTTGACGAACTCGATGACGTCGCCCGTTTCGACGCACACCATGTGGTCGTGGTGCTCACCGTCGTCGAATTCGAACACGGAGCTGCCGCCTTCGAAATTGTGCCGCGTGACGAGTCCCGCGTCTTCGAACTGCGTGAGCACGCGGTAAACCGTTGCCAGGCCAATTTCCTCACCCGAATCCAGCAAATCCTTGTAGATGTCTTCCGCGCTCATGTGCCTCTGCCGCGCACCCTCGAGGATTTCGAGAATTTTCAGTCGCGGCAGCGTAATTTTAAGCCCGGCCTTGCGAAGTTCCTGGCGTTGTTCCATGGGGTTTTCCGTAAAAAGTGACGGTATACGATCAGTCGTGGCGTCCCGTGCCGGATCCTCGGCTACCGTCTTCGCCTGTCAGCGGGTATTATGACTGACGTTGCGGCCACGCACTACGCCAATTGTGTCGAGTCATCCGACGCAGGCCGCTCAACAGTCATTACATTTCGGATGTCGCAGGCGTGGACCAACCGCACGAGGTTCAACACGGCGGCGACACAGCGGTAACCATGCAAAAGCTTCTGATCGTCATCGTCTCAGCATTCATTCTGTCCTCTACGCAGGGCTGCGTTTATCGAGCCAACATCTCGCAGGGAAACCTGGTCAAGGAGGAGGACCTCGATCAGGTCGCACTCAACATGACGCGTAGTCAGGTGCGCTTCCTGCTCGGCACGCCCATGGTCGACGATCCGTTTCACCGTGACCGCTGGGACTACGTTTACTATCTGAAAATCGGTCGCCAGGACGCCGGCTTCAAACGCTGGGTCACGATTCACTTCGAGGACGGCCTGGTTAGTGAAATCGTTAAAGATCAGGAACTTTCACCTGATATCTAATCTGTATTCTGATCTTCGGCACCATCGCGCATCGTTCGGCCGCTCATAGCGAGTTCGCGACGAATACGCTTGGGATCCTGCGCCAGGGGCCGATAGATCTCCACACGGTCGCCGTCCTTAACTGTCCGACTCCGCGCCACCACCCGGCCCCAGATACCCACGGGTAACGATTCCAGCGCCGCGTCCGGGAATCGTCCGGCAATGCCCGACAGGTCAATAACCTCGGCAACCGAGCTGCCCTGCGGCACGTCGAGGGCGAGCAGCACCTGCCGCTCGGGAATCGCAAAGACGACTTCGACGGACACGCTGGGGAGGTCAGCGCTCATCCGGCCTCGGGAGGTGGGCCGTAGACTGCGGCTGCTCGCTGCGTAAACGCCTCCACCAGCGAATTCAGCGTGTCCTCGAAGAATGCCCCGAGCAGCGTGTCCAGCATCCGGCTCGAAAACTCGAACCGGATATCGAGCTGGACACGGCAGCCGGCATCACCCAGCGCCGTAAACGTCCACTCGCCGTCGAGTGTGCGGAACGGTCCGTCCGCCAGCCCGATGCGAATATAGTCCGGCCGGGACTGCACGTTGCGGGTGCGGAAGGACTTGCTCATGCCGGCGCGCTGGATTTCGAGCGTGGCTTCAACCTCCGTCGGGCTCCGGCTATGCAGCACGGCGCTGCGGCACCAGGGCAGGAATTCCGGATATCGCTCGACGTCGTCGACGAGCCGGAACATCTGATCTGGCGTGTGTGGAACCAGCGCGCTGCGAGTCGCACGGCGCATGGACCAGGTCTCGCTAACCGAGGTCGGGCAGCAGACCGACAGCCTTCAGCAGCACGAACAGAATGCCGATCGGCGCGGCGAAACGAATCAGCACGCGCCACAGCTTGTAGGTTGTGCCCGCGCCGCCAAGCTCGTCCGCCGACGAATTCCGGCACATCACCCAGCCGGCAAAGACGGCGATAATCAAACCGCCCAGCGGCAGCATGACGTTGGACGTCAGGAAATCGACGTTATCGAAGATTGTGCCTGCGAGGAACTGGGTATCCGCCAGGACGTTGAACGACAGCACGCTGCCAATGCCCAGGACCCAGATCACGCCGCCAATAATGATGGCGGCCTGACTCCGGGAGCGGTTGTGGTGTTCAACGAGCCACGCCACGGCCGGCTCCATGAGCCCCAGCGCCGAGGTCCACGCCGCGAACGACAGCAACACGAAGAACAGCGTCGAAAAGAACGCCCCGGCCGGCATTTGCCCCAGTGCGAGCGGCAGGGTCTGAAATACCAGCCCCGGTCCCTCGGCAGGATCCAGCCCGTTCGCGAACACCAGTGGGAAGATCACGAGCCCGGCGAGAATGGCAATGGAGGTGTCAGCCGTTACGACGGCGCCGGAAGCGCCGGTAATCGACGTCTCTTCGGGAAGATATGCGCCATAGGCCATGATTGCGCCCATGCCGATCGACAACGTGAAGAAAGCCTGCCCCATGGCGGCCAGCACGCTGTTCCAGGTCAGCTTGCTGAAGTCCGGCGTAAACATGAAGCTCAGGCCTTCGGCAAACGACCCTGAAACGATGGAATACCCGAGCAGCACAACCATGAGCGTAAGCAACGCCGGAACCATGAACCGGACCGCCTGCTCGAGGCCGCGCTCGACACCCCGCGCGACGACGTAGACCGTCAGCGCCATGAACAGCGTGTGGCAGATCATGACCGCCTGCCAGCTGCCGACAAAACCGCCAAAAACGGAGCTGACGGTCTCCGCATCGGCCCCCTGGAATACGCCGGTGGCGCTCTTGACGATGTAGAAGAGCGTCCAGCCCGCAATGACGCTGTAGTACGACAGGATCAGGATACCGGCAACAACCCCGAGGATACCCAGGAGCTTCCAGTTGGACGAGCCGCCCTCTTCCTTGCCGAGCAGAGCCATGGTCGCCACGGGGTTGCGGCGGCCCCGTCGGCCGAGCAGGATTTCGGCCATCATGACCGGCAGGCCGATCAGCAGGACACAGGCAAGGTAGACGAGGACAAACGCGCCGCCGCCGTTCTCACCTGCCACGTAGGGAAACTTCCACACGTTGCCAAGCCCCACTGCGGAGCCCGTGACGGCCAGGATAAAGGCCATTTTCGACGACCAGTGGCCGTGCAGTGAGGTCCGCTTGCCGGACTCTGATCCCTGGGTGCTTATCATGCTGCTCTCGATACGGGCCTTGAGAAAGCGGCGATTCTTATACAAATGCGCGCACCTGACAACTCGGCAGGCCGCCTCAGCCGGCACCAAATCTGATTTCACATCAGGCAATTACGCGTATAATCGCGCACCTTTTTCTCGATAGCGACGCACCCGCCAAAATGGCCAGTAAACCGACCGGCAAATCCAGCAAAGCCTCCGGCAGCTCGCTAATTGCAGCCAACCGGCGTGCCCGGCACGATTTTTTTATCGAAGACACGATCGAAGCCGGCCTCGTTCTCGAAGGCTGGGAGGTCAAGAGCCTGCGTGCGGGAAAAGCCCAGCTGACAGAGAGTTACGTGCAGATCCACAAAGGTGAGGCGTACCTCATGGGAGCGCACCTCTCGCCGCTCCTGAGCGCGTCGTCTCACGTCAAGGCGAACCCGACGAGAAACCGCAAACTGCTCCTGCATCGAGGCGAACTCGACCGGCTGGTCGGCAGCGTCGAGCGTAAGGGCTACACGCTGGTCCCCCTCGACCTGCACTGGAACCGCGGGCGCGCCAAACTGAGCGTCGGCCTCGCCAAGGGCAAGAAACAACACGACAAACGCGCTACGAGCAAAGAACGCGACTGGCAGCGGCAAAAGGCCAGGATACTGAAAAATACTTGAAAACAATCAGTTAGGGAAACTAATTAATTTAGAACCTCAGCTAAAGGAACCCCAAAAAGGTGATCGTCACCATTGTATTGGCGGATTCCGGCACTACACTTGTTCTACAACCCTGGGGGTGACATGGCTTCGACGTGGGTCGCGAAACTCCGGGTGCATGCCGAGGCGCAGATTACCTCGTAAAACCCGCTGCAAAACTTATAGTTGCCAACGAAGACAACTACGCACTAGCTGCTTAAAAACCAGTCTTAGTGTCCTCCGACCGGCACGTGCCTGTGCGTCCGGACTCCGGAGGTCGATTTCACAGGACCGCAGCAGTGGCGTGTTCAGGGTCGCGGCTGTTAAATCTCTACTGAACTGGCTGTGAGTTTTCCCTGCCCGTCGGGTAGCTCACAGTAAGACTAAAGACGGTATAAGCATGTAGACCTCGGGGCGGAGGGCTTGCGGACGCGAGTTCGATTCTCGCCACCTCCACCAACAGCAAGTATGGGCCGCCGAACGGCGGCCCATTCAACCTCGCCCGCAGGGCGAGCGACGCACTCCCGCTCCCAAACAACAAGCTCCGACAGCAACTGTGCATAACTGTGCATGGCAGCCAATCCTGAGTCGGTGCAGCCCGCTTCCTCCATGACAACGAGAAATCCGGACGACAGAGTTCGCCCCGTATCGTCACCTTTCTGCGATGAGAAGTTGATATGTTATAACGTTAAGTTGATATCACCGTCCGGCAGGCGACTGCCGGAGCCTTCCCGCACACGGCTCCACCAATCCAGGACTGGCCATGACAAAAACACGATCGGGGTATCTCTCTCGCGCAGCTGTTGCAACGTCGCTGCTTCTTCTTTTCGCTCTCTTCGTCAATACCGCAATCGCCCAGACGAACGACGAAGACACCGTCGATGAGATCGTAGTGACGGGCGAGCGCCTGCAATCGGGCTACCTAGCGGAGCAGGCGGAAGTCGGTCTCGGCTTTGCCGGCGATACCGCACGGGTCCCGCAGAGCATACAGGTCGTGACGCGCAGGCTGCTTGACGACCTCAAACCGACTACCCTGTCGGACATCGTCAGCGTCGCTGGTGGAACGAGCAGCCCCCGTAACGGGGTCGAACCGTTCAGCTCGTTCAAGCTGCGCGGTTTCACCGTGAGCCAGACGTTCGTCGACGGTATCCGTAACACGAACTCGCTGAACATACAGGCCGAAGGCCTTGCCAGTTTCGAACAGGTTGAAGTGCTTCGAGGGCCCGGAGGTGCGCTCTACGGAGTCAGCTCACCGGGTGGCGTAATCAACATCGTCACCAAGAAACCTATGACGACACCGCGCATCGAAGCCGAGCTCAGGCTTGGGAGTTTCGATCACCGGGAGGCAATGGTCGACCTGACCGGCCCGCTGTCGAGCGACGGCAGCCTGCGCGCGCGGGTCGTCGGCGCCTACGAAGACCGCGACAGCTTCATCGATTTTGTTAGCGTGGAACGCCTCCAGGTCAGCCCGAGCATCGAATGGGAACCCTCGTCTGGCCTTGTGCTGCGCTATCAGGCCGACTACCGCGAGCGCGAGGGCTTGCGCTACATCTCGCTGCCTGTGGAGGGCTCGCTCACCAACCGCGACACGCTCACCGTGCCGAATTCCCTGTTCACGGGTGAACCCGGGCAAGGCGATACGGTCTCGGAAGCCCTGGTGCAAACCTTCGTCGTCGAACGGGATGCCGAAGGCCCCGGGCTGGATCGCTTTTACGCTCGCTACACGGACACGGAGTACGACCAGCCGTCCGTAGCCCCTGCCAGCGTGCAGGACGACCTCCGGACGCTGAACCGGCGTTTCAACCGCTTCGACGAGGCGCAGGAAGAGTTCATTGTCGGGGCCCAGTTCGTCCGCGAGATCGGCCTCGGCCGTCTGACACCGATCGTCTCTGCGGGCCTCGACTACGCGGAATGGACCTACGATTCAGAATTTTTCCGCGGAGCGGTCGATCCGCTGGACCTGGTCGATCCAGTCTACGGCGCAACCGTCGACGGCATCTTCCTGCTCGCAAGCTCTCAGGACCGTTTCGAGCAGCTCGGCGGCTACCTGCAAGCCGTGATCGACCTGAACGACGATGTCATGCTTCTCGTAGGGGCTCGCGTCGACCGGCTCGAGAACAGGACCGAGAGCGTTCGCAACGGAACGAGCGGATCGTCGACGGACACGGAGGTAGCGCCGCGTTTCGGCCTGTCATGGGAAGTGGCCCCCGGCGTGGTCCCATACGTCTCCTACGGTGAAAACATCGAGGCCAATCCGAACTTCGGCTTCGTGCGCTCACCGGACGGCGCACCTTTCGGTCCGCAGACGGGTAGTCAGTGGGAACTTGGCGTCAAGCTCGCCTCTGTGGCCGGCCTGACCTCCACGTTCGCCGTCTTCAACATCGAACGATCGAACGTGCTGACCCCCGATCCGGTCGACCCGTTCTTCCGTATCCCCACAGGCGAGCAGCGCTCACGCGGGATCGAACTCATCAACACCTGGCAGCCGACCGACAACTTCACGCTGCTCGCGAACTACACCTATACCGACGCGGAAGTGACCGAGGACAACGTCATCGAAAGCGGCACGCCGCTCGACAACATACCCGAGCACTCAGGGCGACTGTGGGCACGCTACGCCTGGCAACTCGGCAGTGACTGGATCGGCGGGCTCACGGGAGGCTGGACCTACAACTCCTCGGCGTTCATCGGCATCGGCAACGACCTGGAGATACCCAGTTACGACGTCTTCGAGTTGGGGGCTTTCCTGCGACGCGGCCCATTCGTGATCGACGTCAAGGTAGACAATCTGACCGACGAGGACTACTTCCTTCGCGGTGCGTTCGGCGGCAACGGCGTCGTTCCGGGCGACGAGCGCCGCATCCTGGTGACATTCTCCCGGCGTCCCTGATGTCTCGGCGCGCTTGTCAGTTGCTCGCAATCTGGCTGGGCGTTGCGTCGGCGACGCCCGCTTTCACATCGCAGGCACCGGCTGAACACGACGACTGCATAAACGACTTTCGCGACGGGACCGACTACTTTCCCGCCAAGGCCGAAATCGAGTACGCCCGCGGACTGGGCGTCAGCTACCACGGCCACTACAAGATCTTGACGGTCACTCGCCCTGACCGGGGCGGTGCGCAAGATGCCGTTGTGCTGGTGCAGTGCGGCGCGCCCGTTCCGGCCCTGGAAGGAGAGCTTGCGGAGGCACCCGTGATTGTCGTGCCGGTGCGTACGCTCGGCGCCAATGAAGACCTTTCGCTCAATCGTACTCGGGTGCTCGGGTTCGTCGACCGGGTGGTTGCCATCGGCGGCGACGGCCTTTACTCAACCGAGCTTCGGGAACGCTGGGAAACGGGAGCCGCCGTAGCGATCGGGGAATCCTTCCACGGCCAACCGAACTACGAAAAACTCCTGACGGCCGCACCCGACGTCGTCTTCCTGTCCACAGCGTCACTCGACCGCGCGGAGTCGATCAGCCGCGCTCGCGCGCTCGGCTTACCCGCGGTGCCCACGATGTCGTGGATCGAGCCATCCGTACTCGGACAGGCCGAGTGGATCTACCAGGTTGCGGTATTCTTCAATGCCGAAGAAAAGGCCAATGAAGTGCTGGGCGCCATCAAAAAGCGCTATCAGGAACTTTCCGCCCGCGCCCGCGCACGTCCGGAGCGGCCGACGGTCGTCTGGCTAGACTCGGCGGAACAGCGGGATCAATGGCGGGTGCCCGAGAACAGCTGGATCGCCGAGCTGATCGACGATGCCGGAGGCCGGACGCCCTGGGCCAACCCCGAGGGCGCCCCATCCCGCATCGTCACGACGGAACAGATCATCTCGGCCGGTATCGGCGCCGCGGCCTTCGTCACGACAACAGCCGCGCTCAACGAACGGGGATCGGCGGGTGCTCTCGAATCCGTCAGAGCAATCCGTGAGGGACGCCTGTACGACGTGCACCAACGATCGCGACCAATGCACAACGCGTACGACTGGTACGAGAGCGCAGTCGTCGAGGTCGACCGCGTGCTGGAGGACTTCGTCGCCTTGCTGCACCCGGAACTGCTGCCCGACCACACGTTTCGACACCTGCGCCCCGCCCGCAAAACCGCGACCGGTGCGCTGCAGCCGAACGACCCGTGACGAAGTCTCTCGAAGGCGAGGCTGTCGATCCGCCGCCGAACGCGGCCAATGCCCCCCAATTTTCGACTAACCGTGGTCGCCTCGGTCCTTTCGTCTTTCCCGTACTGGGAACCCTTCTCGTCACCCTGTTCATCCTCGAGCTGGCAATCGGGTCTATCCCGATCCCTGTCGGCGACGTCGTACGATTCCTGCTCGGCGCCGAACTCGACAACGAAGTCTGGGAAACGATCCTCCGGGACCTGCGTGTGCCGCGGGCGATAGCCGCGCTGGTCTGCGGCGCCGCGCTCGGCGCGGCGGGCCTCCAGCTCCAGACGTTGTTCAGGAACCCGCTCGCAGGCCCCTGGGCGCTCGGGCTGACCGGCGGTGCGGAACTCGGCGCCGCCGTTACGATCGCCGCCGGGACAATTGTAGGGTCGGCGTTTCTAGCGCAGCTCGAGTTTTTAAGCGGGCTCGGGATCGTAGCCAGCGCCATGATCGGCGCCGCCGCGGTCGCCGCGATTGTCGCGTCCGTAGCGCGGCGGGTCAGCACGATGACGCTACTGATCGTCGGCCTGATGCTCGGCTATCTCGCGGAAGGGCTGGTCAGTGTCGTCATGCATTTCACGACCGAAATTCAGGGCAAGGTGTTCGCTTCCTGGAGCGACGGGAGTTTCGGCGGCGTGCAGTGGGAGGACTTTCCGATCCTGCTACCGACCCTGTTCATCGGACTGACGACAGCGCTTTTGATGGTCAAACCACTCAACGCGCTTCTGCTGGGCGAGCGCTATGCGGCTTCGCTCGGTCTACCTGTCGAGCGCGCTCGCCTGTTTACCCTGATGGGCGCAGTGATTCTCGCGGCACCCGTAACCGCGTACTGCGGTCCGATTCTCTTCATCGGCATCATTGCACCGCACATGGCTCGCGGAATACTCAACACATCCGACCATCGACTGCTGATGCCCGCAACAATGCTGCTGGGTGCCGCTGTTGGGCTGGCCGCCGATCTCGTCGTGCATTTACCGTGGGAACGACACGTGCTCCACCTGAATGCAGTGAACGCGGTCATCGGCGCTCCCTTCGTGATTGCCCTTCTCCTTCGCAACAGGAACATGCGGACGATGGAGTTCTGATGCTGACGGCAGAGAACCTCGACATTGGCTACCGTTCACGTCGGAACACAACAGTGGTTGCGAGGAACCTCAGCCTGAAACTCGAAACCGGCGAGTTCGTCTGCCTGCTTGGCCCGAACGGGGCGGGAAAATCGACGTTGATGCGAACAATCGCCGGTATCCAGCCGCCGCTCGAGGGCTCCGTGGTGCTCGACGGCGTCGATATACAAACGCTCACGCCGAATCAGCGGGCCACCCGGCTGAGCGTGGTTCTGACGGAGCGTGCGACCGCCGGCCTGCTGACGGGCTACGCCATGGTCTGTCTCGGCCGATTCCCGCACACAGGATGGTTCGGGGGCATGACCGGCAAGGATCGCGATGCCGTCCATAACGCCATTGAGCTCGTCGGCGCACAAGCTTTAAGCGATCGCCCGGTAGCTGAGCTCAGCGACGGCGAGCGCCAACGCATCATGATGGCGCGAGCTCTCGCGCAGGAACCTCGGTTAATGATCCTCGACGAAATTACGGCGTTTCTGGATCTGCCGCGACGAATCGAGATCGTCAGGTTACTGGGCAAGCTGGCCAGCGATGCGGAGCACAGTATCCTGATCTCGACACATGATCTCGATCTTGCGTTGCGTACCGCGGATCGAATCTGGTTGCTCGGCGCCGACGGTACGCTGGTTACCGGTGCTCCCGAGGATCTGATTCTCGACGGATCTTTCGGCAAAGCGTTCGCCGACGAAGGCGTCGATTTCGATCCACTCGACGGTAGCTTCAGGCTCGGGACCGAGTATCGCGCCGCCATCGAGCTAAGCGGCGGAGATACCGTGCAACGAACGTGGACAAACCGGGCGCTCGAACGCAACGGATTCCAGCCGCTCGATCAAACGGGCCAGCGGGGCACGTATCCGTCGCTGGAATTACTCGGCAAGGCTGGCTGGCGTCTGCGGACCGGCTCGGCCTTGCAGTCCTACGATAAACTGTACGACGTCATTCGGGCACTCAAGGAGACATGCCCGGAACAGAAGTAGACCCTTCCCGAAACGGGAACCAGATCGACAGACCGAGCCGCTCCACACGATTCGGCCTGCCAGGCTGCCGTAACAATCCGGCGTCACAAGCGCAAGGTCACGCCCGCCTCGATCGTCCTCCCCGGCTGCGGCGCAAAATCCTTGATGAACGAGGTGTGATAACGCTGCTCGTCGTCCGTGAGATTGCGCCCCGAAAGGAACACTTCCAGGCGACTGTTGCCCAGATCAAACCCGTAGCCCAGGTGCACACGCAGATCGTTATGCGCGTCGGTGGGTAGCTCTCCGAACGCAACCTCGTCCTGCGAATCCACACGCGTCCAGGCCACCTCGGCGAGAAAATCCTGCCAGCTCAGCACGGTGCCAATCCGCCACCGCTGCGGCGGTATCCTTGGAAGGTTCTCGTTCTCGCCCGCATCGAGGCGCGTCCGCACCACATCGAACCCGGCATTCAACGTCAACGTGCCGTCCTGCCAGTTGAGCGCATCCCAGCCGAAATCCAACTCAACGCCACGGAACGACGCATCGGCCTGTTGCCACTGAAGCACCGGCAGCTCTTCGATCTCGGCACCCGTAGCGGCTTCGTAGATGAAGTCGGCAAAGTCGGTGTAGTAGGCGCTCAGCGAGAAGCGCAGCGACTCCTGTTCGTACCTGAACGATGCCGAAACGTTCGCCGCGCGCTCCTCTTCGAGAAAGGGATCGCCGATCTCGTAGCTCTGCGTTGCGAGGTGGGCGCCGTCCGAGTACAGCTCCTCAGCCACAGGCGCACGATTCGAGTAGTCGAACTGGGCGCTGAACGTCCAGCCGTCCGCCAACGGCTGGATCACGCCAAGTGATACGGCGCCCAGATCGAAGTTACGCGACACGCTGTCGGTCGGGTCATGCTCCACACGCTCGTAGCGCAGCCCGAATTCGAGCCCCGTGCCGCCGAAGTCGCGCTGGCCCACGTAGAAGATGCCCAGTGTCTGCGTATCAACGGGCTGCACGAACGCCTCCTCGCCCAGGGCCGAAAACTCGCGTGAGGAAACCTGTATCCCCGTCGCGCCCTCGATGCCCCACAGCGGTTCGTGATTCAGCTGCAGGCGGCCCTCGAGCGCTTCGGTCGCAAACACGGTGCCGGCCTCACCATTGCCTTCGACTTCGGTGTGCTCGTAGTCGTTGAAGCCCAGGCGCAGGTTCAGGCTGCTGATGCCCGCAAACGGTGCATCGAGACCGGCTTCGGCGTCAATACGCGTCTGCGACAGGTCGAGGACCGGGTTGCCCTCCTCCTCTTCTTCCTCAACGCCCGGCTCTTCTTCTTCACCGTGCTCGTGCCCGTGTCCGCCGGGCAGTCCGTAGTCGGCGTCATAGGTAGACACGGAAACACCCAGGAAACCGCGGTCGCCAACGTGAGACACACCAATTGAGCCGCCGCGGGTTTCCATCTGACTGCCGGGCAGCGTTCCAAATGCTTCTTCCTCTTCGCCCTCTTCTTCCTCCCCGCCTTCCAGTTCCTCGAGTGCGCGCAGGGCGGCAGACTCGGCAAAACCGGGGATGTCGTACTCGTCAGCGTCGCGGTAAAAAGCGTCGAGGTGTACCGCAAAGCTTCCTGCGCCCGCCTTGATGCTGGCTGCGCCGGTTCTCTGATCAGCGTTGTCCGCGCCGCGCAGTTCGACCTTCGCCGACAGCGACTCCGGCACGGCGTGCGGGATACGCCCGGTGTGGACATCAACAACGCCACCGATTGCCCCGCTGCCGTAGAGCAGCGTGCTGGGACCCTTGAGCACTTCGATGCTCTGGGCGACGAAGGGCTCAATGGTTGTCAGGTGATCCGGACTCGATACCGAAACATCCATACTGTCGATTCGGTCTTCCATCGTCTTGACGCGGGCGCCGCCCAGGCCGCGTATCACGGGTCGACCGACCGCCTGCCCGAAGCTCGAGGAGTGCACGCCGGGGATGTTGCGCAGCGTTTCGGCGATCGACGGCGCGAGCGCGCGTTCGAGTTCCTTGCCGCGTAACGTCGAGACGGGCTGGGCAAGATTTTCGGCTGACAGCGGATGTGCACGCACGACGAGTTCTTCGATAGTTTCGTCGGTGGCGGACTCGTCGACCGAACTCTGGGCGTACGTCGCCGCACCGGGCGAAATACTGAGTACGCAAGCCGCGACGGCGGCCCGCAGGTATGAGTTTTTCTGGGACATGCTTTGAGTTCCAATGACAGGCTGACTTAATGTTATAACATAACAATTAGGCAGTGCTGTCAACCGCGCCGACGTCCACCTGGCGCGCGCTGATTCGACAGGAAGACACATCGCCCGTAACCCGGCGCCCGAACGACGCCGCGTGCGGCGGCATGATCAGAACCGGCCGGCGAATCGACGACGATGAGAAAAGCGGTCCGCGCAACGTCCTTGAATGTAGGTGATTCAGCGAAATCCTCAACGCAGAAAAGGACTATTGCATGTTTGAGACACGAAACCTGGCAGCAGCAACTGCACTGGCAACGGCTGCCTTCTGGCTGGCTTCGCCCGATGCCCTCGCCAACCCGGAAAGCGGCCGGGTCGGCGCCGAGAGCATGGACACAGCCGGGAATGCTTCGGACGCATCGAGCCTGACCTACCCGGAACTGGAAGCACAGGTTGCGGAATACCGGCAATACCATGCGGAGGAAGATCTGCTCACGTGTCTCCGCAAGGCGAAGTCAGATCCTGAGATCAGAGGTACGCACAAGGTCGGCCCTCGCCTCAAACAGCTGGCTGTCCAGCAAAGGCGGTACGCGGAGTTTCGTGAGGCTGATCCCGGGCTTGGCACCGAAGAAAGACGGCGCGTGGAACGAAAGATCATTGAGCTCCACCAGCAGCAGAGAAAGCATATCGAGTTTGTCAGAGGCCTGTTCGCAAATGGGGTCGCAACCACCGACAGCGCGCTTCTCGAGTATCACGACACCGGCTGCATACGCGGGCTGGAGAGTATCGTGGAAGATATCCAAAAAAGCAGAGAATCGACCCGGAACCCCGCAACACCTTCGGGGGTCGCGCCCTAGGTTCAAGTAAAAGCGTATGCGAAGATTTTTTCGAAGACTTGCGTACCGGGAGCGGGCCATTCACATTACCTTAACAGCCTGAATAGCAAGGCCACAGCGCAAATCGGGTGTGGCAGGGCTATAATGGCGAAAATCGGGATTTATACGGTTTTCCCGAACAATCGCTTGTGCCTTTTTCTTATTGACCGCGTTCGTGCCGTCCCTATATAAAGTCCCCGATCTTTCACTGTTAGGAAACTTATTACCATGCGCAAACTTTCCATCTCGACCGTCGCCAAGAACAATCGACGGCACTTCATCCCCGCTGTTGTCGCCTCGGCACTCCTGTCTGCACCCGCGATACATGCGGACGAGTTCTCCGACCACGTAAGTTTCCTACCGGAAGGCCCCGACATTACTCAGACTGATGTCGAGAAGGCACAGAAGGCCTGGGGAGACGCAGTAGTGGCGATTGGTAAGGCCGGCCGGAACGCTCCTGCCCTTGCTGAAGAGGCAGCAACCACGGCCTATGCGTTTGACCTTGGCCCAATCCAGTTCAAGCCGACGCTGGCGTCGGTTGAACCCTTCCGCCCCGACCTCGAGGGCACGCTGAGCTACTTCGTCTCCGGCAACAACAAGTACGAGGAAGACAAAGGCTTCGCTCTGCGCCCCTGGTCGAAGGTTCGCTTTGATAACCACACGGTCAAGATGCAGGGCAACATTGCCATCGCGATGGGGCACTACTACTTTACCGGTCCGGATGGCCAGGAAACCAAAGTCGAGTACACGAAAGGCTACGTGAAGACGCCGGACAATCGCGTACTCATCTTCCTGCAAGACTCGTCGCTGCCTTACCAGCCTTAAGTCAGCAAGTCGGCATATTCAGCGCTGCGGCGATCGGCCGAGAGCTCGAATCCGACCCGGCAAAGTACAAGGCGCCCCGCTCACGCGGGGCGCCTTTTTTTGTTATGCAGTTTCGGATGGACGCTCAGGCATCCGCGCAACACCGCGGATCGTACAAGTCGCCGCGACTACTCACTCGCGCAGCTGCTGCAGAGCCCCATGATTTCGATGACGGAGTTTTCCGGCTGAAACCCTCGCTGCTCCGCAATCTTCTGCAGCAGGGTTTCGAGGCTTTTCGACTCTACCTCGTCCGCGTGGCCGCAAGAGGAGCACAGCAGATACTGGCAGTCGTGCGCATGCTCCGGGTGGTCGCAGGGCAGATAGGACTGAGTGGACTCCAGGCGATGCACGAGGCCAACACGCATCAGGAAATCCAGATGGCGGTAGGCCGTCAGCGGAGCAACTTTCCGGTTCTGGCGTTTCTCGAGCAGCGCAACCAGCTCGTACGCCGAGATCGGTCTTTTGCAAGCCAGTAGCTCCGCGTACGCCGCCAGTCTGGCGGGTGTCAGACGCTCGCCGGACGACGCGCAGCGCGCTTCCGCAAGTTTGCGCCACTTCGCAGCAAGCGGTGGTGCCTTTGTTGGGCCTTTAGCCAAAAACGTGATTCCTGATTGCCTTGTCCACTAATGATACTCGCAACAACTCCGTGAAGAACACTTCACGACGCTAGTCAGCAAGGCGCGCGTCGTGCAGCTGATACACGGCGCTTTCGCTCTCCTCCAGCGCCTCGAAGCGACCCTCGACCACGATCGGATTCCAGGACACCCTGATGCCCTCCTCGGCGAAGACCTCTATCGCTCCAGACGGCCCCCCGGGCACGTGAAAGAAACAGCCCGGCGGGTGCGTGGTCAGCAGGAACCAGTTCTGCTTCATGCCGGCCTCCAGCGGCATCATGAAGCCCGAGACCTTGACCGTATCCCCCGATATTGCCGTCACGGCTTCGGGAAGATCGGCCAGGAGCTTCATGTCCTCATAGCGAACGCGCGCCTGCATCAGGTCACCCCAGGACAGGAAACCCTCACCCTCGGCCAGCGTCGGGTAAGCGTTCGCCTCGAGGCTAATGACATTGACGAGGACCTCAGTGCGCGCCTCGCCGTATTCGACCACAATGCGATCCAGCCCCATCTCTCCGCCGACTACCGCAAATTCGATGATGCCGTACTGGTTGGTCGTCGCCTGCATCGAGATCTCACTCGGCGTGAGTAGCTGGCTCGTGCCCTCGATGGAGAACTCGGGCTCGGCATCCTCGACCGGCCGGCCCTCCGGCGTCTCCACACTGACCGCTATGTAAGTGTAGTCCTGCTGCATCAGGTCGACGACGTAGCGCCCCTGCTCGTCGAAATAGCCGATCTCGGCGACGGGCGAAATCCTGACTTCCTTGGCATCGGCTGCCGCAATCGGCCGATCTTCAGCAGCGAGCGATTGTTCCGAATCGTTCCCGGGCGGTTCCGATTCCTGTGCCTCGAGCACCTGAGCGGCGGCCGCTGCGGCTATTACAGCCATTGCAACAAGCCCTGCCCTCCCGGCTCGAGCCTTAGTATTCCGTTGGCCGTGAAACATCCCTCATCCCTCCGCGAGCGTCCTGGCAACATCCGTGCGGTAAGCCTGCACTGCCGGTATCGCCGCGGCAATAGCGCCGACGCCGAACAGGCTGAACAGCAGGAGGGTTTCGGCCGGTATCCACGTCCACCCGGTCAACGCAACGCCGCGCGTGCTCTCCAGCCACCCACCGAGCAGCTCCATGGCGCCGTGACCGACAAGGAAGCCGAGCGTGACGCCAAACATGGACAATAATAGTCCTTCGAGGAGCAAGGCGACCAACAGTTCCCATCGCGTCGCCCCCAGGCAGCGCATAATGGCCAGATCACCGCGTCTGGCCCGCAGCGAACCGTAAAGCGCCGCAAACACCGAAAGCGCCGCGGTCAGAATCAGCACCCAGGAGAAAGCGCTCAGGCCGTCCAGGCCAATGCCGATAAGTTGCAGAACCCGCGAGACTTCCATCGCGGGTGCAGCTGCCTGGAGAACTCCAGCGGCGTTGACCTCGCGCGGCAAGGTCATGGCCGTCATTGGCGAACTGAACCGGAGCAACATGGCGGTGATTTCGCGATCCTCATCCGCCTGACCGTGCCCGCCTGCATGTTCATGCTCGTCATGCTCGTGGTCCTGATCGTGGTCGTGTGCCGCGTCGTCGTCTTGCCCGTGACCATCGTCAGGCTCATGGCCATGCTCATCGCCATGATCGTGCCCATGGTCATCGTGAGACTCATGACCATGCTCGTCGCCGTGATCGTGCCCATGATCATCGTCGGACTCATGGCCATGCTCGTCACCGTGATCGTGCCCGTGATCATCGTCAGACTCATGGCCATGCTCGTCACCGTGATCGTGCCCGTGATCATCGTCGGACTCATGGCCATGCTCGTCGCCGTGATCGTGCTCGTCGTCAGGGCCGTGATCGTGCGAATGCGAATCCGCCGCGTGGATTTCCCAAACACTCTCGAGCGACGTCAGGATCAGGCGGTCGATCACACCGCCGGTCGGCTCGAGCACACCGACGACACGGTAGGGATCCGACTCGTGGGCGTGGCCGCCTTCTTCCAGACCGTGCGCGCCCGCGAAACTCGATCCAACCGCAAGTCCGGCAGACTGCGCTACCGCCGACCCCACAACCGCCTCCAGGGACGCGCCCCAGAGTCTACCGCTCGCGAGCTCAGCCCCGTAGAGCTCCGCGTAATCTGCGGTGGTGCCGACAATTCGGTAGCCGCGATAGCTGTCGCCCAGTGAAAGCGGTATCGCCGTTTCGATACGGGGGTCACTGGCCCAACGCTCAGCTTCCTCGAGCCGGATGTTTCCGGGAGGCACATCGGCGTGATAAACCGCAGAAAGCACGAGCTGAATGGGGCTGCCCGTTGGGCCCAGTACCAGATCGATGCCGCGAGCGTCCCGCGACATTGTTTCGGACAGCTGAGCGCCGGCCAGCAGCAACAGCACAATGCTGGCCGTACCCAGCGCCATCAGCAGGACGTTCACGGCCGAAGTCAGCGGCGACAGCAACAGGTTTGCGATGGCGAGGCGGAGCCAGGTCATGCCGGCACCTGCATTTCGAACTCGCTGTCGAGGCTGCCGCGCACGCGCTGATCGTGGGTCACGACGAGCAAAGCCGCCCCGACAGTCTGCGCCGAAGACCGCAGCAGCGCGAGCGCCCGTTCAGCGTGCTGGTCGTCCAACGCCGATGTCGGTTCATCCGCCATGATCAGCTCCGGGCTGTGCACCAACGCGCGAGCAATGGCGACACGCTGCGCCTGCCCCTGACTCAGCATCGAGGGTTTGTGATGTTCGAGGCCACCGAGATCGAGCTGTTCCAGCAACGTGGTGACGCGACCTGCGTCGACGCGGCCACCGGAAAGCCGCTGAGCAAGCAGAACATTGTCCCTGACGTTCAACGCCGGCAGAAGGTGAAAGCGCTGGAACACCAGGCCAATATTCCGGCCGCGAAAGCGATCGAGCTTCGCCCCGCTGAGCTCCGCGAGATCCTGTCCGAGTATGCGAACGGTTCCCGCGCCGGGGCGGATGAGACCGGCCAACAGATGCAGGAAGGTCGTCTTGCCACAACCGGAGGGTCCGATGACCGCCATGCTGCGGCCACGTTCCAGCTGGCACCGCTCCATGCTCACCACCGCGCGATCCCGATAACTGAAGTCGAGATCGGCCGCGTCGATGGCCAGCGTCACCGGATTGGACATCACTCCCTGTGGTTGCGGTGTCGCAACCATCGCCACAGATGTGCTGAGGCCAGAAGGACAGCGCCAGCCACGGTGATCGATTCCTCATAGGCCGATACGGCACTGACGAATGCCCCAAGGAACAGCAGCGCAAGACCCGCCAGCGCCGCAGCGATGAACAGGCTGCCGCCATTCGTTGATCGGGCCATCCGCACAACCATGAGGCTCACCGGAGCCGCCATCAGCACCAGCAGCTTGTGGACCCACTCGTTCTCGGCAAAATGGGCCACAAACGGTAACGCAGACGCCAGAACAGGCAAAGCCAGGCAGTGAATCAGGCACAAGGTCGACAGACCGATGGCGAACAGGTCGAGCCGCGGGCTACGAGCACTGTCCACAGTCAGTTGTGCATTGGGCGAACTCATGATCTTTGCGCTCCTTCCTTGTGGCGCGCGCGCCGGAAACGACGTGAATAAAGTTATGTTATAACATTTGTCGGCACTTCCGCCATGCTTCCTGTGGTACTTCTCCATTTGCTTTGTTCCGGTAACCTCACGATCATCGGAACGGACTAAGCTGTTCGGACTCTGCGAAACACAAAAAAACCATACAGACCCAGGGAGGCCTCAAATGCACCACATCAGTCGAATAGTACTTGCATTCCTGCTCTTCGCGGGCGCAGCAGTGCAGGCGGGTCAGGTGACGGGAAAAATCACGAGTGTCGTTGTCAGGCAATCGGACGGACTGACCTACTTCTACACAGACGGAACGCCAACCGGTCGACCGGCATGTGCCGCGGCGACCACGTACTGGATGATCAAGGACGAAGACTCCGAGGCAGGAAGGAGGCTCTATTCGATGATTCTGACCGCTCGTGCATCGGGTGCCCAGATCATAGTGACGGGAGCAAACACGTGCACGCGCTGGGGTGACGGTGAGGACGTGGAACGGATCAGCTTCTAGCGCAGCGCCTCGCTCGACTGTTTTTTAGACCCCGATCGAGCAGACGACGACAACTTCGTTGCCGACGGCGTACCAACCGCAGGTTCCGCCTCCACGACCCCCGCCGCCTCCGGCAGGCATATCCCCCATACCCCCCGGCGGCAGCGGCCATGCAGGCGGGATGTCGGGATCGGGTATCGGCGGCACGGGCGTATGCCCGGGCCGTTCCGCCGGAACACCGAGGTTATCGAGGCACCGCCCCACGGGCGTGGAAACGGGCTGTCCCGTACCAACCAACAGTGGGCTCTGGTTCATGCCGAGCTGCCCCTCGTAGTAGGTAGCGGCTACGGTCTCACCATTGGAAAGAAACACGGAAAACGTGGCCGAGCTGATCCCGGCCTGCACCGGAATCGAAACGCCCGCCCCGACGCTCAGTACCGGCTCGAACTGGACAACCAGAGTGCCGGTCGCGCATTGACCGTACGCATTGCAGAACGTCTCTCCCGTAGAAAAGAGATCACCGAGACCGAGCGTCGGAATCACAGAGGACAAACCCGCCTCGTGGATCACGAAGTTAAAAAACGCGTTGCGGAAGTCCTCCGGATGCTCGTTGAGTTTGCGACAGTGAGCGCACGATTTGTGTTCGGGGTTTTGCTTGCCCTCTTCGTCGGTCCAGCGGTAGTCCGGTGCGCAGCTTGCAGCCGCTGCTCGCACGACGCCCGCGTACAACAGCAAAATGGGTACGAAGCGGCGCATGATCATTCCTCCCAGCCGCTGCCGAGCAGCGACATACGCAGGCGGTGAAGCCGCTCGAGCCGCTCGCTGGCACGTTGTCGTATCGGCGCAAGCTCCACGCCCGCATCGATCAGCGCGTCGGCATAGCCGTCAGCCGCATGCGCGCCGTGGTCGAACGCCGTCATGACGAGATAAATCTCGTAGCCGAGCGTTGCCTTGCCGACATCAAGATGTCCTCCGCGGAACTCGAGGCCGCCGAGCCCCGTTTGCCCCATCCACTCGAGTAACGGCCCGGGTCGACCGCTCAGCGCGACGGCCTGTTCGTAATAGCGTTCGCTGACGGCAGGGTCGTTCGATCGGCGCGCAAGGAGGACAGCCGCTTCCGGAAAAGAGAGCGCCAGCGACTCGAGTTCGTGGTTGCCGAACGTTTCGAACGGGTGCGCCGCCACACGCTCGGTGCGGCAGATCACCTCCGCGCCTTGCGGGCGGCAAACCTCTTCGTATGTCCCCGGCAGCACGTACAAACGGTCGTGGCGTGCAATCCAGCTCGCAATGTCGCAGGCATCACCCACCGGCTCGCGAGCGGTCCGGAGACGGACCTGGGCCAGTAAACACGGTGTTGTGAGACCGTAGCCGGCCGCCCACCGCACGAGATCCGGATCGGTCTCGTAGGCAGGATCGCTCAGACGGGTGAAGTCGAAGGCGAACGCCGCACCGGGCGCGGAGGCCGGAACGACGTCGGCGCGCGGCTTGCCGCCCGCCGGCGGAGGTGTGTTCAGGAGACCGTCCACGGCCGTCGGGGTGTGCACGCGATCCGGCAGCGCGCTGCGAACGGCGGATGCCGGCACACCAGGGTGGTCGGCGGTTGTCCCGCTCGGCTCGGGAGCGCTCACTAACGGCAGGTAGTAAAGGCAGGTGCCCAGGATACCCGTCAGCAACGCGGCGACACCCATAAGCATTTTCTCTCTCACGACACTCCCCTCCTCCTCGAGGATTCCCCGAAAACCAGCTTCCGGCGCCCCCTTGTGTAATCGAACCAGGCAACCGAAAGCACGGTGCCAACCATGCATGAGAGGATGGTCGATGGCGGAGAAGGCCGAAACGGAGTTAACTGGGCGGAAGGCGCAAAAAAAAAACGCCCGGTCGGCAGACCGGGCGTTCTCGGGTTATCGGCGCCAGTCCTCGACGGCGCGAGGCGGCTGCCGCCAAGTGCAGGCTATTCGGTTACACCGAGACGCTTCTTGACGACCTTCTCGAGACCCGGCCTCGTCAAACCGGCAGCCTTACCGGCGGCGAGCGCCTCCTCCACGGACGCACCACGGTCGGCTTCGAGCAGCGCAACGAGCGCGCCCACCCGGTTGCCGCTGCTGCAGTGCAAGAGTACGGGACCGTCGATGTTGTCGAGGAGCGTACCGAGTTTGCGCGCGTTCTCTATGTTGATCGCGGCGCCACCTTCGATGGGCAGCGGGCTGTACTGAAGCCCGAGCGCCTCCGCCGCGGCAGCCTCGTCGTAACCCCGATCCTCGTCCGCGCCGCGCAGATCGATGATCGCGACGTAGCCCTGCTCGGCAATCTCGGCGAGCTGCTCGCGGCTCGGCTGCCCGGACGACACGTCGCCGCTCGCCGGGGCAATGGCATCGAGTTCCAGCTTGCCGACATCCACCGCCTGCTCGCCGGCAAACGCACCCGCAGAAAACAGCAACAACAAAACGTACCAACCGCGCATCATCGTCTGGCCTCCTCAAGTCAGTTCTGCCGGCTCCTCGCGAGAGCGCCGCCGGACGCTGTGTCAATCCTCGAACGTAAGATCGGAATCGACCTCGATACCGCGCTCCGTAAAGCGAATATCGAAGCTCATGCGATCATACACGTCCGCCAGCGACAACATGGCTTCGGCAAGCGCCTGACGGGCGTCATCCGACATTTCGTCGTCTTCGGCCATCGCCACGGATTTGCCCATGAGCCCGTAGTAGGTATCGGCGTCCATTGCAAAACTCATGAACAGCGAATCGTCGCCGGCTTTGGCGCCGATGGCATCGGCTACGCGGCGTTCCGCGTTGCTGCCCGTCGACACCGCCAGCAGGTCGTCGGTCATGGCAATGTACGGCACGCTCGGCAGCATCTGTGCCTGCATGATGTCCAGCGGCCTCGCCTTGCCATCCGCCTCGAGGTCGAGGGCCTGGATATCGGGGCTCATAGCGGCGCCCATCATGATCAACGCCGGCGCATCGTCGATCGCCAGCATGACGGTGGCATCACCGTCCATCGGCGGAATCCCCGCCATCATGGCGTCGATGTCGAGGTTGTCGAGAATCGCCACCAGGCCGCGGAAGTCGTACATCTTGGGCGGAATCTGCTGCCCCAGCGTACTCTCGGCGTTCTCGATGCCTTGCTGCAGCTCGCCAAGCAGCTCGCACTCATAGGGGTCGGAGCGCGCCGCATCCAGTCGCGCCGAATAGAAATCGAGGAACCGCTGCGGCTGCACGCTGACGCCAAACGACATCATGCCGCCAAAGTCCGTACCCAGACCCGGCACCGCGGCGGGCAGCTCACTCAGGCCTTCCGCAATGTCTTCGCGCAGCTCCATAACAAATGCACCGTCCACGCCGTCGGTCGATATCTCGCGATAGCCGAAGGTCATCCGCGGCATGACGTCGGCAAGCTCCATGAATTCCGCGCGGCAGACCGCGTCAATGTCCTCACGTGCAAATCCGGCTTCCTGGAACATCAGCTCGTCGACGCCCGGCTCGCCGTCCAGGATTGCAGTGGCCAGCTTGCGCGTATCCATGAAACCGATCAGATGCTGTGTGAAATCGTACTCGCGAGCGACGGCCGCCAGCTCGCCGCTGGCCGCAATGTTTTTTGCCGGCTTTTCGAGTCCGACCAGTCGGGCCAGTTCGTCATCGTCGAAACCGAGAGGCGCCACGCTGACGACCACGTAGTCATCGAACGCGCCGAACAGAATCCTGACCTTCTCGACGTCCAGGTAGCGGTACGATTGGCCGCGGAGTTCACCGCGCTCCATTTCCTCGCCCGCTTCTTCCTCGAAACCGGCAACCGTCGTCTCGAAGCGGTCGGCGTCGAGAAGACTCATGCGCAGAACCGGCAGGATGCCGTAACCGTAGACGGCGCTTCCGCCGTTGATGTCGAAACCGGCCTCCCGCATGCCGTCCAGCGTAAACAGCCCGAGGACCTGCTTCGCGACGTTCGCCGCACGCTCCGCTTCTTCACGTTCGGGCGAGTCCGCCGGCAGCTCCTCGAGCTCCTCGGCCAGCGCCTCGTCGATTATGCTGGCGTACATGTTCATCATCATCGACATTTCGCCGGTCATCTTCTCGAGCACATCCTCGTCGATGGGCTCTGCGTTGGCCATGACGTAAGGCGTATCCGCCGGCACAAACGCGAGAATACCGTCATCTTCACTGAGCGCGCCCGAGCCACCGGACTTGCCGCCGCAGGCCGACAGCAACACGGCCAGGGTTAAAAGAACACCGGCAGCCGGCGCCCGGGTCGGTCGGGTTGTCAAATACGACATCGTGCAGATCTCCTTACACGTAGATAACACACAAACAAATTGATTCCGGACGCCCGGACGTTAAGTCCGCGCGCCGAGCAGGCGAGTAAGGTCGGGGCAGGTGGCTTTCTATGGAGAGCTCGGAATTTTCGGGGTATTTGCCGCCGTTGGAACGCCAGTATACGCCCGAATGCGGCCCCGAACCATGACAGAACCGACGGTTTTCGCGACCGGTGCCGGGCGCGGGCCACAGAATCCGTCGCGCGGACGCAGGCGCTCGGCGGCTAGTGATCCTCGCGGGCCGTCCAGTGCTGTGCGGGTGAATACAGCTCGCCCGCCTCGACGGCGACGGGCAGGCGATTGCGCGGCGACGCGATCGGACAGGTCGAAAAATCGTTGAACGCGCAGGGCGGGCTGTACGCGAGGTTGAAGTCGAGCACGGTGCGCCCGTCCGCCGCCGGCAGGTTCGTGTACACGAAGCGCCCTGCCGGATAGGTCCCTTCGCCGTTGGTCCGGTCGCCGAATACAACGAACAGCTGATCGCCGGAGCTGTACGCTTCGAGTTCGTAGGTACTGCCGTCCAGCTCGAAGCGCAGCACGCCGGGCGACTCGGGCGCCCAACCGAGACCTTCGACGACGGTGTTGAGTTGCAGCACGCGCGGTTCTTCATATCGCTCCAGCGTCGCGATCGTGCGATACCGAAGGTCGATCGGGAAATACTCGAGCGGTCCCGTACCGAAGATCGCCGGATGTTCCAGATCGCGCAGACGCACGCCGTAACGCCCTTCCCGCTCGATGACGCTCCAGGACAGGCGACCGTGAGTAACGTTGACCGGATCCTCGCTGTGGTCGTCGCTCATGCGCAGGGTCCGTACGGGTATGCCCTGGTAGCGCACGTCCACACCGGAATTCGGCAGCATCTGGACGCCGTCCTCGCCAAGCAGGAAACGTCCGATCGTCGGCGTGTTGGTAACGGGGAACACGATGTCGTTGTCTTCCGCGGCACCGAACGTGCTCTCCCCGGGCTTCAGCCAATACAGCCCGGCGAGATTCAAATAGCCGCTCTCGCCCCGCAGCCTCGCAAGCCGGTCTTCCCGCCATTCGATCACGGCAGCCTCATAAACCTCCGGGTCGAGGCCGTCTCCGGCGCAGGCGCACAACAGCAGCAGACCCGCAACGCCGCCGGCCAGCCTCGCACCGCGCAGTCCCTGCCTGCGCCGACCCGACCCGGTTGGCCACCTTCGCTTCATCCGCTGCTTCACCATGCGCCCAAGGTCCTGATTCGATTCGCCGATCTTGCATGGTGCCCGCGCTCGCCGCTCCAGGCAACGCAGCTGCGATCCGCCGAGAGATAGGCTCTATAATCGCGCGGCCATGAATTCGCGATCCGATGCCACGCTTGCCTTCCAGTCACTCTCACCGGAAGACATACTCGATGCCGCCGCCGCCCTCGGGCTCGACGTCAACGGCCGCCTGCTTGCGCTCAACAGCTACGAAAACCGCGTCTATCAGCTCGGTGTCGGCGAGCGTGACCTCAACGTGATCAAGTTTTACCGGCCCGAACGCTGGTCGGACGAGGCCATTCGCGAGGAACACGGCTTTGCCCGGGAGCTTGCGGATGCCGAACTGCCCGTGGTGGCGCCGCTGGCGATCGCGGGCGACACGCTGCACCAGGCCGGCCATTTCCGCATTGCCGTATTCGACTGTCGCGGCGGACGCGCACCCGAACTCGACAACCTGGATCAGCTCCGGCAGCTCGGCCGGCTCGTCGCGCAGATCCACAACACGGGCTCGCGAAGCGCGTTTGCCGAGCGGCCAACGATCGACATCGACGCCTTCGGCACGGACTCGTTCAACTACCTCCTCGATGAGGGCTTCATTCCGGCGGATATCGAAGCCGCCTACGAAAGCACGGCCGAACTCGTGCTCGACGGCGTTGAACACTGCTTCGAGCGTGCCGGTGAAGTGGCTTACCTGCGTCTGCACGGCGACTTTCACCCCGGCAACGTGCTGGTCGACCTCGAACGCTTCCACCTGGTCGACCTGGACGACGCGCGCATGGGCCCGGCCGTTCAGGATCTCTGGATGTTCCTTTCGGGGAACCGCGACGAACAGGAGCCCCAGCTTGCCGCCCTGCTCGAGGGTTATTCGGCGTTTCGACCGTTTGCGGCCACCGAACTCCATCTGGTCGAGGCGCTGCGCAGCCTGCGCATCATGCACTACGCGGCGTGGCTGGCGCGGCGCTGGGACGACCCGGCGTTCAAACAGGCGTTCCCGTGGTTCGAATCGCAACGGTACTGGGACGAGCACGTACTCGCGCTGCGGGAGCAGGTTGCCCTCATGCAGGAGCCGCCGCTCGTCTGGCTCGATTGAAGCGCCGCCCGGCGGCGACCGTCAGCGTGACGGCAACGCCCGGCGCTGCACGCCAAGATCGAAACGCTCCACCCAGCGGCCGAAAGTGCGGGCACTTTGCGCTTCCAGGGCAGAGATGCGCTCGAGTGTCTCGCGGCGAATCTGCTCGGGATCGACTCTGCCGCGTTCGGCACGCAGTACGGCCTGGTTGTCCGCCACGGTCAGCCAGCGCTCGATCAGAAAGCGGTCGACTTCCAGGTGAAACTGGAAACCGTAGGCGTGTTCGCCGTGCCGGAACGCCTGCACGGGGCAGTCCGGTGACGCCGCCAGGTGCTCACAGCCGGCCGGCAGGCTAATGCTGTCTTCGTGCCACTGAAATACGGCCTGCCGCTGTGCAAACGTCGACAGGACGGGATCCGAGCGGCCGAGCTCCGTCAGCTCCACGTCATGCCAGCCGATCTCGCGGCGGCGGCCTGGCGCCACGGTCCCGCCAAGCGCCTTGGCCAGGAGCTGCGCGCCGAGGCAAATGCCGAGGATGGACATGTCGCGCTCGACCGCTTCCTCGAGGATGCTCACCTCGGTCGCGAGATTCGGGTGGTTCCCGGTGTCGTCCGCGTTCATGGGTCCGCCGAGCACGACGATCGCTGCATACTTGTCGAGTTCGGGTCGCGCCTCGCGGTCGCGAGCGAAGTTGATGTAGCGTATTCGAAACCCGGCCGCTTTCAACAAGGGGTCCAAAGTACCTAAAGGTTCATACGGAACATGTTGAAAAACCAGTATTTTTGGCCTGGGCATCCGAGCGAATTCCACACACTTGCAGCAAACGGTCCCAAAACGATATACCGGCTGTGCCCCGAGGCGCAAAATGTCGAACTCTGTGTTGCGTTGCCGATGTTCGCCGCTTAAAGTCGGGGAGAGCTTTAGGAATTGTGTTCTCAAACTGCGGAACTATGCGCGCGACCGGGGTTCATAATCCTTGCACTCGGAGCAAGACCACGAACAAAGCGGGAAAATCGAGAGTGATGACGAGTTGTCGGACGTTTCTTCTGGTGATGACGACGGCTGCGGTCACGGCTGGCTGTGGTTCGGCCGTGCGAATGGATCCCCCTACCATCCCGACGCCGCTCGTCGAACCCATGGCCGTCACCGTCGGCGTACGTTTTCCCGACAACTTCAGGAGCTTCACGCACGAGGAGGAGGCACTCGGCAACGAGGAGTGGTCCATCGACCTCGGCCGCTCGAACGAAGTCCTGTTCACCGAACTGTTCGGCTACATGTTCGAAGAGGTGCGTATCGTCGGTGCGGATGAAGACCCTGCCCTGCTCGGTCTCGACGCGTTCATCGAACCCAGCATCGATGCCTTCGAGTTCTCCGTGCCGAACCAGACCAAGACCGATTCGTTTGCGGTCTGGATTCGCTACCGCATCAAAGTCTACGACAGCAGCGGTGAGCAGATTGCCAACTGGCCGCTCGCCGCGTACGGCAAAAGCCAGTCACGCATGCTCGGGGGCTCCGAAGCGCTGCAGGAAGCCGCCGTGCTGGCCATGCGTGATGCCGCGGCGCTCATGATCGACAAGCTCGATCGGGAAACCGGCGTAAGCACCACCCGTGCCAAACCCAGCGCTGCCCCGGGACCCGCCGCGGCGCCCGAAGCACAAACCACCGCACATGACGGAGACACGAATGACGCCGGCTGACATCGGTCGACTCCCGACACGTATCCTGCTGACCGGTCTGCTGGCAGCCCTTGCATCGGGCTGCGTCACCTCCAGGGTCGAGAACGCCCGCGAAGGTGTGACCGGCATTGGCGACGGCGAAACGATCGTCATCATGGGCAAGAGTTATCACCTCGGCAACGAAACCGAGGACAGTTACATCAGCTGCGTCGAGGACGCGATAGGCCGCGGACGCGGCGGTCTCAAAGTCATTCCGCGGCAACAATTCGTCGATGCCCTGTTCCCGTGGTTCGAACCTCGCACGGCGCCGGCGGAAACGAAGGGACTCGTCAAGCTCATGGAACGCCCCGGCGTCGCCGAGCGCATCGCCGAACAGGGTGTGCGCTACATCATCTGGCTCGACGGAGACACCGAACGGGTTGCTGGCGGCGGCAGCATGTCCTGCGCTGCCGGCCCGGGCGGCGGCGGTTGCTTTGGTTTCGCGTGGTGGCAGAACGACGCAGACTACAACGCATCCATCTGGGACCTGCAGGGACTCGAGAATGCCGGCACGGTATCGGCCGACGTCAGCGGCACGTCGTTCCTGCCGGCGCTGGTCGTGCCAATTCCGCTGATCGCGCGCACCCAGACAGCCGCCTGCAAAGGCCTGGCCGAGCAGCTCAGGGCGTTTATCGTCTCAGAGCCGCAGATCTAGGAACCCGACACCCGCGCCGGGGCCGCTACGGCAACCGCCCGCCTCGCAGAAACGCCTGCCGGTAGAACGGCGACTCCAGATTGGCAACGCTCACGACCCGACCGCTCTGCGGCGCATGCACAAAACGGTTGTCGTCGACGTAAATGCCGACATGCGCCATCTTGCCGTCGATTCGGAAGAACACGAGGTCGCCGGGACGCAGCGACTCTTTCGGCACCGACACGCTGGCGCCGTGCAGGGCCGCCGTCGTTCGCGGCACCGCCTTGCCGGCCTTGCCGAAGGCGTAGTGGACCAGACCGCTGCAGTCGAAGCCCCGCGGCGTTTCTCCGCCATAGCGGTAAGGCACGCCCTGCTGCTGGAGCGCGTAGTGCACCGCACGACTGCCAACGTCGTTCTGCTGTGGACGCCCGGCGGGCGCCGCAACGGGTGCGGGCGTGCCGGCCTGGCCGCTGTCGACGACCGGCCCCCAGGAGCAGCCCGCCATCAATGTGACGAGCGCGAGAATCGCAAGTCGGGCGGCTGGCTTATGGGCTATCATGCGACCGTTTCCGTGAAGCTCAAGGGTCTGAGTTTACTTGAACAGCAATGAATCCGGGATGAACTGGTCGCCATTTCGGGCCAGAAACCCACGCCGGGGCTGGCGCCGCATGTGGCTTCTCCCCTCTCTTGCGCTGGCCACCGCCTGCGGATTGCCGGTCGAGGACTCGGCCGCCAATACGGGCGATGCCGACGCATTTCAGTATGCGATCCACTACGACATTGCACCCGATGCCCGTCGCGGCGAGTTCCGCCTGGCTCTCGACGTCAGCCAGCCCAGCCACCTGCTGCGCGAGGTGCGCTTCGACTTCGACCCGGAGCGCATGCGGGACTTCGAGGCCGACGGTGAACTCGACGTCGAGGACGGCCGGCTGCGGTGGTTCGTTCCTGCATCCGGCGGCACGCTGCGCTGGATCGCCGCGGGCCGGCAGCAGCGCGGCGACAGCGGCTACGACGCCTGGCTCGGCGACGACTGGGGCCTGCTGCGTGCCGAGCGCCTGATCCCGCGAGCCGAGACCCGCACCCGCAAAGGCGCCCACAGCAAGACCACGTTTCAGTTCGAGCTGCCGAGGGGCTGGTCCGCCGTCACGCAGTACCCGCAGCGGGACGGACGTTTTCTCGTCGACAACCCGGAGCGTCGCTACGACGAGCCGTCGGGCTGGATGGTGCTGGGCAGCCTGGGCGTCCGCATCGATACGATCGCGGGAACCCGCGTGCTGGTCGCCGCGCCGGAAGGCAGCGGCCTTCGCCGGCTCGACATCCTCGCCTTCCTGAGCTGGACCTTGCCGGAGGTGGGGCGGCTCGTAGAAACCATGCCGCCACGCCTGACCGTCATCGGCGCAGGCGAACCGATGTGGCGCGGTGGATTGTCCGCCAGCGACTCGCTCTACCTGCACGCCGACCGGCCCCTGATCAGCGAAAACGGCACGAGCACGCTGCTGCACGAAGTCATGCACGTCACCCTGGGATTCCGCGCCGAGCCGGGCTTCGACTGGATCGTCGAAGGCATGGCCGAATACTACAGCCTCGAACTGCTGCGCCGGGCCGGAGGTCTCTCCGCCTCGCGGTTCGAGCGTGCGCTGGATACCCAGCGGGACTGGTCCAAAGACGCCGACACGCTGTGCGTCGATCCTTCGAAGGGCCCGCGAACGGCCCGTGCCGTTACGGTGCTGGCCGAACTCGACCGCGAAATCCGCCGCGCCAGCAACAACGAACGCTCGCTCGACGACCTGACCGCCCGCCTGCTGGCGATGCCGTCGCGAAGACTCGATCTCGACGTGCTCTCGGAGGTCGCCGAGGAACTGCTCGGCGAGCCGCCGGGCTCGCTTGCCGGCGACAAACTACCGGGCTGCCCCGAGCCGTACGCGCGCGCAACGGGAACAGCAGGATGATCGACCAGCGTCGCGACCTCGAGCTTGTCCTCAAATCACGCACGCCGCTCGTCGTCATCGAGAGTGCCGACGAGTCCCGCGTACTCACGATGCTGAAGACGATATCGATTGCGGCTGCCAGCGCCGACTATCTGCCTCTGTTTCGCTGGACCATTACCGACGGTCTGCAACGCCTCGACATCGAACTCGAACCGCAAACGCTGAACGCCCAGCCCACCGACGCCCTCAAGCACATCAGGGCCGTCAAGAAACCAGGTGTCTACGTACTACTGGACTTCCATCCGTTTCTCGAAGATCCGGTACACGTCCGCCTGCTCAAGGACATTTGCCTCAACTATCGGAACATTGCCCGGCAGATCATCCTGATCAGCCACGAAATTACCGTGCCGAGCGAACTGGAGTCCTTCGCTGCGCGCGTGGAGATGGCACTGCCCTCGGAGGAGGAACGCGAACGCATCGTCAAGAAGGTCATTGCCGAGTTCGTGGAAGCCAACCCCGGCAAACAGGTGCAGGTCGACCCCAAGGCCCACGCCCTGCTGGTCAAGAACCTGTCCGGCCTGACCTACAGCGATACGACGCGCCTGGCGCGCAACGCCATCTTCGTCGACGGGGCCATTACGCGTACGGACCTGCCCGAGGTCATGCACGCCAAGTACGAACTGCTGAACAGCAGCGGCTCGCTGCAGTTCGAATACGACACTGCGCGCTTCAGCGAGGTCGGTGGCCTCGATCGGCTCAAAACCTGGCTGTCGCAGCGGCGCGCCGTGTTCAAGGCCGAAGAGTCGACTCAGCACCTGGACGCCCCCAAGGGCATCCTGTTGCTCGGCGTGCAGGGCTGCGGCAAGAGCCTGGCCGCGAAAGCCACCGCCGGCGTATTCGGGACCCCCTTGCTGCGTCTCGACTTCGGCAGCCTCTACGACAAGTACCACGGCGAAACCGAACGCAAACTCAGAGAAGCGCTCGGCACGGCCGACGTAATGGCGCCATGTGTGCTCTGGATCGACGAAATCGAGAAGGGTCTTGCAGGGCGCGGCGGCGAGACGGGCACGACCCAACGCGTTCTGGGCAGTTTCCTGACCTGGATGGCCGAGAAGAAGAGCGAGGTCTTTGTGGTGGCCACAGCCAACGACATTCAGTCACTGCCACCGGAGCTGGTCCGCAAGGGGCGCTTCGACGAGATTTTCTTCGTCGACCTGCCCGAACTCAAAGTGCGAGCGTCGATACTCGCTATCCATTTGACAAAACGCGACCTCGGACTGGGCGGCTTCGATATCGAAACGCTGGCACGCGCCATGGAGGGATTCTCCGGCGCGGAGATCGAGCAGGCGATCGTCTCTGCTCTGTACGCGGCACACGCGAAGTCCGAAGCGCTGTCTACGGCGCATATTCTTGCGGAAATTCAGCAAACTCGGCCGCTTTCGGTGGTGATGGCCGAACAGATAGGCGCACTGAGGCAATGGGCGGAAGGCCGCACAGTGCCTGCCGACTGACGGCCTGCTGACGCGTCCGACCGCCACGCCGGGGGCGGGCCCTGCATCCGATGGCAGCAGTGACGTGCTACCATTCGGCGCATGGCGAATGAGAACAAGAATACCCACGAAGTGGTCGCCGACGACGACATTACGGCCGAGCTCAAGGAGCTGACGCTACAGCAGGTTCTTACCCGGTCGGCCGACGACGAACCGCTCGAGGACGATGCGAATACGTTCGAGTTCGAACGTGGCCCCGGCCGTCCGCTCAGCAACGATGTCGAAGTGCTGCGCAGCAATCTGAAGTCGCACAGCAACACCATTGGCCGCATGCAGTTCGAGCTCGAGCAACTCCGTTCGAAGTGGCAGGGATTGCAGTCGGAGGCCCGTGCTCGCGCAGCCATTGGCGACGAACTCAACCGCCAGGTTGGTGAACTCCGTGAGGCGCTGGAGAACAAGAACCGCCTGCTCAGCAAGCGTGATCGGACCATCCGCTCGCTCAAAGCAGAAATCCGGGACCGCGAGGCGGCGCACCACGAACTCGAACAGCAGAACGAACAGCTCTCGAGCGACCACGAACTGTTGCGCGCCGAGTTCGCCGATCAGGCGCAGAGCCTCGAATCGCTGCGCGAAGCATCGACGGCTCCCGACGCGCACGCGGCGACTCAGGCGACCGGGGAAAGCGCTTCCGGCGGCACCGAACGACACGCGGAAGCCGCCGAGGACGGCCCCCTCGCAGAGGCGAGGACAGCCGCCGGCGAACTGGCTGCCCAGCTCGCACAACGCGAGACCTACGCAGACGAACTGCGTCGCCGACTCGACGACGTGACCGCCCGGAAAGAACACCTCGAACAGCGCGAGATGCATCTGTCTCTCATCATCGAGGAACACGAAGTGTCGCAGGACGCTTTGTCGACCAACATCCGCGAGATCCAGGAGGACAATCGCGCCCTGGGCGAACAGATCTGCGCCATGCAGCATCGGCACACCGAGGACACGCGCAAACTCCGCGAGCGTATCGAAGGTCTCGAGCTCGGCGCCGCGGCGCTCAGGACGCGGGAGAGCGATCTGACGGCCCGCCTCCAGGAATCCAAAGACTACCGCGAGAAGCTCGAGCAGATGCTCGGCCAGAATGACGGTCGCTTCAGGGACCGTATTGCCGAGCTCGAACAGCACAACGCAAAACTCGAGGCGGACGCCGAGAACCTGGAGCAAAAACTCGCCAACAAGACAGCCGCGGTCAACTGCCTGCTGGCGGAGCTGGCCAGCCAGAACGAGGCAGCCGAGGCTGCCGCTGCTGAGATCAGCGACACGACGCTCGTCGACATCGAAGAGCGGCTCGCCGAAGGCGCCGAACAGCAACGCGGGGCGCGCGACGGAGAGCGGGTCAACCGAATGCTCATCGGTCGCATCGACAACCAGGAGCTCCGGTTTCCGCTGTTCAAGAACCGACTGACCATCGGCAGAACGCAGCAGAACGACATCCAGCTCAACGTGCCCTACATTAGCCGGCGGCACGCCGTCGTGCTTACCGAGGGGAACACGACTCGCGTCGTCGACTGGGGCAGCAAGAACGGCGTCTACGTCAACTCGCGGCGCATAACCGAGCATTTCCTGAAAAGCGGTGATCGAGTCACGATCGGCAACGCCGATTTTCATTACGAAGAACGCATCAAGCGCGACGGCTGACTGAGCCGCCGAACGTCACAGCCCGCTCCTTTGCAATGACCGCCGAACCCGGCCCGGGCGGCTGGTTCCGCCGGCATTTGTGAATGCCATCACGGCGCGGGCGCGAGGCTTTGCCTACACTCCGTGAATCTTGGTGTCTTATTCCGGGAATCAGCAATCCGATGTTCGAGAGCGCCGCAAGGAAGCCGGCAAGACTGGAGCAGCCCTCCGAGGTTACCGGGGGTACGAAAGCCCGGCTGAACCGGAAAATCTGGCTGCCGAAGCTCTACTACGACGCTCTCCCCTGGTTCTACCTGTTCGCCGGCGTGGCCGCGCTGCTCGCAACGCTCTACATCAATGCGTGGTTCTGGATATTGCCGCATTCACTGCTGTTTTCGGCGGCGTGCATCCACTTCTCCGTCTACGTTTTTCATCGGCGGAGGCGTGGCGCCAGGGACGCGTTCGAGCAGCAACCTGACCCGCCGTCAACCTGACCGTCACCTTGACGGTGGCACTCGGCCTGAGCAACGATACGCGCTTTTGAAGGCCTGCCGGCGAGGCCGGTAGAGTTCCAGCATGCCATCCGAAACCTCGTTGCTCGCGAAGCCGCCGATCCGGGAGCTGCTTCTGTTCCTCGTCCTGCTGTTGCTCGGTCTGACCGTGCTGCCGTTCGCCGTGTTCTACGTTGGCGACCTCGTTTTCGGCAGCTACGGCGGCGACGGGTTTGGCCATTTCCTCGAGATTCTGCTGAAACGCCTGGCCAGCGCCGATCGATTCGTCTGGCTGCTCGTACTTTCTCCCTACATCGTTTTTCAGCTGTTCCGGATCACGCGGATTGCGTGGCGTTTGGCCGGACAACCGCAAGACTGACAAAAACTGGTCAATAGATCACAGGTTCGATTCGTGATCCGCGTCACAGTTTTTGTGAAACGAGTGGGCTAGGCGGAACGCTTTGGCCACAATAGCAGTCTCTGATATCGAGAAACGTGCCGGTAACCTTGCCGGAAGCATCGGAAGGCCGGAAACAGCACCGGCTTCGACAAACACACTAGCGAACGCAGCGAATGCTCAAGACACTCCTGGAATGGTTCCGCCCGAAACGACGCGAGGCACCCGAGCCGCCGCTGCGCCAATCCGGCGTTCACAAGGCGATCAAGCGGTCCAGGCAGGCGCCGGCAGCTCTGCGCCAGGCCCCCGGGAAGTCAGCGCCATTGATTCGCACGAAACTCGTACGTGAAGACACGGGCACGCACGAAACCCTGACCATCCTCGACGATTCCATCCTGGACTCCGGGGAAGAGACGGGCATAGATCCCTACAACACTGGTGAATTCGACCGTTCGAAGAACTGGGAAAAGCACCTGAGAAGCTAGCGAACGGCTTCAGGGTCAGCCGGGGCACGGCCGTTTTTTTGAGCACCGCCCGCGTGCTAGGCTCCGCACGTCACAATAAGCACGAAGAACACCGGACCTGCCGATGGGGCTCAGAATAAGCTTCGACCTCGACGACGAGGATCTCAAACACTTCCAGCTGATCATGCGCGAAGCCCGCAAGGCGGCAGCCTGTATGGCGCCCGAGGACATCCTCGCGGCGGCTGAGGAGGTGTTGGGCGATATGGACGGCGCAGCCGCGCCCGGCTTCGTTCGAGAGCGCCTGGACAAGCTCCGAACGCTGATTGCCATGCTCTCGGACCTGGAGTGGCGGCTGCCGCACGAAGACGGCAAGCGGGTACTCAATGCCCTGGCGTACTTCGCCGAGGCCGAGGACCTCATTCCGGACCACATTCCGGGCATCGGTTTCCTGGACGACGCCATCATGATCGAACTCGTCGTCCGGGAGCTGCGTCCGGAAATCGAGGCCTACGTGGATTTTTGCCAGTACAGGGAGGAACTCAAGGCCAAATCGGGCAGCCCGGTTGCGGTCAGCCGCTCGGACTGGCTGGACAACCGGCGCGACGCGCTGTTGTCGAGAATGCGACGCCGACGCAGCAAAAGTCGCGATCGGGGATTACTCAACTGACCGTCGTTTCAGGGCCAGTAATACCAGCCAGTGGCAAGAATACCGGCCCACAGACCGGTCTGCGCAAAAAACCGCAGACGGTGGCCCTTGAGCAGCAGGTAGAAACTCCCGACGGAAATGGCGGTCATAGCTGTGAACACGCCGAGACTCTTGATGAGCGAGGAAAATTCATGCTGGACACGCGGGAACTCATCCCCGATGAGCGCGAAGACGATCAGGACAAAAAACAGGCTGATCGTAATCGACACGCAGGTGCCCATTATGAAGCCCGTCACTATCGTAAGGGGTCTCAACTGAAAATTTCCACATTGGTTAAAAATAGCCCGGCGATTCGCTCGGGAATGCCGACCGTACCCTTGATCGGAGCGCTCAGGGCAACTAGCCTAGAGCATATTGTTGTCGGATTTTTCGGCCGATTCAAACATGGAGTAAGCATTTGAGGACTTTCGTGACCCGGAGCATTTTCAGGACGAGTGCTCTCATCCTCGGAATCGTCGCAGCAGGCTCGGCCGCCGCCGTTCCCACCGTCACCAGCGATGAAGAGCTTGTCCCGGAAATCCGGCACGAGCGGATCGGCGAGCTGGTAACGCAGTTCATCCAGAAGTCGCACTACAACCAGATTGCTGTCGACGACGAGCTGTCGTCGCAGGTGCTCGATCTCTACATCAAAACGCTGGACGGCAACCGGCACCACCTGTTGGCATCCGACCTCGAATTCTTCGAGCAGTATCGCTATTCACTCGACGACCTGATCAAGTCGAGGCCGCTCGATCCCGTTTACGAAATGTACAAGGTCTACCGGACTCGGGCGCGCGCCCGCTTCGACTACGCGATTGGACTCCTCGAGGCCGAACCCGATTTTTCGGTCGACGAGACCTATCAGTTCGACCGTACCGAGGCGCCGTGGGCCACGAGCGAGGCGGAACTCGATGAAATCTGGCGGAAACGCGTCAAGAGCGACGCGCTGCGCCTCATGCTGGCGGACAAGACCTGGGAAGAGACCCAGGAAATACTGACGAACCGCTACAAGCGCGTTCTACGACAGCTCGACCAGATCAAGACCGACGATGTGTTCGAAATCTTCATGAACGCGTTCGCGCACACGCTGGATCCCCACTCCTCGTATCTTTCGCCGCGGAATTCCGAGGAATACCGCATCCAGATGAGCCTCTCCTACTTCGGCATCGGCGCATCGCTCAGGACCGAAGACGAGTACGTGGAAATCGTCAACATCATTCCCGGCGGCCCGGCCGCGATCGACGGCTCGCTGAAACCCAAGGATCGAATCACCGGTGTGGCCCAGGGCGGCGACGGCGACATGGTCGACGTCGTCGGCTGGCGCCTGGACGACGTAGTGGAACTGATTCGCGGACCGAAGGACACGGTCGTCAGATTGCAAATCATTCCCGGCGGCGCCATTCCGGGCAGCGGTGAGAAGGAAATCATCCTCTCACGCGGCCAGGTGAAGCTCGAGGAGCAGGCTGCCAAGAGCTCGATCATCGAAGTGCCCCGCAACGGGCGCGACTGGCGCGTCGGCGTCATCGAGGTGCCGAGCTTCTACCGCGACTACCGCGCACTGTCCAACGGTGACAAGAACTACACGAGCACGACCAAGGACGTCCGTCGTCTCATTGCCGAACTCGAAGCCGACGGTATCGACGGCCTGGTCATGGATCTGCGCGGCAACGGCGGCGGACACCTGACCGAAGCCACCGCGCTGTCCGGCCTGTTCATCGACAACGGCCCTGTCGTGCAGCTTCGCAACTCGAACGGCCGCGTCAGCCGGCTCGACGACCCGGACCCGGTTGCACGCGTGGCCTACGAGGGACCGCTCGCGGTGCTGGTCGATCGTTTTTCGGCCTCTGCCTCGGAGATTTTTGCAGCCGCCATTCAGGACTACGCGCGGGGCGTCATCATTGGCCAGCAGACCTTCGGCAAGGGTACGGTTCAAAATCTGTACTCGCTCGACCAGTACATCAAACCCGAGGGTGACCGGGGCTACGGTCAGCTCACGATGACCATCGGCAAGTACTACCGCGTCACCGGCGAGAGCACCCAGCATCGCGGCGTGGATCCGGACATTGCACTACCGTCGTCGATCGACGCAGAGCGATTTGGCGAGAGCGTTCGTGAGACCGCCCTGCCCTGGGACACGGTCGACACGACACGTTTCCGCCGCGGCGCACCGCTCGCCGACACGATCCACTCGCTGACGGTCAGCCACTACGAGCGAGCCAAGGAAGACCCCAACTACCAGTATCTCGTCGACGGCATCCGCGAGATCGAAGAAGCACGCTCTCGCGTCACCCTGTCGCTCAATATCGACGAGCGCCGCACGGAACGCGAGGAAGAACGGGCCAGGAGCCTGGCACGGGAAAACGAGCGCCGCGCAGCCCTTGGGCTCGAGCCTATCGTCAGCCTCGAGGAACTCGAGGAGGAGGACAGGCCCGATATCCTGCTCGATCAGGCTGCCGGGATCGTCTCGGACCTGGCGCAGCTCCGCCAGGTGCCGCTGCCGCAGGAGAAAGCGGCTCGGGTCGAGCACTAGCAGTCGACCGGCAACCGGCTCAAACGGCAGACATAGCGCTTCCAAAGCGGCCTTGCGTCGCGTAAGCGGGGTGTTATACTCAGCTACAACACCTCGCGCTGCGGCGCTGTGGTGTGCCAGCCCTCTTCCGAGGCGTGTGTTCTGTCAGGAGCGTAGCGGATTAACGTCGTGACGAATTCCGGATCACCAAGGCACCTTACGCCCGCCGTTGCCTCTCGCATCGGCGCCACGCTATTGCTGCTCGGTTTTACCGCTCCCGCGATTGCCGCCTCCAGCCTGAGTCTGGGCTGCAACGACGACAAACACCTCCATGCCAGCGGCATTCACGACACGACCGACGAGCTCACTGGCAGCGACGGGGATCTGCAGGTCGTTCCCGTCTCGGGGATCGCTGAAAAGCTGAGCATACTCAAGTCCAACAGCGGCGCCGTCAAACTGTCGGGCACGAGCCGCCTCAGCGAGCTGTTGAGGGACTACCGCAACGAAACGCCCAGCCCTGCGTCGCGTCGCTCCGCACAGAGGCGCTCAGCGGCGCTGGCGGACGCGCTCGAGCGACGTCAGGAGCAAAGGCTGGGGGTTTCCGGGGATGAAGCGCAGGCCTCGGGTGACGAGCCCAACGTCGAAACCCGCCTTCCGGGAATCAGCGAACAGGACTCGCTCATCTATCGTCGCGAGATGTACCGCACGGACATCTAGAACGAATATCCGGAGCGGCCCGCTCCAAAGACTAAAGACTCACGACACTCGCTGCCGCGTCAGCGGCAAAGCACTTGCGACAGCTGCCAGTAGTCTTCTCCCAGCAGGTTACCGTCCGAGCTTCGGACAGCCCCACCGGCATCGAATGCAAACAGCGTTGCCACGGTTGCCGCTTTGGGGACAGCATCGTCGTCATCGCTAAAATCCGCGTGTTCCGCAATCCGGGCCACGCGCTTTTTCAGCATGTCGGCAACGTCCACGGACTGCTCGAGTCGCGCACTCTGTTTCTGAACGTCCTCCAGCAGCTTGTCGCAATCAGCTTTACTGCCGTACTTGATCGCGCCGGCGCTCTTCTCGCTCGACTCCTTTACCATCGACACGAAGTTGCGATCGTTGAAGCGCAGGAAGACGTCCTGGGCGAACGCAATGATCATGAGGTTGATCGAGCGTTTTGCCGCCACGTCCAGACCGGCCACACCCGGCGGTTTGCGCGTGCGTATGGCCTCGAGTTCCGTCAGCAGCCCCTGCTCGTCTGCCGCCAGCACCTCGAGCCGGGTTTCGAGTTCGTCGAGCTCGGCACTCGTCCGGCGGCCGCGCAGCATGCGACCCAGACCACTCATGGATTCGAGTCGCTGTCGCTCCTCGAGCAACCGATCCTCCAGTAGCTGCATGCGGCCGCGCAGCTCGCCAACGCGCGCCTCCACCTCGGCGGACTCGGCCTTGCGAGCCTCGTTCCAGGTCACCAGCGCCTGTTTGTGCTGGCGCTGCTCACGTTGCTGCTTGAGCTGCTCCGCGAACTTGGCAATCTTGCGGCAGCACTGCGCGTTCAGTCCGCGGAGCTGATAGAACACAGCCACGTTGTACACCCACTCGGGGTCAAGCAGCAGATTCTCCAGGTGATTGAGTTTCTGCTGAACGCGCGCCGTCGCCCCCTCCTGGTCGCGAATCATCGACTGCAGGCGGAAGTTCTCGTCAGCCTTGCGGGCAAAATCCTGCTTCAGCTTGACACGATTCCAATAGAGATCGTGCAGCTTGTCGTCACCCGACTCATCCGCATCGGCGGTGCCAAACAGCGCGCTCTTGGCAGGCACGGAAACCTCGCTTTACATAAAACGGAAATACGGCGCGACCGGCTACCCGGCGCACATCACATAATGGCACCGAGCGGCTCGGAATGACCTGATCGACTCGACAGTTTTTTCAGAAGCGGGTTAGCGCGCCAGGATGAGGTGCCCCTGATCGGACAGATACTCCAGCCACTTGTTGAGCACCGTGTTGCGCCGCCAGCGCTGATCGAGTTCGTAGGAGTGCGCTTTGAACAAGCGCCTGAGCTCCGCGTGCTGATGATTGCCCGATACGCGCATCGATTCGGCAAGCTGGCCATCCAGATACGCCCGGACACGCATATCGGGGTCGGCGACGCGACCCTGCTCCGTATCGAAGTAATACGTCAGCGACAGCGTTACCGTGTACGCGCAGCGCTCCAGGACGTCGACGTGCAGATCGCAATCGCCGGCTACGCGCGAGCGGTAACAGCCGTCGATCGTGTGAAGGTCCGGAATCAGATGCAACAGCCGCAAGTAGTTGCTCTCGTAGAGTGCCATGAGACCCACGAAGCTGCGTGGCTTGGCAATCGCCTGCGGAACAATTCTGGAATCGAGCAACATGCCCGGAATATAGCACAGCGTGCATGGCTGTTAAGGCACGCAAAAACCGTTCCGAAAACGGCAGAATGCACAAAAAAAATCAGGGTCTGACGCGGCGCTCGACGCCCGTGCTTTCGAGGATCAGGCTCGCAATTTCCTCGATCGAAAACTCGGTCGTATCGACGTTGGGAATGCCGTAGCGCTTCAGCAGCTTGTCGGTCTCACGCAGCTCGAAGCGAACCTGCTGCGCTGACGAGTATTTGCCAATCGCGCGCCGCTCCTTGCGAATCTGCCGCAGCCGCTCGGGCCGGATGGTCAAGCCGAACAGCTTGCGCTTTTGCTGCAGCAAAAAGTCGGGCAGTTTGCCCGATTCGAACTCCTCGTCGGTCAACGGATAGTTTGCGGCGTAGACGCCGTACTGCAGCGCGAGGTACAGGCAGGTCGGCGTTTTTCCCGACCGCGAAACGCCGAGCAAAATGACGTCCGCCATGTCGTAATTCCGACTGACGCCACCATCGTCGTTCGCCAGCGCAAAGTTAGTTGCCTCGATGCGTTTCATGTAGGCATCGATATCGCTCATGCCGTGCGCTTTGCCGGGGGATTCCAGGGCTTCCTCGCCCAGCTCATGCTCGAGTGGCGCCAGAAAAACATCAAATATATCAAGATGTAAGCCGTTCGCCTGCGCCAGTATCGAACGAAACTGATCCTGCACCAGGGTCGAAAAAACAATGGGTCTCAAGTCCGAAGATTCGCCTGCCGCATCGATCTTCGCGACAACCTCTTTTGCCTTGTCAACACTGTCTATAAATGGCAAAGTCACCTGCCTGAATTCCTGGCCACCGAACTGCGTCAAAAGGCTGTGACCCAGCGTCTCCGCGGTAACGCCGGTCTGGTCGGAAACAAAAAAAACGGTGCGTTCAGTCATTGCTACTCATCTCATGCGCGGCATAAACACCTTTTGTTGCGGTGTTTAGTGCACCGATTGTCCACTTCCCACGCTCGAACACAAGGGAGCAGAGATGGAGCCCTACGTAATCCCGCTTGCCGAGCTCGGTATCGCTGACGTCGAGACCGTCGGCGGCAAGAATGCGTCGCTCGGCGAAATGATCGCCAATCTCGAAAGCCTCGGCGTCAGCGTGCCGGGCGGCTTTGCCACGACGGCGGCAGCGTACCGAGAGTTCCTCGCCAACGACGGCCTCGACGAACGAATCAATGCCGTACTGGACTCCCTCGACGTCGACGACATCGAAGCACTGACGGCCGCGGGCAAACAGATTCGTCAATGGATACTCGACGCTCCTCTGCCCTCCGCCCTGACCGATGCCATTGCGCGTCACTGGGAAGCGCTGGCGGGAGGTCGCGACATCGCCGTTGCCGTTCGTTCGAGTGCAACTGCGGAGGACCTGCCGGACGCCTCGTTCGCGGGACAACAGGAAACCTTTCTCAACGTCCGCGGTTTCGACAATCTCGTCAAGGCGCTGCACGAGGTGTACGCGTCGCTGTTCAACGACCGGGCTATCGCCTACCGGGTACACCAGGGTTTCGACCACCGGCAGGTTGCGCTGTCGGTCGGCGTGCAGCTCATGGTTCGCAGCGACGTCGGCTCGTCCGGCGTTCTGTTTACGCTGGATACCGAATCCGGCTTTCGCGACGCCGTGTTCATTACGGCTGCTTACGGCCTCGGAGAAACGGTTGTTCAGGGCGCGGTAAACCCCGACGAGTTCTACGTCTACAAGCCGGCTCTCAAGTCGGGCCACCATCCTATACTCCGCAAGAACCTGGGCAGCAAAGCCATCAAGATGGTGTACAGCGAAAACCCGGAGCCCGGCAAGACCGTTAGCACGGTCGACGTCGACGAAGCAGACAGCCTCCGGTTTTCGCTCGACGAAGACGACATCATTGCGCTGGCCCGAATGGCCGTTACGATCGAAGAACACTACGGCCGCCCCATGGACGTCGAGTGGGGCAAAGACGGTAACGACGGCAAGCTCTACATTCTGCAGGCCCGGCCGGAAACCGTACAAAGCCGCAGCGGCCGGAGCATTCAGCGCTTCACGCTCAAAGGCCGCTCCGAAGTGTTGAGCAAGGGCCGCAGCATTGGTCAGAAGATCGGCTCGGGCCAGGCCAAGATCATTCGCAGCGTCAACGAGATGAGCCGGGTGCAGACGGGCGACGTACTCATTTCCGACATGACGGATCCCGACTGGGAACCGGTCATGAAACGTGCCGCCGCGATTGTCACCAACCGTGGCGGACGCACCTGCCACGCCGCCATCATTGCCCGCGAGCTCGGCATACCGGCCGTCGTCGGCTGCGGCGACGCAACCGAGACCATCACCGACGGAACGACAGTGACGGTCAGCTGTGCCGAAGGTGATGAAGGCTACGTCTACGAAGGCGAGCTCGAGTTTGAAAAACAGCAAATCGAACTCGACTCGTTGCCGGACATCCCGGTCAAGATCATGATGAACGTCGGCAATCCCGATCGCGCATTCGACTTCGCCAGCATTCCCAACCACGGCGTTGGCCTGGCACGGCTCGAATTCATCATCAACCGGATGATCGGCGTACACCCCCAGGCACTGCTCGAGTACGCCGACGTCGACGAAGACACGCGCGCGGCCATCGACGAACAAATGGCCGGCTACAGCGATCCGGTCGAATTTTTTGTCGACAAGCTCGCCGAGGGCGTCGGCACGATTGCGGCGGCGTTCGCGCCTGAGCCGGTCATCGTGCGCATGTCGGATTTCAAGTCGAACGAATACGCCAACCTGATCGGCGGCGAACTCTATGAACCCGACGAAGAAAACCCGATGCTGGGTTTCCGCGGTGCCGCACGCTACGTCGCCGACAGTTTCCGCCCCTGCTTCGACCTCGAATGCCGCGCGATTCACAAGGTACGCGACGAAATGGGGCTGACCAACGTGCAGGTCATGATTCCCTTTGTGCGCACCGTTTCGCAGGCTGCCGCCGTCATCGATATCCTGCGCGACAACGGTCTCGAGCGCGGCAAGGACGATCTCAAGATTGTCATGATGTCGGAGCTGCCGACGAACGCCTTGCTCGCCGAGGAGTACCTCGAACACTTCGACGGCATGTCGATCGGTTCCAACGACATGACCCAGCTCACGCTGGGTCTGGATCGCGACTCCGCTCTGATTGCAGACGTTTTCGACGAGCGCGATGCCGCCGTCAAGAAAATGCTCGAGATGACAATTACCGCGTGCCGCAAGCAAGGCAAGTACGTCGGTATCTGCGGTCAGGGGCCGTCGGATCACCCCGACCTTGCGCGCTGGCTGCTCGACCAGGGCATCGAAAGCATGTCACTGAACCCTGACAGCGTCATTGAAACCTGGATGTTTCTCGCCGGGCAGCGGGTCTAGGCGCCCAACGTCCCGGGCCTTGCGCAGCGCTCATCGCGCGCATGCGGAAGGGACGGTTCAGAAACGGTCGTAGCGCGAGCGGCGCTGCCAGCGTATGCGCGGCAGCCACAGACCGATCAGTATGCCGACGCCGATAACGGCCGCCCCGACGACAACCCACATCCGCGCGGACTCACCCGACAGCTCCCGGTTCTCCTGCTCGAGCGAACCGATCGTGATGCGCGCGTCAGCGAGCTCGTCGAGCAGTTCCGTGTTGCGCGCGTTGATCGCCAGGACGTTCGCCGCCGTGCGTCTGATCTCCGCGAGCTCCGCTTCGAGGCTTGCCTTTTCGGACGTGAGCGTGTCGATCGTCTCGGTTGCCGATGAGTACTGCTCGCGGATACCCGAGAGCTGCGAGTCCAGCGACGAGCCGCGCGTGTTTGCGCTCGTCAGCTGCGCGCTCAGCGCGGCAAGCTGTTCACGTGCACTGGGTTCGTTCATCAGATAGCGGCTCAACACCCAACCCTCGGTGCCGCCGCGGGTTCTGACGCGGCTGTAGCCTGAATCGGCGTCACGTTCGAGCACGGCCAGCTCGGTCCCGCTCGACACCATGAGCTCGATGGCGTTGCCGGTACTCGGACCCGTGCGCAGGGTGACCTCGAACTCGTCGCTCACCCAGGCGGTCTGGGCATTCGAAGTGAGGGGTAGGAAGAAGAGCAGAACGCAGACAATGAGGGAAGAACGCGCAATCATGACAACCGTGCCTTGAGAATATCCCGCCAATATAGATCAATCGCCAACAATACGCTATTCGCGATTCCCTGCGAAATCAGTCGCTTAATGGAGACAGCTTGGAGATATTCTGCTCCCAGTGCTGACCGTCGAAGTCTTCGACGTTGATGCTGTCGATCGTGCCCGGGTCCAAACAGTTTACGTTGACGCTGTAGCCTTCGGGATGTGAGCGCGGTACGTAAAACGACTTGATTCCGCAGCGGCTGCAGAACCGGTGCTTCGCCACGCCTGTGTTGAACGTGTATTCACTCAGCGCATCCTCGGGTGTCGTCAGGCGGAAGTCCCGCGCCGGGACAATCAGGTGCAGAAAGCCCGTCATTCTGCAAACGCTGCAGTTGCAGCGCGTCGCCGTAATGTCCGCCGGCGCCGTCACTTCGAAGCGCACGGCACCGCAATGACACCCCCCCTTGTGCGTAACCACGATCGAGTCTCCCTCAGGTGCTGCGCTCGAAGACGAGCAGCAGGTTGTTGCCCGGCATGGCGTAACGCCGACGACGACTCAGGCCCGCCTGCCCGGCAAACTGATCGACGCGCTCGATTGCGCGAATCCCCATCTCGGGATCGCCCAGCCGGAGCCGCTGGTCGAATTGCCGGTTACTCTCCGTGCTGAATTCACCCGCCTCTTTGAATGGGCCGTAGAGGCAAAACACACCGGCAGGATATAGCGCCTGGCCCATGAGGCGGAACAGGCACTCCACATGATACTCACTCATGATATGCGCCGTGTTGGCGGAGAACGCAGCATCGTAGTCCCTGGGTGCGGCGGCGGACGCAACCTCGATCTCGAGCGGATCGCACAGATTGGGCAAGTCGCTTGCGGCCTGCCATGAACGAATCGGCCCGAGCTGTCCGGGCACTTCGCTCGGCTGCCACTCGAGCCAGGGCATCGCCGCGGCAAAACCAGCCGCGTGCTGGCCGGTGCCCGAACCGATCTCGAGCACACGCCGGCGCTCGGCAAACTCGACACGCAGCGCCGCGAGGATCGGCTCGAAGTTACGTTCGGCCGCCGGAGCACTCGGCAACCCCTTTGCCGAGCCGGCGTCGATGGGCGCGTCAGGCAAGCTGCGGCTCGATGACGCTGGCATCGATGAACCGCTCTCGATACCAGCGGAGTTCGTCGATCGAATCACGAATATCGGCGAGCGCCAGGTGCTCGGATTCCTTGTTGAACCCGGCCGCCACGTCGGGCGCCCACAGCGACGCCAGTATTTTCAGCGTGCTGACATCGAGGTTGCGATAGTGGAAGTAACGTTCGAGGGTCGGCATCTCGCGGGCGAGGAACCGCCGGTCCTGACAGATGCTGTTGCCGCACATGGGAGACACGCCCTCGTCCACCCACGCCTCGAGAAACTCGAGGGTTTGCGCTTCGGCGGCGGCCAGATCGATATTGCTGTCGAGAACCCGTGCCGTCAGGCCCGACTCGCCGTGCTGGCGGGTATTCCACTCGTCCATCGCGTCCATCCTTTCCCGGCTTTGTCGAATCGCGAGCGAAGGTCCGGCCGCCAGTTCGTTCAGGTGTTTGTCGGTCACGATGGTGGCAATCTCGATGATCGTGTCGGCCTGTGTGTCGAGGCCGGTCATCTCGAGGTCGATCCATATCAGGTTGCTGGCCTTGTCGGCTTCCGTGTCGCCCATGTCTGACTCTTGAATGCTGCTACAGGCGGCAGTGTACCGAAAGCGTCGGTGCGAGGCGTAGGCGAAACCGGCATACTGTCGCCCATCATGAAGACGGAGCCGCCGGAAGACGCACTGGTCGTCGCAACCTTCAGTCGGCGCATGCGCCTTCGCCTTGATTCGGGCCGCACGGTCGACGCCCGCCTGAAAGGCAAACGGCAGCGAGCCGTCTGCGGTGATCGCGTTCGGGCCGAGCGCATCGACGGTGAGTCCGACTGGCTGATTACCGCCGTTCACCCCAGGCGCAATGCCCTGACGCGCCCTAACCGTCGGGGCGAAGCCGAAACCCTGGCCGCCAACCTGGACCGGGTGTGTGTCGTTGCGGCACTCAAGCCGGTCCCGGACTGGTACATCGTCGATCGGTATCTTTGCGCCGCTGAACTCATGCAGGTCGACGCTGCCGTACTCGTCAACAAATTCGACCTGTTCGACCCCGACCTTCCTGACGGCCAGCAGAAGCTCGGCGTCGATCTCGACGACGTTCGCCGCGACTACGAACGCCTCGCCTATCCGTTCATCGCGCTAAGCGCCGAGGACGGCACGGGCCTCGATGAGCTTGCGCAGCTGCTCTCGAGCGGGATCAGCATATTTGTCGGACAGTCCGGGGTGGGTAAATCGAGCCTCATCAATGCGCTGCTTGCCCGGGATGCGCAAAAAACCGGCCCGCTGTCCGACAAACACGGCGAAGGCAGGCACACGACGGTCAATTCCGTCCTGCTCGACCTGCAGGGCGGCGGCAGCGTTGTCGATTCCCCCGGCGTGCGGGATTACGCACCGGCACTCGAGAGCAGCACTGATGCCGCCAAGGGGTTTCGGGAAGTGCGGGCGCATTCGGCCGGTTGCCGCTTCGCCAACTGCCTGCACCTTCGGGAACCACAGTGCGCCGTGAAAGATGCCGTCGACGCCGGGGAAATCGGCGCACGGCGCTACGAATCCTATCGGCGGCTCGTGAATCTGACGCGGCAGCTCGCCGCAAAACGCTCCTAGATCGGGTTAGCCCGGCGGCCAGCCGAAGCCCCGGCCACCCAGCAGGTGCAGGTGTATGTGGAATACGGTCTGGCCGGCCGCTTCGTTGCAGTTCATGACTACCCGGTAGCCGTCATCGGCAAGCCCCTCTGCCGCTGCGATATCGCGCGCGGCCGTAAACAGGCTGCCCACGATCGCCTTGTCGGCATCGTCGAGGTCGTTGATCGTCGCAATGTGTTTGCGCGGAATGATCAGTATGTGCACCGGTGCCTGCGGATTGATGTCGCGAAACGCCAGCGTATCTTTCGTCTCGTGCACAATGTCCGCCGGTATCTCTCCGGCAACGATCTTGCAAAACAGGCAGTCCTCAATCACCACGTCTTCTCGATCACGATAGGCTCCAACTGGCTGCCAGCACCCGTGGGCGCCGGCATCTAACGACCCTCGTTGACGGCGCGGCGGCCGTAGAAGGCATGTGACAGGGTGCCGCCGTCGACGTACTCGAGTTCGCCGCCGAGAGGAACCCCGTGCGCAATACGGCTGGCGTTGACGCCGTTCCGCTCCGCAAGATCGCTCAGGTAATGTGCCGTTGCGTCCCCCTCGACCGTGGGGTTGGTCGCAATGATGAGTTCCCTGACCTCGTTCTCCGCCAGCCGCGCCTCCAGCATGTCGAGACCGAGTTCAGCCGGACCAATACCGTCGAGCGGGGACAGATGCCCCATCAACACAAAATACAGCCCCCGATAACCGGTGGCATCCTCCAGCGCCATGACGTCGGCCGGCGATTCGACGACGCAGAGCTGCTGCACGTCGCGTCCACTCGACTCGCAGATGGCGCACAGCTCGTTTTCGGTCAGCATCCGGCAGCGCTTGCAGTGGCCGATCGACTCCACGGCCGCCTTCAGCGCGTCCGACAGCGACGCCGCGCCGCTGCGGTCGCGTTCCAGCAAGTGAAACGCGATCCGCTGCGCCGATTTCTGACCGACGCCCGGCATACACTTGAGCGCGTCGATCAGCCCGGTCAGCCTGGGTGAAAAGGCCATTGAGTGCCCTGCCCCGTTAAAACGGCAGCTTGAACCCCGCAGGTAGCCCCATCCCTGCGGTCATCCCGGAGAATTTCTCCTGCACGGTCGCCTCGACACGACGCAGGGCGTCGTTGAACGCGGCCGTTACGAGATCTTCGAGCATCTCCTTGTCGTCCCCGATCAAGCTGTCGTCGATGTCCAGCGACTGAATCTGGTGACGGCAGGTCATGACAACCTTCACCATACCGGCGCCGGATTCGCCCGTAACCGTCAGCGAGGCCATTTCCTCCTGCGCCTTCTGCATGTTTTCCTGCATTTGCTGGGCCTGCTTCATCAACTGCCCAATACCCGCTTTCATAGGGTTCTCCTAAACAATAGGGTTCTCCTGAATTCTTGTCGGCTGCCTGCCTCAGTCGGACGACGACTTGGCGACAACCTCGATCGAATCCTGTTTCAGTTCCGCGCCGAACATGGACTTCAAAGCCTGCACGTTCGGATCGCTCTCGAGCGACTGCCGCGCCGCTTCCAGGCTTTCGTCAGCAAGACGATTTTCCGCCTGATGCGGCGTCTCGGGCCCGTCAGTACTGACCGCAATGTCCACCTTCAGTTCTTCGCCGAAGTGCGCCGACAGCGCTTTTGCCAACGTTTCCTGCCGCGGCCGCGTCAGCATGGACGCAAACCGTTCGTCGAGCGACAGGTGCACGGTACTGCCGCTGCGATTCAGGAAGGCGCAATTGCCCGCCAGAAGCCGCGCCGCGCCGTTCAGGCCCAGCTCGGGCAACAGCGCTGCCCAGTCGGGCTCCTGCCAGCCGGCAGCCGCGGATTTTGCCTTCGCCACGGGGGCTGCTGACCGGGCGTCTTCAGTCTTACTCGCGACGCTCTCTGCGCGGCGTCCGGCGGCCGAAGGCTTAGGCTTCGACTCGGCCGCAGCCGGTGCCGCCGGCCGGAACGCCAGCATTCTCAGCAGCGTCATCTCGGCCCCGCTGCGCGGATCCGGCGCCAGGTGCAGGTCGCGCCGGCCAATGATTGCCGTCTGGTAAAAGAGCTGCACGTCTTCGGGCGTCAGCGCATCGGCCAGCGCCACGGGCTCCGCTTCGCTGCTCCCGTCGTTTACGTTGCCGGCACCCACGACCTGCAGCACGGCAACGCGCTGCAGCAGCGCCGCCAGATCATCCAGCAGCCGGCCGTAGTCGGGAAACTGCTCGTCGATATCCGCTACGGTGGCCAGCACACCCTTGGGATCGTGTTCTGCGAGCTGGGCTGCCAGCCGGTCGACGTACTCTCGGTCGATCGTGCCGAGCATCTTCGCCAGCGGTTCTTCGCTAATGTCGCCGCCGCAATACGCAATGGCCTGGTCGAGGAGGCTCAGCGAATCGCGCATGCTGCCGTCAGCCGCCCTGGCCAGCATCGCCAGTGCCCCGGGTGTTGCCGGGATGTCCTCCGCTTCGGCAATGTGCTGCAACCGGTCTGCGATCAGCTTCGGCGTCATGCGTTTCAGGTTGAACTGCAAACAGCGTGACAGCACGGTCACGGGCAGCTTCTGCGGATCGGTCGTCGCGAGCAGGAACTTGACGTGCGGCGGCGGCTCCTCGAGCGTCTTCAGGAGCGCGTTGAAGGAACTCTTCGACAGCATGTGCACCTCGTCGATCAGGTACACCTTGTAACGGCCGCGCGCCGGCGCGTACTGCACGTTGTCGAGCAGATCGCGGGTGTCGTCCACTTTGGTCTTGGACGCCGCGTCCACCTCGATCAGGTCGACGAAGCGACCCTCGTCGATCTCGACGCAGGCGCTGCATACCCCGCAAGGCTCCGCCGTCACGCCCTTCTCGCAGTTGAGCGCCTTGGCCAGGATCCGCGCAATCGTGGTCTTGCCGACGCCGCGCGTGCCGGAAAACAGGTACGCGTGGTGCAGCCGGCCGGTCTCGAGCGCATTGACGAGCGCCGTCAGGACATGCTCCTGGCCCACGGTGTCGGCGAAGGTTTTCGGCCGCCATTTGCGGGCCAGAACGAGATAACTCATAGGGGCTTGAGGCGGGTTTGTCCGGCGTCGTCGAATCGAACCGCCAGTGTAACTCAAAAGTGGCCCGCGCCAGCCTCTCCCCGGCACCCGGCGTCACCGCTACCGTTGCTCCCTTCCGGGCCTGGCGGGGTTCACGGCTAACCGTCGCGGGGCAGCCGACGCGGACCGGCGGGGATTATGCGTCCTTCGCCGCGCGCTGACAAATGCTCGCCGCCGGATTCGGGGCGCCCCGCGTCAGTCGGACCAGAGGTGCGCCTCCTTGGCAATCACCTGGGACGGCACGCCGACAATCAGCGGATCCGGCCCGCGCACGACATCTTCGCTTTTGCCCGGATAGTCCAGATTCGACAGGAAATGCTGCATGCAGTTGAGGCGCGCGCGCTTTTTGTCGTCGGACTTGATCACGGTCCACGGCGCATCGGCCGTGTCCGTATAGAAGAACATCGCTTCCTTCGCCTCCGTGTAGTCGTCCCACTTGTCGCGCGAGAGTTCGTCGATGGGGCTCAGCTTCCATTGCTTCAGCGGGTCTCCCTGGCGGGAGTCGAAACGCCGGGCCTGCTCCTCGTGCGTGACCGAGAACCAGTACTTGAACAGGCGTATGCCCGAACGCACCAGCATACGCTCGAGGTCCGGCACCTGGCGCATGAACTCCAGGTACTCCGTGGACGTGCAGAAGCTCATGACGCGCTCGACCCCGGCGCGGTTGTACCAGGAGCGGTCGAAGAACACCATTTCACCGTTGCTGGGCAGATGCTTGATGTAGCGCTGGAAGTACCACTCGCCGCGCTCGCGGTCCGTTGGCTTCTCGAGCGCCACAACCTGCGCCGCACGCGGATTCAGGTGCTCCATGAAGCGCTTGATCGTGCCGCCCTTGCCCGCTGCGTCGCGGCCTTCGAACAGCACGACGATGCGCTGCCCCGTCTGCTTGACCCAGTTCTGCACCTTGAGCAGCTCGACCTGCAGCTTTTCCTTGTGGGCCTGGTATTCAGGCCGGCTGATCTTGGTGGGATACGGGTATTTGCCGGTACGGAACAGGGCCTCGATCTGCTCGGGACTGTGGCGGATCGGCGGCTCGGTGGATTCGCCGCCCGCTGCCGTGCCGTTGGCCTGACCATTGCCAACGCGGTTACCGCTGTTGTTTTTCTTGTTCGACGGTACTGCGGAGCCCGCCTCGCTATCTGTTTTTGCCATCGTATCTGCCCCTCCCCGAGCATTAACCTTACGAGTTTCCCGCAATTGCGGCGGCTTCGGGATACGAGTATGTGCGTACGGCAATGCCGCAAGCTGCGTATTGCGCCCGCCGGAACGCCTACGAGTGGCTATTCGGGCGCTTGCTCGCCGCGCGGTGCGGCTGCCCGCCTCAGGCGGTCGTTGATGGCCTCGCCGAGGCCTTCGGTGGGAATCGGCATGACGGCGATCCGCGCCGGCCCGGCGGCATCGAGCCGGCGCAAGTACTGGTACAGATTGGCCGCTGCCTCGGTCGTGTCGCCGTCTGGTGAAAGATTCAGCGCGGAAGCCGGTGCGTCGGGACCGAAGCCGAGCAACGTTTCGTCAGTATCGAAGCTCGTCACATCGAGCCTGAGCGATGCAGCGGGCGCGTAGTGGGACGAAAGCTGCCCCGGCGCGACAACCGAAGCGTCCCTGGGCGCTTCCAGCGGCCCGAATCCCGCTTCGATCGTGTCGCGACCAATCGCGCCAACCCGAAGTATGCGCAGCGGCTCGCCGGGCATGGCGGCAATGATCGTCGACTCGATGCCGACGTCCGACGCACCGCCGTCGAGAACCAACGTGACGCCGGAGCGGAGTTCGGCCGCAACGTCGCTGCCGCGCGTGGGACTCAGACGCCCGGACGGATTGGCCGACGGCGCCGCCAACGGGCCGTCAAAAGCCTCGAGCAGCGCTCTAGCGACCCGATGCCCAGGCACACGCAGCGCAATCGTCTCGAGGCCGGCGCGAGCGAGCTCGACCGTGCGCCCGGTTTCGGCTACGGGCACAACCAGGGTCAGCGGCCCGGGCCAGAAGCGCTCCGCCAGCGCCGCAGCCCGATCGTCGATGTGGCCCTCTTTATGGGCCATCTCGAGTGACGCCACGTGGGCAATCAGGGGATTGAAGGCCGGACGGCCTTTGGCTGCGTACACGGCCGCGATAGCCACGGGATTGCTGGCGTCAGCCGCCAGACCGTAGACGGTTTCGGTCGGCATGCCGACCAGCTCGCCGCGCCGGAGCGCCTCGACGGCGCGCTCGATGCCGGCGGCATCAGCGGGAATGACGGGAATCGAACTCAAGAAACGAATCGGCGGCGGCGTGGCATTCCAATATCTTGCGGCCCGCGCAAGCGGCGGGCAAGCACCCGTGCGCTCCGAGTCTCTTTCGCTATCTAGCGACCCTCGCAGGGACCAAACTGATAGACCCCGTCATGCGCATCGTCCGGCAGGTCGACAAACGCCGTGTAGCTCGGATAGCCGGGGAAATTGATGCAGACGCGCTTGTCTTTTCTACTCAGTTCGACGGGCCACAGCGAGCGAGGCCGCTGGCGCAGCTGGTTATGGTTCTTGAGCTGGAGGTGCTGTGCCCAGCGCTTGTTCAAGCCAGTTCCCGCCTGGCGCACCATGACCACACCGGCCGAAAGGTGTTGTCCGTCCACGGCGTCGTAGTCCCAAAAACCAACCGTCTCCCACTCCGGCGGCGGGCTGTTGGCGACACTGTTCGCTGGCTGCGCATTGGGTGACGTGTTTTCCCATGCGAGCAACGGCGGCGTTTGCCCGCTCGCGATCGAATAGCCATAGAGCCGCACGGAATCGAAATTGACCTGGCGCGCGTCCATGTTGCTGATGTACACCTTCAGCTTGCCGCGTGGCGGAGCGGCGGGTGCGTCGTAGACGACGCTGACCGCCGTGAACTCACCCTTCGTACCCGTGGCGAATTCCTGCGACGCAACAACCGTGTTGCCGACCTCGAGACGCACGACAAACCGACCGGCGTTGAAGCCCGGCTCCAGGCGATTGCCCGCGTACAGCTGCACCGTGTACTGCCAGTTCGGCATCGGTTCGATGGCCGTCTGTTGCGACATCCACGACCCGGCTCTGGACAGGAACGCCAGCTGCCGACCGCTCGGCGCGATGCCCGAGGGGAACATCGCCGACGGCGGGACGACAATGCCGTGCCGGTCGCCGGACCAGCTGTCGACGCCGAACTGGTACGAATTTGTTCGCGGCAACTCGAAGCTCGCGTTGGCGAGACTCAGCAAACCCGCAGCGTGCGTTTCACGCGGTTTGGCGGGTGGCTGCGCCACTCGGGGCGGCTCCTCCGGCTGTGCGGGCGCCGTCTGTTCGGGCGGCGTTTGGGCTCGTTCCTCTTCGGCCGCCGGAGGTTCTGCGGCAGGTTTCGGTTCGACACCCGCCGTCATCACTTCACCGTAAGGCAGCTTCCAGTCCCGAACCTGCTGCAACGAGATGTCGGCCCGCGGGCTGGGGAAACCGAGAGTTTCTTCGCCAAGATAGGCGAACCACGGCACACCCGTGATGCTTACGCCGTCCGCCTGTCCGCCGATCACCAGGCCGTCGTCGGAAATCTGTGTTGCATGAGTAATGTCCCAGCCCTTCAGGTCCAGTCCGCGCGCTTCGAGATACTCGGACATCCGCTGAAACTTGCCGTCGACCCAGATTGCCGCCGCCGAACGGCTAATGCCTTGATCATCAAACGCACTAAAGGATCCCACAACGATACTGCCATCGAAGGAAACATCGATGAGCTGCCAGTTCGCCTGTTCCACCGGTAATTCGAGATACTCGTAGCCGTCACTTCGGGTCCAGCGGAACAGCCGGTTCCCCTGGCCTTTGGCGAAGGCCTTGCCAACCACGGTCAGACCGTCGCCGCTGATCAGCTTCGCTTCCGTACTCGTGTAGTCGCTCTCGAATACGTGATCGAGCGCCGTTACCCGGTTGTTGCGGCGATCGATGACAACCGGCCGCTGGTGATTCCACGGCGGCTGCATGTCGTAGATTGTCGCGAGCACCACGTTGCCGTCTTTCGAAAGACCAAACGCCGAGTAGTGGCCGTCCGGCCGCCAGCCCTTCGGCCGATCGAAGAACTCGTAACCCGTTTCGGGCGACCACAGGAACGCCGTGCTGGTCGTCAGCGACTTGCGCCCGCCCGCATAGCCTCCTTCGATCGTGCCGTCGGCTTTCTTTCGGGGTGCGAGTATTGCCTTGCCCTCGAGGCGATACTCGCCTACGACAAAGCTGCCGTCGCTGGCCATCGCGCGCCCGACGACAAACGCCGCATTCTCGGGTGCCTCACCCGGATCTTCGGCAACCGTCGCTTTCGGCAGTGCCGCCTGTTCGTAGCTGCCCGCCGGGATTTCCATGACGCGGAACATCTTGGGCGCGTTGTTGTACGTCATGATGGGCGTAAACAGATTCCTGAGACCATCCGCCGACACGTGCCGCATCGAGCCTCGTATGGCCCGCCCTTCGTCGAGCAGGTAGGTGTTCACGGCGCCGTAGACGACACGGCCGTCACCGCTGATGTCGTACGCGCCGCAGAGTCCGCGGCCATACATGGCGTTGACCGAGCAGAACTTGTACTGCTTGTTCTTGTATTGAATCGCCTGATCGATGTAACGCTCGTAACCGTCCCGCAAAGGAATCTCGACATGAAACGAGGACGCTTCGGTACTGTCCGCGCCGCATAGCAAAACGAGCGCTACCGACAACGACACCACTGGATGACTTCTCATTGTTCTTCCCCAAGGGTCTACGCCCAATACCGGCGCAAAACTAGCAAGCGAACATGAACCTACCCTTAACGCCGCGTGACTGGCCTCCGCTGGACTCCCAGGACACGGCGTCGATGGTTGCGCAAACCCGATAGATCCGCAGCTTTGGTCTCGTGTTTTTATGCGGCTCCGGCTGCAGGAAAAGAGTACCGCAACTCGTGTTTTCTGTCCTGAATGCAGGGTTTATAGCTGCAAAGATGCGGGTGCGCGGCGGCCGTCGTCCAAACCCGCACACTTTGCGGTAGTATCTGTGCTGTTCGTCGAATCGTTTTTTTGGGCGGGTTCACCGGCCCGCCCCTTGTGAGAAGGGGAGCGAATCATGCAGACAAGACTCACGACGCTACTGGCCGGCGCCTCGACACTACTCCTGCTCGCAGCCTGCGCCTCCGGCCCGGATATTCGGACCGACCGGGACCCGAACGCCGACTTCTCACGCTATCAGACCTATGGTTTCGCGGAGGAACTCGGCACGGATCGCGCAGGTTACTCTTCGCTCATCAGCACGTACTTCAAGGCCGCCACGGGACGGGAGATGGAAGCGCGCGGCTATCGCTACGTCGAAGACTCACCCGACCTGATCGTCAACTTCTTTGCGAGCAGCGAAGAGCATGAGGACGTGCGCACGCGGCCGTCGGCGCGCCTGGGCGTCGGTTACTACGAATACCGCTACGGGCTGTACTCGACCTGGCCGATCTACGAACAGGAAGTCGAGACGGTTCGCTACCGCACGGGCACGGCCACGATCGACGTCGTCGACGCCGAACGCCGCCAGCTCGTCTGGGAGGGTGTTGCCGAGGGACGACTGACCAAGAAAGTGCTGGAGAACCCCCGGCCCGCCATCGAGGAAGTCGTGCGGGAGTTGTTCGTCGAGTATCCGGCGCGCGCTGGAAGTAGCGCGGCCAACTAATACGCTGTCGTCCTCTTAGCGTCGCAGGGAACGGGGCATCTACCAAGTGCCCTCTTTCGCGAGACGGGAACTCGCACTGGAAAGAGTGCGGACTGCTTCGTTTCGCAACATCTCGCACAACCCCTCAGCGGCAGGCGATGCGTTTGCCGCTCGGAGCAGCCTCAACTCGACCGGCGGCAATTCGGGAAGGCCAAACTTCTCCCTGTGATTGTCGTCCAGGTCGACGATGTCGCCGGGTAAACCGTGCTTCGTTCGCACTCCGACGCCTCGACTCGAACGCAGCGCCGACCAGATGTACATCAGGCTCGGAGTGGTGACCGCCAACCGCCAGCGTCTCCCGGCCTGTTCCAGCGCCGATAACGCTGCGGTCCGAAAAAGGCAGGGATGACCGAACGTGACGAGCTCTACGATCTCGGGCGACGGGCCCCTCAAATACGCCTCATGTGAAACCCAGCGCATAGGCAGGACACAGACGAGTTCTCCATCGTGGGCACCACGTTCGCAAAAAGCGATCGCTCCATCGAGGCGGCCGGCCCTGATTTCCTCGCCGAGCTTGTGGTTGTCGCCAACCCGAATATCGACATGGACGTGAGGGTGCTGCTCGGAAAACGCTGTCAGGGTCGCCGGCATGACGTCTTCGAAGAACTCCTGCGGCAACCCCAGGCGCACAACCGCCGTGCTTGCGGTTGCGCCCACCGCCAGCGCGGCTTCGTCGTTCAGTGCAATCATCCGCCGGGCATAGCCGAGCAATACTTCTCCCGCCTCCGTGGGCACGAGTCCCCGGCCCTTGCGTACGAACAACGCCGTGCCAGCCTGCTGCTCGAGCTTCTTGAGCTGCATGCTGATGGCCGATTGCGAGCGGCCCAGCTGCGCAGCCGCGCGCGCAAAGCTGCCGAGTTCGGTGCCGGCAACAATGGCGCGCAGCGAGTCGATATCGAAGCTCGCACTCACTTCATAATCTCTGAACTGACAGTTCAAACATATTCGTTATCCAAAACTATAGTGACTTGTTAGCATCCGCGTCAATCCCGTTACGCTCTTCCCCGACAACGTGACGGTCCCTCACAGCAGGAACGCGCGGTATGGCAAACACGGCGACGAACGCAGGCTTCCGGTCGATCAACACGATTGTGCTCGCCGGCGGCATTATCCTCGCGCTGTCGTTCGGCGTTCGCTCGGTGTTCGGCGGCATCGTCGAGCCGGTCTCGAACGATCTGTTCGGCGGCCGGATCGAAGTGTTCTCGCTGTCGATTGCGATCCAGAACCTCGTCTGGGGACTCGCGCAACCGGCGTTCGGCATTGTGGCCGACCGCTACGGCGACCGCCGGGCGCTGTCCCTCGGCCTCGTTTGCTACGCGGCGGGGCTCGGAGTGAGCATCATCGGCACCACGCCGCTGGCTCAACATTTCGGCGCCGGGCTGCTCGTCGGCATGGGCATATCGGGCACGGCATTTGGGGTCGTGCTGGCCGTCATCGGCAGAGCAGCCCCCGTCGAAAAACGCGGACTGTATCTCGGGGTTGCGTCGGCGCTGGGTTCGGTCGGACAGGTTGTCATGCCGCTGCTGGCCTCATGGCTGACTGCACATTTCGACTGGCAGATCACAATGCTCGTCATTGCGGCCACGCTGCTGCCGATGGCGTTTTGCATACCGCTCCTGCGGGTAGGCCCGATCGCTCCGACAGATAGCGCGCCTACCGTGGGCCAGGACGACTCTGCGCCGCTGCTGCAAACCGTGGCGGAAGCGTTCCAGCATCCGAGCTACGTTTTCCTCACGGCCGGATTCTTCGTCTGCGGCTATCACCTAGCCTTCATTACGGCGCACTTACCGAACTACGTGCAAAACTTCTGCAGCGGTACGGGCATGACTCCTGAAGAGCTGCGTGCTTTTGGTCTTCAGGCGCTATCCGCCGTCGGCTTTGCCAACATCATCGGCACGTTACTCGCAACACACCTTGGTTCGATCTTCCCCAAACCTTATGTACTCGCGGGTATCTACGCGCTGCGGGCCGTTGTCATCGTGGCATTCATCTCGCAGCCCATGAGCCCAACATCGATCATGTTGTTTGCATTCGGCATGGGGATACTCTGGTTGTCGACCGTACCGTTGACGAGCGCACTCGTGTTGACGATGTTTGGACCACGCGCCATGGGCACGCTATTCGGTTTCGTGTTCCTGAGCCATCAGCTGGGCAGTTTCGTTGGCGTGTGGATGGCCGGCGCGTGGTTCGACTGGTACGCGAACTACGATCTGATCTGGCAGTCGTCGATTGTGCTGGGTGTGTTGTCGGCGGTTGTGCATTTGCTTGTGAAGGAGCGTGCGGCACGACCCGAACCTCTGCCCGCCTGAGAGATCTCCCGCCCCCCCCCTTGTAGCTCCGCAAGCATCTCTGCAAGCAGACTTGGGCGTTAATCGAGAATCGTCCGTTTCGGTTCGAATCGGCCAGTTTTGTCACTAACCGGGACGTCCGAGAGCGCTCTAGCCTGTTTGTTATCTTGACTGACGTATCATTTTTGATAACACTAGAAGATGACGTGGACTATCACGTTCTACAGCGCAAAGGTTGAACGGGAGACGCTGGCACTACCGCCGGGAATTCTGGCCAACTTCTTGCGAATCGCGGAGCTGATCGAGGAATTTGGTCCCGATCTGGGCAGGCCGTATACCGCGCCGCTCGGACAAGGGCTTTTCGAGATCAGGGCCAAAGGACGTGAAGGCATCGCCAGATCGGTGTTCTGTACGGTGAAGAATCGGGAGGTTGTGGTCCTTTGCACCGTTATCAAGAAAGGCAACAAGCTTCCGAAGCACCGCATGGAAACGGCACGCAAACGTATGAAGGAAGTGCGGGATGGCAGCTAAAAGATTGACACTGAAGAGCTTGCGCAATAAAGCGCTCAAAGACCCCAAGGTAAAATCGGCATACGATGCACTCTCGGCCGCGTTCGAAATGAAGCGCCAGATGATCGCGTTGCGCAAGGCTGCGGGGTTGACCCAGGAACAGATGGCCCAACTGCTGGGCACCAGAAGAAGCAATATCTCGCGACTGGAAAGCATTAACTCCGAAATCTCTCCGCGGCTCGCGACGATCGAGGAATATGCGCGCGTACTTGGCTATTCGATCAGAGTGGAGTTCGAGCCAAGAGCAAATCAGATCACGGGAGCCATCTCCAGCAAATAAAAGAGAGGCTTCGTAGTCCCGATCTCTCTGCCAGCCGAGACATGGGATTGATGAGAATCGCCTTTGGGCGATTCTCACCTCTTTGAGGCGCCCTTCGGGCGCCAAAACTCTGCGCGTTTTTTCGAACTCGAGCTCTCTTACGCATTCCTCTCCGCCAGTAAACAAGAACACTGGCTCCGCGGTATTCAGTATGCCTTGCCCTGGCTTATCTGAAGCCCGTCCCGATACAACATCGGGACTTTGTATGACTGTCCTAGCTCTTCCAAGAATCCAATCTCTATTAGTCGATCAATGGCGTTGGTCAAATTTGTATTCTTGAGGCCAAGTAACTTCGAAAGAGAGGCACTGTTATACTCGCTTCGATTCTTTCGAAACTTGTGAACCAACTCCACCGCATCACCGGCTTCCGCGAGAAGAGTATCTTCAACGCGCTCCTCACTCAGCCTAGATAGCGCACGACGGATTGCGTCTGATTCGACGATGGTCATGCCGGCCTCGAAAGTTCGTGATTCTCGATTTTCCCTCCTTAATTGCGCCTCACGCGCCTTCATCACTAGATCGAGCAGATTCCTTGGCGGCCTGACGTCGTTTCCATCCCGGATTCTCCAGTATCTCACTTAACCTGCCAAACCGATCGCTAGCGTCGGAGCCCGCGATGTTCAATGCCCAGTTTCCGATAAGAGCAAAGAAATAGGCTTTCCACACACTTCTATACTGACCTTCGGTTAATGCCTCTTGCTGAACGAGTCTTTGGAAGACTGGATTGCCCGACGGATTGAATGCGCGAACTATCTCCACGTCTGCGAGTTGATCCAACTGCCGGTAGCGTTTCTCGATAACTTTGTAAATCGCAGTCTTGCCAGTACCTTTGTCGCCGGCGACAACATCAACGCGATCCTCAATCAAGGCGCTGAACGCCTCCGTCTCCACAAAGTACCTTTCCAGAGCGTCGTCGAACTCCGCCCGCATCAAGTGCCGGATACCAAAACGATTTTCTAACAGTAAACAATCAGCCGCCTTGAAGCCGCACCTGCTGTTGATTCGCCTGTTACCCCCAAGCCACCTAGTTGATTCGTTCTTGAACCGCGTAATTGACTTGACTGTCGGGCACAATATGCACACTCGGAAATTTTGGCACCTCGCTTTCCTTCTCGACGACGTAGTAGTTCCCGTTGCGATGAAGAACCAAAATCAATTGCTTGTCGCTAAAGTCGACGGGAAAAGTCTCCGCAGTGTCGATGTCTATTGAAACAACGTTGTGAAGGCTCCCGTCCACAGTTTTTTGTGCGTGCAAACTACCCAAGTAGCGTGACACAAGCGATACGATCAAGATTGCGACCAAGACCCCCAAAAGTCGCAATGCACGCGATGGTCTAGTAATAATCTCCGTTACGGAAAACTTCTTCATTGAGAGAATCACGCCGGCTACTAGAGCAAAAACGGAATTGGCGAAGAATACGTAAGAGTGCCACTTGGGATACTCATCGATCCCGAAGGCAATCATCAAAAGTACCATGACGAATACAGTTGTGTTGCCTTTAAATGCTGCCAGTACAGTATGCTTGGACCCTTTCGCTGGAAACATCGAATAGGCCAGTATCGTGAAAGCCATGAAGACCGGCATGAAAGCTTGCGTTAGATAAAACGTGACCGGGAAATCCAGAGATCTGTGTTGAATACTAAGCCTTTCGAAATATGCATCGGTGTAGTTCCAGCCCCAGAAGTAAGTCGCACCAGTCAGTACTGTTACCAGCACAGCCGGTCCGATCACCTTGAGATCTGCGAAATAGTTGTCGGCCGTATGTTCTTGCTGTAAATCAGCCATTGGCTTCACCTACTAAAAAAATGCTTGACGGATGACGTGATATTGAGTGGTTGACCCAAGCCTTCCCCCAAGCAAGCGAACGGCGATGCTCAACAAACAGTCACTTAGATAGACGCAGTTCGGCCACGGACATCATGCGCTGTCGGTAGCGAATTTCAGAGATTTTTGTCGACCAAGGAAAGGGCCGAGCCCGGACAGTCCAGCCCGTAGAAGAGTAGGCCGAGGGAAATCAATCCGGCCGTGAGACTTAGGTGGCGGAGAGGGGGGGATTCGAACCCCCGGTACGGTATCACCGTACACTCGCTTTCCAGGCGAGCACCTTAAACCACTCAGCCACCTCTCCGAATTTTGTTGGCCGGGCCAATGACCCGAACAGCGCCTACCCTTCGTCGCTGCTTTCGTCAGCGCTGCTGCTCGTGTTGATCGCCGGCGGCAGATCGAGGCACGGCGAGCCTGGCGGGCGCGGTGCGGCCGGTGCTGCCTCGGGCAGCGGCATCTCGCGAAGCTCGTCGAGTTCGTCGAGATCCTCCGGCACTCGCAGCTTGTCGTGTGCTTCGGCGCGCTGATACAGCTGCTCCTCGTCACACGAGCGGACGAACTCGTCTTGCGAGCTGCATGCTGACGAGACCAGTGCCATGAGCACGGCCAGCGACAGGCCGGACAACAGCCTCATGCGGCGCCGCTCCCCATGTCCACACCGGCTGTGCGCATCGCCGCCAGCATGGCGTCGTGCTGCGATTCGCTGAGTTCCGTCAGCGGCAAACGAATACCGGGGCCCATGAGCCCCATCCTTGCCACGGCCCATTTGACCGGGATCGGATTCGATTCTGCAAACAGCGCATCGTTGAGCGGCATGAGCGTATCGTCGATCGCTTTCGCCTCGTCGGCTTTACCCTCGGCCGCGAGCCGGCACAGCGTGGCCATCTTCGTCGGCACGACGTTACCGCTGACCGTAATGACGCCGTGTCCGCCGTTCTCGATGAACGTACGCACGGTGAAGTCGTCACCGCTCAACAACCCGAAGTCGTCGCTCACGACAGCGCGAATGTCCAGAAGCCTCTGCATGTCCCCCGTAGCATCCTTTATCGCCACTATGTTCTCGTGCGCGGCCAGGCGACCCGTCGTCTCTGCCTCGAGATCGGCCACGGTACGGCCGGGCACGTTGTAGAGAATGACGGGTTTGTCCACCGCGTCGGCAACCGTCGCGAAGTGCCGGTACAGGCCTTCCTGCGTCGGCTTGTTGTAGTACGGCACGACGACCAGGTAGCCGTCGATAGCTGCCCCGCCGACGGCCTTCGACAAGTCCACGGTCTGCGCCGTCGAGTTCGACCCGGTGCCGGCAATGACCGCGAGGCGGCCCGCCGCCATCTCGGCAGCCCGCTCGATCAGCTCGACATGTTCGCCTCGCGTCAGCGTCGCCGATTCGCCCGTGGTCCCGGCGATCACGAGACCGTCGCTGCCGGCATCCACATGAAACTCTATAAGTCGCTCGAGAGCCGGGTAGTCGACAGCGTTAGCAGAGTCAAACGGCGTCACCAGCGCAACCAGACTGCCCTTGAACACTGGATGTACTCGCCACAAATAAGGCGGCGATGTTACTGTTCGGGGCCGGTGCTGGCAAGACGCCGGAATCTTTACATTAGCGATGGGTTAGCGGTGGGTGCACGCCCCTCACGATGCTATCGACCGACGCTGATCACAATCGAGGTCTTTTCGAAAAAAATGCCACAACTTATTGTTATTTCTGCTATTGGCACTGATCGAGCCGGCGTCGTTCAGGACATTAGCAAAGTCATACTGTCCTGTGGCGGCAACATCGAGGAAAGCCGGATGGCCACGCTCGGTGCCGAATTTGCGGTACTCATGCTGGTCTCCGGTCACTGGCATACGCTGAATCGACTCGAAACGAGCCTCAACAAGCTCGGCGAGAACGGAAATCTGAGCTTCTCGATCCGCAAGACCGAGGAGCATGCGCCGCGAAACGATCGCATGCCCTACGCCGTCGACGTCGTAGCGCTCGACCAGCAGGGAATCGTCTACAACCTGGCCGACTTCTTCGCGAGCCGCGACATCGAAATTGCCGACGTCGCGACGCGCCGCTACGCCGCGGCCCACACGGGAGCGCCGATGTTCGCCGTGCAAATGGCGGTGAACATCCCGTCCAGCATCAACCTGGCACATTTGCGCGAGGAGTTCCTCGAGCTCAGCGACCGCCTCAATCTCGACGCTATCCTCGAACCCGTCAAGAACTGACCCCACAATCACCCCCTGTCCACACGCCAGAAGGAGAACAAGTTGAGCGGACCTACGATCAATCGCGTGGTCAAAGATTTCACTGCCGACGCCACGGGCGACAAGCGGATCCGGCTCAAGGATCTGCGGGGCCAGAACGTGGTCCTGTACTTTTACCCGAAGGACAGCACACCCGGCTGCACGCTCGAGGGACAGGATTTTCGAGACCTGCACGCAAAATTCCGTCGCCAGAAGACGATCATACTGGGCGTGTCGAGGGATTCCCTGAAATCGCACGAGAAGTTCCGCGACAAGCAGAGCTTTCCCTTCGATTTGCTGTCTGACCCGGACGAGAAGCTCTGCAAGCAGTTCGACGTCATTCGCGAGAAGAAGCTCTACGGCAAGACCTTCTTGGGGATTGAGCGCAGCACGTTCCTGATCGACAGCGCCGGCAAACTGCGCCAGGAATGGCGCAAGGTCAAGGTCAAAGGCCACGCCGAAGAGGTGCTCGAGGCCGTGAAGGCACTGCCGAAATAGGCGCTAAATCCGGCATTTATGTCACATCTTGAAACCAAACTACGCGCCCGCATGACGTACAATAGGAGACTGTCGGTGGCGCTGTGCCGCCGGCCCTCGGAACCCGTATCAGCGGGAACGGCCGCCGCTCCCGATAGTCGAAGTCCCGAGTAGCCGTCCGGATGAGCCTGTGCGACTGACCTTGAAACTGTTGAGTTCGATCGGCCTTGCAGCCCTGCTGCTGGCCGCCAACGCCCGTGCCGACGGCGAAATCCGGCTGCCCGACATGGGCAGCCCGGCCGACGCCATCCTGTCGCGCAACGACGAGGCGCAGATCGGCCGGCAGATCATGGCGAGCATTCGGATGAGCGGACAGGTCATCGAAGACCCGCTGATCAACGAGTACATCAACGAGGTGGGCCGGCGAATTGCCGCGCACACAAACGACGGCGGCCACAGCTTCACGTTTTTTGTGATCGAAGACCCGGCAATCAATGCGTTTGCCCTCCCCGGCGGCTACATCGGCGTACACACGGGCCTGATCGAGGCATCCCGCAACGAAAACGAGCTGGCCGGTGTACTGGCGCACGAAGTGGCGCACGTCACGCAACGGCATATTGCCCGGGCCATACACGCCAACCAGCGGCAGAGCATCGTATCCACGGCACTCATGCTCGGAGCCATCCTGGCGGGCGCTGCCGGCGCCGGCGGCGATGCGGTCCAGGGCATGATTGGCGTCGCCCAGGGTACGGCCGTGCAGCAGCGCATCAACTTCACGCGCAGCAACGAATACGAAGCGGACCGGATCGGCATTGCCGCACTCGCCGAGGCGGGTTTCGATCCGCACGGCATGGCCACGTTTTTCGAGGTGCTCTCGCGTCAGTCGCCGGTCTCGCTCGAAGCCCGCGTCCCCGAATTCCTGCGCACCCACCCCGTGACCACCACGCGCATATCGGAAGCGCGCAGCCGGGCGTCCAGTTATCCGCGCGTCGTCCGTGAAGATTCGATCGGCTATGGCATCTCCCGTGTCCGCGCGCTCGTGGCGCGCTTCGATACGCCGGAAGCCGCGGTCGCGCACTTCGAGTCGCGCGACTACGCTCGTCAGGACCGGATCGAGCGCTACGGACGGGCCGTTGCTTACCAGCGCGCGGGGCTCCATCGCGACGCCAAGAGCATCTTCGAAGACCTTACCGAGGACGACGAAAGCGTAATTGCGTTCCACATCGGGCTTGCCCAGACGCAGATTGCGCTCGAGGAGCTGGACAGCGGGCTCGACACCTGGGACAGCGCCGTGGCGCTGTTCCCTCGCAACGTGCCGCTGATCATTGCCTACGGCGAAGATCTACTGAAGCTCGGGCAGGCTGAAAAAGCCCACGAGCTGCTGCTCGATCTCCTGAACAACGTGCCGCCGACTCCCGAGCAGGTCAGGCTCATTGCGCGTGCCGCCAGCGATGCGGGCGAGCGTGCCGAATCGCTTTACTACATGTCCGAATACCACCTCATGACCGGCAACCTCGAAGGCGGGATCAGCTTCCTGCGTCAGGCCCTGCTGGTACCGGATCTGGACGAAATCCAGCGCATCCGCTTCGAGGCCCGAATCGACTTTATTCGTGAATTCATGACAGAAGAACAGTTGCGCCGAATGCAGCGGAGCCGACCCGGCGGCAACAGCGCAACCGCGAGGACCAACGGCTGATGTACCCACACTTCTTCCGCACGGCCGGGCTGCTCGCAGCCGTGGCCGCCCTCTCCGCTTGCGCCAGCATTCCACCTGAGCAGAGATCCGAGGCTGATCCCTGGGAAGGCATGAACCGCTCCATGTACGCCGTCAACGATACGGTTGATCGTTATACGCTGAAACCGGTCGCCAAGGCCTACCGCGCCGTAGTGCCGTCGTTTGCCCGCACGGGCGTCACCAATTTCAACCGGAACCTCGTTGCGCCGGCGTCGTCGCTGAACAACCTGTTGCAGGGCAAGCCCATACGCAGCCTCAGCGAAATCACGCGCTTCATCATCAACACGACGGTGGGGGTTGGCGGACTCTTCGACCTGGCGACGATGGGCGGTATCGAGCGCCAGCACGAAGACTTCGGTCAAACACTGGCCGTCTGGGGGGTTCCTTCGGGTCCTTACGTCGTTCTGCCGATGCTCGGACCGTCAACGCTGCGCGACGCACTGGCGTTCCCCGTCACGGTGGTATCGGATCCGCTGTTTCATGTGGACGATTCGTCGGTTCGCGACCCGCTGGTCGTGCTGACCGCCATCGACGTCCGCTATCGCGTGCTGGCCGTCGAGCGTCTTCTCGAAGACTCGAAAGACCGCTATGTAACGATTCGCGAATCGTATCTGCAGAACCGGAACTACGAGGTTTACGATGGCAACCCGCCGCTGGATGACGACTTCTACGACGATTTCGAGGACGACTTTGACGACCTCGAGGACGACACCCCGTAGTCGGGAATACCGCGGCTCCAGCCGTCAGTCGGGCGCCTCGATAAAGCCGGACCAGCGCTCCCCGCGATCCAGCAGCGGCTCCACTTCGGTCGTTTTTGCAATCGCCAGGATACGCTCGGGGATCGATACGAAGCGGATTTCCCGCACCGTGTGATTGGCCCAGGTAATCCATTCGAGCAGCAGCGCAAGTCCCGCGGAATCCGCGTCGCTCACGCCGGCAAGATCGACCTCCAGCCGCGTGTATTGACCGAACGGCCCTTCACTGGACTTGAGGATCCGCTCCGCCGTTTTGAAGGACATCTCGCCCTTCAGCGAGAACTTGCCCTCGCCGAGATCGTTGAGTTCGAACTCACTCACCGGCGACCGTATCCTCGGCAGCACCCTCGTCGTCGCTGTCATCGTCGGGCAAAGCCTCCGATTCCAGGCGCTCGATCACGGCCGAGAGGCTCGTCTCGCGGATCTCCGAGTCGAGTTCAGCACGGAAGTTGCGAATGAACGAGACACCTTCGACGGTGACGTCGAAGAGCTTCCAGGAATCGTTGCGATTCACGAAACCATAGTCCACGGGTACTTTGCTGCCGTCGTTGAGGCGCACGATGGTCTTCGCCAGCACGCGCGACTTCGTGAGATCGCCGCGAAATGTGAGGACCTCCACGCGGTCTTCCTGGAACTCGAGCACGCCGTCAGCGTAGCGCTTGAGCATCGAGTTGTAGAACGCGTCGATAAACCGCTTGCGCTGCTCGTCGTCCGCATTGCGCCAGTGGCGCGCAAGCACCAGTCGTGCCGCGTACTGCCGGTCGAAGCGCGGCAACAGAATGTCGTTGATGATCTCGTACAGCGAATCGCGATCGTCAGCGAGCGCTTCACGTTTGCCGTCCAGCGCGGTCGCCAGCTCGGCGATCGCCGACTCGATGACGTCGTTGGGCGTCTCCGCCCTGACGTTTGCCGCCGGCAGCAGCAGCATTGCCGCTGCACCCGCCGCCAAACCAAGGAATGCCTGTCTCATGATTGTCTTCCCGTTACCGCATGCCCAGTGCGTTGTTAATCAGACCCGTCGTCGTCGGAGTCGTTTCCAACGAGGAACTTGCCAATGAGATTCTCGAGCACGACGGCGGACTGCGTGAACAATATCTCGCTGCCGTCTTCGAGATATATGTCCGATCCGCCCGGCTGCAAGCCAATGTACTGGCTGCCCAGCAGCCCCGCCGTGAGGATGCTGGCATCGGAGTCGTCAGGTATCTGCGAATAGCGGCTCTCGATCACAAACTTCACGACGGCTTCGAGTGAATCGGGGTCGAATTCGACGCTGGTTACGCGGCCGATCGTGACGCCCGCCATGGCAACGGGGGCACGCCGCTTCAGGCTGCCGACGTTGGTAAAGCGCGCTTCGACTTCATAGACGTCGCTGGCATCAAAATCGTCGCCGCCGGTCGTCTGCGTGGTCAGGAAGAACAACGCTCCCATACCCAGCAGGACAAACAGTCCGGTACCCAGCTCAACGGCGCGTGTCTGTTGCATGTTTCACCTCACAAATAGCGTGCCGTAATCATGAAATCGAGTATGAGTACGACAATCGCAGTAATTACGACGGTCCGCGTCGTCGCGCGGCCCACACCTTCGGCGGTCGGAACACAATTGTAGCCCTCCCAGACCGCTACCAGGCTTGCGGCACCGCCGAACACAATGCTCTTGACGATGCCTTCCTCTATGTCCTTGGGACTCAGCGCCTGCTGCATCTGCTGCCAGAACGAACCAACGTCCACGCCCAGCAGGCTGACGCCCACGAGGTGTGCCCCGTACAGTCCAATTGCCGAAAACACAGCGGTCAGCAATGGCATGGCAATACAGCCGCCGAGAAACCGCGGTACGACGACCCGGCGCATCGGGTTGACCGCCATCATCTCCATCGCCGACAGCTGGTCGGTCGCCTTCATGAGACCAATTTCGGACGCCAGCGCCGTACCGGCCCGCCCCGCAAACAGCAACGCCGTAATGACGGGCCCCAGCTCCTTGATCAGCGCAAACGCCGCGAACGTGCCCACTGTGTCCTCGGCATTGAACCGCGACAGGTTGGCAAAACCCTGCAGGCCCAGCACCGCCCCCACAAACAGGCCGCAAACCATAATGATGACCAGCGACAGGGTCCCGGTGTTGTGCACCTGCGCGACGACCAGCCCAAAACGCCTTTTGAGCGTCAGCGGCGTGTGCATCAGGAGCTCGACAAAAAACAGGATGAACGCGCCGAAGGTCCGGACGAACTGGACGAGCGTCTGATAGATCTCGCGTGGAAGGCTCATTCAGTCGCTATCCCGGCCCAGCAGTTGCTCTTCGTAGTCCGGCGCCTTGAAGTGGAACGCAACGGGACCATCCGCCATACCGTGCATGAACTGTTTGACGAGATCGGAACTCTGGCTGCTGAGTTCCTTCGGGCTGCCGGAAGCCGCCACCTTGCCGTCGGAGATCAGGTAGCTGCGATCAGCCACGGTCGACAGCTCCTGCACGTCGTGGCTGACGAGAATGCTGGAAATGCCAAGCGCATCGTTCATGCGCCGCACGAGGCGCACGATAACGCCCATCGAGATCGGGTCCAGCCCGACAAAAGGCTCGTCGTAGATCAGGATTTCGGGATCCATCACCATTGCCCGGGCCAACGCTACCCGCCGCGCCATGCCGCCCGAGAGCTGCCTGGGCATCATGTCGGCCGCCCCCCGCAGGCCCACGGCATGCAGCTTCGTCAGCACAATATGGCGTATCAGGCGGTTGCTCAGGCGAGTGTGTTCGCGCAGCGGGAACGCCACGTTTTCGAAGACACTCAGGTCGGTCAGCAGTGCACCATTCTGGAACAACATGCCGAAACGCTTGCGCATCTTGTAGAGCTCTTTCTGGTTGAGCTTCGTGATGTCCACGCCGTCGATGAGGATCGTTCCGGCATCCGGCAGCAGTTGACGCGTAATCAGGCGCAACAGGGTCGTCTTGCCCGTCCCGCTGGGGCCCATTACGGCGGTGACTTCACCACGCCGGATATCGACGTTCAGGCCGCGAAAGATACGCAGTGAGCCACGCGAATAGTCGAGATCCCGGATCTCGATCAGGTTGTCGGATGAATCGTTCATACAGTGCCAAAGCGATCTTGAATGCGGTAGCGCACCGCACCAAACCGCGATGCTACAGACAACGCTTCGGAAGACAAGTTCTTGGTGCATCGAGGCACCATTCGGCGTCACATCCGGCGTGTCTCAACCCGCCTCCTAGCCTGTCGTCATGCGCCGGTATGCGCAAGCTTTCAGGGGCCCGGGATACGAGTTGTTACAGGCCCTCGAGTCAATAAAATTGGCGCCGGGGCGAAATAGGACTAAAATAGTCCGATATAGCTTCTGGCTGCCCAAAAACCGGAAAATCGAGGCCCTGTGCTCAGAATCAGCAAATTGACCGACTATGGCACCGTCGTGCTGGCCGAACTCGCGGCGCGCGGTGCAGGCGTCGCGAGCGCCAGTGAGCTGGCCGGCGCCACGGGCATTGCTGCGCCCACCGTGTCCAAGCTCCTCAAACTGCTCTCGAGAGCCGGGCTCGTCACGTCGACACGCGGGGCAAACGGCGGCTACAGCCTGGCCCGTTCACCGGCCCGTATCACTGCCGCGGCCATCATCGACGCGCTGGAAGGCCCCGTATCGATCACCGAGTGCAGCGCCAGCGACAGCCATTGCGATTTCGAGAGCACCTGTCACGTCGGCGGCAGCTGGCAGCGCATCAACGTGGCCATTCGCCGGGCCCTGGATGACGTCAGCCTCGAAGACCTGCTCAGGAATACCAGTCCGGTACCCACGTTCCACTTCGCGGGTGTCCCCGTCACTTTCGAGAAGAAGACCCATGGCAACTGAACCCGAAGACATCCAGAACCTCGTCAACCAGCGCTACAAGCACGGTTTCGTCACGGATATCGCCACCGAGTCGCTGCCGCCCGGACTCGACGAGGATGTGATTCGCGCCATATCGGCGCGCAAGGAAGAACCGGAATTCATGCTCGAATGGCGGCTTCGTGCCTACCGGCAATGGCTCGACATGCAGGAGCCGACATGGGCCCACGTGGACTACGAGCCGATCGACTACAACGCAATTTCCTACTTCGCTGCACCCAAGTCCGACGAAGACCGGCCGAAGAGCCTCGACGAGGTCGATCCCAAGCTGCTCGAAACCTACGACAAGCTCGGCATCCCGCTGCATGAACGCGCGCGGCTGGCGGGCGTTGCCGTGGACGCCGTGTTCGACAGCGTGTCCGTCGCAACCACGTTCAAGGACAAGCTGTCGGAAGCCGGCGTGATCTTCTGCTCGTTCTCGGAGGCCGTGAAGGACCACCCGGAACTCGTCAGGAAATACCTGGGCAGCGTCGTCCCGCAACGCGACAACTTCTTTGCGGCGCTCAATTCGGCCGTCTTCAGCGACGGGTCGTTCGTCTATATCCCGAAAGGCGTGCGCTGCCCGATGGAGCTGTCTACCTACTTCAGGATCAACGCCGAGAACACGGGGCAGTTCGAACGCACGCTGATCGTTGCTGACGAAGGCAGCTACGTCAGCTACCTCGAAGGCTGCACGGCGCCCATGCGCGACGAGAACCAGCTGCACGCGGCCGTCGTCGAGCTCGTCGCGCTCGAAGGCGCGGAGATCAAGTACTCCACCGTGCAGAACTGGTATCCCGGCGACGAAGACGGCAACGGCGGGATCTACAACTTCGTCACCAAGCGCGGCGACTGCCGCGGCCGCAACTCGAAGATCTCGTGGACCCAGGTCGAGACCGGTTCGGCCATTACCTGGAAGTACCCGAGCTGCATCCTGCGCGGCGAAAACTCGGTGGGCGAGTTCTACTCGGTCGCTGTTGCGAACAACCGGCAGCAGGCCGATACCGGCACGAAGATGATTCACATCGGCAAGAACACGCGCAGCACGATCGTCTCCAAAGGCATCTCCGCCGGCAGGGCCCAGAACGCCTATCGCGGTCTGGTCAAGATCCTGCCGCAGGCCAGCGGCGCGCGTAACCATACACAGTGCGATTCGCTGTTGATCGGCAAGACCTGTGGTGCACACACGTTCCCGTACATGGAGGTCAAGCACCCGAGCGCGAAGGTGGAACACGAAGCGACGACGTCGAAAATCTCGGCCGATCAGCTGTTTTACTGCCGGCAGCGCGGCATCTCCGAGGAAGATGCGGTCAACATGATCGTCAACGGCTTCTGCAAGGAAGTCTTCCGCGAGCTGCCGATGGAATTTGCCGTCGAAGCACAGAATCTTTTGAACGTCAGCCTCGAAGGCGCGGTTGGCTAAGGACAGGAACATGCTCAACATCGACAACCTGCACGTCCGTACCGGCGAAGCGGACATTCTCAAGGGCCTCTCTCTCGAGGTCCGCGCAGGCGAAGTGCACGCCATCATGGGACCGAATGGATCGGGCAAGAGCACGCTTGCGCAGGCCATTGCCGGGCACGAGGACTACGACGTAACCGCAGGCCGTATCGAGTTCGACGGCAAGGACATTGCCGAACTCGATCCGGAGGAGCGGGCCCGCGAAGGGATCTTCCTGGGCTTCCAGTACCCGGTCGAGATTCCCGGCGTCAACAACGCGTACCTGCTCAAAGCGGCCCTGAATGCCAAGCGCAAACATGATGGGCAAGAAGAAATAGACGCTTTCGAATTCCTGAAACTCGCCAAAGAGAAAATGGCGCTGCTCGGCATGGACCCGCAGTTCCTGAACCGCGGCGTCAACGAAGGGTTCTCGGGCGGCGAGAAGAAGCGCAACGAAATTCTGCAAATGGCGGTGCTGGAGCCGCGGCTTGCCATCCTCGACGAAACGGATTCGGGCCTCGATATCGACGCGCTCAAAGCCGTTGCCGAAGGCGTCAACGCGTTGCGCTCCGAGGACCGCGCCATTGTGCTCGTGACCCACTACCAGCGCCTGCTGGACTACATCACGCCGGACTTCGTACACGTACTCTCGGGCGGCCGGATTGTGCACTCGGGCGACAAGACGCTGGCGACCGAGCTGGAACAGCGCGGTTACGACTGGGTATCGCAGGCAGCGGCCGGATGAACGGCGTCGACCTGACACGCCTTCGAGCACACGTCGGCGGGCTCGCGGCCAGCTCGCTCGACGCCGCGCGCGAGCGGGCGCTGGAGGCACTGGAAACGGACGGCCTGCCCTCTACGCGTCACGAAGACTGGAAATACACCGACCTTGCCGATGTCGCGGCGATCAGCGATGCGTGGCTCACGACACCGCACACACCCACGGCAACGGCAGCCGGGGACGCGTTCCTGGGTGAACTCGAGAGCGCCGCGGACATCGACTGGTTATTGCTGCGCAACGGCAGCATCGAGGCGCTGTTCGCAACGGCGCCCGACGGCGTAGTGACGAGCCGCCTCAGCGAAAACCCGCCGCCGGGCGCACCGACGAATGCGCTGACGGCGCTCAACACGGCGTTGATTGCGGACGGCCTGGTCATCCAGGTGAACAGCAACCCTGTGCGGCCGCTGGGGCTATTGTTTCTCGATGACGCCGACGACGGCAGAGCAGCGCTGTCGCAGACGCGCGTCGACATTCGCGTGGCCGCCGGCAGCGCTGTCGACATCGTGGAATACCACGCCTCGTTCGGCGACAGCCCGCACTACAGCAACGCTGTCCTGACCCTGGATCTCGGCGAGAACGCAACGGCACGGCATATGCGAGTGCAGAACCGCGGACGCGGGCACAGTCAGACTCAACGCCTGGACGTCACGCTGGCCGCTGACGCTTGCTTCCAATCGGCCGCTTTCGACCTCGGCGGCAAGCTGACTCGCAACGATCTTTCCGTCGATCTGTCGGCCAAAGGTGCCACCGCGGAGTTTGACGGCCTTTACCTGACGGGTGAAGGCCAGCACATGGACAACCATACGCGCGTCGATCATCGTGTCGGCCCGGCCACATCGCGACAGGCCTACCGCGGCATCCTGTTTGGCCGTGCACGTGGCGTCTGGAACGGCAAGGCAGTGGTGTACGAAGGTGCTGACGGCACCGATGCCGAACAGGCAAATCACAACCTGTTGTTGTCCGAACACGCCGAAATCGACACCAAACCCGAACTCGAAATCTACGCCGAGGACGTCCGCTGCAGTCACGGCACAACCGTGGGTCAGCTCGACGAGAAAGCGCTGTTCTACCTGCGCTCCCGCGGTCTGTCGGGCGACGAAGCGCGGCGCCTCCTGGTGCGCGCGTTTGCGGCGCGAACGCTCGAGGCCCTGCCGTTCAGCGCCCTCGACCTACATCTCGAAGCCCTGCTCGACACTCGCCTCGCCGAGATCAAGGACATTACCGTAAGCCTATGAACAACAGCCTTCCCGATACGCCTTTCGAAGTTTCCGCGTCGCTGGACGTGCGCGCTGACTTTCCTGCTCTCCATCAGGAAATCAATGGCCGGCCCCTCGTCTATCTCGACAGCGCGGCATCCGCACAGCAGCCGCAAGCCGTCATCGATGCGGTCAGCCGTTATCAGTCACACGATCACGCCAACGTGCATCGCGGTGTGCATACGCTCAGCCATCGCGCGACCGATGCTTACGAGTCGGCACGCGATCGTATTCGTGCTTTCATCAACGCGGCCAAGCGCAGCGAGGTCGTGTTTACCAAAGGCACGACCGAGGGTATCAACCTCGTGGCGCAAAGTTTTGCGCGGCCGCGGCTCCAGCCGGGCGATCGTATCGTCGTAAGCCACATGGAACACCACGCCAACATCGTGCCCTGGCAGATTGTCTGCGAACAAACCGGCGCTGAACTCGTGGTGACCCCGATCGACGAACGCGGCCAGCTCGACCTCGAGGCACTTGACCGACAGCTCGACGAACGGGTTGCGATGCTGGCGATTGGCCACGTTTCCAACGCACTGGGGACAATCAACCCGGTTGCCGACATTTGCCGACTGGCGCATGAACGGGACATTCCCGTGCTTGTCGACGGCGCTCAGGGTGTGCCGCATGGCAAGGTCGACGTCGCTGAACTCGGCTGTGACTTCTACGCGTTCTCGGGGCACAAGATGTTCGGCCCGACAGGCACGGGTGTGCTGTACGGACGCGAGACGCTGCTCGAGGATATGCCACCGTATCAGGGTGGCGGCGACATGATCCTCGAAGTGCGCTTCGACGGCACGGTCTACAACGAACTCCCGTACAAATTCGAGGCCGGCACGCCGAACATCTCGGGCTTCGTCGGCCTTGGAGCAGCCGTCGACTATCTCGAAACAATCGGCATGCAGCGCATCGCCCGGCATGAACAGGCCCTGCTCGAGACGCTGACGAGGCGCCTTGGCGACATCCCGGGCGTGCGGCTGATCGGAACCGCTGCGCACAAAGCCAGCGTTCAGTCGTTTGTGGTCGAGGACATCCATCCTCACGATCTCGGCACGTTGGTCGACCAGCAGGGGGTGGCCATTCGGACGGGCCACCACTGCGCCATGCCCGTCATGCAGTACTTCGACGTCCCGGGCACGGCCCGCGCATCGCTGGCCCTGTACAACGACGAAGACGATATCGATCGGCTGATCGCCGCGCTCGATCGCGCAATCAGGATGTTTCATTGAAAGCCGCTCCCGCAGCCGGTGACTCGCCGCAGGTCGAACACGACCTGTATCGTGAAGTCATCCTCGACCACGCCCGCAACCCGCGTAACTTCGGAGCGCTCGAGAACGCAACCTACACGGTGGATGGCATTAATCCCCTGTGCGGAGACCGGCTGACCCTGTACGTCAATATCGACGGCGAGCGGTTGGAGACCGTGCGTTTCGACGGTCACGGCTGTGCAATCTCGCTCGCCTCGGCCTCACTGCTGACCGTTGCCGTCCAGCATCGAAGCGTCGAAGACGCCCTCGGGCTTCGCGACAACGTTCTCCGGCTGCTTGAACAGGGCAGCGACATCCCCTACCTCGCGATACCGGAACACGCCGCACTGGGCGCGCTGGCCGGCGTCCGGGGCTTTCCGTCCCGCATCAAGTGCGCAACGCTGGTCTGGAAAGCGCTCGGGCAGGCCCTCGACCACGGCGATGGCCCTGCCCCAACCGTCACGACAGAATAAGTACACGAGAACCGATTACCGCTATGTTTGGCCACAGCAACGAACCAGTAACGCTATCCCGCGACGTGCGGGCCGTCATCATTCCCGCCGGCGAGGAGCTGTTGCTCCGCGAGGGCACATCCGGATTCATTACTCAGGCGCTGGGCGGCAGTTTCACCGTCTACGTCGAGGGCAACCTCTTTCGCATACCGGGCATCGATGCGGACGCACTGGGCAAGGAGCCGACTCCTCCCCCCGAAGTGCCGGAGGATCCGACCGATTCCGATATCGAGGCCGTCGTCTGGAACCAGCTCAAAACCTGCTACGACCCCGAGATACCGGTCAACATTGTCGATCTTGGCCTCGTCTACCGCTGCGAAATCACGGCACTGCCGAACGGCAACCGGCGCGTGGAAGTCGACATGACCTTGACGGCGCCCGGTTGCGGTATGGGCGACATTCTCGTTGCTGACGCCCAGGACAAGATCGCCATTATCCCGACCGTAGAGGACGTCCGTGTGGAACTCGTGTTCGATCCGCCCTGGAATCACAGTATGATGTCGGAGGAAGCCCGGTTGCAGACCGGCATGATGTACTAGAGGGCTCACCCCCTCCCGTTCGAGTGCTCCGCGATGAAAACACTAACGATCGTCCGCCACGCGAAGTCCAGCTGGGAGGACGAGAGTCTGAGTGATCGCGAGCGCCCACTGAACAAACGCGGTCATCGCGATGCGCCGGTCATGGCTGAGCGCATGACCAGCGCGGGCATTCGCCCCTCGCTCATACTCAGCAGCCCGGCCGTTCGCGCTTTCACGACGGCAAAACTCATTGCGGAGCAAATGAACTATCCGAGGGAGTTCCTGCAGCGCGAAGACGAACTGTATCTTGCGTCTCTGGACACCTTACTGGATGTACTCGTCGCCCAGGACGCAAAATTCAACAGCATCATGCTGGTAGGCCACAATCCGGGCCTGACGGACTTCGTCAACTACCTCGTCCCGGGGCTGACCAACAACCTGCCGACCAGTGGCGTGCTGTCGGTCAACTTCGAACAGGATGACTGGTCGCTCTACGATCGGCCGCCAATCGACCTGCTGCTGCACGACTACCCGAAACGCAAACCGGCCGAAGCCTGAAACACTCCGCCAGCGGTGCTCGGCACAGGCGGTTCGACCGCTTCAACCCGCTTCAACATTCAGGGACGTTGACCGCAAGCCCACCCTTTGACGTTTCCTTGTAGCTCGACGACATGTCGAGACCGGTCTGACGCATCGTTTCGATCACCTGGTCCAGGGTCACCTTGTGCGAGCCGTCACCGTGCATGGCGAGCCGCGCCGCGTTGATCGCCTTGACGGCCCCCATGGCGTTGCGCTCGATACACGGTATCTGCACGAGACCGCCAATCGGGTCGCAGGTCAAACCCAGGTTGTGCTCCATGCCGATCTCCGCCGCCTCTTCGATGTGGTCGTTGCTGCCGCCGAGCGCAGCCGCAAGCCCGGCCGCAGCCATTGAACAGGCAACGCCGACCTCCCCCTGGCAACCCATCTCGGCGCCGGATATCGAGGCGTTGACCTTGTACAGGATGCCGATCGCGCCGGCCGTCAGCAGAAAAGTTCGACTTCCCTCCCATGACGCGCCGGGCACAAACTCGTTGTAGTAGCGCAGCACGGCCGGGATGATGCCCGCAGCACCGTTGGTCGGCGACGTGACGACGCGACTGCCGGAGGCGTTCTCCTCGTTGACGGCAATCGCAAACACGTTGACCCACTCCATTGCGTCGAGTGCCGAAGGCTCACCACGCTCCTCGAGCGTACGCACGAGCTTCGGCGCGCGCCTGACCACGGCCATGCTGCCCGGCAGCACTCCGTCGGTCCGCATGCCGCGATCGATGCATGAGGACATGGCGCTCCAGAGCGCAGCGAGCCGCTCCTCGATGTCCTCGTTGCCGCGCCAGACGCGCTCGTTGGCCAGCACGATCTCAGCAAAACTGAGTCCTTCGCGCTCGCCAATGGCGAGGAGTTCAGCGCTGCTCGTGTAGGAGAACCGCGGCTCACCCCCGAGATCACTCTGTTCCGGCTCGTCGCCCCGTGCAATGAAACCGCCGCCGAGTGAAAAGTAGTCCTCGGTCTTGAGCAAATCTCCGTTGTCCGAAAACGCCCTGAAACGCATGCCGTTGGTATGCCGGGGGAGTTCCTCCTCGTAGTTGAAGACGATGGCCTTGTCTGGCGCAAACTCGACCCGACGCCCGGACGGCAGCACGAGGCTGCCGTCGCGACGGACCTCATCGAGCCTGCCCGGCACCGCATCCGGGTCGAGCGTCTCGGGCATCGCACCGGTCAGCCCGAGGATCACGGCGGAGTCGGTGCCGTGTCCTTTTCCAGTGAACGCCAGCGAGCCGTAGAGCGTTACCTCCACGCTGGCGGGTGACAGTTCACCCAAACCCTCGGCAAACGCTCTTGCCGCGTTCATCGGACCCACCGTGTGTGAGCTCGAAGGCCCCACGCCGATCTTGAAAATATCGAATACGCTGACTGCCGCCATGACTCGCCGGGCTCTCCTAGTACGACGCCATTAGTCGGATTCCATCGACAGCAGACTCGCGTTGCCGCCGACAGCCGCAATGTTGTTGCTTACCGTGTATTCCGTCGCGAACCTCGGCAAATAGTGTGGGCCGCCCGCTTTGGGGCCGGTGCCCGACAGGCCGCGCCCGCCGAACGGCTGCACGCCGACAACGGCGCCGATCATATTGCGATTGATATAGATGTTGCCCGCCGCCGACTGCGCGACGAGACTCTGCGCACGCTGATCGATGCGGCTGTGCAAGCCCATGGTCAGCCCGAAACCCGTCGCGTTGATCCTGGCAACCGTGGCATCGAAGTCTTTTGCCGCGTAGCGGTAGACGTGGAGTATTGGCCCGAACACTTCGCGCTCGAGCTGCGCGATGTCTTCGATCTCGATCAGCGCCGGCGCAACGAACGTGCCGTCGACACACTCGGCGGGTAGCTCACACTGGTAGAGCAGCTCAGCCTCGGCTCGCATGCGCTCCACGTGTGCGTCGAGTATCGCTTTGGCCTCGGCATCGATGGCCGGCCCAACGTCCGTCGCCAGGTGCGCGGGATCGCCGATCACGAGTTCGCGCATGTGCCCCTTGAGCAACTCGAGCACCCGATCGGCAATGTCTTCCTGCAAGCACAGGAGGCGCAGCGCCGAGCAGCGCTGACCGGCGCTGTTGAATGCCGAAAACACGGCATCGAGCACAACCTGCTCGGGCAAAGCCGAGCTGTCCACGAACAGCGCGTTCTGGCCGCCGGTTTCCGCAATCAACGTGCCTATCGGCCCGGAGCGGCCCGCAAGCGTGCGGTTGATGATCTGCGCCGTCTCCGTCGAACCCGTAAAGGCAACGCCCGCAACGCGCGCATCGGCCACCGCGCGGCCGCCAAGTTCCGCGCCGTCGCCAGGCAGAAAGTGCAATACCTCCGAAGGCACGCCCGCGGCATACAGCAATTCCGTGGCACGGTGAGCAACCAGCGGTGTTTGTTCAGCGGGTTTTGCCAGCACGGCGTTGCCGGCCGCAAGCGCGGCGGCCACCTGCCCCGTGAAGATGGCGAGCGGGAAATTCCAGGGGCTAATGCACACGATGATGCCGCGCCCCCTGAGCCCCAGCGTGTTGCGTTCGCCGGTCGGGCCCGGCATGTCGCTGGGCTCCGAAAAATGTGCGCGCGCTTCGGCAGCGTAGTAGCGCAAGAAGTCCACGGCTTCGCGAAGCTCGGATACCGCATCGGGCAGTATTTTGCCGGCCTCCCGGATACACAACGCCATGAGTTCCGCGCTGTGGTCCTCGAACAGGTCGGCAGCCGCCTCGAGAATTTCCGCGCGGCGGGCTCCGCCGAGCGCGTCCCAGGCGGGCTGCGCCAGCGTGGCGCTGTCGATTGCCGTGTCGACGTCGGAGGCCTTCGCCCAGACGCAGGTTCCGACAGTCCACTGGTTGTTCGCCGGGTTGACGGACGCCACTTCCCTGCCCGTTCCGGGGTTACCCGCCACCCGTGGAGTCGCCGTCGCGGCCTCGGCCGTCGCGACATCCATCTCCGGCATTAGCGCGGAGGTGACCGAGCGATCGGGCAGGTTCAGCCCTGCCGAATTTCTGCGTGATGCACCGAACAGCGCGGGCGGTTGCGGGATCGACGAGTGCGGTTTGAATCCGCCGTCGCGAGCGCCCTCGACCGGGTCCGCCACCATTTCGCCGACGTCCACCGACTCGTCGACAATACGATTGACAAACGAGGTGTTGGCGCCGTTCTCGAGCAGCCGGCGCACGAGATACGGCAACAGGTCTTCGTGGCTGCCCACGGGAGCGTAAACGCGGCACGGACGCCCGAACTTGTCGGGATCGATGACTTCGGCGTACAGCTCCTCACCCATGCCGTGCAGGCGCTGGAACTCGTAGTCCCGACGGCGACCGCCGTAGTGCAGGATGCTGGCGAGCGTGTGCGCGTTGTGCGTGGCGAACTGCGGATAGATCAGATCTCCCGCGGCCAGCGCTTCGCGCGCGATCGCAAGGTAGGACACATCGGTGTGAATCTTGCGCGTAAACACAGGGTAGCTCTCGAGCCCCTGTTCCTGCGCGTGTTTGATTTCGGTGTCCCAGTACGCGCCCTTGACGAGCCGCACCGGTATACGGCGCGACGTCGCCGACGCCAGCTCCTTGAGGAACTCGAGCACACCCAGCGCACGTCGCTGGTAGGTCTGTAGTGCAAGCCCGAAACCATCGTAGTCCTTGAGTTCACTATCCCGGCAAACGCGATCGAAGATCTCCAGCGAGAGCTCCAGGCGCTCGCTCTCTTCCGCATCGACCGTCAATGCAATCCCGTTGGCTTTGGCATGTTTCGCAAGCTCGGCCAGACGCGGAACCAGCTCGCTCAGGACCCGGTCGCGCTGGGTGTAGCTGTAGCGCGGGTGCAGTGCCGACAGCTTCACCGAAATACTGGGCGCCGAAAAGATATCGACGTCCGCATCGTCGAGGCTGTCGCCGATCTGGCTAATGGCGTCGAAATACGCGTCCAGATAGCGTTCGGCATCCGTTTTTGTGAGCGCCGCTTCGCCCAGCATGTCGAACGAGTAGCGGTACTCGCGATTGGCCTTGTTGTGCGAGCGCTTGAGCGCTTCCTGGATGGTTCTGCCCATCACGAACTGATGACCCATGATGCGCATCGCCTGCCGCATGGCCGCACGCACCACCGGTTCACCGGCGCGACTCGCCAGTGAACCGAGCAGGCGCGCGGGATTGCGGGTCGACGTGTCGTCGAGTTCGAGAAGCCTGCCGGTCAGCATGAGCCCCCAGGTCGAGGCATTGACGAACAACGAATCGCTCGCACCCAGATGATCCTGCCAGCTTGCGCTCGTGATCTTGTCCGCAATCAGACGATCAGCCGTATCAGCATCCGGGATTCTGAGCAGCGCTTCTGCAATACACATGAGCAGGATGCCCTCCTCGGAGGACAGATCATACTGCTTGAGAAACGCGTCGATACCGCCTTCGTCCGTCGCGTTCTTGCGCACGGCACGCACGAGGGTAGCGGCCGTGTCGCCGATACCCGCCCGCGCAGCCTTCCCCGGGTCGGCCAGATCGCAGAGCGCCTCCACGAGCGTTGCTTCGTCACCCAGGTATCGATCATTGAGCCCGTGAATTGCGCCCGGCTGACCTGCGGGCTGATCTGAAAAGCGCATGCTGGATGAACTCCGGGATGTAAGGCTGGCGAGCGATTATAGGCTATTCTTTCAGCGCGTCACCATGTCCCGCAGACGGTCAATAGTCGCGGTTCCGGGCACGCAGTTTGCGCCGCGTGTGCTTGTCCGGCCGACCGTCGGTTCGCGGCATTGCCAGGCGATCCTGGCGCAGGCTCTGAACGTGCTGCTCGCGAGCCGCACGCGCCTCTTCGTCCTCTTCGTAACAGCGTCTGGCCTCGACCGCCGGCCCCCGGCGAACCGGTATTGCCGTGACGCAAAGTTTCCAGACGAGTCGGTCCTTGACGATTTCGAGACGGTCACCCTCACGAACCCGGCTCGCGCTGCGTGCCCGCTCGCCGTTCAGTTTGATATGTCCACCCGTCACGGCTTTGGCTGCCGTCGATCGGGTTTTGTAAAACCGAGTAAACCACAACCAGCGATCGACTCTGAGTTCCGCCACTCGTTTTTCCATCTGTTTACGATCTGTTTTCTATCTATCTCAGGCGCTCGATAAAGAGCCGTCCTGCTATACTCTGCGCCCCGCAATCACCGAGCGAAGCCCGTGACCGTGCCAGCGTTTCTCGATTCCCTTGCCTCCCGTACCGACGCACTCAAGGCGGAAGGCCTTTACAAGACCGAACGTAGAATACTGAGCCCTCAGCAAGCCGAAGTCGAGGTGTCGGGTGACGGTGGTCAGCGCGCCGTCCTGAACCTTTGCGCCAACAACTACCTCGGTCTCGCAAACCACCCCGCGGTCGTGGAAGCCGCGCACAAGGCGCTCGATCGCTACGGCTTCGGCGTCGCCTCGGTGCGCTTCATCTGCGGCACACAGTCCATCCACAAGGAACTGGAGGAGCGCATTTCCGCGTTTCTCGGCACCGAAGACACCATACTGTACCCGTCGTGCTTCGACGCCAACGGCGGCTTGTTCGAAACCGTGCTCGGACCCGAAGACGCCGTGCTCAGCGACGCGCTGAACCACGCGAGCATCATCGACGGCATTCGCCTGTGCAAGGCACAACGCTTTCGTTACCCGCACAACGACATGGCAGCACTCGAAGAGCAGCTCAGAGCCGCGGCGGACTGCAACGCGCGGCTGATCGTCACCGACGGCGTGTTCAGCATGGACGGGACCATTGCCAATCTTCCGGAGATCGTTGCTCTCGCAAAACGCCATGACGCAATGACCATGATCGACGACTGTCACGCAACGGGGTTTCTCGGGACAACCGGGCGCGGCACGCACGAGCACCATGATCTCGTTGGCGAGATCGACATCATTACGGGCACTCTCGGCAAGGCACTGGGCGGCGCGTCAGGCGGTTTCACGTCGGGGCGCAAGGAAATTGTCGCGTGGCTGAGGCAGCGTTCGCGGCCGTACCTGTTCTCGAACTCCGTCGCACCCGTCATTGCCGCCGCCTCAATCGCCGTGTTCGATCTGCTCGAACGCGACTCGAGCCTTCGCGAGCAGCTGCACGAAAACGCCGGCTACTTTCGCTCGCAGATGACTGAACGCGGCTTTGATCTCAAACCCGGCGAACACCCGATCATTCCCGTCATGCTCGGCGACGCCAAGCTCGCCTCGGCAATGGCGGACCGACTGCTCGACCACGGCGTTTACGTCATCGGTTTCAGCTATCCGGTCGTGCCGCGCGGAGAGGCGCGAATCCGCACGCAGATGTCGGCCGGCCTCGATCGCGCCCAGCTCGACAAGGCCATCGAGGCGTTTACGACCGTCGGTCGCGAACTCGGAGTGATCGGCTAATGAAAGCACTCGTCAAAGCCAAGGCCGAGCGCGGTATCTGGATGGAAGACCTGCCGGTCCCCACGGTCGGCCACAACGACGTGCTGATCAAGGTCAAACGCACGGCCATTTGTGGCACCGACATTCACATTTTTCAGTGGGACGACTGGGCTCGGCAAACGATACCGGTGCCGCTCGCCGTGGGCCACGAGTTCTCGGGCGAAATAGTCGAATGTGGTGTCGAAGTCCGCGGTTTCGCCCCGGGCGACCGGGTCTCCGCCGAAGGCCACATTACGTGCGGCGTCTGCCGGAACTGCCGCGCTGGCCGGCGCCACCTGTGCATGAACACCGTTGGGGTCGGCGTGAACCGGGCTGGGGCGTTTGCCGAGTACATTGCCGTACCGGCGTTCAACGTGTTCAAGCTGCCGGACGCCATCAGCGACGACATGGCGGCCATACTCGATCCATTCGGCAACGCGACGCATACGGCGCTGTCGTTCGACCTCGTCGGCGAGGACGTCCTCATAACGGGCGCGGGGCCAATCGGCATCATGGCGGTGGCCATTGCCCGCTTCGCGGGCGCGCGGCACGTCGTGATTACCGACGTCAACGACTACCGGCTGGCGCTTGCCAGGAAAATGGGTGCCAGCGCAGCGCTGAACGTGCAGCGAGAGTCCATCGACGAGACCATGCAGGCACTCGGCATGGAAGAAGGCTTCGACGTCGCCATGGAAATGTCGGGCAATCCGCAGGCTTTCGGCGACATGTTACGGACCATGCACCACGGCGGGCGCGTCGCACTGCTCGGCATCCCTCCGGAGGCCATGAACGTGGACTGGAACCAGGTGATCTTCAAGGGCCTGATCCTGAAAGGCATCTACGGCCGCGAGATGTTCGAAACCTGGTACAAGATGTCGAGCATGCTGCAGAGCGGACTCGACATCGCGCCCATCATTACGCATCACTTCCCGGTGGACGAATACCTGCCGGCTTTCGAACTCATGGAGTCCGGACAAACCGGCAAGGTCATCCTGAACTGGAACTGACGGAAACGGGCCGGATCTTGCTCCGGCCTTTCTCCGCCTTTCTCAGGCCTTTACTGGAAGCTACACAAGCAGTGCGCGTATACACCCTTGGGGTCGTTGAAGCGCAGCAGCGGGTCCATCATGGCCTCGAGCTCCGCCGTTATGCGCTCGATGACGCCGGGTTCCGAAACGAAAAACCCGGGGCTAATGCCCAGGCGCTTCGAAGCTCCGAGGAAATCGACCAGCATTTGCTCTCCGGGGGACAGCGGCTCCTCGACAACGTGGGTGCCATAGCTACCCTCCTCCAGCCCGGCTGCCGCCGCGGCGGCAGCCACTGCATCGTCCAGACCGCCCAGTTCGTCGACGAGGCCGTTGTTGAGCGCATCCAGGCCGGTCCAGATGCGGCCCTGGGCTATTTCGTGGACGGCTTCGACCGTAAGGCCGCGGCCGTTGGCAACGTGGCTCAAGAAGTCGTCGTAGCCGTCCTCGATGACCGCCTGGAACACCTGCTTGGTCTGCTCCGACATCGCGCGGTCCGGGCGCAGTTCCCCGGCCCATGGCGTCGTACCGACGCCGTCGACCCGCATGCCCAGGTACTCCGCCGTGCGCTGATAAGTCGGGAACATGCCCAGGATGCCGATGGAACCCGTCACCGTGGAAGGCGCGGCAAAGATCTTCTCGGCGTCAGCCGAAATCCAGTAGCCGCCCGACGCAGCCACGCTGCTCATCGACGCAATCACTGGCTTGCCCGCCGCGCGCAGCATCTTGATCTGGTTGGTGATCACTTCGGACGCAAACGCGCTTCCCCCGGGGCTGTCGACACGCAGCACGACGGCCTTCACCTGATCGTCGCGCAGTGCCTGACGAAGCAGGCTTGCCGTCGAATCGCCGCCAATCGAGCCCGGCGGCTGCGAGCCGTCGAGGATCTCACCGGCCGCAATGACAATCGCCACCTGATCGTCCTGCGGCGCTTCGCCTTTCAACAGACGCATCTGCGACAGGTAGCCACCCATGCCAACGGCGCTCGGCGCATCGCTGTTGTCGTCGTCGACACCCGCCAGTTCGATCAGGCGCTCGCGTATATCCGTGCGATCCTTGAGTTCGTCTACGAGGCCGAGATCCAGTGCCACGGTAGCCAGGTCGCCGCCGTTTGCGGCAGCCAGCGCCGCGAGGTCCTGGGTGTAAGTGTCGAGCGCACCCGGCTCCAGGCCGCGGGCGGTCTCCACGTCCAGCAGATAAATGTCCCAGAGCTGATCGAGCACGTGAGTCAGGGACTCGCGATACTCGTCCGACATCGACATGCGGGTGTAGGGTTCGGTGAACGCCTTGTACTTGCCGACCCGGAAAATATTCCAGTCCAGCATGAGCTTATCTATCGCGTCGCTGAAGAAGGTGCGGTAGCTGCCGAAACCCTGCACGAACAGGATCCCCTCGGGGTGCATGTACACCTCGTCAGCCTGCGACGCGAGGTAATAGCTCGCCTGCGAGTAGAAATCAGCAGAGGCAATGACGGGTTTGCCGGACTCGCGGAAATCGCGGATGGCCTCGGCTACCCGCTCGAGTTTCGATATGCCGCCGCTGCCCAAGCTCGAGAGTTCCAGGTGCACGGCCTTGATGCTGTCGTCGTCGCGCGCGTACGCCAGCGCATCGACGACATCCGACACCAGCGTTTGTGGCGGAGCGTTGTCCATGATCTCCGCGAGCGCGCGATCGAACGGGCTGCCCGCCAGCTGTTCCACGAGCGTACCGTTGGGCTGAATGTGCAGCGCCGCCGATCGCGGCAGCGACGGTGCGCCTCCCGACAGCGCGCCGATGAACGCAATCAGAACGAACAGCATCAGGAACAGGTGCACGACCTTGCGAGTGCTGTCGAGGCCGGTCCAGACAGCCGACAGGATGCGTACAAACAGGTTTCGTTTCGGTGGGTTGTTCATCGTTCGCCTCACAAATTTTTTTGGCTCAAGGCCCGGGTTGGCTCACCCGCGGCCCCGGCATCGCCTCGTACCATACCGCGTTTGCACGCAGCCGGCACGGACAGGTCTCATTCCACCCCTGGCAGCCAGAGGGACAGTGCCGGCCAGAAAGTGATCAGCACCACGGACATCAGCAGAATCAGCAGGAACGGCAGCGTGGCTGCATAGACCTGCATGATCGGTTTTTCGAATCGGTAACTCGCAATAAACAGGTTGAGACCCACCGGCGGGGTCAGATAACCGAGCTGCATTGCGGCAAGAAATACGATGCCGAGATGCACGGGATGGATCTCGTAGCCCGCGGCGATCGGCAGCATCAACGGTACGACCAGCACGATGGCCGAGAATATGTCGAGTATGGCGCCCAGAATGAGCAGGAAAACCAGCAGCAGAATCAGGAACGTGACCGGAGACGACACGAGGCCCTGTATGTATTCGAACAGGAGCTGCGGGACACCCGCGCCGATCATGTAGTTCGTCGAGGCGAGGGAGACGCCCAGAATGATCAGGATACCGCCTACGAGCACCATCGACTGGCGCATGACGTCCGGCAGTTTCCTGAGCGGTATCTCGCGGAGGATAAAGACCTCGACGATCAAGACATACAGCGCCGTAATCGCCGCTGCCTCCGATACCGCAAAAAAGCCGGAGTAGATCCCGCCCAGCACGACAAACGGCAGCGGCAGCTCCCATATCGCCTCGCGAAGCGCCTTGCCCACCTCACGAATGGAGAAATCGGCGAGCGGCTTTCGATTGTGCCGGTTGACCCAGAAACTCCAGCCCGACAGCATCGCCAGCATGACGAGACCGGGCAGTATGCCGGCAAGAAACAGGCTGTCGATCGGCACCTCGGCAACCACGCCGTAGAGAATCAGCGGCAACGACGGCGCAAACAGGAGACCCAGACTGCCCGATGAGGTCACGAGACCAAGATTGAAACGGTCGTCGTACCCGTCCTGCTTGAGCGCCGGGTAAAGAATGGCGCCGAGCGCAATGATCGTCACCCCGGACGCCCCCGTAAAGGCCGTAAAGAAGGCACACGCGGCGAGGCACACGAGCGCAAGGCCGCCGGGCATCCAGCCGAGCAGCGCGTTGGTGACGCGAACGAGGCGCTGCGGGGCGTTGCTTTCGCTCAGCACGTAACCCGCAAAGGTAAACAACGGGATGGCCGCGAGAAACGGCAGGTCGGCAATGCTCTGGACCTCGAGCGCCATGTTCATGAGATCCGTTTCTTCACGGTAGAAACCGAGCATGGCGCTCGTCGCAATGATCGCAAATAGCGGCGCGCCGAGGATGGCCAGCAGGACCAGTATTATGCTGAACACGATCATGCGCGTGCGCCGTCCTTCTCGGCCGGCGGCGATACCAGCTGCGCCAGTGCGGACACGGCAAACCGATAAGCGAGCAGCGCAAACGCCAGCGGCATGATGCTGTGCGCTATCCAGGCGGGCGTATCGATGAGGACCGTGTCTTCGAACTCGATCTCGAGCTGAAGGTATCGCCATGCGTGCCAGGTAATGACCGCGCAAACGGCAGCCGCAAACAGATCGACCAGCACCCGCGAAAGCCGCACGAGACGCTGCGGCAACACATGCGAGAGCAGATCGATTCGTATATGCCGGTTGTCCCTGCCCGCCGCAATCGAACCCACCATCGCGAGCCACAGGACCATCAGCTTGACGAGCTCGTCCGCCCAGACGAACCCGGTATCGAACAGCTCACGGAGCACGATCTGGCCGACGGCCAGCAGCATCATGCCCGAGAGCAGTACGACCAGTACGACGTTTTCGGCAATACGGCCGGCCGCGCCGAGACGCTGTAGGAGCGTACTCAAACCTGCTTTACGGCTCGGTGCCGGCAGGCTCCGTCGCCTGCGCCGTCGATGCTTCGGCACGATCACGGTAGGCCGAAATGTGTTCGAGCATTTCTTCGTACAGTTCGATGGAGAACTGGCCGTCTTCACCCAGCCTGCGGTTCGACACGGACAGCACGTCGCGAATCCTATCGATCTCCGCCTGATCGAACTCGACGGACTCGATACCGGCATTGACGAGCGCATCACGCGCCGAGCGGTTGTCGATCAGGTTCGCGCGGTCGAAGTTTGCGTAGGTACGCGTCATGACTTCGCGAACGATAGCCTGGTCGTCTTCACTCAAGCGGTCGAACGCCTTCTTCTGCACAGCCATGAAGCCGAGCGTGTAGACGAGCGGCAGCTCCGTCATGTACTTGACCTTGGTGTGCCACTGCAGCACGAGCGCGCCGATGGGCGAGATCGCCACGATGTCGATCAAGCCGGTCTGCAGCCCGGTCAGCACGTCCGTCAACGGCAGCGTCACGGGAGACAGCGACATGGCCTCCATGGACGCATAGCTGATCAGGTCGCCCTCGGGAACCCAGACCCGTTTGCCCTTGAGGTCCCCCAGCTCACGCACGGGCGTGTTGGACAGGACGACGGCAAAACCGCCGGCCGCAAATCCGAAATTCACAAAACCGGCCTCTTCGAGACCCGCCTTGAGCGTCTGGTCGAGACGTTCCCGCACGAAGCCGGCTTCCTCTTCGGAGTCGAACACCATGGGTAAACCGTAGATGTTCAGGTCGGGGTAGATGCTACTGAGCGCCGATGGCGTAAACGCACCACCCTGCAGCGCACCGATGCGGATACGGCCGAGCACTTTGGAGTCGTTGCCCATGACCCCGCCACCGTAGTACTTGATGTCCACGCGGCCTTCCGTGCGCTCCTTGATTTCCTTCGAGCTGGCGCGCATGTCTTTCATCCACTGCGAGCCTTCCGGGGTGACCGTCGCAATCTTGAGCGTTGCCGCGGTTGCACCGCTGCTCAGGGTCAGAGCAGCCAGCAGCATTAGGGTCCAGCGTTTGATCATGTCGTTTGCCTCGAATCGGTACGGGCCCTCGGAACGACCGGGGCCAGTTCGGATCACATATTAGAAGTAATCGTCTGCATCCAGCATAAGTTGAGCGGCTTCCTGCTGGGCCAGGACATTGGTCAGCGTGAGTCCGTCGGCGTACGGGTCGGCAGCCAGTACGGACGTCAGCAGCTCGTCGTGCAGCTCGCGCTCGTACAGGAGACGCGCATAGCCCTTGGCGTACTCGACCTTGGCGCTCAGGTCCCGTCCGCCCGACAGCGAAATCGCGCGTTCGAAGTGCTCGCGCGCCAGTTCCGGCTTGCCGCCGAGTGCCGGCGGCCTGAGCGTGTGGAGTATGCCCATGTAGACGTAGGTGGCCTCGTTGACGCCGGTGCCGGCAACCTCGAGGTAGTGGTCGAACAATGCCTGGGCCTGCGGCAGCTCGGCCAGCGAGTTCCAGTCGTCGCTGTGCGCCCGCAGGTAGGCGAGCGTTGCGAAGCCGTAGGTGTACAGCAGTTCCGCCTCATCAGCCTGTACGCCGCTCACACTGGCGACAAAATCGTCGTAGTTGAGCTCACGCCAGCCGCAGGCCTCGTCGTACTCGGAGCACAGCGCACGCTGCGCGTAGTCCCGGGCGCGTCGCGTCAGACGCTTGGCGCGCACGGGCTCGTCGGCAAACACACCGCCGTAGGAGGCGTACAGCGTCGCCGCGGCGGCGAGGATATCGGGGTCGTCCGGGCTGCCCTCCACGAGGCTGTCGAGCAGCACCATGTAGGACGGCATGGCCGCCTTGACCGTGTCCGGATCGTCCTGGTTGAGAATCGCCAGCGACAGCCGGTCGGCAAAACCGCTGGCCGCCGAGGACACCAGTGAAGCGCAGCCGGAGAGCGTCGTACAGGCGACGGCGACCAGCAGCGCAAGACGCCGGGTTGGAGGCGTTCTAAAGCTCATGCCACAAAGACCCGGTTGGGAGGGAAAAAGTTTCAGGTGAATCTCACCGGCAGGCCCGGTGAGCGGTCCCGGCTGTCTGAGCCAGGACCGTAACCTAGATTTTTTCCTTGATGCGCGCCGCCTTGCCGGTCCTGCCGCGCAGGTAGTACAGCTTCGCGCGACGCACGTCGCCACGACGCTTGACGGCAATCGAATCGACGGTAGGGCTATAGGTCTGGAACACGCGTTCCACGCCTTCGCCGTGCGAAATCTTGCGAACCGTAAACGACGAGTTCAGGCCACGATTCCGGCGCGCAATGACGACACCTTCGAACGCCTGCAGGCGCTCGCGATTGCCTTCTTTCACCTTGACCTGGACAACAACCGTATCGCCCGGCGCAAACTCCGGGATGTCCTTGTCCATTTGTTCCTGTTCAATCGCTTCGATGATTTTGCTCATGATGCTTCGCTTCCAAGTATTCCTCGAGCAGCTTCTGCTGCTCGGCAGTCAGTTCCATTCCTTCCAGCAGATCCGGGCGTCGCTGATGCGTCCGCCCCAGGGCCTGCTGCGCTCGCCAGCGGGCAATCCGCTGGTGATCGCCCGATAGCAGTACCTCCGGCACACGCAGGCCGTCGACCTCCTCCGGACGCGTGTAGTGCGGGTGGTCGAGCAAGCCCGCGCTGAACGAGTCCGCGTTTGCCGATTCCGCATCACCCAGCGCACCCGGCAACAACCGCGTAACCGCATCGGTGACCAGCATCGCCGGCAGTTCTCCGCCGGAGACGACAAAATCGCCCAGCGACAACTCCTCGTCGACGTGCGTCTCGACGATCCGCTCGTCAATGCCTTCGTAGCGTCCTGCTACGAGGCCAAAACCTTCCAGTGCCGCCAGCCTCTCGGCCGCCGCCTGGTCAAAGCGTCTGCCCTGCGGCGACAGCGCCAGCACCGGCGAACCCTTGGGCAGGCGCTCGCGTAACGCCAGAATGGCGGCCGCCAGCGGCTCAAAACGCATGACCATGCCCGGACCACCGCCATAAGGCCGATCATCGACCGTACGGTGCGCGTCCAGCGCGTAGTCGCGCGGGTTCTCGAGCAAAAGCTCCAGCAAACCGCGTTTTGCAGCCCTGCCAACGACACCAAACTCGGCGACGGCTGACACCTGCTCCGGGAACAGCGTGACAACGCCAATGCGCATGCTCTACGCGTCCCATTCCCAATCGACCCGGACCACGCCCGAATCGAAATCCACTTCTTTGACGACCTGCCCCGTCACGAACGGGATCAGTCGCTCCTCTTCACCCTCGACCCGCATGACGTCGTGCGCCCCGGTTTCGAGCATTTCGCGGATGACACCCAGCCGGCGGCCGTCCTTGTGCTCCACCGCCAGTCCGAGGAGATCCGTCCAGTAGAACCGGTCACCCTCGAGAGCCGGGAAGTCCGTCCGCAGCACCGCAATATCGAGCCCCAGGAGGCCTTCCGCAGCGTCACGATCGTCGCAACCCGCCAGCTTCGCCAGTACCGATTTACCGTGCCGGCGGCCTTCTTCGAGCACCACCGGGCGCGCATCGTCCGCAGCACCCAGGAGCCAGCCCGGATAATCCAGTATCGCCTCGCGGGGCTCCGTGTACGAAAACACTTTGACCCACCCCCGAACACCAAAAAGGCCGACTACACGGCCTAGTTTGACGATCTTTGGCGCTTCGCTGGACACCGACCGAGACTCTAGCGGTGACGGTCGATCCGCCCCCGCTTGCCGGTTAGTTGGCGGCAGCGGCCTTGCGGTGCGCCTTCAACAGCGAGGCCACGCGGTCCGACGGCTGCGCGCCCTGTCCAATCCAGTAGTCCACGCGTTCGAGATCGATACGCAGGTTCTCTTCGTGTTGCTTGCCGACGGGATTAAAATAACCCACGCGCTCAATGTACCGGCCGTCCCGACGATTGCGGCTGTCGGTGACCACCAGGTGATAAAAAGGCCGTTTCTTCGCGCCCGTGCGCGAAAGGCGAATGCTAACCATTACTCTTCCGTAAATCCGTGAATGCACTTGTTGGCGAGGCAGACACGCCCGTGCCCGGGACTTGCCCCAACAGATCGGCGCATTGTACCCGTTTGAAACCAAATGTGAAGCCTTTTGCGGCCCTAAAAATCCTCTGGAATTAGGCCGTTAGCGCGCCGCAGCAACGTCTCCGCGGCATCCGCTCCGATATGCCCGGGCGGCGGCCCGGAACACGGTCGCCTCAGCGGCCCGGAAAGCCGGGTGGCAACCCACCCCCAGGCATGCCCCTCAGCATCTTTTTCATCCCGCCTTTGGAGACTTTTTTCATCATGCGTTCCATCTGCATATGCTGCTTCAGGAGCCGATTGACGTCCTGAATGGCAAGCCCGGCGCCGGCGGCAATGCGCTTCTTGCGCGATCCGTTGATGGTCTTTGGGAATCGCCGCTCCGCGGGCGTCATGGAATTGATGATCGCGATCTGCCGCCGCATCTGCCGCTCGTTTGCCTCATCCTTGAGCGCGCCGGCATTGATGTTGCCTGGCAGCGGCATTTTCTCGAGCATGGCGCCCAGGCCGCCCATGTTCATCATCTGCTCGAGCTGATCCCTGAGATCCGACAGGTCGAAGCCGCGCCCTTTCTTGAGCTTTCGCGCGAGCTTCTCGGCCTTGTCGCGACTGACCTTCTCCTCGATCTCCTCGACCAGGGTCAGCACGTCGCCCATGCCGAGTATCCGCGAGGCCATCCTCTCCGGATGGAAAGCCTCGAGCGCGTCGGTCTTTTCGCCGACACCCATGAAGCGAATCGGCTTGCCGGTCACTTCGCGAACCGACAGGGCAACACCGCCCCTGGCGTCGCCGTCCGCCTTCGTCAGCACCACACCGGTCAGCGGCAGCGCCTCGTCAAACGCGCGCGCCGCGTTCACGGCATCCTGGCCGGCCATGCTGTCCACGACAAACAGGGTCTCGACGGGTGCGGCAGCAGCATGCACGTCCCGCACTTCGCTCATCATCTCGCCGTCGACGTGCAGACGGCCTGCCGTATCGACGATCAGCACGTCCGCGTGCTGCCGCCGTGCATCCTCCAGCGCCCGTTTTACGATCGCAACGGGGGCCTCGCTCGCATTGCTGTCGGAGTGCAGGGCCGAAATCTCCCCTGCGAGCGTCTTGAGCTGCAGAATGGCGGCCGGCCGGTGTACGTCGACGCTGACCAGCATGACCCGCTTCTTGTCCTTCTCGATGAGACTTCGCGCGAGCTTGGCGGCCGTGGTGGTCTTACCCGCACCTTGGAGTCCGGCCAGCAGCACGACAACGGGGGGCTGATGCTTGAGATCGAGCGGAACGTGCTGCTCGCCAAAGATGCCCACCAGCTCCGCGTGAATGATTTTGACCAGCGCCTGCCCGGGGGTCAGGCTCTTGCCGACCTCCTCACCCAGTGCGCGCTCCCTGACCCGGTCGATGAACCCCTTGACCACAGGCAGCGCAACATCGGCTTCCAGAAGCGCAAGGCGCACCTGGCGAAGCGTGTCCTTGATGTTGGCCTCCGTGAGCCGGCCCTTGCCGCCAAGGGCACGGGCTGCGTCGCTCAGGCGGCTGCTGAGATTGTCGAACATGCGCATATTCGCTCGGTGTCGGGGCGAAGCAGTCTACTGCATTGACCGGAATTCAGACAATCGGCCGACGCTGCCGGGCGAGCTTCAGACGTTCAGCACCGTCCCGCGGGAGAGCATCTGGATGTTGCGCTCCGGGCACGCGGCCAGCACCTGTTCGTAGATGCGGTCTTCTTCACCGGGCTTCATACCGGTCAGCCAGATATCGGGGTTGGGACTCAGCCGCTCGAGGTCGCGGCACAGTGTCTTGGGGCAGTAGTGCCCGGCGTCAGCAGCAAGGCGTTCCATTTCGTCCGGAAACGACACCTCGATCACGAGCAGGCGAAGGTCGTCGCAGGCATTCAGCACGGGCCACAGCGTTTCGTTGGTCTTGGTGTCGCCGCTGACCGCAAACGCGCCGTTGCTGTTCTGCACCGTGTAGCCGAGAGAGGGCACGCTGTGCATGACGTCGACGGCAAAAAAGTCCCGCTGCCCGATCGTCTCGGTATCCCCCGGACTCAGCACGCGATACTGCAGCATCGGCCGCTCGGGCACGGGCAGTTTGGAGAAATCCGGCCAGATGGCATCGTTGAACAGGTGAGTTTGCACGGCATTCAGGGTTTCGGCCCGCGCGTACACCGTGAGAGGTACCTCGAAATCGGGGTCGAACACCGAATCGACCAGCATTGGCAGGCCGGCAATGTGATCGAGGTGCGCGTGGGTCAGGAAAACGTGGCGAATGCCGTTCAGATCGTCGAGCGAAAGATCGCCAACCCCCGTGCCGGCGTCGATCAGCACATCGCCGTCGACCAGCATCGCCGATGTTCGGGATCCGGCGCCAATACCCCCGCTGCAACCCAGAATTCTGATGCGCATGCCGCCTTCACCTGAAGCTTCATTGCTGTGGCCTTAAAGAACATTTTACGCACTTGCGCGGAGGGTTCTATTGAAACTCACCGTATGGGATCATTCAGGCGCAAGTTTTAGGTCAAACCCTTAAGGGTTTCTGTGTTTCAAATCACACTTCTTTTTCTGTATCTGGGCGCCGCGACATCCTTTGTGATGAGCCGGCTTCCGGTGTATCAGGAGCGGCAAAAGCTGCTCAATGGCTGTGCTTATGTCGCAGGCATTGCCGGCCTTGCCATGCACTTCGATATCCTCGGGGCGCTGTACGCGCCGGATCGCATCGGCGCACTCTCACTCTCGGCGGCCCTGTCGCTTCTGAGCCTGCAGCTTGCGCTCATTGGGCTGCTCGGAGGGCTGAATTCACGCCTGCGCGGCATGTCTGCCGGGCTGCTCACACTGGCGGCAGTGCTTGCCATCCCGATGCACCAGGGCATCACGGGGGACAGCAGCCCGCCGCTGACCTGGCAGACGCGAACCCACGTACTCGTTTCGCTGTTCGCCTACGGCCTGCTGACGGTAGGCGCCATTGTTGCGGTGTATGCGCTCGTCCAGGAGCGGCGGCTCAAATCGGCCCGGATCTCCCCGCTCAACAATCTGTTCGCGCCGCTCGAAACGACGGAACAGATGCTGTACGGCATCACCGCTGCCGGTTTTGTGGGCCTCGCCCTTGCCGTGGTCTCGGGTTTTACGTTTGTCGACAACCTGTTCGCCCAGCACCTGGTCCACAAGACCACTTTCTCGCTGTCCGCACTGGCCGTGTTTGGCGTACTCCTCGGCGGGCGTTTCTTCTTGGGATGGCGCGGTGCGCGCGCCGTTTACCTGTATCTGGGCGGTTTCGCGCTGTTGCTGCTCGCTTACTTCGGCAGCCGCTTCATCCTCGAGGTGTTGCTCGGCCGCAGCTGGGGGTAGCTGCCGCAGCAAGAGCAGATTCCGTACCGAATCCCGCGTGTGGTGTCCTTGACAGCCTGACACCGACCTGCTCAACTTTTGTGCTGTCTGTCGTTTGGAGGTGCCCGGTCTTTGGGCGACGTCCCTTTACCCGCCCTGTTCAGCGTGCTGTTTTTACTGCTCGCGCTCTCGGCCTTCTTCTCGGGCTCGGAAACGGCTCTCATGAGCCTCAATCGCTACCAGCTGCGCCACAAGGCACGCCAGGGTCACAGAGGCGCGCGACTGGCCGACAAACTTCTCGAACGCCCGGATCGACTCATCGGTCTGATATTGCTGGGCAACAACCTGGTCAACTTTTCGGCCGCCGCTCTCGTATCACTGATTGCACTGAAGATCGGCGGCGAACCCGCCCTTGCGATAAGCACGGTGCTGCTGACCTTGGTGGTCCTGATCTTCTCCGAGACGGCGCCAAAAACACTGGCCGCGCTCCACCCCGAAAGGCTGGCGTTTCCCGCCTCCCTGGTTTATTACCCACTGCTCAAGATTGCGTATCCGTTCGTCTGGTTCGTCAACGTCATTGCCAACGGCGTGCTGTTTCTGTTTGGCGTCCGCGCCGGCGACAACGAACTCGCGGCATTGACGCACGAAGAGCTGCGCACGGTCGTCTTCGAGGCCGGCAGCCGAATTTCGACGCGCTACCAGCAGATGCTCATCAGCATCCTCGACCTCGAAAAAGTCACGGTCGACGACGTCATGGTGCCGCACAACGAAATCATCGGCATCAACCTCGACGACCCGCCGGAGCTTATCGAACAAACCATCGTCGACAGCCGTCACACCCGCTTGCCCGTGTATCGCGACACGATCGACAAGGTGGAAGGCATCCTGCATCTCCGGCATCTCGCCAACCTCGCGAGCTTCGAGTTTGCGTCCGGAGATCTCAAAAGACTTCTTAGCGAACCCTACTTCGTCCCCGAGGGTACGCCGTTGTCGACGCAGCTCGTACAGTTTCAGCGGCGGCGCGAGCGCATTGCGCTGGTTGTCGACGAATACGGCGACATACAGGGTATCGTGACGCTCGAGGACATACTCGAAGAGATCGTCGGCGAATTTACAACTGACCCGGCTGACGACGAGGACGATGTCCGTGAAGAAACCCCGGGCCAGTTTCTCGTCGACGCCTCCGCCTATATCCGCGAACTGAATCGCTCGCAGGGCTGGGAGCTACCCACGGACGGGCCAAAAACGCTGAACGGGCTGATCGTCGAACGCCTCGAGACGATCCCCGACGCGGGCGCGTGTCTCGAAATCGAGGGCTATCCGCTCGAAATTATCGCCAGCGACGACAAGCGTATCCAGACCGTGCGAATCCGCCCGCGCATCGTCACGCAGAACCAGGAAGCTTCCTAGTCTCGAGGGGCCTCAAAACACCGCGTCGAGCGCATCACGAAGGCGTTTGGCGCCCACAATCTCCATGCCGTCCGGTGGCCGCCGCGGACGATTGGACTCCGGCACGATACAGCGCGTAAAACCCTGCTTGGCCGCGGCCGCAATACGCTCGCCGCCGAAACGCACGGGACGCACTTCTCCGGCCAGGCCCAGCTCACCAAAGCTCACGATGTGTTCATCGATTGCGCGATCGCGAAAGCTCGAAACAATGGCAAGCAGGAGCGGCAAGTCGACCGCCGTTTCGGCAATACGCAGTCCGCCGACAACGTTGACAAACACGTCCTCGGCGCCGAGTTCGAAGCCCCCATGACGCGCCAGTACCGCGAGCAGCAGCGCAAGGCGGTTCTGGTCCACGCCCTGTGCCAGCCGCCGCGGCGTCGTCGCGCTGTCGGCAACGAGCGCCTGGATTTCGACCAGGAGCGGCCGGCTGCCCTCCCAGCTGACGGACACCACGCTGCCGGCTTCCGAGCGGTGCTCGCGCGACAGGAAAATCGCAGACGGATTGCTGACCTCTAAAAAACCCTGCTCGGTCATGGCAAACACGCCCATTTCCCCGCTCGCGCCAAAACGATTCTTGACCGAGCGAATCAGCGTGTAGCGACTGGACGGATCGTTTTCGAAGTACAGCACGGTATCGACCATGTGCTCGACAACCCGTGGACCGGCAATGGCCCCTTCCTTGGTGACGTGTCCAATCACGAATACCGACACGTCATTGCGTTTGGCAAACGCCACGATCCGGCTGACCGACTCGCGGAGCTGCGTGACCGAGCCCGGCGCGGACGGCACGTCGTCGACACTCAGCGTCTGCATGGAGTCGATCACGAGCACCCGCGCACCACTCTGGCCCGCCGCCGCCAGCACGCTGTCCAGCGACGTATCGGCCAGCATGGACCAGTCCGAGCCGTCGAGCCCCAACCGCCGCGCGCGTTGGCCGATTTGCCGCAGAGATTCCTCCCCGGTTGCGTAGCACACGGGCACACCGGCGGGTAATCGCGCCGAGACCTGCTGCAGCAGGGTCGACTTTCCCACCCCCGGGTCACCGCCCAGCAACACGACGGACCCGGGCACCAGTCCGCCGCCGAGAACCCGGTCGAACTCGGCAAAGCCCGTGGCGTAGCGCTCCGCAAGGTCGTCCCCGAGTTCGCTGAGACGGGCCGGTGCCGCCGAATTCCTGACCGCCGCTCCAGACTTGACGATCTCAAGTGTGTTCCAGGCAGAACATTCCGGGCACTGGCCCGCCCACTTGGCGCTCTGGGCACCACACTCGGTGCAGACGTAGACCGTCTTGGCTTTCGGCATTCAAACAATCCTCTATGTCGCTGATTTTCAAAAATTAAGCGCGCGCGGGCTTGCGTCTCCGCCGCGATGAGCCGATAGTTCGGGAGGATCGGCGTTATTACATAAAAATGCCAACCCTTTCTCATTTCCGAAGGGGCTGTTTGCCTATAATTTTGCCGATAAAACAGGGACCTGAAAGTCTTGGACAGCAGCCAGAATCAAAAAAAAATCCGCCTGATCGCCCTGGCGTTTGCCTGTGTGCTGCTGCTCCTCGTCTACGGCCCGCTGGCGCGCTGGTTCGAAACGGCTGATCGCTTCCTGTTCGATCAGTTTGCCGGCCGCATGCCAACCGCCGTGCTGGTGGACGCCTACATCATCAGTATCGACCGACCGCGTGCGTCGACGACTGAACTGCTTGAAGCCTACGGCGAAGTTATCGAGGTACTCAAGCGCGGCGGCGTCAGCCGCATTGTCATGGCCAACCCGCCCGAAGTTTCGGAGAGCGAATCGCTGCCGGCCTGGGTGCGGAACCTGAGCAGCGAAGACACGCGCGTTTACGTGCCGCTGCGGCACCGCTTCGAGCCCTACGCATCCCGCGCCGGTTTCGTCGAATTCAAAAGCGACGAAGACGGCGTACTCCGACGCACCGACTTCTGGCAGCTGAGCGACGGCGTCAGGAAACCGGCACTACCGCTCGCAATCGCCTTCGATCGCAACGACGCTCCCGGCAACGCGCGCATGAGCAGCTCGGAGGATGCCGTATACCTGTCTCGCTACGCCGAGTTACCCAGGTTACTGCCGGAAGACGTGTTGAGCCTCAGCTTCAACAGCCGTCAGCTGTACGGCAGCACGGTTTTTCTCGACAACGAACCCGCGCTGGTCGACGCGCTTGGCCAACTGCCGTCGGGGCAGTATGTCACCAGCTCGGAAGTCACGGCGGCACTACTCGCCGAGATCGAACAGGGCAAGACCCTGCTCGCGCCATCGTGGGTAATCTCGATTCAGCTGCTCGCCCCCGTGCTGCTGTCGATCGTGGCGGTATTGTTCATACCGGATCGTGGCCGCGCCGACATTGTGCTGCTGACGCTCGGCACGATTGTGGTGCTGCTCATTATCGAGGCCATTGCGGTGTACCTTGTCCGGGTACGCCTCGACCTCGGCCGTCCCATCGTGATCTTCGCGGGCGTCAGCCTGCTGTGCTTCTGGCTGATCGGCAACCCGCGCCGGGCAAACGCCGACGCGTTCCGGAAAGGCTCGGACTTTCTCGCGGCCGGACGCCTGGAGCCCGCGTTTGCCGAGTTCCGCCGCTGTCCGCCGTCGGAAACGCTGGCTGCGGTCATGTACAAACTATCGCTTGCGTTCGAACAGCAGGCCAAACCCGAACGCGCCGAAGCCGTGCTGCAGTGGATGAAAAAGACCCACGGCTCGATCTCCACGGAGCGCAAGAAAGGCTCAGCGTCAGAGGGTATGCCCGACCGACTCGGCCGCTACGTCATCGAGCGCAGAATCGGCCGCGGCGCAATGGGCGCCGTCTATCTGGCCAAGGATCCGCGCATCAATCGCCCCGTGGCGGTCAAGGCGATCCCGATCGAGGAAGAGTTCGAAGACGAGGAACTCAAGGAGGCACGACTGCGCTTTTACCGGGAGGCGGAGTCAGCCGGGCGATTGACACATCCGAACATCATTACGGTCTTCGACGCGGGTGAGGACAAGGGCCAGGCCTACATCGCGATGGAATACGTCCCGGGTATTCCGCTCAAGGACTTCACCGACCCGGTCAAACTCCTGGCGCCCAAACGGGCCCTGGAGCTGGCGGCACTAACGGCGGAAGGACTGGATTATGCGCACAACCAGGGCGTCATCCACCGCGACATCAAACCCGCCAATCTGCTGTACGACCCGAAACAGGGGGCGCTCAAGATTTCCGACTTCGGCGTCGCTCGATTGACCGACAACAACCGCACCAAGACCGGCATCGTACTCGGCACCCCCATGTACATGTCGCCGGAGCAACTCGGTGCCGAAAACCTGACGGGGCTCTCGGACTTGTTTTCGCTTGGTGTTACCCTATACGAGCTATTGACGGGGGAAGTGCCGTTCAAGGCATCGAACATCGCAGTGCTCATGACAAAAATAACGACAGAGGAAGCAACTCCGATAGCACACCGTCGTGCCGGCATTCCCGCCAACGTGGATACCGTACTCGCCAAAGCGATGGCAAAGCGACCGGAAGACCGCTTCTCCTGCGGCGCTGAGATGGCGATCGCCCTGCGCAACTGCGCGCGGGTATCGTAATGCCCGGCGCACGAGCGAACTATTCAGCATGAGCCTGCGTGGAAAAATCGATTTTGCCCAGATCACGGATACCGGGCGCGTGCGAGAGCACAACGAAGACGCCATCGGTTCGGACACCGAGATTGGCCTCATGGTGCTCGCGGACGGCATGGGCGGCTACAACGCCGGTGAGGTTGCCAGCGGCATTGCCGTCGAAACGGTCACAAAGCTCGCCATCGAGGCGCACGCCCGCGAGGAACTCAACAACGTCGATCCGCACAGCGGCATGATGCGGCAGTCGATTATCCTTCGCGACGCCATTTACCGCGCCAACAAGATCATTTTCCAGACCGCTCAAAGCCAGACGCACTGCGAAGGCATGGGAACCACGATTGTTGCCGGCATGTTCTACGACAATCGCATTTCGATCGCTCACGTTGGCGATTCCAGAGCGTATCGCTTGCGCGGCGGTCAGTTCGACCAGCTGACGCTCGATCACTCCCTGCTGCAGGAACTCGTGGACCGTGGCTTCTATTCCGCGGAAGAGGCGCAGCGCTCAACCAACCGCAACTACGTCACCCGCGCCCTCGGGGTCGAACCCACCGTGGAGGTGGAGGTTCACGAACACGAGGTGCTGCCCGATGACGTCTATTTGCTCTGTTCGGACGGCCTTCCGGACATGGTTGAAGATGAGGATATTCACTTAACTATCAGTACTTTTAATGCTAGTCTTGACGTGGTTGGTCAACAATTAATCGATCTGGCCAACAAGCAGGGCGGACGCGACAACGTTTCGGTCATGCTTGCCCAGGTCAATGAGCCCTTCGCAGCGCGAAAAGGTTTGCTGGTCAGGATCGCAGGCTGGTTCAGCTCTTAGGGGTAATAAGGAAAACGGCGGAGATTGGGGTTCTTGGGGCGTACGCTTACAGCCTGCCTGCGGGCCATCGATACTGCGCGGAACAACAAGTCTCTCTTTTGAGTACAGCGAGTAATCATGGCACGGTTAATTCTTAGTCTGGACAATCAGGTACTGGCTGAATACAACATGACGAAAGAGCGGTACACGATTGGCCGCCTGCCCGACAACGACGTCCGGATCGACAACCCGGCGGTCAGCGGGCATCACTCGTTGATCATCAACATACTCAACGACTCGTTCCTCGAGGACCTGAACAGCACCAACGGCACTTACGTCAACGGCAAGCTGATCAAGAAACACGCTCTGCAGCATGGCGACGTCATTACGATCGGCCACCATCAGTTGCGTTTCTCGGACCAGGCAACCAACGATACCGAGCAGGACGAGTTCGAAAAGACCATGGTCATTCCGACGGGCCAGCAGAACGCGGAACAACTGGCTATCGCCGAGAAGGCAGCCGAAGCCGCCGCACAGGCAGCCGGCAACGCGAACGATGACTCGGCAGGCATTCGCCTGGACCCGGAAGAAGCGGCGGCATTGAGCGCTGCCCATCAAGCGGACGAACCGGCCGCGGAGCCGGTCGACGATACGCCCGTCGACGACGGGCCAGCCGAAACGATCGCGACGGACCAACCGCCCGCCGAACCTGCCCGGCACACGGCAACCACAACGGGTATCGATCCGAGCACAGCGCCGAGCGCCCTGCCGCTCGCGAAACTGCAAGTACTGAGTGGCGCGTTTGCCGGCCGTGAACTCGAGCTTACCAAGGCACTGACAACGCTCGGCCGACCCGGCGTTCAGGTTGCCGCCATTACGCGCCGCGCCGAGGGCTACTACATCGTGCACGTCGAATCCGGAAAAGACGGCGACTATCCGCTGGTGAACGGTGAGGCAATCGGTGCTCAGGCCCGCAAACTGGACGACAACGATGTCGTACAGCTGGCCGGCGTCAAGATGGGTTTCTTCTCGAGCTGAATCTACACCGCTACGCGGCGCCGACTGCGGCGCCGTGTCAGAACGATTCTTCGGCGTAGTGTTCGGGCGCCCAGTTCTCGAACTTCGTGTAGCGGCCGACGAACGTCAGCGGAAACTCGCCAATCGGACCGTTACGCTGTTTCGCAATGACAATGTCGGCGATACCCTTGCGCGGCGTGTCCGGGTTGTAGACCTCCTCACGGTAAATGAAGATGATCATGTCCGCGTCCTGCTCGATGGCGCCCGATTCACGCAGGTCCGACATCACCGGCCGTTTGTCCGTGCGCTGCTCGACGCTGCGATTGAGCTGCGACAACGCAATCACAGGCACCGACAGCTCCTTGGCCAGCGCCTTGAGTGAGCGCGAAATCTCGGAGATCTCCGTCGCGCGATTCTCGCTGTTGCCGGGCACCTGCATGAGCTGCAGGTAATCGACGACGATCAAGCCGAGGCCGTGCTCGCGCTGCAAGCGGCGAGCGCGGGCGCGAATCTCCGTCGGTGCGAGCCCTGCCGTATCGTCGATGTAGATCGGCGCCTCGGACATGAGCTGAACAGCCGTGTTGATGCGCGACCAGTCTTCGTCCGGGAAATTACCGGTGCGCAGGTGCGTCTGATCGACACGCCCCAGCGACGAGATCATGCGAAACGCAAGCTGCGATGCGGGCATTTCCATCGAGAATATGGCGGTCGGCACTTTCGAGCCGATCGAGGCGTTCTCGGCGATATTGACCGCAAACGTCGTTTTACCCATCGAGGGCCGGCCCGCAACAATCACGAGGTCGCCCGGCTGTAGTCCGGCCGTCATCTTGTCGAATTCGTGGTAGCCGCTGGAGATGCCCGTAATACTGCCGTCGGACTGATGCAGCAGATCGATGCGATCCACCGTTTCCGGCAGTATCTGCTTCAGAGACTTGAAGCCCTGCCGACCACGCGCTCCGCGCTCGGCAATCTCGAACACGAGCCGTTCCGCTTCGTCGACCAGCTCCGACGCGCTGCGGCCGTCCGTGGAAAACGCCTGTCCCGCTATTTCATTGCCGGCGTTGATCAGCGAGCGCAGCATTGCGCGCTCGCGGACAATGTTGGCGTACGCGCGCGCATTGGCGGCGCCGGGCGTTTCGTTGGCGAGGGTTGCGAGGTACTCGAGGCCGCCGGCTGAACCCAGCTCGCCGCGCTGCTCGAGAAACTCCGATATCGTCACGACGTCGCAGGGATTGCCGTCTTCGACGAGTTCGGCAATCGCCTTGAAAATGAGCCGATGATCCTTGCGGTAGAAGTCCTCGGAGCCGACGACGTCGCCTACCTTGTCCCACGCAGACTTGTCGAGCATGAGCCCGCCGAGCAGCGACTGCTCGGCTTCGACCGAGTTGGGGGGAACCTTGAGGCGGCGTTCCTCGTCCATGCCGCCGCTCTCTCCCAACGCTCGAACCATCTTCCCCTGCCCGCTGTTCCGACTACGAGACGCCTACGTTACCACAGCCCGCACCCGCCCCACGCGGGAAACTCGGTGGTCCGGCGACGCGGTGAACACCGCTGCCGGCGTGAAGCGATTACTCGTCCGCGACGACGCGGACGGTGACTTCAGCGTTGACTTCCGGGTGCAGGTGGACGCCAACCACAAACTCGCCGAGTTCATGTATCGGGCCGTCCGGCATGCGGATTTCGCTACGCTGCACCTCGATCTGCACCGCTTCGAACGCTTCTGCGATATCCACGGGGCCAACCGAGCCGAACAGCTTGCCTTCCGGCCCGGCGTTGGCCTGCACCACGAGTTCGACGCCGTTGATGCTCTCGGCACGGCCCTTCGCGGTGGCGAGTTCTTCAGCGGCGGCTTTTTCGAGCTCGGCGCGCCGCGCTTCGATCGCCTTCATGTTCTCGGGCGTCGCAAGCGCCGCTTTGCCCTGCGGCAGCAGGTAGTTGCGACCGTACCCGGGTTTTACCTTGACCAGATCTCCGATCCGGCCCAGATTTTCGACGTTGTCCAGCAATATGACATTCATGTTCTCAAACCCTACAGCAATATCGTTCAAAGGCCGGGCAACGCGCCTCAAGACGCGCTCTCCCGGCGACGCCTCAACGAAAACCAGGCGTCTATGTATCCAAGGACCGCCAGAGCGGCCACCATAATCAGTGGCAGTACCACGATCGCGGCATAAGCCGCCACTACCAAAAACACCGGCACCCGGCCTTCCGTGTGCAGCCAGTGCAGCAACGCAATGCCTTGCAGGCTAAACACGGCAAACAGCACAAAGGCAACGCCTTTCAGCCAGACCAGCCCGACAAAAAACGCCACCACCGAGGCCAGCGCGGTAGCTCCGGCGATCACGCGCCCGAAGTCCAGGTCGACAAAGCGCCCCAGGCTTCCTGCCGCCTGGGCCCCGTGCCGGCACAGCGCATGCCCCAGAATCAGCATCAGCGCACTGCTGGCCCAGAAGAAGAACGCAAGCCAGGGCGTTGCGTACTCTGCCATCTGGCCAATGTGCGGCCGTATCGCCTCAGCCTGCCGCACCGCTTGCGGCCCGCCGGTTTGACTCCACTGCTCGATCAGGTCGGTAAGCAGCGGCGTCCACCAGGCAACGGGGTCTCCCACGACCACGGAAAAGACCACGACACCGAGCACGGCAACGATCGACGACACCTGCAAAGCCATCGTCAGCGAACCGCTTGCGCCGAGCACAAAACCCAACACTGCGGCCGGCAACCAGACCATTGCGATAGCTGCCATTCTCGACTCGAGCGGCATACCCATAATGGCCGCAAGGGTCAGCAACAACGCTGCCGCGAAACCGGCCGCCACGGCGGCGCTTCTCGGCCCCGCGGTGACGATCAGGTACACGAGTACTGCGCCGCTCAGAAACCCCAGGGGCATCAGCGACAGCGTCAGCGCCAGGGCTAGGACGGCATTCAGCGGCCGGGCTACCAGCCATGCGGCCACCGTCTGCAAGGGTTTGCCTAGTGGCGATCCGTGTACGGCAGCAGCGCCAGGTAGCGTGCACGTTTTACCGCGGTGGCAAGCTGGCGCTGGTAGTGCGATTTGGTTCCGGTAATCCGGCTGGGCACAATCTTGCCCGTCTCGGTGACGTAGGCCTTCAGCAGATTGAGATCCTTGTAATCGATCTCTTCAATCCCTTCGGCCGTAAAACGGCAGTACTTGCGCCGACGTGAATAACGACTCATTGCTCTGATCCTCAGGCTGTCTTGGCTTCAGCGGGTGCGTCGCCGGTCTCTTCGGCGTCAGCGGCCTTCGCTTCGCCTTCGGCGGGTGCAGCGTCGGGCTTGCTGTCGGGCTTGCTTTCCTCCGCCGCGTCGTCGGAACTCGCATCGCGGCGCATCGCAGCCTCGGCAGCCGCTTTCGCCTCACGGCGCTGCTGCGCTTCTTTTTCCTTGGCCTTTTCTTCGGCCACGGCAACCGCCATCGGCGACGCCTCGGTCACGGCCTTGTCGCGGGATATCACCATGTGCCGCAGAACCGCGTCGTTGAAGCGGAACGCGCCCTTGATACCCTCAATGACGTCGAAACCGCACTCGACGTTGAGCAGCACGTAGTGGGCCTTGTGAATTTTGTTGATGGGGTGCGCAAGCTGGCGGCGGCCCCAGTCTTCGGTTCGATGAACCTGCCCGCCGGCTTCGGTCACCATGCCTTGGTAGCGTTCTACCATGGCAGGCACCTGCTCGCTCTGGTCCGGATGGACCAGAAAAACGATCTCATAGTGTCTCATTGTCGTCCCTTCTGGATGAAATCACACACATTCGCAGCCCGAAAGCCGCCAATCCGTGCGGATTACAGCCACCCGTTCAAATAGCGGTGTGGCAAGAGAATAAGTGCCTGATATCTAGCCGTTTCAGGCACCCCCACGCTCCGCGGGGATGCGCATCCTACCCAAGCGCCCGGACAGTAGCAAGAGGCAGCAGCGGGTGTCGCCGGTCTGGCCGGGCGGCGCCTGTGCCTCAGTCCGGGCCGGAGCGCTGCCTCAGCACCTCGTAGAGGCACACGCCGGTGGCGACGGAGACGTTGAGACTCGACACCTGACCCAGCATGGGCAGGCTCACGAGATGGTCGCAGCGACTCATGACCGCCTTGCTCATCCCCTTTTCCTCACGTCCCATCACGAGCGCAATCGGCCCGCTCAGATCCACGTCGTACAGGCTTTCAGCCCCCTGGTCGCTCGTGCCGGCGCGAAGCACGCCGTAATTGCCGAGCCAGTCCAGGGTCTTGCCAACGTTCGGCACCGCCACAAACGGCAGGGTTTCGGCCGCGCCTGCCGCCACTTTGCTGACCGTCGGACCCAGGCCCGCAGCCCCGTGCCGCGGCACGACCACGGCATCGGCACCGGCCGCGTCCGCCGTTCTCAGGCAGGCGCCAAGATTGTGCGGATCCTGAATACCGTCGAGCAACAGCAGCAACAGCGGTTTGCCCTCGTCGTTGCCCAGTCGGTCTTCGACCAACGACCGGAGCGCCGCCTCGTCGAGCGTCGTGCTGCGCCGGATCTCCGCAACCACACCCTGGTGCCGCGCTTCACCCGACAGCTGCTGGAGGCGGGCTCGATTCGCCGAGCGTACGGCGACACCTTTCGATTCCGCTGACGCGATTGCAGCCTTCACACGTGGATTGGCGCTCTGGTACTCGGCGTACAGACACTTGAGCTGCCGGCCCTCACCGGCGAGGAGCTGCTCGACGGCGCGCAGACCGGTCACGTAGCGCGCCCGGCTCATCGCCGACGCCGCTTGCGGGACCGCGGTCGCTCGAGGTCGTAGCCGTCCCAGACGGGCCGGAAGTCGATCCGCCGGGTTTCCATGTCGACGCGCTGCACCTGCACCTCGATGGCCTCACCGAGACCGAAGCTCTGCCCGGAGCGCTCACCGACCAGTTGCTGCCGCGAGGGCTCGTAATGGTAGTAGTCGTTGGGCAGGCTCGTGACGTGCACGAGGCCGTCGATCATCAGATCGGTCAGCTGCACGAACAGGCCAAAGTGGGTCACGCTCGTCACGACGCCGTGGAACTGCTCGCCCAGCTTGTCCTCGAGATACTGACACTTGAGCCAGGCCTCGACGTCGCGCGTGGCCTCTTCGGCACGCCGCTCGTGCTGCGAGGTAATGGCGCCGAGGCGCTCCATCTCGTCCTTGCGGTAGCGGTACTTGCCCGGTTTACCGCCGCGAATGATGTGCCGGATCGCGCGATGCACGAGCAGATCCGGATAACGGCGAATCGGCGACGTGAAGTGTGCGTAAGTCTCGAGCGACAGCCCGAAATGACCAATGTTCGTGGGCGAATACTCCGCGTGGGTCAGCGAGCGCAGCATCTGCATCGCGATCGCCGACGCGTCCTCGCGCCCCTTGATCTGCCCGAGCAGCGCGTTGAACTGCTTCGGGGTCACGTGGTCCGGGTGCGGTACCTTGAGGCCTAGCGAAGTCAGGTACTGGCGCAGTTCGTCGAAACGATCAGGGTCCGGCCTTGCGTGCACGCGGAACAGCCCCTGGATGCGGTGGCGGCGCAGGAATTTTGCCGCCTCCACGTTGGCCGCAATCATGCACTCTTCGATCAGCCGATGTGCGTCGTTGCGCGGCACCGTGGCAATGCGGGCAATCTCCCCTTTGGCGTCGAGTTCGAAGCGGGTCTGCGGCAGGTCGAGTTCCAGCGCGCCACGACGGCGCCTGGCTTTCGCGAACGCGCGATAGAGATTGTGCAGGTGTCGCAGAGCGGGCTGCAGCGGTTTCGGCACGGAGCGGGTGGATTCGCCGCTCAGGAAGTCACTGACCTGGCCGTAGGTCAGCCGCGCCTTCGAGCGCATTACGGCTTCGTGAAACTTCGACCGCGTGACCTTGCCTTCAGCGCTGACGCGCATTTCACACACCATGCACAGCCTGTCGACTTTGGGATTGAGCGAGCACAGTCCGTTGGACAGCACTTCCGGCAGCATCGGCACAACCCGATCCGGGAAGTACACGGACGTGCCCCGGACGATGGCCTGCTGATCGAGGGGCGAACCGGCCTCTACATAGTGCGCCACATCGGCGATCGCCACGAACAGCCGCCAGCCCTTGCCTACGGGCTCACAATACACGGCATCGTCGAAGTCACGCGCGTCCGCGCCGTCGATCGTCACGAGATCGATCTGACGCAGGTCCAGCCGCCCCTTCTTGGCGGCGCTCGGCACGGTCTTGCCGTACTTCCTGATCGCGTCCCGAACGGCCTTGGGCCATTTGACGGGGATGCCGTGGGACTCGATCGCAATCTCCGTCGCGATGCCCTTTTGACCGGGCGCGCCCAGCACGCGGCTGATGCGGCCGGTTGCCTGCTCGACATGGCTCGGAAAATCGAGGATCTCGACAACGACGATATCCCCGTGGCGGGCACCGCCGGCCTCGCCTTTCGCAATCAGCACCCGATGGGAAATCTTCGGGTTGTCCGGCACGACGACCCCGATGCCGCGTTCGCGGATGAACTGGCCCACGACCTCGCGGGTTCCCCGATCGAGGACCTCGACCAGTTTGCCTTCCGGCTTGCCGCGGCGGTCCTTGCCGATGATGGAGATCGCCACGCGGTCGCCGTCGAACAGCGAACGCATTTCCCGGGCCGAGAGGTATACGTCTTCCTCGTCGCCGTCGTCCCGAACGACAAAGCCGAAGCCGTCCTTGTGGCCGCTGACCGTACCCGTCACGAGATCGATCTTTGCGGTCAGGCAGTACACGCCGCGGCGGTTTTCAATGATCTGCCCGGCGCGCACCATCTTGTTGAGCCGGTCCACGAGCAGACTGCGCATCCGCTGCCCCTTGAGGCCCAGGTCCCCCAGCATCTTGTCGACACGCACAGGCCTGCCGCGCTCGGTCAGGTAGTCGAGCAGCGCGCTGCGATCGGGGATGGGGTGCTGGTAGTTGCCGGCTGTCTTCTTACGGGGTTTCCGGGCGGGTTTTCGAGCCAATGGCCGTGGATCCTTCTATAATGGTGTTGCGCGAATTGACAGGGTCGACCGACTTTGAGTACAGTTCGCCGCCCCGCAGGTCACGCATTGTACCTGCGAGCCATGCCGAGGTGGCGGAATTGGTAGACGCGCTAGCTTCAGGTGCTAGTGGGGGTAACCCCGTGGAGGTTCAAGTCCTCTTCTCGGCACCAAACAAATAGGCCCGCTTTCGCGGGCCTTTTGTTTGGAGATCGAGGGGACGACTCTACGCCGGGTGCCCTTGTTCAGCCTTTGAGGCTTCCCCTCATCCACTGCTTGATCGGCAACAGCGGTAGTTACCCTACACGGAATGCTCGCACCTCAAACCTTGCCCGTATCGTCTCTCTTGACTCGGTTCAAGTCCTCTTCTCGGCACCAAATAAAAGACGGCCCCTGAAGGGGCCGTTTTTATTTGGAGATGGAGGGGTGGACCCTACTCCGGGTGCCCTTGCTCAGCCCTGGAGGCTTCCCCTCATCTACTGCCAGATCGGCAACAGCGGTAGTTACCCTACACGGAACACCCGCACCTCAAACGTCACCCGTGTCGTTCCTCTTGACTCGGTTCAAGCCCTCTTCTCGGCACCAAAAAATGGCGAGAACAGTTATTCCCGTTGGCATCCAAGTACCTCTCAATCTATCGGTGGCGAGGCCCGGACTTTATCCAGCGGAGACCTGACAACGACTGTGTTGGACGCGCGGTCGGGTATGTGCTCAAGACGAGTAAACGTGTTTTCGGAAGTAATGCTGCCGCGAATACTGCCGTCACTTGCGTTTACGTAGAGCTTCCAGTCACCGACCGCTGCCTTCGAATCCGGAGCACCGCTGATGGGGACTACCAGTCGGCCTGTCATGTTGACGAATGAATACCCCTCGATAGTATCCAGCCGAATACGACGGATACTCAGTGCATGCTGCTCCCCATCGAAGAGTGTAAGCGTCATGTCAGGTGCGGTTGTAACCGAGTCTTTCCTCGCAGACCCTTGTATTTTCGCTTCTTCGTAGAGAGGATTTCGTTTCACCAGATCGAGGATCTTTTTGACGTCGATATCGACAACGCGACCTTCATCGAAACTCCATTCCGACTCTTCCTTCATATATCGCGAGCGCATCCATTCTTCATCAGCTGGCGAGTCGGTGATTGGTACGACACGAATCGCAGGCACGCTCCCAAAGGCGTCAACTGAACGAGAATCGGGCTGGGATGAATCGACTGACCTGTCATTGACCTCTTCCGGACTCGGCGCCGCCTCATCACCTGACTCTACGATTTTCCAAAATCCGCTCTCTTTGAAGTCGCCGCTCCCTTCGATCGGAGCCAGGTAGTCCCACGCAATGAATGCAACCAAGGCTACAACTGCCATCGCGATCGCGAAGCCAAGAATCTGACGGTTCATTACAATACCGATCCCCAGGCTTTCTGATGATTGCTTGAGCGCCGCAATCTTTCGCGATCGAAAATCGCAAGCCCAAGCGGTCAGGGTAAATATACGGCAGATAGGTGCTGACTACACCCATCAAGCGCTCCCAGCATGTCAGCAAAAAGAACACCGTTGACCACCAGACAAAAGACGGCCCCCGAAGGGGCCGCTGTTACTTTGTAGACAAGCAGACGACCCTATTCATTTGAGTCGTTGATCTCTACGAGCGGGTTCGCTTCCAGCGAATCGAGATCGTCGAGCTTCTGCAGGTGCCGCTGAACCGCGCTCGTAATCGGCTGGCCCTTGCAGACAATCAATACTCCTTCCACCGTGCGTATATCTTCGGCAATGGTCATGTCGTCGTTGAGGTCGCTGACGGGAACGCGCTTCACGATCGCGTTGCCGTCACCCGTGCCGTGCAGTGCTTCGAGTGCGTCGATGACGTCAGGGTCGAACTGGCCCTTCTGGGCGCGCAGTTTTTGCACGCTGGCACTGTTCGACCAGCCCCCGTTGCGCATGAGTATGAAGCTGTGGGCAACATGCAGGATGCTTGCGCCCAGCGGAATACCGTTTTCGGTCCCGGAACCGTTCGCCCGATCTTTGTACGCGCGCTCCTGGTAGCGGACGATATCCGCGACCTCGTCCATGCGCGGGATCTTGCGTATCATTTCCGCGCCCGCTTTCGCGTGTTTGCGGTACTCAGCCTGCTCTTCCGTGCTCAGCTCGACACCGTTCCTACGCTTCTCGATCAGGTTATCGGGGATAACGAGGTAACCGAGTGTGCTGAGCGTTGCGGCGGCATGCATGGTCCAGCGCTCCACACCGCCGAGCTTGTTCGCAAGCTGCGTGGACAGCTCCACGACCTTACCCACCGAGCCGAAGTTCTGCGGCTGCGCGATCGCCAGTATGTCGGCCAGCACCGTAACGCTGGCGCCGAGCGTGCGCTCGAGTACGTCTTTTTCGGCTTTCAGCAAGCGGCTTTGTGACAGCGCATCGTCCAGCGCGCTCACGAGGCCCTCGCGCGTACAGGGCTTGTTCAGGAAGCGGAAAACCGCGCCTTCGTTGACCGCGCGCTTTGCGGTTTCCTGATCGTTGTTGCCCGTCAGCATCAGGCGGACGACATTGGGAAACTGCTGCCGGACGTGCGCGAGAAACTCGGCGCCGCTCATGTTGGGCATCTGCATGTCGGACATGACGACCGCAATGTTCTCGTCCTCAGCGAGTATATCGAGACCTTCCCGGCCTCCCGAGGCAGTCACGATATCGAGCTTGCCGTGGAGCCCCCGCCGGATTCCGTCGAGCACCCGCGGCTCGTCATCGACAACCAATACTTTTTCACTCATACCTGTCATTCGTCGCTACTCCCGGCCAACTCCGACTGTGCCTCGGAGTACCACTGCTCCCAATGTTCTTCGAACGGATTGCCCAAGAGGCGCTCGTTCAGCGCCTCGAACTCTTCACCCTTTCTGGCCGCCGTAACCAGCGTGTCCGACATCCCGACCAGGCCGCTGATCTCGGAAGACTCCATTTCATCGAGCGGCTCGTGGTGCCTGAGGGTCGCCTCGACAACCAGCTCGGGCAGTCCCCACAGGCTGAACAGGTACGCGCCAACCTCAGCGTGATGAGTGCCGAACACCTCGGCTTCCGCCGCGCACAGAGCCTCTCCCGAATCGGTACTCGAAAGCAGTTCGGCGTAACGGTCGGGCTCGATCCTCGCCAGCGCAAGCTGCCCGGCGTCGTGGATGAACCCGGCGATCCTGAGTTCGGCAATGTCGAGGGCGGGCGCGTCGAGGTCGCCGGCCATCTTTGCGGCCAGCTTCGATACCTGCTGGCCGTGCTGCAGCAGCTGTTCGCCGTTGACGACCGACTTGTCCGCGTCCATTGCGCGAAACACGGCCGTCGAGATGACGAGGTCCTTGATCGTATCGAGACCCAGGAACCCCACGGCCTGGGAAATACTTTCGATTTGCCTCGGCAGCGAAAAATACGAAGAGTTCACGAGCTGCAGAAGCTTCGTCGTCATTGCGATGTCCTCGCTGACGATCTCCGACACGCGCTCCATACTCGGCTCTTCCTTGTTCATTTCCTCGCGCATCTTGATGCACGACTCGGGAAGCACCGGGAGCGTTTTGAGTGCCGCCACGGCGTCGGCAATGTGGTCCGAGCCCAGCCGGTCGCGCATGTTGCAGGTGCGCATGACCGCGTGTTTGAGCGTCTTGGAATCGCATGGCTTTGCAAGAAACTGATGAGCCACACCAGCCGAACGTAACGCAGACTCGTGCTCGGCGTGTCCGGACAAGATGATGCGAGCCATCCCGGGCCAGCGCTCGGACACGGTCTTCAGGAGCTCGAAGCCTTGCATCTGTGGCATACGCATGTCGCTGACAATGGCGTCGAAACGCGCGGAGTCGTCGAGCAAGGCCAACGCTTCCTGCCCGCCCTGAACAAAATGCATGTCCCAGATGTGCCGCTCGTTCATGAGCATGCGCTTGAGTCCGGACAGGATGTTCGGCTCGTCGTCCACGAACAGGATGCGTTTCATACCGCAACCTCCAGCTCAGCGACCGGCAGGGAGATGATGAAGGTCGTTCCCTTGCCGAGCTCGCTCTCGACATCCAGCAGTCCGCCATGCTCTTCCGTAACGATGCGGTGGGCGATCGACAGTCCCTGCCCCGTGCCCTTGCCAACGTCCTTGGTCGTGAAGAACGGGTTGAAGATGCTGCTCAGGTTTTCGGCGGATATACCCTCGCCGTTGTCGGCAATTCGGATCTCGACGTGATCACCGCAGTGTTTTGTCGAGATATGGATGTTGCCGAGAGCGCCACCCTCGAATTTCGGCTCCAGGGCGTGCGCGGCGTTGACGATCATGTTGAGCACAACCTGGTTGATGGCCGAGCCGGCGCAGACAACCGGGGCGAGGCTGGCATCGAGGTCGAGCGTAACCTCCGCAATGTATTTCCATTCGCTGCGCGACACGGTAGTGACGCTCTCGATGAGCTGGTTGAGATCCACGGGCTCTTTGGAGTCGCTGCCCGGGTGTGAAAAGTCTTTCATGGCCCGCACGATTTTCTTGATCTGGGTCATGCCGTCGATCGACTGGTCGATCGCAGACGGTAACTCCTGGGCGTAGAACTCGAGATCCACGGGAGGCCGACCCGATTCCGCGTCCGAGTCGTTGGCCGGCTCTTCGTTGTCGCTGCTCGGCAGTATTTCGGTCACGGCCTGGGAAAGGAACGTCAGGTTGTCCGCCACGTACTGGCAGGGTGTGTTTATCTCATGAGCAATACCGGCAGCGAGCTGGCCAATCGCTTCGAGCTTTTCCGAGGTTTGCAGACGCCCGGCGATTACGTCGCGCTCCTGCTCCGCCTTCACCTGCTCGGAGAGATCGAGAATCGTGTAGGACGCGCCCGTCAGCTTTCCGCTCCGGCTGCGCTCGGGCTGCATGTAAAGGCGGCTCGCAAAACACTGACTCGCGGACTCGCCAAAATCGATGTCGATGACGGAGGACTCACTGCTGCTGACTGTTTCCTCGAGCCACTCACTGAACCGGCCGCGGTCCTTGCCGCAGATGAAATCGTCGAAACGTATGCCCCTTACGGCGTCCCTGTGCTGGTTCATGTGTTTGAGAAAGTGCTCGTTGACGTCCGTCACGTTGCCTTCCGCATCCGCCGAACACAGCATGACGGGCGTAGAGTCGTACAACCGGCGGAAGCGCTCCCGGCTGCGCTCGACCAGCCGCTTGGCGTCCTCGAGTTCGGTCACGTCGATAAACGCACCCTCGAATCCGAGCGCGCCGCTTTCGCTGACCCGGCAGCGCCGCATATACAGGATGACGTCATAAGCCCGGCCGGTCTGGCTGAACACCGTTTCCTTGCTGCTCGACACCCGGCTCGTACCGGCACGTCCCAGCCGCTTCGCCGCCACTGCAATCGGGTGCCACAAATCCATTTCGGCGAGCTGCTCGTCGTCATCCGCCTCGAGCATCTCCATCATTGCCGTATTGGCGCGAAGGCATCGCCCCTGTTCATCCGTGGAAAACAGCGGGATCGGTGAGTATCGGAAGCTGTCCTGCTCGGCTTCCTGCGCAAACGCTGCCTGTTTCCGGGCCTCTTCCGCCTCGGTCTTGTCGATGACGATGACGTCCAGGCACCCTTCGCCGCTGGCACTGTCGACCTGCTGGTCACCGGCGTAAATGGTGGCGGGCATTGGTGAGCCGTCAAAGCGCCGCATGGTGATTTTCATGCCGTCCAGAAGCCGGAATTTGGTCCCGCCGGCAATGGACCCCTGGAGCTGTTTTGCAGTGTTCTCTTCGACAAAATCGAAAACAGAGCTGCCGATCGCCTGCTCCCTGTTGCAGCCAAACGCCGACTCCCAGGCACGATTGACTTTCAGCAGTTTTCCGCTGTCGGCAACCCGGTACTGGATGACGGGAGAGTTGTCGTACTGTTCGTACAGGCTCTGCGCTGTCAGTTTCTGGCGGGCTGTCGCGCGCTTGTCGGCAAACACGGCGTTGCGAAAGTGCCAGTAGCCCAGGACGGCAAGCAGCAGCAGACTGGCAGCGCCCGTCGCCCAGGTCAGTTCGACGATGCTTCGGTTGCGATCGGCCACGCTGCTTTCGAGCATGGCCACCACGGAATCGAGCCGCCGGAAGATCACGTCGGCCTCTGCTGCGCTCGGCAGGTACTCGAAACGCCCCTCTCCGGACAACACGATATCGCGAGCGTAGATCGTGACTTCCGAAGATATCCGTTCGAGCGACTCGAGCGCACTACCGTCCAGCGCCAGCTCGCTCGAATGGGCGTACTCGCCGAGCAACGTCGAATGATTCTCGAGAAACTGCGCGGTTGTGGCTTTGAGTTCGTCGGCCACTTCCGCTGACCCGGTCGCCTTGAATTCGTGGGCAAGCAACGCCGCGCGCTGGCTCAATGTCCTCTGGATACCCGCGAGGTTCATCCTGGCCTCGTCGGCATGCGTGGACTCGAAGCTTTTGACGGTCAGCACGTGGTCAGCAACGATCCCGACACCCAGTATGGTCAACAGCAGGGTCGTGTAGATCTCCATTCTGCTCAGACGCTTGAGATAACGTGCCAACATCCGGACCCTCCTGATAGAAAGCGCCGGAGCGGATTCAGTACCGACCCAGCGCTACAAAGCTTCAATTCACGCCAGAAATTCCTTTTTGTTCTGTCGCTGCTTATGTTATCGGGAGGTTATGAGCTAACTTTAGTCAATGATTCCCATAAATAGTGCAGACGCTCAACATAAGACATGACGCCTGCGTGCCGACCGGCTCAACGCGCTTTTTGTGACCACACACGTCGGTAATTTGGACAAGGACATTCAGTGCGGGGATGGCGGCATGGACCGCCAGGTCTGGGTCAGCCGCTGGCAGCCCACGCAGCGGGCCGCGGCGCAACGCTTGCCGCAAACCCCAGGTTCGACAGAAGCGCCCCGCCGTCACGTTTGGCAAACGGCACAAGGGCGTCCAGCATCTCCGGGCTCACGATTCGGGATTCGCTGACCGGGGTCAGGCATTCGGCTTCGAGAATCCGGACACGCTGATCCGCGTCCAGCGCGTCGAAACCGTCACACTCCAGCGCGTTTATGCACAGACGATCGGCAATCTGGATGCAATAATTCAGCGCGTCGAGAGAGCCGGGCTCAAACGCGTCACTCAGCGCGGAGTGATGATCTCTGACGGCCTGGGCCAGGTCCTCTGGCAGGGACCAGCGCTGACACGCGAGAAAGCCCAGCTCACTGTGAGTGAACTTGTACACTTCGACATCCGCCGCCACGAGCTCTTCGGGCGTCGCCCAGTTGCTCTCGTCCACGGCTTTAAGGCTCGGCGCAGCATGTTCGAGCATCACAAAACGGCCAATGTCGTGCAGCAGTCCGGCCAGGTACGCCTTGCCGGGGTCGAGCCCGAGCGCCGTGCAGCGGCCCGCAATCGCCTCCGCGGCAACAGCCGCGTATATCGAGTGGATCCACAGCCGCACCTGTCCGTCCTCGGTCGGCATGAATACTTTCTGTACGGCAAGCGATGCCACGAGCGCTCCGATACGCGTAGCGCCCATCCGGGCCATCGCTTCACGGATGGTCTCGATGGGGCTCACGGGTGACGACGTGGCCGAGTTGGCGAGAGCGATGACGCGAACCGCAAAAGCGGGGTCTTCCTTGGCCAGTCCCTCGAAGCTCTCGAAATAGTCCTCCGCGGTTGGCTTGAGCTGCAACAACCTGACGAGAACCTGCGGCAACAGCGGAAGCTCGTCGATCTTGGCTTCCATCTGTTTGAGTGCTTCCGTGTGATCGTGCTCGACGTCCGTCATGTCAGCGCCCCGGACCCGTCGAGTTCAGCCGCCAACTCCGAGGCCACCACAATGCCGGCAGCCGCGACTTCGCTGTCGTAGCGGCTACCCTGGCCCGCCTCGATCTCCTCGAGCGCCTTGTCGATGCCCAGCGCCGCCCGGTATGGCCGGTGAGACGACATCGCCTCGATAACGTCCGCCACGCAGACTATGCGCGCAGCCATATCGATCTCATCGCCACGGAGCTCGGCCGGATAGCCCGAACCGTCCATCCGCTCGTGATGCTGCAGAATGATCTCGTGTACGGGCCACGGGAAACTCAGGTGTTTGACGACCGCATATCCCGACTCGCAGTGCGTGCGGATCAGGTTCATTTCCGCCTGCGCCAGCTTCCCGGACTTGCTCAGGATACCGCTCGGGATACCGAGCTTGCCGATATCGTGCACCTTCGCGCCGTAGTAGATTCCCTGCGCGGCGAACTCGTCGAAACCCATAGTGAGCGCTATGCGTTTCGCCAGCACCGCAACTTGCCGGCTGTGCTCAGCCGTGTAAGCGTCTTTTGCCTCGAGCGCCCTGGACAGTGCGTTGATCGTCTCGACCTGTGATCTTGCCGTGCCTTCCCGGTAACTCTCTTCGGCCCGGGCCAGCGCAAAACTGTCGGTCGCGTCCTCGATAATGAACAGTCGGCCGTCCAAGGTCGCTTCTTTGTCGAATTCCCGGACGCGATAGATACGTCCGCCAGGTGCGGCAACCTGCCCGCTGCGGACGCTGCCGCTGTCATCGACCAGCCAGGGCGCAAGCATGTCGAGTGGCAACTGCACGATCTTTTCGACCTTGATGCCGGCGAGATCGGCAAACGCGCGATTCGCCCGCACGAGCCGGCCTTTCGAATCGACGACAATGATGGCGTCGCGAATGGCGTCCAGAGTCGAAACCCACTGCCGATGGATCTGCTCCAGCGCCGAATCCGGCAAAAAGGACGTACATTGTGTCCCAGCAGGCCGCGTGGACATCAGCGTTGCTCCTCACCGCGAATACCGGGGTTATCGGCGGATAACGCCCTTGCTTTAGCTCTGCCGCTGTCAGAGCCCTTCCGGAGGAACGTACATGGGCGGCCGGCTTGCCGTCAGGCGCTGGCGTTGCCGCCCTCAGCGGCCGCAATCCGGCGCTGTATCTCGTCGAACAGCTCCTCGCGCAGGCGCAGCATCTTGAACAGTTCGACAACCGTAAAGAACGGTGCGGCGAGCTGTGCCTGGATCGGGTGCTTGACGAGCACCGGCATGGATTTTTCGACAGCATGGCCAACAAACTGCAGCAGGTATCCGCCGAAAAAGCACACGGCGGCAATCGTTCCGGAAACGGGCAGCGGCAGCGCCGCAACCTGTCCGGCCAGCCCCGTCAGCAAAACGCCCAGAACGGCAAACGCGAGTGCAAACACCACGTCCAGACTCAGGTAGAACAGGACAAACCCCAATAGCGTCACATGCGCGAGGCTGACGCTTACCGAGCCCAGATCGATACTCAACCAGCTCAACGCTATCAACGCGCCGAACATGATGCAGGGGATGCCCAGCATGTGTACGGCCACGTTGAAGGGGTGCCGGTGCGCGGCGGAATACCCCGTCAGCATATCCATGAGTTTGCTGTCTGTATTCACTCTACCCTCCTGAAGGTTGTGCACGTCGAGGATGCTCAAGTGTCCGCAAGACTCGAGCGTATCCCGTGTCGGCGATCGCGGCTATACTGCGGCGATGGTCTACCTGCTTGCCGGCGTTATCCTCTGGGCCGCCGTTCACTGCTTCCCCATGGCCCTGCCCGGGCAACGATCCGAACTCGTCGAACGTTTTGGCGAGGGGCCCTACAAGGGCGCGTTTTCGCTGCTCATTATCGCCGCCGTCGTGCTCATTGTCATGGGTTGGCGAGAAGCGCCGATCGTTGCCGCCTACCTGCCACCGTTATTCGGCAACGTCTGGATTACACTGGCCGTGGGCGTGGCACTTACGCTCATGCTCGCATCGCAGCTGCCGAACAACATTCGGCGCTTCGTCAGGCATCCGCAGCTGACGGGCGTGGTCATCTGGGCGGTTGCCCATCTGCTGGTCAACGGCATGGCGCGCGACGTCATTTTGTTCGGCGGGCTTGCCGTATGGGCGGCCTTTTCGATGCTGCTCTCCAATCGCCGGGACGGCGCATGGCGGCGACCGCAGCCGGTTGCGCTCTGGAAAGACGCCCTGGTACTCAGCCTGGGGGCCGGCCTGTCCGCGTTGCTGTTCTTCGTTCATGGAAGCCTGTTCGGCGTATCCCCACAGCACTAAGCCAATCGTTTGCACACATGAGCGGACGCCTGTACAAATATGGGCCCGAAGACACACAGGCCGCCGAATCAGCGGAAGAAAACGGCGTTTGAGACATGCGCCGGACACTGAATAACGCTAGAGTGTTCGGCATCGCTCCTTGTGGTCCGGGAGGGCATTCGCTTGAAACTGCTGCTCGTCTTGCTGCTCGTCATTCTGGTGAGCGCTTACTTCTGGGTTCGGCAGCGTCAGGCAGCCACACCACCGCAACCCCCTCAGAAACGTCGCCTCGAACACACGCCCTCGGAGTACCACGCGGTCTCGATTCGCTTCGATGCCGGCGCCTGCGCGGCCGCACAGGCGCTGGACGGACAGCGTTTTCTCTCGGAAGACGCGCCGCGCCTGCCTTTGACGGAGTGTGATGTGCCGGAATGCAGCTGCCGATTCGTTCATCACGACGACAGGCGCGGCAAGGATGACCGGCGCAGTCCGTTCAGCCCCGGCGGCGTAACGTCGGCCAGCGGCAGGTACGAGCAGGAACGTCGCGAAGGCCGGGAGCGCCGGCACGACCCCGACGACATCGACTTCTACTAGATCGACTCCTGCCCGTTCGCCGCAGCCAATGGTTTAGCGCCCTCAGTAACGATACGCGGACAGGGTCAGTTCGTAGTCTTCCAGCTCAGCGGTCCTCAGCGCACGCTCCTCATGCAAGCGCTCAATTTCCGCCCCGAGTTCACCCTGCTCCTCCGCAAGCCGCTTCAGGTCGGCAAGCAGCAGCACACGCTCTTCCGTGGTTGTCTCCTCGGCAATCAGCGCGGCCTCCTTGGACTCAATGAGCTCTGCGTTGTCGTCGATACGCGCTTCCTTGGACGCAATCTGAGACTCGGTCTCGTTGACCCTGGCGCGCAGTCCATGGAGCTGCCTCCCGATGCGATAAGCGTCGAGAAATTCTTCTTCCAGCGCCGCGTCGCATACGCCGCTGTAGGAGCGGCCCTGCTCTCCCAGCCTGAATCCGCGCGCCGGCTGACAGAATTCGACCAGCCCCTCGTCGCGGCCCGCCATATAGGCTCGAAAGTCGGGCACGACGCCGTGCTTGGCGCAATCCTTGCGGTACTCGCCGAAACGTTCGGACTGGAGCCCTCTCGCGCCGTCTTCATAGCCGACGGCATGCCAGTCGCTCAGTGCGCACTGCTCGCCGCTCATGGTTGCACAGCCGCTCAACAGCCAGACTGCAACAACGCTCATCAGGTAAATCGGCCGCATAGTTTCTGCTCCAGATCCGTGTGCCATACACTTAAGGCAAATTGCCCTCGAGTGGCGTGATAATTTTCACAAATAACAGCCGTAGACTGAACCTCGGCTTAAAGCCCGTGTTCGACGGCCTTAAGCCTGTGAACTGCGTCACAGAGTCGGCCCCGCCCGGCGGCTACGCTTGGCGTTTCACCGCCGGATCTCAAGCGAAGCGCATCGATGAATCTCGAAGCACTGACAACGGCCGGCACGCTCGCAGTCGTCGTAGCAACGGTCTTTCTCATCGCGGCCAAACTGTGGAATGCGCTGACCGAACTGACGACGGGCGCGCCCGTGTTTCCCGACAGCACAGTGCGCGAAGCAGCGCAGCGGTTCCGCGACGAGTCGGAGCGGCTCCGCCGCAAGCAAGGAGGTTATCTCGGCGCCACGCTCGTGCTCGCGATCATCTTCATGGTGGCGTTCAACCTGGAGGCGAGTGGGCTGTACCCGGGCTATACGTCCTGGCAGCTGTCGCTCCTTGTCGCCACGCTCGGTGCCGTCGCCGTGTTTTTCCTGTACAAGATCGGCGCCACGCTGTTTGCGTTGGGAAGACTCAGGCTGAAGCGCGACGCAAGTATTGCCGTTGGCCACCAGCTGCAACGTCTTGCCGCCCGGCAAGGCACGGTGTTTCACGACGTGGGTGTTGCCCGTGACGTGATCGACCATGTCGTCGTCGGCAGCAGCGGCATTTACGCCGTCCATGTCGTTGCCCGTCGCAACCGCCGCGGGCAGAGCGCCAGACTGGTTGATGAGCGCCTGCATCTCGGAGACGACGAAATGCTGCCGCTCGAGAGCCTGTCGCAACGTGCTCTGCGCCTCGCAGCGGCGCTCGGCAAAGCCACGGGCGGTCGGGTCGTCGTGCGCTCCGTCATCGCAATCCCGGGCTGGGAAATTGCGGAGCAGCAGAGTGAAAAACATCTGCTCGTCAACGAGCGCACCTTGCCCATGCTCGGTGGCTGGAAAGACAGCGCCGACTACCTGATGCACGAAGACGTTGCGGCCGTGCAGGACTATCTTGCCGAGAGCGACAGGCGCAGAGCCTGACGGTCCCGCCGCCGGATTCAAAGGCGTTGGAGCCTCGCAGCCAGCGAGTTGCTCGCCAGAACCTCCGCAAACTCGTCGGCCAGTGCGCGGCAGCGCTCGACGGTTTGCCGCCATGCCCGCACTCGCTCGTCGTGCGGATAGCGCACGAAGTCGTGCCGGTCCGGGATCTTGCCGTTGGGCAGCGTTGCGACGAACTCCGAGGACGGACTGACCAGTAGAACATTCGACGTGTTCGATGGGCGGGCATGCCGCCAGCTCAAGTGCTTGTCGAACCAGCCCGGCTTCAGAAAATCATAAAAGTGCAGGTAGAGCGCAAGCCTGTCGTCCGTCGCAAGCGGCAAATCCAGGTGGTAGTCGATCACTCCGCCGTCGCGGTAGGTGCCGGGTTTGGCTCCCGGTATGCCGGTCACACCTTCGAGTACCAGCGGTATCGAGCCGGTCGACAGCACGGCCGCGCCAAGGTTGTCTCTCGACAGCGGTACGCGCTGCAAGGGAAACCCGCCAACATCGAAGAACGGTGGTCGATCGCGTTGATCGTGAAACAACACGCGCTCGAAGAACGCGCCGAGGGAACGGCGACCGATCGCGTTCATCCCGGCCGCAAGCCCGAGCCCCAGGACGAGTAGCGGCGTCGAATCCGCCGCCAGCAGGTGCCGACCGCGCACGCTCATGATGTGCGTCCTGAGCACAGGATGGTTCAACATGAAGTCGAGTACGTCATCGCTGATCAGATCATCGAGGATTTCCTTCGACTTGCGCGTGATCTCTGCCCGATCGGGCTTTTCGCTGTACTGCTGTTCGATGTACGCCGCTTCGAATCGCTCGATGGCGGCAAGCGGGTCCGGCTGCGCGAGGCAGGCGAAACGCCACGCACCAATCGACGTTCCCAGCGTATGCACGGGCGCGGACAACTGCGGCAGGATGTCTCGCGCGAGTACGCGGTCCAGCTGGCTCAGCACGAGCCACTTGGCGCCGCCCGAGGCGCCCGCGAGGCTGCCGATACTTCCCGGATCGAAGCCCCGCTCGCGAATCAGCCGATAAGCGTTCGCGCCTGCGCGAAAGGCGAGTGAACCGGCCACGAACTGTAGTTAGCCGAACGGATGCTGTTTGACGATGGTCTGCTCGCGATCCGGTCCGGTCGAAATAATATCGACCGGAACACCCGCCAGTTCCTCGATGCGCGCGAGGTAGTCTCGAGCATTGGGCGGCAGGTCCGAATACTCAGTCGCACCCACGGTAGAGGATTGCCAGCCCGGCATGTCTTCGTAGACGGGCTGGCATTCCGCAAAACGATCCACGACAACCGGAAGACCGGCGACTGCTTCGCCGTCGATCTCGTAACCCACGCAGATGCGTATCGTCTCCAGTTCGTCGAGCACATCCAGCTTCGTCACGCAAAGGCCGGACACGCTGCTGTTGACGATCGAGCGGCGCAGCGCGACGGCGTCGAACCAGCCCACCCGCCGCGGCCGGCCGGTCGTGGCGCCAAACTCCGCGCCGACCGTGGCAATGTGTTCACCCATTTCGTCGAACAGCTCGGTCGGGAACGGACCAGCCCCGACCCGCGTCGTGTAGGCTTTGACGATCCCGAGTATGTAATCGAGACTCCTCGGCCCCACGCCCGTGCCCGTGCTGGCAGCGGCGGCGACCGTGTTCGACGAGGTGACGAACGGGTAGGTGCCGTGATCGATATCGAGAAACGTCCCCTGCGCGCCTTCGAACAGGATGCTTTTGCCAGCCGCCGCGAGATCGTTCAGCACTTGCGTCACGTCCACCGTAATCGGCGCAATGACCTCGGCCCACTGCATTGCCTCGTCGAGCGTCTTGTTGAAGTCCACGGCCTCGGTTCGAAAGTAATTGCGCAAGAGGAAGTTGTGGTAGTCCAGCACTTCGCCGAGCTTGGCCGCAAAGTTCTCGCGCACAAACAGGTCAGAGACGCGTAACGCCCGCCGCGACACCTTGTCCTCGTAGGCCGGACCAATGCCGCGGCCGGTGGTGCCGATGGCGGCGGCTCCGCGCGCCTTCTCGCGGGCAAGATCGAGCGCAACGTGTGACGGCAGGATCAGCGGACATCCCGGGCTGACCTTCAGGCGGTCGAAAACCGGAACGCCGCTTTGCACCAACGCGTTCGCTTCGTTGACCAACGCTTCCAGCGACAGCACAACGCCGTTACCGATCAGGCAGCTGACACCTTCGCGCAATATGCCCGACGGGATCAGGTGCAGGACCGTTTTCTCTCCGCCGATGACCAGCGTATGGCCCGCGTTGTGTCCGCCCTGGAAACGCGCAACCGCTGCCGCGCGATCCGTCAGCAGATCGACAATTTTACCTTTGCCTTCGTCACCCCATTGAGTGCCTATGACGACAACATTTTTTCCCATCTTTCAGGCTCGCACGAGGTACAAAAGAAAGAGACCCGCCAACATGACGGCCAGACCGATCGTCCGCAGCTGATTATCACTGAGGCGCGCCAGTTCATCTACCATTTTGCGGTATCGTCCAGGACCGGCAAACGGCAGCAGGCCCTCGAGGATCAGCGCGAGCGCCAGGGCCATCAGCAGCAGCTTGAGATCCACTGTATGCCCCTGCCGGTGCGGCTACGAACTATCGTGAGATATCGTGAGGCCGCTCTTAGTTGGCGTCGCCGCGTGACCGGTTGAGGTACTGGAAGAACTCGTTGTCAGGATCGAGCACGAGAATGTCGCCGGACAGACCGACGGCATTCCGGTAGGCATTGATGCTGCGGTAGAAGGCGTAGAACTCGGGATCCTTGGTGTACGCGTTGGCGTAGATCTCCGCCGAGCGGGCATCACCCTCACCCCGAATGATCTCGGCCCGCTTGTTCGCCTCGGCGCGAATAACCGTGCTTTGTTTGTCCGCCTCGGCGCGAATGCGCTCGGCTTCGGCCTCACCTTCCGCGCGCCGCTCGAAGGCAATACGTTTACGCTCCGACTCCATTTGCCGGTACACAGACTCGCGAACGTCGTCCATGAACTCGACCTGCTTGACGCGGAAATCGATGAGGTCAGCACCGAGATCCTGTGCTGTCGGCGCAGCCGTTGCCAGCATGTCCTGCATGAGTTCCTGGCGGCCGACCGATATCGCCTCGACGACCGTCCGCTTGCCGAACTCGGTCACGATGGCGTTCTTGACGATCTCTCCCAGTCGATCGTTGCCGACCTGAACGATCCCGCCAGTCGAAGTGTAGAAACGTACCGGGTCCGTAATGCGGTACTTGACGAAAAAGTCCACCTGCAGCGCTTCGTTTTCCTCGGTGAAAATGCGCTCCGGCCGATCGCTGATCGTAAGGATGCGCCGTGGCAGTTTCACGACCGTTTCGAAGAACGGGATCTTCCACTGCAAGCCGGGCTCGTAGTCGGACTGCACAACTTCGCCAAGGCGCAGCTTGATAGCCTGCTCGCGCTGGTCGACGATGAATATGGAAGAAATAAAGAGGAGACCGGCGATCGCCGCCAGTATCAGGTATCCGGAACGTGCACCGCTCATTGTCTCATCCTCCGCTCGCGACCGTCCGCCGTGCTTTGCCGCGTCGCGTTCGTATCTCTCGATGACGGGTTACCCGACAGGGACATACCGCTCTGCGGAACCTGCGGCGGGTTATTGAGCAGCCTGTCCATTGGAAGGTACAGAAGATTGCCGCTGCCGTCCGTGTCGATAATGACCTTGTTCGCCTTGCCGTACACCTCTTCGATGGCCTCGATGTACAAACGATCGCGCGTAACCCGGGGCGCCTTCTGATACTCGGCCAGGAGCGCCTCGAAACGCGCTGCCTCACCCTCGGAGTTTGCAATCAGGCGGTCGCGGTAGGCTTCGGCGTCCTGTTCGATGCGTGCCGCCTCACCGGCCGCGCGCGCGACCACGTCGCGCGAATACGCGTCGGCGTCGAGGATGGCGCGCTGGCTGTCGTTACGTGCCTTCTGCGCGTCGTCGACGGCGCCCTGCACGGCCGCAGGGTAGTTGACCGTCTCGAGCGAAATGGACGTGACCGTGATCCCGGCTCTGTAGCTTGTCAGCGTAGCCTGCAGAGCGGCGAGTGTCCGTGACGCAATCTCTTCACGACGTCCGGTCACGAGGGTCTCGAGTTCACTGGTACCGACAACTTCGCGCAACGCGCTCTCGGTCACGTCACGCAGCGTCAGGTCGGGCTCGACGACTTCGAAACTGTAGAGCACGGGGTCCGTGCGCCGGTACTGCACGACCATGTCGATGAACACGTACTGCTCGTCGGCGGTCAGCATTTCCGTCTTGTACGAGTACTCGGTAACCACGGCCGTATTGACCAGCGAGACCGACTCGATCGGGAATGGCAGATGCCAGTGAAGCCCCGGCATCGTCGTCTCGGTGAACGCGCCGAAGCGCTGCACGACACCGCGCTCGGCTTCGTCGACGCGGTAGAAGCCGGTGAACAGCCAGGCGACCAGCAACAGGACAATCAGGATGATCCCGCCGGCAATGCTGCCGCCGCCGCCGGACTTGCCGCCGCCTCCTTTGCCGCCGAGCATGCCGCTCAGGCGCTGCTGCCAGCGGGCCACCAGCTGATCCAGGTCCGTCGGCTTGTTGTCGCCGCGCTGCCAGGGGTCTTTACCGTTTCCAGGTTCGTTCCAGGCCATATTGGGATGTCTACCCGTGCTTAGAGTCTACGATTCAGTTCGCCACCGTGACGGGACTTTCCGTCGGCAGCGGTTCCAGAGTATCGGGCGCAAGGTTTTCACGCTTCAGGAACCGCCGCAAGTCCCTTTCCGCCATATCGACCTCCAGCCGCCAGCCACCGTCGTCGGTCGGGGACTCACTGACCACGGCGCCCAGCTCGAAAAGCCGCGCGCGCTGCCGGCCCTGGCAGGCCTCCAGCCGGAGGCAGCCGCGTACGGAGCCCGGTTTGAGGCGCTTTTCCATGGCTTCCAAGAGCAGCGGAATGCCCTCGCCCGTTGCGGCGGACAGCCAGACGGCGCGGCCGTCGCCCTCACGATTGGTTGTCAGCCTCGGCTTGCGGTCCAGCCGGTCGATCTTGTTGTACACGCGGATTTGCGGAATCCCGTCCGCCTCGAGCTGGCTCAGCACCGAATTGACCTGGCGCACGCGCTGCCAGCGGTTGCGGTCGCTCGCGTCGATCAGATGCAGAATCAGGTCCGCCTCGCGCGCTTCCTTCAGCGTCGAGCGGAACGCCGCCACGAGCTCGTGCGGCAGGTCCCGAACAAAACCCACGGTGTCGGCCAGCACAATCGGCAGCCCGCCCGGAAGATTCAGTCGCCGCACCGTGGGATCGAGCGTTGCGAACAGCTGATCCTGCGCATAGACACCCGCTTCGGTCAGCGCGTTGAACAGCGTCGACTTGCCCGCGTTGGTGTAGCCGACGAGCGCAACGGTGGCGATCTCGGCGCGTACCCGATTCTGCCGATTCAGCGTGCGCCGCTGATCGACCTGCTCGAGCCTCGAGTTGAGCTGGCGAATACGATGGCCAAGGAGACGGCGGTCCGTCTCGAGCTGCGTTTCACCCGGCCCGCGCAAACCGATACCACCCTTCTGCCGCTCCAGGTGAGTCCAGCCACGAACGAGTCGCGTGGACAGATGTTTGAGTTGCGCCAGCTCCACCTGCAGCTTGCCCTCGAAACTCTGCGCACGCTGCGCAAAAATGTCGAGAATCAGTCCGGCCCGATCCAGCACCCGGCACTTGAGTGCCTTCTCCAGATTACGTTCCTGGCTCGGCGACAGCGGTGCCGAACAGATAGCAAGTTCGGCGCGCGCGGACTCCACGGCGTGTTTCAGGGTTTCGAGTTTGCCCGCGCCGATGAAGTAGCGCGGATCAGGCCGACGGCGGGCGCTTTGCACCTCACCAACAACCACCGCACCAGCAGAACGTGCAAGCTCCGAGAATTCCTGCTGCTCGTCCGTGTCCGGAACGCCGGCGGCACTCGCGTGTATCAGAACGGCGCGCTCGCCGCTCTGGGGTCGATCAAACAACAGGGGCTCCTTGAAGCCTTGCCGGGCTGCAACCGAGCCCGGCAGGCATTACTCGAACGGGATTAACAAGCCCTCGTGATTCGGACCGCCACCGCGGAGCCGAGCCAAAACCTGTCTCTAGGAAGGTTTTAGTCTCCGCTGTCCGCGGCATCGTCCGGCAACGGCAATCGAACGTTGCGAGACGGCACGACGGTCGAAATTGCGTGCTTGTAAACCATCTGGTTGACGCTGTTCTTGAGCAGCACGACAAACTGGTCGAACGAGTCGACCTGGCCCTGCAGCTTGATGCCGTTAACGAGATAGATGGAAACAGGTACTTTTTCCTTACGCAAAATATTCAAAAAGGGGTCTTGCAATGTCTGCCCTTTAGCCATTTTGGGTTCTCCTTATTTTTTGTTCTGTAGAGAAAGCCGCAACCGGTGGCGCCGGGTGCCCTTAAGCGGCTTCCTGCCTAAGCGAAGTAAAAAGTTTATCACAGCGGCCGAACCGTACATGCGAATTTCAGCCGAGTTCTACCGCGAGATATTCGTATATGGACTCGATCGAGCCATCTTCAAGTGGATCGACCGTAAACGCCGCATTTTCTTTCCTGAGCCAGGTGATCTGGCGTTTCGCCAGCTGCCGGGTCGCGTACAGCGCCCGGCGAAATGCCTCCTCCTCCGAGTACTCGCCGGCCAGGTAACCCCAGTACTGACGATAGCCGACGGAGCGCATCGATGCGCTCTCGCGCTCGAGTCCGGGGCGCGCCATAAGCGCTCCGAGCTCCTCGCAAAAACCCTCTGAGACCATTTGTCGCAGCCTCCGTTCAATACGGGCATGCAGATCGGCACGCCGTGCCGGATTCAGCACCAGCTTCAGGAATCGCCAGTCGGGCAGCGGCGGCCGCGTCGTACGCGTGAGCGTGGACAGGGTACTGCCCGTTGCCCGCAACACCTCCAGCGCCCGCTGAATTCTCTGCCGGTCGTTGACATCGATCCTGGCCGCAGCCTCCGGGTCGTGTTCCGCAAGTTCCGCATGCAACGCCGGCCAGCCGTGTACCGACGCCTCCTCTTCGAGCTTCCGGCGCAGCAGAGGTTCCCCCTGCGGCAGCTCCGCTATCCCTTCGATCAGCGCCCTGAAGTACAACATCGTGCCGCCGACCAGCAGAGGAATTCTGCCCGCGCCGTGGATGCTCCGGATTTCGCGGAGCGCATCGCGAACGAAGTCGCCGGCCGAGTAGGACTCCTCCGGATTGCGTATGTCGATGAGCCGATGCGGCACGCGGGAAAGAACGTCGGGGCCGGGTTTGGCCGTGCCGATATCCATCCCCCGGTATACCAGCGCGGAATCGACGCTGATCACCTCAAACGGGAAACGCTTGCACAACGAGACGGCGCATTCGGTCTTGCCCGACGCCGTCGGGCCCATCAGGCAAACGGCTGTGGGTCTTTTCACTGGCCGCGCAGAAACAGCCGATCGAGATCGCTGAGCGACAGCGTGGTCCAGGTAGGCCTGCCGTGATTGCACTGATCGGCGCGCTCGGTGCTTTCCATCTCCCGCAGCAGCGCATTCATTTCGGCAATTTCGAGCTGTCGGTTTGCGCGCACCGATCCGTGGCAAGCCATTGTGGCCAGCAGCTCGTGGCAGGCGTCTTCGACGCGATTGCTGCGGCCCGCCTCCGCGAGATCGGCAAGCGTATCGCGCAACAGCGATTCCGGATCCGCCCGCCGCAGCAGCGCGGGCACTTCACGAATACAAACGTGTGCGGGACCCGCGCGGTCGACGAGCAGGCCAACACGTTCGAACACGTCGCGCTCGGTCTCGACCAGATCGGCCTCACTGCTCGCAACCGACACCGTGACGGGCACGAGGAGCGGCTGACGAACCAGCGACTTGTCGTCGAACTGCCGTTTGAGGCGCTCGTAGGTGATCCGTTCGTGGGCCGCATGCATGTCGACCAGCACAAGGCCATGAGCGTTTTCGGCAAGTATGTACACGCCGCCGAGCTGCGCCAGGGCAAAACCCAGCGGCGGCAGCTCGCGGCGGTCCGCCGGCAGGGATTCCGGAGGCGCATCCTGAACGGAGGCGCGCGCATAAGTCTCGAGCGTCCGATGGATGCCCGCGCGGGCAGGAGCGCTGCCGCTCGTCACGAGCGGCATTGCGCTTTGCGTCCGATACGGTTCCGCGGGCGCCGTTGTTGCGGACACCGTGGCGAGTGCCGCGGGCGCCTGCTCATGCCCGCCGGGACGCGTATCCGCCAGTGCCGTCTCCAGCACCTGCGCCACGATGCCGTGCATACGCCGCCCGTCCCGAAAGCGCACTTCGTGTTTTGCCGGGTGCGCGTTGGCGTCGACCGCTGCCGGGTCCATTGTGATACTCAACACGTAGGCGGGGTAGCGGCCGTGAAACAGCACGTCGCGAAAGGCGTGCCGTGCAGCGTGCGCCAGCGTCCTGTCGCTGACGGAGCGGCCGTTGACGAACCAGAACTGCAGATCGGGCTGGCTGCGCGAGAACGTCGGCTGCGCCAGGAAACCGCGTATCGCCAGACCGTCGCGTTCCGCATCGATTGCAATCGCGTGTTCGGCAAACGCGCTGCCACATACTTTACCGAGGCGACCGAGTTCGGCCGTCAGGTCCCTGGCCGGCGGCAACGCAAGCACCGATCGCTGATTGTGCGTGAGCGAAAAGCCGACTTCGGGCCGCGACAGCGCCAGCCGCTTCAGCCACTTTTCGATATGTGTGAACTCGGTGCGCTCCGTGCGCAGGAAACGACGCCGGGCAGGCGTATTGAAAAACAGGTCGTGCACTTCGACCGTTGTGCCCGGCGGATGGGCAACGGGGCGCGGCTCGGACAGCTCGCCGCCGTTCGCGGCAACTTCCCAGGCCGAATCGGCTGCCGCCGCGCGCGAACGGATCGAGAAGCGCGAAACGGAGGCAATACTCGGCAGCGCCTCGCCCCGAAAGCCGAGCGACACGACGGCCTCGAGATCTTCGAGGCTTGCGATTTTGCTCGTTGCATGCCGTGCGAGCGCAGTGACGAGTTCCGCCTTCGGTATGCCGGCGCCGTCGTCGCGAACGCGTATGAGCTTCTGACCGCCGGCAAGCACGTCGATATCGATCTGCCCGGCGCCGGAATCGAGACTGTTTTCCACGAGTTCCTTGACGACGGAAGCCGGCCGCTCCACGACCTCGCCGGCGGCGATCTGGTTGACGAGGTGGCTGGGAAGCTTGCGTATGGGCATGACGACGGGTGACTGTTCGGGCAGCCCGTCATTCTTCCAAAACGACAGTAAAAAGTCTTGCCGTCGACGCCATCGACCGCAATTTTCGATAGCGATTGCCGCTGGGCTACGATCCCGACAGCAGAGGTATGCTCAGGGTCTGCCCGACGCGTATGCGATCCGTCCTGAGATTGTTCGCGCGCCGAATGGCGGCCGCGCTGACGTTGTATCGCTCGGCAATCTCGGACAGCGTGTCGCCGCGCGCAATGACGTGGCTTACGGCGCCGTTCGGACGATTCTTGAGCTGCATCGCAATCAGGCTGTCGGGCGGCGGATTCTCGTAGAAGTACCGCCGTATACCCGTGAGCATGGCGGCCGCGAGCTTGTTCTGATAGCCGCGACTTTTCAGGTTTTTCTCTTCCGTGGGATTCGAAATGAACCCGGTCTCGACGAGGATCGACGGCGTGTCGGGCGCCTTCAGCACGATGAACCCCGCCTGCTGCACCTGGCTGCGGTGTACCCGGCCCACTTTGGCCAGTTCGTCCATCACGCTCTGGCCGACGTCTAGACTCGCGCTCAGCGCGGCGTTTTGCGAAAGATCGAGCAGCACCGAGGCGAGGTCGCCGTCAGCGGTATTCAGCGGCACGCCGCCCACGTGGGAGTTCTCGCGCTGCGCAAGCTGCCGCGCCGCCTCGTCGCTGGCGCCGCGCAGCGACAGCGCATACACCGAAGCGCCGCGCGGCCGGCGGTCCACAACCGCATCCGCGTGCACGGACACGAACAGATCCGCTTTCCCACGCCGCGCGATCTCGATGCGCTCCCGGTGATCGACGTACACGTCCCGGTCACGAATCAGGAGCGCCCGCATGCCGGGCTCGGCATTGATTCGGCTCGCCAGCACTTTGGAAATGGCAAGCACGACGTCCTTCTCGTAGGTGCGCGCCTTACCGATGGCCCCCGGATCTTTGCCGCCGTGGCCGGGATCGATAGCGATGATCAGGTCCCTGCCCTGCGCGCGCGCCTCGGAGGCGCGCTTGACCGGCGTCAGCGCACCTGTGCGCAGCAGGTCGATGACGAGACGGTCGCCGTAGCGCTCGTTGGGTCCCGTCGTGAAACTCCGCGAACGCACCGACTGCTTGAGGTCGAGCACGACACGCAACTGGCCGTTCGCGCGGAGCCCGCTGCGGATCGAGCGCACGCTGCCCACGCCGTCGGGCAGATTGCCCATCGCACCGCTGATGCGGCTGTCCTTCAGGTCGATGACGAGCCGGTCCGGCCCGCGCAGCGTAAAAATCTTGTGATCCACGGGCCCATTGAGATCGAGAACAACCCGCGTACGCTCGTTCTCGGACCAGATGCGGACATTCTCGACCGTAGTGCCGGCCGCAACGGCAGGGCTGGCCGCTGCGGACAGCGCCAGCAGGCACAGGCTGACGCATAGCACACGCTTGACGATCATGCTCAAGGGGCTCGCTCTTCTCGCTCGAATCAGAGCCCGAGTATACGAGATTCCTGACAAATTCCAACACTCTTTTTAGTATCAGAATTAATAAGATAGCTTATCTACTTAAACCTCAGCTGAAGGCTGGTAGCTGGCCTCCAGAGAATCGACGACCGCGTCGGCGCGACCGCTCAGCGCCCGGATCTCCACCCGCCGGGCCCGGTCGGCGTAGTGCAGCGACACGTCCAGATCGGCGGCGTCCCGGAGCGCCGGTGCCCGCTCCGGCCACTCCACGAGCCTGAGACCACGATCGAGCTCGTCGAAACCCAGGTACTGCAGTTCGACGGCGTCACTAATTCTATATAGATCAATGTGATAAGCCTTGAACCCCTCGAGATCGTAGGGCTCGATCAGCGTGTAGGTCGGGCTGGGAACAGGGCCCGAGTGGCCTAGCGCGGACAGAATCGCCCGTGCGACGGTCGACTTGCCGGCACCCAGCTCGCCTCGCAGCAACAACATCCAGCCGCCCGCCTCGGCCGGTAGACTCGCGGCGATGGCTTCGCCCAGCCGCACAGAACTCCGGGTGTCAGGCAGCTCGAATTCGATCACGGGTTCACGGCCATCCGCAGAGGATCCAGCAGATCGCTCGCGATCGTGCCGCGCTCCCCGTCACGTGCCGCCGCGTCGCCCGCGCGCGCGTGCACGTCCACGCCGAGACGCGCGGCGTCCTCGAGCGGCAAGCCCTGGGCCATCAACGCGGCGATCACTCCGGTCAGCACGTCTCCCATTCCCGCCGTCGACATACCCGGATTGCCGCGGGCCGACACCCACGGCGGTTGCCCGGACGCGGAGACCAGCGTTGCAGCGCCCTTCAGCACAACCACACCTCTGTAACGTTCGTCGAGCTCGCGCAGCGCATCGAGGCGATCCGCCTGAACGTCTCGCACCGAACGACCGAGCAGCCGCGCCGCTTCCCCGGGATGCGGAGTCATTACGCGCGTATCGCGGGGGTGCGGAGAATCGGCAAGGTACGTCAACGCTCCCGCATCCCAGACGGCCGGCCGGCCGTCCGCCGCGAGTTGTTCGTACACGCGCCGCGACCAGGGATCCGCCCCCAATCCCGGCCCAAGAGCAACCACCGACGCGCGTTCGAGCAGCGGTTCGAGGTCCCGTTCGCTCTCGATGGCCGCGACCATCAACTCCGGACGCGCGGCCACGAGACTCGCCGCGTGCGCCGGATGGGTCGCCACCGTCACGGCGCCCGCCCCGCTGCGCAACGCCGCCGTCGCGGCGAGCACAGCTGCGCCCGGCATACCGGCCGTGCCGCCGGCCACCAGCACATGACCGAACGCCCCTTTGTGGGCGTTCCGGTGCCGCCGCGGCAGCGCGGCCCGACGCAGGCGATCCGGTATTCTCCGCAACAGGGCTCCGTCGGCCGGATAACAGTCATCCGGGATGTCGAGACTCGAGAAATGCAGGTCGCCGCAACAGTCGATGCCGTCACCCAGGAAATACGCCGGCTTGAGCGCAACAAAGGCAACGGTCGCCTCAGCGCACACGGCGGCGCCGAGTGCTTGGCCCGTATTGCCCGCAATACCGCTGGGGATGTCGAGCGCCAGCACGGGCGCAGGATGCTCGTTGACGGCGTCGATCAGTTGCCTGAAAGCCCCGCTGACCTCGCGCTCCATCCCGGTCCCGAACAGACCATCCACGAGCAAATCGGCGCTGCCGAGATCGTCCGCCGTCGGCTCGGTAACCACCTCGAGCCTGCCGCCGGCGAGGCGATAGTCGCGAAAGGCGCTCCTGGCATCGCCGCGGAGACCCTCGGGATCGCTCGCGGCAAGGACGCTGGCTTCGATCCCTTCGGCCAGCGCCAGGCGAGCCATGACGTAAGCGTCACCGCCGTTGTTGCCCGGCCCCGCCACGAACGTCCAGCGCCCGGCAGCAGGGTGCCTGCGTCTCGCAATCTCGAGACCGGCGCTCGCAGCACGCGTCATGAGCGTGTAGCCGGGAATCCCGCGCTGCTCGATCGCCGTACGATCGATCTCGCGGACCCGGTCGACCGGATAGACCATTTCAGGCAACGGCTGCATGGCTCGGATTATACTGCCGCAATGCCCGACCACAGCCAGTGCTTTGACATCGACGCGCCCGACGCGCTCAACGCGCTCAAGGACGACATCGTGCGCTGGAGCCGCGAACTCGGTTTTCAGCAGGCCGGGGTTGCCGACCTCGACCTCGGTGTCGCCGAACGGCGTCTTACGCGCTGGCTCGAACGACAGTTCCACGGCAGCATGGATTACATGCAGCGGCACGGCACCAAGCGCAGCCGCCCGGAAGAACTCGTACCCGGAACGATTCGGGTCATTTCGGTGCGCATGGACTACCTGAAGGCGCCGCAGTCCGAAGCGGTGGCGTTGCTCGACCACCCGAGCAGAGCGTATGTGTCGCGTTATGCGCTGGGCCGGGACTACCACAAGGTACTGCGCAACCGCCTCGCGAAACTCGCACGGAAGATCGAGTCGAGAACGGGCCCGTTCGGCTACCGCGTATTCGTCGACAGCGCGCCGGTACTCGAAAAACCACTCGCCGAAAAAGCCGGAATCGGCTGGATCGGCAAACACACCAACCTGATCAACAAGAGCGCCGGCTCCTGGTTCTTCCTCGGCGAACTGTATACCGACCTGCCGCTGCCCGTGGACACACCGGGCGACGCACATTGCGGCACCTGCCGTGCCTGCCTGGACGTTTGCCCGACAAAAGCCATTGTTGCGCCCTACGTGCTCGACGCCCGCCGCTGTATTTCCTATCTGACGATCGAATCGAAGGCCGCGATACCCGTCGAGTTTCGCAAAGCGATCGGCAACCGGATTTATGGTTGCGACGACTGTCAGCTGTTTTGCCCCTGGAACAAGTTTGCACAACCCAGCGGCGAGGCGGACTTCGCACCGCGGCACGGGCTCGACACGGCAGAACTCGTCGAGCTGTTCACATGGAGCCGTGAGCAATGGGAAGAGCGTATGCTCGGAACGGCCATTCGACGCATTGGCTACACCCGATGGCTTGCCAACATTGCGATTGCGCTCGGCAACGCCGAAAAGAGCGAGGGTGTCGTCGAAGCATTGAGGCAACGCCACCACAGTGAATCCGATATCCTCCGGGAGCACGTTGCCTGGGCGCTCCAGCAACACGCCGGGTAGCGACGGGGGATCGTTACAACGACAATGGCCGCAGCCGCGAAAACAGAAACAAGAGCAAAAAGCAGGAAGTCAGCATGTTCAGTGCACCCGAATCACCTTATCTCGTTCCGTTCGACGGCAGCTTCTCGATCGCCGAAGCCAGCACCGAGCCAAAAACCGACGGCCACCGCCACAAAGGCGCGCACCGCAAAGCCAGCACCGAAAAACTGAAGCGCCTGCAACGCGTGCTCGCGGCGGGCGACCGACACGCCATCCTGCTCGTGTTCCAGGCCATGGACGCGGCGGGGAAAGACAGCACGATTCGCGCCGTCATGCAGGGTGTCAATCCTTCCGGCTGCCAGGTATTCAGTTTCAAGAAACCCTCGAGCCTGGAACTCGACCATGATTTCCTCTGGCGAACGAGCTGCCGCTTACCTGAACGCGGCCGCATCGGGATCTTCAACCGCAGCCAGTACGAGGAAGTGCTGGTCGTGCGGGTTCATCCGAAGATACTCGCCTCGCAGAAACTGCCCGGTGAGCTCAACCTCGAAACCATCTGGGAGGACCGGCTGACGTCGATACGGGATCAGGAGGCGCACCTTGCGCGCAACGGCACGGTCATTCTCAAGTTCTGGCTGAACGTCTCGAAAGACGAACAAAAGCGGCGCCTTCTCGCACGGCTCGACGATCCGGATCGCAACTGGAAGTTCGAGCCACGGGACGTGATCGAACGTCGTTACTGGAACGACTACATGCGCGCCTACGAGGAGGCGCTGAACGCAACCTCCCGCCCATGGGCACCGTGGTACGCCATTCCGGCAGACGACAAACCCTACATGAGGGCGCGCGTTGCCGAAATTGTTGCCGACGCACTCGAGAGCATTGGACTCAGGTACCCCACACCCAGCGACGAAGACCGCGCTGCGTTTGCCGAATCGCGCCGGGAACTCCTTGGCAATTCCGACTAGAAGCGACCGTAAACCGCGTTACAGTCGAAAATAGTGTGGCACAGTCGCTGTTTTTGCAGACTTTCAAGCCGTCAAAATCCGGTTTTAGCACCAAAACGGTGCCGATTCAGGAGATTCCGTGGCGCAGGTACTCGCCATCAACTCGGACTACAAGCGCACGCTGCTCGAGGGGCTCGAGCTGTTTCGCGGCGTGCGCGCGGACGACGTATCGATGCTCCTGCAGCAATGCGACCGGCGGGATGTCGAGGCGGGCGAAGTGCTCCTGTCACCCGGCGCGCGCAACGAACACGTATTCATTGTGCTGTCCGGCAGTCTCGACGTGCACGTCGGCTCGCTGGATACACCACCGCTCGCAACGATGGAGACCGGTGCCTGCGTAGGCGAGATGTCGATCATCGAAGACCGTGATCCGTCCGCATGGGTCGTGAGCCGGGAATCCGCCCACCTTCTGGTCATTCATCAGACCGTGTTGTGGGAAATGGTGAATGCCTCGCACGAGCTGGCCAAGAATCTGCTCGTCATGCTGTCCGAACGCGTCCGCAGCCACAATCGCGTGATTGCCGACAGCTACGGCGAACTCCGCAAGGCCGAACAGTCCGCCGTGACGGATGCGCTGACCGGGCTCGGCAATCGGCACACGATGGAAAACGCGTTTCCGCGGGAAATCCGCCAGAGCACGCGCAGCGGAGAGCCCCTGTCGCTCATGATGCTCGACCTCGACAACTTCAAGTCACTGAACGACCGTTACGGTCATGTGGCAGGTGACCGGATACTGGTTGCGGTCGCTGATGTATTGAGAACGCAGGTACACCCGGGCGACATACTCGTTCGCTACGGCGGGGACGAATTTGCCGTACTGCTGCCGACGGTCAGCCTGGAGCAAGCCAGGAGGATTGCCGAACGCGTCCGGCAGACCGTTCGGCAAACGCGCATCAGCACGTCCAACGGTGCCGGCACCATTCCCGTGACCGTCTCGATTGGTGTTGCTGAACTCAACAGCGGCGAAAGCCTCGAAGCCCTGCTGCACGCTGCTGACGACGCGCTCTACAGCGCGAAGAAAGCCGGCCGGGACGCCGTTTCCGGCTAGAGCCGCCTGCCTGGATACAGGCCCTACACGGTCACTACGACGTTGTCGATCAGCCGGGCGCGGCCGAGCCTCGCTGCGGTAAGCACCACCAGCTCGTCACAGTCCCTGTCCGGCACCTCGAGGTTCTGAGCCCGGCGGATGGCAAAGTACTCGACGTCGAAACCGGCTTCGCCGAGGCGATCGGCGGCGCTCACCTCCAGTGCCTCGAAATCCCTGTTGCCGCTCTGCAAGGCCTCACCCGCGGCAGACAACGCAGCGTACAGCTCGGGAGCGCGCTTTCGCTCGTCGGCGCTCAAATAACTGTTCCGCGAACTCATGGCCAGGCCGTCGTCCTCGCGCACGGTTGGGGCAGTAACGATCCGCACGGGCAGACTCAGGTCTTCGGTCATGTGGCGAATCAGCAACTGCTGCTGATAATCCTTTTGGCCAAACACCGCGACGTCCGGGATCAGCAGCGAGAACAGCCTCGCGACCACGGTTGTCACGCCGTCAAAATGTCCGGGGCGCGATGCGCCGCAGAAATTCTGGCTCAAGCCCGGTACCGAAATCACGGTCGCGTTTTCGACGCCGAGCGGATACATCGTCAGATCGGTCGGCGCGAACAGCAAATCGGCACCCGCCGATTTCAGACGCCGGAGGTCACGCTCGAGCGTTCTCGGGTATTCCTCGAAATCTTCATCCGGACCGAACTGGGTCGGATTGACGTAAATCGACACTGCGACACGCTCGGCATGTTCGCGAGCCTCCTTGACCAGTGCAATATGCCCCTTGTGCAAATTGCCCATCGTTGCGACCAGCGCAATGTGGTCGTTCTGGTGGCGCCAGTCGTCCAGCTGCGCGCGCAGCTCCTCTTTGTTGTCTACGGTTAACAAACGTCAGTAATCCCGATTATTGGAAAGATTTGTTCTTGCGATGGATGCTTGCGAGCGTTTCTTCAGGAAAAACAGTGCTCGGGCGCAGGGTAGCTGCGCTGTTTGACGGCTGCGACGTAGGCTTCGATCGCCGCCAGAGGCGAATGGTGGTCCTGCTGAAAATTGCGCACGAAGCGCGGCGTGCGACCCTGAGTAATATCGAGGATGTCGTACAGCACCAGTATCTGCCCATCGGTGGCGGGCCCGGCTCCGATACCGATGACCGGCACCTCCAGCGCCTGGCTGATCGCCTCTCCCAGTTCGTTGGGCACACACTCGAGCAGCACAATATCGGCGCCGGCATTCTGCAGGCGCTCGGCCGTCACGATCATTTCCTTGGCCTTATGCTCGTCCCGGCCCTGCACCTTGAAACCGCCGATCTTGTGTACCGACTGCGGCTTGAGTCCGAGATGCGCGCATACCGGTATGTCATGTCGGGCCAGATGCTCGACAATTTCGAGCTGGCCTTCTCCACCTTCGAGTTTGATCATCATGGCGCCGCCTTCCTGCATGAGCCGCACCGAGTTGTCGAGCGCCTGCTCAGGATTCGTATAGCTCATGAACGGCATGTCGGCGACGAGGAAAGCCCGCCGTAAACCGCGCGCGACGGCACGCGTGTGATAGACGATGTCGTCGACCGTTACGGGCACGGTCGTATCGTGACCCTGAATGACCATGCCCAGCGAATCACCAACCAGTACGAGATCCGCGCCGGCGGCGTCGACGAGTACGGCATAGCTCGCATCGTAAGCCGTAATACAGGCGATCGGCTCTTTTTCCGCCTTCATCTTCGCAAGCGTTGCGACGTTGACGGGAGGCTTCGGCATCCCGCGTTGCTCGAGCTGTGTGTACATGGTGTGATCCGTTCGTCAGGCCAGCGCGGCCGCCGCCGGGTTGAAGAAGTGCCGACCGCCGGTCGTGCGTTCGATTTGTCTGAAAAGCTGATTGTAGTCGTCTTCGCTGTTTACCGGGTCGATATCCGATGCGTTGACAATCAACAGCGGTCCCTCGTCATAGGCATGGAAGTAACGTGCATATGCCTCCGTCAGCCGCTCGAGATAGCCGCGGTCGATACCGCGCTCTCTCGGCAGGCCGCGCCGGGCAACCCGCTCGAGCAGCACGTCAACCCGCGCCTGAAGATAGATGACGAGGTCCGGCACGGGCGGCTCCACGTCCAGCTTCGCGGCAACCTGATCATAAAGCGCCAGCTCATCCGGATCGAGATTCAGTTCGGCGAACAGACGGTCCTTCGCAAACAGGTAGTCCGATACGCGTACCCGCGTAAAAAGATCCGATTGCCGCAGAGACTCGAGCTGTCGCGCACGCGCAAACAGGAAAAACATCTGCGCCGGCAGCGCGGCTGAACGGCCATCGCGATAGAAACGATCGAGAAACGGATTTTCGGCATCGTTTTCGAGCAACAGATCGGCGCCCAGGCTTTCCGCAAGCCGAAGCGCCAGCGCCGTCTTGCCGACGCCAACAGGCCCTTCAACTGCAATGAAACGGGTATTGCCGCCGTCTATGGCGCTAACTGACACGTTCTCCCCCGCACAGATCAATCGTTTTCGACGTGGACGACAGAGCGCAGGAGCCTATCACTCTTGTTGCGCAACTCTGTCACCCGCCCTTGTCACCCACCGGAGCAATTTCCGGCTCCGGTGGTACTGGCAGGTCCGCCACTCGCCCAACGCCGGGAATCTGAAGCTCGGGCGCTATGTCCCTGAGCGGCAACAGTACAAAATTTCTCGAGGCAATGCCCGGATGGGGCACCGAGAGACCCGGCTCGTCGATACGATGGGAACCGAACACGAGCAGGTCCAGATCGATTGTTCTCGGCCCCCAGCGCCTTGCGCTCCTGTCACGGCCCAATTTTCCTTCTATGTCCTTGAACGCGTCCAGCAACGCCCGCGCCGACAGGCGAGTCATGAGCGCTGCGCACGCGTTCAGGAAATCAGGTTGCTCGATACCCCCGAGCGGCGCAGACCGGTAAGTGCCGGAGACGGCGTACACGCGGACACCTTCAGTTGCGGAGAGACATTCCAGCGCGGCGCGGAGCTGCCGGCTCGGTTGCGACAGATTGCTGCCGAGCCCCACGTACGCGGGCATCCACAGAGCGGCGTGAGCCGTCACGACGAGCCCGGAGTACCCGAGCCGGAACGCCGCCGGCCGCGCCGCCGGTTGCGGCGGCGCCCGCGCGGTTTGCCGTGAATCTGGAAACTCGTTGCCCGGTCTTCACGCGACTGGCATTGCGCGTCCGTCCAGAACGCCATGAGCTGCTCGTCGAACTGCCCGACCTCGGTCAGGAGCACCATAAAATCGTAGGCGGCGCGAAAGCGCCGGTGCTCGAGAAAATTCATTGCGCGCTTGCCGCGCGTCGTCTCGAATCGCGGCTGCAGCGCCAGCATTTCCCGCATCGGCACCGTGAAACGGCGCGGAATCGCCACGCGCCGCTGCTGATCGGCGACCAGTTGATACGACGCCAGGCTCAGCGCCTGGCCTTCCGACATTTTTTCCTCGAGGCGGATCTTGTCCGCAAGCCGGCGCGTCGGCGACCACATGAACACACCCAGCAGGAACATTGGCGTTACCGACTTGCCCGCGGCAACGCGCCGGTCCGTGTTTCTCAGCGCAGCCATGATGAACGGCAGAAAGCCCTCGTCCTCGCGAATCGCCGCTTCGGTCGCGGGAAAAAGCTCGGCAAACAGGTCGTAGTGTCGCAACAGCTCGAACGTTTTTTCAGCATGGCCTGCCTGAAACAGCTTCAGAAACTCGTCGAACAGTCTCGCTGCAGGCACATTGGTCAACAGCTGCGTGTTATCGGCCATTGCCTTGACGACGTCGGCCGCGATGTCGAAATCGAGTTTTGCGGCAAACCGTACCGCGCGCAGCATTCTGACCGGATCCTCGCGCAAACGCTGGCCCGGATCACCAATCAGGCGCAACACGCGGTCGCCAATATCGGCAACGCCGCCAGCGTAGTCCCAGATACTGAAGTCGGCAATGTTGTAGTACAGCGCGTTGCACGTGAAGTCCCGCCGCCAGACGTCTTCCTCGATGCTGCCGTACACGTTGTCGCGGATGATGCGGCCCTCGACATCCTGTTCGGCGTCGTCGCCATCGTGATTGGCGGACGCCCGAAACGTGGCGACCTCGATAATCTCGCGGCCGAAGCGGACGTGGGCCAGCCGGAACCGGCGGCCGATGAGCCGGCAATTGCTGAACAGCGCCTTGACTTCATCGGGTGTTGCGTCGGTCGCGACGTCGAAGTCCTTCGGGTGCAGGCCAATCATTGCATCACGAATACAGCCGCCGACCAGGAACGCCTGGTAGCCGGATTTATGCAATCTATACAGTACCTTAAGAGCGCTCTTGGAGATTTCTTCGCGCGAGACGTTGTGCGCGCTGCGGGGAATGATCTCGGGTGCTGTAGCGGTGGGGCTCGCGCGGTTTTCCAAAGAGACGCCTGTGGGCTGTATCGTCAAGGCCGCGATCATACCAGCCTGCCCTTCCCGCCCGCACCTCCGTAACCGGGCACCTGCCCCGTCCGGGAGCACCCGGGCGCGGGCCCGGGCGGACGGCACGACCGTGGGCCGGCTTTGACGCGGCACAGCAAAATCTTAAAAGCGCAGTTATGATGCGCCGATGATCGACCCGGCACCTGCTCCTGAGAACACTTGGCAATCCTGGCTGTCGCGCGTACTCGGGCCGCGACGAGGCGAGTACGAGGCCGCAATCTGGTCGTTTGTCTACTTCTTCTGTGTGTTGTCGGCTTACTACATCCTGAGGCCAGTGCGCGAGACCATGGCCGTGGGCAGCGGACCGAACACCATTCCGCTGCTGTTCACCGGTACGTTTTTCGCGATGCTCATTGCGACCAGCTTGTTCGGATGGGTAGCCGCGCGGTTCCCGCGCAAGCAGTTTCTACCCTGGGTCTACCTGTTCTTCCTCGTCAACATCCTGATCTTTGGAGCCGTGTTCGACTACGCCGTCGAACACGACCGGGAATTCGTCTGGCTCGGCCGGGTGTTCTTCGTCTGGCTCAGCGTCTTCAACCTGTTCGTCGTCTCCGTCTTCTGGAGCTTCATGGCCGACATCTGGTCGCGCGAGCAGGGTCGGCGCCTGTTCGGGCTGATCTCGGCGGGCGGCAGCATCGGCGCCTTGCTCGGTGGCATCAGCACGAGCCTGCTGGTGGAGAGCGTCGGTTTCGAAAACCTGTTTCCGATTTCCGCCGCGCTACTGGCCGTGTGCATTCTGTGTATCCAGCGTTTGCGGCGCTGGGTCGAACACACACAAGACGAGGACATAGAACTGAGCGCCGCCAGCGGGCAGGCGCTCGGCGGCAGCGCATTCAGCGGTTTCACGCACGTCATGCGATCGCCGTACTTCCGCGCTATTGCGATCGCCTCGATCATTGCGAACCTCCTCGGCACCGCGCTCTACATGTTCATGGCCGATCTCGTTCAGCAGTCCATTCCCGACACGAATGCTCAGGCCCGGTTTTTCTCCAACGTCAACGTCATTCAGAACGCCTTGACGATCATCGGTCAGCTGCTGATCGTCAAGCACGTCGTCAGCCGCTACGGCATCGGAATTTCGCTGTCACTCCTGCCGATCGTGTCGATCGCCGGTTTCATGCTGCTTGCCTTCGATCCGGTCCTTGCTTTCGTTACTGCACTGACGGTCGTGCGCCGGGCTCTCGGCTTTTCGTTCAGCAAACCTACCTCCGACATGCTGTATTCGGTGGTCTCGCCGGAAGACAAGTACAAGAGCAAGAACTTCATCGACACTGCCGTCTACCGCGGCGGCGATCTGATCGGCACCTGGTCGATCCAGTTCTTCAAAAGCATCCTGGGACTTGGCATCTCCGGGATCTCGATTATCATGCTGCCATTCGCCCTGGTGTGGACGGGGCTTGCCCTGTGGCTCGGCCGGGACTATCACCGACGCGTGAAACTGGCGCGCGACGAGACTGACGAGCACCCCTCGCCAGCAAAAACAGATAGCTGACCATGCCCGACAAACGATCCAGCGGTCTTCTGCGCCGCGTAGCTGCAATGCTCTACGACAGCCTCCTCGTGTTTGCGCTGCTGATGCTTGCGACGGTGCCCTTCATTGCGCTACGGCGCGGTGAGGCGGTGCTGGACAGCCCTGCCTACCAGCTAAGCCTCGTACTCGTGATCTACGTTTTTTTTGTGGGGTTCTGGACGACACGCGGCCGCACGCTCGGCATGCAGTCCTGGGGGCTGCAGCTCGAAGACGAGAACGGACGCGTGCCGGGCGTGGCGAGAGCCAGCCTACGCTTCGTCACTGCCATCCTTTCGCTTGCCGCACTGGGTCTGGGCTTCCTGTGGCAACTCGTCGATCGAGACAAGATGAGCTGGCACGACCGCCTGAGCGGCACGCGTCTCATGCACTATCCGAAGCCCAAGAAGAAGAAGAAGAAGAAGGCCCCGAGGGCCGGGAGCTGACGGCGCCGCCGCGCGGGACTTCAGCGGATTCGCGTCAGCGCAATCAGCGTAACTGCCAGCAGCACGGCGGACGGCAACCACGAAATGGTGGCCGGATTGAGATCGAAGACCTGCCCTGAATTCGCCAGCATTTCGCTCGCCAGGTAGTACGCCAGGCCAATCACGACGCCAATCATGAGGCGCCCGCCTGCCCCGCCCGTGCGTAGCGAGCCGAATACGAACGCGAGCGCCAGAATAGGCATGATCAGCACCGTGGCTGTTCTCGATATCCGGTACCAGAATTCGGTCTCGTACTGATCGGCGTCCAGCTCGTTGCGATTCAGGTAGTCGATGTAGCTCAAAAGGCCTCGCAGCGACAGGCTCAGCGGCTTGGCGAGCCCGCTGCCCAGGAGTTCGGCGTTGACCTCGAACTCCTCGGTCGTCAGGACCTCCTCGGTGATCTGGACGCGGTTGTTGAAGAAGCGGGTTTCCCGAACGTTTTCGAGGCGCCAGGTGTCGTCGCTGTTGATACCCGCGTTGTCAGCCAGGGCAATGGACTCGAGTTCGTCGTACTCGTTGAAGCGGTACAGATACAGCGTACCGAACTCGAACTCGGTGTTGACCCGCTCGAGGTGCAGGTAAGCAGAGCCGTCTTTGACCCAGGTGGCATTGCCGAGACGGTCGTCGTCCTGGCCAAGCCGGGCCTCCACCCGCATGTTGCGCGCGTAAAAGTCGAGAGGCGGGCCAATGAACTCGCCCAGCAGTCCGGTCAACACCACCAGGATCATGCCGGATACGGAGACCATGCCCGCGAGCTTCTTCACCGACATACCCGCGGCGCGCATGACGATAATCTCGCTATTGGCCGCAATACCGCCCAGCCCGAGCAGCGAGCCGATGAGCACGGCCACGGGCAACAGCTCGAAGGCCAGAATCGGCAAACGCAGCAACGAGAACTGAATGGCCTGCGGTGTCTGGTAGCTGTTCTGAACGTCGTCGAGTTCGGCGATCAGCTCAAACAGTCCGGCCAGCGCCAGCAGCACGACGAGCACCATGGCCGAACTGGCCAGTACGGTGCGGGTCAGGTACGCGGTCAGGATGGCGTTCACGGCAACCACCGGCGATGCCAGTTGTTCTGCAGGCCGAACAACACCAGCCCGAACAACAACACGCCTCCGTGCACCCACCAGAGACCAATGTCCGGCGATACCCGGCCCTGTTCGATCCAGGCTTTTGCCGCGTTGAGCATGTTGAGATAGATAATGAACACGAGCAGTCCAATCGCAAGGCGCCCGTAGCGGCCCGCGCGCGGCCGGCTCTTCGCCAGCGGCACGGCCAGGAATCCCAGCAACACGGTCGCGAGCGGAATGCTGATTCGCCACTGGAGCTCAGCCCGGTTCTCGAGCGTATCGCTGGCGAGCAGGTTCATGAACGGCTGCGAGCGCGGTTCGGGCTCGGGCGTTTCGACGCTGGGCAGCGGATACGGAATGCCGTGTTCGGCGAACTCGACGACGCGAAACCGGGCTGTTCCCGGAATGCCTTCGTAACGGCGGCCATCGTGCAAAACGAGAATCCGGCTGTCCGCCGTCTCCCGCTGCTCACCCCGCGCGGCGACGACAACTTCGATCACACCGTTCTCGGCCCGGCGCTGCAGGAACACCTTTTCGAGCGAACCGTCCTCGGACACCCGCTCACCGTAAACGACGGCCTCTCCGGAGCCGAGGCTCGTAAAGCGGCCCGCCTCGATACTGGCAAGGTCGGCCTCCCGCTTCGCTTCGGCACCGATCCGCTCGATGCCGGTCAACGCGCGCGGCCCGCCCTCGAGCGCAATCCAGGCAACCGCCAGCGTCACCGGCAAGAGCAGCAACGTGAGCGGCCGGTAAATTCCACCGGGCCCGACGCGGCAGGCCGTCATTGCCGGCAGTTCGCTGTCCCGGTACAGGCGCCCCATCGCCAGCATGACCGACAGGAACAGTCCAACCGGCACAAGGATGCTGAGATACTGCAGGGCGGACAGTCCGATCACGTCGAATACCGCGTACTTCGGCAGCTTGCCCTTGGCGACGTCGCCGAGCACGCGCGCAAACTGGTTGGTCAGCAGTATCAGCAGAAGCACGAGCGTAACCCCGAACCAGGTCGCGGCCATCTCGCGCAGTATGTAGCGATCAAGTATGCGCATGACTTACTTTGGCCCAGGCTCCGCCGGCGCAGCTTTGTCGTGTGATTTCAAGGGCTTTGTAACGAATTTGCGAAGAATGCGTTAGACTACCGGTTTTGCGCTCGGCAAGACAGCTCATCGTAGGCTTGGTATGCGTCTGCATCGGAGCTTCGCCGGCGGCAAAGAAGCACGTATCCAACAGAACAAAACCGCACGAATTCACCTCCCGTTCGCGCCCGGATCGGTGCAATGGCAGCCCGCTGTCTGGCGGCGGGCAGGGTTGATTTGTGTGCAATAACTTCAAGGTGCGCTTAACAAAATGGACTACTTCACTACGACCGCAAAACCTTCCCGACGTGCTGTCGATTGTGTCATCGTCGGTGTGTACGGACGCAATCGACTCGGCGTCGGGGCCGAGGACATCGACCGCGCAAGCCGGGGTCGCCTGACGAAACTCATGAAGAGCGGCGACGTCAGCGGCGAGGCTGGCAGCGTCAGCGTGCTCAGAGACCTCACTGGAGTCAGCGCGGCGCGTGTTGCGGTCGTCGGTCTCGGCAGCCCCGCAAAACTCGACGTCAGGACATTTCGCCGGGCGCTGGCCGCCGTCGTCAGGGCACTCGAGAAAAGCCGCATGGGCCAGGTGTTGTCGACGCTGAACCTCGAAGACGTTGCCGGCACCGATAGCTACTATCTCGCGCGCTACACGGCGGAAACCGTGGGCGATGCCCTGTATCGGTTCACGGCCATGAAAAGCGGCCGCAAGCCAAAGGGCCCGGCACTGAAGAAACTCGGCTTCGTCGTGGCGAGCCGCGGTGAGGCGGCCCGCACGCTGCGGGGCGCGGAGCATGCAGACGCGATTGTCGCGGGCAAAAACCTGACGCGCGATCTCGGCAACCTGCCGCCAAACGTCTGCACGCCCTCCTACCTCGCTCGGCAAGCCACGGCAATGGCGAAAAAGCACAAGAACCTCACGGCTCGAGCGCTCAGCGAAACCGAAATGAAACGCCTGGGGATGCATTCGTTGCTGTCGGTCACGGCCGGCACCGCCGAACCGGCCAAACTGATCGTCATGCAGTACAAGGGCGCCGGCTCCGACGCACCGGTGGTGCTGGTCGGCAAAGGGGTAACCTTTGACTCGGGCGGCATATCACTCAAGCCCGGCCCGGCGATGGACGAGATGAAGTTCGACATGTGCGGCGCGGCCGGCGTGCTGGGCACAATGCTGACCGTCGCGACGCTCAAGCTGCCCATCAACCTCAACGTCCTGGTTCCCGCCGTGGAGAACCTGCCCGGCAGCCGCGCGACGGTGCCGGGCGACATCGTCACGAGCATGTCCGGACAGACGATCGAAATCCTCAACACGGACGCTGAGGGTCGCCTGATACTGTGTGACGCCCTGACCTACGCCCGGCGCTTCAAGCCCGCCAGGGTTATTGACGTCGCAACGCTGACCGGCGCGTGCGTCATAGCGCTGGGCCACCACCACACGGCCGTCATGAGCCATGACGAAACGCTCGCGGAGGACATCCTGGCCGCCGGACGGGCCGCCGACGATCGCGGCTGGCCACTGCCGCTCACAGTCGACTACTCGGATCAGCTGAAGAGCAACTTTGCCGACTTCGCCAATATTGGTGGTCGCGAAGGCGGTGCGATAACGGCCGGCTGCTTCCTCGCCAAATTCACCGAGGGGCTCAACTGGGCGCATCTCGACATAGCCGGCACGGCGTGGCGATCGGGAGCCGCAAAAGGGGCGACAGGCAGACCCGTACCCATGCTCACCGAGCTGCTGCTCAAGCATGCCGGTGAACTGCCCAGAACCTGACGCAACAGACGGGTCCTGAACGCTAATGGCACGGGTCGACTTTTACGTTCTTTCGCAGGCCGGACGTAACGCGCAGCTGCACTTCGCCTGCCGCCTCGCCGAAAAAGCCTATCGGCTGGACAATACCGTGCAGCTCTTCACCGAGAGCGCACAGGAGGCCCGGCAGCTGGACGAATTGCTCTGGACGTTTCGCGACGGCAGTTTTGTGCCGCACGAACTCGTGTCCGATGAGGGCGGCACCGCGGAATCGCCGGTGCTCATCAGCACGCGCGAAAACCTGGCGCAGAAACCGGACCTGCTGATCAACCTGACCTGGAGCCTTCCCGCCAGCGCCGACACTTTGCCGCGCATCGCGGAACTAGTAACCTCCGACGACGACGCGCGCGCCGCAGGACGCCAGCGCTTCGCCGACTATCGTGACCAGGGACACGAACTCGAGACCCACACCGTTTGAGCCGAAACGACACTATGGACAAGTCCTACCAACCCGGCGATATCGAGCAGCGGATATACGCGCGCTGGGAATCGAACAACTACTTTGCGCCGAGCGGCGACGGTGAGCGCTACTGCATCATGATCCCGCCCCCGAACGTGACGGGAACGCTGCACATGGGGCATGCGTTCCAGGACACGATCATGGACGCGCTGACCCGCTATCACCGCATGCGCGGCGGCCGGGTCTTGTGGCAGCCGGGCACGGATCACGCCGGTATCGCCACGCAAATGGTCGTCGAGCGCCTGCTGAACGCCGAGGGCCAGTCCCGCCGGGACCTGGGTCGCGAAGCTTTTGTCGACCGCGTTTGGGAATGGAAAGAACAGAGCGGCGACCGCATCTCGCAGCAACTGCGCCGGCTCGGTGCATCCGTCGACTGGCAGCGCGAACGCTTTACGATGGACGAAGGACTGTCGGCGGCTGTCCGCAAGGTGTTCACGGCGCTGTACGACGACAAGCTCATCTACAGGGGCAAGCGGCTCGTCAACTGGGATCCCGTTTTGCACACGGCACTCTCCGACCTCGAAGTGCTGTCAGCCGACGAGGCGGGCTCGATGTGGCACTTCCGCTACCCGCTGAGTTCGGGCGACGGTCACGTCGTGGTCGCCACGACCCGGCCCGAGACGATGCTGGGCGACACGGCCGTGGCCGTGCATCCGGACGACGACCGCTATAGTCAACTCGTCGGCCAGACTATCGACCTGCCGATCAGCGGCCGGCAGATACCCATCGTCGCGGACGATTACGTCGATCCCGAATTCGGCACCGGTTGCGTGAAGATTACGCCCGCGCACGATTTCAACGACTACGAGATCGGCAAGCGACACGATCTTCCGATGATCAACGTTCTGACCGACGACGCGTCGATGAACGACGCCTGCCCGGAGCAGTACCGGGGCCTCGACCGGTTCGACGCGCGCAAGAAAATCGTCGCTGAATTCGAGGCGCTGGGGCTCCTGGAGAAAATCGAGGAGCACACGCTCAAGATCCCGCGCGGCGACCGCACGGGCGCCGTCGTCGAGCCGTATCTCACCGACCAGTGGTACGTGGACATCAAACCGCTTGCGGAACCCGCGATCAAAGCCGTGGAAGACGGCGACATTCGTTTTGTTCCCGACAACTGGTCAAAGACCTATTTCGAGTGGATGCACAACATCCAGGACTGGTGCATTAGCCGGCAGCTCTGGTGGGGGCACCGCATCCCGGCGTGGTACGACGAGGACGGGCAAGTGTATGTCGCCGAGTCGGAAGCAGCCGTCCGCGAAAAGTACGGACTCGCCGACGATCTGCCGCTTCGACAGGACGAGGACGTGCTGGACACGTGGTTCTCGTCGGCACTCTGGCCGTTCAGCACACTCGGCTGGCCGGAGAAGAACAAGTCGCTCGAGGACTTCTATCCCGGCAGCGTGCTCGTCACCGGGTTCGACATCATCTTCTTCTGGGTCGCACGGATGATCATGTTCGGGCTTCGCTTCATGGACGACGTACCGTTCCGCGAGGTTTACATACACGGCCTCATCCGGGACGCCGACGGCGAAAAGATGTCGAAGTCGAAGGGCAATATCCTCGACCCGCTGGATCTGATCGACGGCGTGACCCTCGACGAGCTTCTCGACAAGCGGTTGACCGGGCTCATGCAGGATCACCTCAAACCGAAAATCGAGAAGGCGACCCGCCGGCAGTTCCCCGACGGTATCGACGAATACGGCACCGACGCCCTGCGCTTCACGTTCGCGGCGCTCGCAACCACGGGTCGCGACATTCGTTTCGATCTGGGTCGCATCGAGGGCTACAAGAACTTCTGCAACAAACTCTGGAACGCCGCCCGCTACGTACTCATGAACACCGAGGATCTCGACGAGGGGGAACTCGAATACTCGGCTGCCGACCGCTGGATCGAGTCGCGGCTCGAGCATGCAACGGAGGCCGTGCACAGGCACTTCGGCAACTACCGCCTGGATCTTGCTGCGCAGGCGCTCTACGAGTTCACCTGGCACGAGTTCTGCGACTGGTATCTCGAGCTGTCCAAACCCGTGTTGCAGTCGGACGCGGCCAGCGCCGCCGAGCGGCGCGCAACCCGGCGCACGCTCATCGACACGCTCGAGGCGTTGCTCTGCCTGCTGCACCCGATCATGCCGTTCATTACCGAAGAAATCTGGCAGCAGGTGGCACCGGTTGCCGGCGTGGACGGCGCCACGATCATGCACCGGCGCTTCCCGGAGGTCGGCAGCACCAAAGCTTCCGCGGAAGCCGTTGCCGACATCGAGTGGGTGCGCGAGTTTATTCTCGGGATCCGGCAAATCCGCGGCGAGATGGACGTCTCGCCGGGTAAGGTGGTGCCCGTTCTCATGGACGGCGCATCCGACGACGACCGCAGACGGGCCAGCCGCTACGCTCACCTGCTCGCGCGCGTCGGGCGGATCGAGTCGGTCACTGCCCTCGAACCCGGAGACAAACCTCCGGCATCGGCCACCGCCCTGCTCGGCGACCTCACTCTGCAGGTGCCCATGAAAGGGCTGATCGACGTCGATGCGGAGCGCAAACGCCTCGAAAAGCAGATCGGCAAACTTCGGGGTGAGCGCACTCAAAGCAGCGCAAAACTGGACAACGAGCGCTTCGTGAACAACGCACCGGCCGCCGTGGTCCAGCAGGAGCGCGACCGCCTCACCGATTTCGACCGGCAGCTCGACCAGCTCGGCGAGCGGCTGGCCAGGCTCGACGCGCTCGACTGAGCGGGGGTGCCGACTGAGGACTGCATCACAGTTGAGGGCTGCCGAAGTGCAATTGGCTGCAACATTCGCGACGATGGTGGTCTGAAAACACGAATACCGGCGAGGCGAACCGATGCAAAACCCCCTTTCCACCGAGACTACGGGCAGCGCGCGTGATGCTCTGGATATCGCCCGCAACGCGCTGAACGAGATCATCCTCGGCAAGGAGGCTCAGGTTTCGCTGGCCCTTTCCTGTCTGCTCGCCCGTGGCCACCTGTTGATCGAGGACCTCCCGGGGCTCGGCAAGACGACGCTGGCGCAGGCGCTGGCACACGTGCTCGGCCTGTCCTTCAACCGTATTCAGTTCACGAGCGACCTGCTGCCCGCCGACATACTCGGTGTGTCGGTGTTTCGCCAGCAGACCGGTACGTTCGAGTTCCAGCCGGGCCCGGTGTTCGCTGAGCTCGTGCTCGCGGATGAAGTCAACCGGGCCACGCCAAAAGCGCAGAGCGCCCTGCTCGAAGCAATGGAGGAGCAACAGGTATCGGTCGACGGCACAACGCGCCAGCTGCCGACTCCGTTTTTTGTCGTCGCAACCCAGAACCCGGCCGACCAGATCGGCACGTTCCCGCTTCCGGAATCCCAGCTGGACCGGTTTTTGATGCGCATCGAGATTGGTTATCCGAACGAGACCAGCGAACGCGAACTCATTACCGGCGAGGATCGCCGGACACTGCTCGCAAGCGTGGAAGCGGCAGCCGGACCCGCCGACATCGTAGCGTTGCAGCATGAAGTGAGAAAGCTGCGCATGAACGAACCCCTGGTCGACTACATTCAGGCCCTCGTGCGCCACACGCGCGAATCGCCGGACATTGCGGTCGGCCTGTCGCCGCGCGGGGCACAAGCGCTGGCTGCCGCGGCCCGCGCGCATGCCTATGTCGAACGGCATTCGGGCGTCTTCCCGGACGACGTTCAGGCTGTATTCGAAGCGGTTGTGGCGCATCGGCTCAAACCGGCCGCCAACGCGTCGCATCGTGCACCGCAGGAACTGGCGCGACACGTACTGGGCGCGGTCGCCATCCCTTAGGCAATGGCTCGGGCACTGTCAGCCTTCGACGTTCTGCCGGCAGTGCGTGAGGCGGCCGGCGCGCGCATCCGCCGCTGGGCGCGGAAACGACAGGGGGTGGATGCCGACTTCACGGTACTGAAGCCTCGCCGGGTCTACATCCTGCCCACCGGTGTTGGCCTGGTCTTCAGCATCATGGCCTTCGCCATGCTGCTGGGCTCCATGAACTACAACAACAACCTGTCGTTCCTGCTGACCTTCCTGCTGGTCGGTCTCGGTTTCGTCAGCATGCACAGCTGCCAGCGCAATCTCGTCGGACTCGAAATATCGTTTGCCGGCGTCGATCCGGTGTTTGCCGGCGACAAGGCCATCTTCGCCATTGCGCTGAACAACCGGTCGCGGGCAGCACGGTTGCAGATCTACCTCGAGGGTGACGGCACACGCAGTGAGACTGTCGATCTGTTGCCGGGTGACAGCAAGGTCGTGCACCTGCCGGTAGATACCCGCCAGCGCGGCTACGTCAACCTGCCGCGGTTTGCCATACGCACGCGTTATCCCTTCGAACTGTTTCACGCCTGGGCATGGCTGCACATGAAGCTCGAAGGCATTGTCTATCCGGTCCTGCCGACGGAGGCAGTTCAGCCGCCGGCCTCGGTTGCCGCTCTGGGCCACCGGCAGCACGACGCGCGCGGCGAAGAGGATTTTGCGGGCTTGAGGAAATTCCACCGCGGCGACTCACCACGACAGGTTGCGTGGAAAGCGTATGCCCGCGGCGGTCAGCTGCTGGCCAAACAATTCTCGGGTGCTGACACGAGCAGCCAGTGGTTCGATTTCGACGACATCCCCGTCACCAACATCGAGGAGCGCCTGTCGATCCTCTGCCGCTGGGTCGTCGACGCCGATCGCCGCGGAGAGGATTACGGCCTGCGCCTGCCGGGACAGACGTTTTCGCCGGCCCACGGTCCGGCCCAGCGTCAGAGCTGTCTCGAGGCTCTGGCCCTTTTTGGCCTCGAGCCCGGGCAAACCGGTGAGCATGACGATGAGTGAGCCCAATGAGTGACAGGAAGGCACGCGGCACGGACGGGTCACTGCTCGACAGCCTGCCGTGGACGCTCGCCGCGCTGGGTGTTGCCGTCCTCGTGCACTTGCCACACCTGCCGATCTGGGTCTCCGCTGCCAGCGTTGCGTGCGCGGTATTCAGGCTCGCGATCGAAAAACGTCGCAGACCGCTGCCCTCCGTCTGGTTCCGGGGCGCCCTTGCCCTTGGCTGTTTCCTCGGCGTCCTCGCCACTTACGACACGATCAGCGGCGTAGGACCGGGCACTGCCCTGCTGGCGGTCATGGCTGCGCTCAAGCTGCTCGAAACGCGCAAACGACGCGACCAGTTCGTCCTGTTGTTCATTGCCGTTTTCCTCACGATGTCGGCGTTGCTGCGCGAACAGCACCTTTGGTCGCTGCCGTACATGCTCCTGAGCCTCGTCGTGATCCTGTCTGCCTGGCTGCGCATGAGCGCAGCCCCGACGCAGACACCGCGCCAAAGCGTATTCGCCGCAACCCGCCTCATGGGCTACGCGCTGCCGCTCGCGCTGGCGATGTGGATCTTCTTCCCCCGCATTTCCTCGCCGTTCTGGTCGGTGCCGATCGATACGAGCTCCGGCGTCACGGGCCTTTCCGACACGATGAGCCCCGGCGACGTCAGCTCGTTGTCGCAGTCGGACGCCGTAGCCTTCCGTGTTCGATTCGACGGAGCCGCACCGGCGCCGCGCGAGCGCTACTGGCGCGCAATCGTCCTGCATCGCTTCAACGGCAGGTCGTGGTCCGGCAGCGAACCCGCCCTCGACACCCGCTACCGGGAACGTATCCGCTACCAGGGTGAGCCGGTCGACTACGAAGTCACGCTGGAACCGACACGCAACCAGTGGATCATGGCCCTCGATGTCGCGGAAAGCTGGAACCTCGACAACATCAACATGGGACGCACGCAGAGCCTGTGGCGACAACAGCCGGTGGATCAGCGTATCGTCTACCGCGTTCGCTCGTTCCCCGACTATACGATCGACGAGACCCTCGCGGGATTCTCCCGCAACTGGTATCTGAACCTTCCCGAGGGGCGCAACCCCCGAAGCTTGCAGCTGGCGGAGTCGTTGCGCCGCGACGCGGGCTCCGATCGCGCCTTCATTGCCGCCGTGCTCGAGAAATTCAACCGGGAGGATTTCTACTACACGCTTCAGCCGCCAGCCCTCGGCCGTAACCCGGTCGACGGGTTCCTGTTTTCGACGCGCCAGGGATTCTGTGAACACTACGCCTCGGCGTTTGCCGTCCTGATGCGCGCTGCCGGCATCCCGGCGCGAATTGTTCTCGGCTATCAGGGCGGCGAACTCAATCCGCTGGGCGACTACCTGCTCGTCCGCCAGGCCGACGCGCACGCCTGGACCGAAGTCTGGCTCGAAGGCGAAGGGTGGACGCGTATCGATCCGACCGCCGCGGTGGCGCCGGAGCGCATCGAGGCCGGTCGCTCCGGCGCAATGTTCGCCGGCGCCGGGGCAGCCTGGGGGCTAATGGCCCCTTCGCGCTGGCGCTACCAGCTGGGCATGACCTGGGACGCATTGAACGCGCGCTGGAACGAGCTCGTGCTCGGCTACGGACCGGAAGGCCAGCAGCGCCTCATGCGGCAACTCGGCCTGAACAACCCCGGCTGGCGCACGCTGTTGCTCACGCTGCTGGCCGTTGTCATTGGGCTTACCCTGATTGTGCATGGGCTATTGATGCTGCGCTTCCGTCCGCCTGCCGCGGATCAGGCAAAACGGATCTTCGAGCGCTTTACCCGCAAGACGGGAGTGGAGCCAGCCCGTGGCGAATCGCCGCTCGCGTACGCCGCGCGCCTGGCGGAAACCGGCGGCAGGCGAACCGAGGTCAGCGACATCGTGTCGCTCTACCTCGACATACGCTACGGCAGTGCCGGCAGCAACGGTCTCGCCGACCTGCGGTCGCGAGTCAATGCTTTTTCGAGGGCGTAGCCGGCCGCTCCCTCACCGCCGTCAACAACAGGCCGCCGATAATGAACAGCGGCAGCAGCGTGAACAGCAACGCACTGGGTTCCGTGGACAACCCGGTGGTAATGCCCACCAGCGACAGCCCAATGACGTGCGCGAACTTCGTCAGCGTATTGTAAAAGCCAAAAAATTCGCCCGGCTGTTCCGGCGGTATCAAGGCTGCGTACAGCGATCTCGACAGGCTTTGTATGCCGCCCTGCACACAGCCGACGACAATCGCCATCGCGTAGAAATGCCAGACCTCGCTCATGAATACCGCAAGTCCTGCGGTGACGACGTAGACGACGATGGCCAGATAGATGCCGGCTTTTGCGCCCAGCTTCTGGCCGAGCATGCCGTAGAGCAAGGTTGCCGGAAACCCCGCGAAATTGGTGACCAGGAACGCCGTCACGAGGTCCTGCTGGCCAAAACCGAGTCGCTGGCCGTAGTTTGCCGCCATCGAAATGACCGTAAAGACACCGCCAATGTACAGGCAATACGCAGCCAGGAAGATCACGACGTTGCGATACTGGCGAACGCGCCGCATGGTCGATAGCAGCTCCCGGTAGGCGCGCCGGACCACACTGCCGCCGGAGCCAGCTGCCGCCTGCTTGCGTTCGTGAACGAAGAACAACAGCGGCAGCGCAAAACCGGCCCACCAGATACCCACGGAAACGAACGCGAAGCGAATGACGTCGCTTGCCGACGCGAACCCGAATGCGGCCGGGTTTGTCAGCATGACGACATGCAGAGCCAGCAGCACGGCGCCGCCGAGGTAACCGATCGAAAAGCCGAGCGACGAGACAAAGCTGTAGTTTCGCGACTCGGTGACATCGACAATCAGCGAGTCGTAGAAGATCGTCGATCCGTAGTAGCCCAGCGACGCAAGCAGGAACAGGCTGCACGCAGCAAGCCACCCGCCCTCGCCGACGGCGCCCAGCAGTGCGGTCGAAACCGCGCCCAGAACCGCGAGCACAAAGAGGAACCGCTTGCGGTAACCGCCCGCGTCGGCAATCGTCCCGAACACGGGTGCCAGGAGGCAAATCACGGCGCTCGCGGCCGCGTTCACCCACGCCAGCCGCGAGGTGACGACCGACTCCGGATCGCCCGCACTCCAGTATGCGCCGAGGAACAGTGGAAACAGCACGGCGAGTACCGACAGCGCAAACGCCGAGTTGGCCCAGTCGTAGAACGCCCACGCCAGAACCCGTCGGTTCCATACTCCTTTTGGCATCGAGTTCGTCACCGCTCTACCGCCGTTCGTAAGCTCCAGAAACGCACGCCAGGCTGCCGCATTCAGAATTCACGCGTGTTTCTGAAGCGAATCTCGGGCCAGCGCTCCTCGGTCAGCGAGAGATTGACGCGAGTGGGTGCAATGTATACCAGGCTGTCACCGTGATCGACGGCCAGGTTGTCCGCCGCCTTGCGCCTGAAGTCGTCCAGCATACGCTCGTCGTCGCATTCGACCCAGCGCGCCGTCGCAACGTTGACGGCCTCGAACTGGCACTCGACCTTGTACTCGTCGCGCAGGCGGTGCGCCACGACGTCGAACTGCAGCGGCCCCACGGCACCCAGGATCAGGTCGTTGTTGCGCATGGGCTTGAAGAGCTGCGTCGCGCCTTCCTCGCAGAGCTGCGCAAGCCCTTTCTTCAGCGCCTTGAGCCGCAACGGATCCTTGAGCACGGCACGTCGAAAGATCTCGGGCGCAAAATTGGGTATGCCCGTGAAAGCCAGCGCCTCACCCTCCGAGAAGCTGTCGCCAATGTTGATCGTGCCGTGGTTGTGAATGCCGATGATGTCGCCAGCGTAAGCCGTTTCGGCATGCTGCCGGTCCGCCGCCATGAAGGTAATGGCGTCCGGCAACTTCATTTCCTTGCCCGAGCGAACGTGCGTCACGCGCATGCCTTTGCGGTATTCGCCCGAGCAGATGCGCATGAAAGCGATCCGGTCGCGATGTGCAGGATCCATGTTTGCCTGGATCTTGAAAACGAAGCCGCTCAGCTTGTCCTCTTCGGGTCGAACGGAGCGCGACTCCGCATCACGCGGCAGCGGCTGCGGCGCATGGCCGACAAACTCGTCGAGCAGCTCCTTGATGCCGAAGTTCGCGAGCGCCGAGCCGAAAAACACGGGCGTTTGCCGCGCGGCCAGGTATTCACCCACGTCGAACTCGGGGCAGGCACCTCTGACGAGCTCCACTTCCTCGCAAAACTCGGCGTGCCGCTCTCCGAGCAGTGCACGAGCGGCATCCGAATCGAGGCCCTCGATGCGCTCGCGATCGGCCGCTTTCTCCCGCCCTTCACTCTTGTAGACGAAGATCTCGTCTTTTGCGAGATGGTAGACACCCACCAGCGAGCGTCCCATGCCTATCGGCCAGGTGACGGGCGCGCACGCGATACCGAGCACCGATTCGATTTCGTCGAGCAGCTCGATCGGTTCCCGCCCCTCCCGGTCGAGTTTGTTGATGAAGGTCATGATTGCCGTATCGCGCAGCCTGCAGACCTCCATGAGTTTGATCGTTCGCTGCTCGACGCCTTTTGCGCAGTCGATGACCATCAGTGCCGAATCCACTGCGGTCAGCGTGCGATAGGTATCTTCGGAGAAATCCTCGTGCCCCGGCGTGTCGAGCAGGTTGACGACGTGTTCGGCGTAGGGAAACTGCATGACCGACGAGGTCACCGAAATACCGCGCTGCTGCTCCAGCGCCATCCAGTCGGAGCGCGCATGCCGGCTGGCCTTGCGGCCCTTCACGGTGCCGGCAAGCTGGATTGCGCCTCCGTAAAGCAGGAGTTTTTCGGTAAGCGTCGTTTTGCCGGCGTCGGGGTGCGAAATAATCGCAAAGGTACGACGCCTGGCCGCCTGTTCCAGAATGCTGCTCATGATCTTCGAAGCTGCTGAGATGGGCGCGCAGTCTAGCGTTTGGGCGCGCGAAGCGCCATTCGCAGCGCGGCAAGCCCGGTCGAACCGGCTTTTATCCCAGATCCATTTTTTTTACCAGCACCGATGCATCCTCGCGGCCATCGGTCGCCTGGTAGTAAGACGGCCGATTGGCAATCTGGTGAAAACCCTTCTTGCGATACAGACTCAGCGCGGTCGAGTTCGACGGCCTCACCTCGAGGAACACCTGATGTACGTTAGCCGTTCGGGCAAACTTGAGCATTTCGTCGAGCAGCCGCTCACCGTAGCCCATCGATCGGAAACCCGGATCGACGCAGAGATTCAGCACGTGCGCCTCACCCGCTGCAACGGACAGAATCGCGTAGCCGATCGGCCTTTCCTCGCGAACCAGCACGAGGCACTGGTAGCCGGCCAGCAGGCAGTCGCGAAACACACCGTGACTCCAGGGGAAATCGTAGCTACGGCGCTCGATATCCGATACGTCGATCAGGTCTTCGTGCACCATCCGCCGCACCGCGACCGGCACTTCGCGAACGGGCGTAATCACGCCGCTGTTCTCGCGAGGCAGCGCAGCGCGAGCCGCAGATCGTCCCACGCTTTCGACTTCTGGGAGGGACTCCTGAGCAGGTAAGCCGGGTGGTAGGTTACGACCAGCGGTGTGCCGTTGTAGTCATGTTCACGGCCGCGCAGCCGGCCTACGGGCGCGTCGCTCGACAACAGTTCCTGCGCCGCTATTCGACCGACAAGGAGTATCAGGCGCGGCGATACGGCCGCAATCTGCTGCTCGAGATACGAACGACAGGAAGCAATCTCGGCTTTGCCGGGATCGCGATTGTTCGGAGGACGGCATTTCAGGACGTTGGCGATGAACACGGTTTCTCGAGACAGACCCACGGCCCGCAGCATTTCGTCGAGCAGCTTTCCGGCACGGCCGACAAACGGTTCACCAACACGATCTTCCTCGGCACCCGGCGCCTCGCCGATGATCATCCAGTCAGCCCGGGCGTTGCCGACACCAAAAACGGCCTGGGTGCGCGTTTCGTGCAGCGGACAGCGCGTGCAGCTCTCGACGGCCTTTCGCAACGCCGAAAAGTCGACGGTGGAAGAAGGCGCTGTTTCGGGCGCAACCGACGCGGCATCACGGTCATCGGCCAGACCGTCCGGTTCCGGCATACCACGCCCGGCATCTTCGCCGGCGCGGCTCAGGAAAATGTCGATGCCGAGCGCGTCGAGGTACGCGCGGCGCTGTTGTTCGCGGCTTGCGTTCAATTGTCGAAAGAGCCCTGAATTCGGCTGGAAACTGTCAAAAAATAGGTTCTTTAGTGTGCCATGACGAAAGGGCTTTTGGCAGACCCGCCACACGCGGCGGTAAACCGTTCTGCAACGGCCGCTAGTGCGACGACGGCAGCGTCGCCAGCAGATCGGACCCGGCCCTGAGCCTCTGCCCGACACTGACCTGCATGCGGCTACCGATTGGAAGGTGCAGCACGACGTGGCGGGCCAGGCGCAGGTAGGCGCAACGCTGTCCCTGCCCGAGCCGTTCGCCATAGCGCGCGAACGATTTCGGCGGCAACCCGAGAAAGAAACGGCGAAATCCCATCACCACGTCGTCACCCTCATCGGTCTGAACCCAGAGCGCGTTGGTCGCGTAGTCACCGCCATCCTCGGCCGCCGCGCTCGCGAGACTGCGGACGCTACCCTCGACCGGCGAACGCGCCGAGTAGGTTCCCCACACGCTCACCCGAATCACGAGCCGATGCGCGTCACCCTGTAGCGTGCCGGAGTTCACGGTCTCGAGTTCCGTCACAACGCCGTCGACCGGACTCACGACACCGAGCGCCGACGCAGGGACCGGGCGTTCAGGGTCACGAAAAACGAAATACAGCAGGACGGCCGTCAGCGCCGCGGCCAGCGACAGTCGGTAGTCACCTGAGTACCCGAAACCAGCCGCAAGCAGGACGGCTGCCGCAATGAAGGGCATCCCCTCCCTGGCGATAAACGGGTAGCGACGACCCTGCATGGACACGGATATCTCGAGGCCGGAAGGCTGAAGACGATGGCGCGGCGGCGCGGTCGCGTCAACCTGTTTTTGATCCACAGATCCGGCAAAAGCCGATAGAATGCCCGGCTTCAATTCGAGTATTCCCAAGGACCCTGCGTTAATGCGCTACTCCCAGTTCCCATTGACCACGCTCAAGGAAACCCCCGCCGAGGCCGAGATCGTGAGCCATCAGCTCATGCTGCGCGCCGGGCTGATCCGACGGCTCGCTTCCGGTCTGTTTACCTGGATGCCGCTGGGTCTCAAGGTGTTGCGCAAGGTGGAAGCTGTCGTCAGGGAGGAAATGAACCGCGCCGGCGCCCTGGAACTCCTGATGCCCGCCGTGCAGCCGGCTGAACTGTGGCAGGAAACCGGCCGCTGGGAACAATACGGCCCGCTGCTGCTGCGCATGTCGGATCGGCACGATCGTGAATTCTGCTTCGGGCCAACCCACGAGGAAGTCATTACGGACGTCGCGCGACGCGAGCTCAGAAGTTACCGGCAGCTGCCCGTCAACTATTATCAGATTCAGACAAAATTCCGCGACGAGATCCGGCCGCGCTTCGGCGTCATGCGCTCCCGCGAATTTGTCATGAAGGACGCCTACTCCTTCGATATCGACCAGGCCGGACTCGAAGCGTCCTACGAGAAGATGTTCGATGCCTACACGGCCATATTCGAACGCCTGGGCTTGAGTTTTCGTGTCGTCGATGCCGACAGCGGCGAAATCGGCGGCAGCCGGTCGCAGGAGTTCCACGTCATTGCCGATTCGGGGGAAGACGCGATCGCGTATTGTGACGACGACAACTACGCCGCCAATATCGAATCCGCGGCGATCCAGCGTCCCGCAGAGGCGCGGCCACCGGCTACGCAGCCGCTCGAAACCGTCGATACGCCGGACATCCGCTCGATCGACGCGTTGACAGATTTCCTCGACGTGCGCCCCGCCGACACCCTTAAAACCCTGATCGTGGAAGGCGACGAAGGACCGGTTGCGCTGGTCTTGCGCGGCGACCACGAGCTGAACGCCGTCAAGGCGCAGAAGCTCCCCGGCGTTCGTTCACCACTCACGATGGCCAGCGCCGACAGCGTCCGCGCTGCCACCGGCGTCAGCCCCGGGTTCGTCGGGCCGGTGGGTCTCGGCATGAAAACCTATTTCGATCATGCGACGGCAACAATGGCGGACTGTGTTGCCGGAGCCAACCAGGAAGACCGGCACCTCAAGGGCGTGAACTTCGGCCGCGACATCGAGGAAGCGGATACCGTCGACATCCGCAACGCGGTAGCCGGCGACCCGACGCCCGGCGGCAACGGCACGCTGTCGATCGCGCGCGGCATCGAGGTGGGTCACATCTTCCAGCTCGGTGACAAGTACAGCCAGGCGATGAAAGCTACCGTGCTCGACAGCGACGGCCGCGAACGCGCCATGGCCATGGGCTGCTACGGCATCGGCATTACCCGGATCGTCGGCGCGGCAATCGAGCAGAATCACGACGAGCAAGGCATCGTGTGGCCGGCGGCACTGGCACCGTTCGACGTTGTCATCGTGCCGATCAACATGGAAAAGTCGGAACGCGTCAGAACGGCCTCGGAAGAACTGTACCGCGAACTCGGGGCACGCAACATCGACGTTCTGCTCGACGACCGGCCCGCCCGGCCCGGCGTCAAGTTTGCGGATGCCGAACTCATTGGCATACCGCACCGGCTGGTCGTCAGCGAAAGAAATCTCGACGCCAGAGAGCTCGAATACAGGCACCGGCGCGACAGCGAATCGCGCAACTTGAAACGTGACGAGGCTCTCGACTTGCTCCTGAACGGCTAGCTATGCTGTACCGGGGCTGACGCTCTCGGCTCGACAAAAACGGCTATGACGGCTATGGACGCGAAGCGAAGACAGATCAGTGCATGGCTTGCGGGCGCCGCGGTGCTGCCCTCGATAGCCGTGGCGGGCACGCAGGAACGGCCCGACGACGAGCTCAGGCGCATCCTGCTCGAGGCGGCCAGCGCGAGCGACAGCTTCACCGACCGCTTCCATGCCGAAGTCTGGCTCACAGACATGTCGCGCCGGCTCGCGCGCCAGGTCAAAGACCCCGACGAGCGCATCGAAATACTGACGCACGTGCATTACGAAGCGCAGCGTGCAGAACTCGAACCGGAACTCGTACTGGCGGTCATCGAAGTCGAAAGCAACTTCGATCGGTTTGCCGTGTCCGTCGCCGGTGCTCTTGGTTTGATGCAGGTGATGCCGTTCTGGCTGGACGAAATTGGCCGTCCGGGCGACAACCTGCTGCATGTCGACACCAACCTGCGCTACGGCTGCACGATTCTCCGTCACTACCTCAACAAGGAAAACGGCGATCTGCGACGCGCCCTGGGGCGATACAACGGCAGTCTCGGCAAGCGCAAGTATCCCAACAAGGTCATCGATCGGCTGACACGCAAGTGGTTCAAGGTCTAGCTCGAACGACAGTCCGCGCACTCAACCGATGACAAAACCCTCGCAATGCTCGACGGCAGCCTGCTTCGCGACCACGCGTTCGACCCGGGCAAGCGGTGGACCTTTCCCAAGCCACGACTCGAGCGTATCCAGTTCGGCGCTCGAACCGACCGCGTAGACTTCCACCGAGCCATCGTCGAGATTGATCGCGTAGCCGCGGAGCCCGAGGCGGAGTGCTTCGGTTCGGGTGCTGTCGCGAAACCACACACCCTGTACACGGCCCGTTATCGAATACAGCCGCGCCGAACGGATTTCGGCGAGATTACCTCGATTCATGAGAAAAAAACCGGGTGGTCAGCACGCAATGCAGCCGGCCTGCCGGGCATCGCAACCGACACGGCTAGCGATAAGGCGTACTGTTGCCCGACTCACTGAGCTTCAAAGCCCGGATGGCTCTGAGCTTGGCTTCGATTGCGTCGTTGCGCGCCCTCGAGAAATCGCGCTCTCCGAGTTTTTTCTCGGCCGATTCGAGGTAGGTTTCCGCACTGGCAAGTTCTTCAGCCGCTTCCTCGCCCACTTCCGCCGCCTTGGCGACGGCAATGGCCTGACGGGCATCGCTCATCTCCTGCACGGGCGGCGCCGTCTCGCAGGCGCTCAACCCGACAAACCCGGCGAAGACCAGGAGGGGCAGCAACAGGATACGCGCGGCGGACAAGTGCATATATACTCGACGTTTATCGAAGGTAGCCCAAGAAACTATCAACTCCGGGCAACCGCCGTCAAGCCAGCCCCGACCCCACCCTGAACCCCGCAAACTGTTGCTAAAGCCCCGCCATGACGATCACGATCTACCATAACCCACGCTGTTCCAAGTCTCGGAAAACCTTGGAGTTAATTCGCTCGGCAGACATTGAGCCGAAAATTGTGGCGTATTTGGATACACCGCCGTCCGCTGACCGCATCCACGAACTCGCCGGATTGCTCGGAATCCCCGTTCAGAAACTGCTGCGTCGCGGGGAAGCCGAGTTCCGCGAAGCCGGTGATCTGCCCTCACTTGACGACGACCAGGCACTATCGAACTGGCTGGCGCAACACCCGCGGGTAATCGAACGCCCGATTGTCGTCGACGAGGCCCGCGGCCGCGCCGTCATGGGCCGTCCCCCGGAGAATGTCCTGGAACTGCTGGCTTCGGGCGGCGGTTCTTGATGAGCGTCGAGATACTGGTTCTTTATTATTCGAGAAACGGGGCAACGCTTGCACTGGCCCGCGAGGCCGTAACCGGCATAGAGCAGCGTTCCGGCTGTACGGCGAGACTGCGCACGGTTGCGCCCGTTTCGGCAGACACGGAAGCCAGTCTCGACGCCATACCGGACGACGGTCCGCCGTACGCAACGACCGACGATCTGCGCGAGTGTGACGGGCTGTTGCTCGGCAGCCCAACGCGCTTCGGCAACATGGCGGCACCGCTCAAGTACTTTCTCGACGGCACTTCGGGCCTGTGGCTCGAGGGGGCGCTTAGCGGCAAGCCCGCCGCCGTGTTTACGTCGACCGCCTCGCTGCATGGCGGGCAGGAAACGACGCTGCTCAGCATGGCCGTGCCGCTCTTGCACCACGGCATGATCTGGGTCGGGCTGCCCTACTCGTTGCCCGAACTCAGCGGCACGCGCTCGGGAGGCACACCGTACGGAGCATCGCACGTCAGTTTCGGCAAGGACGACGCGATTCTGACTCCGGACGAGGCAACGCTGGCCAGGGCGCTGGGGAACCGGCTTGCGGAGATTGCGCTGGCGCTCAAGACGTCGTCGTGAGGGTCTCTTCGAGTACTTCGCGCACAAACGGCACCGTAAGGCGCCGCTGCCGGATCAATGATGCCGAGTCGAGGGTGTCGAGCAGCGTGTACAGGCTTTGCATGTCACGACGCGAACGTCTGAGCAGGTAGCGCGCCGTCTCGTCGGGCAGTTCGAGACCGCGATGCCGGGCTCTGAGCTGAAGCGCCTCACCAAGCTCTGAATCGGACAGCGTCGCCACTCTGTAGACCGGCAGGCGGCAGAGCCGGCTTTCGAGATCCGGCATCGCAAATGCCGCCTGTCTGGGCGCAACGTCGGCCGCCACGAGCAGACAATGCCCGCGCTCGGCGAGCGCATTGTAGAGTCGAAACAACGCCCGCTCCCATGCTGCGTCGCCGGCGGCCTGCTGAATGTCGTCCAGGCAAAGAACGCTCCGGGACTCGAGACCCTCGAGCACCTCCGGCCCCGCCTCGAACAGCGTTGCCATTGGCAAATACATCGCAGCATCCCCGGCTTGCGCACAGACGGCCTGCAGCAGGTGGCTCTTGCCGGTCGCGCGTTTACCCCATAGCCAGGCGCCCTGGCGGTTTTCGAGTTCAGCCGCCGCCATCAGCGCCGCGAGCAGTGTCTCATTGCCCGCCGGCATGAAACTCTCGAATACGGCGTGATCCGCCAGACTCAGTGGCAGTGCGAGCTGGCTCACTGGCTCGCCTGCTGTTCCCGCTCACGCTCCCGGATTCGGGACGCCGCTTCCGGATGTTCTTTCAGATAGCGATCGTAGGCGAATCGAGACAGCACCGAGAGCACGGCAGCAGCCGGCAACGCCAGCAGAATACCGAAGAAGCCGAACAGCTGGCCGCCCGCGGCAATGGCAAAGATCACGAGAACCGGATGCAAACCAATCCGGTCGCCCACGAGCTTCGGCGTCAACACCGTACCCTCGAGCATCTGGGCAATCGTAAAGGTGGCAACCACGCCCAGGAGTGGCCACAGGGGTTCCGGCTCCAGCAGCACTGTCAGGGACGCCAGCGCAATCCCGAACACCAGCCCGAGGTACGGCACAAAACTCACGAGGCCGGCGACCACGCCAATGGCAAGCGCAAACTCGATGCCGACGAGGCTTAAACCGAGCGAATACATGAAGGCGAGCGCAAACATCACGAGCAGCTGGCCACGCAGAAAAGCGCCCAGCACCTCGTCGGTTTCGCGCGCGAGCGCAAACACGGTCTGCTGCTGACTCTCCGGCACGAGCGAACCGAGCCTGAGCACAATGTGATCCCAGTCGCGCAACAGATAGAAGGTCAGGATCGGTATCAGGAACAGACTGACGACGGCTGTCGCCAGCGCGCCCCCGCTCCGGGTGACCGACATCAGGAGCTTGCCACCCCACTCTCCCGCCATTTCCCCGTAGCGGGCAAGGAACGCGCCGAGCCCAATGTCGGAATCCGGCTCGGCGCCCAGCAGCGGGGCCAGCCTCGGCAGCCAGTTCTGCTCGAGCTGTCGAACCAGCCCGGGCAGCGCGTCGATGAGCGCGGCCACCTGTTTCTGGATGAGCGGCCCGACCAGCAGCACGAGCAGGCCGACAAACAGGAACGTCAGGAGAAATACGGCCACGACCGCAATGGAACGCGGCAGTCGCAGGCGTTGCAGACGGTCCGCCAGCGGATCGCCAACGTAGGCAAACAGGGCCGCCGCGATAAACGGCGTCAATATTGGAGCCAGCAGATACAACAACCAGCCGGTGAGCGCGATGGCAATGAGCCAGTTGGTGCGCAGGCTGCCGCTCACGAGTGCACCTGCTGTTGCCGTGCGCGTCGCGACCAGGCAAGCACGTAATCGACGCCGCTGACGACCACCGTGACGAAGGTTGCCGCCCCGGCCACGGTCACTATCACGGGGTCAGGCCAGCCGAAGCTCAGCTGACACAACACGAGGGTTACGAACAACAGCATCAGAGCCGTGTTTATCTTGCTGATCATCGTAGGTTCCCCCGGTACCGGCCCAATCAGGAAGTTGTATGCGGCCGCACCGCCAAGAATCACGACGTCGCGGCCAACGACAACGGCCGTCAGCCACAAGGGTATGTAGCCGACCGACGTAAGCGTAAGGAAAAGCCCGGCGATCAGCAGCTTGTCCGCAATGGGGTCGAGCAGCGCACCGAGCCGGGTATGCCAGCCAAAACGCTTTGCGAGATACCCGTCGAGACCGTCGGAAAAGCCGGCCAGCACAAACAGCAGCAACGCAATCGTGTACTGCCCGGCAAAAATCAGCAACAGCACGGGGCCGATGAGCAGGATGCGCACACCGGTAATTGCATTGGGTATCCAGGCGAGATTCATGGCGTTTGTTGCACGCGACTCGATACGCTCAGCGCGGCTCGTAGAAAAATCCCAGGGAATCCATAGGCTGATCGATCATGGTTTGATCGATCGGCGGTTCGCCGACGAGATCGAGCCGGTCGCTCTCGAGCAAGCCTGCAAACCTGAGCGCCCTTGCGAGCCTCTCGCCGCCGCCGCGAACGTCTACCCGATAGGTGATCCGGTCGCCCTCCACACGCTCGACGACCAGCCGCTCGATCAGCTCGATCTCGCGGAGCCGCCGCTGCAAATCGCCATACGCGTCGACGGTCTGCACGCCGGAAACCGCAAGTCGCACCGAGCGAACGGGAATGTCACCGCGGACGGCAAACTCGGCAGCCAGGGTCTCCGCCACGAGCGGCACCACCTGCTCGGGCTCACCGCGCCAGTCCCGCTGTTCGCCCGCCAGGTAGTGCCTCCAGCGATTGGGCCTGACGGCGTTGGCGTCGACCACGCCGATGAGCACCGACGGCGCCGCGTAGCGCTCGGATGCCTGCAGAACCACGTCGTCGAAGCCGCCGCGAATATCCGCGTAGTTCACGCGTTCCAGGTCCTCGGCGTCCAGGAGCGGCAGCAGCAGCGGCAAGCCGTGGCGTTCGGCAAGCGACAGGATGCGCTCGCGCAGCAGCTGGTTGCGGTCGATCGAGCGCGCATCGTCTTCCTCACGCAGCGGATTGTCGACGCCGAGGATTTCTCGCTCACCCTGCCCCCAGTCGACGGCGAGCCAGACCAGGGTGAGCGGACGATCGCTGCCCCACACGGTTTGACCGTTGGACTTGAGCACACGTTCGACCGCCTCGCCGTCGAACGTGACGATCAGCGACTCGTCAGCCCCCGGGCTGAACTGCACGACATAGGCCGTGGGAGAGGGAAACAGCTCGTCCACGAGCTCGGTATCGTTGGCAAGCATCGGTCCCGATACACGCAGCAGCACGTCGTACAGCGCCATGCGATAGGCTTCCTCGCGCGGATTGTCCGCCCGCGCGTCGAGCGGCACCTCCGCCGTGTACAGCGAGACCACTTCGACCGCCGCAGCCGGCGGCAGGACAAACAGCAGCAGCGCGGCCGGCAGCAAGCCGAGGCTCAGACTCTTATTTTGCAAGGGTGGTTTCCCCGAAACCTGTCGACGGATTATTATATCGCCCCGAGAGCTTTTGCCACGCCTTAAGTTGTTGTCGGCTCCGGGCACCTCTCGCCCAACGTACTCACTGCCCGGGACACCGGATGGCCCATTCCAAACTGACCTATAAAGACGCCGGCGTCGATATCGACGCGGGCAATGCCCTGGTCGAGCGCATCAAGCCGCTCGTCGCCGCCACCCGCCGCCCCGAGGTACTTGCCGGGCTCGGCGGCTTTGGCGGTCTGTTTGCGCTCCGGCCGGACTACCGGGAGCCCGTGCTCGTGTCCGGGACGGATGGCGTCGGCACCAAGCTGAAGCTTGCGCAGGGGCTCGACAAGCACGACAGCATTGGCATCGATCTGGTTGCAATGTGCGTCAACGACATTCTCGTACAGGGCGCGGAGCCTTTGTTTTTTCTCGACTATTTTGCCTGCGGACAGCTCGACGTCGAGGTCGCGAGCGCCGTCGTGGAAGGCATTGCCGAGGGTTGCCGCCAGTCCGGAGCTGCGCTGATTGGCGGAGAAACGGCCGAAATGCCCGATATGTACCCCGCCGGTGAATACGACCTGGCGGGTTTCACGGTCGGAGTCGTGGAAAAGGACGCACTGCTCGACGGCAGCACGATCGCCGAGGGCGACGTGGCCATTGCGCTCGAATCGAGCGGCCCGCACTCGAACGGCTATTCGTTGATTCGCCGCGTACTGGAGCGGGAGCCCGCCGCGACGATCGACGGCAAACCGGCGGCCGAGGTGCTGCTGGAGCCGACGCGTATCTACGTCAAACCCGTGCTGGAGCTGCTCAGCCACGTGTCCGTCCGGGGTATTGCCCACATCACCGGTGGCGGACTCACAGAGAACATTCCGCGCATCCTGCCCGACGGGCTCGGTGCTGCCCTGGACACGTCGAGCTGGTCGCAGGGCCCGGTATTCGACTGGCTGGCCTCCGTGGGCAACATCGACGACGCCGAAATGCGCCGCACCTTCAACTGCGGCGTCGGTATGGTTCTCGTCGTCCGGAGCTCGGATCGCGACGAAGCGCTGGAGCGTCTCGAAGCGGCGGGAGAGCGGGCCTGGCAGATCGGCCGGATCGAACGCGGTTACGACGGGGTGCGATTCGTTTGACTGTACAAGAAAGCCGCACTGCCATCCTGATCTCGGGCTCAGGCAGCAACCTTCAGGCCTTCATCGACAGAGCAGCTGCCGGGACACTCGAAGCCACTCTCGAACTCGTCATCGCAAATCGGCCGGACGCTTACGGTTTGGTGCGCGCGAGGCAGGCCGGGATACCCACGGCCGTCGTCGATCATCGAGACTACGATACTCGCGAAGCCTTCGACCGGAGCATTGCCGAACGTCTCGATGCCGCGGAAATTGGCGCTATCGTACTCGCCGGGTTCATGCGCATTCTGAGCCCGTGGTTCGTGCGCCGCTACCTTGGCCGGGTATTCAATGTCCACCCCGCGCTCCTGCCGCTGTATCCCGGCCTCGATACCTACCGGCGGGTGCTCGAAGCCGGCGACAGTCATCACGGCACGACCGTACACTTCGTCACCGAGGAACTGGACGCAGGACCGCGTATTCTGCAGGGCCGGGTTCAAGTGCTGGCCGACGACGCCGAACGGCTCATGGCGCGCGTGCAGCAGGCCGAACACCGGATCTACCCCGATGTATTGAACTGGTTCGCAGCCGGCCGACTGGTTCTCGAGGACGGCCTGGCCGTACTCGACGGCCAGCCCCTGCACGAACCGATCGTTCGCGATTTCGACTGAGACGCCCGCCGCTTACGCTTTGGGCAGGGTGACTCCGGTCTGGCCCTGGTATTTGCCGCCGCGGTCGCGATACGAGGTCTCGCATTCCTCGTCGGATTCGAGGAACAGCATCTGCGCAACACCCTCGTTCGCGTAAATCTTGGCGGGCAACGGCGTCGTGTTGGAAAACTCGAGGGTGACGTGGCCTTCCCACTCGGGCTCGAGCGGCGTCACGTTAACGATGATCCCGCAGCGGGCGTAGGTCGACTTGCCCAGGCAAATCGTCAGGACATTGCGAGGAATCCGGAAGTACTCCACCGTGCGCGCCAGCGCAAAAGAATTCGGAGGAATCACGCACACGTCGCTCTTGACGTCGACAAAACTGGTCGCGTCGAAGGCTTTGGGGTCCACGACGGCCGAATTGATGTTCGTGAAGATTTTGAACTCGTCCGAACAACGCACGTCGTAGCCGTAGCTCGAGGTCCCGTAGGACACGATGCGCGCGCCGTCGACCTCGCGCACCTGGCCCGGTTCGAAAGGTTCGATCATTCCCTCGCCGTCGGCCATACGCCGAATCCATCGGTCCGCTTTAATGCTCACAAGGCAATCTCTCTGCTGTTCTTGCTGTTACTCGCCGTTCTAGCTGTCTTCGACCACAATTTTCGGGAATACCGAGCTGTAGTCCTTGCCGTGCCCGGCCAGCGCGGACGTCATGCGCCGCGCCGCTTTGAAAAACGCAGCACCGCCCGGGGATGTCGGCTCGGCCACCACGGTCGGTCGGCCTGCGTCGGTGGTCTCCCGGATGCCGGCGTCCAGGGGCAGCTGGCCGAGCAGCTCGACGCCGAAGTCTTCCGTCATCTTCTGAGCGCCGCCGGCGCCGAAGATAGCGGATTCGTGGCCGCAGCTCGTACAGACATGGATGCTCATGTTTTCGATGACGCCCAGCACCGGAATCGACACCTTGCGAAACATCTCGAGCCCCTTGCGGGCGTCGATGGCGGCAATGTCCTGCGGCGTCGTCACGATGACGGCTCCGGACACTGGGACCTGCTGCGAGAGCGTCAGCTGGATGTCGCCGGTTCCCGGCGGCATGTCGACGATCAAGTAGTCGAGATCCTGCCAGAGCGTCTGCATGAGCATCTGATTCAGCGCGGAGGTAACCATCGGACCACGCCAGACCATCGGCTGGTCGGGATCGATGAGAAAGCCGATGGACATGACCTGCAGACCGTGGGCATTGAGCGGCTGCATGCTCTTGCCGTCTTCGCTCACGGGCCGCTCGCCCTGAAGCCCGAGCATGTGCGGCTGACTTGGGCCATAGATATCCGCGTCCAGGAGGCCAACCCGGCCGCCGTCAGCGGCGATTGCCAGCGCAAGATTTACGGCTACCGTGGATTTGCCGACACCACCTTTGCCGGAGGCGACCGCAATGACGTTCTTCACTCCCGGCAACGGGGAGAGGTTTCTCTGCACGCCGTGTGCCACGATGCGGCTGGTCACGCTGAGCTCGGGCTGCACGCCGTCCGCCACGGCCTCGACGACGGCAGCCAGTTCCGCTGCCATGCCGTCCGCGGCACCAGCCGCCGGAAAACCGAGTTCCACTCCGATAACCGGGCTTTCAGCGCCGCCCGTGACCGTCACGCGCGCCATATCGCCGAGAGGACGGTCATAACCGTCCAGGCGGTGCGCCTCCAGGGCGCTCTTCACAACCGAATCTGATGACACCGTCACACTTCCGGGATAGGTATTAGGTAAAATTTATTTCCGGCCGGGACTGAATTCCGGCCGTTTTCGGGGTGGTCATTGTAGCGGAGCTTCAGGCAGAACCCATAGCAGCTTTTCCTTTCGCTTCAACACACTGATGGAACCGGTTGTAACAACACGCCAGCGGGACCTTTGCGGTCAATGTGGCATAATGCCGCGTCCCGGCGGCAGTGGCCACACGGCTCGGCGTGAAAATCGCGGTCCGGCGTCCGGATCGAAGACGACTTTAAGAGCGAGTCAATTGGCAGGGTTAGAAGCGAACACGACGTTGAACACGGACAGGGGCGCCGCCGCAGACCCTAGACCGAGTGTTCGCCGTGAGTCGCCGGAGCCTGCCCGATGAGTCTGCTCGGCGCCTTCAGAGCGGATCAGCAGATCAACGCGCTCATTGCGGAACAGGACCCCGACTCCGCCAACGCACGCAAACTCACCCAGAAGCTCAAGAACTCGGGCGCAAAATCGATTCCCAAGATCATCGATGCGCTGGCCCTTTCCGACAAGTCGCACACGATGATGTTCGTCGACATCCTGTCGGCGCTCGTGTCCGACAAGTCCATCGAGTTCTTCCGCGAGGGTCTTGCGGACGGCAACGAGCGCGTGGTCTCCGGAACCGCGTGGGCATTGTCGAGTTCGACCGACTACAACGCCAATAAACTGCTCGATTTCTTCGACGACCCCGAGGTCTCGAAACCGGCGCTCATCGAGATCCTGCGCGTGCACAAGGACGATTTGTCCGTGCATGAGCTGATGCAGCGGGCCTATGAACTCGATACCAAGGAAAAGGCGGCCCTGTTTCGCATTATCGAGGACATGACCAAGCCGGAAATGCTGCCGGATCTGATTGCCCGCATGGGCGGCAAGGATCCGATCGTCAAGATCCACCTGATCAACCTGCTCGCGAAGTACGACCGCACCGAGGTCAACCGAGCGCTCGAGGCTCAGCTCAAGGACAACAACAAGATGGTCCGCAGCGCCGCCCTGAGCGCGCTCGGCAATCGCAAGGACGGCATCAACATCGAAGCCGTTGCGAAACTGCTGCTGGATCAGGATCTCGACGTGCTCAACAAGGCCGTCGAGATGCTCATTCAGCTCAAGCATCCGAACACCGTCGAATACCTTGCGCCCGCGCTCAAGGACGAGTCGGAGTACGCAAGGCGGGCCGCCGTCGAGGTGCTGAACGAGGTCGGCAGCGTGGAGTCCGTCAAGGACCTTCTCGGCGTGCTCAAGGACGACGACTGGTGGGTGCGGTCCCGCGCGGGTGATGCGCTCGCCGAGATCGGCGGGCCGAAAGTGGTCGATTCCGTCGTCAGCCTGATCAACGACGAGGACGAGGAAATTTGCCGCACCGCGGTGGAAATCCTCAACTCGATGAAAGACGAACGCGCCGTCAAACACCTGATCAGCGCAACGGACCACAAGGACTGGTGGGTACGCGAGCGGGCGGTGGACGCGCTCGCCAAGATCGGCGGCGATGCGGCAATACCCAAACTCGAGAGTATGCTCGGCAAGGATCCGAAAACGGATGCGGTCGTGCTTCGGGCGCTCGCCAAACTCGGTAACGAGAAACACATTACGAAAATCGTCCCGATGCTCAAGCGTCCGGAGCGCGAGATTCAGATCGAAGCCATCAAGGCACTCTCCTCGCTCGCTGACGAGAATCAGGCGGGGAACGTCCGTGCCGTGCTCGAGAAGATCAAGACCTCCGACGAGCCGACGATCATCAACAGCGCCGAGAACGCACTCAAGGATCTGGACGCACGCTTCTCGCACACGGTGCTCGAGGAAAATCGTCGCGCCGAAAAGATCGGCGAACATACGCAGACCTTGCTGCTCGACGATCAGGACCTCGACAAACTGCTGCAGAGCCAGGCCGCCGCACTCGAGGAGTCGGACGAGGAAACGACCGGCGGCACGCCGGTTGCGCCTTCGGCTCCGCCGGTGCTCGACATTTCCAAACTCAATCCCGGCGACGTCCTCGACGGCCGCTACCGGTACATCGAGAAAATCGGCAAGGGCGCGTTCGGCACCGTCCTTTTGATGGAGGACGAAGTCGTCGACGAACGGCTCATTCTCAAGTTCTTGAACCCGAACGTATCCTCGGACGAAGAGATGATGAAACGCTTCGTTCACGAGCTCAGGTATTCGCGAAAAATCACGCACCGCAACGTCATCCGGATCTATGACTTCCTGCACCTGCAGGGCTGCTATGCAATCTCGATGGAATACTTCCCGTCACATACGCTGTCCGGAGAAATACCGGACGGCAAGCCGATGGACGCGCGCAAGGCACTCAAGTTTTCGCGCGACATCGCGACCGGCATGGCCGTTGCGCACCAGGCGGGCGTCATCCATCGCGACCTGAAGCCCGCCAACATTCTGGTCAACGACGACGGGCTGCTGAAGATCGTGGATTTTGGCGTCGCGGCTGCCGCTTCGAGCGGCGACACGCAGCTCACCAAGACCGGTTACGTGATCGGCTCGCCGAAATACATGGCGCCCGAGCAAATCCTCGGCAAGAAGGTCGACGAGACGGCGGATATCTACAGCGTGGGCGTCATCATGTACGAGATGGCAACCGGCATACCGCCCTACTCGCGCGGCGACCACATGTCGGTGATGTATCAGCACGTGCAGGGCAAAGCCAAGCCCGTCGCCGAGATCAACCCGGGCATCCCCGACGACTTCGCCGACATCATTTCCCGCGCCATGTCGGTCGACAAAACCAAGCGTTTCCAGTCCATGGATGAGCTGACGGACGCCCTGGATTCCGTTCGACTGACCGGCTAGGGCGAATTGCCCAAAATGTGACCTCGCTCTGGCGCGCCGGACATAATCCGCCTAGGATAAAGCTAACTTACTGATTTATTGGCGGACGGCGATTCATGGCCCGTATTGACGCATTTCTGAAGCTTGGCCTCGCGCAAGGCTGCTCCGACGTCCATCTCGCCGTCGGCGTGCCGCCGATGCTGCGGATGAACGGCGACCTCCTGCCGATCAAGTTTCGTGAACTCTCGGACACCGAGCTCGAGGCCTATATCCTCGAAATCCTGACGAGCAAGCAAAAAGAGCGGCTACACTCGGGCCGCGATCTCGATTTCAGCTACGTCGCCGAAGAAGGCGGCCGCTTCCGGGTCAACGTATTCCGCAAGGTCACGGGCATCGGTGCCGTTCTCCGGCACATTCCGAGCAACATCCCCAGCCTGGAGCAGCTCAATTCACCGGAGGTCCTGCGCGATTTCTGCGACTACCATCAGGGCATGGTCCTGGTGACGGGGGCAACCGGTACCGGCAAGTCCACGACCCTGGCGGCCATGATCAACCACCTGAACGAGAGTCGCAGTCTCAACATCATTAGCCTCGAGGACCCGATCGAGTTCGTCCATCCCAGCAAACACTCGCAGGTCATCCAGCGCGAGGTCGGCACGCACGTGCAGAGTTTCGCCGACGGCGTCCGCTCGGCCATGCGCGAGGATCCCGACGTCATCCTGGTTGGCGAGATGCGCGATGCCGAAACCATCATGATGGCAATGACGGCCGCCGAAACGGGACACCTCGTGTTCGGCACGCTGCACACGACAGGGGCCGTAAAAACCATCGACCGCGTCATCGACGCGCTCCCCGGCGAACTCCGTGAGCAAACCAAGGCGTTCCTGTCGATGAGCCTGAAAGCCGTCGTCACGCAGGTGCTCGTGAAGACGCCCGACGGTCGCGGCCGGCGCGCAATCCAGGAGATCCTCGTCAGCAACCGGGCCATCGCCAAGCTGATCACCACCGACCAGACGCACCAGATTCCGTCGCTGCTGCAGACGGGCAGAGACGCCGGTATGCAGCTCATGGACCAGGCGCTGCTGGATGCGATCCAGCGTAAGGAAATCGATCCGGACGATGCCTACCGGTTTGCCAACGACAAGAAGAAGTTCCATCGCTTCGTCACCGACACGGATATGGTGCCGGCTCTGGAAATCAGCGGAGGCCAGGGGTGAGCAAGCGCCAGATAGATAGCTACCTCGAAGAGATGCTGAAACAGAGCGCATCCGATCTGCATTTCATATCCGGCGATCCGGTCCGGGCACGCATCCACGGCAACCTGCGGCCGCTCATAGACGAGAGACTGACCACGGACCATGTCGACGTCTGTCTCAAGGAGATCATGGACGGCACGACGAAACGCAACTTCGACGAGCACGACGCCGCCGACTTTGCGTACGAGATCCCCGAACTCTCCCGATTCCGCGTCAACGCATTCCGGCATCTCAACGGCCTCGGCGCCGTGTTTCGCGCCATCCCCTCGCAGGCACTGACTCTCGAAGCGCTGAAAATGCCCAAGATTGTCCACGAGCTCTGTCGCCATACGCAGGGCATGATCCTGGTGACCGGGAAGACCGGATCGGGCAAATCGACGACCCTGGCCGCCATGCTCGACTCGATGAACCGGCGGCTCAAGGGACACATACTGACCATCGAAGACCCCGTGGAGTTTGTTCACAAGGCTCAGGGTTGCCTCATCAGCCAGCGCGAGGTTGGTGTGCACAGCAATAGTTTTGCCGACGCGCTGCATTCCGCTCTGCGCGAGGACCCCGACGTGATCCTGGTCGGCGAAATGCGCGACCTCGAGACCATCAGCATTGCCGTGACGGCCGCTGAAATGGGTATTCTCGTGATGGGCACGCTGCACACGAACGGCGCCGGGGCAACCGTCGACCGGATCGTCAACTCGTTCCCGGCCGACAAACAGAGCCACATCCGCACGATGATTTCGACCTCGCTGCGCGGGGTCATCTCGCAACAGCTGTTGCCCACCAAAGGCAAGCCGGGGCGGGTTGCCGCGCTCGAGATCCTCGTCAACACGCCGGCCGTCTCCAACCTGATTCGCCAGGGCAAGCTCGACCAGCTGGAAACAGCCATGCAGTCGGGCGGCAATCTCGGCATGCAGACCATGGACAGCGCGCTCATGAAGCTCGTCTCGGAGGGCCAGGTTGCCGGCCGGGAGGCCTATCAGCAGGCCAACAACAAGAGCAAGTTCGAGCGTATGCGCGACGAGGCCTGAAGCGCCCCACGGTCACCGACAAAAAACGGCTAGTCGCGCCGGCGAGCGTGGCATAATGCGCGCCTTTGACAAGCCTCCGCCGCAATGAACCAGACGCGCAAAATTCTCGTCACGAGCGCCCTGCCGTACGCCAACGGCTCCATCCACATGGGGCACCTGGTCGAGTACCTGCAAACCGACATTTGGGTACGATTTCAGAAGAGCCGCGGCCACCAGTGCACCTACGTCTGCGCGACCGACGCGCACGGCACGCCGATCATGATCAAGGCGCGCGAACAGGGTATGACGCCCGAGGCTCTGACCGAGGCGGCCAGCAGTGAGTTCGTGCGTGACTTCGCGGACTTCGGCGTGGACTTCGATAACTACCACACGACCCATTCCCCCGAGAACGAAGCGCTGACGATCGAAATGTTCGAGGCGCTCAGAGAGCGCGGCGACATTCACACGCGGGAGATCGAACAGGCCTACGACGAAAAAGAAGGCATGTTCCTGCCGGATCGATTCGTTCGCGGCACCTGCCCGTTCTGCGGGGCACTCGATCAGTACGGCGACGCCTGCGAAAACTGCGGCAAGACCTATACTCCGGCCGAGCTCATCGACCCGGTCTCCGTCATCTCCGGCAGCACACCCGTCAAGCGCAAGTCGGAGCACTACTTCTTCCGGCTCGGCAACTACGAAAGCATGCTGCGGCAGTGGATGCAGGACGCCGCGCTCGACCCGAACATGGTTGCCAAACTCGAGGAATGGTTCGACGCAGGCCTGCGCGACTGGGACATCTCGCGTGACGCTCCCTACTTCGGCTTTCGGATTCCGGGCACCGAAGACAAGTACTTCTACGTCTGGCTCGACGCGCCGGTCGGCTATCCTGCCAGTTTCCGAAACCTCTGCGCACGCCGGCCGGATCTCGACTTCGACGAGTACTGGAGACCCGGCCACAATACCGAGGTGTATCATTTCATCGGCAAGGACATCATGTACTTTCACACGCTGTTCTGGCCGGCGGTGCTGCACGGCGCCGGTTTCCGCACGCCCAGCAGCGTATTCGCACACGGCTTCCTGACCGTGAACGGCCAGAAAATGTCCAAGGCGCGCGGCACCTTCATCAATGCGCGGACCTATCTCAACCATCTGGACCCGAACTATCTGCGCTACTACTACGCCGCCAAGCTCGGACCCACGATCGAGGACATCGACCTGAACCTCGACGATTTTGTGGCTCGCGTGAACTCCGATCTCGTCGGCAAACTCGTCAACATTGCCAGCCGTTGCGCCGGCTTCATCAGCAAACGCTTCGACGGACAGCTCGCCAGCACCCTGCCCGACCCGCAGGGCTTCGAGGCCGTGGCAGGCGCAGCAGAGACGATTGCCGAGCACTACGAGCGCCGGGAATTCTCCAAGGCAATGCGCATCGTGATGACCTTGGCGGACGAAGCGAACCGCTACATCGACGAGCACAAGCCGTGGCAGATGATCAAGGACGACGCCAATGCCCCGGCCGTGCAGGCGGTCTGCACGCAGGGCATCAACCTGTTTCGCAGCCTGATGATCTACCTCGAGCCCGTGGTGCCGGAACTCGCGTCGAGAAGCCGCGCTTTTCTCAACGAATCCGGGTGGCGCTGGGAAGACGCCGGCACGCCGTTGCTCGGCCAGTCGATCGAGCGTTTCAAGCCGCTCCTTACGCGGGTCGAACCGGATGCCGTGGCCAAAATGCTGGAACAGTCGAAAGAATCCCTCGAAGTAACGGCAGGCTCTGAGGACGCCAGCGACGACGAAGATCCCCACATCAGCATCGACGATTTCATGAAGATCGACCTCCGGATCGCCACGGTGGCGGCTGCGGAAGCCGTCGACGGAGCGGACAAACTGCTCAGGCTGACGCTGGACGTCGACGGTGAGACCCGCCAGGTCTTTGCGGGCATCAAGTCCGCCTACGAGCCCGCAGCGCTGGTTGGCCGCCAGGTGGTCGTCGTCGCCAACCTCGAGCCGAGAAAAATGCGTTTCGGGCTATCGGAAGGCATGGTGCTTGCCGCCGGGGACGGCGGCCGCGAGATTTTCCTGCTGTCTCCCGACAGCGGCGCAAAGGCAGGCATGCGCGTCAAATAGTGGCGGCCTGACAACCCTGTGCGGGCGGCCGCCGCTCCCGCTACAATATCGGCATGCTGCGATTGGCCTGCAACGACTGGGCTAACAATGACTGAGCTCATTCTCATTCTTGTCGGCACCGTGCTGGTCAACAACTTTGTGCTCACACGGTTCTTGGGGCTGTGCCCGTTTCTCGGCGTCTCCAAGAACCTGGACGTCGCCTTCGGCATGTCACTTGCGACGGCATTTGTGCTCACGCTGTCCTCTGCGCTGGCATACCTCATCAACCGGTTTGTGCTGCTGCCACTGGATATCGGCTATCTTCGGACCATCGGCTTCATCCTCGCCATTGCGGCCAGCGTGCAGTTTACGGAAATCATGGTGCGCCGCCTGAGCCCGGAACTGCACCAGATACTCGGCATCTACATCCCGCTGATTGCGACCAATTGTGCCGTGCTGGGCGTTGCGCTGCTCAACGTCCAGGCGAGCCATAGCTTCGTGCAGTCCCTGTTCTTCGGCTTCGGCGCCGCCGTCGGCTTCATGCTCGTGCTGCTGGCGTTTGCCGCACTGCGGGAGCGCATTGCGGCGGCCGACGTTCCGCTGCCGTTCCGCGGCACGGCGATTGCGCTCATGACCGCCGGCATCATGTCACTGGCGTTCATGGGCTTCGCCGGCATGGCAAGGCCGTAGCCATGCTGCTGGCTGTTTTCGCGATGGGCACGCTTGCGCTCTTTGCAGGCACCGGACTGGCACTCGCCGCAAGAAAGCTGCCCGCCGCCGACAGCAGCCTGGTCGAGGAAATCAACGCCCTGCTGCCGCAGACACAGTGCGCGCAGTGCGGTTACGCCGGATGCCGACCTTACGCCGAAGCCATCGTCGATCGCGGCGAGGCGATCAACCTTTGTCCCCCGGGCGGCGAGGCCACGGTGCAACAACTCGCAAAGCGGCTGGGCCGCGACCCCGTGCCTCTCATTGATTCGAAGCCGCCCCCTGTGGTGGCGTTCGTCGACGAAGACCGCTGCATTGGTTGCCTGCACTGCAGAAACGCCTGCCCGGTCGATGCCATCGTCGGCGCACAGAACACCCTGCACACGGTCATCGAGGCGGAGTGCACGGGCTGCGAGCTGTGTATTGCGCCCTGCCCGGTCGACTGCATCGAACTCAAGGTCGCGTCGTGACGGCGCCGACTTACGACCTCGGCACGCTGCACGGCGGGCTGCGGCTCGATGCCCACAAGGCACAATCGACCGCCTCTCACCTGCAGCAAATGCCGGTGCCGGCGCAGCTGGTTCTGCCGCTGACGCAGCACGTCGGCGAACCCGCCCAGCCGCTTGTCGGTACTGGCGATGAAGTGCTGAAAGGACAGCCAATAGCAGCAGCGGGCACGGCGCTGGGCGCACCGGTCCACGCTCCTACGTCAGGCCGGGTGCTTGCGATCGAACCCTGGCCCGTTTCGCGCCGCCATGGCGATCCGGCACCGGCCATCGTCATCGAAAGTGACGGACTCGACCAGGCCATGCCCATTATCCCTGGAGCACTGTCGTACAAGGAGTATTCGCCCGAAGCATTGAGAGCCCACATACTGGACGGCGGTATTGTGGGCCTCGGAGGCGCCGTGTTCCCGACCGCGCAGAAACTCGCGCAGGCCGTCGGCGGACCGCTCGACATGCTGATACTCAATGGCGTCGAGTGCGAGCCTTACATTAGCTGTGACGACATGCTCATGCGCGAGCATGCGGACCGCGTCGTTTCGGGCGCGAGAATACTGCTGCACGCCATTGACGTCGATCGCTGTTTTATCGCCGTCGAGAGCGACAAGCCCGAAGCGCTGCTCGCGATGGCGGAAGCGTTGGGCCGCGCCGCTGATGACCGGCTGATTCTGAAGCAGGTACCGACGATCTATCCGTCGGGCGGCGAAGATCAGCTGGTTCAGCTCGTCACCAACCGCGAGGTGCCGACCGGCGGCCTGCCGTCGGATGTCGGCTGCGTCGTGCAAAACGTGGGCACCGCGGCGGCGGTCGACGACTGGGTAAGCCGGCAGGAACCGCTGATTTCGCGAGTGACGACCATTACCGGCCCCGGCATCGCCCAGCCGATGAACGTCGAGGTACGCATCGGCACGCGCGTCGCGGATCTCGCCGCTTTTGCAGGCGGTTATACGGACCAGGCCGAGCAGCTAATCGTTGGCGGAGCAATGACCGGCAAATCGATGTCGACCGACGAGGTACCGATCGTCAAGGCCAGCAACTGCATACTGTTGCTGTCCGCGCCGGCTCCACGGGGCCCCGAGCTGCCGTGCATCCGCTGCGGCGATTGCGCAAGTGTGTGCCCGGTACGACTGCTGCCGCAACAGCTGCACTGGTATTACGCCGCGGACGACGAAGCTCAGTTGAGGGAACATGGGCTGCTCGATTGTATCGAGTGTGGCTGCTGCGACCTCGTCTGCCCGAGCGCAATTCCGTTGACCGCGAGCTTTCGCCGCGCCAAGAGCCGGATTCGCGAGCTGGAGGACGAAAAAGCAAGAGCGGCGCGGGCACGGCGACGTTTCGAAAACCGTCAGCAGCGGCTGGCCTCGGAACGTGAGGAGCGCGACGCGGAACTCCGCCGGCAGAAAGACAGCGCAAAGCGGGCCGGCCCGGACGCCATCGCCGAGATCATGAAGAGGAAGCAGCGGCAAGCGGACGATAAGGACACGGACCGGTGAAGTTCGAGAGACGCGAAGCGCCCTACATACGGCCCGCCAACACTGTGTCGATCGTAATGCTGCAGGTGCTGGTGGCGCTGGTTCCGGCCGTCGCGGCACACGTGTGGTTTTTCGGCGCCGGAATCCTCTACAACATCGTCGTTGCCATCATCTTCTGCGCGGGTGCGGAGGCACTCGTCATGCGCGCTCGCGGCAGAGCACCCGCCGACGCGCTTTCCGACGGTAGCGCAGTCGTGGCCGCCGTGCTGCTGGCCTTTGCTTTGCCATCGCTCACGCCATGGTGGGTGACGGCAACCGGCGCGGTCTTTGCCATGGTGGTCGCCAAGCACCTGTACGGGGGCCTCGGCTACAACCTGTTCAACCCCGCTATGGCAGGGTACGTCGTCATCCTCATTGCGTTCCCCGCCGACATGGCGCTATGGGTTGCGCCGCGTATGGGGGATCTCGACTATCAGCACCTCAATGCCCTGCAGACGCTGTGGTTCACCTTGAGCGGGGAGCTGCCGTCCGCAATGTCCTTCGATACCGTCAGCCGGGCAACCCCGCTCGACCTGATGAAAACCGGTCTCGCCGGCATGCAGACCGCGGCCGAAATCCGCGCCGAGCCCCTGATGGGCGATTTTGGCGGCCGCGGCTGGGAGTGGATCGGCAACTTCATTGCCATCGGCGGCATCGGCCTGATGCTGCGCAAAGTCATTCGCTGGCACATACCTGTCGGCGTCGGCATCGGCCTGCTGGTCCCCGCCACGCTCATGTACATGATCGACGCGGGCAGTCACGCCAGTCCCGGATTTCATCTGTTCAGCGGCGCAACGCTGTTGTGCGCGTTCTTTATTGCCACCGACCCCGTGTCCGCTGCCACGAGCACAACCGGCAGGCTCATCTACGGCATTGGCATTGGCCTTCTGATCTATGCAGTCCGCCGTTTTGGCGCCTACGCCGACGGCGTGGCTTTTGCCGTATTGACAATGAACATGCTCGTGCCGCTCATCGACCGCTACACACGGCCTGCGATCGTCGGCCACGGCCCGAAGGCGCCGGGATGAACCGCATTGCCAGAAGTGGTCTCACCCTGGCCGGTATTGCCGTCGTCTGCACGGCCATTGTCGCGCTCACCCACGAGCTGACGGCCGAGCGGATTGCGGAAAACCGTCGGGCACATGCCGAAGCGCTGCTGGCGGCGGCGCTCGGCGACATCGACTACGACGGCAGCCTGACCGACAGCCGGCGCACGCTGACGGCGCCGCACGGTCTACCGGGCGAAGACGACGCGGATATCTACCGTGCCGAGCTGAACGGCAGGCCCGTCGCCGTGCTGTTCGCCGTGACCGCCATGGACGGCTACGCCGGCCCCATCCGGTTGCTGATCGGCGTTCGGGCCGACGGCCGGCTGGGCGGCGTCCGCGTCGCCTCACATGACGAAACGCCGGGCCTGGGCGATCAGATCGAAAGCCGGCGTTCGGACTGGATCTTTCAATTCGACGGCAAATCGCTTGCCGACCCGGCACCGACGGGCTGGGCCATACGCGCGGATGGCGGTGACTTCGACCAGATCACGGGCGCCAGCGTGAGTTCTCGGGCCGTGCTCAAGGCCGTACGCGACACGTTGTTATACTTCGCCGACAATCGCAACACGGTACTCGGTTCAGGCGAGACCCTTAAAACCGCTGATGACGAAGACACTTAAACAACAGTTTGCGGAAGGCCTATGGGCCGACAATCCCGGGCTCGTGCAGCTGCTCGGCCTTTGCCCGCTGCTGGCGGTCACGACCAGTTTTGCCAACGGCCTCGGGCTCGGTCTCGCAACGCTGTTTGTGCTCACCGCAAGCAACGCGCTGGTATCCGCGACTCGCGGTCTGTTGAGCGCCGAAATTCGCGTGCCGGTTTACGTACTCATCATTGCTTCGCTCGTCACGTCGGTCGAGCTGATCTTCGAAGCCTGGTTTCCGGCCATGGATCGCTCGCTCGGCATCTTTATCCCGTTGATCGTTACCAACTGCGCAATCGTCGCCCGGGCCGAAGTATTTGCATCAAAGAACCCCGTCGGCTCGAGCATTGTGGACGGCTTCGCAATGGGCACGGGTTTTGCGCTGCTGTTGACGGGCATCGGCGCGGTTCGGGAACTGGTGGGCCACGGGTCGCTGTTTGCCGATCTCGGCATGCTTGCCGGTCTCGACGGCAGCGCCGGGCTCGAGCTGTTACCCGGCGGTTTCCTGCTTGCGCTGCTGCCGCCAGGCGCTTTTTTCTGCCTGGCGCTCGCCGTCGCCGCAAAGAACGCACTCGACCTCAAAAGCCGCCGCGCTCACGGCCTGCGGCGCGCAAACCCGGAGCCTCGCTGATCGCTCCGACATCGCGATAACACCATGAACAGGGAAAAACGCACTGCCATTTTCAGCGCGCTACGCGCTGCTAACCCCGAGCCCACGACGGAACTCGAATACGACACGCCTTTCGAGCTGCTGATTGCGGTCATACTCTCCGCGCAGGCTACGGACGTCGGTGTCAACAAGGCGACGCGCAAGCTGTATCCCGTAGCGAACACACCCGAAACGATTCATGCCCTCGGCGTCGACGGGCTGAAGCGGTATATCAGGACCATCGGGCTCTACAACAGCAAGGCGGAGAACATCATCAAGACCTGCGGCATCCTGATCGGGCAGCACGACAGCCAGGTTCCACGCACGCGGGAAGCGCTCGAAGCATTGCCCGGTGTCGGCCGCAAGACCGCCAACGTTGTGCTGAATACCGCCTTCGGCGAGCCAACCATGGCCGTCGACACGCACATCTTCCGTGTATCGAACCGAACGGGCATCGCAAAAGGCAAGACGCCGCTTGCGGTGGAGAAAAGCCTCGTGCGCCTGATACCCGATGAATTCCTGAAAGATGCTCATCACTGGCTGATCCTGCACGGGCGCTACACCTGCAAGGCCCGCAAGCCGGCCTGCAGCGACTGCATCATCGAAGGATGGTGCGAATACCGCGCAAAGGAATTCACGTGATCTTCGGACAGGATCGCGCCGAGCTGCGCCGGATGTACAGCGACGCGTGGCAAAAACACGAACAGGGTCTGCCGCTCAGCGCCCTGGAGCAACAAATCGCGGACGTCGTAAGACTGCACCCCGAATACTGGCCCACGATTACGTCCGGCGATGTCGACGCGGATTTTCCGCCCGAAGCCGGGCAGAGCAATCCCTACCTGCACATGGGCCTGCATCTTGGCCTGCGCGAGCAGATTGCGACCGACCGCCCGGCGGGTATTGGCGCCATCTGGCGGCAGCTCAGTTTGCGCGGAGACGACCCCCACGACGTCGAGCATCGCATGATCGAATGCCTTGCGGAGACGCTTTGGGAGGCGCAAAGCGCAAATGCCATGCCCGACGAAGCCCGCTACCTGGAACGCCTCAACAGGCTGTAGACAGGACGGTTGCCCCTCGCCCGCTGCGCTCAGCCGATGCGCCGCGGCTTAAGCCACTACGGAGAATGTAATAAAGTCCGGGGGTTGCTGGTCTTATCCGATAACCGAAAGGTGGACGCTGAATGAATACCAATATGACAGCTTATCCCGTTTCCGGCGCCGGCCTGGGATTGCGCCGCGCGCTGCTGAACACCCTGATGGAGAATCCGCCGTCAGACGTAGACTTCATGGAAGTGGCGCCGGAAAACTGGATCAAGGTCGGTGGCGTACTGGGCCGCAAATTCCGGTTCTTTACCGAACGGTATCCGTTTCTCATTCACGGCCTGTCCCTGTCGATAGGCTCGCCCGCTCCGCTCAACGAAGCGCTCGTTCACGACATCAAGGACTTCATGAAAGAGCACGGCATCCTGATGTACTCGGAACACCTGAGCTACACGAGCGATGACGGCCAGCTGTACGACCTGATGCCCATTCCGTTTACGGAAGAGGCGGTAAGCTGGGTCGCAGCGCGGGTGCGCCGCGTCCAGGACATACTCGAACAACGTATTGCGCTCGAAAACGTATCGTTCTATGCACCGACGGACGCCAGCATGTCGGAAGCCGACTTCGTCAACGCCGTGCTCGAGGAATCCGACTGCGACCTGATGCTCGATATCAACAACATTGTCGTCAACAGCATCAATCACAGCTACGACGCCAGCGAGTTCCTGCGCAGCATGCCCGCGGAGCGCATTCGCTATTTCCACCTGGCCGGTCACTACGTCGAGGCGGAAGATCTGCGCATCGACACCCACGGCGACGCCGTCGACGAACAGAGCTGGCAGCTCCTGCGCGAAGCGTATCTGCATTTCGGCCCGGTGCCGACGCTCCTCGAGCGCGACTTCAACTTCCCGCCGGTCGAGGAACTGCTCGAAGAGGTCCGGAAGATAAAGCGCCTGCAGCAGGAAACGTCGCTCAAGGAAGTGGGCAATGGCTGAGCGCTCCGAATTCCAGGAAAAGCAGTTTGCCTTCGCCGCGCACATACGCGATCCGGAGAACGTGCCCGCACCCGAGGGTATAGAAGACCGGCGCATGGCCGTCTACCGCGAGCTGTTCTTCAACAATCTGCGAAGCCTCTTGTCGACGACGTTTCCCGTACTCTCGGAACTCATGGGCGACCGTAAATGGCGTCGCCTGATCCGGCAGTTCATGCAGAAGCACCGCGCCGAGACGCCCTACTTCCTGAAACTGCCCGAAGAGATGCTTGCGTTCCTCGAGCACGAATACGAAAGCGAAGAGGACGACTTCCCGTTCCTCAAGGAACTGGCGCACTACGAGTACATCGAGCTGGCGCTCAACGTATCGGTCGAGGAAGACCCGGTGGACGGCATCGATCCGGACGGGAATTTGCTGTCGGGTGTGCCGGTCAAATCGGTACACGCATGGGCATTTGCGTATCACTACCCCGTACACCAGATCAAAAAAGACTTCCTGCCCGATGCGCCTCTGGATCAGCCCATTTACCTGGCGGTGTACCGTAACGCGGAGCAGAAGCTCGGATTCATGGAGCTGAACCCGCTGACAGCCGGTTTGCTCGATGCCATCGACAACAACACGGACCACAAGAGCGGCGAAAATCTGCTTCGTGAGCTCGGCGAGCGAACGGGTTATCCCGACATAGACAACCTGGTTGCGCATGGCGGTGCGGCGATGCAGCAAATGCGCGACCTCAACATTCTCATCGGCACACAAGTGCAGACAAGCTAACAACAACCGACGGAGCAGCTCCGATGAACGCCATCATCCCTTTACTCAACAACATTCGCCGCAAACTTGACGGTGCCGGTCACTGGGTTGGCCTGCTGCTCATCCGCGTGCTTCTTGCCTACGAATTCGGCAAAGCCGGCCTCACCAAGGCCTCCGTGGAAGGCGGTGTGCCGCAATGGTTTATCAACACGCAGGGCGATTTCCCGTTTCCGTTCAACGTACTGCCGGCCGGACTCAACTGGTACCTCGTGACGTATGCCGAAATCCTCGGGGCTCTCGGCCTCCTCCTCGGGCTGTTTACGCGCTTCTGGGCATTCAGCCTGACGATTGTCAGTATCGTGGCGATCTTCGGCGTCCACTGGCCGGATCAATGGAGCACGCTGGCCGAACTGTGGAAGGGTTACAGCGTCAGAGACACCGGTTTCGGCAACTACCGCATCCCGCTGTTGTTCGTCGCCATGCTGCTGCCGCTGATTTTCATCGGCCCGGGCAAACTCAGCCTGGACAGCCTGCTGCGCAAGCACGTGTTCAAGAGCTGAGCGGCAATACCCGGGGCGCCGCATTCCGGCGCGGCGCCCCCTGGAGCGTCTTTTTGCTGACGCTCGAGTTTCACGAAGCCGGCAACCGATCAAGACAACAACAGCAATCGGTAAAGGGGACCTAAGATGCGCGAATCGTTTTTTGATGCTATCGGCATTCTGCAGATACTGTCGTCCATTCTGGTCTTCCTGATCGGCCTGGGCCTGCTCGCGGTCATTGTGATCTACATTGTCGATATCACTCAGACCAAACATGCGATCCGCCGCAACTTCCCCGTTATCGGCCGCTTCCGCTACTGGTTCGAGCACCTTGGCGAGTTCTTCCGCCAGTATTTCTTTGCCAACGATCGCGAAGAAATGCCCTTCAACCGCGCGCAACGTTCGTGGGTGTACCGCGCAGCAAAAGGCGTGGACAACACCGTGGCGTTCGGCTCGTCACTCAGCCTGACGCCCCCCGGCACACGCATCTTTGTCAACTGCCCTTACCCGAAACTCGAGCAGGACGTGGCGGCCACGGCGCCCCTCGAGATCGGCCCCTACGCGCGTAAGCCTTTCGAAGCCAGGTCGCTGTTCAATGTCTCCGCCATGAGCTTCGGCGCACTTTCGAAACCAGCGGTGCAGGCACTGTCACGGGGCTCCGCCATAGCGGGCAACTGGCTCAACACGGGCGAAGGCGGCCTGTCGCCGTGGCACCTCGAGGGTGGTTGCGACATTGTGTTCCAGATCGGCACGGCCAAGTACGGCGTGCGCGACGAAGACGGCTCGCTCAGCGACGCCAAACTCAGGGAACTCGGCGACACCGAACAGGTGCGCATGTTCGAGCTCAAGCTCAGCCAGGGTGCCAAACCGGGTAAAGGCGGCATACTCCCCGGCGAAAAAGTAACCGCCGAGATTGCGAAGATCCGCGGCATACGCGAGGGCGAGGACTCGATCAGCCCGAACCGGCATCCCGACATCGACTCGGCTGACGACCTGCTCGACATGGTTGCGCATATCCGCGAAGTCACGGGTAAGCCGGTCGGCTTCAAATCCGTCATTGGGGCTTACGGCTGGCTCGACGAACTCTGCGAAGAGATCAAGAAGCGCGGCATCGAGAGCGCACCGGATTTCATTACCGTGGACAGCGGCGACGGCGGCACGGGCGCAGCACCGATGAGCCTGATGGACAACGTAGGGCTGCCGATCAAGGAGAGCCTGCCGCTGGTCGTCGACATGCTGAAGCGTCACGGTCTGAAAGAACGCATTCGGGTCATATCGAGCGGCAAACTCATCAACCCCGCCGATGCGGCATGGGCGCTGTGCGTCGGCGCCGATTTCGTGAACTCGGCGCGCGGCTACATGCTGGCGCTGGGTTGCATCCAGGCTCTGCAGTGCAACAAGAATACCTGCCCGACCGGCGTCACGACCCACGACAAACGTCTTCAGCGCGGCCTCGTACCAGCCGACAAGGCGGAGCGTGTAGCGCGTTACACGCAGACCATGCTCAAGGAGATCGGCATCATTGCGCATTCCTGCGGCGTATCCGAGCCCCGGCAGCTGCGCCGCTACCACTGCCGCATCGTGCAGGACGACGGTCGCTCCACGCCGCTCAACGAGCTCTACCCCGAACCCTCCACCGAACCTACGGCCGCTTGAGTACTCGCCAGAGCCGCAAAGGCCAACTCCTCCCCATGCGTTGATCGGCAAATACGCTTTCTTCATATCGGTTCCGCTAATAACCGAACCATGCAGACGAGCCTGCACCGTCAACTGCGCGATTGAAGTGAGCGCGGTACGATAGCGGCCCGGGGAGTGACTTCTGTTCGATCCGCGACGTCGCGGCGTATTGGGGAACACGTGTTCAGGAGTACGTGATGAAACGCACCTGCACGGCCATTGCGGCGCTTGTCTTTGCGCTCGTCGTTGACGACCCTCCTTACGGCCAGTCGAGGCTCGAAGCCATCGACGCCTATGACGAACAGGTACAGGCGATTGTCGATCGAGGTCAGTTACGGTCCGGGGAGTTGTCGGAGAACCTTGCCGCGCTGGGAGAGCAGGCCATCCCTGCCATGTGCAGGGCGATGCTGCGCGACGACGAAAAATTCCCGAGCATGTACATCCGGGCACTCGACATCATTGGCGATGGCAGTGCGACGCCCGCCCTTGTGGAATTTCTCGAGCAGAGACGGCCGTTCACGGACGAGAACGAAAGAACGCTGGTCATTCAGGCGTTACGGGTGTTGGCAAGAATTGGCAACCAGCTATCGGATCCGATTCTTGAAGAGCTATTCCGATCCGGCGCTCTTCATCCGCGCATCCGCCTGTACGCGGCAGCCGCATTGACGAAGTCCAACGATGACTCGTTGAGACGAGAAGCAACGGCGCGGATTTTCGAGGAATTCACGAACAGAAGCGAGCAAACGCAGGACCCCAGCGAGCGTGTTCTGGAATCAGACTTCTACGAAGCACTCATAGCCGTCGACAACGATGCGTCGATTCAGCACCTGGCGGACGCGCTGCGCGGACGTCCGCTGCGGCACAACGCGCAGCGGATTATCGAGTACTTTTCGTCGGTAGACGCCTCCGCCGCGACCAGCGCGCTGTTGGCCGTTGTCGACGATGGCTACAATCACGAGATGAACGTCAGACTTTCCGCCCTGGAGGGTGTTGTGGGCAAGATTGACAAAGCGGCCGCCTACGACAAAGCCAGCACGCTCTTCGCAGAGGCCGTCCGAGATGGCTGGAGCGAGGCTGAGATGAACCGGGCAGCAAGCCTTGTCGAACGGACGGCCCAGCTTGCACGTTGATAAAGCTGGACACTGCTTGACCCGCATCAGACGCCTGTTCCTCGACCTCGACGGCACGCTGATCGATCCTGCTGATGGTATTGGCCAATCGATTCGTTATGCACTCGGCGAGCTGAACCAGCCAGTTCCCGACGACGCGGCACTTCGGCGGTGGATTGGGCCGCCGCTCAGAAACAGCTTTGCGCAGCACGTTGGTGAGAAACTGGCCGACGATGCGCTGACGCTGTATCGAAAGCGTTACGGCGATACCGGCTGGAAAGCATGCACGGTCTATCCGGGCATTCCCGAGACCCTCGAGGCGCTCGTTGCCGGAGGCCTGTCGCTGGCTATCGCGACCAGCAAGCCGCACATGTACGCCGCCAGGATTGCCGCGCACTTCGGCTTCGATCGCTATATCTCGAACGTGTTCGGTTCCGAACTCGACGGCACGCGCAGCGACAAGCGTGAGCTGCTGGCGTTTGCGCTGGCCCGCTCGGGCAGCGGCTCCGCCGCCATGGTTGGCGACCGGCGCTACGACGTCGAAGGAGCCCGCGATAACGGCATACCTGCAATCGGCGTGAGCTGGGGATTTGCGGAAAAAGGTGAACTCGCCGAGGCCGGCGCCGCTGCGATCGTCAGCTCGTCCGACGAGCTGGCGTCACTGCTTCTGACGAGCTCTGCTTAGAGAAATTACAATTAATAAACAGAAACTTATAGTCGAAAGCTAAAGTAAAAACTGCTGCCTGGGTAGCCGGCGAACTTGCTATCAGGCCGACTCCCGAATCTCCGTCTTCAGATGACTGTCGGCTTTCAGCGAGTTCGTGATCAGGCAGGCTGCCTCCGATTTTTCCAGCAGCCGCTCGGCTTTGGTCCGATCGGCGCCGGCGGGAATCGTCAGCGACGCGCGAATGTGAAACGCCGTGAACTGCGTAACGCGTTCCACGCGATCGAGATCGCCCGTCACTTCGCAGGCAACATCCAGCCACTCGAAACGCGAAGCCCTTGCGATTGCCCGAAACGACAGCACAAAACAGTCGGCAACGGCTGCAACGAGCAACGACTCCGGCGACCAGTGTCCGCCTGGGCCTCCAAACTCGACGGGCGCGTCGGAGGGCAGCGCAGCCACGCCGTCGCTTGTCAGCGTTACTTCAGCATCGGGTTGGCCGGTCGCACTGACCGTGTAGTGATGCGGGAACTCATGCACGATACGACTCCACTACTTGCGCTTCGGCATGTACAGATCGGTCAAGGTCCCTTCGAAGGCCTCGGCGGCAAACGCCACCGTTTCGGACAGAGTCGGGTGCGGGTGTATCGTGAGGCCAATATCCGCCGCGTCGGCGCCCATCTCCACAGCCAGTCCGACTTCGGCAATCAGGTCGCCCGCCGTTGGCCCGACCATGGCGCCGCCGAGAACCCGGCCGCTGTTTTTGTCGAACAGGAGCTTGGTGAATCCCTCGTCTCGCCCGAGCGCCAGCGCCCGGCCACTGGCGGCCCAGGGGAAGCGCGCCTTTTCGTATTCGATACCCTTTTCCCTGGCCTCGATTTCGGTGAGCCCAACCCACGCGATCTCCGGATCCGTGTAGGCCACCGAGGGAATGGTCCGTGCGTCGAAGTAGCTCTTCTCGCCCGCGGCCACCTCGGCCGCCACTTTCGCCTCGTGAGTTGCTTTGTGCGCCAGCATGGGGCCGCCGGCCAAATCCCCGATCGCAAAAATGTGCGGCACGTTCGTGCGCATCTGCTTGTCGACCTTGACGATGCCGCGCTCGTCCACTTCGACACCCGCCTTGTCGGCGGCCAGGCGGTCGCCATTGGCCCGACGGCCAATCGCCACCAGCACGCGGTCGTATACGCCGACGGACGGCGCGTCCTTGCCTTCGAAGCTCACCTCGATACCCGGTGTCGTCGCTCGCATCCCGGTCACCTTGGTCGACGTCATGATCGCGGCGTAGCGCTCCTTGACGATCTTCTGGAACGGCCGCACCAGGTCCGTGTCCGTTCCGGGCATCAGCGTGTCCATCAGCTCGACGACGCTGACCTCGGTGCCCAGCGCCGCGTACACGCACGCCATCTCGAGGCCAATGATGCCGCCGCCGACGACGAGCAGCCGCTGCGGCAGCGGATGCAGGTCGAGTGCACCCGTCGAGTCGACAATACGCGGGTCGTCGGGCAACCCGGGAAGCATGATCGATTCCGAACCGGCGGCAATGATGCACTTGTCGAACGCAACGGTCTCGCCGTTGTCGAGCGAGAGCCGGTTTGCCGACTCAAACTGTGCGGTTGCCGTCAGCACACGGACCTTGCGCTGCTTGGCGAGCTGCTCGATGCCGCCCGTCAGGCGTCCGACCACCTGGTCTTTCCAGCCCGAGAGTTTCGCGGCGTCGATGTTCGGCTCAGCAAAACTGACGCCATGGTCCGCCATGGCCTTTGCGTCGTCGATGACCTTGGCGGCGTGCAGCAAGGCTTTGGACGGTATGCAGCCGACATTCAGGCAAACGCCGCCGAGCGTGGGATAACGCTCGATCAAGATGACGTCCAGCCCCAGGTCCGCGGCCCGGAACGCCGCCGTGTATCCGCCCGGCCCGGAACCGATAACCACGAGCTCCGCGCGATGCGTCGCATCGGCCGCCGCAGCCTCGGCGGCCTCCGCCGTATCCGGCACCTTGCCGGTCGCGGCGGCAATTTCCGCCTCCGTCATGACCCGCGTGGATATCGTGTCTTCCGCCTCCTCGGCGGGCGCGTCGTCAGCCTCCGCCTCGATCACGGCAACCGTATCGCCCGAATTGACCCGGTCACCCATCGCCGCGGTCACCGAAACGACGCGGCCGGCGTGCGATGCCGGCACGTCCATCGACGCTTTGTCGGTCTCCAGGGTCACGAGTGGATCCTCGACCGCGACGACGTCGCCGGGCTTGACCAGCACCTCGATCACTTCCACGTCGGAAAACTCGCCGAGTTCCGGGACCTTGAGCTCCATTTGCGTCGCCATTACGGGATCGCCTGCAGCAGCTGATCGACGTCGCCGAGCGCTGCACTCAGATAGGTCGTAAAGCGCACCGCCATTGCGCCGTCGATCACGCGATGGTCATAGGAGAACGACAGGGGCAGCATCAGGCGCGGAACAAATTTTTCCCCGTCCCACACGGGCTGCATGCTGGAGCGCGATACGCCCAGTATGGCCACTTCAGGCGCGTTGACGATCGGCGTAAACGCCGTGCCGCCGATGCCGCCGAGGCTCGAGATCGTAAACGTCGCACCTTGCAGCTGCGGCGCCTTGAGCTTGCCTTCACGCGCCAGCGCCGAGAGCTCTGCCAGTTCCTCGGCAAGCTCGTAGACGTCCTTCTGGTCGGCGTCGCGTATGACCGGCACGACGAGCCCCTGATCGGTATCGGCCGCAAAACCCAAATGGCAGTACTTCTTGAGGACAAGGTTTTCGCCGTCTTCGGCAAGCGACGAATTGACCTTCGGAAACTCTTTGAGCGCTGCCACACAGGCCTTCAGGACAAACGCCAGTGGCGTCAGTCGGATGCCGCGCTCGCGCGCCGGGCCTTTGAGTTCGTTGCGCTTCGCTTCCATATCCGTAATGTCGGCGAGATCGTGCTGGGTGACGTGCGGCAGGTTGACCCAGCTCGCCTGCAGCCGCGGCCCGGAGATCTTCTGGATGCGGCTCAGCGCTTCGAGTTCGGTTGCGCCGAACTTGCTGAAGTCCACCACCGGCGTCTTCGGCAGGCCGCCACCACCCGCTGCAGGTGCCGCCTTGCCACCTTCGAGCACGGCCTTGACGTAGGCTTTCACGTCGTCGTGGAGGATGCGCGACTTCTGCCCGCTGCCCTTGACCTGGCTCAGATCGACACCGAGCTCCCGTGCCAGCTTGCGCACCGAAGGGCTCGCATGAGCGCGAGCGAAGCCGGCTTCGTTGATTGTCCCCGGCGCAGACGGTGCCGCAGCCGCCGGTTTCGCCGCCGCGGGCTTTTCGGGTGCGCTCGGCGCCGGCGTCTTCGCAGCCGCCGCCGGCGGGCTGTCCGCAACCGGCTGAGCCGCAGGAGCGGCCGCACCGGCTGCCGCCTCGATCACGGCGAGCGCGCTGCCTTCCGATACCTTGTCCCCAACCTTGACGCTGACCGACTCGATTTTGCCGGCCGCCAGCGCGGGCACGTCCATCGCCGCCTTGTCGGTCTCGAGGGTTACGAGTGAATCGTCGATCGCAATGTCGTCGCCGGCGGCAACGTGTACCTCGATGACCTCGACGTCCTCGAAGTCACCGAGATCCGGTACGACCAGAGTCTGCTTGCCGCCTGCGACTGGCGGCGGTGCGTCGTTCACTTTTTCCTCGGCAGCCGGGGCCGACTCGGCTGGAGCTGCCGGTGCGGCCGAATCCCCGTCGGATTCGGCTACCTGCATTCGTCCGATGACGTCACCGCTGTTCACCTTGTCGCCCACGGCAATATCGAGGGCCTCGATGACCCCGTCCTCGGGCGCTGGAACGTCCATGGCCGCCTTGTCGGTCTCGAGGGTTACGAGTCCGTCTTCGCGTGCCACGGTGTCGCCGGCTGCTACCAGGATCTCAATGACTTCGACGTCGGCGAAGTCGCCCAGATCAGGAACGCTGATTTCAATGCTGTTTGCCAAGCCTGGTCTCCTTAAGCGCTCAGAGCTTCACCGGATCCGGCTTGTCGGGATCCACGCCGTACTTTTCTATCGCCGCGTGCACGGTTTTCTGATCGAGCACGCCATCGTCCGCCAGCGCTTTCAAAGCCGTAATCGCTATGTAGCGCCGGTCGACTTCGAAGTGCTGCCGAAGTGCCGCCCGCGAATCGCTGCGGCCGTAGCCGTCGGTGCCGAGCGTGACAAAACGCCCCGGTACCCAGCGTTGAATCTGGTCCGGCACAATTTTCATGTAGTCCGTCGCGGCAATGTACGGCCCCGGCCGCTCGGCAAGGCATTCCTCGATGTAACAGGTGCGCGGCTCGGAGGTCGGATGCAGCTGATTCCAGCGCTCGACTTCCAGCGCGTCGCGACGTAGCTCATTGAAACTCGTCACCGACCAGACGTCGCTGGGAATGCCGAAGTCCTTCTCCAGCAGCTCCCCTGCCCCGATCACTTCGCGAAGGATCGTGCCCGAACCCATGAGCTGCGCGCGAATCTTGCCCTGCCCGCCGACGTGCAGCAGGTACATACCCTTGATGATGCCGTCCTCGGTGCCGGCCGGCATTGGCGGATGCACGTAGTTCTCGTTCATGCAGGTGATGTAATAGAACACGTTTTCCTGCTCTCCGAGCATTCGCCGCAAGCCGTCCTGGATGATGACGGCCAGCTCGTACGCATAGGTGGGGTCGTAGGAGATGCAGTTCGGCACGGTCGACGCCTGCACGAGACTGTGCCCGTCCTGGTGCTGCAAGCCCTCACCCGCGAGCGTCGTGCGCCCGGCGGTACCGCCGATCAGGAAGCCGCGGGACTGCAGGTCGCCGCCGGCCCAGATGAAGTCGCCGATGCGCTGGAAGCCGAACATCGAGTAGTAGATGTAGAACGGGATCATCGGCACGTTGTGATTGGAGTACGACGTAGCCGCCGCCAGCCACGAGCAGAACGCGCCGCCTTCGTTGATGCCCTCCTCGAGGATCTGTCCCTTCTTGTCCTCGCGGTAGTACATCAGCTCGCCGGCATCCTCCGGCTCATACAGCTGACCTTTGGACGCGTAGATGCCGATTTGACGGAACATGCCCTCCATGCCGAAGGTGCGCGCCTCGTCCGGAACAATGGGCACGACGTGTTTGCCGATCTGCTTGTCGCGCGCCAGCGCGGTCAGCATGCGGACAAACGCCATGGTCGTCGATGCCTCGCGCTCACCGGTGCCGTCCAGCTGGGTCTTGAAGATCTCGAGCGGCGGCACCGGCAGCTTGACGCTGGTCAGGCGCCGGCGCTTCGGCAGGTAGCCGCCCAGCGCATTGCGCCGTTCGTGCAAATACTCGAGTTCGGCGCTGTCCGCGGCCGGCTTGTAAAACGGTACGTCGTCGAGTTCCTTGTCCGATACCGGAATGTTGAAACGATCGCGGAACTCGCGTAGTGCGTCCTCGTTCATTTTCTTCTGCTGGTGGGCCGTGTTCTGCCCTTCACCGGCCGCGCCCATGCCGTAGCCTTTTACGGTCTTGACGAGAATGATCGTCGGTTTGCCGTTGGCCTGCATTGCGGCATCGTAAGCGGCGTACACCTTGAGCGGATCGTGCCCGCCCCGATTCAGCCGCCAGATTTCCTCGTCCGACATGTTCGCGACCATGGCCAGCGTTTCCGGGTATTTGCCGAAGAACTTCTCACGCACGTAGGCACCGGAGCGCGCCTTGTAGGTCTGGTATTCACCGTCGACGGTCTCCTCCATGATCCGCCGCAGCAGCCCTTTGTGGTCCTTGGCCAGCAGCGGGTCCCAGCGCGAACCCCAGACGACCTTGATGACGTTCCAGCCGGCACCGCTGAACGCCGCCTCGAGTTCCTGAATGATCTTGCCGTTGCCGCGCACGGGACCGTCCAGCCGCTGCAGGTTGCAGTTGACGACAAACACGAGGTTGTCGAGCCCTTCGCGGACCGGCATCGTAATGGCACCCATCGATTCGGGCTCGTCCATTTCCCCGTCGCCGAGAAACGCCCACACCTTGCGGTCCGACGGTGGCTGCATTTCGCGATGCTCCATGTAGCGCATGAAGCGCGCCTGGTAGATCGCCATCATTGGCCCAAGCCCCATCGACACGGTGGGGAACTGCCAGAAGTTCGGCATCAGCCAGGGGTGCGGATAAGAGGACAGGCCGTGTCCACCCACCTCCTGACGGAAAAGCGCGAGCCGCGACTCGTTCAGGCGCCCCTCGAGGTATGCGCGCGCGTAGATTCCCGGCGCGGAGTGACCCTGCACGAAGATCATGTCGCCGCCCTGCTCGTCGGTCGCGCCGCGCCAGAAGTGATTGAAGCCCACTTCGTACATCGTCGCGGACGACGCGTAGCTCGAGATGTGGCCACCGTACTCGGTGCTCTTGCGGTTCGCCTGAACAACCATGGCCATCGCGTTCCAGCGGATGATTGCTTCGATCCGCCGTTCCAGGGAGCGGTCTCCCGGGTACTCGGGCTGGCGCCCGGTCGCGATCGTATTGAGATACGCCGTGTTCGGGCTGTACGGCAAATAGGCGCCGGAACGGCGCGCAAAATCGATCATTCGATTGAGCAGGAAGTGTGCCCGTTCCGGTCCGTGATGGGTCAGCACCGAATCGATGGATTCGAGCCACTCATTAGTTTCAACGGGATCCAGATCGTCGAAAGGATTGAAGCTGGTCATAGACAGTCCGATTGGTTTAACAAGCCGCCTGCCGCGTGAATTCGACGGTCGTGCCTGCTAGGATCAGCGCTCGATGGGTCGACCGAGCGCCAAGGGTTTCGGGGCGCCATATTCGGCGTTTGCGCTGATCCGGTCAAGCCAAGTAGCGGGAATTCATACGTATGCACTCTCTATTGCCCCCGGCGGCGCGGACACGTGTCGTAGCGCGTGCCGGTCGCCTGGATTCAAAGGCGCTCGCCTCGGTGGACCAGCTCATCCTGCTGCTGCCGGAACGCATCGGCGAAAAAACCTGGAAACAGATCCCCGGTGGACCGAAGCTCAAAAAGCTCATTGCCAAGCGTCCTCCCGGCAGCGTGCCGGCACTGGTCGGCAGACTCGACAATTCGCGTCAGACGCGCGTCGTCGCCGGCAAACTGAAAACGGCTGATTCGACGTTCGAACGGCTTTCGCTTGCCGCAAAACTGGTTTCGGCGGTAACCGACGAATCGCCAGGAACCGTAGGTATAGCCGCGATCGGTTTCGACAGCAAGACCTACGGCGAACTATTCGAGCCTTTCATCACCGCTGCACTGGCCGCGGCACTACCCATGCCGTCCTGGCGAGAGAAACCGAAGAAGCCGTCGATACGCAGTATTCGCCTGCTCGGACTGGACGAGCACTGGTCGCCGCGCGCCGAGCCGCTGCAGCGCATTGTCGCCGAAGCCAACGGCAACCACCTTGCCCGCTGGCTGACCGCAATGCCGCCCAACCGGCTGGACGCCAAACATTACACCGACCTCGTGCGCTCGCTCGCAAAACATTACGGCTGGGAGTTCAAGCGCTATTCGATCGGCGAACTCGAACGACTCGGTGCCGGCGCATTTCTTGCGGTCGCTCAGGGTAACGCGGACAAGACCGCGGGCATCATCCGGCTGCGCTTCCGCCCGGACAAATCCGTTTCGAAAGCGCGCGTGTCACTGGTCGGCAAAGGCATCATATTCGATACGGGCGGCACGAACCTGAAACCGTTTCAATCGATGCTCGGCATGCACGGCGACATGCAGGGCAGCGCCGTTGCGCTCGGCACACTGCTGGCGCTGACCGAAATCGACGCGCGTTTTGCCGTTGACTGCTGGCTCGCCATCACGGAGAACCGCACCGGACCAGCAGCGTACAAATCGCAGGATCTCATTCGAGCCCTGAACGGCAAGACGATACAGACGATACACACGGATGCGGAAGGCCGGATGGCACTTGCAGATACGCTGACGCTCGCGTGCCGCGAGCAGCCGCAACTGATCATCGACTACGCAACGTTGACCGGCTCCTGCGTGGATGCCATTACGACACGCTATTCCGGCATCTTCAGCAACCACCCGGAGTGGCATCCCGTACTGAAACGCACGGGCGCGGCATGCGGAGAGCGCGTCTGGCCCTTTCCGATGGGCCGGGAGTTTCTCGCCGAACTCGAAAGCGAGGTGGCCGACCTGATGCAGTGTTCGGTCAAGGGCTCCGGCGATCACATCCTCGCGGCGAGTTTCCTGAACGAGTTCCTGGAGAACGACACTCCGTGGGTGCACGTCGACCTTTCCTCGGGTGAACACGAAGGCGGGCTCGGCGCCATTCCGGGCAAGGTCACGGGCTTCGGAGTCCGGTACACGCTGGCGCTGCTTCTGGACACAGAGCTCGGCGACAAGACGTCAGCCGGCCCCGCGGGATAACAACATGGACGAAATCAGAATGTCGGACCGCTTTCGCGGTTTCCTGCCGGTTGTTGTCGACGTGGAAACGGGCGGCTTCAACGCCGAGACCGACGCGCTGCTGGAGATCGCGGCCGTGCTCGTGGGTTTCGGCGACGACGGCGATCTGAAGCGCAAGGAGACGCTGCGTTATCACGTTCGGCCGTTCGAGGGCGCCAATATCGAGCCCGCCTCCCTGGCCGTCAACGGCATCGACCCCGATCATCCGCTACGTCCGGCGATCGATGAGCGTGACGCCCTCGGCCGGGTATTCCGCGAAGTGCGGCGCGCGGTCCGGGAAAGCAACTGCAGCCGCGCCATCCTCGTCGGACACAACGCGGCGTTCGACCTCGGGTTCCTGAATCGCGCGGTCGAACGCGCCGGCATCCGCAGAAACCCGTTTCACCCCTTCTCGTGCTTCGACACGGCGACCCTGTCGGGCGTTGCGTTCGGGCAGACCGTGCTGTCACGGGCCGTCAAGGCAGCGGGCTTCGAATGGGACGATGACGCGGCGCACTCCGCCGCTTACGACGCAGAGGTCACGGCCGATATCTTCTGCGAGATCGTCAACCGCTTTGCGCCTGTCTACGAGATGCTGACCGGGAAAGCGGAGCCGCTGCCGAGCTGACGGCCGCCGCCTGATCCGGGCTAGGCCTCAGCCGCTTGGCCCTTTGCTTCGTCCAGCAGGGTTTTGAGTTCGCCCGAGTTGTACATCTCGATGACAATATCGGAGCCGCCGATCAGCTCACCTTTGACGTACAGCTGCGGAAACGTGGGCCAGTTCGAATACACCTTGAGTCCCTCGCGGATCTCCTGGTCCTCGAAGATATTGACGTACGCGTAGGGCTGGCCAACGGCGTTCAGCGCCGCTACCGCCTGTCCGGAAAAGCCGCACTGCGGGAAGTCCGGCGAACCTTTCATGTACAGGAGTATGTCGTGCGAGCCGAGCTGCTCCTCAATTCTGGCGTTGATGTCGTCACTCATCGCTTGATTCCGTTTCCTTGAAATTGTCTTTTGAAACTACCGGCTTCTGTCCACGACCCGTATCTGATTGACTACGGTGTGTACGCCTGCAACCTGTCTTGCCAACCGGTAGGCTTCGTTGCGCGCTTCGTAGCTGTCCACCATCCCGCTGAGCGTTACCTTGCCATCGACGGTCCTGACGTTGACGTTGAAGACGTCGATCTCCGGCGCCCGGCGGTAGCGGTTTTTGATCTCGGCGCTGATACCCTTGTCACTCGTATCCTGGCTGGCGCCCTGCTCGGTTCCGGCGCTGCGCGTGACGCCACCGCCACTCAGCATCATCGAGGTACAGCCGCCAAGCAGCACACCGGCCATCAGCAGGGCCACAACGCGGCGAAGCGCGCGATTCGAGTTCAAGCGTATAGGCATCGTACTAGTCTACCTCCGAAAGGCCGGTGCGGCGTCGCAAATCGTCGATGATTTGCCACTGTTTTTCCTTCGAGTACGCCGACCAGTGGGTAATCTCCTCGAGCGTCCGGCTGCAGCCCAGGCACACCTGATCGTCGTCGAGCGTGCAGATCGACACGCAGGGTGACGCCGGATACAGCTCGCGATTGCCGCGGGACACAGCCTCGAGGCGAAATCGGGAACGGGAAACAGGCTGGGACATGGGGTTCGGACTCGCGGATTTCAAGTGACACAAACGCGCCGAGACTTGCTCTAACAGCTGATCTATAATACCGGCGCTGCAGCTCCGGCGGAGCGCCGGAGACCGAAAGATACAATAATGCCAAGTTCTGGAGAAGCGTCCCAATGAATCCTCTGAAGAGCGTAGCCGGTACCATCATCGGCGGCGTGGTACTCGCGCTGATCATCGTCGTCCTGACCGGCGACAACACTCTCGCCAATGCGGCATCCGCCATTATCTGGCTGCATGTGCTTGCCGGTATTACGTGGATTGGCCTTCTCTACTATTTCAACTTCGTGCAGGTACCTGCACTCGGCGAGGCCGCCAGCGACGAAGGCGGTCCCGGAGGTGCAGGAATCACCAAATACGTCGCACCAAGGGCTCTGTGGTGGTTCCGCTGGGGAGCGGCGCTGACCTGGCTGTCGGGCGCCGCCTATCTGCTGCATCGAGGTCAACTGCACGACGCCTTCACGCTGGGCCTGATGGGCGACACGGTGAACACCTACGCACTGACGATCGGCATCGGCGCCTGGCTGGGCACGATCATGCTGTTCAATGTCTGGGTGCTGATCTGGCCAAACCAGAAGAAGGTGCTGGGCATCGTGGAAGCCAGCCCCGAGGAAATTGCCAAGGCGAAGAACATTGCGTTCCTGGCCTCGCGCTCGAACACACTCATGTCGATTCCCATGGTCATGAGCATGGTTGGCGCCGGGCACGGCTTCATCATGTAGCCGACACAAGGCAGCGAACCCGGAAACCCGGCCACAGCGCCGGGTTTCTTGTTTTCCGGCCCGATTTCTGGAGATTCCTGGAGGCTCAATTGAGCGATGCCGAGCAGTTCGTCGACGCCGTGACACGCAACGTCGCGAGTGCGCTGAACGAAGACATAGGCAGCGGCGATCTGACCGCAGCCCTCGTCCCCGCTGACGCCGTCGCCGGCGCGCAGATCGTCGCGCGCGAAGCCTGCATCGTCGCCGGCCAGCCCTGGGTCGACGCCGTGTTTCGTCAGCTCGACGAATCGGTCATTGTCGACTGGTACATTCACGACGGCGAAACCGCGGAACCCGGCGACGTGCTCTGCAAACTGGTAGGTCCTGCGCGCGCGCTCCTGTCCGGCGAACGCACGGCACTCAACTTCCTGCAGACTCTGTCGGCCACGGCCACCGAGACGGCGCGTTACGTCACGCTCCTTAAAGGCAGCCGCGCGAAGCTGCTCGACACGCGCAAGACGCTGCCCGGACTGCGAGCGGCGCAGAAATACGCCGTGAGGCTCGGGGGCGGCGCAAACCATCGGCACGGCCTGTTCGACGCAATCCTCATCAAGGAAAATCACATCAAGAGCGCCGGCGGTCTGGCCAACGCCGTGCAGAAAGCGTCAGCCGCAAACGACGACGTGCTCATCGAGGTCGAAGTCGAATCGATCGCGGAACTCAGGCTCGCTCTGGACGCCGGCGCCGGCCGTATCCTCCTGGACAACTTTTCACTCGAAGACCTTCGGGAAGCCGTTGCGATCAACAACAGCTACGGCTACGTCGCTGCCGAACTGGAGGCGTCCGGCAACGTCGATCTCGACACGCTCCGCGCAATCGCCGACACGGGCGTGGACTACATCTCCAGCGGAGCGCTGACCAAAAACGTAAGGGCAATCGACCTCTCGATGCTGTTCAGCATCGGCTGACGAACCTTGCGAGACCCGGGCGCCGCTAACGCTTAAGCGACGGCGCGGGTCACACGCTTGGGTTCGGATACTCCGTAGCCCTGGGCATAGTCGATATCCATGCCCCGGAGCATCGTAATGATCTCTTCGTTTTCCGCAAACTCGGCAATGGTTTGTTTGCCGGTGAGGCGCCCGATTTGAGCAATCGAGCGTACCATCTCGCGGTCGATCGGATCATGCAGTATCTCCTTGACGAAGCTGCCGTCGATTTTGAGGAAGTCGACGGGAAAGTGTTTGAGATAACCGAATGAAGAAAGGCCGGTGCCGAAGTCGTCGAGCGCAAACTTGCAGCCGAGCTCTTTCAGCGCGTTGATGAAACGGTTCGCCTGCGAGTAGCTCGCAATGGCCGCCGTCTCCGTAATTTCAAAGCAGATCTTGGTGGCGTCGAGGCCACTCATCTGGAACTGATTGACGACAAATGGCAGAAACTTCTCGTCTCCGAGCGACTTGCCGGACAGGTTGATCGAGCACAACGCCAGCCGCTCACGCTCGTCCGCCTCAGACACGAGCCAGCGGAACGTGTTGCGTATGACCCAGCGATCGATCTCCGGGCTCTTGTCGTAGCGCTCGGCGGCTTCGATGAACAGGCCCGGGGAAATCACGCCGCCGTTTTCGTCGCGCATGCGCAAGAGGATTTCGTAGTGCGCGCCGTCCTCGACACTCCGGAGCGGCAGGATCGTCTGCCGGTACAGCTCGAAACGATTTTCCTGCAAGGCATTCGTAATGCGCGCCGCCCACTGCATTTCGCGGCGGCGGCGCATCAGGTTGATATCGTTTTCCTGGAAGCTGTGGATGCGGTTGCGGCCCGCGTCCTTGGCATGCGCGCAGGCGCTGTCGGCGGCGGTCAATAGCGCGGCAACGTCCTCGTTGTCAGCCGCAATGGGCACGACGCCAATACTGACCGTCAGGTTGAACGGCCGCTCGTCCCACTTGAACGTAAACTCCGAGATCGAGGCGCGCAGCGATTCGGCGGTCTGCATTGCCTCGTCGAGATTGCAGCTTTCGAGCAACACGCCGAACTCGTCGCCGCCGAGGCGTGCGAGCGTATCGCGCCAGCGGATCTTCGACTTGAGGAGTGCGCCGAGCTGCCCCAGGAACTGATCTCCGGCGCTGTGACCGCAGGAGTCGTTGACGATCTTGAACTGGTCGAGATCGAGGTACAACAGCGCGTAGGAGGTTTCCCGTGCCTTTGCGCTTTTGAGCGCGCGTTCGAGCCGGGCTTCGAACTCGCGCCGGTTGACCAGTCCCGTCAGAAGATCGTGAGACGCGTGATAGCTCAGACGCCGGTTGAGTTCGCGCGCCTCGCTGACATCGTGAAACACGAGCACGCCGCCGGTCACCTCACCCTTGCCGTTGCGAATCGGCGATGCGGTGCTCTCGACGTACAGTTCGTTGCCGTCGCGGCGGATGAGCAAGGTCGGCCGCACGGACTTGATGCGACGGTCGCGGTTGATGGCCACACCCATGGGGTTTTCGAGCGGCTCGCAGGTTTCCTCGTGAAACGCCCGAAAGATCTCGTCGATGGATCGGCCGCTCGCATCGTCGACTTTCCATCCCGTCAGGTCTTCAGCAATCGGATTGACGTACTCGACGTTGCATTCGGCGTCGGTCGTAATCACGCCGTCGCCAATCGACTGCAGCGTAATCTGCGCACTCTCTTTTTCGCGGAACAGCGCGTCCTCGTAGATCTTACGCTCCGTAATGTCGCACTCGACGCCCAGCAGTCGAATCAACCGGCCGTTTTCGTCGATCACGGCTTTCGCGCGACTCGTCATCCAGCGCCATTCGCCATTCTGGTGCTTCATGCGATGCGTGGATTCGAAGAACGGTGTGTCACCCTCCAGGTGCTGACGCATGAGGGTCTGCACGCGCGCCATGTCGTCCGGATGCACCAGCTGATACCAGTCGAGGTCGAGCTCGCTGTCGTCGAGCGGATAGCCGAGCATGCGCCGCCAGCGGGGTGACAGGCTGAGCTGTTTGTTGATGCCGTCGAAGTCCCAGACGCCATCGTTTGCCGTCATCGTAACGAGTTCGTTACGTTCGCGAAAATCTTCGAGAATCCGGCGATCGGCAACACGCTCGAGCCCGGTCGCAAGCGACGATCCGAACAGTTTCACGAGCAGATTGACGCTCGCGTCCCAGTTGCCTGTCGGGCCGTCGTTGGTTGCCGCGAGGAAACCGGCTATCTCGCCGTTGACGGCAAAACCCGTCAGCAACAGCGATCCAACGTGGAGTTCGTTGAGCCGCGACAGCTCGTCCGCCGCCCTCGCCGTGCCGCGAACCGTATCCCCCACCTCGACGACGCGCAAATGGCCCAGCCGGTCCACGAGCCATGGCCAGTCGCTGAGTGCCTCGCCGGCCAGCACCTCGGCGCGCGCCTGCGAGAAACCACTGCGTGCGGCGTACACGCTCTCGAATTGCGAACCGTCTTCGCTAATGAGCGCAATACACGCCGCATCGCTGCCGATGGCTTCCGGCATGTCGTTGACGATGGACTGGAGTTCGCTTTCCGCAGTGCCGGGCTTGAGCGACTGTAGCGCAACGACAATCTGAGTTTGCAGTGCGTCGACGGCACCGCGGGTTCGCGTGCCGGCGCGCGGGCGACGCGCGCGTATGGTGGTGGTGCTGGTGTCAGACGGCGACGACATCGACCCACGAGTTGCTGTTGACATATACCAAATAGGTTCTCGGCGACTGTCCGTTCCCGGCGCTTGTCTGCATTTTGACAGCTTGATACAGGAATACAAGATAAGTCGCTGTATTTTTTTAGCTTTATGGTTTTCTGACGTAAGAAGGCCAGGGCTTTTGACCGCGTGTTGTCAACCGACGCGGATGCGGGCCGTTGTTGGCGGGTAGGAACCGATGCCACCTTCAAGGAGATTCAAATGCCCGCATGGACTCGATCAGCGCTGTTGCCGCTGCTATTGCTTGGCCTGGCCGCTTGCGGCGGCGGTGCCGGCACGACAGAAACCGTAGAAACGCCGCCGCCAACCGCGGCCGCCGACTGCGACCCCGCCAACGCGGCAACCCACGGCGAGTGCGGCACCGTACTGCTGGGATTGACCGACGCTGACGGCGATTTCCTGAGTTACACGGTCGACGTCGTCTCTCTGACCCTGGAGACGGCCAACGGCAGAATCGTCGAAACCTTGCCGCGCGCAAGCCGCATCGACTTTACGGAATACGTCGATCTGACGGAGCTTCTGAGTGTGGCCACCGTGCCGCCGGCCACCTACGTTGCCGGTGCCATTACGCTCGACTACAGCGATGCAGAGATCGTCGTCGAAGAGAACGGCGCCGCCAAAGAAGCCGTGGTCGTCGACGAGACCGGCGCCCCGCTCGCCGAAAACACGCTGGATATCCGGCTCGATGAGCGCAAGCGCCTGGTCGTCACGCGCGGTCGACCCGCGTTTCTGCAGCTCGACTTCGACCTGGAGGCATCACACCGGGTCGATCTAAGCGCGGACCCTGCGCTCGCGGTTGCCGAGACGTTCATCGTTGCGGAAATCAGCCCTGTCGACGAAAAGACGCTGCGCGTTCGCGGCCCGGTGCTGAGCGTCGACACCACGGCAATGAGCTACACCGTTGCGGTACGCCCGTTTCATCTTCGGGACGGCGACTTCGGCCGCGTTACGGTCAACACTTCCGAATCGACCACGTTCGAGATTGACGGCGTCGAATACGAAGGCAGCGCCGGCATCGAAGCACTGGCCGCGGCTGACGAGGCGAATCCCGACGAGCGTCTGCCGAGTGTTGCGCTGGGCACGCTCGACGTCGGAGAGCGGCAGTTCACGGCCGAGCGCGTACTCGCGGGCGACAGTGTCCCGGGCACGGGCCTCGACACCGTCGTGGGCAGCGTCATTGCGCGCAGCGGCACGTCTCTGACGATCCGTGGCGCGACGCTCGTGCCGAGCGAGCGGCGGGCCTACTTCCGCGACGACGTGCTCGTCGAAATCGGCGACGCTACCGAGGTCTTCAAAGACGGCGCGCGCGATATCGCCCTGAGTATCAGCGACATCTCCGTGGGTCAGCGGATCACGGTGCGCGGCCAGCTCGCGGCGGACGACTCGGACGCCGCAACTCCCATGCTCGACGCCACCGAAGGCACAGCACGTCTTCACCTGACGCGGGTGTCCGGGTTGCTGAACGACGTCGTGCCCGGTGAAGTGTCCGCAAACCTCATGAACATCAACCGCCGGCCCGTCGAGCTGTTCGACTTCGCGGGCACCGGCATGAGCCCGGCGGAAGACGCGGATCCGGCGAACTACCAGATCGCCACGGCCGAACTCTCGATCGACGCATTTGCGAGCGGCGAGGCCTTCGTTGCCAAAGGCTTCCCGACGGCCTTCGGCACGGCGGCGCCCGATTTCGACGCGCGAACCCTGATCGACTTCACCGAGGTCCGAAGCAAGCTCGGCATCGGCTGGGGTGAAGCCGGCACGGCCGCACCTTTCCTGAGCATTGCAGCGGACGGCCTCGTGCTCGATAACCAGAACACCGACATTGGCGAGCGCAAGTTCATCAAACAGGGGCCAGTGCTGATCGACCTGACGGAGCTGCCGTCAGGCACAACCCTGCTGCCGCCGGAAACGGGCCGAACGCTGTACTCGATCAAGTCGTCGGACAGCATCCGGCTGTACAGCGACTTTGCGGAGTTCGTGGCCGACCTCGGTCAAAGCCTGGACGGCGCGACCCTGGCGCGCTCGATGCACGCGCATGGACACTACGACGCCAACAGCAACGTGTTTACTGCCAGCAAGATCGGCGTATTCCTGCTGGACGAATGAGGTCGGTACGTCCGACGAAACATTGAAGCCAACCCTGAAGGAGCCACAAAGGACCCACTAAGGACCATTCGCGAGACTGCTCCCCCGTACCCCCTTACGGTCGTGCGAATGACTGGCTTGGCCCGCTGCGGTGATCCGCAGCGGGCTTTTTTCATGAGGGCCCGGGCAGCCGGCCTCGAAATAGTTCAGGCGCTCAATAGCTCGTAAGGTCCGCCCTTTTCGAGCGCCGCGCGATAGGCCGGGCGTGAGCGGATGCGCTCCAGAAACGTGGCCAGCGCCGGGTACTCGGCGGTCAGGTCGGTGCGGACTTCGGCTGCCTCCAGCGCAAAACTCATTTGCACGTCGGCCGCCGTAAAGCGTTCACCGGCGAACCAGGTCGATTCGTTGAGCGTCGCCTCCATGAACGCGAGATTGCGCGTCACGTTGCCGGACAGATAGCCTTTGCGCACCTTTGCGGCAATCCCGCGGGTCACCGGCTTCAGGAAAAAAGGCACTGGCGCCGACTCGATGCGAGTCAGAATCAGAGACAGAACCATGAACGGCATGAAGGTGCCTTCGGCATAGTGCAGCCAGTAGGTGTATCGAAGCCGCTCGGGGCTCGCCTCCGGGGGCACCAGGCTGCCGTCGCCGTAGCGCGCGGTCAGGTACTCGATGATTGCGCCCGACTCCGCTACGCAATCCTCTCCGTCGGTCACGACAGGCGACTTGCCGAGCGGATGTATGGCACGAAGCGATTCCGGGGCGAGACTCGTCGCCGGATCGCGCTCGTAGCGAACGAGTTCGTAGTCCGCACCGAGCTCCTCGAGCAACCACAGGATTCGCTGCGATCTCGAGTTCTCGAGGTGATGTACCGTGAGCATGTCGACTCCCTGACCAGTGGCGCGAATCAGGGTACACAAAAAGCCGCCGTGGACACAGCGCGGCCCGCGGTCGCGAACCGGGTGTCCCTGCGTCGGTTTCGCCACGCTATTGCCAAACACTTGTTAGCGGTTCGTGAACTCCTCGTGAGAATTGCCCGGCAATCTGTCCCGCAATTGCTTACCCATACCGGAGACCCTCATGAAACGCCTGTTTGCCGCGGCTGTCCTGTCCGCCACACTCATGACCGCACCTGCCGTGCAGGCCACGGACTTCAACGTCAGAATCGTCAACTTAACGAACGGCATCTGGTTTACGCCGTTCCTGGTTGCCGCTCACCCGGAAGGCACGAGCCTCTTCCAGGTCGGTCAGCCCGCGTCCGCTGAACTGCAAGCCATGGCCGAAGGCGGCGACATTGCCGGGCTCGTCACGACGCTCGAAGGCCTCGGCGCCACGATAGCGGCCAACCCGGCAGGCGGGCTGCTTCCGCCCGCGCAGAACACGGATGTCGACCTCAACACCGACAACACGAGCAACACGCAGCTTTCCGTTGTTTCGATGCTGCTGCCGACCAACGACGCCTTCGCGGGTCTCAATGCGATTACGATCCCGACCGAACCCGGAACCTACGTGTACAACCTCCCGGCGTATGACGCCGGCACCGAAGCCAACGACGAAATCCTGAACGGCGGCGGCGCGCCCGGCGTCCCCGGCATGCCGGCCGACCCCGGCGGCCTCGCGGGCACGGGTGCTACCGGCGCCGCTGCGGCGGACGCAAATCCGACCGTGCACATTCATCGCAACGCACTGGGCGACACCGACGCGACCGGCGGCACGAGTGACCTCGACAGCCGCGTGCATCGCTGGCTGAACCCGGTCGTGCGCGTCATCGTCACCGTACGCTAGGAGGCCGGCATGTCGATTCATTACTTGCAACGCATGCGCACCGTCGCACTGGTTGCTGCCGGCCTTGTCATTGCCGCGTGCAGCAGCGACGACGTGCCGCCGCCCACGAGCCCGCCCGCACCTACGCCGCCGTCCTCGGCCACGTTCGAGATCAGCGTCACGAACCTGACGAATGCACAGCCGCTGTCGCCGATCGCCGTGATTGGCCACGACGACAGTTATCGCGTGTTCAGCGTGGGCGAGCCGGCTACGGTTGGACTCGAGGTACTTGCCGAAGGCGGCAGCAACGCCGACCTGCTCGTCGAGGCCGCCGGAGACGACGGCGTGCTCGCGACCGTGGCCAGCGCCAATCCGATTCCGCCCGGCGGTTCGACCAGCGTGCGCTTTACGGTCCTGCTGACCGAACTGCCGACAGCCGAGGTGTCCGTCAGCACGATGCTCGTCAATACGAACGACGCATTCACGGGCATCAACGGCATGCCGATCGGCGATCTGGCCGTTGGCGACAGCCGCCGCGGCAGCGGCATCGCCTACGATGCCGGCACCGAGGCCAACACCGAAGAAGCCATTCACATCCCCGGCCCCATCGGCGGCGGAGAAGGCTTCAATGCGGACCGCGACGATCGCTTCGACCGGGTGACCATGCACTCCGGCGTCGTGGGACGTGACGACGGTTTCGCGACCTCGGACCTCGACAACCAGCACCGCTTCGACAATCCCGTGCTGCGCGCAACCGTTACACGGGTCGAATAAGTCCCCACCAAGCCGGGCGGCACAGGGACGTGCTGCCGGCTTTTTCCTCAAGCCTGTGATATTTGCGTGAAATTCCCGGTCTACTCTGCAAGCTCGCCCAGAACGGCGGGCAACACGCGCCCTCGGCAAGGGAGTCCGGTGGATCGAAGACGCATACTGCTGGTGGAAGACGAGCGCGACATTGCTGAACTCGTCAGCCTGCATCTCAAGGACCTGTGTGACGAACTCGTCGTCGCACGCGACGGTCACGCCGGCCTTGCGCTCGCGGTCGAGCAGACCTGGTCCCTGATCATTCTCGATATTCGCCTGCCCGGTCCGAGCGGTCTCGACATCTGCCGCAGCGTTCGCAGCCGCGGCGACCAGTACCAGCCAATCCTCATGCTGACGTCGATGTCGGCAGAGCTCGATCGGGTCCTCGGACTCGAGTCCGGTGCCGACGACTACCTGACCAAACCGTTTAGCGTCCTCGAACTTGCCGCACGCGTCCGGGCGATGTTCCGCCGCGTCAGCAACCTGCACGAGAAGGAAACGCCGAAGGCAACCACCGCCATTCGCGCCGGGAAGATTGCGATCGATACCGAACGGCGTGAGGTCACGATGGCAGGCAAGCCCGTCGATCTGACGGCAAGGGAGTTCGACCTGCTCTGCTATTTTGCGCGTCATCCCGGCCGCGTGTTCCGCCGCGCTGACCTGCTCGATCAGGTCTGGGGCTACGGCCACGAGGGTTATGAGCACACCGTCAATTCGCACATCAACCGGCTGCGCGCGAAGATCGAGGAAGACCCGTCGAAACCGGAAACCATCGTGACCGTCTGGGGCATCGGCTACAAGTTCGCCGATGACGCGTCGCAGAAACCGCAGCTCAGCATCGCCAAATGAACACGCTGTTTGCCCGCCTGTCGCTTGCGCTGCTGTTGATCGTCGGACTCATGGGCGGCGCCTTCTATCTCGTCGAGCGCATCAACACGAAAGCCTACTACGAGGAACTGACCCAACGTCTCAACGCGCCTATTGCCATGTACGTGACGGGCGAACGCCAGTTGATTCGCGACGGGGTTGCCGACCTCGACAGTCTCCGCGAACTCTCCGAACGCGCAATGGTGATCAACCCCACGGCGGAGATCTACCTGCTCGGCACGGATGGAGAAATCATCGGCCACGCAATGCCCGACGATACGGTGCTCAAGTCCAGCGTCGACCTTGCGCCAATTCAGCGCGTTGCCGCCGGCGAGAGTCGCCTGCCCGTTCGCGGCGACGACCCGCGCAGCGGCTCGATCCAGAAAGTGTTTTCCGCGTCCGAAGTCATGGACAACGGCGAGCTCGCGGGCTATCTGTACGTCGTACTGGGCGGCAAAACCTACGAGGCGCTGGCCAGCGACATCGGCAGCTCCTACGTCGCCAAGGTAACGGCACTGGCCCTCCTGCTCATCGTGCTTACCGGGGGCATCGTCGGCGTACTCGTGTTCAATCTGCTGACAAGACGCTTGAAGCGGCTGAGCGCCGAAATGCGCCGCGTCAGTCATACCGGCTTTGCGGAACAACCGGAACACATCCCGGCCAGGCCGGGCGGCGACGAGATCGATGAACTGGGCCGGAACTTCGCGGCCATGTCAGCGCGCATTACCGAGCAAATCGAGCAGCTCGAGGAGAACGATCGCCTGAGACGCGAGCTGGTTTCCAACATCTCTCACGACCTGCGCACGCCGCTGGCCGCCATGCAGGGCTACCTCGAGACGCTCATCATCAAGGGAGACCGACTCGATGACGAAGCTCGCCGCCAGTACCTGAAGATCGCGCGCAAGCACACGGTTCGTCTGAGCACGCTGATCGGCGACCTGTTCGAGCTGTCGAAACTCGACGCCAATCAGGCAGCGCCGCAGTTCGAAGCGTTTTCCTTGCAGGAACTCGTCCAGGACGTGCTGCAGGAGTTTCAGATCGAGGCCGAGCAGCGCGGCATCGATCTCAACATCGAATTCGACACCGGCGGCCCGCAAACCGTGGGCGACATTGGCCTGATCCAGAGAGTCCTCGAAAACCTCGTCAAGAACGCCGTCCGTTTCACACCTGACGGCGGCGAGGTCACGATCAGTATTGCCGAAAAACCGGACGCACTGGCAGTTGCCGTCTCCGACACGGGCCCGGGTATTGCGGACAAGGACCTGCCGCGCATCTTCGAGCGCTTCTACAGCGCCGTCGACGGCGAACAGGCCCGCTCGGACTCATCGGGACTCGGGCTCGCCATCGTCAAACGCATACTCGACCTGCACAAGAGCCGGATTACGGTCTCGAGCCGCCAGAACGCCGGCACGCGCTTCGAGTTCGAACTGCCCGTGCATCGCCAGGCCGCCTAGCCCGCCCTAGGCTGCGCTCGCCTCCCCCTGCCGGCTCGACGACAGCGGCCGGGCACGATAGCGGAGACCAAACAAAGGCCTGAGAATCGGCGTCCGCCGGATCACCCACTCGTGAATGACGAGGCAGCCGCCGACGGTTGCAGCCAGTACGAGCAGCGGCTCGATGACCGGCCCCAGCTGGTACTTCGCGAGTTCGTAGCCGGCAATTACGGTCAGCGTCTGGTGCAGTATGTACCAGGAGAACACCGCTTCGGTGGCATACGCCAGCCCGGGCAACGGCCGGCTGACGAGGTGATGCCCCCAGCCCAGTACGGCAAGAATCCATAGCCAGCGATTCAGATACACGATGCCCGCCTGGGGAATGTCTCTTGCGAGACCTTCCGCGGGCAGCCAGTTGTCGGTGGTGATCAGGGCGACAAACGACAGTGCGCCCAGCCCGACGCTCCACCAGCGCAGGCGGGCAAACTCCTGCCACAGTGCCGGGCTGCGTCCGATCACGAAACCATAGATAAAAAACGTGCCGTAGAGTGCGTGGGCGTACCAGTCGCCGAAGAGACTGTGATCGATGAAGGGGAAATGCGGGAAGATGAACAGGCCGTAAGCCAACAGTGGCAGCGTCGGCAGCAGAATCAGTGCCGGCCCCCTGAGCGACTGAAGCGCGCCGCGAACGCGGGTGCCCCGTCCGGCCAGCCAGACGAACAGGGGAATACACACGAGTGTGTAGGTCAGCACGTACGGCAAATACCAGAGATGATTCCAGGTCCAGACGATCTCGTTCTCACCGCCCCAGGCCTCCCCCGGGAAGTCCTCGAAGCTCAGGTACCGGCCCATGAAATCGATAAAGCCCGGCTCGATAATGCCTTTCGACAAGGCTTCGTAGTACGGCTGCGGCGCCACGATAACCGCCATACCGAAGATCAGCGGCAGGAGCAACCGTCCGGTCCGCCTGAGCGCCAGCCTGCCGGGCGAATAGCGCCCCCAGACAAAACTCACCGCCAGCCCCGAGATCAGAAACAGGATGTGCATTCGCCATTGATTGCTGAAGCGCATCGGCAGCTGCAGCCACTCGGCCTGATACGCAGATTTTATGTGCCAGCCCCAGTCGAGCACGTAGAACATGCCGACGTGGTACAGGATCAGCAGACTGAAGGCGAATACGCGAATAGCGTCGATGTCGTAGCGGCGGCCCGATTGTGTCATTGCTGAAACCCTCCTTGATGATCCGGCGGCAACGTGTGCTGACGACAAACGCTAGCGCTGCCGGAGCCCCCGGAATACCCTCAAGTGCCGTGCCGGACGGGGTCTGTGACGAACCGTGGGCCCGCCGGGACCAGTTGCGGGACGAATCGACGGCGCGGGTCGCGCGGGCGCGGTAGGATTGCGCCCATGACGCTCGACGACTATCTGAAACGACGCCGCTGGTTCGAGACCCTGATCGTGCTGGGTTTTCTGTTCATGGGTCTTTTCGCCAACGTGCTCATCGTGCATATCGAGATGGGCCGCGACGGCAATCCCTACCACACCTGGATGCCGTGGGCGCTGGAGGGCAGCAGCCATCTCGCCTTGCTGATCATGGTGCCCGCCGTGCTGGCCTTCAACACACGCTATCCGATCCGCGTCGACAACCTCAAGACGAGCATCCCTGCGCACATGGCGTTCAGCGTCGTCTTCTCGGCCGGTCACGTCGCCATCATGTACGGTCTGCGCAAGCTCCTCTGGCGGGTGTACTCGCCCGACGCGCCCTACTTCTGGCCGGAATGGTTACGGGAGTTCGGTTACGAGTATCTGAAGGACTTTCGCACGTACATCATGCTGCTCGCGCTGGTCTACCTGTACAACTTCATACTCCGCCGTCTGCAGGGCGAAGCGGAACTCGTCGCTGAAGGCCGCGAGCAGGACCCGCAGCAGTCGACGAGTGAGCGTTTTCTCGTCAAAAAACTGGGGCGCGAGTTTCTCGTCCGCACACACGACATCGACTGGATCGAGGCCTGCGGCAACTACGTCAACCTGCACGTCGGTGAGCGCGTGTATCCGTTGAGAGATACGATGACCCGAATTGGTGACCGGCTCAGCGAGCAGGGTTTCCAGCGTGTCCATCGCAGCGCCATCGTCAACCTCGAACGCGTTGTCGAAATCCGCCAGTTCGATTCCGGTGACGGCGAGGCAAAGCTCAATTCGGATATCAGGGTCCCGGTCAGCCGCAGCTACCGCAAGGCGCTGCGCGAGCGTCTCAACTAGGACGCTGCCTCAACTACCAGTGGCCTGTACCGGGCTCACCCTTGACGGGCCCCACGATCTCGTCGGTGATCCAGCCCCCGTAGAACCCGCCGGGCTGCCCCCGCACCCGCTCCCCGGCCACATAGCACTCCACCCGGCCGGGGTAGAACGCCAGGTAGCCGCGAATCGGCAGAAACGCCGGCGTTGGCTCGGGGTAGGACCAGGCCACGGCCTCTGCACTCCCTTCCAGCGCCCAGTACACGGCCTCGCCTTTCCACTCGCAGTAACTCCGGCCCGAGGTACTCACGAGCACATCCGGTTCGAGCTTCTCTGGCGGCAGGTAGAACGTCGGCGGACTCGCCGTCTCGAGTACGCGATACGCCTGGCGGGTGGAAATCAAGAGCCGCCCGCCGGCGCGTACCTCTATCAGCCGGGGATCCGGCACCAGCGACGGCGGTCGCGGATAGTCCCAGACCGACTCCTGGCCCGGCCCGGGCTCGTTGGCAAACTCCGGACGTCCTTTTCCCGTGTTCTTCCACATACTCCCTTGTGACCACTCCGGCGCTCAAGGTTCCGGTGGCGGGTGACCGCCAGTTTCACACTGCACATAACTGTGGAACACTGGTGCATGGATATCGGCGCCAGGATTGCAGGAGTCGACGGCTGCAAAGCCGGCTGGTTCGTCGCGTTCCGGGACAACGCGCAAACCGATTGTTTTGTTGCCGAAAGCGCGGCGGAGCTTGCCGCGAAACTCGACGGGTTCGATGCCGTCGGCATCGATATTCCTGTTGGCCTCCCCGAGTGTGGCAACCGCGAGTGCGAGACGCTGGCGCGCAAAGCCTTGAGTCCGCGGCGCACGTCGAGCGTATTCTCCGCGCCGATCAGGCCCGTACTCGACGTCGACGACTACCGCAAAGCCTGTGAACTCCGCTTCCGGCTCGAAGGCAAGCGTATGAGCAAACAGTCCTTCTTCATCATGCCGAAAATCGCGGAGGTCGACCGGCTGGTTCGTGCCCGGCCCTCTTTCGCATGTTCGCTTCACGAGGTACACCCGGAAGTGAGTTTCGCAGCACTCGCCGGTGAACCCATGCAGCACGCCAAACGCACTCGGGAAGGTTTCGACGAGCGCCGCCAGCTGCTCGACCGGGTGCATACACCGCGGGTGCTCGACCGTGCGCTCGCGGCCTACCCGAGGACGTCCGTGGCGCGGGACGACGTACTCGACGCCTTTGTTGTGCTCTGGTCCGCCGCGCGCATCGCAACGCACTCGGCAACACGCCTGCCCGCTGCCTCCGTCTACGACAGTTACGGTATTGACATGGCCATCTGGTTTTAGGGATCAGACCCTTCCAGACCCCGGAAGCCCCTTTAAAAATGCGACTTCGTACTCATATCTCATTGAATTATTGAGATAAATTTGCCGCACCGAGAAGGAGGAAACGCCGTGAGCAGACTCTTACCCGCCAAGTTTATGGTTGTCGCGCTATTGCTCGGCGCCATAGCGTACATGAGCGCCTACACCGTTCAGAGCGGTAACGTGGCCGTCGAACGGACGCTGGGCAAGGTAAATCACACCGAGCAGGGCCAGGGACTCAACTTCAAAGCCCCGCTGCTGACCACCCGTCAGGAGTTCAGCGCCAAGGAAATTGCGATCGATATCGACGATCTTAAGCCCAAGGCGGCTGACAACCTGTCGCTGCGCGACCTCGACGTGTCCGTCTACTATCGCGTACCGCCCGAGCGCGTATCCGAACTCGTCGTGAAGTACGCCGCTTCCGCCATCCGCGGCCCGGGCGGCGTCTGGTTGCCTGCCTACGGACTCGTCGTTCGCGAGGCACGCGCCGCTATCTACGAGAAAGTCTCGGAGATCGACAGCCTGCAGCTGCACAAACAGCGCGAGCTGTTGCAGAACGAAGTGCTGAAGGAGCTTCAGGGCCGCCTCGAGCGATCCGACTCGGGTGACATTTTCATCACTCGCGTGGTCGTGCGCGCGCTGAACACGGACCCCAGCATTGAAGCCGCGATCCGTGAGGCCGTGGAAGCCGAGAAGCGGCTCGAAGCCAAACAGGTGCAGGTCGAAATTGCCAAGAAGGACGCCGAGATCGAGATCGAGCGGGCCAAGGGCATTGCCGAGGCCAACAGCATCATCAACAAGAGCCTGACGGCGGAGTATCTGCAGCACGAGATCAACAAAGCGCTGCACGAGTTCGCCGAGAACGAAGGCAGCGTCGTCGTGATCCCGGCCAACATGCAGGGTTTCGATCTTATCCTCGACACCAACTCGTTGCAGCGTTCTACCGCCCGGCAGTAACCTGCGACCGCACAACCCGGGCAAAACGCTCCGGAGGCAAGCCCGCGCTGCTGTGCACCGCGGGCTTTTTTGCGGCGCTATAATCGTGCGCTTCAGTCACAGGCTCACGATCCCCGGACAAATACCATGCACACCCGACTGCTCCTGCTGTTCACCCTCCTGTTCCTGCACTCTCACACCGCCAGCGCACACACGATCGCCATGATCGGCACCGGCGACGTTGGCAGCGCGCTGGGTGTTGCCCTCGCAAGGCAAGGGCACACCGTGGTCTACGGATCGCGCAACCCCGATCGGGACACGGTAAGAGAACTGGTTGCACGAACGGGCAACGGCGCGTCGGCGGCCAGCCAGTCGGAAGCCGCTCGCCAGGCCGACATCGTAATACTCGCGATTCCGCCACTCGTGGCCGAGGACACTACCCGCGCTCTGGGTGACCTTACCGGCAAGATCATCATCGACCCGACCAACCCGATGACGCTTGTGGACGGCCGTTTCGAGCGCGCTGTCGACGACACCTCGAATACCGAGATTATTCAGGCGGCCGCTCCGGGCGCCCATGTCGTCAAGGCATTCAGCACCGTCACCTGGCAAACCATGCTCGAACCCGACACGAAAGCCGGTCCGATTTCCGTACCGGTCGCGGGCGACGACCCGGCAGCCAAAGAGACCGTCGGGAAACTGATCGTCGGGCTGGGTCTGGAGCCCATCGACGTCGGCGACGCGCGCGACGCACGCTGGGTCGAGGGGATGCTGCTGTTGTGGATCAACAACCGTTTTTCGGACCGCCAGGCCTTCGAGTTTCACCTGCGCCCCATCGCCAACTGAGAGCCGGGCTTTGGGCTAGCCGAACACTTGCTTCATGAGCGGCGTCATGCGTCGCATGCCCAGCATTGCGGTTGTCGTCATGAGGCCCGCCATCATGGCACCCGTCACTCCGCAGGTCAGGATGTCCTGCCCGGTCAGATACAAACCCGGTATGCGCGTCTTCGGTCTGAGCCAGTCGGATTGCAGGCGCTCCGCCGTGTGCGCCAGTCCATACAGTTCACCCTGCCGGTAGCCGCCGAACCAGTTGGTGGACAGCGGCGTCGATACTTCGTAGTAGTCGAGCTTGCCCTCGAGCTGCGGCAGTTTTGCGTACAGGTGTCCGAGCAGCCGGTCGCCCAGCGACTGCTTGAAACGTTCGTAGTCCGCGCCGCGCTGTCCCCAGGTTGTGTCCTGCCAGCGTTCGAAGCAGACGTACGGCGCCGGCGCCACGATTTCGATGGTTGCCGTGCCGGGATGGCGCGCCTCGTAGGCCGGGTCCTTTGCGGACGGAAACGAGATGTACACGACCGGGAATTCGGCGTCCATGCTGCGCTCGAACGCAGCGACGTCGGCGTCGTAGTCGTTGCTCGGGTAGATCCAGTAGTTGGTTTTCGGCAGGCCCAGTTCCCGCGCGGTCTGTTTGAGACCGATGTAGACGCCGAGGTGCGCGTAACTCGGCGTCGCATCCTCGAGCTGCTCGGCGTAACCCGACGCCCGGGCATCCTCCGCGTCGAGCAGCCGGCCAAACGTATTGGCGACGCCGGCGGCCGATACGACGGTATCGCAGGCGATGACGTGACCGTCTTCCATCTCCACTCCGGCCACCCGGCCCTTCTCAATCACGAGCCTTCGAACCGTTGCGTAGGTAAACACGTCCCCGCCCGCCGCTTCGATTTTGGGAATGATGGACTCCGCAATGCGCCAGGCGCCGCCGACCGGGTAGTACCCGCCGTACAGGTAATGACGGGCAATCATGGCGTGAACGAGAAACGCGGACCGCTTGGGCGGCAAGCCCATATCACCCCACTGGCCGCAAAGTGTGGCGATCAGGTCCGGATCGGCCGTGATCTCGGCGAGCACGTCGTGGGTATTGCGATAGAGGAGATCCGGCGTCTTCATGAACATGCCGGCGAGACGGCGCTGCCACGGCTTGAGAGTCCGCGCCAGCGTAAAACCCGACAGGCCTTCCCCCGCTGCTTTCAACAGCAGCATGTATCGGTCGATGGCCTCGCCTTCCCTCGGGAACTGCCGCTTGAGGTTGTCGACGAACGCCTGCTTGCCGGCGTGCGCACTGAACACCTTGTCGCCAATGTAGAAGCGGTCGAACTCCACGTCCATTGGTGCCCATTCGAGATGCCCTGACGACAGGTAGTCGAACATCCGGCGAGTGCGCGTCGGTGCCCCGACGTCGCCAATATAGTGCACGCCGACATCCCACTCGTAGCCGTTGCGTTCGAACGAGTGCGTATAGCCGCCCGCGGTGTAGTGCTGCTCGAGCACACAGACGCGCTTGCCGGCGTCGCTCAGCAGCGCCGCATTGGTCAGGCCGCCCATACCCGAGCCGATCACAATGACGTCGTAGCTGTCCTTGAGCCGTTTGGGCCGGTAGCGGCGGCCAAGCCGTATGTCGCTGGCGCTCATGCGCGGGAACTCCTGGTTCTGTTTCGGGCCCTAAACCTGAACCTTCCGTGGACCCTTGCCACACCGACACGAGGCAGCTTACCCTGCCCGCTCCAACATGGATGTACAGCCTCGACTATGACACGAAAGCTCCTGTTTGCCACCTCGGCCCTGCTGCTTGCCTGCACGAAGCCCGCTATCGCCGAAGACTACGAAGCGCTGCTCGAGAGCGCCCTTGAAAAGATCACCTGGGAGTATCCGGACAACTGGGCATACACCGAGACTCGTCGCAACAGAGAGGCAACCTGGGTTGGTCGCTACGATCCTTCGCGCGACGATCCCTCTCCCTGGACACTGCTCAGCGTTGACGGCAGAGCACCAACACCCGAGGAAGTGGCCGACTGGCTGGTAGAAAAAGACGCTGAACGAGCCGAGGATGAGGAGCAATCCGAACAGGAGACAGACAACGGTGACGACGACGAGGAAGACACCGGCGTCGGCATGATGATTGCGCCGGGCTCGCTCGAACTCATCGAAGAAGACGACCAGCACTGGCTGCTGTCGTTTACACCCAAAGGTGACGACGAAGAGGAAGACGAGTTCATGAAGGTCATGCAAGGTACGCTGCGTATCTCGAAACCGGGTGGACACCTGGAGTTGCTCGACATTGCCAACGACAAGCCCGTCAAACCCAAGATGGGCGTCAAGATTCGCGATTTCAAAACACAACTGACCTTCGGGGAAGCGTTTGAGAACGGCCTCGTCGTGCCGCTGTCGTTCCACTTCCGGATCAAAGGCCGTGCTTACCTGGCCGTCGGTTTCGACGAAATGGAGAGCCGCGAGTTCTCGGACTTCGTGCCCCTGCCTGGCGTGACCGGACAATGAACGACCTGCTCGCAACACCCGCCGCGGCGGTGCTGTTCGCCGTAACCCTGGGCCTGAGCCTGCTGGGCCTCTACCGCATGCCGCGGCTGATCGACCGCTTCGTCATGCGGCCCTACCTGATCGCGCGCGGCAAAACGCTCGAGACCGTCGTGACGAGCGGGTTCGTGCACGCGGACCTGGGCCACCTGCTGTTCAACATGGTGACCTTCTTCTTCTTCGCCTTCCCGATGGAGCGCTTCCTCGGCACGCCGGCGTTTGTCGCGCTGTATTTCCTGGGGCTGGTCCTGTCGAGCGCGTGCTCGCTCGGCAAGGCACGCAACAATCCGCGCTACGCCACGCTCGGCGCCTCCGGCGCAATCTCGGCCGTGCTGTTCGCCTACATACTCTACTTTCCGTTCTCGACGCTGTTGATCTTTCCGATTCCGGTGCCCATTCCCGCGTTCCTGTTTGCGATTGGCTACGTTGCCTACTCCTGGTGGGCCGGCAAGAACCGCCGCGACAACATCAACCACGACGCCCACCTGTGCGGCGCCGTAACGGGAATAGCGTTTGTCGTGGTTACCGACCCGGGGATACTAGGCAGGCTCTTTTGATATAGAGGTATAGAATGCAGGCCCTTCCATTATTCAGCAGCCGGCATCTTCATGCGCGTTGACCAGGCCCGCACCATGGCAGCGTACAACCGGTGGATGAACCAGAAACTCTATTCGCTTTGTGCGGAACTCACTGACGAGGAGCGCAAGGCGGATACGGGAGCGTTCTTTGGCTCGATCCACGGCACCCTCAATCATCTGCTGCTCGCCGACAGACTCTGGATGGGACGATTTACCGGCGTTCCGTTCTGCGTAAGCAGTCCGGGTGAGGAGCTTTACTCCGACTTTGCGGAACTCCGTTCCCAGCGGGAGTCGACTGACGGCGATATCGAAAACTGGGCATCACAGCTGACCGACGACATGCTCGACGGTACGCTCGAGTATCGGAGCATCGTGAACCCCAAGCCTCGCAGCGACACGCTGTGGGTGTGCGCAACGCACTTTTTCAATCACCAGACGCACCACAGGGGGCAGCTGACGACACTGCTCTCTCAAGCCGGACAGGACTATGGCGTGACGGACCTGATCTGGCTGCCGGAGGTCATGTCCGAGGACTGAACGTCGGGTCGCTGAGCCCGTACCGTGGGACGAACCTCAAGCACTCCGCGGGCGTGCGTCACGTGGTGGCAATCAAGGCAAATCACGAAGGTAGAATTAGATCGCGTCACTATTGATTTCCGCGCGCAATAAGACCCGCCAGCGCTCCTAGAGCGGTTGACCCTAGTGCCACAATGGAGTCTGGAATGTCTTTGTCAAAAGCTGAAAGCAAGAATATCCCGAGAACCGTAATTATCGCGACGCCGCCCAGGATTCGAAGCAATAAGCGGAAGAATTGCTTGTCGCCCCAGTATGCTGGTGGATTCCGATAACTGGGCTGCGGAGCATCGTCCGAGAGCCCCCAATCTTCCCCGTTACCTGGGTCGTTTGCCGCCATGGCGTCGCTAAGTCTTACTTAGACCGGGCCAAAACATCTCTTTCGTATTTCCTGACTCATCTCGAATTAGAACCGAACCTCCATCATTCAGGATCTTCGTGATATACGAAGTTACAGATAAAGCGGTACTAACGGCAGCCGCCTTGCTCCGAGCGTGAAGCAGTCGTTGCAGATCGTCAGTATTCCTGACATCGGCCGCTGTCAATTGCATGGTCACCTTCTTCATTTCCGCATTACCAGGCTCTTCTAATTCTCCTGTATCGGTTGGTACAGCGCTCATTCCATTTCTCCAAAAAAAAAAGCAAATTAGGCAAATTCTTCCGCGAGATTCAGCGTTTGAGAAACCTCGAAACAGGGATCACCAAACAAGAGCTGCTGCAAGTCTCGCGGAATAAACACGAAAAAAGTCTTACGCAAGAAATGCTTCAGATCGCACCACTGGTGCACTCCCTCTCGGGCTACGTAAGATACGGAGAAAATGATACCGTCTTCGCCATCGACGTTCATCGATGGACGAATGATAGGATTCGATTCTCCTATAGAAGCTTTGCGCATCAGGAAATGCGCTATTTCGGCAAGAGCACGAGACCTGTCTCCGAATCCTTTGCATCCGTATAGCTCGGTTCTCGTTGGTTTTCCAATTGGAATCACAGGAGACTGACCGTCGATACGCTGGACGAATTTTTCGCCAAAGGTCACCGTCGCCACCCGGTCACAGATCTTGGGAAGATAGCTACCCGTAAGTGAGTACGGATGTTCGAAGAAATCGTGGGCGTTGAACATCCCAACATAGTGCAACCGACTAAAATATTGCTCGTGATTTCCGAATAACGCTCGTTCACTCAAAATCCGCGCCGCCTGATCAAGCTCAAGTCGTGATTGCCAAAAAGCACGATCCTCAAGCCGGTAGACGAAAATCGCGCGAAGCAGATACCAAGCCGTCTGTATTTCATAGTGCGATGTGTTTCCGGGCCGTCTCGAAAACGAACATGGGATGACGGGCAGCATCTGCCCGTTCGTTGATCTGACGTAAGGTTCTTCCATATCGCCGAGGTTGAATTTCTCTAAATTCCAGTTCCTCAATACTTGGTACGGCAGAGCGTCCGTACTGCGCGCCCTACTCTCGAAAAAGTGATCGGCGGCATGGATTTCTCCTCCCGGTACGCGGCGAAGGAGATCATCGAAATGCGCTTTAGGAAAATGTCGCATGGACTATCCAACTCTGCTATTCCAAAATATAGCTGAAGAAACGGAAAAAAGCCATAAAAAAGCCATCTATTTGGCGGTTACCCTGTGAAATCGAGCTGAAATACGATTGTCGCGCGGTTTCAATGAGGAGGTTTCCCACCCGCCCACAGCAGTCGCGCGTTGCCGGCTTTTTTGATATTTCACCGGCGCTTAAGTGCGTTCATTCGGGTGATTTCGGTCAAATCGCTCGGATCGAGAGTCTTGGATCTTCGGGAGACCGAGCTCCGGAAGCTCCACCGTGCCTCCGACACCGCTCACAGGCATGTCAGCTACGACTCACTTCCGATTCCTGAGCGGCACTGACCTCGGCACCTACACTATGAGTGCAACTCCCAGGGAGGCGGTCGTAACTGGCTGAAAGTACTGGTGCCGAAGAGAAGACTCGAACTTCCGACCCACGCATTACGAAAGCTGAAATAAGAACGTAAGCAATTGTTTTTAAATTAAAAATATCCGCGGACGCTCGTTGCAAAATCAGTAGCTTGCACAACTGTGCGGGACTGTATCCCGCAAAACTCACGCAGACGACTTGGGGGAGCTTCTGCTTTTGTTGATCGATACCGACAATTGTAGTAACGTACCTACTTTCTTCAAAGCAATACTCAAGACATGCCGATCACGACCTTCACCAGCCGAGATTTCAACCAGGACGTCAGTAAGGCGAAGCGGGCCACCAAGAAGGGCCCGGTCTTTATTACGGACCGTGGCCGTCCGGCCCACGTGCTCTTGAGCGTTGAAGACTACGAAGCCTTCACGCGTCAACAGGCCAGTATCGCCGATCTGTTGGCAATGCCGGATGCGGCCGATATCGAGTTTGAGCCGCGGCCACTTAAAGGAAAGCTGTTTGGTACTGCGGATTTATCCTGAGTGTTCTTGCTGGACACCAATGTTGTCTCGGAACTTCGTAAGGCCGCCTCCGGGAAATGCGACAAGAACGTCAAGACCTGGGCGGACGCGACGTCGGCCACAGCACATTACCTATCCACTATTTCCGTTCTCGAAATCGAGATAGGCATCCTCTCAATTAGTCGGAGAGACGCTACTCAGGGTGCCGTTCTGAGAGCCTGGATGGATCAGCGCGTACTGCCGACATTCGATGACCGTATCGTTCCGGTCGATACGGCCGTTGCACAGCGTTGCGCCAGGTTGCATGTACCGGACCCACAATCGGATCGTGATGCTCTGATTGCAGCCACGGCGCTGGTTCACGGGCTAACCGTAGTCACCCGGAACACGGATGACTTCGCGGCCACAGGAGTTGAGCTGATTAATCCATGGACTCCCATCGAACCATCTTCGGCATAGGCAAGATGGCGAGCGAGTTAGTGAAGACTGCTCCCGCAAAACTCCCGCGCTGACCTTGATCAGGACTGCAAAAAGTCTCGTAAGCTATTGAAAAGATTGGTGCCGAAGAGAAGACTCGAACTTCCGACCCACGCATTACGAATGGATACTCTATTGGCATAACCCGCTGTAATAACTGATATTTAGTCGCCTCTCATACTGAATACATGCTCGGGCTAACTTAGCAACTAAGCCCCTGCCCGTTGCATGCTCTGTACTTTGCGCCCAAGCGATCGCTCAAGACATGCGGAGAACGCTTATGTGATCTTTTCGCCCCAAATGACTACAATGGATAATCGAGGTGCTGAAACGTCCTAGTAATAACAATAACTAACTAGCGAAGGGGGCTTCCTATGCCAACCTACAGGATAGACTGTTACAGGTCCCGTACCGCGGACGATGAGGCTGGCTCACTTGTTACCGATCTAATGGACGGAATCGTTTCCGACAACGGGGTTTCAGGGGTCACGGTCATTGACGCTGACGGCCACATAATTGCGGGACTCCGCAATTCTGGTGGGCTCTACCGCGGGGCTTTCATACGAATAAGGACTGAAGACTTACCTCGCGTTACCAATGACCTTGGTCAAGAATCGGACCTTGACCTGGCGCAAAACGAGGGCCTTGGAGAAAAGAACTTCTTTGTTTATGACGCCGAGAGGGGCCTACTTCTTTGGCAAGTGAATGGAAATGGGTGCCATGTCAGCAGGTTCGCCAAGTTCCTGTCAGACCAGGTGGACTCGCCCACGCGAATCTCCCCAATTCTCAGACATGGCGCGCTCGAGCGGCTTATGAGCGGCGACGTGCTGCTTTCAAAGTTCGAGCTTTCCTTCGCCTTACCTACCAACCCAGAGCTCTATCCCGACGACGATAACTCGCAAAGAATGATGGAGTTACTGAATGGTATTGATGCTGATTCAATCGTAATCAAGGCGGCCGCGAACGCGCCTGGAAGAAACAGAAATCGCAAGTCATTTCGGTCTGGGACCAAGGCGATGTTAAGCTCTATAGCAGATATGCCCGGCACGCGAATCGTCCGCGCCACAGTTGATGGTGCTAATGACGAAATCGACCTGATTAGTGATCGGCTTTCAACTTTTATTGAGGTTCGGTCACGCGGTCGTTATCCAGACCCAAACCGAATACTTCCTGCAATGACAGAGTGCATCGAAGAGCTGCAAGACGAGCTGGATGCATTTTTCGGTGATGAAGAAAACCGTATTGATTAAGAACACGGTACCGCTTGTGGCCGCGGCTGCAGCCGCGTCCCTATGCTACCTAAGACTTGACGATTTGAAGGCCAACGAATTTCATCAGATCGTATCCTCGGTCAACGGTATCTCGGTCACACTGTTGGGATTCACCCTTACGTTGGTCGCGATAATGAAGTCATTGGCGCATCACCGATTGATAAAAAACCTCGCCAGAACTCGGCACCTCCAGAGAATGTATAACCGATACTTCTTGGCTGTTGCCGGCTATTTCGTTTCGCTAGCTGTGGGTTTGGTATTGCTGCTTGGAAACCTTGGAAATTCCGCAGTCGCGATTGGTGGATTATTGCTTCCCTTTATCTACTCGCTACTGCTGACGGTTACCGGCACTTGGGTTTTCTACAATATCGTTTCCGTTACGAGTGCGCCTACCAACGAAAGTTGAAACACCTCTCTTTGCGCAAGTCAGAGCGGTGATCACAACGTTTCCCATACGGACAAAATCTCCAAGGGTACTCCAGGGGGACTCTAGGGGCAGTCGCGCCTCTAGAGGATAGGTAGCCGTTTGAACAACGGTACGAAGGGTGTCATCTTAGAAACTGCCCGGGCCGGGAGTTCGAATCAGGTCCAAGGGAGCAAATCGGCGGCAATCGATGTGCGTGACCCTTGATAGCCTGCCGGTCCGGGCACCTAGCGTCCACATACTATTGTCATGGACCCATTTGGTGGTTGTGGCGCTTGCCGGTATTAGCTTGATGCAAGCCCTCGTCTAAGGAGGTCTAACTACTCTCCCGGCGCCCCGTCATCGTCGGGAATCTGCTTCAATCTACCTGAGTTGCCTTTCGACCGCTGCGTTCCGGCGCTTTGAATCAGGATCGCCGCCTTTGCGGCGCCGTCAAGTTGACCCTCCAACGTTGCAATCCTTTCTCTCAGCTCCATGAACTGCTGCTGATATTCTTCGCCCATCTTGACCATCGTCTCGCTCGACTTATCCACTTCATCTTGAAGCGCCCTAACAGTGTCGGCCATAAGCAATAGGTCTTTCGTATACTTGATGACATCCGAAGTCCAGCTCATGACGTCGAAGCCCGCAGCTCGGCTAACATATCCTCTACATGACGGCGAGCTAGCCGCGATCTACTAACTGTACGTTCGCTAACAGCGTGTAGTTCGGCCACTCGTTGTGATAGTAAGCGGAGCAAGCCAGCAAGCTCTGCTTCAGCGGGATCGCTATAGAACTGTGATGGGCCTATGTCTTCATCACCTAGTAAGTCTGTCGGAGTAGCGCTAACTAGTTCGCGAACGTGATTCTTCACCTCGGCTAGGACCTTACTAGCATAGTCAGCGGGGAGCCCTACCTCGCTTGCAACACCGGCGATACTCTCTTCATCGGCGATAACTCGAAAAACAACTTCACGGTCTTGCTCGCTAAGGTTCCGGAGGTATGCGACGGCACGTTCGTTGAGTGTAGACCTCCCTACTTGAACCCCCGAACCCAAGTGTTCGATTGGGAATCGCTTGCCTATGTAGTATGCCCTCTCAAGGTTTTGCCCCTTACGCCTAAGACTGTCTTCCAGCACTCCCTTTCCAGTCTCCATAAGAAACTCTGCCAGCTTGCGATGATCGTCGATCATTCCGCCACCGCGGAGACGTTGAATAGCGATTGACAGCGTATCATGTGCTATGACTTTCGCTTCTCCACGATCTTTTGTGTATTGCCGCAAAAACGACACTAGAGGCTCGTAGTACCGTTCATAAAGCTGTATCACAGCGGCCTCATCGGCCGCTCCGACAGTCCGCATCATGTAGGCAAGAGTGAGTGCCGACCTGTACATGCTTGAGTCAGACATAACCGACCTGCTGAGTTGCGACTATTGGCCGCAAATTCTAGCATTTAAGGGGCTATTTTTGGGAAGTATTGCCCCCTTACAGTAGCTTCATGCTACGTGATGCGTCTGCATCCGCACCGCCGGAAAGTACGGTGCGGATGCTTTGCGCCATCCTAAGCGGCTTCCGCCCGACTCAACTCAAGCCTTAGAGTGGCTTCGATTTCGTTCAGATATTCGATCAGCATTGCCTGCTCTTGAGCAGCCGACTGAAGACAGCGAAATCGATCATTGGACTCCGCTGAACCCATCGACTCATGTTCGTCTAGCCGCATCAGGACTGAGATGAGCGCTTGCGTCTGGTATGCCTTGTCATGGGCATCATTGAGCATTGCTTCGAGTTGTTTATCCATTGAGCTGCGCCTCGCTCGCGTTTTCCAGTTTCTCCGCTAGGTCAAGCGCCTTATCCATGCTTCGTTCGATGAAGTATCCGATTCCCGCAAGAGTGTTCGGCTCGATGTCCGTTTGCGTATCGACATGACTCAGCAGATCGGCGACGTATCTGACATCGTTCAGCTTCTGGCAAAGGGCCTCCTTTGCGTAACGATCAGGATTCGGCCGTTCTAACAGAGTATCCATATACACGTTTGGCTGGTTTTCCATTGTGGCTCCTGGTTTAGTGAGTAGAGCCAGCATCGGGGCACAAAAAAACGCGACCCCGACCTCGGGAATCACGTTTCCTGATAGCATTGCGCTCAGCCATCGTTAGCACCTTTATTGCTGACTATGGTTAGAGCCGGTGGGGTGTTGGCGCACCTTACCGGCTTGCCTTCATTCTACCTCAACCGGCCGCTTGCCTGCCAATGGCAAGACTTTCGGTCTGTCCCTCGCGTGTCGTATGACGCTCTCACGCCTTGGTAAGCGTTGGTAAGTGCATTTCTCGGCAAGACGATCCGAAACACTGCTCGACTCGCAGAGTGTCTCTAACGCGCTCTCCCGGGTCCCGGCCTCGTTGACGGCACTTTCTTTCCGTCCCGGCATTCGTATTCAGTGAATGGTGTGAGCGCGGGCTCAAAGACCGAAGACTCTTTGGCGCCCTCCGCTTGGTCGATTCGATTCGCTTCGGCCTTTGCTTGCTCAAGGTCGACCTCGGCACTGAGCATCAACCTCACTACGTCCGCGACCAGACTTGGATTCTCACGAAACTGGGAGATCATATCCGCGCGAGCTTTCAACTCTGTCTCTTGCAGTTCCTCGGTCGTCATGTCGTCATAGCGGTTCTGCTCGAATACCAGGTGTCGGTCCGTAAACATCGTCACATGCCGACCGAGCATGTCCAGGCACCCCTTTGCAACGGACAGTTTCCCTGTCTGCCAAGCCATTCGGTAGAGAAACCAGATCTCATTGAGGATGTTCTGGACGTGCGTGCGGGTCGCCCGTGCTCGCTCAAGCCGCAACTCGTCGAGAAAATCCTGAACCCTTGCATTTCTCAACAGCCGCCAACCCGTGTTCTCCGCACCTCTCTTGCTGTAACCAGCGCGGATCGCTGCTTGCGTTGCATTGAGATCGACCAGGAACTCCTCTGCAAACCGTCGTTGTTTTTCGTTCAGCTCGGTTGTCAAAACTTCACGTCTCGCTTCGCATAGCGGCGCCGGCGGCGCCTGCCTTCAGGAAGGTTTGCAGCTTCCGCTACGGCCTTCTCCGCCTCATCGAAAAGCCAGGCAGCATAGTAGGCGTTTTGGAACGGCATCATCCGGCGCATGGTGCTGAGATCAGATTGAGTGAACCCCTGCTCGGTAAACGATGCGCCCGCGACTCGACCAAGATTCTCTGCATATCCGGCTACCGGAATCCGGCTGAATATCCCCTGGTTGCGGAAGTAGTACCGGCTGGACTCGCTCATGCCCAGAGCATTCGAAATCCGGCCTTGGGCGAAGTGATCCACGGTGTTGAAGTTCTCGAGGAAGAAGGCCGATGCACCCGATCTATCGACACCCGCGCGAATCCAGTCCGCCACAGTCAGCTTGTTCAGCTCTTCGTTGATCGCGCGGTCATTGAACTTGTGGCGAATCGCTGTGCGAATGTACTCCTGCAGCATGCCAAGGGATACCATCGTTACAACGGCATTCAGCGCGGACAGATCTGCCATCATCAACCGCTGCGACAACGGAATGATCGTCTGCGTCTGCATGCCGAGCATAGTCTTTTGCCACTGAGTCACGAACGCGCCGACCGAGTTGTCGAGGATAGCCGGCGCCTCCCCGACTTGCGGCGTGACGATCGTCGTGTCGACCTCCCGGTGGAGCAGTTGCTCCATGCGCTCAGCCGCGGCCACATCGTCCCAGGCCTGCGTATTCGGGTAGTGAGCCCCGGCGATTTTCTCTCCGTGTTTCTTGTACTCAGCCGCAAACCGCTGCGCCCAATTGTCGTCAACCCCAGCCGAAGCTAGCTTGGCACGACGCACCTTCGACAGCCGGGAGTATTTCAGTACGTCCGCGATCACTCTGTTCTGAATAGCCGTCCCCGCGCCTCGCTTGACCATTCGGTTCCAGGCATTGGCGAGCGTGTACTTGAACACGGCCGGCGCTACCCGACGCTGACCGAACGTGGCCCAGGTCTGACTCGCCGGTATGTCCTCGATATCAGCGAACTTCATCATCCGAGTACTCAGGATGTTGTCCATTCCGATCGCGAATGCATCGAAGTCCTGTTTCGCGGATTGCGTCATCTTGCCGAACTTCCAGGCCGCCGGCCGCGTCTTGATGAAGTTGGCCAGTCCGTGTTGCAGAATGACGTTTGCATGATCCGACAACGATGCCAGTACGATGTTACCCAGGCTCGAGGCCGCCATGTAGGACCGAACCTCGGTAGAGCCGCGAGCGAAAGTCGCAGGAATGCTGCCTCCCATCGTAGGCCCGTCCAGGCCGGTCACTCGGTTGAGAATGTGCCGAACGTCTTTCAAAGCCTGATCCCGGCGGTTTTCAAGTTTGCCGACATCTTCTCCGGCATCGGCCGCTCGCGAGATAGCAAGGCCGTAGTCATCGATGATGCCTTGCTCGATCTGGGAGACGTTGACGCCGTAGCCGCCCTTGTCACGAAGCAGCGTGACGCTTTCTGGCCCGTATCGTTCTTTGAGCAGAACCTCTGGCACCACAGATCGCATGTAGTGCTGCAGGCCGATGCGCACGTCCTTCACCAAGAATGACTCGAGCTGGACATCAGGGATCGTGAGCGTGCGCGACTTAAAGCGTCCTGAGACTGCGCCTTCCATCTCCCAAGGCATCGTCATACGACCGACCGGCGTGCCGCGAATCGTCATCGTAATGCCGTCGATCATCTCTTCGAGTTCGGCGTTGTCGAACACCTGACCGATTTTAGCGGTCGCCTTGAAGTGGTTTCCCAACAGCGTGCGCCACTTGCCATAGTGCTTGGCGATTGCGTCGACGTCATAGACCCGGGGGAAGTAGCTAAGCGCCAAGGTCGGGTCGAAGTCTTCCCGCCGGAGAATCCCCATAGCGATCGCGCGCTCGGTGAAATCGTTGACGTGCCGGCGGAACACGCCGACGACTTGAGCGATCTCGGAGAACTCGTGCACATCGCCCCGGGTCGCTGCTTGGCCCGCCATGATCGAAATCTCGTCTTCGGTGAAACGGTGCCCCCGCTTGCGAAGCGCCCGCCGGGCATTTCGAACGGCCGTGATGATCTCCGCCGCAGCGGAATCGCTTGTCTGCTGAATGGCAGAGGACAGCGGCGTGAACTCCGGTGCGATGCCCTCTAGGTGTTTCTGCTTCAAGACGTTGTGAGGCACAAGCTCGTCTACTGCCCGCTTTGCCGTCACCGACACGTCGTCCCATAGCAGCCGTTGTAGCGGGCTGTTGAACGTCGTGACCCCAATGATGCGAGCCGGCGCGCGCAAAGGTGACTCCTGTGCCAACGTAGTCTGAGCGCTGGCCGAGCCAACAGAGGGAGCGTCGGCGGGCGCACGGCGGACTCTCATCTGGTCGCTAAGTTCTTCGTGTACCGCCTGGGCAAGCTGGTCGACCTTTTTCTGGCCCATTCTCTCGGCAATATAACCGCCACCCGCGCCGAGCAGAGCGCCCAGTACTGCCGAAGAACCGACGCTGACGAATGAGTCATCCAGCGTTCGAGTCTCCATAGTCGCGTGGAGGAGCGCTTCGCTCACGCCGGCATCGACCGCGGCGAATGCTCCGACCGTTGCAGCTGTTTTTCCAACGCTCGCACCTTGCAACACCTTCGTTGGCGCGACCATCCACAGCGGAAGCGTCAGCGGATCCGCAACGCCAGTGGCAATCCCCCAGGCGATGCCGGAACCGCCACCGCGGGCTAGAGTCCGGTGGGCTTCGAGCTCCGCGTCAATCTTCGCCATTTTGTGACGAAACTCCCGCTCAGAGTTCGCGTCCTCAAGGTCGTCGACGTGCGGATCGAAGCGCGCCGGCATGCTCTTCCAATCCGGCTCGAAATCCGGGTCCTCCCGGTGGCTTCGCAAATGAAAGCTGGCTCCTGTCGGCGTCAACCGCATGCCCGCGGAGACAAGATCTCTGGTCGTAGGCGCTGGATCGGAGAACTCGGCCTCCGGCGGAGCATCCATCAGATCTTCGGGTACGAACGGATCACCCGGTCTTATGGGGCGGTTCGAGAATGGCATTACTCGGCCTCGGCTTCGGACCGCCCGGGACGCTCGATAACACCGCTTGCGCCTGGCGGCAGAGAGATGAATCCTGCCTCAGTCACCTCGGGCTCTGTCTGCTTGGGCGTCTCGCTGCCTGGTATCGGCTCGTATGTCCATCGAACAACTTGCCTTGCGTCATTCAACAGTGCCTGTCCATTGACCCTCAGCGTCCACACAGGGCGCCCGTATTCGTCCTTTTCCGGCAGCGGCGGCTGGTATAGCTCGACGCGAGCGGGATCCAGCGTCTGAAACTTGTTCTCGTACCAGAACAGCCTGTCCTTGATCTCGTCCTCCAGAACTTTGCGAATGAACTCTGAGCCTCGGCGAGGCGCGCCCTTCATGTACTGCGGGCCGAGGGTCCGCTCTGCCCGCTTCTTGCCTTCGTCTCCGAAGAAAGTGACCTTCACGCCGTCGTTGATATCTGTGATCTGCCAAGCATTGGCGAGGTTGTCTCTCACGGCCTGCTCCGCCGCCATTTCGTCGCCAGTACGCAAAAACACAGCTTCGGCGATCCGCGAAATATCTCCCAGCATTTCCGGCGGAACATCGGCGGTCACGTCCGGGCGGAAGAACGGCCGCGCCAGATGCAGACCTTTCATATCGTTGAGGCTGGTGACGATGTTGTCCGTAATCGTTTCGCGAATCCCATCGGCGTCGAACATAGCCATACGATCTGCTCGTAGCTGGGGTGTCGAGTCGTTGACCAGACTCCAAGCCATGTTTGCAGCCTCTACGGGGTCCATCCCGGCCCGGGTGAGCGTTGCGTGTTTCGAGTAGAAAGCCTTGGCATCATCGGTCAGCGGGAGGTACGCATTAGGCGCGACCTCTCGAAACTCCCGATAGGTCTCTGCCGCCATGACGAACCCGTCTTGAGCTCTGGCTCCTGATTCGAAGAATTCTTCGAGCCCGACCGAAGCGATGCCACGGTCGGCCGCCACTCCGATAGCCGCCTGGATTCGATCTGCTCGGCTGGCATATGCGGTCCCTAGCACTCGGTCCACCTGGGAGCGCACTTTGGGATTAGTTGGGTCGAGAAAGTCCGACGTCATAACCGATTGCGCTTCGAGGTGCCGATCACGCTCGCGAAAGAATGCGCTAATGCGACCCTGATCGGTGATCGCGTACTTCCGCACAAAGGCTTCGATCTCGTGATCACCAGTCGACGCCCGGATCCCGCGCTGGAAACGATGGATTTCCAACTCTCGCTCGACGCCTTGCCTCAACCGGAGTTCGGCTGTTAGCTCCTGCTCCTCTGCCTCCCACTGCCGCTTTTGCGACTGCATCGTTCGGATAATGCCGCGAGTCTCTTCATCGTCGAACGACGACGTTTCACGAAACTGGCGGATGTATTCCGCGGACCGGCCATTCTGGGCCGCTTCGGCATGCTGAGCCAGGAAAGTATCGACCTGACGTTGGTGTCGATCGGCCTGTTCGCGGGAATCGATGAAAGAGCGCAAACGCTCGAACGCCTCCGGCGAATAGACCTCTTCCTGATTGTGAGCAGCCAACCGGGCCGCGTCGTACTCGCCGCTGTCGACATACCGCTCTACCGCAGCGTTTGTGTGCGTAGTAATGGCCTCGATACGCTGGCCTCGAGCTATCGCGCGGATCTCCGCGGACTGCTGATTCTGGTACACACGGAGCCGCCGATTGACGGCGTTCTTCGCGCGTTTCGTTGACAGGCTCTTCGTAGCAGAGTTCTCGAGCTGAGAGAAAAACACCGCGAAATCCGCCTCGGCAGTTTCATACGCTGGCCGGCCGGTATCCTTGTTGATTCGAAGCTGACGGGCCCTATCCAGATAGTCACGAGTCGCCGACTCAGCGGCCGAAATGGCATCGGCGTACTCCGCCTGCGCTTGCTGCTCGATCAGGTCGTCGGTGAAGCGGGTAACTTCGTTCGCGATGGATGCCAGCGCAGCGCGCTCGTCTCCGATCACGACGCGCCCGGTCGGCACGTCACCAGTTTGCAGACCACGCGGGAGTCTCATCAGTGTCTCCTATTCACAAACTTATTGGCATCGTCCAACGCAGTTGCTACGAGCATTTCCTCGAGTAGATCGCGCTCTCGGCGACGCATGACCTCCAATGCCCTGGGTGCAACCGCGTAGCCTTTGCTTTCGACGCTGCACTCCGTCAGAAACTGCTCGATACGCTCCGCCTTGCGCCGGATATTCTCTATGCGGGCTCGAAGCGTCTCGACATCAGACTCGAAATCGGAGTCTCCGCTCACGGTTCCAATACCCCACGTGCCACGTCAGCATTGCTCATGGCACGGTTATCCCGGTGCCGTGCTGTTGGGGCTCGTCGAGCGCGGCGATCGCTTCTCGCTCGGCCTTCTGGCGCTCAACGAGCAGATGATGCTGCCGTTCGTATAGCTCCTGGCCGTGATCGAAAAAACTCTCGTAGTCGCTTTTTTGCTGTGCCGCGGATTGCGTCGGGTCGTCACCATTTATTACGGTTCTAACCCGGCTAAGCGATCTCGTGTAGCTCTCGTCGCGCCCCAGTCGTCCGTGTTTCTCAATCTCGGCATTGACCTCGTTTATGTCCATGTCCCTAACGGGCTTCGTTGGTCGCCATGTCTCTGTCATTTGCGTTGCTCCTAGTAGGCGGTCTCTGGCCCTCGAGCCGAGCCGTCAGGGTTGGTCTTGGTAAGCGGGTCTTTGTACGCGTGACGGCGGCGCATTTTCCGGTTGTCATGTGTCCAGCGCGCGCCGTTGGCGATGACGCTATCCATGCGTTCAGTCCGTATCCTTTGCGCGTCGCGCAGGATTTCCTCGAAGGGCTCATTCAAACGGGTCAGTCCGTTTCGACAGATCGATAGCCAGAATTTGTGAAAGGGCAATTGTTCGGTCAATTCCTCTGCTGTCTTGATGAGGTAACCAAGTATTAGCATCCCTTCGCCCTCGTGCAGTGGGCGAGCGCTCTGCTGGGAACCGCCGGCCTCATAGTGACTAACGCGCTGAAAATAGGTGCCGAGCTCGTTGTGGTCGTAGTCACGCAAGGTTTGCCACCGCACCTTGAACTCGAACAGTGCATCAAGCATGGCGTCAGCCAACTCCTGGCGCTTCGCCATCCTTACATCGTGCTCTGATTGCCAGAGGTCTTCCTTCGCCTTCTTCACGCCAGCTTCCGCCTCCCGCACGGCTGGCCGTGCGGCTTTGCAATTGGCTTCGGCATTTCTATAGGCGCCAGCTGCGATATCTGCTTGTTCACGCAGTTTCGTGATCGCGGACGGCTTCTCGTTACCGTCAGCCGCTCTCTCTGCAGCCGACTGATAGGCCGCCTCAGCCGCACTCAGCTCTTCGCTTCGTTTTCCAAGCTTCGCCTCCGCCTCTTCCAGCGCGGCTTGTGCTGAGCACAGGTCCTTCTCGGCTTTCGTGAGTGCAGCTTTCGCCGTTTTAACAGTCATTCTTCGCTCTCCGATTTGCGACTTGCTTCCACTATTCGCTTAACTTTCCTAAGCAACTCTGGATCAAGACTCTGCAGCTTCAACTGAGCTTGCAGGAGCCTTGCGTTTTCTGTTTGGCAACGTGCGTATGCGAAGCTCACCTCTCCAGGCAAGGCCTCCCCCTTACCTTCTCTGTCGACTGCGTCTTGGTACGCTTCCAGATACAAGATACATTCATCCTCGAGAACTCTGGCGACGATATAGTCTGCAGACGCTTGCCAAACGAGACGCTCGCATTCATCGACCGTCTCGTTACCGTTTTCGTCGGACATAGCTAGTTCGCTGCAAACCAAGATTGGAAACCAGGCTGCGGACTCTGTCACTACGTAGAAAGTCAGCTACGTAAGCTCCCACTGCTAAACAACTCCTCACGTCAAACCCATCACAACCGGTGAACACTGGAGGTGTTCACTATCAGTCCTTTGTATAGCCATCAGTCCTTAGTAACCCTCAGTCCTTTGTAAGTGTCAGTTTTTCCGGTCAACGGCTTTAGCCGGTACCGGAAAAACCCGACTGCGGCTCGTCGTGCACTTCATAGTCCACTGGACCGAACTGTTTTGTGCGATCGTCGCGCGGCTGAACGCGCTTCGCGTACCCCGACTGCACGAGCTCGTTGAGAATCCTCAACACCTTCTCACGCCCGAGTTTCTTGCCTCGCCAAGCACCGCCTTGATTCGCGATGTTGCCGATACTGACCGTCCAGTCCGCGGGCTTGCTCAACAGATAGACCAGCAGCCCTCGTGCCTCGAATGACATCCGCTTATCCGTCAGCAGTGCGTTCGGCAGGATGGTGAAATTCGCCGTAGTCTTTGCGCGCCGGATAATCACGCAGCTCGCTCTAGGGTGCTCATCCACCGGCGGTGAACGTCGACGCGCTCTGCTTCGGTGACCGTGTTTCCCAAACGATGCTCAAGCTCCTCCGCGTACAGGCTGTTGATCCTCTGAGCTACTATCACGCTGAGTCCAGGCAGCGCCTTTTCCAGCGCGGCAACTACACACCCAGAACCCGAATTCGCGTAGCCCTCAACGCAGTAAGAGGCTGTTTCGATTTCTACAGTATCGGCTAGGCGGAGCAGTCCGCCCTCGCCTGACCAGTCGCATCGGGTCAGAAAGTCGACGGTGGCGGGTAGCTCGACCGTATCCAGAAATAGGCCGATGAGAGTCGCGTCGTCTGCTCTTTCCTGCTGCGGCCGTCGATACAGCTCTCCTAGAGTCGAAAAAGGTACGCCCGTACCTTTTTGACGAGCTGCCTTCATGTAACGCTTGGCCGTCTCGTAAGCGAATTCGCAGTTCAATTCGATCCACTTCTTCCACTGCCCATGTGCTACCTGCCGCTTGGCTTCGAGCAACAACTCACCACACCGGACGGCATGTTCGATGGCGTCGCTCGCGTTGGCCCGTGCTTGCTTGTGCGCCTGATTTACCGGCTCAACCAAGTTGGGCGGTGTTCGTGGTATGCTTCGCATGGAAATACCTTTTCGTTGCTGACGGAAAGAAAACAGGCCCGTCCGGTGTCGCGACCGAACGGGCTTTTTCGTGTTGGGAAGTTAGGCGTGCCTACGCTGTTCATTGTTCAACACGCTCACAGTGGAGCGGCGTAGGAAATCGTCCGCGTCCTGCTTGCGATACCAGACCTTGCCTGCCAGCTTCAGCCAGGGAATATTGATGCGCTTCTTGCGCCAGTCTTCGAGGGTGTGAACGGGAACGTTCAGGTACTCAGACAGGCCGCGCGTGTCGTAATCAAAACCGGGAGGCGGCTGCCGATCGGCAAGAACTCTTTTGGCCACAGTGACTCCTGACGAATGGAAGTGATGTCAAGGAGTCTCCGGCATAGACGGCGGCAGGGTATAGGGGGGTTCGCGTGCCGGTGTGAGCCGGTTATTCGGTCACGTCCTCTGGCTTTCTAGACCAATCTATCGACGGTAGTGGTCGTTCGGCGTTGATCGGTTCACCGGGGATCGTGTCGGCATCCAATTGGATGCGCTGGACTCGATCATGCGCCTTTCGAATGGTGTCGCTCTTTACGTTGATGCTGCCGTAGTGTTTCTCCAACAAGTCAGCTGCTTCCGTTTTCTCCTTGACGCCCCGTGCAAGCAGGATGTCTACGGCATGAGCTAGGGCAAAGTCCCTCTCATCCTTGAGAACCGTACTCGCCTTCCGTCCCCATCCCCTGCTCACGGCAGCTTGGTAGAGGTAACGCAGCTCGGCTGGCCCCATAATCGCTTGATCAAAGAGCTTTCTTGCGCCCTTGTCGCCGAGTAGAGCAGCAAGTTCGCGCCACGCAGCACGGCGCTGTTCCTCGGACAATGAGTCACCTGCGCTTGGTCCGCTGTCGCCGTCGTACGGTCGGAATGGCCATCTTCTCGACAACCGATTGTTGAGATATCGATCGCTCACTGTTTCTCGGCAGCCCGGTCTATTGTTTCAGCCAGCGCCTCGAGCGCCTGCCTCTGCACCGTTATCGCGATATCGGTGTAGTGCTTGAGTGTCGTCTGCGGGTCCTTGTGCCCGAGCGTCTGCTGCATAACGGCCACTGCGACGTTCTGCTCCTGGCCAATCGACGAGAGCGTCCGTCTGAGGTCGTGTAGCCTCAGCTCAGGCATGCCGGCCTCGTTACGAACAATGTCCCATGCACGCTTCGTTTCGGTGATATGGCCACTTACGGAGCGCTCTGACGGAAACACCCAGGTTGAGCCGCGATCCCGCTTACTTATGAGTTTTACCGCCGGCGATGGCAGGGCCGTGATTTGCGGTTCACCAGCCTTCGTCTGCGGGACCATCCACGTGCCCGTTTCTAGGTCTACGTCGACCCAGCGCATTGTCAGGATCTCCCCGCGGCGCCGGCCGCTGTACAGTGCAAGCAAGAAGATATCTCGCATATCGTCGTTCACGAGTTCCAGCGCCTTGAAAAAGGCACCGATCTGGTGAGGAAGGATTCGCGTCTTACGCAGCTGGACCGGCAGCTTCTCAACCTTGTTGAATGGATTGGCGCCCTCGTATGAACTCAGCGGACTGCGGCCAGCAAAATTAAACAGCGCCTTACCGACAGCGCAGATCCGGTTCACTGACCCTGCGGAGAGCCGTTCCAGCAACCCGGCCTGTAACGCTGCTGCCATCTTCGGCGTGATTTCCGAGAGTCGTTTGTCCTTCCATCGCTTGAAGTGCTGCTCCCAGTAACCGTCGAGATTCGATCGGGACCGCCCTCTTAGCTCGAGATTTGCCTTGTACTGCGTCCAAGCCTGTTCGATGGTCCACTCACCGCGAGCGATCTGGCGCTCCTGAACTGGACTCTTTCCTGCCGCGTACTCGGCGGCGGTCAGTATCGCTTTAGTGCGGGCCTGCTCTGGGGTGAGTTCCGGGTAACGGTCGAGCTTCGTCCACTCAACCTTCGAGCCGAACTTGGTGACGTAGTAGAACGTCTTCGCCCCAGATGACGTGACTCGGAGACATAGCTTCGGCTGCTTCGTGTCCCAGTAGTTTTTGCGCCCCTTCTCGGGCGGCTTGATCGATTCGATGAATTGCTTCGTGAGTTTCTGGCGTCTCGGCTGGCTCATGCATCCAGTATCAGTTAGCCCGGGCTAACCCGAAGTATACCAATTCTCACCGTTCAGTACCGGTGATTAACGCGCGTCACTGCTTTGATTCTATCGACGATGGCTCGGTAACCAGTTGATATTTATTCTATTTCTATTTCGATCATCCGCTTAGAATTGGTGCCGAAGAGAGGACTTGAACCTCCGACCCACGCATTACGAATGCGTTGCTCTACCAACTGAGCTACTTCGGCATATCCCGTTTTTCAGGGGCTGCGGTCCGAAACGACGTTTCGGACGACACCGCCGGCTCTCCGGCGCGGCGCGCAGTATAGCGGCACAGCGGAGCCGGTGAAAGAGCCGCGAGCAGCCTTATTTGCGGCGCACCCGAATCAGTACTTCGACGCTCTCCTGCCGCGTGCCTTCGGGCGGCAACGGCAGGCCCGACAGCTGAATGCTCTGCTCGTCGATGTCGAGCAGCTCACCCGTGTCGACGTTGTAGAAGTGGTGATGCGGCCGCGTCGTCGAATCGTAGAACTTGCGGACGGGGTCGACCAGGAGCTCCTTGACCAGCCCGCGTTCGCCGAACAGGTTCAGCGAGTTGTAAACCGTCGCCTTGGAGACGCTGCTGCCGCGCCGTTTGAGGCTTTCGATAATCTGATCGGCAGAGAGATGCTGCGGTTTCTCCAGAATGATTTCAGCAATTTCAACGCGTTGCGGCGTCGGCTGGATGCCGTGTGCCTTGAGAACCTCGAGGATTTCTGCGGCTGACATGCTCATAGCACTCCCTGAGACTGGTGGTCGGCTCGGTAAAGCCTGTTAAGTCAATAACCTGCCATTAAACCCCGCATTGACCGAAGGGTTCAATGCCCTGGCCTGCGAAGACTATCTCGCGCTTGCGCCCGGAATGGCCGCTCGCGTCTCGCCAGCACGTGAGCGAAACTGGCTCTACGGGACAAGGAGGTCACGTATGAGACTGATTTTTCTTAATTTTCCGCAGCGTTTCCTGCGCGCGTTCACTCTGCTCGAGGTGCTGACGACGGTACTCATCATCGGGGTCCTGCTGAGCCTGGCGGTGCCTTCTTTCGCCAAAAGCCTGGCGCGAAGCCGCCAGTCGGCCGAAATCAATGCGCTGTTCCACGCCTTTTACCTGGCGCGCAAGGAGTCGATCCGCCGCAGGGCGCTCGTGTCGCTGTGTCCGACGAACGACCAGCGTTCGTGCGCGCCCGGCCGCGACTGGTCGGATGGCTGGCTGATGTTCGAGAATACCGCGCGCAGCGATCCCCCGGTCATGGCGCCGGGTGCCCCGCTGATACTGGCTCACACGAGCACCCGCGAGCTCCGGATCACGGCCAACCGGCGCGGATTTACCTCACGGGGCATCCACAAACGCGCCACCAACGGCACGCTGGTGTTCTGCGACCCGAAGGGGCGCATTGCCCCCCGCGCGCTGGTCGTGAGCTACACGGGCCGTCCGAGGATCGCCGACCGCCGGCAGGACGGCCGGAGCTATGACTGTGCGGATTAGGTTAACTCGGCCTCCGGGCTTCCGACCGCTGGTCGGTTCCGCCCGACCGTTTGTCGGAAGCGCGGGCGGGCGGCCGCCGGGCCCACTATCCTGCGCGCATGAAAAACCGCAACCAGACAGGCTTCACGCTGTACGAACTGCTGATCACGACGCTCGTCGTCGGGGTTCTGCTGTCTATCGGCGTGCCGAGTTTCAGCACGTTTACGCAGAACAGCCGCATGGCGACTTCGGTAAACGACCTCTTGGGCAGTTTTCAGGTCGCGCGCAGCGAGGCGGCGCGCGCCAAGGACAACGTCACCATTTGCGCAAGCGCCAACTCGACGACCGCAAACCCGACCTGCGGTGGCGAGTACGAGGACGGCTGGATCGTGTTTCAGGACACCAACGGCGACATTCAGGTCGACGCAGGCGAAGCGCTGCTTCGCTCGCATCCGGCGCTGCCCGATGGCATTACCGTGACGAACGCCGGCCAGGGGGACTACTTCTCCTACGGCCCGACGGGACTCGGCCGGGGCCAGATTGGCGCACTACCGCCCACGACCTCGGCGATCTTCTGCGACGAACGCGGCAACGTGACGGCCTCGGCCGGCAACTCGGCAGCTCGCGTGCTTCGCGTACTGCCCATCGGCCGCGCGACGGTGTTGCGCCAGGTCGCACAGATCGACGATCAAGGCGGCTGCCCGTAGCCCGCCGCTTTGCACTCTTTGCTCCAAGGATACGACTCGATGCTCCGAAAACACGTTGAAGGCTTCTCGCTGGTGGAAGTGCTCGTTGCCCTGGTTGTCGTCTCGGTCGGCATGCTCGGCGTTGCCGGTCTGTACGTTCACGGCATGCAGGCGGGCCGTACCGCCATGTTCAGCCATCATGCCGTTACGCTCGCGGGCGACGTTGCCGACCGGATTCGCGCCAACCCGCGTGCCGGCGTTGCGTATGCCGGTGCCGGCGCAGACAACAACTGCGTTGCAGGGGGCGTCGACTGCGACCAGGACCAGATGGCGGCCAACGACATTTTCGTCTGGTCCGAGCAGGCACGTGATTTCCTGCCCAACGGCACGGTCACGATCGTCTTCAATGGCGGCGTTACCCCTGCCGAATACCAGATTACGGTCGGCTGGACGGAGCCCGGCCAGAACCGCACTTATGTCATCACGATACCGGTACTCGGAATCTAGCTCATGAACGACTTATCGCAAATCATACGCCGGCAGGCCGGCCTCACACTGATCGAACTCATGGTGGCACTGGCCATCGGGTCGTTTCTGATCGTCGGCGCCGTGCAAATCTATGCGCAGAGCCGCCAGTCGTACATCGTGAACGAATCGATCGCCAAAGTTCAGGACACGGCCACCTTTGCCATGGACGCCATCGAGTCGGACCTGCGCATGGCCAGCAACTGGGGCCGCATGAGCCGCGGGCTGGGCGTCGAAGGCCGGTCTGTCGCCGGTGACGCCAACCCGACTGGCTTGCCCGGCATCCCGGCGGAATGTGGCATAGACTGGGTGCTGGACCTGGCTATGCCCGTCGACGGCGACAACAACGGCTACACGCTGCCCTGCCCGCCCGAGGAGGCTGTGCAGGCGAACTCCGATCACGTCGTCGTACGCCGTGCAACCGTCGCGCCCGTGCCCCTGGAAGCCGGGCGCATACAAATACAGACCACGCGCGTGCAGGGTGAGATCTTTACCAACGGCGCCGTGCCCACATCGTTCACGCCGGTCGACTCGTCGACCCACAATCTCCTCGTGACCAGCTACTACGTCGCGAGCGACTCGGATCTCATCCCGGGTGTGCCCACGTTGCGACGCAAGGTATTGCGCATGAATGCCGGCGTAGCCGACATCATCGACGAGGAGATTGCGCCGGGTGTCGAGAACCTGCAGGTCCAGTTCGGCATCGACGTCAACGAAGACAACACCGTAGACCGCTACGTCAACCCTGGCGACGGCGTCTACGACCCGACGAATGCCGCCTACATACCGGGCGCGCGCATCATTACCGCGCGCGTCTGGCTGGTCGTCCGCGGCATCGATATCGAAGTCGGCATTACGGACGATCGCACCTACACACCCGGCGACGTGGACCTCGGTCAGCCCGCCGACGAATTCCGGCGCATGCAGGTATCGAAAACCATCCTGTTGCGCAACGCCCGCTCATAAAGACTTTGCTGCGAGTACTCGTATGAATCATCCAAGAACAAATCGAACAAGAACAAACACACGTCAGTCGACACGGAAGCGCGCACGCAGTGGTCGTCCCGCATCCGTGCAGCGGCAGTCGGGTGCAGCGCTTGTCGTCGGCCTGCTGCTGCTGGTCGTGATCACGGTGCTGGCCGTTTCCGGCATGAACACCGCAACGACGGAACTCGCCATTGCGCGCAACGACCAGGGTTACGAAAACGCCTTTCAGGCCGCGGAGACGGGGCTGGAGGCCGCGATCGCTCAGGGCAGTTTCAATACGCTGGCGAACACGACGCTGACGCAGACCGTCGGCGGCTACAACGACTCGGTCACGTCGATCATTGCGTTCGAAGACGAAACGCTGGTACCCGACCGGGCGTTCAGCCTCGGCGTCGGCACCGGCATTTCAGCCTACCACTTCATTGCAACGGCGACGGCTGAATCCCGGCGCTCTTCATCGGGCACGACCGACCGCGACTCGGCCGCCATGCACACGCAGGCCTTTTACGTCGTCGGCCCCGAATCACCGACTCTCTAGCGGCTCAGAGCTGTAACCAGGACCAGGAGACATCATGAAACCGATCATAATCATTACGGCACTCATGCTGCTCGCAGCCCTTCCGGCCGATGCACAAAACACCGTCACGATAGAGGCACACGAAGTGCGCCTGAGCACGCTACGCTTGCCGGCGAGCGGTTCGGGCAGCCTGACGTTCAAAGCCTGCGACGCCTGCGAATACACGACACGACGAGTCACCGGCAACACGCGCTGGGAACTCAACAACAAGCCCGTATCGCTCGAGACGTTTCGCGCCGCCCTCGAAGGCATCGCGGACCGCAACGAAGCGTACGTTACGGTTGCACACGATCTGCGCAGCGATCTGATCAAGGAAGTGGCCATTACGGTCTACTAGCAGGCGACGCCTGCCTGAAGGAACAGCAATGAATACCATGACCAAGAAAATCAAGTGGATAGCCACGGGCCTCACACTGAGCCTGGTAACGGGCGCACCCGCCGTTGCGGACGATACGGAGCTGTTGCTCCTGAACCCGACCGCAACGACGCCGAAGCCGAACGTCCTGTTCATCATCGACTCCTCGGGCAGTATGAGAACCGAGCAGAACACGCGTGAGATCTACAACTTCGAAACCACCTATGTCGGCGATCCGGATCCGAGCAAACGCTGCGACCCCGACAAGCTGTACTGGACCGAAGTGGATGTCGTACCGGGCTGTGCGTCATCGAACACGCGCGTCTTCGATAAGACCGCGTTCAAGTGCAGAGCCAGCATGAACCAGATCAACGGCATCGGCCGCTACACCAACGTCATGGCGCAGTTTCGCGACGGCGGCTCCGGAGGCTTTTTCAGCGTATTCCTGGGCCTCGACGAAAACCGCTGGCAGAACCTCGAACCCGGCAACGAGGTGGACATGGTGGAATGTGCCAAGGACAACGGCCTGCACGGTGAAGGCTTCGGCGACGTGGAGCGCTGGCCTCAGAAGGGCGGCGATGTCCAGCCCTTTACGGCAGATCCGAACAAGGGTATTGCCTGGGGCAGCTGGCCGACGAGCCAGGCCATTACGGTCTGGGACGGCAACTACCTGAATTATCTGGCTAACCCGGAATTCGTCGATCTGCGTCGCATCGATATCGTCAAGAACGTAACGGAAGTCGTACTCAACTCCATCGACAACGTGAACGTCGCCATCATGCGGTTCAACAACAACCAGGGAGGGCCCGTCATCCAGGGCATGACGGACCTCGATACGAATCGTACCGACATTATCGACGCAATCGACTCGATCACTCACGGCGGCGCCACGCCGCTGTCGGAGACGCTCTACGAGGCTGCGCGCTACTGGCGCGGGCTGCCGGCCTACTACGGCGAGAACGTGAACGAACACGCCACCGATCCCGGCGCACTCGCTTCATCCGATCCGTTCGAGGTCTACCGCCAACCTACGTTCGACGTCTGTGCCAAGAACTTCAACGTGGTACTCACCGACGGCCAGCCCGTCAGCGACGCCGAAACCCCGGATATCGTCGGCAACCTGCCCGGCTGGGCAGATGTGCTCGGCTACCCCGGCTGCACGTTCGACACTCAGGGCGACTGCCTGGACGACATTGCCGCGTATCTCTACGACGAGGACATTTCGACAGACCCCGGGCTGCAGCAGGTCATTACCCACACGATCGGTTTTGCGATCGACCTCGACATCCTCGAGGAAACCGCTCAGCGCGGCAAGGGGACGTATTTCCAGGCTGACAACGTCGAGAGCCTGACCCTTGCGCTGCTCGAAATTGTCAACAACATTACCGACCGTTCACTGTCCTTCGCGGCACCCGCGGTTGCGGTCAACACGTTCAACCGGACACAGAACCTCAACGATCTGTACCTGACGACGTTTGCTGCGCAGGACAAGGTTCGCTGGCCGGGCAACCTCAAGAAATACCGCATCAAGAACGGCGTCATCGTCGACAAGAACGAAAACCCCGCCGTCAACGATCTGACGGGTTTCTTCTTCCCGAGCGCCCAGAGCTTCTGGTCGACAGAGGTCGACGGGCAATCGGTCGTTCTGGGCGGTGCCGTCGAGAACATGCCTACCCCGGCTGCGCGCCGCCTGTTTACGGATAACACGTCCGGCATTCTGACGGCGACGAGCAACCTGCTCACGCCGGCCAATGACGATGCATTTACGCTCGGCGACTTCGGGCTGACCGGTTCGGCGGAAGAGCCGAGCATCGAAGCGCTGATTCGCTGGGCGCGCGGCGAAGACGTTCTCGACGAGGACGGCGATCCGGCAACGACCACCCGCAAGTTCATGGGCGACCCGCTACACTCGCAGCCCGCGGCAATCGTCTACGGCGGCACCGCGGCGAACCCGGACGTGGTGATCTTCACTGCAACCAACGACGGCTACGTGCACGCGATCAACGGATCGACGGGTGAGGAACTGTGGGCGTTTCTGCCGAAAGAACATCTGCCGAACCTCGTGAAGCTGTTCTTCAACCCGGACGCCGCCTTCAAGAACTACGGTGTGGACGGCGACATTGTGCCCGTCGTTGCGGACCGTGATGGAGATGGTGTCATCGAAGCGGCTGACGGCGATTTTGTGCACATCCTGTTCGGCATGCGCCGGGGCGGCAGCTCGTACTACTCGCTCGACGTCACCGACAAGAACAATCCAAAGGTCAACTGGCGTATTGCGGCTCCGGAGTTCGGCCAGAGCTGGTCGCGTGCGACGGTTGCCAGGATCGACATGCCGGACAGCTACCTGTCGACGCTCAACAAGACCGACAAGGGCATCGTCATCATGGGCGGTGGCTACGACACGGTGCACGATACGATTACGCATCCCACGACGCCGGACACACAGGGCGCGGGCATTTACATGCTCGACCTGTACACCGGCGACATCATCTGGCGCGCCGGTCCCGACAACGCCGCCGATCTGACGCTCGATCCCGGTGTGCGTCCGGGTCTGTCCCGCGCAATCCCGAACCAGATCAGCGTCATCGATCTTAACGGCGACGGTTTCGCGGATCGCATGTACGCAAGCGATCTCGGCGGCCAGCTCCTGCGGTTCGATATCTTCAACGGCCGCGCGCCCGACGGCACGGGCCCGACAGCGGCAATGGTTGCCGGCGGTGTCATTGCACAGCTCGGCGCGGAAGGTCTGGCTTCGCCCACGGACGCCGACACGCGTCGCTTCTACAACGCGCCGGACGTATCGCTGTTCAACGACGTCGTTCAGAACCGCCGTTTCATTGCCATCAGTATTGGTAGCGGGCACCGTGCCAGCCCGCTCGACAACACGGTTGGGGACCGCTTCTTCTCGATTCGTGACAAGGACGTCTTCAACCAGCTCTCGCAGGCTGACTACAACGGCTACTCGATCGTGAAAGGCGCCGACCTCGTTGAGGTCAGCGGCAGCGTAGGCGTCGAGGTCGGCGCCAACAAGCGCGGCTGGCAACTGACGATGCCCGCGAATCAGAAAGTGCTGGCGACGTCGATCACCTTCAACAACGAGGTGTTCTTTGTTGCTTTCTCCCCCGACAACGCAGCAGCGGCAACCTGCTCTGCCGGCGTCGGCCGTAACTTCCTGTATCGCGTTGCTGTATCGAACGGCGATCCGATTGTGGACAACCTGAGCTCTATCGTTCCGGGCACCGAGGACCAGGCTCGCGTCACCGAGCTGGCGCAGGGCGGTATAGCACCTTCGCCCCGCTTCCTGTTCCCGAGCCCCGACGATCCGGCAACCTGCACGGGTGACGAATGTTCGCCGCCTCCGCTCGGCTGCGTCGGCGTCGAGTGTTTCGACCCGGGCTTCGAGAACTTTCCGGTCCGTACGTTGTGGACTCAGGACGGAATCGAATAATCTGCGGACATCCTGACGAAAGTGAGCGATGGTTCCGGGCACTTGCGGCCCGGAACCGCGATAATGCCGACAACGGTGTTGCGGGTCTCGACGACGTAAGGAAGAGTAAGATGGTACATAAACACCTGTTCGCAAAAATGCGCGGCGTCACGCTGCTGGAACTCATGATCGTCGTCGTGGTGCTCGCAATCATCGTGACGGTTGCCGTTCCGAGCTACCTGGGATACTCCGCAAGGGCCAAACGCGCTGAAGCGCGAGCTGCGTTGCTGCAGATCGCCACCAATCAGGAGCGCGAATACCTGCAGAACAACCAGTACACGACCGACATGACTCGCCTGGGATTCGATGTCGCCGGCTGCAACACCAGCGGTTCGGGTGCCTACACGATCTGCGTTACCGCCGCGAACGCCAATACGTTTACGGCAACGGCAACCTGGATACTGGGCGGCGCGGAAGCCGGCCGATGTAATGTGTTTCAGATCGACGGCCGGGGCGTCAAGAGTTCGACTCCGGACGGCGATTGCTGGACGCGCACACGCTAACGGCGCAGAGGGAAGGCTTACGAGCCTTCCTTCGATTCCCTCCCCGAGATAAACAGGGAATCGATGATCAGGAGTGCGGCGCCCACCGTAATCGCCGAATCCGCCACGTTGAATGACGGGAACGGCCAGCTGCCAAACCAGACCTGGATAAAGTCGGTCACGTAGCCGAGTCTCAAACGATCGACCAGGTTACCCACGGCGCCGCCCAGCACGAGGGCAAGCCCCGTAGCGAGCACAAGGTATCGGCCGTCACGTATGCGCCACAGCCAGACGCTGATCAACACGCTAACCCCCGTCGCAAGGACAACAAAAAACCACCGCTGCCAGCCGCCCGCATCCGCCAGCAGGCTCCAGGCAGCGCCAAAATTGCGCTGGTGGGTAATGTTCATGAACGAGTTCAGCTCTACCGAACCCAGATACGGGATGTACTGGACAATCGCCCACTTGGTCAGCTGATCAGCGACGACAATCAGGAGCGCCAGTGTCATCCATAGCGCATAGCGGTGTTTTGTGTTGAGTTCCATTATCAATCCTGTCGTCAGTCCCGCCTCATGCGGCTTGCCTTGCCAGTATCCGGCGTGCCGCGTCGGCATCCCGGTGCATTTGTAGAATTAACTCATCCGCGTTCGAAAACTTCTCGACGCCGCGTATGTACTCGATGAACTCCACGCGAATATACGCGCCGTAGATATCCCGCGAAAAGTCGAACAAATGCACTTCGAGTACGGGTTTTTCGATGCCGAACGTCGGTCGCGTTCCTACGCTGGCGACGCCGTCGATCGGCCGGCTCGAGAGTCCATGTACACGTACCGCGAAGATGCCATCCACGGCCGACAGGCGACGCCGCAGATCGACGTTTGCCGTCGGGTAGCCCAGCTCGCGGCCAACCTGCCGACCCCGGATGACGCGGCCGGACATGCTGTAGTACCTGCCGAGCATTTCGCGCGCGCGCCGGCAATCGCCCTCCGCGAGCGCGCTGCGAATGGCCGTGCTGCTCGCGCGTACCTGCCCCGCCATGACGCTCGGCGTGCCTTCGACCTCAAAATCCAGAACCGGGCCCAGGGCCTCGAGCGTGTCGATACTGCCCTCGCGCCGTCGCGCGAACCGAAAGTCGTCACCCACGACAATATGCCGCGTGTGGAGACCGTGAACGAGTATCTGCCGCACGAAGTCGACGGCCGTGATATCCCGCATGGATGGCGAAAAGCGCGGGCAATAGAACACGTCCAGACCAAGCTCCGACAGGGCCTCGTATTTCTCTCGAAAACGCATTAGCCGGGCCGGCGGGCTGTCGCCGCCGAAGAACTCTTTGGGCATGGGCTCGAAGCTCATGACAACGGACGCTAGCCCTTCGCTTCGAGCCTTCTCCATCACGGACGCCAGCAGTGCCCGGTGCCCGAGGTGCAAACCATCGTACGCGCCAATGGTCACGACACTGCCTCGCTCGAGCAGCGAGTGCGGCAAATCGATCAGATGACGGGCGAGATGCATGTTCCGGGAGTCACTCTCAATCGTGTCAACGGGTCTTAGTGGGGTCGCATTCCGAGCTGGGCCGGGCGCATGCCGATAATGAACAAGCTGCCCAGGTAGGTCACCACACCCGCCACAACGTGCATTGCAAGGTGCAAGACCCGATCGGCCAGAGATGCCGACAGCCACCAGGACAGCGGCTGCGCCAGTATAATGAGGACTGCGCACATTGCCAGATTCGCGGCCGACACGCGCAGCAGGAGCGCCAGCCAGCCGCTGCCGTGCCGGATGACGCCTTCGCGACGCAAACCCCGATACAGCAGGGCCGCATTGAGCAAAGCCGCAACCGAGATCGCCAGTGCAAGACCTGCGTGCGTGGCGGCGTAGCCGATGCGAGTCAGATACCACGCCAGCGAGACGCTCAGGACAAAGTTGACCGCAAGCGCTATGAGCCCAATGCGCACGGGCGTCACCGTGTTCTCGCGCGCAAAATAGGCCGGCGCAAGAATCTTTACGAACGAAAACCCAATCAGGCCAAACGCAAAGGCCCGGAGCGCAAGGGCCGTCAGCACCACCTCCTGCTCGGCAAAAGCACCGCCGTAGAAAATGGTTGCAACCAGCGGCTCCGCAAGCAGCGCAAGACCCAGCGCCGCCGGGAGCGCAATCAACGCAACCAGGCGCATCGACCAGTCGAGCGTGGCGGAAAACGCCGTCAGCGACCGGGAGGCATACTGGCGGGAGAGATAGGGAAGCGTAACCGTCGCCAGCGCAATCCCGAACAAGCCGAGCGGAAACTCCATGAGCCGATCCGCGTAGTACAGGAGGCTTATCTTGCCAACCCCCAGCATCGACGCAATGATCCCGCCAATGAGTATGTTGAGCTGCGCAACGGATGAACCGAACATTGCAGGCAGCATGAGTCGTCCGACCCGCCTGACGCCTTCGTGCCGGGGACGCCAGCGCGGCCTCCTCAGCATGCCGAGCGCCTTCAGAAAAGGCAGCTGAAAGGCCAGCTGCAGCAGACCGGCAACCAGCACGGCGTATGCCAGCGCCATACCCGGTTCTTCGAGTCGCGGCGACAACCAGACCGCAAACGTGATCAAAACGACGTTCAGAATCACCGGCGTAAAAGCCGGCACCGCGAAGCGCCCGTGAGTGTTCAGCACGCCGCCGGCAAGTGCGGTCAGCGAGACGAAAAACAGATAGGGAAAGGTAAAACGGAGCATTAGCGAGGCCAGCTCGAAGCGCCCGTCGTCACCGACAAACCCCGGCGCCACCGCAATAACGAGCAGCGGCGCGGCTACCACGCCAACCAGGGTCACAACGAACAGGAGCAGGCCCAGCGTGCCCGCGGTTGCGGCGACAAACTCCTGGGCTTCCGCATTCGTATGCCGCTCGCGGTATCGTGCCATTACGGGGACGAAACCCTGAGAAAAGGCTCCTTCCGCGAAGAACCGCCGCAGCATGTTGGGTATACGGTTGGCGACCAGGAAGGCGTCCATGACCAGCGACGCACCGAACATCCGCGCGAATACGACGTCGCGAACGAGCCCGAGAACCCGGGAAACCAGGGTCATGCCGCTGACGACCGAGGTCTTCTGCAAAAGCCCTCGGGAACCGCTTTCGGTTCCTTTCTGAGGTTGTTCGGAAGCTTGTGGCTCGTCAGTGCTCATGCGCGCCCGCAGTCTAACAATAAAGCTATTAAAAATCAGTAATTTACAGCGCCCCGACGAGGCAAACTGCGGGTCGAAAAAGCATTGACAAACACGCCCTCACTGCGAATAATACGCGGCTCTTTGCATATCGGATACGGTTTAGTTCATCGTGGCAAACATCAAATCGGCTCAGAAGCGCGCCCGGACCGCGGAAAAAACCCGCAAACACAACATGGGCTTGCGCTCGAAAATGCGCACCAAAATCAAGAACGTCCTGAAGGCAGTAGAGTCGGGCGACAAAGATGCCGCCGTTGCGGCCTACAAGGAAGCCGTGCCTGTTATCGACAGCATGGTGGGCAAAGGCATCGTCAACAAAAACAAGGCCGCTCGGCACAAGAGCCGCCTGAACGCGCGCCTCAAGGCGCTGGTCGCCTAGCAAGCACGACCGCAGGCGCTCTGCGCCCGGATCTCGAAAAGCCCGCGGTCACGCGGGCTTTTTTCTTGTCCAGAGCCTCTACTGCCCGGCCGGGCCCAGGGATTCCGCTTCCCGGGCATCTTCGAGCGCCTGCATGACCTGCTGGGCCAGTAGCTCCGTGCCCTCGCCCGTCGCGGCGCTAACGGCGTGCACGGGCCCCGACCAACCCAGTGCCGATACTATGCGCTCACCGACACTCTCGCGCTCGTCAGGATCGAGCAGGTCGACCTTGTTCAGCACCAGCCAGCGCGGCTTGCCCGCCAGCTCCTCCGAATACTTCTCAAGTTCGCCCGTAATCGTCCGAATCTGCTCGACGGGGTCGTCGTCGGTCCCAACCGGGGCAACGTCGACGACGTGAAGCAGCAGGCCGGTCCGCGACAGATGTCGAAGGAACTGAATGCCAAGCCCTGCACCCTCCGCTGCACCCTCGATGAGTCCGGGGATGTCCGCCATCACGAAGCTCTGCAAACGCCCGACCCGGACGACGCCGAGATTGGGGTGTAACGTCGTAAACGGATAGTCGGCGATTTTTGGCCTGGCCTGGGACAGCACGCTAATGAGTGTCGACTTACCGGCGTTGGGCATGCCGAGCAACCCCACATCGGCGAGTACCCTGAGCTCCAGCTTGAGGTGCCGCGCCTCACCCGGCGTTCCCTGGGTGGTCTTGCGCGGCGCGCGGTTGACGCTGGATTTGAATCGGGTGTTCCCCAGGCCGCCGCGACCGCCTTCGGCAACCTTCTGCCGATCGCCGTCAGCCACGAGATCGCAGATGAACTCGCCGGTGTCCACGTCGTGTACCACAGTGCCGCAAGGCACCCGCACTTCGCAGTCCTCGCCCGAGCGGCCGGTCTTGTTGCGACCCGCGCCGGGCTGACCACTCTCCGCCCGAAACTTCCGCGCCACGCGGAAATCGGCCAGCGTGTTCATCGACGCATCGGCACAAAGATACACGCTGCCGCCATGGCCACCGTCTCCGCCGTCAGGCCCCCCTCTCTCGACGTACTTTTCGCGGCGGAAACTCAAAGCGCCGTGGCCGCCGTTGCCCGCCTGCACGCGGACGTTTGCTTCATCGACGAACTTCATAACGGTCTCCCCGACACAAAAAACCCCGCAGAAGCGGGGTTTTTCTACAGCTCGCAGCGTTTACGACTTAGACGACGCTGACGAACTGCCGATTCTTCGGGCCTTTCCTTTCGAACTTCACGTGTCCGTCCTTCTTGGCGAACAAGGTGTGGTCCCGGCCAATGCCGACGTTGACACCCGCGTGAAAACGCGTGCCGCGCTGACGCACGATAATGTTGCCGGCCAGGACCTCCTGGCCCCCGAAGATCTTGACGCCGAGACGTTTACTCTCTGAATCGCGTCCGTTCTTACTGCTTCCGCCTGCTTTCTTATGTGCCATGGCTAAATACCTTTAATGTAACCGGGGTTTTCGTGCACCCCGGGAATCGCTGATGTCTGTTGTCCTGCTGCGTCGCGCGTCATGCGCGTAGCGACGAATACAGCAGATCCTCTAATCGTCCTTCTTGGCCGTCTTTTTCTTGGCCGCCGTCTTCTTGGCCGCGGTCTTCTTGGCAGGTGCTTTCTTGGCTGCCGTCTTCTTGGCCGTCGCTTTTTTGGCGGTGGTTTTCTTGGCCGTTGCCTTCTTGGCCGGCGCTTTCTTGCTCGCCGCCGGTTTGGCCGAGCCGCCTTCACCCGCTATGGCGGTAATCTCTACCTCGGTAAAGTGCTGCCGGTGCGAACCCTGCCGCAGGTAATTCTGCCGACGGCGAAACTTCACGACCGGTACTTTGCGAGACTTGCCCTGGCGGATTACCTTGGCTGTCACCGTGCTGCCTTCGAGCAGCGGACTACCGACCTTGACGTCGGCACCGGCGCCTACCAGCAGTACTTCATCGAACTCGACGCTGGCGCCTTCCTCAGCCTCGATTTTCTCGAGTTTGATGACGTCCCCTGTTGTCGCACGGTACTGTTTACCGCCCGAGCGAAAAACCGCATACATTGTATTGTGCTCCGTTAGCAAGCTGCTCGAACGCAAGCTGCTGAGAAATAAGTAATTTCCGCGGGATGCGAGGGCCAGTTCCGGGTTGCCGGACTGCCTGCCGCAAAAGACCGGGAATGATATAGACTCACCCGGCGCGGGTCAACGCCCCTCGCCCGCTTTTTTCCACGGCATTTCAATGACTTAAAAAATCCCGCCCTGTGGCGAGGCCGTGGCCTCGTATCTCGCCAAGCCAGTATTAATCAGGCATTATCGCGACAATCATGCCGAATCATATGCACGCCATGGAGACCGCTCAGAAACGAGCGGACATCGACGACGCCGTTGCCCTCGCTGCCGACGATATGAGGCGCGTCGACGCCTTGATCAGGGACAGCCTCGACAGCGACGTCGACCTCGTTTCGCAGGTCGCCGCGCACATTGTCTTCTCAGGCGGCAAGCGCCTGCGCCCAATGATTGTCATTCTGGCCGCGCGCGCGCTCGGCTACGAAGGCAACGAGCATATCCGCGCGGCCGCGATCATCGAGTTCATTCATACGGCAACGCTGCTGCACGACGACGTGGTGGATTCGTCGTCGCGCCGTCGCGGGCAGGCTTCCGCCAACGCCGTATTCGGCAACCAGGCAAGTGTGCTGGTGGGCGATTTCCTGTATTCGCGCGCGTTCCAGATGATGGTCGATATCGACAGCATGCCGATCATGCGGATCCTCGCGGACGCCACCAACACGATTGCGGCCGGCGAAGTCCTGCAACTCATGAACGTCCGCGATCCGGAGACCAGCGAGGAGGATTACCTCAAGGTCATCTACCGGAAAACCGCGAAGCTGTTCGAAGCCGGTGCGCGGATTGCGGCCGTGCTGGCAGGTGCCCCCGCAGCCACCGAAACCGCCATGCTGCACTACGGGCGCTCGCTCGGCACGGCATTCCAGCTGGTCGACGACGCGCTGGACTTCGACGCATCGGCGGAGGAACTCGGCAAGAACCTGGGCGACGACCTGGCCGAAGGCAAACCGACCCTGCCGCTCATTTATGCCATGCGCGAAGCAGCGCCCACGGAGCGCGAGCTGCTGCGCTCGGCTATTCTGGACGGTGCGCTGGACCAGCTCAGCGCCGTTCAGTCGATCATTGAATCATTGGGGGCGCTCCAGTACACTCTCGCGCGCGCTCAGGAGGCCGCCGACGAGGCAATTGGCTCACTGTCCGGACTTCCCGAATCGGACCACAAGCAGGCGCTGGTCGCCCTTGCAGAGTTTTCGGTAAAACGCCGCTCCTGACGCCGCCATTGCGGTCGCCCGCCAAAATCGTGCACACGTGTACGGGGTATAGCTCAGCCTGGTAGAGCGCTATCTTCGGGAGGTAGAAGTCGTGAGTTCAAATCTCGCTACCCCGACCAATCTCATCGATCCGAGCGTGTGAACGCCCGACCTGCTCCGAACCGGAGCGAGTCGAGGGATATCCGCTTCGGACCGGGTGCCCGATTCAGAACAAACCGACTATCTGCCCGTTTTCATCCACGTCGATGTTTTCCGAGGCGGGCGACCTCGGCAAACCGGGCATGGTCATGATCGCGCCGCAGATGACGACGAGGAACTCGGCACCGGTTGCAATGCGCACCTCGCGAATCTTCACGTTATGCCCGTCGGGCGCTCCGAGTAACTGCGGGTCCGTCGAAAAGCTGTATTGCGTCTTGGCCATGCAGATCGGGTAGTGACCGAAACCGGACTCCTGATACTCGGCAAACTGGTCGCGTATTTTCTTGTCGGCCATGATGTCGTCAGCGCCGTAGATCGAGCGCGCAATACGCCGGGTTTTCTCCCACAGCGTGACGTCGTCACCGTATAGCGGGCGAAACTGCGGCTGCTGCTGTTCGGTCATGCTGACCACCTGCTCCGCCAGCTCAACGGCACCCTCTCCGCCGTCCTGCCAGTGTGACGACACTTTGCACGGCACGTTGTAACGCTGGCAGAAATCGGCAATGGCCTTCAGCTCGTCAGCCGTATCGTTCACATAGCGATTGATCGTCACCGTCACGGGCACGCCGAATTGAGCAATATTGCGAATGTGGCGGCCAAGATTGGAGCAACCGTCGACGACCGCATCGACGTTTGCCGCGCCGAGTGCATCCTTCTCGACACCGCCGTGCATCTTCAGTGCCTTTACCGTGGCGACCAGGACGACGGCGTCAGGTTTCAGGTCGCCTTTCCGGCACTTGATGTTGAAGAATTTTTCCGCACCGAGATCCGCGCCAAACCCGGCTTCGGTTACGACGTAGTCCGCGAGTTTGAGCGCCGTTTTGGTGGCAAGCAAAGAGTTGCAGCCGTGTGCAATGTTGGCAAACGGACCGCCGTGCATGATAGCGGGGTTGTTTTCGAGCGTTTGTACGAGATTGGGCTGAAAGGCATCCCGGAGCAATGCAGTGACGGCACCGTCCGCTTTCAGCTCGCGCGCACGCACCGGTTCCCGGTTACGCGTTTGACCAATCGTAATGTTGCCGATGCGTTGCTTGAGATCGGCAAGATCGCTGGCAAGGCAAAATATTGCCATGATCTCCGAAGCGACAGTGATATCGAAGCCCGCTTCGCGAACGACGCCGTTGTGAAAACCGCCAATACCTGACGTGATCGAGCGCAATGCACGCTCGTTCATGTCGAGCACGCGCCGCCAGCTGACCCGCCGCGGATCGATATTCAGTTCGTTGGTCCAGTGCATGTGATTGTCGATCACCGCGGCAAGAAGATTGTGCGCCGCGCTGATGGCATGCATGTCGCCCGTGAAATGCAGGTTGATATCGGTCATCGGCACAACCTGCGCGTAACCGCCTCCGGCGGCGCCACCTTTCATGCCGAAACAGGGACCAAGGCTCGGCTCGCGCAGACAGATCATGGCGTTTTTGCCGATCTTGTTGAGCCCGTCACCCAACCCGACCGTGGTTGTCGTTTTCCCCTCACCGGCGGGCGTTGGAGAGATGGCGGTAACGAGTATCAGCTTGCCGTCAGGCCTGTCGTTCAGGTTGTCGAGCAGTTCGTAGGAAATTTTGGCCTTGTCATGGCCAAACGGAATCAAGTCTCCGTTGCTGATACCGCACCTGGCGGCTACGTCGTTGATCGGCAGCTTGTTTGCCCTGGAGGCAATCTCGAGATCGCTGGGTACTGCGCTCATGTCGCTGATCCTTCTTATTCTTAGGGCTCGGATCATACTCAAAGCGGCGTCGCTCAGCACTAGTGCGGAAGTTGTACGACGCGGCCCAAGCGCCGCACGGGCTCGAGGAGTCCTTTTTTACGGAAGCTTGAAGCCTGGAGTTTGAACGTTGCGACGCTAAACGCGCCGAACCGCAGCCGCTAGCCGGTTCGCCTGAGCGGATTGTCGACGCCGGTGTCGATGCCCAACGCCGCGAGTAGCTCCGGGACCTGCCGCTTGAGCTTGAAATAGCCCTTCGCCGCATGGGGCCACGACTGCTCGTCATAGTCGCGGCGGAGACGAAACAGCTCGATACCGTTCTCGTTAAGGCACTTCTCGGCGGCGTCCAGCCGGGCCGCCACGGGTCCGACCGGAGCCCAGGCCGTCACAACCTGACTCAACTCGTGCTGGCGACACCAGCCGAGCAGGGCTTCTGCCCAGTCCGCGTCGTCGGCACTCTCCCCTTCGGCACTCCAGTGGGCAGCGGCGCGCCGTACGCCGTCAGAGACGGCCGCAATGCTGAACTCGAATACCGCCGGGCTTACCGGCAGGATGGAGCGGTCGCGGACCGCGGACAATCCCAGCACGGCTGCGGGCGCTCCCTTCAACAGCGCCTGTTCGGGAGCGCAGTCCTCCTCGGTCACGAGCAAGCCGAAGCGCCCCGAGGGCTCGATGTCAGCGGTGCGCAGCGGCACTGACTGCACGGTCGTGTCTTCCGACAACGGCGGCGCGCTGGTCGCCAGCTGGCCGCGAGGATTGAAGCGGTAGTTGCTGAAGTTCGTTATGTTCGAGACTCGGGCGAGATACGTCTTGCCGCGTGTGTGCAGTCCGCAAACCCATCGCCAGCCCAGGGTGTTGGACGCAGGATCCCCGTCGAGGAGGTTCCTCAGGAAGAAATCGGCGCCGAGCTGCCACGGCAACTCGAGCGTATACACCCAGATACTCGCGAACCACATTCGCGCGTGGTTGTGTAGATAGCCAGTCGTCGTCAGCTCATCCACCCAGGCGTCGAAACAGTCGATGCCTGTGCGCGCCGAAACCGCTTCGTTGTATCGGTCACAGGCCGCCGGGTCCTCGTTGAGCTGTCTCACGGCTCTGGAGACGCCGGTCACATAGTTTGTCCACACGCCGGGGTGATGCTCGAGCCATCCCTTGAAGTAGGTTCGCCAGAACACCTCGTCGATGAACTTCTGCGCGTCACTGTAAGGGTGGTCGCCCAGTACGGACTGCAACAGCTCTGTTTCGAGCAGCAGACGGTGACGCACATAGGGAGACAGTACGGATACGTTCGAGCGATCACTCGGACCGTAATCAAAGTTGCGGTTCTTGCTGTAGCGGCGGCCGGCGTTCGGCAGGAATCGCTCCAACACGTCCTGTGCCGTCCGGCGATCAGCGATTGTCACCGCGGTCATGAAGACCGGCCGATCTGGTTTGCGATTCGGTAGGCCCGGAACAAACGTTTGCCGGATGGATTCGCCGTTAATGACTGCATCAGTGGCTGCATGCCCGCCTCGTAAAAGACCGGCAGTCCGGGGAGACTGCCGGTCAGGGAGTGCAGAGACGGAAGGATCAGGGAACACAGTCTCTGCGAGGGAACTCTGGTCGACGAGGCTCAATGAGTGCCTTATCGACAACCGTAGTGTCGCCTCGGGCATCTTCACTGTCAATGTTTTGTCTATGATATACCTAGACAAATTTGTTTCTGAATGTAACGGCCAGGCACGGCCGGGTGACTTCGTTCAATCCGGACAGCTAACGGATACCGAACGCTAGATGCTAAGCCCCTCTGCTCTTACGACGCGCTCCAGAGCCTCTTCGATTTCGGCTCTCGCGGCAGCCGTGGTCCGGTGCAGATATTCGTGCAAGGCACGGTCGTCGTCGTCCCGGCTGGCACAGCCGGCGGAATACTGTTCGAAAGCCGTCAGATCGGCGGCCAGCTGCGCCAGGTGTCGGGGACACTCACAATCGATACTGCTCACGACGTGCGACAGGCGGCCCAGCTGCTCGCGTGTGAATCGTCTCGGGACCGGCACGCCCTTGACCGGCCATTCGCCGGTGCTCGCCTGCTCTGCCTGGGCCGCCTTCGGCGAGCGGCCAACATCCCCGAGTTTCAACAGGGCGTTACGAAGCTCCTCGATCCCGACCGGCCCGCGCAAAGGCGTTATACCCTGCGCGTAGAAACGCTCGACGTCGTCGCTGCGCGCGAAGGTGTAAACGACGACACAGACGTGCGCCGCCGCAAGATCGCGCAGCGCTACGATGCGCTCGAGATCCTCAGCCGTCGCGGTGGGTAACTCCACTATCAGCGCATCCACGGACCGGCAGTGCAGATCGGTCTCGAGCTGATCGAGGCTGCCTGCAACAATATCGAACTCGAGTGTACCCAGGCTGTCCTCGTAGTCCTTCAGCAGGTTCGGCAGGAAATCGCCCGCAAGCGCTACGCTAAGCGTCTCGATTCCAGCGCGCGCGCCGATATCGTTCATTGTCGCGAGGCGCTTTTTGAGGGCCGCGCTCGTCTCATTGGCAATCTGGCCAATCGACAGACCACGATCCGTCAAGAGCTTGAGGAGCTTGAGTTTTTCGACGTCGGCAATCGTGTAGATACGTCGGCCGGAAGAGCCCCGCATGGCAACAACCGCCGAGTAGCGCCGCTCCCAAACGCGTATCGTGTGATCGGAAAGCCCGGTCAGCCCAACCACGGCACCTATGCCGTACGTATCCTGCGGCGACTCACCCATCCACTGCTCCTCGAGGTGTATTCATACTGATCGCGTTTGCTGCGCGCCGGCGCCGGTTTCTGGCGGCCTCAATGTACTGAAGCGCTCGAATTTAGACAACTCCTAGACAAAAGGCCCCATTCGGACGCGTCTACCGGAACAAAATTCATACAAAAAAGCCGCAACGGGCCGTCGTTTTTATGGTCAGATTGGTCTCTTTTCTTCACGGAGTGCAATGATGCGCAGCACCTGGCTGGTGTTTCTGCTCAGCGCCTTTTTGCTTCATCCCGGCAGTGCCAACGCAGAGGACGGCTGGCGCTTCGGGCTTACGCCGTTTGTCGGCTATCGAATGGGTGGTCAGCTGGACGCGGAAGACAATGAGCTCGACATCGAACTCGACGACTCGCTCAGCGGCGGCCTGTTGTTGAACTGGCGGCATCGCGACAATACCGAATGGGAAATTCACTACAGCCGACAAGACAGCGTTGCGCGCATCCGTAACCGCACATCGAACGAAGTGAGCCGGGTCGACTTCGATGCTCACACCCTGCAGCTCGGCGGCATCTACAGTTTCGACGGCAACAGGCTGGTCCCGTACCTCGCAATGACGCTCGGCGGCAGCTATGTGCGAACGAGCGGCGACCGGGATGAAAGCGACACGTTCTTCTCCGGCTCGCTGGGACTGGGTGTTCGCTACGCAATGAGCGACCGGGTTGGCCTGCGGCTCGAGGCACGCGCGTACGGCACGCTCGTTCGTTCGAGTACCGACCTATTCTGCGAGTCCAACGAGACGACCGGTATCTGCGACGTACGCGTGGAAGGCGACATCATTGGGCAAATCGAAACCTTTGCCGGTGTGACCGTAAGGTTCTGACCGCCGCGGACGCTTGCCGCACCGGCTCTCCGGCAGGTTGACGGCCCGGAAGCCGCCTGTCATCGTCGGCCCATGCAGTTACCAGCGCGGAAGAGCCGACTGCCCGGCGTAGGCACGACGATCTTTACCGTCATGAGCGACGCCGCGTCCGCTCACGGTGCCATTAACCTTTCGCAGGGTTTTCCGGAGTTCGACCCGCCGGGCGAATTGCAGGAACTCGTCACCTGGCACATGGCGGCGGGCCACAACCAGTACGCTCCGATGGCGGGTCTGCCCGGCTTGCGTACCCTTCTGTCGGAGCGCGCCGCCGCAAGCACCGGCCAGCAGGCCGACGCCGACACCGAAATCACGATTACCGCCGGCGCTACCGAAGCTCTGTTTTGTGCCATACAGGCGCTGCTGCACCCGGGGGACGAGGCTGTCGTTCTCGATCCGGCGTACGATTCCTACGCGCCGGCCGTGACGCTAACCGGTGCCGGGCTGCGGCGAGTCTCACTCGCGTTCGACCCCCGGTCGCTGGAGTTCGGTATCGACTGGGAACAGCTGGCCGCGGCCATGAACGACGCGACGCGTCTCGTGATCGTCAACTTCCCGCACAATCCCACCGGCGCCCTTCTCGATGACGACGATCTCGACCGGCTGGCAGATCTTGTCGAGCAGCACGATTCACTGTTGCTTTCGGACGAGGTGTACGAGCACATCGTATTCGACGGCAGCCGCCATCGGAGCGTCATGAGCAACCCGCGGCTATGGCGGCGATCACTCGTGGTCTCGTCGTTTGGCAAATCGCTGCACGCCACGGGCTGGAAAATCGGCTACTGCATGGCGCCCCGGGAACTGAGCCACGAGCTACGCAAAATTCACCAGTTCACGACCTTTTCGGTGAGTACGCCAATGCAGCACGCGCTGGCCGAGTACCTCGCGCGTCACCCTGACTTTGCCGACGGCCTGTCGCGCTTCTACGAAAGCAAACGCGACGAGTTTCTCGCGGCGCTCGAAGGCTCGCGTTTTCGCTTCACACCAGCTCGAAGCACATTCTTCCAGCTGCTCGACTACAGCACACTGAGCGCGAAGATGGACACGGAGCTTGCGCTCGAGTGGACCCGATCGCCCGGCGTGGCATCGATACCGTTGAGCGTATTCTCCGCGACGACACCTGCATACCGACTGCTGCGCTTCTGCTTCGCCAAGGACAAAAGCACGCTCGTTGACGCTGCACATCGTCTTCGCGCACTGTAGAGTAGCGCTCAGAGAAACACTTGCTCAAAGAAACACTATGGGGTTGCCGCCATGAAGAAAGTACTTGTGATCGTTGTCGCCGTTGCTGTCCTGGCCGTCGGCTGGTTCCTGGCGTCGCCGCTGTTTATCGACCGAACCGTCGACGAGCCGTTCAGCTACATGCACGAAGACGGCACTGTCGACGTCGATGCGGTCATGTCGATGCCGGAAGCCGAGCGCAACGCGGCCATGAACGACATTATGGAAAGCGCCGCGGCCGCGCCGTCCACGACCGCCGCTGACGAAATGCCCGACCAGCTGCCGCGAGTACTCGCCACGGGCGAATTCCGCGATGCCGATGCCGTGCACAAAGGCGCCGGCGATGCCACTCTCTACGAGTTGGCGGATGGCGGTCACCTGCTGCGCTTCGAAAACTTTCGCACGACCAACGGACCCGACCTCGTCGTCTATCTCGCCCGCCACCCCTCACCGGGTACGGCCGACGACGTGACCGACGGCGGCTACCTGTCGCTCGGCAAACTCAAGGGCAACGTCGGCAACCAGAACTACCGGGTGCCCGCCGGCGTCGATGCCAGCGAGTATCAGAGCGTTGTCATCTGGTGTGAACTGTTCGGCGTGTTGTTCTCGCCCGCGCCGCTCATGTCCGTGGCGGAAGAGCCCGACGCGCACGCAAGCTGAGTGCCCGCGGCTCGATCAGGAGCCGAGCTGAAAGACCAGCAACGCGCCCACGTAGCCCAGGGTTGTCATGTAGGTCCACGCGAACACGGGCCAGCGCCAGGAGTTCGTCTCACGGCGAATGACCGCAATCGTCGCCGCGCACTGCAGGCACATTGCGTAAAAGATCAGCAGGCCAAGGACCATGGGTAAGGTAAACACCGGCCTGCCGTCGGGCCACGTCGATGCCTGGAGCCGGCCCGCAAGCGTAGCCTCGTCGGCGTCGTCGCCAACAGCGTAGACGGTCCCGAGCACGGCAACCACAACTTCACGAGCCGGAAAGCCGGCGATCACGGCCGCGGACACGCGCCAGTCCCAACCCAGCGGGGCAAACACGGGTTCTACAAATTTGCCGGCGCGACCCAGAAAGCTCTGTTCCAGCTGCACAGCCGCGACCCGGTTCTCGAGCGCTGCCTGCGCCTCTGCGTCCTGCTGACCGCCGCCGATTTCGTGCGTCGCCGTCGCTTGCAGAAGCCTCTCGGCATCCTCGGCATCGACGCGCGGGAAATAGGCCAGCGCCCATACGACGACGGCAACCGCGAAAATCACGGTGCCGGCGCGCTTCAGGAAGACGCCGGCGCGCCCCAGCAGCTGCATGGCGACGGTCCGCAGGTTGGGCCGGCGAAACTCGGGCAACATCAGCGCAAACGCGGGCCGCGGACCCGCCAGTGCGGTCTTGCGAATCATGAACGCCGTCAGAATCCCCATGACGATGCCAAACACGTACAGCCCGAACAGAACCAGCCCTTGCAGGTTCAGCAATCCGACTTGCTGCTGCGGCACAAACGCCGCAATCAGCAGCGCGTAGACGGGCAGCCTTGCCGAACAGGTCATGAACGGGGCCGCCAGTATCGTCGCTATGCGATCACGGCGATTGGGGATGACCCGGGTCGCCATGATGCCGGGCACCGCGCAGGCAAAACTCGAGATCATCGGAATAATCGATTGCCCGGACAGTCCCACCGAACGCATGACCCTATCCATCAGGTAGGCCGCGCGCGCAAGGTAGCCCGAATCCTCCAGCACGATGATGAACAGGAACAGAATCAGAATCTGCGGCAGAAAAATAACGACGCTGCCGACGCCGGCAATGATCCCGTCGGCAATCAGGCTCGACAGAATGCCGTCTCCCAATCGGCCGTGAACCCAGCCGCCAGCCGCTGCGCTGGCGCCGTCGATCATGTCCATGAACGGCGTAGCCCAGGCGAATACCGCCTGAAAGACCACGAGCATGACGACAAAAAGACCCAGCGTGCCCGGCCATGGGCGGTTAAAAAACTGTGAGACCCGGGTTGCGATGCCGAGACTCTGGAGGCCGCTCTGCTGGATCGACGGAAGTGCGTTGCGTACCCACGCGTAACGCCGCCGTGCCTCCAGTGCCAACGCCGGCTCCTCTCCCAACAGCGCAGTCCGCGCCTCGGCGAGTTCCAGCCGCTCGCTCTCGCTCAGGTCGGCAACGACTTCGCGGCTCAGGGCCGTATCCTGATCGAGCAGCGCACGGCCCAACTTCGCTTCGGACAAGCCGCTGGACGCTGCCAGGGGCTCGACCAGCGCCGCGAGCTCTGGCCAGGCATCGACGGGTTTTGCCGCTGCCTGCGTGTGCAGGTCGGACAGTGCCGCCTTCAAGCGTGCTACACCCTTGCCCGTCGTCGCCAGCACGGAAACCACCGGCACGCCACCCAGGCACGACGATAGCGCATCGAGATCGACCGTCGTGCCGGCGGCCAGCGCCGCGTCGCTCATCGTGAGCGCAACAACGGTCGGCAGCCGCAGCTCCAGGAGCTGCTGCACCAGGTACAGACCCTGGTACAGATTGCTCGCATCGAGAATGGCCAGCACACCGTCCGGCGGCGGCTGGCCATCGAGCCTGCCAAACACGGCGTCGACCGCAACCTGCTCTTCGATCGAGTGTGGAGAGAGCCCGTAGGTGCCGGGTAGATCGACAAGTTCTACGCGCCGTTCCGCGTCGCCGAGAATGCCGACGTGGCGTTCGACCGTGACGCCCGGGTAGTTGCCGATGCGCTGCCGCAAACCCGTCAGCCGGTTGAACAGCGTGCTCTTCCCGGAATTGGGCGTACCCACCACCGCAATGCTGGCGACGGCGCGCCGGCCTACGGGGATGGATTGCGCGGGTATCCGGACTTCTTGCGGATCAGCCACCGTGCCCTGCTGGTGACGTCAGGAATTTGAGCGCCTGTTCACGACGCAACGATATCCCGGCGCCGAACAAGCGGAACTCCATGGGATCGCCGCCAATCGCACGGCTGGCCAGCTCCACGATTGCACCTTCCACCAGGCCCAGCGACATGAGCCGCAGTGTGGGCGGGTCCAGTTCACGGACGGAGGATATGACCACCTTCTCGCCGGGCTTGAGCGTTGCGAGTGATTGCACGGGGGTACTCGTTTTGAGCTGACCAACGTGAGTGTGGGCCTGTTGGACACAGCCCCACCAGCACGAAGGGGATGATAATAATTCTCATTAACGAACACAACCCTTACAGCGTTCAGCCTGCATTCATGGCCTGCGACCTACGGTAAGCAAGACCTCGGGGCCGCCTTCCGCGGACGCGGCAAGGACCCGGAGCGAGCCAACCACGAGGACCGCACGATGAACAACAGACCCCAGCCCGAGCCCCGAGCCGCCGTTCGCCGAAGCCGCAGCAGCAACAGCCGTACGCTGGCCGCGACGGCCATACTCTTCATTGCATGTACGGCGTTCGTCAACGCTTATGCCAATACACCCACGATTCGCCTGTTTCCTACGACGGTCGTCGAAGACCTGAGGCAGACCGGCAACGTTGCGCGGGACATGGAATCCGGCTTGCAGGAAGTGATCGGCCGGCTCGACCAGCAGCGAGAACTTTACGAGCAAAGCAAGTGTGACGGCGCGGAGAACGATCCGGGATGTCAGCGTCTCGCCCGTCAGATCGGCGCGAGCTATCTGGAGATGCTGACCATCATGGAAGAGCGGCTGCCTGACATGGAACACACTGTGAACAACACGCGCCTGAGTCTCGAAAAAAGCCTGCGCAACGAACTCGGTCGAAAAATGACGTCGTGGACGCTGCAGGAAACGCTGGTCGGCCAACAGGCTGCCGCGGCAGGCGCAGTGACGTCACCGACCTTGCGCGGCCGCTCCGGCATGCGCCTGTCCGAACGCTTCAAACAATATTATCAACTGGTCGCCACGTCCGGCAGCCGGGGCGACCAGTCGCTTGCGGTACTGGCGTCGGACATTTACCTCGACATGGACGAAACCAGCCTGCTGATTCAGCGCACGCGTCAGGAAATTGCGCGCGCAACGCTGATGGAACAGCTCAACCAGTCGTTCGGGATCATTACGCCCGAAATGATGGAAGTGGTGGGCGGCGTGAAGTCGATTCTGTTCGGCGACGAGGAATCCCGAGCGCTCGTGGCCGGGCCTCCGCCCGGCAGTGTCGAACAGGCTTACCGCAGTCCGCTGGAACAGTAAGGAGAACGCCGTGAAACATCTTGTCATTCGCCCCTGGCTGGCCGCGCTGCTGTTGCCGCTCTTACTCGCCGGTTGCGCAACGCCGGTACCGATGTGCGATGCACCTGCCAGCCGCAACCTCGATGCCGCGGTGAGCAGCGTTAAGAGCTCGCTCACGAACGGCTGCGAAGCCCACTACGACCGCCTGTTCAAGGACCTGCTCGTCACGGCCGAAGGCGACCCGAAAGCCGAGAACAAACGCCTGTTCAGCGAGTTCCTGCTGTGGTCGACCGACGAAGGCCTGTTGAGCAAACGGCAGGCCGAGGAGTACTACAACCGTTATTTCAACGTGAAGTTCATCTCGCTGCGAAGTGACTACAACAACTGCTCACACACATGCCCGAACAAGCGCAAGGTGCTGCTCGACATGGAACGCGAGCTGTCCGACAAGGAACAGGGTCTGCTCAAGGTCAGCCTCGACAACGACGGCTACTACCGCGCCGATCGGCTGTACCACGAAGTCGAACTGGTACTCGAGGCTACGTGCACGGCCTGCAGCGCCAGCCGCTAGGGAAGACAGCCGCGGAAGAGAGCGAGGAAAGAGATGAACATGGAGAACGGCGTTCGCTTTTTGAAAGGACTCATGGCCGGCGCATTCGGCACCCTGGCGATCGGTATTGCCCTGCTCGGCGTGTTCGGCGAGCAAGCGCTGGTCGAGCTGCCCGGCACAACGCTCATCGATCCGTACAACTGGACCGCGTGGGTGTTTCACAACCTCGGCTGGTCGATACCGGTGTTTGCGCTACTCCTGCTCGCGTACTTCTGGACGCTCGAACGGCTCAAGGACCAGCTCGCGCTCGACGGCGATGCATCGGTCGACGTCGACCGGGTTGATGTCAACCGAATAGTGCAGCTCGATCAGCTCGTGGACACCTGGACCGCGCTGTTCTTCGGCACCGGTGTTATCTGGACCGCAATCGGAATGCGCAGCGCGCTCATCTACGCGCTGGGCGACAGGGATGTCGCATTGTCCGCCGGCGCCTTCGCGATGCTGGAGCGCATGATCGACGGCGGCATTCTGCTCGCGTTGTCGACGACGATTGTCGGCGGCATCGGCGGCTACCTCATGCGCGTGTACAAAACCATGCACGTCGGAGCGGCGCTGACCGGATGCTACGATCAGGCCGCGCGCGCTGACACGTCGGCCATGCGCGAAAGCCTCGAGCGCATCGAGCAGCAGCTGGGCCGGCGGACGCAGGAGCGACCTAGCAGCGTACCCGAAGAGCCGTCAGCACAATGAGCCGCAGGGCCTTCTCATACCCGCTCATGCGCAGCCTCGACGCCGAGGCGGGCGGCGCTCAGGATCTGCAAACCGACATCATGCGCTTCATGGCGATCCTTGCGCTGTGCCTGATGGCCATTTTTGCGCTGGTGCAAAGTCTTCCGGCGATGCCGCCGCAGACAGAGCCACCGGTTGTCACGGATGCAGCCCCACCACCGGCTGTCCAAGAACCGGTCATACAAGAACCGATCGCACAGGAACCGCCGGCTCAGGAACCGCTTGCCGAAGAACCGACATCGACACCGCCTGCGCGGATCGCACGACCGGAGCCGACACCCGTACTGCCCACTCCGTCTCCGGCCGCAAAACCGCCGGAACGGCCCGTCGTGCTAACGCGACCGGCGCCGCAACCGCTGCGCGAGAAAGCGGAGCCACCACCCACTCCCGTGCCTGTCGAGACGCCAGTATCGTCGCCGCCGCCGGCTGCTACCCAAAGCGAAGGTTTTACGCTGCGCTTCGAATCCGATCTGGCGCTCTCGCGGCTCGTGGCCACCGGTCAGATCGGCTTCTTTGCGCTGCAGGACGGCGCGGCCCGCCGTTTATCCGTCAGTCAGAGTCGCTCGAGCTTCTGGGCTGCTCCACTGCCTTCGAGCTTTCACGAAATGGACGCCGCAACGGTACCGACCGGAGTACGCAGTGCGCTTGCCCGCAGTGGCTGGCAGGAACCGGACGTCGACTGGGGAGTGACGCTGCCGCCGCGTATGAGCTCTGAACTCTCGCGACTGATGCGCGAGCACGAGGGCGGCGCCCTGGTTATTGCCAAAGACGGCACGTTGTCGAGGGTCTCGCCATGAACGCCCGGCTGAGGATCACTGCCGCGATCGTCACGCTGCTCGGCGTATCGCCTGCCGTTGCCGCATCGGAACTCGACCAGTGGTTTGTGTCCACGCTGCTTCCTCATGTCGAAGAACGCCTCACTGGCCACCCGCGCTTCAGAGGAGAGAACCTGCTGTTCGTCGCGCTGCGCGATGGGCAGGTCGAGCCGGTCAGCAACCAGCTCGTGCTGGGTTTGCGCGATCGCCTGCTCGACGCCGCCATCGACATGCCCGGTGTCCGTATTGCCTGGCAGCAGCGCGGCCAGACGACGGACGAGTCCTGCGGACCCCGTGCTGACTACTGGATTGGCATCGAGCTCGAGGAAACGCTGTCCGGTCAGTACCGCGCCAGCGTGCGCGCGCTCGACAAAGCCGAAAAAACCTGGGTCAGCGGTTTCGGCTTGTCCTGGCAAGGCACGCTGCGCCCGTCCGAACGGCGAGCGCTCAGCGAAACCCGGTCGGACCCCGTGTTTCTCGGCAGTCGCGAGGTCCCCTACTCTCTCGATCAATCCGATCTGATGGCCGCAGAGCTCGCGAGAAAGCTGCGTTGCGAAGTGGCGGGTGCGGACAGCACGGACTACACGATCACGCTCGCTGAGACGACGGACTCCGAGCGGCTCGAGAACACGCTCGCGCTCGCTGCCCGCAAACTCGATCAGGCCAACACGCTCCGAATCACGACCGACAAGACCGCCGCCAACGCTGAGATCAGCGGCACTGCGCTGCAAGTGTCGGGTTCGCTGCACCAGTACTGGCTCCGCGTGGCGCCGCTCGACACCGCCTCGAGCCTGAACAGCATGAGCACGAGTGTCTACGTGGACACGTCGACGGCAACCGCGGCTGCGAGAGACGTTGACGGCGACAACACGATCGCCTCACCGACGGCGGGTGTTGCGAGCCTGCCGCCGGTGGACGAGCCGAACCTGCATCGGCATGCGCCGGACCACCGCCCCTCCCGCTTGACGGGTGTCGAGATGCCGGGCGCCGCTCGCTCCCGCCTGCTCAAGCCACTGGCCGTCTATCGGGACGGCCGGCAGGCTGCCTGCAGGAGCGGCGACGCCTGCGCCGTACTCGAGGCGCGCGCCCTCGACGACGTCGTCGTATACCCACTGGCCTACCGGCCGGGGCTTGGCCTCACGCGCATCGCCACGGGCGGGTGCGCAGCACACACGTCGGCCACCGTCGTCACGGCCGGCCGGTCCGCGTTATACCCGGTACCCGAATACGGCCGTGTTCGCCGTAACAGCCTGCAGTCACCCCGCTGGCTGCTGTCGCCCGAGCGGACAACCTACTACACCATTGCCGTCGACAACGCACGCGACGCACGCCGGCTCAGCGCACATCTCGCGGCACTGCCGAGCCTTTGCAATGGCGTTCGCCAACCCGGCCTTTCCGGGCTCTCGCTGGAGCGCTGGCTCGAAGAGCTGTCGCATCTGATGCTGCAACTCAAAACACGAGTGCAGTGGCAGTCGATCGAAATCGACCGCACGTACGGAACGCGGTCTTAGGAGTTACGATGATCAGAATGCTGGGAGTGTTGTGCGGCGCCGCCATTGCGATCGGACTGTTGACCTGGCTCGTGGGTGTCCCGCAGTTCACCCAGGAGCGGACATCCCTCCCCGAGCCGATTACGCGCGTCGAGCTCCCCGGCGCCAGCGAGACAGACAGTGAGGTCGCCGGCGAAACAACCGCCGTAGCAGCGACGGAAACGGCAAGCGACGTCACGCCCGAACTGACCGACGACGCGGTCACGCAAGAGCCCACCAGCGAGGATGTGACAACCGCCGGTGCCGCGCCCGCACCCCCAGCGGAACCCGATGTCGACGTAGCGTCTGCGCCGGCGAACGCGGAAGCCGGGCTGGAACCGCTTGGGCCGGACACTGCCCCGGCTCCGCCGGTCGACATCGAGGACGAGCCGAAATGGTTTGCGTTCTGGAGCCCGTTTCGCAGCGAACTGGCCGCCAACGGTTTTGTTGCCCGGCTGCAGAGCGTCACCGGCCTCGACTATCGAGTGGTTCGAATCAAGCCCGGCGTTTACGAAGTCGCTTTTGCCTACGGCGACGATGACGAAATCGACGCCAAGCTTGCAACCATCTCGTCGGCCACGGGCCTGCAACTCGCGGGCACGCCGTGAGGCGTCGTCTCTCGACACTCGTTGCTGCGGCCGTCCTGCTGACGTCGGCCTCGGTGGCGTTCGGCAAAGCAACACCCGCCAATCTCGACCTTGCCTGGCAGTCGTACCTGGACACGCAGACGCATCTCGAACCCGGCTACGTGTTTCCGCACAGCCACTGTTTCAGCGCGGCGGCAGCGCGATATGGACTGCCTGAAACGCTGCTGCTCGCGGTCGCTCGCGGCGAAAGCGACTTCGACGCAACGGCTCGTTCCCGCGCCAACGCGCATGGCGTGATGCAAATCCTCTGGCCGGTCACTGCCAAACACTTAGGTATAGAGCGGCTGAGCCGGCTGTACGATCCGTGCACGAACATCGATGCGGGCGCACGCTACCTGAAGGAAATGCTGGCGCGCTACGAAGGTAACCTGCACCTGGCATTGGCTGCGTACAACTACGGCCCCAACCGAATTCCCGTCAATGCCGTCGCGATTCCCGACGGCGCTCGCTGGTACTCCGGCTACATCTACCGGCACCTCGGCTACGTTCTCGGCAGTGGTACGAGCAAGGCAGCGGCATCGAGAAGCCTGTACTCCGACCTTGGCCAGTCCACGCTGTTGACGTTCGGCGAGCCGTACCGCGCCGCTGCGTTTGTTTCACGGCTCGAGGACCGCGCAGCCGGCCTCAAGCTCGACTGGTTTCGCCGTGGTACCGGCCAGTTCGAAGTGGTGATGAGCTACGCCGATCGCGATGAGTTCGACCGTCACGCCGCGCTGCTCAGGCAGGCGGGCTACCGCATCGAATGACGGCGGCGGGAAGCCCGTGGATCAACAGTGCGGGCGCCCGAGTTCGGGCGGCAGCAGCGCTTCGATCCGCTGCATGACGTCGAGTTTGTGAACGAGGTCGTGGATGTAATCCAGGCTGTCGGTTTCGAGAACCAGTACTTCGCTCATTGTGTAGCGGTCGATCCACTCGTCGTAGAGGCGTTCCAGCCGCTTCAGGTAAGCGGTCGGTACATCCTGCTCCATCTTGCGCCCGCGTAGCTTGATGCGCGTCCTGAGCGTGCGCATCGAACACTTGAGATAAATCATGAGGTCCGGCGGGCGAATGGCGTCCAGTATGGCTGCGTAAAAACCCTGGTAGGTACCCCAGTCGCGTTTGCTGATCTTGCGCATCTGGTAGAGCGCTGTCGCAAATATCTCGGCGTCCTCGAAGATCGTGCGGTCGAGCACGACAACGCCAGGCTGGCGGTCCAGTTCCTGATGCAGTCGGAATTTGCTCGCGAGGAAATACAGCTGGGACTGAAACGCCCAGCCTTTCATGTCGCGATAAAAATCCTTGAGATACGGGTTCTCGTCGTTCGGTTCGTAGAACGGAACGATGCCGTAGGTGCGGGCCAGGAACTCCACGAGTGTCGATTTCCCGACCCCCATGTTGCCCGCAATCGCAATTGACCGCTTCATCCCGCTCAAGTGTATCGAATCGGGCCTCGACGGCAACGTCTGGCGGGAACAACCTCAATAGCCTATGCTCCGCCAGGCGTCGACCGGAGACCACCATGAACGAACCCGAAGTGCTGCTAAGTGAAGCGCGTATCGCCGAGCGCGTGCGCGAAATTGCGAGTGAGATCTCCGCCGACTATGCCGACAAGGACGGTGTAGTGCTGATTGGCGTGCTGAAAGGCTCGTTCATATTCCTCGCGGACCTCTCGCGGGCGCTGTCGATCCCGCGCAGCATCGAGTTCATTGCCGTCTCCAGCTACGCCAGCGGCAGCCGCTCTACCGGCGCTGTTCGGCTGATCATGGATGTCCGCGGCAACATCGAGAATCGCCATGTGCTCATCGTCGAGGACATTGTGGATACGGGCCACACGCTCAAGTATCTGCTCGGCATCCTGCAGTCTCACCGCCCGGCCTCCATCCGCACCTGCACCCTGCTGCACAAAGCCGACTGCGCGGAGGTCGACGTCGATATCGACTACGTGGGTTTTCAGATCGGCGATGACTGGGTTGTTGGTTACGGCCTGGACTACGCCGAGCGGGATCGCACCTTGCCGTACATAGGCATCGTCGCGCCGGACGACCGCAACTGAGCCACACGCGGCGACGAGGCAACCCGGCGCCGGCCGTCTTCAAACCGGCTCACGGGCGTCGGCGCAAGCATCGTATTCCACCTCCACGGTCGAGTGACCAATCCCGTAGCGCTCGTCCAGGAGCGCTTTGACCTCGCGGACCGTCGCCGTGGGATCGTGATCGCGGGACGCAAGCTCAATGTGCATCGTCAGCATCAGGTCCTGTGGCGTCAGGCCCCAGACGTGCACGTGGTGGATACCGCAAACCCCGGGCACGGCTGCCATGATCGACGCCTGCATTTCGTCGACGTCCAGCCACTCCGGGGAACCCTCCAGCAACACGTGCGCGCTGCGGCGCACGAGCGCCCAGGCGCTCTTGAGGATCAGGAACGCCACGGCCACCGACAGCAGAGGGTCGACGACAACAAGGCCGGTCAGGAGTATTACGATCGACGCCACGATCGCGGCAATTGAACCCAGAAGATCGCCGAAGACGTGCAGCGCCGCGCCACGGATGTTCAGGTTGTCGCGGTCGCCGCCGTGTAGCACGGCAAACGCAAGCACGTTCACGACGAGGCCCGCTATTGCAATCTTGAGCATTGTGCCGGCGAGCACCTCGGGGGGATCGGCGAGACGCCGTGCGGCCTCGAAGAGAATCCAGGCGACAACAAACATGAGCAGCAGGCCGTTGACGAACGCCGCCAGGATCTGAAAACGCTGATAGCCGTAGCTCAACGCCGGGTCAGCGGGCCGCTTCGACACGTGAAACGCCACGGCCGCGAGCAGCAATGCCATCGAGTCGGTCAGCATGTGACCCGCGTCGGCAAGGAGCGCAAGCGACCCGGATAGCAGGCCGCCGATGATCTCGACCACCATGAAACTCGCCGTCAACGCCAGCGCAATGTAGATGCGCGTCAGATTGTGGTGCTCGTGTGAATGCGCCATGGTCTTATCGTCGGCGGGCTACCCGAAGTCGATCGGGCACAGCATAATGTTCCGAACCACCTGTAGGCCAGAAGAGGTTTTCACGCGATGACAGCAGCCACTCCCGAAAAACGCTTTCTCGATGTCGATGGCCTCCAAATGGCCTACGTCGAAATGGGCACCGGCAAGCCTATCGTTTTCCAGCACGGCAATCCGACGTCCTCGTACCTGTGGCGAAACATCATGCCTGCGCTGGCCGACCGGGGGCGGTGTATTGCGGTCGACCTGATCGGCATGGGCGATTCCGCCAAACTCCCGGACAGCGGACCAGAGCGCTATACCTACGGCGAACAACGGGACTTCCTCTACGCCGCCTGGGAGCAGCTCGGCCTTTCCAGCGACGTCACGCTCGTGCTGCACGACTGGGGTTCGGCCCTCGGCTTCGACTGGGCCCGCCAGCACCCGGATCGCATTCGGGGCATTGCCTACATGGAAGCGATCGTGACGCCGCTCGGCTGGGACGACTGGCCCGACAACGCCCGCGACATTTTCCAGGCGCTTCGCTCCGAGGCCGGCGAGTCGCTGGCACTCGAGAAGAACCTGTTCGTGGAAGGCATCCTGCCCGCCTCCATCATGAGAACCCTGACGGATGCCGAATTCGACGAATATCGCAGGCCGTTCGCGGTGGCCGGGGAGGACCGGCGCCCCACTCTGAGCTGGCCCCGGCAAATCCCGCTCGACGGCGAACCGGCGGCGGTTGTCGATACCGTCGAAGGCTATGCCTCGTGGCTGCTCGAATGCGAAACGCCGAAGCTGTTCATCAACGCCGATCCGGGCTCGATACTGGTCGGGCGTCAGCGCGAGTTTTGCCGGCAATTCAGGAACCAGACGGAGGTCACCGTGCCGGGACTGCATTTTATTCAGGAGGATTCGCCGGCCGAGATCGCGAGCGCAATCGGCAGCTGGCTCGATGGCCTTTGAGATGCTTTCTGCGCCTGTTGCGGGAACCGTGGGTCAGACTCAAGAATCGCGAAACGCGCACATAAAAAGGCGGCTGGACTCCGCGAGTTCAGCCGCCTTGGTTACCTACGCCTGAGCGTGGCACCTGTCCCCCTGATTTCCCCCGCCAAGCCGTACCTGAAGGTTGCGTGCCTGAAGGATATCGCCTTCAAGTGTCTTGGTCGGTCGATAGTGCTGTTGCAAAGCCGCGACGTATCGACGGAGAGAACGGTCTCAAAAATGGGCGATGTTGTCAACAGCCTTTAGCAAAAACATTGTAACTACAGGCTATACGGCGACAACGTTGGTTACACACAACACTTTTCGGGATGTTGTGAGCGAACAACACGGACAGAATTGGAAGGGTGCTTTTTTCGCTCAAATAGCGTCCGGGGTCGAAACGATGAAACGAATATTCGTCATTCTCACTTTATTTGGCGTTGTCATGCCGCAGCCGGTAACCGCCACGGAGAACGATATGCAGCACAAATACGCGGACAACAACGGCGTAAAAATCCACTACGTGGTCACCGGCGAAGGGCCGCTGGTCGTCATGATCCACGGGTTCCCGGACTACTGGTACACCTGGCGCCACCAGATGGAAGCGCTGAAGGACAACTACCGCGTGGCGGCACTCGATCAGCGCGGTTACAACTTGAGCGACAAACCCGAGGGTGTGGCCGCCTACGACATGCAACACCTGGTCGGTGATGTTGCCGCGGTGATCCAGGACCAGGGGGAAGACAGCGCCATCATTGTCGGTCACGACTGGGGCGGCTCGGTCGCCTGGAACGTGGCGCTGGCCCAGCCTCAGCTCGTTGACAGGCTCGTGGTGCTGAACCTGCCGCACCCGAGGGGGTTTCTCGCCGCGATCCGCAATAACCCCGACGCGCTTGCCGGCACGGAATACGCGCGCCGCTTTCGCGAAGGCACCCCTCAGGATCCGGACATCTTCTTCGGTATGCCCATGACGCCGGAAACGCTGTCCGGCTGGGTGACCGACGAAGACGCCCGGCCGAAGTACATCGAGGCTTTCGAACGCTCGGACTTCTCGGCGATGCTCGCCTACTACAAGCAGAACTACCCCGACCTCTGGAGCGGCGATTTTGCGCCGGCAAGGATGCCGCCGAACCTCCGCATGCCGACGCTGATGTTTCATGGTCTCGCCGACGAGGCACTGCACTCCGACGGCCTGAACAACACCTGGGACTGGATCGACGCCGACTTCACGCTCATGACCATTCCCGGCGCCGGGCATTTTGTACAGCAGGATGCCGCGGACTATGTGAGCCAGCATCTGCGACTCTGGCTCGACGCTCGCAGGGACTGAGCAAAACGAACTGGGGATCAGCGCGGATCGGCGGTCTCGTCGGCAACGGTGTTGCTGAGGCAACCCAGCGGGCCCAGGTCCACTTCGACCTCGTCTCCGGGCTCGAGCCAGCGCGGCGGCTGACGCGCTGCTCCGACGCCGCCGGGTGTCCCGGTCACGATCACGTCGCCGGGCATGAGCGTCGTAAACGTCGAGCAGTACTCGACGAGGCGCGGAATGTCGAAAATCAGCTCGGCGATCCGGCCACGCTGCAGCACGTCGCCGTTGACCCGCGTCGTCAAGGTCAGCGCCGTCACATCGTCGATCTCGTCGCGGCTGACCAGGGCGGGACCAAATGCGCCACTCGCGGGAAAGTTCTTGCCCGCCGTAAACTGGCTCGTGTGGCGCTGCCAGTCGCGAACCGAGCCGTCCATGAACGGACTGTAGCCCGCAATGTAGTCTTCGGCCTCGGCCGCGCTGACGTAGCGCGCCCGGCGGCCAATCACGACGGCAAGCTCACCTTCGTAGTCGTATTGCGTCGATACGCGCGGCCGCTCGAGGGGCGCGCGATGGCCCACCAGGCTGTCGGCAAAACGCACGAACACGAGCGGCTCCGCGGGTATCTCCCGCCCCATCTCCTCGACGTGCGGGCGGTAATTCACGCCGACGCACAGGATCTTGCCGGGGTTGGGTATCACTGGCTCGTAGCGAATCCCGGCGATCCCCACGCCCTCGGAAACGACGCTGTGCGGCAACTCATCGAGCCTGCCGGCCCTGAGCAAGGATCCGAGATCGGGACATTGGTCTCGCAGAGACCTCTCTGCCTCGTACACGGCATCGTCCCTCTCGATCCCGTAACTGCGGTGCCCCGACCGCTCAAAACTCACACAGCGCATGTTTTCTCCCGAGGAACGACTACAATTGCGGACGCAACCTTCTTCAGACCCGGCTGGTTCACCCGAATGAAAACGACACGAGCAAGGCACACCGGATTGAGAGCGGCGCTCTTTGGCGGCCTCACCGCCGCGTGCAGCTTAGCAAGCGGGGCGGAGTTATGGCACAACGTCGAAGGCTATACCTCGACGGCAGACGGCTTCGAGCGCTTTAGCGTCCTCGTCGTCGGGGACGACGGCAAGGTGATTGCAACGGGCGGCAGTGAGCTCCTGACTCGGTTCGCCGATACCCGGCACCATGATGGCGAGTACCGCACGCTGCTTCCCGGGCTGACCGACGCGCACGCGCACCTGTACGCCCAGGGACTGCTGGCCAGCCAGATCAATCTTGCCGCCGTTATGAGCCTGCCCGCCGCGCTCGAGCGGGTTCGCCAGTATGCCAACGACAATCCGCTGGCCCCGTGGCTGCTCGGCCGGGGCTGGAACCAGGTACTGTGGGAGCGCCGGGAATTCCCGACTGCCGCGGACCTGGACAGCGTCGTCGCCGATCGTCCCGTCTGGCTCAGGCGCATCGACGGTCACGCTGCGTGGGCAAACACACGTGCCCTCGAGCTCGCCGGCATCGATCGCGACACACCGGATCCGGTCGGCGGCAAGATCCTGCGCGACGCAAACGGCGACGCAACGGGCATCCTGATCGACACGGCCATGAGCTACGTGGAAGAGCTCATCCCTCCCGCGGACAAACGGCAGATCCGCTCGGCTTATCGACGCGCGAACGAGATGCTGCCCGCACTCGGCCTGACGGGCGTGCACGACGCCGGCGTCGACCTCACTGAAGCGGAAGTACTGATTGCGATGGCCGAAGATCGTGAACTCGACCTGCGCGTGTACGCCATGCTGCGTGGCACCGACGACAACCTCGACCACTTCGGCGAGCCGCTGCTTGCGGATGGCAACGAGCAGCTGAACGATCGCCTCGAAATCCGCGCGGTCAAAGTCTATGCCGACGGTGCACTGGGCAGCCGCGGCGCCGCAATGATCGAACCCTACTCCGACGACGCAGAAAACCGCGGCCTGCCGTTCTGGACCGGGGATGAGCTCGAGCGCAAGGTTCTGAAGGCCAACGACAGCGGTTTTCAGGTGGCCATCCATGCCATTGGCGACCTCGGCAATCGCATGGTCATCGACGCGTTCGAGGCAGCCGACCCGGGCGGCACATCATCGTTCCGGAACCGTATCGAACACGCGCAAATCCTCGCACTCGAGGACATCGGACGCGTTGCCCGGCTTGGCCTCGTGGCCTCGGTCCAGCCCATTCACGCAACCAGCGACATGAACATGGCGGAGGACCGCGTAGGCGCGGAGCGCATCAGAGGCGGCTATGCGTGGCGGCGCCTGCTCGAAGCCGGTGCCGTTGTTGCGAGTGGCTCGGATTTCCCGGTCGAACTGCCCAACCCGTTCTATGGGCTGCACGCCGCCGTTACGCGGCAGAGCCGCGACAATCTGCCTGACGGCGGCTGGTATGCGGACCAGGCCATGAGCCGCGAAGAGGCGCTGCACTCGTTTACGCTGGCCGCTGCCTATGCAGCGCATCAGGAAACCAGGCTGGGCTCGCTCGAACCCGGCAAGTGGGCCGATTTCATTATTGTGGATCGCAACTACTTCGAGATTCCGGCTGACGAGATCGACGACATTGTGATCCTGGAAACCTGGATCGGCGGCCGGCAAGTGTTTGCGAGAGGCGAGTAACCAAGGGAACAGAATGATCGTCGAACAGCTCTGGACGGGCAACAGCTACCGCAATTTCAACTACCTGATCGTGTGTCCCGAAACGGGCGACGCGCTCGCCATCGACCCGCTCGACTTCCGGCAATGCCTCGCGGTCGCCAGGGACAAGGGTTATCGCATCACCCAGGTGCTGAACACGCACGAACATTCCGATCACATTGGCGGCAACAAGGCTGTGATCGCCGCAACCTCCGCCACACTGATTGCGCACGAGAACGCCGGCGCGCGCATTGCCAACGTCGATCGCGGCGTTGGTGCTGGTGACATTGTGCGGATCGGCAAGTCCGTAGAGCTGGAATGTCTCGACACACCCGGCCACACGATGAGTCACGTATGCCTGCTATCGCACACGGATGTACCCGCTTTGTTCAGCGGCGACACGCTGTTCAACGCAGGCGCAGGCAACTGCCACAACGGCGGTCATCCCGAAGCGCTGTTCGAGACCTTCGAGTCTCAGCTCGCGCGCCTGCCGGGCCATACGCGGCTCTACCCCGGACACGACTACCTCGGCAACAACCTGGGGTTTACGCTCGATCGCGAGCCGGACAACCAGACCGCGCGTGCATTGCTCGAGCGCGTGGCCGATCAGGACCCTGCCGACGCCTACGTCACGACCCTCGACGAGGAAAAGCGCATCAACACTTTCTTCAGGCTGGACAGTCCCGCGGTTGTCGAAAAGCTCGTCAGCGAGTACCCCGAACTCGGCGACTCGCCGGATACGAAGAGCGTATTCCTGAAACTGCGCGAGCTCAGGAATCGCTGGTAGTCCGCCGGCTTGCCTCCCAGAGCAATACGAGCGCCCGGTACGCGGCAATCGCATCGTCGATGGCGCTTTCCGGAGGCAGGTCGGAACCGAAATAGGCTTCAGTCAGCAGCCCGCGGAGTTGCTTGTCCAGTTCGTACTCGGTCATGAGCGCCGCAAGATCGAACAACGCGAAGTTGTCCCCCGCGTATTCCCAGTCGATGAAACCGATCGTCTCGGCGGAGGGGCTCCCCCGCAGGAGCAGGTTGTCCGGAACCAGATCGTTGTGGCAGGGAACGAGCGGACCCGGCAAACGCAGGCGCTCGAGGAAAGCCAGCGCGCCGCGCTGTTCGGCATTGGGGCTAGGCAGGCAGGCCCGATAGTGTTGCGCCCAGGCGCCAAAATCATATACGTGCCCCAGCCGCGGCAGGCCGTGCAGCCGGCGCAAAGCGCGAGCGAGCGCCTCCAGCGCTGACGAATGTTCGAGTTCCGCAGGCGTCAACGCCGCCCCGGGCAGCCATTCCGTCAGGATGCCCGTCTCGGCATGCCACAGGCTTGCGGCGGCGAGCCCTGTCGACGCGGCCTGCCGTTGCGCTCGTGCTTCTTGCGCGCGCGTAATGTACGGCGGTTTGCGAGCTTCCGGGTCGAGCTTGAGCACGGCGCTTCGGCCCTCGAGTGCGACAAGCCAACTCGCGTTCATGCTGCCGCCTTCCAGGCGCTCGAAACCTGCCCCTGCCCAGCCGGGAATACGCTCCAGCACAGCCGCGACGTCGACAGTCACGCGAGCCCTTGCGTTTCGCGGAGGCTCTGGCGCCACGCCAGGTAGCCGAACGGAATCATGACGACGTAAACGACAAACAGCAGTGCCGTCAGCTCGAGCCCGCGCGACCAGTAGATGACGATCGATACGAGATCGATCACGAGCCAGTACCACCAGTTCTCGAGTATCTTGCGGGCAACGAGCCAGGTTGCCCACAGTGCTGTCCAGGTCGTGGCCGAATCGACGTAGGGAAACGCCGCGTCCGTGTAGCGTTCCAGCAGCGCACCGTTGATGGCCACGACGACGGCAATGACGGTCAGGGCAACCGCGTGTAACCGCAGGCCTCGCGTGCTCACGGGCAGCGTATGCGACCCGCCGCTCTGCCAGGACCACCAGCCGTACACGGCCATGAGGAAATAGAAACCGTTCAGAACCGATTCCATGTACAGCCTCGCCTCGATGAACAGCCACATATAGATGGCGGTGCTGAGCAGGGCAAAAGACCAGCAGGCGATATTCTGGCGAATCGCGAGGACAAGGTAGAGAACCGCTGCAACGACGGCAACGACCTCCAGCAGCGACAGCGCCGCTGCCTGTTCGGCCAGCGCGGTCACGAGCGTCTCCACGATCTACCCTGCAATCGGGTTGTTCAGAATCCTTATCGCAAACACGGCTTTCGGCACGGTATCGAAGGTCGTGCCGATTTCCGCTTTGAGTGCATCCATGACCACGTCGAACTCGCCGCGAAGCTGCGTGCTCATCGGGTTCGTGACCACCGCGATATCCGGGTAGCCGTTGAGACGTTCGATGACGTCGGCAATCGGCGGAATGAAGTCACTGGTCAGGGGATAAAGACTAATATCGACGGCTACTTGCATGCCTAGAACTCCAGGTTGAACGTTACGCCCAGCTGCCGCGCATCACCCAGTCGCGTGTACAGCGTCGGCGGAAAATCGGGCGGCTCATTGCCAAAGAAAAAGCCGCGCACGGCGTAGCGCTCATCGCCGAGGTTGCGGGCCCACAATGTCAGCGACCAGCGATCAGCCTCGTAACCCGTGCGCGCGTTCACGAGCTCGTAGGCCTCGGAACGCTGGTTATGGCTCACGTCGAAATAGAACGCATCCTTGCCGCTCGCGTCGACCTGCGCAAACCAGCCGCTGTGGTGGCTGTAGCGGCCGCCCAGCGCAAACGTGTAGCCGGGCGCGTGCGCTTGATCACGGCCCGAAAGATCGCCGGCTGGACTCATGTAACGGTCGAAGCTCGCGTCGAGCAGGCCGACATTCAGATACAGATCGAGTGAGGCGATCGGCGACCAGCGAAGATCGGCTTCGAGACCAAAGCTTTCACCCCTGGCCGCGTTGTTCGTGAAAAACACGAACGTCGTGGGGTCGCCAGGAACGAGCTGCACCGACGAACGCACCTGCTGGTCGTCCCGGCGGCTGGCAAACACGGCCAGCTGGCTGCTCAGGCGCCCACCAAAGGCTCTGCCGCGCAAGCCGATCTCGGCGTTCCACGCCCCTTCCTGATCGAACTCCCGGGCATCCGCGGGCGTTTGGCCGAGATTAAAACCGCCGGCCTTGTAGCCCCTCGACAGCGTGGCGTAGGCGTTCAAGCCGGACTCGAAGCGATGCGTCAGCGCGAGTTCGCCGCCGAGCATCGACTCGTCCGGACCTGCAGCGAGGCCGCTGCTGTCGCTGTAGTCCGTACTGCGGCGCTCGACGCGAAGGCCCACGCTCAGGGTCGTCGAAGCCGCAAGCGGTACGTCCAGTTGGCCGAAGGCCGCGATATTCGTGGCCTCGTAATCGCTCGTCAGCCGATCGTCGAGGATATCCGGGGGGCCAAAGTCGGGATCGAAGTACTCGCCCTGATTGAGCGAAGCGAGGGATTCCTCGAGCCGCAGCGCGTAGACGCCGAGAAGCCAGTCCGCACCCAGCAGCTGCCGGCCCTCACCGGAGGCCAGGCGAAACTCCTGGCTCACGGTCTGGCGCTCTCGCTCGTTGAGCGAAATGAAATCGTAGGTGATCGGTGCCCAGCTGTCCGTGTTGCCCCAGTCGGCATCGAAACCGTAAACGATGTCGGAGTCTGCGTACGCAGTAATCGAGGTCAGCAGGTTCCCGCCGACGTCCTCCCCTTCGACGCGAACCGAGGCGCCAATGCTTTCCTGCGCGTCGCGGCCGGGCCGGTCCGAGAGCACCGTGTAGCTGTTGTCAAGCGCAAACGCGTCGTAGCCGTTGTCGATATCGGTGTACAGAGCAGCCACGTCCACCTGCCACACGGCGGACGGTTCGAATCGCAGCTTGCCGCGTACGGTGGTTTCCTCGCGGCCGTTGGTGTCGTCGCGGCCCAGGAAAGGATTGTCTCTGAAACCGTCGCTTTCGTGACGCTGCGCGCTGACCCGCAGCGCCGTGCGTTCGCCGATTGCGCCGCCGACGGCCGCGCCCAGCGTGCGGGCGTCGTCCTCACCCACGGTCAGCTCGACCCTGCCGACAAACTCGTCGGTCGGCGCGGCGCTTTTCAGGTAAATCAGCCCGCCGATGGCGTTGGCGCCATAGCGCGTGCCCTGCGGCCCCCGCAGCACCTCGATGCGTTCGAGATCGAACAGCGTCGCCACGCTGCCAATGCCGCTGAAGTCGATGTCGTCGATCAGGAGACCCACGGACGGGTTCGGCGCACCCTGGTACTGTTCGAGCTCACCGACGCCGCGTATCTGGAAATAGCGTGCGCGATGCCCGTCGCCCGACCAGTTGAGGTTCGGTACGACGGCCGTGAGTTCCTCGAAGTGCTGCACGGCCAGGCGCTCGATTTGTGCCGTGTCGAGGATCGAAACACTTGCCGGCACGTCGCTCAGGCGGCGCTCGCGCAAATCTGCGGTAACGACAATTTCTTCAATCGACACGACGTCGTCAGGCTCTGCCGCAACGAACTGCGCCTCGGCGGACACTGAAAAAAACAAGGAAAAAAGTAACGAAGACGCCGCATACAGCGGCACGGCGGGACGCCGTAACAGACTATGCATGATTCCCTTCCTACGCCGGCATTATCCGGATCAGGTTCGAGGGTTCCCGCCGGTGAAGAGCACCTGCCCTTCGGCGGATCTCAGGTCGTGAGACCACCCCTGTGGAGACGCGATTATAACCTTCTGGCGCGCCGCGGGAAGGGGGCAGACGGGAGGCAAGGCGGCTGGGGCACGGATAACAGCGTTTGCGCCGCCCTCGATTTGAAAACCCGGACGCAGACGACGGAGGTTTTGGTGCCGCGGTGTACGTACATGCCACACAATTCATGGATATTCCGGCGGATTCCGCTTTCATTTGCGCCAGGAATACCCAAGAATTTTGGTCCCCCGTCCACGTGGAGGCCTCACTAATGTCAATTGGTGCCTTGCTGAGAGAACACAGGAATTCTTGCGGACTGACCCAGCCGGAGCTTGCCGCCAAGCTGTCTATTGAGCAGTCGTATCTTTCGAAAATCGAGAACGACAAAGCCGTTCCGTCGGAGCCGTTGCTCAGCAGCATTCTGGACACGCTGGGCATGTCGGTCGCCGAGTTGGTGAGTCACCTAGACGAGGCACAGATCGACGATTTGCGTCAGATCAAGAGTGTCAACGAACATGTGCGGAGCTTGCGGCGGCGTCAAGCCGCAAGGCGGCAAGTGACAGTTTTGGCCTGTGCGACGTTCTTTGCTATCGGCACGGCGCTGGCTTCAGCCAGCCTGTTCGAGGTGTTTTCCTCGAACACCGCTTACCAGTACCGATCGCTGGGCGTAGTCAGAGCGGGCGAACCGAAGGAAATTTTCGAATCTCCGGGCCGTTTTGCGGAGGCATTACGACCGGATAGTGAAATAGCGGAGTTTGTACGCTCGACCGTTGCCCGCACCGACGAAGTGTACGTGGTACTGCACCGGTACAAAGGCGAAATCTTCGTCAACGACGTGGAGGGAGGCGCTCGAACCTACAGGTTGCAGTCGTCGCGAAACGTGGCTTCTGCAACGAACCGAATGTTGGGTTGGGCCGGGATCTGCTCACTCGCGGTCAGCGTCCTGTTACTGGCGTCCGTTTTCCGGTTGCGACATCAACGCCGGGAGCCGGCAAGTTGACCGTTTCTCCGAGGCACTAGCCTGGTCGCTTTTTGAGCCGCGCAATCAGCGACGACGTGTCCCAGCGATTACCGCCCATCTGCTGCACCTCGGCGTAGTAGCCGTCGACCAGCTGGGTCATCTCGAGGCTGACGCCCCGTCGCTCCGCCTCCTCGAGGGCGATCGCGAGATCCTTGCGCATCCAGTCGACCGCAAAACCGAAGTCGAACTCGCCGTCGAACATCGTCCGCCAGCGGTTGTCCATTTGCCACGACTGCGCGGCGCCGCCGCCGATGGCCTTGATGAGCCGCTCCGGGTCCAGTCCGGCCGCACCGGCGAAATGCAGCGCTTCCGAAAGCCCCTGCACGACACCGGCAATACAGATCTGGTTGACCATCTTTGCGAGCTGGCCCGCGCCCGCGTCACCCATGTGGGTCACGGCTTTAGCGTAGCTCTGCATGACGGGCAACGCGGCGGCATAGGCCTGCTCTTTGCCGCCCACCATGATCGCAAGCTGACCGTTCTCGGCGCCTGCCTGGCCACCAGACACTGGCGCATCCAGAAAGCCTGTGCCCCGACGCTCCGCTTCGGCTTCGAGTTCCCGCGCGATCGTCGCTGATGCCGTCGTATGGTCTACGACAACGGAGCCTTCACGGGTGCTCTCGAATACGCCTGCCGGACCAAGCGTCACCTCACGAAGATCGTCATCGCGGCCCACGCAAATGAACACGAAGTCGGCACCGGCGGCAGCCTCCGCCGGGGTCTCTCCCAGGGTCCCGCGGTGCTCCTCGACCCATTGCTCAGCTTTCGCGCGAGTGCGGTTGAATACCCGGGTGGGAAAACCCGCTGCGGCAAGGTGCCCGGCCATCGGATAACCCATAACGCCGAGGCCAACAAAGGCCACTTGTGGTTTGCTGGTCTCGGGCATGACGGCCTGCTCCTGCTGTTTGACGGGACTTCGCTAGGACTTCTTCCGAGGGTCGAGTCCAATGGAGCGCGCAATGATCTCACGCATGATCTCGGAAGTCCCGGCGTAAATTCGCGAGATTCTGGCGTTGGCGTACATGCGGCTGATCGGGTATTCGTCCATGTAGCCGGCGCCGCCGTGCAGCTGCAGGCATTCGTCGGTAACGCGGCCCTGCAGTTCGCTCGTGAACAGTTTGGCTTTGGCGGCATCGTCCGCGCTGAGTTCACCGTCGTTGTGCGCCATGACGCAGTGATCGATGTAAGCCTGCGCCACGTCGAGTTCCGTGCGCATGTCGGCCATCTTGAAGCGCGTGTTCTGGAAATCCGCGACGGTCTGGCCAAAAGCCTTGCGCTCGCCAATGAACTCCATCGTCGCCGCAAACGCCGCCTCGGCGTTGGCGAGAAACTCCACCGCGACGATGAGCCGTTCCTCGGCGAGGAAATGCATCGTGTGATAGAAGCCGCGATGCAGCTCGCCCAGCAGATTCTCCTTCGGCAGTTTCACGTTGTCGAAGAACAGCTCGGCCGTGTCCTGACTCTTGAGACCCATCTTCTTGAGATTACGGCCGCGCTCGAACCCCTCCATGCCACGCTCGACGACAAACAGGCTCAGCCCGTGACGCTTGTCCGGGTCCGTGCGCGCAACGACAACCACGAGGTCCGCGTTGATGCCGTTCGAGATGTAGGTTTTGGAGCCGTTCAGAAGGAAGTGATCGCCTTTGTCTTCGGCGCGCGTCTTGAGTCCGGCAACGTCGCTGCCCGCGCCGGGCTCGGTGATCGCCACGGCAAGTATGCTCTCACCGCTGACGCAGCCGGGCAGCCAGCGGGCTTTCTGCTCATCCGTGCCGAGTTCGCCAATGTACGGTCCCACGAGGCGGCTGTGCAGCCAGCCAAAAAAACCGACGTCGCCGTGATGGCAATTTTCCTCGATAAAAATCTGCTCGTAGCGGAAATCGCTGATCCCCGCGCCGCCGTATTGCTCGTCAGCCCACATGAGCAGCAAACCCTGCTCGCCGGCTTTGAGAAAAGCCTCGCGATCGACGATACCCTGCTCGTGCCAACGCTCTGCGTGCGGCGCTATCTCGTTCTTGAGGAACGCGCGCACGCTGTCGCGGAACATCTCGTGCTCGTCGTCGAAAATGCGTCGTGCCATGTCTCGGCCTCGCCCGCTCAGCGGCCCTTGAATTCGGGCGCGCGCTTCTCGAAGAAGGCCGCGACACCTTCCTGCGCGTCTTCACTCGCGAGCAGCTCGGCCTGCAGGCTGGCTTCGAGATCGTAACTGGCACCCCACTCGTGGTCAGCGGCAAAACGCATGGCTTTCTTGGTCGCCGCGAGCGACAGCGGTGCGCGCGTCGCCAGATCCGCGGCCCACGCAACGGCCTCGTCGCGCAGCGACTCCGCCGGTGCAGTGCGATTTGCAAGCCCCAGCTCCACGCAGCGCGCGGCCGGGATACGCTCCGACTCGGCGCTCAGCGCAAAGGCGCGCCGGTAGCCCAGCTCACGCACGAGCATCCAGTTGGCTCCGCCGTCCGGCACGAGCGAAATGGTCGTAAACGGCGACAGCAGGAATGCATCCTCGGCCATGACCAGGAGGTCGGCCTGCAGTGCGTAGGAAAGGCCTATGCCGGCCGCAAAACCGCCAACCGCGGCAATCACGGGTTTCGGCATCTTTGCGATGATTTCGAGCGACGGCCGGTACTCGTCCTGGAGCTGGCCTTCGACGCCACGCTCTGCATCGAAACCGGCTTTGAGGTCCGCACCCGCGCTGAAGCAGCGGCCTTCGGCGCGCAGTACAACGGCCCTTACCGTGGAGTCGGCGGAGGCCTTTTCGAGGGCCTCGAGCAGCGCAGCGCGCATTTCCGTATTGAAGCCGTTGAGCGCATCGGGCCGGTTCAGCGAAACAATGGCGACAGCATCCTGCTGCTCGTAAAGAACAGTCTCTGACATGGTGTGTTCCTCAGGGTCCTGGCCGGAACCTGTTGCGGCTCCGGTAAGTCGTTAGCAATGACTATAGGGTCTACATGTTGCGGCGGTACTCGCCGCCGACGTCGTACAGCGCCGCCGAAATCTGGCCGAGCGACGCCGATTTTACGGTATCCATGAGTTCGGCAAACAGATTTTCCCGCCGCCTCGCAACGTCCCGAAGCGTAGAGAGCGCCGCGGCGCTGTCGTCGGCGTGGTTGCCGACGAAAGCGCGCACGCTGCGAATCTGATCGTGCTTCTCGTCGTCCGTGGAGCGTATCAACTCGAGCTCGTGTACTTCGTCCTCCTGGCCCTCTTTGGGCAGGAACGTGTTGACGCCAATCAGCGGCAGCGAGCCGTCGTGTTTTTTGGTTTCGTAGTACAGGCTCTCGTCCTGAATCTTGCCGCGCTGGTACATCGTATCCATGGCGCCCAGCACGCCGCCGCGTTCCGATATACGTTCGAATTCCTGGTACACCGCCTCCTCGACGAGATCCGTCAACTCGTCGATGATGAACGAGCCCTGCCACGGGTTTTCGCAGAAGTTCAAACCCATCTCACGCGCAATGATGAGCTGGATCGCCACAGCCCGGCGCACCGACTGTTCGGTTGGCGTCGTAATGGCTTCGTCGAACGCATTGGTGTGCAGACTGTTGCAGTTGTCGAACAGCGCGTACAGTGCCTGCAACGTCGTGCGGATGTCGTTGAAGCTGATCTCCTGGGCGTGCAGGCTGCGACCGGACGTCTGGATGTGGTACTTCATCATCTGCGACCGGTTACTCGCTCCGTAGCGCTCGCGCATCGCGCGCGCCCAGATACGCCGGGCAACCCGGCCGATCACCGTGTACTCGGGATCCATGCCGTTGGAAAAGAAGAAGCTCAAGTTCGGCGCAAAGGCGTCGATGTCCATGCCGCGCGCCAGGTAGTACTCGACGATCGTGAAGCCGTTCGCGAGCGTAAACGCGAGCTGGCTGATCGGGTTCGCGCCGGCCTCGGCAATGTGATAGCCGGAGATCGACACGCTGTAGTAGTTGCGTACTTCGTTGTCGATGAAAAACTGCTGGACGTCGCCCATCATTTTCATCGCAAACTCGGTCGAGAAGATGCAGGTGTTTTGCGCCTGATCCTCCTTCAGTATGTCGGCCTGCACGGTGCCGCGCACACTGGCGAGCGTCGCCGCGCGAATGCGATCGTAGGTTTCCGCGTCTACGAGCTTGTCGCCCGAAATGCCGAGCAGACCGAGACCCAGACCGTCGTTGCCCTCTGGCAGATCGCCCGAATAACGCGGCCGCTCACGGCCCTCGAAATACGAGTCGATCTTCTTCTGCGCAGATTCCCACGCGCCGGTTTCGCGCAAGTGCTTTTCGACCTGCTGGTCGATTGCAGTGTTCATGAAGAACGCAAGAATCATGGGGGCGGGGCCGTTGATCGTCATCGACACTGAGGTGCCGGGCGCACACAGATCAAAACCCGAGTACAACTTCTTCATGTCGTCGACGGTGGCAATGGACACGCCGGAGTTGCCCACCTTGCCGAAGATATCGGGGCGCTCGTGCGGATCCTCGCCGTACAGCGTGACCGAATCGAAGGCTGTCGACAGGCGCGCCGCGGGCTGTCCCAGCGACAGGTAGTGAAATCGCCGGTTGGTGCGCTCGGGCGTACCCTCGCCCGCGAACATGCGGGTCGGATCTTCGCCGGCGCGCCGGTAGGGATAAACCCCGCCCGTATAGGGGTAAGCGCCGGGCAGGTTTTCCTTGCTCAAAAAGCGCAGGAGCTCACCCCAGTCCCGGTAATCCGGCGCCGCAATTTTTGGAATCTTCTGCCGACTGAGAGATTCGCGGTAGTTCTCTCCGCTGATCTCGCGGCCGCGCACCGTGTACGAGTACCGCTCCGAGCGTACGCCGGCCTTGCGCTCCGGCCACGCCTTGAGGAGCGCCAACGATTCGCCCGACAACGTGGACAACGCCTCCTGGTAACGCTGCCTGAGCACCAGCAGGCTTTTGTCACCGCCGTCCGTCAGCGCCGATTCGGCATAGAGTTCGAGCTCCGCCGGCAGCGCGGGGTCCTCGAGCATCCTGAGTGATTCGTAGACATGCTGGGCATGGCTTGCGGCTTCCGCCTGTTTGCCAATGTCGGCTTCGATGCGTCGGCCGTTCTCGGCAATCTCGGCGAGGTAACGAATCCGGCTGCCCGGGATCGTCGCCGTGGAGCGCGGCTCCCGGATGCTCGTATCGAGCGTGGTTTGCCAGCGTTCGGGATCGAGCCCGCCCTTTTCCGCGACGCGGCGGCAAAGCTCGCTGAACATCCAGGTCACGCCGGGATCGTTGAACTGGCTGGCAATGGTCGGATAGACGGGCACCTCGTCGTCGTCCATCGAGAATTCGAGGCGGTTGCGCTTCCACTGCTTGCGGACGTCACGCAGCGCGTCTTCGGCGCCGCGTTTGTCAAACTTGTTGAGGACAACGAGGTCCGCAAAGTCGAGCATGTCGATCTTCTCGAGCTGACTCGCCGCACCGTAGTCGCTCGTCATGACGTACACCGAGAAATCGACGAGATCGACGATCTCGCTGTCGCTCTGGCCAATACCAGCGGTTTCGACAATGATCAGGTCAAAAGCCAGCGAGCGCAGGAAACGAATCTGGTCGCCGAGCATTTCGCTGGTGGCGAGATGCTGTCGCCGGGTCGCAATCGAGCGCATGTAGATGCGCTCGGAGCGTAGTGAGTTCATGCGTATGCGATCCCCGAGGAGCGCGCCGCCGGTGCGACGGCGGGTCGGATCCACGGCCAGCACTGCCACTCGCCTGTCGGGAAAACTCGCGAGGAAACGATTCAGTATCTCGTCCGTTACCGAACTCTTGCCCGCGCCGCCCGTACCGGTAATGCCGATCACGGGGGCATTGTTCGACTGTACCTGCCACTCCTTCCGCAAGCCTCCGAGCCTCGACTCGTCGAACGCGTTCTCCTCGATCGCCGAGATCATTGCGGCAATCTCCACGGAGGCACCGGCGTTTGCCTCCCGATCGACCGCGGCCGGCGGGCGGGTCGTGACGCGGCCCGCTTCGGTGCGTTCCACGAGATCGCGGATCATCGCTTCGAGCCCCAGCTCCATGCCGTCATGGGGGTGGTAAATACGCTCGACGCCATAGTCCATGAGCGCGCGTATCTCTTCAGGCGTGATCGTGCCGCCGCCGCCGCCGAAGACTTTGATATGCGAGGCGCCGCACTCCCGGAGGCGATCCACCATGTAGCGGAAGTACTCGTTGTGGCCGCCCTGGTAGGAGCTGATCGCAATGCCGTCCGCATCCTCCTGAATGGCTGCTCGCACGATATCGTCGACACTGCGGTTGTGGCCCAGGTGAATCACTTCGACACCCTGTGCCTGAATCAGTCGCCGCATGATGTTGATGGCGGCGTCGTGGCCGTCGAACAGCGATGCGGCGGTCACAAAACGCAGCGGCACGTCGCGAGACTGGCCCGACACATCCGGCAAATCACTGGCAGCGGTGCTCATGAGGGGTATCTCCGGGGGAAAACGCAACAAAACGACCAAGCTCGACAGTTTTTTCTCATGAAAAACAGCAGCTTATTGTGTTGCAATAATTTTAATCCCGATTAAAATAATGCACTTTCAGGCGAAACTCAAGACAATCGCTCCCGTTACTGAACCCCTGCCCCGGAGGCCGCATGGCTCAACGCGCCGAAGCCAGCCGATTCTCGCTGCAAAAAGACCGCATGCTGCGTGCGGCTGCCCTGTGCTTCAATCAGAAGGGTTTCAGCGGCACGTCGCTCAAGGACGTCGCGAGTCATCTCGGCCTCACTGACGCCGCGCTCTACTACTACGTCAAGAACAAGGAAGAACTGGTCTACCTGTGCTACCTGCGCGCGGCGGAGCTAGGACGCGAAGCGCTCGACGAAGCCCTGCTCGTCGAAGGCACTGCCCTCGAAAAGGTCAGCCGGTATCTCGAGCTGCACTCGCGCTTCATGGTCGGGCCGCCGGGCCCGGTTGCGATCATGAGCGAAATTCCGTCCCTGAAAAGTGAGCACCGTGACGACATCCTGAAGCAGTCCAGGGAACACTCGGCCCGCTTCGAGGCGCTGCTTCGGGAAGGTATCGCCGACGGCAGCATTGCGCCGTGCGACGTCCGGATGACGGGTAACGCCATCATGGGCGCGCTGAACTGGATTCCGAAATGGCATCACGGCGATCTGGCCGTCGCCGAACAGGTCATCGGCAGCTTTCCGGACATTCTGAGCCGCGGGCTCGAAGCGGGCACGCGCCCACCCGCGAAAAGGCCGGACAAAAGCCCCTAGTCCACGCGCTCCAGATAGGCATCGACGTACGCCTTGAGCTCGGTCAGGTCGACGTCTTCCGGCTCGCTGTCCAGGTCTTCGATGGCCAGTTCGTCGCCGAGGAAGGTCAGGCCCGCCTCGAACCTGAGGCGAATCTGCTGATAGTAGTTGTCACCGGAACGGGCGCTGCGCTGCGTCGGGTTGACCACGGTCAGGGAGCGGCTGCCGCCGGGGAGGCGTGAACCCGTCTGCGTCGTGAGGACCCTGAAGTCCGCCTCGACCTGCTCGTAGATGACGGCCACGTCGGAGTATCGCCTGCGGAGCTGGCGGTAAACCTCGTCGGAGCGCCCGACGTCGGCTTGCGACAGCGCCGACAGCAACTCATCCCGAACGCCCACAAACTCGGCCTTACCGCGCTCGGCGGCCAGCCGGTACCACGCCAGAGCGAGCACGTAGTCCTTTTCGACGCCGGTACCCGTCAGATACATGTAGCCGAGCATGTATTGCGCATACTTGTCGCCAATCGGCGCCAGCTCGTTCTCGTAGATGAACAGCGCCCGGCGGTAGTCGCCGCTGGCAAACAGCTTTTCGACCTTTTCCTGGATGCGCAGCGTACGCGCGTCGATGACCGCGCCCGACAACGAGTCGCCCGCGTGCAGACTGCCGCCGGCAAAGAACAGCGGCGCGATCAGCAGCAGCGACCAGACCGTGTATCGGGCTGCGCTGGCGGCAAGCTTCCATTCAGAGAACAACAATACTGACTTCACGTTCGAACAACTCTACACGACGATCGTACTTAGCCTAGTTAGAGCGACCGTTTCATTCGTAAGTTCCTTCCGGTCCTGTCGTCAAATTGCGTCATTCCGCTCGTTTCGGTCCAAACCGAGGCTCCCTGCCGGCCAGATTGGCCGCGACGGCTTCGGACTGGTTCGGGCCGCCCAGGAGCCCCAGCTGCAGCCTGGCCTCCAGGCGCAGTGCTTCCGCCGGCGGCAGAGCAAGGCCTGTCCCCAAAAGCTGCTTGATCGACGAGGTGGCGTCCGGAGAGCGGCCCGCAATGGCCGCCGCCAGCGTGTTGGCCGCCTCGAGCGGCTCGGCGTCGAGTCGGCTCACGACGCCGAGTTCCAGGGCCTCCTTGCCGTCGAACTCTCGCCCGGTCAGCGCCAGCTCCATGAGCCTGTCCGGTGGCACAAGCCCTCGCGCCGTCACGGTCATGCCCATATCGGGCACGATGCCCCACTTGATCTCCATGACCGACAGCCGGGCATCGGGCGCCGCTATTCGCAGGTCCGCACCCAATGCGATTTGCAGTCCCGCGCCGTAGCAGATGCCGTGTACGGCCGCGATCACCGGAACGGGCAGCTCTCGCCAGACGGTTGCGGGGCGCTGGAAGTAGTTGGCCGCGATGCCGTCGCCCTGCGGCGCCATCGCTTCCGGGCCGAATACGGGTTCCTCTGCCTGGAACATCGACAGATCGATACCGGCGCAAAAATGCTCGCCGGCACCGCTCAGAACGACGGCCCGGACGTCTTGCTCCCCGACAATCTTCCGGGCCGCCTCGACGAGGCCATCGATGACCCCCTTGTCGACGGCGTTGTACTTGTCGGCGCGGTTCAGCGTCACATGCGCAACGTGCCCGTCAATCGTCAGGTTAACGCGTTCGCTCACGATCCCCCCCATCAACAGCGGTCAGTTTCTCAAAAGACAACGGCCGTGGCGGAGCACCGTCACATTGCGCTCGACGACCCGGCATTGGAAAGACAGGACATTGCCGTCCTGCCAAATGTCCGTTGCAATCGTATCACCCGGCAGCACCGGCGACGAGAAACGCGCATCAAATTCGACGATCAGTGTGTGATCGTAGTCCAGCACGGTCTTGAGAATCGCGTGACAGGCAACCCCGTAGGTGCACAGGCCGTGCAGTATGGGTCGCTGGAACCCCGCGGCGCCGGCCAGGGCGGGGTCGGCATGCAGCGGGTTCATGTCGCCGTTCAGGCGAAACAGCAGCGCCTGGTGCGAGTCGGTGGGCAGCTGGCAAGCCATGTCCGGTTCCCTCGCCGGGACCCGGTGCGGCTGCGGCAGTTCGCCGCGCATGCCGCCGAAGCCGCCGTCGGCGCGCGCCAGAACCGTGCTGCCGCTGGCAAACAGCGCCGTGTCATCGCTCGCGAGACGTCCCTCAGCCTCGAAGTAGAACATTGCGCCCTTGTCCTTGCCGAGGTCGTGAATCGCGGCGATGCGCTTGTTCACCTTGAGATAAGCCGCGGGTGGTAGCGGCCGGAAAATCGACAGCCGCTGCTCGCAGTGCAGCACGTGCCTGAAATCCCAACCGAGATCCGCCGGAAACGCGTTCGGCACGAGCACACTCGCCTGGGTCGGCATCGACTTCAACCAGGCATTGCCTTCGTACGTGTAGTTGAGTTCCCCGGGGTTCAGCGAGTCTCGCGACATGCCGATGCTCAACGCGTACAGCATCGTCTGTTCCTCGCTATAGCGAAACGGCACATCGACGTGCTCGTTGCCGAGCAGAGCTTCGTAGTTCAATGCCATGCGGCAGATCTTACCGGGTCTGTCAGAGCTTCATCGTTTAATGCCATGCAGCGAATTCTACCCTCGTTTTGCACCGAAAAACGCTCATCCGCGACCGCAACGCCCTGCTCAATGCCGGGTCAACTCGTCGATAAAGCGCGAGAACAGCTCATACTGGGACGTAATGGCGAGCTTGGAGAACAGATTGCGCTTGTGCACCATGACGGTCCCGGGAGCAATGCCAAGCTCCCGCGCCACCGACTTCGTGGAATGCCCTTGCAACAGCAGCTGAGTAATCTGCCGCTCGCGTTCCGTCAGCAATCCCGCACCGAAGTTGTCGAAACAGCGGGTGAGCCTCAGGTGCTCCGCAGCGGCATCAGCGGCCGCGGAATAGCTGTGCTGATCCCAGACCTTGCGTATTGCCGCGTGCACCAGGTCCGTCATGTCGTGCAAACGCCCGACCTCGGCCTGCGAAAAACGGCGCGTGCGGCGGCCGACGACAAGGGCCAGCGTCGTGCCGCCGGCCATGTCGACCAGGTAGTCGATCTCGTCGGTCAAATGCGTTTGTTCGCAGTACTGGCGGTAGTATTCGCTGGAGCGGAAGCGATCCGGCGTAGCGTCCCGGTAGCGGCACACGCCGGGCTTCAGGGCCTCCTGGCTCAGGCGAAACAGTGGATCGAGCAGGTACGGGCCGGCGAGATAGCGGTCGAGGTAGTGACTCGCGCCCGCCGGCTCCAGCGTGTGATGTAATACCTCGGGGGTCCGCTCCGCGTGGAACGCAATCAGGCAGGTACCCTCGTGCTTCACCGCGAGCCCGACGAGTTCGGCAAGCGCGCCAGCCGTGTCCGCTTCCGCGCGATTGCTGATCAGCTCAGCCAGGGGGGGAAACCAGTCTCGATTCATCAGGGCACAACGCCTGTCACGTGCCTCTCCTCTCCGGCGGTGTACACATCGCCCGCCGTCGTTGCTAGCATAACGCGGTGTTCGTGCAGAGAGAATTCGTATGAAGCTCGTGACCGCTATCGTAAAGCCGTTTCGCCTGGACGACGTGCGCAACGCGCTCGCTGAAGTGGGCATACAGGGGATGACCGTCAGCGAGGTCAAAGGGTTCGGTCGGCAGCGAGGTCATACGGAGCTGTACCGCGGGGCGGAATACGTCGTCGACTTTCTGCCGAAAGCGAAGATCGAGGTCGCCGTTGCCGACGAACTGGCGGATCGCGTCGTCGAAGCCATCGTCGACAGCGCCAAAACCGGCAAGGTCGGCGACGGCAAGATCTTTGTGACGGCGCTCGAACACGTTGTTCGCATACGCACGGGCGAAACCGGTGACGGCGCCCTATAGCGGACGCCAGACGAATCCTTCGCCGCGCCGGTAGTAGACGCCAAGCGCTTTTGCATACACGTCGTCTTCGCCGATCAGCCCGAAAAAGCGCCCGTCCCGGCTGTTGCCTCGATGGTCGCCGATCGCCAGCAGGGTGCCGGCCGGCAACTCGTGCTCGTAGTCCAGGCCGCCGCCGCTGTCGAGCTTGAGTACCGCCAAGGTCTCGCCGAAGCGCTCGATGGCGGGGTCGCCCGCATCCGCGAGCGCCGCACCGTTGATCCACAGGCGCCCATTGCGCAGCACGACGCGATCGCCGCCGACGGCGACTATGCGCTTGATGAGACGCGTGCCGTCGTAGGGCGAGTCGAAAATCACGACGTCACCGCGATGCACCTCATCGCCGTTGCCGAGTTCGAAGCGCGTGAAGGGCACACGCAGCCCGTAGGCGCGCTTGTCGACGACGACCCGATCACCCGGATACAGCGTATGCTCCATCGATCCGGTCGGCACGACATAATGATCGGCCAGCGACGAGCGCGCAGCCAGTATTCCGCCCAGCAGGAGCCCGAGAATCAGCAGTTCCCGGCCCCAGGCCGCAAGTTTTCGTCTGTTCATGCGTTTCTTTCCTTCCCGGCTCGACTGTTTCTGACCTCTATGCGGCGCTCAAGTGCCCGGCGGCACGGCAATCACCGTCGCAATAACCGCGGCAATCAAAAGCCACCACAACACCAGCGACGACAGCGCGTAGAGCACAAATCGCAGCATTACGCGGTTAAACGTGCATTGCACGATACTGTGCATGAACCGCAGCACGACGTAAATCCACGCAGCCACAATTTCCGCCTGGCCCACGCCGCCGACGACGTACAGGATGATACAGACGACGTAGAAGGCGACGGGCAGCTCGAACAGGTTAATGAGATTGTGTGCCGGAAAACTGACTTCGTCGGGCAGCGCGGCCGCCTTGCCGGCCGGCGAGCGCAACGCGTCCGGCCGAATACGCGCCTGCCGCATGTAGGAAATCCGTTTGACGTACATGTAGGTCCACACCATTGCCGTCAGCACGAGCATTGCGAGCACAGGCAGCAGAATGGCGCGGCCGTCGTCAGGCACGTCAACCACCGGATATGGCTCCGACAATCCGAAACGGTTCCACACCCGTTGCAATGGCAACCGGCAGACGGGCGTCTGCATCATCGTGAGTAACGTCGACGCCTGCGGCGTAAAAGCGCACGCGCGGCCGGCGCTTCAGCGTGCCGTGCTCACGAACGGTACCCCGCAGCATCGGGTAGCGCGCTTCGAGCGCGTCGAGCACGCTGTTGCGCGTTACGCCGCCATCGATCGTCAGCGTGATCTCGCGGCCCGTGCCGGCCAGCGTCTGCAGGTGCAGCGGCAACAGCACGCGTACGCCAGTATCTGTCACGGGATCGTCTGGACCTCGACCGACAGCACGGCCGGAAGGTCGCGCACGATCGGTTTCCAGTGATCGCCGCTGTCGGACGACGCGTAAATCTGACCGCCGGTGGTACCGAAGTACACGCCACAGGGATCCGCCGTGTCCACGGCCATGGCGTCGCGCAAGACGTTTACGTAACAATGCTCCTGCGGCAGGCCGTCAGTGAGCGCCTCCCAGTCCTCGCCGCCGCTGCGGCTGCGATAAACACGCAGCTTGCCCTCCGGCGGATAGTGCAGCGAATCACTCTCGATAGGCACGACGTAGATGGTTTCGGGTTCGTGGGCGTGGACAGCTATCGGAAAACCGAAGTCGCTCGGCAGGTTGCCGCTGATTTCCCGCCATGAGTCGCCGCCGTCATCGCTGCGCATGACGTCCCAGTGCTTCTGCATGAATAGCGTATTCGGGTTCGACGGGTGAATCGCAATCCGGTGGACACAGTGGCCAACCTCCGCCGTCGGATCGGGAATGTAGTCCGAATGCAAACCCTGGTTGACCGGCTTCCAGGTGTCGCCGCCGTCGTCGGACCGGAACGTGCCCGATGCAGAAATTGCGCAGAACAGGCGCTTCGGGTTGTTCGGGTCGAGCACAATGGTGTGCAGACACATACCACCCGCCCCCGGGGCCCACTCCGGTGCCGACTCGTGGCCGCGGAGCCCCGCAAGCTCGTGCCAGGTGACGCCGCCGTCCGTTGTTCGAAACAGCGCTGCATCCTCCACGCCGGCGTAGCAGGTATCGGCATCGTCGAGTGCCGGCTCGAGATGCCAGACCCGGGCGAACTCCCAGGGGTGTTGGGTACCGTCGTACCACTGATGCGTCGACAACGGCCTGCCGGTTGCCTCGGAGGTATCGTAGACGAACTTGTTGCTCTCGCCCTGCGGCATTCCGTCAGCGCTCTCCGATTCTTCGCCGCTCGAGCCCGGCTGGAACCAGCTCTTGCCGCCGTCATCGGACCGCTGGATGACCTGCCCGAACCAGCTCGAACTCTGCGACGCGTAGATGCGGTCCGGGTCAACCTCGGAGCCCTTGATGTGATACACCTCCCAACCCGCAAACAACGGACCGTCAACGTCCCAGTGTTTGCGGTCCAGGTCCGAGGTCAGTACGAACGCGCCTTTGCGCGTGCCGACGAGTATGCGTACAGCGGTCATGGCCTTCCCCCCCTTCTCCCGATGTCCGCCTGAAGGCGGCCCCGAAATAGTCTAGCTCCCGACGTACTTTGCGAACAGCGTCCGCGCAACGGCGGGTTCGTGTGTACCTTTGACTATAGTCCGACCATCGCGGAACACCGTAAGTTCGAAGTGCTTGTCGGCGTCACGGATAGTGGCAACCAGCATGAATTCGTTTTGCCGGACGTCGATGGATCCCGCAAACCGCCCGGCCAGCGCGTCGAAGTCCAGCGGACCGCTATCCTGGCGGCCGCGAAGCTGCACGGCATCGCGGCCGCACAAGGCCACGGCGCTCGAGCCCGCTTTACCGTCGAGATAGTCGAACCGGCGCCCTTTGCAGCAGGCACAGTCACCCTCCGTATAGGCGTCGTCCACGGTCAGGCCGAGATATTCATTTTCCCACACGTCGATCGTCAGTAAGGTTCGCCGAACCTTGTCGTACTGCCCGGTCAACACCTTGAGCGTTTCGGCCACCTGCACGTTCGCGACGGCACCCACGGCGGAACTCAGCACACCGACGGTGTCGCAGGTTGGGCTCGAGCCCGCCGGCGGCGGCTCCGCAAACAGGCAACGAAAACACGGTGTCGCCAGTGTGCCCGCTTCTGTCGCCTCCCAGGGCAGACTGCCGTCGCCGTGCGGCAACACGGTAAACGACATTCCCGTAGTCGCGACGGCTGCGCCGTACACATAAGGCAGCCCTTGCTTCACGGCAAAGTCGTTCGCGAGGTAACGCGTCTCGAAGTTATCGAGACCGTCGACGAGGACGTCAGCGCCGTCAGCGAGACGCTCGATGTTGGTGTGATTGATGTCGTCGACCACGGCCGTCACGGCAATGTCCGAATTGATCTTCTCGAGCTTCCGCCTTGCAGCCTCGGCTTTCGGCAGTCCGGCCGCAACGTCGCGCTCGTCGAACAGAACCTGCCGCTGCAGGTTGGTCAGCTCGACGATATCGCGATCGACGATGCGGAGGTGTCCCACGCCGGCGCGCGCCAGAAGGTCCGCGACGACGCTGCCCAGCGCACCACAGCCCAGCACGAGTGCCGTGGCGTCCTTCAGGCGTTGCTGACCGGCCTCGCCAAAACCGGCGAGCAGCATCTGCCGGTGATAGCGATCGAGGGAACTGCTCATCGCATCAACTTAGCACGTCGGGCTTACCGAAGCGCCGCCGCACCAGTGGAATCCTTCATTGACCGCCGCCAATGCAGTAAGCATTGAGCTTGTTGCCGTCCAGGTCGCGGAAGTACGCCGCGTAGAACGAATCGCTGCGCGCACCGGGCTTGCCTTCGTCCTGCCCGCCGAGCTCCAGCGCCTTGGCATGCAGGGCGTCGACTTTCGCGGGTGCATCCACCTGCAACGCAATCATGGTGCCGTTGCCGACCGTTGCCGCCTGTCCGTCGAACGGCCGCGTAACGGAGAGACCCGGTGTGCCCTCTCCAGCCGACCACGCCACAAACGTGTCGAATTCCATGAAACGCTTTGCACCGATGAGGCTCAGCAGTTCGTCGTAGAAGGCGGCCGACCGTTCGATGTTGTCGGTGCCGAGCGTTACGTATCCAATCACTTGTGTATCCTCCTGAACTCATTATTGAACGGCGGGCACGTACCCTTCGAGCGCAGCCCGCCAGCGTCCGGTTTTTTCGGCCAGCGGCATTGCCGCGTAGGCCGGACTCGTCGACGGCAGCGCTGCGTAGTGGACGTCCCGACTCAGCGCCGACGTGTCCACAAAACGCTTGAACAACTCCCCGGCCTTGCGGCCGTTGAAACAGACCAGTGCAATGCCTGAGCGCGACTCGAGAAACTCGGCAAGCGGATTCGGCTGTGCCGTCGACAAGTCGATGTCGGCGTCCATGCTGCCCGGGCGAACCGATTGTCCAAGCACGTCCCACACGGCAATACCCGATCGCTTCAGCAGCGCGGTGCGCTCCGCATAAGCCACCTCCAGCACACTCGCATCGCCGTCGTCACGGCCGGCGAGGAGCGCATACATGATCTTCCAGAAGGCATTCTGCGGGTGCCCGTAGTACTGATCCTTCTCGATGGACGCCACGCTCGGCAACGTACCGAGTATCAGTGCGCTCGGCGCCGTGCCCACAATCGGCGGAAAGCCCGAAGCCCGATCTCCATGGCCGGCGGCAGACCTCATGCGCTGCGTCAGCCGGACAGCCATCGCCGACGCTCGTTAGCCGGCAGCCTCTCGATGGCATAGCGCAGCATCGTGCGCGGCATCGACTTCGAATGTCGTTTGAGGAAACCGCGCAGCACCGAAACGTCGCGTTTTCCGGCCTCTCGCAGCATCCATCCGGAGGCTTTGTGAATCAGGTCTTCAGAATCGTCGAGCAGCGCGCGCGACAGCTTCAGCGTGTCGCGGAAATCGCCGCTGCGGATGAAATGCAGTGTCGCAATGATGGCAATACGCCGATCCCAAAGCGATTCGCTCGCGGCCAGTTCGTAGAGCAGGCTCCTGTCGCCGCCCTCGAGTTCCGGGCCGACAATCAGGTGCGCGGAACTGTCGACGAGATCCCAGTTGTTGACGTACTGCCGATGGTCGAGATACAGATCGAACACATGGCGGCGCTCTTCCCTGCCGGCACGCTGGTAACGGCCGACCAGCAGCAGAACCGCAAGCAGACGTTCCTCGTGGTAAGCCGACTTCAGCAACGCGAGCACAGAGCGTTCGGGCGCTTCGCGAAACTGTTTCGCCAACTGCCGCGTCACGGGGACCCTGATCCCTAAGAAACGATCACCCTCGCCGTACTCGCCGGGGCCGGCTTTGAAGAACCCGGCCGAATGTCGCGCAATATCCGCATTGCCGCGAGCGCGCACGACTTCGCGAATGGCCTTGGCGGACAGCGAAGTACTTCCCGATGTCTTCGTCGATTTCACGATAGGCAACCACGCCTTAATGACAGCATAACTATGCCATGCCCATTCGCCCCAGCCCAATCGGCCCGTGCCCATTAGACCTGTGCCCATTAGAAGAATGCCTTGCCTGTTGTTTTGTCTTTTGATGATCCCGCTCTGGGCATCCGCCGCCCCGGACCGCGATCGCCTCCGCCGCAAGTTCGACCAGGAGATCCGCAAGATCGAAGCCCGCTTGCGCAAGCCCTACACCGCGGCTTAGGGTGTACGTCTCAACGAGCGACTGACGGAACTCAAACGTAGACGTTACAAACACTGCCGCTCGGCTTCCAATCAGGTGGTCGGGAGTTCGAATCTCTCCGGGCGTGCCAACTAAAGCAAGGGGCTACCGGTCTGTGCTCACGGTCGGCAGGAGTACTTCCCGCGTCTGATCGCCAGTTGTCCTTCGGGTTTTGACGATTCTAAGTAGACTGTTGGTGACGGAGCAGCAATATCGATGGACTACAGCCTTATCATCGGGGCCGCTTGTCCGAGGTACCCTGTTGGTAGTGCTGGTGAAGTCTTTTTAATCAACAGAACCCGAGTTCGACTGTTGGCGCTAGTAACATGGAGCTTAATGAGTTGGCGCTCTAGTGTGACGTACTGGTTTCTTCTGTAGGCATTGTGTGGGGATGGGGTCTACAAGACCGAGTTTCTTGCTAATTTGGACGGCCAATCTTAACTGGCGTGAAACACTACATGGTGCTACGCAGATCCCGATTCATGCTCAAATACACCTGATGCGATTTTCGTCGCGCCAGCGTAAGGCGCGGACGTCAATATGTCACGCCGCATTTCTGAACCCTAGTATCCACGCTAATATAGTTGACTCACCCAATCTACAGGGGTGTATCAGCGGTCCATCGATTTCGCGTTCATTTTTCTTGCCCGTATAGGCGTATCCTGCGTGCAATACCTTCGTAGATAAGGTTAGCTGGCTGACGTGTCTCCGGATTGATTTGGAGTAGATGGTCTTCGCCTTCAAGCACCGCCATGATGGCATGATAGAACGGCGCGTATTGCAAGGGGTACTTAGCCTCTTCCATCCAGCGGCGGAATGTTTCTACCTCACCCTGAGAGATGACAAACCACAATAGCCGTTGTAGATCGTCGAAGTAGTTGTCCCAAAGATGGGGATCCTCGCACGTTACTGCTTCTCCGATTTTTTCGAACACTTGGAACCAGCGAGCAGAAGTCGAATCGCGCAGGCACGAAATCGCTTCAAGGAGATGGCGGCCGGAGGGTGAGATACTTGTGCCGTCTGCTAACGCCAGCTCCACTTGTTTGTGTGCTCCCAGGAAATCGTCGCCATGCAGTGCCAAGACGTATGCGCAGTTCGCATGCAAGAATGCCTTTCTGTCGGAAGCTTTAATCGCCGCTAAACCTGCTTCGTATGTTGCCAGTGCGCTGTTCCAGTCTCCTTTTCTGTCTAGCAGTAGGTTTCCGAGACGGTTCCAAATCTCAGCTTCAAGGCCCCTGATGTCTAAGCCTATCGCTTGGCGAAAGACAGTCTCGGCGTCGCCAAATTGGTCAAGCTGATCCAAACTCTCCGCCTTTCCGATCAGCGCCCAGCCGACCCGTTCTAACAAGGCTGGTTCAGTGTTCTTAGCGAATCGCTCAACCACACTGCCGTACACCTCGATTGCTTCCTCTGCACGGTCCAGC